>Ga0209295_1000002_pt1 | contig 1322555 bp, 1168 predicted proteins | sample Porto_5metaG_FD_187428 | JGI IMG/M metagenome (GOLD analysis project Ga0209295, IMG submission 187428) | Marine algal microbial communities from Porto, Portugal - Porto_5 metaG (SPAdes) (version 2) | ecosystem: Host-associated > Algae > Red algae > Unclassified | place: Portugal: Porto... | reverse complement strand
TACACCCTCTTTTAAAACCCACAAGCGTTTTTGGAAAAAAAATTCAATCTTTTTTTTGACGTTTTTATAACACCCTAGAAACAAAGACTTAACAACAAATTAATTTTTGAAATTATAGCAAAGAAATACAGAAATCAGCATTCTTATTTAAAAAAGAACCCTCTCCACCACAACACATATAACCAAAAAAGATCTAGATAAGCTTACCTACCCGCTCAAGATTGCATCAAATTATTCTATACGAAGATCAAAAATTACCTTATAGTTCTATTTAGAAACCAAATAAACCTCTTAGAAAGTAGCAAACATCATTTTTAAGCATAACTAAATGACAACTCGAAAACAAATACACCGACATCAGTTAAAAAAATCGATGTTTAATTTGAAACATAATCACTCCGCGACTACAAAACCGTAGACCTGCGCACTAAATAATACTCCATTATAAGCAACGAGCCATAAGGCTCCGAAACAAACCACAAAACATCAACCTCAAAAAGAAAGAGAACCTAAAGGCGTAACGAAGAATACTTCTTATAAAAAAAGCATATCGACTTAAAAACAAATGAAATAAAGGCACAGGAACAGCTTAACGTATAGACAAAAAGAAAACAAGTCATCATACAGCAAAGAACCAGATGAAGTAACCACTACAAACCACTAACCCCACCTTAGCCTGTATACCATAGCACGAACACTAATGAAATGCAACGAGGCAAACAACCCGAAACAAAAAAAATCCAGCGAAGAGACCTTCACTGGATTTTTATAATATGTATAATTGTTCTCCCGTAAAAGAAGACCATTTATTTAATTTTGCTTAATCTGCTAAAACGATGACTTTATTATCTTTCATTTCAACAGTACCACTAGAGATTACTAAAGTAATTGCCCCTGTAGCCGACTTAGAAAATTTTGTTTTGTAAGCCTCCGCAATAACTACATTGTTACCTTGAATTTTAACAACACCTTCTTGCAATAAAGAAACGATAGGTGCGTGATTCGCTAACATTTGAAACTCTCCGTTGATCCCTGGCACAGTTACCGAAATAACTTCTCCTGAAAATAAGGTAGCTTCTGGTGATACGATTTCTAAATACATCTTTTTAGTATTAAGTAGTTTGTAACTAGCACTAAGGTTTCTTAGTACTAGCTACTTTATTCTATTTAAGCTTCCGCTAGCATTTTCTCACCAGCTTCAATAGCTTCCTCGATAGTACCTTTAAGGTTAAAAGCAGATTCTGGTAAGTGATCTAATTCACCATCCATAATCATATTAAATCCTTTGATAGTTTCTTTAATATCTACCAACACCCCTTTAAGTCCCGTAAACTGTTCTGCTACGTGGAAAGGCTGTGATAAGAAACGTTGTACACGACGCGCTCTACCTACTGCTAATTTATCTTCTTCAGACAATTCTTCCATCCCTAAGATGGCAATAATATCTTGAAGTTCTTTATAACGTTGTAATAGCTCTTTTACATTTTGAGCACACTCATAATGATCTTTTCCTAAAATATCTGCCGTTAAAATTCTAGATGTAGAATCTAAAGGATCTACCGCTGGGTAAATACCTAACTCTGCAATTTTACGAGAAAGTACGGTTGTTGCATCTAAATGCGCGAACGTAGTTGCTGGTGCTGGATCCGTTAAATCATCTGCAGGAACGTAAACCGCCTGTACCGATGTAATAGAACCTCTTTTTGTTGATGTAATACGCTCTTGCATGGCACCCATCTCTGTTGCCAAAGTTGGTTGATACCCTACCGCAGAAGGCATACGACCTAAAAGAGCAGAAACCTCTGAACCTGCTTGCGTAAAACGGAAAATATTATCTACGAAGAATAAAACATCCTTTCCTTGACCTTCACCTGCACCATCACGGAAATATTCTGCGATTGTTAAACCAGATAAAGCAACACGCGCACGTGCTCCAGGAGGCTCATTCATCTGACCAAAAACGAAAGTCGCTTTTGATTCTTTCATTAAGTTTTTATCTACTTTAGATAAATCCCATCCACCTTCTTCCATAGAGTGCATGAAATCATCACCGTATTTTATAATCCCTGATTCTAACATCTCACGAAGTAAATCATTACCCTCACGAGTACGTTCCCCTACTCCAGCAAATACAGAAAGACCACCATGACCTTTTGCAATGTTGTTAATAAGCTCTTGGATTAATACTGTTTTACCTACACCTGCACCACCAAATAAACCAATTTTACCACCTTTAGCATAAGGCTCAATTAAATCGATTACTTTGATACCTGTAAAAAGTACTTCAGTAGATGTTGATAAATCTTCAAATTTCGGAGCTTCTCTGTGAATTGGAAGACCATCTTTACCTGATTTAGGCAAATCTCCAAGACCATCAATAGCATCTCCGATTACGTTGAACAAACGGCCATATACATCATCACCAACTGGCATTTGTATTGCACTACCTGTAGCAACAACTTCGGTTCCTCTACTTAAACCATCGGTAGAATCCATAGAAATAGTTCTAACGGAATTTTCACCAATGTGAGATTGAACTTCTAATATTAAAAGAGAACCATCCTTTTTCTTGATCTCTAGAGAATCATAGATTTTTGGAAGTTCTGAACCTGATTGAAATTCAACATCAACAACCGGCCCGATTATTTGGGAAACTTTACCTGTAACTTTAGACATTACCTAAGTATTTATGTTTAGAATTAAAGCGTGTGAGAAATACAATCAGCTATGTTTTAGCTTCCTGTGTTTTTCAGGCTGCAAAGATATGTTTTTAACTTTTAAATAGAAATTGTTTTTTTCTTTTTTATGAACATAAAAAAAGCACCCTTAAAAAGGTGCTTTTTTTTACTATTATTAATGCTATACCTACTGTAAACCAGCAGCGTAGTTTGTTGGATAATCTGAAGGATTTAACAAAGAACCCGAAGCTTCGAAGTTAGAACCATAGGTTACATCAATAGCTTTCATGAATTCATTCGCTAAAAATGAATACCCTCTGGCTGTTGGATGAACACCATCTAAAGAAAAGGCACCACCTGTAGCCAGATTAGACTTTAATATAAAGTCTCCCGTTGCAATACCCGAAGTAGCCAATTCACTTAAGATACTATTTACATCTACAAGTGCTAAGCCTGCTTGGCTAGCATTTGCCGCTATAATATCATTAAAAGCACTCACTGCTACTGCTATTTCTTCTTGTTCACTAGGTAGTAACACCCATTTATCTGCCAAAGGCATGGTTATACCTTCTAAAGAAAACTGTGTAGCCAAAGCTTCTGACAAACCTTGCGATTGTAAGAATGCAACCGAATCTGTATTTACTGTACCTATTATTGAAGAACTAGGTAACACTAATAAATCTGCAGCCGTTGCTTGCCTTGCTTGACCATATATAGTACCAAATAGATTTGCTACTAATGGCGCTGCCTGCGCTGGCAAACCAAAAGACTGTACAAATACAGGAAATGTATCACTAGCACTTAGCACTGCTGCAATCTGTGCAGATAAATCCGTTAACGATTCATCTTTAACCACCACTGCACTAGCCGCGGTTTCTGAAAAAACTATTTGACGTTCTGTAGCACCAGTAACTCCTTGGCTCTCTAAAAATGCAAATACCTGATTTAATTGACCAAATACACCATTAAGCGTTGGAATCTGAGGCCCAAATGCTTCATTAGCAGGACTCAAAGGACTAAACGGTACGGTCGTAAAATGAGGAATACTAGTTACATTTGGTATATTAGCCACCACTCCTTTTGCGCCATTTGCCGTTAAAGCACCAATTAATGTTGCATAAGTTGCACTAAACCCAACTCCTACCGCTCCTTCTACAGGAGTTAAAGGATTTGTACCATCACCACCAGATAACGCATAACCAAGAACATCATTGTTACCAATCCATAATGAAAAGAAGGTTGGCGCCTGAGCTAAGGTTAAATCTAACACACTAGCATTTGGGGTTGCCCCGGTCATACGAACAAAATATGGGTTCGCTAATCCTAGCGATAGATTTGCTATGTTACCGTAACCAGGTGCTAATAAATGAAAACTTTTTGCCCCAGGAACTCCCATATTATTAAAGGGACCCGTTGGATTATTAAAAGCTAAATCTGTACTTACAGTAACTGGCCCTATAATAGACTCTAATGAAACCGGACCGGCTCCACCAAATACCAAGCGTGGTTCTAAAATTCTATTGCCACCAACAGCAATTCCTCCAACATTGTCATTCATCAATGGCTGCGTAAAATCTCCACCACCGATTAATGCAAATTTCTGAGACAACATATTAGGTAATGAATTTTCTTGCGATGCAATAAATAATGCATTATCCGTAAAACCAGCTGTTAGTGAATTACCAACAGCAACAAAATTAGAAAAGTCTGCAGAACCCGCTACAAGCGCAGGGGAATCTACCATTAACTCTGCCTCTACTCTATCTACATCTTCAATATCATTACACGCAAAAAATGTAAGTGACACCGCAGACAACAGGATATATTTTATATTCTTCATCTTAATTTTTTAGTTTATTAGTTATTAATTGTCCAAGATAAGTAGTACATAGATCCTATAAATCCTGTACCAAAGGCTGTGAAATATTCATCACCTAAAATATTGGTACCTCCCAATTTGAAAGAAGATTTAATACTTGGAACCGTATAGCTTATTTGAGCATCTAATGTATGGAACTCAGGAACCACACCATTACCAAACGTAGCCTCCCAGAAATAATCATCACTAAATCTATACGCAAGATTGAAACCAAAATTTTCAAATAAGGCATCATTCCCAAAATTAGCTTTAAACTTATGCTCTGGTGTGTTGAAGCTTGACATGAAATCTGGATTTGCTTCTTGATCAAAGTCTTGCTTCGTGAAAGTATAACTCCCCCCTAAATCATAATTCCCTAAAACTTTCATGGTTAAACCTAATGAAGCACCGTAAGAATTAATATCTACATCGGAGTTGGTATACGCACTATAGCGTTGAAAATCATCATTTCTAATTGCATCTACAGAAGCACCACCATCACCGGCAACACCATAGAAAGTTGCATCTACAACTTCTTGGGAAATGAAATCTTTATAATTATTATAGTAAGCACTAAAATCTACCACTAACTTATTTATCTTACCTCTATACCCTACTTCAAAAGAAGTAACTTGTTCTGCTTCTACCAAATCTGCATTGGATACTCTCAAATCATCAGCATTTCTGGTTACTTTAAATGTTTCTACTGATTGCGCAGAATAGGTATCTCCATAAGCTACTGCACCTGTTTGCGTAACTTCTGCAGGATTACCGTCTAACTGACCACTTTCACTTACTGCAAAAGTTCTTGTATAACGATCTAAATTGTCTTCCGCAGAACCAATTAAAATTGCTCTACCCGCATCTAATCCAATAAATAAATCCTGAGTAGTTGGATTTCTAAAACCTGTTTGCACCGATGCTCTAATATTATGATCTCTGTTTAAGCTGTAGCCAGCAGAAATACGTGGAGAAAAGAAACCATCGAAAAATTCTGACTTATCATAACGTACAGAACCTGTTAATTTTAAACTCTTATCATCCGAAAAATCAAATTTCTTTTGAATTTGTGTATACACACCATACTCTGAGTACCCGATAGGTCCATCAAAATCTGTATAGATAGTTCCAAAAGAATTTAAGCTATATCTTCTAAAAGAACCACCCAATTGAATTTCTGCAAAATCTGTTAAATGTCCGAAGTTATAATTTGCATCTGCATGGTAATATTTAGAAGCATCTTTAAATTGAGAACCTGTAGCTAAATCTGGATCTTTAATTACGCGATCAAATGCGGATTGAAATTCTGGCGTTCCAGGCAAATAACGACCTGTATCTGCAACTGATCTTGCCGCAGCATGTTTTTGATCATCTGTTAAACCTGAAGGATTACCACTTAGTTCAATTCCTGCATACGTCTGAATATAATCTCCGAACCAATCTTCATCTGACTTCCATGATCTGTTGATGTTGATTCCAGTAAAAACCATATCATAAGAATCACCAGCTTTATCACCAACTAAATAACCTCTTACAAAGAAATTATCATTTTTAATTTCTAATTTATGTTGTTCTTGAAAAAACCCATTAATATTATATCTATTGGTTCCCTGATAGATCGTAGTCCCCGTACCCACCTTACCTACGTAAGAGAATTCAAGATTACTATCTTCTATAGGACGGTAATAAAGACCCCAATCTGCCTTAATACTTTCTGCATTATAGTTGGTTAAGTCACTTTCATTATACCCAGTTCTACTTACCACCACGTTTGGAATGATACCCAAACCAGAAGCAGAACGTATGTTTGTAGAAACTTCATCTCCATACACATTGATGCCATCATAATTATAATTGGCTCTTGTTCTCGTAGGATCAAATTTATCTACCTCACTTGTAGCAGCCCAATCCGTACCTTTTAAATATCCGAAATTAGCTTTGATTGCAAACTTATCTGAGAATTTGTGTGCTGCACGGATTCCAAAATCAGTATAAGCATTATCCCCAGAAGCTTCTTGAGAAGTGATACCTCTTTTAATAGACACACTAATACCTTCATGATCAAACGGACTTTTACTTCTCATAAAAAGAATACCATTAAAGGCATTAGCGCCATAAAGCGCAGAAGACGCACCTGGTAACAATTCGACACTTTGAACATCTGTCTCTACCATACCCACTAAATTCCCAATCGGGAAATTTAATGCTGGAGTAGAATTATCCATTCCGTCTACCAATTGCATGAACCTAGTATTTGCAAAAGTTGCAAACCCTCTTGTGTTAACAGATTTAAATGTTAAACTGTTAGTGTTAACATCTACACCTTTTAAATTTTCCAGGCCACCATAAAAATCGGCTGCCGTTGTATTTTTAATTTGTTCAATCCCAAATCGCTCCACGGTTACTGGAGATTCAAAAATACGCTCTGGTGTTCTTGAAGCCGATATGACAATCTCATCTAAAAGTGTTTGAGATTCCGTTAAAGAAACAGAAACATTTTGGTTATTAGCCGTAATGCTCACTGTACTTTCAGAATAGCCTATACTTGAGACTTTTAATTTGAAAGGGGGTACTTCTGATGTTTCCAGTACAAAATTACCATCAAAGTCAGACACTGTTCCTACAGTTTTACCGACGATCACTACATTTGAACCAGGAATTGGTTGCCCATCTTGATCTACTACATTTCCTTTTACTGTGGTTTGAGAGAATCCCAATGTTCCCACCAAAAGGAAGAATACATACATTATTGTTTTCATTCGAGGGAGTTAAGTTTAATTAGTTTAAAATCGAAGATACAGAATTTTTTATATGATTTCTAAGAAAATAAAAAAAATTATGCATGCATAGTACTATTTTGACAACGAGACACCCAAATTATTGCATATTTTGTAAAACGAGCAAGTGTAGATGCTAAATTTTGAAACAAAAAAAAGGGGAAGATGCAAACATCTTCCCCTTTTTATATTCATAACTATAGTTACTATTCTACCGTAACCGACTTTGCTAAATTTCTTGGCTGATCTACATTACAACCTCTCATTAATGCTATATGATACGACAATAACTGTAAAGGAATTGTTGTAAGCAACGGCGTTAAGCTTTCAAAAGTTTCTGGCACTTCAATCACATGATCTGCAAGTTCTTTAACTGCTTCATCACCTTCTGTTACAATAGCGATAATTTTCCCTTTTCGGGATTTAATCTCTTGAATGTTACTAACCACCTTTTCATAATGACCTCTTTTTGTTGCAATAACAAAAACTGGCATGTGCTCATCAATAAGTGCAATAGGACCATGCTTCATTTCTGCAGCAGGATATCCTTCTGCATGAATATAACTAATTTCCTTTAACTTAAGTGCACCCTCTAAGGCTACTGGGAAATTATACCCTCTTCCTAAGTAAAGACAATTAGTAGCATCTTTATAAACTTCTGCTACTTTCTCTATCAATTCGTTGGACAATAAAGCCTTTTCTACTTTTGATGGAATATTTTCAAGTTCCGTTAAGAACTCATGGTACTTACTTTTAGAAAGCACCCCTTTTTCTTTCGCTAATTTTAAAGCAATTAAGCTTAACACAGTAATTTGAGTTGTAAATGCTTTTGTTGAAGCTACTCCAATTTCAGGACCTGCATGCGTATATGCACCAGCATCTGTTTCTCTTGAAATTGTAGATCCAACTACATTACATACTCCAAAAACAAAAGCACCCTTTTCTTTTGCTAATTTTATAGCCGCTAAGGTATCTGCCGTTTCTCCTGATTGAGAAATAGCAATTAATACATCTTTATCTGTGATTACAGGATTTCTGTATCTAAACTCAGATGCATACTCTACCTCTACAGGTATTCTGGCAATGTCTTCAAAAATATATTCTGCCACAAGACCTGCATGCCATGAAGTACCACAAGCTACAATGATAATTCTGTTAGCATTCATGAACTTTTCCAAGTTATCATCAATACCCGCCATTTTTATCAAGCCTTGATCTGCCAGAAGACGACCACGGTAGGTATCTTGAATAGCTCTAGGCTGCTCATAAATTTCTTTCAACATAAAGTGATCGTAACCACCTTTTTCAATTTCTTCAATGTTTAATTGTAATTCCTTTATAATAGGATACACAACAGAATCATCTTTTATCTTACGAAGTTTAATTTCTTTTCCAAGACGGATAATTGCCATCTCTTCATCTTCCAAATACATCGCATTGTTTGTAAACTCAATAAAAGGAGATGCATCTGAAGCGATAAAAAATTCATCTTCACCAATTCCAATAGCCAATGGACTCCCTAATTTAGCTACAACAATTTCATCTGGCTTATTTCTATCAAAAACAGCAATAGCATATGCTCCTACAGCCTGATTCAATGCAATCTGAACTGCTTTACCTAATTTGACGTTTTCTTTTTTCTTTACTTCTTCAATAAGATTCACCAATACCTCAGTATCCGTATCTGAATGAAAAACATACCCACGATTTATTAATTCCTTTTTAATAGAGTCATAGTTTTCTATAATTCCATTATGAATAATTACTAAATCGCCAGAGTTTGAATAATGAGGATGTGAATTTACATCATTAGGAACCCCATGAGTTGCCCATCTTGTATGACCAATCCCCAGATTCCCTCCTAAAGCCATACCAGCTTCAGCCTTATTCTTAAGATCTTCTACTTTTCCTTTGGTCTTACATAAGTTAATAGTAGAACCGTCATAAATAGCAACTCCTGCACTATCATAACCCCTATACTCTAACCTTTGAAGTCCTTTTATAATTACTGGGTAGGCATCACGATGCCCTATATATCCTACAATTCCACACATACTGAATAAATAATTTGGTTAATGCTCAAAAATTCTGCGCAAAACTATGGATAACGCAACAATTCCTAAGCTAACTATAGACGTAAAACGAATAAAAACTTTGAGTGGTATACTTATAAGCAATTACTTACTCTACTTCCGTATATAAAATCTCTAATTGAAGTTTCTTTTCTTGATCTGACGTATTACTACCATAAAGTACGGTCCCGAATGGGTTAATAGTTGACATTAACGGAATTTTAACTTCAGATGTTTCTAATTTTGCACCTCCTATACTCACTACCCTAATATCTGAAGTAACGGATAAACCAAGTGTAGCAATAGATAAGTCACCACTAATTAATCTATTGATATAATCTGTAATTCGGATCTTATATTTAATTCCTTTGTCACTTTCTTTTTGCAACACACCGTCATAAAAAGGAAATACAGATAGTGCTGTTGGGTTAGAAACACTAAATTCTGTTATAGTATTGTATAAGACTTCATTTGTTTCAGCGTTATATAGATAAAGACGCATAGGCTCTATTACTCCTGGAGCAGCATCTAAACTAGTTCTATCTACATAGAACACTAAATTAGCTTCATTTATAATCCAATTATTAGCTTTTATCTGGCTAATAACGCTCGTACTCAATACCGTTTCTTCTGCAAATAACTTAAGCTGCGTGTAGGTACCTGCCCCACCTTTTAGATAAATTTTCTCCGCATTTTCGGTTGAATTCAATGCTTCTAAGACCTCCGGAGAATATTCTTCATTAATAAATGTATTTACTGCATTCCCTGTAATAGCTGTTGAAATGCCATCACCTGTAACCAGATTAATTACAAATCGTTTCTCCAAAACTACACTCTCATCATCGGATTCATCTGTCGCAGTGCCGTTTGTATCAATAGCATCATGAGTATACGTTATGGTAATATTTGCTCCTGCTAAATTCAACAACATAAAAATATCATCAGCAGTGTCAATAGAAACATGAATACCTCGTAAGAAATTCTTAAAATTAGTATTATTTAAAAGCTCTTGGGAGCCTTCTTTATCCAAGATATTTTCTTGAAAAAACTGATTATCTAAAGGCACCCATATACCTGCACCAATAGTTTGATCTACAGTACCATCCTCATCTACATCCTCTGTATCAGGATCATCCTCATTATAAGTAATGATTTCTGTATCACGAACAGTTTCTGTACCCTCAAACAAAACGTCCGTAAGAAACGGCGTGAAATCATGATCTGAATAAAAGTCTTGTGAATCCTCAAAGTTTGTATCGGGATTTAAATCTCTTAAAAAATAAGTAGAACGCTGTACTTTTAGGCGAAATGGATTTGCTTTTCCAGATCCATAAATACTATCTAAAATAAACTTCTTAGGATACGCCGCCAGGTCATTCTCACCATCTTCAGCATCTAGGATTCCATCATTATCTGTATCGTTACTCAACGGATTTAACCCAGAAATTCGTTCTTGGTTATCCGAAACTCCATCTCCATCTGTATCACTATTAGCATCCGATGCATCAACATCCAAATCATCTGGAACCCCATCACCATCTGTATCCTTTACATCTTGCAAATAAGGAATATAAAGATAAACACTCTTTACTGTTTCATTCTCTACAATGGTTGCTGGTATTGTATCTGATACCGCTCCATCTTCAGTAGCTTGTGTATAGGTTCCAAAAGTTGGCGCCACAGTAGACAGCTGTAATTGAGACGTAATTGTTGCGGTAGTTTTACCGTACAATGGGTCATTAAGGTTTCCTAATTGATAAATAGGCAACCGGTTAGACTTCACCGTATTAATTTTATTATTGTAAGCAAAAACATCAAAAACAGCTTTGCCTGTTCCAAATGGTTCACCCGCAATAACGCCTGAACCTATGGTTGTAACCTCATCTTCACAAGATGAAAATAACCCAGCTACCACTAATCCTGCAATTACAGAAAAGCTTATTTTTTTAATAAATGTCATGTAATTTACTTTAGAACTTCAGTGTTATAAAAATTTGCATAAGCTTCTTCAAACTCATGAAAAGGAACGTACGGAAGTACTGGTTTTTGAAGGTTTGTAATATGCGTACTTAAGTCCTCCGAAATTTCCTCTGACGCTAAAATAACAGCATCTGAATAATCCACCGCTACTTTTAACAAATTATTATAGTCTGGTTTTGCAAGCGTTGGAATAGCATCACTTGAAATACCATCAAATTCTATCTTTTTAACGATATCCGGATTTAATTCTTCTTCAAATCCTTTAGAATACACAGAAGTAACCACTTTACTCTCTGAAAATAAAGGCTCATCTGCGTAATATTTTTTCAAATACAACGGCACTAATGAAGCCATCCATCCGTGTACATGGATAATATCTGGAGACCAGTTTAATTTTTTCACTGTTTCTACGATCCCTTTTGCAAAAAAGATGGCACGTTCATCGTTATCCGGAAAAAGAGTTCCGTTTTCATCAGCAAAAGTTGCTTTTCTTTTAAAGTATTCCTCATTATCAATAAAGTAAACTTGTATACGTTCTTTAGGTATAGAAGCTACTTTAATAATCAAAGGCATATCCATATCATTGATGACTAGATTCATCCCTGACAAACGTATTACCTCATGCAGCTGATGACGTCTCTCATTGATATTACCATACCTTGGCATAAAGATTCGTATTTGACCTCCATTGCTATTTACCATCTTAGGTGTTTCGTATGACATCAGTGAAACCTCATTCTCTGGCAAGTAAGGTACTAATTCAGAAGATACAAACAATATCTTTTTACCATCCATAAAAGCTATTTTTTATTTTTTTTATTGGCGTGAGTGCAAAATTACAAAAATTATGCAGATTAGCAGTAATTATATAAGTTTGCGGGTTGTTAAATACAAACAAATGTTAGTAATAGAGACTAAAAAGGAGTTAAAAGACAATTTGTCAGCATTTATTTCAGATTCAAAATCGCTCGGACTTGTACCAACCATGGGCGCTTTGCACTCTGGCCATCTTTCTTTAATTGAAAAAGCTTCAAAAGAAAATGATCAGGTAGTTGTGAGCATTTTTGTGAACCCAACACAGTTTAATAACCAAAATGACCTCGAAAAGTATCCCAAAACTTTAGAAAGCGATTTAAATTTGATCAAAACTGTGTCAAATGACATCATTGTTTACACACCATCTGTTGAAGAAATCTATCAAAATAACGTTTCTGCAGAAATTTATGACTTTCAAGGCCTTGACACCGTCATGGAAGGAGCGTTTAGAGACAACCATTTTAACGGTGTAGGCACTATTGTTGAAGAGCTTCTAACCAGTATTGCTCCCAACAAAGCCTATTTTGGTGAAAAAGACTTTCAACAGTTACAAATTATTAAAAAGCTTATTCAGATAAAAGCTATTCCTGTTGAAGTTATTGGATGCCCAATTGTTCGCGAAGAAAGTGGATTAGCGATGAGCTCGAGAAACGAAAGACTATCTACACCGATGCGCAAGGAGGCTTCTTTTATCTACAAAACACTAAAAGATGCCAAAGAAATGTTTGGCACAAAAAATGCAATACAAGTAATAGAATGGGTTGAGAATCAGTTTGAAAATAATGAATTCTTATCTTTAGAATATTTTCAAATTGCTGATATTGACACCCTAAAATCTGTAACAGAAAAATTAAATAACAAAAAATACAGAGCGTTTATTGCAGTTTTCGTTGATGACATTCGACTAATTGATAACATTGCTTTGTAAATTATTATCTTTGTACCATGCAAATAGAAGTTGTAAAATCTAAAATACACCGTGTAAAAGTTACCGGAGCAGACCTTAACTACATAGGGAGCATCACCATTGACGAAGATTTAATGGATGCTGCAAATATCATAAGAGGAGAGAAAGTTCAGATTGTAAATAACAACAATGGAGAGCGTTTAGAGACTTATGCTATTCCTGGACCTAGAAAAAGTGGGGAAATAACTCTTAATGGCGCCGCTTCAAGAAAAGTAGCCGTAGGAGACATTCTAATCCTTATCACTTACGGGCAAATGGATATAGAAGAAGCAAAGACGTTTAATCCGTCATTAGTATTTCCTAACGAGGAGACGAACTTACTGAATTAATCTCTTGAAGAAATCTTTAAAAAAAACACTAAAAACAGTACTCCCAATTGGCTTGGGAGTTTTTTTAGTTTGGTATTCCTATAATGCTACATCAGAAGAAGATAGAGCTCAAATTATTTTTTACATAAAAGAAGCTGATTTATTTTGGGTAGGTATTTCTGTTTTAATGGGAATTTTAAGCCATGTTTCGAGAGCCATACGGTGGAACTATCTTCTAGAACCGCTAGGCTACAAACCCAAAATAGCAAATAACATTTTTATCATTCTCACTTCCTATTTTGCGAATCTAGGAATTCCTAGATCTGGAGAGATTCTTAGAGCTACAGCCTTAAGTACTTACGAGAATGTACCTTTTGAAAAAGGGTTTGGCACTATTGTTACAGAACGAGTAGTAGATTTAATTATGCTACTTTCCATCATCGCTATTACTTTCTTTCTCCAAACAGACATCATACTAGCTTTTTTTGAAGAGAAAGGCTTTAATTTAAATAAACTATTATTAGTGCTAGGCGCCGGTACCATTCTTGCTGGACTCGCATTTTTCTTTTTAAAAAAATCATCAAACCCCTTTCTTTCAAAAATTAAAAACTTTGGACTAGGATTACTTCAAGGAGTTACTAGTATTTTTAAAATGAAGCATAAATGGGCATTTATATTCCATACTCTATTTATATGGTTTATCTACATTTCTATGTTTTGGGTGATCAAATTTACCGTTCCAGAAACCATAACTTTAACCATCAGCCAGCTTCTTGTAGCATTTGTTTTTGGTGCTTTTGCTATGACAGCAACTAACGGGGGCATAGGCCTTTACCCTATTGTAGTAAGTAGTGCTTTAGCCATTTTCGGAATCAGTAGCGTATCGGGAGATGCATTTGGTTGGATCATGTGGATTTCACAAACTTTGATGGTTGTTGTTTTTGGTGCAATATCTTTTCTTGTATTACCGTTATTAAACAGAAAATAATAACGCAAGCACCTAAATCTTTCTGTCATGAAATGCATACTTACCGTATTGGCTTTCTTTTTATACCTTGGATCTAACGCACAAGTTACTCAAGAAATTTTTGAATCTTTTAAGCTTCAAGAGAGAAGAGATGTACAATATTACATTCCTGAAAATTACACCCAAGAAAAAAAGTATCCGTTAATTATTGTTTTAGATGCTGAATATATGTTTGAAAATGTTGTAGCCACTGCTAAATTTTACAGCAGATTTCATGGTATGCCCGAAGCTATTATTGCCGGTGTGAATCAATCTAAAGACAATGAACGCTATCAAGATTGTGCTTTTGACGAAGCCACTGGTTTGCCCTCTGACAGCTCTAAACTATTTTTTGAATTTCTGGGCATGGAGCTTATTCCATATCTAGAAACGAGCTATAATACAGCACCTTTCAAAATGATTGTTGGGTATGATATTACAGCCAATTTTAGCAACTACTATCTTTTTAAAGAAGATTCTCTTTTTAATTCTTACGTAAGTATATCTCCAACCTTAGCTCCGGAAATGGAAACAAGAGTTCCTGCCCGATTGAGCGCTATGGAAAAAACAATATTTTATCATTTGATTACAGATGGTGAAAAAGCAAAAAAGGATACACAAACACCCATTTTAAATACGGCTATTAAAGCTATAGAAAAAGAAAATTTACACTATTTCTATGACGAATATAAAGATGCAGATCATATTTCTGTAGCTACCTACAGCATAGGAAAAGCTTTTGATGACGTGTTTACGATGTTTAAACCTATTAGCCCTATTGAATACAAGACACAAATTTTAACTTCTGAAGAGCCTGTATTTGATTACCTATCTAACAAATACGAAATGATTGAAAAATTATTTGGGTTTCAAAAAAGTGTAGATTTAAATGATATCATGGCCATCTACGCTGCTTCTCGTAAAAAAGAAGATTTTGAATCATTAAAGCCTTTGGCCGATTTGTGCAAAAAAGAATACCCTGAAACTATGTTAGGTTTCTATTTTGAAGGTGAATACCTAGAACAAATGGGCGAACCTAAAAAAGCTCTAAGAACTTTTGAAAAAGCGTTTGGAATGGAGGAAATAGATTTCTTAACTAAAGACATGGCGCTAGAGAAAATTGATGCTTTAAAAGCTGATTTTGGGTATTAAAAATTAGGATACATATCATTAATAGCTTTAAATCACAGCCCGAAATCCACGCATTTATTTAAAAAATGGACAATCAACCCAACAAATCAAATTCAAACGTTCTATCTATTGTCGCAATTGTATTTGGAATTTTCAGTTTAATATTTTCTGTAATTCCTTGTTTTGGCATTTTTGCAGTCATCTTTGGCTCCATAGCAATCATCCTGTCAATTATAGCAGTGATCAGAGTGTTTATGCTAGAACAAGCAAAAATACTCGCTATTATCGCTATGACCGTTTCTTTGCTAGGCATTGCTTCTATAGGCTTTCAATTTTACGTAACCTCTAGCACTGTATTTGACCAATTAGAACTACAAGAGTTCGAAGAAATTGAAGAGTTGGAAGAGACCGAAAATCCGGAAGAACCAGAAGTTATCCCAGAAGAATCCTCGTTTCACTAAAAAGATATAAAACTGCCTTCAGAAATAGAACCAGACCCTTTAGTTTATGGAAACCTCAGATGCTTTAAACCGTAGAAACCATCTTTTGTTTAACCTACTCTTCTTTCTATTTTTTACCACAGCATTACTTTATATTTTAATCTCGAAAGATACTCTTACCTGCTATTACAAAACAAATTATGGATTAGAGTGCCCCACCTGCGGATTTACACGCGATTTTAAAGCTATTTTAAATTTTAAAACAACACACCTTCTTAACCCCCAGTCTTTAGTATACTTTAGAGTGCTGAGTACTTTTGTTATTTCTAGATTAGCAATAACCCTATTTCTTATATTTAAGTTGCGCTATAAATTTATCTTAATAGCAGACCTTATTCTTCTCAGTATTTTTGTAATTTCTATCGCACTTCTTTATTTTAATTTAATCCTCAACGCCAGTATTTAAGTCAAAAAGCATAACGATCATTATATTTAAATCAGCTTTTTGAAGGGTTACACTTAGCTGGCAGAATTTTGAACTCTTAAATTTACCACTTTAATTACACGGTATTTAGTACCTTTATCCAAAACCTAAAAGAGGGAATGGCTAAAACGAAAACAGCTTTTTTTTGTCAGAATTGTGGCACTCAATATGCTAAATGGGTAGGACAATGTACTGCTTGTAAAGAATGGAATACCGTTGTTGAAGAAGTTATCCAAAAAGAAGAAAAATCTAGCTGGAAGACTCCGACAAATACTGCTAAGAAAGTTTCAAAACCATTACGGGTTAATGAAATTAGTACGGAGAAAGAATTACGATTAAATACATTTGATCTAGAATTTAATCGTGTTTTAGGTGGCGGTCTTGTACCTGGCTCTTTGACCCTTTTAGGAGGTGAACCTGGAATAGGAAAGAGTACATTGCTACTTCAAATTGCCTTAAAACTACCTTACAAAACGCTGTACGTATCTGGAGAGGAGAGTCAGAAGCAAATAAAAATGCGTGCAGACCGTATTCACCCGAACAGCGATACCTGTTTTATTCTTACAGAAACAAAAACTCAAAATATCTTTAAGCAAATAGAAGATACCGAGCCAGATATTGTGGTAATTGACTCCATACAGACGCTACATTCTGATCATATTGAATCTGCCGCCGGAAGTATTTCTCAAATTAGAGAATGTACAGCTGAGCTTATTAAATTTGCCAAAGAAACCAATACTCCCGTGATCTTAATTGGCCATATTACTAAAGATGGTTCTATTGCCGGTCCAAAAATTTTAGAACACATGGTAGATAGTGTCCTTCAATTTGAAGGCGATCGCAATTATGTATACCGGATTTTACGCTCCTTAAAAAATAGGTTTGGCTCTACTTCTGAACTAGGAATTTATGAAATGCAAGGCAGTGGTTTGCGGGAAGTGAATAACCCGTCTGAAATTTTAATTTCTAAAAATGATGAAGGCTTAAGTGGTACCGCAATAGCATCTACTGTAGAAGGTATGCGCCCTCTTATGATAGAAATACAAGCTTTGGTAAGTACTGCTGTTTACGGTACACCTCAACGTTCTACAACGGGTTATAATGCCAAACGTTTAAACATGCTTTTGGCGGTATTAGAAAAGCGTGCTGGATTTAAATTAGCCGCAAAAGATGTGTTCCTAAATATAACAGGTGGTATTTCCGTAGACGATCCTGCCATTGATTTGGCTGTAATTGCCGCTATACTTTCTAGCAATGAAGATATTGCCATAGAAAAAGGAGTGTGTTTTGCTGCAGAAGTTGGATTAGCTGGCGAAATACGTCCTGTTCAACGCGTAGAACAACGTATTACCGAAGCCGAAAAATTAGGATTTGATACTATTTTCGTTTCCAAGAACAATAAAATTAGTCTAAAAAATACGCAGATAAACATTCAACTGGTAGCAAAAATTGAAGATGTAGCCAACTATTTATTTGGATAAATAATGGGTTCCTTTGTCTACCTTTATAAAAACCGATAGCCATGAGAACGCACTATACCCTTTTTTACTTCATAGCATTTAGCTTAATTCTAGGCTGCACACCGCAAACAAAACAACCTATAACATCCGGAAGTAATGAGGCTACAGATTATTTAAGTTACGAAAAACGCGACGATCAATTTACAGGTGGGATTAAAATGATTCCTATCACCACAGATAAGGGTACTTTTAAAGTATGGACAAAAACGGTGGGCCATAATCCTACCAAGAAAGTGCTTCTCTTGCATGGCGGACCAGGCATGACCCATGAGATATATGAATGCGCAGATGGTTATTTTCCGCAAGAAAGTATAGAATATATTTATTACGATCAACTAGGGTCTTATTACAGTGACAAACCAGACGATTTAAGCCTTTGGGATACGGCGCGTTTTGTAGAAGAGGTAGAACAAGTAAGAAAAGCATTGAAATTAGATGCGTCTAACTTTTATCTTTTAGGGCAATCATGGGGTGGAATATTAGCTATGGAATATGCTTTGAAATATCAAAAAAATCTAAAAGGTTTAATTATTTCCAACATGATGTCTAGTATTCCTGAATATAATACTTATGCCCAAGAGGTTCTAGGACCGCAACTAGACCCCAAGGTTTTTGAAGAAATAAAAGCACTTGAAGCAAACAAAGCCTACACAGATCCGAGATATTCCGAGCTATTGTTTGCGCATTATTACACAGAACATGTTTTAAGAATACCTGTAGATGAGTGGCCTGAAGCAATTCTACGATCATTTAAACATGCGAACAATCAAGTCTATGTGCATATGCAAGGTTATAGCGAGTTCGGAATCACCGGTAATGCCACATTAAAAAATTGGGATATTAAAAATCGACTAAAAGAAATTACCATACCCACTTTAGTTATTGGCGCAAAGTATGATACTATGAACCCTAAACATATGGAATGGATGTCTACTGAAGTAAAAAATGGCACTTATTTATTTTGTCCTAACGGGAGCCACCTATCTCAATATGATGATCAAAAAAACTATTTTGGAGGCATCATCAACTTTATAAATACAACAAATACTGAGTCAAAATAATTAAGGAGCTGGGTTCGGGAACTCATTATGAATTTTCTCAATACTTTCTAGAACATCCGCACTTAACTCCACATTAATACTGGCTATATTTTCTTCCAATTGACGCATACTCGTTGCCCCAATAATATTGCTCGTTAAAAAAGGTCTAGTATTAACAAAAGCTAAAGACATTTGCGCTAAAGATAAATCATTAGCTTGTGCCAACTCATAATATTTTTGTGTAGCTTCTATTGCCGTTTTTCCACTATATCTATTGTAGTTAGGAAAGAGTTTTAATCGAGAATTATCTGGTAGTCTATCACCTAAATATTTACCACTTAAAACCCCAAATCCTAATGGAGAATATGCTAAAAGGCCAAGATTCTCACGATGTGCTATTTCTGACAATCCCGTTTCAAATTGTCTGTTCAATAAACTATATGCATTCTGAATCGTGATCATTCTAGGTAAGGTAATATGCACCTTACTTTCTTCCAAATAGCGCATAGCGCCCCAAGGAGTTTCATTAGAAACACCAATTTCTCTTATTTTCCCTTCTTGTTTTAAATCACGTAAAGTTTCTAGAACTTGATGAAAATTATCTTCCCAAAAATCTGCGGCATCATGGGTGTAGCCACGTTTACCAAAATAATTGGTATTTCGTTCTGGCCAATGCAATTGATACAAATCTATATAATCAGTCTGTAAACGTTCCAGACTGTCTTCTACCGCTTCAATAAGCGATGGCCTATCAAAACCTGTAGTCCGTATAAATTTTGTGAATTCTGCTCTCCCAGCAATTTTTGATCCTAAGATAATTTTATCGCGATTTTTATTTTTTTCAAACCAAGTACCAATTATCTTTTCCGTTGCCGATTTGCGATCTGGGTGCGCAGGAATGGGATACAACTCTGCAGTGTCAAAGAAATTAACCCCTTGAGATACGGCATAATCCATTTGCTCATGACCCTCAGCTTCTGTATTCTGGTTTCCCCAGGTCATTGTACCTAAGCAAATCTTACTAACTTCTATATCGGTATGTGGTAATTTAGTATAAAGCATAACAAATGGGTTGAAAAAATTGAAAAACCAAAAATACACATATCAACTGCCTATTTCTTTCCTATTGCAATAAAAATTAACTCAATTCAACCAAAATCGGACAATGATCACTATGCCTAGCATCTGCTAAAATTACAGCCCTCTTTAAACGCTCCTCCAAAGGCTGGCTCACTAGAGCATAATCTAAACGCCATCCCTTATTATTGTTTCTAGCATTTGCCCTATAACTCCACCACGTATAATTATCTGGCTCATCATTAAAATACCGGAAACTATCAATAAAACCACTATTCATAAAAGCTCCTATCCATTCTCGCTCTACAGGCAAGAAACCAGAAGTGTTTTTTAAGCCCACAGGGTTATGAATATCTATGGCCTCGTGGCAAATATTATAGTCGCCAAGAATTATTAAATTAGAATGCTCCTCCTTTAATTTTGTAACGTACTCCTGAAAATCGGCCATGTATTTTAGTTTAAAATCCAAGCGATCCATATTGGTTCCAGAAGGTAAATACATGCTCATAACAGAAACGTCATCATAGTCGGCGCGAATATTTCGCCCTTCAAAATCCATATAATCTATACCTGTGCCGTACACCACATTATTGGGCTTTGTTTTAGATAAAATAGCAACCCCACTATAGCCTTTCTTCTGTGCGCTATACCAATAATTATAAGAATATCCCGCGTCTTCAAACAAGGTTAGATCTAATTGTTCCTCCATTGCTTTAATCTCCTGCAAACAAACCACATCTGGATTTACGGCTTTTAACCAATCTATAAAACCTTTATTTATTGCTGCTCTAATTCCATTTACGTTGTACGAAACAATTTTCATTTGTAGCTATTTTTCTCCTGAAGGATTTATTTTATGAATCTTATTGATTGCCGAAAATACATAATGTTCTACATAACAAGCAAGCTTGAAGCCTTTTAAAAGGCCATATATTTTCAAGGTTTTAATTTTTGGTATGCTAATTGATTTTTTAGTCCTCAAATACTATTCAAATGAAAAAAATACTATTAGCACTGCTTGTTTTAAGTAGCGGGTTGGTTTCCGCACAAGCTTACAGGACCTACAATCAAAACCATGAAATGAAATTCAATATTGGATTGTTTTTCGCCTCCACCACGGTAGAAGGTAGTTATGAATACTATTTAAACGAAGATACCAGTATTGGTGGTACCTTGTATTTTGATAATACACCATTGAATTACAATGGAAACTTTGGAATAGGTCCCAATTTTAGAGCCTATTTTGGTTATGCACCACGTAGTGGCTTTTTTGCTGAAGCATTTGGATTGTATTATTCTGGAGAAATTGATGACCCTGAATTTACGAGTAGCACTCTAAACAATAGATACAACACTACCGCAATCGGTATAGGTATAGGCCACAAATTTGCAACCCATAGTCAAAAGTTTACGCTAGAGTTCAATGGTGGTTTAGGTCGGAATGTGAACCCTCAAGAATATCAAAACACTTTTATGTACAGAGCTGGACTTTCTGTAGGATTTCGATTTTAAAATCTTACGAATTCACAACCCAAACTTTAAAATTTCTTAACCTTTTACTTACTCACTAAGTATGTAACTTTTCATCGAGTTTATGAATCCCTAAAAAAATAATTTTAGCACATAATTATAACTTGGAACACTGATGAGAAAACTATTATTTATAGCAGCTATAAATCTTGTCCTACTGTCTTGCAAAAGCGACAAGAAAGCAGAGAAAGAAGCAGAAGCACAAATGGAAGCGCCTACAACACAAACTGTAGAAATAAATAAGACACAAGCAGCGTTTAAAGATTTTGACTGGTCTACGATTCCACTTTCTAAAGTTGGCATTGGAAATTTCCCGTACCTATCTGCTCCCGAAGGGTTTATAATTAGAAAAGAGGGTATTCACGAAAAGGCAGAAAATGGAATGACTAAATATTCTGATTTCAACAAATTAATAACTTATACAGGCGCAAACTTTTTCAATGCCGAAGGAAAAAAAGCAGAACTGGACATTGCCATGACTGATCCTAATACCGAATTTAAACAATACAAATTCGACCAAAGTATAGAGCAGTATTTAGCAAGTATTGGGGCACACTTAATATTTAAAGGTCAAATTCCTCGAGCGCAAATAGAAAACCTAAACAAAGAAGATGATAAGACGGTTTTCAACTATATTCAGGGAGACCCCTATAATAGTTCACCAGTAAGACACTATGTGCTGAATCATTTAAACGGAAAAATAATTTTTCAGGTATGGAGTAATTCTGCCCGCGCTGAAATTGGCGTTGTGGAACTAGAAGGTTTTAATCAAACCATAAAAGCCCCAACTGCCCTTGAAATGAAATCTGACATTGATAAAATAGGAAAAGCCATTCTAAACATCAATTTTGATACGGATAAAGCAACTTTAAAACCAGATGGCGAAAAATTGGTTGCTGAAATATTCACCTTATTAAATGAAAACGATAGTTTAAAGATATCTATTGAAGGGCATACTGATTCTAGCGGAGATGTGGAAAGAAACAAACAACTATCGATGGACAGGGCAAACACTGTCATGTATGCCCTAGCAGCTAAAGGTATTGCTATTCAACGCTTACAAGCAAAAGGTTTTGGTGCTAGCAACCCACTTTTACCTAATAATTCCGAAGAAAGCAAAGCAAAAAACAGGCGCGTAGAATTGGTTAAAATACACTAATAAAAATCACTACTAACTCATTAATTAACCTGGCATATATCACAAAAAATATGTGCATTTATTACCCCCTAATTTGCAATATTTTAATTGCATAATTTTTCTCTTGAGCGTGTATTTTTTTTTCTGATGAATCAAAAAATAGAATACATTAGATTACCTAATTTTAATCTAATCGCTACCTCTCATGATCAAAAAAAATTTTTATTTACTTATAGGGCTTTTCTTTATTTATGGATGCACAAGTGATGATTCTGAAGAGCCTATAATTTTGAAAAACGTCATTATTGATGTTGTGTATTTTGAGTTTATTCCAGATACTGGAAATGACACTTTCAGACTTCGCTATGAAATAAATTTCACAAACCCCAACAACTCAGACATTACTGGATTCTATAGTATCACTACAACCGCAGACAGTCTCACTACTACACTGCTTTCTACAGAATCTACACCATGCTACGAGATTGGCGCAAATTCTAGTTGCACTTTATCATTTGATGCTGAAGATTCATTTGATCTAGCTAAAATTGAATCTATTACACTTGACAGTATCATTTACACTATATCACAATAAAAAAAGGTGGTCTATTTCTAGACCACCTTGTATATCAAGTTTACTACTTTATTATTTCTTCAAATCATAACGATCTAAATTCATCACTTTCGTCCAAGCTGCAACAAAATCTTTCACTAAACGATCTTGGCCATCACTTGCGCCATAAACCTCTGCAATTGCTCTTAATTCCGTATTAGAACCAAAAATTAAATCGGCACGAGTTCCCGTGAAAACCACTTCATTTGTTTTACGATTACGACCTTCAAACAGGCTATCATCGTTAGAAGTTGCTTTCCAAGTATAAGTGAAATCTAAAATATTTTTAAAGAAATCATTTGTCAAACTTCCTCTATTATCTGTGAAGACTCCATGGTTAGAACCATCATAATTGGCGCCTAACACACGAAGCCCCCCTACTAAAACTGTCATTTCTGGAACTGATAAAGTAAGTAAATTTGCTTTATCAATCAACAAATCTTCTGCTGCTATTTTCAAACCAGACTTCATATAATTTCTAAAACCATCCGCTAAAGGTTTCAGGTAATTAAATCCTTCAATATCAGTTTGTTCTTGCGTAGCATCTCCTCTACCCGCTGTAAATTCCACCTTAGTAGTGTACCCTGCATTCTTAACGGCTTGTTCCACCCCTACATTTCCTGCTAATACAATTAAATCGGCAACTGAAATTTCTCCTTTAAAATCTGCTTTAATTCCTTCTAAAACAGTTAATACTTTTTGTAGTTCCGATGGATTATTAACTTCCCAGCTTCTTTGTGGTTCTAAACGAATACGAGCACCATTTGCACCCCCTCTTTTATCAGATCCTCTAAATGAAGATGCAGAAGCCCAAGCGGTAGTTACCAATTGTGCAATGGTTAAACCTGAATCTAAAATCATTCCTTCTAACGTAGAAAGGTCCGCATCACTCAAAGTATAATTAACAGCAGGAATAGGATCTTGCCATAATAATTCTTCTTTAGGTACTTCCGGTCCTAAATAACGAGATATTGGTCCCAAATCACGGTGTGTTAATTTGTACCAAGCACGTGCAAATGCATCCTCAAATGCTTGATGATCTGCATGAAAACGTTTTGATATTTCTAAATATGCAGGATCTACTTTTAAAGCGATATCCGCAGTAGTCATCATTAAATCTTGTCTTCCATTAGCATCTCCTGCTTTTGGAGCTCTTTTAGCATTGGATGCCGCTGTTGGTTTCCATTGATGTGCTCCTGCCGGACTTTTAGTTAATTCCCAATCATAGTTTAATAAAACATCAAAATAATCAGCATCCCATTGTATAGGGTTTGGTGTCCATGCTCCTTCTATACCACTAGTAATGGTATCATCTAAAACTCCTGTGCCGAAACTATTTTTCCAACCGGTACTCATCTCTTCAATAGGGGCTCCATGTGGTTCTTTACCAACATATTCATTTGGATCTGCAGCTCCGTGTGCTTTACCAAAAGTATGCCCTCCGGCAACCAACGCTACCGTTTCTTCATCATCCATTGCCATTCTTCCAAAAGTCTCTCTTACATCATGTGCGGAGCCTAAAGGATCAGGGTTTCCATTTGGTCCTTCTGGGTTCACATAAATCCAACCCATCATAACCGCTGCTAAAGGATCTTCTAAATCTCCTTCTTTATAACGTTCTTCATTTGCTCCCCATTCTGTTTCACTACCCCAGTACACATCTTGCTCTGGCTCCCAAACATCTTCACGACCTCCCGCAAAGCCAAATGTTGGAAAGCCCATAGATTCTAAAGCGCAGTTACCTGCAAGAATCATTAAATCTGCCCAAGAAATTTTGTTCCCATATTTCTGTTTTATAGGCCACAATAATAAGCGTGCTTTATCTAAATTACCATTATCTGGCCAACTATTAATAGGTGCAAATCTTTGGTTACCAGCTCCTGCTCCACCACGTCCGTCGCCAACTCTGTAAGTACCTGCACTATGCCAAGCCATACGAATCATCAACCCTCCATAATGACCGTAATCTGCCGGCCACCAATCTTGTGAATCTGTCATTAAATCTGTCACATCTTTTTTAAGTGCTGCAAAATCGAGACTAGCGAAGGCTTCTGCATAATTAAAATCTTCTCCCATAGGATTAGATTTTGTAGCATTTTGACGTAAAATATTAAGCTTAAGCTCATTTGGCCACCAGTCTCTATTTTCTACACCACCACCTGCTGTATGTTTATTTGTTCCACTTAAAAAAGGGCATTTCGCCGAACTTTCATTAATGTCGAAGTTTTTACCTTGGGGAGCGCTCCCTGAATTAGAATTATTATCCATTATAAAACTGTTTTTTTTGATTTCTATCGTAACTAAAGCTAAAGTACTACATGTTTATCTATTGAATATATCTTTTTAATAGATAAAAACTATATTGCAATTAAGTTTCTGATTCTCAATGAAAATACAAAAAATTATCATGTCATGTTTTATAAAATCGATTACCGGATTGCAACGAATTGCTTAAGCACAAAAAAAGGGCTTAGAATTTTAATTCCAAGCCCTTAAAATATTATTAAAAAATACCTATTGCATTTTCATTAACCATTCTTTCATAGCAACTGCTTTGCCTATGATGGTTTTTAAATCCTCAATAGCCACTCTTTCTTGCTCCATAGTGTCTCTATGGCGAATGGTAACTGTTTTGTCTTCTAAAGATTGGTGATCTACTGTAATGCAAAATGGTGTTCCATTAGCATCTTGTCTTCTATAACGTTTTCCAACGGCATCTTTTTCATCATAAAAAACATTAAATTCCCACTTTAATTCATCAATAATTTCATGAGCTAATTCAGGGAGTCCGTCTTTTTTCAACAAAGGAAATACCGCCGCTTTTGTTGGTGCTAATACTGCAGGAAGTTTCAATACGGTTCTTGTTGTTCCGTTTTCTAATTCTTCTTCTTCTAGAGAATTAGAGAAAACAGCTAAGAACATACGGTCTAAACCAATAGAAGTTTCTACCACGTAAGGAACGTAGTTCTTTTTTAAGTCGTTATCAAAGTACTGCAATTTCTTACCAGAGAATTTCTCGTGCTGTGATAAATCAAAATCAGTTCTTGAATGAATCCCTTCTAATTCTTTAAATCCAAATGGAAATTTAAATTCGATATCTGCAGCCGCATCCGCGTAGTGTGCTAATTTTTCATGATCATGAAAACGGTAATTATCTTGCCCCATACCCAAAGAAAGGTGCCATTTCATACGGTTTTCTTTCCACTTTTCATACCATTCTTGTTGCGTACCTGGTTGAATAAAAAATTGCATTTCCATTTGCTCAAACTCTCGTTGGCGAAAAATAAACTGCCGCGCTACAATTTCATTACGAAAAGCTTTACCCACTTGCGCAATTCCGAAAGGAATTTTCATACGTCCTGTTTTCTGAACGTTTAAAAAGTTCACAAAAATACCTTGTGCTGTTTCTGGCCTTAAGTATAAGTCCATAGCACTATCTGCAGATGCCCCTAATTTGGTGCCAAACATTAAGTTAAACTGCTTTACATCTGTCCAGTTCTTTGAACCAGAGATAGGACAAACAATATCTAACTCATCAATAAGATTACGAACATCTACTAAATCTTCATTTTCTAATGATTTCCCTAAACGTTTTAATATGGTATTTATCTTTTCTTGATAATCTACGACACGTTGATTTGTGGCTAGAAATTGATCTTTATCAAAAGTATCTCCAAAGCGTTTTGCTGCTTTAGCTACTTCCTTATCTATTTTAGCTTCAATCTTAGCCGTATAATCCTCTACTAAGACATCAGCACGATATCTCTTTTTAGAATCTTTATTATCTATCAATGGATCATTGAAGGCATCTACGTGACCTGAAGCTTTCCAAACCGTTGGATGCATGAAAATAGCAGAATCTAGCCCTACAATATTATCATTCATTTGAACCATGGCTTTCCACCAATATTCTCGAATGTTCTTTTTTAGTTCCGCACCGTTCTGAGCATAGTCATAAACCGCACTTAAACCATCGTAAATTTCACTAGATTGAAAAACATATCCATACTCCTTAGCATGCGATATTACTTTTTTAAATTTGTCTTCTTGATTTGCCATGCGGCAAAAATAGAATATTACCCTAAAAACGAATAATTTATTTTAACTGAAATTCAGTTGAAGTAAGCAATTTTTCGTTTTCAAATACATTTAAGGTATAAGTCCCCTGCTCTAAGGAACCTTCAGGTACACTTATGGCATCACAAATATCCTCTCGAGAACCTTCAAAAATAAATTCTACTTTCTTACTATAGGTATTACCATTTACATTTATAGTAGAAGCATTATGAGAAATAACTTTTTTCTGTGGATCTAAAAATTGCAAATAGATAATCTTTTCTTCATGAACCACATCAATATCTGCCGCAACAGCCACACATCCTCTCAGCCTTGAAATCGTAGATGCTTTATTGGTCTGTATTGGATCACCTCCACGAATTCTGTATCCAGTACCTTCTGGCCCTTGCAGCCTTAGATAGCTTTTAATTTTTAGTTTCTCACTAATAATTTTATTTTGTTTGAGTAAAGTGGCTTCTGCTTCTTCTAACTTTCCGGTTCTATTTTCTAAAATCTCCATCTTAGTTTTTGTCTCATTATATTTTTGAGACAAGATAGAATTGTTATAACGTAAAGAATTGTTTCTAAGCCTAAGCGTATCATGCATTAACTCCATCCTACGAAGTTCTTTGCGGTATTCGCGAAGTTTTGCAATATCAAAATTTAAAACCCCTACAGAATCCAAAAGCTGATCAATGCGGTATTGTGCATGCTGCATCTCTATTTCATTCACTTCATTGGAAGTAGAAAGCCTGGAAACCTCTGCTTTCATCATGGTTAAATCTTTAACCAATATAGCTTTCTCATCCTCTAAATAATCAATTTTATTTTGAGATTGAGCATAACTATAGTAAAATGCAATTAGAATACCAATCACAACAGCAACTAGTGCCGCAAGGAGTATTTTATAATTGAATTTAGTATCTTGATAATTCATTTAAGGCTAAGTAGGTTTTTGTAATTCGGTTTTAGTCAATCAAATATATGTATATAAGGTTTTCAAAGATACTAAATGATATTAACAGCATCCTAGTACCCAGGGGGTGTTTTGGATGTAATGCACACTTGAGTAAAGGTGAACGATTAATCTGCACCGTTTGTCGAAACCAATTGCCGCTTACCGAGTATACCTATAACGTAGAAAACCCTTTTGATAGTATTTTTTATGGTCGTGTTTCTGTAAAAAAATCAAATTCTTTTCTATTCTTCACAGAAAACGGTATCGTCAAAAATCTTATTCATCACTTAAAATACAAAAATCAAGAGCAAATTGGAGCTTTTTTAGGAGATTGGTGCGGAAGTATCCTTAAAGAGAACGGAAATATTCCTAGCATTGACCTTGTAATTCCTGTACCGCTACACAAAAAGAAATTAAAAAAGAGAGGATACAATCAAGTTAGTTTGTTTGCTCAAAAAATTGCCCAGCACCTAAATGCAACTTTCCTTGAAGATGTGCTTATAAAAACCAAAAACACAAAAACGCAGACCAAAAAAGATCGCTTTTTTAGATGGCAGAGCAATCAAGACTTGTTTAAGCTAAATACGACCCATACCCTCGCCAACAAGAATATCCTTATCGTAGACGATGTAGTAACTACAGGTGCCACCTTAGAATCTTGCGTAAAAGCTTTTGAAACAGAAAAAGGAGTTACTATCTACCTTCTTACGATGGCTATCGTATTATAAACTTAACATTTAGTTTTATTTTTTACTCCTAGATCAAAATGAAATTTTAGTAAAATAGTTGTTTCTTTGTTATTTAGAATTTGACTTTTATTATGATCAGACGATTCCTTGCTTGCTTGTTTTTATTATTAGCTTCAATTTCTTTATATCAATGTGCTCGTAGAGGAACCCCTTCTGGGGGTATTAAAGATATCATTCCGCCAAAATTGGAAAAGGCGGAACCTGCAAATATGACGGTGAATTTTAAAGGGAATAAAATTCGCCTTTATTTCAATGAATACATCAAATTAAATGATGTTCAGAATCAGCTTATTGTATCGCCTCCTTTAAAAAACACGCCTGTAATTACTCCCGCAGGTGCCGCTAGTAAATATGTAGAAATACAATTGAAAGACACTTTAAAAGAAAATACCACCTATACTTTAAATTTTGGACAGAGTATTGTAGATAATAATGAAGGAAACCCCAATAGCTTTTTTACATACGTTTTTTCAACAGGTTCTTATATAGATTCTTTAAACCTTAAAGGCGTTGTGGAAGATGCTTTTGATAAGGAGGCCGAAACTTTTGTGAGTGTATTACTCTATGAAATGGATAGTACGTATACTGATTCTACTATTTATAAAAAACCACCGAATTACATTACGAATACCTTAGACAGTACGGTTTTGTTTGAACTCAAAAACCTTAAAAAAGGCACCTATGCCTTATTCGGACTAAAAGATGAAGGAAAGAACAACTTGTTTGACCAAAAAGTTGATAAAATTGCATTTATAAAAGATTCTGTAGTTTTACCTACCGAAGAAATCTACTTGCTTACTTTGTTTAAAGAGGAGCCGGATTATAGTATTACGGTCCCAAAATTTGAAGCGAAAAACAAGATTATTTTTGGGTATCAAGGAAACTATAAAGACATCAAAATAAATACTCTCTCAAAATTACCAGACACCGTAAGAACAATAGTAACAAAGCTTAGGGATAAGGATACGCTGAACTATTGGTTTACCCCATTCGAAATGGATTCATTACAATTTACCGTAACTAATGAAAGGCAAAAAGTAATAGATACCTTCGTCGTTAAGAAAAGAAAGCTAGCACTAGACTCCCTTGTTTTAAAACCTACTATAAACGGTACTATAGGCTTTAATGAAAATTTTGCCATTGAGGCCAATACTCCCATTACTAAAATTGATACCACGAAAATAGCCTTCATTAATAAAGATTCTATTGCCGTTAAATACACAGCTTCTTTAGATAGTCTAAAAAATAGTCTTGAGATTAATTTTGATAAAGAACCACAAGAGGCTTATAGGCTTGCCATTTACCCTGGGTTGATTGAAGATTTCTTTGAAAATACTAATGATACGATTGTATTTAATCTAAAAACCAACAAGTATACAGACTATGGTAATTTTGTCTTAACCTTAAGTGGAAATGTTACCTACCCTGCTATTATTCACCTGACAGATGAGAAAGGAAAAATTAAGCGAGAACAGTACGCTACAGAACCTGAAGATATTTTATTCAGTAACATTAGTCCTGGAAAGTATTTAGTTCGTGTAATTTCTGATACAAATAGCAACGGTAAATGGGATACAGGTAGCTACTTGAATAACCTACAGCCAGAACGTGTGAGTCATTCTCCAAAACTTATAGAAATGCGGGCCAACTGGGAAGAGAAATTTGATTTTATACTTCTAGACTAAAAGTATCTTGATCTTCTAAAAACTTTAAATTTTTTCTAGTGACATCAATATGATCTTTAGATAGTGTGGCATAGATAATCTCTGGTGTATCTGAGAATACCAACTCTTCTCCTAATGCATCATACACTGCAGAATGTCCTGGGTACTCATGACCTAAGAAATCAAATCCTGTTCTGTTTACACCTATACAATACGCCATATTCTCAATAGCTCTAGCTTTTAGCAAAGCATCCCAAGCATTAATTCTAGGTTTAGGCCAATTAGCTACATAAAATAGCACATCATACTGTTCTACATTTCTAGACCAGACGGGAAACCGCAAATCATAACAGATGAATGGGCATATTTTAAAACCTTTAAAATCAATGATTGTTTTACTAGTACCAGCGGTATACACCTTGCTTTCTCCTGCAAGCGTAAATGTGTGTCGCTTATCATAAACAGAAACTTTGCCTGGTTCCACAAAAAAAAGTCGATTGTAATGGCTACCATTATCACTGTACACAATACTGCCCGAAATTGCAATTTGCTTCTCCGTAGCCATCTTGCACATCCAATCTAAAGTTTTTGCACCTTCAGTTTCCTCAATATTTTCCGGATGCATCGTAAACCCCGTTGTAAACATTTCAGGCAGAAGAACTACATCTACATTAGGCTTAATTGTTTTCAGCACAATAGCAATATGATCCCTGTTTTTTTGGGGCTGCTCCCAGTGCAACGCAGTCTGCACTAAAGCTATATTCAACATCTTAGACATCTATCTAATTTATTAATCCTTAAATAACGCAATAAGAGAAGGCACCGCTTGCATTTCAGCATGATCTAAGGCTGTTTTGCCCCGAACGTCTTTTATTGTTTTGTCTGCACCTTGCTCTAAAAGTAATTTTGCAATATTTGCTCTATTAAACGTCGCTGCATAAATTAACGCAGTAGCACCCATGGTGTTTTGCTCGTTAATATTTGCACCTTTATCTATCAATATTTTAGCAATATCTTCATAGCCTTTAAAGCAGACTCCCATTAAAGCGGTATTCCCTGAAGCATCTTTCATATCAATTTTTGCTCCGCTATTAAGCAACAATTCTACAATCTCTAATTGATCATAATAGGTAGCCAATATCAAAGGAGAAGATCCTCGTTGATCTTTACTATGTAGTAAAATTGGATTCTGCCCAAGCATAGCATTTACTTCTGTAAAATTGCCATTTCTTATTTCATTAAAAAAAAATTCATTCATAGGATAGGTCTGGTATATAAAGATATAAAATAAGTAATTTAATTCATAAACAACCCTTGCAAATTATCTATTTGTAAGCTTACCCACAATTTCAAATCTGAAAATTTCTAATAAAATGAAGTTAAATCTTACAAGTATATGTACTTTTACCGCCAAATTTACGCTTAAAGACAGTATATAATCATATTTATGGTATTTAAAAAGATGCAATACTTGAACTGAAGATTAGATTAAAATAATATTTTGTACATTAAACACTTACATATTGCTCGTTTTTTCTTACTTTATTGAGCATAATGAACATATAACCCATAATCACACAGCGCTTTGAGTATATTATCCTCCCTAAATTATCTCCAAGATTTACCTATCGCTATAACAGTGATTGATTTGAATTTTAAAATTAAAAATCAATCTAGTGCATGGTTAAAAGAGTTTCCTAATGATTTTAATACTAGTACTATTTCATTCTTAGAAAATCATTCAATACCACAACAAGTAAAAGTAGAGGTGTTGAAAATGATCGAGAGTCAACTAAAAACACCTATAGAATTAGAAGTAAAAAATCATCTAAATTCTTGGTACCGATGGAAACTTTCCCCCTCTTTTTTAAATGAAAATAACTTTTCGGGGATCATTATTATTGCGAAGAATATTACGGAAGAGAGAAGAGAAAGAGAATTATTAAAAAAGGCAGAGCAAGTAGCACAAATTGGCGCATGGGAATTAGATTTAATATCTAATAGATTATTTTGGACCGATATAACTCGAATAATACACGAAGTTCCTGAAGACTATGTACCTACATTAGAAAAAGGGATAAATTTTTATAAGGCAGGACATCATAGAGATACGATAACTGCAATTGTAAGCGATTCTATAGCCAGTGGTGATTCTTGGGATACAGAGTTAATTATCATCACCGCTAATAATACTGAAAAGTGGGTTCGTGCACGAGGAGAAACCGAAATTATAGATGGTAAATGTGTACGTGTTTACGGTACTTTTCAAGATATTCATGAGCAGAAACTAAAAGACCTTGCCTACACCCGCCTTGCCGAAAGGTTGAAAATAGCAACAAGAACTGCTAAAATTGGAATCTGGGAATACAATTATATCAACAAAAACTTATTTTGGAGTGATGAGATGTTTGATCTCTACAAAATACAAAAAGCCGATTTTGATGGTCACAAGAGTTTTTGGGATCAAAGCTTACATCCCGAAGACAGAGAATTTTGCATGCAGAAAGTTGAAGAATCTTTTGAAATGAGAAAAGATTTAGAGGTAGAATTTAGAATAATTCTTCCTAATGGAAAAATAAGAAACATAAAATCTGTTGCCTATGCCGAAGTAGACATATTTGGCGACGTTAAAAAACTTGTTGGCGCAAACTGGGATGTTACAGAGTTGATTTACACACAATTACAGTTAACCAAAAGTGAAGAATCTATGCAACAAGCATTTGAGAATTCTTCCGTAGGTATGGCTCTAATTGGCTTGGAAGGCAATTGGATTGATGTAAACTCAAGCCTGTGTACTAGCGTTGGTTATAGTAGAGAAGAGATGATTCAGAAAAAAATCATCGAAATTACGCATCCCCATGATTGGACCAAAGATTCGCATTTTATAAAGAAAATGCATGAAGGTAAACTTACGAATTACACCATTGAAAAACGCTTTTTTCATAAAGATGGTACCATTGTAAATGCCTTGTTAACGGTTACAACAGTTCATAAAGTTAACGGAAAACTATCCCATTTCATTGCTCAAGTGATAGATGTAACGGCAATGATTGCTTCCGAGAATAAAACAAAAGCTTTATTAGAAATCACGAAACATCAAAATGAAAGTTTATTAAATTTTGCACATATTGTTTCTCACAATTTACGATCACATTCTACAAATTTATCTATGCTTACCAACTTCCTAAAAGAAGAAACAGATAATGGTGAGAAAGTAAATTTAGAAAGAATGTTGAGTGATGCCTCTGAAAGCTTAAGTGAAACAGTACACCATTTAAATGAAGTTGTTCATATTACCACTAATACTCAAGAAAACTTAAGTAATGTAAATTTATTTGATTCTATTAAGCGTGTTGAAAAAAACATCTTAGCCTTACTTAAAGAAAAAAATGCCAGTTGTAAGATTTTGGTAGAAAAGGACGTTATTATAAAAGCTGTTCCGGCCTATCTAGATAGTATCTTACTAAATTTATTCACCAATAGTGTAAAATATTCTTCTCAAGAACGGAACCTAGAAATACATATAAAAAATAAAATTAGCAATAATCAGATTACCTTACATTTCTCTGATAACGGACAAGGAATAGACCTTAAAAGACACGGAGAAAAACTATTTGGCATGTATAAAACATTCCATAACCATAAAGATGCAAAAGGAATAGGCCTCTTTATAACCAAAAATCAAGTTGAAGCCATGAATGGATCTATAACTGTACATAGCACCGTAAACAAGGGAACAACTTTTGTATTAACTTTTGAAAAAGCATAACCCAATGATAGAATATGTAGAAAATGCCTGTGTGATAGATGATGATCCAATCTCTGTTTTTGGTTTAAAGAAAACAATTAAAGAAATAAAGTTTTGTAAAGAAATTATCGTTTATGAAAATGGATATGAAGCCATAAATGGACTAAAAGATTTACTAAATACAAATGGCAACATACCTCCAATTATATTTTTAGATTTAAATATGCCTATCATGGATGGTTGGGATTTTTTAGAAGATTTCGTTAAAATACCCGAAGAAAACAGAAAAAATGTTAGAATTTACATTGTAAGCTCTTCTGTTGATCCTAGAGATCTAATAAAAGCCAAAAGTTATAGTGCAGTAAATAATTTCTTTGTAAAGCCTGTAACGACTATTGATTTACAGAAGGTAATTGACGAAATTTCGGAATAAATCAACTACATTGGAGTCATATAAATCCTGATTTTCAATAATTGTTGTAAATCTTTTCTTAAATTTAATTATCAACTATTAAGTATTTTCTATGGGTTCTTTTTTTTCACAGATTAAAGTCAATGAATCCTTAATAAGAGACGCCCCAATCCCAGTTGCGACCTTAAATAGTAAATGTGAATTTCTATCCTCATCAAGGATGTTTTTAAAGGAACACGGCATTACTATTGAAAATATCATTGATAAGTATTTTTTTGATGTTCTTCCTAGTTTCCCTCCCGCATTTAAAGAGACCTTAGACCGCTGCTTGTTAGGAAATTCTTGTCAAAATGAAGGTAAAAAGTATCTTTTACAAGATGGTAGAAACATTTGGCTTAAATGGAAAATTAATCCTTGGACTAAAGAGGACGGTTCTGTAGGTGGCCTTGTTGTTGTTTTGGAAAATATTACCGATAACAAAAATATTGACGAATTAGTCAAAGAAGCGCAAGAAGTAGCTAGAACAGGAGGCTGGCAGCTCAACTTACTTACGTACAAGGCTCAGTGGACGAAGATGGTAAATATTATTCATGAAATGCCTTTGGATTATGTTCCTCAGACTTTTGATGAGTGCTTTGTACATTTCAAAGAAGGCCGGCACCGAGATCTGATTCTTAAAGCTACTCATGAGGCTATTGAAAATGGCACCCCTTGGGATGAAGAAGTAATCATGATAACAGGTACGGGTAAAGAACTTTGGATAAGAACAAAGGGGCGTGCAGAATTTGTTGATGGAAAATGTGTTAGAATTTATGGTATCTGCCAAGATATAGATCCATATAAAAGACCACAATTAGCGTATCGACAGGCTGCTGAAAAATTAAAAAGCGCAATATCTGCGTCAAATGTTGGCACCTGGGAATATGATCTAAATACAGGGCATACTATATGGGATGATATCAATTTTGAATTACATGATATCGATAAAGAAAATTACACCGGGAGTCTCTATCGGAATTGGAAAAAATCACTACACCCTGATGACATTAAGCGCGTACACAATGAGGTAGTTTCCTACTACAATGGAAATGGCTCAGGAGTACTAGAGTACCGAGTGCTCTTATCCAATAATAGTGTTCGTAATATTAAAGCAAGTGTTACTATTTTAACAGGACCAAAAAATAATAAATTTAGAGCTTTAGGTATTTGTCAAGACATCACAAACGAAAAGAATACCGAAATAAAATTGAAAAAATTTGCAGAAATTACTGGCGAGCAAAATAATAGTCTCACCAATTTTGCGCATATGGTTTCTCATGATTTACGCTCGCATTCCACCAATCTTTCTGTTTTAACTTCATTGATTGAAGATGAGAAAGACCCAGAGGAACGCAAACAGATTTTAGAGATGTTAAAAAGTGCTACCAATAGTTTAAACAGCACTGTGTATAATCTAAATGAAGTGGTACAATCTACGGACACTAATATCCAGTCTAAATTAACTCAAATCAATATTCTAAAAGCAATAACCACCGTTCAAAACAATATTGGCACATTATTTCAAGAAAAAAAGGGAATGTGTATGTTAGACGTTGATCCAGACTATTCTGTACATGTGGTACCCGCCTATCTTGACAGTGTCTTGCTTAATTTATTTACCAATAGTCTAAAATATTGCGCAGCGACCAGATCACCAATTATCAAAATTTGCACCACATTAATCGATAAAAAAGTTCAACTAACTTTTGAAGATAATGGCAAAGGCATCGATATGGCAAAATTTGGTAAAAATATTTTTGGCATGAACAAGACTTTTCATCGTAACAAAGATGCTAGAGGTGTTGGGTTATATATTACAAAAAACCAAATTGAAGCCATGGGGGGCACGATAACTGTGACTAGCGAAGTAAATGTAGGCACTAAATTCACCATTAATTTCCAAACCATTTAGCTATGAATCCTTTTATAAAAAAAATCTACTTTGTAGATGACGACCCGATTTTCGTTTTCATATCTAAAAAATTGATGAAAGAAGAAAAATTTACGGAGACTATCGCAGAATTTGAACACGGAAAACAAGCTATTGAAGCTTTAATAGAATGTGATCAACAAAATGAGTTGTTACCTACCGTAATCTTTTTAGACCTTAGCATGCCTGTGATGAGTGGTTGGGAATTTCTTGATAGTTTTCAAGCGGCACCCATAGAAAATAAAGCGCAGATTAAAATTATTGTAATGAGCTCTTCTATTAACCCATTAGAAATAGACATGATTAAAAACTATACTGTTGTTCATGATTATATTGTTAAGCCTATTACCCCTGCAGATTTAAACAAAATTAAAGTTTGTCTCGTTAACGAATCCCAGGCGTAAAATTAACTGGTGCTTGTTGAGGCATATTAATTGTTCCTGAAGCTCCAGTGTCATTATATATAAGCCATTCATCGAATGAATAAACAGTATTCCCCATATTAATTTCTGGCTTACGTAATGCTCTACCATCCTCAAATTCATGATGGGTACCTGAACCGTCTGTTCCTATAGCTCCGAAAATATCAATTACCGTATCAAATGGATCTACCAATACCATAATGTCATCCCCATTTGAATCTGCCGCACTACCTGTACTTACCACCAGATCTGGAATAAAACCATATACAACTTTAAATTCTTCCTCATTAGGAGAAATGACCAGTGTCGTATTCGCCTCCAAAACAATCCCTGATAAGTTAATCGTAGCACCAACCGTTGTGTTTGCATTGGTATACCTAAGTAAGCGCCAATTTTTTAAACTTAATGAAGGTCCCGAATTATACAACTCAATAAACCGAGCATCTGCATTGTTTTCTGGATCTGCAATTTCACTAATAAAAACTGAGTTTGAAGTAAATTCATCAATAAAATCTTCGCAGCGTTCTTGATCAAATTTCAAATCATTGGTATCTCTAACCACTAAAAAAAAATCATCATTCTCCTGAAGGAGTACTCCCGTTATTAACCCACTTCCTTTTGGTAAGTTTATATTCTGAAAATCTGAATATCCACTATTTCTTAGAACCAACTCTTTATCCAAACAGTTTATTAGAGTCCTATCGGTCTCTTGCTCCTTTATGGCATACGTTTCCATTAACTCTGCACTAGAAAATTCAATTTGTTCAATCTGCACCAACGTATTTTTAAATCGCACCAAACTATCTTGAAGCGAAATTAAAGTAGGAGCAAGCTCCCTGGCTTGTTCACAAGAAATAAATATATGCTGATTTACAATTGGGGCTGGTAATCTACCTACAGAAACATTCCCAAAAGAACTAAATACACCTCCAATCTTATAGACACCTTTGCTTTTACCTAGATACAATCCTTTTAATTTTATTAAAATTTTGCTTCCAATAGGATAAAACAAATGACTGTCTCGAATATCTAATTCAATCTGCAAGCCTTCTGTAGGATGCTGATAGTCATCTTGAAAGTGGAGAACTCCAAAAAAATTCCCTGCTTCATCAGATGATATTACATAGCCTTCTATAATCAAATCCTCTTGTATTTGGATTGTTTCCTCATCATACAAATTAAAAATCTGTGTAAATGTAGTATTTGCCACAAGTTCTTTCTCACAAGAAACTTTCAATTGATCAAAATCTCTATTTTTTACGCAGGAACATGGGAGCATTAGAAGTACGCTTATTACCATTAGCACCCAAAATAAAAATAATTTATATACCATAATATGATTAAAAACTTATTGCAAAATTCAAGAAATAGGTTCTTCCGTAGCCATACCAATATTTAGGAGCAAAAGAAGGTGATCCGCTCAAAGCATCTTGTCTAAGCTGTCCAAAATTTCCATTTCGGCTTTGCTCGTACCCACCCGATCTGAATGTGGTGTCAAATGCATTGTTTATGCTAGCAAAAACACTAATATATTTCCCATTTTTCAACCAGGATTTACCTCCAACTAAATTGAGCAAATAAAAATTATCTAGTGAATGTTGAGCCAATAATTGAGAAACATTTTCATTTGTGGCATCGGGAAAATTAATTCCTGTTTCTGGGTCTATATAAAAACTATTAGTTCTAGTAATGGTCGATATATTAGCATAGTTATTCGCTAAATAATTTGCTGTAACTCCTACCCACCAATATTTAGGATCTCGATAATTAATACCAATAGCAACGGCTTTCTGAGGACCTTGCCCTAATTTATAATCCTTAATATTTGCCTTTCCTAAGTCTTTGCTTCCCTCCAAATTTATGAGCTCATCTTCTGCATTGGCGGTATCAAAATTTATAGTAATATTTGGATGATTAGCAAATACATATTTACCAATAGCTGCAACTGCCGTTAATTGTACCGCGGATGAAATCTGATACTCTACACCCAATTCTGTACCCATATGCAACTTATCTACACCAGTTAAAACCTCTTGAACAAAATCTGAACCGACACCTGCATCTACAAAGAAAAAATTTACGTCCGTAGCTCCTTGAAACCTAGTATGAAAACCAGTAACACGACCTGTCAATTTAGAAAATCTAAAAAAGTAAGATCCATCTATACTCGTAATTTTCTCAGAATTTAAGTCAGGCACCACCAAATTGTTCTCTCTTGGATTAATAAAAACATTTTGTAATACTGGAGGTTTTTGTTGTAACATAGCGTTGGATTCAATCCAATTTCTTCCATTAATTTTATATGAGAACCCGCCTTTGATACTGAAATTTGAGAAGCTAACATCATTACTTCTTCCAAGAGAAGTAGTTTCATAACGTTGATTTTTGAAACGTCCGTTTCTACTATAATTTAAAGCTTCCCATTGCCCTGCTAAAAAACCTTCCCAACCGTTATGCTCATAGTTTATCTGAGCAAAAGTTTCTAATTGCTCAACGTCTATATCATAATGATAATTAAAAATATCGTCCTCATACTTTTGTAAAACTCCGTTGCTATCATTTAAGGTATTTGAAAAAACGTCAATATCCTCATGATATTCCGACCCAAATAAATCAGAAATCTCAGCATAATTGGTAGACGCTAGTGATTTGTATCCTATTCCAAGATCAATTTTAAATTGAGTCCCTATTGTAATATTAGCGATGCTACTTGCCGCTATTTGCGAGTCTTTCACAACATCATCATAAAGTACATAGGCAGCTTTAATAGCATCATTAGCTTTATAAACCTGATTCCAATTAAGTTGTGGGTTCAAAAGAAATCCTTCCTTAGCTGTATTAGCACTTAAAAAGTTAGCCCCTATGGTGCTATTGAAATAGTAACTAGGTAAATATCTATAGTACGTGGGATCAGGATTTGGCGCATTATAATACCCAAGTCTAGATCTTGAGTTAATTCCGGACTGATAACTTACTCCCGTATTTAATTTTAATTTTGAGGTCTCTAAAATATGGTTAAACATTAAGATGGGCTCGGCTATTGTACGCTCCCTAGAGTTTCTAATTTCTCCATTTTGGGTTCCCCAATAAGGATTGTACTGGTTACCCACTAGAGTAAAAACCTCTTCGGTAACTGCAGAAGACCTACCTCTCCTATTATAGGCCAACATTCCTGTAAATAGCAGACTATTCGAAGGATTTATTTGATATTCGATAGCTCCAAAAGCCGAATATGCGTCATATAATGTACCCGCAACGTAACCTTCTTTAGCCCACCTTCTCGATCCTGATACACTATAACTAAAGCCCTTCTCTGAAATACTGGAAGTGTATGTCGCCATGACTCTTGCCGCATAAGTTCTATTAGAAGCCGAAGACGATATTCTAATTCCTGGGCGGAAGGTTGAGGGTCTTGTAGAAATATTAGTTACTCCTAATGCTCCTCCAAAACTGTAAGCAGATGCAGATAGCCCATTACTAAACTCTTGATTTCTGGTAACATCATTTAATCCACCCCAGTTATTAACATTAATTATGTAATTTTATACTTCAAACTTAAACATTTCTATGTTAGGAATTTATATAAGAAAAAGTAGGGATAGAAAAAAAGAAAAGAGCCTAAAAGAGCAAAGACTATTAGGTGAAGAGTTCGCAACTGAGCAAAATTTGGATTATAAGATTTACGATGAGGGAATAATAAGTGGTCAAAAAGGAGAGGAAGAGCGCCCCAAATTCGCAGAATTATTAAAAGATATAAAAGAAAAAAAACTAAAAGGTGTTTTCATTTGGGATAGCTCACGTATAGCAAGAAATGAAGGAGCTTGGTATAATTTTGCAAATCTTCTTAAAAATACTGAAGTTATATTATATGATAATGGTGTAAAAGCAGATTTTAGTGATGAGAACACTTTTTTATTTTATACAATAACTTCTGGTATGAATGCTCACTTTGCTCGGGTGACGGCAAAAAAAATACAGACTGTATTGAAGAGAAATGCAATGGAAGGTATTATTCATGGAATAGCTCCATATGGCTATACCTCTGACAAAAGCAGTAAATGGGCGATTAACCAAGACGAGGTACATATAGTTAAGATAATTTTTGAACTTTATAAAAAGGGTTATGGCTATATAAGAATAGCTAACCATCTAAATGAGCTAGGAGTAGAAACACGCTACAATACTGAATGGACACCTGCAACTATTCGCTATATGATTTACAATAAAACTTACTCAGGCAGAGCAACTTACAAAGATATCCCAATAAAAGTACCCAAAATAATTGAGCCTGAAATCCATGATAAATTAATAGCGAGCATAGGCACTAGGTATAAAAAATCAGGTGCTAAGTCAAAGAAATTTATCCTTAATGAAGTGCTAGTTTGTGGCAAATGTGGAACTCGATACACTATATCACAAAGACATAGGCATTCATATTACCGTTGCCTTAGCGAAGTTAACAGAGGTGTTGAAAAATGCTTTAGCAAAGCTGTACGAGCAGAACACATTGATAAGCTAATATTAGAAAATGTTCTTTTAGGTAAAGAACTTTACAAGTTAGCAGAACAGACATACTTAGAAGGTGATAATATCGAACAAAAAAGAGAGCTTGAAAAAAAAATATTATACCGCAACGCAAGATTAGAAAAGCTAAAAAGAGAACAAAAGAGAAGCTATCAAGTCTTTGTTGCTGGTGGAGTAGAACTGGAGTTATTCATGTCGGAAAAAAAGCGTATTGATAATCAAATGCTTAAAACACAAGAAGCCATTGAAATCCTTAAAAATGAGATGGAAAGTATACAGGACACTAATAGGTTACTTAACAGCATGAGCTTGGACTTTAATATTAACCTCCCTGAGAGATGGAAAGAAGAAAAAGACCCAACCATTAAAGCTTGGAAGAAAAACGTCATTAAACAAGCTATGATAGACAATACCCTAGAAGAAAATAAGACAACAATAGTTGAGACCATGACCTTTGATGAAAAAGCATCAGTAGTAGAAAAGTATATTAAAGAAATAAGAGTAGATTATCATACACTACCACTTCAGATAACAGTGGAGTTTAAAATCCCAGTACCTCCTATGAAATTAATAATGGAATCTAGATATTATGGAGCAATTAATACCAGAACAGAAAAGATTCACCTTTTGAGAAATCTAGGGAAGAAGCCCCACTTTATTTATCAGAGAACAAAGAATGAACTTATTGAAAATTTAAAATCACTAAAATAATATGGGTTTATACGAATACATGATGTTAGACGAAACCGAGCAATGGAATTTACTATGGGACAAAGGTATTTATCTAACCCATTACTTAGAAAAAAATGAAAAATGCAACCTGTACGCCTTAGGTGATTTCTTTGTTGAGGTTGAACTAAACCCCAAAACAGATAAAATAGTTCAAAAGAACCACTTTAAAACAGGTCATTTGTTGGATAAATATTCAGGAAATATAATTTTTTAACAAGGCTAACAAATCAGCTACCTGCAAAAAAAAAATAACTAAAAAAAGCCCTATCAAATCAATGATAAGGCTTAAATTATTCGCTATTCATGAACAGGTTCGTAATGTTTTTAACGTTGCCAAATCTTCCTTTTGATAATCTCCACCAAAAGTCCCGAAATGACACTCAACAAAACCCCACCTAGTGGTGACTCTGTCAAAAAGTCAAAAAATGTGTTCACAATTCAAAGATAATTTAACTTAGCACAAAAGCGAAATATTGTTATTAACAGTTATAGAACTATAACTCCCTCTAACAAACCTCCTAAAAAGTACTCTTGACTCTTTTCTTAGCCATCTTAAAAAATACCTTCAATAAGTGGATTTATTTTGTGCAAAACACTTTCTATACTATATTTAACCCCCATTTTCAAAGCTTCTTCTTTAACAACACCATATATTTTTTTAATTAGCAACAAACCATTCTTCTTTAACTTTACTTTTGCATAAAATGTTTTAAGAGCATTAAACACTTGTCTTTTGGTTAAGTTGGTAATATTTTCTTTTATATAATTAGCTTGTTTCACCGTTTCATCATCTTCATCATATCCTTCTAATTTCAGAGTATCTATACATTTAGTTATGACATTAGAAATAACTAATTGAACTTCCGAATTATAGGTAGTGATATCGGCGTCCTCATCCACAATTTCAAACCAGTCCTCAAAATTATCTCTAAACTCATTTTCATATTGTTGTTCTATATTATCAGAAGGATGAAGTGAAATACTAAGGTATCTTTGTAAAATAGCTGTCCAATTTTTTAAAACTGTTAAAATGTAACCAGAACCAACTGAAGACCTATTTGTGTCTAATTTATTTTCATTAATAGGGTTAAAAGTTACAGTAAAACCAAGCGTTAAGGATTTGTTATCAAATATAGGCTCAGAAATTTTAAACGTAAAATTAGAGTTAGCCCCTAACCCTCTTAGATGAATTTCAAAATATTCATCTTTTTCAATCCTATATAATTCTCTGTTTTTTTTAGCTTGTTCTCTAACTGAGTTAAAAGTTTGTGCAGTGTCTTTAAGTTGCTTTAAAGGAAAGTTTTGTTTATTAATCATTCTGATAAAATTGTCTTAGTTGGTGTTTCCAATTTATGAACTATTTATAAATAATGTCTTTATTCTATATCGGAATTACTGGGAATTTATCAACAACTAAATATGAGATAACAATTTTTAAAGACTGTTCAGCTACATCACTTAAACAGATAATATAAATTGGTGTTAATTTTATTATAGCTAATTCTCAAAAATAATATTAGACCATGCCTTAAATATGATACACTTAGATTAATCATGAGTGAATAAAACACCTAATAAAATTGTATTATTTATATACACCCTAAATTTGGTACACTAATAAATTATTCCTATATTTACCTCAAATAAAAAAAGCCCTGTAGAATGGAACTCTACAAGGCTTAAAAATCAAAAATGTTTAACGCTAATTAAAAATTTTGACATGGTAAATTTACGTGTTTATGTTGGTACTTACAAAAAGTACAATGAAGGTAGTTTGTTCGGAGAATGGATTGATTTTAAAAACTACTCAAATCTAGAGGAATTCTACAGGGAAATTAGGGAACTACATAAGGATGAAGTAGACCCTGAATTTATGTTTCAAGATTACGAATGCTCAGACATAATTTCTTCTTTAGGACTTATTTCAGAAAGCTATATCTCTAAGGATATTTTTAAAATTTTGGAAATCATCAACGAATCTGACTATAATGAAGATATTATAGCATCTTACCTTACTTGCACAGGAGAAGACTGTACACAGATAGAGAATGTTATTAGTAAAATTAGTGAAGTATATTCTGGTGAATATAATAATGATATAGACTTTACTCAAACTCTCTTAGAAGACACTGGAAGCATACCAAGCAACCTCCCATCGTACCTACATATAGACTGGAAGAGAACTTCAAGAGATATAATGTTTGATTATTCAAGCAGTAACAACCATTACTTTAGAAACTATTAAATTTCATGCCCTCTTAGTTGAGGGCTTAAACTTTTCACATGAAAGCAAGATATATCAGAATAAGCACACCAGACCAGAATCTAGAACGTCAACTAGTCAAAAAGCATCTAAATGAAAAATTATATATTGATGTTTGCAGTGGTTCTATACCCTTTAAAGAACGCCCTAAAGGAAAAGAGCTTCTGAATACAAAGGGTATAACTTATATAAGTGTTGATGCTATCGATAGACTTGGAAGAAACTTACTAGATATCCTTACAACATTACAGTATTTCGATGATAATCATATAATACTGAAAGTAGAAAATTTAGGTATAGAATCACTAGTGAATAAGAAGCCAAATCCTGCATTTAAACTTATTGTCAGTGTACTAGCTAATATATCAGAGATGGAGCGAGAGACGATGTTAGAGAGGCAAAGAGAAGGTATAGCAATAGCAATAGCTAAAGGAAAATATAAAGGAAGAGTTAGAGGTTCTAAAGAATCGGATGAAGATTTTCTAAATAGGTATCCAGAAGTAATAAAATATTTAAAAAAAGGAAACTCTCTAAGGGATACAGCTAAACTGTCAGAGGTAAGCCTAGGCACAGTTCAAAAAGTAAAAGCATTAATATCTTAGCTTTTATTTGAAAATCACTAATTGTTTTAAGATTAGAAAGAAGTGTATCTAAAATTGGGTGGGGGGTAGAGGTCTCATTTTATGAGTAAGCGTACTGCATGCAGGGGGGCATTAGAGCAAAGTGTGAATATTGGTTTAGTCTTACGCTACTTATTTTTAAAAGCCTAGTATTTTTTTATGATTACCCCCAATTTTGAATAGTGAAATCGATATCACTCATCTTCTTAACTTCTATAAGTTTTTCGAAAGCAAAACCATTACCTATTAAATCTCTACTATCTTTCATCAGATAAGCTGAATTTTTTTCGGCTGTTTTAGTAACTGCAAGGTAGAACGATAATCCTTTCAAGTTTATATAATAAAATCCATATTTATCTATTACACTTAGGACATGATTATTAAATGACAACTCATGAGGTATATTAACATCCTCAGTAAGTCTTACACCTCTACTATTTTTTAGATGAAAAAGAGGAATTTCTCCCTTGTCATATCTCACGAAATTTCTTAATTCATCAAACTTGTCATCAAGTCCATTTTTAGTCCTTCTATGGTATTCTTGCAGGAAAATATTATAAATTCCTCTTTTAAATTTCCTAGTTAGTAAATGGTGATATTCACCATTTTTTCTGTAATCAACTCTTAATTTTAGAGCGTTGCTTTTGTGATAGTAATGAAAAATTTGTGATTTGAAATACTTCCAAGATTCCGAATTTCTATTGTTACTTAAAAGGAACTGATGCACGTTAATAAACTCTTTAAGTGTCTTATCAATTGAGAGTGTAACTCTTTCTGAATTATCATCACTTCCAAAAAAATTATTGCAACTATCGCAGATGTCAAACCCTATTTTATGTGCATTCAATCTCTTCGGTATAGTGTGTGGCTTGGTATCAAAACTAACATCTGGTTTGGTTTTCTCACACCAGATACACTTCCCTAAAACTGTATATTCTCGTTTTTCTTTAGTCATACTCTTATTACTTACAAGTTTTGTGGCTCACCACAGATGTCCAAAATAGAGCTACTACGATTGGTCTAAAATAGTTAAATATGAAAAGTTGCTCTAGTTTATATAGTACTACTAATGCACTATCCTGTAAAAGCTCAGAGTAACATAGACTCAATTTGTGGGGGAATTATTACTTTGCTAATTTAAAACTAAAAATTATCTCTAACCATGTGGAAAACCGCAGAACTAAAAAAATAAGTAAAAAGTGATACAACTCAATAGTGTAAATAAAGACTTCGGTTTCCAGTGAATTGAAACTTTTAAGTAAAGCGATTCGGAAGTATAATGCTACAAACAAATGGTGGAATGGAATGGTTTCAAGAGGTAGCAACTTGCATTCAACTAGTAAAACATTTTAAACCTGTAAGAAAGAAAGATGTGATTTATTAGCATTATTACAACAAATATAAAATTCCTCTCTGCCGAAGGCGTACTCTAAACCCGATAGGGTGTGAGTAACATTTAAGACAAGGAAAAGATAAGGAACTATGGATTTCCAACAATAAATGGTTTTAAAAAGCTAAAATAGAGTAGTTTGCCCCGCTAATGGGGCAGACTAACGTCTGCTAAAGCTAAGTAATTAAGATTAAAACTAAGGGTCTCATTAAGTATATATACTATGTAAACAGAAACTTAACACTTTTTATGTTAAAAAAATTAACAACAAAAGAATTTGCCTACCCGTCATAATAAAAAACTTAGAAATTTTTTCTATTTTTGTACTATTACTAGAGTAGTAGGCAAACGTCTTCTACTTTGAATATTAACATTCTGAATCTATAGAGTTCTTTATTAAGAACACCAACCTAGCAACACATGCAAAGGTGGTACAATGATTCGGCTTAAAAAGCAAAATTATGTGTTTTAGAGAAAACTTCACACCTAAACAATCCAATGTAAGTAAGTTAATAAGAAAAGGCTTAGAACGTACTAAAAATAAGGGAATGTATTTAAGTTCTTTGGATTTTAAATTAAATAATCCTGACAGCGAATACTACCTGAATAAGCCAGTAACTACTAAAATTGTTACAAGGTGGACTCCAAGCAACTTCAAGGAGGATTTATCAAATTTATTTTCAAACGATATCCCTTTACCTAATATCGAAGTGAGACCCCTCACTTATTCTAGGTCACGGTATAGCAAACCATTTATGGGTATATTGTGTAATAATCTTGATATTATTATTGCTAAACAAAATTTTAACGGAGAACCATATTTAAGGGGAAAGTTTAGGTATAATGAGGTAATTATCCCATCGGGAAACATGAGTGCCAAAACATTCATTAAGTCTCTGTATGCTGTTTTAAATGGTTTTAAAATTTGCACTGGAGCAGACGAGAAATCCTTACTAAGTCTAGCTCATGACATTACCACTTCATCCCCAGAGTATAAAAAATACGTGAATATATTTAATATTGTGAAGAAAATCTTAGATAATAATTATCCCTTTAAAGGTAGAAGAGCAGCCGAAAATATAATTTGGAATCCAGACTACGATTTTACACCTAGAGAAAAGAATATAATTATTAATAAAGATAACGGGAAAATAAAGAAAAACAATACTTTAAAAGTACTAAGTGAAAATTACAAAAAAGGTATGACACAGAAACAATTAGTAAAATCAACTGGTTTATCAATCACTACTGTAAAACGAAAATGGAGCGAAATATCAGTGCGGTAACTGAAAAAACTAAAGAATTGTGAATAGCGTTGAAAACTGCGATTGTGCAAAAACTGCCATAACGTGTAATAGGGGGATTATTGAAATATTAAGCTAAGAAACTAGCTAGAATCATCTATTTATGAGTGGGTAGGATTGTGTCCATTCAAATATAAAATTATAGTTTATAATAATTATCTTATTATTTACAATTAGTTTATAATACATGCAGCCTGAAACACCTGTTAACAAATAAATTAGACTTACATCATACCCATATAATTTTTTAAAACTTTTATAGTTAACAAGATTAGAACCCAAAAATAAAATTATGAAAACCCTACTTATTTCAGTTACAGTATTTCTAACTACATCATTGTCCTATGCACAAGATGATATAAAAAACACAGGGAAATATATGCAAGAAAAAACAGAATATATTCATGTCATTGATGGAGTAGAATATCCCATTTACGTTAGTAAGAGGAAAAATAAAGTTTACAAGCACGGTGTTGAAATATTAAACCATGTAAGTTATTATATTAAGATGATAGACCCTAAGACAGGAAATTCATATACCCAATTGTTGGAAATGGCAGAAGATGAGAAAGAATAAGAACAACTAATTGGTTATTGAGCAAATATTCAATTTGCAGGATAAGTACGATAGTGTATTATATAGATTAATAATAAAAATAAATCGTATTGAGGGTTGTTTATGTGCTTTTCTGGATGGGTGAGAATATTTATGGAAATCAATATTATACAATTACAAGAAAAGAAATTAACTACTAATTTATATCAAACTTATAATTTGTCATGGAGTTAATAAAACTTAAAATAAAAAAGGAATCTGCACAGGGGGAAAAAGCTTTGAGAATAATTGATAAATTTTTGGAAGCTTGTATAGCTCTCGATGCCTCCATTATCGAAAAGCTGATAGATGAAAACCAATATTTCGAAGGAAAAAATAAATACAGGTTTTTAGCCTCTCTAAAGGAACAATTTGACTGGGCAACAGCTAGAGGAGCTAAAACTATTACTATGAAGATGGGAAGATGTGAGATGTGTGTAATTGGACATTCTGCATATGAATTTTATGGGGATAAATCTACTCCTGAATTTGCTTATATAATTAACACTAAAAAAGGTGTAATTCTAGATATATTTTTATGCAATGCAAGTTCTGGAAGAAGCAAATAATAGCATAATTGATATTTTGATTATAGATTTTAATGTATATTTTTGAGAAAAAAATAATGCTAGACAAATCTTTTACAGTGGATTCTCTTACTGAAATATGTCGTAATAGTATCACAACCCCATTCGATGAAAAAATTATTAGCCTTGAGGGGTTTTATTCTTCTGGGCATAATAAAAAGTATGGGAATATATACTATGACGTATTACATGATGAAAATAAGCAGAGTAAATTAACTTTAGTTGTCCCTGAGAGGTTAAGAGATTTTTTGAGCCCTAAGCAATATTACGTGTTTGATGGGTATCTTAATAAATCATTAAATAGTACAAATGACGGCACAATTAGGCTATCGTTTAGGGTTACAAAAATTAAGGATAGAAAAGATGAGTTTCAATTTATTTCTAAAGATGAATATAGCATTGTTCAGGAGCGATTTAATCGACCTATTCCGTTTTTAGAACAATTACTATTGGAAAAAATAAAAAAGCAAGAGAAACCCTTTATAAGCATAATCACTGGTTCTAATTCCATCGTCGGAGAGGATTACAGGAATCAATTGGTAGATTCTGATTATTACATCATAAATGAACATCCTATTAATTTATCGAATTCTTTAGAAATAGAGAATAAAATAAAACAACTCTCTAAGAGTGATTCCGATTTGTTGGTGGTGATGAGAGGTGGAGGTAGTGGATTGGAAGTATTTAATAATGTCAATCTTTGCCAAGCATCTATGGAGTGTAAGATGCCCTTTGTAACAGCAATTGGACACAAAGAAGATGTTACTTTGTTGGAAAAATCAGCAGATAAAGGATTTGGAACACCAACTGCATTTGGTTCTTTTCTACAAACTACAGTAGAGCAATTTAGAAATCAAATAAAAGAGCGCAATTTTTTAGAAGAAAAGATAATAAATTTAGAGAAAGACCTCCTTTTAATTAGCAAAGACAGAGAAGAAAGATTGCAAAAAGCTGAGAATTCTATAAGTAATGAAATTACGAGGGGAAAAAATGAAAAAGATAAATTAGAAGCTTTATTTAAAAATAGAGAAAAAACATATTTCTACATCTTAATGGCGATATCGTTTCTACTTGTTGTCTGTCTTCTAATTTTATTCACATAAAATATTTTTTGAATAAAGGATTTCTACTAAAAGCATAACTAAAGAATTAATAGAAAATAGTGCGTATTTAATTTTAATAATTTAGACATTGGAGTAGGTTGATATATTTCTTTGTTTGACTTGCCTATGTAATTTTATCTACCGTATTTAAGAGTATGAATAGAGTAAGTGTAAAGCATTTTAATGCAAGAATAACCATTGGTCTACATGTTGGCTACACAGAAATGATTATTTCTAAAGATGAAGTAATCAGTAATATAAAAGCTTACCAAAATAAGTTAATAAATGATAAAGGCATTTATCTTAGTGTTGCATTATCTGAATGTGATATAGTACTTAGTGGTCAAGTCGAACCACATCTGCAATTAAGTATTATTAATTATCCAAAGTTCCCTGAAGATATTATTTTACTTAAGCAAGAGGTTGAAAAGTTTACTACCTTCTTAATGATGAAACATAAACAAAATAGGGTAGTAATCGAGTATCTTAATGATGAAACAGTTATGTTGGAAAATACTTCCTTATTAAATCCCGAAATTAAGGTTCTATAGGTGCAAATATTTATTCTGATTTATCAGTATTTAGGTACTAATAGACTTTCTGTTCTTGCCGTAAAATATTAACTTTGTTCAAAATCGATATTAATGACTATTGTCTTTTTAAAGGATAAACTATTATTTGAATTATTTCCACAAGTCAAAAAGGATGAGAGTAATCTGGTAGAAGTATTAAGAGAATTTTATACTGTAGGTTCTGAGATACCCAATATAGAATTAAAGAATTCTATTATTACAATAGAACTCGACTTGTCTAGGGTTAATCGTGAACAAGGACAAAGCAAAAAGGTAATAAACTTATGTGAGGAAGGTAAATTTACGGAAGCTCTACCTTTTGCGATAAAGTTGGCACAAGATTACCCAAATACTTCGGATTACCATCGGATTTTGGGACAAATCCAATCGGAACTTGGTGACCAAGATGAATCCATAAATTCCCTTATAGATTCCCTTAGATGGAATCCCAACAACGAATACGCTCTTATTATGATGGGAAACATATTCGCACGTTTTAAAGAAGATATTGATACAGCTCTTATATACTACAATCAAGTAATACAAAATAATCCAAAAGAGAGTTTAGCCTATAATAATATCGCAGCAAATCTTATGCAGTTAGGAAAAATTAGCGAGGCGAAAAGCTATTTCCAACAAGCTTTGAATATTGACCCAGATTATCCAAATACGAATTTTGGTCTGGCTATGATTGCAATGTCTGAAGGGAACAACGCTCTAGCTAATGAGTTTGTTCTTAAATGCATCAGAAAGAACCCAATTGGTAACGATTTATATAAAAATAGTATTGCATTAGCCTTAGAATTGTCAAAAAAGTTATCGGAGCAAGACGAAACTAAGGAAATTGTAGATAATGCAATCAAAAACTCAGAAGAACAATTTAAAACTTCTATAAAAATTGAATCATCAGAAACAATCCCCACTGCTGCGAAAATAGAGTTCAAGGAGAACTATGGTAGAGAATTTCATTTAATTAAATACCATAGCAAGTACCCAGCTTATTCTCATCTTGTTTTACATGAACTGATGCATCTTGAACTTGCTGAAGAAGCTCGAAGATTGAATGAGAATCAATTGTTCATTACCAATAGCTCTCATGAGGCAAAATTCTTTCAAAGTCTCAAAAAGTATACAACAAAATTAAGAGAGAGTGGAATAGCAGATGAGAATGTTTCCCTTTATTTGAAAGCTTTGTTTTTAGGTATTAATAATCAAGCTTTCAATACTCCGATAGATTTGTTTATTGAGGACATGATTTACAAAAGATTTCCTGAATTGAGAATAATACAATTTTGTTCATTGCTTAGTTTAGTCAATGAAGGTATCGAAGCGGTCACTAATAAGAACATAGTGAGTAATTCGCCAAAGCAAATTATTGGAGTCAGTAAGATATACAATCTTGTAAATGCAATTCATTTTAAGGCTTTATTTGGAGTAGATTTAATAAAAAATCACAATCCTTCAAAGATTGAAAAAGAAACTGCTGAAAGGCTTTATAAAGAGTTTTTAGAGTATAGAAATGATAAGAAGATAGGTGAAGAGTACGAACTGGTTCAGCATTGGGCTGACGACCTTGAATTGGACGGCTATTTTGATTTGATATTGGAAACTAAATATCGCAGCCAGTCAATTGAAGATGTAATCGCTGAGGTTAACAATGACCCTTTTAATTTGGATGAAGAAAACCCTAGCAAAGAACGCAAGATGAGGTCTTTCATAAAAAATCATACAAAAGAGGAACTTAATTTACCAGTTGCAATGTATATGGTGGGCGCTTTGGAGTTTTATCAAAGCATGAACAAAGAGAAAATTAAGAAGATAGCTTTTGAATTCGCTACCTTAGGGATGAACGGAATAAACCCTGAAAAAGATAATTATGAAGTACCATCAATACCTAACAAAAAATTTACGGGATACAAAGCACTTGCATTCTATTATACAAGTTGGGCAATTGGAATTCCTGAAATGTTGAGTCAATTACAAATGCCATTTGATAAAGAGTATGATGTTGCTAATAGTTTTTTAAAACAATAGAATGACCTTAGAAAGTACAATAGAGAAGCTGATGGAGTTCCGTAATGCTAGAGATTGGGAACAGTTTCATAATAGCAAGGATTTAAGTTTAGCATTATCGATTGAGGCAAGTGAACTTCTTGAACTTTTTCTTTGGAAAGGCAACGAAGACTTTGATAAGGATAAAATGAAGGATGAACTTGCTGATATATTATGTTACGCCCTTCTATTGGCTAAAAAAAATGACTTGGATATTGTTGAAATTATCAATGATAAAATAGATAAGAACGCTTTAAAATACCCTGTTGATAAGGCGAAAGGAAGCTCTAAAAAATATAATGAACTATGAGCTTATTTGCTGTTAAGGACTTCACTATAAACAAATATCTTTTCAGCAATTTTAGTAGTTATGATGTTGACGATATATATGTTTCAAATAACTTCCCAATAGTTTATATAATTTTCGATACTGTAACTTCAATTGCTTATGTAGGTGAAAGTACCAATGCAATTAAAAGAATGCAGAATCATTTGGCTCATTCTGACAAAAAGAAACTCAAATACCTCTATATAATAAGCAGTTCAAGTTTTAATAAGAGTGCTACACTTGATATTGAATCTTATCTTATCAAATACATGGTTGCTGACAATAATTTCAAGTTACTTAACGGAAATGCAGGTCTTGCAAATCACAACTATTATCAAAAAGATTTGTATTACGGTATTTTTGAATGTATATGGGGGGATTTAAAACTTGAAAAGGTAGCTACTAAAGATATCTTGCAAATTGATAATTCAGATTTATTTAAATATTCACCTTATAAATCTCTTACAGAAGACCAACATGAGGCAGTTACAAACTATCTAAATATTATACTTAATAAAGAGGCGAGTACTGTTTTCGTAGAAGGTTCGGCTGGAACAGGAAAGACTATCTTAGCAGTATATCTAATGAAACTCCTTGTTACAGAAGTTGATTTGGAAGATTTGGAAGATTTAGAAGGGGATACGATAAATCAATTAGAATCAGTAAAGAGAATACAAAAGGAGAAGAAAAATTTGGAGATTGCTCTTGTTGTACCGATGGTGTCTCTTAGAAAAACTCTTAAGAGTGTTTTTAAAAACGTAAAAGGTCTAAAGCCATCTATGGTTATAGGGTCTTCAGAAGTCACTAAAAAACAGTATGATGTTTTAATAGTAGATGAGGCACATAGATTAAAAAGGAGATTTGGTATTACAAACTATAGAAGTCATGATGCTAATAATCAACTTCTGGGTTTAGGGAATGAAGGAACTGAACTTGATTGGATTATGAAGTCTAGTAAGCATCAGTTGTTTTTCTATGATTCAGCCCAGTCAATAAGACCAAGTGATGTAAATAAAAAAGTTTTCATTAATCTTAAAGCAAACCCTAATTCGGAGTCAATTTCCTTAATATCTCAACTAAGAAGCAAAGGAGGAGTGGACTATATTCAGTTTATTCACAATTTGTTGAATCTTAGCCTAAGTGATGAGGTTGTATTCCATAGCGACGACTATGAATTGAAGATGTTTTCTGATATGTCTGAGATGATTAGCGAAATGAAACAAAAGGAAAATGAATTCGGTCTCAGTAGAATGATGGCAGGGTATGGTTGGAAATGGGAAAGTAAAAAAAAGAAAGTGCCAGATGCAATTATTGACGGAGTAGAACTGACTTGGAATAGAGTTCCGCACGATTGGATAAATAGCACTTCGGATTTAACAGAAATAGGTTGTATTCATACTGTTCAAGGCTATGACTTAAACTATGCAGGAGTAATTATTGGTAATGAAATTACTTATGACCCTATCTTGAACGAGATTAATATCATCAAAGAGAATTATTTCGATTCAAAAGGTTCTGTTGGAATAAAGGATATTGAAGTACTCAAAAACTATATTATAAATATATATAAGACAATGCTTTACAGAGGCATTAAAGGCACCTATATTTATGTCTGTGATGATAAATTACGAAAGTATTTTTCTAAGTATATTCCAAATTGAATTCACACACTATTGGCAGGTGGTCACTTAAAGTAAGCCATTCACTTATATTTCCAATTCTCAAATTTTTAAGTCCAATTTGAAATTCTTGACTTCCAAAAACATAATCTATATGATATCCCTTTTTTAAATTCCTGTGCATATAGAATGTTGGTTTTTTTTCCTCACCTTGATTCTCTGCAAAATAAATGTGGTATAAACTGTTAATTCCTATTTCGTTAAGTTCACCTACAACATCGGAGTGATTCCACCATCTATCCCATTTATCCCAAATTTTATTACTATTAAAATCACCAATAATTAGACTCTTCTGCAATCTTAATTTGTTAATTTGTAAATATTTCCAGAGTTGTCCCACATATCCAAATGTGGGTGAATTATTACTATGCGCCCAAACAGCCAATAGGTCAAAACTCTCATTTATTCTACAGGGCAAAAAATGCTTGACTTTATGGTCTTTAAAAATATCTGACCAATAAAGTTTATCAAGTATTATGTTTTCTTTTGCAAAGATGCCTATTCCTTTATTTTTGTTATCCCCTATCCAAAGGTAGTTCTTAGCCCAATTTTTATATGCCAAATGTCTGGTTTCATCGGGGTTCTCACATTCTTGAATTACACAAATATCCACATCAAACCTTAATAATGATTCGAATTTATTTCTTAATGCACCATTACAGTTCCAAGTTAGTATCTTCAAAATTGTTTTATAAAAAGTGATATCATAAATATGAATAGAATTCTACAAATATCAATCTTTTAAGCAAAAGAAAATTATATCTATATTATAATCTTACAAAGTTAATTGAAATCACTCCAGTTATTCCATTGCGGTCTCCCATCATAAAACTTATTCATAGAAACACCATTCATCAAAACTTCCCCATACTGAAAATCATAACCACGAACACGAAAAAATGCCTGACCAAAATCAAAAGCAGCCCGTTGCAAGAAAATATCCTTTGTAGCTTGTAAGAGTCCAACAGAACTAGCACTTTGTTCGTCATCATGTAGCTCTGAGTCGGTCAGCGTAATTAAATTATCGGTTAACTCTACCGTAATATCTTTTTCGAGATATACCGTACCCAAATCTAGAATACGATTTCCTAAAGTAACTGGCACCCTTTTTAAAATATAATCCGAATACTGAAAACTTAGAATATAATCACCCGAATCAGGCAGTAAAATGGAGAAAATACCATCTTTATCTGTAGTGGTTAACCACTTAGTTTTTTCGACTATAATACGAACACCTGTAAGTTGATCCTTCTGCTGTTTATCTACAACTCTTCCTTTTACTATCCTATTAGTTTGTGAAAAACTCACGCTTGCTAATATAGAAAAAACAATAAACAAAAAGATCTTAAACATGTTAACAACTACTATTTCAGTGATTTATGGAGTAATATAGGAATATTATTATTAATATTACAATACAAATCAGATTATTTTCGATAAGCTAATAGCTCATCTAACCACAATATAGAACAATGAATACACGACTTTTTCTCCTCCTCCTCGTTATACACTTAAACCTACACGCTCAGAAAAAGAGCTACAAAATACGCACAATCGCCTTTTATAATTTAGAGAATTTATTCGACCTTAAGAATGATAGCCTTACCTATGATGATGACAGAACTCCAAATGGTAAAGACCAATGGACCGAAGATCGATACCTGCAAAAATTAAATAATCTTTCTAAGGCAATGTCTGAAATAGGGCAAAGTGTATCAAAATCTTCTCCCGATATTATAGGCATTTGCGAAGTTGAAAATCAAGAAGTTGTAGCAGACTTAATCTATCATAAAAACTTAAGAGAAAAAAATTATGGAATTGTCCATTTTGACTCCCCGGATGAACGCGGAATAGATGTAGCTTTACTTTACAAGAAAAATGCATTTATACCTACTTCTTTCAAGAGCCAACGCTTATTGCTTCAAAACAATGAAGGATACAGAGACTACACAAGAGATCAATTAATTGTTGGAGGACTACTAGATAACGAACAAGTTTATTTTATAGTTAATCACTGGCCCTCTAGAAGCGGCGGTGAGGCAAGAAGTAAACCAAACCGTATAGAAGCCGCCAAATTGAACAAACGAATCATAGACTCTATTAAAAAAACGGATGCAAGCGCTAAAATTATAAGCATGGGCGATTTAAATGACGATCCAACCAGTGATAGCTTAAAAAAGATTCTAAAGACTAAAGGAGATGAAAGAAACTTAGAAGAAAATGATTTATATAACCCCATGGAAAAGCTACACAAAAAAGGTATAGGCTCTTTAGCATACCGGGACAAATGGAACCTTTTTGACCAACTTTTTTTTACCAGTAATTTAATTTCAGAAAATAAAGAAAACTATACTTATTGGAAAGCAGGAGTCTTTACTCCATCCTATTTATTAGATTCAACAGGGAAATATAAGGGATATCCTTTACGCACCTATGCTGGCGGTAATTATGTGGGCGGATATAGTGATCATTTCCCTGTATACCTCTATTTAATTAAAGCCGTAACTTCCATGACTAGTGGCGGTGAATAAAAAAAGCCTCGAGATTTTTCTCAAAGCTTTTTTTATAAATTATGTCAGTTTAATGATTTAAGCAAACCACTGTCCCCATGGTAAGCGACTCAAAATCAACACCAATCCGGTTCCGTAAAAGATTGCTATTGTTTTAAACTTACGCTTCGCTTCCATTATTTTTTTATGTTTAGACCACCCTATGGTAATAAAAACCAAGGCTATAATATTTATAAAAGGATGCTCTACTGCCAACAGTCTTGAAGCAGATGTTAGTCCGCCCATTCCTAGTTCACTGATGGCATAAAATCCTTTAGGAGAAACGAAATACAAAATGATACCAATTAATAATTGTATATGCGATAGTATTAGGGCAAAAAGGCTTATTCTAAAGTCTTTCTCCAAAGTAAACATTCTATTTTTTGTTAAGCCCGTAATTGCATTTATTACGGCCAATATCAATACAGCTAAAACGATATAAGCAAAGAAAGAATGTAGCTCATAAATTATTTCGTAGATCATATTTTAAATTTTAATTTGTTGCCTCAAAAATAGTGAAAATTAAGCATAAAAAAACCCTGCTTAATTGAATAAGCAGGGTTTTAAAATTTTTAGAGAAAAGAATTAGAAGCTATATCTAAGCCCTAATTGCATTTGCCATCTTGATGAATTCAAACCAGAATCATCAATAATATTTGTAGTTTCTTGTGCACTTTCATTATAAGTAAAAGTTGGCGTAGTGCCATCTGCTTGAAAACCTTCAAAGTTTAATAATTGTACTTGATTAAAGTTTGTAAAAGTTCTAACACCCCAGTCTTTATTTAAAAGATTAGTAAAGTTAAAAATATCCGCTGTAAACTCTATCTTATTTAAAGTTTTTCCTGTCTGAAAACGAAATTCTTGAGCAAATTTTAAATCAACTATATGCGTCCAATCCGAACGAGAAGCATTTCTTTCTGCAAATTGCCCTCTTCTTGAACTTAAATAATCATCGCTTTCAATAAAGGCATTAAGAGAAGTCCACTGTTCAGTAGCCGTAACTGTTGCGCCACCATCAGTATAAGAAACTAATTGAGCTTCAGCCGCATTAGCTGGCACATAAGCTAAAGCAGAAAATGAACCAGTATCCGATAATAAACCGCTACCATTGTAAACATAACTAAAAGGAGTTCCTTCAGCCCCTTCGTAAAAGAAACCTAAACGGGTACGTAATTTATCACTCCATTTAAATTCGATAGTTGAGTTCGCAATAATTCTATTTCCAGGAGAAAAATCAGATGTAGAAAGATCTGGTCTATTGGATCCATTTACAGTCTCCAAATTTCTCCATTGTGAACTATTTTGAGATGATGTAGCATCAAAAATACCATCAGAATCTCCATAAGAATAAGTCACTTGAGAAGTTACATCAACTTTAGTTGAATAGAAATTCTTACTTAAAGAACCACTAACATTATAAGAACTTCCCTCTCCAGTATTTGAACCTAAATACACAGCTCCATAAGTTCTATCTAACGCACCAAATCCATAATTTGGTCTAGAACCTGCACCTGTTGTTAAAAAACTTGGAGTATTTGGTAAATTTAGGTTTTCATATGTAACCGCAGATATGTTATCATTCCAGATAAAATCTCCTGAGAACACCACATCACCAGGTAATTTTTGATCTATTGCAATGTTAATTTTGAATACCTGAGGTAATTTAAAATCTTTAGCAAAAAGATTTATATCACCACCTAAAGCGCCAGTACCTGGTAATGGATCTGCAAATTGATTATTAACATCAGAATTGAATACTGGAACATCTCCTCCAGTTAACTGAAGAGATCCAGCAGTAACCCCGTTGTTGTTATATGCACCACCTGGCCATACTAATGGTATTCTAGATGTGAACACACCAAGACCACCTCTAATTTGAGTTGAACGGTTTCCTTTCACATCCCAGTTGAAACCAACCCTAGGAGAAAAATGAACAGTAGCATCAATACCTTGCCCAACACGAGCTCCTTGTAAATTTTTACCATTTGACTCAAGAATACTAACTGTACGCGTATTAAAGTCATCGTTAACTAAACCATCCTCCCAATAAGGTACGTCTATACGAGCACCGATTGTAAATTTAAAATTATCAGTAATATTTACTTGGTCTTGCACATACAAGCCAAATTGAAATAAATCAAAATCAGCCGCACCTTCAGAATCATCACCTGAACCCCCTAATAATGAATATCCATATCTGTATCTATTCCCAGGAACTCCATTCAAGAAATCATCAATATTATTATATCTATAAGCCCCATAATTATTTCCAAAGAAAACATTATATGCAGAAGAAAATTCATTATTAGTTCCAATAGTAATTGTATGTGCTCCTTTATATATTTCAAAATTATTAGAAAGTGTAAGAACTTTTTGCTCTAATAAATTTGCTGTTGAAAAAGGTTCAGAGCCAAAATAGATTGAAGAGCCTGAAGTATCAAAAATTTGAACACTTGGAAAAGGACTTCCCGAGACTCCCCTATCGTCATTTACTGTCGTATAACCAATGATTAAATTATTAGACATATTATCCCCAATTTTAGAGCTTAATTCTAACGCTGTTGAATTTGTAACGGACTCAAAATTAACCGCTCCATTGAGAAAGTTTATAGCTCCTTGGTTAGACCCAGGTGCATTAAACTGAACAGCCTTAACATAACTATGCTTTAAAGATAATTTATTGTTGTCATTAATGTTCCAATCAATTTTAGCTATCAATTTATCACTCTGCAAGGTTGATGTATTATTTTCATAACCTCCTGCATCATAATTATAATTATCACTTAAAAAATCTGACAACTGAGTTAATTGCCCCTCTGTAACACTACCTCTATATGTAGATATGTTAAAAGGCTGAGGGGTTTCATTATCTTGTCTTTCATAGTTTACAAAGTAAAATAATTTATCTTTAATTATTGGACCACCAACACGAACACCATATGTTTGAGAAGAAAATTCTGCCAATTTAGTTCGCTCATCATCTCCAGCAAGACCAGACGGTGTTTTACCGGCTAAGTCTTGATTTCTATAAAAACCGTATGCAGAACCTTCAATTGTATTAGTTCCTGATTTTGTAACTGCATTTATACTTCCTCCTGAAAAACCTGATTGTCTAACATCAAAAGGAGCCACGTTAATTTGAAAAGATTCAATTGCATCTAAAGAAATTGGACTTACTCCTGTTTGGCCACCATTAGTTCCATTACCAGCAAGACCAAACACATCATTATTCACAGCACCATCAATATAAATAGCGTTGTAACGATTATTTTGACCCGCAATAGAGATAACATCATCCCCTGAAACCTGAGCTTGAGGTGTTAATCTTGCAAAATCTGCAATATTTCTAGAAATTGTCGGTAAATTATTTACCTGTTTTTGAGATACATTAGTACCTGCTCCAGTTTTACCTGAATCAAAAACTCCGTTAGATTGTGCAACAACAACAATTTCATCTAATTCATTAGCAGACTCACCTAACGTCACGCTAATCCTTTGCGCATCGCCTAACTGTAGAAAGACATTTGCATCATTAAAATCTACATACCCTATATAACTAATAGTTATCTTATATGGCCCACCTGTTCTCATGTTGGATATTCTATAATACCCATCAAAATCGGTAGCCGCACCATAAGTTGAACCGGAAGGAGTATGCACTGCTACAATACTTGCACCTGGCAATGGCTCTCCTGTTTCATCTGTCACTTGTCCCCCGATTGCAGAGGTAGTAACGCCCTGTGAAAAAGCAACTGCCGAAAACAATAATGCGACAATTGTGAAATAAAATTTTCTCATTTTTCTAAGTGTTATTTTAGTTTTAGTTTTGCTGCAAAAGTGAAACTTTAATTGCACTTGTATATTAACAAAACGTTAAATTAGTTTTGCTAAAATTAACATAAAAACACGTGTCTAACACCTGTAAAACAAGAACTTATCAACTTTTATTAAGAAAAAGAGAAAAAGTCTAATTATTTCTTAAAATTATGCAAAAGATTTAATGTTGATGAATCATGATTAGCAATTTCGGAATTCTCAATATCCTTAAGAATTGTAGTTGCTAATTGTTTTCCAAGTTCTACACCCCATTGATCATAACTAAATATGTTCCAAATAACACCTTGGACGAATATTTTATGCTCGTACATTGCTATTAATGCTCCCAAACTCTTAGGAGTTAGCTTATCTATCAAAAGTGTATTTGTTGGATTATTACCTTGAAAAACTTTAAAAGGGAGTAATTTATCTAATAATTTTTCCTCCATTCCTTTTTCCTCCAACTCTTTCTTTACCTCAGCAGCTTCCTTACCATTCATCAAAGCTTCTGTTTGAGCAAAAAAGTTGGCCATTAGCTTATTATGATGATCCGTATCACCGTGAAGTGAATTTCTATATCCAATAAAATCTGTTGGGATTACTTTTGTACCCTGATGTATTAACTGAAAAAATGCATGCTGAGAATTTGTGCCTGGTTCTCCCCAAATAATTGTACCCGTTTGATAAGTTACAGGATTACCTGCTCTATCTACACTTTTACCGTTACTCTCCATTATACCTTGTTGTAAATAAGCAGAAAAACGACTTAGGTATTGCGTGTAAGGAATGATAGCTTCCGTTTCAGCACCATAAAAATTATTATACCAAACACTTATTAATGCTAATACCACTGGAATGTTTTGATCAAAATCTTCTTCTTTAAAATGATCATCCATCTCGTTAGCACCTTCCAATAAAGCATCGAAATTATCGAAACCTACCGCCAAAGCAATAGATAAACCTACCGCACTCCACAATGAAAAACGACCACCAACCCAGTCCCACATAGGAAATACATTCTCAGAAGCTATTCCAAATTCCGAAATCTTCTCCGTATTTGTAGAAACTGCAGCAAAATGTTTCGCAACATCAGCTTGTGTTGCATGCTTTAAAAACCACTTTTTAATGGTGGTTGCATTACTTAAAGTTTCTTGTGTTGTAAAAGTTTTTGAAACCACCACAAACAACGTAGTTTCGGGATCTAAATGACGTAACGTTTCATACACATGATCACCATCTACATTGCTTACGAAATGCATTTTTAAATGGTTGCCATAAAACTTCAATGCCTCTACAACCATGGCAGGTCCCAAATCTGAACCACCAATACCTATATTAACAACATCTGTAAACTTCTTACCGGAAAATCCTTTTTTATCTCCTGATATAATAGACGCTGTAAATGCCTTTATTTTTTCTTTAACCTCATAAACCTCTGGCACTACATTTTCACCATCAACCAAAACTGAATCTGTTTTCTTGGCTCTCAAAGCCGTATGAAGTACAGCTCTACCTTCTGTTTCATTTATAATATCGCCTTCAAAATATTTACCTATAGCATCTTTTAACTTCAACTCTTCCGCTAAATTAAGAAGTAAATCTAAGGTTTCTTTAGATAGTCTATTTTTTGAAAAATCAACTAAAAAATCATTCCACTCAATAGTAAACTTCTCAGCACGGGTAGCATCTGATGTAAAATATTCTTTTATCTCTTGATTCTTATTAGCATTGAAATGAGCTGTTAATTGCTTCCATGCTTCTGTACTTGTTGGGTTTATATTTTGTAGTGCCATTTTTATTTAAGTGTTAAAGGTTGTTGTTCTTTTACTTCTTCTTGTATTTTTACTTCTGTATAAGGTACGCTATCCAATTTTGCCTTAATTGGACTTATAAATTCTAAATATCGTCCTCTTAATGAATCAACAATTGGCTCTGCTACTGGTAACTTTTCTCTTAGTGGATCCACTTGTTTTCCATTTTTCCAAAAACGATAGCATACATGAGGCCCTCCGGTATTACCTGTCATCCCAATCCAACCTATTACATCTCCCTGTTTCACATATTGACCTTTCTTAACATTTTGATTTTTCATATGCAGGTATTGGGTGCTATAGGTGCTATTGTGTTCTATTTTAACATACTTACCATTACCACCTCTTCTGGTTGACTCTATAACTGTACCGTTGGCCGTAGCTAGAATAGGCGTCCCAATAGGAGCAGCATAATCTGTACCCTTGTGTGGCCTAACTTTATAACCATAGTAGGCTATTCTTCTATTTAAATTATAACGAGAAGAAATCCTACTAAACTCCACTGGTGCTTTTAAAAAAGCTCTTCTTAAATTTTTAGCCTGTTCATTATAATATTCCGATATGTTATTCACCGAATCTGTTTCATACGAAAATGCATAAAAAGACTCACCATTGTGCTCAAAAAAAGCAGCTTCTATTGGCTCTGCTCCTGCATAAATACTATCATTTATATATTTCTCTTTATACAATACTTTAAATTTATCTCCTTTTTGAAGTCTAAAAAAATCGATAGACCAAGCATAGATTTCAGATAAATTATTTGTAACCATATAATCGATACCTTGTTCGTTTATAGCAGTAGACAAATTAGAATTAATAACACCAGATGCTACCCTTTCTACATACTTTACATTTTTCTTACCATGATAGGCAATAACAGAATCTCTCAAATCAACCACTGTATAATTAATTCGGTCATCTTCATAAATAAAATATTGAGCAATTTCTGAGGTATCCTTAGATTTTAAAATTGCATATGGCTTTCCAATTTTAATTTTACGCACATCAAAAGTGTCTTTGAATTCCGTAGATATTTTAAAAATTTTCTGATAGTCTACCTTGTTTTTAATCATAAGGTCTCCAAAACTATCTCCATTACGGACCGTATCTTTTAAAACAACAAAATCTTCTAAATTAAAACCGTAAGCCTCAACAATAGGCTTTTCTATCACTTCTACTTTCTCTACTGTATCTTTTTCTTTTTTTTCATCTCCGCATGAGCTTAAAAAAAGGCAAGCCAATATAATCAAACAAATCTTCTGCATTCTCAATGTGTGCTTTTTTCAGGGTTAAAGATATGGTCTACCCATTGTTTTCCCCAATCATTTAACTCATCTTTAGAATATAACTCGGGAAAAAACACAACTTTCTGGAAACTTGGAGGCAAATACTCTTTCCAATTTGTTCCTCCTGTTGCATCAATTGGTTTATTATCCTTAGCAAGGTAACGGTATGCAGAACCCATATGCATTAATGGCCAATTAACATTAGCATTAATATCTAGTTCTTTCAACGCCTTAATCAAAGATTCATTCTGTTTATCCTTTTCTGGAAGCTGAAGATATTTGGCATAGATACTACTATCTTTTACTTGATTAGCAATGCGAATTAATCTAGGCGTATACCTATATTCAAATTGCTTTAGCGTTAAGGTTTTTTCTCCAGTAGCTTTATCTGTAGCTCCTTTTTTCCAATAAATATGTTCGTAAAGTTCTTCTATTTCATTCTCTGAAGAAAAATTAGCTCGCTCTGTTTGGTGCACCAGATTCTCCATAGAAGTGGCATAAATCTCAATCATCCTGTATTGTGCCGATTGAAAACCACTTGCAGGTAGTAGCGCCATTCTATATTGCAAGAACTGCTCTCGCTCCATCCCATTTATCATAATACTGAATGACGAAATAAGCACCCTGTAGTAACTGTTTATTCTATTAGCTTTTTCAATAAAGAAATCTACCTCTTGTGTTTTATCATCTACTAATTGTTTTTGCTCATGAAGAATAAGCTTAAAATATAATTCTGTAATTTGATGATACATGATGAATATTTCTTCATCAGGAAAGTGCGTTCTTGGTATTTGAAGACTTAGAAGCGTATCTAAATGTATATAATCCCAGTATGTTAAGTAGCGTTGATAAAGAAGACCATCTAAATAGGAACTTAAATCTTGACCAGAATTCTTATACTTTTCTTCAAGCTTCGAAATTTGCAGATCGATATCTTCTTTACTTTTCAATGGGAATAAATTTAGATTAACGGAATACTTTGAAAAAACAATGTTTTGACAAAAATAGAATAAAGAATTAAAATAGAATTCTTTATTGAAGTCAAGTTTTATTCCGTTAGCCTAATACTACTTTATTTAACAAAATAGCCCAGAAAATTTAATCCATTATAATTTTAAACTGGTTATTTAAACCATTATACCCATCTAAATCTGCCTTAATAGAACCAACAGCAATATCTGCTTTGATCCGAATTGGAATTTTATTATCATCATTGGAAACCCATAAAGACAAACTTTCTTCTTCTTTAAAAACACGACCAGATTGCACATATGGTCTAAACTTTAAACAAGCTACTTTACCATATTTTGTTTTTAGGGTATCTATACCCACATACTTTAATTTAAACTGATATACTCCATCATCATCATATAACATATCTAATTTAATAAACTCACCTTCTGTAAGGTCATTGAAGTCATAATTTTTTCTGATATAATAAAAAGCTGAAATTAAATCCTGAACCTTATTTGTTATCGTAAAGTTTTCTTTTTTCGCATTCTTCTTATCATTTAACTCGGCTTTTTTCTTATTGTAATCGAAATTGATTTCAATATCTTTAGTATAACCTCCTTCATCTATTTTACGAACAAATTTATAAGGCCTACCATCTTCTTTATCAAAGTAACTCTCATAAACATCGTCTACCTTATAAAAAACTCTCGCTGCTCCGGTTGTTTTACCTTCTCCACGAACTTTATAGACGCTTTTCCCGTTCACATTATCGTTGGTGAGGTGAAGTGTGGCACTACTTGCATTAAAAATACCATAATGAATACGAAACTTTAGCCATTCTCCAGATTTGAAGGGTTCACTTTTCTCTTGCGCATGAACTGCACCAATTGCTATAACGAATATGAGTAGTAAAAATTTTTTCATACTTTATCTATTGCCTTAAAGAATCTAATTGCGATAAGAGGTTAATTTATAGCAAACACTGTAAAAATAGTAAAAAACAAATTCCACAGGATTAACTTTACACTTAGATAAACAAAATTTATTCCAAACTATTGTAATTGAAAAAAAAGAATAAAAAAAGCCCAGTGTTTCCACTGGGCTTTCCCTAAATAACCAACCAAACTTTAAATTATGAAAAACCAATACTTAAAGTCAATAAGGGAACCACCCCTTATTTGATGACAAAGTTAAAACAAACCTTTTATTCTAAAATTAGTTTTAACGGACTTTAACTATAGTCTTAACAGTAATTTATAGAAGTCTGATAAAAATTAATAATTCATTAAGAAAATTGATCATAATTAGAGCGTTCCTCTAGCTTCTTGCTCTCTTTCTATCGCCTCAAAAAGTGCTTTAAAGTTCCCTACTCCAAAAGATTGCGCACCTTTTCGTTGAATAATTTCAAAAAATAGGGTAGGTCTATCTACAATAGTTTTCGTAAATAATTGTAAAAGGTACCCTTCTTCATCCCTATCTATTAGAATACCATGCTTCTTAAGCACCTCAACATCTTCATCAATATCACCCACACGTTCTAACAAATCATCATAATACTCGTCAGGAACATATAAGAACTCCACCCCACGATCTCTCATTGCCGATACCGTAGCAACAATATCATCTGTAGCCAAAGCCATATGCTGCACCCCTGGTCCATTATTAAAATCTAAATATTCTTCTATTTGCGATTTCTTTTTCCCTTTCGCAGGCTCGTTTATTGGAAATTTCACACGACCATTGCCATTGCTCATTACCTTACTCATAAGCGCTGTATACTCCGTAGCAATATCATCATCTGCAAATGAAACGATTTGAGCAAAGCCCATTACTTCGCCATAAAACTTACACCACGTGTTCATTTCATTCCAACCTACGTTACCAACAATATGATCAATAAACTTGATTCCTGTTGGTGCCGGATTGTAATGAGATTCCCATTTTCTAAATCCTGGCAAGAAAAGCCCTTTGTAATTTTTACGTTCTACAAATAAATGAACCGTTTCCCCATAAGTATACACTCCCGATCTTACTACATGTCCGTTTTCATCTTCCTCTCTTGTTGGTTCTAAATATGGTTTTGCCCCACGCTTGGTCGTTTCTTCAAATGCCTTAGTGGCATCTTCTACCCATAGCGCAACAATTTTTACACCGTCACCATGCTCATTAATGTGCCTATTAATTTCACCGTCTTTTTCTAGTGGAGTTGTTAAGACCAAGCGGATCTTATCTTGCCTTAATACATAGGAAACACGATCTTTAACTCCTGTCTCTAAACCCGCATATGCTTCTGACTGAAACCCAAAGGCTGTTTTATAATAATGTGCAGATTGCTTTGCATTCCCCACGTAAAGTTCCACGTAATCTGTACCTAGTAGCGGAAGAAAATCCTCTGCTTCTTTAAACAGTTTTTTTAACGAGTATTCCGTATTCTTTAAATCTTTTAGGTTTTTTATTTCTGCTGCCATGATATTTATCTTGAAATGATTTATAAAAAGTATGTGTACACAATTTTATCTTTCTTATAAGAAAGAATTAAAAATAGCTTTACCACATGGCTCGAAGATGCGCCGTAATATCAACTCTGTATTGTAGCATTTTACAAATATCGTAATTAAAGACCAACTTTTGTAGTAAATTAATAACAAACCATTTAGCCTTATTTAAAACCAGTACCCTACACTAAAAAATAAATTGGACTGAGATTTTTCTGGAGACCAAGAGTAAATCACCTGTACGGGACCAACAAATGACTCCCAACCACAACCTACACCATAACCTGAAAAAGTGGGCTCTTTAAACCACTCTCCTGTTCTAAAAAGATCATCATCTACATTGGCATAATTAGCTGCAAAGATTAAATGATTTTTTGGTGTAAATTCATAATCTAATCTCATCATTCCTTTTACAAAACTGTTTCCTGGTAAGCTTAAAAAATCATATCCATAAAAAGGAATAAAATTATTTATTCTGGCCGCTCCAAAACCACCCAAAACAAAATCAAAAGACGTAACCGCGGAGGTCCCCAATTTAAAACCGCCTTCTGTTTCAATATTCAGCGATAGGTTCTTAAAAATAGGAAAAGCAACACCCATTTTAGATTGTGCTATAGAAAATTCTCTGAAATTATTAGTAAAATCGGATGATCCTAAATAGAAATGGAAATCGCCATCAAAATATAATCCTTTGCTCGGAAAATACTTACTATCATAGGTATCTAAGGTTAACTTCCCATAGGCACTAAAAAAATTACTTTTTTCAAAATAAAACCTATCGTCTACGACAGCATTCTCATCATCTGATAACTCCCCAATGGTTTCTGTACTATACTTTAAAAATTTATGCTCTACACCCAATGTAAATGCAAACTCTTCTTTAACTACTGTCTGCAAGTAAGCTTGGTTGGTGATGTCTGACACATCAATATTTATATTTTTAATATTAGGATCTACAGGAACATCAAAATTAGATTCAAAATTTTGGTAATCTATATTTTGTCCAAATCCCACGAATCTAGAATTTATACCAAAACTCCAATAAGAGCCTTTATCTATATAGTATTCTAAATTATACCTTACATTATCCCCTAAAATAAAATCAAACGAAACAACATCATCATCAAATAAAATATTTTTTTTAGTTAGATTTAAAATGGCAGCACTGTTCAACAAATCATCATAATGCACCCCTATTTTTATAAAGGTTTTGGTTTTACTTTCCCGTAAGTCTAATACTAAATCTGTTTTTTTATCATCGGGCTCCAACCGATACCGGATTGTTTTAAAGTTGCCCGTTGCAGACAAGTTTCCTATTCCTTGTTGTAATTTTTCAAAAGCTACATGGTTATCTAATGGAAACCTTAGCTTCCCCTTGACAAAACCTCTAGAGTAGTTATCACTCCCATTAATAATAAGGTTGTTTAAATGCAAAGTGTCTTTACAAATTACAGGAACCCTCTTAACCCTTTTTCTATTCTGTTTGCTTGCCAATTCCTTTAAAGCTATGTAATTCTCTCTTGCTGCAAGTTCTCCACTATTTACAATTTCAGATAAGAAAGCAAAATCTATGACCGAATATTTCTCTATGTTGGGCTTTATATAGATGTCTGTTTTCTCCACCTTCTCCACCATATCTTTTACGGTTCTGTAGTTATTTATTTGCAGTAAAACTTCTGTTGCTGATCCTAGGTTTTCCCTGCTAGATAATCCGTGCTGCACGTCTACACCAATAATTACATCAGCACCCATTTTCAGCACCCCATCTACCGGATAATTATTAACAACACCACCATCAATTAGGACCCTTCCATCAATTTCAGTAGGTTCAAAAAGAGACGGAAAGGTTCCGCTCGCCATTATGGTTTCCGGAAGATACCCTTTATTTAAAATTATTTCATTTCCTGTCTCCACATCCGTAGCAATACAGAAAAACGGAATGGGTAATTTACTAAAATCATCTACATTATTTACATGATATAGTAACCTTACTAACTCATTATATATACTTTGACCGCTAGAAATTGCAGAAGGGAAAGATATTTTAAAGTGATTGAATGGCAAGGTCAAAGCATACCGTTCAGAATCATCTTTCTCATAAAAGGTCTTTGAACTACGTGGCAAGTTATCCTGAATTAGTTTAGTGAAATCTGTATTTCTAAATATAGAATCTAATTCATTTGCCGAATAGCCGGAAGCATAAAGTGCACCTACAATTGCCCCCATACTTGTACCTCCAATATAATCTATCTCTACTCCGGCCTCTTCTATGACTTTTAACGCACCAATATGTGCAAATCCTTTTGCTCCACCACCACTAAGGACTAGTCCTACTTTTACATCTTCCTTTTTAGTGTTGTTCTGTGCTACAACTGTAAAAATGGAAAACAGAAAAGCCGATAAAAATAAAATTCTATTCATAGTGTTGCTTTTCAAATTAATGAAAACTCTCGTATACTTTTTTTGCTCTAGCCATTCCTACTGTTTCAGCCAATTGCTCTAATGAAGCCTCTTTAACCCTTTTTACCGATTTAAATCTTTTCAGCAAATCTTCTATTGTTTTACCACCTATACCTTCAATAGCTTCCAACTCAGACGAAATTGCCCCAGCACTTCTCTTATTTCGATGGAACGTAATTCCAAAACGGTGCGCTTCATTCCTAAGAAATTGAATAACTTTTAGACTTTCTGACTTTTTATCTAAATATAAGGGAATTGAATCTCCTGGGAAATAAATTTCCTCTAAACGCTTCGCAATTCCGATAATCGCTATTTTCCCACGCAAACCTAATAGATCTAGACTTTTTAATGCCGATGACAATTGCCCTTTACCGCCATCAATAACAATTAACTGCGGTAACGGCTCTTCTTCTTCTAAAAGTCTTTTGTATCGCCTAAAAACTACTTCTTCCATCGAAGCAAAATCATCCGGACCATCTACAGTTTTAATATTATAGTGGCGATACTCTTTTTTAGATGGTTTTCCATTCTTAAACACCACACAAGCAGCAACAGGATTGGTTCCTTGAATGTTGGAGTTATCAAAACATTCTATATGTCTTGGCTCTTCAGACAATCTTAAATCTTTTTTCATCTGGGCCATCAACCTATTCGTATGGCGATCTGGATCCATGATTTTTATTTGGTTGAAACGCTCTTGTCGTTGAAGTTTAGCATTCCGCTCTGATAATTCTAAAATTCTTTTTTTATCGCCTAACTTAGGAATAGTAATCTTAACATCCTGTTCTACCTCTACAGAGAACGGTACATATATTTCTCTTGTTAGCGATTTAAATCTTTGACGAATTTCTACAATAGCTAAAGCCAAAAGGTCTGCATCAGACTCATCCAACTTCTTCTTTATCTCTAAAGTATGTGATCGTATAATTGAACCATGTGAAAGTTGCAAGTAATTCACGTATGCAAAAGCTTCATCTGATATGATAGAAAAAACATCTACATTGTTAATTTTAGGGTTTACGATGGTAGTTCTTACTTGGTAATTCTCTAGCACAGCTACTTTTTCCTTGATATCTTGCGCCTCCTCAAAGCGCATTTCTTGAGCAAAGATTTTCATTTGATTTTTAAAATACTGAAGCGAGGATTTAAAATTACCTTTTAGTATTTCACGAATTTCTTCTATCTGCCTGTGATACTCATCTACATCTTGATAATCTTCACAAGGGCCCTTGCAGTTTTTGAGGTGATACTCAAGACATACTTTATATTTACCAGACGCTATTTTTTCTTTTGACAAATCATAATTACAGGTACGCAATGGATATACACTCTTAATTAAATCGAGCAAGGTTTTTACCGTTTTCATACTCGTATACGGTCCAAAATATTCAGACCCGTCTTTGATATGCCTCCTAGTCGGAAAAATTCTCGGAAAACGCTCGTTCTTAATACAAATCCAAGGATAGGATTTATCGTCCTTTAAAAGAACATTATACCTAGGCTGGTATTTCTTTATTAAATTATTCTCTAAAAGAAGTGCATCAGACTCTGTTGGGACAACGATATGTTTTATACTCCGTATTTTCTTTACTAACACACGCGTTTTACCTATCTCATGATTTTTAGTAAAATAAGAGCTTACCCTTTTCTTGAGATTCTTAGCCTTCCCTACATACAGAATTTTATCTTCAGCATCATAAAACTGATATACTCCTGGATTATTAGGCAGTGTACTAAGCTGTAATTCTAGAGATGGTTCTTGCATTAAATTAATCTAAATATTTAATCTATGATAAAGACCGTTAAATTACTCTGTTTTTAGCAAAAGCTATAATTTTTAAGGCGTTTTAACTTCAAATTTTGATGATTAGAACCGTATATAAAAAGGTACTTATTACTATACTTTATAATCAAATAATTCTGTTTAAGAAATTGTAAACTAAAATAGCTATAGGCTCAAATACCACTCATACGGTCCTCACCCCCCTTAAAGTTCTCTTAAAAATTTGAATATCACTATTTTAAATGCTATTTTTAGAGAAGTAATTCTTCCTACAATTCCTACAATTCCTACAAAATCATAATTTTTTACTAAAAGAGTGCATTTCAACGATTTTTGAATGCACTTCGCGGAATTATATTGTTTTTTTATTTACATTTAGATTATAGAAAATTAATACTGCTATGGAAAATTACATCATAACTTTAGGAACTTATTTGATTTTAATGCTTTTCTTTAAAATTTACGTTGCTGTTTCAGCTAAAGAATAGACATTACAATTTAGCATTAATTATTACGTTATAACCAAGATTTTATATGATAAAAAAAGATCTTAGATTAACGTACACTTCAAGACGCGAGAAACTTTCTCCCGATGAACTTATAGATTCAAGCATTTCCATAGCCAATAATCTACTTCAACTTCCCATCTGGAATAAAAACAATTACCATTTATACTTATCTATATCTGAAAAAAAGGAAATAGACACTAGCTTTATATTATCCATTTTACAAGGAAAAGATAAAAATATTATTTTATCGAAAATGCAAGATAGCCAAACCCTGCAACACTATCTTTTGACAGACAATACACTGATTAAAAAAAATAAATGGAACGTTCCTGAACCTATAGATGGCATAGAAATACCAGCAAACAGTATAGATGTGGTTTTTATTCCTTTATTAGCATTTGATGCTTTAGGAAACAGAGTGGGTTATGGAAAAGGATATTATGATAAATTCTTAGCTGATTGTAATGAGAACTGCCTTAAAGTGGGACTATCATTCTTTGAAGCTGCTGATACAATCACAGACATCTTAGCTACCGACATTAAGTTAGACTATTGTGTTACACCAAACAAGACGTATATATTTTAAACAGTTCCTTCTTGCGGTTCTGATGTTTCGATACTTTCTTCTTCCTCTGTTTTAGCAAATGCTTTTTTATTGAACACAAGTAAGATTCCCACCCCTGTACTAATTGCCATATCTGCAATATTAAATACCGGCTCAAAGAAACTAAATGTATTACCACCAAAGTAAGGAACCCATTCTGGCCACACCGCATTCTCTATAAATGGAAAATGAAGCATATCTACCACTTTACCATGAAAAATACTCCCATAAGGTTCACCTGAAAAGGCAGTAGCCAATTCGCCCCCATAAAGACTTTCAGAGAATATCATACCGTAAAAAACAGAATCTATAATATTCCCCAAAGCTCCCGCAAATATCAAGGAAACAGCAATTGCCAACGTATTGGATAAATTTTTTCTTACCGTATCGTACAACCAATAACCAATACCAACCACAGCAAATAGCCTAAAAACAGTTAAGATTAATTTTCCTGTTTCTTCAGAGATAGGTAAAAAGTCACTTAACTTAGTACCCCACGCTGCACCTGAGTTTTCAATAAACACAAATTTAAACCAACTAAAAACCTCTAAAGTTTCATTATAGGTGAAATGTGTTTTTACGTATATTTTACTTATCTGATCTACAACTAGAATTATTAAAACTAGTAGAATTGATTTTTTTAAACTCATGCTTATTTTATAAACGTGGTGCAAAAATAGTTATATTAATTGAGTTTCTTAAGATGTATATTTCCGGTAACTGATTTAAGATTATAAACATCATTTCCGCTCTTTATTTCTTCAGATGACAACCGCCCGTATTTGGTCTTGGCTGTTATTGTTCCAGAATCAGCAACTACAGTAATTGTTCCACTTTGTGTTTGCACACTAGTATCTACACCTGTGTTTCTGAGAGTACAATTTCCATCATTTAATGAGACGTCTAAGTTTTTATAAAAACCAGAAATATCTACATTGCTATAGGTTCCAAAAATTCTTACTCTTAAATGTTCTGGCACACTAATATGCAATGAAATAGACACCACCTTGTGCGCACTTAACTTATCGTTTGGAGCGTCAAAGTTTAAATTAAAGCCGGTATCAACCAACAAAGTATTCCCTTCTTCATGAATATTTAAACTAAGATTATCGCTATACTCTCCGGCCATTTTAGCCGCTACTATTACCTTATTACTTTTTGAAGTTGTTACGAAAACTGCATAACAATTGCTCGCATCTATTTCAATTGCAGTATCGTCTGTATCAAAAATTGTTTTCTCAACTACCTTCTGAGCCTGCCCAAATTGCATTGATACTACTAAAAAAATAAAGAAAAGTACTTTCATTTTATAATTTTGGCTTGCATAAAAAAACCCGTACCAATGCACTTAACAAGTGACATAAACACGGGATTTAAATTTTTAATGAAGAAAAATTACTGCATATTCTTAGCCTCGATACTTAAGGTAGCATGCGGAACTAATTTTAAGCGCTCTTTATTAATCAATTTTCCAGTCACTCTACAGATTCCGTATGTTTTGTTCTCAATACGAAGTACCGCATTTTTCAAATCACGAATAAATTTCTCTTGACGAATAGCCAACTGCGTATTTGCCTCTTTACTCATCGTAGCAGAACCTTCTTCAAAAGCTTTAAATGTTGGCGAGGTATCATCTGTACCATTATTTCCATCATTCATATAAGAGCTTTTTAAAAGTTCTAAATGACTTTTAGCTTTTTCAATTTTGTCTGTAATAAGCTCTTTAAATTCTGCTAAGTCTTTATCAGAGTATCTAACTTTTAAATCTTCAACCATAGTTTTTAGTGTTTTTGGATAAACAATTTGGTGTTCACCTCATCAAAGGCAATTTCCGTACCATTTTCTAATTCTTCTTCAAAATTTAGCTCAGCAGTTAAGGTCTCTGTTTTTATATAATCAAGATTACTAGCTACAGCATCTTCAACCAAACTATTTTTTAAAATTTTAATATTAATTCTATCTGTTACTTCAAAACCAGAGTCTTTTCTCAAATTCTGGATTCTATTAACTAGCTCTCTCGCAATTCCTTCTTTCCTTAATTCCTCATTAATAGTTACATCTAATGCAACTGTTAATGGTCCTGAAGTTGCCACTAGCCAACCTTCAATATCCTGAGAAGAAATCTCTACGTCTTGCAGCTGTAAAATACTACTTTTATTATTAATTTCAATTGAAATTTCGCCCTGTTGCTCAATTTTTTGGATATCTTCCTGAGAAAATTTAGCTACTTCACTGGCAACCAGCTTCATATCTTTACCGAATTTTGGGCCTAAAACTTTAAAATTTGGCTTTATTTGCTTCACTAATATTCCAGAAGCATCATCTAAGAGCTCAATTTCTTTCACATTCACTTCCGACTTAATTAAATCAGATACCGCCAAAATCTCATTCTTCTGCTTTTCATCCAAAATAGGAATCATAATTTTTTGTAATGGCTGGCGTACTTTTATCTTCTCTTTCTGACGAATAGAAAGTACTAACGATGATATAGTTTGCGCTTTTGCCATTTTGCTCTCTAACTCTTTGTTTACAATGTTTTCATTATAAACTGGGAAATCGGCCAAATGTACACTTTCAAAATTTTCTGTATGTGTTGTATTCGTTAAATCCTTGTAAAGTCTATCCATAAAGAATGGAGAAACAGGAGCAGATAATTTAGCAACCGTTATCAAACAAGTATAAAGTGTTTGGTAGGCAGAAATCTTATCTTTTTGATAATCGCCCTTCCAAAAACGTCTTCTACATAAACGCACATACCAGTTACTTAAATTCTCTTGTACATATTCTGAGATGGCACGTGTGGCGCGCGTTGGCTCATAATCTGCATACGCCTCATCTACCGTTTTAATCAATGTATGTAATTCTGACAATACCCATTGATCTATTTCTGGCCTTTCCTTCAACGGAATATCTTCTTCCTTATATTGAAAATTATCAATATTCGTATATAAAGCAAAAAACGAATAGGTATTATAAAGGGTTCCAAAGAATTTTCGCTTTACCTCAGCAATTCCCTCTAAATCAAACTTTAAATTATCCCACGGGTTTGCATTTGATATCATGTACCAACGCGTTGCATCGGCACCATGCTCGTTCATAGTTTCAAAAGGATCTGCCGCGTTTCCTAAACGCTTGGACATCTTTTTACCTTCTTTATCTAACACCAAACCATTAGAGACCACATTCTTATATGCTACAGAATCAAACACCATTGTAGCAATAGCATGTAAAGTATAAAACCATCCACGCGTTTGATCAACACCTTCTGCAATAAAATCTGCAGGAAAAGTTTTATTATCATCAATCAAATCCTTATTTTCAAACGGATAATGCCACTGCGCATAAGGCATAGAACCAGAATCAAACCAAACATCAATTAAATCACTTTCGCGCTTCATTGGCTTTCCTGATGCTGAAACTAAGGTAATCTGATCTACTATATTTTTATGCAAATCTATTTTATCATAGTTTTCATCAGTCATGTTCCCGACTTCAAAATCTTCAAAAATATCTTTTTCAAGAACTCCTGCCGCTAATGCTTTTTGCATTTCTCCTTTCAGTTCCGCAACAGAACCAATCATTATTTCTTCTTTGCCGTCTTCTGTTCTCCAGATAGGTAGAGGAATTCCCCAATAACGAGAACGTGATAAGTTCCAGTCGTTTGCATTTGCCAACCAGTTACCAAACCTACCTTCTCCTGTAGCTTTTGGCTTCCAGTTTATTGTTTGATTAAGCTCAAACATTTTATCTTTTACATCTGTAACCTTAATAAACCATGAGTCTAACGGGTAATATAAAATAGGTTTATCCGTACGCCAGCAGTTAGGATAACTGTGCACATACTTTTCAACTTTAAATGCCTTATTCTCCTCTTTTAATTTAATAGCAAGCTCCACATCAATAGAACGCTCTGGCGCCTCGCCATCATCGTAATATTCATTCTTCACGTATTTCCCACCAAATTCTTTTAATTCTGGTCTAAATTTACCTTGTAAATCTACTAAAGGAACTGGGTTATTATTTTCATCCAAGACTAACATTGGAGGAATTTCTGGTACTGCTTGTTTTGCTACCGTAGCATCATCTGCTCCAAAAGTAGGTGCGGTATGTACTATACCTGTACCATCTTCTGTAGTTACAAAATCTCCTGCAATAACTCTAAATGCGTTTTCTGCATTCTGATATGGCAACACATAATCTATAAGTTGCTCATATTTTACCCCTACTAGATCTTTACCAATAATAGTATCTAAAACTAGATAAGGTATTTTTTTATCTCCTTCTTTATAGCTTGCTAATTCTTCTTCTGTTGCTACAGCTTTAAATTTTCCTGCGAATTGCTTCCCAACCAAAGGCTTTGCTAAAACAACCGTTATAGGATCAAACGTATATTGATTAAAGGTTTTAACCACGACATAATCTATCTTAGGCCCTACCGTTAATGCTGTGTTCGACGGTAAAGTCCACGGAGTGGTTGTCCAAGCAATAAAATAAATATCGCCCTCTATACTATCAAAAAATGAAGGCAAGGTCTCCCTTACCGCTTTAAACTGCGCCGTAACTGTAGTATCTGTTACATCTTGATAAGTTCCTGGTTGGTTTAATTCATGAGAACTTAAACCTGTACCTGCTTTTGGAGAATACGGCTGAATAGTATATCCCTTATAAATAAGGTTTTTATTATAAATTTCTTTTAACAACCACCATACTGTTTCCATGTATTTAGGCTTATAGGTAATGTATGGGTCTTCCATATCTACCCAATATCCAACCTGTTCGGTCATTTTATTCCAAACATCTGTATAACGCATTACCGCTTTTTTACAAGCAGCATTGTATTCTTCTACAGATATTTTAGTACCAATATCTTCTTTGGTAATTCCTAATTCTTTTTCTACACCAAGTTCTATTGGCAATCCATGAGTATCCCAACCAGCTTTACGTTTTACTTGAAAACCTTTCATGGTTTTGTAACGCGGAAAAATATCTTTTATAGTTCTCGCCATTACATGGTGAATACCAGGCATACCGTTTGCAGAAGGTGGCCCTTCAAAAAACACATAGCTTTCTTTTCCCTCACGAGTAGCAATACTTTTTTCAAAAATATCGTTCTCTTTCCAGTATTTTAAAATCTCTTCTGCAACTACTGGTAAATCTAATCCTTTGTATTCCGCAAACTTCATAATAACTACTTCTGGTACTACATTTTAAGCCTGCAAAATTATAAATTTAGATTGAATAAATAGGTGTTCCTTTAAAATGATATGCACGAATAATTTAAAAGACAACATTTTGGTAACGCGCAGCAAAAACCAAAGCTCAATTATTATGGTTAACTTGCAAGTCATTAACTATTATAAATACAAAAATTAAAAACATGAAAAAAGTTATTTTAAGTACCGTATTGATGCTTGCATTAAGTACTAGTTTTGTTTCTTGTAGAGATGCTGCAGACAAAGCTACGGAAGCTACAGAAGCTACTGGCGATGCCATGAACGAAGCTGGTGAAGACCTAAAAGATATGGGTGATGATGCTGCAAACAAAGCTGCAGAAATAGGTACAGACATGAAAGAAGCTGGAAACGATGCTATTGAAGGCACTAAAGAATTGGGTGAAGACGCTGCTACTAAAATGAAAGAAGCCGGTACTGATGTTAAAGACGCTGGAACAAAAGCAGTAGGCGATGCTAAAGAGTTAGGAGCTAAAACTGTCGATGGTGCCAAAGAGCTAGGGACTAAAGCGGTTGACGGTGCAAAAGCTGCAGGGACTGAAGTTAAGACAAGTGCAGAAGAAGCTGCTGCTAAAATTAAGCAATAAGCATATATTACAATACTTGAGAAAATCCCTAACACTATTTTGTTAGGGATTTTTTTTCTTTAAAAAGTATAGGCTACCGCTAAAACAAGATTTATTCCAGGAGCTACAATCCCAGAAGAATAGCTGCGATACCTTTGATTTGTAATATTCTCCAAATTAATAGTAGTTTTTAGCGCATTGGAAATGGCGTATTGAGACCTAACATTTAACGTATACCAAGAGGGTGAATAAGGATTGCCATTTGCATCTTCGGCATAAATATATGCCTTACTCTGCTCAGAAACAGCAAGATCATCAAAAGCAACTTCCCCATTGAAATTCAAGAATACATCGGTTTTAAATTTCTGATTTTTCCAGATGTAATGAATATCACCAAAGGTAGGCGCTACATGCCTTCCTGGAGAATCCGTCCCATCATCTTCTTCCTCTATTCCTTTGGTAATGGTAAGGTTTGACATTAATGACATCCGTTCTGAAAAGGTCACATCTACACCAAATTCAAAGCCATATACGTAGGCTTTTGCTGCATTCTGTATGGCCTGCACATTGCTTAGCTCGCCATTATATTCAATTTCAGACATTCCGTTAAATTCAAAATCCCTGCGCACCAAAGCATCCACCATATACGTATAAAAAGTGGCCCCTTTCAACATCACTTTGTCTTTAATATTTTTCTGAATCCCTAGCTCCATATTATAAGCATACTCTGGCTCTAAATCCGGGTTAGGAACTACAACAGACCCTGGTTCAGAATCAAAAATTTTACCCACGTCATCAATATTCGGCGCTCTAAAACCTGTAGATGCATTTGCCGTAATTTGTAAATCTGCTTTTGGAAACCAGCTCATTCCTAAACTACCGGTAAGTGCTCCGGTACTTAAATCTGCATTATCAAAAGGAAAACTATAATACGTATCGTCAAATTCTGCAGCTACCCAAACATGACTATATCTAATTCCTGACAGCAAAGAAAAATTGGGCTTCGCCTTATATTCTGTATTTATATACCCCGCTAACGTTTGCCATGTAGCCCCATCTGGATACCTACTTGCTGTAGCCGCAGTTTCTTCTGTATTTCTATTGAACTGACTCCCGGTAGAATACACTTTATTAAAGATATATTCCCCACCGTAATACAAGCGCAAATCTCCAATTCGTTTATTTTCAAAATCTATATTTGTAGATAAGGCATCTAACTTCTCTTCTGTACTATACAAAATAGCATCTTGAAAACCTCGGTCATGCCTGCTTTCTTCAAAATGCTGGTAGGCGGTAGTAATTTTTAGGCCATCATAAAACTTTCCTTTTCCATTTTTATTGAACTGCAAGTTACTCATCAACCATTTTTGAGGCCCGTAATACCATTCCGCAGAACGTAAGCCGTCTCCAGCGCTATTGGGTCTAATTAAACGATCATACCTAGAATAATCTGAAGTTTCTGAATAATAATTGCTCCAATTAATATCCCAATTTGTATTTGGTTTAAATGCTATTTTTTGAAGTAGATTAATTTGATTATAGCCTGTTGGCACTTGTAATCTATTATCCGTATTAGCCACTAAAACATCTTCACCATTATTAGTTTGCACATAGTTTTCTCTCAAATAGGAATCCTCACCATGCTTGCCCATTTTTAAATCGCCGAAATCATTATAAGATACACTCGTCAAGAAAGCCCATTGCTTTTTACCAATGTTAAAATCTACGTGTGCCGTATTTTCTGTATTTGCAGTAGCATACCTATAGTTTGCTACTCCATTAAAAAGAGTCTCATCTGTAGTAGAAAATTGCACTTTTTTAGTCAAAAAATTCATCACCCCGCCAATAGCATCACTACCATATATCACAGATCCAGGGCCAAATATAATTTCCGTATTTTTTACTGTAAACGGATCTATAGAAATTACATTTTGAATATTACCACCTCTAAATATGGCGTTATTCATACGCACGCCATCTACTGAAAGCAACAACCTATTGGTTGAAAAACCCCTAATCATAGGACTCCCGCCACCTAACTGACTTTTTTGAACAAACACCTTGCCGCTATTTTGAAGTAAATCTGCCGAAGTTTGTGGGGCAGAAAAAGCAATTGATTTTGCATCAATAGACACTATTTTCTGAGGAATGTCTTTCTTTTGTTGTTCCCATTTAGAAATAGACATGACGACTTCATTGAGCTCCTGAGCTTTTGGAAAAAGGTATAAGATATTTTCCCTTTTTAGCACTACTGCTTTTGATGATTTAAAAATATCATAGCCCAGATGCTTAAAAAAGATGCGTTCATTTTTGTCAAAGAGACTCAAATCACATTTTCCATCAAAATCTGTAATACTGGTCTTTGATTTATCCGTATTATAAACAGCTACATTTACAATAGGCTCTTTAGACTCTATATCTAAAATAGTAATCTCTTGTCCGGTTATAGATGCAGAAATAAAGAATAATAGTATTGCAAAACTTTTATACATTCTAACTAAAAACTTCATTTAAAATAGCAAGTGACTTAGGTTTTCTAAATCCGTGCAAATGTAATTCATAATAAAGAATTATTGATTTTAAGAGTTCTTGACGCTGCCGTTTACTCATCTTTATTGCGCTAATTGCATCAAAATTTATGCCCAAAAACTGTTTGAAATAATATAAATTCTCCCCTAACACTATTGGATTTAGTGATAGTGAATAGGAAAAAGCCCCTTCTTGCAAATCAAAATAAGGTGCTTTGCTTTCTGATATATCTGGATAAAAACCAAAGTACTTGGTTAGTACCATTAAAAAATAAAGATGAAAATTTGAAATTTCATCATGACTGTCTAACCATTGCAAGGATGCTTCCAAAAATTCAAATAAGTTATCATTATCTTCTTCTTCTTGAATACTATTACTCAGCATTTCTGCTAGAAAAAAGGTTAACGCATTTTTAGTAATGTTGGTATGTAAACTTTGGTAATGGTAGCTAGGTTTTGCCTCTCTAACCGTTTCTAATGTTCCTTTATTTTTATGATAGGCCACTAATTCTAATTGCATTAATGGCTGAAAGTACGCGGTTTTTAGCTTCCCTTTTTTAGAAGCCAACACTCCTTTGAGCAAGTATGATTTTAACCCGTCTGATGCTGTATAAATCTTTACAATCAAACTGGTATCTCCATATTTTAAAGCGGATAATACTATGGCTTTGGTAGTGACTTGCATCTTGCTTTTTAAAGTAGTGCAAAGATAGGGTTTTGCTTGGTTAGATTTCTAAGCTAAAAGCAATCAAAAAATGACATAAATAAAAAGCGAAGCTTCCTCACAGAAACTTCGCTTTTTATTTTTATTAGGGCTTTAAACTTATATTACCCCTTGTGCTAAAATAGCATCGGCTACTTTTACGAAACAGTCTAAAGTAATTAGATTTGTACGTGATGCGTTTTTGGTGTAAATTTACATCAAAATAATTTTATTATGGCTAGGCAAAGTATTTCTTTAACAAAACCAAATGATGAATGGCTAAAGAATCAAATAGAGAATCATGAATATACTAGTAAAAGTGAGTTAGTAAATGATTTGATACGACAAGCTAGACAGCAACAAGTACAAATAGATTGGATCGCCATTAAATTAGAAAAAGCGGAAAATAGTGGTTTCACTCAGGATAATAGAAACGAGATTTTAAAAGAAGCCAAGTCATTGCTTAATGAGTAATTACAAAATAAGTAATACCGCTAAAGAAGATTTAATTCGAATTCATCGCTATGGAGTGCAAAAATTTGGGATGATACAAGCAGATAAGTATTTTCACTCATTGTTTGAGCATTTCGAAATTATAGCACAGCGTCCTTTTTCGTTTGAATCTGTAGATTATATAAGAAATAGTTACAGGCGTTGCGTTTGTGGTTCGGATAGTATTTATTTTAGACTAAATACAGATGTTATCGAAATAATGACAATCATGGGCAACAAGATTTAAAAAACATACGCTAACATCAAAATTTAAATATCGAGCTTTAACAAAAAAGCGAAGCTTCTTCACAGAAACTTCGCTTTTTACATATATTAAGGTCTTAATCTTAAATAACTCCTTGTGCTAGCATGGCATCGGCAACTTTAACGAAACCAGCAATGTTTGCTCCTTTTACATAGTTGCAATACCCATTCTCATCTTTTCCGTATTCAATACAAGAATCATGAATATCACTCATAATATCTTTTAAACGACCATCAACCTCTTCTCTTGTCCAACTGATACGTAATGAATTCTGAGACATTTCTAATCCTGAAGTTGCTACACCACCAGCATTAGACGCTTTTCCTGGAGCGAATAATATTTTACCTTCATGAAACTCATGTATCGCCTCTGGAGTAGAAGGCATGTTTGCACCTTCCGCTACACAAATACATCCATTTTTAATTAATGTTTTTGCATCAGCACCACTCAATTCATTCTGAGTAGCACATGGCAATGCAATATCACAACTCACCTCCCATGGTGTTTTTCCTGCATGAAAAGTTGCCGAAGCATATTTATCCGCATATTCAGAAATACGACCTCTTTGGTTGTTCTTAAGATCCATTACAAATTCTAACTTCTCCGTATCTATACCATCTTTATCATGGATATATCCTTGAGAATCTGAAAGGGTTAATATTTTAGCCCCTAATTGCAATGCTTTTTCTGCAGCATATTGCGCAACGTTACCAGAACCTGAAATTACTACGTTCTTACCAGCAAAATCTTTTCCTTGCGTTTGCAACATACTTTGCGCAAAGTATACCGTACCATATCCTGTTGCTTCCGGACGGATTAATGAACCACCCCAAGAACGTCCTTTACCCGTTAATACTCCGGTAAATTCATTTCTAATCTTCTTGTACATTCCGAATAAGAAACCAATCTCTCTTGCACCAACACCAATGTCACCCGCTGGCACATCTGTATTTGGCCCAATATGACGGTTTAATTCCAACATAAAGGCATGGCAAAAACGCATCACTTCGTCATCCGATTTTCCTTTAGGATCAAAATCTGACCCTCCTTTACCACCACCCATTGGTAATGTGGTTAAGCTGTTTTTAAATACTTGCTCAAAAGCTAAGAATTTAAGGATACTTGCATTTACAGATGGATGAAAACGCAAGCCACCTTTATAAGGGCCTATTGCAGAATTCATCTGAATTCTATAACCTCTGTTTACATGTATTTCTCCTTTGTCATCTACCCAGGCAACTCTAAAAGAAATTAAGCGCTCTGGCTCCACCATACGTAGCAATATATTCTTGCCATTGTAGATTTTATTTTTTGCAATGTACGGGATTACAGTTTCCGCTACTTCTTGCACTGCTTGAATGAATTCTGGCTCATGACCGTTTCTGGTCTTTACCTCCTCCATAAATACTCTAATTTTTTCGTCCATATCTTTAAATAGATTCTGTTGCTAACTTCGACTCGTTAAAGGTCCTTATTATTGAATTTAAAATATAACGGCAAAATTATACTATTATCGTAATTTGATGTCCTTTTTTTTAAAAATTTAATAAATATTTATCGTAAAGCATACTCTAAATCAGCAATTAGATCATTTACGTCCTCAATACCAACACTTAATCGGATTAATGCATCGACAACACCCACCTTTTCACGGGCTTCTTTTGGAATACTTGCATGCGTCATACTTGCAGGATGCCCCACTAAACTTTCTACTCCTCCTAACGACTCTGCTATGGTAAATATTTTAAGTTGCTCGATAATTTTCATCGCATCGTCCTTATTACTCCCTTTTGGAATAAAAGAAATCATGCCTCCAAAACCATTCATTTGCGCTTTAGCAATAGTATGGTTGGGATGGTTTTCAAAACCTGGCCAAAATACTTTTTCTATTTTCGGATGCTGTGCTAAAAAACGAGCAATAGCTTCTCCATTTTCACAGTGTCTTTGCATTCTTACGTGTAGCGTTTTTATACCTCTAAGCACCAAAAAACTATCCATAGGACCACAAATGGCACCACTTGCATTCTGAATAAAATATAATTGTTCTGCCAATTCTTTATCCTTTACTACTAAACCTCCTAAAACTACATCACTATGACCACTCAAATACTTAGTTGCCGAATGCATTACAATATCTGCTCCTAAATCTAACGGTTGCTGTAAAAAAGGACTTGCAAAGGTATTATCTACTGCCAACAACAGCTTATGCTTTTTTGCGAGCACCCCAATTTCCTTGATATCTAAAATATTCATCATGGGATTGGTTGGCGTTTCCACCCAAATAAGTTTCGTATTGGCTGTGATGTAGTCTTCTATAGCAGCAGGTTCTTGCATCCCCACAAAATGAAATACAATTCCGTATTTTTCAAAAATCTTTTTAAATAAACGATAGCTACCACCGTACAGATCGTCAGTAGAAATAACTTCATCACCAGGACTCAACAATTTTAAGACCGCATCAATGGCAGCCAAACCGCTTCCAAATGCCATACCATAGTTTCCATTTTCTATACTCGCCAATGATTTCTCAAGAGCAGATCGGGTAGGATTAGCACTACGGGAGTAGGCAAAACCTTGATGTTCGCCAGGACTAGCTTGAGCATATGTAGAAGTTTGATAGATGGGAGGCATCACGGCCCCATAGGCTTTATCTGGCTCTTGACCTCCGTGAATAACCTTAGTATTAAATTTTATTTTATTTTCATTCATAACACATGATTGTACTTACAAATGTACTGTTATCTTTGCCGCAGCATTTACAGTACCGATTTAGAAAAAATTCTTAGAAATATGAAACTAAAGTTAACCATTTTAATCTTTTCCCTAATTGTTTTAGGATGCAAAAAAAAAGATGAATTAACCCTTGCTCCTTTAGAATATAAAAGCGAAAATTGCGCAGATTGCCCTGAGGTACTTATCAATATTTTTGAATTTAAAGACGATTCTGATCTTTCTAAGAATATAAATGCAAGCCTTAAAAAAGAGGTCATCAATGAATTATTATATGATGATGAAGTTAAGGTTGCCACTATTGAAGAAGCTATTAGCTCCTTTAAAGAGGGCTACCTAGATCTTAAAAAAATGTATCCTGAAGAAACCCTTAGCTGGGAGGCCTCTATTAAAGGTGACATTATTTTTGAAAACAAAGATATTCTTACTATCAAATTAGAAACCTATATTTTTACAGGAGGGGCACACGGATATAGCGCTACTAGACTTCTTAATTTTGATAAGAAAAAAGGAGATCAATTAGAAAACTGGCAACTCATAAAAGACAAAGATCGTTTTATACATATGGCTGAAATAAAATTTAAGATTCAAGAAGACATCCCTCAAAATGGGTATATTAACAGTACTGGTTTTATGTTTGAAAACGATATTTTCTACCTACCTAATAATATGGGCTTCACAGAAAAAGGACTCCTATTAATCTACAACCAATATGAAGTTGCATCCTATGCCGATGGCCCAATTAAGCTAGTACTTCCTTATGATGAAATTAAAAACTACATCACTGTCAAAATAAAAAAAGAAAAGTAGATTACAGCTGTACTTTTAGTAAAGCAAGAATTGCTCCCATATGTAAACCTTCGTGGTATACATTAAAAGCAATGGCATCTTCTACTGTACTCAAAGTAATGTTTACACTAGTGGTATAGGTTGCAAACGATTTAAAAACATCGTTATCATAATCTTCTTGCATCCATTCTACGGTAGAAAACAGGAAACCCGAGATTAAATCTATTTCTTCATCTGTAGCATTTCCATCAGGGACACTGCCTTTTCTAAATTTCTCTACAAGCTCATCAGAAACACGCATTGGCACACCACTTAACTTATAGATTAGCACTTGCTGGGTAACCACCACGTGCGCAATATTCCACCATATATTATTACGAAAACCCTCAGGAATTTTCAGCAATTGCTCTCTAGGAGTATCTTTTAAAAATTTATATAAGATTTTTCTGTTCTGAAGTGTGATATTAAAAAGCTTTTCCAAAATGTTCTGTTTAATTATGTTTTAAAAATAGAACATTTCTATAGAATTGGGTTTCTTTGCAGTAAGATTAACATCAATTTAATTGTTTAGAAGGCGATGAAGAAAATATACCACTTAAGCACCTGCGACACTTGTCAAAGAATTATAAAAGAACTTCAACCTTTAGAAGGCTTTACGCTTCAAGATATCAAAACAGAAGCCATCACGCCAGAACAACTTGAAGAAATGCATGCTTTAACGCAGAGCTATGAAGCCCTATTTAGTAAGAGAGCTCGCTTATACCGAGAAAGAGGGTTAAATGAAAAGGCATTAACTGAAACAGACTACAGAGATTTAATCTTGGAACAGTATACTTTTCTAAAACGCCCTGTAATTATCGCACAGGATAAAATTTTCGTTGGTAACAGTAAAAAAGTAGTAGCCGCTGCCTCTGAATACATACACCATTGAGCAAAAGAACACTAGCATTACTAGCCGCTTTTGGCGCTACTTTTATCTATGGCATTAATCATACGATTGCAAAAGAAGTAATGCCTACTTATATACAACCTTTTGGGTTTATTTTTTTAAGGTTGATGGGTGCTACCGTATTATTTTGGTGCATGACGCCTTTCATACCCAATGAGAAAATTGAACGTAGTGATTGGGGTCGGTTTCTTATTTGCGCCATTGCAGGAATGGGTATTAATATGCTCTCTTTCTTTAAAGGTCTAGAACTATCTACGCCTATAAACAGTGCCGTATTAATTACGGTTACCCCCATTATTGTTGTAGTATTATCTGCCTTATTTATTAAAGAGAAAATAACGTGGCAAAAAGGAGTAGGAATTTTTATTGGCCTTATCGGTGCACTGACTTTAGTGCTTTTTGGAGCGGAAAACAGGACCGATGCTGCAAATATCCCCTTAGGTAATTTCTTATTTATTATAAACTCTCTTTCCTACGGGATATACCTTATCCTCGTAAAAAAACTAATCACCAAATATCACCCATTTGGTGTACTAAAATGGTTGTTTTTAATCGGCACACTAATCAGTTTACCCCTAACACTACCTGATTTTTTAGAAATTCAATGGGCTGATCTGCCTTTTAATATTTTAGGAGCCATTGCTTTCGTAATTCTAGGAACTACATTCTGCACCTACTTATTTAATGGATTTGCATTAACACAGTTAAAAGCAACTACCGTTGGCGCATTCGCTTACCTGCAACCATTAATTGGTGTCGTGTTTGCAATTTTATCGGGTAAAGACCAACTAAACCTACTAAAACTAACCGCAATGTTACTCGTGCTCTTGGGGGTATACTTGGTTAGCAAAAAAGCTAAACCAAGTCTTTAGGTACTTTTACAAATTTACGAGTATCTTCCTTTGATAGCACTCTGAAATTATCCGGCTTATCTGCCTTATTAAAAGCCGTTAGAAAATCATCAGTAAGTCCGGTTAGGCTTCTTGTTTTTAAATCTATCCAAGCTCCCATCATCTCGCAATGCGCAAAATTTCTTCCCTTATTATCGTAAAAATTATGGTGAAATTCAAAAAACTTTCCGTCTTCACTCATCCCTACTACTTCCATAGACACTTTTACAGGCTTACCCAAGAAAGCTTCTTTAAAATAATAAATATGCTCATAGAATACAACGGGGCCAATTTCATGCGCTGCCATTGTTTGGTGTGTAAAACCTAATTCCATCAAATAAGCCATACGTGTGTGACTCATAAAATTTAAATATGCCGAGTTTGCAAGGTGCCTATTAGCATCTACATCACTCCATCTAATTTCAAAATCTTTTAAATACATCCTGTAATTTTTATGTTATGCATGCATAATAATCGTAAAAATACCATAGTTTTGATAAATCAAGGAAAAATATTCCTAAAAAATTGTAGTATTTTTATAGTATCAAAATCTAATCTTATGGATCAAAAGCCGTCGTTCATCAAAAATTTATCGTTACCAATTGTTGCAGCACCAATGTTTTTAATATCTGGACCGCAATTAGTCATCGAATGTTGTAAAAATGGTGTTGTTGGTACTTTTCCTGCATTAAATCAAAGAACTAGTGAAGGATTTGAAGCGTGGCTAATAGAAATAAAGACTTCTTTGGCGGATTTTGAAAAAGAAACAGGTAAAAAGGCTGCTCCGTTTGGTGTAAATCTTATCGTACACCCAACCAATCCAAGATTAGAGGCAGACGTTAAATTATGTGTAAAACATAAAGTTCCATTAATTATAACTTCCTTAGGAGCTGTATCGCAAGTTGTAGATGCTATTCATAGTTATGGCGGAATTGTCTTTCATGATATTATCAAAAAGAGACATGCCGAAAAAGCAGCAGAAGCTGGTGTAGACGGTTTAATCCTTGTGTCTGCTGGGGCAGGTGGTCATGCAGGAACTATTAATCCCATGACTTTAGTTGCGGAAATAAAGAAGTTTTTTCACAAAACCATTTTACTTTCCGGATGTATTAGTACGGGTAGAGATGTTGCATCAGCCCTACAAATGGGAGCAGATTTAGCCTATATGGGTACCCGTTTTATTAATACCACAGAAAGTAAAGCTACTGATGAGTACCGAAAAATGATTATTGATGCTGGTGCGAGCGACGTGGTTTATACCGCATCTATTTCTGGTGTACACGCTAACTTTTTAGGCGCAAGTTTAAAAGCCGCTGGGATTACAGAAGAAGATTTAAAGAAAGATGTGAAAATTGATTTTGGAAAGGAACTAGACACAGAAGCCAAAGCATGGAAAACAATATGGTCTGCGGGGCAAGGTGTTGCCATGATTGATGATATTGAACCTGTAGCTGATTTAGTTTCAAAACTTAAAACCGAATTTAAATCTGCTATCGAAGAACAAATTAAAGTTCTAGAAGTATATCCGAAATAAAGAAATATGCCTTTAGTAGCCTCTAACTACAACCCTCCAATCTTATTTAAGAACGGACATTTATCTACCATTTATTCTGGTATTTTTAGAAAAATAGATGGTGTTGTACAAGAAAGAGAACGAATTACTTTATCTGACACAGATTTTCTAGATCTTGACTGGAGCTTTGCTACACAAAAATCAGATAAAGTTATTATTCTTATACATGGTTTAGAAGGCAGTGCTCAGCGGCCGTATATCACAGGTAGCGCAAAAGTTTTTAATCAAAATGGTTATGATGCTTGCGCCATTAATTTAAGAAGCTGTAGCGGTGTTCCAAATGATTTATTTAGATCGTACCATTCTGGAGCCACAGAAGATCTAGAAGCCGTAATTGATCATTTATTAAAAAATAAATCCTACACTGAAATTTTTATCAAGGGCTTTAGTCTCGGTGGAAATTTAACTTTGAAATACCTAGGAGAAGAACGGGTAATTCCTAATGAAATAAAAGGTGCCGTAGCGGTTTCTGTTCCTTGCGATCTTCATAGCTCCTTAAAGCAATTGTTGCGTCCAAAAAATGCCATATATGCGGCTAGATTTAAAAAACATTTGGTAGAAAAATTACGATCAAAACAAAAACTTTTTCCTGATAAAATATCAGACCAAGATATTAACAGCATCAAAACACTCAAAGACTTTGATGATATCTACACCAGTAGAGCGCATGGTTTTACGGATGCAATAGATTACTATACCCAATCTAGCTGCCTACAATTTCTGTCAAATATTAATACACCAACCTTGATTATTAATAGCAAGAACGACTCTTTTTTAGGACCGGAATGCTACCCATACGCAGAAGCAGAAAATAATGAAAAGCTATTTCTTGAAACCCCAAATTTTGGCGGCCACGTAGGCTTTTATGGCGTTAAAAATACCACCTACACAGAGAAAAGATGTTTATATTTTTTGAATGAACTATAATAAATAATTAGAATACTTATCTTAGTACATTAATTAACTCAGTTTAAAAATGAAAAAAATAGTTGGTATTTTAGCATTAGCAGTCCTATTAGCTAGTTGCGGTGAGAAAAAGGAAGAGAAAAAAGATGGTTTTGAAATGAACCGTACTAAAACAGAAAAGAAAGCTGAAGAAACCAATGCAGGGGTTCCTGTAGATATGGATAATGAAGGTATTGGCCCTTTTAAAGGCATTTCATTCCCTGAAGATATAGATACTGAATTAGCAGCGAAAGGCGAAGCGAAATACAACGGAGTTTGTACGGCTTGCCATATGCCTAATCAACGTTTAATTGGACCTGCCTTATCTGGTGTTTACGAAAGAAGAAATGCTTCTTGGGTAATGAATATGATTAGCAACCCAACACAAATGATCAAAGAAGATCCTATAGCAAAAGCTTTACTTAAAGAATACAACAATGCTATCATGTTAGATAGTAATTTGTCTGACGAAGATACAAGAGCTATTGCCGAGTATCTAAGAACTTTATAATAGTACATTTAGCTTTACGTGTTCGTTAGGGGTGCTCTTTAAGGGCTGAGAAACTACCCTTTGAACCTGATTTGTTTAATTGCAACGAAGGGAAACGAGTATTGCTTAATAACAACAGATCTGTTATTTATGCAGCCGCTCCTTTTGTGACTTTAGTTTAGCACAAAATGGCTGTGAAAAAATTTAAAACTGTATTGGCTATTGCTGGTAGCGACTCTGGAGCAGGAGCCGGCATACAGGCTGACTTAAAAACCATAAGCGCTTGCGGAGGCTATGGAACCACAGCAATTACGGCACTTACCGCGCAAAATACTTTGGGCGTTTTTGACATTCACCCAATTCCTCCAAAACATTTAAAAAGTCAGATTGAAGCTGTTCTGGATGATATAGGAACTGATGCTGTTAAAATTGGCATGCTGCACAATGCAGAAACAATACACACGGTAGTTGATGCTCTAACAAAATACCAAACACCAAATATTGTTGTAGACCCTGTTATGGTAGCCACCTCAGGAGATACACTTTTAAGAATGGACGCTATTACCGCATTAAAAAGCAATCTTTTTCCTCTTGCTAGACTAATTACCCCGAACATTCCAGAATGTGCATTACTACTCAACACAACCATTACAGAAACTTCTGATTTAAAGGAAGTAGCCAAAAAACTAGGGAGGTTATACAACACCTCAGTATTATTAAAAGCTGGACATTTAAATCACAACTTTCTTATAGATGTTCTGTACAATAATGAAAACAATACACTGATTGAATTACCTTCTAAGAAAGTAGTTACTAAAAATACGCATGGCACTGGCTGCACGCTTTCAGCTGCTATTGCTACTTTTTTAGCGAAAGGAAATTCTCTAGAAGAAGCGGCAAAAGAAGGTAAGTTATATTTAGAACAAGCAATTATAAATAGTACGAGCCATACCCTTGGAAAAGGTCATGGCCCGCTACATCATTTTTATAAGTTTTGGTAATCTTTATTTAATCATCATAATTAAAACCATCTGCAACAACTTTATATTTAGGATCTTCTAAAACGTTCACATCAACAATATCATCTGCTGTAGCTAATAATTTAATACAATCCTTACTCAAGTGTTTTAAGTGCAATTTCTTGCCTGCATTCTTGTAGCGCTCTGAAAGTTTATTAATCGCTTCAATCCCAGACATATCCGCAATACGACTGTCTTTAAAATCTATAACAACCTCTTCAGGGTCATTGGCAACGTCAAACTTTTCTGTAAAACCAGTGGTAGAACCAAAGAACAACGGACCAAATATTTCATAGGTTTTAACTCCGTTTTCATCCGTACTTTTTCTAGCCCTAATTCGCTTAGCATTTTCCCAAGAAAACGCAAGGGCTGATATAATAACACCAATGAATACCGCTATTGCTAAATCGAAAAATACAGTGATTGCTGATACTGCTATTAATACAAAAGCATCTGATCTAGGTATTTTCTTCAAGATTCTAAAACTAGACCATGCAAAAGTTTCTATTACCATCATGAACATCACCCCAATTAATGCAGCTATTGGAACTTGCTCTATATAGGTATCTGCAAATAAAATAAATGAAAGTAAGGTTAAGGCCATTACAATACCTGATAAACGACCACGACCTTTAGCATTGATATTAATAACCGTTTGGCCAATCATACCACATCCACCAGTACCTCCTAGTAAACCACTAGCAATGTTACCCATTCCCTGTGCAACACATTCTTTATTACCTCTACCGCGGCTATCAGTTAATTCATCTACTAAATTTAAGGTCATTAAACTTTCAATTAATCCTACACTAGCCGCTAAGAAAGCGTAAGGTAAGATAAACGTAAACGTATCTAAATTGAAAGGCAACAATTGCCATAATTCTTTATTTGGTGTTGGAAATTCACCACTCAAACCATCGCCACCACCTTCTCTAATATAAGATCCTACTGTAGTTACATCTAAATCTAAAAGAATAACTCCAAATGTAGTAATCAAAATAGCGGTTAACGCAGCAGGAATTTTCGTGGTAAGCTTTGGTAAAAAATGAATGATAGCCATCGTAAATAACACCAACCCAATCATTAAAAATAATTCAGGGCCATGCATAAATACACTCATATACTTCTCAACAGCATCAGGATCTGTATTAGGCACTTTATGGCTAAACATTTTTACTTGAGCCATGAATATTACAATAGCTAAACCGTTGACAAATCCCATCATTACAGAATGCGGAATTAAGCGTACAAAACGGCCTAGTTTTAAAACCCCAGCGAATATTTGAATTAACCCCATTAAAATAACGGCTCCTAACAAATAATAGTAGCCCATATTTTCCACCGGAATATCAAATTCTAAACCTCTTACATGACCTTCTTTAATTAAGTTTACAAAAATTACAGCTACAGCACCTGCGGCTCCAGAAATTAATCCTGGTCTACCCCCAAATATGGCCGTAATTAATCCAATAATAAATGCACCAGACAAAGCAACTAAGGGGTCTATGTTTGCCACAAAAGCAAAAGCAACTACCTCAGGAATCATCGCTAGGGAGACCGTAACTCCTGCGAAAAAATCGTTTTTAGGATTGGAAGTAAGTTTTTTGATAAAATTCATTTCTTGTACTAATTTTTTTGAAGTTGCAAAAGTACCACTTTTCAACTGCGCAATACCACCTACCACTAATTATAACATAATTAACAGATTAGCCCTTTGCTTTTTATTAATTCTTAAATAGAATTAAAAATTTTATATTAAAAAACCGCCGCAAGAGCTTACTCTCACAGCGGTTTAAACAACCTACCAACTAAAAATTCTTCTATTTTTTCTGTCTTGCTACCTTCATTGTAGGATTAGAAACTTTTACCCTCTTTTTGGCATTGGCAGCATCCTCCGATTTTAAGTATTGAATATATCCACGTCCTTTAAATTCATAAGAAGTCCCGCTATCTGGATGATACAATTCTATAGTACCATCATTAATCACATATAATTCAAAATAATCATCACCTATAAAATCATAGCTTAAGGTTAATGCTTTTAAAGAGTCATCATTTGCTATATCATATACTTGATAATCCCCTTCGAAATCCCATTGTAAATTACCAACACTAGTTCCTGGCCCATCTATAGATGATCTGAAAAAATCACCATTATCTCCGGATAAAAATTGTAGGAAATGCTCATTATCAAAATCGTTAATTGCCCCTGCTTGACTCGTAAATACTTTTTCCCATGCATCATATTCTTGTAAGAAATACTGAATATTCTCGTAGAACACCATATCATAATCAAAATTGCTGCGTTGGTATCCTCTTAAGAAATAAGACGTATCTGTTCTTCTATGATACAGTTCTATGGTAGCATTATTCACTACAAAAACTTCTAGATCATAAAAGCCATCTAGGTCGTGATCTATTTCTAAAAGACCACGAGCGCCATCATAGACGCCTACATCTATACCAAAGCCGTTTCCAGATTTACCAATACCTACTAAGTTATTATTTGCATATAATGTACCACCAACAAAAGAAACTGTAAACGCTCTTTGTAAAAATGGCACTTCGCCATTTCCTTGCGTAGCATTAATATCTATGTACCATAAATCTTTTGATGCTAAAACCTGATTTACGTTAAAAACTGGTTCCTCAATAAAATCATCTGCTACAATAACTTCTGTATAACATGAAGAAGCTAATAATCCTAGGAATACAAATCCGAATAGTAATTTTATTTTCATAATCTAAAATTTTATGGTTGCTAGGTATAAAACAATTCTCGTGCCAAAAATATTAGAAGACTGATTATCATCATTTTATATTATCTTGATTTTGACTAATTTTGCAAAAGACAGATGGGTTTTATTAAGCCATGGAGAAAGACAATACTTTAATTTTTTAAAGATTGAATTATGAATAGAGATTTGAAATTTGCCGTTTTGGGTGGTGGAAGTTGGGCAACTGCAATTGTGAAAATGTTAACAGAAAATGTAGACACCTTACAATGGTTTATGCGTAATACGGATGCGATAGAACATATAGAAACACAAGGACATAATCCTAATTATTTAAGCTCTGTAGAGTTTGATACTACGCAATTACAATTAACTAATGATATTAATACAGCAGTACGTAATGCGGATATTATCATTTTTGTAGTACCCTCGGCTTTTTTAGAGGCTGAACTGTCTAAACTAACCGTTTCTTTAAAAGGAAAGACTTTGTTTTCTGCAATTAAAGGTATTGTTCCTGAAACTGGACTTATTGTTGGAGAGCATTTACATAAAAAATACACTATTCCTTATGAAAATATTGGAGTAATTACTGGTCCTTGTCACGCAGAAGAGGTTGCTTTAGAGCGCTTATCTTACCTAACCATTGCATGTGGTGACAAACATAAAGCAGAAATTGTAGCAGAACATTTAAGTAGCGATTATATCAAAACAAAGATTTCTGATGATATCATAGGTACAGAATACGCTGCAATGCTAAAAAACATCTATGCTATTGCTGCCGGAATTGCTCATGGCTTAGGATATGGCGATAATTTCCAGAGTGTCCTTATGAGTAATGCTATTCGTGAAATGAAACGTTACATTAAAAGAGTACATAGCATGAAACGTAATATTAATAATTCTGCCTATTTGGGCGATTTATTAGTAACCGGTTATTCTGTTTTTAGTAGAAACAGGATGTTTGGGAATATGATAGGAAAAGGCTACACGGTAAAAAGTGCCATGATGGAAATGAAAATGGTTGCAGAAGGATACTACGCAACAAAAAGTGCCTACAAACTAAACAACGATAGAAAAAAGAAATCTAAAACACCTATCTTAGATGCTGTTTATCAAGTGCTTTACAATGATAAAAATGCCAAGAAAATATTTAAAGAGCTAACTGATAAATTAGATTAAGCTCAATTCCTATTGAATGGTGATCACGATGCTAGCCTCATTTCCTAGCTCATCTACTACTGATATCGTATGATCACCTTCATCTAGCAAAATAGCAAGTTCATGAAAATCCTTAGTTTCTTTAAGGTACGTACTATCTAAATACCAAAATACTCTTGTCTCCGGCTTTGCATGTGCCAACTTTAAAACAAGCTCATTTTTTTTCCCTTCAAAATTTTTAGCTAAAGTAATGCGACTTCTATCTTTAGGATAGATGAACTCCATAGTTGGCACCCTAACAGAAACGCAATCATTTCTAAATTCAGGCAGTGTTTTATACGATGGGTGTGTGCGCTTGTAATAATACTCCATTAAAGGAGGAAGTACAAACCAAGACGCTGTAACTGTGTTTGATAAATCTTCGCAGGAAGAATTGATTCTAAACTGCCTATGCTGATCTAAATGAACCAATTTATGATAGGTGCAAGCACCTACATAGTTTTGCTTTTTAGGAATATCAATGGTTTTTTTAGGGCAAACCTCTGTAGCCAAATATCCGCTTTCAGCACATACTTCTACGGAAACAAATTCATCTAAAGGCTTAGAAAACCAAGTAGAATTTGGCAACACATCAAAAACATCAAACAAAATAGGTGCGGCACTAGATACCCCTGTGGTATTTGGTCTTCCTTCTCCATCTGCATTTCCTACCCAAACACCTACCACATAGTCTGTAGTTACCCCAATTGCCCAAGCATCTTTATTTCCAAAGCTAGTTCCTGTTTTCCACGCTATTTCTTTGCTAGAATCATAAAATTCCCAAGACTCACTGCCTTCTGGCCTGTTCACTTCTTTCATTGCTTCAAAAGTCAGGTGAATACTACCTGCATCAAAAACAGTTTTGCTTTGAGATTTAGGGCCAAAATCTAAAGTACTATTATGAAAATAGGTGGGCTCTGTAAATTCATTTTTAAAATACTCGCTAGAGCTTTTATTATAATGATTTACGGTAGAAGCAAGGTTTGCATAGGTTTTACACAAATCCCACAGGTTACATTCTGCTCCTCCTAAGATTAAGGTTAACCCGTAATGATCTGCCGTTTTATTCAAGCCACCTAATTCAAAAACATTTAGTTGATCTCTAAATTTTTCTAAACCATAAGACTGCAATAAACGTACTGCCGGGATATTTAGCGACCGTGCTAATGCTTTTTTTGCTTCGATAGCACCACTATACGATTCATTAAAATTTTCCGGAGAATACCCCGCAATTTGCGTAGGCACATCTGGCACCAGCATATCTGGCAATAACTCTCCACCATCTAACATAGCTGCATAGAGCAAGGGTTTTAAAACACTTCCCGTACTTCTATTGGCTTGCACCATATCTACGTCTTTCTCATGATCTTTATCTGTTGGCGTATTACCCACATAAGCCAGTACCTTTCTAGTTTTTACATCTAAGACCAATACTGCGGCATTATAGACTAAGTTTTGCTTAAGAGAATTATACTGTTTGCGAACAATGGCATTTACATTTCTTTGCAGCTCTTGATTGATACTGCTTTTAATTCGCTGTCCTTTTTTGGTTTTAGCCACATAATGCACAAAATGTGATGCATAACGCGGTAGCGCATAAGGTTTTTGTGGCAAGTCTTCTAACAGTGCTAAGTTGTACGTAGTTTTATCTAAGACACCTTGATTGAAGAGTTTCAACAGCAATCTATTTCTCTTCAATAATAATTTAGATTGATTTTTTCCTGGGTAAATTAAACTTGGTGCATTAGGTAGTACTGCTAAGGTTGCAGATTCTGCCCAAGATAATTGATGTGGTAATAGTCCAAAATAACGCCAAGAAGCCACTTCTAATCCAACGACATTTCCTCCAAAGGGAGCATGGCTAGCATAAAGATTTAAAATCTCCTCTTTAGAATAGCTAAACTCTAAGCGCGTTGCTAGTATTAGTTCTATAAATTTTTCAGCGTAAGAGCGACTTTTATTCTCTCTAGACAAACGTATTACTTGTTGTGTGAGGGTACTTCCGCCTCGAACTGTTTTTCCTGCTGCTACGTTTGCTCCAATAGCCTTAGACATTGAAACCGGATTAAAACCAGGATGCTTATAAAAATAAGCATCTTCAAAATTGAGAAGGCATGTTTTAAATTTAAAAGGAACACTATCTACGACAGGAAAGCGCCATTGACCATCATCTGCAATTTTTGCCCCTAATAATTCTCCTTGCCTACTTTCTACAACTGTAGCGGTTGGCGCATTAAACAATACGGTGGGCAAACAAAAATAATAGGCAATTAAAAACACTGCTAGGACTAACAGTTTTTTAGGGTGCTTTTTTAGAATCTTAAATAACCTTTCTTTCAAGTAGTGAGGGTATTGAATTCATACTCTCTTTCAACCAAACAAATCCGGACTTTATACCAAGAATACCACTCTTTTTGACCTTTTTTCTGAGCAAACCTATGGTCTAAATTTTTTTTCCAAGTTGCAATAGCTGCTAAACTTGTCCAATAACTTACTGTAATACCCACTTCTTCCCTTGCACTTTCAACACCTATAAAACCTTGTTCTTTTTCCGCAAGGGCTTCCATCTCCTGAGCCATTTCCCCGTATCCATGATCACCAGCTGTTCTTGTAGATGTGAAAATTACGGCATAGTAAGGATCTTTCATGGTGCGTCTATTTAATATATTCTTTTTCTATAAAGTAATTTACAATCGCTTCTTTCATTAAAACCGATTGTTCTCCTGCTTTAAGTGGCGGTAATTCTTCTTTCATAATATAATGCGGCCAACCCTCTTCATCAAAATAATCAAACGTATAAAAACCATAAGGCTCCAATAAACGACAAATTGCTATATGCATAAGATCTAGCTTTTCGTCCTTTTTATAGGACCTATGGTATTTTCCTAATTCCTGAACACCTACCAAATAAATAATAGCGTCTAATTCTAATGTATCGCCGTCTGCAAATTGTGCTGATAATTTTTCTAGCAACACATCCCAACGCTCTTTTAATTGTATATCTCTTGACATTATAGTTTCATTTATCTCAATGAATAAAAATAGCACTTCATATACTACCTATGACAATTCTTATCATAATAGGTACATAGTGTTTTTAATTCTTTTCAAAGGTACAAATCAAAGTTTTATATTTGCCTTAAAGCAAGCAATATGAATTTTTTAGATATAGTTTTTGGATTAATCCTTGTTTGGGGATTTTATATAGGGTTTAAAAACGGCTTATTTGTTGAAATAGCATCTATCATAGCGCTTATTGCTGGTATTTATGGCGCAATACATTTCTCCTACATCACTGGAACGTATTTAGCAGAAAATATGGATTGGAATGAACAGTATATGAACATCGCTTCTTTTGTTATAACCTTTATTATAATTGTTGTTTTAATTCATTTATCAGCAAAACTGTTGACCAAGATTGCTGATTTTGCCATGCTTGGATTTTTGAATAAAATAGCCGGTGGAATTTTTGGAGCTCTGAAAGTATCTATTATCATTGGCGCCCTACTTCTCTTTTTTAGTTCGATGGCAGAAACCACCAATCTTATCAACGAAGAAACCAAGGAAGAATCTAAACTCTACGAACCTTTAAAAGCAATCGGGGCGCTAATTTTTAGTAATATTCTAAAATTTGAACCGACTGAAAGCTAGGTTATTAAAATTTATATGTGCGAATTTTCTTCATTTATGAGTGGCGAAATTAGTGATTTGGTGATTTCAGGCATATATTTCTGTTATTCAACGATAGTTTTCTTCTAATAATAGGCGTCCAAAGTACATTTGTTTTATTAAATTGATAATTTCTAAAACATAAATATTGCAAAAGCTTAAAAATAGCCCTTATTATAAAGAAGCATTCAACGAACTTTCCTACCCGTTTGGTACGTTTTATCTGTTTGCCGGTTACGTGGTTGCTGAGATCAATGAAGGTGTTGTTTTCTCTTGGGAAGATCATGGAAAAACTGTAACTGAAGATATCGGAAATTTATACGATGAAAATGGCTCTGGATTAATTTATATTACCAATAGAGTAGAGAAATATTCTGTAAATCCTGTAGGGTGGTTACAATATTTTAAAAGTAGTTATAGACTTAAAGCTTATGTTATTGTTACCTATTCTAAAAAAGGGTATTCCAATACCCTATTAGAAAAGCTATTTATGAATGCCAATATCTATCGTTATACCTGTTTAACAGATGCTATTGAATGGGCTAAAAAAGAATGTTTAGTTTCTTCTTCCAATTAAACAACAACTGTATTCCAAGAAATAATTGCCTTGTACAACTCTGCAAACTCATCAAATTATAGACATTAATTGTAATACCTCTAAGAATGTCTTTTGAAATCACACTAATTTTCATTCTACAACAAATAAAAAGTGCCTATTAAATTAATAGACACTTTATTACATTTTATAGCCATCTTAAAAGACGCTACTAGTATGTTCCTATTGAACTACTTTTACCCATTGCCCTTTTGTTCTAGCAATATAATCACTATCATACATAGCCTCTACCTGAACTCCTGGAAGGTAATATGTTCCTAAGTAGGATGCGTTTAACAATATTCTAAATGTTTTTGTCTCACCTAGTCTAAAATCAAAATAGAAATTAGCACGATCATCTCTCAAATCGGTATGCGTTACGTTATTCTGCGCAAAATTTCCAAAGTCTGTAAAACGCGTATTTACAATTTCCCATCCACTAGGGAATATTTCAGATAAGGCCATATTTTTAACCGCGCTCCCTGTAGTATTGGTTATGGTAACCTCAGCAACAAAATCTGTTCCTTGAGTAATAGTAGAGACATCAATTCTTGAACCATCACGGCTTTTAAAAGCTGTTTTTACCACTAGATTACGTTGAATTTCTTTCTCACTTCCTACAGGTAAAATTCCGTTATTGATGATACTTACATAAACCATAGTACCTTCTAAGTTTTTTAAACTTAGGCTATTGGTTCCTTTCTTTATTTCTAACGTTCTGCTGGCTAAAGTCTTACTCGTTGTAACACTTTCTGTTTTCCCATTTACAGCTACCGACGTTTTTATTCCTTTACCACCTACCATTTTGGCAAATTTACCCATAGCAAGAAGACTGTATGAAGTACTCTGCGTACTCATCCAACGCTGCTCTTTTAAGCTAGCAGCAATAGCCTTAGCTAACTCTTGTGCTTTAGCTTTATCTTTAAGTAAAATATAGGTCTCCAAAGCCATTGCTCTATTTCTTTCTGAAGAGCCATAACTATAATAATCATTCTTACTAGCTTCAAACGTTAATGACGCTGTTTTTAAAATTTGCTGTGCCACACTTGCTTGTCCAATTAAACCATAAGCAGCTGCTAATCTAAATTTACCTTCATCAGACAAACCACTAGTTTCTCTTAAACGATTCATAGAAGCAATATCTGCATTGCCCGAAAGTGCTAAAGTGTACAACCTGTACGCTTGTGCTAGGTCTGAAGATGAACTTCCTGAACGCCAGTTTTTAGCCGTATTCTGTTGGTATTTTACCCAATTTGATTTAAAGGAGATAGGCATTACATACCCCTTCTTCTCTGCTTCTAACAGAAAGTGTCCTGCATAGGTTGTTCCCCAATCATCAGTAGAACTCAATCCTGGCCAATATGAAAATCCTCCTCCTGGTCGCTGAAATCCTCCCAAGCGTTTTATGGCATTTTCAACATTTTTTTGTGTTTCTGATTTTTTTGCGGAGCTCAAATCAAAGATGTCACTCAAAAATAATTGCGGAAATGCGGCAGAAGTAGTTTGTTCCACGCAACCATGCGGATACCTTATTAAGTACTGCATGCGCCCATTGAAACTCATAGGTGGCAAAGTTGAAAATTCTACTTGAACAGAATTGCTGCCGGCAATACCAAAAGTTTCTAAATCTATTTGCTTACTTGCATTTGCTTCAAGAACAATATCTTGAATCTCAGAAGTCATAGGGTTCGGATTCACGACATCTATTGGTATTTCAAAAGATGCTGTTTCTCCTCCTCCCGAAGCTTCTACAACTACTTTTCCTATACCTTTAAAATCTGCCACATCTAAATCAAAATACACCATTTTCTCATCTGGCTGACTAAACGTAAGCGTTTGCGTAGCACTCCCAGACACCTTAAATGCTTTGTCTTGTTTTATCTTAACCGTAACATTTTTCACTTTAGACTCCATCGCAAATACAGTCACTGGTAATGTTACTTTTTCTCCTGGCGTAATTTTTCTGGGTAACGAAGCCAAGATCATTAAAGGCTTACGTACTGGAGTTGTTTTTTCTGCCAGACCATAAGCTTCACTGGCTGCATTCCCGGCAATTACCATTGTTCTTACAGAACCTACATATTTAGGAATTGCAATCTTATGTGATTTAGTTTCACCTGCTTTTAATGTAAACGGTCCTAAGTGAACCACCATTGGCTCAAACCTATTGGCTTTCTTATTTTTTGCTCCTGCTAGTTCATCATCACCACCAATAGCAAATACTTGGTTAATTTTCCCACCAAAGGCACCAATCACATCGTCATAAATATCCCAAGTTTTTACACCTAAAGCTTCTCTGGCATAAAAAGTACTCCAAGCATCTGGAGTTTTAAAGCGCGTTAAATCTAAAAGACCTTCATCTACAATAGCAATCGTATAAGTCATTGCCTTGCTATTCTTCTCTCCAATTTTTACCGTTATATTTTCCTCAGGACGCAGTACTTCTGGCATCATAATCTGAGGTTCTAGTTTTGTTTTAGGATTCTCTACTCCAATTCCTACCACACCATACATACGAATAGGAGAATCATTTAAGGTAGATGCATGTGGTTGCAACAAGGCAATATTTATATACACATTAGGCGTATAAATTTCCTTTATTGGCAACTTAAATTTAGTTTCACCTTTAGTTGTCTCTACCCATAAAGATTCTAAGACTTCACTCCCATTTTCTATAGTTACTAATGCTCTGCCACCTTCTGAACTCGGGAAAGTAATGGTAGCATCATCCCCTACATTATATTTTTCTTTATCGGTTGAAAACAATAACATCGTAGCTGCAGAAGGATCATTCTTACGTGATTTTCCTGCCCACCCTGGCCAATCTATATACACCGCTTTTCCCGTAGCATGACCACCAGACTGATCTTCTACCCGAACTAAATAACGACCCCAATCTGGATACTTTAATTCAAAATTAAAAGAACCTTTTCCACTTGAAGAAGTACTGATTGTTTCTTCAAAAACCTGTTCATGGTATTCACTACTGCTATAAGATGATAAATTATCGGCCGAATTATCCCACCACCATCTCCAGCTTACTTTATGTATAGATACTTTAAGATTACTCGTTGCTTTAGGTTTTCCTTTTTCATCTACCGTAACTACCTCAAACTTATGTTTTACATCTGTAAGAAGCATTCCTCTTGACTTATCGCCCTTAGGAACGTTTATACCCACGTAGGTTTTAAATGGGGCATAGGTTTTTGTAAACACATCAGTACTAAAATCGCCTCCGTTTTCATACACCTTAGTAATAAACGCAGCATTTAGCATTCCAGGAGCATTACCGTTTAATTGCGGATTAATACTAAAGCTTGCTTTCCCTTCCCCATCTACGTTACCATCAAAAACTACTTGATCTTCTGATGAAAAGCTACGTGTAGGATCATCAAAAATGTATCCCGGGAACGATTTGAAGCTTGTGGTTGTTGCATTAAATTTTGCAGTTATATCCGCATTTAAATTTTTAGCTATCGCGCCATGCAACCACTTTACCTCCATTGTTCCGTGAATAGGACGTGAACCTCCTAAAATCTCACTATCAAATTCGGTTTTAATTTTTAAACGATTGGGCTTAATGGTTTCTATTTTTATCGTCTTGGTGAAGGAAGCACCACCAACAGATATTTTCGCCAACCAATTACCCGTAGGTGCATTTTCATCTGTTTTTAAATTAAAATGATAGAAATTATCCAAACCATAGGTCTTCACTTCACGATGAACCACTTTATTATAAGGATCCATTAATTCTAATTTTACGGGATGATTTGCAGGTAGTTTATTGGCATTATCATTCAACATAAATGATAAGAAGATATTATCGCCCGGCCTCCAAACACCACGCTCTCCAAAAATAAATCCTTTTATTCCCTTTTGTAAAGAAACTCCAGAAACATCAAATTTACTTACAGACAATACATTACCGTCATTGATTTTTACATATGTTTTTTGTCCATTATTCTCTGCTACCACAAAATAAGCTTGGTTATTTTCTGCATCGAAAAACGAAGTACCATTTGCTTCTGTAGTAACGGTTCCTACAGCTTGTTGCTGATAATTGTAAAAAGTAACCTTTGCTCCGGAAACAGGCTTTGTTGTAACGATGTCACTGACCGCAACAAAATAGCTCTTGTTTAATCCTTTTTTCACGGTAACCCCAAGGTCACTAGCCAAAACATTTACTCCTACTTTTTTATCGTAATAATAAGAAGTGTGACAAGGATTCTCACGCTCACTCCAATCATAGTTATACGAGTAATCATCATAATACTCTTCTACACCATCCCAAGAACTAGCTTCTGATTCTTCATCATAATTTTCTTCAACATCTTCCTCATCCTCATAATTAGTCTCCTCACAACTATAGGTACTATAGGAAGGCTTAAACGAAAATTCTACGCGGTAGATAGCTCCTTGTTCCGGAGTAATTAATTCTTTTAAATCTAAAGCGTGTGCAGACCATTTACCAGTATTAACACTTAAATTACTCACCAACTCTAAACGCTTAGTGGCAATTGGCCTCGCTACTTGTTTTAAGCCGTAGTTACCGTTAAGATTATTATTCTGTAAAAATTGAAGTACATTATTCTCATACACCCGAAGCACAGAAACATCTACATACTTTAAATTTACGGCTTCAAAATTAATTTTAAGATTACTGGAGGAAGGTAATATAGATCCATTTGAAAGCAATCTCACTTGTGGCTTTATTTGCTCAAAAGCAATCAACTCTTCAAATTTAGTTTTCAGTTTAAAACCATCTGCACTAGAGATTCCATCAAACACTTCTAATTGTGCCGTACCGTTAATTTCAATGGAAGGATATACTTTAAGCGTATTTCCTGACACACTATACTTTAAAGAATTATCGCCTTCTAAAACCACCAAACCTTTAAAATTCTGATCTTTCTTAAGAGGATCAGAAAAATTAATCAATACTTGTGGCTTTCCTGTGTTCTTTACGACAACATCAAGAACAACAAAATTATTTTTACCCGGAATCACTATTTTATTTTCTCCTTTAGTAGCTATATCATGTTTAGCGCCATCCCAAGAAATCTGCAACTCACTATCTTCTTCAAAACGCTGTATACTATCAATCTTAAATTGAAAAAGCATTCCTTCTTTTACCGAGTCATCAAATTTTATTTTTATCTCTTTTCCATTTTGTGTTACGTTCACCAATTGTTTTGCCACCTCCAAAGACAACACATCTGCACTACGTAATTGTCCTTCGATGTATTGTTTCTCTTTTGAATAAGACTGTATAGGATTCGTGTATATAGAAAACTGTTGTTCCAAAGTTTTGATAACAAACGATAATTCTTCCAAATCTTCAGGAACGTTTGTGATCACCTGTTCTAAATCAAACGTAAAAGCATATTCTGTATTCTGCTTAAATGCTTTTTCTGGAACAAACGAGATAGTTCTGTCGTCTAAAACAACAACCTTACCACTAACCTTTGGAGAAACAGTTAAAACATCATTCAATTCTTTGCCACTTTCCCATGAAGCTACAGGTTGTTTCATAACAAGCCTTACTTCGCTTCTTGCAGAAATAATTCCGTGAGTAACCTCACTAACATACTCCTGATACTTATTAAGGTTGTCCGATTGGTTTTCCATGGTATTTACTTTGTCTTTACATCCGGCAAGGAAAAGAAAAAGTAAACTGACAATTTGAAGGTATTTTAGTTTCATAGGTTGGTTTTTTACTACTTGTAAATATAAAGGGTTTATAAAGATCTAAATCACTGAAAACAGTGAAATATTAGAAAATTTACCGCACCGACTATTCCTTAAACATAAGAATCAGAGTTCTATTATATTAATGCCAACTATTTATGACAAATAGTGCCATATTTATTAAAAATCATGTATTTCATCGAAAAAACAACACACTATACAGCTTGTTCTATTTATTTTCACAATCTTAGAAGAACGGTTTACGAGAACCAAAAGAACACTAGAAACCCCCCATTTCTACCTCTTACTACTTACAAATAGAACTTATATGAAAATGAGAATGCAACCGGCAATCTTAGTTTTATTTGTATTCGTTATTTACTCTTGTAGTACAGAGTCTTTAAGCAATACAGTTATAATAGAATCTAAGAATGTGATTACCGTAGAAAATGAATTAATGACTCTAGTAAACAACTATAGAGTTAAGAACGATCTGAAAAATTTGGAATATAGCAGTATTGCTTACAAATATGCCAATTTACATACAGATTACATGATTTCAAATGGCAGTACCAGTCATGACAATTTTAGCTCTAGAGCTTCCAATTTTTCCTCTGAAGTAAACGCCACTTTAATCTCCGAAAACGTAGCCAAAAGTTATACCGACGCCCTTAGCACATTTAATGCATGGATGACCAGTAATGTACATAGAAAAGCTATTGAAGGTGATTTTACTCACTCTGCTGTAAGTGTTAAAACGGCCACTGACGGCACCTATTATTTTACACAACTTTATTATAAGTAAACAGTTTATTGCACCTCTAAAAAGATTAAGCTTAATCGCTGATCATTGGTAACACCCATTATATTTAGCAATATCAGTTAATTTACTACCGTTTTAGTATTAGTTTTTTTAACTTTCGTAAAAAAACTAATACTATGGCAATTGCCCCTCCCTTTAATTTGAATAAGTGGGTTTCAGAAAACAGAGCTTCTCTAAAACCACCCGTTGGTAATAAAAATTTATATAAAGATGCTGGCGATTATATTGTTATGATCGTTGCAGGACCTAATGCACGTAAAGATTACCATTACAATGAAACGGAAGAATTATTTTACCAATTAGAAGGTAATATTGAAATACACATACAGGAAGATGGTGTGAAGAAAACCATGGCTTTAGGTCCTGGAGACATGTATTTGCACCCAGCCAAAGTTCCGCACTCCCCTGCAAGACAAGACAATTCTATTGGCCTTGTGATTGAACGAAAAAGAAACCACATGAATGTAGACGATGGTTTACTCTGGTTTTGTGATAATTGCAATCACAAGTTATATGAAACCTACTTTACACTTAATGATATTGAAAAAGATTTTTTAGCACATTTTAAACACTTTTATAGTTCTGAAGCATTACGAACTTGTGATAACTGTGGTACGGTAATGCCTGTGGATGAACGCTTTATAGCAAAAGAATAAACTATGAATATCGCACTCAAAATTTGTATTGGATTCATTGCATTCATACACATTTATATTTTATGGTTTGAAATGTTTGCTTGGACTACCAAAGGAAGAAAAGTCTTTAGTAGTTTTCCAAAAGACTTATTTGAACCCACTAAAGCCATGGCTGCTAATCAGGGCTTATACAATGGCTTTTTAGCGGCTGGACTTCTATGGACTTTCTTTATAGATACCCTAGAATGGCAAAATAATATTGCCCTATTTTTCTTAAGTTGCGTGGCTATCGCTGGAATATATGGCACCGCAACAGTAGATAAGAAAATTATGTTTGTACAAACTATCCCTGCCCTTATTGGTATAATTTTAGTGTTTCTCCAATAACATTTTTGTAAGATAATATTTGTAACTTTGAAACAAATGTAACAAAACACGTCTAAAAAGTTATAAAATGTCAAAAATAGCAGAAAACTTTGGAATTGATACTGCCTTGAAGACCTTAGGTATTTCAGATAGTAATTTAGGAACCTCTACGGGATCAGAATTTTTTAGCTCAGGCGAAGAGATTTCTTCTTACTCCCCTGTTGATGGTGTATTAATTGCTAAAGTAACCACAACCACAAAAGCAGATTACGATAAGGTGATGGATGCTACGACTAAAGCATTTGCAACTTGGAGAACAATGCCAGCTCCACAAAGAGGAGAAATTGTAAGACAATTTGGTGATAAATTGAGAGAGAAAAAAGAAGCCTTAGGAAAATTGGTTTCTTATGAAATGGGAAAATCATATCAAGAAGGGCTAGGTGAGGTTCAAGAAATGATAGATATCTGTGATTTTGCTGTTGGATTGTCAAGACAACTTCACGGACTTACCATGCACTCAGAACGTCCAGGACACAGAATGTATGAGCAGTATCACCCTTTAGGAGTGGTTGGTATTATCTCAGCTTTTAATTTTCCTGTTGCTGTTTGGGCATGGAATACTGCTTTAGCATGGATTTGTGGTGATGTTTGTGTTTGGAAACCATCAGAAAAAACACCCTTATGTGGTGTAGCTTGCCAAAATATCGCGGCCGAAGTTCTTCAAGCAAACAACTTACCTGAAGGTATTTCTTGCCTAATAAATGGTGACCATAAGGTTGGAGAATTTATGACCACCGATGTTAGAATACCGCTAATTTCTGCTACAGGATCTACAAGAATGGGTAAAATTGTTGCACAAACTGTTGCTGGCCGTTTAGGAAAATCTTTGTTAGAATTAGGTGGTAACAATGCCATCATTGTGACACCAGACGCAGATATTAAAATGACGGTTATAGGTGCTGTCTTTGGTGCCGTTGGTACCGCAGGACAACGGTGCACCTCTACAAGACGTTTAATTATCCACGAATCTGTTTATGATACCGTTAAAGATGCTGTAATAAAAGCATACGGCCAACTACGTATTGGTAATCCATTGGACGAAAACAATCATGTTGGGCCTATCATAGATACTGATGCTGTGAAAATGTACGAAGCTGCATTAGCGAAAGTAAAAGCAGAGGGTGGTACTATAGTGGTTGAAGGTGGCGTACTTTCTGGTGAAGGTTATGAATCTGGATGCTATGTAAAACCAGCCATTGCAGAAGCCAAAAATAATTTTGAAATTGTTCAGCATGAAACTTTTGCTCCTATCCTATATTTACTAAAATATTCTGGCGATATTCATGATGCTTTAAAACTTCAAAACGGAGTTGCTCAAGGCTTATCGTCTGCCGTAATGACCAACAATTTACGTGAAGCAGAAGCTTTCTTGTCTGTACAAGGATCAGATTGCGGTATAGCTAACGTAAACATTGGTACTTCTGGCGCCGAAATTGGCGGTGCTTTTGGTGGAGAAAAAGAAACCGGCGGAGGACGTGAGTCTGGATCAGATGCTTGGAAAGTTTATATGCGTAGACAAACCAATACCATAAATTACACTACAGAGCTCCCTCTTGCTCAGGGAATCAAATTTGATCTTTAAGTTATAAAAAAGCCACATAATACCTTTTTATGTATTACGTGGCTTACAACTAACTAATCAAAAAAGTTTAAAGCAGTTTTATTTTTACGAAAACTGCTTCTTTTTATAAAAACCCTTATTTCAATGCCGGAACTTTGTCGGGAGAAATAAGGGTTTATTTTTTACAGTTCTAATATCTAAAATTAAATTTAAAAACATGCCTATTTTCGTACAGATGGTAGGAAAAACTGTATAGTTTGATGATTATTAACTTTCCAATTCCACAACATAATTTAACATTCACAATTAGTTATCTGTTTGATAATGAATATTTAATATAGAAAAATTTAACATTTTAAGGTTTTTTTTAATACTTTGGTGTAGTTAACCCTAAATAACCATTAACAATGACAAAAAAAACCCTTTACCTTTTAGGAATAATCATTACCATTCTCCTAGGTACTTATTTCTTCATGACCTGTTGTAGTTGCTGTGAAGAAACCACAGAAATCACAGAAACCAAAGTTGTAGAAGAAAGCCTGCCAGAAACAACGGCATATCCTTTCAAATTTTCAGATGGGTCTTTTTCTTATGACACCAACGATAATTTTAATTTCAACAGATCTTCCTCTTCCATTTTAATGCCTTTATCAGCAAAAGTAACGGAAGGTATTGGCGGAATTAAAACTCATTTAGGAGAAAACGCACGTAAAGTATTTGACATTACAGGCTTTTATACTAGCGATGAAGCCAATAAATCTGCTTTTCCAAATCTAGGTATCGCTAGAGCAAATGCTATTAAAAATCATCTGGTTGCACAAGGGATACCCTCATCTTCCTTAAATATTCTAGGAGCACTGAAAGAAGACATGATAAGCTCTTCTGAAAACGTATTTCTAGGCCCTGTAAGCTACGCTTTCTCAAATGAGCATGAAGACCTAGAAGACGAGATGAAAGCACTTTATGACAAGATTAAAGCAGACCCGTTAGTACTTTACTTTAATACTGGTGAAGCCTCTATAAATCTTAGCGCTGATGAACGCCAAAAAATTGCGAACATTTCTAAATATCTCGATAAGGTAGCAGGAGCCAATTGCAGTGTTGTTGGTCATACCGACAGCCAAGGAAATAGAATTACCAATATTGGCTTAGGACAAGAGCGCGCAGACTTCGCAAAGCAATATCTCAGCGACAATGGTATTGAAGCTTCAAAAATCATAGCTACCTCAAAAGGGCCAGACACTCCAATTGCTACCAATGATACTGAAGAAGGTCGCAGTCAAAACAGAAGAACAGTCATCACCTTAAACTAAATAATCACCTAAACAATAAATACATATTAAAATGAATTTTGAAAACTTAAATATTTGGTGTTGGATTATCCCAGCTTTAGTCGGAATTATTTGTGCAATCTTAGGTTATCTTCTAGGAAAATCTGGGAATACTACCATTGATAATTCTGCAGATTTGAACATGTGTGAAGAAAAAAATGCACGCCTAAAAGCAGATTTATATGCCTGTCAGCAGAAATTAAATGCAAAACCGGTAACCCCTGCTCCTGTTTCCAACTTTGCAGCACCTGAACCACCTGCCGCCGTTGCCCCCATAACCCCAGTAACTCCTGTGGCACCTGCAATTGCGTTTGATGCCGCGGCAGCGAAAGCAGCATTTGGCAAAACGATTAAACAAGACGACTTAAAATTAGTAGAAGGAATTGGGCCAAAAATTGAATCTATGTTTAAAGAAAGTGGCATAAAAACATGGAAAGCTCTTTCTGATGCATCTGTTGCTGATTGTCAGAAAGTTCTTGATGGCGGAGGTAATAGGTACAAGATTCATGATCCTGCCTCATGGCCCATGCAGGCAAAAATGTGTTATGAAGGTAAATGGACTGAATTAACCAAATGGCAAGACGAACATAAGCATGGTAAGTTGTAATTCTATACAAACTACTTTAAATAATAAAGGCGATATTAAAATATCGCCTTTATTGCTTTTATAACCTTCCGTTAGCATCAACCCACTTAAAGTGGTACTGATCTTCGGGAAATTTCATTCTCGTTGCTATACGCTCCAGTCTATCCGGTAATTTCATTAAATAATCTCTAGCACGCTCACCATCATCATTTAAAGCACGGATATTACCCAGCTCCCAGTAAGCATTTAATTTCTTAAGAATATCAATGTAATCTAATGCCGTATACACTCCTAAACGTTGTGCACAATTAGAAAAATTCTCAAATGCAGAACCAATTGTACCACCAGACTCGCGTAAAAAGTGCGCAGGCATCACAATTTTCTTTTTCATCATATCGGCAAAAGCCAACATCATTTGATTTGGGTCGTGCTCAAATATAGATTTCACGAATTCTCTATAAGCCAAGTGATGACGCATCTCATCTCCCGCAATGATCGTACACATTTTACCTAATAAAACATTCCCCTTCTTCTTAGCCATCTGCCCCACACGCTTATGCGAAATATTGGTAGCTAACTCTTGAAAGGAAGTATATATAAAGTTTTTATAAGGATCTCTATCGGTACCTATATCAAAACCATCCGCAATTAAATGCTGTGTAGTAATCTCTACTTCACGCATATTAACTCTCCCAGATAGGTATAAATATTTGTTTAAAACATCTCCATGTCGGTTTTCTTCCGCTGTCCAGTGGCGCACCCATTTAGACCAGCCATTTTTGTTTTCACCATGCTGATCCACACCTTCAACATCCATCAACCAAGATTCATAGGTTGGTAATGCTTCTTCTGTAACGGTATCTGCAACCATGGTAACCCAAAAGTCGTATCCTAGCTCTTTAGACTCTTCTTGTATTTGCTTCACAGCATCAAGAAATCCATCGCTTTGCGGATCTGGCAAAAAATCTGTTGGTTGCCAAATGTCTTGAATTGGGATTAAGTACTGATCAATAAAACCATTTACTTTCTCCTCAATTGCCCGCATTACTTCTATTCTAATATTTTGTGCTGACATATTCTGTTTTTTTCAAAGTTCGTAATAATACTTATAATTAGGTTATAATCTTTTTATATTTTAAGCAATCAATTTCTCCCTTTTTCATCGGGGTAAAATGTATAAACAGGATCACTTTGCCATACTTGTTTTGTTTCAATATCAATAACAGAAAGAGGACCTTTAAATGCCGCTCCCGTATCTACATTCCAGACATTCGCTGCGTTCTGTGGCGTAGTTTTACCAATTCTAGTTACCGGTGTATGCCCTATGAAAATTTCTGAATAGTGAGATAACCGTTGGGGATAATACTCATGATCTGGCGTTAAATTGGGATTTAACGAAAGTACCAATTCCCACAATGTTCTATCCCAGTAAAAAGTTTTTGAAAAATATTCAAAATCCACTCCTTTTAAGTTAGTGAATCCTGCATGAAGAAACAAACGTTTATCTTCATCTAAATGATAATCTTCCAATGTATTAAAAAAATCAATATGCAATTCTTTAGACCGCTTGTCTAATTTTGCATAAGAATTTGCGGTAGCCTCACCACCATGTTGGTACCACGTAGGATTATCTTTTCCTTCTGTTAACCAAGATTTACACAATTCATCATGGTTGCCCCGGATAAAAATACAATTATGTGTTTTCTTTAAGCCTATCAAGTAATTTATGGTTTCTGTAGCTTGGCTCCAACCATCCACATAGTCCCCCAAAAAAATCAATTGATCTTCCGTGGTTACTTCTGCTTTTGCTAAAACTTGCTCTAATGCTTTTAATCCTGAATGGATATCTCCTATGGCTAATACTCTCATGATTGTGTAAAAATCGCAATAACTGCTATAATAATGATGATAAAAACTACTAAAAAAAATATTTTCCAAAAAGAATAAGGCCTCACGCCACTAATGGCACCTGTTTGCCCGTTGACATAAAATTGGTATTCTTTACCATTGTAGCTGTATGAACTTATATAAACAGGTACTAAAATATGTTTAAAGGTTTCATTAGACAGTTTAATATCTGCATGATCTACCCTTTGTGTATCTCCGCCTATATCTCCACGAATCCAACTATAGGCAATATTTTTTGCTTCCTGAAAAGATTGATGGTGCCCTTCTTTTAAAGAAATAGTATATTTTTCGGTTACAAAACCAGACAAATATTTTGAATTAAACCCTACTAATTCCTTTAAGTTCCAATGCGCAATTTTGGCAGGAATATCTCTTCTCTTTTTTTGAGAAGCATTTATCAAAATATCATCCACAAAACCATTTACAGAACCAGATGCGCTTGACCATCGCGTTTTACGTACTTGCCTGGTTTGTGTTCCGCTTTTTGTTTTGTAGCGTTGTGTTTCATAGTAATAATCCCCTCTTTGCCCTTTATAGGTAGCATACAAATTAGCGTCAAAAGTCCAATGGGGCACATATAGACCATGTAAGCCTACTGCATCTAAGGCGGCTTTTTTTAATTTATTTGGAGCAAACCAAAGGCCACTAACCCACGTTTTAAAAGTCGCTTTTGCTTTTTTAGCGTCAATCTGAAAAGGCACTAATGCCCCGGGTAAAATCCACCCTTCTTTTACAACATCTTCCCGAATCAAAGGATCCCCGCAATACACGCAATCTAAAGATTTATAATTCTCCTCTACATGCTGATTAGCACCACAGTTTTTACAATGAAGTAACTCTATCGTTTCTGTATACGCATTGTCTCCAACTACTTTTAGATAATGCTGAAGCTCTAGCTCTTCAAAGCTACTTTTTGCTTGCTCTATAAATTCTTCATAACCACAATATTCACATTTTAGCTGATCAGAACCTGGTTTAAATTTAAGCTCCGCACCACAGCTAGCACATGATTTCTTATGTTCACTTAAAAATGTTTCTTCCATGAATTACCATTAAACTGTACATTGGATTTATGGCACACCAACATTTATTTTTATTTAAATAGGATTATGAGATAGGGAGCGGTGGTGGTGTATTACCTCCTAAAAACGATTTAAGCTCCTCTATTTCATGCAAAGCAGACCAGTTGGCCATTCCTTGTTTCCAAACTAAAGTATCTTTATTTACCGTTCTATTTGCAAAAAGCTCTTTTAATTTCTCAAAAGGAACAGGTCCCATCTGCGTACCATTTATAGCATAATGATATAGTACCTGCACTGGCATAGGTGGTGGAACAGCTGCTTGCTGCATATTAGGATTATTCTGTTGTGCCATTTGCGGATTCATCATTCCACCCATTTGTTGTGCTAAAGCAAAGCCCATACCCATGCCCATTCCTGCACCAGCGGTACCACCTTCATTTTTAGCAGCTTCCTCTATAGCTTTTGCCGTCTTGAACTGCGTAAGCTTGCCCATATCTAGTTTATCTAGTCTAGAATATTCGAAGATTTCTTTTTTAAGCTCTTCGGGCATAGAAACGTTCTCGATATAAAATTTTTCTAATAAAATACCGACACGGCCAAATTCTGGCTGCATAACCTCCTGGCAAGTTTCAGACAATTCTGATGTATTTGCAGCGTACAATTCTATAGGTAAATTAGCTTCTCCTACAGTATCTGTAAAACGCGTAACAATTAGACTTTTTAAATGCTCATTGACTTCATAATTGGTAAAATTACCATCCGTACCTACCACATCTACCACAAATTTCCCTGCATCTTGTATGCGGAAGCTGTATGTACCAAAAGCTCTAATTTCAGTTAATCCAAAACGATCATCATTTAAAATAATCGCATTTTTTGTGCCCCACTTTTCATCCGTAAACAAATGTGTGTTTACAAAGTATACTTCTGCTTTAAACGGACTATCAAACCCATATTTCCATCCTTTTAAAGTAGTAAGAATTGGTAAATTCTGAGTATCTAAAGTATACGTACCTGGTTTAAAAACATCTGCTAATTGCCCTTCATTAATGAATACCGCTACTTGGCCCTCACGAACAATTAATTTTGCCTGATTCTTTATTTCATTTTGGTATCTTTCAAATCTATGTACGATAGTATCATCTGAAGTATCAAGCCACTCTATAATATCTATAAATTCGTGACTCAGTTTTTTCTTTATTTCGTCAAATAGTCCCATTTCGGTTTGTGTTTATTTATTTTTTATCAAGATACCTAATTCCTTAAAAAGCACCAATAGATGTAATTATTAATTATATTTTACTTTTCTCATTATTCGCAAAGATTCTTTTAAAGATTGGTACACCTTACCATTTATTTTTTTCAAAAGCGGCCTTGCGCTTTCCATGAAATATTTTGCTTCTTCAAATCCGTTTAAGAAACAAATTAGATAGGTCGCAGGTAATAATTCTAGATCCTTACTTTCTGATCGTGATAACGCCATATTTTTCTCTAACTTCTGTAATAATACACCATTAGAATTATAAATATGATGTAACACTTTTTTATCATACTGCGGAGCCTCAAAAACCAATTGGCTTTGGATGGTATAGGTGCCATTCTCATGAAAGGTAATTTTAACCTTTTCTAAAGGATAATACTTTTGTTGTTCTCCTAAGCCCAATTGAACATACTCTACCGTATTGAAAGAATCCTCATCATAATATATGGTAATTTCATCTAAGGCAGAATAAAAAAGTTTTACCTGCTCATTTATAAGCTCAATATCTACACGTGAATAATAGGTTTCATTTGCTACCTTCTTTTTATTACCCGCCCAGCAAACTACAAATTGTTCTTTAAAAACTTTATAGCTACTACTCAAATCCTTATGACGATGGTTTATAAAATCTATAACACCATCTAAAGTTAATTCGATATTATTTCTTGCATGCAACTCTATGGTAGCAACAGCCTCAGAATTCATATCTTTTAATTCAATACCATAAGCCTTTGGCAAGCTTATGCTCCCCTCTCTAAAAAACACAGATCCTCCATAATATTTCCAGATATTTTTACGGAGTGAACAAACTTTACCCGCAGACTTGATGGTCACCAAACCAACTACTTTTCCTTCTGGCAAATTAGGAAAAGGGATATTTTCATAAGAAATTAATGGTGGCTGATCTAAATAGGCATTAACTAGGTTTTGAATTTTGCTGTCATCAAAAAAATCTACCCCTACAATTTTATTATCCTCATCTTCTACCCCTATAACTATAAAAGAATTATTTTTAGGATTGCTGTTTGCAAGGGCACAAACATGTTTTAAAAACTTAGCTTTTCCCTCGCGCTCTCCAATACTTATAAAACGCTTTTTATCGTAAAAACTATTCTCGTCATTGTGCGCAAGAAGGTTTTTAACAAGTAAGCGTTTATTAATCATAAATTTTTATTTACAATTGTTGAGCTCGCCTGAGCTGTTGGCATCACAATTAAGTCGGCAATATTTACATGGTAAGGCCTGGTGACTACAAAGTGAATAATATCTGCAATGTCTTCTGGTTTTAAAGCTTGAAATCCTTTGTAGACGTTTTCTGCTTTATCTTCATCGCCCTTGAACCTAACCTTACTAAATTCTGTTTCTACCAAACCAGGATTAACAGCACCTACCCTAATCCCGTAAGGATTTAAGTCTATCAACATTCCCTTAGTGATGGCATCAACAGCATGTTTACTACCACAATACACATTGCCTTTAGGGTACACTTCTTTGCCTGCTGTAGAACCTATATTAATTATATGTCCAGATTTCCTAGCGGTCATCTTAGGAATAACAGCCTTAGATACATAGAGTAATCCTTTTACATTAATATCCAACATTGCATCCCAATCCTCTGTATCTCCATCATCAATCGTATCTAAACCATGAGCATTCCCTGCATTATTGATAAGGATATCAATATCAGCAAAATCTAATGGCAAGGATTGTATTGCGGCAAAAACCCCTACTTTATCCCTCACATCAAAATTTAAAGTATGTACTTTTGTTTCTTTACTTAACTCTTGCTGCAAGGCATCTAAGCGCTCTTGCCTTCTACCACACAACACTAAATTAAATTTATTTGCAGCGAATAAAATAGCTGTAGATTTTCCTATTCCACTAGTTGCTCCGGTAATTAAAACTGTTTTATTCATGCTTATTTTTAAAAATTAATTATGCGACTTCCTTTCCTTGACTTGCTTCTAATAGTAAAAACCAATCTTGTAATTCTAAATTTATTTCTACAGCAGCTACAGATTCAGACAAGCGATCAAAATTCGTAGTGCCGACTACAGGAAAAACTGATGCTGGATGTTTTAACAACCACGCTAAGAGTAGCTGGCTCTCTGATGCATTATATTTTTCCATAAGTGTTTTAAGCACCAAGGCTATACGTTCTGATTTTGCACTATGCGCCCTGAAATAACTCCCTAAAGGACTCCAACACATGGTCATCCGTTTATGCAACATACAATCATCTAGTGTACCGTTTTCCATAACATCATTCTGAGTCAAAGAGAATTCTATTTGATTTGCAGACACGGTTATTTCTGACTCTAGCAAGCCTATTTGAGAAGGTGTAAAATTGGAAACACCAAATTTTTTAATTTTTCCTGAATCTTTAAGACTCAATATAGCTTCCGCAACCTCCTCCGGTTGCAAAAGTGGACTTGGCCTGTGCAACAATAACATATCTAAATAGTCTGTATTGAGCTTTTTTAAGGATGCTTCTGTAGATGAAATAATATAATCTTTATCGTATTGATAATGCTTCACATCGTTTTCCCTACCAGAGGTCATCTGAATTCCGCACTTACTTATAAATTGCACTTTAGACCTATCAATAGTACTGGCTTTAAATGCTTTTCCAAAAGCTGCTTCCGTTCCATAATCCCCATAAATATCTGCGTGATCGAATGTTGTTATTCCTAGCGCCAAACATTGCTCCATGAATACCACCATTTCTTCCGTAGAAAATTGTTTTCCCCAACTTCCCCAAGTCATGGTTCCTGCTATAATTTTCGAATAATTTGTATTATTTCCCATCAGAATGTGAAATTAAAAAATAAATACCTTAAAGCCTTCATAAAACTTAGGGCTTTTGTTAATTTTTAACCAATTGTTAACAGCGGATATCTAAATAAATTTTCAATTTGCGTATCTATTTATTAGCTTGTCCAAATATATAATGCATATGGAAGAAAATACTTCAATCGATATTAGTGCTATCAACGAGAAAATTGCGCAAGAAAGTGCTTTTATAGATTTATTAATGCTGGAGATGAACAAGGTTATTGTTGGTCAAAAGTATATGGTTGAAAGATTACTAATTGGGCTTTTAGGCCAAGGACACATTTTACTAGAAGGTGTTCCTGGATTAGCAAAAACTTTAGCGATTAACACCTTAGCGAAAGCAGTAAAAGGTAGTTTTAGTAGAATACAGTTTACACCAGATTTACTACCTGCAGATGTTGTTGGTACTATGATTTTTAATATGAAAGACAATGATTTTTCTATTAAAAAAGGTCCTATTTTCGCCAACTTTGTTTTAGCAGATGAAATTAACCGTGCACCTGCAAAAGTGCAATCGGCTCTTTTAGAAGCGATGCAAGAAAAGCAGGTGACCATTGGTGATCAAACTTTTACATTAGACAAACCATTTTTAGTAATGGCAACACAAAACCCAGTAGAGCAAGAAGGAACTTACCCGTTACCAGAAGCTCAAGTTGACCGTTTTATGTTGAAAACAGTAATTGATTATCCTAAAATGAATGAGGAGCAATTAATTATGCGTCAAAATCTAACAGGAAGTTATGAAACGGTAAATGCTGTAGTAACTACAGCACAAATTCTTAGCGCTCAAAAAGCGGTAAGAGAAGTGTATATGGATGAAAAGATTGAAAAATATATCTTGGATATCATATTTGCTACACGTTACCCAGAAAAATATAAGTTAGAAGATTTAAAACCATTAATCAGTTTTGGAGCCTCTCCAAGAGGGAGTATCAACTTGGCAAATGCTGCTAAATGTTACGCTTTCATAAAAAGAAGAGGATATGTTGTTCCTGAAGATGTTAGAGCTGTAGTACATGATGTTTTAAGACACAGAATTGGAATTACTTACGAAGCGGAAGCAGAAAATATAACTTCAGTAGACATCATTAACAAAATTGTAAATGAAATAGAGGTTCCTTAAATCTCATCCTAAAATACTTCCTGTCAGGAAGTATTTTACTAGGGATACTAAAAATTTAAGTTTTTAAAAGATCTTTCTCTTATAGAGAGAGGGCAGAGAGAGGAAAATGGATACCAAAGAGTTATTAAAAAAAGTTCGTAAAATCGAGATAAAGACGCGTCGTCTGTCTGACCATATTTTTGGAGGGGAATACCACTCCACATTTAAAGGTAGAGGGATGACATTTAGCGAGGTACGTCAATACCAATTTGGTGATGATGTGCGTGCAATTGATTGGAACGTGACGGCAAGATATAACGAACCCTACATTAAAGTTTTTGAAGAAGAAAGAGAACTCACCATGATGCTTATGGTAGATGTGAGTGGTTCTGAACTTTTTGGCTCTTCTAATCAATTTAAAAACGAAATAATTACAGAAATATCTGCTACCCTTGCATTTTCTGCTTTACAGAACAATGATAAAGTTGGATTAATATTATTTTCAGACCAAATAGAACTGTTTATTCCGCCTAAAAAAGGAAAGAGTCATGTGCTGAGAATTATCAGAGAACTTATTGAATTTAAACCTAAAAGCAATAAGACAGATCTAGCGGTTGCTCTGAAGTATTTAACCAATGTAATGAAGAAGAAAGCCATTGTTTTTGTCCTTTCTGATTTTATTACAGACGATTACTTACAAACTTTACGTATTACTGGTAAAAAGCATGATGTTACCGGAATTCGCATTTACGATGAAAGAGAAGAAACCATCCCTAACATTGGAATGGTACAAATGGAAGATGCAGAAACTGGCCAGTTACAATTGGTAAACACACAATCTAAAAAGGTACGTCTCAATTACGGCAAATATTACCAAGAGCGTATTACTTATTTTCAGACTACATTTTCAAAATCTGGTTGTGGTGTTCTTGCATGTCGTGTAGATGAAAGCTATGTCAAAAAACTATTAGGTTATTTTAAGCGAAGAGGATAAAAATGATAAAATATAATACCCTACTTATTTCTTACTTTTCGTTATACAAACGATACATATTATTGTGCTTACTTTTTGTAAGCGCATTTGGATTTGCACAGTCAGACGCCAAAGTTGCTTCTGTAGTTGATATAAAAGATATTAAAATTGGAGAGCAAATAAACTTCACCGTAAATGTGAGCGTAGATAAAGTAGACCAAGTCACATTCCCCGAGGAAGCACAGTCTTTTGCTCCACTAGAGATGGTAGAGTCTTTTGCTGTAGATACCATTCCAGAAAATGGGAAGCTTACTTTAATAAAAAAATACGCATTAACACAATTTGATTCTGGCTCTTATACACTTCCGCCTCAAAAGATCATCATTAATGAAAAATTTTTTACTACAGATTCTGTAAGCATTTATGTAAACACTGTTCCTGTAGATACTGTAGCACAACAACTTTTTGACATTAAGGACATTATTAATGTTGAAAAGAAAAGTAGTTTTCCTTGGTTTTGGATTTTTGCAATCATTGCAGGTCTATTAGTCCTTGCAGGATTACTGTATTTTTTCATCTGGAGAAAGAAGAAATTGACAGAAGAAGAAAAAGTTGCTTTATTACCACCTTATGATAGAGCGATGCTTGAACTTAAAAAATTAGAAAATTCTAAATATTTAATTCAGGATGAATACAAGCAATACTATTCAGAACTAACAGATATTGTCCGTTCTTATCTTGAAGAAGACGTTCATATTTCTGCCTTGGAAAGTACTACTGACCAGTTAATAAACAAGCTAGAAATGCTTAAAGATGCTGGGAACTTAAAATTAGATGAAGAAACCATTCGTCAATTTAAAAATATTTTACAAACATCAGATTTAGTAAAATTCGCTAAGTCTAAGCCAGACACCTCTGTAGCTGAGCAAGACAGAAAGGCTATTGAAAATATTGTCACAAAAACTAAAGATGCTATTCCCCCGCCTACCGAAGAAGAATTGTTGCAGCGTGAGGAATATCTAGAAGAATTAGCACGCAAAAAACACCGTAATAAAATTATTATTACAGTAGTTATTGCAGCTGCCGTAGTTATAATTTCTATAGTAAGTGCGGTGAGTTATTTTGGATTTAGCTACGTAAAAGATACGGTGTTAGGGCATCCTACAAAAGAGCTTTTAGAGACGGAATGGATCTCGAGCACCTATGGGTATCCTCCTATCACTATAGAAACTCCTAAAGTTTTAATACGACAAGAGTTTGAGCTTACCCCAGAATTAAAAGCAGATATAAAAGAGGTACAAGTGTTTATGTACAGAAGTTCTATTGGGCTCTTTAGCGTTGGTGTATCTTCCACAACTTTCACAAAGCCGATAGAGCCAAATATGGAGCTCTCTGTAAATGCTGTGATTCAGCAATTTGAAGCACAAGGAGCAAAAAATATTATAACCAAAACCGAAGAATTTACTACAGCAAGCGCTGTAAAAGGATTAAAAACATATGGTTCTGGGAAGTTTTCAGTGCCAGGATCTGATGAATTGGTTAATGGAAAGTATACGATTGTAACGTTTGGCGGTAAAGGTTTTCAACAGCAAATAATACTTACTTGGCTAGAAGAAGACACTTATGCTAATGACGTAGTAGCCCGTATTTTATCAACCATAGATGTAAAAACAGAATAATAAATGCTTGAGAATATTGAATTTGCTAATCCACAATTTTTTTGGTTGTTTTTACTACTTCCAGTAGCTGTGCTTTGGTATTTTTTTAAGCGTAGACAAGAAACAGCTTCCTTAAAGATTACGACGATAAAAGGGTTCGCTACTGATAGTCTACTACCCAAATTGAAGCCTCTTCTATTTGTACTTCGTTTACTAGCCTTAGCCGCAATTATTATAGCTATGGCAAGACCACAAACGGAAGATATTTCTACAAAAACGAAAACAACTAAAGGTATAGATATTGTAATGGCTATTGATGTTTCTTCTAGTATGCTTGCTAGAGATTTAAAACCTAACCGTTTGGCATCCTTAAAAAAAGTAGCTGCAGATTTTATCAAAAAAAGACCTAATGACCGTATAGGATTGGTAGTTTATGCTGGAGAAAGCTATACTAAAACACCTATAACAAGTGATAAGGGCATTGTTTTAAATGCGCTAAAAGAAATTACCTATGGTAGTTTAGAAGATGGTACAGCCATAGGCATGGGGCTAGCTACTTCTGTAAACAGACTTAAAGAAAGTAAAGCCTTAAGCAAAGTTATTATCCTACTTACCGATGGGATCAATAATTCTGGTTTTATAGAACCACAAACTGCTGCAGAATTAGCGGTAGAATATGACATAAAAACCTATACCATTGGATTAGGTACCAACGGAAATGCATTATCTCCTATCGCCATTAATAGTGACGGGTCTTTTAGATACGGTATGAAGCCAGTAGAGATAGATGAGGCATTATTAGAGCAGATAGCAGAAACAACAGGTGGCGCTTATTTTAGAGCTACCAATAATAAAAGTTTAGCATCTATTTACGATGAGATAAACAAATTAGAAAAAACAGAAATAGAAGAGTTTAAATACACACAATTTGAAGAGAAATATAGGCCTTGGTTATTTTTAGCAGGCATTTTATTACTCGTAGAGTGGCTAGTAAGACACACCCTATTTAAGAGCTTTATATAAGTGTAAATTTTAGCACAACAAGAATTTTAACATGATTCAATTAGAAGAAAAAATATATTTTTATCTGTTGTTCACCATTCCAGTATTGGTGGTGGTTTTTGTGCTTTTACAATTTTGGAAACGGAAAGCACAGAAAAGATTTGGAGATCTTACCTTATTAAAAAGGTTAACGCCTTCAAAATCTATATTTAAGTCTACCCTAAAATTAGTGCTATTCTTAGTCGCATTAGCTTTGCTGGTTGTCGGACTTGTAAATCCTAAAATTGGAACCAAATTAGAAACGGTTAAAAGAGAAGGAGTAGATATTGTTTTTGCACTTGATGTATCTAAAAGTATGTTGGCGGAAGACATTGCTCCGAATAGACTAGAAAAAGGAAAGCGATTGGTATCTGAAATCATCAATCATTTAGGTAGTGACCGAATCGGAATTATAGCCTATGCGGCACAAGCTTACCCACAACTACCTATTACAACAGATTATAGCGCGGCAAAAATGTTCTTACAGAGCATGAATACAGATATGCTTTCATCTCAAGGAACGGCAATTAATGAAGCTATAGAATTAGCATCTACTTATTATGACGATGAAAACCAAACGAATAGAGTACTTTTCATTATCTCTGACGGGGAAGACCATGCAGAAGGCACCACGGAAGAAGCTGTGGAAAAGGCAACAGAAGAGGGTATTAGAATTTTCACCATCGGCGTGGGTAAAACCAAAGGCGCTCCAATTCCCATCAAAAGAAATGGTATTGTAGAGAGTTTAAAAAAAGATATGAATGGTGATGTAGTAATTACCAAGCTTAATGAAGCTATATTACAAGAAATTGCCGCAGAAGGTAATGGGGAGTATATAAATGGAGATAATACTAGCGAAGCTGTAGAATATATTAAGGAACAACTAAACCAAATGGACAAGAAGGAGTTTGAAGCGAAGCAATTTGCCGAATATAAAGACCAGTTTCAATGGTTTGTTGGCGGCGCTTTCCTATTGTTATTTTTAGATGTATTTGTTTTAGATCGAAAAACGAAATGGTTAAGAAAACTGAATTTGTTTAATGAAAATAAAAAAGAGTAACATGAAAAACTTAGTATACCTATTACTTCTTGTTGCCACTTATTCTTTTGGACAAGAAGACAAAGAAGAGAAAGAAAAACTGCGCCTAAAAAACTTACAAGAGTCTGTAAATTATACTTGGGATGCTAATAAAGCATTATCGGAAAAAGATTTTATAAACGCCGAAGTAGAATACAGAAAGGCGATTGCTAAAAGCACAGAAAATAGCTCTGCTCCTTATAACTTAGGCAATGCCTATTATTCAAATGAAAGTTTTGGAGAAGCTTTTACGCGCTACAAAGAAGCAGGAGAAACAGCAACTAGCAAAGAGGACAAACATAAAGCATACCACAACATGGGGAATGTATTTATGAAAGAGAAGCAATATGAAAAAGCGGTAGAAGCTTATAAACAAGCGCTGCGCAACAACCCTACAGATGAAGAAACGCGCTACAACCTCGCTTTAGCCCAAGAAATGCTTAAAAAGCAACAGGACGAAGACAAGAAGAACCAAGATCAGGATAAAGACGATAAAAAGGATCAGGACGAAGACAAAAAGGAAGGCGACAATAAAGACGAGAATCAAGGGGATCAAAAAGACGATAAAAATAAAGACCAAGGAGACGAAGGCGATAAAGGAGACCAAGAAGAAGACAAGAAAGACGGAGAAGGCGACAAAAAAGAAGATGAAAAAAAGGATCCTAATAAAGGAGATAAGCCTGAAAACAAAAAAGGAGAACAACAAAAAAGACCAAGTCAACTATCTAAACAGCAAGTACAAAATCTCTTAGAAGCCATGCAAAATGAAGAGAAAAAAGTACAAGAGAAGATGGACGCCCAAAAAGTAAAAGGCGTTAAAACAAGAAACGAAAAAGACTGGTAATGGTATTTACTTTAAAGAAATATATTACGTTACTTACCCTAATGTTCTTAGCTTTTGTAGTAAAAGCCCAAGAAGATGAAGTAACTTTTGAAATGGCCGTAAGCAAAGAAAAGCTTGGCTTAAACGAAAGACTACGCGTAGACTTCACGATGAACCGTGACGGCGATAATTTTAATCCACCAGATTTTGAAGGTTTCCGCGTTGTGATGGGTCCAGCACAATCTATTAGAAACTCTTGGGTAAATGGTGTAAGATCATACTCAAAAAGCTACTCTTATACATTAATGCCAACGGAAAAAGGAACATTTACCATTGGCCAAGCAAGTATTATTGTAGATGGCAAGGCCTACAAGTCACTCACAAAAAAAATAGAAGTAAGTGCCGCCGTAGAAGATCCTAATGCACCACCCTCTGCAGAATCTATTGCCGATGATAATTTACATTTAGTAGCAGAAGTATCAAAAAGCAATCCTTATCTTAATGAGGCGGTTAGCGTGGTCTACAAACTCTATGTAAGTAATTCTATCCGGGTCACAAACTTTAGACCTATAGATAGCCCCAAATACAATAATTTCTGGAGCCAAGATATGCCGGTACAGCAGTACAGCGCACAGCAAGGAACATATGAAGGTAAGCCTTATCAATATGTAATTTTAAAGCGTATTGTACTCTATCCTCAGAAAACTGGAAAATTAGATATTGAACCACTTTCTTTAGATGTTTCTGTAGAAGTACCTACTAGCAGACGTGACTTCTTTGGACGCCCATTATATACCGCCACAAACAAAACAGTTTCTGCAGGAGGAAGAACTTTGAACGTAAAAGAATTACCACTAGAAGGCAAACCTGAAAACTTCAGTGGGGCTGTAGGAAAATTTGATTTCTCTGTCACTACCAGCAAAAAATCTTTAAACGCATCAGAATCTCTGCAAGCTTCTGTAAAAGTAAGCGGATCTGGAAATCTAAAATTATTTCAATTGCCAGAACCAAACTTACCTAGTGCTCTAGAAGTCTATGAGCCAGAGTTTGATGAAAGTATCAAAACAACCATTGCAGGAATGCAGGGCAGCGTAAAAAATAATTACACGATTGTACCTAGCTACAAAGGTAAATACCCTATCCCTAGTATTAACTTTAGTTATTTTGATCCTAAAACAGAAAAGTACATCAGTTTGGCGTCAGAACAAATACTAATAAATGTTATAGAGGGCCCTTTTAACGGATCAGCTTCCAACAACACTGCAAATGCAACAAATAAACAGGAGGTAGCCAGTACGGGTAATCAATTTCAATTTATTAAACTTAAAACGGAATTAAAACCAGTAGGAAATAGCTATTTCTTTGGCTCAACAGCCTATCTATTATGGCTTTTAGCGCCCTTAATTTTCATTCCTCTAGCCATCCTATTCGGCAAAAAGAGAGAAGCAATACGCGGTGATGTTCAAGGTAACAAAATCAAAAAAGCAAATAAATTGTCTAGAAAATATTTATCGGCAGCAAAGAAAACCTTAGGAAATAAAGAGGCATTTTATGTGGCCCTAGAAAAAGCACTACATAATTACCTAAAAGCGAAGTTAAAAATTGAAACATCAGAATTTAGTAAAGATAAAATTGCCCAACTATTGACAGAAAAGCAAGTTAGCAAGGCCACATCTGATGGGTTTATTGCCTTGTTAAAGAACTGCGAAATGGCACGGTACAGTCCTTTTTCAAATGTTCAAATGCAACAAGATTATAACGCAGCAAGCGAAGTAATCTCTACTATGGATAAGCAATTATAAAATACATAAAAAGTGAAAAACATATTATTCATATTCATTTTATTCTCTAGTGCTTTGGGTTTTTCACAAGGCACAGCATTATTTGATGCCGCAAACAAAGCTTATAATGACGGTAAATATGAAGTAGCAGAAAAAACCTATCTGAAAATATTAACTAATGATGAGGCCTCTTCTGAACTCTATTTTAATCTTGGAAATGTTTACTATAAGCAAAACAATATAGCGCCTAGCATCTATTACTATGAGAAAGCCCTGCTTTTGAAACCCAATGATCCTGATATCAAGAATAATTTGGCGTATGCCCAGAACATGACCTTAGATGCTATTACCGTCTTACCAGAAACGGGACTTAAGAAACTATATAAGAATGCTACCTCTTTCTTTTCTTTTGAACAATGGGCCTACACTAGTATTTTTCTAATTTTCCTTTTTGTTATTGCTTATCTTCTCTATTACTTTTTAGCTAGCGCTGTTTTAAAACGAATTTTATTTATAAGCTCTTTGGTATTTTTATTTATTTCCATCGCATCCATTGCTCTAGCCTATATAAAATATGAGGAGTATAAAAACGATAACCCTGCTATTGTCTTCTCAGAAGAAAGCATCATACAAGCAGAGCCTAATGCGAGAAGTACAGAGTCTTTTAGATTACACGAAGGCACTAAAGTGATGGTTCTAGAAACACTTAATGATTGGTATAAAGTAAAGATTGCCGATGGAAAAACGGGATGGATTTCGGCAAAGGACATTAAACTCCTAAAAGATATTTAAACATTTCTTAACAGTTTTTAATAGTAATACTATTATCTTTACTCTTTTCTATGTTACGTATCTCAAAAAATACAATCCAGTTTATATTGCTCGTATTTTGGCTTTTTGCCTTAGCGGCTCCTACCATCGTTACTTTTATTGACGATGATTCTTCTGTGCTTGTAAATAACATGAATGAAGAGGAACAACAAGAACAACATCAATGTAAAAAAATCAATGAAGTAGAAAAATTCATCGCTTCTGATTTTTCTTTCCGACTTTACATTTCTGATCAAAGAAATATTTCTGTCAATGACAGAACTACCTTAAACAATTCATTACATACCGCTAAAATTATACTTCCTCCTCCCGAGGTCGCTACCATTTAATCCTGAGTATTTTTTAGTAGTTTATAAATCTGCCTTTACCAAATCTGAATAAGGGCTTAATTAGTTATGTATGTTTAAAACATTAAAAAACGACTTACCTGCAAGTGTCGTTGTATTTTTCGTTGCTTTACCACTATGTTTAGGGATCGCTTTAGCAAGTGGCGCACCATTATTTGCTGGTATTATTTCCGGTATTATAGGAGGTGTTGTCGTAGGAGCTTTGTCTGGCTCTAAAATTGGAGTTAGTGGCCCGGCCGCAGGATTAGCGGCAATTGTATTAACCGCCATCGGTACGCTTGGCGGATATCAAAACTTTTTAGTAGCCGTTGTTCTTGGAGGAGTTATCCAAATAATATTTGGTATTTTAAAAGCAGGGGTTATTGGTTATTATTTCCCGTCATCGGTAATAAAAGGAATGCTAACCGGTATTGGTATTATCATCATTCTAAAACAAATTCCACACTTTTTTGGTTATGATCCAGATCCAGAAGGAGATTTTTCCTTTTTTCAAGTTGATGGAGAAAATACCTTTTCTGAAATTTTTAAAACAATTAACAATATTAGCCCTGGAGCAACATTAATTGCTATAATAGGTTTAGCTATTCTATTATTATGGGATAAAGTATTCTCCAAAATGGGGAAATTTTTCCAGATAATTCAAGGACCCTTAGTTGCAGTGGTTGTTGGTATCCTATATTTCACTTTTACAAAAGACCATGAAACATTGGCGATCTCTGCGAAGCACTTAGTTAGTGTTCCTATTCCAGAAGATGCAGCATCATTCTTAGCACAATTTAAATTTCCGAATTTTAGTGCTATCACGAATCCAGAAGTTTGGATTACAGGTTTTACAATTGCTTTAGTTGCTAGTTTAGAAACGCTACTGTGCGTAGAAGCCACAGATAAGCTAGACCCTGATAAGAATGTAACCCCTACCAACCGTGAGCTATTGGCTCAAGGTACAGGAAACGTGATATCAGGTCTTATTGGTGGTCTACCAATTACCCAAGTAATTGTTCGTAGTTCTGCAAACATCCAATCTGGAGGAAAGTCTAAAGTATCTGCAATTATTCATGGTTTATTATTATTGATTTCTGTGATCCTAATCCCAACATTTTTGAATATGATTCCGCTATCTGTATTGGCGTCTATTCTATTTATTGTAGGATTTAAATTAGCAAAACCTTCTTTGTTTTTAAAAATGTATCAATTAGGTTGGAAGCAGTCTATACCATTTTTCGTGACAGTTGTAGGGATTATTTTTACGGATTTATTAGTGGGTATAGGCTTAGGTTTAGCCGTAGGTATTGTAGTGATTCTTTTAAAAAGTTACCAAAACTCTCACTTTCTACATATAGAAGATAATAGTAATGGAAAGCACAAAATTAAAATGACTTTAGCAGAAGAAGTAACCTTCTTTAATAAAGGCGCCATTCTAAAAGAATTGGACAGCTTACCTAAAGACACCTATTTAGAATTAGATCTTTTGAATACACGATATTTAGATAATGATATTATAGAAATTTTAGAAGATTTTTCTATAAAAGCAAAAGAAAGAAATATTGATATTAAATTAATATCTAAGCGTGGTACTGTGGAAAACCCTACAAGTTATATCGAGTTCTTTAATGAACGACCAAAATCTGACTTAAGTCTAAGCTAGGTATCCATAAATAATATAATAAACAAAATTAAAAATATATGAAGGCACATACAAGAGAAACGCAATCTACAATGACTCCTCAAAAAGCATTGGATTTTCTAAAAGAAGGCAATCAGCGTTTTCAAAATAATTTAAAAGCAAATCGTAATTTACTAGAACAAGTAAATGACACAAGCGAAGGGCAATTTCCTTTTGCAACCATTCTTAGCTGTATTGATTCTCGTGTTTCTGCAGAATTAGTATTTGATCAAGGCTTAGGAGATGTATTTAGCATACGTATTGCTGGGAATTTTGTAAATGAAGATATTTTAGGAAGTATGGAATTTGCTAGCAAATTAGCAGGAACTAAACTTATTGTAGTTCTTGGTCATACTAGTTGTGGTGCTATCAAAGGAGCTTGCGATCATGCAAGGATGGGTAATTTAACTGCTTTAATAAACAAAATAGAGCCTGCTGTAGCTGCCGTAAAAGAACCAAAAGACGAAAGTTTAAGAAATTCTAAAAACTTAGAATTTGTAGATGCTGTTTCTGCTGAAAATGTTTTGCAGACTATAAAGAATGTTAGAGACCGCAGTGAAATATTAGCCGAAATGGAAAAACAAGACGAAATAAAAATTATTGGTGCTATGTATGATATTTCTACTGGTGCTGTAGATTTTTACTAGACGCATCAATCTTGTTAAAATAAACAAATGACTTACCAAAATTGGTAAGTCATTTTACATAATAGCGTATATTAACATCCTATAAATTTGCACCGAATGAATCTTGATTTTGTATTCGAAAACAATAAAAAGTGGGTCAATGATAAGCTTAGCGAGAATGCTAACTACTTTGATGAAATGGGCAAAGGGCAAAGCCCCGAATTGCTCTATATTGGTTGTTCTGATAGCCGCGTAAGTGCAGAAGACTTAATGGGCTTAGGTCCTGGCGAAGTATTTGTACATAGAAACATTGCCAATATGGTTATAGGTACAGACCTTAATGCCATGTCTGTCGTAGAGTATGCAGTTATGCACTTGAAAGTAGACCATATTGTAGTTTGTGGTCATTACGGCTGTGGTGGTGTAAAAGCCGCTATGCAATCTGCAGACTTAGGAATTTTAAATCCTTGGCTTAGAAATATAAGAGATGTCTACCGCATTCATAAGAAAGAACTTAATGCTATTGAAAATGAGCATGACAAGTATGAACGCCTAGTAGAATTAAATGTAGAAGAGCAATGCGTGAATCTTATTAAAACAGCAGCAGTGCAGAAAGCCTACAGAGATCATGGTTTAAAAGTACATGGCTGGGTATTTGACATCCACACAGGGAAATTAATCGATTTAAAAATTGATTTCGAAGGTATTCTGGGCAATATTATGGAGATTTACCACTTAGACTAAAACCGTTAAGTATTTAATTTTAAGATAATCACCTTACCCTAAAAATGGGTAAGAAAAACTAAGGATTTCACTGTTTCAATTTAAGAGAAAGCAATACCCCATTTCATTAAACCTTTAAGTCTTAAGGACTCAAATATTTAAAATAACACCTAAAAAATGTGCAATTTTACGTCTGACTAAAAAAGTTTGAAGCAGTTAGCTGTACTACTCCCATAAAAGTTTTAAATTTGTCGGCTATTCCATTGTTATGATTGATAAAATAAAAGAACATATTGCTGAAATTGAAAAGTTTACGTCAGACTCTAAAGAGGCTGTAGAAAACTTAAGAATTAAATACCTAGGTAAGAAAGGTCTTTTAAATGATTTCTTTACGGAATTTAAGAATGTCCCTAATGACCAAAAAAAGGAATTTGGACAAACTATCAATCAATTAAAAACAATTGCTACCGAAAAAATCAATAAACTTAAGGAGGCTATTGAAGATAAAGTAGATAACAATGGCGGGTATGGCGATTTGACACGCCCTGGAGAACCGGTAGAATTAGGTTCAAGACATCCAATATCTATCGTTAAAAATCAAATTATTGATATCTTCTTAAGAATAGGCTTTAACGTTTCTGAAGGTCCCGAAATTGAAGATGACTGGCATAACTTCACCGCATTAAATCTACCTGAGTATCACCCAGCACGTGACATGCAGGACACCTTTTTTATCCAAACAAATCCTGACATCCTATTACGTACGCACACCTCTTCGGTACAAGTACGTTATATGGAAGATAACAAACCACCTATTAGAACTATTTCTCCTGGTAGAGTGTATAGAAATGAAGCTATTTCTGCTCGTTCTCACTGTTTTTTCCATCAAATAGAAGGCTTATATATTGATAAAAATGTATCCTTTGCAGATTTAAAACAAACATTACAGTTCTTTACTACAGAGCTTTTCGGCAAATCTAAAATTAGATTAAGACCTTCTTATTTTCCATTCACAGAGCCTAGTGCTGAAGTAGATGTGTATTGGGGGTTAGAAACAGAAGCAGATTATAGAATTACAAAAGGAACAGGTTGGTTAGAAATTGGAGGATGCGGAATGGTAGACCCAAATGTTTTGACCAATTGTGGTATTGATCCTAATGAATATTCTGGCTTTGCATTTGGAGTAGGGATAGATCGTATTGCCATGCTATTGCACCAAATTACCGATATTCGTTTGCTAAGTGAGAATGATGTTCGTTTTTTAGAACAATTTAAATCTGCGCTTTAAGCAAGAAATCGAATTATATTTTTAGTGAAAATTTCTAAAGAAAGCTATCCTTGAAAAAAGATATTGATATACCGGTCGTCAAAGATGTTTATGTTGCCATCATCCATGAATGGGATGATGAAATGCTACATAAAGTATGGAATGCCTACCTCATCAATAATAAGGATAGTGCCATAGAAATGGCCATTATTGTATCTAGCGGTTCTAATAGTACAGATAAAACGGCCACCATAAGGCATGGCCTTGGTACTATGGAGGCTAAATCATTTAAAAAATTTGAGCCATTGCAAGAAGAAATCTTCGCCTTAGATAATGTCTTCTCTCTTTCCTTCTTTTCCGATAATAAATTATTTGATAAGAAATTCCTTTTCAAAAAAAATACTATACAGATTAAAGCACTCACAACCATCTCCTTAATAGACAAAGAAGGTATACTTGCTGAGTAATTGCTAAAGTTTTCATAAAAAAGCATTTTAGAGTTCTTTAAGTTCGGTTTGTTCCGAACTAATAAATATATTTGCACGAAATTTTACTGTACATGAATTTTTTATATTCAGAAGGCAGTGGAAAATAAAGTAAAAAATGGCAAAAAATATTTGTAAAGAAAAAATGTCTTTAGTTGAAAAACTAGGTGTGCATTTAGAAAATAGAGAGCAATTGGCTCCTGTCGCAGCACGTATACTATCTTATATAATTCTTACGGGTAAAAAAGGGACTACGTTTGAAAACATGGTAACTATCCTTTGTGCCAGTAAAAGCACTATTTCTACACACCTTAATCATTTACAAGACTTAAAAAAAATTGAGTACTTCACAAAAACCGGAGATCGTAAAAAATATTTTATCATTAATGCAGATACCATTATTCAGCATGTTGATAAAATGATAAATGATTGGAAAGAAATACGTGAATTACACTTAGAAATTAAAAATTATAAGGACCATCAAAACAATAAAAGCATTGAAAATGAAGAAGAAAAATTTGATTTAAATTTTCACAACGATTATATAAAATTTATAGATGGAGCTTCTGCTTCTATTGAAGAATTAAGATTAAAATTAAAGACAACAAACAAACAATTCGATATCTAAACTAAGTACAAAATGAGACATAATAAATTATTAACGATACTAGCATTAACCCTACTATTAGTCGTTTCAAGTTGTGGAGACAATGGCGGACAAAAAGCTGCAGCACCAGAGGGCCCTGCCCCCTCTTTTCCGGTTGTTACTATGCAAACCAAAACAGTAACAGGGTATCAAGAATATCCAGCAAATATAGAAGGTATAGTTAACAGTGATGTTAGAGCCAAGGTTTCTGGGTATATTCAGAAAGTATTAGTAGACGAAGGACAAAAAGTACGCAAAGGTCAAGTGTTATTTAAATTAGAAACACAATCTCTAAGTCAAGATGCAGGTGCAGCAAAAGCACGTATCAACGTAGCTCAAGTAGAAGTAAATAAATTAATCCCTCTTGTTGAGAAAAACATTATTAGCCCCGTACAATTAGAAACCGCAAAAGCAAACTTAGCACAAGCACAAGCAAATTACAGTAGTGTTTCTGCAAGTGTGGGTTATGCCACAATTAAGAGTCCTGTAGATGGCTATGTTGGTTCTATTAACTTTAGAGAAGGTGCTTTAATTAGTCCTGGTGACAGTAAGCCATTAACCACCGTTAGTGAAATTAGTCAAGTGTATGCTTTTTTTAGTTTTAATGAAGCGCAGTATATAGATCTTTTACAAAGATCTGAAGGAACAACAAAAGCAGAACGTATAAAAAATTCTCCAGATCTAAGCCTAGTTTTAGCCAACGGAAAAATTTATTCAGAAACAGGCCGTATTCAAACAAGTACAGGTCAAATAAATGAAAATACAGGAACGATTAAAATTAGAGCTGCTTTTGATAATCCAAATGAAATTTTAACCAATGGAAACAGTGGTAAAATTAGGTTTCCAATAGAATATAAAGATGCTATTGTACTACCCCAATCATCAACATTTGAACAACAAAAAGATATTGTGGCTTTTATCATAGATAAAGACAACAAAGCAAAATCTACTATTTTAAAAATTCAAGGTACCGTTGGTAATTTATATGTGGTAGAATCTGGACTAAAAGCTGGTGATAAACTTATTGTCTCTGGTGTTGGTAAAATAAGAGATGGAATGGCTATTACACCACAAGACACCCCGTTTGATGAGGCTATTAAACCAATAGAGGTTTTATTTAAGAATTAACAAATTATAAACTTATTTAGTTATGTTAAAAACATTTATTGAAAGACCAGTGCTTTCAACAGTAATCTCTATTATCATCGTAATACTTGGTGTCATCAGTATATCAAGTTTACCTATAGAGGAGTATCCAGATATTGCGCCACCAACCATTAAGGTGACCGCATCTTACGCGGGAGCAAATGCCGAAACCGTTTTAGAGAGTGTTATTATTCCTATCGAAGAACAAATTAATGGTGTAGAAGGTATGAGTTACATTACCTCTACAGCCTCTAACACAGGTGCTGCAGAAATTACCGTTTACTTTAATCAAGAAGTAGATGCAGATATAGCTGCGGTTAACGTTCAAAACCGTGTATCTAGAGCAAACGCATTATTACCACAAGAAGTTATACAGACCGGAGTGATCACTCAAAAGCAAGAAACGAGTGCGTTAATGTTTATCTCTATGTATTCTGAAAATGAAAATTACGATGCAACATTCATTCAGAATTATTTAAAAATAAATGTGGTACCAGCCATGCAACGTATTAGTGGTGTTGGAGATGTTAGTTTGTTCTCTCAACAAGATTATGCGATGCGTATTTGGTTGAAACCTGAAAAATTAGCAACGTACGGTTTAATACCTTCAGATATTACTGCAGCTTTAGCTGAGCAAAACTTAGAAGCTGCGGCAGGTTCTTTAGGGCAGAATAATGGGGAAGCATTCTCCTATACATTAACCTATAGCGGACGTTTCAAAAACGAGCAACAATATGCAGATATTGTTATTAAAGCTTTAGGTAATGGAGAGTTTCTTCGATTGAATGATGTTGCAACTATTGAGTTAGATGCACAATCCTATGCCGCTAATGCCATGAGTATGGGCAACCCAGCTGTATTTATGGGTATTTTTCAAACTAAAGGTTCTAATGCAAGAGAAATTATTGAGAATATTAAGGTTACATTAGAAGATGTGAAAAAAGACCTTCCAGAAGGTTTAGATATTTTTGTGCCTTACGACACTAGTTTGTTTTTAAATGCGTCTATAGAAAAGGTAATTAGTACCCTATTAGAAGCGTTCTTATTGGTATTTTTAGTGGTATTTCTATTCTTACAAGATTTCAGGTCTACATTAATTCCGGCAATTGCTGTACCTGTTTCTATTATAGGTACGTTCTTTTTCTTGAATGTTTTTGGATACTCTATTAACCTCTTAACACTATTTGCGTTAGTCCTTGCCATTGGTATTGTAGTGGATGATGCTATTGTAGTGGTGGAAGCTGTCCATGCCAAATTGGATGAAGGAGAAAAGAGTCCTAAAAAGGCCACCTTAGTTGCCATGAATGAGATATCCGGCGCTATTATTTCTATTACTTTGGTAATGGCAGCGGTATTTATTCCTGTAACATTTATAACCGGACCTACAGGCGTATTCTATGAGCAGTTTGGGGTAACTTTGATTATAGCCATTTTAATATCAGCTGTAAATGCATTGACTTTAAGTCCTGCATTATGTGCGTTATTATTAAAAGGACATAAGGATAACGACGAACTAAAAAGCAAAAGTCCTTTAAAACGTTTCTACACGCTTTTTAACCGTGGATTTAATGCGACTATAGACCGATACGGAAAATCGCTTCAGTTTTTATACAAGAGAAAATGGATTTCTCCATTGTTATTAGTGATTGCAGTTGCAGGTATATACTGGGCTTCTCAGACCACACCTACAGGATTTGTACCTAATGAAGACAGGGGTATTATTTTTGCAAATATTGCTTTACCAGAAGGTGCTTCATTAGATAGAACAGATGCTGTTTCAAGAGATCTGTACAGTAAAATAAATGGTATTGAAGGTATTGTTGCCGTAAACTTTATAAAGGGTAGAAGTTTAATCAATGGACAAGGGAGTAACTATGGTTTTGGAATTATAAAATTAGCGGATTGGGCAGATCGTGAAGATGCTGCAACCTCAGTACAAGCCATTACAGGTAAACTATTTGGTGTAGCTGCAGGAATAAAAGAAGCTAATATCATATTCTTCTCTCCTCCTAGTATCCGTGGTTTTGGTAACTCGGCAGGTTTTGAGGTGAATTTATTAGACAAGTTTGGTGGAGAATTCAAAGATTTAGATCAAGCGAATAAGGACTTTGCCATGGCTTTAATGAAGCACCCAGAAATTAAATATGCGCAATCTTCTTTCAGTACAAATTACCCGCAATACGAAATGGAAGTGAATGTGCCCTTAGCAAAAGAAAAAGGGGTACCTATTAATAGCATTTTTTCCACACTACAAGGGTATATTGGTGGTATTTATGCTTCAGATTTCTCTAGATTTGGAAAACAATTTAGAGTATATATTCAAGCATTACCAGATGACAGAGCAGATGTTGATGATCTAAATAGTATGTATGTACGAACAGATTCTGGCGAGATGACACCAATTACACAATTTGTAAAACTGGAGCGTGTATACGGGCCACAATCAGTAACCCGTTTTAACCTATTTAATTCTACAGCCATAACAGGTGCTACCAATGATGGGTTTAGTACGGGTGATGCCATTAGGGTAATTGAAGAGGAAGTTAGCAACTTACCAAATAATTACACCATTGCTTATTCTGGTTTAACACGAGAAGAAGTAAGTGCAGGGAGCCAAACAATCTTTATTTTTGGTTTAAGTATTCTCTTTGTATACTTCCTATTAAGTGCGCAATATGAAAGTTATTTATTACCATTTGCTGTAATTTTATCATTACCCTTTGGAGTATTTGGCGCCTATATAAGCACCAAATTGTTTGGGCTAGAAAACAACATCTATTTCCAGATTTCTTTAATTATGCTTATTGGACTACTCGCCAAAAACGCCATACTTATTGTAGAAATTGCTTTGCAGAAACGGAGAGCTGGCGAAAGTATTGTTGAGGCAGCCATTGATGGGGCCAAATCTCGTTTACGCCCTATTTTAATGACCTCGTTTGCCTTTATTTTAGGATTAATGCCGCTAGTACTAGCTAAAGGTGTGGGATCTGAAGGAAATAGATCTATTGGTACAGGTGCCGTTGGTGGATTACTTATAGGAACCATTTTAGGTGTCTTTGTAATTCCAATATTATTCATATTATTTCAGTGGTTACAGGAAAAAATTTCTAGTAAACCCGAAGTACTAACTATTGAAGAATAAAAATTATGAAAACTATTATAAACCGTAAAAATATAACTAAAACCATGCTCTTAAGTGTGGTTTTAGTAACCCTTCAAGGTTGCTTTGTTGCAAAAGATTACAAACGTCCAGAATTAGCAGAAACCGAAGCACTTTACCGTACCGACAACTTACCTACGGATAGTGTTTCTATGGCCGATGTTTCTTGGAAAACTATGTTCACTGATCCCTATTTGAATGAGTATATACAGGAGGGTCTTGAAAACAACATGGATGTCCGTATTGCTCTTCAGCAAATGATCGCCGCACAAGCATATGCGAAGCAAGGTAAAGCCGGGTATTCCCCAACATTAAGCGTTGGCGCCAATTATACCCGTCAAGAATTTTCAGAAAATAGCCAATTTGGATCTCTATTTACCGGAGGTTTGGATACTTATGACGTAACAGCAGACTTGTCATGGGAAGCAGATATCTGGGGAAAAATAAGAAGCAATAAAAGAGCATCGCAAGCAGATTATTTACAAAACGTTGCAGGGCATCAAGCTGTAAAAACTCAACTTATTTCCAGCATTGCAAATACCTATTACAACTTATTAGCTTTAGACGCTCAATTAGAAGTAACCAAAGAAACTATAGCTACAAGAGAAAGTGGTGTAGTCACTATTAAGGCATTGAAAGATGCGGGTCAAGTAACTCAAGTTGCCGTTGATCAAAACGTAGCACAATACAATAGTGCCAGAGCATTACAAGTAGATATTGAAGCTGCCATTTTTAAAGCAGAAAACACCCTTAGTATACTCCTAGGTAAAGCACCGCAAAAGTTCGAAAGAAGCAGCCTTGATACGCAAAGTATGGATCAGGAAATGAAACTGGGCGTTCCAACAACCTTACTGAGAAACAGACCAGATGTTATGGCTGCAGAATATGCTTTAATCAAAGATTTTGAGCTCACGAATGTAGCGAATAGTAGCTTTTATCCATCACTAACGCTAACCGCTTCTGGTGGTTTACAAAGTTTAGAGTTAGATAATTTATTTAACGCCAATTCCTTATTCGCAACCATTGTAGGTGGATTGACACAACCCCTTCTAAATCAAAGGAAATTAAAAACGCAAAAAGAAGTTGCCCTAGCAAACCAAGAAAGTTCATTATTAAATTTCAAAAAGACGTTATTGGTTGCAGGCAGTGAGGTATCAAATGCTTTATACACCTACGAGACAGAAACTAAAAAATTTGAATTTAGAAAGAACGAAGTGGAAGCTTTACGTACAGCAGAAGCAAATTCTGAAGAATTACTTAAAAATGGGTATGCTAACTATTTAGATTTATTAACTGCAAGACAAAGCGCCTTGAGTGCAGAACTTAACATCATAGATAGCAAACTACAACAACTTGTTGCTATTGTAGATTTATATGAAGCTCTTGGTGGTGGATGGAAATAACGAAAGAGTGACCAGCACATGATAAATAAAGATCGTTTTTTAGAAATAGCTATAGCTAAATTCACAAGATTTGGATGTAAGAGATTCACCTTAGATGATTTAGCTCATGAGATGGGAATTTCTAAAAAAACGATTTATGAAACTTTTGACACAAAAGAAACAATAGTTACTGATAGTTTGGATTTTCTTTTAAAGAAGACTGAACTTGAAATTATAGCGATTACGGCTAAAAAAGAAGCAAACCCAATCCTGTCTATCATTGAGATCTACAGGATTGGGTTTCTTTTTGTTAAAAATATGAGTCCGGCGTACATCAACGGATTAAAAAAATACTATCCAAAATCCAATACGCTGTATTCAGATTTTAAACTGCGCTTTACACATAAGCACCTGAAGGAATTATTGGAAAGAGCCAAAAAAAGAAACCTCATACAAGCAACCATAAACATTGATCTTACTTGTAATCTCTATTTTGGTAACTTAGAAAACCTAAGCTCAATATCTTCTAATTTGTTTGAAACCTATACCGTCGATGAAATTTTAGAATACTTCGTTATCATTCATTTAAAAGGAATTGTTACGGAAGACTATTTGAAAGCTTACAAATATTAGTTTAATTCCTTTTTTGTGATTTACCAAGACTTATAAGGGTGCTTACACAATTGCGAATTGTAATATTTTGTTATTCCTGAGACTTCTTCTCCTAACCATACTGGCTTTTTGAAAGCTTCGTCCTCTGATTTCAACTCAACCTCAGCGACTATCAAGCCTTCATTTTCACCAAAGAACTCATCAACCTCAAAGGTATGATTGCCTACTAGTACTTCATACCTGAACTTCTCGATACCACCAGGTTCTACAATTTTCAGCAAGGCTTCTGCTTCCGAAATAGTAATCTCTTTTTCCCATTCAAACCGAGAGACACCCGTATCATTTCCTTTTCCCTTTATGGTTAAAAATCCTTGTTCTCCTTTGATTCGTACCCTTACCGTACGTTCAGGATCTGTATTTAAAAAGCCCTGAACTATTCTAATTTTAGCGCTTGCCTCTCCCTTATAAGCATCCGATAACACTAAAAATTTTCGCTCTATTTCAACCATACTACTGCACTAAAGTCTTAATCTTATCCGATGCTATTGTAGCTTCTTTGTATTCATTATTTGCCAACCAAATCATTGCTGCTGCCAACGTATCTGGCGCGATAGTTCTGTACTTTTTCAACGGACCCACAAGTAAGACATCTACCACCTTCATTACTTGCTTAAACAGCCATTCTCCAGTTCTTTTTTCAGTTCTATCTCCTCCAATCAAAGAAGGCTGCAATATAAACGTTCTCGTCATTTCTTGTGCCAATACCGCTTCTTCCATTTCTCCTTTTACCTTGTTGTAAAACACATTACTTTTTGCACTAGCGCCCAATGCGGAAATTACAATAAATGTGTTAATTCCATTATTTTTCGCTGCTTTTGCTGCAGCAACAGGAATGCCATAATCTATCTTTCGATAGGTTTCATTATCTGGAGTTTTCTTTTTAGTCGTTCCAATACAACAAAATACCTCATCTGCTGTAAAGTTAGCTGTATGTTCCTCTAGCGCTAAAAGATCTACTAAATGTTCTTCTATTTTAGGATTCTTTATTGCTACCGATGATCTTGAAAATAATTTAATTTTCTCATAACGTTCATCGTGTAACAGTCGTTCTAGCAAGAGTCCTCCTGTTAGCCCGGTAGCACCAAGTATAATTGCGGTCTTATCTTTTCTTTTCATCCACCTAAATATAGTTTAATTTTGCAGTATGCCAATTGATTTGCCTATTAGAAAAATTATTCATGTAGATATGGATGCCTTTTATGCGTCCGTAGAAGAACTGGATAATCCTGATTTAAAAGGGAAGCCATTAGCCGTTGGCGGTAGTGAAATTAGAGGAGTTGTTTCTGCAGCAAATTATGAAGCAAGAAAGTACGGCGTACGCAGCGCAATGAGTGGTGTGATGGCCAAACGCAACTGTCCGCAACTAACCTTTGTAAAACCCAGATTTGAGCGTTACAAGGAGATATCTCAGCAAATTAGAAAAATTTTTTATGACTATACAGATTTGGTAGAGCCTTTATCTTTAGATGAAGCGTACCTTGATGTTACGGTGAATAAAAAAGGAAACCCCTCTGCTTCTTTAATTGCAGAGGAAATAAGGCAGCGCATTTTTGATGAATTAGGACTTGCCGCTTCTGCCGGTATCTCTATCAACAAATTTATTGCTAAAGTTGCTAGTGACTACAACAAACCAAACGGGCAAAAAACAGTAAATCCAGAAGAGGTCATTGAATTTTTAGAGAAATTAGAAATTAGAAAATTCTATGGTGTTGGAAAGGTAACCACAGAAAAGATGTATAAGTTAGGAATTTTCACGGGTTTTGATTTAAAACAAAAATCTGAAGCCTTTTTAACGGAACATTTTGGCAAGAGTGGAGCCTATTATTACCATGTGGTAAGAGGAGTGCATAACAGTACCGTAAAACCACATCGCATTCCAAAATCGGTAGGAGCAGAACGTACGTTTAGTGAAAACTTAAGTAGTGAAATTTTTATGCTAGAACGTTTAGAGCATATTGCAAACGAGCTAGAACGCCGTTTAAAAAAAACTACTATTTCCGGCAAAACTATTACCTTAAAAATTAAGTATAGTGATTTTACTTTGCAAACACGAAGCAAGACCTTACGCTATTATATTTCGGATAAAAATCTCATATTAGAAACCGCAAAAGAACTTTTATATCAGGAGAAATTAGAAAACTCTGTACGCTTATTAGGAATATCATTAGCAAATTTAAACACCGATAAAAAAGAAAAAACCGAAGAGAAAAAAATGGTGACCATTCAATTACAATTCGATTTTTAAAACATTAACCCATAAAAGTTAATTTATGGGGTTAATGAAGAAACACTAAAAAATTATTTTACTGTTAGTATGTTATCTGTAGACGTTGGGTTTAACGGACAGAAATAAACGTATTCCCCTTTTGTTAAGGTTGTTGGCTTAGACGTTTGCTTTAAACCAGTACCTACCGCTTTAGTAACATAAGCTGTTTGTATGTGGTTTTCTGGTTTAGTAATGTCTTGTCCCTTTTTTACCAAAACGAATCCTACATCATGCCCTACCGCATTGTTTGCAATTTCAAAAGTATAGGTACCTTCATCAACTGTAATTTGCTTTTGCGTAAACTCACCCTTAGTTTGCTCTAATGCAATTGTTTTACCCATTTTCATGTCTTGCGCATTTACTGAAAATAATGATCCTAAGGCTACGGCTAATACTACTACTAAATTTTTCATGTTTTTGTTTTATTTAAATGATTACTTATTTTTATTAAAATGAATTCTATTAAAGTGCTAGAGATACTTCTGGAAAATCTACAGGTACATCTGTAGTTTTATGTAAATAGTTAGAAATTGTTTTATCGCCTACTAACACTATCGTATCTACTAAGTTTTCTTTGGTCCACCCTGCTGCAAAGAAATTCGCTACCACAGCAGCATCTGTACCACCTCTGTTTTCCGTAATGTTTTTAGATAATGCTGCTAAAGCATTTAATTTAGGATCAAAAGATGCTTTACCTGCTCGTAATTCTAAAATTTGCTCGTCTGTAAAGCCGTTCATTTTTCCGATTGCTGTATGTGCTGCTAAACAATACGAACATTCATTAACTTGACTTACGGCTAAGTTTACCACTTCTTTTTCTTTTGCTTTAAGTGATGTTTTTGCACCACTCAGGGCTAAATAATTTTGTAATGCATTTTCGCTATAGGCATAGGTTGCATATAAATTAGGTACAAATCCTACTGCTTTTTCTAAATTGTCAAATAAGGCCTGATTTGAACTTGATACTTCGTCTCTTTTAGGTACATTAAATGTGCTCATAATAGTATGTTTTTTAAAAAATTATTAAATTGATATAAAAGGCTTCTCCGCATCACAATAAAAATCATGATGGTATTTCTCCGAACAATGTGTTTGCGGGATAGCATTAAGCGCTAAACGTTGTTTAGGCGCACTACGGAATATTTCAATTAAGTTGAAGAGTGATTTATTTTTTGATTTCATCTTTTAGCTGTTTTTTAATTATAGTACAAAGATGCGATGAGAAACAAGCTTTTTGTTATCACTAATTTCCCGACTAGTTGTAGAAATTTCCCTTAGCCTAAGATTGACTTGTTTTCACGGTATTGTGTAGGAGAGATACTCGTCATTTTTTTGAAAAAACTACTAAAATGGGCAGAATCATTAAAGCCAAGTTCAAAAGCAATCTCTTGATTTTGCTTATCCGTATACTGCATTAAACGCTTTGCCTCTAAAGTAATACGTTCTAATATAATTTGTTGTGGTGATTTCTGATTGTATTTTGCAAAGAGGTTAGAAAGAGTTTTAGGGCTCTTAAAAAGTAAATCGGCATACGCAGCTACCTTTCTCTTTGTCTTGTAGTGCGTATCTACTAATACATTAAATTTTCTGATAACATCTACTTGCTCATTATCAAAATCTTTCAAGATAAGCTGGTCTTTAGCCAAACGCGTACAAATAATTATTAACCGCTTTAAAAGCATTTGAAGCATATCTCCTTGAATTTTATCAGGAGTATTAAATTCGTCCTGAAAAATTTCATAAAGTGTTTCAAATTTTTTCTCTTGGGCTTCAGGAATTGTTATCACCGGTAAATCTTGCGTACCGAAAAATAAAATTCCATTACAGGACACCTCACTATCGTGATCTGCAATACAGTAAAATTCTCTATTGAATAAAAAACTAGTTAAAGGCAACTCCGTTCTTACAAAGGAAACATGATGCAAGTATGTGGTGGTAACAATCTGATTAGGCTGTAATAAGATGGTTGCATCATCAATTGTAAGTTCTAAAGCGGTACTATTCCTGTTCCACAAAAAGCTAATAGTAGAAGAATTAATACGGAATGATTTTTCGTCTTTCTTGATATCATCTGTTAACCCAAATATGGATCCTAAATTAGTATCGTAGAATTCGTATTTCATATAAGTAGCTTTTTTGCGACATTTAGTTAGTCCAAAATTAAGAACAACCTTACGCCTACAAACCTATTGGAACAAAAAATAACTTATAGTTTGATGGTACTACTAAATTATGATTAAAGTACCTTAAAAAAGAAGTAAAAAAAAGCCTCAATCTTAGGAATTAAGATTGAGGCTTTTAAGTAGTATACTGATTTAAGCTTGCATATGTAAAGCTTCTATTTCTGTTACTCTTAAGGTATTTACCATACCTTTATCTTTCATCGGCATTGCCGCAAGACTCACTAACATATCTCCTACTTCTAGGAATCCTTTTTCGCAAGCCATTTTGTTTACATCCTCGATAGTTTCATCAGTCGTAACATATTTATCATAGTAGAATGCTTTTACCCCCCACAATAAATTTAGCTGTGTTAATATTCTTCTATTAGAAGTAAATACTAAAATATGAGCGCTAGGTCTCCAAGCAGAAATTTGAAAAGCTGTATACCCACTGTTAGTTAAAGTAGATATTGCTTTTGCTTTAATATCATTCGCCATTAATGCTGCATGGTAACAAACAGATTTTGTAATAAATCTTTTTGTTCTTACATGAGGTGCTTCATGTGGCACTTTTATTAAGCTAGAATTTTCTACTGTTTCTAAAATGCTAGACATTTTTTCAATAACCTGAACTGGGTAATTACCTACAGAAGTTTCTCCAGATAACATTACAGCATCAGCACCATCCATTACAGAGTTAGCAACATCATTTACTTCTGCTCTTGTTGGTGTTAAACTTGTAATCATCGTCTCCATCATTTGAGTGGCAATAATTACAGGAATTCTAGCTCTCTTAGCACGTAATACTAATTGCTTTTGAATTAATGGAACTTCTTGTGCAGGAACTTCTACCCCTAAATCTCCACGAGCAACCATTAAACCATCACAATAAGCTACAATTTTATCAATATTCTCTACCGCTTCTGGCTTTTCTATTTTAGCAATAATTGGAATTTTCTCATCTGTGTGCTCTTTGATAAGGTTTTGAAGATCTATTAAATCTTGACTAAAACGAACAAATGATAATGCAATCCAATCTACTTTTTGTGAAATAGCAAAGATAGCATCCTTAATATCTTTCTCTGTTAATGCAGGTAATGATATGTTTGTATTTGGTAGGTTTACCCCTTTTTTAGATTTTAAAGGACCTCCTTGAATAACTTTTGCCTTAACTTCATTCTCTTTATTAGTAGAAAGCACTTCAAACATCAACTTTCCATCATCTAAGAGAATCTTCTCGCCTACATTTACATCTTTAGGGAAAGACGTATAATTCATGTACACGCGTTCTGCTGTGCCTTCAAAAGGTTTTCCTGTAACGAAAGTAATTTCGTCACCAGGAGCAACAACAACTTCTCCTGCCATTACACCCACTCTTAACTTAGGACCTTGTAAATCTCCTAATATAGAGACATTCAATCCTAACTCATCATTAAGCTCACGGATCATTTTAATACGCTCTGCAACATCTTCGTAATCTGCATGAGAAAAATTAATCCTAAAGACATCTACTCCAGCATTAATCATATCTCTTAGAACTTCTTTCTTACTTGTAGCAGGCCCTAGTGTAGCAACAATCTTTGTCTTTTTTTTAGTCGGCATTATTTAAAATATTAAATTATTTTTAGATTTTAAGGTATCTGTGTTTATCGTATAAGCGGTGATTATTTTAGGTATAGCCAATATTGATTTTAAAATTGCAGTTTCTGCGTCTAAATCTTCTTGCTCTAACTTTATAAAATAATCAACGTTTTTATATTCCGGAATTAAATGTTGTTTCTTAATAGAAGGCATGTTATTAAATAACCCTGTATTATCGTTACTTTCTTCAGATTGGCCACTGTTTGATATCAGCATCCAATAGCGGTCATTTATAGTATCCTTCCATTCAAAAACTGGAAGCGAAATAGTATCAGAAAAAACTAAATTATCTTTTCGCCTCTTAAAACCACATTTAAGAAATTTATTTATGGTGTAGGCTAGTTTAAAGTCCTCTATATTACAATGCAAAGCAATCAAAGCGAAAGAATCTTCGTGAAAATCCAGCGACATTTTATGCATTGCGACCATAGCCTAGTAAAAAAAATCAAGTTGTAAATATATGATTTCTGCTCCTCTAATACTAGTAGATGACACTTTTTTAAAGTGTGAAAAGTTGCGAAAACGTTATAGATTCAAAAAAATAACACTATTCTTTATCTATTTTATTTTGTAACGCATAATAAGCTCTTTTAGAAGCAATTTCTTCCGCCTTCTTTTTTGAAGTTGCTCTGGCTTTAGAAATTATTTTTTTATTAATATGGAGTTTAACGGCAAAATGCTTTACCGCATCATTACCTGTATCTTCATAAATATCATAGTAGAATGATTTTTTTTGCTTTTGACACCATTCTATCAAAAGACTCTTGTAGCTGATAACTTTACCTTCTAGTTGCTCTATATCAACATAAGGATCAATAACTCTCTTACTAATAAATTTCTCGCAGTATTTATAACCACGATCTAAATAAATAGCCCCTACTAATGCCTCAAAGACATTTCCGTGTATATTATCGCCAAAATGTGATTTAGGTATTCTACTTTCTACAAAGTGAATTAGATTTAAGTCTTTCCCTAATTCATTTAAATGTTCTCTGCTTACAATTTTAGAGCGCATTTTTGTCAAGTAGCCTTCATCTCCCGTAGGAACCTCACTATATAAATATTTAGAAATGATAGTTCCTAACATAGAATCGCCCAAAAACTCTAGGCGCTCATAATTCATAGGCATACCATCTTCATCCTTAATATTCGCAGATCTGTGTAAAAAAGCTTTCTTATAAACAGCCAGTTTTCTAGGTTTAAAACCTAAAATTCGGGTCATCCCTAAAAAAAAATCCCCATCCTCTTTAGAATGGGAATTAAATATATTTGAGGGAAAATTCATCGGTAGCTTAACTTATTTTTTTAAAGATAACACATGCATTGTGTCCACCAAAACCAAAAGTATTACTTAATGCAACTTTCACATCTCTTTTTTGAGCCTTATTTAACGTTAAGTTCAATTTAGGATCAATATTCTCGTCAATATGTGTATGATTAATTGTTGGAGGAACAATTCCGTGCTCCATAGACAAAATAGCTGCAATGGCCTCTATAGCTCCTGCCGCTCCTAACAAATGCCCCGTCATAGACTTTGTTGAGTTAATGTTTATTTTATGAGCATGCTCTCCAAATACCTTAGATATGGCTTTTAATTCTGCTACATCACCAAGTGGCGTAGAAGTACCATGCGTATTAATAGCATCTACATCTTCTGGATTAAGGCCTGCATCTTTTAAACAATTCTGCATTACGCGCACAACACCAATACCATCTGGATGTGGAGCCGTCATATGGTAGGCATCACTTGAAAGACCACCACCGGCAACCTCTGCATAGATTTTTGCGCCTCGAGCAATGGCATGCTCGTATTCTTCAAGAATTAATGCTCCTGCACCTTCACCAAGTACAAAACCATCTCTAGTAGCGTCAAAAGGCCTAGAAGCTGTTTCCATTTCTTCATTTCTAGTAGACAATGCGTGCATTGCACCAAAACCACCCATACCGGCTATTGTTACCGCAGCTTCACTACCACCAGTAACTACAACATCACAATGTCCCAGTCTAATGGTATTTAACGCATCAATAATTGCATTTGCAGAAGATGCACATGCAGAAACCGTGGTATAATTAGGTCCCATGAAACCATGTCTGATAGAAATATTACCTGGAGCAATATCTGCAATCATCTTAGGGATAAAGAACGGATTAAATCTTGGGGTACCATCACCTGCAGCAAAATTTAGAACTTCATTTTGAAAAGTTTCTAAACCTCCTATCCCAGCTCCCCAAATGACACCAACTCTAAATTTATCAACCGTATCAAAATCGATACCACTGTCTTTAATTGCTTCATCTGAAGACACTATTGCGTACTGTGCAAACCGGTCTAATTTTCTTGCTTCTTTTCGATCGAAAAAATCTTCAGCATTGAAGTTTTTTAGCTCGCAAGCAAATTTGGTCTTGAATTTCTCACTATCATAATAGGTTATTGGAGCCGAACCGCTTTTACCATTCACCAAACCATCCCAATACTCTTCAATAGTATTACCAATTGGGGTTAATGCCCCAATTCCTGTAACTACAACTCGCTTTAACTGCATTGATTTCATTTTATTTAAGTAAACAACTTTATCAAAAGTAGGTGTAAATTAAAAAAAAATATCCATGCGGAGTAATTACCACATGGATATTTTATAATCTTAATTAAGATATCATAAAATTACTTTGCTTCTTCTATATAACTTATAGCTTGACCAACAGTAGCAATATTCTCTGCTTGATCATCTGGAATTTGGATATCAAATTCTTTTTCGAATTCCATGATTAACTCAACAGTATCCAATGAATCTGCTCCTAAGTCGTTTGTAAAGCTTGCTTCAGCAACAACTTCGTTCTCATCAACTCCTAATTTATCAACGATGATAGCTTTAACTCTTGATGCAATATCTGACATAATTATTCTTGTTTTAAAAATTTAACTGGTGGCAAAAATAAAAAACTTTGGATTAATAACACTATTTGTCGTTAAAATGTATCAGATTTTAACCAAATTAATTACAAGAGTGTTATTTTAGCCTAAAATTTTTCTCCTTCAATAACCCCTAAACACCCTATGAAACGTATTGTTCTTTTTGCTTCTGGTTCTGGATCTAATGTTGAAAACATCGTACAATATTTTCAGGATAATTCTGAGGTTACTGTCGCCGCTGTATTTACTAACAAAAGCGATGCCAAAGTTTTAGATAGATGTAAAACACTAAAAATAAGCGCTTTATACTTCAATAGAACCTCGTTTTATGATACTGACTGCCTTTTAGACATATTGAAGGGAATGAAACCTGATCTAATTGTATTGGCAGGATTCCTCTGGAAAATTCCTGAAAAACTCGTGCAGAGCTTCCCAAATAAGATTGTAAATATTCACCCAGCACTGTTACCAAAATACGGAGGAAAGGGAATGTATGGAATGAATGTTCACAATGCTGTAAAAGCCAATAATGAGCAAGAAACAGGTATCACAATCCACTTTGTGAACGAAAATTACGACGAAGGTGCCATAATAAAACAAGAAAAAACTCAAATTGCACCTGAAGATAGCGCTGATGATATTGCTAAAAAAATACACGAATTAGAATACAAACACTTTCCTAAAGTTATAGACCAAATATTACATGGATAACATACAAGTACATATTTATACTGATGGAGCCGCAAGAGGAAACCCCGGTCCTGGCGGTTATGGTATTGTCATGGAATGGGTAGGAAAACCATATAAAAAAGAGTTCTCCGAAGGTTTTAAACACACCACTAATAATAGAATGGAGCTTCTTGCTGTGATTGAAGCTTTAAAAAAGCTTAAAAACGAAGGCACGTACGTTAAAGTCTTCACGGATTCTAAATATGTCGTTGATACTGTAGAGAAGAAATGGTATGTAAAATGGGAGAAAACCAATTTTAAGGGGAAAAAAAATCCGGACCTCTGGAAGCTTTTCCTTATAGAATACAGAAAACAAAACGTTTCTTTTCAATGGATCAAAGGACACAATAACCACAGGCAAAATGAACGATGCGACGCTCTTGCTGTTGCCGCATCAAAAGAGCGAAACCTAAAAGAAGATTCAGGCTTTAATCCTAGTTAGTATTTTGCACTTTTACCATTAGCCTGAGTTTTACGTATAAAAGCGCGAATATCATCATTAGCATTTTTCAAATCTTCTTTACGCAAATACATCATATGCCCACTGCGGTAGCCTTTAAATTCAAAACGATCTCTCATACGTCCACTAGGATCTACTTGCCACATGGTATATTTTGCATTAAAATAGGTAGTAGCCCCATCATAATACCCACTTTGCACCAATACATTTAAATACGGATTTTGAGCCATTGCTTGCCTTAAATTATCACGAGTATGGTCATCACTATTATCCCAAGGGTGCACTGGGCCAAACATATTGTATTTAATATCTGTCTTGAAATTTAATTCTTCCTGCAAATAATAATTAATTGCCGGTGTAAAACTGTGCAACCAGGAGGTAAGTTCTGCATTATAATCTGGTTTATCTCCTGAAATCTGCCTATCTACACCTAAGTACCTGCTATCTAATCTTCCTACCGTATAACCACTTCTTTCTTTTAGTAAATTTTTCCAAAAATAGCTTGTAGGCACCACCAGATTTTGATCCAATATTTCATTTTTGGTCAACCCAGAGTAATACGCCATTTTTTCTGCCACAGTATTTCTTTCGCTTTCAGATATAAAACCACCTTTAGCAATTGCAGGCAATACACTGTTTATAGTATACGCCTCGGCTTCCGGTAGAATATCATTCAAATCTTTCTTTTGCAATGCTGCCGGCAATGCTTGATGATGCCATGCCGCCGCTGTGTAGTACGGCAAGTTAAGTGCTCCTGAAACAGGACCATCTTCCCTTAATACTTTATAGTCTGCTGGTGAAACCATGATAACACCGTTTAAATACATCCATTGCTGATTTTGTAACGCAAGAGACAAGCCCATAACTCGTGTTCCTCCATAACTTTCCCCTATAATATACTTAGGAGAACGCCACCGATTATTTCTAGTTACAAAAGTATTTAACCACTCCGCCAGATATTTTACATCGGCATTAATCCCAAAAAACTTTTTACGATCTACTTCTTCTCCTATTTCAGGTATCGTTCTACTGTAGCCCGTATTTACCGGGTTTACATATACAATATCCGTTTCATCCAAAACAGAATATGGATTTTCATTTACACCATAAGGCTGTACTGGATACCCTTCATCATCAATCTTCAATATTCTAGGACCCGTATAGGCCAAATGCATCCAGACCGATGCAGAACCAGGCCCACCATTAAAGGAAATAAGTAATGGCCTGGAAGCACTATCCTTTATATTGTCTCTCGTATAATAAGTATATTGCAAGCTTGCGATTGGCTCTCCCTTTTCATCCCAAACAGGTTGCATGCCTGCTTGTACCGTATAATTGATTAAAGTACCGTTAATAGTTGCTTTACTTTTGGTTGTGATAATCGTATCTACAGGAATTTTTCTTCCCTGTGCAGAAGTAGTAGTTACTACTAAAAATGAAATTAAAATAAGATAATGTGCAGCCTTCATAATCTGGTACGTAAAAATTGATTTCTAAAAATAATGATTTTTAAAGAAACGCAGACCACTAAGCCTAAAGAACATAAGAAAATAATGAGTCTTTAAAACGACTGTAAGCCTTACGCCTTTATAGAAGTGAAACAACTTAGTTAAACTATTCATACTTTTTTAAAACTCCTTTACATACCTCAAAAGTTACCCTTATATTTGCACAAAATTACAGACCATAATGGGTAAATTATTAATTGTTGGAACGGTTGCTTTTGATGCTATTGAAACACCTTTCGGAAAAACTGATAAAATATTAGGAGGGGCTGCAACGTATATTGGCTTAGCGGCATCTCAATTCAATGTAGAATCGGCAATTGTTTCTATTGTTGGCGATGATATGCCAGAAGAATATTTAACACTTTTGAGAGAGAAAAATATTGATCTTTCTGGGTTAGAAATTGTAAAGGGAGGAAAAACCTTTTACTGGAAAGGTAAATACCATAACGACTTAAACACTAGAGATACTTTAGCTACAGAGCTTAATGTATTAGCAGATTTTAATCCTGTAGTACCTAATGGTTTTAAAGATGCCGATGTGGTTATGTTAGGAAATTTACATCCTAGCGTCCAATTAAGTGTCATTAACCAATTAGAGCAAAAACCAAAACTAATCGTATTAGATACGATGAACTTTTGGATGGACAATAGCTTGCCTGAATTGTTAGAGGTTATAAAGCATATTGATGTAATTACCATTAATGATGAAGAAGCACGCCAATTAACTGGAGAGTACTCTTTAGTAAAGGCAGCTGCTAAAATTGAAAAAATGGGACCAAAATATGTAGTCATTAAAAAAGGAGAACACGGAGCTTTACTTTTCCATGAGACCAAAGTATTCTTTGCTCCTGCACTTCCTTTAGAAGAAGTTTTTGATCCTACTGGCGCCGGTGATACTTTTGCTGGTGGTTTTTCTGGGTATTTAGCACAGACACAAAACATCTCCTTTAACAATATGAAAAATGCTATTATACAAGGTTCAAATTTAGCATCGTTCTGCGTAGAGAAGTTTGGTACCGAGCGTATGAAGAAATTATCAAAAGAAGAAACCAATAAAAGATTACATCAGTTCAAAGAGTTAAGTCAATTTGATATTGAATTACAATAAAAAAACCTACGCCCTGTCTTTTCAGGGCTTTTTTAATATATCTCGAGAAGAAAATGAGTGATGCCATTAAACACGAATGCGGAATTTCTTTAATACGCCTATTAAAGCCGCTAGAATATTATCAAGAGAAATACGGTACCGCTTTTTACGGTGTAAACAAGATGTACCTTATGATGGAAAAGCAGCATAATCGAGGTCAAGACGGTGCTGGTTTTGCAAGTATTAAACTAGATATGAAGGCTGGTGAACGTTACATGAGTAGAGTACGTTCTATTGCCCAGCAACCTATTCAGGATATTTTTGCCCAAATTAATGATAGAGTAAACTCTGCTATTAAAGAAAATCCTGAGTATGAAAACAATGTTGCTCTTCAGAAAAAACACATTCCATACATCGGCGAGGTTCTATTAGGACATGTACGTTATGGTACGTTTGGAAAGAACAGTATTGAGAGTGTACACCCGTTTTTAAGACAAAACAATTGGATGCACCGTAACCTTATTGTTGCGGGGAACTTTAACATGACTAATGTTGATGAGCTTTTTGATAATTTAATTCAAATTGGCCAGCACCCAAAAGAAATGGCAGATACGGTTACCGTTATGGAAAAAATCGGTCACTTTTTAGATGATGCTGTCGCTAAGCTTTACAAAGAAATTAAAAAAGAAGGTTTTAACAAGCAAGAAGCTTCGCCTTTAATTGCAGAGCGGTTAAATGTGGCTAAAATTTTACGTAGAGCAGCTAAAAACTGGGATGGCGGTTATACTATGGCCGGCTTATTAGGCCATGGAGATGCTTTTGTATTACGTGACCCTGCCGGAATTAGACCTGCGTATTATTATAAAGATGATGAAGTTGTTGTCGTTGCTTCAGAAAGACCGGCAATACAAACCGTTTTCAATATTCAATTTGAAGATATAAAAGAACTAGATCCCGGACATGCTATTCTTGTAAAAAAGAACGGTAAAACTATCATTAAGGAAATTCTAGAACCAACAGAACGTAAAGCTTGTTCTTTTGAGCGCATTTATTTCTCTAGAGGTAGCGATAAAGAAATATACCAAGAACGAAAAGAATTAGGCAAACTCATATTCCCACAAATATTAAAATGCATAGATGAGGATATAAAAAACACCGTATTCTCTTATATTCCTAATACGGCAGAAACCTCATTCTACGGAATGGTGAAAGAAGCTCAAAATTACATGAACAAGAAGAAAGAAGAGCAAATTCTTTCTATCGGCTCTAAGATTACCAAAGAGGAATTGCATGAGATTTTAGATGTCAGACCTAGAATTGAAAAAGTAGCTATCAAAGATGCTAAGCTTAGAACTTTTATCGCACAAGATAGCGGCAGAGACGACTTGGTTGCGCATGTATATGACATCTCATACGGTTCTGTAAAAAAAGGAGACAACTTAGTCATAATAGACGATAGTATTGTTAGAGGTACCACCTTAAAGAAAAGTATTCTTAAAATATTAGACAGATTACATCCTAAGAAAATTGTTGTAGTTTCTTCTGCCCCACAAATTAGATACCCGGATTGCTATGGTATTGATATGGCAAAGCTAGAAGATTTTATTGCTTTTAGAGCAGCATTAGAATTACATAAGGATAGAAATACCATGCATATTGTTGATGATATTTATCAGAAATGCTTATTGCAAGTAGATTCACATGACAAAGATGTTATTAATTACGTCAAAGAATTTTACTTGCCTTTTACGGCAACAGAAATCTCTGATAAAATTGGTGTTTTATTAAGTTCTCCTGAGATTAATGCAGAGGTGCAAATTATTTATCAAACGATATCTAACCTACATAAAGCTTGTCCGCAGAACCTAGGAGACTGGTATTTTACAGGAGAATATCCTACACCTGGAGGGAACAGAGTAGTAAATAGAGCATTTATTAATTTCTACGAAGGGAAAAACGAACGCGCATATTAACCTACAGCTATCGATGAAATGCAACGAATAGTGCATTTCATCGATAATATTGACCGATTGACGTAAAATTAATCGTTTCAACGAGTGGCAAGAGTAATTTTAGATTGCCATAGCATAAGTAGGTTAAGTTTATGGTAAGATTTGGGGAAAAAGGTGGAGTCTGACTCCGCCTTTTTTATTTTTATACTTTACGGATTTCTCTACAGCCCATTTCAAGACCACCAAATACACTGCTGTTTTACCTTTTGACTTTTATATGCGAGTGTTCATCTAAAACTTTGATGCACAACACACTCATTAACATACCTTTGGAGAACCATAGCATAAGTAGGTTAAGTTCATGGTAAGATTTGGGGAAAAAAGGTGGAGTCTGACTTCACCTTTTTGTATTTACACTATTCTTCATAAAAATACACCACAAACACTTTCAAAAAGCCAAAAAGAGTATTTCAACTTGGATAAACGGCGTTCATCTAAAACTTTCGTCTAAATATACTATCTCAAAGTACATTTGTAGGACCATAGCATAAGTAGGTTAAGTTCATGGTAAGATTTGGGGGAAAAAGGCGGAATAATATTCCGCCTTTTTCATTTCTGATACTCAGCACTTTAACCCAAAAAAATAGCCTTTAATCGATTCTTTTTTACAAAATTTATAGTATTAGTACTATAAATTATCTCTATATCTTTTGATATTTCTCACAATACCAGTAACTTAGCATTGCCATAGCATAAGTAGGTTAAGTTTATGGTAAGATTTGGGATGAAAAGGATGGAGACTTCTCCATCCTTTTCTGTTTTTATAAACGAAAAAACCCACCAGAATTAACTAGTGGGCTTTATATTTAAGAAAATTGTTCTTACTTTAGACTACTTATTAGCAGCATATAATTCAGAAACTTTATTCCAATTAATTACGTTAAAGAACGCATTAATATAATCTGGTCTTCTATTCTGATAGTTTAAGTAGTAAGCATGCTCCCAAACATCTAAACCTAAGATTGGAAAACCACCACAACCTACACCAGGCATTAATGGGTTATCTTGGTTTGGCGTAGAACAAACTTCTACTTTACCGCCTTTATGAACACATAACCATGCCCAACCAGATCCAAATCTAGTAGCTGCTGCCTTAGAAAAGGCATCTTTGAAAGCTTCTAATGAACCATAAGCTGCATCAATAGCAGTTGCTAACTCACCTGTTGGCTCCCCACCACCGTTTGGAGACATTACTTCCCAGAAAAGAGAATGGTTGTAAAAACCACCACCGTTATTTCTTACGGCAGCATTATCCATATCTAAAGTATCAAGAATAGCTTCAATAGATTTTCCTTCTAAATCTGTTCCTGCAATAGCGTTATTTAAATTGTTTGTATATCCATTGTGATGTTTAGTATGGTGAATTTCCATAGTTCTAGCATCAATATTTGGTTCTAGTGCATCATATGCATATGGTAATTTTGGTAAATCAAAGGCCATAATATAATTGTATTTAAGTTAATAAAATGTTGTCTAACAAAGTTAAGGTTTTAAGAAACTAATTCCACTAATAATTTGTTAAGAACTGTATAAGATTACGTAATTTGCAAGTAAAAAGCAGGTGGAAAACACATCGTATAATATTTATAATGCCTCAGCAGGGTCTGGAAAGACATACACGCTTACCAAATCATACCTGAAAATTATTCTTTCTAGTGCAACATCTGCAAATTACCGAGAAATTTTAGCCATTACCTTTACCAATAAAGCGGTAGCTGAAATGAAGGAGCGTATTATTGATAGTTTATATGACTTTGGCAAAGTTAAAAACGCTGAGGACGCCCCTTCTATGTTTAAAGATCTTGTAAAAGAACTACACATAGATATAGAAACACTGCAGAAAAGATCTAAGACTAGATTAAAAGAAATTCTACATAATTATGCTTTTTTTGATGTTTCTACCATTGATAAATTTACGCATAGGTTAATTAGAACCTTCGCCAAAGATTTAAAACTCCCTCAGAATTTTGAAGTTATCCTAGACACTAATTTACTTTTAAGTGAAGCAGTAGATCGCCTTGTAAATAAAGCAGGTACAGAACAAGAACTTACTAAAGTGCTTATTGCATTTGCCTTAGAAAAAGCAAACGAAGATAAAAGTTGGGATATTTCAAGAGATATCTTTGACATGGGAAGAGAGCTTCTCTTTAAAGAAAAATATGAGGATGCGCTAGAAGTTATCGGTCAAAAAAATATTGAAGATTTTAATACGTTAAAAACCTTATTAAAAGCGAAAATTAAAAAAGCAGAAGAAAACATACAGCTTGCAGGGAAAACAAATCTGCAATTAATAACTGATAATGGTTTAGAAATTAAAGATTTTAAAAGTTCATATTTCTCAAAGTTTATGATGGATGTATCTGAATTAAAACCAACCATAAACTTCAATGCCGCTTGGAAGCAAGATTTTGAAAACACTGCCTTATACACCAAAACACTATCAGAAGACAAGAAAACAACCATTGATGGCTTGCACCCCACCTTTGCTATTCATTTTCAAAGCATAAAAAAGAATTTCTTTGATCTGGCTTTCCTGAAAAATGCCTACAAAAACATTGTACCACTAACCGTTCTTAATGCTTTACAGAAAGAATTAAAAAATCTAGAACTAGAGCGTGATGAAATTCCGTTAGCCACATTTAATAGCATTATTTCTAAAGAGATAAAAAACCAACCCGTTCCTTTTATCTATGAACGCCTTGGAGAAAAATACCGTCATTATTTTATTGATGAGTTTCAAGATACTTCAGAATTGCAGTGGAGTAATTTAATACCCCTAATTGGTAATGCCCTAGAGAGTCAAGATGAAAAAGGAAATGATGGTTCTTTATTACTGGTAGGCGATGCTAAACAGGCTATTTACCGCTGGAGAGGCGGTAAAGCAGAGCAGTTTTTAAACTTGGTACATCAAACTAAAAATCCGTTTGTATATTTTCCTAATGTAGAAAACCTCCCTGCAAATTATAGAAGCTATCATGAAGTCATTAATTTTAACAACAGATTCTTTACTAGCATCAGTGCCAATATTACCAATGCAGTTTACAAATCGCTTTTTGAAGAAGGCAACAAACAAAAGGCAAACCATAAAGAAGGAGGTTTTATTCAAATTTCATTTATAGAAGAAGACGATAAAAACGAAGATGAGTTGTATTGCAATGAAGTGCTACAAACCATTACGACCCTTTCTGAAAAGAAATACCCTCTTAAAGATATCTGTATTTTAGTTCGTGATAAAAAGCATGGGATACTTCTAGCTGATTTTTTGAGTGCAAATGAGATTCCGATTATATCTTCTGAAACCTTATTACTTAAGAATAATCCAAAAGTTAATTTTTTAGTTAACCTTCTGAAGTTTAGTGTTGATAGTGAAGATTACGAAGCTGCCTATGCCATTTTATCTTATTTAGGAAATGCTTCTAACTACCCTAAGCATGAGTATATTTCTGAAAACTTAAATACATTAGAGAAGCATTTATTAGAAGCCTATCAATTTGATGCCAATATACTGAAGCAATCTAGCGTCTATGACGGCTTTGAACAGGCCGTAAAGCACTTTAATTTAGTTGATGAATCTGATGCGTATATTACCTATTTCTTAGATGAAGTTTTAGATGTAGAGTACAAACAAGGAGCTAGTGCTACCTTATTTTTAGATTATTGGGAAAAGAAAAAAGACATGCTAAGTATCAGCGCTCCATTAGAAATGGATGCGGTACAAATTATGACCGTTCACAAATCTAAAGGATTAGAATTTGAGGTAGTCTTATTCCCTTACGCCAATAGTCATATATATAAGGAGATAAAACCAAAAACATGGTTGCCCGTAGCGGCCGAGGAATTTAATGGCTTCACAGATGTATTGATTAATAAGAATAAAGAAATTGTAAATTATAGCGAAGAGGCCGAAAGTATTTACAATGAAGAACATGAAAAATTAGAGTTAGACGCCTTTAATGTACTGTATGTTGCTTTAACTAGAGCCGTAAAATGCTTATTTGTCTTCACCAAAAAAGAATTCGAAGGGAAAACAGAAAACCCTAAAAGCGATTATTACTCTGGCTTATTCATGGGCTATTTAAAACAAATAGGCCTTTGGGAAAATCAGCAATTACATTATCAATTTGGACAACTTAATGAAAATAAGAGCAGCGACCAGCTTACAAACGACCAAGAAGTAATTAAATTCCAATATTCCTATAAAGAGCGTACTAGTTTTAATATTGTCACCAAATCTGGAATGCTTTGGGATACTTCTACAGAAGCCGCACTTTCTAAAGGGAATACCATTCATCAAATATTGAGCTTAATTGAAACGGTTGATGATATTACGGAATGTTTTGAGAAGCTCGTAAAAAAAGGATCTTTAAATTCAGAAGAGGTCCCGCTATTAGAACAAAAGATTAGATCTATAATTGAACATACTGAATTAAAAGAATTCTATGCAAAAGATACCATTGTTAAAAATGAAACCGATATAATCACGAAAAATGGTATAATTTTGCGCCCAGATCGTTTGGTTTTCAAAAACAACCAAGCAAGTATTATAGATTATAAAACAGGCGCAAGAAACGTAAGCTACAAAGACCAAGTAGACACCTACGCCAATGCCATTGAAGAAATGGGATATCAAATTGACAAAAAAATTATCATTTATATAAATAAAGATATAATTCCTGAATTTATTTAAAATTAAAACATGTACGGAAATATTAAAAATTACTTAACAGAAGAACTAGAGCATATCAAAGAATCTGGTTTGTTTAAAAAGGAACGCATAATTACGACCCCTCAAGATGCCGTTATCAAAATTAGCACCGGAGAAGAAGTTATTAATTTTTGCGCTAATAATTATCTTGGTCTATCATCACATCCAGAAGTAGTACAAGCTGCAAAGGACACCTTAGACAGTCATGGTTTTGGAATGTCATCTGTTCGTTTTATTTGTGGAACACAAGACATCCATAAAACTTTAGAAAGTACCATAGCAGATTTTTATCAAACTGAAGACACAATATTATATGCCGCTGCCTTTGATGCTAATGGTGGTGTTTTTGAACCTCTGCTGTCTGCAGAAGATGCCATTATCTCTGATTCTCTAAATCATGCTTCTATTATTGATGGCGTTAGATTATGTAAAGCAATGCGCTACAGGTATGCTAATAATGATATGGCAGACCTAGAAGAGCAATTAAGAAAGGCAAATGAAGCAGGTGCTCGTTTTAAAATTATTGTTACGGATGGCGTATTCTCTATGGATGGTGTCCTAGCGCCATTAGATGAGATATGTGACTTAGCAGACAAATACGATGCTTTAGTCATGATTGATGAATGCCATTCTGCAGGATTCATTGGTGCTACAGGAAGAGGAACATTAGAAGAAAAGGGTGTTTTAGGAAGAATAGATATTATTACAGGCACGCTTGGTAAAGCATTAGGTGGTGCTATGGGTGGTTATACTACCGGTAAAAAAGAGATTATTGAAATGTTGCGCCAACGTTCAAGACCTTATTTGTTTTCAAACTCATTAGCACCCGCTATCGTAGGTGCTTCTATAAAAGTGTTTGAGATGTTAAAAAGAGATACTTCTTTAAGAGATAAGCTTGAGGAAAATACGCTATATTTCAAAAAAGGCATGAAAGCTGCAGGTTTTGACATTATAGAAGGAGATTCTGCAATTGTGCCCGTAATGCTCTATGATGCAAAATTATCACAGCAGATGGCAGACCTATTATTAGAGAAAGGTATCTATGTGATAGGCTTCTTTTTTCCGGTTGTACCTAAAGATAAGGCCAGAATTAGGGTTCAATTGTCTGCTGCGCACACAAAAGAACACTTAGATAAAGCTATTTCAGCCTTCACGGAGGTAGGAAAAACGCTGAAAATCGTTTAAATGCATCATTTAATGCTTTATTTGTGTTAAAAAAAATAACAAATTGATTTTGTTAATAATTCTTAACAACTTACATTTGCAGCTAATAAACCCTTAAACTTAAATATAATAAAATGAAACATCTTAGCAAATTATTGGTTGTTGCCCTACTTTTTGTAGGATTTAACAGCATTCAAGCGCAAGACGAGAATAATCCATGGCAAGTTGGTTTTGGTGTAAACGCAATTGATGTTTATCCAACTAGTGATGTAAGTTCTTTTGGAAATGAGTATTTCAACGCTACTGATCACTGGAATATCCTTCCTTCTATCTCTTATGTATCTGTTTCTAGATACGTTGGTGACGGATTTTCTGTTGGAGCTAGAGGTTCTTTAAACAGAATCGACAAGTTAGGTGATGTATCTGTTGATGATTTATCTCACTACGCTCTTGATGGTACTATTAAATACAACATTTTAAAAAATACAGTAGTTGATCCTTTCGTTGAAATCGGTGGTGGTTATACTTGGATTGATGAAATCGGAGCTGGTACAGCTAACGGTGGTATTGGTGTTAATATCTGGTTTACTGAGAACATCGGTTTAACTTTACAAACTCAATATAAGCATTCTTTCGAAGATTACTTAGCTCCTCACATGCAGCACTTAGCTGGTCTTAGCATCAAATTTGGTGGTACTGATACAGATGGTGATGGTGTTTATGACAAAGATGATGCTTGTCCAGAAGTTGCTGGTTTAGAAGCTTTCAACGGTTGTCCAGATGCTGACGGTGATGGTATTGAAGATAGCAAAGATGCTTGTCCTAATGAAGCTGGTTCTAAAGAAATGAACGGATGTCCAGATGCTGATGGCGATGGTGTTGCTGATAAAGATGATGCTTGTCCTAACGAAGCTGGTACTGCTGCCTTAAAAGGTTGTCCAGATGCTGATGGTGACGGTGTTGCTGATAAAGATGATGAGTGTCCTGCTGAAGCTGGTCCTGCTTCTAACAAAGGTTGTCCTTTCTTAGATAAAGATGGTGACGGTGTATTAGATAAAGATGATATGTGTCCAGATGTTGCTGGTACTGTAGCTAACAAAGGTTGTCCTGAAGTTACTGAAGAAGTTCAGAAACAATTGAATGACTATGCTAGAACTATCTTATTTGATACAGGTAAATCTTCTATCAAAGCTGAGTCTACTTCAGTTATGGTTGACATTATCACAATCTTAAAAGAATATCCTAATGCTAAATTTACTGTAGAAGGTCATACTGATAGCGTTGGTTCTGCTAAATTGAACCAAAGTTTATCTGAGTCTCGTGCTCTTTCTGTAAAAGAATTTTTAGTAGAAAAAGGAATCGAAGAATTCAGATTATCTGCAATTGGTTACGGTGAAGAGAAGCCTATCGCTTCTAACAGTACAAGAGCTGGTAGAACTCAAAACAGAAGAGTTGAAATTAACTTAGTTAAATAATAACTAAAAGTTCAATTCAAATTTATAGTTAAAAGCTCCGCAATTGCGGAGCTTTTTTTATTTTTATATGATGCAAAGTTTCATAGAAGAAGTCGTTCAGGAATTACTAGATAACGGTACTAATCTTACCGATACCATTTTTGTACTACCCAGTAAAAGAGCCGGTACTTTTTTAAAAAATACCATTTCTAAAAATATACACCAAACGATATTCGCTCCAGAAATATATAGCATAGAAAGCTTTATTGAACTTATCTCAGGATTAGAATATGCATCGAGCACAGAGCAGCTCTTTACGCTCTATAAATCATACCTACAAACAAGCACAGAGAAAGATAAAGATAGTTTCCTGAGCTTCTCTAAATGGGGGCAAACGGTACTTCAAGATTTTAATGAGATAGATCGTTATCTAATAGATACCAAAGCTATATTCTCTCATCTTTCTGCCATACAAGAATTAAACACCCATTTTCAAGAAGAGCCTACTCAGATGATTGCTGATTATGTGAAATTTTGGAATAATTTAGAAGCACTATATCATAGTTTTAATCAACATCTTTTAGAAAAAAACTTAGCTTCTCAAGGCTATGCCTATAGAACTGCAAACACGGCCGTGACAGCATATGTTGAACAAAACTTAGACAAAAAATTTGTTTTCATAGGCTTTAATGCCTTGAACAAAGCAGAAGAGAACATCCTGCAATACATATTGGAACATGCTACTGCAGCGATTTATTGGGACATTGACCACTATTTTTTAGACGATACCTTGCATGACGCAAGTTTATTTATACGCCAACATAAAAAAAACTGGAATTATTTTAAGACTCATTCTTTTAACGGAATAAGCGCCAATTTTAATTCAAAAAAAAATATTCAACTAATCGGGGTTCCTAAAAATGTATCTCAAGCAAAATACGTAGGAAACTTATTAGAAAAAATTCAAGAAACGCAACCTCTATTATTAAAAGAAACTGCCATTGTGTTAGGAGATGAAAATCTGTTAAATCCTATACTGAATGCTATTCCAGAAAAAATAGCACGTATCAATATTACGATGGGGTATCCTATTCACAAAACACCTATTGCTGTACTCTTCAATTTATATTTTGAAGTATGGCTCACCAAAGAACCAAATGGATGGTTTTATCAACAATTATTAAATCTTCTAGCCCATCCTTACCTTCAAATATATTATCAAACAGAGAAAACAAATAATGCCAGTGTAATAGCCAATAAAATAAAAGCTAGAAACTGGATCTTTGTACAAACAGAACAAATAGAAAAAGCGGCTCCTGGCGTAAAAGAATTGACAAATATTTTATTTGAGGATACTGCATTAACGCCAAAGAGTTTCATTAAAAAAAGTTTACAACTGATTAATGTATTAAAGCAAAAATTTCAAGAATCGGGCAATAATTTAGGCTTAGAGTATTTATTCCGTTTCCATACGCTGTTCAACCAATTAGAATTAATGGTTAATGAGCATGCCTTTATTACGGATATAAAATCTTTACAATCACTCTATAAAGAATTGATTGGTACAGAAACATTAGATTTTCAAGGAGAGCCTTTACAAGGAACTCAGATCATGGGAATGTTGGAAAGTAGAAATCTAGATTTTGAAACTGTAATTATTACCTCTGTGAATGAGGGAATCTTACCTTCGGGAAAATCCAATAATTCATTTATCCCTTTCGATTTAAAAAAAATATACGGGCTCCCTACGTATAAAGAAAAAGATGCCGTCTATACCTACCACTTTTACAGGTTGCTTCAACGCGCTAAAAATGTTTATTTAATCTACAATACAGAACCAAATGTTCTTGAAGGAAATGAAAAAAGCAGGCTCTTAACACAGCTTTTAACAGACGATACAATATCGCAAAATATAAAAGAAATAACGGGATCTGCCGCGGTTTCGTCTCCCTCCGTTCCTGTTGAACGCATTGAGAAAAGCAAAGTTCTTATGACGCAATTGAAAGCCTTATCTGAAAAAGGCTTTTCACCAACATCTCTTTCTAATTATGTCAGAAACCCTATCGATTTTTACAAAAAAAGCATTCTAAGAATTAATGACCTCAATGAGGTTGAAGAAAGTTTAGCAGCAAATACTTTTGGAACCATTGTACACGACACTTTGGAAGATTTATACCAACCCTTTGTGGGCGAATTTTTAAAGAAAGAAGCTTTAGAGGCATTATTACCTAAGATAGAAGGTACTGTAAAACATAATTTTGCAAAGACCTATGCAGACGGAGATATTACCAGAGGTAAAAACTTAATAGCGTACACGGTTATTCTACGGTATATTGAAAACTTTATAAAACTAGAATTAAAGGAAATTAAGCACCAAAAAATTAAGATAGTCTCTCTTGAGCAAATGTTAAATGTTGAATTAGAGATTCCAGGCATTCCACATAAGATACGATTGAAAGGTAAGTTAGATCGAGTAGACGAAGTAGATGGGGTCACCAGAATCATCGACTACAAAACCGGAAAAGTAGAAGCTAGAAATGTAAAAATCACGGATTGGAATGACGTGATTGAGAATTACGATAAAAGTAAAGCTTTTCAATTGCTATGTTATGCAATCATGATTGATACCATGAAACCAATAGAAACCATAAAAGCAGGTATTATATCTTTTAAGAATTTAAACAGCGGAACTTTATACTTCTCTGAGTCAAAAACAGAGGAAATACATAAAAGCACGCTTTTAGAATTTAAAAGCGTGCTAGATACTTTAGTTCAAGAAATTTTTAACCCTGAAATACCTTTCCTTGAAAAAGAAGTTTAAATTACTTTAAATCAGGACGTGTAGGGCGTACCTCAATTTTACTCGGTAGTGTTCTAGGATTCATTTTTAAGACATCTAAAACAAGCTCTCCGATATCTTCTGGCTGAATTTTCCATGCATCATCTTTTGAGGGCACATGATTGTTAAATTCTGAAGCCACAGAACCAGGCATTATGGTAGAAACTTTAATGCCGTATTGCCTTAAATCTAACATGGCCGCTTGTGTAAAGCCCACTACTCCAAATTTAGTGGCATTGTACCCTGCGCCATTGGCAAAAAAATTGGTTCCTGCTAAACTAGCCAAGGTAATATAATACCCTTCTGATTTTTTCAATGCCTCTACAGAAGCTTTTAGCGTATGAAAAACACCATTTAAATTAGTATTAATCATTTGGTGCCACTCCTCCTCTGTCATCTTATCTACAGGGGCAAAATTACCAACTCCAGCATTTGCTAAGACCACATCCAATTGCCCCCATTTAGCAAGAATGGTGGCTACCGCTTTCTCTTCATCTACATGTTTTGTAACGTCAGACTCTAAAGCCAAGACATTAGAATTAGTTCCCAAACTCTTCGCCGCATCTTCTACAGAGGCTAAGGTTCTACCACTAATAGCTACTTTCATACCAGCTGCTAATAATACTTTTGCAGTACCATAACCAATACCTTTTGATCCTCCTGTTATATAAACTACTTTATCTTTTAAATTCATATCCTTGATTTTTTAGTGAAGTTAAAATACTTGAATCTTCTAATCAAGAATTGACTGTTATAATTAGTTTAAAATTCAGTTAGAAAATAGCAAAACTGTTATGATAAATACCTAGTAGCTACCATTGATTGGATTAGCTCTTTCATAAGTAGCATCATCAAATTGTACTTGATAGGTAGACCTAAACAGCGTACTTGGCAAATAATAGTCTGTAGTAATAATTTGTGCTCCAGAGTTTTTAGCTGCTTCAAAATTAGAGTAGTCATTGGTTCTTGCCTGTTTTGTTCCTGCATCTGCCCTAGTTCTTATGAGGTACCCCTTTCTAACTAGTTCTGGTATACGAGAATCCTTAGGATCATTCAAAATCATGGCGGAAGCTTCAGGACTACCCTCTTTTTCATTGACAAATGCCACTCTACCCTTTAAATTAGCATGTCCCTTCTTATACAGCTCTTTCTTTTTATGATTGTCATCTAAGATAAACAGAAACTTTCCTCTAGCATGTTCCATACTTGGCCAATTCCCTGCAAGAACTGCCGCTTCTAAAGTTTTATATTCCCCTATGATATTATCTGGCATAATAATTTTATCCGCACCTAAATAAGTACGTAGTTCCGTATCTAAAGCATCAAAAAGTGAACCTGTAAATGGCACTGCCTGTGTACCAAATATGCTCTGATCACTATCTTTTGGCTCTAAGGTAATAAATACAGTACTGTGTTCCGGATTTCGGTCAGACCAGGCTCTCAATGCTATAAGACAGTCTTTTAACGTGTAATATGAGGTTCTAAAATCAATATCTATAATATGAAAAACCTTAAACCCTGGAGAATTCATGCTGTGCTTTTCATCATAAACCTCATCACCCGCAACTATAGAGAGCCCTTTAGGATGTGCATACCTTCCTCCTTCTGGGTCTGCATGTACATCAATTTCTAAATTTCGTAAGCCTAAGTCTAATTGTTCGGGAATAGGAATATGCGTGTATGCCAGGTTTTGCAAACCTCCCGTAGTATCTCTACGCTCCAAATAGGAATATAATTTAGGCTGTATGGCTTGTTTATAGCTATTATGAGAACCTATAACTTGAGTCTGGTGTAGTTTTCTATCCTGAGAATGTAAAGAAATAGTGCTTAACACTATAAAAAGAAGTAATTGTAAAGCTTTGAACATAACTAAATTAGTTGAATAAATTAAGAATAGTCTTGGCTCATGAAGTTACAAGACAAGTTGTAAAATAAAAGCTTTCTAAAAAATTTAGTAGTGATATAAGCTTAATCATTAGTTTAAGCTTATGTAAACTACACTATAAAAAAGTCATTTTGTGTACCAATAAAAAATTGATTTAATCATATGATAACATTCACATAAAATAAATTGAAAATTGATTTTCTTCTTTTGCGGTATCCATAAAATCTTATCTCACACAAATGAAAACCACCCAAGAATTTGAAAAAATATATTCTAATTATTGGGAAAAACTATATGTTTTCGCTTATAAAATGACAGGTGACAGCAACCTTTCAAAAAACATAATCCAAGATGTTTTTACCAATTTATGGGAACGCAGAGCAGAAGTAAACATCATTTCTATCGAAAACTTTTTATTTAGAGCGGTAAAAAATCATATTTTAAAATTTTATCGACAACAAAAGCACAACCCTTCTGTATTAGACGAAACCCTTGAAAAACTTACGGAAGAGACACCTGAATATGCCACGTCTAACTATGCTGAATTTCTAACTCCATTATTAGAGAAGCTTCCTGAAAAAAGAAGGGAAATTCTCTTAATGAACAAACTGCAGGAAATGAACATTGATCAGATTGCGGAAGAATTACAACTTTCGAAACAAACCGTAAAAAACCAATTATCATCTGCTTTAAGACAAATTAGAGTGGAAATGACACAGTTGAGTTGGTTGTTTTTAGGACTAATATCAATTTCTTTTTTACTTAATGTTTGCTTAAACTTATCGTAACATTTGGCGATAGTACGCATGGCTGTTTTCTGGTACTTACTAGTAGAAAACAAGTTTATGCATCAAGAATCTACATCTATTCTCAAAAAATTATTCTCGAAAAGTATTCATAAAAAAACGAATGCTTCGGAGGATCAATTACTCTCTATACTTTTAAGAAAAGTATACCATACGGTTTCATGGGATGAAAAGACCATGGGAAACAAAAATGAAATTAGAGATGAGATTAGATCTGGAATAACCGTTACTCCTGTAAAAACCCTGAACCTCACTTTTTTAAAGTATGCTGCGTCCATAGCCATCATCACCTCTCTTATCATTGTATTTCAATACAGAACTACTTCTTCCAATATGTTGGTTGCCACAACAACGAACGTATTAGATTCAATTGTCTTAAACGACGGTTCACTGGTCTATTTAGCTCCAAATTCAAGTTTAGAATATCCTGAAAGGTTCTATGGAGAACAACGAAATGTAACACTTTTAAAAGGGAATGCATTTTTTGATATTTCTAAAGATCCAAAACATCCTTTTGTGATTCAATCAGGCGAATTAAAAACTAAAGTACTGGGTACTTCTTTCCACATACGAATGGAGAAAGAAGAATGTAGTGTAGCGGTAGTTACAGGAAAAGTTGAAGTGCGTTATAATAAGAGTATTGAAAATTTGATTCCTGGAGAGGAAGTACACAGCAGTGGTAACACGCTAAAGAAAGAAATGCTAAAAGGTATTATGACCCTTAACTGGTACAACCAAGATTTATCCCTGAATGCGATAAAACTTCATGAGATATTGCACTTTCTACAGCTAAAATATGGCGTAAAAAATACAATCCAAAATAGTAAAACAAACAACCTAAAACTTACGCTATTCATCGGTAAAAAGGCTAGTGTTGAAGAAATTATAAGTCAAATAAATTATATAACCAATTTAAATCTGCGCTATGAAAATGAAATAATTACTACGGATTGAAATTAAAAAAAACCGCAATTGCTACGAACAATTGCGGCAAATGTTCAAGCATTATTCACTAACACTTAAATAAATGTATTTTAAAAATATTCCTTTTAAATTAAAACCAATACTTTTTTTAGTATTAAGTTCATTTTTCATCCAGATAGGATGGTCAAATGATACTATAGAAAATCAAAAAACAATAACAGTTAACTATACCAATGCTGATTTAATTACACTATTAAAAGAAGTAAGCGCACAATCTTCCTATAACTTTAGTTATGGGGAAGACATTTTAAAAGATGTCAAAAAGTATACGGTTTCTTATAACAATACTTCTTTAGAAGCCGCTTTAAAAGATTTGGGCGCCAAGGCGGGTTTCTCGTATCGTATTACTAACAACATAATACTCTTAAAGAAAATAGCTTCTAAAACCTCAAAAATAGCAGCACAGCAAACTATCTCTGGTATTGTTTTAGATGAGAACAATGCGCCATTGCCTGGTGCAAGTGTACAAGTTAAAGGAACTTCTAATGGGGTAGTTACCAATTTTGACGGAGAGTTTCAAATAGCAACGAGCATAGGAGGTATTTTAAAAATTTCCTATATCGGATATAAAGCCGAAGAGGTAATCGTGACATCTACCACGGTCAGAACACAGCTCATCCCAGATGCAGCAGAGCTCAATGAGGTAGTCGTGGTTGGTTATGGTAGTCAAACCAAAGCCGATGTAACTGGCGCTGTTACGCAATTAAAAGAATCTAGCTTTAGACAAGGGATCAACACTTCTCCTGATGGCTTATTACAAGGTAAAGTCGCTGGGGTACGTGTCGTAAATACAAGTGGGGAACCTGGAGCAGGAATTGATGTAAGTATTCGTGGTGTAGGCTCTATTCGTAGTGGTAGTAGTCCATTATTCGTCATTGACGGTGTGCCCTTAACCAATGATGATGTAAGTCCTTCTGGATCCAATGTTGGGTTTGGTTCTTCAAGTGCCAAAAACCCTTTAAATTTTTTAAACACAAGTGATATTGAATCTATAAATGTATTAAAGGATGCTTCTGCTGCTGCAATTTATGGCGCAAGAGGATCTAATGGTGTAGTCATCATCACTACCAAAAAAGGAAGAACTGGAAAAGCCTCTTTAACCTTAGATACTTATTTAGGAATGTCTACCGTAGCTAATAAAATGGATCTTCTAAATGCGGATGACTATAGAGCTGCCATTACAGATGATGCTTTTGACCATGGTGCTAACACAGATTGGCAAAATGAGATTTACAGAACCGCTATTACAAAAAGTAATGTTTTGTCTTACTCTAAAGCCAATGAAAGCGGAAACTACTATGTCTCCTTAGGAAATATGGACCAAGAGGGTATTGTAAATAATAGTGAATTTAGCCGAACCTCTGGTAGAATAAATGTTGCTGAGAGTTTTTTAGACGATGAGCGTTTAAAAATAAAAGTAAACCTTACCGCAAGTGAAACTGTAGATAACGGAGTACCTACTAGTGATGATGGTGGTTCTAACGGGCAATTGATCATACATACATTAATGGCAAACCCTACAAGACCTGTATTTGATGAAAATGGGGAGTATACCAATTTTAATATGAATGCTCACTATAACCCAGCATACTTGCTGAGCATTTATGAAGACGAAACCAGAACAGTTCGTATTCTAGGAAACATAGAAGCTTCTTTGCGCCTTTTTAAAGGTTTGGAGTATAAATTGAACTATGGAGTAGACCGCTCTATTGCAGAACGTAATACCACAATTTATCCAAACCTTACGGATTTGAATCCATTAGGAATGTATGTTCAAAATAATTTAGAATCTAAGAGCACTTTATTAGAGCACTATTTAACCTATAACCTATTGGCTGGAGAAAAGCACAAATTAGAAGTGCTAGCCGGATTCTCTTACCAAAAATTTGAACGCTCCGGAACTAGTTTTAGCCTAGACAATATACCTGAGAAAGACAACGGCGTTAAACCAGCATACAGTCCTACTTCAAATAATTCACAGATCAATATAGACGGCTTTGCGCAAGAGAATGAGCTACAGTCTTACTTTGGAAGGTTTAATTACTCTTTTGATGGCAAGTATTTACTAACCGCTTCTATGCGTGCCGATGGTTCTACCCGTTTTGGCGAAAATAGCAAGTACGGTTACTTTCCTTCATTTGCTTTAGGATGGAATATTTCTGAAGAAGATTTCTTACGAGATAGTCCTGTAGAAAGTCTTAAACTAAGAGCAAGCTGGGGCCAAACTGGAAACCAAGAAGTACAAAACAAAATAACCCAAGCTAGTTATGCACTCTCTGGAGCAGACGGGTATTACTTGTATGGTAGTGACGCCTTAATCAATGGGATATCCGTATTAAGAACTCCAAATCCTGATCTTAAATGGGAAGTCGTAGAACAGTATAACCTTGGAATAGACTTTAGCATATGGAATAGAAAATTATATGGTTCCTTAGATTATTTCCAAAAAACGACTACGGATGCCATTTTAAATATCCCATCTCAAGTATTAAGTCCAACCGATAATATTTGGGTAAATATAGATGGTGAAATTGTAAACTCTGGCTTAGAATTTATGATAGGTTCTAACCTTGTTTCTAACTCAGATTTTAGTTGGGATGTAGATATTAACGGTGCTACTTTGGCGAATGAAATTAAAAACTTACCTGTATCTGAAATACTTTCTGGTTCTATTTCTGGGCCTGGTCAATCTGGCGTTTTAGCCAACATCTACAAAAGTGGTTATGCTGCTGGGTCTTTTTATCTATTAGAGCATACAGGTTTTGATGAAGACGGATTTGATGTTTTTAAGGACACGAACAATGACGGTAATATTACAGCAGATGATCGTATCATTATAGAAGGTGCTTTACCAAAATTTACTTACGGCTTTAACAGTCAAATGAAGTATAAGAATTTTGATTTCTCGTTCTCTTTAATTGGTCAAGCAGGTGGTTATTTAATTAATAACACGGGCTTAAACGCATTAAACATTAATAATTTGGCTTCTGACAGGAATGTTTCTCGGGCCTATTATGAAACAGGTGCAAACCCAGCGAACTCGCCTCAATTATCTACGTTCTATTTAGAAAAATCAGATTTCATTCGACTGAACACCGCTCGTTTAGGGTATAACTTACAGCTGAAAAATGTAAACTGGCTAGAGGGAATTAACTTGTATGTTACAGGTCAAAACCTTTTGACTATTTCTAATTATTCTGGATACGATCCATTAATCAATAGTCCAAAATCTAGTGGTGGAAATCAATCACTAGGAATTGACTATTCTAGCTATCCTGGTTCTCGAACATTTATTTTAGGCGCAATTTTTAAATTATAATAGACTATGAAAACGCAACAAAAATTAACAATATATAGCATTACCTTTCTTATGGTTAGCCTACTCTTTACCAGTTGTACTGATTTAGAAGAAGTGGTTTTGGATGAGGAATTAGGAGAACAAACAGCAGATCCAGAAGGTGTACTAGCATCGGCCTATGACAGGTTGGGTGATAAGACATTCGTAGATCATGGTGGTGTTTTTGCACTACAAGAATACACCACAGACATTGCTATGCTGCCCACACGAGGTAGTGACTGGGGAGATGGTGGTAAATGGAGGTCTATGCATGAGTTTACATGGGCACCAGACAACAGTATTGTCACCGGCAACTGGAATTATCTTACCAACGGAATAACACGTTCTTTAACCGCCGTTGAAAGCATTTATAATTCAGATGCGAGTACTAAAGATTTATTTTTAGCCGAAGCTCGAGGTTTATTAGCATTTTACACATACACCACCTTAGATCTTTATGGGCAAGCACCTTACAGAGATCCGTATGCAGAAGACCAAACGATTCAAATTCTACAAGCAGAAGATGCTATTGATGATTTGATTCTTGAAGTAGAAGCGATTATTCCAGATTTAGCTGCTTTAGGAGAACAAGCTACTTATAATGGCCGTTTTACTAAAGAGGCTGCTTACGGTTTACTAGCTACCATGTATTTGAATAGATCGGTATTTAAAGACCGCTACAATAGCGGCTCTTCTTTTAATTTTACGGAAGCATCATTAACTGCTGGCAGTAATGATATGGAGCAAGTAATTAAGTATACTTCTTTATTAATCAATTCTGGAAAATTTGCTTTGGAAAATAATTACTTTTCCAACTTCTCCATTAATAATGGCTCCAGTACTGAAATGATTTTTGCTGTTGTTCAAGAAATTGAAGCAGTGCGTTCTGGAGATAATGATTTTGGGTATGTTTCTGTAGCCCGAAATCAAAGACCTTCTCCGGCAAATAGAGGAACCAATGCGGCCTGTACTACTCCAGAGTTTTTTGCTACTTGGAGTGGTAATGAAAGTGATCCTCGCTTTTCTAGAAAATATCAATACCGTGATGGTACTTGGTTTATGAATGATGGAACAGATGTAAGTGTACCTGCAGAAGATTTTGTTCCTGATTCAGAAAGCAACGCATGGTTTCATTTCAATAGCGGTTTCTTAAACGGACCTCAATACGGACCTATTTTAGATGGTAATGGAGGCTTTATTATGACTGACGACGGAAGAATTGCGGTATCTCCTTTAGTCATGGAAAAAAGTACTGCTACGCCAATGGATTTTACTCCGGAACTAAACTTTGATAACCCTGCTCAAGCAGTTTTTGCACAAGACCAAATTAATAGAGGAGTCCGTATTTTTAAGTTTGAATACGATCCTGAAAACGGAAATGGAAATAGTAAGGTTGATATTCCACTATATCGCTTAGGGGGAATGTATGCTATGCGCGCAGAAGCCTATTTTAGAAACGGACAAACGGGAGCGGCATTAATAGATATAAATATGCTAAGAACAAGCAGAACTAGAGAATCGCTATTTAGCAATGCTCCTGGCGAAATATTAACGGCTTTAGACGAAGAGCAACTCTATAAAGAAATAGGATTTGAGTTGTATTGGGAGTTACAACGAAGACCTCAAATGGTACGTTTTGGTACTTTTGATGCGGCTTACACTGCTAAACCAGCAACAGAACCTTATCGAAGAATTTTTCCAATCCCACAGGAAACAATGGATGTAACCAAAGAATTTACACAGAATAACGGATACTAAGTTTAGTTTTTTTACTAGTTTTTTTACACCGAAAGCTCCATAATCTAATTATGGAGCTTTTACTTTACTGAAGCGTGGTATTGAAACATCTTCAGCTATCGTTTGTAATAGTAGTAGTGCTAATCATCATCGTCATCATCATCATCATCATCACCATCGTCCCGGTTATTAATCTCGCTCTCGCCAGTAGGAATACACTCCTCTTTGAATCTAAGACTTCTTAAGCCACTTAGGAGTTCTATTTTACTTCTAGCCTCATCGTTGTAAAAGATAGCAAGATCTATAATCGTCCAGGTACCATTAATATCTGATAACTCCGGAAGCGTAATTTCTAAGTAAGTAAAAAGTGTCAGTTTGGTGGTAGCCCAAGTACCCGTATAAGTTTCTGATGAAGAAGTACTGACCTCAACACTTCCATCTGCTTTAAAATTGAATGAAAAACCTTCATAATCGTCTTTCTTACTGATTCCAAAAATGTATAGCTTGTCTATCTCCCAAGCATCACAAGTAGACCAAATGGTGGAAACCTCCTCCTCAGAACAATCATCACATTCTGAATCCTCCATATTATTATCTTCCTCATCACAGCTATCTTTAGAACTCTCAATAATAGCTTCTAATTGCTCCATAGTGTTGACATCTAATTCTGAGCCATCTTTTAATAAGACCAGTATCGGAAAATCTATATTCACTACATGATTATCTGTCAAATCATCTAAAAAATCTAGCAACTCATGATCATTCTTTACCGTATTAGCACTTAGAACTTCTGTAATGGTATTAAACAAAGAAATACCTATTGGATATTTTATATCAATACATTCAATATCATCATCAATACTATTCTCATCTCCACAAGCATTCCTGTAAACTTCAAGCTCGGCTGTATTTGAAACGATAGCTTCTGAATAATCTGCAAAAACTACCGTGGCTGGGTAAACTATTTCTAAGACATCGTCATCATCCGCATCTAAACTGAAAACATCATTGATGAGATCCAAATCTTCAATACTCAATACTTCTATAGCTACACCGTTAACCATAACATCTACTGGAAGTTTCATAGAAATGCAACTTGCTTGGTCTAAAATATTATCATAAGAACCATCATGTAAGGCTGTTCGTGTTAGTAGTGTATAGGCATTAGAACCAACAACCAGTCTATCTTGTGGTGTATCCCCCTCAAAAACTGACTCTTCTTTTCTACAAGAAGTGTTTAGAAGACTTAGAAAAAGTAATAAAAAACCTATTAATACGTTACTGTTTTTCATGGTTAGGATAAATTAATGTGTTTTGTGTACTACTATAACAACTCAACGTTAAAAACTCCTGAAAATTTTAGAAAAAAGTTTTTTGAAATTTTTGAAATAAAAAATATCGTATTGAAAAAAGACCTCCACGCAGATATTTGCAATGAAACATTATACGCCAATATCTATAATAAATATTCCCAAAGTTTACATGATTTTTTATATTACAAGTATGGAGAAAATTTAAATCCTGGTGATAAAGCGCAAGAAGCGTTTATAAAATTATGGGAAAATTGCAAAAAAGTAACCCTAGAGAAGGCTAAATCTTTTTTATATACTGTTGCTAATAATTTAATGCTGAATGAATACAAACATCAAAAAGTAGTACTAAAATATCAGAATGATGCTCCTAAGGACTACACGAACGAAACTCCGGAATTTCTTCTTGAGCAAGATGAATACTATAAAAAATACCAAAATGCGTTGGCTAAATTATCCGAAGACCAACGTACCGCTTTTATGCTTAATAAGGTAGAAGGTAAAAAGCATGAAGAAATTGCACAACTCTTAGGAGTAACAAGAAAGGTTGTAGAATACCGTATATACTCGGCTTTTGATCAATTAAAAAAAGAATTAGAAAATTTTAAGATAAAATAGTCAGGAGTTTTAGCTTCTTAGTTGTTTTATAATAAACGAGTAGATCTCATGGATAACAACAAATTAATACAGAAATGGTTGGCAGACGAACTAACGGAAGAAGAAAACAATGTTTTCGCTACCTTAGACGAAGCGCCTTTCTATACGAAAATTATCGAGGATGCTACTGTTTTCAAGGCTTCAAACTTTTCTAAAATGCCAGATTTCGAGACTTTTAAAGCTCGTATGGAAGAAGACAAAACTCCCGTTAAAAAACTGCAATGGTTTACGCCTATGCTTAAAATTGCCAGTGCCGTTGTAATCCTATTTGGTATTTACTATAGTTTCTTTTATACTACCCTTACTGATATTGAAACAAGTGTTGCGCAAAAAACAACTATTGAATTACCAGATTCTTCAAGAGTAGTATTAAATGCAAGCTCCGAAGTAAAATACAATGCGAATGAATGGGATGATAAAAGAGAAATTGAATTAAATGGAGAAGCATTTTTTGATGTTGCCAAAGGATCTAAATTTGATGTTATTACCCCTTCAGGAACCGTTTCTGTATTAGGTACAGAGTTTAATGTAAAACAAAGAGCTGGCATTTTTGAAGTCACCTGCTATGAAGGTACCGTGCGTGTAGTTACAGAAACGGGTACAGAGATATTGAAAGTAGGAGATAAATTTCTTGAAATTAACAAGACGATTAAAACAAGTAAACATACGGTGCCTAGTCCGCAATGGGTAAATAATATGAGCCAGTTTGAGCGCATTCCTGTATATGAAGTGCTTGCAGAACTTGAAAGGCAATACGCTGTTCAGATAAGCGCTCAAGATATAGACACCGAACAATTATTTACAGGAGGTTTTGTGCATAATAATTTGGAAGACGCACTTATGGCTATAGCTGAGCCATTAGGATTAACGTATGAAATACTAAAGCAAAACAAAGTACGTTTGCTTATTAGTGAGTAAGAAGTCTTATTTATATTTAGGAATAATCCTGCTATTTTTTAATAGTATACCTACACGTGCTCAAGAAACAAATACGGCACTACCTCTTGATAGTATACTAAGCACCATAGAATCTCACTATGATGTACAATTTAATTACGCATCTTCTCTTATAGAGAACGTAGCCGTGAACGCCATTGACACCTCATTATCTTTAAAAGAGACCATAGCAGATTTAAGACAATCATCTAATTTAAATTTTGTTTTTGTTTCCAAAAAAATCATCTCTATTAGAAAAAAGAAGCGGAAACTCTGTGGCTATATTACCGATAAAGACTCTGGAGAATTACTACCCTATGTGACCATCCAAAATGGAAGTGCTGGAACACTCACCAATGAAGCGGGGTATTTTGAAATAGAAGTCAATTCTGATGATGACATCATCTTTATTAGACATTTTGGACATAAAATTCTACAAAGACAAGTACGGTATTTTAGTAAAAGTAGTACCTGTGAGAACATCTACTTGGTTACCAACCACGAGCAGCTGGTAGAAATTGTGGTCTATGATTATTTAATTAGAGGTGTAGATAAATTAGACAATGGTACCTTTCAAATAGATTTTAATAAATTTTCAATACTACCTGGCCTTATCGATAATGACGTATTACAGGCGGTACAAGCCTTACCTGGCGTACAAAGTATTGATGAAACGGTATCTAATATAAATATACGTGGAGGCAGTAATGATCAAAATTTAATTACTTGGGATGGTATTAAAATGTACCAATCTGGTCATTTCTTTGGACTAATCTCTATGTATAATCCCAACATAACCCAAAAAGTAGAACTTCGAAAAAATGGCAGCAATGCATCAGATACCGATGGTGTTTCTGGAACCATTTCTATGGGTACTGACAAGTACATCAACCAAAAATTTAAAGGAAGTATCGCTGCTAACCTTTTAGATGTTAATGGCTACATTGATACCCCATTAGGAAAAAATGCATCTTTGCAAATTGCCGCAAGAAAATCTATCAGTGATCTTGTAGAAACCCCTACCTATTCTAAATACTACGAACGTATTTCTCAAGATACAGAAATAGAAAATGAAGCTTCTGTTAGAACCAATTCTGATATTGGATTTAATTTTTACGACACTTCCTTTCGATTATTAGTTACTCCTTCTGATAAAGACCGATTGCAGTTTAACTTCATTCACACGGCCAATAATGTCAGGTTTAATGAGACCGAAAATTCATTTGGGGCTCAAGAAATACAACAGAGTAATCTAAAGCAAAGTAGTATCGCTGGCGGCATACAATACCACAGAAATTGGACGGATACTTTTAAAACTGAAGTGAGCGCTTATGAGACCGATTACCAGTTAAAAGGCACGAACGTAAACATTCAAGAAAATCAACGGTTTCTTCAGAAAAACATTGTTTCTGAAACTGGAACAAAACTAGTAACCCGAACAAAACTGTCTCCTCAACTATCACTTACCAATGGATATGATTTTGTAGAAACCAAAGTTTCTAATTTAGATGACGTAGATGATCCTAGATATGTATTGCTAGAAGCAGAAGTACTAAGAGCTCATGGTGCATTCAGCGCCTTGAATGCATCAACAAAAAACAAGGAAACCCACTTTAATTTAGGACTTAGATATAATTACATTACCAAATTTGAAAAAACACTTTGGGAGCCAAGAATAAGTTTTAATCATGATTTTTGGAGCACTTTTAATGTTGAAATTTTAGGAGAGTATAAACACCAAAACACTTCTCAGATTATTAATTTTCAAAACGATTTTTTAGGAATCGAAAAAAGACGTTGGCAATTATCTAATGACAGTACCATTCCTATTATTAGAAGCAAGCAAGTGTCTTTGGGCCTAAGCCATAATCAAAAAGGATGGTTGGTAAATGTGGTGCCATTTTATAAAGAAGTACAGGGCATAACCACACAAAGTCAAGGTTTTAAAGATGCTTATGAATTTTCTAGAGAGCGCGGAAATTATGATGCTAGCGGGCTGGATGTATTGCTTAGAAAGCAATTAAAAAACTCTAGTAGCTGGATAAGTTACTCTTATCTTAGAAGTGACTATACTTTTGAGACTTTACAAGAGGAAAGCTTTCCGAGTAATTTTGACATCACAAACACCATTACCGCAGGTTCTAATTATACAATAAAAAACCTATTATTAGCAACAGGATTAAATTGGCGAACAGGAAAACCTTTTACTAGACCTATTATAGGGAATGAAGTAGAAAATGGTGATATTAATTATGGTGAAGCAAATAGCAGTAAACAAAGTGATTATTTACGTTTAGATGTGTCTGGCAGGTACCAAATTAATTGGCTTAAAAAAACCAAGTTAGAAGTTGGCGTTGCGTTATGGAATATATTAAATAGAGATAACTCTATGACTTCTTACTATAGACTAGATGCCTCTGAAAATATACAAAAGGTAGATCAGAGCTCTCTTGGTCTCACTCCCAATGCCACCGTAAAGCTAATTTTTTAAATAAAAATATTAGGCTACACATTGTGGGGGGAACAATTGCGGTGTAGCCCAATAGTTAGTTGTCAATTTTTATAATATCATAAGTAGGATTAAGAATTGGATTAGAATAAAAATACCTAGTCCAATTAGAAACTTTTTATACTTAGCTAGTATAGTTTTCATTTCTTCATTTTGAGTAATCTTTAGAGCAGAAATTCGTTCATGTAAATCCATAATGTCCGCTGTTCAACGTTATTACTAAAAAATAAATGTCAATCTTGGTACTGCAATCTGGGGCTATAACACCAAAGATTTTCATTTGCAAAACATAACACTATTACTTTGTAATCTATAGGAGCTGCATAAAGTTGGGGGAAACTAAATACAGCTTGTTTATAAATGACAAAGATTATAGTACCATATATAGAATTGAAAATTGAATAATTGCAACTACTCCAATACCAATAATAAATTTATTACAGTTAGCGAAGATTGCATTAATCTCTTCCATTCCATTTGTCTTTACTCCGTAGGTTTGTTCATGTATAGTCATCATCTTTTCTTTTTCATTGCTTATATAAATAAAACAACCATCTACTTAAAACTCCTGAAAAAAATCCAATTTTTTTCAACCTAAACTAAAAAACCCAAGGAAACAGATGTTCCTTGGGTTGTATTATAAAACGCTAGGTACTAATTACCAGTAAACTAACGCGTAAAAGTTTGGGTATCTATTAATTTTCCGTTTAGAAAAAAATATATAAAATTCAAAAAAATCCTGGTATTAGACCATTGTTCCGAATAATAAATGACAAAGAATGAACGCTATCACCGAAAGAATAATTCCGATTAAAAAAACATGAAACGATTTACGAAGGAGTCTAAATTTTTGGTCTATTGTTTTACCTAAGTGATAAGTATCTTTTGCTATAGTTTCATACAACTCATCTCCTTTGTACATTAAACCGGTCATCTGCGTTACATACTCTTCTTCATTCATAGTATTGAAATTCCCATAAAACAATAAGTTGTTCGTATGCTTCTCCCCATGTTTTAATTCTGGCCTCGTAGCAAATATTGCAAACGCTATGGATATGATGTTGGTAAGCAACATCATTACCACAGGATATATTAAATGAGGGTCTTTATCTAGTTGCCCATAGACGGTACCTAAAATTATAGATAGGATAAGGGCATTTATAGAAATCAATATGTTTGATTTCCGATCAATCATCGTGTTAAGCGTGTATTGATTTTTAGAAACTAAGCGAAATAAGGTTTCCGCACCACGTTCTGACCTTGGTTCTACCTTAGCCAATTTCTTTTTTAATGCCTTTAAGCCATCCATATCAATATTTAATTCTTCCATTAAATATTTACTTTCTGCTTTTTGTGTTTTTTTATCTTTTGGCTCCATACGGATTAAAGTTAGCTATTTTATGATTTAAAAAAAGAGGGCATCGGAATGTTAAATTTCTCATAGACGCCATAAGGTATTCCTATATCTGCAATAAAAATTTTAGTTTTAAGGGAGAGTGTATTCAGAATTTGCTTAGGTGCTGCCAAGGTAAGCACTTGATCTGCTAGGAACATAGGCTGCGTGCCATCTTCTGAAATCCCCATAGGAATATCTAATGAAATTTTAAAAGCATTAACACTATTGGCTGCTTGCATTCTACTTAAAAATACGTCACTCAATGGAAGCCTTTGTGAGAAACCCAAATAGGCATCAACCCAAATATCAGGTGTTGCTATTACTTCTTTTTTCGCTCCAAACAGCAGTGCACGCTCTAATTGCGCTGCAGGCAAGTCTTTGGTAATAGCAACAGGGATATCTAAATACACTTTAAAACCCCAAGCTGCCAACCTACGTGCGGCAACTAAACCACCACCACCATTATTACCATTACCTACCCCTATTAAAATAGTAGAGGCTTTAGTAGCTGATAATGCAATCAAATTAGCTAATTGCAAACCTGCACTTTCCATCATTAAAGGTATAGGCAAATTGTACTGTGCAACTGCTAGGTAATCCATCTCCTTAAAAGAAGCTAGTGATAATGCCTCCTCAGATTTAAAATGATTTTCTATCAAAATTATAATGCCTTATACGTTAAGATTGTTTCTTTAAAAAATGCGATTGCTTTTTCTTCCTCTAAACCTTTCATAGGGTTTATAGCTCCTTTGAAACCTTCATTTTTCCAATTTCCTAAAGATAATTTTTTAAATTCTTCTGTACTAATACCATCATGCCCGTTGTATCCACTAGTGTACAAATAAAAATCAGCTACTAGCGTATCTGGTATGGCCATACCAAAACCTACACTAACATTTTCAGGTTTATCCAAGGTTATAAAACCTCCACTATCAAAGTGATGCGGCCAAACCCGAATGGTAGTGTCTAAATTTAGCTCTTTGACTATCGCTTCTAAAGAATTTTGAGCAATGGTACGTAGCTTTACCAAACGAGTAAGTTCTTCTTGTGCTGGCTTTTTAAACGTAAAATCAGCTGTTATTTTTTCGTAGGGTAAGTCATAATGTAATGCATAACTATAAGGTGTATTTCGTTCTAAAACTTCCGTTACATGCTGTATCCATGTAACTATTTCTTTATGCGTTTTACCGTCTAGAAAAATAACCCCCAGTTGCTCTTCATTGCGCAACCAACTGAGTGAAAAATTCTGATAATCTAGCGCTATTCTATAGCCATTATCATTTAAAGGCCATGTTTCCAAAGAACCTTTTTCTGTATTGAATCCGAGGTTGGTATGGCTATCATCTGCCTTTTTATCTAAAAAATTAATCCCGGCTGTTGCTAGGTATTGGGCTGCAATATGAATTTGATTTGTCATGAGTAAATTTTAAAGATTAGTACCAGCATACGGTATCCCTGTTAAATGGTGCATTTCTCTATTAAAGGTTGATAAGTCTTCCTGATTAAATTTAGAGATGTCATCATAACCACATGCTCTTGCAATTACTTTGATTAGATTATTGGTGGCATCAAAATAATTATGCAATTGCTTGGCCGAAGCATCAATAATTAATCGGCTTCTTAATGATTCTTTCTGAGTGGCTATTCCTACTGGGCAGTTATTGCTTCCACAAGCACGCATTCCCAAACAGCCAATAGCTTGTAATGCAGCATTAGAAACCGCAACAGCATCTGCGCCCAACATTAATGCTTTTCCATAATCTTCTGCAATTCGCAGTCCACCTGTAATTATCAAGGTTACCCCTGTAGCATTTACTTTATCTAAATATTTACGCGCTCTTGCTAAAGCCGCAATAGTGGGTACATTTATATTGTCTCGTAAAATGGTAGGAGCAGAGCCTGTACCTCCTCCACGGCCATCAAGAATAATATAATCTACTCCCACATCTAGTGCAAACTGAATGTCTTTTTCTATATGACTTGCCGCTATTTTAAATCCTATTGGGATTCCGCCTGTACGCACTCTTACTTTATCTGCAAAGGCTTTAAAATCTTTTACCCCATGAAAATCTGGAAAGGTTGCTGGTGATATTGCTGTTTCACCTTCTTTTAAACCTCTTACCTCAGCAATTTCTTTACTTACTTTACTTCCTGGCAAATGACCTCCAGTACCTGTTTTTGCTCCTTGACCGCCTTTGAAATGAAACGCTTGTACATGATCTAATTTATCCCAAGAAAAACCAAACTGTGCAGAGGCAAGCTCATAAAAATATTTGCTATTATTTTCTTGTTCTTTAGGAAGCATACCCCCTTCTCCTGAGCAAATACCCGTACCTGCAAGTTCTGCTCCTTTTGATAATGCAATTTTTGCTTCTCTTGATAAAGCACCAAAACTCATATCACTAACAAACAAAGGAATATCTAAGCTCAATGGTTTTTTGGCATTAGGACCAATAACCACCTTAGTAGCCACATCTTCTTCATCTAACAAAGGGCGACTCGCTAATTGTGCCGGTAAAAACTGAATATCACTCCATTTTGGAAGTGTATTTCTATCTACCCCCATAGACGCAGAGAAACCATGATGGCCAAGATTTTTTAATCCGTTTTTAGCCAATTCTTTTATATACCCTGTATAAGGTTCTGTTTCTTCAGGGTGCGTATCTGCGTAAGCCCCTAAATATTCATCCCGATTAAAAGGTTGTGCGTGCTTTTCTAAATAGGCATCAATTTCTACCTCATCTACGAAGAGCTCTCCGTTTTCAACTTTTGTTGTAAACTTATGCAGCACTTCGTTATTATTATATTCAGAAACACCGGTATCATACCGATAATCCCAACCATGAACCCCACAGATAAGGTTATGACCATCCATGTGCCCATCAGACATCAATGCCCCTCGATGCAAGCACCTTCCATAGAGTACCGATATCACATCATCAAACTTAACAATGACCAAATCAAGACCATTGATTAAGGCGTGAGCCGGTTTTTTGTTTTCTAATGATTTTACTTGCGCAATAACAATTGGTTTTTTCATAGTATATTGGTTTTTAGTATTAAAATGAGAATCCGAGTACAAAGACAATTCTACCTCCATCTGTACTATTAAAATAGCCAAGATTAGCTGTTAAAGCTTCTGCTCCAACGACCCATAATGACCCTCCAACAGAGTTATGCCAAACGTTAGAGTTATCATCAGTTGTCCAAACACGACCATAATCAAAACTTCCTGTTACGCCAAAACGAATAGGAATGACACTTGTTTTTAGACCTCCTAAGGGTATTCTTACATCCGTATTCTGATAAAAAGATTGTTTCCCTGTAAAGCGTTCATTTCTAAACCCTCTAAGGCTATTGTTTCCTCCTATTGTAGCACCATGATAAAATTCAAAATCATCGCCAAGAATAACTTCACCGCCTAATTTAGTAGCCAATACTAAACTACCACTTTTTGTAAGCTTATGGTTTATTGCTAATTCTGGTTGTAGGTATCCAAAACTATTTTCTGCTGTGGTATCATCAATATTTGTTTTGTACCCTGCTGTTAAGCCCATATTTAATCCTAAGGTAGGAAAAGCGGCGCTATCCTTATTCTCATAACTGTAGGTAGCTTCAGCTCCGCCATAAATCTGATGCTCAAAAATTGTATTGCCTTCTGGAAGGTTTGCTACAAAACGGTCTTCTGTATTTTCAACATCAAATGATTCTACAAGTGGTTTAAACTGAAAGAATCCTCCGTTTGCACCTCTCCAATTTAAAGAGACAGCTGCATTCCACTTCCGTATTCTAACTCTATTAAAATCTAAATCATTATCATCTTTATCATATTCCGTTTCATTACCAAACCCAAAGAAATTTTCAGCAAAATTTGGACTCGTATACAAGCCTTCTATTCCAAAATTCCAATGCTTGAAAATATTAGAAAACTCTCCTTTATACGAAACATCAAAACCCGATGTACTTGTATAATAAGCGGCATTAATACTGTGCTTATAGGTAAATGGATTTCTTTGCAAACCATAATAAGCATGATTACTAAGTACACCCACCTTAAGACCATCATCTGGATTAACCGCAATTATAGGCAAGAGTTGATCAAAACTATATTTTACTTTCTTGTGATCATAATTGTTAATGCTATAATCATCTACAAGCCATTTTTTAGATTTTTTATTGACAATGGTATTTTCTTTACTCTTATAATCGTATATTTTTACTTTCTTGGTGTTTTTAAAGTCATAGGTATCATTCTTCTTACCTCCAATTATTTTTATATTCACAAGGTGATCTCCTTCGCCTTCTACGACAAATGTGTCACTACCATCAAGGCCATATATCCATATTTCTTTGGTAACATCTCTAGAAAAGGTACGGTTTAGAATTCCTAAATCTTTACGGTCTATTCTTATGTTTGTTTGACCATTTGGAAGCCTCGTAATTTTAAAATCGTCTGATTTTTGTGTTCCAGTGACTACCTCAAATTTATTTAAATACAAATAATATGCATTGGCGATTTTTAGAAGATTTTCACGTCTTCCTTTTAGCTTCTCTTTAATATCTTCTATTGTAGCCCCTTTAATTTCTGCAGGGATATTTTCAAAAGCCTTTTCTATATCAGCATCAGAAAGTCCTTCTTGAATTGCTTTTGCCTGTTTTTCCCACTCTTCCCAACCAGAAGCATTGATCAATGTTAGATCTAAATGGTAAGGAGATGACGCAAACCATTTTACGCTTCTTAAATCATCATCATAGGTTTGCATTTTACGCAAACCTGGTATGGCTCTAGTTAAAAAACTGATAAGCGCACCGTCATACTTTGAAAAAGCTTGATCTCGATCTCTTGGAATAGGCTTACAATATTCTGTACCATCATCGTTTTTAAAAAGTGCCCAACGCCATTGATCTTCATGTCTGTCCCAATCTCCTAAAAGCATATCGAAAAGACGTGCTTTAATATAAGAAGGTTCATCTACAACAGATTTACCTGATTTATGGATTTCTTGTAAAACATCAGCAGTACTTAAAATTTTAACAGGTGTACCAAAAGATTCTGACGCTAATTGGGTATCTCCTACATGCTCTTCTAACATATACAATTCATCACCAAAATCATCATTAAACTCTACTAAGGCTTTTTGCTTAGGAATGTAATAAATCTCTGGGTTGGTATGAAAAACCCCTACAGCATCTGATAAGCCCCCAATAGCAAAAGGAGTATATGGATGCGAAGTGGTATAGAAATCTGAAAGAAATTTATCTACAACGGTACCATCTAAAGCATCACCAATATAAGTGTCTTGAAAAGCATTGGCTTGTAAAAATTTAGTGGTACTCTTTTTTAAAGCCCGCATTACAAACTGTTGTCCGTTTTTATCTTCTAATCTAAGTGATTTTGATTGTTGTCCACCTCCACGTTTCACAGGTGTTAATCCACCTTTTAACGTATCTAAAAGAACCACAGGAACATGTACTTCTTTCCCGTAGTATTCTCTATAATGATCTCCCCAAAGTGCCTTATACACACCACTCTTAGTTGTTTCTTCCTTGGTATACACTGCAGCAGATTTTTTAGAAGGAAAATTACTTTTGGTTGCGTGTGCCTCCGTCTCTTCTTCCAAACCACCTTTTAATATAGTTGATGTAAAAACTTGTTTTGAAACTCCGTTTTCAAGTGTAAAAAAATGTACGACAACTTTTCCGTTCACTCCAATATCTAAACGTGCGTAGCCATTTTTTGCTAGTGCAAACTGCCCATTATCTTCTTTTTTTACTGCTTCTAAATCTCCCGCCGCTCCACTAATAATTTGAGGAACTGCAGCATTAAGGTATTGTAGATTTTTACCATGGCCAGAAAGAAAAATAACATCCTCTGCTCCTCTAGCTATAGTTTTAAGCCTTTGTCTTAAACTTCTATATTGCGCGTTCTGAAAATCATTAACATTAAAACCACCTATATTCGCCCATAAGCCTTGTCTTGTATTGGTTTCTATAGGATGGTGCATCGCTATAAGAATAATTTTCCCTTGTGCTTTTTTAATTCTGTTTTCGAATTCTAAAAAGAATAAATTTCTATTCTTAATTTCAGCGTCTTCATTGATATATACATTCTGATTCCAATCTTCTAAATACCATTGAGAATCTACAGTTATTAAAACCACATTTTCAGAAATGTCATAAGCATCTATAGGCTCATCATTATCAGGATAAAATTTAGCTTTACTATTTTTATTGATATGCTTTTCAATATCCTTTAAACGCTTGTAGCCTTCTTTTGACCATTCTTGACTACCACCAATAAATATGGCTTCTTTCTTAAAATCATTTATGATTAAGAGTTGCTCGTTAAGTGAGGCTTCATAATTTTCTTTAGGAGCCTCGTTACCCAATAAAAGAAGCATAGGGTTTTCTGCAGCTTTTGCCGATAGCGCTATTTGAGAAAGGACCTGTGTATTTGTTACATCTGAAGTGTTCCCTGTCATGTAAATAGTTTTTTCAATTTCTTGTGAAAAAACTAAACTGGAACTTAGTATCGCAGTTAGCGATAACAAAAGGTTGCGTATTTTAAAAGTTTTCATTTTTGAACCGTTGGTTGTTAATTTAATATTTTTTAAGCTGAATAATTTTAAGCGTAATTAAAAGTGAAAAAATTGCAAAAGACAAATAACACATAGGGATACCCCCATCTGTTTTAGGACACTCACTATGTCCTAAATATTGCATCACCGAAGCGATTATTGCAATTACAAAAGCTAAGCCTGTAAAAAGGAAATACAACACATTCCATTTCTTTTTTAAATGCGCTACAAGAGGAACTAAAAAACAAAATAAGACAATAATACATGCTGGTACCATTCCTATTTTAGGGCAGCCATTTCCTGTTTGCACTTCTTCTAGAACAAGCCCTCCGACTCCTATAGTTCCAACAATAAGTAACGATAGAATTAGGCTATAACTATTAATCTTCATTACGCAATTGACAGGTTGGGCACTCTAAACCATTAACCGTACTTTTTAATCGTATACCACTTAAATTTGTGACGATAAAATCTTGAATAAAAGCATGCTTACGTTCTTTATTATTGACTTCTATTTGAATGTCCTTATACTTTTCACGAATAACATTCCCATATTCTTGGTCTCCCCAACAATTAGGACATACTGATTCAGGGATGGCATCAAAAATATCTGGTCTTTTATTGAAAACTGATTTTAAAATATTTTTCATATTATTGATTTATAGTGTCTTTTAACATCAGTTTCATTGCTAACAATTTTTCTTTTTGAACATCTACAATGGTATTTACCTTAGGATTCAGAAGCTCTTCTACCTTACCATTGGAATATTGGATTGTAATTTTATTCACCGTAGTTTCATCTCCTAATCCAAAATTTAATAAGGCAGTTTGATCACTAGCAAGACCTTCTCCAGTAACCAACCAATCTGTTAGTTTTTTCGTTGGCGTTTCTACAGTGACTTTAGCCCCCATAGTTACTGCATTTTCTACTAAATTAATTTGAATATGATTATTTGACCCACCTTCGTTAAGATACGCAAAAGCTGGTCCATCTATATTGGTCCAAATTAAATCTAGATACCCATCCTTATTAAAATCACTTACCAAAGCGGTTATCCCGTAAAAAGGATTTTCAACACCACTTTCCTTTTCGGTAGGCACAAAAGTGTGATCTTCTTTCTGCACTAAAAATCTTCCTGGTAGTTTAAACAGTTTACTAAATGGAAAATCAACATAATTTTCTGCTACAATTAAATCTTGAAGTCCGTCATTATTCATATCTGCAAAAGTGCATCCCCATGAAAATTCATAATCAGCAATTTTGGCATCCTCTGCAGCATCTGTAAACTTAAAATTACCTTCATTTTTAAAAAGAATCCACTTATCTGTGTATAACTCTTTATTTTTAATATCACCACTCGCCATAAAATCTGGTGCGGTAGTACCTACATTAGAAAACATAAAATCTACAAGACCATCATTATTATAATCCCCGACAGCCAAGCCCATAGGGTAAGCAAATTTCTTTGTTAAAGGGTTCTCTTTCATGGTGAAGGTTAAATCTCCATTATTCTTATACGTTCTAGCCTCTCCGGTATCATGAACCACCACCAAGTCTAACCAAGAATCATTATCAATGTCTACAAAAACACCTTGAAATGTATTGTGTATATATTCTAATCCTGCTTGCTTGGTGATGCTAACAAATGTATTATCTCCATTGTTTAATAATAACTCACTCGTAGCACCATAGTCATAACGTTCAAAAATATTCTGGCCTTCCATTAATTCTTTTTTAAGGTAGGTAGACAGGAAAATATCTAAATCGCCATCTTTATCTATATCGCCTACTGTAATCCCAGCAGGTGTAGATTTTTTATTGATGGGCGTTTCAATCTTCTGAATGGTAAAAACACCGTCTGTATTATAATAAATATACAGACCGTCTTCACGACCTAGTACTAAATCTGAAAATCCGTTATTATCCATATCGGCAGATACAGCTCCTAAGGTGGTCATTGTATTTCCTTTTTTAGCCAAACCAACTTCTTCAGAAATTAAAACAAATGCATGATCTCTAAAGGCATAGATAGCATCTTCTTGATCCATTCCGCCACCAAAGAATACTTCATCAATATTATCATTATCAATATCAATAAGTGCCGATGGTGCTATAGGCAACGATTTATCACCCCTATATTTATGGGTGAAATCTAAAGGAATACTCGTAAATTTTGGAATTTTCTCTGCGGCTATACTAACATCGTATTTGTCAGAAACGGAATCTTTCCAGAAACGAAAAAGGACGATCCCTATCATTAATACTAAAGCGATGCCTAGTACTTTTAAAATCTTTTTAATCATGATGTAATGGTTTTATAAAATTGTTTAGTTGATATATGGATAGGCTAAAAAGTATGAAATGAGTGATATTCATTAAAATAGGTAAGGTATGCTGCCCAATAGAGGGTATTGCTAGACCACTAAGCGCTATGGCTATTAAAATTGTTATCGGATTAAAAAATGCCATCCATTTTTTATAGTAGGAGCCTCCTTTTAAAATAGCACTCACAAAAGTGATGGATAATAGGGCGATTACTACGCGTAATGCCTGTACCAATATCTCTGCATGATTGGTATAATGCGCTATTAGGTTTTTATAAACTTCTGGATCTATAGCCTCTTTTAAGTGCACAATATTCCCTATTGTTGCTCTGGAACCAATCCAAATACCACCTACTGCAAAGGCAATAAAACCTAAGCCAAGCGTAAGTCTAGCGAGTGTTTCACTGCCAGACCTTAACATTAAATAAATATGAATATAACCTGCAAAATAGAATGGAAGTCCTATGACTGCTAAAAAATGGCCAAGCGTCATGTGCTCTAGGCTTACAAACGCAAAAAATTCGTAGTCTTTTGCATGTCCTAAAATATTGGGAGAATAATGTAGTAGGTACTCTCCTATCCCTACGAATAGGGCTCCTAATAACCCTAGGTATCCTAAGATTTTAATGGTCGTATTGGTATTCATAAATGGTATGGTCTAGTTGGTTGCTATAGTAGCTTGTTTAGCTTTCAATTGTTTTTTGTTTATTATCGAAATGTATTTTGAATCATAAAATATTTTTTCGTCCTTACGCAAAGTGCTTAACACATTGTTTACTGTTTGTCGTGAGGTATTGGTCAAGTTTGCAATATCTTTATGAGATAGTAGGTTTTTAGCTTCAATTTTATGCTCCTTAACTACTCCAAATTCTTCGATGTATGATTGGATAAAATCTTCTATCCTTGTTTTACTGTCTTTAAATAAAAGATTCTCTAGCCTATTCTCTAATTTTTGAATTCGTAATCCATAAATCTTAAGAATTCTATTTTTTAATGAACTATGCTTCTCTACAAGTCTTTCCATTGTATCAGATTCTATATAGCAAATGATAGAATCCTCAAGCGTTTGCGCCACTTCATTTGAAGCCGCTTCCAAATTAAATAATGAAAGTTCTCCAAAAATATTACCATTTTTAACGATGTACTTTGTGGTATTACTAGAGGCATCCATGATTTTAACTGCGCCTTTTTTTAAAAAGAAAACACACTTCTTATTGCGGGTACCAATTTGTATGGTTTGCCCCTTATCAATATTTTCCATCTCTAACAAATCGCACATTTCCATCATTGCAGACATCCCTAATTTTTTAAATAGATTAAAATCTTGTAGAAACCAATATGTCGTAAGTGTTTTCAATACTTGCTGATTTTAAGCTAATTATAAAACTAGGGCTAATTGCCGTGACTAGCATCTAAAGTATTTTCTTAAGTTACCTCAGGCGACACTTCAAACCCATTTATCTCCATAAGAGATTATAGTATTGGACGCCACAAAGGATCAATAATTACATTTTGTAATTATTTAAACGTTAACAACTTTGGGTTATTATACATTTTAACACGTAAAAAGCTACAAAAATACATAAAGCACTTAAAGTGCATATTGCAGAAGAAAGAAGACGAGAACTTGCATTAGAGAGCCGTAGCGTCTATAATTACAATAGAACTGATGCCGCTTAACAGGTCATATCAACACCGGAGTAAATGTAGGAAAGTTGAATTATCACGCAAGTGAAATTGAAACTTCAATAATGGAGCAAACTTTAGGTTATTGACCGCTATTTTGGTTCATAATGAAAATCGCAGAGCTATACTCCACTCTTTTTTTTATACCTTAAAGCATGGTTTTTTAGAACAAATTTAAGGCAACGTATGCTGTTTTTATACTTGATATTTTAGCATCATGCGAGGTCCATGCGAAGTACATTTTATCGCCTACTCTTTCCATTTGAGGAAACCCAGTGTTTCGAGAGTCGCCCAATACACTTATAGAAATTGGCGTAGATTGTAGCCCATTTTTAGTTACTTTCATCGCTTTTAAGTAGGTTGTTTTCGCTATCGTTTCCATCCAACTTACTATAGCAGTATCGGGGTTTAGCATTTCAACATCTACCCTGCCCAAAGTTTCCTTTTTGCTAATTAGGATAGGTTCTAAAAAATCTTCGCCTCCGTTTTCAGAAAAGATTAATTGCACTTTTGGCTCCCCATTTACCGCTGTAAACCAAGCAACTACTATATTATTATCTATAGCATCTACTTTAGGGCCGTTCACAGGACAGCCATTTATTTCCCATCCGTCCTTATGAATAAATTTAGGAGTCGTCCATTTCCCATCTACGCGTCTTGTAATGGCAATATCTCTAATCTCCTCATCCGTACGGTCTCGGTATAAAACAATAGGGCCATTAGCCGTAATTGCCGCAGTAGTTTGGCAACAGCTACAGGTTTTAGGATCTAAAAGCACCTCTTCGCTAACGATACCTTCTGAAGAAACCTTAGCAGCTCTAAGAGCCATAGTACCTACATGACCCGCATGGGCATCAGCTGTATCAGGCATTGTGTTTCTCCCATCTAGCCAAGTGATAAAAAATGAATCCTCTTGATAAGGTAAAGCCGTAACAAAACCATGTTCTGTTTTTGTATTATCGGTATGTAATACCTTCTGTGTTTGCCATTTTGAGACATCCTGCGGCAAAACATTTAATTTGATATCATATGCGAAAGTTTCTTTGGAAGATTTTTTAAGGTAATGCGCAAGCAAGTTTCCATTATTCTCTGTAATGGTTGGATAATCTGCCCAATTCACAAACCAATCTTTACCTGTTATAATTTCCTTAGGCTGCTCCCATTTGCCATCTTTTAAATAGGAGTAATTAAGTTGCGTTACAGAATCATTGATCCTTTTTACCCAAGAGAGTATGGTTTGTTCCGTATTTGAAAACAAATGCGGTAATGATGTTTCTGTTCCTCCAGGAAATGCTAAAGGGTGTACCAACACTTCATTTTTTTCTGAGGATGTTTGCTCTTTCTTTTTAGACGTACATGAAACAAATAACGCTAGTACTATGGTTGCTGTTAGGAAGGGTATAAGCTTCATTTAGTTGAAATTTTTTAGTTTCTTAATCATTTCGGGTGAATCCCAATCAGATACACCATTAATTATCATGACTTGCTCTCCTTGCTCGTTATACATAAATGTGGCTGGTAACGCATAAATTTTTAATTGCGATAGGGCACCAGTGTAACGTATCAAATTAAGTTTAACATTCATGTGAGCTCTAAAATTGTTTATGGTTTCAATGGACTCATCGGTAGCTAAAAGAAAGACATAATTGTCTTCTTTCAATAATGCCATGGCGCGCTCTAAAGAAGGCATTTCCTCAACACAAGGCCTACACCATGTTGCCCAAAAATTCAGCAATATTTTCTTGCCTTTATAATCATTTAAAGAAATAGGATTACCCTCTAAATCCGTATATAAACTAGAAGGAGTGGCTACTACATCCATCTCATTTACCGAATCAATAGGTTTTTTTTCTATTTGATTGCATGAAAATGAACAGACTAAAAGTAAAATTGTGATTCCAAGGTGTCTTCTCATATGCTATTAATACCTCCCCAAACAAAAATAACAAATTAAACCCATGAAGCACCAGGATGCACAGGAAGTGCTATAAAATAAAAAACCATCACTTTTAGTGATGGTTTGTGGAGAATACCGGAGTCGAACCGGTGACCTCTTGCCTGCCAGGCAAGCGCTCTAGCCAGCTGAGCTAATCCCCCGAATAGACCCTTCAAAGAACGTCTATTTTATTTGTGAATCAAAGTGAAAAATTAATCTTTCTTTACACTTAAAACTAAAACGGGAACTGGAGAATAAAACTCTTCTTTTGATATGGTATTCTTTTCCCATAAGGTCTTAAAAAAACCTCTTCTTCTTCTAAAAACACATAGTAAATCTGGGTGCTGCGCTTGAAAGTGTTCCAATACTCCTAAATACGTAGTGGCATTTTCGGTTAAAGTAAGCTGAGAGCTGATATCCATTAAAGCGGTATTGATTTTTAAATCTGCATCGGTATATCCAGGTGTTTTTACCAATAAAAGATTCACTACAGAGCCAAATTTCTTTTTAATCTGAATTAATGGCACTAAAATTCTATTACGTTTTAACACCCCTGATTTAAATGCGGTAAGTATTGTTCTATAAGGTGCAAACACACTTCCTTTAGGTACAATTAAACTAGGAATATTTGTTTGCTTTACAATTTTACCAGAAGTATTCCCTAAGAACAAACCTTCTTTTATATCATTACTTTTAGGAGAAATAATAATTAAATCTATTCCTAATTCCTTATTAATATCTTTTACACCACTCACAATACCTCCATTGTAGGTTGCAATCTTAATGACAACATCTTTAGCATCGACCTTCTCTATTATTTCTTTTAAACGCTCAATACTATTTTCTGTAATTTTTCCAGAAACGTTACTCAATGTACCGGCGTTGGCAGACACACTAAATACTTCCATTACATAAATTTCGGAAGAAAACTGAGTCGCAAAATCTACTGCGTATTGTAAAGTTTCATGAGAATCTGGTGAGGTACCAATCGGAACTAATATATTTTTCATGTGTAGAAATTGTTTGTTTTAGTAGTCTATATTTTTTTAGTTGAAACAAAAAGCAATCGCAATAAATTGATTTCAAAAAATGCACTACGCTTTTATTTTATATCTTTTAAATTTACAAATAATAAAGAAATATACTAAAAAAATGCGTCGCGCAAAGATATTAGAAATTCCCGATATTCTTAAAATTACTAGAGCCTGTGCTTTAAAAATGTCTAATAACGGTATTCATCAATGGAATGAACATTATCCATCAAAAGACGCTTTTGAGAACGACATAGAGCGAAATGAATTGTATGTCCTAGAAGAAAATTCTAAAATTATAGGCACTATTGTTATTTCTACCCATATGGATCAGGAATACCAGCCCATAAAATGGCTCACAGAAAATAAAAACAACATTTATATTCACAGACTATCTGTGCATCCCGAGAACCAAGGAAAGGGCTATGCTCAAAAAATGATGACTTTCGCTGAAAATTACGCCAAGCAAAAAAATTATAGCAGTGTAAGATTAGATACCTTTAGCCAAAATAAAAGAAATCAAAAATTTTACGAAGCTCGGGGCTATAAAAAACTAGGCGATATCTACTTTCCAAAACAAAGTATACATCCTTTTCATTGTTACGAGCTTGTACTATAAATTCCTTTTTACTTGAAGAATACCATCACTTTTAAAGACATTAATAAACTGGCAATCCCGGCAACTATTGCGGGCATAGCAGAACCCTTACTTTCTATTACAGATACTGCAATCGTTGGCAATATTGAGGTAGATGGTATAGAATCTTTGGCTGCGGCAGGTATTGTAGGTTCTTTTTTATCTATGCTAATTTGGATTTTAGGGCAAACTAGAAGTGCCATTTCTACCATAATCTCTCAATATGTTGGGGCCGGAAAAAAAGAAGCAATAAAATCATTACCCGCACAAGCCATCTATTTGAATATTGGGCTGAGTATTTTAATTTTACTATCTACCATCTTTATTGTAGACGATATCTTTAGATTCTTAAACGCTACAGGGAAAATTTTAGAGTACTGTATTTCCTATTACTCTATTAGAGTTTGGGGCTTTCCACTAACCCTGTTCACCTTTGCCGTAATGGGCATTTTCAGAGGATTACAAAATACATTTTACCCCATGCTCATTGCTATTGTTGGTGCAGTTCTCAATGTGTTTCTTGATTATATTTTTGTTTACGGAATTACAGATATTTTAGAGCCTATGTACTTAGAGGGCGCGGCATGGGCAAGTTTACTTGCACAGGCAGTTATGGCTATTATGGCTTTTATTTTACTCTTGACAAAAACAACTATTCGCTTAAAACCTGAACTTCCTTTACATCCAGAATTAGGCAGACTCATCATCATGAGTTTAAACTTATTTGTAAGAGCCTTAGCACTTAACATTGCGCTAATATTAGCTGTTAGAGAGGCCACAGCACTTGGCGATAAGTATATTGGCGCGCATACCATTGCCATAAATCTATGGCTTTTCTCTGCTTTTTTTATTGATGGCTATGCTGCTGCCGGTAATATTATGGGAGGAAAACTACTGGGGAGTAAAGACTATGACGGTCTCTTTTTACTGGCAAAAAAAATTATGATATATGGTGTACTTGTCAGCCTATTGCTTATGACCTTAGGCTTTATTTTTTACACCCCGATTGGAACCTTTTTCTCCAATGACATTCCGGTACTGAACGCTTTTTATAGCATCTTTTTTATTGTAATTCTAGGGCAACCTATAAATAGTATCGCATTTATATTTGACGGTTTATTTAAAGGTTTAGGTGAAATGAAATATTTGAGGAATACCTTATTAGCTGCCACTTTCCTAGGTTTTATTCCCGCTTTATTTATCGGGAAATTTTTTGGTTTAGAACTCCAAGGTATTTGGATCGCATTTACCCTCTGGATGTTTATCCGTGGTGGTGCCTTGGTTATCGAGTTTAAAAGAAAATTTGTGCCGCTTAGAACTTTATGATGAGCCTTAGGCTCTCTTATTTTTTATTTACTTTTGATATAAATTACAATATATGGCTACTACAAGACCTAACGGAAGTCTTTTTACGAAAATAGAAAACAAGGTGGCAACCCTAGAGTTTGGCCATCCAGCAAGCAACTCCTTTGTAAGTGAATTACTAGATCGGTTAGCAAGTGAGTTCTCTAAACTTTCAGCAAATAAAGAGGTTACCGTAATTATTCTTAAATCTGAAGGCGATAGTACTTTTTGTGCTGGCGCATCTTTTGATGAATTGGTAGCCGTATCTACACTGGAAGAAGGAAAAGTTTTTTTTAATGGCTTTGCAAAGGTTATCAATGCCATGCGTACGTGTAGCAAAGTAATTGTTGGACGCGTACAAGGTAAGACGGTTGGCGGTGGTGTTGGTTTAGCAGCCGCCTGTGATATTGTTTACGCTACAGAAAGCGCTTCAATTCGTTTATCTGAGCTTACTATTGGCATAGCTCCTTTTGTGATTGAGCCAGCCGTAGAGCGCAAGCTAGGAACTGCTGCTTTATCTGAATTATCCTTATGCCCTACAGCATGGAAAAATGCGTACTGGGCGCAAGAGAAAGGCTTATTTGCCAAAGTTTATGATTCTATTTCTGAGTTAGACAAAGAGTTAGATTTTTATACCAATAGCCTATCGCAATACAATCCGCAAGCCTTGGAAGATTGGAAAAAGGTGCTCTGGAAAAACACAGACCATTGGGATGCCTTATTACCTGAAAGAGCTGCCATCACAGGAAAGTTAGCCTTGTCTGAATTTACAAAAAATACCTTAGAAAAATTTAAAAAATAATATCTCTAAAAAATAATCGTTCTATTCTTTTATCCTATTATTATTTATCATGAAAATACTTGAGTTTTTAAACGGCAGTACATTTTTTGCCTTATTATTATTAATCGTTGGTGCTATCTATTTTTTCAATAAATACAGAAATAATAAAAAATTTAAAAGAAAGTAATAGCCTTAAAAGGTTCCTTTTCCTATAAAGTTCTGCTACAGAGGCGCACTTGCTATTATGTAGCAATTACAACTTGCGCCAAATCTAAATAGAAAACCTTTTATTTAAGATTGGTGTTTTTTAAAATTACTCCATATAAATCAATACTTTTGCAGCTTATTTAAGCATTTTGTTTAAGCTACCATTATGAGTAATATCAGAATCACCAAGCAATTTAATTTTGAAACCGGTCACGCCCTTTATGGGTATGATGGTAAATGTAGAAATGTACATGGCCACAGTTATAAACTTTCTGTTACGGTAATTGGCAGGCCTATTACAGATACCTCTCATGTAAAATTAGGCATGGTGATAGATTTTGGTGATTTAAAAAAGATTGTCAAAGAAGAAATTGTAGATCAGTTTGATCATGCTACCGTATTTAATAAAAATACACCTCATGTAGAATTAGCTAAAGAGCTTACAGACCGCGGTCACATGGTAATTTTAGCCGATTACCAACCTACAAGTGAGAATATGGTGATCGATTTTGCTGCGCGTATTAAATCAAGACTACCAGAAAATATTCAATTACATTCATTAAGACTACAAGAAACAGATACCTCTTTTGCAGAGTGGTACGCCAGTGATAATTAATCTCCTTAATAGTCTCTAATAAATGCAATCCTTAAAAGTTCCAGAAGGTAAGAAAGTATACTTTGCTAGTGATAATCACCTAGGTGCTCCCACTATGGAACACAGTTATCCAAGAGAGAAAAAATTTGTGGCTTGGTTGGATGAAATTAAAACAGATGCTGCGGCTATCTTTTTATTAGGAGATATGTTTGATTTTTGGATGGAGTACAAAACCGTAATTCCAAAAGGCTTCACTAGAACTTTAGGAAAATTAGCTGAAATTGCAGACTCCGGAATTCCTATTTATTACTTTGTAGGCAATCATGACCTTTGGATGAATGGTTACTTTGAAGAAGAATTAGGCATTCCCGTTTTTCATTCACCCCAACAATTTACCTTTAACGACACGTCATTTTTTATTGGTCATGGAGATGGTTTAGGTCCTGGTGATAAAGGATACAAGCGAATGAAAAAAGTATTTACAAATCCGTTCTCTAAATGGCTCTTTAGATGGTTACATCCAGATTTAGGCGTACGTTTAGCGCAATACCTATCGGTAAAAAACAAGCTGATTTCTGGTGATGACGATGCTAAGTTCTTAGGAGAAGAGAAGGAATGGCTTGTACAATATGCCAAACGCAAGTTAGAACAAGACCATTATGATTACTTCGTATTTGGCCACAGACATTTACCTTTAGATATTACCTTAAATGACAAATCTAAATATATAAACTTAGGAGACTGGATTGGTTATTATACTTACGGAGTTTTTGACGGTAAGGAAATGATTCTGGAAACGTATAGCCCTACTTCAAAATAAATCTGCACTTCCTTTATTGTTACCCAAACAACAGTAAGCTCTTTCTTACAACGTTTTTTGGGCTAGTTCACAACATAAATTAGAAAAAAATACTCTCCAACGATATCTTTACCTTGTTATTATGTTGAATAACGTGACCGAAAAAATTACCCTACTAAAAAATAAGTATTCCCCCGAATCTTAAATTACCTACAGCAAAAAATAGCCCTTCATTGGGCTTTTTTTATTGCCCAAAATCAGACTTTCCAGAAACCATTCTTCAAATTAAAAGGAATATTCAACCCTTATGCACACCCCTTTAAAACTATTTCAAGAAGAATATTTGGCCTAAAATAAACATCAAACAACATGTAATCTTTTTCCTACAACTACTATTTATGAGTTCACAACATAAATTATAAAAAACCTAACTATCATACTATCTTTACCTTGTTATTAAAGTTGAGTTATTGATCCCAAATCGAAAAAATCAACCTACTAAAAAATAAGTGTTCTCCCCGAATCTTAAATTACCTACAGACAAAAAGGCCCTTCATTGGGCTTTTTTTGTATGCAAAAGCTAAAGTATTTAATCTTCTGCCTCATGTTCCTCAACATCTTTCTGAAGGTCTAGCTTTCTAAATTTAGGAAAAGCAAGAGCAGTTATCCCTACTGTAGTTATGGTCATAATACCTCCAAAAATTACAGCAGTAGCCGTGCCCATTAATTTTGCAGTTACCCCGCTTTCAAAAGCACCTAATTCATTAGAAGAACCTACAAAAATGGAGTTTACAGATGCTACGCGACCCCGCATATGGTCTGGAGTTTTTAATTGTAAAATGGTTTGACGTACTACCATGGAAATTCCGTCTAGCGCTCCACTTAAAAACAAAGCCGCTACAGATACCCAAAAATATACAGACCATCCAAAAACAATCATACAAAGACCAAAACCAAATACTGCCAAAAGTAATTTTTTCCCAGCATTTTTATGAATAGGAAATCGGGTAGAGCCCAACATGGTAATTGCTGCTCCCACTGCGGGTGCTGCTCTTAAAATCCCGAAACCTTCTGCGCCCACATGCAAAATATCTTGTGCAAAGACAGACAATAGCGCCACGGCGCCACCAAATAAAACGGCGATCATGTCTAGTGTTAATGCACCTAAGATGGCTTTGTTCGTAAATACAAATTTTAAACCTTCACTTAAGCTTTCAAAAATTGGCTCTCCTATTTTCGGATTTAGAATTGGTTTAGGTCCTATTTTAAAAAGTGCTATTAATGCCAGTATAGAAAAACCAAAGATTAAACACATGGACCAATGCACACCAATATAACTGATAGAGAACCCTGCCAACGCTGGACCTAAAACAGACGCCATTTGCCAGGTAGAACTACTCCATGTCGCAGCATTGGGATATATTTTTTTAGGAACAATTAAGGCGATTAATGAAAAAATAGTGGGACCAATAAAAGAACGTACGATACCTCCTAAAAATACTAAGCCATATATGGTATATAAAATAGTTTTGGTATCTAAATCGACAATCACAGAAGGGATACTAATCACAAACAGACCAAAACTAATAACAGAAAAACCAAGAATACAAAGCATCAACAGGTTTCGTTTTTCTTTCTGGTCTACAATATGCCCAGCAAAAAGCGCCATAGAAACTGCAGGAATAACCTCCATTAAGCCAATAATCCCCAAGGATAACGGATCCTTAGTTAAGGTATACACCTGCCATTCTATTACAATAAATTGCATAGACCATGCAAAAACCATGGCAAAACGGACTAGTAAAAAAATATTGAACTCTTTATAGCGTAAAGCAGCATACGGATCCATAGCGAAGCATTCAAAAAAGTAAGCTGCAAAGGTAAGAAAGAGATTTTTCTCTTGAACAGCTATATTTTAAAAAGTGCATTCTTTTAGCTTACCATATATTTCGGAAGCGTGGCAGTATCAAACTCTCCTTTGTACAGCCATTCTGGAATATAATCACTTTTTACGTTAATTTTTATACTATTATCGTATGCCAAGGCAACTGCCCCCAAAAGACGCCAACTTATCCAACCATCTGAGTCGTTACAGCGGTTATCTTTTTTTGTATCATAATACGTTCTGTGTCTGGTAAGTGCTTCTATTAATTGCGCATTAAAATCTTCTTCATTATTTCGCAAAAGCGCTTCATATACAAACAACAAGGGCTCGTATAAATAAGTTACAAATTCTATAGCAAAGCCTTCTTGTAAATAATCTCCAGAATCTGCGTAGGTAGATTTAATAGCATCTATTAATAACTTCTCCCTTGTTTTGGGGTTAGAATGTAAACTACAAAGAAAATGGAGCATGTTTTTATCTAAAGTATCCCAACTTGTTTCTGCCCGATCCATAGCACTATCTGTAATGCCTTCCAATACATTTAAACCCGCTTGGTCCCGTAGTACTCTAAATATACTATAGGTGTTCAACCAATCAGTAAAGCCCATATTGCTTTTGTAGGCAACACCCATATGCTGTACAGGTTTGTCTCTAAATTGTACGGTTACTTCTGTACCTGCAGAGTATGCTAAATGATAAAAGGCTTTTGCTAAAATTTTGAAATAATGCAATGATTTCGTCTGCAAGGCTCTGTCTTGATTTGGACAGGTTGTGGAATTAGTTAATTCACGAACTAAGGAAAAAGCATATCCATTCAAAGATCTTTTCGTAACATCATTCTCAAAAACTTCAAATGTATTACTTTCTAAATCGTCAATATATTTATTTAAATATCGATCAGACTCCTCCATGGGAGTAATAGTTTTGTTAATTTCCATAAATATCAAATTGTCAGGAGTGCAGGACACCCTTAAATTAATCTACTTTATATCCCTCAATTTCAATTGCAAACTCACATTGCCTTGCCATTCATTCTCATCAATAGAAAAAACAGCGCTAAAAGGTTTTCTACCTGTTAACATGGGTAATTTATCGCCTAAATTAAAACCAATTCCACCAATAGGACCATAGCCATTTTGGGTAACCGCAAATTTTAAATGCTTCCCTTCTTCACCTACACCCTTTGCATACCCAGAATCTTGAATGTTTTCTGACATAAATACAGGCGTCATATTCTCCGGTCCAAAAGGTTCAAACTGTTTTATAATCCGCATTAACTTAGGTGTAATGTCTTTAATTTCAATTTGCATATCTACTGCAATCTCAGGAATCAACAAATTAGGATCTATGGTTTCTGAAACTACTTTTTCAAACTGATGTTTAAAATTATTGTACTGGTCCTCTAATAAAGTAAGTCCAGCTGCATATTTATGTCCCCCGAACTGTTCTATATAATCTGCACAACCTTCGAGTGCATTATACACATCAAAATCTTTTACGGAACGTGCGGAAGCCGCCAACTTATCACCACTTTTTGTGAACACTAAAGTTGGTCTATAATAGGTTTCCGTAAGTCTAGAAGCTACAATACCGATTACTCCTTTATGCCATGTTTCTTTATACACCACAGACGTAAAACCTTCTTCCTCTTTATTTTCAATAATCTGAGTAAGTGCCTCTTTGGTTATTTCTTGATCTAAACCTCTCCGATCAATATTGTATTTCTCTATCTCACCCGCAAACTTTTCAGCTTGGGCTTCATTAGTTTCCGTCAACAAATTAACAGCATGCTGCCCGTGTACCATTCTACCCGCAGCATTAATCCGTGGGGCAATGACAAAAACAACATCGGTAATGGTTAATACGGATTTTTTAATCTGATTGATTATTGCCTTAAAACCAGCTCTTGGGTCTGAGTTTATTACTTTTAAGCCATAATAGGCTAACAACCTATTTTCACCTGTAATAGGCACAATATCTGCACCAATAGCCGTAGCTACTAAATCTAAATAAGGAATTAAATCTTGAATAGTTTCTCCCTGTCTGGAGCCTAAAGCTTGTATCAATTTAAAGCCCACCCCACACCCGCAGAGTTCATCATACGGATAATTACAATCGCTTCTCTTAGGATCTAAAATAGCAACAGCATCTGGCAAGGTATCACCAGGTCTATGGTGGTCGCAAATAATAAAATCTACGCCCTTTTCTTTGGCATAAGCCACTTTATCTACCGCTTTTACCCCACAGTCTAAGGCAATTATTAAAGAGAAGTTATTATCCTCTGCAAAATCAATTCCTTTATAAGACACGCCATAACCTTCTGCATATCTATCTGGAATATAGGTAGCCACATTGGGATAAAAAGACAATAAATACGAAGACATTAAGGCTACTGCTGTAGTACCATCTACATCATAATCGCCAAAAACCAGAATATTCTCTCCTTCATTAATTGCAGTTTCTATACGCACTACCGCAATATCCATATCCTTCATCAAAAAAGGATCATGTAGGTCTGATAACTGAGGTCTGAAAAACAATTTTGCTTCTTCAAAAGTAGAAATACCACGTTGCAATAATAATTGCGCTACGAGATCTTCTACGTTTAAAGCACTGGCAAGTTCCTTAATTTTTTCTTCTTCGGGTTTGGCTTTAATCGTCCAGCGCATAATGTTTTAAGTAACATATTTTAAAAAAGGTTGCTATTGTCAGTTCGCGTATTTTTTGAAGCGTAGTGCAGAAAAATGTATCGAGAACTTTTACTTGGTTGCAAAGGCTCTCGGTACATTCATCTTATTAGTTGACACTACAAATAAAGTACTTGAACTGAAATTGAAGATATCAAGTTCGTGTGGTTTTGAACTTGATACTTGAACTTAATTTTTGATCTTAAGCTTCAATACTCTTATTTATTATGGAAAAAAGTATTTATTTCTACCTCAGCAAACTGACGAAACATTTCCATTACGCCACAATATTTTTCTACGGATAAATCTACTGCCCTTTGCAATTTATCTTCTTTAAGATTAGCGCCATGAAAATGATATTCTACCGCTACTTTATCATAAAACTTTGGGTGCTCATCCGTCAAATTTGCAATGGTTTCAATATGAAATTCTTCTACGTCTAATTTCATTTTTTTTATTAACGCTGCTACATCCAATCCTGAGCATCCTGCAAGAGAAGAAAGCATTAATGCTTTAGGTCTGTACCCATTACCATCACCACCATCTTCTTTAGCAATATCTATTTTTAAACTATTCCCAGAAGGGTTATTACTTTCAAAGGTCATGTTGCCCAACCATTTGGTTGATATATGATTTGTTGTGCTCATAATTTTTCGTTTCTTGTAAGGGATTTGATTACTCAAAAATACGATAAAAGAATATAAACAGAGAACGATATGGCCTTAGTACAACCTTTAGATCCGAATCACGATAAAGAAACCAAAGAATTAGCAGAATTCTTTAATGAAACCTTGGGCTTCTGTCCAAATTCTGTGTTAACCATGCAGCACAGACCTGCAATTTCTAAAGCATTTATAAATTTAAATAAAGCCGTTATGGCTAATGAAGGTAGAGTTACTTCTGCCTTAAAACGTATGATTGCTTGGGTAAGTAGTAATGCCACAGGATGCCGCTATTGCCAAGCACATGCCATCAGAGCCGCAGAACGCTACGGAGCAGAGCAAGAGCAATTAGATAATATTTGGGAATACAGAACTCATGCTGCTTTCTCTGAGGCAGAACGTGCTGCATTAGATTTTTCATTGCAAGCATCTCAAGTACCTAATGGTGTTGATGCCGAAATAAAAGAACGTTTATACCAGTATTGGAATGAAGGTGAAATTGTAGAAATGCTAGGAGTTATTTCTCTTTTTGGCTATTTAAATAGGTGGAATGATTCTATGGGAACCACTATAGAAGATGGCGCTGTTGAAAGTGCGGATCAATATTTAGGAAAAACAGGCTGGGAGAAAGGCAAACACGATGGATCTAAATATTAGCTGAGGGTTAATGGTTGATGGCAATATAAAAAATGTGAGTTTCAGTGATTTTTGAATGGCTCCGTGTAAAAAGATAACACCATCAAGTCTTAGGATCACGAATACTTCTCGATACTAATTTAAAGCAAAAAAAGCTTAAAATTTACTCGAAGTGAGAACAGTTTTCAGATTAAAAATCAAGCGTTATAAAACGAAAATAGTATCAAGAACCAATGACTATAAAAAGTTAGAGCATCAAGTTTAGACTTGAAAAATAAATGCAAACAACAAGCCCTGCCTATTGGTGGGGTTTTATTTTCAAGCTCAAACTATTCAACAGCATCAATGGTCAATTCATTGTCGTTTGGTATGGCCTGTTCAGAGCATAGTGCTTTGTTTCTAGCATATTCTTCTTCTGTAACATCTACCCAGTAAGCATCTCCAAATAATTTAAATAAATACCGTTCATCTATATATTTCTGGTATTGATTTTCAATTTTTGTAACTCGTACTTCTTCAATAGTATCATTGATAGTATCTCTAGCTTCTTCGGTATAACTATTTTCATTTAAGTAATGAATATAGACCCCCTTGTCACAAAATAGAAAGTATTTTGGCTCCCCAACACCAAAATCCCATTCTATACTTCCCTGATCTACAACAACGCGGTATTTAAACCTATGAGAAGTTCCATAGTTATGATTGGTGAATATCCCAAAAGAGGTTTTTTTAATGTCTGTTTTTTCAATCGTAAGATGCATCCCATTAGGTAACATTTCACTCTTTTTAGTCACTGTTTCTTTTACCTTATCCGTGCATGACACAGAAAAGGCTAGTAGCGTTATCGCAAACAGTATTTTATAAGACGGGATTTTCATGGCCATTACTTTTGGATTAAAGCAATACCATCAAAATGTAATCCTTCAAAACCTGTCGCCATAAAATTTCGAATATTCTGATGCCCGTTTCCTTCGATATCCTTCAAAACATCCTTGAAATAAAAAGCACCAAAAGCAGCTAAAGTCTGTTCCTTGGTCAATTCTTGGTCTACTGCAAAAGCAAATAATTTACACGATCCTGAATTTTCACCTGCCGCATTTTTCAATGCTCCGTTAGCGAATGCTGTTGGAGAAAAATTATAATGCTCTTCTATGACAGCCATCGTTTCAGAAAATTCAATTTCTTTAGGGGTATTTTCTAATTTACTTTTAAACTCTGTTATCTTCATTTTTGTTTGGTTTTACCGGCAACGACAATTACGATCTCTCCTTTAGGCGGCTTATCTGTATAATGCTTTAATACTTCTTCTGCCGTGCCTCGTATTGTTTCTTCATACAGTTTGGTTAATTCTCTAGAAACAGAAACTTGCCGATCTGCACCAAAGTATTCTACAAAATTTCCAAGTGTTTTCACCAGCTTATGTGGTGACTCATAAAATATAATAGTTCTTGGTTCTTCTGCGAGCAGCAATAACCTTGTTTGTCTTCCCTTTTTGACAGGTAGAAACCCTTCAAAGACAAACTTATCATTAGGCAACCCGCTATTTACTAATGCAGGAACAAAAGCCGTAGCTCCGGGAAGACAATCTACCTCTATCTGATGCTCTACACAAGCTCTAGTTAACAAAAACCCTGGATCTGAAATTGCTGGCGTACCGGCATCAGAAATTAAAGCAATAGTATCTCCTGCTTGCATACGTTTAACAATGGCATCTACCGTCTTATGCTCGTTATGCATATGGTGACTCTGCATATGCGTTGAGATTTCAAGGTGATGCAATAGTTTACCACTCGTACGTGTGTCTTCCGCAAGAATTAAATCTGCTTCTTTTAATACACGTATGGCTCTTAGTGTAATGTCTTCTAAATTTCCTATTGGTGTTGGTACAATATAGAGTTTTCCCATTGGGTAAAATTACGGCCTTGCCTTTTTACCCGCAAAATAAGAAATTATTAATCCTATAAAGGCTAATAGCGCAAATAAATATTGCCCATCATTAGCTGCTATGTGTGCAAAAAAGGCTAAACTGATATTAAAGAAAAAGCCTGCATATGCCCATTGTTTTAAAGATGTATTAAAATTACCAAGGATAGCAATTAAACCCAAGATCTTAGCAAAAGCTAAGGGATACACCAAGTAAGCAGGGTATCCTAAGGCTATGAATGCACCTTGTATTGCTGCTGTATTTAACAAGTACATTTGAATGGAAAATAGCATAATTACAGTTAATAATGCAGTTCCAATCCAGTAGAGAATTTTAAGGTATTTCATAATAAAAGGCTGATGTATAGTTTAAGTTATGCTATAAGTCAGCCTTTATTGCGCTTGCTTACAAATTAATGTTTAAGAAAATTTGCGTGCTATTAATTCCATAAATCTATTTTCGTATTCCTCTTTGCCCGCCCAACTATTATAATCTGGTTTCACCATATTTACGATAAAAGCAATAGAGCGTTCTTCTGTAGTAATTGTATTTAGCTGTGAAATAACACGGTTATAATCTTCCATATTATTATTGAAAAGGTGCTTTACAAAAGCCAAACGATCATTAAGACCTACTTTTATTTCTTTCTGAAAAGTTTCATTTACAGATTTCTTTACCTCTTCATTCACTTTTTGTTCTGTTTCTACAGGCATAAAAAGCTCCTTATCATTCTTCATTAAAGCAGGTTTTGCCATAAAATCTGCGAATACATCTTCTGCTTCTGCACTCATAGGCATTTCAGAAACCATATCCTTAATGGTATCCATTCCTGGAATGATGATATCTTCTTGATGCGGATTGCTTTCTGGAACGTGTTTATTTTCATGCATAACCGCATTAGCTAATTCCTCAAATTTAGCTGCAATTGCATTTTTAGAAACATCTATCTCTATATCATTTAGCTCCTCTTCAATAAATTTAAGTACAGCTAGCTTTTCATACAACTCTTTTGATGCAGCATACATTTCAGTAATATCACTAATGTCATCAGCAGTAATAATATTTGTAGCAATTTTAACCAATTTCTTTTTCAGCTGTTTTTTCATCTGTCAAAACTTTTTATTCTAATCTATTATAAAAGACCGTGTTTGTTTAGTAATTTTATGGCTTCGTTTTAATAAAACGAATAACGTATAACTTTCGTCTAAAATTACAAAATGTTTCTCGAAAATACTGTAAACCCTAAAGAACAATTTGGCTGGATCGAAGTTATCTGCGGTTCTATGTTTTCTGGTAAGACAGAGGAACTCATCCGAAGGCTAAAGAGAGCCCAATTTGCAAAGCAAAAAGTTGAAATTTTCAAACCTCAAGTAGATACACGCTATCATGAGGAAATGGTCGTATCTCATGATGCTAATGAAATACGCTCTACTCCGGTACCGGCAGCTGCTAACATTCGTTTGCTAGCAGACGGCTGTGATGTTGTTGGAATAGATGAAGCGCAGTTTTTCGATGATGAAATTGTTGCTGTATGTAATGATTTAGCCAACAAAGGTATTCGTGTTTTAGTCGCAGGTCTTGATATGGATTTTAAAGGAAACCCCTTTGGCCCAATGCCCGCATTAATGGCTACGGCAGAATATGTTACCAAGGTTCATGCTATATGTACGCGTACAGGTAACCTAGCCAACTATAGCTTTAGAAAATCTACTAATGATAATTTGGTACTACTAGGAGAAATAGAAGCTTATGAGCCCTTGAGTCGTGGCGCATATTACAAGGCTATGCTCCGTGAAAAGGTAAAAGATATTGATATAGATGTGGAGCAAGTAAAAGATAATACCAATTCTAATGGCTAAGGCTCAAGAAACTGTTCTAGAAATTAATTTAAACGCACTAGAACACAATTACAGGTACTTAAAAAGTAAAATCAGTTCAAAGACTAAATTTTTAGGAGTCGTTAAAGCCTATGCATATGGCAGTGACGCGGTTGCTATTGCTCAAAAATTAGTATCAGTAGGTGCCGATTATCTTGCTGTTGCTTATACAGATGAAGGGGTAGCACTCCGAAATGCAGGAATTAAAATTCCCATTTTAGTTTTACACCCACAAATTGTGAGTTTTGATACTATTATTGAACGGTGCTTAGAACCTAATATCTATTCTGAAAGAATATTAACCGCCTTTGTAACTGCTGCTGAACGCCACCAACAAAAAAACTATCCTGTACATTTAAAATTTAATACTGGATTAAATAGATTAGGATTTAATACCCATGATATTCCTAAGATTACCCGTGAACTAGCGGAAACTTCTTCTATAAAAGTGTTGTCTATTTTTTCACATTTAGCTGCTTCAGAAGATGTAAACGAGAAGGAGTTTACCTTGAGTCAGATTAAAAGTTTCCATGAAATTTGTACGCAAATAGATGCTGCTTTACCTTATATTCCTTTTAAACATTTAGGCAATACTTCTGGAATTATAAATTACCCGGAAGCCCATTTTGATATGGTACGCAGTGGCATTGGTCTCTATGGTTTTGGCAATGACCCTATAGAAGATAAAAACTTTATTCCTATAGTTACCCTTAAAACAAACATCTCTCAAATACATTACCTAAAAGCTAATGAAAGTGTGGGCTACAACCGCGCTTTTACTTCTAATTCCCCAATAAAGACAGCCACGCTACCGCTAGGCCATGCAGATGGTATTGGAAGAGAGTATGGTAACGGCAAAGGTGTGGTGTGTATTCATGGGAACTATGCTCCAATTATAGGCAATACCTGTATGGATATGATTATGGTAGATGTTACAGCTATTGACTGCCATGAAGGAGATGAAGTTATAGTTTTTGGTGAGAAACCAACCGCAACAGAATTTGCCGAAGGAGCCAATACTATTTCATATGAAGTACTTACCGGTATTTCTCAAAGGGTAAAGCGTGTTATCATTGAATAACAAAATATTCATTAACATTTATTTAAGATTTAAATTTTTAGTATCTTGCGCTACATTAAACAAATTAACTAATAATTAAAAACACTAAATCATGTTAAAAGAATTTAAGAATTTCATTATGACGGGTAACGTCATTGAATTTGCAGTTGCAGTAATTATGGCTGGCGCATTAGGAGCCGTAATTAATGGATTTGTTAAAGATATCGCTATGCCATTTATTGGATATTTTGCTGGCGGAATGAATTTTGAGGACATGCACATTGCAATGGACGGAAATGATTACGCAACCTTAGCAGCTGCAAGAGAAGCTGGTGGTGCTGTTATTGCTTACGGTTCTTGGATTAACACTATCGTTAATTTAATCATAGTTGGTTTCGTTATGTTCTTGATTGTAAAAGCTTACAACAAAACAAAAACTCCTCCTGCTCCTGCAGCTCCTGCTGGACCATCTCAAGAAGATCTTCTTGCTGAAATTAGAGATTTATTGAAAAAATAAATGATATTCATTATCCAATTATTGGGTAATACCGCTGCACTGCAGTAGTAATCTTAAGCCGTCAAGTACATTACGCTAATGTATTTGACGGTTTTTCTTTGTTCCAATAAATTAAGTTGATGGAAAAGAAAGGTTATTCTAGTGCTTTAAAAATAGCATCTGCACTTACTCGCGATAAAGGCTTATCAAAATAACCGTATACTAAAGGATGATCCTTTGCCAAAATTCTATCCTTATAATTTGTAAAAGCAGACAACACATAAATACGCAAGGTATCTTTAGTCTTCCCCGTTACTTCTAATTCTTCTAAAAATTGCCACCCGTTTATTTCCGGCATTACCAAATCCAATAATAAGATGTCTGGTAAATCGTCTCCGGTGAATGAGTCTTTTCTAATTAAATCTAGAACTTCCCCAGCGCTTTCAAAAATAGCAATACTGCATAATGCCGAAGCTTGTTGTACCCCATATTGTGTTGCAAATCGTGACACTAGGTCATCATCAATAATCCATACCTTCATATATTCTACTAAAGAGCTTGTTTTCGTAAATTTATGGTTTTTAGCTGGCCTAGCTTCCATATGCTGAAAGATAATGTAAAATTGTTACAAATATAACTTTTTGTTAAATTATAATTATTCATCTTTAATTTCTTTGTCCGATACATTGTATTGAATTACATTTGCCATCTAAATTTATAACAATGAAAGTAGCAGTTGTAGGTGCAACAGGCATGGTAGGTGAAGTAATGCTAAAAGTATTAGCAGAACGTAATTTTCCTATTACAGAATTATTATTAGTAGCTTCTGAACGTTCCGTAGGAAAGAAAATGACCTATAAAAATAAAGAATATACCGTTATAGGTTTAGCAGATGCTGTAGCAGCAAAGCCAGAGATTGCAATATTTTCTGCTGGTGGAGATACCTCAACAGAATGGGCTCCTAAATTTGCTGAAGTAGGAACTACCGTTATTGATAACTCATCTGCCTGGAGAATGGATCCTACCAAAAAATTAGTAGTACCTGAAATTAACGCAGACCAATTAACCAAGGAAGATAAAATCATAGCAAATCCAAATTGCTCTACCATACAATTGGTAATGGTTTTAGCTCCACTGCATAAAAAATATAAAATGAAACGTGTGGTAATTTCAACCTACCAATCTGTTTCTGGAACGGGCGTAAAAGCGGTTCAACAATTAGAAAATGAAATAGCAGGCATTCAAGGAGAAATGGCTTACCCTTATCCTATAGGAAGAAATGCGTTACCACATTGTGATGTTTTTTTAGAAAACGGATATACTAAAGAAGAAATGAAGTTAGCACGTGAACCTCAAAAAATATTTGATGACCGTACTTTTTCGATTACCGCTACTGCGGTACGTATCCCAACAGCTGGTGGTCATTCAGAATCGGTAAACGTTCAATTTGAAAACGATTTTGATTTAACAGAAGTGCGTAAATTATTAAGTGAAACCTCTGGTGTTATCGTACAAGATAATCCAGATACCAACACCTACCCAATGCCTATCTATGCACATGATAAGGATGATGTCTTTGTAGGACGTATTCGTAGAGATGAAACTCAACGAAATACATTAAATATGTGGATTGTTGCTGATAACCTTAGAAAAGGTGCTGCGACAAATGCCGTACAAATTGGAGAATATTTAGTTGCGCACAATTTAGTTTAAGCGTTTAACTTTAAAGAATGTTAAAACCTTTGTAACAAGCTCGTTACAAAGGTTTTTTTATGCTATTTTTAGAGTGACTAATTAAACAATCTATGAAAAAACTAGCAAGCTTAGCAGCGACTACCTTACTACTAGTCAGTTGCGAAACAACACCTAAAAAAGAAAAAATTACTGTGAAATACCCTACAACAGCTAAAGTAGATAGCGTAGACACCTACTTTGGTGTAGCAATAAACGATCCATACAGATGGTTGGAAGATGACAAAAGTCCCGAAACAGAAAGCTGGGTAAAAGCTCAGAATAACGTTACGTACGGCTATTTAGAACACATACCTTTTCGTTCAGATCTAAAGAAGCGCTTAGAGAAGCTTTGGAATTATGAGAAATTAGGATCCCCATTCAAAGAAGGAGAATATACTTATTTCTATAAAAATGATGGACTACAAAACCAATATGTGGTCTATAGAAAAAAAGGAGAAGATACAGACGCTGAAGTATTTCTAGATCCAAATACCTTTTCCAAGGATGGCACTACTTCTCTAGCAGGACTAGCCTTTTCTAAAGATGGAAGCAAAGCTGCTTACTCTATTTCAGAAGGCGGTAGTGATTGGCGCAAAGTAATTATCTTAGACGCAGCTAAAAATGAAATTATTGAAGACACTTTAGTTGATATTAAATTCAGTGGCATTTCTTGGAAAGAAAATGAAGGATTCTACTATTCTAGCTATGATAAGCCAAAAGGAAGTGAATTATCTGCCAAAACAGATCAGCACAAATTATACTATCACAAATTAGGAACCCCTCAAAAAGAAGATATTTTAATTTATGGTGGTACTCCTGATCAAAAACACCGTTACATAAGTGGTAGCGTTACTGAAGACGGCCAATACCTATTTGTATATCCTAGTACATCTACTTCAGGAAACAAACTCTTAATGAAAGACTTAAGCAAGGTAGATGCTGAATTTGCGACTATTTTAGACCATACAGACACCGATAGTTATATTATAGAAAACAAGGGTTCCAAACTGTATATAATGACTAATATGGATGCCCCTAATCAAAAAATAGTTACTGTAGATGCTGCAAATCCTAGTGCAGAAAATTGGGTAGATTTTATTCCAGAAACAGAAAACGTATTATCTCCTAATACGGGCGGCGGATACTTTTTTGCAGAATATATGGTGGATGCGATCTCTAAAGTATTTCAATATGATTATGACGGTAAACTAATTAGAGAAGTTAAACTACCTGGTGTTGGTTCTGCCGGAGGGTTTGGCGGAAAGAAAGAAGATAAAGAGTTCTATTTTTCTTTCACCAACTATAATACACCTGGTTCTTTATACAAATACAATGTAGACACAGGAGCCTATACGCAGTACTGGAAACCTAATATTGACTTTAATCCATCAGATTACGAATCAAAACAAGTGTTCTACACGTCAAAAGATGGCACTAAAATTCCTATGATCATCACCCATAAGAAAGGCTTAGGACTTAATGGCAAAAATCCAACCATATTATACGGATATGGAGGATTCAATGTGAGCCTTACCCCATCCTTTAGTATTTCTAACGCGGTTTGGATGGAGCAAGGCGGTGTATATGCAGTCCCTAACCTAAGAGGTGGTGGAGAATATGGTAAGAAATGGCATGATGCCGGCACAAAATTACAGAAGCAAAATGTGTTTGATGATTTCATTGCTGCCGCAGAATATCTAACAAAGAAAAAATATACTTCTAAAGAATATTTAGCTATTAAAGGTGGCTCTAATGGTGGTTTATTAGTTGGTGCTGTAATGACCCAAAGACCAGATTTGATGAAGGTAGCAATGCCTGCTGTTGGTGTTTTAGATATGTTACGCTATCATACATTTACTTCTGGCGCTGGCTGGGCATATGATTATGGGACTTCTGAAGATTCTAAAGAAATGTTCGAATATATAAAAGGATATTCTCCAGTACACAATGTAAAAGCTGGAACAGCCTACCCAGCAACCATAGTTACTACTGGTGATCATGATGACCGTGTAGTACCTGCACATAGTTTTAAATTTGCCGCATCGCTACAAGAAGCACAAGCAGGAGACAATCCTACCTTAATTCGTATTGATGTAAATGCAGGCCATGGTGCTGGAAAATCTACCGAGGCTATCATAAATGAGCAAGTAGACTTGCAAGCTTTCACTTTGTTTAACATGGGGTTTGAAACGCTACCAAACCAAGCCGTTTTAAAAGAATTTAAAGAGTAATACATTTAAAATAATTGAGAGAATAATCCGTTTCCGTTAGGGAACGGATTATTTATTTTAATTAAACCTCAATAACAAAACCTTACCGATTATGAAAAAAGTACTTTTACTGTCCTTTTTAGCAAGCCTTTCCTTTGTCAATGCACAAAAAGCAGATGTAAAAACAAGTAATGTAACTACAAGCTTTGAACAACCAGAATTTCTTAAAAACACCAAAACATTTAGTTATACTATTCAAGATGATGGTGCCTATTGGAACTACACACCAACAGATGAAAACCCAACCATTGCCTCTAATACAGATGGTTTAAAATTAAGTGGTCTAACCCAAGTAGATGATAATGCAGATCTTCAAATACTGGTAGGCTTTATTGGTGGTAAATTAATTCCGGGGCAAGCGGTAATTAATTTAGAAGGGAATTATAATGTTTTAGTACTTAATAAAGACAACAAACTAGTAACCCGCATTGAAGATCACGTAGATTATCAAGTAGTTGCCAGTAGCGAATACGACATGGCAAATGATAGAAAAGTGACAAGAGCCAGAATGGTAACCTCTTATGTTCAAAAGCTATTAAAAACTCAAGAGCACCTATTTTCTGGCTCTGCAGATTTAGAAATTCCTTTTGGCCTTTTTAAGAAAACCAAAGATGGTGCTGCAAATGATTTCAACACCAATTCACAACCCCTAATTGACGCTATCGTAGCCAACAGCAGCGACACTGCGAGCTTAGACAAAGCCATAGCCTATTGGACTAGTCAATTAAGTGTAGATTTTGGAAAAAAAGTTAAAGACAAAATTAAAAACAAAGTTATCTATGCCAATGTACTTGCTGCTCATTTATTAAAAAAAGACATGGCTGCAGCTAAAAAAGATTTGGAAGTCGTAAAAGAAAATACTGGATTTTTTGACATGTGGACTTCTTCTTACAAACCATTATTTGAAAGATTTGAAAGTACTAATGCCCTTGAAAATCCTGAAGATATGGCAACGATTGCGGTTACACTAGACTGTACCTACTTCACCACGTTAGAAAATGGCAGCCTTACCTATAAAGATAAGGTAATTGATTTTACAAAGATTGAGATTACAAGTATTCCTGAAATGGAATCAGGAATGGCTTCATTAAACACAACGGTAAAGCCAGAAATTCGCATCTATGAAGATGATAAATTAACCTTACGCTACAAAGGAGATGATACGAAAGAGATTGTTTTATCTAATGGTGATCAAGTAGTTTTTAAAGAAATTAAGGGCACATTTAAACCATGTATTAAAGAAGGTAGTCGTTATCGATTAATGAATACCAATCAGTTTGTAGAATAATCAAAAACTAATGGATATAAGGCGTTTTCAAGCTTAAATTGATTTCTTCTTTATTCAATATTTAAGATTAAAATCCGTTTCTAACTGAAACGGATTTTTTATTTCTAATTTTGTCTGTTATAGAATATACTATGTTACACGTAAAAGACTTAACTTTTTCTTATTCCTCACATCAGATTATCTCTAACATTAGTTTTACTGCTGATAAAGGAGCCCACATTTCTATTATTGGTGAAAGCGGGTGCGGAAAGAGTACCTTATTAAAACTTTTATATGGTATTTTACAACCCACTCATGGAAATATTTCTTGGGGCGATAATCCTATTTTGGGTCCCGACTTTAAATTGGTTCCAGGAGAGACCTTCATGAAATACCTTTCACAAGATTTTGACTTGATGCCCTATGTATCGGTAGAAGAAAATGTGAGTCAATATTTATCTGTATTCTACCCTCAAGAACTTAAAGAGCGTACTGCAGCGCTTTTAGAAATGATTGAGATGACAGCTTTTGCTAAGACAAAAGTAAAACTCTTAAGTGGCGGCCAACAGCAAAGAGTAGCACTGGCAAGAGTACTTGCCCAAAAACCTGAAATTCTTTTATTAGACGAGCCTTTCAGTCATATTGATAATTCTAGGAAAAATAGTTTGCGAAGAAATCTTTTCAATTACTTAAAAACAGAACAGATCACCTGCATCGTAGCCTCACATGACACTCATGATATTTTATCTTTTGCAGATGAGATTATGGTATTAAAAGAAGGTAAAATTTTAGCAAAAGAACACCCTGAAACACTCTACATGTATCCCAAAAATAGTTATACCGCTTCCTTATTTGGAGATGTAAACCTTATTCCTATTTCTTTATTAAAACCTTATGCTACCCTTGAAAAATCTATTCTAGTATATCCATCAGAACTAATTATTTCTGAAAATAGTGGTTTAAAAGTTTGGGTTAAAAATTCGTATTTTAAAGGCTCTCATTACTTAATTGAAGCCCAACTTAATGAGACGGCTCCTATTCTATTCAACGCTCCTCATGCCTATGAGGCAGAAAAAGAAGTATTCTTAAATGTAGCGCTTGAAACCATCAATGCAAGAATAAAAGACTGATGCTACATAAAGAACAGATTATCCAAGAATTACATTTTAAAGCAGTTAGAAGTAGCGGTGCTGGTGGTCAGCATGTAAACAAAGTTGCTACTAAAATTGAGTTGTTCTTTGATGTGGCCAACTCCAACAGTATAAATACCCTTGATAAAGAACGAATTTATTTAAAGTTAAGGAATAAAATAAATAAAGAAAAGGTCTTACAACTGCAATGTGATGAGAGCAGAAGCCAACATAAAAATAAAGCACTCGTTATTAAAAGGTTCCTTGTTATTATAGAAAATGCGCTAAAAGAACCTAAAAAACGCAAACGAACAAAACCAAGTAGATCTTCTATTGAAAAACGTTTACACAGTAAAAAGAAAGCTGCGGAGAAAAAAGCAAATCGGAATAAAATCAATTGGTAAGTACTCCTAAATTTAAGGCCGTAATAACTACTAAACTTTACGTATTTTTATAGCTCTAAAGTTAAGCAGATGAAAACCCTATTATGTCTTTGCAGTCTATTATGTTTCCTTGCATCTTGTGAGGACCCCCAACCAAAATCAGTAGATAGTAATTTGAACTGGGAAGAAAGAATGCACACGACAACCTTACCAGACTCACTTGAAAATGGGAGTAGCTATTTATCTGTTTATTCGCAGATTTACAGCGTCACAGAGCACGTGACCCATGATTTAACAGCCACGGTAAGCATCAGAAACACCAGTAAAAAAGATACGTTGTATATTACCAAAGGAGAATATTTTGACTCACAGGGGGAGCTTCTTAACACCTACATAGACAAAACTATCTACTTAAACCCGCTAGAGACTTTAGCTATTGTTATTGCCGAAAAAGACAAGCAAGGTGGCGCGGGAGCCAATTTTATTTTTGATTGGCAAATAAAACCAAATACTTCAGAACCTATTTTTGAAGGTGTTATGATTTCTACATCTGGCTCACAAGGTTTGTCTTTTACCACTCAGGGAAAAAAAATAGACTAGAATTAAAATAGCCTACATATATTTGATAAAAAAATCCAAATGAAAAATAGTATCCTTTTTTTATGCCTTATCCTATTTCTAGGATGTAATGAAGAGAAAGAAAATATTGATTACGTTGCAAAAAACGAAGCTGATATCGCATCATATATCGCCAAAAATAATATAGACGCCACTAGAAGTGAATCTGGCTTATATTACCGTATTGAAACACAAGGCGAAGGCGAACAACCTTTAAGTAATTCTGATGTTACCGTTGCTTACAAAGGCTACTACTTAGATGGTAAAGTTTTTGACGAGAGTGATGCTAACGGTATTACATTTAATATTAATGGTGTCATTAAAGGATGGACAGAAGGTATTGCCTATTTTAATGAAGGTGGTTCTGGTCAATTATTTGTTCCTGCACATTTGGGCTATGGCTCTAACACATACGGTCCAATACCAGGTGGATCTGTGCTAATTTTTGATATTAATTTACTGAAAGTAGAAAACTAAAAGTAATGAGAATTGAAATTCTCTAAAGCTTGTTTAGAGAATTTCATTAATTGTAATTTCATTAGTATTAAAGGTAACTATAGCTCCTTTTTCTTTACCAAAAAGCACCTTTCCCATTGGTGTTTCTGAAGAAATGCAATAAACCGAAATACCATCTGCCTTATATTCTCCTGCTGAGATGCCTAGAAAATAGTTTGCTTTGTTTGTTTTGACCAAATTACCTAAGCCTACAAAATTTGTTTTAGTTTTAATATTTACCATATCTAAAACCTTAGCCATTTTCTCTGCTTCTGCTAGTTGTACTCCAGATTTTTCTAATTCTAACTGAAGCATAGCTCTACCCGTTTCATGCTTATCACCAGCACTACTCTTTGTTTCACTATCTAATGATTCTTTAAAATCTGCAATATTCAACCGAATACGAGATATTCTATTATCTGCAAAATTCTTACAGAAGTCATATAGCTGTTTTTTTAAATTTTGTTCCATCACCATACCGATTTAAATTAAAGCAAGAAGTAGTTGTTAGATCTAATTTTTGCGCGCGCAAATCTAGACTAAATCCGCCAATTCTTTACCAATAATACTACCAATTGCAATTCCCATTCCACCCATTCGTATTCCGCAATACACATGGTTAGAAACTTGCTTAATTATGGGCCTTTTTTGCGGACCTACGCCCATAATACCACTCCAACTATACGCAATTTCAAAATCGTAATCCGGGAGTATCAGCTCCCTCAATAATCGTTCTAATTTATTTTGAACTAATGGGGTCTCTCCAAAAGTACTTGTTTCTTCTGCTTTAAAATCCAAATTTCGACCCCCGCCAAACAGAACTCGCTTATCAATATTTCTAAAATAGTAATACCCTTCATCTAAATGAAAAGTCCCTTTAATTTTTAAATCCTTAATGGGTTTCGTAATTAATACTTGAGCCCGTGCTGGTTTCACTTCTTCTTCTAAAAGTGCAGCCCCAAAACCATTAGTTGCAATGATCAATTTTTTAGTTCTAAATTCAAATTCATTAGTTTTCACCACCACATGATCTTCTAAATCCTCAAAACATTCTACTTCTATTGAATTTAATAGGATGACGCCACTTGATTGAACACGGAGTAAGAGCTGAGACATCATTTTACCGGTATCAATCTGAGATTCAAATACATTCGTAACATATTCCTCCTGTACCTCTTTGAAATTAAATGTATTGGAATGCAGTTTAAACGCATCGCCTTTAAAAATTGGATTTAGGAATGAATTTGTTGCCGCGATCTGATCCAAACATTCTGCAAAAAGCGCTGCTTGCTGTTCGGTAAATACTTCATGCCCTCCCCAGTTTCTAAACCCTATTTCTTTATCTCCTAAATTTTCCCGTAAGAGATGAATTCCTTTCCAACGTTTTTCTACTAACTCATACACCTCTTCTTCTGTATGTGTTTTTAAATCTGATAAGATCTCAGATATACTTCCAAAACAGGCAAATCCGGCATTCTTAGTACTTGCTCCTTGTGGCAAAATACCTTTTTCTAAAACTAAAATCTTAGCCTCAGGGTATTTAGCTCGTAATTGTAGGGCACAATTTAAACCAACAATTCCACTCCCGACAATTGTAAAATCTATATGAGACAACCACGTTTTATATTCCCAATAACTTAACTTCATAAGTAGCCTAAGTTAAGGAATAGAATCTGATTTTTGAAGTCCAAAATACAACTGTGAAATAATATTAATCTCATTATTTTCTGCTGTCAGACTTCCTTCAAGGACTATTTTATTCCCTTCTAATTGTTGGGCGTTAATTCTAATTGTTTTTAATAATTCCGCAAGTTTATCTGCTTTCGGAATTTTTAAATCTTCTTGCAGGCTCTTAAAATTAGCTGAGAGACTAAAAAAGTAACTACCTGTTTTTAAAGGATGGCTAAGGGTTTCTTTTTGAGTAGAAAAAGATACTTCTGGGGTCGTGTCTTTTTCATAAAAGGAATACATCGGTAAGGCTTTTAAAATACCATTCTCTATAGCCCCTTGCTCTTTTAAGTATAATTTCAGGGTAGTATCTGAAGCTATGTTTAGAAAAATAGACGGCGCCTCTTTCTTTTGTAGCGCAACAGTGGCTACCTTATCAAAATTATCATCATACTCATAGGTAACAATACTATCTGTTTGCAGAGTAGTACCTTTTACCGCCAAACTTACGACACCTGTAGATTTAGCTACCAAGGAGTCTACTTCTATATTATTTTTCTCGAAAAACGAAAAATCTTTTAACAAATCGGTTACACTTTCTTTGCGAGCCGTATTAGAAAAATTGGCATCTAGATACAACAGTAAGGATGCTTCCGGAGTAGCTACGTATTTCATAGACTCATTAAACTCATTAGGCTGTGCCGTATACAAAACGCCAGATAAATAAGCGTTCCCATCATTAAAATTTAAATGAACGACACTGCTATCTTTCACATATGTAACATGATCATCTGCTGCTATTAAGTGTTTTAAATAAGGATGGTCTGTATCTGAGATAAGCTTTTTACTTAAAAGAACATCGTCAAAAACAGGTTTGCATAATTCAAATGATTTTTTGGGAGCATAGGCTATTGCAAGATTCTCATTATTCCACGCATATATGATTTTTGTTTTTTCATCTAAGGCATAGGTATAATCACCCTCAATAACTGTAATTTTCTTAGCTGTTAAATAGGCTAAAGCATAAGCATTAAAAGCTTCTGAATCTTTGATTGGCAGGGTGGTAAACAAGGTATTTTTCACCTCTTTCATGGTATAGAAAACGAGGGAATAAGGTTTGAGGTTTATCCCTTTCTTATCTTCTTTTTTATCCTCATTGTCTTTTGAGCTACTTGAAAAATCAACATTATCCCAATAAAACATAGGAGAAGACAAAGCATCTACCAAAATAGTTTTTTGAAAATCATGCAAGCCAACTTTTAGCACACTCTCTGCATTTTCATGAATGCGATTTTTTAACGAGGCCGATTTCTGATACTGCACATAAATAAAATACCCTATCACTGCTATTCCTAGCAATGATAAGGTGATTTTTAAAAACTTTTTCATGAATTGCTGTATTAATTTAATCTATTAAAGCATCAATCATATTTAAGAAATAAGCCAAGCTATTCTTATGCCCTTTTCCTTCTGGTGTATTTAAAATCATTTCACCTTCAAGAACATTACCCTTCATCTTACTTACTTTAAATGTAGCATCTTCTACATTATCTGAAATGTAATTTAATTTTTCTTTATACGCATTAGGAATCATGTCTCCTGGAATATCTCTCGTAATAGTTTTACCATTTACATAAATACTTCCAGAATTTTTAGAGATAAGTTTTTTATGTCTTCCTGAAACCTTGGCATTATAAGTACCATTACTCATTGCTGTAATATCTGCCTTAGAGTTACTAATTAATAAGGTATTATCCTTAAAAAGCATGTTTACTTTAAATGGTGCGTCAGGAATTTCAACTTGGTAGAACCCATTTTCTGCAGTTACTGCCCCTTCTTTTATCCCAATTCGCATGATACGGTTAAAGATTTCTTTCTCTTCTGAAGTAACCATCAAAATAAATTTGGGAATAGGCTCTGTCTTTGTTTTGGTCACCTCTACACTTTCATAATTTTCATCATAATCATATGTAGTATAGGTCACTTCAACATTTTCTATACCATTCATCACCAATAACATATCTCCACGAACTACTTTAGCAATAGCTTCTTCGTCTAATAAGATAGATACCAAACGTGTTGCAATAGGAACAAAATCTTCTAAATGTTCTTTTTCTACACCTTCAAACATCGCATCTACCAATTTAGGATATGCCTTTAAAGTACCTTCTGTGCTTGTGTTGACTGAAAAATAGCCTTGCATCGTATCTTCATTAAAATACTTATAGAAATTGCTATTCATTTTTCCATTATACATGTCTTTATGGTACTGCGCCATTTCATCATTCATCGTATACGATGTTTTGATCGATGCATTGGTATCATCAAAATTTAATTTCGAAGTCAATGACATTCCGCCGTACAACCTTTCTAAATTGAACATTTCATAAGGGTTACTACCATAATAGCCACTTCCAAAATAAGAAGGAATAGCATCATTATAAATGGCTGTAAAATCATTAACCCATAGCGTTGCTTCATCTTTTCCTGTACCTACACTTTTTAGATAAGAAGTATTTTTTAAAATACTTCCTTCTGCATAATTACCTTTAAGCGTTGCTTTTGCTTTTTCTATAACAGAAGCCATAGCTTCTTTTCTTTTTTCAGCTCTCTTAGCTTCTCTTATCGCAGGCTTTCTATCTTGCTCCGCATAATAATCGTCATTGTAGTAACTAGAATCATCATATTCCGTAGATTCTATTACCGTTTCTTCTATTTCCGTTTCATAAATATCTTCTACAATTTCTATTACCTCTTCAACTTCGGCAACGCCGTCTTCCGTGATCATACCTTTGATGTATAATCTTTCCACTTCATTCTCCGTATTGGCTGTAATCGTCACTGTTTTACTTTGGCTACCACTCTTATTAGAACTGTCAAACTTTACAGAAATAGTTCCTGACGCCCCTGGCTCAATTTCTTCTGAAGAAAAACTAGGAACCGTACAACCACAACTAGCTTTAGCATCTGAAATAACCAAAGAAGAAGATCCTGTATTTACAAAATTAAACGTGTGCTCTACAATATCACCCTCTTTAATGGTTCCGAAATTATAGGTAGTTTGATCGAAACTCAATATAGGATAGGTAGCTTCTGCAGCGTCTACTGCTTCTTCTACAGCTACAGCTGCATCTTCTGCATAGTCATAATCGTAATCATCGTATCCGTACACATCATCATAATCAGTCTCTTCTTGAGAAACTGTGAATAATAAGGTGTTGTCATTCCACATGGTTACCATATTATCATAGTCATCTACGATATAGGCAAAATCGCCATCATACTGGACACCTTCTTTTTGATGTTCTGATAAAAGGCTAAAAAAACCTCTTTTATCATTCAAAGGAACTAAAAAATTATGGGTAAACATACCCTCTTGGGTCTCCATAAAATAGTAGAAGTTCTCAGATAAATTTATTCCTAAGGTCTCTAAATCTACGACAGCACCATCTGTTTTTCTAGAAAGTTGTTTTATAAACATTTTCCCTATTTTAGAATTTTCAAATTCTGAAATAGAAACTAAATTGGTAATATTTTTTCCTTTAAGGGCTATTACAACACTCGCATTTTTAGGCACTTTAGTGATTAAATCTTGCGCCGAAGCTACTAAGGTAGCAAAGCAAAGCGATGTAAAAAGTAATACTTTTTTCATTGGAAATTGTATTTGTTGTGGTTGAATTATTTTGATAATTGTATAGTATTTGCGACACTTTTTTCTCCCAAAATAAGAGACATCGCATCTATCTTTAAAAATACTGCCTTTTTGTTGGGAGCTACTTTTGCATGGGTATTAGAAATACTTTTTACCGCATCTTTAAAACGATAGATACTAGTATACGTAGCATCATTAAAAACTTTTCTATCTTCTCCTTTTAACTTGTAAAAGATTTTTTTGATTTTGGTATCATACGAAAAGTACCTTTCAAAATTATTTGTAGCACTATTGTAGGCAAAATTGGTCGTATTGAAATTTGTTTTTTCTTTTTTGTTTTGCTGACGAATTAAATCCTGAAACACAGCGTCTAAATTTGCTACCTTATCAAAATTACAAGAAAGCGTGAAAATATAATTTTCGTAATCTGCTGTCTTTTTAATATTGCTAATGCCTTTAATGGTTTTTAAATGATTTTCTGCATCCTTTAATGCCAAATTAATATCATCTTTAGATGGCACCTTATAGCCGTTGACACTGTCTAGTAACATCACTGAGGCTATTTTACTTTTACTTCTACTCAAATTAAAAGTAACTAACATAGTACCACTACCATCAGAATTTAGATTTATCTCTTCCAAAACTTCAAAGCAACTCGTAAAAAGTGTCATTGAAAAAAATAGAATAATATATAATGTAGTTTTTCTAATCATAAGCATATGTAGTACTATTTAAGTATGTAAACTTCTAATTATGTTACAAATTGTATGAACTATTTTTTAATTTTTAGATTACTATACAAAGAAATAACATAAAACCTGTTGAAAATACCCTGAATACCGTGAATCTCAAAACCTATAAAAAGCTCATTTTTAATTTCTAAATAGCCAAAAACAGCAATCTTTACAAAATAGTTTTTGAGAATTTTAATCTCAAAAACAGTTGTAATCTACTGGAATCAAGAGCACTGATCAGCATCTCCTACAAAATAAATAACCACCCATACTATCGTATGTTGCATATTTTCTCAAGCTATATTTAATGCTTCAAGATTTGCAGATAATGACTCAAAACTTATAGAGCTGCGCTAAACCAAGCCGTAAGTTTGACTACAATTATTTGAAAATCAACGCCTAGAGTTTTAGGTAATTGATTTAAAATAGCAATAAACCTAAATTATTACATGATGAAAAAACTAAAAATGTTTACTTTTTTACTAGGAGGAATGCTTCTTGTAAATTGTTCAACGGAAGATGCTGACACTAGCACTAGTCTTGAAGAATTAGATGTATTAAAATTTTCTGCAACACAAGCCTTTTTTGTTGGCGATGATCGTACAGATGCTACAATATTAAATGGTGGATATTGGTGGACCATCTACAAAGAAGGTGGTTGGGGAAAATTAAATTTTTCTGGCGCACAAACTTATCCTGGAAATTTTGAAATAGAATACAAGAACAACCAAGATATTGTTGGCGGTAAAGGTTGGGAATATGGCCAATGGAACAGAGTCATTAATTACAACATTGGTACCCTTGAAGGTTCTTATAAATTTGTTGGAGCATATGGCTGGGCGAAAGCTACCTCTGGCGAACTAATTGAATATTATATCGTAGAGAAGAAAAAAGGAGATGGCATTCCTGGCGTGAATAAAAATCAAGACTTTACGGTAAACAATAAAAATTACAGATTTTTAATTCAAGATAGAGAAGGACCCTCTGTTGAAGGTGATAAAAAGTTCAAGCAGTTTATCTCTGAAAACAAGAACCCAAATAGTATTGCATTAAATGTAAATCAGCGAATTAGCTTTCAAAAACATGCAGAACATTGGGGCACTTACGGTAATGAAGGTAGTTTAAATAACTGGGGATGGTACCAAGTTTTTGGTATTGAAAGCTTTAACTACACACCAAGTCAAAATGACGGCAATGGCAACTGGGGTAAAATAAATGCCACAATCTGGTAAAATAAATTTATAAAAGTGTCTACAATAATTTTACTAAACACACACTTAATCTTGCTTATTTTATGAAAAGAACTATAGGATACTTCTTATTCACATTCATACTTCTCTTAAATAGCTACTGCGCAGAAAGGAAGACAGCTCCTGTTATCTCTGCCAATTTTATTTTTGTTGAAGGAGGAATAATGAAAAACAAGAATTCTGAATTGTATGGAATTAAAGGCAAAGTTCTTGACTTTTATATGGGTAAATTTGAAGTCACCCAAAAAGAATGGAACGAAATTATGCCTGTAAACCCTTCTAATCATATAGGCGACAGTTTACCTGTTGAAATGGTTACTTGGTATGATTGCATCACCTATTGTAATAAACGAAGCAGCAAAGAAGGCTTGCTTCCTTATTATAATATTGATACTACTAAAGATTCTTTAGATGGAGATATTCCTATAAATAAAAAAGCAAACGGTTACAGATTACCAACAGAGGTAGAATGGGAATATGCTGCTGGAGGTGGGCAGCTAAGCAAAAGTTTTACGTATAGCGGCAGTAATGCAATTGACAGTGTTGCTTGGACTTGGAAGAATACAGGCGATAGCCTTCTTTCTGGTAACTGGAACTACCGAAGCATGCAACGCAATCACTGCGCCACAAAACCTGTGGGTTTAAAAAAACCTAATGAACTAGGCTTTTATGATATGACTGGCAATGTGATGGAATGGTGTGAAGAGTGGCATGTAACAGAACATATTTCTAAAGGAACATACCGAACACAAAGAGGTGGCGGATGGATCAACATAGATACATATGCTAAGGTAGCTCACAGAGGCTATAATGACGCTAAAAGAAAAGCCATGGATCAAGGCTTTAGAATCTGTAGAAATAAAGAATAAAGTTATCGCTTGATTTTTTTAAAATACTTACAAAACAAAAACTCCGGCATAGCGCCGGAGTTTTTCATTTTATTTATTCCTTAGGAGGATCCATTTTAAAATCTTCCATGAATTTGGTGGTGTAGTTTCCTGCCAAATAATCTGGATGATCCATTAATTGTCTGTGAAAAGGGATTGTTGTTTTAATTCCTTCAATAACAAACTCATCTAATGCACGCTTCATTTTATTAATTGCCTCTTCTCTAGTTTGAGCAGTGGTAATTAATTTTGCGATCATAGAGTCATAGTTTGGTGGTATGGTATACCCACTATAAACGTGCGTATCTAAACGAATACCATGACCTCCTGGAGTATGTAATGTTGTAATTTTTCCTGGTGAAGGGCGAAAATCATGATACGGATCTTCTGCATTAATTCTACATTCAATAGAATGTAATTTTGGCAAGTAATTCTTACCAGAAATTGGCACACCGGCAGCAACAAGAATTTGCTCACGAATTAGATCGTAATCTATCACTTGTTCTGTAATTGGATGCTCTACCTGAATACGTGTATTCATTTCCATAAAATAGAAATTTCGGTGTTTATCTACCAAAAATTCTATAGTACCCGCACCTTCATATTTTATAAACTCAGCAGCTTTTACTGCTGCGGCACCCATTTCTTCTCTTAACTTATCGGTCATGAAAGGAGAAGGTGTTTCTTCCGTAAGCTTTTGGTGACGTCTTTGCACAGAACAATCTCTTTCTGACAAGTGACATGCTTTTCCGTATTGATCACCCACAATTTGAATCTCGATATGTCTTGGCTCTTCAATAAGTTTTTCCATGTACATACCACCATTCCCAAAGGCAGCTTTAGCTTCTTGAACAGCGCTGTTGAAAAGATCTTCTATCTTATCTTCACTCCAAACTGCACGCATTCCTTTACCACCACCACCGGCAGTTGCTTTAATCATAACAGGATATCCCATTTTTTTAGCAACCTTCTTCGCATCGGCAATATCTTTAAGTAAACCTTCAGAACCAGGTACACATGGTACACCCGCTTCTTTCATTGTTTCCTTTGCAGTAGCTTTATCACCCATTTTATCTATTTGATCCCCAGAGGCACCAATAAATTTAATATCGTGTTCTGAACAAATTCTTGAAAATTTAGAATTTTCAGATAAAAACCCATATCCTGGGTGAATAGCATCGGCGTTTGTAATTTCTGCAGCTGCTATAATATTAGGTATTTTTAAATAAGACTCGCTACTAGGAGCTGGGCCAATACATACTGCTTCATCTGCAAAACGTACATGCAAACTTTCTTCATCTGCCTTAGAATAAACTGCAACAGTTTTAATTCCCATTTCGCGGCAAGTTCTGATAATACGCAGTGCAATCTCTCCTCTATTTGCAATTAATATCTTTTTAAACATCTTTTGAAATTTTGTTAGTTGAATCCTAAATTTTAAATGATTTTAAATGGTTGACGACAACCACTTAAAATTTAAGTATCTAAAACTTCTTATGATGGATCTACCAAGAATAATGGTTGATCAAATTCTACTGGTGAAGAATCGTCTACTAAAACTTTAACAATCTTACCTGAAACTTCAGATTCAATATCGTTAAATAATTTCATCGCTTCAATAACACAAAGCACATCACCTTTATTTATGACACTACCTACCTCAACAAAAACTGGTTTTTCTGGAGATGCTTTTCTGTAAAATGTACCAATAATTGGAGATTTAATAGTGATGTATTTATCATCATCATTAACTTCTGCTTTTGCTGCAATTTCTACTGAAGGAGTTCCTTCTTGTGCAGGTGCAGGCGCTGCAGGTACCATTGGGTTGTGTGCCATTGGTATCTGTTGAACATAAGTAGCTGGTTCAGGACCAACTGCTCCTGTGCGAATCGTTATTTTGATGTCTTCCATCTCTAATTTAACTTCGCTAGCACCAGATTTGGCTACAAATTTAATCAAGCTTTGAATTTCTTTAATATCCATCGAATTCTAGTTTAATATATAGTTGATATTGTTATTTTGAGTTATATGCCCATTTTAAATAGATAGATCCCCACGTGAATCCACCTCCGAAAGCTGCAAAAACTAAGTTGTCCCCTTTTTTCAACTGCTTCTCGTAATCGTTTAATAATAACGGTAAAGTAGCTGATGTCGTATTTCCATACCGTTGGATATTCATCATCACACTATCATGATCTAAGCCCATTCTGTTCGCTGTAGCATCTATGATACGCTTATTGGCTTGGTGTGGTACCAACCAGGCAATATCATCATGTGTTAATGAATTGCGTTCCATGATTTCTGCTGCAGCATCTGCCATATTAGATACAGCAAACTTAAATACGGTTTTACCGTCCTGAAAAATATAGTGTTGTTTGTTTTTAACCGACTCTTCCGTAGCAGGCATGATAGATCCTCCACCATTCATGCTTAAATAAGCTCTCCCGTTTCCATCAGAACGTAAATATTCATCCTGCATCCCTAAACCTTCTTCATTAGGTTCAAAAAGTGCAGCTCCTGCGCCATCTCCAAAAATAATACAGGTAGTTCTATCTTTATAATCAATAATAGATGACATTTTATCAGCCCCTATTAAAAGCACTTTTTTATACTTTCCAGATTCTATAAAACCTGCTGCTGTAGACATTCCAAATAAGAAGCTTGAACATGCCGCCAACAAATCAAAAGCAAAAGCATTGGTCGCTCCTATTTCTGAGGCTACAAATGCTGCTGTAGAAGCTACCAAAGTATCTGGAGTAGCCGTACCTACAAGCACTAAATCTATTTCTTTAGGGTCTATACCCCTTTTCTTTATTAAATCTTCCGCAGCTTTAATCGCCATATAAGACGTACCAGCTCCTTCTTCTTTTAGTATTCTTCTTTCTTTTATGCCTGTTCTAGTAGTGATCCACTCATCATTAGTATCCACTAGATCTTCTAACATTTTGTTAGTCATTACAAACTCTGGAACATAAGCCCCTACCGCCGTGATGGCCGCTGATAGTTTACCCATTTAGAAACGTTTTTGTGCTTAAAATCTTTAAAAAAGCCACAAATTTGGTGAAAATTAGTGATTTTTTGCGACTTTTTATCTTAAAAAGACTTGTTTTTGAGATTTTGGATTGCTGTCATAAAAAAACTCCCAACTTTTGCAAGTGGGAGTCCATATACTTATATCAGAAGTTAATTAAGCAACTGCTTCTTCTGTATTATCAATTAAAACTTGGCCTCTGTAGTATAATTTACCTTCATGCCAGTGTGCTCTGTGGTACAAATGCATTTCACCAGTTGTTGGATCTTTTGCAAGAGTAGGGGCAACAGCCTTATAATGTGTTCTTCTTTTATCTCTTCTTGTTCTGGAAATCTTCCGTTTTGGATGCGCCATTTTTAAAACTTATTTATCCGTTAATAACTTTTTTAATGAATCCCAACGAGGATCCGTTTCTTTATTTTTATTTTCTTTTACTTCTTTTGGATGCAACTTTTCTAGTTTATCCAATGCTGCTGACTTTAAAGTTCCGTCCTCTATTCCAGGGTGAACTTTTTTTAGCGGCACTGCTAAAACGATCATTTCATAAACATATTGCGAAATATCTACCTGAAAATCTCCGTGAGGAAGTATCAGAATTTCATCATTGTCATCATTAAACTCATCACCAAATTTAACTAGCAGTTCTAAATCTGCCACTATAGGTTGGTCATAAGGTTCATTCGTAACATCACAATAAACATTTACAGTACCCTTCGCAGCTATCTCTAACTCTAACATGGTACTAGATCTATTTAATACCACTGCTAAATTAATGGCAGCGCTATTAAACTCATCGTATTCAAAAGATTCAAAGAACGTATTGTCTATTTCAAAATTAAATTCATGCCTTCCTTGCTTCAATCCTGAAAAAGGAATCACGAACTCTTTATGCTTCTTCATGTTTGACACTTATTTAGTGCTCCTGCCACGTAAAGGCGGGTGCAAAGATACTATTATTTTACTAAAACCCAACTTTTTAGCTTTTTTTGTAAAATAGCGTTCAAGGGCTGTATTTACTAATAAAATTAGCTAAAAATTATTTCTAGCTCGACTTATTTATCTAAATTCTCTTTTCAATCTTGACTTTTTAAGAGGATTTGCCGTTAGCTCGCTGTATTCTTTTCTATTTCTAAAGATCTCTATCGCCTTAAAGACAGCTTCTTCAAATGAGCTATGATCTGCTTTTCCTTTTCCTGCTATTTCATAGGCAGTACCATGATCTGGAGACGTGCGTACTTTATTTAATCCTGCCGTGTAATTTACACCTCTACCAAATGATAAGGTTTTAAACGGAATTAACCCTTGATCGTGATATGCCGCCAAAATAGCATCAAAACTCTTATATCCATCAGATCCAAAAAAGCTATCTGCTGAATAAGGGCCAAAAACTAGGCTCCCGCTATCTGAAAGTTCTTTAATAGCTGGTTTTAACGTATCATCATCCTCTTTACCAATAATACCATTATCACCACTATGTGGATTGATACCTAATATCGCTATTTTAGGTTTAGAGATTCCAAAATCTACTTTTAAAGACTGCTCTATGGTCGCTACTTTGCTTTTTATTAATTCTGGTGTTATTGCTGCGGCAACATCTTTAACGGCAATATGGTCTGTTAGTAAACCTACTTTCAAGTCGTCCGTGATCATAAACATGAGACTCTCTCCTTCTAATTCTTGAGCAAGAAAATCTGTATGCCCTGGGAATTTAAAATCCTCAGCTTGTATGTTGTTTTTATTTATAGGCGCGGTAACTAAAACATCTATCGCCCCTTCTTTTAGAGCTTGAACCGCTGCTTTTAAAGATTTGATAGCAAAATCACCTGCTTCTGCAGTAGCTTCTCCAAACTTAATATTCGGAATTTCACGCCATACATTAACCACATTAATCTTACCATCCAAAGCTTTTGAAGCTTCTTGAACCCCATGATAATTAATATCTAACTTAAGCTCTGTCTTTTGGTATGATATTGTTTTATTAGATGCAAAAATCACAGGAGTACAGAAATCTAACATTCGATTGTCTTCAAAAGTCTTCAATACTACCTCACAACCTATTCCATTTAAATCGCCAATAGAAACCCCTACTTTTATTTTTTGTCTTTCCTCCATGATATCTTATGGGTTTATAGTAATTTTACAGCACAAAACTAGTTAATTAAAACGACACATGTTTACAGGAATAATTGAAACTTTAGGAGAAGTAAAGACATTAAAGAAAGAAGACACAAATTTACACATTACTGTGAAGTCTTCTCTTACTCCTGATCTTAAAATAGACCAAAGTGTATCTCATAATGGTGTTTGCTTAACTGTTGTGGCCGTAAAAGACGATTCTTATACCGTAACCGCTATTGATGAAACTTTACGGAAAACCAACCTCGATGAATTAAAGGTGGGTGACAAAGTAAATTTAGAACGCGCCATGATTTTAGGTTCTCGACTAGACGGCCATATTGTTCAAGGACACGTTGATCAAATTGGGACTTGTATCTTTATAGAAGAAAAAGAAGGTAGCTGGGTATTTACTTTTGAATATGATGCTGCACTGAACAACCCTACAATAGAAAAAGGATCTATCACTATTGACGGAACCAGCCTAACAGTGATTAATTCTGGCGCAAATACTTTTAGTGTCGCTATAATCCCTTACACCTATGAGCACACCCGTTTTAATACCTATAAAAAAGGAACTATCGTAAATCTTGAGTTTGATGTTATAGGGAAATATGTGGCAAAACTAATGGCCAATAGGTCTTAGTTTTTAGCTACTCCGCTTTCATAACCCGCAATAATAACTTGCGCCTTTTCTTTATCTTTCTCCAATACCGCTAAAGATATTGTTGAAGGGGTACCCCCTACAAAACCAGCAATCACTCCCGAATTTTGTTCGTTTTTTTCAATGTATGGAATACCTGCCTCTTCAAATAATCCTTTTAAGAGAATCACTCCTACCTGGGTACCACTGTATATCTTTGTATATTTTTCGCTATCTATCATAATCATTCTTGTTTCAAATAAAACTACACAATCTAATTGAATAGCCACTACACTTTAATAAAAATTTGTCTTTTGTAAAGTATAAAAGCGATCAGGCAATAAAAGCTCATAATCGTAAAGGCATATAAAAAAGAAGAGAGTTCTGCAGGCAAAAAATCACGAACGTAAAACGTCGTAAAGAGCCATGATTTTAGAGTAATGTTAGCCGTACCAACATGTATCAAACCAAATAACTTACCTACAAAACTGGATAAGAAAAATACCGTTATTGCATTGGCTCCTACATAGTTAAACATCGTCCCAAATTGCACTTTTCTAATAGTTGTAATATAATAAATTAGTGCTAAAATTAGGTTAGCCCAACCAGCACTTACCAATACAAAACTACTAGACCATAACGCTTTATTTATCGGAAAAACGAAATCCCACACATGGCCAAGAAGTAACAAAGCACTCCCGAGCACCATTAATATAGTTGTTTTATTTTGCCGCTTTGTACGTAAGATCTGCCCCGTGAATACTCCTAAAAGGCAGCTTGCTACCGTTGGAATTGTACTTAACACTCCTTCAGGATCATAATCATCTTTCCACATATGGGTTCCCAAAAGCTTTAAATCTACATAATTAGCTAAATTATTAGGAGCTCTATTAAAAGTTGATGCTATTCCGTTTACAGGAATGAAGCCCATTACCACCCAATATCCTACAAGAATTAGCGCTGTAACGGCCATTAATTGTTTCCAATTAAAATTCAAAAATAGGATTGAAGTAATAAAAAATACGACACCAATTCTCTGCAATACACCAGGAAAACGAATCTCAGAAAAATCCTTGACAAATGGGAAGGTCAAAGTAAAAGCACCCAAAAACAAACCTAAGCCTATTAATTTAAGACTGCGAATTATTATTTTCTTGTAAGTCGCTACACTACTCTTTTTAGTACTGTACGCAAAGAAAATTGATGTTCCTACAATAAATATAAAGAATGGAAACACCATATCAGTTGGGGTATATCCATGCCAATCTGCATGTAAAAACGGCGTATACACACTAGCCCAGGTACCTGGATTATTCACCAATATCATTAATACAATTGTCATTCCTCTAAATATATCTACCGCTGCAATTCTCTCTTTCATGGGATTAGGAATTAGTATGTCTGCCTTTAAAGTTAATTATTTTACAATACTTTTGTAAACCACAGAGCAACAGTTTTCATGTATTTAACCCTTTCTACAACAATTCCTCAATCTTCTTGGATTTTAGCCTTTTTAGCTGCTATTATTTTAGGAATTTCAAAATCGGGCATTAAAGGAATTGCAATCATCATTGTAACATTAATGGCTATTGCTTTTGGCGCAAGAGAATCTACAGGCCTCATTGTTCCTTTACTTATTATTGGTGATATTTTTGCCGTTATTTATTACAACAGACATGCGCAATGGAAGTATATTATCCGGTTTTTACCTTGGATGATTTCTGGAGTACTTATGGGCGTGGTTATCGGGAAAGACTTGGATGAGGAAGCTTTTAAATTTGGAATGGCTTTTATAATTCTGGGTAGTGTACTAATGATGTACTGGTGGGACAGGAGAAAGAGTAAATCCGTACCTACTCACTGGGCCTTTGCTGGATTTACAGGTGTCATGGCAGGTATCACCACTATGATTGGAAATTTGGCTGGTGCATTTTCTAATATATTTTTCTTAGCGATGCGCTTGCCTAAAAATGAATTTATAGGCACTGCCGCTTGGTTATTTTTTATTGTCAATGTATTTAAGTTACCGTTTCACATCTTCGTTTGGAAAACAATTACAACAGATACGCTCCTCATCAATTTAAAATTAGTTCCTGGAATTATTATCGGCTTATTTGTTGGAGTGCGCTTGGTTAAAATAATTAAAGATGATTTTTACCGAAAAATGATTCTAATACTAACCGCATTAGGCGCTTTGCTGATTCTCTTTAAATAAAACTAAGGCATTAAACTATCTAAATCCCAAAGTAGTGGTAGTACATAATATACCATAAGGGTAAGCAGCAATACTGAAATGATATTTAACCAAAATCCAGACTTTATCATATCTGAAATTTTAAGGTAGCCAGAACCAAATACCACGGCATTTGGCGGTGTAGCTACAGGCAGCATAAAAGCACAAGACGCCGCAAGTGTTGTTGCCACCATTAAAATAAACGGATTAACAGCTAATTGCATAGCCATGGGCGCCAAAATTGGCATAAGCATAGCCGCTGTTGCCAAATTTGAAGTTACCTCGGTTAAAAAATTAACAGCTGCAATAATAAAAAGAACTAATAAGAATAATGATAGCCCTTGCAACAACCCCATTTGAGCCCCGAGCCATGCCGCCAAACCTGTAATTTGAAATCCAGAAGCAAGTGCCATACCACCACCAAATAATAAAATGATTCCCCATGGTATTTTAACCGCATCTTCCCAAATGATTAACGCTTCTTTTTTGCTCGATGGAATAATAAATAAAAGTATTGCAGCGGCAATAGCAATCGCAGTATCATCTATTTTAGGAATAAATTTCTGAAGTAAATAGGCTCTAAAAATCCAGCATAATGCAGTAAGAATAAAAACAAAAAGAACAGCCTTTTCTTCTTTTTTCATAGGACCCAATTCTTTCTTAAGCCTTTGTATTTCTTTTTTACCTCCAGGAAATTCTATTTGCTTAAAAGTATATGCTACACGCGTTAAATAGAACCATGCGATTCCGAGCAATAGAACAGAAATAGGCAAACCAAACTTCATCCATTGCCAAAAAGAAATTTCTATCCCATATGTTTTTTCTACAAAGCCCGCAAAAACTAAATTAGGCGGAGTTCCTATAAGTGTAGCAATCCCCCCAATAGATGCCGCATAAGCGATACTTAACATTAAGGTTTTACCGAAAATACTGTTTTCGTTGGCCTCCGTATTTGGATTGTCTTTTAATTCTGATACGATAGACATCCCCATAGGTAGCATCATTACAGCAGTTGCCGTATTTGAGATCCACATAGAAAGAAATGCCGTGGCCACCATAAATCCTAGAATAATTCTATAAATATTGGTTCCTATTAAATTGATAATATTAATAGCAATACGCCTATGAAGGTTCCACTTTTCTATAGCAATCGCAAGAATAAATCCTCCTAAATACAGAAATACATATTTATCACCGTAAGCAGAAGTAGTAGCACCCACATCTAGGATTCCTGAAAGAGGAAATAATATTATAGGCAATAAAGAAGTTACCGCAATAGGCACTGCCTCGGTAATCCACCAAACGGCAATCCAAAGTGTAATACCCACCATTACATAGGCATCATTAGACATGCCTGAAGGCGGACTTGAATTATAAAAAAATAAGTATAATAAGGGACCCAATAGTAGGGCCAATGTTTTTCTGGTGATTTTCATTTGGCTGAGATAATCTGCCAAACAATTTAGGGCAAAAAACTCTATTCTTTAATGCTAGTTATAAATTAATTTGACTCGGCATTATTAAACATGAAAAAAGGGCATTTGAAATTGCTTCCAAAATGCCCTTTTAGGGGAACATAACAAACACTTTACTATTCAACCATTGTAAATGGGTTTGTTATCGTTTTTGCACTCTTATAACATGGTTAGTGTTTGTGCTCTACTCGCTAAATTATTATTTTCTGTAGTTGATTTTTCTTTTTCAACGTCTACTTTACTTGTTGTTAATACTGGTGCCGCTAATATCCATGTGGTTACACATAATAGACCCATTACTACTGATATTGTTAATTGTTTCATCTATCGGACTGTCTTTTTTTTTTAAATAACTATTCAATCTTTTTTTTACAGAGAAAATGTTCAGCACCAAAAAGAGTGAATACAGAAAACAGATCGTACTCGATACAAACAAAAAAATCACTAAATATGAAGTATTCATATATTAAAAATTTATTGTATTCATTAAGTTGGTCATGTGTTTTCGTGAACTTAAGGTTAGTTAGTTCCTCAAATCTTTTGTAAAAATATAGTACTATTTCCTTATTTAAGAATCCTACAAGAGCAAAATTAATTCTTCGATAAAGTGCGAATAATTGACGACAAAAAACATATTTGTAAGTTTTTTCTTACTATTGAAACAAAAAAAAGCATTCATTTCGCAAATTGAAAGAATGCTATATACTATAGATTTGTAGTCCTCCATGGAGTATAACTTTGTCTATTTCAGGTATTTCGCCATCGTATCTAAAAGCTCATCATGTTCAAAAGGTTTAGAAAGAACTGCGTTCATCCCTGATTTCTTAAAAGCTTTAAAATCATCTTCATAGGAATATGCAGTGATGCCTATAATCGGTATACTCTTAATGTTCTTAAAAGGAAAATCTCTGATTAACCGAGCCACTTGATCTCCTGTTACATTCGGCAAGTTAATATCAATTAATAACAGATCATACTCTTCATTAATAAGTTTCTCCATTACTAGCGCCCCGTCACTCACGAGATCTATATAGAAATAATTGGTATCTAACAAAGATTTGAACAGCACCGTTTGCACGTTAATATCATCTTCAGCCAATAATATTCTAAATTTCTTATCTGTTTTGAACTTTGCTTTTTTGTCTTTCTTTTTACGAGGTGTTATAATGCTCGTTTTAGACGTAGTTGCTAAAGGTTGTTTTAGCGTTAAATCAAAATAGAAAGAAGATCCTTCATCAACATTTGAAATTACTTTAATTTCTGAGTCCATTAAGTTCAATAACCCCTTCACAATTGATAAGCCTAAACCTGTACCTTTTGGTATATCCGAATTTTGTTCTCCACTCAATTGCGAAAAGCTCTCAAAAATTGCTGCTTGGTTTTCTACCGATATACCTACTCCTGTATCTATGATCTCAAAACGAAGGTTTAACCTATTAGCTCTTTTCTGATTTAAATGAATGTCTAAACGTATGCTACCGGCTTGTGTATATTTAAAAGCGTTATCAAGTAAATTGGTAAGCACCTGAAACAATCGCAATCTATCGCCTTCTACAAGATCTGCAATCTTCTTATCTACATTAACGGCGAATTCAATATTATTATCTAGCGCCCTAGTCTTATAGGTAAAACGGAGCAAATCAAATAGCTGTGATAAACTAAAAATATTTTCACGAAGCTTTAACCTTCCCGAAGAAATCATACTGATACTCAAAATGTCATCTAAGAGCTGTTTTAGATTCGCATTTGACTGTTGCAGAAAAGTAACCATATCTTGCTGTTGATTGGTCAATACGGTATCTGAAAGTATTTTGGTAATAGAGATAATACTGGTAAGTGGGTTCCGTAATTCATGACTGAAATTACGAATAAAAGAATTTTTAAAATTTTCTCTCTCCTCTAATTCTGCGTTTTTTATGGCAACAAGCTCCCCATTAATAATAGACTCATTACGTGTTTGAGCAATGGCCTGGTACTCTGTATAATGACTGGTATAGTCTGTAATAATTAGTAAATACCCTTCTTTTTTTTTAACAAATCTTATGTCTGTAACATAATCTTGTTCCTTAAAGTGTATATGAACGCAACTGAACAGCAACTCGTTCTCTAAGGTGTCTTTAATAGATTCAAAGGTATAAAAGAACGCATGTACGTCAAAGATTGAGCTATTTATTTCTAATTTTAAAAAGGCTTGATCTGTTTCTAGAATAGCGCCCTTTTCATCGATTAAAATAAATTGAACGTTTTGGGTAGCATATTCTTTTTGATACTGATCTAGCATTCTAATGTAATAATTTGGCTAAATGTAGAAATAAATCATTTACCGCATTACCCGTTTTGGCACTCGTTAAAAAATTTGTTTCTATATTATTTTTCGTAAATAGCGTTTCTAAATCTTCTTTCAAGACCAAATCTACCTTGTTACCCACTACCAATAGCGGAGTTTTTGATATTTTAGATCTTACAATATCTAAATCAGCATTTAAAGCTTGGAATGTAGAGGGTCTTGTTACATCAAAAACAAATACAACACCATGCGTTCCTAATAGATACGCATCTCTTATAGTTGTTAGATCATCTGTCCCTTCTAAATCCCAAAGAATTAGAGACACTTCTTCCTCAGTAGAAACCTCTACCACTTTTTTTGTGATATGAACGCCAATAGATACCTTATAGTTGTCTGAAAAACTATCTTCTACAAAACGCCTAATTAATGAGGTTTTACCAACCCCAAAATGTCCTAGGACTACAATTTTTTTAGATACTTGCATTTTCAAATTTTACGAGTAGCTCTTTTTCAAGTGTTTCTCTGTCCATTATTTTTTTATCTGATTCCTTTTCTGAGGCGAAAAGTGAATCTAAATTTTTTCCCATAACATCATCATAAAAATCAAAAATAAGGTCTTGGACTTTATCTTTTGCGCTGATAGAATAATTACCAGATATAACTACAGCTACATAATAAGACACAAAACTCTGTAAGTGAATATTATATAACTCGTATTCTATTAATTCTAAATTTTGATTTTTCTGACCAAAGGCATCTTCTACAAAGCCCTTTATTGCTGTTAACATTCCAGAAATCATATCCTCATCTATAGTTTCAGATTTGGTATAACTCGCCGCCAAAATTCCAGAGCCTCTTTCTATTAACAAGACCTGCTCTATATTTGCAGATCCTAATTCACTAAGAATAATCTCTTCTTCTTTAACCCCTGTAAACCAAGATTTGAACTTTATTTTCCAACGCGATGCAGATAGTTTTTGGTTGATTTTTTCGGATAAGATTTTCATCTCTTGCGAGATATATTTTTTGATCATTTTACCCAAAATAGGATATAATGCATCCACAATATCATCCTTGTTTTTCCTTATTTCTTCTTTTAACGTGAGGGTAATTGTAGGACCGAGTGTCTTAGGAATGTCAGCTACAAACTCATTAAGCCTGTGTGTAATGATAGGGTTTACTTTTTCTGAAAGCTGATCTTTTTCATTAACCGTTTTTTCTATAATCTTAATACGATCGGCGATTTTTTCGGCAAAAACACGGTCATCTGTAAACAAAATGTCTCTAAGAAGCTCTACTTTGTCTTTCTCGACCATAATAATTTTATTTAAAAAATTACTTTTTGCTTACTTTTTCACCTAATTCAATTAAAATACTACCCAAAGTCTTCCCATCAAGCTTTTCAGCATCTAGAGTTTCAATCTTGTCTTCTAATTTTTCTTCTAACTCCGTTACTCTAATATTAACGTCTGTAGCTACAGAATCTAGAGCTGTATTAAGTTCTGTTCTTACGTCTTCAACAAGCTCCTCTAAAATTCTCTTCTTCTCAAGAATGTCTTTTTTAAGCGCCTCAAATTCAGAGTCATACGCCTGAATATCATCGCCAAAAATAAGATTCTTAATTAAATCGATTTTTGAACCTGCTTGCGTTTCTTTATTGTTTAAATCTATTACCGGCTTGCTATTTGTTGACATATGCAGAGGAATTGGTTGAAATTGTTTTATTATGTTCCCGATTTTTTATCTATAAGTTAACCATTTTAAACATACAAAATGGCTTCGATCACAAATAAATAAGTAGGTAAAATTACTAAATTTAGCCGAGACCGCAAGGAAAGCACGTATTTACACCTATTCTAAATTATATGAATATGTTCTTAAAATGATTAAGAATTTAATTGAAGTTCAATTTTTTCAAAATTTGATTTTTTAGCATCACAGACTTGACAACAATAATCTTCTGGTAAATCTTCAAATAAAGTTCCTGCAGGAACCCCTAATGACACATCTCCATATTCTTTATCATAAACCGTAAAGCACGATGAACATTGGTAGACTTCTCTAAACAATTGCTCTGATGCCTTTTTAGTTTCTTCTTTAATAACTTTTTCCTGCCCTAATTGTTTAAAGTACTTTTTACTCAGTTCCATTAATAAGCCTGGCAATTCTATTTTATCTACATCTTGAGCGTATACCTCATAGATTTGGGTATTTGGATCAAAATTCTTAAAATGCAGTACATTATACGTAGGCCGTATTGCAAAGTCTTTTACTATAGTTGGCGCCGTATTTTTTTCAATCACCACCGATGAAAAATGGGTGCGTTTTCCTGATTCATTACTTAGTCCGAAAGTTAACCCATATGTACTAATATCATTTTGATCAAAGCTCAGCACCAAAAATTTCTTTAATTCTAATGCTTCAATATCATCAACAGGCAAATGCCAGTTCATCTCTAATTGTGAGTGGCGGATATTAATTCCCCACTGTCCTAAAAACTTTTCTAAATCTGGTCTACTCTGCCTTTTGATTCCTTTTACAATAAAAGATTTCCAAGGGGTAATGCATATTTTACCCACGCTATTATCCAAACAAAAACCACAAAACTCTTTTAAGAAATTTAAATCGTATCTATTATTCCTCCAATATAAACCAAGCCAATATTGATCTAGCCCCATCCTATTCATCCCTTCATAATAAGGAAACGTTAGGTAAGGCACTTCTAGCTCTTTTTCTATGGTTTTATTATTAGTTTCTAGATTTTTATTCAGCACAAAAAACAATTCATCTACATCTTGAATATCATCAAAAATAGTTTCTATTGCTTTTGAGATCGTATTAATATCCCAACTATATACGAGAACAGGGTAAAATGCACCTGCATCCCAGTGTGGTAATTTTACATTCAGATACCAGTAGTCTTCACTTTCTGAGGCTATAAAATTTAAATTCCCACTAAAAATAGGAACAAGACGCTGCTTAGCATCTGTAATATTTATTTTAAGTTTGGGCGAATAATCAAACCCCTCAAGAATATACAAATAGGTAGACCCTTTTAACCAATAGGTCATATCAAAAATATCTGCACAGACATAAGATGATACTATATTTTGATAGGAACGCTCGCCAATAATTGTTGTATTGTATTTAGAAATACGTTCTAGCTGTTCTTCATCTGCATTATTTAACGGAAAAAGTAAATCTTGCCTAGAACCAAAATAGACTTCTTTAAGCCCTGCTGCTTCCAACATGGTAATTACATCTTTTAATTCTCCTGGAGAGGTAACCCCTCCTTTTAGCAATATTCTATGTAAATCATCATTCATAATTGTATGCTTTAATGGCTTAATTGAAGCTGATTCTTTAATAGTTCTTTTATTTCTGGTTTACAACTTCCGCATCCCAGACCTGCTCCTGTTTCTGAGCATAATTTTGTAAAATCTGAACATCCACCCTGAATAGCTTCTATAACATTACCTTCTCCCACCTGACTACAAGAGCACACCAGTTTTCCTTTCATCGGAGCCGTATTTGAAGCTCCACGAAGCAATTCATTTCGTTTTTCCGAGAGTTCAATCTCTTCTTCTATCAAACGTTTAAATTCTGCAAACTCGTTCTTATCACCCATAAGGATGGCCCCTTTTAGTGTGTCATCTTTAACGATACATTTTTTGTAAAAACGCTTGTTTACATCCATCAGAATAATTTCTTCAAAACTACTGTCGCCTGCAGGAGAATTTACCATTCCTATACTGCACAGGTCTAAATTCTCAAATTTTAGAATATTCATTAAAACAGAGCCATTATAAATGCTACTAAAATCTCCTAAAATATAGTTCGCAGCAATATCTGCTTGCTGTTCTGCTGCAGACGTAATTCCGAACAATTGATTATTAAACTCTGCTATTTCTCCTAAAGCATAAATAGAAGGATTGCTGGTTTGCAAATAGGAATTAACCACCACACCTCTTCTTGTTTTTAATTTGGTTTGTTTTGCCAGTTCTATATTTGGTCGGGTACCAATAGCATAAACAATAGCATTACATTTAATAGTTTTTCCTGTTTTCAAATTTACCAACAAGGTATGGTCACTAGATTTCTCTTTGAAAACAGTACTTACTTCATTATCAAAATAAAGATTAATACCACGCTCTACTACATCCTGTGCTAATAATTTACTAGCAACATCATCTAACTGACGCTCCATTAATCTAGGTGCTCGCTGAATAATACTAATATTTACCTGTATTTTCTTTAGTGCAGCCGCAAGTTCTAGCCCTAATAAACCTCCCCCTACGATAACCACATGTTGCTCCTCATTTTGCAAGCCTGTTTCTCTCAAATAGGTTTTTAATCGATCTGCATCACCACGTTCACGCATGGTAAATCTGCCCGGAAGTTTGATTTGCACATCACTGGGCACAAATGCCCTACTCCCTGTTGCCATGACCAATAAATCAAACGTATGCTTAATACCATTAGCATCTACTACGAATTTTTCTTTCTCCTCTATTTGAGAAATTCCGACTCCAGGATGCAACACGACATCTAACTTTTTGAGTTCTCCTTTTTTAAGTTTTTCTAAAGCTGCCCAAGAAAGTTCATCACTTACATATTCTGGCAATAATACCCGATTGTAGAATGGATCTTGTTCTTTTGAAAAAACATGTAACTCATCAACATCATTCTTTTCTCTATACGATTGAATAAAACGATACGCTGCAGCACCAGCACCTATAATAACAACCTTCTGCTTTGGTTTTACGTATTTTGCTACTTGAACAGCACAGTATTTAAAATCTGGCTCTTTAGATACAGGATCCACAAGATCATTGGTTAGATTATTGGCACGTCCAAAGTCATTATTTAAAACTTTACCCCAATGCATAGGCATAAAAACCACTTGTTCTCGAATGTCATAATTAATAGTAACTTTCACCTGAACTTCTCCACGCCTACTTTTAATAACTGCGATATCACCTTCTTTTAATCGCCTTAAAAAAGCATCCACCTTATTCATTTCTAAATAAGGATGCGGAATATGGGTGAGTAATCTATTTACTTTACCTGTTTTTGTACGGGTATGCCATTGATCACGAACTCTTCCTGTATTTAAGATTAGTGGGTATTCTATATTTGTCTCTTCTGATGTATTATAAACTTCTGCCGGCGCATTGAAATGTGCCTTTTTATCTGGTGTACTAAAAACTAGATCTGTAAACAACCTTGGCGTTCCTGGATGGGTATTGTGTGGTACTGGCCACTGAAAACTACCTTCATTTTTAAGTCTAGAATAAGACAGACCTGATATATCTATATCGGTACCTTTTGTTAACAAGCAATGCTCATCATACACTTCACTCGCATTGGTATAATTAAACCCTTCAAAATCCATTGCTTGTGCAAAACGCCATAAGATTTCTGCATCTGGCAAAGCCTCTCCGGGAGCATCAATTACTTTTGGTAAATAACTAATTCTACGTTCTGAATTAGTCATCGTACCTTCTTTTTCTAACCAACCTGCTGCCGGTAAAACAAGATCTGCAAATTTTGTAGTTTCAGAATGATGAGAGATTTCTTGCACCACAACAAAGCTAGCTTTCTTTAAGGCCCGTTCTATCTTATTGGAATTAGGCATACTCACCACAGGGTTGGTACAAATAATCCATATAGCTTTGAGCTTTCCTTCATCAAGCGCATCAAACATTTCTGTTGCAGTATATCCCGGCTTTTCCTGAATAGGTTTTCCTCCCCAAAAATCTGCCACTTCTTTTCTATGTTCAGGATTACTCAAATCTTTGTGTGCCGCTAATAAGTTTGCCATTCCGCCAACCTCACGACCTCCCATAGCATTTGGTTGCCCTGTAAGTGAAAAAGGCCCTGATCCTGGTTTTCCTATTTGGCCTGTTAACAGCGATAAATTAAGTAGGGAAACATTTTTAGAAACACCAATAGCACTCTGATTGAGGCCCATGGTCCACATACTAATAAAGCCTTTTGCATTACCGATATACTGGGCTGCTTTTTTAATTTCATCTGCCGGAATCCCGCATTTATCTGCCGCCTGACGAATGCTTAACTCAAAAGCACTTGCTTTACACGCCTCAAAATTTTCTGTATGTTTTTTTATAAAGTTTTTATCTATCTTTTTCTTTTCTATCAATAGCCTAGCAATAGCATTAAACAAGATAACATCTGTTCCCGGAAGGATTTGTAAATGCAAATCTGCAGAAGCACAAGTTTGTGTCTTTCTAGGATCTACTACGATAATTTTTATATTTGGATTTTCCTCTTTATGCTTTTCTAAACGTCTAAATAATATGGGGTGACACCAAGCAGGGTTAGCTCCAGCAATTAGAAAACAATCTGCTAATTCTATATCAGCATATGCAATAGGTACAGCATCATCTCCGACTGTTTTTTTATAGCCTACAACCGCAGAACTCATGCACAAACGAGAGTTGGTATCTATATTGTTACTCCCAATAAACCCTTTAATAATTTTGTTTGCTAAGTAATATTCTTCTGTTAAACATTGTCCAGACACATAAAAACCGACACTATCTGGACCATGCTTTGCTATAATACTTTTAAAAACTGCTGCCGCCCGATCAAACGCAGTGTCCCAAGAAACCCGTTGTAAAGGGTGGTTTCTACTCCAACGCATTTCTGGATACAGAATTCGGTCTGAAGTATCTTGCGCTACGTAGTTTAGGTTTTTACCTTTAGAGCATAACATCCCTGAATTCACAGGGTAATTTTCATCTCCTTCTACACTCAAAACACCTTTTGAATCTTTCTCTACTACGATTCCGCAGCCTACTCCGCAGTAGGAACATATCGTTTTGTGTGTTGTATTCTTTTGCATGATTTTAAATCTAGATGCAAGCGCATCATAATTAGCCATCGAAAGGTACAAAAAATACGTATAAATACGTAGTATTGATTTAATAATAATCAGCCTAAGGTTTTGATATATCAATAATTAACAACTATCAAAAAGACAGATTTACACTCAGAAAAGTAAGTAATGAGGCTATAACAAAGTGCTACGATAGGCCTTTGGAGGCATGCCTATCGTTCTTTTAAAATATTTAATAAAATAAGAGTCGTCTTCAAAACCTAAACGAAATGCTACTTCATTTATAGGTAGGCTTGTAAATTTTAATAAGCGTTTAGCCTCCAAGACTATTCGTTCTTTGACCAACTCTGATGGTGCTTTACCTACCACACTTTTAGTAATGGTGGTTAATGTTTTAGCTGAAGTATTTAGCAAATTAGCATAATCTTTTATCGCGAGCCCCTCTCTATAATGAAGTTCTAAAAGGTCTTTGAATGCAAAAAACTGGCGCTCATAATGGTTATTTATTTGCAGCTTTCTACTACTATCTGAATAATGAATACGCTCCATGGTTATTAAGAGCGATTTAAGTAAAAAACGAATCATATCTTCATGACCAAAACTTAGTTTATTGGGCAATTCTTTTGCTATTAATTCTATATGATGCGTTGCAATTTTTACCGTATTACGATCCAATAAATAGCAAGGGTTTTGCTCGATATTGAAAATGTTATATTTCAAGAACATATCAACATCTGAATGCATAAAAAAACTCTCGTTAAAATGAATTAACCATCCTTCTACTTCTAGGTTCTCATCAAAAAAATGAATCTGATCTTTATTCGTAAAAAGCACCATATTTTCTTTAATTTCATACGAATTGAAATCTACTGTATGTATACCTCCTTTATTAAAAAACCACAATAATTGATAGTAACTATGTGAATGTGGTACGGCTGCTTTTTTTGGATTTTTTTTCCGGTAACTTTTTAGGTCATGCAATTGAAACTGCAACTTATTAGGCTGCGCTTTATGTAGGTGATATTGCGCTATTTTTTGAGAATCTTTCACTAATGCTTTAATTTTTCGGCCGCTAATTTTCCACTATAGATAGCCCCATCCATATAACCTCCGTGCAGGGGCGATGTTTCTGCCCCAGAAAACAACAGCTTCCCATTCATATAGAAGTCGGCAAAAATAGGGTTTCCATACGCCGGACTCATATAAATAGATTTAATGGTATTACAGGAAGTGTTTTTATCTTGAGACCAATCCTTTTCAATATAGGAGGTGTACTCCATAATTTCTTCGCCTAAATATTTAGTAAGATACGCAAGAATTTTTGCTTGGCGTTCCTCAGGAGTCAAATCTCTTAGTGCTTCATTTACAAAGCCCATTAAACCAAATTCAGTTTCATCATGATTGGTATGATCATACAATTCAGTCACAGCACCCACTTGCCCTATAACAGTTCCTGATAAATTTCTAGCTTTCCAAAAAGGCTGTTTGAACTTTAAACCAACCTTTATAGCATTACTCATCCAGGTATGTGTTTTTTTCATCACCTCAGTAACATTGTTGGGCAATGCTGGTGAAAAATCTATCCGTGTTGTAATTCGTGGTGGAATGGTACTCACTACTTTTTGTGCGCTATACGTCTCCTTATTGGTCACTACTTTTATACAGTCTCCGAGATCTTCTATCGAGAGCACTGTGGTATCTGTATGTATTTGATTCGAGAAAGGAGCTGCTAATTTTTTAATTACAGCAGAGGACCCTCCTGCAATTCTATGTGCAGATGGCGCATTTGGATCATTCTGAAAATAATGCTCAGGAGCCATAGTACTATACACCAAAACACTCTGCCCTTTAGAATATTGAGGGAATTTTTCAATCTTCAACTCCCTCAATAAACCAGCCACATGTGTGTGGTGATTCTGAAACCAAGTAGCTCCAAAATCGATCTGATTAGTGGTCAAAATCCTACCTCCAATGGTTGCTCTAGCCTCTAAAACAATAACATCTGTTTCGCCCGCTTTGTACAACTCATATGCTGTTGTTAATCCTGAAAGGCCTGCGCCTATTATTAAATATTTAGAGGTAGTTTGTATCATTACTTATTCATTAAATGAGTTCCATGAACCACGGCCGCTCCTGCCCTTAAGGCTGCTGCGATGAAGGTTACTTCTGCTAATTCTTCTTGCGTAACACCCGCTTTAACAGCTTGCTCTTTATGTATTTCTAAACAATAAGGGCATTGCGTTGTTAATGCTACCGCAATCGCAATTAATTCTTTGTATTTTTTAGGAATTACGCCATCACTCAGGGCTTCTTTGTCAAAAGCTTGAAATGCTTTCATAGCCGGACTCGCATTTTTTTCCAAAGCACCTAAGTGCTTTAAATTATCCATTGTATACATATTACTTATATTTTATAAAGATTAAAAAAAATAAGATAAGACACCCCTCTTATCCTTTATTAAAAACTGGGTTTAATTTCTCCCAGACATTACACCACCGTCAGTATCCCAAATGGCGCCTGTTACCCATGAGGCTTTATCTGACAATAAAAATTGTATGGTTTCCGCCACATCTTCCGGCTGCCCTATTCTTCCAATTGGATGAAAAGCATTAAACCCCTTTAAAGCTTCGTGTGCTTTTTCTGCATCACCAAAAACACTATCATACACCGGTGTTTCTACAAGAGCAGGAGAAACTGCATTGACACGAATTTTATGATCCGCAAGCTCCATAGCTAAATGTTGTGTAAGAGAATGCAATCCTGCTTTTTGCATAGAATACGCCGAAGAAGGTGTTGCTTTTACGGCTTGTTTCGCCCACATAGAACCCACATTTACAATGGCTCCACCACCTGTAGCTGCCATTTTTTTGGCCGCATTTTGTGTAATAAAAAAGAAACCACGATTTAAATCTTGATAAGAATCATAATCTTCTACCGTATGATCCAAGAATGGTTTAGGTCCAAAAATCCCAGAAGCATTTACGAGATAGTCCAAATTTTCCCATCCATCAACCATACTATTTAGCTCACTTACCGCACTAAGATTTGTAATATCAACCTTATAACAATGTAAATTCTCCGAAACCTCACTTTTAAAAGCATTGAGTTTCGTGTCATTGGTACCAACAATATGCACTTCTATTCCTTCTTTCAATAATCTTTGGGCTGTAGCTTTTCCTATTCCACTGCTTCCTCCTACAATTAATGCCGTTTTTTTCATTTGTTTATTTTTTATGTTAAAACTTAATGACAAAATTATGCAGCATATAGCACCTAACATGGTAGGTACTAGAGAGAAAATGGTACTTTTAGGAAGTAAAACTTTTTTATTTCTCTAATGAACCGACCTAAAACCATCAAAGAAGTACTAGTTGTACTGGATACCATCATAGAAGAATGTATTGCTAAAAATAGCCGATTGGGCTTATTTGCTTATTTATACCGAAGAACTACTGCCGAAATTTTAAAGGAAGTAGAACGTGGCAGTTTTGAAGACGATGCACAATTAGAACAGATGGATGTAGCTTTTGCCAATTTGTATATAGACGCTTACCAAGAGTATACTAAAGGAAATAGCGTAAGTGCTTCTTGGTTATTTTCTTTTGAAAATGCAACAGAAGAACTAACCATTTTGCAACATATTATGTTGGGAATCAACGCACACATAAATCTAGATTTGGGCATTGCAACGGCAGCTACTATGAAAGGAAAAGAGCTAACGCTTATTGAAAAAGACTTTAATAGGGTAAATGATATCCTTTTTAATATCACCAATGAAATGCAAGACCGTTTAAGTCGTGTTTCCCCATTGCTCTTTTTGTTAGATCTATTAGGAAAAAATACAGATGAAAAAGTGATAGATTTTAGCATGCGGAAGGCCAGACAACAATCATGGAACAGTACAAATCTTTTATGGGCCCTTGACGAAAGCCAAAAACCTGCGGCTATCACTAAAATAGATGTATTGGTTTTAGAATTAGCAAAATTTATAAAAGACCCAAAGTCCAAAATCATTGGCTACGTATTAAAAGGAATTAGATCTTTTGAAGAAAAAAATGTCGGTCAAATTATTACCAAACTACAACGCAATTAGTCGTTAGACTAGGTTAAATTCTTGTGCTTTTTTAGATAGGTCGATAAGGTTTTTAACATCCATCTTGCGCATTAAATTAAACCGGTGTGTCTCTACCGTACGTTTACTATTCTCCAATTTTTCCGAGATTTGCTTGTTCGTTAAACCTGACAATATCAATTCTAAAATTTGAAGTTCTTTACTTGTCAAATCAAATGGATTATCGTTTGATTTAATGTGTTTTGGTTTCTCAGAAACAGGCTTACTCCCACTCAAAAGGTTGTTAACCAAAACATTAGAAATATCACCACTAAAATACTTACCTCCGTGTTGCACTGTACGTATTGCTTTAATAAATTCTGTCTTTCCTGTATCTTTTAGTAAATACCCATTAGCTCCTGCACTAACAGATTTTAAAATATACTCTTCTGAATCATGCATGGACAAAATAATTGTTTTTGTCGTAGCACCTTGCTTATTTAAAATTTCAACCGCATCTATACCATTCATTTCAGGCATTCGAATATCAATAATTAAAAGATCTGGCTTTTTCTCATTGACCATATCAATGGCTTCTTTACCGTTTGAAACCTCCGCAACAACCACTAAATCTTCTTCTTCTTCAAGCAAAGCACGAATTCCATCTCTTACTAAAGAGTGGTCATCTGCTAAAACTATTCGTATCGTCTGGCTCATATTTTAAATGATATTTTTACAAATATAAATTAAAAATACGTAGTTGAATACTTAGAAAAATTTGAACCCCGCTAGCACACAAAAAACTCTATACTCTTGAAAAATGCCTATAGGGTTTTTGATTGCCTATTTTGTCATTAAATCGCTGGACCACTATCTACTACTGCTTCTATAACTGCCTCAATAGTGTTAGGTATATTTTCAAATAAATCATAGCCTGTAAGAACTTCTATAGCATCTACAGATGTCGTAAACTGCGTCCAATCACTACTAATTCCTTGATCATTAGGAACATTAATGGCAATCATTCTCGTAGAAGAGCTTACTCTGGCAATGTCGTCTGAGCCATTAGGTAATATCAACACCACTTTCCAAAAAGTATCGGGTACCGTAATAGTGTTATTATAAATATAATCTGCAGCTCCGTTAGCCCCTGTTCCGCCCACACCAGCAACGCCTGCAATTACATAAATTTCATTACCATCGGCTGCTACATCTCTTAAATAGTCTTCAAAATTAGCCCAAATTCCTTGGTTATTATTAGGAGATTGGGGCGCTATATTGGTCATATAATAAGTGTTCTCATTCGAATCTTCATCACCATTTCTATCTGCAGATGGACATAAATGCCCTCTATTAAACCCTGTATTGGTATAGTTTGATGTGGTAGCTCTAAAAAAACTAGAGGGCAGTGCCGTATCTTGCTTAAAACAATTACATCTTTCTGTAGTTCCTGTCCAAGCAGAACTTAAGTGCCAACTCACCCAATTTGCTGTTCCTTTTGCGTCATTATAAGACAAGACGTAATCTGTGTTATCTAAATAGTAATTATCTGACAATAGTCCGGCATCAGAAGGGTTTCCGAAGGTAATATTACTGTCTTTTGAAGCAGTACTAGCGTCTACAGTATCGTCTGGTATGCTCATTTCAATATTATCAATATTTACCCGATTAGACCCTCCTGATAATTTTAAAATACCATAGCGCGCACTCCCTAATTCATTTAATTCATAAACAACTGTGTTTAAAATTGTGGAATTGGTGGTCACCACATCCCCTACCGTTAACCATGATACACCACTATCATAAGATAGCACTAGTTGCCAAGTAGAGCTGCCGTCAGCCCCATATGCGGCATGCCGAATACTCAAAGATTCTACCCCGCTAGTCATATCAAAATTCATAATCAAGTGTCCTGAATTTCTTATTCTAACCGATTTAGAACCATATTTTCTATCATTTGTCAAGGAACCAATCAATGCATCAGAAAAATTCCAACTCCCAGAACTTTCTATGATAACATCATTGGCAGCATAACTAGATTTTGAAGCCTCCTCAAAACCTTCGATAAAACCATCTATTCCTTTTGCGGTGTGATGGTGCTTAAAATAACCTTCATTATCAAAAAAATAAGTGGGTACATTTTTGGAGCCCGAAATAAGAAGTTCGGAAGATGACTCAATTTCTTCATAGTACTTAACTGTATCTTCATTCGTGCAGCTACTAAAAATGAATACTGAAACTACTAAAAGCGATACCCGATGCATGAGATAAGTTTTCATATACTTGCGTATTTAATGGTTTAAAAATCAAATGTACAATTATGTAGGATTATTCTTACTTATAATTTGAAATAAAAAAACTACCACAATGAAATATTCTTCATCGTAGTAGTTGGTGTATAGAAAGAGTGACTTTATCTTTATTTGGTTGCTGTATTTAAGAACTTTGGTTTAATGGTCAACATTACCCACGCCCAGTTTTGACCGCCTGCAGCAGCATCTTCTGTAATACCTTTTAGTTCATACATGCCATCACTAGCAAACATTTGAGAGTAACCAATAGCTAGCCCGTACCCTTTAAATTTCTTTGCAAATACAAGATCTATTTCCGTTCCTAAAGATTTCTCTCCACTAGCTAGCTCTTGTTCGCCACTAAAATTGAGCGCTTTTACCATTAGACTAGAAGTTTCATTTAATTGGAATTTTGCACTCACATGCACATCTAATAAACCTATTGAGTTTGCATGATTGCCTACATAGAAATAATCCATAAACCCATTAAACTTATGATTGGTTCCGTACAGCGGAAAGAAAGCACCTGTTTCTCCTGCATCACCATCATTACCACTAATGATTTCTACTCCAGCACCTAAGGTAATTTTATCAGAAGCCTTTATACTTGCATCTAGACTGGCTAAGTAAGCCCCCTTTACATCTACCTCACCTTGTCTTTCTCCTGTTTGCAAAAAGATATTGCTCTCTAGTCCCAACTTCCCTTTTTTGTACGCTAAATGGGTTCCAATTGTTAATAAACTACTGGTACCATCTGGTGTAGTTGCATCATCTTCATATTCTTGAAAACCATTATTTAACACCAATAAGCTTCCCGAAAATGCATTCCAGCTTTGTTTTAAATACGCATATTGCATTGTTTTATAAGAAAAGAATCCTGTTGTGCTATATGCTGTACCTACTGATGAAAAACCAGATAAATCTGCTTTATCTTGATTAAACGCTAAACCAACATCCAATAAAAATTTATCTTTCTTATATTTTAAAAGTGCAGCATCGTGGTTACGTGCTTGTTGTGTCCAACCTACAGAACCCAATATTCTTTGATCATCATAATCTAAGGTTTGTCTCCCTATTTTGGTTGAAAAACCTTCTCCTAAAGTTAGTTCTCCCCACGCTTCAAATATGGCAAAAGAATTGTTTGCATCGGCAGGTAATAACTGTCTATTTTCTCCCCATGTCATTACATCCTGTAAGCTTAAATACACTTTGTATGATTCATCTGCATACCCAAAATTTACACGTGCTCTAGTAGAAATTCCAAATCCAGCATCGGCATCTTCCGCTATTGGACTACCAAATCCGTGACGGTATTCTGTTCGTGGTCTAAACTCGCCATCTATAGTAAATTGTGCGGCTATAAATTGTGTGGCCAATAAGAATAGCCCTAAAAGTACATATTGTTCCTTTTTCATAATTTGAAATTTGATTGTGTTATTTTAAATTTTCAACTTGTTTTAATGTTCTAAAAAATCTATTAAATGCTTTCTATATTTGTAGTAATCTTGATGTTCCAAAACAGATTTTCTAGTTCTTGGTCTTTCAAAATCGATGTTGAGCACATCGCCAATCTTGGCTTTGGGACCACTGGTCATCATCACAACACGATCTGCAAGAAAAATGGCTTCATCTACATCATGGGTAATCATTACTGCGGTAATTTTTTCTTTATTCCATATTTCTATCAGAATATCTTGAAGCTCACCCCTTGTTAAAGAGTCTAACATTCCAAAAGGCTCATCTAATAACAATACCTTAGGCTTAATAGCAAAGGCTCTTGCAATACCCACCCGCTGTTGCATTCCTTGAGATAGTTCTGTTGCCTTTTTATGGAAAGCCCCATCTAATCCTACTTTGTGCAAATAATATTTAGCAATATCTGTACGTTGTTTTTTAGTGGCGTGTGGAAATACTTGATTAACTCCTAAAAGCACATTTTGCAACGCTGTCATCCAAGGCATTAAGCTTGGTGATTGAAAAATAACACCACGATCTGGACCAGGACCTTTTACAGGATTTCCCAATACAGAAATATTTCCACCAGATATAGGGTTGAGACCGGCAATCATAGAAAGCATGGTTGTTTTACCACAACCAGAGTGCCCAATAATGGTCACAAATTCCTCTTTCATGATTTGTAAATTCAAATCTTCAAGAACTACATAATCTCCCTTGGGCGTAGGATACACCTTTTTTAGGTCTTTAAGATCTAACATTACTTTTGAAGGGTAGTAAATCCCATTTTCTAAATAAGCGTCTTTAGTATCTATAGTTGCTGAATTCATTGTTCTACTATTAAAATTGATCTACAAAATTTTTTGGAGCTATATCTGGGAGTAGGTATTCTATTTCTGAAACCGACTTACGGTCTTCTCCTATAGCCATTAAATAGGCGATAATTTCATTTCTCGTTTTCATGAAATTAGGATTATCATTAAGCTCTGTCTTATCTCTTGGGCGGTCTATTTCTATTTTAAACTCTGGACCTAAGGTTGCCTTAGGACCTGGCTTCAAAGGAATGATACGGTCTGCCATATAAATACCTTCATCAACGTCGTTCGTGATTAAGAGTGCCGTACGCTTATCTTGATTCCAAATATTCAGGATTTCATCTTGTAAATTTCCTCTAGTCAGTGCATCAAGGGCGCCCAAGGGTTCATCCATAATAATCATTTCTGGTTTCATTGCTAAGGCTCTTGCTACTGCTACTCGTTGGCGCATACCTCCAGATAATTCTTTTGGTCTTTTATTTATCGCATGTGATAAACCCACCATTTCTACATAGTTAGCAACCCTATCTTTTATTTCTTTTTTACTTTCTTTAGGAAAAGCTTCTTTCACCGCCATGGATACATTCTGCGCAACCGTTAACCAAGGAAGCAATGAGTAATTTTGAAAAATCACCCCACGATCATGACTTGTACCTACTACTGGCTCTCCTTTAAATAACACTTCACCACTGGTAGGTTTTATGAGTCCATTTATTAGGTTCACCAAAGTTGTCTTTCCACTTCCAGTAAAGCCCACAATAGCTACAAATTCTCCCTCTTCAATCTTTAAATTGATATTAGAAAGCACCTCAGTACTATCCTTTCCGTGACCGTATGTTTTGCAAACATTTTTTAATTCTAAATATGCCATAAGACTCGTATTCGAAAAGTTATATTCCTTCGTTTTTATTAAATGATACCATTTGCTGTACCATAAGCATCAACCTATCTAAAAGAAATCCTATAATCCCGATGACAAACATGGCAACGATAATTTTGGCGTTGGAATCATTGGCGCCATTTTGAAACTCTTCCCAAACAAATAATCCTAATCCTGGACTTTGTGCCAATAATTCAATCGCAATTAAAACCATCCATGCTACAGAGAGTGTAATACGTAATCCTGTAAAAATTAAGGGAAGAGATGAGGGTAGTATTACTTTGAATACTTTTTGAAAAGTACCTAGCTTTAGCACTTTTGCCACATTGATATAATCTTTATCTACTGATGCAACCCCCATTGCTGTGTTAACTAACGTTGCCCACATGGCACAAAGACCAACACTAATAAACGAGATTACAAAGGCATTATCAGAGCTTGCACCTATATATAAGGTTTTTACGATCATAAAAACAAGCAAATACCATACTACTGGTGATACCGGCTTAAATATTTGAATAAACCAATTGAATGCACTCCGTAATGATGGACTCAAACCAATTACAATCCCAATAGGTACAGCAATAATTAGCGCTAGCAGAAAGCCTGCGAACACCGTTTTAATACTCGTTAGAACCGTATCTACAAAGGACGCACGCCCCGTGTAAATAATAGCATCTTTACCTTGTGCTACCAATTTTTCATTGGTAGCTGCCATTTTCATAGCAAAAGCCTCTTTCTTCCCTTTTATAAGTTGATGATCTGCTATTAAGGATTGAAAAGAAGCCCATACTTGTGTTGGAGAAGGCAAGGTATTGGGCTGGCAACTACTATCACCAGATGCTATACAAGCCTTTTCCGCATCTGCTGCTTCTTGACCTTGTTCTGACAAAGCTTTCTCTATTTTATAAGTAGCTTCCTTGTTGTATAATGCCTTTGAACCAAGGTGCCATAAGCCTAAGAACAAAAGAATAGACACCAGTGTAATTCCTGTTTTCTTGAAAGACTTTAATACAACATCTTTTTCAAATTTCGCCTTGAACAGTGTAGCTAGGGGCTTTAAAAATATGAGGCTTTGGCTTTCTTTTTCCAATGTGATTTCTTGTTTCATCTTTTGTTCTTTTCCTTGGTTATTGTACTACTTAATCTTTGTTACCGATGGCAAAACTGTTAATGTATCCTATAGGATCTTTGGCATCATAGGTTGTACCATCAATAAAATCTGCTGTTGCCGGCTTATACCCATCAGTTGTTGGCACATCTGTTGCTGGTATTTTACCTTCCGCTACTAATAAGTCGGCAGCTTTTTTCCATACATCTGGTCTATAGATATCTTTAATAGTCTCTTCATACCAAGCGGCAGGTTTTGCCTCAGGAATTTGCCCCCATCTACGCATTTGCGTTAAAAACCAAATTCCATCAGAATAAAAAGGATACGTGGCATTATACTTATAAAACACATTAAAGTCTGGCATAGAACGCTTATCTCCTTTTTCAAATTCAAAAGTTCCTGTCATTGAATTTGCCAAGACCTCTTCTGGTGCGCCGACATATTGAGACATAGATAATATTTTTACAGCCTCTGGTCTATTTGCAGGATCATCTAACCATTTACCTGCTCTAATAAGAGCTTTTGTAACTGCTACTGCAGTATTTGGATTATCTTCAATAAATTTTTCTGTCATCACAAATACCTTTTCTGGATTGTTTTTCCAGATATCATAATTAGTGACAACAGGCACTCCAATTCCTTTAAAAACTGCTTGCTGGTTCCATGGCTCGCCTACACAATACCCATAAATAGTACCTGATTCTAATGTAGCCGGCATTTGTGGCGGAGGTGTCACAGAAAGTAAAACTTCGGCATCTATTTGTCCTTGCACATTTTCTGCGGTATACATTCCTGGGTGAATACCCGCTGCTGCTAACCAATATCGTATTTCATAATTATGTGTAGATACCGGAAATACCATTCCCATTTTAAAAGGTTTACCGCTATTTTTATATTCTGTAACTACTGGTTTTAATGCATCTGCTTTAATTGGATGAACAGGTTTTCCATTTTCATCAATGGGAACATTTGGTTTCATTTTAGACCAAACATCATTAGAAACTGTAATTCCATTTCCGTTTAAATCCATGGAAAAAGCAGTGACTAATTTTGCTTGCCTACCGAAACCAGCTCCTGCAGCAATAGGTTGCCCTGCTAACATATGTGAGCCATCCAATTGCCCGTCAATAACACGGTCTAAAACATTTTTCCAGTTAGATTGTGCTTCAACAGAAACATAAAGCCCTTCCTCTTCAAAAAATCCTTTCTCTTTAGCAATTGCTAAAGGTGCCATATCTGTTAATTTGATAAAACCAAAGGTCAATTGAGGTTTTTCTATTTCTAAAGTGTTTGCTTTTACTTCTTCTGAAGCCGTTTCTTTTGCTTTCTTCTCTTTACCTCCGCAAGCCGAAAGAAGCATAGCTGCCATAAAAGAAAAAGCCACTTTTTTGATTACATGTTTCATAGTTGATTATTTATAGTTTTCTACGTACTAATACTTAATAATAACAAATATATAAGTACTTAAATTCAAATTTTATGAAATAGCACAGGTGCAAACCTCTTTTTATCCCATAACAAAACCTGCGATAAAACATATTTTAACCATAAATCATTTACATAGAGGTTGTTAAAACAAAAACACCAATTACGTAGCTTTACGTAATTGGTGTTCTGTGCTTTTATTATCCTAAACCGATCTAAAATAACCAGATAGAATGTGTGGTTATAAATCTAAATAAAAGTTATGCTCCGAGATTTCTCTTTTGAGTAGATCTACGTTTATAATGCCAACTTTTTTACCTTTTGTATGGATAAGGTTTTCCTTTTTTAAACTTGAAAATATTCGAATGACCTGTTCTTCTGTTGTGCCTGCATAATCTGCATATTCTCTCCTACTTAAGGCAAGATTTAAGAATCCATTTTTATCTTTAAATTTTCTGTTGATATATAATAAGGTATCTACCACGCGTTCTCTTACCGTCATTTGAGATATAGATTTAACTTTTGCTTCACTTCTATTCAATTCATCGGCATAAAAAAGCATCAAATCATAAGCAAAACTGGCATTACTCTTTAGCGCTTTTTGTAATGTATCTTTAGAGAAATAACAAAGTTCCGTATGCTCTAGCGCTATAGCTCCAATAGAATAGTACTCCTCAGTACCAAAACCACGATGCCCAATAATTTCTCCTTCTTTGGCAAAACGAACAATTTGTTCTTTGCCATGTATTCCCGTCCTGTAAACCTTAACCTTTCCTTTCAATATAAAGAAGAGTCCATTTACAGGTGCACCTTCGATGATAAATTGCTGCCCTTTTTTGCAAGTGATCTCTGTTTTTTCATTAGAAAATAGGGCCACCTGCTCTGAAGACACATTTCTATTTATTAGACAATTAGCATTTACACAACTTTCGCAAGCAGTATTTAAAGCATTGAATCTTTTTGTTCTTGCATTCCTAGTATGTACCGTTAGCGTATTCAATATATTTACTCTATTATTTATCTGCTAATTGTATATTTAATTCTTCGGAAGGAAGCGCCTCTTCCGAACTGGCAAATTTAATGGCTAAAGACAATAATGCTGCCACTAAGATACATCCACCGATCACAAAATATCCTGCTGATACCGCAGAAGCGGAAGCGATGGTTTGTGCCGTTTTAATAGCCTCTTCCCCTAAGCCTTTATTCGAAGAAATAGCTGCACTCTCTGCTACGGCAGATTTTGATTTTAATAATAAAGCGGCAAGAAAAGCTCCTACATTACCTCCTGCACCTACAATACCAGATATAGAACCAATCGCTTTTTTATTGATGAATGGCACAACAGAAAAGGTAGCTCCTTCTGCCATTTGTACTGTTAAACTAAAAGCTATTAGAAAAATCATTCCTACAGCAAGACTCGTCGTCATAGAAAAGAACGATAACATTACCCCTTCTGCCGCTAGAATAACAGCTAAGAAAATAACACGACCTCGTAAGCCTTTACTGTTCCCAAATTTATCTCCAAAATACCCTCCAAGTGTACGTGCAAAAATATTCATTAAAGCAAAAGACAACACTAGATTTCCTGCAAATGTTCTATCCAAACCAAATCTATTTTGAAGGTAGTCATCCATAGTACCATATACCGTTAGCTCAATACCAAAACTAGCCGCATACACGAAGAATAAAATCCAAACTCTGTAATCTTTTAATACACTAGCAAATGAAGCTTCATCTTTTTTGAAGACTGGCATTTCGCCGCGTTCTTTTAACTCTGCAAAATTTCCTTCCGGTGTATCTTTTGTAAAGAAGTAATACACTAAGCCCATTGCCAAACACAATATTCCAGCAATAACCATAGAATAACGCCAAGCTATTTCATCTGCTATACCAAAACTCACCACTGCCGCAGCAATTAAAGGCATCCCTAAACGATTGGCACCACCACCAAGATTACCCCAACCTGCAGAGGTAGCATTTGCCGTACCCACAATATTTGGCGCAAACATAATAGAGGTATGAAATTGTGTAATTACAAATGACGCTCCAATAAACCCAATAAATAACCTACATACCAAAAACTGCAAGGGTGTTTGTACAAATCCTAATAAAATTACCGGAATAGCACCAAATACTAATAAATAGGTATAACACAATCTTGGCCCATATTTATCACACAATTTACCAATAGCTAAACGGGCAAACACTGTTCCTGACACCGCTAGTATAATAGAATTCCATTTTTGAGACGGACTCAAGCCTAAATCTTTAACTACATCTGGCATAAAAGGAACAATACCAAACCATGCGAAAAAACAAAGAAAAAATGCTAAGGAAGTGATCCAGAACGTTTTCATTTGGATACTTTTAAAATCTCGTAAATTTAATTTTGTCGCTTTATTTGATGTTGTATTGTTCATGTCTCTATTTTTAAAAAGGTTAAACCTTATATTGCATACATTTCAAAAATAAGTATAAATACGTATTTATACGTACCCGCACATGAAAACATGTAATGATGTACGTATTTTTATTAAAGTGTCAATTTTAGTGTAGAAATTCTATCAAAAAGAAAAAAATTGTAACCTGTAACAGCATATTCACCATAAATAATCGCTTTGCAAATTATACAAGTGGTTAAAAATGAAGATATTCACCGATATATAGACCAGTACTTGGATCAAGGCAGAACCAAAAATACTGATCTTATCGGCTATAAAAAATGGTTGATTATATGGTTGAATGTAAAACCCGTTGTAGCTCTTCTTCGAAAAAGGAAGGATGCTCTGCCACTACATCACCAATAACTATGATTCCTGGCAATGAAGTATCTATTTGACCCAATTGTTTTGCTCTATCATATAAGGTTCCCGTGATACACACCTCTTTGGCCAAAGTACCATTTTGGATAATAGCAAAAGGAGTGATGCCCTTTCTATACTTAGAAATTTCTTCTGCAATTTCGTCAAATTTTCGCACCCCCATTAATATAACTAAGGTTGCTGCTGATTGCGCAGCCAATTTCAGATCTTGAGAAAAAGAACCATCTTTTTTAGTGGCGGTCATTACCCAAAAGCTACTACTAATACCTCTTCGGGTCACAGGAATACCTTGACTTGCAGGTACAGAAATAGCACTACTTACTCCCGGGATAACGGTCACTGGTATTCCGAAAGATTCTACATACTCTATTTCCTCACTCGCTCTACCAAATACAAAAGGATCTCCTCCTTTTAACCGGACCACGTGACCATACTGGTAAGCGTTTTCCACAATTAATCTATTGATATCATCTTGGGTAAAAGAATGTTCTCCACAACGTTTGCCTACGTATATTTTAGGGATTGAACTATCAATCTCATCAAGCAATTCTTTACTGATTAAAGCATCATATAAAATTACAGACGCCTCTTGCAACACCTTAAAACCTCTTCGTGTAATAAGGTCGCTACTCCCAGGGCCTGCGCCTACTAAACTTACCTTTGGATTCTTACTTGACATCATAATTTCTATTTTTTAAGGTGTAGAATTATTAATATGACAACAAAACTACGTATTTATTTTTATAAAATTACCTAAAATATACGTAATTATACGTAATTTTGTTTCGTAACATGATAAAGACGTACGTATGAAAACCGTAATCGTAGTAGGAAATGGAATGGTAGGGTATAAATTTTGCGAAAAATTTGTAGCCAAAGAAACAAGTGAAGATTATAAGCTTATTGTTTTTGGTGATGAACCAAGACCTGCCTATGACCGTGTTCATTTAAGTGAATTTTTTGAAAACCAAGATGCTAAAGCTCTAGAAATGGCTCCAGCAGCATGGTATGCAGAAAATGGCATAGAACTGATGGTCAATGAACGTGTTGCAGACATTAACCGTGAAGAAAAAACAATTACCACAGCTAAGAATCGAGATTTCTCTTATGACTACCTTGTTTTAGCAACAGGTTCTTCAGCTTTTGTACCTCCTATTAAAGGAGTAGAGAAAAAAGGAGTCTTTGTATATCGTACTATTGAAGACTTAGAAGGCATGCTCTCTTACGCAGCAGCCTTAAAAGCAAAAAACCCTAATGCCAAAGCTGCCGTCTTAGGAGGCGGACTTTTAGGATTAGAAGCAGGGAAAGCGGTAATGGATATGGGTCTAGAGCCCCATATTGTAGAATTTGCACCTAAATTAATGCCAAGGCAGTTAGATTCTAGAAGTAGTCAAGTGTTACAACTAAAGTTAGAATCTATAGGTTTACACATTCATTTGAGTAAGGCAACCAATCAAATACTAGGAGACGATGCCATTGTAGGAATGGAATTTGGCGAGGATGATGTCTTGGATGTAGAAATGCTCGTAATTTCTGCTGGTATTCGTCCTAGAGATGAACTTGGGAAATCTAGTGGCTTAAAAATGGGAGTTCGTGGCGGCATTGTGGTAGATCATAAAATGCAAACTTCTGACCAAAGCATATATGCCATTGGAGAAATTGCCCTTTACAATCAAATGATATATGGTTTAGTAGCTCCTGGATATGAAATGGCAACAGTTGCTGTAGACCAAATTACGGGCAAAACTGATAATATCATGGCTGCAGAGATTGACATGTCTACCAAACTAAAATTAATAGGAGTTGACGTCGCTAGTTTTGGCGAGCCTTTTATGCCCGCAGCTAAAGGGCATTCTATAATTTTTGAAAATAAAACGCAGCACTTATACAAAAGAATAAATGTGAGCCTTGATGGCCAAAGATTATTAGGAGGTATTTTAGTCGGGGATGCTTCTGATTACAGCATGCTACATCAAATTTACCTGAATAGTATGCCTATTCCTTCAGATCCATCACAATTAATACTCCCTGCTGGTGATGGTGCTGCATCTTTTGGTAGCGCTATGGACTTACCAGATACTGCTGTTGTTTGTTCTTGTGAAGCGGTGACTAAAGGGCAAGTTTGTTGCTCTGTAAAAGATGATGGTAATGAAACCGTTAAAGCTATTGCTAAAGCTACCAAAGCAACTACTGGTTGTGGTGGTTGCAAACCCATGGTAACAGATCTTGTAAATGAAACTTTAAAATCTTTAGGTAAGGTTGTAAAAGAACGTATCTGTGAGCATTTTGATTATTCACGTCAAGAATTGTATGACATCGTAAAAATGAAAAATATTCAAGATTACGATGAATTATTAGATACTCATGGAAAAGGAAATGGTTGCGAAACCTGCAAACCTTTAGCGGCTTCGCTATTTGCAAGTATATTTAATGAAACAGCCAATAAGCAAGATACTATACAAGATACCAATGATAGATATTTAGCAAACATACAACGTAACGGTACTTACTCTGTAGTACCCCGTGTTGCGGGTGGTGAGATTTCTCCAAAGCAAATGATTGCTATGGGTAGAATTGCTCAAAAATATGATTTGTACACCAAAATTACGGGCGGACAAAGAATAGATATGTTCGGTGCCAAACTACATGAATTACCATTAATTTGGGAAGAGCTTATCGCGGAAGGCTTTGAAACGGGACAAGCCTATGGAAAATCATTACGTACCGTAAAAAGTTGTGTAGGCTCTACTTGGTGCAGGTATGGCATGGATGAAAGCGTAAGTTTTGCTATAGAAATAGAAAACAGGTATAAAGGCATTCGGTCTCCACATAAATTTAAAGGCGGTGTTTCTGGTTGTATCCGTGAATGTGCGGAAGCACGTGGTAAAGATTTTGGTTTTATCGCTGTAGAAGGTGGCTGGAATATTTATATTGGCGGAAACGGTGGTGCAACTCCTAAACACGCATTGTTATTGGCGGAGAAAGTAGATAAAGAGACCGCCATAAAATATGTAGATCGTTTTTTAATGTATTACATACAAACTGCACAACCCTTAATGCGTACCGCCGCATGGTTAGATAAACTAGAAGGAGGTATTGACTATGTAAAGGATGTTGTGATTAATGATTGTTTGGGAATTGTAGATCAGCTAGATAAAGAAATGCAACATTTAGTAGATACCTATAAATGTGAGTGGAAAGAGGCCGTTGAGAATCCTGAAATTAGAGCAAAATATACCCATTTTGTGAATTCTACCGCAGCAGACGAAAATATAGAATTTGTGTCTTTAAGAGAACAAAAAATGCCAGCACCTTGGGCTTAAAATATAATGCATCACCTAATGTTGAACTAAAAGCTAATAAAATGATAGATTCCATTTTAAAAGAATACAATACAACCCCTATTGAGAATGTAACGGTGTGGTTCAAAGCTGCTGCAGTCACAAAATTTCCGAAAAACGGCGGGGCCTGTGTGAAGTACAATGAGAAACAAATAGCCGTCTTTAATTTTGCACGAGAAGGAAAATGGTACGCGTGCCAAAACTTATGCCCACATAAAATGGAAATGGTGCTTTCTCGAGGAATGATTGGTGAGGATATGGGCACTCCAAAAGTAGCTTGTCCTCTGCATAAAAATACTTTTTCTCTAGAAACAGGAGAAAATTTAAACGGTACATTATCTGCTATTTCAACTTATCCTGTAAAAATAGAAGATGGTTTTGTGTATATTGGTTTTTCTGAATAGCTTTGGAGCAAACCTAAGAACACTATGGCATCATCGGATAAATTAGAAAAGGCTTTTATACTTTTTGATAAAGCGAACGAGCAAGATCCAAATAAAGAAATTTTTGAAGGCAAAGAATATGCTAAAGAAGTACTTTATGCTATCCGGATGACTGAAAAGTTAAATTCTTTTGCTCCTAATGCATCAGAAGTATTACAGCTTACTGCCAGATGTCAACATATTTGCCGATGGGAGATTGCCCGTGATTCTTATGAAATGAACAGAACTGGCTACCTTACATGGCGTCAAGATCTAAAGAAGTATCACGCTAAAAAAGCTAGTGCACTGCTGGAAAGCATTGGTTATGACCAGGAAACCATTGATAATGTTGCTTTTTTATTAGAAAAAAAGCAACTTAAAAAGAATAAAGAAACCCAAACCTTGGAAGATGTCATCTGCTTGGTATTTCTTGAATATTACTTTGAACCTTTTGCTCAGAAATATTCAGAAGAGAAACTGATTGATATTTTACAAAAAACATGGCGTAAAATGTCTAAAGGAGGTCAAGAAGCTGCATTAAAACTTCCGTTGTCTGCAAACTCTTTGACCTTAGTGGGGAAAGCTTTACAAGGCTAAATCTTAGTATTTTGTACTTTTATAAGTATCCATTGCATGAGTAAAACAAAATTTGAGCGACCGCTAGACTCTTCTACCTTTTTGAGAATTCGAAAATGGTATTTACTTGCTCTAGCCGCAATTGCGCTTACTATTATTGTAGCTCAAATTTTAATACAAGTGCATTTAAACGCTCAACTTGATGATTCTAGGGTAATCAACGTAGCGGGAAGACAGCGTGCTTATAGTCAAAAATTAGTCAAAGAAGCACTGCTATTAAAACAGTCAGGCTCTGATAAGAGGCAAATACTTACGGAATTAAAAAAGACCATCACTACTTGGAAAATATCTCATGCGGCCTTACAATTCGGGAATGATTCTATGGGGATCCAAAAAGAAACCCACGAAGATATATTAGCTTTATTTAAAAAAATAACGCCGCACCATACCGCGATGATTACGGCTGCAAAACAAGTGATAGCTGAAGAAGAAAAATCAGGACTAAGCTCCTCATTAGCTACACAAAAAAACATTCAAACACTTCTTGATAACGAACGTACCTTTTTAAGATTGATGGATGTTATTGTTAATGAATACGATAATCGGAGTAAAACACAACTAGAAAATTTAAAATTTAAAGAATACCTTCTACTTATCTTTTCACTACTCATATTATTTCTAGAGATCCTATTTATATTTAAACCTCTATCACTTCAAATTAAAAACACTATTTCTAGATTGATGAACAATCAATTAGAATCTGATGCGAATACTGATAAAATTCAACAACTGTATGAAGAGAATGAGAAATCGCTTAAAGAATTGCAAGAACTTAATTTTGTAATAGACAATGCCGCCTTATTTGCCAGTGCAAAAAATGATGGAAGCGTTGTATTTATCAGTAAAAAATTCCAAGAACTTCTAGCCTGTAGTGATGAAGATTTATCTAAGCCATTATCAGAACTTCTAACCACGAATGAAGGCCAACAGCAGTACTTAAAAGAAGTTTTGAAAAGTAACCGAAAGTCTATTAGATCTGAAGAAATTAATGTAGAAACTAGAAAGGGAGAAAGTATCTGGTTAGATATGTCTATCATACCACTACATCAATCTAGTAAAAAACAAAACGTCCTTATTCTTTGTTCTGATATTACAGAGCGCAAACAAAACCAAGAAAAAGTTGAGCAACTCATCAAACAAAATTTTGAAGATAAAATACTTCAAAAAAAGGTACAAGCGAGTCAGATTGTTGAGGGGCAAGAAGAAGAACGAAAACGTATCGCTAAAGACATCCACGATGGAATTGGCCAAATGTTAACTGCCCTAAAATTTAATATAGAATCTATTAACCTAGATAATAAAGATAAGACTGCAGAAAAAATTGCCTATTTAAAAACCCTCTGCTCAGATTTAATAAAAGGGGTTAGAACCGCCACTTTTAATTTAACGCCACCAGAGTTAAAAGACCATGGCCTTTTTCCTGCTTTACATAAAATGACTTCCGAATTAGCAAAACTCACCGGAAAGAACATTCTTTTTGAAAACAAAACAGAAAAATTTATACGTTTTGATTCGCTCGCAGAAACCAATATCTATCGGGTAGCGCAAGAGGCTGTAAATAATGCCATAAAATATGCAGAAGCCAATTACATCTTGTTAAGTATAAAATACACAGATAACATCCTAAGTATTGTTATAGATGATGACGGCAAAGGCTTTGATGAAACTATCCTAGATAAAATGCCTAAAAACAACAGTGAGGGTGGTATGGGGCTTTTTTATATGAGAGAGCGTATTAGCTATATCAATGGTCGTTTATTTATTAATTCAATTCCAGGAGAAGGCACGCGAGTTACTATTAATTATAAAACTAATGCATTAGAAAAAGAGGTACATTTAGTCTCGTAAATTCACAGCCATGAAAATAAGAATTAAAGGAAATACCATAAGATATAGACTTACAAAAAGTGATGTAGAAACCTTTTGTTCCACAGGTTTTTTAAGTGAGAAAACAGCATTTGCAACCACACCGTTTTCTTATGAATTAATAGCAAAAGAAGGAATCTCACAACTAGAGGCAGATTATACCAATAATACCATCACCCTATATTTTCCTAAAGCAGACACGAAAGATTGGGCTACCAATGAAACCGTAGGCTTTGAAAACATTCACACCACCTCTGCAGGCGATGCCATCAGTATACTTATTGAAAAGGATTTTATTTGTATGGATCAAACCTTGGAAGATCAAGCTAACCATTACCCAAATCCTAAGCTTTAAAAGCCAGTAGCTATTATTTTGAGCCATCAGCCATGCCTGGCAAATTATAATACTGAATAAATTTATTTCTACAAAAAACAGGATAAACATTAAATCAAAGTTAAATTATAGCCTAAAAAAGAGTATTTGTGTTTTGTTTAACAAGAAAACTTAGAAAATAAACCTTAATTGCTGACGCATAGCCCTTAGCGTTTATTAAAAACGATAAGTTTTGTAAAACTAACCACATCCAAGTAATTGGATAAAACTAGCGCTACTTGAAAACAAAACTACTCTACTCCGTATTCGTTATTCTAATTTTTTCGAACAACGTAACCGCTAAAGAAAAACGAAATTTCAATCACAAAAAATCTACTACTAATCAGGCAGAAAAATATACGGTAAGTGGTTATATAAAAGAACAGGGTAGTGGTGAAAATTTATTTGGAGTCTCGGTTTATATTCCAGAATTAAAAGTGGGTACCATCACCAACGAATATGGCTTTTTTTCTTTTACGGTCCCTAAAGGAAAACATAGTGTAGTCTTCTCTTACATAGGCTTTACCTCACAGGTGAAAGAAATTGATCTGAATGCTGACTTGGAAGTATTCGTAAATTTAATAGCATCGTCTGAAGCCTTATCTGAAGTTGTGGTTATAGCTGACCAGCATGTTAAAGAAAGTAAAGTAACTCAAATGAGCGCTGTTCGTCTTAATCCTATGGATGTGCAAGATCTTCCTGCATTACTCGGTGAAAAAGACGTTTTAAAGACCTTACAACTCTTACCCGGTATTCAAGGAGGGTCAGAAGGTAGTTCCGGATTTCATGTACGCGGAGGTACACCAGACCAAAACTTAATAATTCTTGATGATGCTGTTGTGTATAACTCCAATCACCTATTTGGTTTCTTTTCCGTTTTTAACGGAGATGCTGTAAAGTCTGTTGAAGCTTTTAAGGGTGGTTTTCCCGCCCGTTATGGCGGCAGATTATCTTCTGTCATAAATATAGGCATGAAAGATGGTAACAAAGAAAAACTCTCTGGAAATATAAATATTGGATTAATTTCATCATCCGTGGTACTTGAGGGACCCATTAATAAAGGGAAGACTTCCTTTATCATGAGCGGAAGACGTACGTATGCTGATTTAATTGTGCAACCTTTTCTTGATAAAGATGAAAATGGCGGTTATTTTTTTACAGATTTAAACTTTAAGATACATCACATCTTTAGTTCAAAAGATAAACTGTATTGGAGTAATTACTACGGAAAAGATAAATTTTACAGCAGATATCTTGATGCAACAGCTAAAGAAAAAACAAACCTTGCTTGGGGGAATATTACCTCAACACTACGCTGGAATCATCAATTTAGCAATAAACTGTTTGCGAATACTTCTCTTATTTTTAGTAACTACGAATTCAAAATTGATATTGACAATAAAGATTTAAAAATTGATGAGTATGATGACAACTACTTATTTAATACAAGCTCTGGTATTGATGACTATTCTATAAAAACAGATTTTGATTACTACCCAAATAACAAACACAGGGTAAAATTTGGAGCTATTGCAACAAGACATAATTTTACTCCTCAAAGAGTTGTAATTAAAGATCCCTACAGTGGTTCTATTAACAAAACACAAGAACTCAATTCTTTTGAAGGTGCAGTATACCTAGAAGATGATTGGAAGGTTACTGATAAGCTTAATTTTTCTCCTGGTTTCAGGGCCAGTTACTTTAACTATAAAGCAGAGAATTATTTAAATTTTGAACCTCGCATTGCCTTGTCGTATAATTTAAGACCCGATTTAGCCTTCAAAGCATCTTATTCTAAAATGAATCAATACATTCATTTGTTATCAAGTTCAGGCATCGGTTTACCAACAGATTTATGGGTTTCTTCTACCGATAATGTGAAGCCTCAAAGCTCAGAACAATATGCTATTGGAATAGCAAAAGATTTTCAAGAAAAAGACTATTCATTCTCTGCTGAAGCCTACTATAAAAAATTAGATAATGTAATTTCTTATAAGGAAGGAGCTTCATTTTTAGCCCTTGACAATTTAGAAAGTGGGAAAAATATAAATTGGGAAGAAAATATAACCACAGGTCAAGGTTGGGCCTACGGTACAGAGCTTCTCTTCAGAAAACAATCAGGACCATTAACGGGTTGGCTGGGGTATACACTTTCTTGGTCTGAAAGACAATTTGATGAACTAAACTTAGGAAAGAAATTCTTTGACCGCTATGATCGCAGACATGATATATCATTAGTAGGTATTTATAAGCCTAGCGAAAAAATAACAGTATCTGGAACTTGGGTATTATCTACAGGTAATAACTATACACTTCCTAATTTACAACGTTTGAACAACCTAGGGAATTTTCCAATCAACACGAATTACAGCTATTATAATGGAAGTGAAGAATTTAGTTCAGGAAGAAATAATTTTAGAGGAGAAACTACCCACAGATTAGATTTAGGAATTCAATTTCATAAAAAGAAAAAGAACAACAAAGTGCGTACTTGGGGAATCTCATTATACAATGCTTACTCTAGACAAAATCCGTTTATATACACTCTCGATGATAAATATTACGATTACAATGACCCAAATGCCACAATAGAAAAAGAGTTGACTAGAACCTCTGTACTTATGCTCATACCTTCTATAAATTACAATCTAAAATTCTAAGTTTATGAAAACATTAACCACCATACTGTTTCTTCTTTTAATTGTATTCTCGGGATGTCAAAAAGTTGTAGATGCTGACAAGTTATTAGATGCAGAAGAAAAAGTGTATATTTTGAGTTATATATCCCCTACAGATACTCTTTTAACCGTGAGCGTTTCTAAAGCATTACCCGCTATAGGAACAGCATTAAGCTTTGATGACACGGAAAACTACAGCTCTTTTATTATTGAAGACGCTATAGTAAGCATCGCAGATGTTGAAGGAAATTCTGTACAGCTTCTATATTCTAGTGAAAATTCTATGTATTCTACCAATGCAGAAAATCTTAAAATAACAGAAGGATCTCAATATTTTTTGGAAGTAATTACACAAGAAAATACCTATACCTCAAGTTGTAGAATTCCTGAAAAAGTAGCTACTATTCTAGAGAATCTCGCTGGAGGTCAGGATGATTACGGTGTCTATACCGATGTAGATATAAGCTTTGAAGATATAGTGGGTACGGCCAATTTTTATATTATTGGAGCCAAATACGAAGAGACATTTGAAGAAGAAACGTATCAAGGCTCACTATATTTTGAAACGGGTGGCTTTCTTACAGATGCTATCGGAGATGGTGTTATTTTAAATGATAAGACATCTGCGTATACGGGGTTTTTAGAAGAAGGAACTTCTGTTAAATTAACCTTACAGGTAGCAAACGTTGAAGAAGTAATTTATCAAAATTTGAGAGCCTCCTATTTAAATGACGACTCGGACGGCAACCCATTTATTGAATATAGTATTGCACCAGATAATATAGATGGTGAAAACGGAGTTGGTGTTTTTGGAGGATATCAACTGACTGAAAAAATCATAGAAGTTCAATACTAGCTAAAAAATAAACTAAAGATTCAAAAATCAACGTTTTGCCGCTAATTTTAATTTTATGACATCCATTTCATTTATAGTAGTCGTATACCCAATATCAAATAACTCTTGGGCTTTTTCAATATCAAAAATACCAAAATGAAAGGCGTCTTGAATTTCTATGGCATGGTCGCACATTTTTAATCGTGGAGCTACATTGGTACTAATGGCTAATTGAAGGCACCTGTGTGCAATTTCTAAGCGGCTATTTACTTTCTTCCCTTTTTCTAAACCACTCACATTAGAACCAAATACAAACTGGCATTTTTCTTTAAGCACATCTACTGGTAAATTATTCAATATTCCGCCATCTACATACGTATTGCCATTGAAAACTACAGGTTTAAACACTAGCGGAATAGCGCATGAAGCCATTATTGCAGGTAATAAACGTCCTTCCCTCATAATTTCATTGAATCCGGAATCTAAATTTGTAGCAGATAAAAAGAGTGGAATTTGTAGTTCCTTAAAATCATGCTTAATATGGTAGTACAGAAACTCATTTAAACGAGACATATCCCGAATAGATCTAAACTCCAAACCTAATTTAAAAATATGCAGAAAAGAGGCAGTTTTGGTCAGTTCCAAGATTTCTAAGGGTGCGTATCCAGAACAATACAAGGCACCAATAACAGCACCGCCACTAGTACCCGATACGTGAGTAGGATATATCCCGTTTTCATTTAAGGCGTGCAATACTCCAATATGCGCTGCGGCTCTAGCTCCTCCTCCAGAAAGTGCTATCCCAATAGTAGTCTCTATCATTCTCTTTTTAGATTTAGCTGCTTCATAATATCATCCAACATCTCTACCTGTACCTGCTGAATAGTTAGAAGCTCTTGTTGTTGGTGTAAGATTAAATGATCTAATTTCTCATGTAAGGTACGTATCTCTAACTCTGCCTTTAAATTAATCATGTAATCTTTTTGCGCCCTTTCTCTATCCTTCTCTTCTTGCCTGTTCTGGCTCATCATTATTACTGGCGCCTGTAATGCTGCCAAACAAGAGAGTATTAAGTTTAGTAAAATAAAAGGATAAGGATCAAAACCTGTGTTCATCAAGAAAACAATGTTGGACATAATCCATATAGCAATGAACAACCCGAAGATAATAATGAATTTCCAACTGCCCCCAAAACTAGCAACAGCATCTGCCAAACGTTGCCCTAACGAAAAATCTGCACCATCATCTGTCGTAATTCTTTTGGCCGTAATCATCTCATTGTTGGCAATAGTTTCCAATACATCATTCTCTAAGCCCGTTAACGCTCCTACCTCCTCAAGCAGGTAGTTTGCTAAATATTTTTGACGATAAAAATTCAGTTCAGATAAGGCTATGGTACTTTTTTTAGTGAAGTTGGCATGATCTTTTAGTATGCTATCAAAGATTGATTTCCTTATTGCTCCTCCTATGAATTTTTCATTAATCGGAAACTCTTTTTGAGAGATACTACTAACAAAGGTTTTCATTATCATGTATTTATGGTTCTTAAAAATAATCTTTTCTTTTAAGTCTAATGCCAAGCTTGGTATGAATGTTTACATATCTTTACGTCTTTTATAAAAATGAAAACATACATTTCAATTTTACTTATTTTCTTATTCGGTTTAAATACCTGTTATAGTCAAACCAGATATAAAGACGACATTTTTTCTGATGTGAGAATAAGAACACTTGTGTATGCAGATACGTTAAAGTTAGATTTCTACGATGTCAAAAAAGATCGTGAAGAACTAAAACCGCTTGTGATTATTGTTCACGGCGGTGGTTTTGTAGCTGGTCAAAGAAATGGTGGTGACGAAAAGGGTTTAGGTAGGGCGTTGGCTAAAAAAGGATATGCAGTAGCTTCTATTGATTACCGTTTATCCCAAAGAAAACAATCTTTTGGGTGTGATTATCGAACCTCGCAAAAAATGAGAACCTATTTAGAAACTGCTGCAGACTTAAACAAATCTATTTGGTATCTCACCAATTACTATAAAAGTTTTAATGTAGACCCTAATAATGTAATTCTTGTGGGCAGCAGCGCTGGCGCAGAAATGGTTCTGAATGCTGTTATTATGAAGAATCATTATTTATTTAAAACCATTTATTATAGCGATGCAAAAATAAAAGGCATCATTAGTTTTTCTGGAGCCACTTTAAATAATGACTATTTAACTAAAGAAAATGCAGTTCCTATGCTATTCTTTCACGGTAAATTAGATCCTAAAGTACCTTATGCTCTTGCAGCACATCATAATTGCAACGAGCGTTCTGATGGGTATGTACTTCTTGACGGACCTAAAATTATTACTCAAAGACTAAAAGAACTTAACGAATCCTATTCGTTGTATGTGGACCTAGAAGGCGGACATAATTGGGCAGAATGGGGATATGCTTATAAAGATATTATCACCACTTTTTTATATGAAAATGTATTACACGGCGTTAAAATTCAAAACATAGAAACAATAACTCCTCCTCCTTCAAAAAGGTAAATTTAAGCACTATCTTGGGCGTATATTTTGGCTAACAAGCTATATAATTGAGGATGCTTTTCTTTGAATTTTTCTGGTTGATTAAAGAAATACTCACTTACAACACTCAAAAATTCTATTTGACTGGTAGCGCCATAAGGGTTGATATCAGAATCATTTTCCTTAATTTTTTCTATTTCTTGATGCATTAGATTTAACCACGGGAGCACAAACTGTTGGTTCATTATGCTTTCTGGAAGGCCATCTACTGCGCCATCTGCCTTATCAATCAAGTGGACAAATTCATGGATTCCCACGTTATTCTTGCTGTCTTTAATAGCAAAACCTGCACGCAATGCAGGAAGCGAAAGAATCATTAATCTATTCATATCGCCAGAACCAACTTTGCCTAAAATATTGCGTTTCTCTCCTTCGGTTTGATGGTCTTCATTAAATGAATCTTTGTACAATAGCACTTCATTAATATTACGATAGCGTAGTTCTGGAAACCCAAAAAGAGGAATTACAGCACTTGACGCTACGAGTAAACGGTCTGCATCATCAATCTGTATTTTAACACCAGTGATGGTTACCGTATTTAAAAAGTAAAGTACGTCTGCCTCAAACTTGGTCTTATCTTTTGCATTCAATTTGGCATAAAACGAGACTTTCTCATCCAGTATTTTTTTCCAAGCCTCAGGAAGTGCCTTCAATTCAAAGATTTTTTTCTTAATCCAAATCCTCCAGACCATATACCCCAAAAAGAGTACTGGCAATAACCAAGCTATAAAATAAAACATCTGCTGTTATTATTTCTTGTTTATTTCGTCAATCAAATTTGCCACTAGAGAAGTCCAACCAGTTTGGTGTGATGCTCCTACACCCCGACCATTATCACCATCAAAATATTCATAAAAGAGAATTAGGTCCTTAAAACCTTCTCGCGCATAGATATCTTTATGTAAAGCATGAACAATACGGTTATCATCTTTATCCTTCTCAAAAATGGAAATTAAACGTTTGCTGATCTCTACACTTATTTCTTTTAAGTTTAGTTTATTCTTGCTCCCTGTTGGGTACTCAAATTTTAAACTATCACCACCATAACTATGGTATTCCTTTAAGGCCTGTATAAACAAATAATTCAAAGGAAACCAAACAGGACCCCTCCAGTTAGAATTTCCTCCAAATAAAGATGTGGTAGACTCATTAGGCTCATAGTTAATACTATAATTAACGCCATTAATATCTACATTATAAGGAGTTTCGTGTATTTTAGATAAAGATCTAATCCCGTGAGGGCTCAAAAATTCTTTCTCATCTAATAGCACATTAACCAACCTTTTTAAACGATCTTTTGGGACTAACGAAAGTAACAAATCATCACCATCTGCATATTCTTGAACCACTGGATATTTCAGTGTTTTCATTCTATGGTTTTTAAACCACTGCACCGCATGGTTAAACTTCGGTAATTTTTCTAAGGTTTCTTTTCGAATACAAAGCACTGCTGCAATAGATAACATCCCAGCAATAGAACGTATTTTTATAGAGGCCGACCCCCCATTTGGGAAGAGCAATTTATCATAGAAAAAGCCTTCTTCTTCATCCCAAATACCCTCATTTTCAAGGCTTAATTTATTTAAAGCTTCTGCGATAAAAACAAAATGACCAAAATATTTAATCGCCATATCATCATAAGAATCGTCATGCAATGCCAATTCTAAACTTATCTCTAACATATTTAAACAGTAGAGTGCCATCCATGAGGTACCATCAACCTGTTCTAAGGTGCCACCACCTGGCACACCATGACTACGATCAAAAACTCCAATATTATCAAGACCTAAGAATCCGCCTTCAAAGACGTTATTCTGACTGCCATCTATTTGGTTAACCCACCAGGTAAAATTTAAAGCTAATTTATTAAACATTTTCTTTAAAAAACGCAAATCTCCTTTGCCTGTTTGCTCTTTATCTGTCTTATAAACGTTTAAAGTTGCCCACGCTTGTACTGGTGGATTCACATCACTAAAATTCCACTCATAGGCAGGAATTTGACCGTTTGGAGCCATATACCATTCTTTGGTAAATAACAATAATTGGTGCTTAGCAAAATTAGCATCTACTAGTGCCATGGTTACACAATGAAAAGCAGAATCCCAAGCAGCATACCAAGGATATTCCCAAGCATCTGGCATTAACATAATATCATGATTTCTCAAGGTTTGCCATGAAGTATTTCTACCAGACAACCTTTCTTTTGCAGGCACCGAGGCCTTAGAGTCTCCCAACAACCATTGCTCTACATCGTAATTATAGTAGTTTTTAGACCACAACATCCCCGCTAGTGCTTGCTTTTGAATTTCTTTGTGTTGCACCTCACCAATAGTAGCTGTGTAAAAATCTTCGCACTCTGCAACTCTGGCATTAAAAAGGGTATTAAATGTATCATTGAATGGGTTTTCAAGGGTTTCTTTCGTAAAACGAAGTCTTATCGTTTTAGATTCCCCTCCTTTCAAATTCAGCTTATACAACGGAGAAAATTTCGTCCCTTCCGTACGTTTTGTTGCTAATTTATAGTCGTTTGAAGTTACTGCTTTATGAAATAAGTCTTTTTTATAAGGATGATCGTTTTTCGCTAAATAAACGCTCTCCATATTGGTTTCATTCTCTGTAAATAACAATTCTGCTGCTTCCTCAAAATACAGGTTATAATCCCCCACATAACAATGCTCTACCTTTACAAAAGGGCTACCATTCTGGGTTTGCTTTTCTATTTTAGGCTTTTTGGGCATCTCCTTAAAATCCCAATAATTACGAATCCATAAGGTGGGTAACAAATGTAATGGCGCTGCTTTTTTACTTTTGTTATTTACCGTGATTTTAATTAAAATATCTTCATTATCGCCTTTTGCATATTCCGTAAAAACATCAAAATATTCGTCGTTATCAAAAACACCTGTATCTAATAACTGGTATTCAAGTTCCGTTCTATTACGTTTGGCATTTTCTTCTACTAATTTTGCATAGGGAAAAGCTTTTTGAGGGTATTTGTACAATTGCTTCATGTACGAATGTGTAGGCGTATTTTCAAGATAATAATACAATTCCTTTACATCTTCTCCGTGATTTCCTTGGGGTCCTGTTAATCCAAATAGTCGTTCTTTAAGAATAGCATCTTTTCCATTCCATAAACTTACCCCAAAGCAAATATTACAATAGCGGTCTGAAATACCTGCAATACCATCTTCTCCCCATCTATAAGTTCTACTTCTGGCATGCTCATGTGGAAAGTAATTCCATGCGTCTCCGCCTGCACTATAATCCTCTCTAACGGTTCCCCATTGACGTTCACTCACATAAGACCCCCATTTTAACCAATCTTTTTCTTCGGAATAATTTTCTTCTAGGCGTTTATGTTCTGGTGTAGTATTATTCATGTACTGATGTATCAAATTATATGCTATAGCAGCATAAAGAACGTTAAATTGCTCTTTATCATATATAGATCGTACATAAATATACTAATGTTTTGGAGTTGTTATAATAATCTGAAATTGGAAACCACTATTATTATCGAAAAGTTACTATTTATACGTTTTTTTGAGAAATTACATTTTTCTTCCTGATGGAATTTTCTTTTGGTGAAATTTAAAAAAACACTGTAAACAAGAAAACTTAGCACCATATCTAGCTTAAATCCCAAATTAGAGGCAAAGCAAAATATACAAATAAGGTTAGAATGATAATGGAGATCAGATTCATCCAAATTCCTTTTTTAACCATATCCTCAATTTTTAAATACCCAGACCCAAATACTACTGCATTTGGTGGTGTGGCTACAGGAAGCATAAAGGCACATGATGCCGCTACAGTTGCACTTATCATTAAATAATATGGATGCACGCCTAATGTAGGCGCCAAAGAGATGAGCACGGGCAATAACATTGCTGTGGTAGCAATATTAGAGGTTATTTCTGTTAAAAAATTTACGGCAAAAATTAAGATTAAGAGTAAGAAAATAAAAGGAACAGCTTCTAATGCTACTAATTTATTACCAATCCACAGGGCTAAACCACTAGTTTCAAAACCTAATGCCAAGGCCATACCCCCACCGAAGAGTAAAACAACACCCCACGGTAATTTAACGGCATCTTCCCATGAAATTAACCCTTTCTTTTTCTTGCTAGATGGCAACACAAACAATGCTATCGCAAAAAATACGCTAATAATGGTATCGTCTATTTGTGGGATCAATTTTTGAAGTAAAAAAGATCTTGTGATCCATGCAAACGCAGTACATAAAAATACGGCTAAAACCATCTTTTCATCATAAGACATCTTACCCAATGCTTTATATTGTGCATTAATTTCCGCTCTACCTCCCGGAAACTCTTTCTGCTGAAATTTGAAGGCAAATTTTGTTAAATATTTCCAACACAAAAACAATAAAATTAAAGCAATAGGAAAGCCAAAGACAAACCATTGATAGAATGTTATTTCTACTCCAAAAGTAGTCTGAACAACGCCAGCAAGCACCAAGTTAGTAGGTGTACCAATTAAAGTAGCAATTCCCCCAATAGAAGCACTGTACGCAATTGCTAACATTAATGCTTTCCCAAAAAGAATGTTTTCATTTTTAATCGTGTTGGGGTTATCGCGCAATTGTGATACAATAGCCATTCCCATAGGTAAAATCATAACAGTAGCAGCTGTATTAGAAATCCACATCGATAAAAGCGCTGTAGCAATCATGAAGCCTAAAATGATATTGGTAATATTAGTTCCCACTATTTTTATGATGGAAAGAGCTATTCTCTTGTGCAGGTTGCATTTTTCTATGGCAATAGCGAGAATGAAACCACCCACATATAAAAAAATATATTTATGACCATAGGAAGCGGTCGTCTGGCTCAGCTCCAAGCCGCCAGATAATGGAAAAAGCACGATGGGTAACAATGCAGTTACCGCTATTGAAATGGCTTCTGTAATCCACCAAATTGCAATCCAAGCAACAGAGGCTAAAATTGCTCTTGCTTTATAATCTAAACCTTCAACATGTAGAAAAAAAAGAATATAGCTAAACACAAGTGGCCCTAATACTAATCCGATACGTTGCTTTGAAATCTGCATGCTTAATTTTTTAAAATATAATCTACCCCTGCTTTTGAATGAATCTCCTTTGTATTAAACGCAGGTACTTTTAAATCTTCTTGAAAGATCATTAGTGGAAACTCTGTACAACCTAAAACAACTCCTTGAGCTCCTGCTGCTATAGCTTCTGCAATAATACCCAGTACATATTTTTTAGATTCTTTATCAATGATACCGTAGGTCAGTTCTTCTTGAATAATCCTGTGTAGTTCTTCAATTTGCTTCTTTTCTTGCGGTACTAATACTTCTATACCATTGTCCTCAATTCTTTTGGTTATAAAAGGTTCTTCCATACTGTACTTAGTCCCTAGAAACAGTACTTTTTTTAATCCTTTTTCATGGATTGCTTGAGCCGTAGCATCGGCAATATGAATTACAGGAAAATCCAATTTTCCTTGAACATCATCATATACCTTATGCGGGGTATTTGCACAGAAAAGAACAGCACTAGCACCCGCTTTATTTAAATTTAAAGCCGCAGTGACCAACATCGTAGCTATAGAATCCCATTTGTTTTCTATCTGATACCGATGTACTTCTGCTTGGTTAAGGGTATAGACAATTAAGGGTGGGTTGGTGTTATTTCCAAAATGATCATTTATAGTTTGATTGATGGTTCTATAATAATCTACAGTAGAATGCCACGAAGTGCCACCAATTAATCCTAATGTATTCATTCCTGAATGTGCTTTAGTAGTGTTTTTATGTTGTTGTACGGGCTCTTTTTCTACAAAAGCATACGATGTCAGTGCTAAAATCAAGAAACTAAAAATGTATTTTTTCATAGGTGTAATTGTTTAAATAAGGAATTCAAGCCAACAAATTATTCAGAACATAACATGAAATTAAAACTACTATTTAGATAAAATATTAATTTCCTTTTCCAAGCAATGCAATCCAATCTGCTACATACGCAATATTCCGTATGCCGTTGGAATGTGCTTTTTTTCCTTCAGGAACTTCCAAATCAAAAGCATAAATATTCTTTTCAGGAATCTTCATGGCCTTATAGGTTTTAATAATTGTGGGAGCAGCGGGCTCTTTTACATGGTAGGTTCCATACCACCGATCAAGAGGCGTTTTACTGTCTTTAAAATACCACTCTGCAATCTTATTTTTTGCGGAATAATCCCATCCGCCAGAAAAATCAATAACTCGAGCAACACGCTGTGTCTTGGCTATAAAGGCAGACATTCCACCTCCTTGAGACTGCCCTGCTAAAGCAATTTCTCCCCATTTTGGTTGCCCATTTTCCAAATACTTATCCCAACTGCCTTCTACATTTGTTTCTGATAGGTATATCAAAAGCTTAGTAAGACGGTTAACTATAGCATCATACGAGGCATCACTGATCAATGAAAAAGGAGTCGTACCGTATACCCTTCTATTTCTAAAATCTTCGGCACAATTAGCGTTTTCTTCCAGGGCAGCACCCTTACAAATTTGAGCTATAGCGGGTGTGTTTATGTATGATAAATTAATGACCTGGTATCCTTGTTTGAGCGCTGTATTAAAAAAATTCTTTGGTCCTCTTGAAGCAATACCATTTGTTCCTGGTATAAAAAGGAGCAATTTACCTTGTTTGATAGCAGGATCATACGTCACAAAATGAGGCGTATCTGCCCTATTAATTCTGCTATCTGTTTGCGAAGGCTTAATATTTAAAACAATGTTTGATGTTGCTTCTACACTTACCTCTTGAGCCCCAGCGTGAGCAAAAAACAAGAAAATAAAAATTAGCGTAAGTAAAGAGTTCTTCATTTTTCTATGGTAAAGGTTAACTATAAAATGTGTGCTATTCTTTTATAAGGTCATTCCATTTATCAATGAATTTCACCGCTGCTTGTACAGTGTTATTGATATTTTTCGCTCCTCGTTCTACGGTTGCCTCTTTAGGGTCTAGCTCTCCCCACACTCCCGTTTTAGTCATTTCTAATGTTGAGGTCTTTTTTCCTGTCTCCTCCCCTTTTAAGGCTTCTGAAAGAAACAATAACTTAGCTGTTGGTTCCTCATTAATTACTTCCGGAAGCATCTGCTCTAAATGTTTTGGAAGTGTTAATTTTGTTGCCGTAGCTTTATCTAACTGCACCAAATCTGGCATTAAATACAAAGAGTCTGAGGTCTCTCCTGTACCCGCATGACGGTCTAATACTTCCGGTTTTTTATGCGTATCTAATTTCAAATAAGGATGTATCGCCACCCCGAAATCTACAGCTACACCTGCCGTTTTTTGGTTAATTTGATCAACTAAAAACGTAGTAATAGCCCTATTTCCTCCATGAGAATTCATAAATACAAAACGCTTAAACCCGTGCTTAATTAAGGACACTACCGTTTCCATATGCACTTGAATAATGGTATCCGCAGATAAGGTAATTGATCCCGAAAAGGCCATATGATAGGGAGACTGCCCTGCCATTAGAACAGGAGCTACCAAAACATCCCGTTCTTGTGCGATAAGTTTGCATTGCTCAATGCCGTTTATAAAATCGGTACCAATAGGTAAATGACTAGAGTGCTGTTCTAATGCCCCAATAGGAATAATAACCAAATCAGATTTCGTCAAAAAATCATCCACCTCAGGAACCGTCATATGAGGTAAATAATTCTTTACTTTTTTTTCGTTCCAAAGTGGATTTATTAAAGAGCTCATAGGCATAAAAAAAGGAATTAATATAAATTATAGAACATCAGTTGTACTTGAAAATTAAGCGTTACCCTATTTTATAGTTATTGTTTCTAGATGTACAGGAACAATAATTTTAGCATCGGGAGAAACAGCTTTTACTTCTTCTATAAAAGGCTTAATCTTTTTATCTATGGCTTGTTCTTGAGAATAGCCGTAAGGCATTCTAAAATTATCCCAGTGTGTAGGTATTATCGTTTTAGGAAAATTTGTAGCTTTTAACAATCGTTCTGTATACTTATAAATTTCTAACCTTGAAAAGTTTACTCCTGGTAAAAGAATATCTGGTGTTAAGCCTTGAACTTCTTTTTCCAAAAAGTTCATAGAACCTGCCGTTAATATTTTGTGCTCATTAAATCTAACATAAAACATCAAGGAACCTCCTTCTATAAAATCTTCTAGTTTCAATGGCGCTTTTAATTCTTTTTCATGAGTTCTAGCATCAAAATAATGCTTGTCATTTAAGGCAGAATGTATAGAGGGAACCACTTTTACTGAAAACTCATCAAACTGGTAATCTTCGCCACCTCTAACCGTAAGCAGCTGTTCTTCTGGAACCCCATACGCTCTTAGTATCGTACAACTCGTTTCTGTTGCAATCACTTTGGCTCCAGTTTTCTTTGCGATATAGGGCACATCTCCCAAATGATCTAAATGAGAGTGGTGTACCAAAATATAATCAGCTTCTGTAATGTGCTTATTGATTACTACAGTATCTGATTGAAAGTAATCACTTTCATAATAGTTTTTGCGCGGATCTTCTTTACTGTTTGCAGGGCTATCGCCTAATTTTACTCTAGACAAATAAGGATCTACTAAAATGGTTGTTTTCCCATCGGTCAATTCCCAACCAGCGCCACCAAAATATTTTAATTTCAGTTCTTGACTGCTTGCATATTGAAGTCCTAAAAACAGAAATCCAAAAAACATTGTTTTAGAACTCATTATTTTTATAACTGATTTTTTAATCGCTGTATTTAACATAAAGTGCATAAATTTAAGTTGGCATTAAAAGAGTGATACTAATCGTAAACCTCAACGATTACTTCTATTTCTACAGCTTGTGCTCTAGGTAATGTGGCTACACCAATGGCAGCACGGGCGTGAATACCTCTATCCCCAAAAACAGCTACCATAAGATCTGAAAAGCCATTAATGACCTTTGGTTGTGCTACAAAAGCAGGCTCTGAGTTTACAAATGCTAAGGCTTTTACAATGCGCTTTACCTTTTTTAAATCGCCTAGCATATATTTTAATACTGCTATTTGGTTTATTGCTGTTAATCTAGCACCTTCATAGCCTTGATCAATAGAGACATCCAGCCCTAATTTCCCTGTCATTTCAGTTCCATCAGCATATCTAGGGCCTTTGCCTGCTAAAAAAATAAGGTTACCCGTTTGTACACCATTAACATAGTTTGCTACAGGATTGGGGGGACTAGGTAACGTTATATTTAATTCTTTTAATCGTTGTTCTGGATCATATTCTTTTTCTATCCTTTCTAACATTATTCTTTTTACTTATCGTTCTTAGATTTAAAATCTGCAGCATGCCATAGCGGCTCACTTTCATAATAATTTCCATTGGTAACAACTGCTTCAACAGTTCTTAGGTTTTCAATATTTTCTAATGGATTTTTCTCTAAAATAGCAATATCTGCTTCTTTACCAATCTCTAAGGTCCCTGTTTCATCGCCTCTTCCCATAGCAGTTGCTGGAACTATTGTAGCTGTTTGTATTGCTTGCAAAGGTGTTAAATCGCCATATTTAGTATAGGTTTCTAATTCTAAAAAGAGTCCAAATCCTGGTGCAAAATTATCCGTACCGGCAACAACAGGTATCCCTGCTTTGTAAAACTTTCCTATTACCGCCGCAGATTTCATTATATCTTTCTTCGCTTGCTCTGCACGTGTTGCATTTAAACCACTTCTAAACCTTTTACCTTCAAAAAGTTCATAAGCCATTTTACCTGCATCTGGTTCTATTGTTTCCATTAATTCGCCTTCTTGCATGGTACGTATAACTCCCAGACCAAGTGTAGGATCTAATACAGTACCGTGTTTTAAATAAAACGCGATTGCAGTATTAATCTGCTCCTCAGTAATTTCATTTTTAGCCATAAAATATGACCCTAATTCTGATATTTTTTTATCTGGAAATAATACCGCTAGAATTCTATTGTAATGACTTAACATATCCATACCATCTTCCACCGCCTTATTTGCATTATCGACCAATGCAGGAACATGGCCGGTAACAGTCATACCAACTTTATGAGCTTCAATAGCTAATACTTTTAAAATTTCTGGCTCTATTGAGGTATAAATCTTAATCTGTTCATACCCATTTTTATGGTATAAGTCTACAACTTCCTTAGCTTCTTCTGCAGATCTAGCTCTTATAATTCCATTACCTTTAACACCAGGCCCGTCTGTCATACCAGACAATAGAATATCTGGCCCCAAGGCTCCATCTTTTGCTATAGCATCTCTAAAAGCCGTTGCAAATTCTAATTCATTACCATTATCTCTAATTGTCGTAACACCACCCGCTAAGTATGCTGGTGCCCATTGTACCTGATTTGAATGTGCATGCATGTCCCATAAACCAGGTATTAATGTTTTTCCTTTTACATCAATAACCGTTGCATTTTCAGGAATTTCTACATCAGTTCTTTTTCCGATTGTTTTTATGCGACCATCTTCAATAATCATGGTCATATCCTTTAATATTTGATCACTTAAACCATCTACAATATCACCACCAACTAAAGCTTTAACTTTAGCTTGTTCTCCTTTTAAATCTGTAGTATATTTTTTAAGCGCTGCCATTTGTTCTTCGACATTACCTTTGATAAAAAATGGTTTAGCTTCTTCGTAACCTTTCTTTATTAACTCTCTAATTTGAGTATTTGCTTTTACTAAGGCAACTAAATTTTTAGACTTATCTAACCAAATGGTACGTCCGCCCCAATTAATACCTTCAACAACATAACGATCCAATGCAACATCTTCTCCTTTTATTTGAACAATGTCTTCTCCTTTATGTGTTAAAGAAACTTCTCCCCTTGGTAACGTTGATAATGATGTAATACCTTCATGATTAAAATAATATTGATATAACATCATTTCAATACCAGCAGGAATATTACTATTTACTGCAAAAAAAGCATCTTTTTTATTTGAAGTAACTACATCAAAATGCTTTTCCCATATGGAAACCTGATCTCCATTAACCTCCATTTTAAATATATTAGTGGTATCCTTACTCGTAATACGTCTACTTTCATAAGATATTGGTTCTAGATCAGTTGTTAAGTATAATTTTGATTCTACACCCGTAATACGACCTCTTTCATTTTCACCTTGAATAGACGTAACTGTTATCGTATCTTTATTTGAAGTTATGTTATAAGTTTCTTCCCCTATTTGCGACTGCCTTCTATAAACAAAAAAAGTACCCTCATCACTAATATCTTGCCATTTTGAGGGTGTAGTTGCACAACCAGTAACTAAAAGCAACACAACCAATTGTAGCATGTAGCTTGCTTTATTCATCATAAATTTTGAATTATTTTTAACTATCATTTTAGTTTTTTTTAGAATTGTAATTAGAGCCTATACTTAAGATCAAGGAAATTTAGGGGTGAATTTATTGAAGTAAAACTGATTCAATTCATCAGAATTACTTTCAATAATATCTAGTTTATTATCGCCATTTAAATCAAATGTCAGGATATCATAGGTACTAAAATTCTGATTATTTAATTGAACTTTTTCCCAGGAAGTGGCATCTCCCGAGTTGATAAAAACCATGTTGGGTCCACCTACATTTCCTACAACAAGATCTATACTATCATCACCATTTAAATCTCCTATAGAAAGCGAATACGATTCTGCTGAACTATCATCAAAAACAACCTTACGGTCATAGGTACCTTTCTTGCTTCCAAAATAGATCACATTTGGCTCTCCTATGTTTGCGGTAACAATATCTTTATACCCATCTTTATCCAAGTCTATTACTGCTACAGATCGTGTAACATCATTGCCTGTTCCGTAAGGTGTTTTTTTGGAGAATTTCAGGTTACCATTATTTAGATACACATAGTTAGGTTGGTCATCTCTATTAGCCAATATCAGATCTAAATGACCATCGCCATTCATATCTGCAACCTCAACATCTATGGTAGAATCTTTTTTATCACCAAAGCCTATTATTTCTGTGAAGACTCCCTTTCCGTTATTTAAGCAGATTTCATTTTCGCTACCTCTGTTGGTAATCAATACATCTATATCACCGTCATTGTCTATATCTGCAACCACAATATTTCTAGTATGCCCATATTTTTCTCCAAAGCTTTCTCCTTTGGTGAAGTTCCCTGCTCCATCATTTATAAAAATATAATTAGGAGCCATATCATTTCCGACAGCAATATCTAAATCACCATCACCATCAAAATCTGCGAGTTCTGTAGAATAACTTGTCTCTTGCTCTGTTCCTAAATTTTTTGATACGGTAAAAATTCCACGTCCGTTATTTACAAAAATTCGGTTCTGGCCTGGCCAATGTCTACCATTTGCCGCAACAATATCTAGATCGCCATCATTATCAATATCTCCAACTCCCATAGAAGCGGTACGCTCTTTATTGATTCCTAGAATGGTTCTACTGTTATTAAAAAATTTTGCTTTTTGGGAATGGACGGAAAGCATGCAACAAGAAAGAAGTGCAAATAAAATATATTTCATAAGGTAACTATTAGTTGGTTTGAGTTGCTAGTATTAATAAGTAAACAGGTGCCTTTTTATAGACACTTATTCCTACTGAATTTTTATTTATTTAAAATGCTCAATTCCCATGGCTTGATAAACCTCTTTAGTGTAAAAAAGAGTACCACCTTTCATCGTCCATTCTACATTGCGTATAGCACTCATATCTTCTATTGGATTTCCGTCTATCAAAATAAGATCTGCCATTTTACCTACTTCAATTGTGCCGTAAGATGCTGAAACCCCCGTCATCTCTGCCGATTTTATAGTTGCCAATTGCAAAACTTCAGCGGTAGGAATACCTGCCTGCGCATAAAGTTCAAGCTCCCTGTGGTACAAAAATCCAGGAAGACCATCTGTACCGGGAACAATTTCTATCCCTTTCCGATGTAAATCATACACAACCGCTAACATCTTATGGAAACTACCTTTATACCGTGCTATTTTTTCACCAGATTTCGGAAGTCCCCCGCTATAATAGTCTCGTTGGTTGAGTAATGGAAGTCTGTCTATAATCTTAACATAAGTAGGACTAGGCTCGCCTTTTACGGATACAAACATGTTTTCAAAAATAGACACGGTAGGGTCTATACGTATGTTTTTTGTTTTCAACAGCTCAACAAAATCTAGGTATTCTTTAGATTTAAGGTTAAGATCTACACCATGGTATGCAGACATCGTATGCCTTAATGGCGTGCGGGTATCTATAGTATCTGATAAAAAATTAAGGAATACCATATTCATATGCTGTATCTCATCATACCCTTGATTAATGGCTTGCGTAGCCGTCATAAAAGCAGGAATATGACCGCTAACACGCATCTCTAATTCATGCGCTCTTTTAGTTAAAGGCGCTACCCAATCTGGCCTAATAGAACTATATAATTTAATCTGTTGATAGCCTAACTCTTTATATTCTTGTATTTCAGCTAAACCCTCTTCTACCGAGCTCACTACATTTCGTTGATTGGCATAAGGCCCATCTCCATCTATGATACCCCCAAATGTGACAATTCGTGGACCGATAATTTCATTTGTATTAAACTGATTGCTTAACTTTTTTAGTTGCTTGTTATTGGCTAAATCTCTTACGGAAGTTACCCCTCCTGCCACATGCAGCATGCCTCTAAATTTGGTATTATGCGTATGCATATCAAACATTCCAGGAAGTAATGTTTTTCCTTGTCCGTTGATTACTTGAATCTCGCTACCTATTTCGTGGTCATCACTATCGTTGATGGCCGTGATACGATCGCCATTGACCAGTACATCTTGATTGTTAAGGATCGTACCTTGAGGCGTGAAGATATTCACGTTTTTTATGAGTACTTCCTCTAATGTGTGGGATAGTTTTTTAGTAAGGCGAGTCAAATACTTGTCTTCAATAGCATCCTGTATTTCTTTCATTTCTAGACGCAACTCCTTCAAATCTGTCCGAATAACATGTAGATTTCCTGATATTTTGGCAACCATTTCATTGCCAATCATCCATAAATATGTAGGATTCATATCAAGGCCTCTTATCATCAGCAGCTTAACTTTTGTATTATTTGACAGGGTTATTGGTAGATTTTCTATCAATTCAACCTCACCTATGGGGAATAATTCTACTTTTTGGTCTTCCGCAGCTATTAAAAGTTTAGCAAGAACTTCATAAATGGCAGGAGAGCCATCATACCTGAAATAAAGTGCTTCTCCGTTAAACGTTCCTTTCTTTTCTCCTTTAGGATTTAACCAAGTTGCGCTATGCTTTTCAGTCTTAAAAAACTCCTGTATAGAATCTTTTAAATAGTTGACGCCAATTACCGTTTGCGAGGTAATGAATCCCTTTTTATTAAAACGTAGTTCTTCCGAAAATTCTGGACCACGACCTCTATCAGTATAGGTATAATAATAATTTACTGTGCTTTTATTGGTCTTCCATTTTTCATAGGTACCCGCTAAACCCTCTCTAAAAACCACATCATAAACCACTTTCTCTGTACTATTTTTAGCGGCGGAAAGAGATGTATTAAAGCTACTTGTAACTATAAAAACAAAGAAGAGTGTGCATATATATTTCATTAGTTACAGCTATGTTTTAGGGTTTATATTATTAGTTTTTAGTTACAAATGAAGGTGCTATGATTTTAGAGTGTCTTTAAAATATCTTAACCAATTGAGACCCAGTATCTTTTCTATATCTCCTGTGCTATACCCTCTTTTGTCTAACACTTTTGCTACTTGCAAATAACGATCTGGTTTATCTAATTCGGGAATCCAAGGGGGCCATTGTACTTTATAAGAAGGTTTAAATCTTGTTAATCTCGGCACATACCAATTTTCTCTTGTGGCTCCTGTAGCCTCTAAACCTTGAATAGCAAAATCTGCTGCAACACCCACATGTTCTATTCCTGCTATATTTACGGCATGGTCTATATGATCTACGTAAGTTTCTAAGGTTGTCTTGGTTCCTAAGTCTGGACCAATCATATAACCCAAACATATAATTCCTATGACGCCACCTTTTGCGGCCATAGCTTTTATTTGATCGTCCGTTTTTGCTCGCGGATGGTCTTTATAGAGTGCTTCACACATAGAGTGATTAAAACAAGCACCAGAAGTACTAAACTCAATGCCTTCATTTGTTGTTTGTCTCCCACAATGCGATAGGTCTATCATAATTCCTAACTCATTCATTCGCGCTAAAGCCTCGAGGCCAAAGTCTGACAAGCCCGAGTTTGTACGTTCCGTACTCCCATCTCCCAATAAATTTCTCTGATTATAGGTTAATTGAATCCAACGTGTTCCTGCATCATAAAGTTTATCAATATTATCTATTGATTTTTCTATCATTGTTGCATTCTGAAACCCTAAAAATGCGGCCGTCTTATTCTCTTTTTTTGCGCGAATAAAATCATCGGCGCTTGTAGCAAGTAATAGTTTATCAGGATTATCTTTTATTCGTTTTTGCCACTCTGCTAACGAAGCTAAAGCCACATTTAGATTACCCGATGCTAATGAAGCTCCAAACCCCGTATAACCAGATTGATCTAATGCTTTGAAAGATTCCTCGTTCCAACCCCTAGGTATTATCAACCCATCTATAACGATGGCTTCTTTATAAAGATTTTCTATTTTTTTATCTAGAAGGTTTGTAAATACACTGTTTGACATGTTTTGGTTTGGGGCTATAGAAATGGATTCCATTATGGAATTAAAGGCCATTGCCGTCTGTGCGGGAAAAAGTGTTCCTAGTGATAATAGTTTGACTAAATTTCTACGGTTTTGTTTCAAAATATTTCAGTATTACTATTTAAAAAATGGTATAAAGAGATAGTTAAAAAACAAGGCTATTTTTTTAGCATTGCTTTTTATCATGAAATAAATCTTGTACACACATTAATTAGGCATCAATATGCGTACAAGTAAATAGCTTTAAAAAGGTTTTAATTAATACCCTGGGTTTTGCGCTACATTAGGATTAACGTCTGTTTCATCTTGCGGTATTGGCATTATAACAGTATCTGCTCCATAAGGAATGGTACATATCTGTGCCGTACAGTTGGTTCTAATAATATCCATTTGATTACGCATTAAATCCCATAATCTTTGACCTTCAAAGGCCAATTCTAATCTTCTTTCTAAAAAGATAGCATCCTTAAGAGTATCTCCAGTATCTGCATTATCAGGTTCGTCTGCAATTGCACGTTGACGTACCATATCTAAATCATCTTGTGCACCCGCTATATCAATACCAATTTCTGCTCGAGCCTCGGCACGTATCAAAAACATTTCAGCAAGTCTTACAACTTTTACATTGTCAAAACCATTGATGTCCGGATATTTGATCATTCTATAAGGCGCAAATTCCCCAGTCAATAAAGGATCTACTTCAAAGGTGCTTAATCGAGCATCATTCTCAGGATAAAGATCAGCTACATCATTTGAAGGAAGGTAATCTCCAAAACCTGCCTGTAAATAAAGACCTGCAATACCATTACCACCCACATTGTCTGCTTCGGTCATTGATATTTCAAAAATTGACTCCGAACTATTGTCCGTAGTCCATAAATCATAATAGTTAGCGTTAGAAATCAACGTATAGTCACCTGAATCTATGACACTAGTAGCCATAGCTTCTGCATTATTCCAATCTTCTTGAAAAAGATACACCTTTGCCAATAATGCTCTTACAGATAGTGGAGATAATGTATTAGAATTACCGCTTCTAGAATTGTCATTCATAAAAGAAATACCGGTAGTCATATCAGAAACAATTTGCTCATATACTTCTGCGACAGTACTTCTAGAAGGTTCATTATCTAAATCAAAATTCAAAACAATAGGTACCCCTAAATGACTAGCATCTGCCGTATAATTATATTGCTGAGCAAACATGCGCACTAAATCAAAATACATCAAACCTCTTAAAGCATAAGCCTCCCCGATAATATGATTTTGCTCCGCTATAACTGCATCAGATAAAATTGTTTCCGAATTGATGATAGCATTAGCTGCATTAATTCCTTCATAAGCACTAGACCAAAGCGCTTGCGCCTGTCCATCGGATACTCTTTGAATATGTTCGGCATAATCTACAACTCTGTTGGCCTGCCCATTTTGTTTTACATCATCTGCCAATACATCCGGTATCATAATCATGTAACGACCATAATATTCTGAACCAGACAGTTTATTATATACGCCAGTAATAGAAGATTTATAACCGTCAAGATCTAATAAGGCATCAGTATCCGAAACAGATTGTTGCGGAGTAAGTTCTAAAAAAGAGTCCGAACAAGAGAATACGAGTCCAGCCAATATCGTTAATGTAAATATTTTATATGTTTTCATATTTTTCATCATTTAAAGTTGAATATCTAAACCTATGGATACAGTCTTCACTGCTGGTGTCTGTCCTGTGTAGCTACCATTAATACCTTGTTCTGGATCGATGTACAGGATATCCTCTTTCACAAAGGTTAGGATATTAGTTCCTCTGGCATACAATCGCATAGAATTCAAACCTAATAGCGAAGTAATCTTTTCGGTGAAATTATAGGAAACCGTTAAATCTCTTAATCGAATATAACTACCGTCATACAACCATCTTGTCTGGTTTGCTTCATTACTACCATTACGACCACCCCAAACAAACTGAGGAACTAAGGCATCTGTTGAACCAGGTTGCCATCTGTTATCATAAATAAAGTCAGCAGTACTTCTCGGTGTAAGTCTTCCGTCTCCTAATGTACCTCTTGCTCTAGAATCAAAAATATAATTACCGTAAGAGTATATGAAATTAGCACTAAGGCTTATGTCTTTATATGTGAACATGGTATTGAAACCTCCGAAAAATTCTGGCGTAGCAGACTTGTCATCTAAAAAACGCTCTGCATCACTGATATCATTAGTTATCGTAGTTTTTGAAGCATCTGTATACCATTGTGGATCACCATTCTCTTGGTTTACACCTGCCCAACTATATAAATAGAAAGATTGAAAATCTTCGCCTTCTTGCCTTCTATAAGCACCATCTGTAAAATCGTCAGTAAGTTCTGTGATTTCATTCTTTAGAAAGGTGGTATTAAACCCAACATTCCAAGTAAAATCTTTCTTGCTGATGATATCTGCATTCATTGAGATTTCCAATCCTGAGTTTTTCATTTCACCAAAGTTTTGGGTCAACGAAGAGAAGCCAGAGGTCAAAGTAATAGGTACATTTAAAATAAGATCTGAAGAAGTACGTTCAAAATATTCAACCGTACCACTAATTTTTGAAAACAGACCAAAATCTACACCTATATTAAAATTCTGTTGACTCTCCCATGTAAGATCAGGATTGGCAATTTGGCTTGGACTACCACCTGGATTACCATCATAATCCTGACCAAAAACGTAAAGTCCTTGTGAAGGAAAATTACCAATGGCGGCATTACCTGTTACACCCCAAGAACTTCTTACTTTTAGTAAATCTAAAAAGGAAACATCTTCTAAAAAAGATTCCCTACTAGCAACCCAACTTCCACCGAAGGAATAAAAAGTACCCCATCTGTTGTCAGCTCCAAATCTAGAAGACCCGTCTCGTCTTAAACTACCTGAAAGAAAATATTTTCCATCGTAATTATAATTTAACCTAGAAAAGGCTGAAACAAAAGTATACTCAGATTTCGATCCACTAATAGCAAACTCTGCCGATGCGCTATTTAACGTTCTTAAACTTTGGTTAGGAAATTGCGTTCCAGAAGCACTAAAAGATTCGTTATTAGTTTCTTGAGCTTCAAAACCTCCTAAGACATTAAAATTATGGTTATCACCTAAAATAAAATTATAATCTGCTGTTTGCGTACCTACAAAGGTTCTAAGTGACGTATTTGCGTCATAACCAATTCCCCCAGAATTTCTTCCTCCGCCGTATCTTGGATTTTGATATTGCGATTCGTTTAACGTAAGTAAGTCAAAATTCAATTGTGAACGTAAAGTCAAATTCTTTATTGGTTTTATAGAAACCGCAAAATTATCAATAACCCTAAACTGTTTATTTTCCCAAAGGTCATCACCACTTAAAGCTCCAACTGGATTAGCACCTCCCAAAGGAAAATAATCAGCATGTTCCCCATTAAATCTTCCTTCATCATCATAAATAGGTATTAATGGTGATAACTCAAGAGAATTTTTAAACGGATTGTTGAAAGAACCACCATCAAAAAACGTATTAGTTGTACTGTTTGAAACTGATATATTATTGGAAATGGTTAAATAATCTGTTGCTTTAAACTCTATGTTACTCCTAGCGCTCAACCTCTTGAAACCTGATCCTATAATATAGTTTTCTTGATCATAATAAGCTCCAGAGAAAAAATACTTTAAATTATCAGTACCGCCACTAGCACTCAAATCATAACTTTGAGTTATTCCGGTTCTAGTAATTGCATCTAACCAATTGGTATCTGTGGGTTCGCCAGTGGAAGGATCAATCAGTTGTTGAAAAGTAGCATCAAATCTAGCTTGCGCTTCTGCTGCTGTATCACCACCATTAACATAACCTTCAAGAAAAAGTTCTGTATATTCTGCTGCATTCAATGGTTTCAAAATATTATTGTATGCTTGCGAGTTAAAGCCTGTTAATGTTTTTAAGGTAATTTTAGCCTTCCCAGACTTTCCTGATTTTGTTGTAATTAAAATAACCCCATTTGCACCTCTAGACCCGTAAATTGCAGTTGAAGCCGCATCTTTTAATACGGATATTGATTCAATATCGTTAGGGTTAATGGATGCCATAACATTGGTACTGCTACCGCCATTATCTATAGTACCGATACTACCATTTTGTATAGGAATACCATCTATAACATACAATGGCTCACTAGAAGCTGATATAGAACCAATACCTCTTATTCTAACCTGTGTATTTCCTCCCGGAGCACCATCTACGGCACTTGCCTGTAAACCTGCAGTACTACCCCTTAATGCTTGCTCGAAACTAGAAACCGGTGCTTGTTCAAAAGTTGCACTTTTTACAACACCTACAGATCCTGTTAAAGATTCTTTTTTCTGTGAACCATACCCCACAAGAACAACCTCTTCTAAGGCCGCAGCATTTTCCTTTAACGTAATATCAATGACCGTTTTTGCACCTACAGCAGCCGTTTGAGTTAGCATTCCTATATAAGAAAAAGCCAATACATCTGTATCATTCGCATTAATAGCATAGTGACCGTCAAAATCTGTTTGTGTACCTTGAGTAGTACCTTTCACCAGAATATTTACACCTACTAATGGTATGCCATCAGTGCCATAAACAGTTCCTGTTATTATCTTTTCTTGTATAGAAGTATCATCGTTTGAAATATTTTTGATAGCTGCTCTCGATTCAACTTTTTTAACGACAATTTGCTTCCCTTCTATCTTATACGTAAGATTTGTGTTTGAAAAGGCTTTATCTAGTACGGTAGAAATCTTTACATTCTTAAGTTTTAAAGAGATCTTCTTATCGGTACTAATAACATCATCCTTATAAAAAAAGATGTAATTACTAGTACTCTGAATTTCACTAAAAAATTGCTCTACAGATAAATTGTTAAGTTCCACATCCATCTTATTTTGCCCCATAGCCAAATTGGCATAAGCGCTTGAAAGACCGATAGTAATAAACAATAAAAATATTCTCATAAGCGTAAGGATTCCTAAACTTAAAGTTTTTTTCATATTTTTGGTTTTGGTTAATTAATGTCACTTAGTTTTAAGTGATCTTGATTTAAATTCCCAGAAGATGTTGGACGCATCTTCTGGTTTTTTTTACTAATTCAAATAAATAATAGGTTTAATTCATTCACAGTGTGTTTTAATTAATTATGATACTATTTCCTTTAAAGCTGTAGTTCATATTTGTACTCGCCTTTATATTTTTTAAGACACTCTCTATATCTTCATTTAAATCTAAATACCCAGAAAAACTTTCTGAGCTCAAGGTTTCGTCTTCAATTAGTATATTTTTATTGTAGTACCTCGAAATCCTTTTCATGATGTGCTTTAAATCGTTTTTCTTAAATACAAATACACCATCTCTCCAAGAAAAATAATGATCAACATTTACCTTTTCTGAAAAAATACTTTTGTTATTTTTATCATAACTAGCTTTTGTTCCGGGAGTAATTTTCATTTTATCGAGGTGTCCTGATGAGGTTTCGTTTTTATAGCTAATTTGTACACTACCACTCTTTAGTACTGTATTTATTGTGCTTTCATCCGCATAACTGGTTACGCCAAAAACAGTTCCTAACACCTCTATCTCTTGGTCCTGAGACATTACTATAAAAGGGTGATATTTATTATGAGCTACATCAAAAATTGCTTCTCCCTCTAAATACACTTCTCTCCTATCGCCATTAAAAACAGCAGGGTACACCATTTTTGATCCGGAATTTAACCATACGGTACTCCCATCAGATAAATTTATTTTTGTGCGTTCCCCAAAAGGAACTAACAGCGTATTGTAAACCGTTTTATTATTTTTAGAAGTCTCTTGGTTTACTTCTTTTGAATTACCTAAAGTTATTTTCTGCCCTGTATTAGAGTAGTTAATGCTTTTATTATTTGGGTCTATTTTTAGATTTTCGCCACTCCCTAAAATTAAAACGACCTTATCAGAATCATTAACATTTAAATTCTTTGAAGCAGATACCACATCTGCAATAGAACTTTCTTGCGTTCTATTCTGATACCAAAAAAACCCAGAAACAAAGAGTATCAAAACAAATGCGATAGACAATGCCTTCCCAAAGTGTTTCTTCTTTTTTGAAGTCTTGTCTATTGAAGCAAGTATGTTTTTCTTCAACAACGCTTTCTCAACTTCAGATAACTGGTTATTATATTTAGATTTAATTTCTTTCATGTCTTTACTTAGATTCAATAATCTTACCTTTTAAACTTTAATTAAATTGACTATTTGAATTGAATTCTATTACTAATAAGTAATTAGTTTATTTTTTATAGACATCATTAATCCAATTTATTTGAATTAATAAAATTTTAGCTTTCGCAAGGTTTTAATAGCACGGTAGATTGATGTTCTTGCAGTTTGTATAGAAATATCCATAATTGTTGAAATTTCTTCGTACGATTTTTCCTGATCGAACCTTAAAAAAAGTATTTTCTGCTGTTTTTTGGTTAGGGTGCTTATCGCTTCTGCCAATTTTTCGTTTCGTTCTTTAATACCTTCTTGATGAATGATAGACTTCTCACAAGAACTAATATGGTTTGCTTTGGTAAAATCTGGCTTAAACTGAAAATCATCTAAAGAGACAGCCAAATTTTTAGTTCTGTATTTTTTATTGATTTTACGCTTTAAAGATCTAAACAAGTAATATTTTACATTATCTGTCATAGATAAATTATTCCTGTACTTATATAGATCTACAAATAAATCATGGATGCAATCAGAAACATAGCTTTTATCTTTGGAATGATACATACCATAGGTAAATAAGATGTTGATATAGATATCATACAGATTACCTAAAGCAGCCTTATCTCCATCAATTAATTTTTGCCAAATTAAGATTTCCTTCTCCTTCTCTATAAAGAAATCTGTACTGCTAATTTCTGGCTGATGTGTAAACATCTGTTCGTCCGTATCTCGATTTCTTTCTGTAGCTAAAGCCAATGCTAACTCACCATATTCTTGCATGATACTTGAATTTATAATTATGTTCTGCTTATGCCTTCATACTAAATAAGTAATATATGATCTTCTTATAGACACTATTATTGATTTTTTATCAAAAAAAATAAAATCATAAATTATCAGTAGGTATTTTAAGTATATGATATATAATGTTTACACATATTGATAATGTGATACATATAATATAAAATTAATTTAATCAAGAAGCCCGGTAATAATTCTAAAATTACAAAGAACACTTCTAAATGCTGGCGCGGCTTATTGAGGATTTAGTCCCTTAAAAAGGAGTATAAGCTTCATAATGGTTGGGGCTGGAATAGAAATAAAAAAGCCTCTCGATTTCTCGAAAGGCTTAACAAACTGTAAAAGTGGTCCCACCTGGGCTCGAACCAGGGACCACCTGATTATGAGTCAGGTGCTCTAACCAACTGAGCTATAGGACCGGCAATTTGCGGATGCAATATTACCACTTATTTTTATACGTTGCAAGCATTCTCTTTTACAAAAATGCTGCAAATCCCAATTTTATTTCTAATTGTACTGATATACAAAAAATTAGAGCATTTCTGGAGCCTCTTGACAAAGCTCTATTAATACCCCATTTGTAGTTTTAGGATGCACAAAAGCCACTAATTTATTATCTGCACCTTTTTTAGGTACTTCATTTAAAATAGTAAAACCCTCTGCTTTCAAACGTGCTATTTCTGAAATAATATCGTCTACAGCAAAAGCTATATGATGAATGCCTTCTCCTTTTTTTTCTAAAAATTTTGCAATAGGTCCGTCTATAGTGGTTGATTCCAAAAGTTCTATCTTATTAGGACCGTTCTTGAAAAAAGAGGTTTTCACCCCTTCAGATAGCACTTCTTCTTCCTTATATGGCGCTACTCCTAACAACTTCTCAAACAAGTCATTAGAGGTTTCCAAGCTATTCACGGCAATACCAATATGCTCAATTTTTTTCATTTTTTCTACTATATAGTACGAATGCACTAAAATACGCAATAATCTGCGTATTTTTGTCCCATGGAAACACAGAGACAAAAAAAAATAGGTGGCGTCATACAGAAAGATATCGCTGATGTCTTACAAAGAGCCGCAACGGATGGTGGACTTAGAGGGACTTTAATTTCCGTTTCAAAAGTTCTCGTAACTACTGATTTATCTATTGCAAAAGTATATGTAAGTATTTTTCCAACAAAAGATGCTCAAGAGTTATTGAATGGTATGAAATCTAATCAACCATTAATTAAACATGAACTGGCACAACGTACAAAAAATCAATTACGTCGTATGCCAGAACTTATGTTCTTCTTAGATGATTCGTTAGAATATATAGACGGAATAGAAAAATCTTTAAAAGGAAAAGACAACCCTATTGACAATCCTGATTTATTAGAAAAAAGAAAAAAAGCATAGTCATTGAATTTTCCGCTGTACATCGCCAAGCGTTACGTAAGGTCAAAAAGTAAGCAAAGTGCCGTCAATATCATCAATTTGGTTACTTTTTGCGTTATTGTCATTGGCTCAGCAGCACTATTTATAGTCCTTTCTGGATTTTCTGGCTTAAAAACATATAGCCTTTCTTATACTAACTCTTTTGATCCAGATTTAAAAGCTTTACCAGTAACTGGTAAGTTTTTTCATATCTCACCAGAACAAGAAGAGAAACTTAGTACTCTTGAAGGAATAACTGCCTACTCAAAAGAATTAGAAGACCGCGTTTATCTTACCCACAAACAGAAAGACCATATTGCCTATGTTAAAGGGGTAGATACCAACTACAATAATGTTACCCAAATAGATAGTATTTTATATGTTGGTACATGGATCAATGAACAGCAAGTAGTTACAGGTATAGGTATTGCTAACCTCCTAGGATTATCTATTAACAATGTCCGCAGTCCTCTAGAAATTTTAGTGCCTAAAGCAGGAACTCAATCTTTGACTCAGCAAGGCCCTAATGCTAAATTTTTCAATACAGCACGTGTGGTGATTAGTGGTGTTTATGCTGTAGAAGCAGATCTAGATAATAAGTATGTATTTGCTGATCTTGCTTTAGTACAAGCTTTATTAGAGAAGGAGCGCTCTGAAGTTTCAGGAGTCAATTTTAAATTTTCTAATTCCGAAACTGCCGAAAAGACCCGAGAAGAAATTAAAGTAATTCTTGGAGAAGACATCCTCCTGAAAAATAGAAAAGAGCTTAATAGCACACTTTATCGCATGTTGAATACCGAAAACATGGCGACTTATTTAATCTTTACCTTGGTACTAATTATCGCTCTGTTCAATGTAGTCGGGGCTTTTATTATGATGATTTTAGACCAACAAGGCAATTCTAAAACCCTATATAGTTTAGGTACCAGTATTCGCCAATTAAGAAGAATTTATTTTATTCAAGGGGTCATTGTTACCTTTTTAGGCGGACTCATAGGTGTAGCCTTAGGATCACTATTGATCTGGTCACAACTTCTTTTTGAATGGTTAAAGATTAGTGGAGATTTAGCCTACCCAGTAGAATATCTATGGGCAAACGTATTGGTGGTTTTAGCTACGATTACGGTCTTAGGAATTATCGCTTCAAAAATTGCAAGCAGTAGAATTAACAAGGCGCTGTTAACTTAATTTAGAAAACTCGTAGTCGCCAAAAATCTTTAGCACTTCTTCAAAAGCTTTAAAAACATCTTCAGAATGATCACTAGTTACCATTTTCATTCTATATTCCTTAAAATTAGGAATACCTTTAAAATAATTGGTATAGTGTCTTCTTGTTTCAAAAACGCCTAATTGTTCACCTTTCCAATCTATTGCCATTTGCAAATGACGCTGTGCAGCTTCTACGCGTTCTTGAATAGTAGGCGGCGCTAAATGTTCTCCCGTTTTAAAAAAGTGCTTTACCTCATTAAAAAACCAAGGATAACCAATACTAGCTCTACCTATCATAGCACCATCTAATCCGTATTCATCACGCATTTTCATCGCTGCTTCTGGCGTATTAACATCGCCATTTCCAAAAACAGGAATATGCATTCTTTGGTTATTCTTCACTTCTGCTATTGGCCCCCAATTAGCATCACCTTTATACATCTGTGCCCGCGTTCTTCCATGAATAGCAATGGCCTTACAACCTACATCTTGTAAACGCTCTGCAACCTCAACAATTTTAATAGAATCATCATCCCAGCCCAAACGAGTCTTTACCGTAATAGGTAATTTAGTATGCTTAACCATGGCTTCCGTCAAAGAAACCATAAGATCTATATCTTTTAAAATACCTGCACCAGCTCCTTTACTTACTACCTTTTTTACAGGGCAACCAAAGTTAATATCTATAATATCAGGATTAGACTTTTCTACAATCGCTACAGATTGTAGCATCGATTCTAGATTGGCACCAAAAATTTGAATCCCCACCGGACGTTCCTTCTCATAGATATCCAATTTCATAACACTTTTAGCAGCGTCACGAATTAAACCCTCAGACGAGATAAACTCCGTATATACCACATCTGCGCCTTGCTCTTTACATAGCGCGCGAAAAGGTGGATCGCTCACGTCTTCCATCGGCGCAAGTAATAATGGGAAATCTGGCAGTTGTATGTCTCCTATTTTTGGCAAAACTTTCTAATTTAATACGAGGCAAAATTACGCAATTTTTAGGAAGTTATCACACCCTAATTATGAACGCAATTATTTAAGGAATTCCAAAGCATTAGCCTGTTTAATCTTCATTTTTAGGAATATACCCAATTATAGAAAGAAAAAAGTCAGCGTACTATTTTAGGTAGGGGACGCATTTTTTATCAGCTATTTTCGCATGTTAAACTTGTTTTTTGTCAAAAAAAAGTACAATCTGTTCTTATTTTACTGCTTTTAATCGTATTTCATTCTTATTTCTATTCTTGTCATATTTAATGCTCAACAAATCACTTATATTTGCAATTGGTTTTCGATATTTTTTTTGATAAACCATAATTTTAGTCAACTGAACTTATTCAGCTTACATGAAAAACATTAGAAACTTCTGTATTATTGCACATATTGACCATGGTAAAAGTACCTTGGCAGATAGATTGTTAGATTTCACTGGTTCTGTTACAGATCGAGAGAAAAAAGAACAGTTGTTAGATAGTATGGATTTAGAGCGTGAACGTGGGATTACCATTAAAAGTCACGCCATACAAATGGATTACACGTATAAAGGTGAGCAATATATTTTAAACCTTATTGATACTCCTGGCCACGTAGATTTCTCTTATGAGGTTTCTAGATCTATTGCTGCTTGTGAAGGTGCCTTATTAATTGTTGATGCTGCACAAAGTATTCAAGCACAAACCATAAGTAACTTATATCTTGCTCTAGAAAATGATCTAGAGATTATCCCTATTTTAAATAAAATAGATTTACCAAGCGCCAACCCTGAAGAAGTTACAGATGATATCGTAGACTTATTAGGCTGTGATCCTAGCGATGTAATTCCTGCTAGTGCAAAAACAGGTATTGGTATTGAAGAAATTTTGGCTGCTGTTATTGAACGTATTCCTCCTCCACAAGGAAACCCTGACGAATCTTTGCAAGCCTTAGTATTTGACTCTGTTTACAATCCTTTTAGAGGTGTAGAAACCTATTTTAGAGTGATTAATGGTGAAATTAAAAAAGGTCAAAAAATAAAATTCGTAGCTACAGACAGTGACTATTTTGCTGATGAAGTAGGAACTTTAAAATTAACACAACACCCAAAGCAAAGTGTTAAAGCTGGTGATGTTGGGTACCTAATTACAGGAATAAAAGATGCTCGTGAAGTAAAAGTAGGTGATACAATTACGGATGCTGCTAATCCTACAAAAAATCCTATAGAAGGTTTTGAAGATGTAAAACCAATGGTATTTGCAGGTATTTACCCAGTAGATACTGATGAATTTGAAGAACTAAGAGCTTCTATGGAGAAGTTACAACTCAATGATGCTTCCTTAGTATTTGCACCAGAAAGTAGTGCAGCCCTTGGCTTTGGTTTCCGTTGTGGTTTCTTAGGAATGCTTCATATGGAGATTATTCAAGAGCGTTTAGAGCGTGAGTTTAACATGACAGTGATCACTACGGTACCTAACGTTAGTTACTATGCATACACGCGTAAAAATCCTAATGAGCCTTTAATCGTAAATAACCCAACAGATTTACCGGATCCATCTAGTATAGATCGTGTTGAGGAACCATATATAAAAGCAACGATTATCACAAAGGCAGATTATGTTGGTAATGTAATGTCTCTTTGTATTGAAAAAAGAGGTCAAATTACCAACCAGACGTATTTAACAACAGAACGTGTTGAACTAAATTTTGATATGCCTTTGGCAGAAATAGTTTTTGATTTTTATGATCGATTAAAAACAGTTTCTAAAGGCTATGCTTCTTTTGACTATACCCCTATTGGCATGCGTACTTCTAAATTAGTACGTGTAGATATTTTATTAAATGCGCAACCGGTAGATGCCCTATCTGCACTTATACACGCAGATAATGCTGTTAATATCGGTAAAAGAATGTGTGAAAAATTAAAAGAACTAATCCCGCGTCAGCAGTTTGATATTCCTATTCAAGCAGCTATTGGAGCGAAAGTAATTTCAAGAGAAACAACAAAAGCCTTACGTAAAGACGTTACCGCCAAATGTTACGGTGGTGATATTTCTCGTAAACGTAAACTTTTAGAGAAACAGAAAAAAGGTAAAAAACGAATGCGTCAGGTGGGTAATGTAGAAGTACCACAAGAAGCATTTATGGCTGTTTTAAAGCTAAACGATTAAGAAAGATTAAGAAAGGCTACATACAATGTAGCCTTCTTTGTATTATAGCATAAGCACCCTAATTAATGGACTTGCCCTAAATTAATATCACCAGCGGAGCAGATTCCTTTTACATAGTCCTCCGGGCTTAAGCCTCCCAATTCTTCTTCAGAAATAGTTTCAGAATTTCCCCCAGAGGAAATAGATACTGTACCATCACCATTATCACAAGCTGTTATAGGAACCCCTATAAGCTCACAACTTTCGCAGATGCCTTTGTCATCATTATCTTTAGAGCAAGAAAAAAATAAAACACTTCCTATTAGTGCGACGAATAAAATTGATTTTTTCATAAAATAAACGGTTTTTGGTTATGGTTATGTGACTAAAAACAGATTATTCTAAGCGATATTGCCAATTTCTATAAAAAAATTTAATTCGCTAATCGTCATGGAGGAAAACAAATACTAGATAAAAACTTAAAATGAATCTTTTTTTTAACAAATTTTAAGAATTGGTATACTATTTGAGAACTTTTTACGTTACAAAATAGAACCTGATTGTAAATGTCATGAAAAAGCTCAACCAACTTACATATTCCGCTTTTATAATTATTGCTTTATTTGGTTTAGCCCTAACTAGCTGCTCTACAGACAATGCTAATTCTGAAGCTATAGAAATTTCGGAATTTGAAGTACAAAAAGTATTAGCTATTGATGATTATTCAGGTATTGTAGACAATGCTGTTACTGAAGCTTTTTTAGGCAAAAATGGCACTGGAAAAAGGTTTTCTTCTCAGAAAGACACAGAATGTTATAATACCACCTATACCGATGCTGGTTTCACCATGACCTTCAATAATTGCATCTACAACGAAACGGATAATGTCAGCGGCACCATAAATGCCACCTATACTATAGGAGAAACAAATACAACTTTTACAGCAACCTATAGCAATTTTTATATTGGAACAATTCAATTAAGCGGCACAAGAACATTTACGATAAGTACCACAGAGAATGAAGGTGATATAAACTTTACCGTAACTTCAGATATGGTCATTACACTGGAGGATGGTGAAATAATTACCGAAATAGGAACTAAAACAGCTAGTATCATTTTTACTGAAGATAATATTGTCATTGCCGTAACAGGCACTTGGGTTCTAGTAGAAAACGGAGATACTTATGAGGTAACTGTTACTGAAAAATTAACCAAGTTATTAGATTGTGAGTATTTCTCTGATGGTCTTTTCATCTTATCTAAAAACGGTATTGATGTTGTAGTAGATCTGGGTGATGGTACTTGTGATAACAAAGCCAACATAATTTACCCTAACGGAGTAATTGAAGAAGTTACCCTCTAATACCCATACAACTTAAAAAGTCCTTTGTATATTTTATACAAAGGGCTTTTTCATACGTTAAAATTTTAGTTAGGCTTCTTGATCATCTTCAAAACGTTTCCCTAAATACACCAATTTAAATTGTTCCGTAATATCTTCAAATTCCTCACTAAAAGAAGAGATGATTTTTAGATCTCCTTCTGGTGTTTTCAAAAATACTGGAATTGAATTAGGATCTGCCTTCGTAATTTCAATCAAACTATTATAATGCTCTGTAGATTTTAAATCTATTTCGTGAATCGACGGATACTTACGTACCGCTTCAGTTAACTTAATAAAATCGTCTGTATGTGAAAAAAGTCCTTCTTTAGGATTCGTATCCGGGTTACTCATTTCATCGTCTGTTACCAATCTAAAAGCTCCATTCTCTCCAAAATGTTTAGAGAATTTGCTGATGGCATATCTATTGATGTCAGAATTCCCTGTTAACGCCATCAAATACCCAACATCGTTCAGTTCTATGTTATCACTCAATGTATCAGAATAGATATTCGCAGCTATAGCTTCTAGTCCCATATTCTTAGCTTTATCTACATTGGTCTGGTTGTTATCAATAAGCACCACATGCCTATCATTCTTTTGCAAATAACTCCCAATAATTCTAGAGACTTTAGAAGCCCCTATAATTAATATCCCATTAGATTTTTTTAAGAAAACACCAACGAGCTTCGCAAATAAACGGGCAGTTGTTGCGTTTAAAATTACCGTTCCTAAAACAATCATAAACACCAAAGGTGTAATGTACTCTGCACCCGCTTCGCCTTTTGCTAAAAGCTTAGAGCCAAATAACGAGGCGATACCTGCTGCCACAATCCCTCTTGGACCTACCCAACTTATAAAAAGCTTTTCTCTCAGCTTAAGGGATGATCCCTGCGTGCTTAAAAACACGCCCAAAGGCCTAATGACAAAAACAATTACTGCAAAAAGCACTGCTGTTTGCCAGTTATAGATAAGCGCTAAATCGCTAATATTGATATTTGCTGCAAGGAGAATAAATAAGATCGAGATTAATAAAACACTCAATGATTCTTTAAAGTACAGTAATTCTTTAAGATTCGGCAGGTTAATGTTCCCCAGGACCATTCCCATGACCACTACGGCTAATAGGCCTGATTCATGAGCAAAAACATCTGACATTACAAACACCATTAATACCAAGGACAATGAAACTACATTGAGTAGGTAATGTGGTATAAAATTCTTTTTGATGGCAAAAGTAAGTGCATGCGCAAAAGTGAAACCAAAAGTGGTTCCAAAGAGCAAGATTTTACCAAACTCAATCAATGCGGTTTGCGTATAAGCTTGTCCCTCTCCTACACTTATAAACTCGAACACTAAAACGGCTGCTAGGGCACCAATAGGATCTATTAAAATACCTTCCCATTTTAAGACCGTAGAGATATCTTTTTTTAGAGGAATATTACGTAATATAGGCGTAATTACTGTTGGGCCAGTAACAATGATTAATGCTGAGAATAGGAAAGATATTTGCCAATTTAATCCAAAAATATAGTGCGCAGCTATACCGGCACCAAAAAAGGTAACCACACTCCCTATAGTGATTAGTTTGGTAATCACAGGTCCTACATTCTTAATTTCATTCCTCTTTAAGGTTAAACCACCTTCAAAAAGAATAATACTAATGGCTAAGGAAACAAAGTAGTATAAACTTTCTCCTGGAAAAAGACCTTTTTCACCATTCCAAATTGGTTCTATTAATTTAAGACCGTCTTCTGTGTATAGTGTTGCAATTGGCCCCACCATTAACCCGATTAATATCAGTGGTAAAATGGCAGGTAATTTTAACCTCCATGCCACCCATTGGGCTATTATACCCAGAACAATAATCCCCGCAAGTTCAACCATTCTTATTTTTAGGGGAAAAATACTGCTTTTATTCGTAAACTATGAATTGAACCTTAAGAATTAATGTTCTAAAGACTATAAAAAACACCCTTAAAAGGATTATTTCTGTGGTTAAAATTTCACATTTATCACTTTCAAATTATTATCCTAAATAACATAGCTGTATTATTGTATTGAATTACAAGGCTAACGATAAGTTATGAAAGAAAAAATACATCCATTTAAAACCATATTATTTGGATTTGCTTTTTCACCAAAACTTAGAGTAAACATTATTGAAACTACACGAATTGCAAAGTTTTTCAATTCAAAGTTAATTTTACTTCATGTTGGTGAGAAGACCGCCGAAAAGTCTGATAAGATAGCGGCGATTTTAAATGAACTGTCTATAGAAAATTTAACTGTAGAAATTCAGTGGATTCCAGGAGACCCTATTCAGGTTATTTTAGATTCTTGTAAAAATTCAAAGATAGATTTACTTATCCTGGGGGCATTACAGCATGAGAACGCTTACCAGTTTTATGTAGGATCTATTGCGCGTAAATTAACCCGTAAGGTGTGTTGTTCCGTACTGTTATTAATTAAGCCTTCTGAAGAAAGGGTTTCCTGTAAAAACATTGTTGTGAATGGCTTAGATGCACCAGATACTCCGCTTGCTATTGAAGATGCTTTTTATGTGGCTAATGCGCTTGGTGCGCAACAAATTACCATTGTAGAAGAAATTTTACAACGAGAAATACACGTGAAAGTAGAAGATGATAAATCGCTTAAAAAAGCGAATATCATGAAAGAACGATTAAAACATAGAGAGGACTCTAGAGTACGTAAAATTGTCAGCGACCAGTGTAATACGTATACGCAAAATATAAAAATTAAAACTCAAAATATCTTTGGAGAAAGAGGGTATTCTATTGGGCATTATGCAGAAGTGGTCAGGGCTGATTTATTAGTAATGAATGCTCCTAAAAAAACACGCTTCATAGACCGTTTATTCCCACATGACATTGAATATATTTTATCTGACCTTCCAACAGATTTATTAATAATCCGTAGACCAAATTGACACCTAAACAAAAGAAATCTGCTTCATTTATAAAAGACCTCCCTAAAAATATTTTTGCGGGGTTTGTTGTGTCTTTAATAGCGCTTCCTTTAGGTTTGGGGTTAGCTATTGCCAGTGAGGCACCTCCAATTTCAGGTATTATAGCCGCTGTGGTAGGCGGTATTGTAGTGTCTATTTTAGGAGGATCGAATGTAACAATTACAGGGCCGGGAAATGGCTTGGTCATTGTAGTTCTTGGAGCCATAACCACTCTAGGTGGCGGAGATATGTACCAAGGGTATTTATATACTTTAGCCGCCATAGTCATTTCTGGTGCTCTCCTAATGCTTTTAGGCTTTTTAAAAATGGGGCGATTAGCAGATTTTTTCCCTGCATCGGCTATTGAAGGAATGCTTGCCGCCATTGGCCTTGGTATTTTGTCCAAACAGTTTCATATTATGATTGGCCATAATAATGAACACGGTAGTATTATTTCCTTACTTCTACAAATTCCAGAAGGCTTATTACAACTTTTCACAGAAGGCAACCAAAGTAAATTATTTGCTGCTGCTATTGGAATTATAAGTCTTTGTATCATGGTTTTTTATTCGAAAATTAGAAATAAATACTTCCAGTTAATTCCAGCACCTATGTGGATTTTAATCTTAACGATAGGGTTGAGCTATGTTTATAAAGGAATGGATATTGCTTACCCAATGGACGCTAAATTTTTAGTAAACATTCCGGATAATGTATTCAGCTCGTTAGCGTTCCCAGATTTTTCACTGGTCTATTCTAAAAAATTCATAGGGGTAGTTTTTGCCCTTACATTCATTTCTAGTATAGAATCATTACTGAGCATAAAAGCGGTTGATAAATTGGATCCACAATCTAGGAGATCAAATGTAAATAAAGATTTAAAAGCGCTAGGCTTAGCTACAACTATTAGTGGTTTTTTAGGCGGACTTAATGTGGTGACCGTGATTGCAAGAAGCTCTGTAAACGTTAACAACAAAGCCTCTAACCGCTCTGCAAATTTATTTCATGCCCTATTTTTAGTATTATTTATTGTTTTGTTTCAAGAGCAATTACGAAGCATCCCATTAGCTGCATTGGCCGCTATCTTGGTCTATACAGGATATAAGCTTGCTACACCAAAAAACTTCCAAAAGATTGCCAAAATTGGTAAGGAGCAAATATTAATTTTCCTAGCCACGTTATTAACTACCCTATTCACCAATTTAATGACGGGTATTAGTGTGGGTATTCTTATCACCTTTATTATACACGTGGTTATCAACCACAGTTTCGGTTTATTTTTTAAACATTTATTTAAGCCAAATATTCTTATGTTTAAAGAATTAGATGGTGATAATTATTATGTGAGCATTAAATATTTCTGCAGTTTTATCAACTTTTATAAACTGAAAAATAAGCTAGACATGATTCCTGAAAATGAACATGTTATTTTAGATTTTTCTATGTGTAGTTTTGTGGACCATACCTCTTTTGAAGGGGTAGAAAATTACGTGCAAACCTTTTCTAAAAAAGGTGGAAGTATAGAGCTTATAGGGCTAGATAAGCATGAGGCCGATTCTAAACACCCTTTTGCTATTCGGAAAATATTACCCCTGAAGGCGCTCAAACCTATTGAAAGTTATTTTACCAAACGCCAAAAAAACATAGAGTTAACGGCAGAAAAATTAGGGTGGACCTATGTTCCTAGAAAAAGTAAAGAGGTAGATTTCTTATCTAATTTTATATTCTTTAGAACCAAAGAAATTAATTTTATTTACAATTCATTATCTAAAAAGGATAAACAGAAAAGTGTCTTTGATGTAGAGTTTACAGAAGGGGCATTTATCGCTAAAGAAATAGTAAAAACTACGGTACTACATTTACGACTAGATCGCAAGATACCTGTATTTACATTAGACAAGGAAGGTTTGCTAGAGATGCTTTATAAATTGGCCGGTTTAAAAGATATTACTATTGAAAACAGGCCAGATTTTAATAAACGCTTTTATCTTAAAGGAGCGAATGAGGTGGCAATTAAAAGAATCTTTAGTGATGAGCTAATTTTATTCTTTGAAAGTAATCCATATTACCATGTAGAGTCTAACGGGAGTTGTTTATTAATTTTTAAGAAAGAACGTTTACTGAGTGTACAAGAAGTAAAAGCAATGATCTATTTTGGAGAGCAATTACATTCTTTACTAAAGTAATACGTCTTGATAATTGATTTAATAGGTGAATTCCAATAAATATAGACGGTTTCTTTTGTAGGAATTATCCTTTTTTGTAATTTACAGTAATCTCCCTATGGTATTACTAGGTTATACTTTATGGGGAGTTAAATTGCCTAAAAAACTAAACACCGACCAAATAATGAAACTAGAAAATATTTTTCGGTTTTTTAAGAGCCCTCTTACCTTTGGTCTAACCGTATTTGCAATCACATTAGCTTTAACGCAATTTCTTAATTACCAACGCTACCTCCTTTTTGAAACCCAAAAGCAAAAGAATTTAGTCACTCAAGCCAATTGGGTGGAACAAGAGTTTAAAAAAACGCTAGATCAAGGCTATTCCACCACACAGACCTTGGCTTTTATCGTTGCGCATTACGGCGTACCTAAAAATTTTGATTCTATTTCCAATTTACTGATTGTTACCCACAAAGAAATTAGCGCCTTAGAAATTGTAAATAAACAAGGTGTCATAACTCATGTATTTCCTATAGAGGAAAATAACGTTTTAGGGTTTAATATCTTAAAGGATTCTCTCGGAAAAAAAGGTGCTAATGAAACCATTAAAAGGAAGGACTATTTTGTAACTGGCCCTATACGTCTTAAACAGGGTGGGATAGGATTTGTGGGGAGAACCCCTATTTTTAAAGACAACAAATTTGAAGGGTTCACCTCTGCTATTATTTCTTTAAATAACGTTCTAAAATCTGCTAAACTTCATAACAAAGACAGCCAATTTTTATACCGCCTCACCAAGGTAAATCCGGATAAAACTGAAAAGATATACTTTTCTACTTATGATAATATTACTTCAAATTCATTTTCATCAACCGTAGAAATGCCGCATGGTGAGTGGAAACTTTACGTATCTGCAAAAGAAAGCATGCCTATTGTAGGAATACTACTATTTGGTGTTATCGGTTTGTTTATTTCTATCCTTGCGGGTAGTATAGCTTGGTATCTATTTAAACAACCCAAACACCTAGATAAACTGGTTCGGAAAAAAAATTTAGAACTCGTAGAAAGCGAAGAAAAATATAGAAATCTAGTAGAACAAGCCTCCGATGGTATCTTACTAGGTGACAAACACGGTAATCTTCTAGAAGTAAACATCAAAGCCTGTGAGCTTTTCGGATACACAAAATCAGAATTATTAAAACTGAATATTTCCGCATTAGTCACTAAAGAGAACGCTAAAGAAATACCGCAAAGAATTCACAAAATTTTTCAAGAAAACTCTTTGATTTCTCAACGTATATTGTTGCGAAAAGACGGCTCGGAATTCTATGGTGAGATCAGTGCTACGGTACTCCCTAATAAACTTGTACAAGGAATTGTTAGAGATGTAAGTCCGCGCATTGCCTTAGAACAAATTGCGAGTAAAAACGCAAAACAGATAAAAGAGAGCGAAGAAAAATATAGAATGCTTGTAGAAGAGGCTTCAGATGGTATTTTCCTTTTAAATAAAGAGTTAACTATCACAGATGTTAACCACCAATTTTGCAGGATGTTTAGAAGCACTAAAGACGTTTGTGTAGGCAGCAGTCTTATAGCCTTAATTCTCCCTGAAGAACTAGAAGCACAACCTTTAAGAATAAAAGAGCTCACCGAAGGAAAGACCATTCAAGCGCTGAGAAAAATGCTCCGTAAAGATGGTACTACTTTTACCGCTCAAGCCAACGTAAAAATGATGCCCAATCATCATTTTCTATGCATAATTCAAGACGTTACCGAACGCGAAGAAACTGCAGAAATACTGCGTAATAGCGCACTTAAATACAGAGAATTAACAGAGCGTATTTCTGATGGATTTGTAGCTTTAGACAAAGATTGGAAATTTAATTACGTAAATGCTAAAGCTTGTGACGCCATAGGTAAGTCATACTCAGAACTTATAGGGACCGTGGCCTGGGACACCTTGCCTTATTTTACACAAACTGATGCCTATAAAATGCTCCTGGAAGCCATGCAAACGCAACAATATAGGTATATTAAACAATATAGAGAAGAATTTGACCGCTGGTATGAATATAGAATGTACCCGTCTGCCGAAGGAATTTCGGTGTATTTTAAAGACATCACTAAAATAAAAAAAACCGAGGAGCAGGTATTAAAAACCAAAGCTAAAATGGAATCTGCTATTCGTATTGGAAAAATAGGCTATTGGAGTTGGGATATGCAAGACAATAGCTTGGAGTGGTCTGACGAAATGTATACTATATTTGATTTGCATCCAGATATCCCCTTAACATTTGAAAATGCGTCTTTGTGCATACATCCCGAAGACAGAATAAAACATAAAGAATTAATCAACCACAGAATTCAAAATAAAGACAATACCCCTTTTAGTTATCGCGTAATTCACAAAGATAATTCTATACATCATGTGTTGGTAGAACTAGAAATTTTGGTCGATGAAAATGATGAGATCAATAAATTTCACGGTACTGTCATAGACATGACAGATACGATACGAGTTAAACAAGAACTTAAAGAAAGTCAAGAGAAATTTTATAAATCCTTTCATTCTAACCTCGTTGGAAAAGTTATCGTAGATGCCAATAGGATCATTCTTGAAGCTAATGATACGGTAGCCAATTTGCTTGAAACTACCCGAGAAAATTTAATTGGAAAAAGCCTTTTGGGTGCAGATGTTCTTAATTTTGAACTTCACCAAGATTCTGAAACACGACAAGTACTTTGGGATAAATTGATGCAAGAAGGAATCTTGAGAGATGAAGAGATTACCTATTATTTGAAAAATGGAAAGAAAATTCCCGCCTTATTATCTATAGAACCCTTGAGATTAAGCAATAGAACCAATTATTTAGTGAGTGCTATTGATAATACCAAAAGAAAAGAAGCAGAGCACCTACTAGAACAACAAAATGAAGAACTTTCTAAGACCAATTTAGAACTAGATCGCTTTGTATATAGTGCCTCTCATGAGTTGAGAGCTCCGTTATCTTCTGTCATGGGACTTATAGACATTATTTTACATGAAGATCATGATGAAGCTCTTGTCTTTAAGCTAGATATGATGCAACAATCTGTAAAAAGATTAGATGATTTCATTAAAGACATTGTACAGTATTCCCAAAACAAACATTTGGAAATAGCGATGGAGCCTATAGATTTTAGGCATTTAATTAATGAATCTCTTGAAAGCTTATGGTATCTGAAAAATAGACAGTATATTAATATAGAGATTGATATAAAGAAGATTCCTCTTTTCTATTCCGATAAAAAGCGAATTTCTATCATCTTTAATAACCTTATTTCTAATGCCATTAAGTATCATAATATTAACGCCAAAAACCCGAAAATAACCATCACCATAGCATCTGTTAACGATGAGGTATCTATACAGATTGCTGATAACGGAATAGGCATCCCTGAAAAGCATCTAGATAAAATCTTTGAAATGTTTTACAGAGTATCATCAAAAGTTATGGGCACCGGTATAGGATTGTACGTTATAAAAGAGATTATTACGAAGTTAAATGGCACTATAAATGTGGTATCAGAGCCAAACGTGGGCACCAAATTTGTAATTTTACTCCCCAATCAAACTAAAAAATCAATAGCGAATGAAGTTCAAGCAAATCTTGTTAGTCGATGATTCTGAAATTGATAATTTTATCAACAAAACTGTTTTAACCAAAGCAAATGTTGCAGAACATATTTTGTCTGAAACTTCTCCTGAAGCCGCATTAAAACATTTAAGAGAGTGCTGTAATGACCCAAGTAGTTTTCCTGAAATTATCTTTCTAGATATTAAAATGCCAGAATTAGACGGCTTTGAATTTTTGGAGGCGTTTGGTTTATTTCCTGAGCATATTAAAGAAAAATGCTCTGTATATATCCTTAGCTCCTCTATAGATCCTAAAGATGAAGAAAGAGCAAAACAATTTCGTTGTGTTAAAAACCACATTATAAAGCCTTTAATCATAGAACAATTAGATTCCATATTAAAATAAAAGCAAAAAATTTTGGTACTTATTCTACTTAATCGTAATATTGCAATATAACAATCAAGTATGGGCTTAGCCAAATCAGAAATATTTACCGCAGAACAAAATGAAATAGCAAATTTTGCCAAGGCTTTTGGGCATCCTGCTAGAGTAGCTATTTTACAACATCTATTTAAAATAAACGCATGTATCTGTGGAGATCTAGTTCAAGAAATTGGTCTTGCACAACCTACCATTTCTCAACATTTGAAAGAACTTAAGCATTTAGGTTTAATTAAAGGAACTATAGAAGGCACGAGTGTTTGTTACTGTATTGATACCGACAATTGGGAAAAAATGAAATCTAAAATGGGTACTTTATTACATTTAGATATCTCGAGTAAAACAGATTGCTGCTAAAAAAATTTGAATTCATTCATCGTAATATCACAATAAAACAATAAACTTATGAAACTATCAGAAATAAAATCGCACTTAAAAAATTCAAAAACGATTGCTTTTGAGCTACCCGATGGTTCTTTAGTCCCTAACCATTTTCACGTTACGGAAGTGGGCAAAGTAACTAAGAACTTTATTGATTGTGGAGGTACCGTACGTAAGGAAGAACTTGTTAATTTTCAATTATGGAATGCGGATGATTATGATCATAGACTGCATCCAGAAAAACTTGTTCATATTATTGAGCTATCAGAAAAAATATTAGCCATCCCTGATTTAGAAATAGAGGTAGAATACCAAGGAAGCACTATTGGTAAATTTGGCTTAGATTTTAACGGAACCAACTTTGTATTAACCACAAAGCAAACAGATTGTTTGGCAAAAGATAATTGTGGTATTCCAGAAGCAAAGCCAAAACTATCTATGGCTAGTTTACAAAGTGGAAATTCTTGCGACCCTAATTCTGGCTGCTGCTAGTAGTATGACTATTGTGCCCATCACGGAAGCTAACTATCCTCGTGTTGCCAAAATCTATAAAGAAGGCATCAATACAGGGCTAGCCACTTTTGAGACGCAAGTTCCTGCTTGGAAAAAATGGCATACTGCCCACTTAAACTATGGCAGGATTGCTGTGCTATCTAAGGATAAAATGCTAGGATGGGCTTCTCTTGCTCCTGTTTCTAACAGGTGCGTATATGGTGGCGTCGCAGAAGTTAGTGTATATGTAGCAGAAGCATCCCGCGGTAAAGGAGTAGGAAAAAAATTATTACATGAACTTATTCGTATTAGTGAGGAGCATGGTATTTGGACCTTGCAAGCCGGAATCATGACTGCTAATGTTACCAGTATACACTTACATACTTCTTGTGGTTTTAGAATCATTGGATACCGCGAAAAAATTGGAAAACTTCATGACATTTGGTTAGATAATACCCTCTTGGAACGAAGAAGTAAACACATCGGAATATAAATAGACTAAAAAAATGACTACAAAAACACCAACACTATTTCCACAACTAGCAGCCCTAATTAATACTTTAGATATGGAGAGTATTTCAGCTGCACGTAAAGCAATTTTAGATCCGCTAGCTGAATTTATTCAGCATAAAGCAAAAACAGATCAAGAAATACGCTTAAATTTTATTTGCACCCATAATTCACGCAGAAGTCATTTATCCCAGGTTTGGGCACAGGCTATTGCAGCTCATTTTGGGATAACAAATGTATATTCTTACTCTGGAGGTACAGAAGCTACTGCCCTCTTCCCTATGGCAGCCACTACACTGAAAAATTCAGGTTTTCAAATAGCGTCACTTTCTGAAGGCAACAACCCAGTATATAGCATAAAATATGCTGCCAATGAGGCTCCAATTATTGGTTTTTCTAAAACCTTTGACGCACCTTTTAATCCATCTTCAGAATTTGCTGCAATCATGACGTGTTCCTCTGCAGACCAAGGATGCCCATTTATTGCTGGTGCAGAAAAAAGGTTTCCCATAACTTTTGAAGATCCAAAAGCTTTTGATAATACCCCGCAACAAGCAGAGAAATACCAAGAACGTAGCCTTCAAATAGCCACAGAACTTTATTATATTTTTTCAAAAGTAAAGGCATAATCCCATGAGTATACCAAAAAAATTAAGCTTTCTAGATAATTACCTGACCCTTTGGATTTTTATAGCCATGATTGTAGGCGTAGGCTTAGGTTATTTGATGCCTTCTTTTCCAGAACTTATCAATAATGCCAGCAGCGGTAGTACCAATATACCAATTGCTATTGGTTTAATCTTAATGATGTACCCGCCACTAGCTAAGGTCAACTATGCCTTACTCCCAAAAGTGTTCAAGAACGTAAAAATTCTCTCTATCTCTTTACTATTAAATTGGATTATAGGACCCATTTTAATGTTTGTCCTAGCCATCATCTTTTTGCAAGATTATCCGGAATATATGGTAGGCCTAATTCTTATAGGCTTGGCGCGTTGTATTGCCATGGTATTGGTTTGGAATGATTTAGCTGAGGGTAGCAGCGAATATGGTGCAGGCCTTGTTGCTTTAAATAGTATCTTTCAAGTATTTGCCTATAGTTTTTATGCCTGGTTATTTATTACTGTTTTACCTCCGTATTTTGGTTTTGAAGGTGCAATTGTAGACATTTCTATTGCTACCATAGCGGAGAGTGTTGCCATTTATCTTGGAGTTCCATTTTTATTAGGCATAATTAGCCGCGTTGTTTTAGTAAAACTTAAAGGAGAATCCTGGTATACTCAGAAATTTATACCTGCTATTTCGCCCATGACTTTGATTGCTCTACTTTTCACCATCGTCATTATGTTTTCCTTAAAAGGAGAATTAATTGTCACGATTCCTGGTGATGTATTACTCATTGCTATTCCGCTACTCATTTATTTTACTCTCATGTTCATTATTGGCTTTTTCTTTACAAAGGCTATGGGGGCAAGCTATGATAAAACAGCAGCCGTAGCATTTACCGCTGCAGGGAATAATTTTGAACTAGCCATTGCTGTTGCCATTGCGGTATTCGGACTTAATTCTGGACAAGCATTCACAGGAGTTATTGGCCCATTAGTGGAAGTTCCTGCCCTCATACTATTAGTGCGTGTTTCTTTCTGGTTGCGTAAAAAATACTTCGGTAAAGAAGTACGTTCGTAATCAGCAAGAGGATATTCGGCGTTTTGGAGCGTTAAAAAGTCTTAATTAGTGTTTCTATTTTTATCGATTTTCTTAAATTTCACGATTATTTGGTTAAAACAGAAAGAATATCACAAACATGATTTCTGAGTTGCAACCAAATTCATCGATTTTTTAAAACGTCTATGAAATTATATCCAATAGAAACAGGCAATTTTAAGCTAGATGGTGGTGCAATGTTTGGGGTGGTGCCAAAAACACTTTGGACAAAAACCAATCCCGCAGATGCCTCCAATAGAATAGATCTTGCTGCCCGTAGTTTATTAATTGAAGAAGGCAACCGCTTAATTCTTATTGATACTGGAATGGGCTCCAAGCAATCCGAAAAATTCTTTGGCTATTATGATATGTGGGGAGATCATACCCTTGAAAAATCACTGCAATCCCATGGGTTTCATAAAGATGATATTACCGATGTTTTTATGACACACTTGCATTTTGATCATTGTGGCGGTAGTATCCAATGGAATAAAAACCGAACAGGCTATGAGCCTGCCTTTAAAAATGCAAAATTCTGGACGAATAAAGAACATTGGGAATGGGCTACAAAACCTAACAACAGAGAAAAAGCATCATTCTTAAAAGAAAACTTGCTACCCATGGAAGATAGTGGGCAACTACACTTTATAGAACGCACGAACACGAAAGACTTTCAAATTTCGTCAGAGTTAGGGTTTGATATTCTATATGTAGATGGCCACACAGATAAACAAATGATTCCGCACCTACAGTACCAAGGAAAAACATTGGTTTTTATGGCAGATTTGCTTCCTACGGTAGGACATATTCCTTTGCCCTACGTAATGGGTTATGATACAAGACCCTTGTTAACATTGGCGGAGAAAGAAAAATTCTTACACAAGGCTGCTGCCAATGAATTCTATTTGTTTTTAGAACACGATGCACACAATGAAATTTGTACCCTACAAGAAACAGAAAAAGGCATTCGTTTAAAGGACATTCACTCCTTTGATAGCCTTTTTTAATACGCTTATTCACAATTATTTATAACTCAAAATCAATATAGTTTATAAAAACTACTCAAGTATGACTACTAATTTTTCTAAATCAATTTTAGGGCTAACTATTTGCTCTTTACTTTTATCCGGTTGCGGTGCTACAGCGCCAGTACTTATAAGTACTCCTGTAGAAAACATCGATGCCATTCCTTTAAAAATTTCCGACTTATCAGAAACTCAAAAGAAAACTTGGGGACACTTAGATCTTATTTCAGATACCATTCCGGGAATGGCTGTTGAAAAAGCCTATGCTGATCTTGTAAAAGGTAAAAAAGGAGAAAAAATCATCGTAGCAATTTTAGATTCTGGTATGGATTTAGAACACGAAGATTTAGTCAATGTATTATGGACTAATACCAAAGAAATTCCTGGTAATAATAAAGATGATGACAACAATGGTTATGTAGATGATATTCACGGTTATAACTTCTTAGGAGAGTCTTACAATGAGCAATTAGAGGCTGCAAGAATCTTACGCCTTAAGTTAGGCGATGCTACCCTGCAGGCTGCGGCAAAAAAGGTAATTGATGAAGATGCTCAAAAATACCTTACCTACAAGAACCAATTAGACCAAATGCTTCCTGCTATTAAAAATGCAGATATGGCCATTACCGCACATTTAGGTAAAGAAAATTATACCAAAGAAGAAGTTGCTGCTATAACCACAGAAGATTCTACTTTATTACAGAGTAAATCCATTGTAACTCAAATGTTTGCCTATGGCGATTCTATGGCAGAAGTGATAACACAGTTAGAAGGCGATATCGATGGCTTAATAGAACGTTTAAACTATAACTTAAATGTAGATTTTAATGGTAGAACCGAGGTTGGTGATAATCCATATGACCTTAAAGATTTGGGCTATGGTAATGGAAACCCTCAAAACCGTGTAGCTACCGAAAGCCATGGTACACATGTTGCAGGAATTATCGGGGCACAACGTGGAAACGGTAAAGGTGTAGATGGTGTTGCTAATAATGTAGCCTTAATGAGTATTAGAGCAGTACCTAACGGAGATGAATATGATAAAGATATTGCTTTAGGTATTCGTTATGCGGTAGATAATGGTGCTAAAATTATCAACGGTAGTTTTGGTAAAGCCTTCTCTCCAAATGCTGAATGGGTTTACGAAGCTATTAAATATGCTGCTTCTAAAGACGTTTTATTTGTACATGCTGCAGGTAATGACGGTAATGATTTAGATGATACGAGCAATGCTAACTTCCCTAATGACCAAATAAACAATGGTGCAGAAATTGCAGATAACGTTATTACTGTTGGCTCATTAACGGCTAAGTACGGATCAGGATTAGTTTCTTCTTTTTCTAATTATGGTACCATTAATGTAGATGTATTTGCTCCTGGTAGTGCTATATATGCTACGATGCCTAATAGTACTTACGATTATAATAGTGGTACCTCAATGGCGGCACCAGGTGTTGCAGGTGTTGCAGCACTTGTGTGGTCTCAGTACCCATCATTAAAAGCAAGCCAAGTAAAGAAAATTATCTTACAATCTGGTTTAACGACTAAAACACAAGTTACTGTTCCCGGAGAGGATGCTGGTGCTAAAGAATTTTCTTCGTTATCAAAATCAGGAAAAATGGTAAATGCTTACAACGCATTGCTACTTGCTGAGCAAGTCGCTTCAGGAAAAGTAAAATTATAAGAATTTCGCTAAAAAGACCTAGCAGAACTAAAAAGGTCATAGAAATTTTAAGTTACGCTTTTAATTTCTATGATCTTTTTATCTTTAGGGCAATTGACTAATTATACTCAAAAAAAATAACAATGAAAAAAACAATTCTCAGCCTTTTAGTTTTGGTGACAGGCCTTAGTGGTTTCGCTCAAAACACATCGTATTGGCAGCAGCATGTAGCTTACACGATGGATGTAGACATGGATGTAAAATCACATGAGTACACTGGAACTCAAAAATTAGTATATACCAATAATTCTCCAGACGCTTTAAACAAAGTATATTATCACTTGTATTTTAATGCCTTTCAACCCGGCAGTGAAATGGACAGGCGTTTACAAAGTATCGCAGATCCTGATGACCGTATGATGGCCGATGGAAAAAGTAGAATTTCTACCTTACAGCCTGATGAGATAGGATACTTACACCCTACATCCCTTACCCAAAACGGAAAGCCGGTAAGTTTTTCAGAAGAAGGTACTGTTCTTGTTGTTACCTTGGCAGAAGCTATCCCACCTGGAGGTACAGCAACTTTTGACATGGTTTTCAAAGGTCAAATTCCTATTCAAATTCGTCGTTCTGGTCGCGATAGCGAAGAAGGCGTTGCGCTTTCTATGAGCCAGTGGTATCCAAAATTAGCCGAATATGATTTTGAAGGCTGGCACGCAGATCCATATATTGCGCGTGAATTTCAAGGCGTATGGGGAGATTTTGATGTAAAGATTACCATAGACAAAAACTACACCGTTGGTGGAAGTGGCTATTTACAAAATGCACAAGAAATTGGTCATGGGTATGAAGCAGCAGGAACAAAAATAAAAAAGCAAAAAGGAAAGACCCTAACATGGCATTTTAAAGCGCCTATGGTACATGACTTTATGTGGGCAGCAGATCCGGAATACATCCATGATACTTTACAGGTAGAAAATGGTCCTATGCTTCACTTCTTGTACAAAGACAATGCAGCGATAAAAGAAAATTGGAAAAAATTACAGCCTAAGACTGTAGAAATGATGCAATTTTTCAGCAAGAATGTAGGTACATATCCGTATGATCAATATTCTGTGATCCAAGGTGGTGATGGAGGAATGGAATATGCTATGGCAACACTTATTACTGGAGAACGTAAATTTGGAAGTCTTGTGGGCGTAACGGCACATGAAATGGCGCACTCGTGGTTTCAGCATATTTTGGCTTCTAATGAGGCTAAACATGAGTGGATGGATGAAGGGTTTACCAGTTTTATATCGCACTTATATATGAATGAATATATGGGAGAGAAAAAAACAAATCCGTTTGAGGGGTCTTATAAAGGCTATAACTATTTAGTAAAATCTGGTAAAGAGCAACCGCAAACTACGCATGCAGACCGCTACGCTGAAAACATGCCGTATAGTATTGCAGCTTATAGCAAAGGAGAAATTTTCTTAGCGCAATTAGGTTATATTATTGGCCAAGAGAATTTAATGGAAACCTTAAAAAAGTATTTTAACGATTTCAAATTCAAACATCCTACGCCAAACGATATTAAGAGAACGGCTGAAAAGGTTTCTGGGATGGAACTAGATTGGTATTTGATGGATTGGACGCAAACAACCAATACTATAGATTATGGTATTACCGCTGTTGTTGCAGATGGGGAACAAACGAAAGTTAGCTTAGAGCGTATTGGTTTAATGCCTATGCCTCTTGATATTTTGGTAGTATATGCAGATGATACACAAGAAACTTTCTATGCACCACTTAGAATGATGCGTGGTGAAAAAGAAAATCCTTACCCTAACTTAACACGTACGGTAGTAGAAGATTGGCCTTGGGCTTTCCCTACCTATGATTTTACTATTGCTAAGCCTTTAACGGCTATAAAAGCAATTGTTATTGATCCTTCACAATTAATGGCAGATGTAAATCTTGAAAACAATGCTTGGGAAAATAAGTAATTTCTAATATAAATTAATGATTTGAAAAGGTGTTGCGAAAGCAGTGCCTTTTTTTTGTTTTAAACGACTTGAGGTTACTTTTCATTACAGGGTTACTATACTCAGAAAGGACTATAATACGCCCTTTAAAAAGCTATTGATTGCTTAGAGCTACACAAAATGCCTTGCGATAATAACTATATCGCATGAAACAGTATCTTTGCAATATACAGCAATAAAAACCGTGGAAAACAAACCTGATTTTAGCTATTCAAGAGCTGAAAAACTAAAAAGCAAAAAGCTTTTTGAAAAAATGTTCGCAGAAGGAAAAAGTGTGGCTAATTTTCCACTGCGTGTTATTTACGTAAAAGCAGATTTTAAAGATAATGTACCTATAAAAGCTGGAGTTACAGTTTCAAAACGTAATTTCAAAAGCGCTGTAAAAAGAAATAGAATAAAACGCTTGCTACGAGAAGCTTACCGGCTTAATAAATCTATGGTAAGTAACAATAGTACAGATAAGTATGCGTTGTTAATTTTATATCTTGGAAAAGAAATGCCTGAGAGTAAAGCGGTACACCAGAAAATGGAAGTGCTTCTTGATAAATTCAAGAAAAAAATAACCCAAGAATCAAAAAAATCGACTTCAGAAGAAATCAAGTAAAGCCACTTCCATAAAGTGTATTCTTGATTTGATCAAAATAAAAATACCCATGAAAAAACTGATTAAAAAACGTGTTATCATTCCTGTTTTTGCCCTCGTATTTATTGTCGTTGGGAGTAGTTTTAAAAGTGATTTTTTCGAAATCGCAAAACAGATAGAGATTTTCACCACCTTGTTCAAAGAATTGAACATGAATTATGTGGATGAAACCAATCCCGCAGAATTAATGGATACCGCCATAAAAAGTATGTTGGAAGGTCTTGATCCTTATACTCGTTTCTTAAACGAACAAGATGTAGAAGCGTATAAAATTAGCAATGCAGGAGAATACTCTGGTATAGGTGCTATTGTTAGAGCTTATGATGATAAGCTGGTTATTGTTGAGCCTTATAAAGGCAATCCTGCAGATAAAGCAGGTTTAAAAGCAGGCGATGAAATTATTAAAATTGGAGAAATTGATGTTAAAGATTTTAAAGACAATGCCACAGAACTTTTAAAAGGGGCAAACAATACAAGCGTAACGGTGACCTACAACAGACAAGGTGAAACCAAGACTACGAGCATCACGAGAGAAGCTATTGAGGTAGACGCTGTGCCCTATTACAAAATGGTGAATGAAAAAACAGGTTATATTGTCCTAGCTAAATTTAATAAAAAAGCATCAGAACAAACCAAAGCTGCTTTAATCGATTTAAAGAATAAAGGAGCGCAAAAAATCATTTTAGATTTAAGAGGAAATCCGGGAGGCCTACTGTCAGAAGCGATCAATGTTACCAATTTATTTGTACCCAAAGGAGAGTTGATTGTTACTACAAAGTCTAAGGTCAAAAAATTTAATTCTGAATACAAAACAAAAAATGCGCCTGTAGATACAGAAATTCCGTTAGTAGTTTTAGTGAATGGAAGTAGTGCATCGGCAAGTGAAATTGTTTCTGGTGGCTTACAAGATTTAGATAGGGCTGTAGTTATTGGTGCTCGTAGTTTTGGAAAAGGCTTAGTACAACGCCCTTTAAAACTCACGTACGGCACTCAATTAAAAGTAACTATTTCTCGCTACTATACACCTTCTGGCAGGTGCATACAGTCTTTAGATTATTGGAATAGAGATGCTGCGGGGAATGCGGTGAAAACAACAGACATTCATGACTTTAAAACCCGTAATGGTCGTAAAGTACAAGATGGTGGTGGTGTATTACCAGATGTAGAAATCGCTGCATTAAAAACCAATACCCTTACCACGGCATTGCTTCGTGAAAATGCTATTTTTAACTATGCCACACAGTTCTACTATAAAAATAGTGTTCCTAATGTTGCTAGTTTTGAATTTACAGACGCACATTTTGAAGCTTTTAAAACCTATATTAAATCTTCTGGATTTACGTTTGAAACCGCTACTGAAAAGGCGTTAAATAAAGCGATGACTTTAAATGACACCGACTTATTAGATACGCAGGTACAAGAAAAATACCGTGAGCTATTGGCAGAAATAAATACCAAGAAAATCACAGGATTGGACAAATCTAAAAAGGAGATTAAAAAGCAATTAGAAGATGAAATTATTACACGCTATTTTTATAGCCAAGGGCTTTATGATTATTTCTTAACCCATGATGAGGCTATTCTAACCGCTACAGAACTTTTGAATGATGCGGCGAAGTATAAAAGCATTTTAAAATAAAAAAACACTTCTTATATACCAAAAGGCTATCCCAACAGATAGCCTTTTCTCTTCCCTATACATTGCAGTTCGTCTAAATATATGAACAATCGCCGCTTTTTTTCTCTATTTTAGAGGTGTAGCTATATACAAACACCACTAAAAAAAAATTATGGGATTACTAAACAGGTTATTTGGCAAGAAAGAAACAGTACGGCAACGCGAAGGAAATCCTGATGTTTATAATGCCTCTAATGATAATGACCGGATGAATTGGGCAATGGAAAAAGCAAAGCTCACCTTGCATTATTTTGAAGCTTGTCTTGCTCATCCAAAAAAAGATCAGCATTATTTTTCGATTAAAGCTAGAATAGAAGATGATGGAAAAATAGAACATATCTGGCTGATGGAACCAAGCTTTGATACCGACGGAAATATTTTTGGTGTGGTAGGTAATGAACCTATTGATGTTACCAATGTACGGATTAATGAAAAAATAGGAATTACTGCTAATGAGGTTTCAGATTGGATGATTATAGAAAACGGAAGACTTATTGGCGGCTATACCATTCGCGCTATCCGTGATGGTATTAGTGGAGCTGAATTAGCCAATTTTGATAAAAGCCTTGGAGGCATGTTTATAGATGAAGGTGAAGATTATTTCCTTCCTAATTTAGACACCCCGGAAGGAGCCATCTTAGCCCTAGAAAATGCCTATGATGAAGATAATTTAGAGAAGGCTATCAGCTGTAAAGATTTTCATAAGGAGGCAGAATTTATGCTAAAACGAACCGTTAAAATAGAACTGAATGAAGAGATCATTGCTTCTACTTCAGAACTGCTAAGGCTATCGTACATAAAGAATATGCAAGAACACGGAATGCCAAAATTTAAGGATCTTAAAAGAGCTTTTAGCAGACAAACTATTTCCGATGACCACTGTATTATTACCGAAAAATGCCACTACCCCGATGGCGGAAAATCAGTACAGAAATTTAATACATATAAAATAGAAAACCAATGGAAAGTTCTTGGTTTAGAGGATTAGAAAATCAAATAGTTGACTATTCTCATCTAACGTATGCTACAAACAGAACGCCTTCAATTTAAGCCTTACCTCCCTGAGTATAGACTTGCATTAGAAAAACTATGTTGTGAAAATGAGCTCGTTATGAAATCTACTTTAAAGGGACGCACTTTTACCAGAGTAGAATTTGAAAGCCTTATCAATGAGGAATTTATTAGAACTACAAAGGATGCCTTCGGATTCTGGTGTGTTACGGATAAAGCAAACGGATCTCTTGTGGGTATTTCAGGCATTCATCCTTGTCATTATCAAGGAGATCATGCACACGAATTTGGGTTTATTCTCCATCAGGACTATTGGGGTAAGGGCTTGGCTACCGAAATTGGAAACTTCTGGTTAACACATGCGCAAAACCATCTAAAACTCCCAAAACTTTTCGCAACCGTACACCCAACCAATAGCGCATCAAGAAACGTATTAAAAAAATTAGGATTAAACTTTATCAATACGTTTACTACTCCTGAACGAGGAGAACGTTGTCTGTATAGCAAAGTAGTAAACTCTTAAAGTAACTCCGCTTATTCGTTTAAGTTACCCTTTAAGGCGCCTGCAACTCAAGCAAAGAACCAAAGATTAAAACAAAAAATAAAACCTGTAAAGAAGTGCCAGTCACCAAAAATTAAGTAAAATAGTAATCGCTTACCATATGAATAAACCAAGGCCTATGTTTAAAGCATTCTTTACTAAAAATAAAAGAGACACGTCTTTCCTAAAACTTGTAGCCTGTTGGTGTATGCTCTTGTTTATAAGTTCTTGCGCCACCTTAAAGAAGACCGCATTAGCCCCAAACCAAATAGAACTCACCGCAGAGAATTTGTATTTAATCAACGGGACCTATGAAAATAATACCAGTGAAGGTCCTCCCTATTTAGATTATTTCTGGGGGTCTTACCTTAGAGCCAAAGAATTTAAAATCGTTTCCAAACAGGTAAACAAAGAAAACAAGCCCTATCTCGTCACCCTTAAAGTACTCAGTAAAAAGAAAATCAGAGCTTCGGTAACCATAAATGATAGTCTTTTAAAAACGTATACGATAAGGGGAAAAATAAAAAACGGTTATTTTGAACAGCATAGAAAAATGTATATTTTGCCTGCACTACTCATCAATGAATATCATTCTTCCAAATTTAGGATAGGACTCCTTGAAGACCATAAAGTACTTACTGATTTTAAAAAAATTGAATTTGGTACCGTCTATTTTTTGAGTCCCTTTAACAATAGTGCAGCATATTATTCATTACCTCATCTAAGAGTAACACCAGAATAACTTCCAGCGTTTAGCCCTATTTTTTTTTATGATGAAACACCAAAAAAGAGAATAGCTTACCTAATTTTAAGTTTTACTTACATTTATAAATGGGTTAAAAAGTACTATTCCCCAGTATCTTTGTAGTGTTGAATACGATGCTAAATACAAAAAAGAACATGCAGGTAATTTTAGGAGCAAACGGAATTATAGGGGAAGAATTGGCAAAAGAATTACGCGCCAAATACACGCAAGACATCACACTTATGGGGCGCACTCCCCAAAAGGTGCACCCAGAAGATTTATTATTTAAAGGCAATTTATTACATCCTGAAGACGTACATAAGGCATTAGAAAATGCAACTATTGCGTATATGACCGTAGGCTTACCTTACAAATCTTCGGTTTGGTTGAGCGATTGGCCAAAAATTATGAAAAACGTTATTGCAGCCTGCAAAACTAATAATTGTAAGCTTGTTTACTTTGATAATACGTATGCGTATGCTCAGGATCGTAAAATACAACGCGAAAATTCTCCCTTTGCTTCAAAAGGAAAAAAAGGAATTGCTAAAAAAATTGCGGCAGAACTACTTTTAAAAGCAATCCAAGAAAAAGAAATTGAAGCGGTGATTTGTAGGGCACCAGAATTTTATGGTCCTGGAAAAACACAAGGACTTACCAATGCTTTAGTTTTTGAAAAATTAAAGGCACATAAGGAACCTAAAGTATTTTTAAGAGATGATGTGGTACGCACACTTATTTATACCCCAGATGCTAGTAAAGCTATGGCCCTACTGGGCAATACTCCTGATACTTTTGGACAAACATGGCACCTTCCTTGTGATGACCAGCGTTTAACGTACAAAGAACTATTTGCAGAAATCTCTACACAACTAGGCCGTACCATTCACTATGGTATTTTAAATGCCTTTACCTTAAAAATAGGTGCCTTCTTTAATGCGAATTTAAAGGAAACCCAAGAGTTACTACCGAGATATATGATTGATAATATTTTTGATTCCTCAAAATTTAAGAAACGGTTTCCAGATTTTAAGGTGACTTCCTATTCCCAAGGTATTAAAGAAATACTACATAGTTTTGGCATACAATAACGATGGCTACAACTTCTATTAATGCATAATAGATACACCTCAACATGAACCCAACGCTAGAACAACAACTGATACAGCATATTAAAGCGGATGCTTGGATGCTTGCTATTTTGGCAACTGTACGCGATGTAGCCTTGCAAGATTGTTGGATTGGTGCTGGCTTTGTACGTAATAAAATCTGGGATGTATTACATGGCTTTACCCGTACGCCTTTGAATGATATTGATGTTATTTATTTTGACCGTAGCAACACCACCAAAGTAAAAGACCAAGAAATTGAAGCACGATTAAAAGCCCTTCACCCCACACTAAACTGGTCTGTTAAAAACCAAGCAAGAATGCATCTTAGAAATGGGCAGCAACCCTATGCCTCCTGTGAAGAAGCAATTTCTCATTGGCCAGAAACGGCAACGGCCATTGCGGTACGTTTAACTACTCTTGATGAGCTAGCCTATTGTGCCCCTTATGGTTTAGAAGATTTGTTTTTATTGATAGTTAAACCTACTCCAAATTTTGATGTAAACCAATACCGTGATCGGATACATAGAAAATCATGGCAGCGTAGGTGGCACCAGTTAACGATGCAAACCGAATAAAGAGGAAAACAAGGATACCTTACTTTTTTAGTAATGCGAGTTTTATTCCTAGCGCAACAAAAATTCCGCCTGTTACCTTATCCAACCACATTTTTATTTTGTAATTTTTTCTAATGCGATGCGATAATTTTGACGCAAATAAGGCCAAAATTAAACACCAGATGGTTCCCGTTAGTAAAAAGGTGAAGCCAAGAATTAGAAATGGAAGTGAGCTTTGCACATACTCAGGATCTATAAATTGTGGTAAAAAAGCTAGGAAAAATAAGGCTACTTTCGGATTTAAAATATTGGTCAGTACTCCAGAAAAATAAATTTTTCTATAATTTACCCGCTTCGTTTCATTCCCTAACTCAAATTTTTCATCTGCTCTTTTAAAGATTGTTTTAAGTCCCAAAAAAATAAGATAAGCAGCACCTAAATATTTAACAATTTCAAAAGCCGCTGCAGATTTAGCAAGGAGTATAGACAGGCCTAAGGTGGCAAAAATAATATGGAAAATAGCGCCTGTAGAAATCCCTAATGCAGATAAAATTCCAGCCTTTTTTCCTTGAGCTATACTTCTGCCAAGAATATACATGGTGTCTGCTCCTGGGGTTATATTCATAAGTAATCCCGCGAGTAAAAATGCCTCAAAATTTATGATTCCGAACATGCTATTATTTATTTGAATTTAATTCTTTAACCATTCTATGCATTCCTTTCAGCTCTTCTTTAAAATACGGAATCTCTAGCCTTGTTTTGCTATGATAACTAAAACCTAGTTTTTCATAAAAAGCAATAGCACTTAGGTTGGTATCAATCACCGCTAAAAATAGTTTTTTAGTCCCGCGCGCTTCTAGCTTTTCTATAAGGGTACCTAGTGCCCATTTTCCAATCCCTAATCCAATACATTCTGGAAGTAAGTATATTTTTTCCAATACTACGGAATGGTCAAAAGGCAAATCTGTTGACGAAGTTGTTTTAATTTTAAGAAAACCCACTTGCTTTAATTTATGTTCTATAAATAAATACTCGGTAGTATCATCGGCTAAGTCGGCCATTATCCTTTCTACACTAAATTCCTGCTCTAGATACCATTCTAAGCCACCTTCATTCCAATGGTCATGAAAATTTAGCGCATACGCATCGGTACAAATTTTCTTTAAATCCATATACTCCGTTACTGATGCTTTTTTTAGATTCATGATTAATTTTTTTCAAAAAACTCATATTCATTGGTCGTCATTAGAAAAGACTGGTATGGTTCTATTGCTTGTTTATCTTCCTCATCATAAGTAGCAAATAGTTCATCAATAGCATTTACCTTAATTGTATGGAGTTCCGTATCTGGAAAATAATATAATTTGTTCGGGTCACTGATTAATACCAAGCTGCCCCTTTGCTTTTTAGCATAGTAATGAACGGCCGTTGGAGATTGTTCTATACGTTCAAAGACACCTTCTTCGGCTATTTCTTTTTCAATACCACAGCCATGTTCTACTATAATAAAAGGAATAGTTTCTGGAAACTCGATGGGCTCTTTAGCCGCAATCTCAAAACGTATATCTGTAACGTAACAGTTGGGCGCACCACAATCAAATCCGTGAAGATTAAAAGGAAGCTCAAACACAATCCTGTCCTCTACTTGCTCTACGAGCCCTCTGAGGTACAGCTCTTGTAATATACTAGATTTTAGAAGTTCATTGGGTTTAGATTTGAGAAGTTGATTCCGTAAAGCGTTTTGTGTTTCTTCGAAAGACAATTTGCTTGTAATTACACTATGATATGCGGGAGTTATCGGTACGTTATTTTCTCTATTTTTTATTTTAGTGGAACACGACATAAATATTACGCTACATAAGAAAAAGGCAAATTTCATCATACTATTTTTGGTGTTATCCTATTCCGTTAAAGTACTGAAAGAAACTAAGATACTGCTACAGACTTTTTATGTGCGCTTTGTATTCGGCTATTTTAGCGGCTAATCGTTTACGTAAATACGCATTTTTATCCCCTAAAGTATTCAAAATTAGCGTAGCCTCTTCACGGTACGCTACAACTTTCTCTTGGCTCCAATGGTTTGGCGGTTGCTGTAAATTGGTGATGCGGTCTGCTAATTTCACCAATCCTACTTCTTTTTCTAGGGTATTAATTCGCCTTAGGCTATCCAGCATCCTATCTTGCTTTGAAGGTAACTTTTCATCTTTAGTTAGTGCTCTTACCGCCACTGCTATTGGTGCTCCAAATTTATTTTTAATTTCATCAAAGTCGGCACTCGTATCTTCAAGGGCATCATGAAGTATGGCAATTTGAAGCGCAAAATCAAGATCAAAACTGTCGTCATGATGGTAAGCTAGCAGCACTTCCATGGCCACATTGGAGATATGCAAGAGGTAGTTCGCATTGGTTCCAGGCACTTTTTGTTCGCTGTGTTTTTCTCCAGCAAATTTCATCGCTTCCTGATATAGTTCTTGTGTCATTTTATGCTTATTTAGATACTTAACTGCTGCCGTTTTATAGGTGAAACGCTTCCTATACATACGTTAGCCGTTTAAGTTAATCTAAATTTTTGAAAATTATATGTAGCGCTTTAGAACTTTTATTAGGTCCCTAACTTCTAGTCGCGTGTAATAACATTCTTTCTAAGTGTTTTTCTATATCCCATATCACGCAAAGACCCTTTTTTTACTTAAGAGGTCTGTTGCTCTTTTGGCTTTTTCAAAATCTGCATCTATAAGCCAAATTTTCAAATCTCTTTTATCCATGTTAAGATTCAAATATGCTTTATTCTTATATATTTTAGCAGAACCACTTCCAACAAAAAACTCGACAACAACCGTAAATGCAGAAAACCACCAGTTGGCTTTTTCCGCATTCAGCGCTACCTTATTTAATGAACTAAACGAGTATGATCCATTATTTTTTGGATCAGACAGGTCTATGACTTCAAATTCATTCGTTTTAAAGACTATTTTTAGTTCTGGCTGATTTCTTAAATCTACGGTTTCTTCCATTTTTATTTTTTTTATCGTAAAACATATTTATAGCTGTAAGTGGCACTGGCGTAATTTGCACTACTTGCTCCCTGCCCATTGTTATAGTTTCGATGCTTGAAACTGATTTATAATTCCACATAACCTAAATTATGAGCGACTCTTAATATTCCTTTTGAAATAGCATCAAACTTAACTAGGTCCATGTTATTCTATGAGTTTTACATCTTCCCCTTTTGAAATAAAAACTAAAGCATCATAATGCTTGAACCAATTCGTTTTTATTTTACGGTTTTCTACTATAAACATTCCTTCATATTCCTTTTCTAGATATTCGGGATATTCACGAATAACTTGTCGAGAATCAATAAAATAATTTTTTTCAGTAGTAGGTAAGAAATGTAATATATTCTCATTGTTATTACTTGACTTTTGAATCCATTTTGGTTTTCTATAAGGCATATGAATGGATGAAAATGCAATGTGATATGAACTATTAGGGTTTGCTTTTACAAATTGAAAACCCATTGTTTGACCACTATGAGTGCCATAATTATCTTTAATCATATGTGAGTTGTGAAGCCACACCACAAATTTTTTTTCAGGCATTGTCTTCACAATAAAATCTAAGTTTTGTGCCATTTGCTTATCTCTGATTATCGTTGCTTTTTGACTAGCATTATCTGTAGAATTCATGATAACATCACTTCTAAAACTTTCTAAAAAATGAAACCAAAGGTTATTCTCTATAACTTTCTCATTTTTTAATGTAATACTTAGTTCATTGACTAACATGTTTAGTTTTGAGCTTCCTATTAATTTATTTGCAAGACTTCTATTTTTTATAAAAACTTCAATTAATTCTATAAAACTTTCGTCAACGTTTATAGCATTATCATTTAAAAATTTGGTTAACTTAATAGGAAAATTTTCCCTGCTAAAACCAGAGGTCATTTGATTATCAAACCCCCAAATAGTTACCTTATGTTTTTTTAGAAAAATAAAAAGTTCTTCACCTTGAATAGAACGTGACCAAAAAGGATACAGGTTTTCTTCAATGTTATTATTGTGGTCAAAATAAAGTCCAAAAAAATCAGCTTCAAATGCAATGTCCTTATAGCCTTTTTCTAAAACTAAGTATTTTACAAATTCAGTTTTAGCTTTTAAGTCAGAACCAAAGTAATGATTTGACTCGCCTAGAAAGACAATCTTTTTATCATTCAGGTTACGATCTATAATTTCCTTAACATCACCGGTCAATAAATTTCCAGTTGTATTTAATTCATAAATATTTTTGTCAACTTGAGCAAAAATAACGGTTAAGCTAAATAATAAAAGTTGTAATACTAGTCGCTTCATGATATCATTTTCTTTAGTATAGTTAAAATAAGCACCTATAATAGTCTTAAAAATAGAAAAATTTTCTACACAACATCTGTTCATTTCTAATCCTTATCAATTGTGCTACTATTCTCAGATAGCTCTAAAAAAAAGGCCTTAGATTACTTATTAAAAAACCAGCGGTGTATCAATAATTTATGTGGACTCATGAAAACTTCTCGATACTAAGTATTCCTCCGCTAACGCTCCCAAATAATTCACTCGAAGTGACATTTCGATTTCAACGACAGTTCTTGAATATTCAACAACCGTTCACGAAATAACTTAGACTAGAATCAACAACAAACTGTCAGTTTGAGTGGCGCTTGTGTAGTATAAACGAAATAAGCGTTGTATCGAGAACCTTTGAACACAATAACTTCTCGATACTAAGTATTCCTCCGCTAACGCTCCCAAATAATTCACTCGAAGTGACATTTCGATTTCAACGACAGTTCTTGAATATTCAACAACCGTTCACGAAATAACTTAGACTAGAATCAACAACAAACTGTCAGTTTGAGTGGCGCTTGTGTAGTGCAAACGAAATAAGCGTTGTATCGAGAACCTTTGAACACAATAACTTCTCGATACTAAGTATTCCTCCGCTAACGCTCCAAACTAATTCACTCGAAGTGACATTGCGATTTCTACAACAGTCAATGAAAATTTTAACAAGCGTACATGCTCAAACCTATTTATAGTATATTCCTTACATTGCATCACTAAACTATACTATGAAATTATTTCTATGGTGCTGTATAACTATGTTCTTTGTATCATGCGCTACCAATAACCATCAATTTATAGGTAAATGGACTATTGTATCCATAGAAAGTAATAGAGGTAATGAATTTATGAATGGATTGCCTTCATATATAGTATTAACGGCTAACAACAGGTACATTTTAGTGCTTTCTGGTGATGAATACTCAGGCGAATACATAATTGACTCCAAAAATAGTTCTATTGATTTTATAGCTGCTCCAATGCATATTAAAGGCACCTATTCTTTGAACGATACTAAACTCCATATTAAAGCCAAGAAATATATTGCCGAAAGAGAAGATGAAGTTTTTGGAACATTGTATATGCACCTTGAAAAATATACCAACCTAAAGTAGTGCTAGCATGAAAAAACGCACCCTAGCTTCTATTCTAATATTGATATGTATCCTAATTTCTTGTGTGGAACGAAAAGATATAGACCTTACTGGGTTTAGCTTATCACATTTTAGAACTATTGAAGAACAATATACCGGCGGAGAAGTTATAGACCCTAGCGTCTATGCGCTTTCGGAGGATTATGATATCATCTCCTTTATCCGAAAAGATCAAACAGTTCCAAATTTAGACCTTATTGTACGTTATGTGTATGCAAAAAAAGACTCGGTGGTTGCAGAAATTAGGTATGAATTAGATACAGACGATACCTATCAAAAGAAAAGCCTAGCATTCCGGAAAGCGCTTGCAGATCACTTTATAAACGTAGCAAAAATAACAAGTGCCACCAATACAAAGAAAGCGGAGCATGGCACATTTGACGCTCAAACCCCTATTAATGATATTGATGACTATTACAAAATAATCTACTGGACAGAAGAGCATGTAAACACCACACTACTCTTGCAAATGTCTAACACCTTACAACCAGAAACAAACACCTACCCCAACCATAAAGTTCAGCTCACCTACCAACTAGAATCAGAGCACAACACCATGCCAAAGAGCAGCCTTATTGGCCGTAAGGAATTGGAAACTCAGGCTTCTAAAATGCCAAAATTTAGCAATGCCACCAGGACACCCTTACTACCTGAATGTATAAACACGCCCACAGAAGACTGCTTTTTAACTACCATAAATAATAAAGTGTTAGCACTCGCTAAACAAAAAGAGGTCGCCTTAGTGGCAGATACTCTTATTATTGGTGTTCGGGTAAACCAGGAGGGCGTCCCATCAGTATTCAGGACCAAAAGTACCAACCCTGAACTACCCGAAATATGTGAAACGGTTATCGCTTCGCTTACCAACGTTGAACCCTCTTATAGTAGCGATAATGAAGCTTATGTGACCTCCTCATATTCTTGGTATATTATTTTTAAAGACGATGAAATTGTAATTCAGTAATACATAGTAAAGGGCACCCATTGATGCTCTATATTACTTGCCCTGCAATTAATGCGTAAAACAAGCGCTATAATTATGTATTTTAGACCCTAATTGAGCATAAAGGTGCTATGAATAAAAAAATTATCGCAGTTATACTATTATATCTAGTTCAGTTTTTGGCCAGCTCCTGTGTCATCGATTGCGGTTGTGAGGATAAAAAAACTTTTGATAAATTATATGATGAAGTACGCCTAGAGCTGTGGGATATGAATATATACCCATTCACACCATTGGAAGACAAAAACAATGCTGACAAGCTAGATTTTGGCCTCACTATGATGGTTACTTATGATGTAGCACAAATTGGTGCAGTACAACAGAAATTAAGTTTTAATAGCCTTGGTTTTACTACTGTAAACGCCTGTAGTTGCGCTAGTGACGAATATATTGCCACAGACCCTATTACCTCCTTCCAAATTATGGCTACGGATACTGCAACAGAAGAAATAACAGATGTTACCCACCAGTTTATAACTTATAATTATGATGACGAGCCCATAACCATAAATGAATACCGCGAGATTTACTACTACGAGCCTGATGATGTTGTTTTTAGATTAATAGATGTTTACTATTTTCCTAACACCGTTCAGTTTGAGGTTAAGGCTAATTTAGCTTCTGGTAGGATTATCAGTCAAAAGACCCCCGTTGTAACATTTGTTCATCAATAAGTGTAATTATATTGAGTATCATAAAAATGAGCAATAAACAAGAGCAACTTGAAAATCGAGGATATCTAGAAACTGGAATTGACTCTCAGTATTTAAACAACTCCTTTGAACAAAAAATCACATTACTAAGAAGTAAAATAGCCACAGAAAGAACCCTAGGAGCACGATTGTTACAAAAGGATAAAGGGGCAAAAACTATAGAACTTCTTATTAACGCTCTAAAAAACGAAAAAAAATTATATCCAAAAATTGAAATTTGTAATACCCTATCTACGTTTGGTAAACTAGTGATACCTCCACTCATAGAATGTTTAGGGAAAATTGGAACTAATCAGCATAAAAAAATACCTGAAAAAGAATTTTCAAAAGATAGCTATCCGTTGCCAAGAGATATTGCGAGTAGAACTTTAATTAGAATAGGAGATAAAGCAATTCCTGAATTATTAACATCATTAGAAACTACAGATATGATTGCTTTGAGCGAATTAATTGATACTATCGGTCATATCAACTTCAATTTTAAAACAAAGAACATATACAAACCGCTCCAATCTTGCTATTATAGAAATAAAGCAGATGAGGTAATCACATGGAAAATTATCCGAGCCTTTAGCGGAATACAGGAAAGTGAAGCCTTCTTAAAGAAACTATATTCTGAGGTTAAAAAAGACGGCCTTAAAAGAGAAATAAAACGAAGCCTCCGACTAATTGAACTAAATAAGAAATAAAAATCATCATGAAGCCTATCCTATTTCTTTTTATAAGCCTCTTTTTACATAGCTGCTCCAATACAGATTGTCCCGAAGGCATTGATATCTTACCTAAATACGGAGCCGTTGAAAAATGTGCAGAACAGCTGCGTATAGATGCTCAATTTTTACAAGAATGTGACCAAATTTATCCAAGCCGAGCTGCAGCCGCAGTGCATCATATAGATTTAGCTTGGGACTTATATGATGCTAATCAGACAGATGAAGCTATGAAACGTTTTAATCAGGCTTGGTTATTGGATAAAAGCAATGCAGATATATACTGGGGCTACGGAAATTTAACGGGTCAAGGCGGGCACTTTGAGGAGTCTCTTGCTTTTTTTGATGAGTCCATTCAATTAAATGCTCACAATGCAAAAGTTTGGGAATCAAAGGCCCTAAGTTATGGCCAACTATTTTTTAAAACAAAAGAACTAGAAACCCTTGAAAAAGCAATCAGCTGTTCTAAAAAATCCTTGACTATTGATCCTAAAAATCCACGTGTCTATGCACAATTAGCCGGTACCTATAGTTATTTTATACAAAAAGATAGCCTGGCAAAGTACATCCAATTAACAGATGAAATAGATGCTACATTAATAAATCCCGAACTGCGAAAACAACTGAATAGAAATAATCAAACAATGATGAAAATTGAACCTGAAGATGTATTAACAGATGTGCTGTGGAGTTTTAGAACCAATAAATTTGAAAGTCTAGAGCTCTTTTCTAAAGCACTTCTTGAATACAATACCCGTATAAAACCAAATAGCAGTATAGACATTGATCGGATATTTAATCGTTCTAAAGAAATAACAGTTGGGTATATGTATTGGGGAGAAAATGAAGACGGTGAGGAAGACCAATTTGAAGAAAGCTTTGTTGTAAAGACAACTAATAGTAAGGGGTTTTCTTTAAAAGAATTTCTTTATAAAGTGCATAATGAAATCTGTGAGCAAATGGAAGATGAAGATAATGTGTTTTTTGAAGGATTAACACCTTTCGATGATGGAACTGAAAGACCTTTTTACCTTATAAATCAAGGAGGTTAAATCTATAACCCATGAAAGTTCTAAACATTCATAAACGAATCATCAAATTATATTTTTATGGCTGTATTTAGTCTTTATCCAAAACTTAATATCACCGCAGAAGATTACTTGCATTACAATACCTATTATGTTGAGCATAGTTCTGATAAGGTAAAAGAAAGTGCAATTCCAACACGGCTAAAATGGTTGCATGAAATGTATGAAAAAAAACATGTATTACTCAGTGATGCAGCCATTGTAACCCTTAACAATACTGTGAAGAAACACTTAAAAAGAGATCGTTATTTGTTGCTTATTTTTGGCCTTGGCTGTTTAATCGCCTTCTATTTTGCATTGCAATACCTAAAACCCACCATAGGTGTCAGTTTATACTATAAAGTCCCTGCCGTATACAATAACCCGTGGGATTTTATTTTAGTCAGCGTCATCTTTATAATTGCCTGGTGGTATGAAAAAAGACAGTATAAAAAGAAGCTTATTCTTGGTATAAAAAACAAGTTTATTGCTGCTTTAGAAAGTCACTTTGCATCAACTGTATTTAAAAAAGAAGCACATCAAAACAAAAAACTTAAAAAGGCTACCAAGAACAGAAGGTGGTAAGTCCGGAAATAGTGACTAATCACAAAACCAATAGCACTAGTATAAAAATGAATTATAACCATAAGAAATTCAGACCCATTTCTAATTCTGAAAATGGAGAAACTACTTCAGAAACAATTTTTGAGTACAAACAAACCGGAAATATTCTGACTTCAGTTTACAGAGGCGGACAAATTATTTCTGGCCACTTGATTGGGTTGGTAGCTGCAGAAGGTACTATTGAAATGCGTTACCACCAAGTAAATACAAAAGGAGAATTAATGACAGGCATTTGTTTCTCTAAACCAGAAATTATGCCAAATGGAAAAATAAGACTTTATGAAACCTGGAAATGGACTTCAGGAGATAACACTGCTGGTACCTCAATTTTAGAAGAAATATAAAATCTAGTACCTTTTTCAATGCTACACCAGCATATATGCGTACTTGAAATCAAATTTAAAAACATGAAAAAACTTAAAACAACTTTGATCTTAGGCTTACTATCTGTAATGTCTTGCACTTCACAAAACAAGAGTGTTGCCCCTCAGAAAGTGGTTACGGCACAAATGGTGGCAGCACAAGAAAAATTATGTCTTAATCCTCATAAAATAGAACAGATAGAAGAAGAAATTAGGGCCTATTTAGATACCACCAGCGTACAGCAAATAAAAGAGCGAACTGAAGCTAACTATGAATATTATTTAGACCATAAAACTAAAATTATTAGTGAAATAGCTGCCATTTATGAACAAGAAGATACTTATTTTAAAAATAAAATTAAATCATATGAACCTATTGAGGAAAGCTATACAGCGAAACAGAATGTGGCTTCGGCATTAGTAAACAATAATCACATAGCTTTCAGGGACTCCATTCAGCAAGGTCTTTATTTTAATCAATATCTTGAAGACAACAAATCATCTATAAGAGCAGTTAGCAGGTATAATGGTGCCACTACCTTCACTGAAAAATTTGACAACAGCTCCTACAGACCACACTATCCTATTAATTTTGATTCTGAAGAAGATTTAACAATCAAACAAATCTTTTACCACGGTGGTACTCGTGATACAACTGCTTTGCCCGTAGAAGCCTATGCCTTTCCATTAAACGCTATTTCAATTAATACGTTAAAACGAATAGATAGTTTTGAACTAGAAATTAAATTGAAGTATGTGGCAAAAATTGATACGGTTCATTTCAGTAAAGAAGAAATTGGTGTTCAAAAAAACAGTATCAAACTTCTGAAAATGAAAGATAATTATGTGGAATATGAGTTGCCTAGTGACTATTACCCTTATCATAAAGGAACCCCGTTAAAAGAAATTCATTATAATAAAGACGGTAAGGTTTTAGAAACAGGAAATGGTCTTAGTAATTCTTTCATAGAAACGCCAGAGGAGAATTATAACAACAGATTAAATGCCATAAAAGATAGTTATGAGTATACTTTTAATGCCACAACAAAAGAAGAACTTTTTAAGGTTTTTAAATATCTGGATTTGAGATTTAACAATGAAGATAATGCCTCTAGACAAGTAAATAAACAGATTTTAAAAGGCAATGTCGCCTCTTTTACCCTCTATTTAGAAAACAGAAGAGATACTCTTGTACTTTTACCTACACTAAAAAATAGTGCGCCACTTAGAAATATTTATGTACACGAACTAAATGATAGAACAGATTTTATAACTAAAAATGGAAAAATCATAAAGACATTTCCTTCAGAAATTTCGTTTATGTACAATTCTGAAACACAAAATTTTTCAGACAAGTATTTTTATATAGACCTAGAGGACGCTACTGCCAATGAATATTACTATTTAGATCAAGAAAAGCAAATGATTACAAAGCTTCCATACGTCAACATAGACTATTTATGCCCTTCCATTTTTATTGTTTCTGAAAAAGATAAAGATGGTTTTAAACTCTTATCAAAAGAAAAAAACCAATTGCTATCAGATCAACGTTTTAGCAACTATTCTGCGTCTCCTTATACAGACGATATTTTGGTGACCAATGATGATGGTACCTTTGTACTTTATGATCAAGATGGTCAAATAATTACCATTAACACCCAAAAAGTAACCAAAGTAATCTTAAAAGAAGCTACATATTGAAGGGTTTCACACTTCTTGCGGTCCTAATTAGTTGAGACCTAAAAATGTTTGGATTAGGCAATTGCAAAGCACAAGCTATCATACAGATAAAATATCTACTTCTACGAAAAACAGTTGCATAGCCAGCATTTATTATTCTACGCTAGTAGCTACGAAAGCTTGCAACACTCCCCATAAAAAAAATAGTACATACTTAAGTATAGCTATACGTTATTACCAATAGCGAAAAAAATTTCAATCTTCAGGCAACCATCTCAAAAAAATTTACGTCTATCTAATTAGCGGTACAAAACTATATCTGCCCTTTACTAAAAAACCAAGACATAAATAAACACTCCTTATGAAATTAAAAAAATTGATTTATCCCCTTATCGCAATCATACTATTATTATCAAGCTGTGCAAGTTCAAATATTGACAAGGTATTAAAGCAAGGAAAGATACTTCAAGAAGATTATAAAACTACCATTCCCTTTATATATGTAAATGGTTGGATTGTTATAGAAGTGGAAATCGAAAATAAAGCGTATAATTTTATTTTAGACACAGGTCATTCAAACTTATTAACTACTGAATTAGCAGCAGAACTTAATAGTAAGGTCCTAGGTACTGAAAAAATGAGCGATGTTAACAATACCCAGAATACAACCGAGTATACGAAAATTGATAATATCAAAATAGGCAATATTGATTTTCAAAATACTATTTCGTCCATAGTTGATCTCAATAGTAACATGAAATCAGTACGTTGTAGTGCTATTGACGGACTAATTGGCTCCAATTTAATGAGAAAAGCAGTTTGGGATTTTGATTTTCAAAATCAGCTAATAACAATAGTAAATAGCGAAAAGCAATTAGCTATTCCGACTGAAACTATAGATTCTAGACTCTATATTGGAGCAGCAGGAGTACCTGCGGTTACCTTGGAAATTAATGGGGAGAAAGTACTAAATCATACGGTCGATTTTGGAAATGGTGGAGCAAATCTATTGAGAACAAAGATTTTTCAAGAGCAATTAGATGCCAATCTAATAAAAAAGTATGTAAAGGGTAGTCAAAAAGCTTCTGGCGGATTTGGTCTTACTGAAACCCAAACGTTTCATCATACAATTATCGAGGAATTAAAAATAGGTAATCATACTGTCAATAATATATTTACTCGGATACGTAATGGTTCTGCCAATAACTTAGGGTTAGCGTTCTTTCAAAACTATAGAGTAATCTTAAACTGGAAAAAGAAAAGAATGAAAATGATAGAAATTACCAAGGCAGGTAATGACGTTTTTAAAACCTATGGATTTTCAACACTTTTTGAAGAAAACGTTCGCGTAAATGCTATTGTAGAGACTTCTAGTGCATCTAAATTTTTAAAGAATGGGGATAAAATATTGCGTATAAATGATACCAATTATGCAAACATTACAGAAAATCAATATTGTGATTTAGTTAATGACGATTTTAATAACGAAACAGGCCCATTATTCATTACAATCTTTAGAGATGGTAAAGAACTTAGGTTTGAATTGATAAAAACAGAATTACTTTAAATAATCAAAAAATAGCTCATGCTCTGATAAACCTGCCCAGCATTTATTGATACCAATAATGTAACCAAGCATCTAAAAATTAATTAAAATTTTAATAGCACCCCATAAATGAAAAATATATTTACTCTAATTTTCTGTCTTTTTTTGACAATCGGCTCTTCACAAGAATTAAAGACACTAGAACTTCTTCCGCCAGAATCAACAGAACTTAAAGATTTATCATGGCTAAAAGATGAATTAAAGGAAAAACAACTGATAATGCTAGGCGAACAAACGCATATGTATGGAAATATTTTTGAGATGAAAGCAAGAATTGTAGAATATCTTCATCAAGAGCTAGGGTTTACCACCATAGCGATGGAATCTTCTATGTATGACATTTGGAAAATGAATAAAAGTGAATTTAATCCCGATGAATTTAATAACGCTATTTATGGAGTTTGGTCTAGTGCACTTGAGTTTCAGAGATTGGTAAATTACATCGATAAAAATAATTTAAAGGTAATTGGTTTTGATTCTCAAGTAATTAGTCCTTCGCAATTTATAGAAGACTTTTATGATTATTGTGAAAGCCAACATATAACTTTTAAATTAGATGAAGATGATTTAGGTATTGTAATAGAAGGTATTTTAGAAAATTACACTGTTGAGGAAGATGACATTACATATGAAAATTACGAAAAAGAGCTTACTAGAATTCTAGCGCAAATAAAAAAGTTAAATGACAACGAGACTAATTATTATTGGAAACAGTTTACAAAAAATCTTTTAGCCAGTTCGCAAGACGCATATTATAATAAAGAGCAAATTATGGCAACAGATCTTGGTAACAAAGATCATAATATCCGAGATAAGCAAATGGCCGATAATTTGTTGAGCTATATAAAAAGGAATCCGAATGAAAAAATTATTTGCTGGGCAGATAACATCCATATTATAAATGATAATTCCAGCATAACAAAACCGATTACAAAAGATTTTATTTCAATGGGTTCCTACATTCATACAGCGTTAAAAGACAAGTCATATAGTTTAGCAACCATACACGCAAATGATTCACTATTTGAATCCAGAATAAAAAAATGGGCATTAACCCCAATAAAAAGCAATTCTTTTGAAAGTGAATTAAGTGGTTTAGGTAAGCCGTATCTATTTATAAGCTCAAACCAAGAGAAAATGCATTCTTTGCAGGAAACCAGATTATTAAATTTTATCGATTTCACAACAGCACGGTTAGATCAATTACATGATGGTTATATCTTTTTTCAAAATGCAACCCTACCCAAACGACAAGCTACAGCAGATAGCTTAATAGTTTCTGATGAACAAGCAGAATTAGCTAAAAGTATTGCACAAATTGAAGTAGATGCAAATGTTATACTTAAAGGTCAGGTACTAGACAAGGAAAGCAACGAACCAATACCATTTGCAACCATAATTTTAAAAAAGGAAGAAATTTATCGAGTAGCAGACGAAAGTGGATTTTATGAATTACCAGTAAAAAAAACAATGCTACAAAACTCATCGGTTGTTATTTCATCAATGGGTCATGATTCAAATACAATTACCGTAAAAGAATTAAAGGATAAAAGTTATTTAAAACCGAAGTTTGAAGAATTATCTGAAGTTGTCATAACTGGATATTTATTGCCGAAGACCGTATTAAAGAAAGCGGTTTTAAACAAGAAACTAAATCACCCCACAGCACCATTTAATTTTCACAGGTATGGTAATGTTTTAGTAAATAAAAATGACACTACCAAATTGGATTTAGAGTTAATAACTAAAGACTATGATGCTGGTTATTTATCTCCTTTTGTTATATCACAAAGAGTAGAACAAATTAAATGGAATAAAAATAGTACTCCTAAAAAGTATAAATTATCATCTCAATTTTTCTCATATAGACAAAATGCGATTCGTTACGCCAATATTCTAGATAAGCGAAAGTATAAGAAATTTGAACTAAAATTTGTAAAGTCCAATAACAGTAATGACGACGGAGTGTATATAATAGCATTCGAAACAACAAGAAATAAATGGAATTATACGAACCGAGGATATCCTACAAAGTATTCTGGAAGAGTTTATATTGATAAAGAAAATTTTGCTATTATAAAAGTGATTGAAAACTGGGAAACTAGTCTAAACAAGGTAGAGATTGAAAAATATTTTAAAGGATATGAAAATTATAAAAATATTGTTCAAATGACCATTAAGGAAGAAAATATTTGTGATTATACAGCTATTTTAGATACCGGCAAATTGTATGCTACAAGATATTTTAATAGGTCCTACGTGGAATACACGTATAATCATGGTAAAACTAAAAATAACGTTTATGAACGCGATTCCTATTTGTATGACTTTGAGATAAAGAATGTAGAAGAAATTGAATATTATGAAAATAACAATAAAAAAGAAAATTCATTAAATAGGGTTAACTATGATAAATCTTTTTGGGATTCATTTTACAAGCGAGAAATAAGTAAGTAATTGGAATAAAAACTAAAAGCAACGCAGTATATAAAAAATTGCTATTTTTAGGATAACCAATGGCAGTTAATTTGTTTCTAGCTTCTAATTTTCCTTAGGAAAATCCTCGCACACAAACCCGCAACTATTCTTGTACGTAAACGTTATACTATTAAGTTATGAAAAAAATATTTACCCTGCTTTTAATATGTGCATGCAACATTCATATTGGATTTGCTCAAGCGTCTAAAAGTGACGTAATAAATTTTATTCAAACCGAATTAAATACTGGGGACCATGTATTTAAAATGATGACCAACCAGAAAAATCCAAGACAATCTGCAGAACCCCTGTTGGTAGATGAAAACGGGAAAATACTGGATTCCAAATTTAATATGGATCAAAAGGAAGACGAACCAATCTTGGAATTCAAGTCTGCAGGTGCTATTAAACTAAAAATTGAGTCTAAAGATTCATTATTCATAATAAGACCAATGGAGAATAGTTATTGCCCATTAATTAAAATAGACTTAAAATCAACAACTGTATTTATCAATGACTATATCTTAAAGGATGTAAAGGAAGTTTCTGTAAAAAATACAACCAATGTATTCGAAAGTGAATGGAATGGGTATCAATGGTGGTCTAATGTTTCTGGTAAATCTTCTAAAGTCAAACCTAAACTTACCATTGGTAGAATTAAAGAAAATAATAAATTATATATTGAAATCTTGTGGGTAGAAAATGACAAAAAAATGCATTACCGCCTTTTGGAGTAAAAGAACAGAGGGTATAACACAGCCTATCATACAGATAATACCGCTTCTCCAAGAAACAATAGTGTAGCCAATTCTTTTTATTTTACTTTAGTAACTGCAAGAGATTGCAAAGCTCCCCATTTATTAAAAATAGTTACTTACGTATCTCCGTACGTTAGCTTTAATATTAAAAAAACCTTGCTGACTTCAATGAAATTAACACAAACTATTGGTTCTCAAAAAAAAGAATTTGAGCTAATTAACGATACCGAATTACGGATTAAAGAAAAGTTTTTACTGAGTTCAAAGGAGAGAACTGTTGACATAGAAACCATTGGTCATCAAAAAACAATAGAAACGCATTCTAGAAAAGGATTAAAAATTATTGGCGGTTTTTTCATCCTAATAACAATACTTTGTTTGTACTTATTTCTTTTTCCAGAGAATCCTAACGAGGATTTAGATGGATTTATTTGGGGTGGATTATTTATGATGGTTCTTAGCTTAATTTGTTTTAAAGCACCAATGGACAATAAATTAACATTGAGCGGTGGATATGTCCACTTAAATTTCTTTTTGGATTCCCCTTCAAAAAAAGAAGTAGAAATATTTGTGGACAATCTGATAAAGATATCAAAAGAAAAAATAAAAGAAAAATATTCAAGAATTGACACGGACATACCTGAAGATACATTTATGAACCAATTAAATTGGTTGCTCATCAATAAATTAATTAGCGAAAGTGAATATTATGAAAAGAAAAACGAATATAAAACATCTAAACTGATGCGATAAAAACTAAAGCTAACAACACTTATAAACAATATGGGCTTCGGGCTTACCTTCCTACCGGCAGGCAGGCAGGCAGGCAAACTACAACATTTTGGATCAGTGAAAATTCGAAAGTTTATCGCTTTCTACTACCCTACTTGCCATTTAATAAACTTTATAGGTAATTTAATCCTAGATATAAAATGAAATCACTACGAATAAAGAGTAAATTATTGAGGATACATTTTCTAATAGTAATTTTAATGTTCTTTTGCTCTTGTAGCAAAAACTTATATCCTATTGCATATTCATCTAACGATTCAGGTAATAAAGAAGTATTTCTGACTGATGCTAACGGAAAAACTAAAATTAAAATCACAAATTATGCAGGATCTGATGGCTATCCCGATTGGTCACCAAATGCAAAACATATCGCTTTTTATGCAAAGTATGATAACGGAAACACCTGGTCTATTCATACCATGAATAACGATGGCACTAATAGAAAGCGATTAACACACTTCGCAAACAAATGGGATAGTTCACCCACGTGGTCTCCTGATGGAAAAAGAATTGCCTTTGCAAGGGAATACGAGGATTCGGAGGGAAATTGGCAAGAAGAAATATGGATGATGAATGCAGATGGTAGTGAACAGACCCAACTAAAAACGTTGAGCGGCAGAGCACCTTGTTTTATGAAAGATGGAAGAATACTCTTTCACTCCAAATCAGAATTTAATCAAATTTGTATTGCCGATAGCGATGGCGGTAACATAATTACATTAACAAATAACACTTTTAATGATAAAGCTCCGAAGGTTTCTCCAGACGGTAAACTCATAGCATTTATTTCAGACAGGGACGGTAATCAAGAAGTTTACGTAATGAACATAGATGGTTCTAATCAAAAACGACTTACGCATGATACTGTTTCGAATTGGGACCTGTGTTGGTCACCTGATAGTTCTAAACTCATTTTTTCTTCTGATGGTGGTGAATATTTGGATCTTTACATTATGAACAAAGATGGCTCTTCATTAAGAAAATTCATAGCTAATGGTTTGCAGGCGTCCTGGTCGACTAAAAATTAAGTGATATTAGATTAGAATATTTACAACAAAAAAACTACCGCCAACAATACCCGTAAAAAATGCTGATTTCGGACTCATTTACAGGGCTTGTTTAGGTTTATGAAGATAGCCAAATCCTTAAATTTGGCTTTTAAAATAGAAAAAGAAAAAACCTACTTGCGTATTTGCGTACGTTGTCATCGACAGAAAATATAAATTGAGCATAAACCGCATTGATACAATTAGAATTTTAACTTAAATAAACAGAATGATAAAAGAAGGAACAAATGTAAAATGGAAATGGGGCCAAGGGCAAGCTAAAGGTGTGGTGAAAAAATCATATAAGGAATCAATAACTTTGAAGATAAAAGGCAGTGACGTAACTAGAAATGGTACAAAGGAAAATAAGGCTCTGTTGATTGAGCAAGAAGATGGAGATGAAGTATTGAAACTTGAAAGTGAAGTTTCAAGGGAAGATTGAGTATGGTTCTTGGCTGTAAGTTTAAAGTAGAACTATTGCACAACATACACCGAAATTTATATGCCAAAGCTGACAATTTTATTGGTATATAAAAATTGCTAATAATAAGCTACAGTCAAGTATATTGCTATCAACAATCTACCAGTCGCATACACTCAAAATACGACACAAAACCATTTCGAATATTTTTTAGACAGAACAAGTGATTATACTCTGTAACTTATTTAAGGTCTGCATTCTAACATTTAAGTACCTTAATAGAAACTAATTACAGTTTGGCCTAATTGATATGCGGAATAATCAACAAGCACGAATTCATGATTAAGGCAAAAGAAATTTATCAGATTTAAATTATAAATAATTTTAATTCATATAAGGTGCCAGTGGAATTAAGTGCATTAGTAAAATGTAATGTATTTAGCAAAAACACAAATCAATGAAGGTTAAAGCTCGAAAACTAGTAAAGAAAAACTAATGATAACAATAATTATGGCGATCATATCTACTCGCACCTCATAAGGACGACACCTACTATAAATGTCCTTAACAATATTAAAACGTACAGCATAAATGAGTAAATTATTTTTAGTTTCCCTTGTTGTCTTAACGGTAACTTTTCAATCCTGTGGTCAATCTACCTTTAAAAACATAACCTATTCGTATCGTGCAAAAATACCGACTGATTGGAATTTAATTAGCGAAATAAAAACTGATTCGGTGAAAAACTTTTCAAGCGTCGAATGGACTTTACCTAAACTAATTTCAGAATCAAGCGGTAATGAAATTGAAAATTCCATAGAAATATATGCCTATAAGAACGCAGGCATTACTAATATTGAAGAATTATTAGCATACGAAAAGCAAAAATGGCATACTTTTCTTCTTGACGTTGATATCACATTACTTGATTCAGATAATACTTGGCAAATAGTCAATACATCAAAAGTTGAGAGTTTTGACCATAAATCAAAAATATATCTGATTTTCAAAAACGGTATTTGTTACAGGGTTCAATATGTATCCACACCTGATACGTTTGATAGAAATCTAGCAGTCTTTGAAAAATTTTACGATGCATTTGAAATAAAATGATAAAAACTGTAGAGCAGCCAATTCTTTTTGTTGGACTATAGTAGCTACAAGCAATTGCAACGTCAGTAGGTTGGCCTAGATCCCTGGCAGGATTATTATTTCCACCGTAAAGAGCGTTAAAAATCAAATGCTGCTTGAGCGATAGCGAGTTCGTTTGATTTAGCGAATAAGGATGTGAACTATACCCGAAGGGGCAAGCCTTGATTTTCCCGCCTGCCGGCAGGCAGGTTTGGTTCGTTTTTTTATCAAGAAAAAAATGAACATGTACCCAAAATTTATAAAAATAAACTCCAGTTACTACACGCACAGCGCTCCACCCTAAGCTTACCTCCAATGGGTTCTTACCATTTAGCTCACATACTTGTCTTTATCTCCTAAAACCGTTATAATACTGAAAATACTCGATTGCGCAATGCTAATATGTGTATTTCAACGATTAGACAACCTATGATAGGTAAAATATCCTCATTTCTACAACAGAACCAATTCTTTTTATGCTATTTTAGTAGCTACGTGAGATTGCAAATCTCCGCCATATGAAAAATTAAAAGTATATACTTGCGTATATCCGTACATTAGCAGTAATATGAAAAAACTAATTCTATTTTCTAATTTATTCTTTCTTTTGGCAAGTTGTTCGCCGAAATCGCAAAGCACTATTTCGGATATGGAATTACTAAATGATATATTTATTGAATTAGTTGATGAATATTATTACGAAAAACTTCCAATTCCACCAATGCCGTTAGAATATGCAGAAAACAAACAAGATTCTTTGAACTACCAAATTGAGAAAGAAAAATTTGACGAGGCGGTTGACAATCCTAAACTAGAAAAAGCGGACTTGGTATTAGGAATTGAGCCATATCATATTAATCCGAAAAGAGAATTTAGGACTTGGTATTCCAATGACTCGTCATTCCCTCGAATGCATTACAAAGACTCTCTTCTTTCTGAAGATTTCGACAATCTTCTAATTCAATTAATAGATAGTACGAAATTTAATAAGGGAAAATTAGAATTAGACAAACTAAATGAAAAAGGGCGGTATATTATTAAAGATTTAGGGAAGCTAGAAAAAGAAAATAAAGAATATTGGAATAGTTCTGAATACAGATACGTTGCATCAATTCGGTTTTCGGATTTTAAAGTAAACCAAACAAATGACAAGGCCATTTTCTACTTTGATTTTTTCTGCGGTAGTTTATGTGGTTCAGGAGAAATAATATTCTGTATTAAAGAAGGTGGAAAATGGAAAATTGCAGATAGGAATGCGCTCTGGGTGTCATAAATCCTACTGCTAACAAAACCTAAACGTAATGCGGACTTTAGGGCAAAACCGAAAGGTCTGTGTATATTTATAATGTCGCTAAATCTTATGGCTTTAGCTTTGGACAAGAAAAAATAATACTAAACAATAAGCTTTAGCTTCGTGCTCAGACGGAAACGAAAAGTTTCCTTACTACCGCACTACGCTTAGCTAAAACGTTACAAGCAATTCTAAAATTGAAAGTTGAAAGCGAAAATATATTCACATAAAACACTTATAGGAACAGCCAATCTAAAAATTGGGGACGAAAGTATGGGTTGTGTTTATGGTGAATTTATACCAAATGAAAAGTACTTTCAATCTATTCAAAAAAGTGTTTGGGACTTTTGGAAGACCAACAAACCTGATTATGAAAAATGGTATTCTTTAAGATTTAATATTCAATTAGAAAATGGCTATTTCCTTTTTGCTGCTGGAGGAATCACTTTTGACGATATTCAGGACTTACCAAATGAACCTACCAGAGTAGATATTGCTGGACTCGATAGGACAGTGTTTCAAGACTTCTTTAGCCAAGATCAAATGACTTCTTTTATTGAAGAACCTTGGAGCGAAATATCGATTGAACAAAAAATAGCATTTGAAGACGAACTGAACAAAGAGCTTGGACTCGCAGATAAAGAAAAATCAATTTTCAATTTTCTTAAAACCAAACCAATTAAACATTCCTTATCTGAATACGAGATATCAGCATTATGTCACGATCAAAGAAATGATGATGTTCTATTTGTCACTAGGAAAATCAACTCGGATAAGCAGTTTGCTGTTGTTCATCTAACTTGGAAAGGAAAAAAAGAATTAGAAGGGTATCCGCTGACGACTTTCTATGATGACTTTGATAACTTTAAACAGTTAAGAATGGAAGCTGACATAGTAGATTGGAAAGAATAAAAGATTGTAATACTGTATATAGCAAATAGGGCAATTAGTGGTTTACGAAAGTTCAGAGCCATTTACAAACACCGCCAAATTTTTAATTTGGCTTTTAAGATGAAGAAGTTAAAAACAAAATAAAAAAATGTGGCTCAGAGCAAACTTGAAAGTTCATCGCTTTCTACTGCCCTACTTACCATATACTTAACATTGTCTCTCATTAAAACTAATCTACATTTGAAAAAAGCATTCATAATAATATTATTGGCGATTATAAGTTGTAAGACTGATAAAAAAAATATTACTCAAAAAGAAATTAAGACTGAAATTGTTTCTAAAAAATCTGTCGAAGAAATCAAATATGTTACTGCAAACTCAGGATTAATTTATCGTGATAAAGCAAAAGGAAAAGCATTAGGGAAATTTGAATTAAACAGCAAATTAAATGTCATAGAACATACTGCAATTTTTCAAGAAATTAAAGATAAAGACAAAATAATAAAAGGCGAATGGGTTGGTGTAAAATTAGATAAAAACAGCGTAGTTTATGTTTTTGACGGATTTCTTTCTACTACTAAACAAGAATATTCTCATCAAATAAAAAAATATTTAGAAAATGGTATTTGGGTTTTAAAAGAATTTAAGAATGAACTCTATAAAGCGAATGATTGGAGTGATATTACATTATCAGGTTATGATTTTGTAAATATAGTTTTCAAAGATAAAAGAGTAGTAATATGGTCACCTTACGACACGGAAGAATATAGTTGTAGTTTAAACGACAAACTGATTGCATATTACTATGAACCGTTTGACAACAGAACAGACACAATATTTAAAATTTCAGAAATAACTCCTTCATCATTAACTATTAAAATTAAAAACAAAAAATATGAATATTTTAAAGTCTCAAGAGAGATTAAAGAAAATGATTTATATAAAGTTGTTCAAGAAGGTTCAGACAGTGTTTTAAATGAATGGTTTTCCGGAAATTATATTTTTGAAGATAATGACGGGAAATCTGAAATAAAATTTAACCCTCATAGTAAAAGTATATATATGTTGTATCCATACTCAGGTAGATTTTTAGCAATTGATTTAGAAGGTTATACTTATAAAATACACAAAAAAGAATTAGATACTTATCATTTAGAAAAAGTATACTATAATTCAGACGCTGATGGTTATGTTTTCACCGAGGAGAAAGCGACCTTAACAAAGGTAAAATAGCGCCACACAACAATTGTAATTGTTGCAACACTCTAGAATTCAAAAAATTACGCACACAATGACCAATTTTTAAAGCAGTTTCTTTTTTAATTTAGTAAATAATAAAGTCATTTTAGATACTCAAATCCAAGCTCAACCTCCAATGGCTTCTTACCTAATAATCCAAATCCTTACCATTATCTCTTAAAACCGTTCTAATACTGAAAATACCCGATTATGCAATGCAAAAATGTGTATTTCAACGATTAAATAAACGATTATAAAGAAAATACACCGCTTCTGTGGAAAACCGCAGAACAGCTATTTATTTTTAAGTTACTTTAGTACCTGTAAGAAATTACAACTCTCCCCCCACATAAAAAATTAAAAAATACAGACTTGCGTATGTCCGTGAGGTTACCTGTAATGCTGAAAAAACATCTGAACTATAAAAAGCCGAAAGAATAAATGGGAGAATGGTCAAAAGAAATAGGAGAACAAGGAGAGAGTATAGTTAAATATTTTTTTGAAGAGCTAATTGGTTTTAAAGATATTTATAGAACTGGTATTTCAATTCCTTGTAATTATAGTGAACAACACAAAAAAGAAAAGGCCAAGAAAAGATTGACACACGGTATAGATGGCTTAGTGTCATATTACTGTCCGCTAATTGAAGAACTTTTAGAGATAGAAGTAGTTTCAGTTAAATATACTGCCGACAAATATCCACCGAATTTGAAAGATAAATTTAAAGATTGGTTTGTAGAATTAGCTTACACTATGAAGTGTTTTTCTAATTCTGATGAATATCAAAACATTAATTCAACAGTTTCGGATGTTTCAGACACATCTGTCTCTGGTCTTTTATTTTGGTTATCAAATAATGATGAACATAAAGAATACAATATATTGCCCGAAATAGCTAATTCAACATTCTCAGGAAACGAATTAGTTTATGATAAAATCATAGTTATTGATAATGCAAGAATGAATTTTCTGTTCAATCTAATACAGCCAATAAAGAATATCTTTAGAGAGGAGAATTTTGATTTTGTTTATCACAAGACAGGAATGAATAATGCTATTACTCAAAGACTGAGTTTCGGCAAGAAACTTCCTGTTCAATATATTAGCTCCGACATTATTCCAATACGATTAACTAAAAACGAAGATGTAATATTAGTAATTGGTTCGAGGAATAATTTTGAGAGAAATGATTTACTAAGACTAATTGCACTATCAAAAGAGTTTAATCATTTAGAGGCGACATCGAAAACATTGATAAGTTTCCCTGATTATAATAAACTAGAACATCAAGACATTGTTACCAGTGTTTTGGCTCAAATTGAAAATCTATCGTATAAAAACCAAATTGAAGTTGTGAGACACGATTTTGATTTCAGAAATCTATAATTATGGGAGTAGAAAAGGACCAAATTAAAGAAATTTTGCCAATCGGTGACCAACTTAGAGCTATGATTAGTCAGTCTTTTTTGACTGGGAAACACCTAAGAGATTTACTTAGCAGTAAAGGTGTTTTTATAGATGAAAATGATAAAAATAAGTCTGTGCCATTATTAATGAATACTATTCTAAGTCCAAAAGAATTTTTGCAACTAGTAGAAAATCAAAGGACCAAAGAAGAAAAATTTAAAGTGAATACTTTAACTCTTCCTTGCAAAACAGACAAATCTTTATTAGATATTATTCCTCCAAATTTTTCCATAAACAAAATAATTAAAGAAAATATAATTTATAAGCCAAATTATAAAGTAAAGGCTAATCCACAATTTACGTATGTCGGCAAAGAGAAAAAGAGTATTCAGCTTGAATACGAAATTGAGCGAGAAAACAGAACGAAAGATTGGGTAAACACAAAAACTACGCATAAAGCACTTATTACTATAGAAAAAAAGCCTAATAATGAGATAAGTTTGGTCCTTACAAAAAGTTATACATCAAAGGAGACGAATGAAATTAACGAAATGGTTTTACGAAATCTGAAAGGTCATTTCAAGAATGTCAATATTGTAAAGGAAGAAGTTGATTTTGTCAGGATTTTATTTAAAGATTTTTCAAATCAGAATCGAATTCAATTTCTATATAGTTTTACTTCACCTGCACTAAGTCGCCATTTGGAATTTGTTGAAATTACAGATTTAAATGTTCATATAGATCCAGATGTTAATACACCACAAGAAATAAAAGAATTCATTACAGGAATTGATAAACTGAAAATAAATGGCAAAGAGTTACAAGAGCATGTATTCATAACCAAGAATGATTATCACGAGAAGATAATTTTCTCATCAATTTCGCTGAAATACAAATTTAATTTTAATGGTATTGAAGGTAATTGCATAATAGAGTATTCATTTCCTGCATACCTTTACAAACAAAGACCTAATGCGGAATTCCAATTCGATATAGTAATAAATGTAAATAGAAAGGTCAAGGAGTTTGCCAACGTTAGTGAATTACATAAGAGTATTTCTAAGATTATAGAAAACCAAAAACTCGAACAATTTGAGAAATATAAAAGGCCTGTAGAGTAAGCACTATAGGTAATAATATAAAAAAATAGCGAAAGTCACTGATAACACTAAGTTTTAAGCATATTTGGATAGTCGAAAAATGTTTAAATTTGACGATTTCAAATAAAAAAGATAAATAGTAAAATTTAAAAACGGCTTACATTTCATCCTAAAAGCTATCGCTTATTTTAAGCACTACTTTTCCTATATAAGCCCGCTAAAGGCTATTTTAAAAAGTAAATTATGAATAAAACCCTTTGGATTTTACCTATTCTAATTTTTTTAAGTTGTAAACAAAATAAAGAATCAATTACAAAAACTGAAATTGTAACGGAAACAGTACTAGAAAAACCTACGAAAGCTAAACCGAAGTACAAAATAGATTTCGACGCGACAAAAATAGGAAACTTCACGGTTGAGAATACTGAATTTACAAGCCTAAAAGCTTTGACACAAAAATTATCTGACTATTCTACTCAAGAACTAAAAGACTTACCAAACTTCATCAGATTGACAATGTCTATAGTCGTACCATTCGATATTTCGAAAAAGAATCTTGAAAATACTCTTAAATCCATCGTTCATGAGGAAACAGAAAAAAATAATGACATTGATGAAATTCTAATATTTGCTTATGATGATAAAAAAGACATTGGAACTGGTTATACATTTGGGAAATTACTATGGGCGCCCAATGCTAAAATAGGAAATGTAACACCTGAAATAGCCCTAAAAAATGTTCGAACGAATTATCGATTTGATATTATCATCAAAGAAAAAGTTGGTAATATTAAAAAAGAGGATTTGCCCACAAAAAGAGAATTAGAAATTTACAACGAAATGATGGATGAAAAGTATATTGGAATGGACGATGATGTAATCCGAGATATTGTAATGAAAAAATTCAAAATTAAAACTGAGAAAGAATACGAAAATATTTATTTAAAAGTTGGTGTTTATAAGGTTTTTTAAATACTGGACTTAAAAAAAAATTTCTTAGCAATGAATAATTTTTAGCTTAAAAACTTCAAATCATATGCATAAGGGTTTAGTTCTTCTATTCAACATTACACTTTTAGGAATTCAGCCGTATCTTCTAAAAATTTTCACAAAGAAATAAACTTCAAAAGCTAAAAACCAAGCACATGAAACTCTACCCATTAAGCTTCATCCTGTTTTTTCTAATAAGCGGCTGCTGTAAAGACGTTATTGAAAACACCTATACCTTAAACGACTATGACAAAGCCATAATACCCTATACAACCAGCCAAGAGCAACTTTTTACAGATAACAATGGTCTAGAAGTACTAGCACTCAGTACACCCAAAGTAAGCACTATAGAAGCTAGAAGAGATGGGCCAGATAGTTGCCGCATTACAGAAATAGAAGAAGTAAGTAGCACGCTAACTTTTTCTGTTATAGATCTTACCCTAAACATTATCGTAACAGCAGATTTGGATAGGGCATTTGGTATAAATACACTGACATCTATGGACACATATTATCAAAGCAGTTTTCAGTTATCATGCGAAGCTATAGTTGATATGTCTTTAGAAGCGCAAGTTACCACCTATTCCAAGCATGATTTAGATTTTGAAAATGTATACGTATTTCAAGACTGCACCGAAAATAGCAGTATTGAAAACATCGTATTCTCCGTCTCTAGAGGTGTTGCGTTTATTGCTTTTACGGATGGTCGTTATTTAAAATTAAATGACTAAGAACCTCAACGATTTTTTTGACCACTTGGAAGCGCACAACTTTCAAAATGAAGCGGACCAACAAATAGTGAAGAAACTACTAGAAGCAGAAGAAAATTGGCCTGTCTCCATAGACACGGTGTCTCAGTTTTTAGAACTCTTAGAAAAAGAAATTGGTGGTGTTATTAATGAAAAAAGTTTAGAAGAACTGTTGAAAAAATACAACCAAAACTTGACAAAATATGCTTGGAACGCTGAGAGTATTCCTTATGTATTAGACATTTTTAAACTAACGGAAGAGACGACACTAAACGAAATATGTTTTAGACTTTTCAATAAAAAAACAACTAAATGATTATTGGCTACGTACTAATTTTTAAATTGCAGCTAATCCATAGTTAGCACCAACATTCAAAAAAAAATGACCAAACAACTCCTCCTCTCTTTTTTAGCCTTATCCATTGGTATTTCTCAAACAGTTATGGGGCAAGAAATAGATTCCACCGCTTTAAAGCAACTAGAATTTATTAAAAAAGTAACCTATGGTATGGGGCATGACCTCTTTAGAACAAGAGAACTTTCCTATAAAATAAAAGAGGACTACATGCCTCCTTGGGAAAAATTAGCCAATAGTAACATGGAAAATTTGGCTACGGGTTTAGATACTATAATTTCTAATGGGGCTATCACTATAGAGAAAGGTCATTTTGAGGAAATTAATGTGGTCTTTAGCTCTAAAGTAGAAGGTATCGAAAATCTTGACGACATCTTTACCATAGAATTAGTGGACTATACCTTATTCGATGCAAATAAAAACCCCATACGTCTAAAAGAAAGCGCACGAACTAATTTTGGTGCTATATCCAATTCAGGAATCAAAAATGGTCAACAGTTTTCGTACAACTACAGAACCATTAGAAGCGCTTTCGAGATAGAATCTAAAAAAGATGCTCTTGGTATTTCAGGGACCATACAATTAAGGGCAAGCTTTCCTTCTGGGTATGACAAAGTAGTTATCTCCCCAAAAGATATAGGCAAACAATTTACGATAGGTCTTAAAAAATATGAGGTTTTGAATGTTTTCAAGAATATTATAATCTTAAAGCCTGATTCGGAAAATGAAAATCTTGATCGTGATTTTAAGATTGTAAACCTCAATGCTAAGGGTGATGAAATTGGACAAATAGCCTATTTTGATCTGCTGAAAATGAATGAAGGAAAAGATAAGCCTATTGAAATGATTGGCGTAGGAACACAAACCATTTCAGAAAAAATTTACAAGATATTTTCTGAAAATCCGACGATTTCAAAAGAGGAATTTGATAGCATCATTGACCCGATTGCAAGGAAAATATTTAGTGCTGAAGATATTAGAGCCGAAAGAGAAAAGCAATTTGGCGAAACATATATTGCGATAACCAATGCCGGACCTGTTGAAAACTGTTATCTCTATCTTGAAAAAAGGGAACTAAAAAGAGCGTTCGAAAAAGAATTCTAGTACACATGATCTTTACCTAATACGGACTAAAAGGCTTAAAAAGTATGGTCTGCATATACCCAATTGGCTACAAGCAGATTTATCATAGGGCGTTTGAGAAGCTCCCATTTTTTTTATTAGAACTTACAGCGGCTAAACAATTACAAGCAGAAGACTCCGTTTTAAAGTCATGGAACCCCATAAAATAGCCCATTTAGATAACTACCAGCTCTACCAATTGCTACAAAACCAAGCCATTGATACAAGTACGCTAGCAGTACTCAAAAAAGAATATGCTTCGCGTAATTTATCGAGATATGAACAAGAGCGATTGGCACAAAAATATGCCGCTGCCCATACGGATGTTAACGCCGCTTTAGAAAAAAAACCTTGGAGCCCTATTCTAACGGGGTTTGCCTATAACAAGCATTTTAGGTACATCGCCTTCTTAAAAGTGCATGGACGTACACAAGAAGCTAAGCAACACCTATTAGAACTCTATCTAGGTCTTGCACTCTACTTTTTAGGGTTTATTGCTTTCCTCTTACTCTTCCGCACGCTATAAAAGCAGAAAACTGTATCTTATGATGCGCTAAAGGGCACCAAAATTTAACCCACCTTATATGAAAAACCTATACCTACTACTCTTTGTTTTTATTTTATGTGCTCCTTTTAAGCTGCGGTCTCAAAATCAGCCAAAAGACAATCCTATCTATACCGTTGCTGCTAAAAATGGCCTTACGGTTCGGAGCGAAGCTTCTATCAGCGCTGAAAAATTAGGAAAATTTCCTCCTGGAGAATATGTAGAATTGCTAGAAGATACAGGTACCTATTTGTCGCTTACAGATCATGGCGTAGCCGTAAACGGAAACTGGTTTAAAGTAAAAACGATGCGTAATGCTTGGGACAACAAACCCATCTTAACCGGTTATGTATTTAGTGGGTATTTATTAAAAAATGAACACAAACCGTACAACCCTTCTGATGCGCTTACCACGGAAAAAACCACCTTAAAATTTGACAGTTTTGATCTCAGCTTTTATTTTTATGAAACGGAGAATGGCTCTGAAACTTCTACTATCGTAAAAAAAGATACCCTGTTTATGTATGAAGCGGTATTTAATGATTTAGGAGACCGGTTAATTTATATTGAACCGAAAGTAAACACCACTAAAGTTGAATTGTTCTATACGTTTAAAGAATCGGTTTGGGAATATAATTTTGATGCATCAAAATCAAAAGAAAAATATGCTTGGGAGGGGTATGGCCCTTTTAAAGAACTACCACTCACAAGACAAATGACTTTATTTCCGCAAATAGGGTATGAAAAAATTGGAACTGCTAGGCAGGTAAATTTAAAACTAAACGATACGCTCGTGCATTACCCAGGAGAAATGGGAGGCACTACAGCGACGATGAGCTACCAAGGGAGACCATTAGTACATTTTATTGCTGATGCTCTTTTAAAGATCGTGTTACACCATAGCAATGGTACTACAGAAATAAAATATGTAAATATTACCTTGTCGTACGGTTGCTAAACAATTTACACGGCACTATATGTTTTAAACTCATTGAAAAAAGGAAATCAACATTGACACCAGAAGAAGTAAAACACAAAATTTCTAAAGAAGCCACCATCTTTAAGGTGGGTGGTTTTAGACCTGAACATACTATTAAAGAAAGTTGGATAGGGAAAGTAAGCGTTTATACGAAAGAAGAAAGCATCCCTCTTGATGAAAACGGAGCTTTAATGTTTCCCTTAGCACAGTTCTACCTTCCAAACCTACCTTTTGTTCCGACTAAACTATCAAAAACAAAAATAATCACTGTTTTTATCGCTAATACATACCCGGAATGTTTTGAAGAAATGGGGCAACATTGGGTTATTCGCGAGTATGAGAACTTAGATAGCGTTGTACTTAAAGACCTATCTAATCCGGAATCCTTCATTAAGGCTTTTCCTCTAAAACCAGCATTAGAAAAAGACTGCCCACTTTGGGATGGCGGAGGCTTAACTCCTGAAATGGAAAACGAAATACTAGCGCTTGAAAATGAAGGTGTTATTGATGATTATTATGACCTTGCAGATTACCACCAATATGAACATAAGATTGGAGGGTATCCTTCTTTCTGTCAGCCAGGAATTGGTATTGCTGATGGTTTTGGAGAAGGCTTTGAATTTATATTTCAAATTAGCTCTGATGAAAAAATAAACTTGAATGTAATTGATAATGGAAGTCTCATGTTTGGAAAAAATGACCAAACCAATAAATGGGCTATCTATTATGATTTTTATTAAAGAACTAGGTAAAAATGTACGTACTAATAGTTGAAAGTCTGTTGGTTGTTGGAATTAAGCCAATTTAGTCTTGTTAGCTTTTGTAGTGAACGCCAATTCTTTTTTAACTCTAGAATTTTTGTACATGTATAATCGTGCTGTAGACGTTTCGTAGCTCGTTTTTGTAACAATAGTTTTTGGAGTGGTTGCTACTTTCACTTCTTTAGGAGTCTCTTGTGCTTGAGCCGTTATTCCTGTAAAGATTAAAAAAAGAGTGATTAGTAAAGTTTTCATGTCTTGTAATTTGTTACACTAGTAGAACGCAGTAGACCTTGTTTTACTAGGTTCTGATTCGCCCAACGACACTGTTTTTCGTTGTCTTGAGGAATATCAGCTAAGCGGTAAAACAACCCCGATTAATGACAAGGGTCCTATTTTCCGTTTACCGAAACGCTATGCATTTCATCGGTAGTAGGTGGTAAGAGTTGGGTTTTAATTGTAGCGGTATCCCGATTTATTTATCGTTTGCTTGGCATACCCTCCTTAGAATAAAATGGCAACAAAAAAATTCTTAACTTTCCTACTCACAAATAATAGGGGTATGAAAGATTTAAAAAAGGAGGCTATTTCTCAAGAGGTATTTGATTTGTATGATGATTATGCTCACAATAAATTAGACCGTAGGCAATTTGCAGAAAAACTATCGCTCTACGCGGTGGGTGGTCTTACGGTAGCTTCTTTATTAAGCTTTATGTCGCCCAACTATAAAGACACCCTGTTGGTGCAACCCAATGATCCTAGCTTAGATTCGGACTACATTACTTATGATTCTCCTAAAGGTGGTGGTACCATCAAAGGCTTGCTTTCTAAGCCTAAGGCCATTAAAACCAAACTTCCCGGAGTAATCGTGGTGCATGAAAACAGAGGCTTAAACCCGTATATAGAAGATGTAGGTAGGCGCGTAGCCGTAGCAGATTTTATAAGCCTTGCCCCAGATGCCTTAACACCGTTGGGTGGGTACCCTGGAAATGATGATGATGGTAGGGCCTTACAAAAAGAGCGCAACCAAGCAGAAATGCTGGAAGATTTTATAGCCGCCTATACATATTTAAAAAACCATAAAGACTGCAATGGCCATATAGGTGTGGTTGGTTTTTGTTTCGGTGGATGGATTGCCAATATGATGGCAGTACGTATTCCGCAGCTGGGCGCTGCGGTACCCTATTATGGCAGACAACCCGAAGCGGAAGATGTTGCTAAAATTAAAGCACCCCTACTTTTACAGTATGGGGAATTAGACGAACGCGTAAATGCAGGAATACCTGCTTATGAAGCGGAATTAAAAGCGCATGCTATTGCCTACCAAACTTATATATACCCTAAAGTAAATCACGGTTTTCATAACAATACAACCCCAAGATTTGATAAAGAAGCGGCCGATTTATCGTGGAATAGAACCATTGAATTTTTTAAAGAGCACTTGAAATAGGAGTAAAATGAAAACATTAGACGAAAATCTTCATCTAGAAATAGAAAAATTATCTGCGCAAGGTGATGCTTTTGCAGAAACCGGTAATTATAGTGATGCCCTTACCGCCTACTGGAATGCTTATGATCTAGTACCAGAGCCCAAAACAGATTGGGAAGCTACCACTTGGATTATGGTGGCCATTGGCGATGCTAATTTTTTAGGTGCTGATTTTCAGGCGGGTGTAGAGAACCTCAGCAATGCCATGCATTGCCCTAACGGCATTGGCAATCCTTTTATACATTTACGACTTGGACAATGTCAGTTTGAAACCGGAAATTTAGAAAGGGCTGCAGATGAGCTCACCAGAGCGTATGCGTTAGAAGGTGAGGAATTGTTTGCCGATGACGACCCTAAATATTTTGAGTTTTTAAAAACAAAAATCACCCTAGAAAAACCAAAGAAAAAACCTTGGTGGAAGTTTTAGAGGTTCCTTTTCATTGCTAATAGAATTTTAATGTTCGCGTCACTACGGACTTATCGTGCGGTAGGTGCATCGCTCTTATAGGCCTCGCATCAGCCTTTATTAGCTACGTTATAAGGTAGCACTATAAGAAAATCACCCTAAAAAACACCTGTTCCCTCAAGGAAAGTGCCACTTCCCTAGTTGCCCCTTTACTCCTAGGGTTCAATAGCATAGTTTTGAGCATCGACCTAAAAAAAACAACTATGAAAACTATTTTTAGTACCCTAATAACCTTATTACTTCTAGCTTCTTGTACTACAGAGAAAAAACCCAAAGTAGTCTATACAGACCAAGAAGCTAAAACGCTTGCCAAAGACACGTCTGTAGTTGTCGTGGCAGATTTACCCATCCTAATAGACAGTACTAACTTTTTAATGCACCCCATTGGAGAATTGCACTTGTATGCTAAAGACCGCAAGTATACTTCGAGCTCTTGGAGTTATGCTACGGGTACTAATTTTAGTATTGCAGACTATAACAATTATACCCTAAACGGCACGTTGAAAAATATAAAGTTTGAAGAAGTAGGTACCAACAAGCTTGTACCGCTTACCGATAAAAATATAGTGATTACGTCTGCTCATTTCTTATGGGATTTGTATGAGAAAACCGGCAAACAGCTTTTTATTTATGATGTGATTGATGCTGATACGAATAACGATGGCGCCCTGGATGGTATGGATATAAAAACCTTATACCTCAGCAAAATAGACGGCTCTAGTTTTAAGCGTTTGATGCCAAAAAATCATGAATTATTAGAGTGGAAAATCATCTCAGAAATAGACCGTTTGTATGTAAAAAGTATTGAAGACACTAATAAAGACGGGAATTTTGATAAGAATGATAAATTGCATTATAACTATGTATACTTAATAGATGAGGCCTTAGAAGTGATTGATTATTACCCTAATTAATCGCTATACCCACTTCTTTTTCTCTGCAACTGATTCCTTATAGAAATACATAGAAAACAGGAATTAAGTTAAAAAATGGTCTAATTGCCTAAAAAGTAGGTGTAAAAAAGTTTAGCAGTCTTTTAAGTTTGTATATTATCGTCCTAATTTCGAAAATGATGAGAAAAAATTTTCCAGTGTTACTAGGCGCATTTTTAGTAACCACTATGATGAGCCTCCATGCTCAAGAAATTCCCGTAGAAAATCTAAATACTTTATTACCACAATACAGCCAGCAATATGCTAAAACCATATTAGCCGATGAGATAAAAGGGATTCATGTAGAGCATATTGCATTAACAGGAAAAAACGCGGTGCTTGATGCTACAGCGCCAGGCCATAAGCTTATCTACCTATTTTTTAAAGGTAATGGTACCGTAAATGCTGCTGGTACCGATTATGCTATTGTTCCTGAAACTATTTTATTACCCAACGCCGTTGAAGAAATAAAAGTAAGCACAGCAGTGAATGATACGCTTCATTATTTGCGCATAGCAAGCAAACTAAGCAAGCAAGATCTTATTGATTTAGAGACGTTTCCTAAAGAGAATACGCAACAGGTATATTATAAGAAATTTACCGATTGTGAGCCATATACAGAGCCTATAAAGAGCCCCAATACCGTGAGTAGAACGATAATGCCCAATAAGATTATTCCTAGAATAGCCATGGGAACGGTACAAACCAAAGGGCCCGACAAGGTAGACCCGCATGAGCACCCTATGTTAGAGCAATTATTTTTAGGACTTTCTGAAAATGATGTGATTGTTTATGCAGATGATGAGCATAGCCCTTTAGAGGAATATGCTTTGTTACACATTCCCTTAGGATCTAGCCATTCTGTAACGGTAGAAAAAGAAAAAGTGATGTACTATGTATGGATGGATTTCTTTTTAGATGCCAAAGGCGAAGAGTGGTTAAAAACACATCAAGTGATTGAGAAAGAAAACGAATAAGTAGCTATTCCCATAAAAAAAGGTCCTATAACAGCGTTGTAGGACCTTTTTTTTATAAATAATTTTAAATGGTGTTAGTCATTAAAAATAGGCGTCTGCTTTAAATCTACAAGGGCACCCACCGTACTTTTTGCCACACGTTTAGCCCGCAAAAACCTATCGTGGTTATGGGCATCATAATTCGCTGCTTTTTTATCCATACTACTAATATGTACCTGTCCAGAAGAATGGATGAATTGGTTATCGCCAATCCACATGCCTACATGTACGACCCTTTCTTTAGCATCTTCTGTAGCGGGTGTACCAAAAAACAAAAGATCTCCAGGAAGCAGCTCGTTAAAGTTTTTCTCTGTATCAATAGTTTCTCCCGTATGCACCTGTTGTGATGCATCTCTAGGAATAATCATTCCGTTTAGAAAGTAAATGGTTTTAATAAAGCCACTACAGTCTACTCCCTTGGTAGAAGTACCACCCCATAAATACGGTAAGCCCATTAATTGTTTCGCTGTAGTCACTAAATTTTCTTGACTAGGTTCTGCCGTTGCCAACCAATCTGAGTAGTGGGCTGCTTCGGTTTTTAAAACATACGCCTCACGCCCATCTGGGTATTTTACCATAAAAAAATCACTTCCTTCGTCCTCGTCGGTTACCAATAATTCTAGAACTCCGCCAGCGACAATATCAGACACTACTTGAGAGCTTACATCGGGAGCCACATAAGTAGCACCGTTGATTTTGGTATAGATCATTTTTTGGGCGTCTTTCCATTGTTGATAATCGGCTTCATTCATGGCTACAATTCCGCCATCATCTACCCATGATAAGTATTGATCTGGAGTTTGTATCAAAGACCATGAACCTTCTTTCTTAAGTATTTTTACAGGAGTGCCTAAAGTTGCTTGGGTGCCTAATTCTGCCGAATGTTTAGGATTACTTCTTAGATTGGCCACAGATATAGTCACTAGGCCATAAGTATTATCTTTTAAGTCTTCTTCTGGTAAAAGTTTTATATCATCTACAAATGCTATTCCCTCTTCTGTTAAGCGCTCTCGTAATGCCGTTACCGCATCAGGAAGGTTACTTTCTCCATATAAGGTATAGTTATTTTTTATACGGTACGCCGAAACATCAAATAAAGCTACCCGTTTATCAGGAGCATATTCAGAGCGTATTGCTGCGATATCATCAACTAAAACAGCATCATTTTTATCATCACTAGAACAAGAAAATAAGGTAAGTAGTAAAAGGGGAATGGTTAGTAATGAACTGCGTTTTTTCATGAATACAAATTTAATAGCACGATTTGCCTAAAATTAAGGCTATTTTTTTAGTTAAGCGGTATTCCTAACAAGAACTTAACGGTCTTATTAAGACTAAAATCTAAGGCCTTTAAAACCTTAACACACTGTTAATCAATGCTTATTATTTTGTAGTGGCGTAAAGATTACGTACTTTCAAGATTATGATCGAATCTGAAAAATTAGAAAACAAGAACTTAATTGAGAAATCAGTAACTCATTTAGAGGCTACTGGATTTGAGCACATTAAAGCTGATATGGAAGGGTATGAGACTCCAAAATCCTACGCTAGGAAAGGACATGATTCTAAGATTACTCCAGATATTGTTGCGATTAAAAATGGTAGAAAATACTTTTTTGATATTAGTTTAAAATCTAAGAAACCTAGGTTACTAAAGACCAAATGGTTGTTTTTAGATACCATAAGCCGGATGAAATCTGATCGGTTTAGGATTATTACGACTAAAGGGCATTATAAATTTACAGAGGATATGCTAGAAGATATTAACCTTGCTAATAAACAACCTATAAAACTTTAAGCTAAAAAAAATCAATGAAAAAGGCGCCTGTGGGCGCCTTTTTTTATGTGTAAGAAACGAGGGTATTACAATTTAATTTGGGTGACATACCCCCCAATAAATTGCTCTACTTGGCCAGGTTTTTTAAATTTATTTTGGTCATCATCAATTTCTATACTTATTAAGTATCGGTTGCTATCATAAGCCAAATAGCCTACAATATCAGAACTACCGCCCATAGAACCAAAACGTGGAGAAACAATAATCTCTTTATCAAAATGGTGAATGCTAGTGGCTGCATGTGCTCCTATAATTGCGGAAGCGGGAGTACTATCAAAAGCCATGAGGTACATTTCTTTATGAATACTTCCTGATTCTGTTTTAAAATAAGGGTCATTAAAATCAAATATTGTGATACGCAGTTCCTGACAAGTTTTTGGCAAACAATAGGTGAATTTTAATTGCCCGTGATAAGGATCCATATCTGTTGCGGTACAGACACCAATTTCTTTAAATACGTAATTAGCGTAAGTGGTTACTTTTGGAAATTTAGCATACAAATGTGCTTTTTCTTTTTTGCAGCCTAATTTGTTTAATGGAGTAATCACAATTTCTCCACGATCTTTTAAAGATAAACAAGAAGAAGATACGCCGTTATTACAAGGGGTTGATTGTGATACTACAGGTTGATACACCACTAGTAGTAGTAAAATAAGCAGGTTTTTTTTCATCTTTTTTGATGTTGGTCTTTAGGTAGGTTTGGGGATAAGCAAACGGTTTTATAGGCACTTTATATTACAAGTATTCCTTATAATAAAAGCGCATTGTACTATAAACGCTTCTAGTTAATTATTATTTTCTATTGAGGTTGTAAAGTGCTTATTTTATTTCTATGAAATTTTACGCGCAGTGGAAATTCAAGGACCGTTATTGAAAAATCAAGCCTAAAAAAAAATTGTCAGTTCGAGTGCTTTTCATGAAGTGAAGCGAAAGGAAAAGTGTATCGAGAACCCATGCCTGATAAAAAGCTTCTCGATACTAATAATTTCTTCGCTACCGATACAATAAAATTCACGCGAAGTGACAGGACAATTTCAACAACCGGCAATGGAATTCAAGGACTGCCATTTAAATTCAAGGACCGTCATTGAAAAATCAAGCCTAAAAAAAAATTGTCAGTTCGAGTGCTTTTCATGAAGTGAAGCGAAAGGAAAAGTGTATCGAGAACTCATGCCTGATAAAAAACTTCTCGATACTAATGACTTCTCCGCTATCGCTCCAAAACCATTCACTCGAAGTGACATTACGATTTCAAGGGCCGTCATTGAAAAATCAACAACCGGCAATGGAATCCAAGGACTGCCATTGAAATTCAACAACCGTCATTGAAAATAAAACCTAAAAAAAACAAAAGTGTCAGTTCGAGTGCTTTTCATGAAGTGAAACGAAAGGAAAAGTGTATCGAGAACTCATGCCTGATAAAAAACTTCTCGATACTAATGACTTCTCCGCTATCGCTCCAGACTAATTCACTCGAAGTGACATTACGATTTCAAGGGCCGTCATTGAAAAATCAACAACCGGCAATGGAATTCAAGGACTGCCATTGAAATTCAACAACCGTCATTGAAAATAAAACCTAAAAAAAACAAAAGTGTCAGTTCGATTGCTTTTCATGAAGTGAAACGAAAGGAAAAGTGTATCGAGAACCCATGCGTGATAAAAAGCTTCTCGATACTAATGATTTTTTCGCTAACACTTCAAAATAATTCACTCGAAGTGACAATGCAAATTCAAGGACAGTCATTGAAATAATCAACAACCGTTGTTGAAAAATCAAGCCTAAAAAAAAATTGTCAGTTCGAGTGCTTTTCATGAAGTGAAACGAAAGGAAAAGTGTATCGAGAACCCATGCGTGATAAAAAGCTTCTCGATACTAATAATTTCTTCGCTACCGATACAATAAAATTCACGCGAAGTGACAGGACAATTTCAACAACCGGCAATGGAATTCAAGGACTGCCATTGAAATTCAAGGACCGTCATTGAAAAATCAAGCCTAAAAAAAAATTGTCAGTTCGAGTGCTTTTCATGAAGTGAAGCGAAAGGAAAAGTGTATCGAGAACTCATGCCTGATAAAAAACTTCTCGATACTAATGACTTCTCCGCTATCGCTCCAAAACCATTCACTCGAAGTGACAGAACAAATTCAAGGGCCGTCATTGAAAAATCAACAACCGTTCATGAAATACTGAAATAGAAACTACACTGTCAGTTCGAGTGCTGCGACCAGCGGGAGATGGATATTGCGAACTTTTTGAAGTTATGAACATTTCTCGATTGCAACAACAGTTGTTGAATTTCACTCGAAGTGACAAGACAAATTCAAGGACCGTCATTGAAAAATCAATAACGGTTCATGAAATACAGAAACTCTACCGACCGTTCGAATGCTTTGACCAACGAGAGAAGGCTATTATGATCTTTTTGGAGTTATCAACACTTCTCGATACGAATGACTTCTCCGCTATCGCTGCTAAATAATTCACTCGAAGTGACAGAACAAATACAAGGACCGTCATTGAAAAATCAACAACGGTTGTTGAATTAATAAGTTATAAACAGGCTAATTTTTAATCATGTTGATATGCGGAATACCATCTTCTAAATATTCTTCGCCCACAACATGAAACCCTAAAGAGGTGTAGAATTTTAAAAGGTATTTTTGAGCAGAAATACGAATAGTATCTTCATCATATGCTGTTTTAACCGCAGCAATAGAGGCTTTCATAATTTCTCTACCGAAACCATCTTTTCGGTATTTAGGATTCACCACTACCCTACCAATACTGGCTTCTTGAAAATAATCGCCTGCTTTAAAAATACGCGTATAAGCCGCTACATCTTCCTCATGATACCCAATAATATGCAATGATTTGAAGTCTTTCCCATCTAAATCCTGATATACACAGTCTTGTTCTACCACGAATACTTCACTACGTAATTGTAAAATAGCATACAATTCTACGGTAGATAAATCTTTAAATTCTTTTACCTGAACTTGTAACATAGCTTAATCTTGAACTATAATTTGTTTGTTATCTACCTTATCATATTCAGGTTGAATATTCACATGGTTAATTCCGAATTTATGGAACACCTCTTCCTCTATCTTCTCTAATATAGCATCAAACTCTGATAAGCGAATATCGGTATCAAAATCTATGTGGGCTTCTAAATGTATTTCGTCTTCATTTAATTGCCAAATATGTACGTGGTGTACATTCTTGATTGTATCTATCTTATGTAAAGCTTCTACAATTTTATTAACTTCTATGGTATTAGGAGTAAAAAGCATGAGTACCCGCGTAGATGTTTTTAAAAGATCATACCCTACATAGATAAGGTAAAATGCAATAATTAAGGTAAGCAAAGCATCTACCCAATACAATTCGTAGAATTTCATGACTAGACCACCTATTAATACTGTTACAGAAGCTAACATATCTGTTAGTAAATGTAGATAAGCAGATTTCATGTTCATATTGCTATCAGCGTCTTTCTTTAACAATAAGACACTTAAGCCATTAGCCACAATACCTAATAAGGAAAGCCAAATAACAATATTTGATTGAATCACCGGTTGCGCCTCAAAAAAACGTTCTACAGCTTCTTTGATTAATATAATAGCAACTATTATTAAGGAAGCAGAGTTTACAAAGGCCGCAATAATCTCTGCGCGTTTATAGCCAAATGTTTTATTGGTAGACGCTTCTTTTTTTGCAAATAAAGTGGCTATATAACTCACAATAAGCGATAAGACATCACTAAAATTGTGCAGCGCATCAGACAATAAAGACAAACTACCAGATACCAAACCACCAATAACTTGCGCTACGGTGATAATAATATTTAATAAGATAGATATAAGGAGATTTCTTCCTTTTAGATCTGGATGGTTATGTTGATGGCCATGTGCGTGATTGTGACCCATACCTATTCTTATTTACAAGGTATTTTTTCTACTCTGCGTTCATGTCTACCACCTTCAAATTTGGTGTCTAAAAATGTCTTGACCATTTCTAAAGCTTGAGGTAATGATATATAACGCGCAGGGAGACTCAAAATATTAGCATCATTATGTTGTCTTGCCAAAGCAACTATCTCATTCGTCCAACATAAAGCAGAACGTACTTTTTGATGTTTATTAGCGGTAATTGAAGCACCATTACCACTACCACATATAATGATACCAAAATCTACAGCGTTAGAAGCTACATCTTCTGCCACGGGATGAACAAAATCTGGATAGTCTACACTATCAGTACCATCAGTGCCATAGTTCTTAACCTCTATATGCATAGATTTTAACATTCCTACAATGGCTAATTTATAATCTGTACCGGCATGGTCATTGCCTATAGCTATCTTCATAATACACTGTTATTTATACCGTAAAGGTACAAATACCTATGGTTTCACCACAGATTTTGGCTTATTAACAACATTTTTTTAACCAAAAGGAAAAGATGCTGTTACTTAGCTCTTTAGTAATTATGTAGAATTGTTGATAAACTACTTAAAAAAACTAACTAGTAAATTTTGATATTAAATAGTAATTCTGGTTTACAAAAGTTATTGGTATTTCAACGATAAACTTCTAAAAATCTACTTGAAAGATATCACAACTTCAAACCGAGTAGTTAACAATAAATTTACATCTACTTATCAATAATTTTATGTTCACAGAAGTTATTAAGATTAGTTAATAACCTATTTAAACAACTGATTCTAAATTTATAATCAATTGTATAAATTGTCAATAAAGTTATTTATAAACGCAAAACAAGTAAACTTAATTAAATTTATATCGGTTATTAACAGACTATAATAATCACCATTTTATTTAAATTTTAAAAAAAAGAAAAAGTATATATATTATATATGTTTATAACTAAGAAGATTTAAAAAAGTGACTTTACAAATGCTTAATGCTACCTATGGATTATAATTTGTAATTTTCCGATAAATTAAAGAATTGAATGTCGAAGAAAAAGAAAAGGTCTTCAGGACAGAAAAAGAATGAAATTACAAGAGGTATTTTCACTGTCCTAGAAAAGGAACCTAATAAAAGTTTTAATTACAAAGAGATTGCTGCTAAGATACAAATTAGTGAAGCTAATGACCGTAATGACTTAATAAAGAGATTAGTACAACTTAAAGAGAAACGTAGAATTGTAGAAACCTCACCAGGGAAATACAAGGCTATAGAGAATACAAAAACCTACCATACTGGTACTGTTGATATTACAGGAAGAGGAAATGCCTACATCATAATTGAAGGTATGGATGATGATGTTTTTGTTCCCGTAAACAAAATAAACAGAGCTTTTCACAAGGATACGGTAGAAATTTACATCTATCCACGTAGAAAAGGAAAGAAATTAGAAGGAGAAGTTACTAAAATTGTAAAACGCTATAAAACTAGTTTTGTAGGGATTGTAGACATGCAAAAGTCATTTGCTTTTGTACGTATCGGCGATTTTAGAATGTATACGGATTTCTTTATACCAAAAGACAAAATAAATAATGCTCAAGATGGTGATAAGGTTATTGTAGAATATAACGAATGGCCAGATAAAGGTGATTCTCCTTATGGTACTATTACGCAAGTATTGGGAAAACCAGGAGAACACAATACAGAAATACATTCTATTTTAGCAGAATATGGTTTACCGTATGAATTTCCTGTGGAAGTAGAACAATTTGCAAATGATCTAGATACTTCTATAAAACCAGAAGAAATTGCAAAACGTAGAGATATGCGTGATACGCTGACCTTTACCATTGATCCGCGAGATGCTAAAGATTTTGATGATGCTTTATCTTTTGAAGTTCTAGAAAATGGAAATTACGAGATAGGTATTCATATTGCAGATGTATCTCATTATCTAACACCAGATACGGTGATGGATGATGAAGCGTATGAAAGAGCAACTTCGGTATATTTGGTAGATAGAGTAGTACCTATGTTACCAGAAGTTTTATCTAACAATGCGTGTTCATTACGTCCGCATGAGGAAAAATATACTTTCTCTGCCATCTTTGAGATTGATAAAAAAGCACATGTTATAGACCAATGGTTTGGTAGAACGGTTATTAATTCTGATGAGCGTTTTGCTTATGAAGAAGCACAACACATTATTGAAAATAAAGTAAATAGCATTCCTGAAGATATTTCTATTAGAGGTGCTGCTTATGAAGTTTCTGAAGCTGTTGTAAATGCTACTTTGAAATTAGATGAACTTGCAAAAATTATGCGTTCTCGTAGAATGACGGCAGGAGCTATTTCTTTTGATAAAGTAGAAGTACGTTTTAATTTAACGCCAGAAGGAGAACCAGAAAGTGTTTATTTTAAAGAAGCAAAAGATGCTAATAAACTTATTGAAGAGTTTATGCTTTTAGCCAATAGAAAAGTAGCAGAGTTTATAGGGAAGCAAAAACCTGAAAAAACTTTTGTATACCGGGTTCATGATGAACCTAATGAAGAGAAACTTATGGCATTAAATGGGATTATTTCTCGTTTTGGCCACAAGCTTGATTTTAAAAGTAAAAAAACGATAAGTAGTTCTTTGAACCAGCTTTTAGAAGATGTTAAAGGTAAAGGGGAACAAAATATGGTAGATACCCTTGCCATACGTACCATGAGTAAGGCTATTTATACCACAGACAATATTGGTCACTATGGTTTGGCTTTTGATTATTATACGCATTTTACCTCACCAATACGTAGGTATCCAGATGTGATGGTGCACCGTTTATTACAACATTATTTAGATAATGGTGCTACCGCTAAAAAAGAAGTGTACGAAGAAAAATGTAAACATTCTTCAGATATGGAAGGATTAGCCGCTAGTGCTGAACGTGATTCTATTAAGTACATGCAAATTAAATTCATGGAAGATCATCAAGATCGTGAATTTATTGGCGTTATTTCTGGAGTTACCGAATGGGGCATCTATGTAGAGATTATAGAAAACAAATGCGAAGGAATGGTTCGTATCAGTGATATAAAAGGCGATTATTATAACTTTGACGAAAAAGAATATGCTATTATTGGAGAACGTACCAAGACTGTATACCAATTGGGAGACGAAGTTAAAGTGATGGTTAAGAACACAGATCTTGTAAAAAGACATCTTGATTTTACATTGATTGGTAAAGCAGAATAGTCAGTTTTTACATTTTGGAATAGAATTTGTTTAGTATTAGTTAGTAGTACCTAAAAACAACAAAAATGAAACAATATTTTATAGTAATTTTCTTAGTGTTTGCACTAATTAATGGGCAAGCACAAAACGAGAAGGTTACTCAAAATCTTGATAAATTTACAACCGTTAAAGCTTTTGACGGTTTATCTATAAATTTAATAAAGTCTAGTGTTAATAAAGCCGTGATTACGGGTGCAAATACCACTAAAGTAGCTATTATTAATAATGATGGTGTATTAAAATTACGAATGGAAATTGGTAAAATTTTCAGTGGTTATAGAACTTTCGTAGATTTGTATTACACAGAAGAATTAATTACTCTTGATGTTAATGAAGATGCGCGTATTACCAGTAAAGAAGCTATAAAGCAAGATTTACTAGAGCTTAAAGCTCAAGAAGGTGGTGAGCTAGTGATTAACACACAAGTAGAACAGTTGCTAATTAAAACAGTTACGGGCGGTATTATTACCACAACAGGTTTTTCTGATAATCAAGATGTAATGATCAATACCGGTGGTATTTATCAAGGAAAAGCTTTTAAAACAAATTTTACTACCGTAAATGTAAATGCAGGTTCTAAAGCAGAAATTTATGCGGTTAACTATGTGAAAGCAAGTGTAAAAGCAGGAGGAGAAGTTTTAGTTTATGGGAATCCTAAGAAAATGGAAGAGAAAACTGTTTTTGGAGGAACCATAAAAAGAATGTAGATATTTATGATCGAAGATATACAGGCAGCCATTCCATTAGGTTTTTTTTTAAGCTTTATGATTGGCCCTGTTTTTTTTGTACTCCTTGAAACGAGTGCAACAAAAGGTTTTAGAGCTGCCCTAATATTTGATTTAGGCGTTATTTTAGCTGATATTTTATTTATAACAGCAGCTTATTTTAGTAGCTTTCAATTGCTAGAAAATTTAAGCAATCAGCCAGGACTCTATGTCTTTGGTGGTGTCATATTATTGGTTTATGGTATTATCACTTTTAAAACCAAACAAGTAAAACTTAGAAATGAGGATGTCAAAGTTACGAGCGGTGATTATCTGAGTTTATTTGTAAAAGGCTTTCTTCTTAATTTTATCAATATTGGTGTTCTTGTATTTTGGTTAGGGATCATCATCATTGTTGGGCCTAGTTTAGATAATAACGGCGATCGTATATTGGTATTTTTTGGTTCTATGATAGGTGCTTATTTTGTTACAGACCTCTTTAAAATGTTATTAGCAAAGCAATTACGTAAAAAACTTACTCCAAAACGTATTTTTTTAGTAAAGAAACTCTTAGGAGTTATTTTAATTATCTGTGGTCTAGTATTAATCACAAAAGGCTTTTTACCTAAAGACAAATTAAACTTTCAAGAAGGTATAGAGTTAATACGTGAAGCAGAATAAAAACAACTACTGTAGACTTTTAGTGTAGTTATTAACAACGAACCTACAGGAAAACTACAGACCAATAAGCCTATGGATAAATCCAACATTAATAGCTATTTCCATTCGTTATTTCCCATTCCGGAACCCATTGTAGAAAAAATTACAGCAAGCTTCTGCCCATTTACTTTAGAAAAAAATACCGTTTTATTAGATAAAAACACCATCAGTACAAAAACCTATTTTTTAGAACAGGGATATGTACGTTCGTATATTTTAAATGAAGATAATGAGGAGGTAACTACCAATATTTATACAGCTCCTTGCTTTGTGAATGACTTCCTATCTTTCTTTAAAAAACAACCTACCAAAGAAATATATCAAACATTAACAGATTGTACTTTTTGGGAAACGAATTTTGATAACGTGCAGGATAATTTTCATAACATCACAGAGTTTAGAGAATTCAGCAGACTATTGTTTGTTATAAATTACTATAAATTAAACGATAGGTTAATTGAAATGGCTAGTCAGAAAGCAGAAACACGGTATCTAAATCTTTTAAAAGTACAACCACATATTTTTCAGCACGTACCGCTTAAAATTATAGCTTCTTATTTAGGCATTACTGATAGTAGTTTAAGTAGAATTAGGAAAGAAATTAGTAAAATGTAATTTCTTGTCATTTATCAAGTTACTAAAGAACAATGCCTATCCATCTTTGTAAAAAAAATAAAATGAATACAAAGCATATAGTTATAATTGGTCTTGGTGGGGTCGGTGGTTATTTTGGATTTAAAATTAACCAGGCCAATGAAAAAAATAAACAACATAAAGTATCATTTGTAGCTAGAGGTACTACCTATACCACGGTAAAAGAACATGGACTTACCTTACTTTCTCCAGAACATGCAAATCCTATTACGCGCCCTGATGCTGTTTATAAACACATCTCAGCTATAAAAGATCCCGATTTACTACTGATCTGCGTTAAAGAATATGATTTGGAGAACGTTTGTAGACAGCTCTCTACAGTTATTACGCCCAACACTATTTTAGTTCCCCTGATGAATGGTGCAGATATTTATGATCGTATCCGGGCACTACTACCAAACAATACTATTTTACCCTCTTGCGTGTATGTGGCTTCACATATCAAAGAAAAAGGTATTGTTGCCCACAAAGGTGCCGCTGGAAAATTAATTTTTGGTAAAGATGCAGCACATATGTCCTTAAATTTAGATTGGGTATTAGCTGTATTTGAACAAAGTACTATCGATTTTGAATTTAAAGAGAATGCGCTGAGTGCTATCTGGTCAAAATTTATCTTTATCGCTAGTTTTGGTTTGGTATCTGCTAAACATAATTCTTCTATTAGTACTGTATGTACTGAGGCTTCTCAGAAAAAAGAAGCTACCCAAATTATGCAAGAAATAAAGACTATTGCTGCAAAAAAAGATATTTTTCTGGCACCTGATATTATTCAGAAAGTTTTTGAAAAGGCAGCTACTTTTCCACCAACAACACCCACTTCTTTGCAATTAGATGTGCATTCTGGTAAAAATAAAACGGAGTTAGAATTGTTTGCAGGGGCCATTATCACCTATGGTAGTGCAGAGAATTGTACTACGATATGCACCCAGCGTATTTATGAGGAGATAAAAGCAGTACATAAAAATCTGTAATCTATTTAGGTAGCTTTAATTTATTCAAAAACAAAAAAACAGCTACTTAGTAAGATTAATTCTCAAAGTTGCTTAGAGCGACTTAAAATGTGTGCTGAAGGATGATTTAGGTAGATAGGTGGTACGAATGATGTTAACTTTTGGTGTTGTAAAAATAAGTAAGATGGAAGACGATTTTTTAAAGATGATGAAACGTTATACGGATGATGAATCTTATGCCAAAGCCTGTTGGGTAGCACTAAAACATAAATACAGTGCTGGTTCTAGACATTATCACAATCTAGAACATTTGGCATACATGTTTCGTTGGTTAGCTACCGTAAAATCTGAAGTCAAAAATTTAGATGCCATGTTATTTGCTATTTATTATCATGATAGTATTTATAACACTACCAGAAGTGATAATGAACATCAAAGTGCCTTGTATTTTAAAAAAATGATTTCAAAAACATCTTTTGAGGCTATTACGGAGGTTATGGATCTTATTGCCGCTACAAAAGAGCATATGCAATCTGATGATACTGATACTAATATTCTATTAGATTTAGATTTAGCTGTGCTAGGAGAAAAGCCTGAAAATTATCTTATTTATGCCAAAGCTATCCGAAAGGAATATTATATCTATCCGGATTTTATGTATCGAAAAGGAAGAAAAAAAGTATTGATGAATATGTTGAATTTAGAAGCTATTTATAAAACGGATTTCTTTAAAACACTATTAGAAACAACCGCAATAGAAAATTTGAAGGCAGAATTAAAAAATTTGTAATAAGCAGAAGTTCCTTTGGTATTACTAAGTTTCAAAAAGTTTTGTCACATTATTATTTACTTACTGTTATGGATTTTCAGGGAAGTTATGCTCTATTAAAAAGATATTTTTGGCTAAGGGGCAGTACATTATTTATATAACAAAAAATCCTCTTCTAATGAAAGAAGAGGATTTTGAAGAGGCATCGAGCGGATTCGAACCGCTGTACAAGCTTTTGCAGAGCTCTGCCTAGCCACTCGGCCACAATGCCAATTTAGGATTGCAAATTTACAAAAATTAATTACAATAGAAATTAATTATGACAATGTTTATTCTTTTTTTAATACAAAAAAGCTCTAAATCTTTCTTTGAAAAAATTTAGAGCTTTCTTTTTCGCTTTTATGCGGTGAACTTGAGGCTAAATATACCTTTTTGAGCGTTCTTTTTCGAGGCATCGAGTGGACTCGAACCACTATGAAAGTTCTTGCGGAACTTTGTCTATCCAATTCGACCACAATGCCATAACTGTGGTACAAATGTCTGAATATTTAATGCGTAATCCTATCGGTTAAGAGTGTAGTTCATCGACTTAATTGTAAGTTTATCGAAACCATTTCAACATCTCCGTTAATTGGAGGGTTAATTTTAGATACCGTAACATTACCAGAATCTACTGTACTACATTCTTTAAAAATTCGATCTAGAATACGTTTGGCTACATGTTCTAAAAGTTTTGACTTTATGGCCATTTCTTCTTTCACAATATAATTGATCAACACATAATCTACCGTATCTTTTAAATGATCGGAAAGTGATGCTTTCGCTAAATCTGCTTCCACTTCTACATCTACCCGATAATCACTACCGTTGATACTTTCTTCTTTTAGACACCCATGATAGGCGTACACTCTAATATTACTAACACTTATTTTACCCACCTGTCTGTATAATTTTTGGTAAATTTAAAACTTGTAGTTCTAAAAATAAGGTTTTAGCATGTTAATATGTACATCTACAATTACTCAATCCTTGGAATAAATCTACTCCTAAAGTAACTACGTGTGTACCGGTACTATAATTCGTTATTTCATTTAATTGTATTTGGTAAGAATATCCAAAGTATAAATTGTTCTTTTTAAGACCCACAATAGGAGCTATGTATAAAGGTTTACCAATCTGATCATTTAAAAAACGATAGTTGATTCCTGCATAGTAGTAATCTTCATATTGATAAAATCTAAATTTCAAGTTCATATCCGTTTCAGAACGGCCATCACTTTCAAACATTTTATATAAAATAGAAGGTTCTATTTCAAGATCACTATTCTTACTTTTCTTATATCTATAGCCTGTATATAAATAATAATTTCTTAAACGATTTGGCTCATAGTTAATATTAAACCCAGATAAATCTTTATCTAAAATGTTAGATGCATTTAAACTAGCATAGAATTTATCTTTTCTATACAACACCCCAACATCAAAGTTATGGTTTGCTGTAGATCTATCATCTGTAACACCAGGATCTCCACCAGCGTTAACAAATTCTTGAATGTCTATTCTAAATTGATTAAAGTTATACGATAAACCGAAAGATAAAAATTCATCATCATACCTGTCTAAAGTTAAATGGTGCGCAAAAGAAAGTCGTGCCCCCTGTTGTTTGGTATAACCATTTCTATCGTTGTATAAAAAGATACCTACACCAGATCTATTACCAATACGCATATCTGCTGCTAAAGATTGTGTATCTGGGGCATCTTCAATACCCACCCACTGTGTAAGTCCGTTGATACGTATTTTTACGTGATCACCAATACCTGCATAGGTAGGTGATAGCACAAACGGATTGTCTGCTAAATACTGCGAGAGTTGAGGTGAGTTTAACTCTTGGCTTTTTGCAAATAAGCTGCACAAACAGAGCACTAAAGTAATTCCAATTTTTTTCATTGCACTTGTAGGTTAATTTTTTATCTATACAGGGTAAAATGTCCGACAAATTCTCTTTCATCGTTTTCACCTTGTAACTTTATTATGTACCAATAATCACCTGTTGGGAGCTCAGTGTTTTGGTAAAGGCCATCCCATCCTGGGTCGTTTGCACCCATTCTATAAACCTCTCTACCATAACGGTCAAAAATGATCATTAGTATATTAGGGAAGCCTTCTAAATTTTCAGGAATCCAGGTATCATTTTGTAAATCATTATTTGGTGTAAAGAAGTTTGGAACTTCAATATCTATAAATTCCATTTCAATACTTGCAAGGGCCTCGCAACCATTACCATCTACAACAGTTACAGTGTATGTACCTGATTCATTGATGTACATTGTATTGTCTTCTTCATTGTTTTTATCACCAAAATAGAAGGTATAGTTACCATCTCCACCAGCAGCAATTGCTGTAATTTCATTGATATTATTATTTTCTAAACTCAATACTAGCGGATCAAAATCTGCTATTGTAAATGGTATTATTTCTATACAACCATTTAAGGAGATAATCAATGTATGGGCTCCAGGAGCGATATTCGTGAAATTAGGCTCCAAACGTACATCAGCAGAATTTTCATCATCTAATTGATATAAGGCTAAACCTTCTACACTTGTATCTTCATGTGTTACTGCTAAATAATTAGTTGGAGTATCTCCAGTACATTCATATACAGGAAGTACAGTTGCTTCTAGGTTTACACCTTCAGCAATGGTCACCTCAATACTTGTTTCACAACCTAAATCATCTACAACATATACCGTATGTATTCCAGAAGGTAAATCAGTATAACTGATCATATCTGCAACATAGCTTGTATTTTCTAATCGTGTACTATATGGAGCAGTACCACCTGAAAGAATTAAATCTATGGTACCATCATCACTACCTAAGCAAGTTTCTCCTGTAGGAGTAGCATCTATCACTATCGGTGTCGCCGCAGTAATAGTATACTCTGTTTGTACAAAACAACCATTTTTGTCTTGCGCAATAACCGTGTAGGTACCTGGCGCTAAATCTGTGAATGAGTTGATAGTATCAAACTGTGCTAAGTTTGGAGAAATAGCATAGATATAATCACCAGATCCACCCGCTAACGAAACATTAATATATCCGTTCGTATCACCAGCGCAAATTACCGGAGTATAATCATCTGTATATACTAAAGGCGTTGGTTCTGCTATAGTAATTACCGTGGTGGTTTCTTCACAATCTTCACTAGTTACTTTGATGTAGTAATTACCAGCGGCCAAGTTTCTAAAGATTCCATTAGTATTAGGTCCCTGTAGCGGTGTGGTACTTGCTGGACTATCTAATAATTCATAGAAATAATTTCCTAGTCCACCACTTGCTCTAGCAATTAACTGTGCAGAACTATCACCATTACAACTAATTGTTGCAGCAGTTTCATCTACAGCGATAGTAATTGGCGCTACAGGATCTGCTTGTATTTCATTAGAAAGTGTTGAGGTACAGTTAAATGAATCTTGTACATAGTATCTATACGTTCCTGCACCTGCGTTACCAGAAGGTAGGGCATTAAAAATATGTTCATTACCATTATTAAAGGCAGTAAACGTAGTACCGTCTGTACTGAAACTGTACGGTGCAGTTCCTCCATTTGCTGTTAATAATAATTCTAAATCATCAACACATGTGATAGATTGTGTCATGGTCAATGAACCAAAAACATCTACAGGATCTGTAATGGTTGCAATAGGTGTTTCTGTAAAACATCTTACAGTATCAGAAACAGATATGCTGTACAATCCTGAGAATAATCCTAAGAAGGTATTTGACGTCTGCGCTGCAGAAGTCGTTACAATTACAGTTCCTGTTGGATCGTAAGTATTTAATCGATATTGTAAAGTTCCAAGTCCGCCAGAAGTAACTGTAGCAGTTACAAAACCAGTATCATCACCATAACACTCCAAAGCAATATCTGCAGAAATGGCTGCTACTAATGGTGCTGGTTGCACTAGTGTTTGAGAATAGGTATCATTAACACAACCAAGGGCATCGGTAATAGTAATTGCAAAATTACCAGCAGATAAGCCTGTGAAGATATACGCCTGTACACCTACTTGTGTAAATGTTTGTGTAGCAGAAGCTATCGTAATTGTGTAAGGCCCTTTTCCTCCTGAAGGATCTACTAAAATACTACCCCTGTCATTATCACAACTTACATTAGCTTGTTCACTAACTACTGCTGTAATAGGAAATTCCGGAGCATTAATAGTTATTGCATTAGAATTATCAGCACAGAAAGTACTTGTAGCATCTGTTTCTATAATCTGTACATAGTAACTACCACCTGGTAAATCATCAATAACAAGTGCTGTACCTGTATTTCCTGATAAAATTCCAGAATATGCAGTGCCATTACTTAAGAATACTTGGTAATCATAGCCTCCTGTATAGTTGGCTATAGTAACGTTAAAGCTACCACCATTTACACCATCATTGATACAAGTTTCATCGGTAACTTTTACTGCAGTTACTTCTATAACTTTAGGGTCTTTAATACTATGTGTAGTGCTTACAAAACACCCTGTATCATTATTGGTAATTGTAATGGTATAGTTTCCTATCCCTAATCCCGTAAACTGTTCTGAATTGTTTGTAGAATTTACAGTTTGAGTATATCCGTTATCACTAGAAACTACATAAGTTAAATTAGGTAATGCAGTTGCTGGTGTAATGGTGATACCTACTGTGATATCTTCATCATTACCGTTACAGGTTACGGTATTATCTATAACTACTGTAGGAGCACTTATTCCTACAAAAGGAGTGATCGTTGCTGTGGTTATATCTGAACAACCCATATCATCATACACCGTAATGGTATAATTACCACCCGCTAAGTTCGTTTCTGTGTATTCTGCATTGCTGCCATCTTGTACTGGTGTACCAGGAGTAGCATCATTTACAAATACGTAACGTACATAGTTTCCAGATCCACCGGTTACTAATCCCGCAAGATCTATAGTTGCATAGTTAGTTGTGTTTCCAGTAGTACAATCAAACTGTGATACAACAGGAGTTCCAGCAGTTAATGCAGCTGCGGGTTGTGCTATTGTTTGTGTAATTGTTGTCGTACAACTATTAGTTCCTGTTACAGTAATTTCATATCCTGCTCCTATAGTATTGGCTAACCCTGTAAATACAGCACTAGTATTGGTTGTGCTTGTTGGGTTTATAGTTGCTACTGTACCATCCATACTTGTAATTTGGAAGGTATAAGGATCAAAACCATTAGTTAAGATACTAACTGATATAGTACCATCTGCTGCATTGAAACACGTTACATTGGTAAAGGCATCTATAGTTGGTGTTGCAGGTAACACAGCAGGCGTTAATGTTTGCTTGATGTTTACTGTACATGTTCCGTCTGTAATAGTAAAGTTATATTCACCATCTAGTGTTAATCCTGTAAATATTCCATCCGTATTTGGAGTTAAAGCTGCTCCAAGTGGATCAGTACCTGTGTAATTATAAATACCAGAACCTCCTGTTTGTGATATGGTGATTTGTCCACCAGGATCTACCGTACAATCGATAGCTTTAACAATAGTAGCTAAAGGCACCATTTCTTCATATAAGGTAATTGCATTTGCAGTTGGAGCAAAACAACCCCATTGATCACTAACGATTACTTGATATTCTCCAGCTCCTAAATTGCTAAAGGTAGCTGTAGTTTGTATAGGTCTTAAGTTTACATAAGCAGTACCATCAAAACGTTGTAATTGGTAGCTATAGTTAGCTCCTTGACCACCTGCTTGGTTAATTACCTGTACTTCTCCTTCAAAATTAGAACAGTTTTCATTGTTTAATTGCAGGTCTGCCGTAATCGCAGTTGGTACACTTAAAGTGATGTCTGCTAATTGTAAAGAACAACCACGACTATCAATCACCCAAATTTCATAAGTACCTGCTACTAAGTTTTCAAACTTAGGAGTAGCCACATAGTTGCTTGCATCTGTTGGATCTGGATTGGCTGTAGTACTTACATAGTACGCATAGCCACCCCATCCGCCAGTAACATTAACTATTTCAATACTACCATCACTACCTGGAACACAAGTAATAGGTGATGCTGTTGGTGTACCTGCTGCTAAAGCATTTGTAGGTTCTGCAATACTAAATGGCTCTCTATTATCACAAGTAGGCACGCCATCTTGAGAGAAAGTTACATAGTATCCACCAGCAAGTAAAGCTGTTGCTGTGAAATCTGCAGAAGTACCTGTTTGTACAGAAGTATCATCTAAATAGTTTGTAGGGGTACCATTATCATCAAATACTTCCCAAGAATAGGTACCTGTATACGTAGCATCAGCGACTGTAAACGTTGCCGTTCCTGTTGCAGTTCCCACACATATTACATCTGTAGTTACTGGAGTATCTATGGTAAATGTATTTGGATCTGTTATGTTTATGGATGTAAATAGCTCACAATCGGTATCCGTATGCCTTACTAAGAAGTTATGCGTACCCACGCCTAATCCTATAAATATTTCTGGATTGGTATGAGAAATACTCGTTTGCCATGTGGCACCATTGTCTATACTATATTCAAATTTAGAAACGTCGTTGGTGGTTGAGGTAACATTAATAGTTACTTCTCCATCATTTCCAGGACTACACGTAATAGCGCTAGAAATAATAGCATCAGCAGTTAATAACTCATCAAAAGCATCAATAGTTGCTGCTGCAGTTCCAATACATCCGTTATCATCATAAACAGAAATGGTATAAGTACCTCCTGCTCTATTGGTTTCAATATACGAGGCATTGCTACCGTCTTGAACTGGAGTACCAGGAGTGGCATTATTTACAAATACGTAACGTACAAAATTGTTAGAACCACCAGTTACTGAATTAACCGTGATACTTGCATTGTTTTCGGTATTTGTACTTGGTGTACAAGTAAACTGTACTACATCTACCAATGGATCAATAGTTACGACCACGGCTGCAGGTTCTGCAATTAATATAGCAGCGCTATCTGTGGTACAAGCATTTGTCGTAGCATCACCTGTAACGGTTACCACGTAGCCATCTGCAGTTGTTGTTGGAACAAGTCCTGTAAATTCTGCTGTGGTATTTGTAAAGCTTGTTGGTGTTATACTCGTTGCAACACCATCTAAAGAGGTAATTTCAAAAGTATAAGGCCCTGTTCCATTATCTACTGCGCTAATGGTTATAGTACCATCATTATCACCAATACACGTTATTGGGGTAGCAGTTGTTGCACTGATTACTGGTTCCACTCTAACTGGAACATTTACTGTAAATACTCTATTACAATTAGTACTATTAGGCGTTGCGGTATCATAAATAGTAATTACATAATCACCAGCTACAGAGGCATCGTAAACAAACGGACTTGTTAAAGTGGTTTGCGTAACTGTTGCCGCACCTGAAATGGAATAGTCATAATTTCCTGAACCTGTTAAGGCTTCTATCGTAATAGTTGCATCAGGCGTGCCGGTACAATCTAGTAATTTAGTTAATTCTGCTTTCGCCGATAACACAGGGTTTACAATATAGGCAGGCTCTACTGCGGTACAACCATTACCATCAATTACATAGACATCATAGGTTCCAGGAGTAACGTTGGTAAATAAACCATTATTATCTAAATAGTTTGTTGGCATAGGATCACCTGCAGCAACAATAGCATAACGTAAATTTCCAGCAGCTGAAGTCCCTGTAGCTGTAATGCTTATTGGGGCAGCACAATTATCTTGTGTTACAGCAATTGTTGGATTAGGAGATAAGTCTAATGTTACAGGAGCCAATGTTACCGGACATCCGTATTGGTCATTTAAAGTCACTATATAATCTCCAGCAGGAGAATTTACAGGTATTTGTATTGGATTACTTGTTAAGCCAGTTACTGCTGTAAATCCAGCAGGACCAGTTACATCAAAAGTATATGGAGCTCCACCGCCTCCAGTAATGTTGCTTACCGTAATTAAACCAGGTAAATTACAAGAAATATCTCTTGTTGGTGTAGCGGTTGCAGTTAATTCTCTAAGTTGATCTATTAAAACATTTTCACTACCACCTCTACAAGAATCTGTAGTTCCATCAGATTGTTGCACCTCTATATAATATTCTCCTTGTGGAAGAGTACTTAGGGTGATGGTATTATTATAGATAATATTAGCAGCTACTGCACCACCACCACTTACTTCAATTGGAGTTGGATTTCCTAATTCATAGAATTCCCAACGCATATGCGTGTTAGGTGTACTAGGGTTTAAGGTATACGTAATTTCACCAGTTGATGCTCCAAAACAAGTTGGAGAAGAAGCAATAGAAATATCAATTGGCAACGGTGCCACTAAATCATTTACATTTTCAAGACTTTGACGTACACAACCAGTTGCATCTCGTACATAGAATACATACGTTCTACCAGGTGTTAATCCTAACCAAGTATGATTTCCATGACCTGGAGTTACTGGTGTTGGTACAGTTGCTATAATTTGAGTACTAGATCCTGGAACCCATGTTGCAGTTGCAGGGTTAAACGTTGCTGGATCTTCAGAATAGGCATACTCATATGGAGCAGATCCTGCAGTACCTTGAACCGTAACTTGCAAATCATTACAATCTACTACAATAGCACTAATACTAATATCTAAATCATCTAACGGATACGGAATGATGTATCTAGGGAAATCTTTTTGACATATTGTTCCACTAGCTAATGTTACTCTTATTGATGGGTATACGGTTGTTCCTGAAGCTAAATTTCTTTGTTCAACGCCATCTGTATTCCATGTACTTCCATTATCAAAACTATATTCAACCAGTGTGGCTGTAGGTGTAATTAAGTTCTGAAATTCAAAACCATAATCGTTTGCCGAAGAACCCACACAATCTGCTGGTAATATAGGCGCAATATCAGCCGTAATTTCAACTGCATTGTTGATGGTTATTGTAGTTGAGGTAACAGCACATCCATTAACATCGGTAATCGTGATTTCATAATCACCAACACCAATTCCATTAAAAGCATTTGTTGTTGAGTTGATGTTCGAATAACTTACACTGTAATCAATACCATCTGCCGGAGATAAATCTGTTAAGGCATAGGTATATGGCATGTTTCCACCAGCAGCAAGAGCATCAATAGACCCTAGTCCATCATAACATTCAGGATCGGTTGGCGTTCCAGAAATAGTTAATGTGGCTGCCGTATTGACGATGATATCTTCTTCGGTATACGAGCATAAAGAACTCACACCATTATTATCAAGCACATACACATCATAACCAGCAGGATTAGCCGTTGCCATAGCATTGGTTACCGTTAAGTTATTTGTTGTGGTATATAATCCAGTAGGATCTGTATTGGCAGGAACGATAGCGTATACTAATGTTCCATTACCACCCGTAGCATTTACGGTAATACTACCATCATTACATGAACTAACATCTAAAACAGTGGTGGTTACTACTAATTGTGGACTCAATACCACTGTTTCTTGTAAGGCATCACAACCATAACCATCTTTTACATCAATGGTATATGATCCGTTCGCTAGACCTGTAAAGGTATAAGTTGTTGCACTCACTGGAGAAGGAGTAATCCATGTGCCACCATTGATACTAAATTGGAAATTTTCATTCCCAGGTATAGAGGTGATATCTACTTGTATGGTACCGTCATTAGCACCTGAATAACAAGCTGTAGGAGTTGCCGTAAACGTAGGTACTTCTGGAGCCTCTACGGTTACTGCTGGTAAGGTTACATTGGTACAGTTTCTACTATCTAAGATACGTACCACATAATTTTCACCACTAGCATTTGCTGGTACATTGTTAAATGTAGCTGTAGGTTGGTATGCTCTGATTATTGCACCTACATTAGTTTCTAATTGATAGGTATATGTTGGAGTACCTCCATTTGCTACTGCTGTAATTGTTGCACCCGTATTAGCACAAGTAAACGGTGTTGTTATACTAGCAGTTGCTGTAATCGCATTAGGCTGTGTAAGATTTTGTGTTAAAGGAATAGTACAAGTTGTTGGACTACTTACATCTCTAACGGTAATTGAATAGTTTTGAGCAGTTAAACCGGTAACGGATTCAGCGCTTGTAAACGGACCTACAAAATTGGTACCGTCTAAAGAATACTCAAATCCACCTGTTCCAAAATTAGAAGCATTAATGGTAAATCCTCCATTACTTTCTCCAAAACAGTTGATATTTATGGGTGTAGAGATAGAAGCTGTAAAAGCTCTACCGCTAGCTACATTGACTATAATTTGCGTGGTACACTCGTTTCCGTAGTTTACTTCAATGGTATGGTTTCCTGCTGCAATAGTATTAAATACATTTGCTGTAGCTCCTGTTTGTGGTGTTGCTCCATCAATGGAATAGGTATAAGAAGCATCAAAAGGACTGATGGTTATATTTCCTGTTCCCTCACAGTTGTAAGTTACACTACTTGTTAATGTTGGTGCAATAGGTAATGGATCAATAATAACATCACTCAAAGTAACAACACAGGTGGTTGCTGCTGCATCTCTTACAAGAATGGTATAAGTTCCATCGGTTAACCCTGTAAATACAGTTCCACCGGTAGTTGAAGCAGTCCAAGTTCCTCCATTAATACTGTATTGGTAATTACCAGAACCACCAGCAGTTGGAGTTATGCTTCCTACGGTAATTTCTGCTTCACCAGCAGGCAAACAGGTATAGTCTTTTGTTTGAACGGCTTCTGCAGTAATTGCATTCGGTTCGTTTATTACAACACTTAAAGGCTGTGTACATAAATCAGCATCTTGAACTAGCACTTGATAGGTTCCAGCTGCTAAATTTGGAAAGTTTGAAGATATTGTCTGATAAGAAGTTCCATTGTCAATACTATAACGATACGGTGCATTCCCACCAGTTACTGCTAAAGCAATAGCGCCATCATTCCCACCAAAACAAGTAACATCTGTTAGTGTTTCTGTGATGGCAATCGGTGCATTTTTGATGATGGTAATATCAAACATATCAAAACAGAATCCTGTTGCGCCTGCATGATCACGTACATATACATCATAATCACCTGCTGCAGCAATAGCGATAGGATTAGTTACAGCAAAATCACTAGCTACAGGAGTTACGCCATCTGCTACAATAGCATAGACATAATTAGCATCACCACCCGTAGCGGTAATAGTAACATCGGTACTTGTACCACACGTAGTAATAGCACTAGCCGAAGCTGTAACACTTAATTCTGGTGCAATTGTAATATTTTGAGGAGTGGTTGTACACCCTAATTCATCTTTTACATTGATGATATACGTACCAGAAGCTAAGTTGTTAAATACATATGAACTGGCTGTGGTAGGTGTTGGTGCTACAAACGGGCCGTTGTCAATACTAAATAATAAACCGCCATTACCTCCGGAAGCATTTACAGTGATAGTACCATCACTAGCTCCAGAATAACAAACAGAAGGAGCTGCTGTAAATGTTAATGCTGTTGGTGCTGTAATCGTAATAGCAGTATTTATAGGATCTTCACAACCACTATTGTCTCTTGCTCTAACGATATAATCACCAGCGGTAACATTTGTAAATATTTTATTAGCACCGTTGGTCGCATAATCATAGGTTCCTATAATTGTTCCTGCGGTATCTTCTAATTGATATACATAAGTTGGAGTACCTCCTGTTGCATTTGCAGAAATGGTAGCTCCTGTATTTAAGCAGGTAAAAGGATTTGACACTACAGCTGTGGTATTCACAGCGGTTGGTTGCGTAATTGTTCTAGTTATTTGTTGAACACAAGTAACATCATCTACTTTTCTAATATCAATAGTGGCTACACCAGCACCCAATACTTGTGGTGTGGTTACAGGAGAAACTAAAGATGTAGTATAATTTACACCATCTGTAGTATACTCAAATCCAGTAGTAGGATCAAAGTTTACTACTTCAAATGTGATGGTACCGTTGGTATCTCCAAAACAAGTTACGTTGGTAGAAGATAGGTAATTTGCTTCAAAAGCTTTATCATCCTCAACAGTTACTAAGTTTTCTACAAACAATTCACATACCTCTGGTATTTGAAAAATTTCTATATCATCGATAGCTAAATCATTACCATTATTACCCACTTTATCTGTTCTTATAACAAATTCTAATGTGGCATTACTACCTGGGTTTAGATCTACTGAAAATTCAGTCCAATCACTCGCGCCGGTATTTTTAGCGATATCTCCGGTATATATGGTTTGGACAGGAGTTCCAGTACCCGTTTCTTGTACTTCAATTATTAAGTTAGGATCCAATCCAGAACTAGTACTTTTCAAGAGGTTTAGTATCCATAACGAAACTCTTAAAGGTTGGTTTGGAATAATATCATTTATGGTTTTTGTGTAAATTACTTGTCCTGTAGCTGGTGTACCAACATTAATAACTAAATAACGGCCATTGCCTGTTCTGGTACCGGTAGTATGGTCTATTGGGTTAATCCATGAACTGTAAGGAGCAACAAGCTGACTTGTTACTGTATATTCATAGTCATCAATATTACTATTACTATCTCCTGGTGCATTTCCAGTTTGATCTTCATACGTATATCCAACAGTATTTGTGCTAGAAGTAGTGGAACCAGAGCCAAAATTTTCTACCAATAATAAGCTCGGTGTTGGAGGTGTTTGAGAGGTGTAATTTGTAGTAATTGTATAGGTACCTGCAGCTATATCTGAGAAAATATTTAAGTCAGCATCTGGAGTATTTAACACACCATCTATAGCATACGTATAATTATAAGTACTAATATCTGAGTTTAAAGTTATGTTTCCTGAACCATCGCAATTGTAATTTACGACTGGAGTTATTACAGGTTCTACAGGATAATCTTCTACGTAAACATCCATTGCAAATTCGCACCCAAGAGCATCTTTTACCACTACGGTATTATAGTTTCCTGGAGGAAGTATAGCAGTACTTGCCGTTCCATAAGTTGTTCCACCATTAAAGCTATAGGTGTATGGCGCTTGACCACCAACAACATTGGTAATACGTACTTCTGCACCTGCAGGATCACAGGTAACGTCTCTAGAAACACCTGCAGAAGCAGATAAGGTTGCAGTTTCTGTTATGGTATGTGTTTCAGTTATATTACAACCAGAACTATCTGTAACAACAACATCATAAGTACCCGCTCCTAAACCAACAAAGTTTGGAGTATCTTGAGTTGATGTTCCACCATCAATACTATATTCAAATGGACCAACGCCATTGGTGGTGTTTATGGTAATACTCGCATCGTTGTTTCCGCTACAGGTTACTGGAGAATCATCTGTAATGCTAATTGTCATGCTACCAAGGTCCTCTACTGTTACGCTATTGGATTCTATATAACACCCATTTGCATCTACAACAACGAATGTATACTCACCTTCTTCATTGGGGACTTTGGTATATACATATGGTGCATCTGTGTCAGTCTCGGTAGGACCACCTGTTGTGGTATATCCAAATTCAAAAATATCTGTTGTTTGAAAATTACTTGCAGGAATATCACTAATGTCCGTATAAAGTTCAGTGCCATCTTTACTCCATATCGCATAGGTATATTCGGGATCTATGAAACCACCATTTGCCGTAAGTTGAACAGTTCCTGGGGTACAGCCTATATTTTGTGTTGTTACTGCAGCTAATGCAATATCTTCTACCGCTGTAACCGTAATATTTTGAGTGTCAGTACACCCATCTTGGGTAGTAACAATTACGGTATAATCATCAGGATTTAAATTGTTAAAGGTGTAATTATTGGTGGTCTGTGCTGTAACAAGATTTACACGTGTTCCTGTTCCATAAGGATGCGTAGTTCCATCATTAAACCTTAAGTCATAGCTATAATTAGCTCTTACATTTAAGGTTTGAATTGTTATCGTTCCTAAGACATAACAGTTTTCTGGTGTGGTAGATAAATTAACTGTAAAGTCCCGGTCTCTAATTCCTATTTCTTGCGATTGAAACTCACAAGAATTTGCAATTGGATTTCCTGAAGCATCTAATTGACGGATGTCCACTCTATAATTACCAGCTACATCAATATCAAAGCTATTGCCATTATTAGCACTAAAAGGTACTTGTATGCTATTGATATCTAAATTGATTAATTCAAAACCATATCCTGAACCTAAGTTAGTCACCGTAATATTTCCGTCCGTATCACAAAAAATATCGGTTGAAGTTGTGGTTACTGGTAAATCATTCTTAAAAGCACTAAAATAATAGCGACTAGAACATCCATTTAAATAGTTGATTACTAATCTATAATCTCCGGTATCTGTTAAGGTAAATGCATTTCCTGTTGCAACCGTAGAATAACAGCTATTTCCTTTATTTGGGCACGAAGGATCTGAAGAAGTACAACTAGAATTTAGTTCCTGCCATTCTAAACTTACAGCATCTGGAATGTTGACTTGTATGAGCTCCGTATCTGTAGAGCCACATAAGAAAATATTGGCTAAATATTCGCCATCTATAGAACATCTTAATATTTCTCCTTGAATATCATTTGTGATATCTGCATCACTATTTCTATCATTGAAAAAGTCAATGATTGGATTTGTTTGCGTTGTTCCAAAAAATTCTACCGTAATAATTTCTTGAAATCCTTTACAAGGATCTGCAACAATTTTATCTACAATATAGGTTCCCGGTTCTGTAACGGTTAACGTACTTAAATCTCCATCTGGGTTGCCATCATTTAAAACGGTATCTACTCCTAAATCTATGACATTATTTTCATTAACATCTCGGTACCAAATGTAATCATCAAAATTATCTCCGGCACTTAATAAGACGTCATCGCCACAAAGTTGTACCGTTCTAGAAAAGTCACAATCAGATAAATCATCTAATAAAAAGTTGGTAGCCCCAGGTGTTGTAAAACCACAAGCATCAAAATCTGTAACACTTGGATCATCACTAATTACATTATTATTGTCTATACCTTGATAGGTAGAATAGGCAACGTTTTCTATCTGATTCGTACAGGCATTGACAAAATCGAAGCAGTTTTCTGCTACTTTAACTTGCATACGAATAGATGCTTCGGGAGCCCCTTCTACCACTAAATTGTTTGGTATGGTAAAAACGATAGTTCGTGTAGCAGCGTCATAGACGTAAGTAACTCCTGGAGGTAAGTTTCCGGAGTTTGACAAAGCTGCTTCATCTAAAGTTACATTTTGAGGTAAAACATCACGAATGGTATAGCTTGTAGCATCATCATTCCCTATATTTTCAAAGGATAATATATACTTAAGGTTGTCTCCTAAATTTACTCCGGATCCCGTTAAATCTACAGTTTCTGATAAATTAGTGACCTTTTTTTCAAGAATAATTTCTGGTTCAATGATCTCTACACCAAAGGTTACAAGAAATGCTCCAAAGGCATCTCCTTGTGTTCGTAATCTAAGCGTTGCTGAGGTTTCATCATTTGCAATTACAGTATTTCCGTTATTACTTATTTGAAATATATCAGCATCGTACCCTAAAGTATTGGTACTCGCTATATTCCTTGTGGTAACATTTGAGCCATCAATGGTTATATTTGAATTAAAGAAATTTGTAGAACTATTAGCAGCATTTGAAAGGTTTGTAAATCCAGGTCTTAAGGGCGTTTCTATTTGAAAGGCATCTCCTGTAATACCTCTATCTCCTTCTACAACACTTGCTCCTAATCTAGCTTTTACGGTTCCAGAAGGAATGGTATTAAATCCGCTTACGGTTATATCCGCAGTAGAACTTCCGCGAACGCCAGCATACCCATCAAAAGTAGATATATATCTACCTGGTAATGTAGGGTTTTCATAGATAATTACTAAAGTCCAACCTCCTGCTCCTCCTACACTCACACCTCTTGTTGCTCTGATGTTTGCAACGGTATATTCACCCGTAGGATCTGCTAAAGCTTGTAGTTGATTTGTTACGTTTTTGTAACAAACATATGGTGAATCATTGAAATTGACATTGTCATAAATTACATCATCTTCTTCACCTACTGGATCTGCATTTGTATCTGCAACTATATCAATATAAGAACCTCCGGGTACTTTTAATTTTACCGTTGTAAAATCTAGTCTTCTGGAATCATTTGGTAATGATGAGTACCTTGTGCTTTTGACTTCACGTTCGTAATTTGCAGACCAATACAAACCAGCATAATAAATTTTTGAACAATCTGGTAAGGATAGTGATGAGCTGCTAGAACTAAATGTACTTGCATCAGTATCAATATCGATATATTCTCTGTGGAATCCGTTATTGTTTGAACCTCCGTTATATGGATCATTCGCCGTGTTGGAGTTATCTCTTCTATTTAGAATACTATTAGCTAAGAAGGTATAATCCCCTTTTATTTTCACGTATGAATTACCTCCATCTTGTAAACGGGGGCTAAAGGGAACTTCTACTTGGCTATAGCCAGCATTACAAATACTGAAAAAAGCTAGAAATAGAATAAAGTAGAATAATCTTTTTTGAAACAAAGTTTTCATTTGTTATTTAGTTTGGTATATAATTGATCAATACACGTTTAAATGGATTGAAATCTGCTTATAATCACGTTTTACACGTAACTAGAGGGTCTGCATAACAAATATGATATAAATTGATATGTTGATGAATTTATTGTTGTGGCTTGTTATTTTTATGTGGTGTACTGCATTTTATCGATGGTCTCCCTGATTTTAACCCACCTTCGGGCCGTAATTTTGGTGCTTTGAATTTTTAGGTCATTTGGCCATGACAAGTGTTGTTTTTTGAAAGTTAATATCACAGAAAAAGGCTTTCAGAATTAACCTGAAAGCCTTTATAAATTGTTGTTTTGTGTTGTTATGTGAGTAAGCCCGAACTTACTTTCATGATCCACATTTTTTGATCGTATGCATTATTTATTTTTGAATAATAAGACATTAAAGCATTGTTCCAAGAACCATGTTTCTTAAGGTAAACATATCGATAATTATTTTCTGGGTTGATAAAATAACTTGCATTCAGCCCTTTTGAATTTAAAAGCTTCACAAAATTATTAGCGTTTTTAGGACTGGCAAAAACATTGGCAATAATGTAATAACCCCCATCTACCCCATTCAAATTATATTTTTTATAGGCTGGCGTTCCCGTAGCTGCAACATTATCTTTCTCTATGACATTCTTTCTTAAATTAACACTATTGTATTTTGCCGATTTTTCTTTTAATCTAGTGGAGTTGTTTGCATAAGCCGTATCTGTATAATTAGCATTATCTACATTCATGATCCATAAATCGCCCGTATAATTCGCTTCTTTTTCATACTTGTAAGAGCTTAGTGCATTGTCCCAAGAATCTTCATGAATTAAGTACACATACTTTAAACCGTTGTTTTTATTTTCAAAATAATCTGCATTAATCCCTTTGGCTTTAAGTTCGTCTATAAACTTGTTCATGTAATGTTCGCTTTTATAAACATTAGCAACAACATAGTAACCATCATTTACGCCTTCTAGGTTTCTAAACTTTCTACTTTTAATATTATTCTTTTTAGCAATTTCTGTAAAAGCATCTTTGGTTTGCCCAGATTGTGCGGTACTCGTTTTAGGAGTCTTTATATAATCGGTCTTTGCAATTGCATCTGTAGTCTGGGTTTGCTTAGGCGTTTTTATGTTTCCATTTGTTGCACTCGTAGTATTTGAAGCGGTAGCATCTGTTACCGTGTTGCTTCCGTTTGTTCCCGCTGATCCTGTTGTTCCAGAAGTTCCGGTTGTTGTACCATTATTAGTAGTATCAACAGAATATTTAATGTTTTGTACGAAAGCATCTGTATCTTTCCCTTGAGAAGGATTAATTATACCATTTGGATTATTGTATTTGTCGGTACCGTCGGTCCGTACCGTAGGATCGGTTTCGGCATCGGTAGTATTTGAAGCTACTTGCGTAGCGTCTCTTTCTTTTAAGTTATTTAATAAGTAAAGTTGTTTTGCTTTTTCCTCTAAATCAGGATTTTCACCATTGGTTTCTCTACGTACCATACGCATTACCATATCAAAACGACGCTCTAAATCACTATTTCTGCTAGCTTCAATAGAATCTTGACGAAACATAAGTTCTGCCACAATTTCATCGTTTTCTGATAATGCTGCTTTTAATTTCTCTATTTCTTCATCTCTTGAAGTAAGAGATTCTACATCTTTTTTTAATTCCTCTATATCTGCGAACTCATCAGAATCTTCTAACAATACTCTATCTTCTGTAAGATTAGGAGTAATAGAATAGGCAAAAGATATTTCGTGAGTAAGGCCAAAATCATTAAAAGTATTAGATAGCCCCTTCTCCATCGTATAACCAATAGAGATTCTTTTATTTAAGTTAAAACCAATACCTGCGGCTGCACCATAGTAGCTATCATAGCCTGCTTGTGCCCAACCTAGTTTGGGTAAATCTAAGATTAAACTTCCGCCAAGAATAAAGTCTTTCCCGGCAACCTCATATTTTTCTCCACCTTTTTTTACGCGTAATAAAGGCATTAAACGCGCACCTTCTAAAACACCATCGCCAGAATCAAAAGGATAGGTATATTGTAAGTGACCAGAATATGTTTTAGCACCAAACTCAGTGACAGATTCATTGGTTTTAATATTATAATCAAATAAGTTTTCTGCAAATACTCCAAAGTCAAACCTACCATAAGAAAGGTTAAAACCGGGTTGAAAAGAAATTAAATTACTATTCTGCAACCCACTTAATAAAGGATCATCAGGATCTACGGTATTTCCTCTACTACTGTCATAGCCACTCCTATAATAAGAAAAGTTGGCTCCAAATGTAAAGTTACTTTTATCACTTAATTTAATTCCATATGCATAGTTTGCTAAAATACCATAGTTAGATATAGCTCCAGATTGTTGTGAATATAAGCTAAGACCTAAACCCGTTCTATCACTCATACGACCACTATAACTCAAGAAATAAGTTTGGTTGTTATCGTTAAAGGTAGCCGATTGATTTCTGTGTAATAAGTTGATATATGATTTATCCTCCCTAACTGTTGAAAATGTAGGATTCAGTAAGAATCTGTTGAATTTCAATAGGTTCTGAGAAGGTACATCATAAGTGATGAATGGATTGTCATCTTGAGCGCTCACCTTGGTAAGCGCTGCGATGAACAGAAACAGGTATATGATATATTTTTTAAGCATGTTGTGGTTAAAATGGTTTGTTGGTAAAACTTGGTTACTTAATAACGGTAATAGTACCTTGTTTTATTGTGTCGGAGCCTTTTTTAATCTTGTAATAGAACACCATATTTTGTGAGGTAAAGCCTGTAGAAGACTCTGGCCAGTTGTTCTGGTACTCAAAAACATTGTATACTTCTTCTCCTTTGTCATTATAGATAATCACATTAACATCGGCTTGGTATGAATAACTATTTGGTATTAACCATAGGTCATTGATGCCATCTCCATTTACTGTTATAACGTTCGGTATTTTAAATGTGTCTTTGTAGCTCACATTTACTTCTTTTATAATTACACAGTTCTCTACATAGGCTGTTAAGGTGTAGGTACCTTCTGCAGTTAAACTTATAGAAGCGCTGTTGCTAATACTTGTATTGTTAGCATCTCTCCATTCATAAGCAGTTCCTCCGCTTGCCGTAATGGTTTTAGATCCTCCTTCTGGGAATACAATGTTAAGAGGGCTGTCTAAAGTTACTAGAGACTCGTCTAACGGACTAATAGTAACTTCATTTGAAGGAATAGAACATCCGTTTCTAGTCACCATTAAACGGTAGGTACCGGCATCTGTTGTATTCAAGTCTAAAGAAGTTGTATCTATAATACTTCCATCTTTAGCCCAACCAAATGTGGCTCCAGTTAAATCTATGTTGGTACTTATGGTGATAAAATCTGTGCTGTTACAAGCTACTAAGCTGCTTGCCTCTATTGTAATTACTTCGTTACTTCTAAGGACTACAGGTAGGCTAGTAGAACTCATATTAAAAGATTCTATCGTAGCATCAATTTGGTATGATCCGTTTTCTGATATATCGGTTAAACTAATCATAGACGAAGTAGCTCCGCTAACAGCCGTGCCATCTTTCTTCCATTGGTAGCTCATAGAAGCCTTCAGATCGGTAGTAACGTCTGTTTTGGTGCCATTTGCTGCTACAGCATTTATCGTGGCTACATCCAGTACTATTTCGCTGTAGTCACAATCACTATAGGTCGTAGTATAATTTGCAATTAATTCAAAAGAACTTGGAGCAACAACATTTATCTTATTAGAATTTTGTGATGAAGGACATGCACCACCTTGTGAAACTGCCACATGATACGCTGCCTCTTCTGAAATTGTTAAGGTATTGGTGTTAGCACCACTAATCGCTGTATTGTTTTTATACCATTGGTATGTGGGAGATACGGCTGTTGATGTTACACTTAATGTTTTTGATTCACCAGGAAGGATGACCATTTCTAATGGTGTATTTTCTGTTACTGTAAATGCGCCAGTTTTAGAAATGGTTAACGCAGGAGTAATTTCTGCACAGATACCATCACCTTCTACCTTTACAGTATAGGCCCCTGCAAAATCAGGAGCATTAGTATCAAAAGCGTAGGTATAACTTCCTTGCGCTTTAGCTTGTACAACTGTACCATCTTTATACCAAGTATAAAAGATATCAGAATTTGCGATGGTTGCTTCCAATGCGCTAGCTGATTCGCCTTCACAATAAGAAGTTTTTGTTGGGGTGTTTATCGTTACGCCTAAAGCAGTACCCGTTTCTACCGTAATCATATTTGAAAGTGTACCGGCAGAACCAGAACAAACAGATCCATAATCGATCTCAACAGAATACATTCCACTTTCAGAAACAGTTAAAGATGGGCCGGTCTCAGAAAGTATCGTAGAACTCTTTCTCCATATATATTGATACGTTTCTGAATTGGGTACGTTATCAACAGCTATAACTGCGGTGCTACCATTGCAAATGGATATTGTACCATCTCCGATACTTCCGCTTCCATTTTCAGTTATTTGAATAGGGTTTTTATAATCAATATAGTACATGTTGTAGGCTTGAGTAGCCGGACTGTATAGTTCAGGACTCGTACTTTTTACTCTTAATTTGTATCCAGTGCCTCTCAACGTAAGTGGTATCACAAAACGTATGTCAAAATCTGTTATACTATTTTTATCTGTTACTGTTGTTAATGCCGTAGGGGAAGCAAAACTTCCAGTAGCATCTGATAACTCCAAAACAAAAGTGTTATCACTTAGTACACTAGGTGATGCACTCCATTTAAAATTCACATAATATTCATTAAAAGTAGATGATGCGCATACTGCTGTCCATGGGCTTCCGCCAGTTCCAAAATTTGGATTCGCAATTGCGGTAGGTTTGTTTAATGTTTGAGCCATTAGTCCTATACTGCACATTAAGAATGTGAAGAAAAAGAACGTTTTTTTTGAGTGTGTAGTAGGTCTGTTCATGTTGCTGCAACTTTAGGTTACTATTTGGGTCTGTAGCTTGCTTCTAGGAGTTTTTACCGTTAGTCGGATTTATGTACTTCCTATCCATATCTTACACAGCTACAGTAATTAACATCAAATATCTTATTAAATTGTTCCTAATTGTATTTAATGTTGTAGCGTTGATTAAAAGTGTTGTGAAACCCTATTATTGCATGGTCTGTATCTTTTATAGAGCGCAACAATTCCTTTTTTAGTAACTTTGTATTTCAAAAATTTTGCAATGAGCGATGATACAAAGTCTCTGAATTTTATAGAGCATATTATTGAGGATGATTTAGCCAATGGTTTTTCTAAAAACAAGCTTAGATTCCGTTTCCCACCAGAGCCTAACGGGTATTTACATATAGGCCATGCAAGTTCTATTTGTTTAAACTTTGGATTAGGATTGCGCTATAATGCTCCTGTAAACCTACGTTTTGATGATACTAACCCAGCAAAAGAGGAACAAGAGTATGTAGATGCTATTAAAAGAGATGTAGAATGGTTAGGATTTAACTGGGCAGAGGAAGTTTATGCTTCAGATTATTTTCAACAATTATATGACTGGGCAGTAACATTCATAAAAGATGGTAAAGCTTATGTAGACAGCCAAAGTGCTGCTCAAATTGCAGAGCAAAAAGGGACACCTACAGAACACGGGGTTGCTAGTCCTTATAGGGAAAGATCGGTAGCAGAAAACCTTTCTCTTTTTAACGAAATGAAAGAGGGTAAATTTGCGGAAGGAGAACATGTGTTGAGAGCTAAAATAGACATGACTTCTAGCAACATGCTTATGCGTGATCCTATTATGTACCGTATACTTCATAAGGCACACCATAGAACAAATACCGATTGGTGTATTTATCCAATGTATGATTGGACCCATGGAGAAAGTGATTATTTAGAACAAGTTTCTCACTCCTTTTGTACCTTGGAATTTGCAATGCATAGAGAGCTTTATGATTGGTTTTTAGACCAGGTTGTTGCTTCAGATAAGGTACGTCCTAAACAACGAGAATTTGCTAGAAGAAATTTTAGTCATACCGTTGTAAGTAAACGTAAATTATTGCAATTAGTTGAAGAGAAAGTAGTTACCTCTTGGGATGATCCACGTATGCCAACCATTTCAGGCTTACGCAGAAAAGGATATACGGCCGAAGCTATTCGTAATTTTTCCAATACAATAGGGATTGCTAAAAGAGAAAACGTAGTAGATGTGAGTCTCTTAGAATTCTCGATTCGGGAACATTTAAACAGAGTGTCTCCTAGGGTTATGGCTGTTTTAGATCCTTTAAAAGTGGTGATTACTAATTACCCTGAAGATCAAGAGGAATGGTTAGAAGCAGAAAATAACCAGGAAGATGAGAGTGCTGGATACCGAACGGTACCTTTTTCTAGAGAATTATATATTGAAAAAGAAGATTTCAGAGAAGAGGCAAATAAAAAGTTCTTTCGTTTGAAATTAGGAAATGAAGTTCGTCTAAAAAATGGGTATATCATTAAGGCTGAGTCTTGTACAAAAGATACCGATGGGAATATATTAGAAGTGCAATGTACATATGATCCCAAAAGTAGGAGTGGAAGTGGTACGGAAGAAAGTTTGCGTAAAGTAAAAGGTACATTGCACTGGGTTTCTATAAAACATGCTATTCCGGCAGAAGTGCGTTTGTACGATCGTCTTTTTACAGATGAAACTCCTGACCAACATAAAGACAAAGATTTTATGGAATTTATAAATCCAGATTCTTTAACAGTAATTACGGGATATTTAGAACCAAGTTTAAAAACAGCGCAACCAGAAGATTTTTTCCAATTTCAACGTTTGGGATATTTTAATGTAGATAAAGATTCTTCTGCTGAAAAATTAGTTTTTAATAAAACCGTTGGTCTAAGAGATACTTGGGCTAAAATGCAACAGAAATAAGAGTATAGTTTATTGTTATTGTTTATAAAATAATGATTGGTATAAACTATTAAAAATGACCTTCATAAATTGATTGTAGTGCATATAAAAAAACCATCAATACGATTTTACGTAATGATGGTTTTTTTGTTTTAAAACGTCTTTAAATAAGAATTTATGCCAATCAGTCTATTTTTAGAATCGGTTATAAGATTTTGAAATATAAATTAAAAAATCTATTGGTATTATCTATTGTTCTAATAACTATTGGTCATCCGTTTTTTTCTTAGCGGCAATTTCTTTCTTTTGCTTTTTCATGGTTTCACCAATCATATTGCTGGCAGTAAACGAAGCAACCATATTATTTAACATATCACTTCCTGCTTGCGGAGAATTTGGTAATAATATTAAATTACTATTAGTTTCTTCTCCTAAAGATTGTAGGGTATCATAATGCTGAGTTACAACAATTAGGGCAGAAGCTTCTTGAGAATTAATGCCAACTCTATTTAATACTTCAACAGATTCTTCCAACCCTCGAGCAATTTCTCTACGCTGATCTGCAATACCCATACCTTGTAATCTTTTAGATTCCGCTTCAGCTTTTGCTTTTTCCACAATAAGTATACGTGCGGCGTCACCTTCAAATTGAGCTGCAATTTTTTCTCTTTCAGAAGCGTTAATACGGTTCATTGCCTGTTTTACTTGTGAATCAGGATCAATATCTGTTACTAAAGTTTTGATAATATCATATCCGTAAACAGACATATATTGTTGCAATTCACCTTTAACTGCAATAGCAATATCATCTTTTTTAACAAAAACATCATCCAATTTCATCTTTGGAACTTCTGCTCTAACCACGTCAAAAACAAAAGACGTAATTTGTTCATGTGGATATTCTAATTGGTAAAAGGCATCATAAACTTGTTCACGTAATACAACGTATTGTACCGAAACTTTCAATTTGACAAATACGTCATCCAATGTTTTGGTTTCAATAATTACATCTAATTGCTGAATTTTTAAACCAACTCTAGCTACAATTTTATCTACTATCGGTAATTTCATTTGTAAACCGGATGTTCTAACGCTATGAAATTTTCCAAATCGTTCAATTATAGCAGCTGTTTGTTGTTTCACCGTAAAAAAGGATGAAAATAAAATCACTGCACCAAGAAATAGTAAGGGTATTAATAAGTAGCTCATACGTTTATTTTTATGTTGATTAATAGTTCTTTACAATATAGGTAGCAATTCTCTTACTTTTGTTACAATTAATTTATTTTAATTGATTAATTGCAGTTTTTATTCTCTGTAAGGTTTCTTCTTTTCCTATAAATTCTAAGATATCAAATAGGTGAGGACCCTTCATTTCACCTACGATGATGAGTCTTAAGGGCGGCATTACTTTTCCAAAAGATAATTCTTTGTCCCCGATCCATTTCTTGACAATTTCTTCTGTTTTTTCAGATGAAAATTCAGCTACAGATGCTAGTACATCGTGTACTTCAGACATAATACTGGAAGTATCTTCTTTCCATTGCTTTTTGCTGGCTTTCTCATCATAGGAACTAGGGCTAACAAACATATAATCAGATAGCTCCCAAAAATCTGCTACAAAAACAGCTCTTTCTTTTATTAACGAAACTACTTTTTTTATTTTGGAAATAGGTGCTTCTATTCCTTTTTCTTGAAGTATTGGAAGGTATAATTCTGCCAATTCGGCATCCTTTTTTTGTTGTAAATATTGTTGATTATACCATTTGGTCTTATCTGGATCAAATCTTGCTCCAGATTTATTTACACGTTCTAAGCTAAACAAGTTTGTTAGTTCTTCCAAGCTGAATATTTCTTGTTCTGTTCCTGGATTCCATCCTAACAAGGCAAGAAAATTTACTACAGTTTCAGAGAAATAACCTTCTTCTTTATACCCAACAGACTCGTTCCAATTTAAAGGAAAAACAGGGAAACCTAGCTTTTCGCCATCGCGCTTGCTAAGTTTTCCTTTACCAACAGGTTTCATGATCAAGGGTAAATGTGCAAATTCTGGTGCTTGCCATCCAAATGCCTCATATAATTGTTGGTGTAAAGCTAAAGACGGTAGCCATTCTTCACCCCGAATTACATGGGTAATTTCCATTAAATGGTCATCTACAATATTCGCCAAATGATAGGTGGGCATACCATCACTTTTGTATAAAACCTTGTCATCTAAGACGTTAGAATCAATGCTCATCTTACCTCTGATAATATCATTTAAGGCAATTTTTTCATCTGGTGCGGTTAAAAATCGAATTACATAGGCATCACCATTGGCAATTCTTTTTGTTACTTCTTCGGGCATTAAAGAAAGAGAATTATCTAGCTTTAATCTGTTATGCCAGTTATAGATAAACGTTTTTCCTTGTTCTTCGTGTTCTTTTCTATGAGTATCTAAGCTTTCTGAGCTATCAAAGGCGTAGTATGCTTTTCCTTTTTCCAGAAGAATTTTAACATATTCCTCGTAAAGGTGTTTTCTTTCGCTTTGTCTGTAGGGTCCAAATTTTCCTTCTTTTCCAGGGCCTTCATCAAAAGGGATATTACACCAGTTTAAGGCATCTATGATATATTGTTCTGCACCTTCTACATATCTATTTTGGTCAGTATCTTCAATTCTCAAAATAAATTCGCCATTGTTTTTCTTTGCAAAAAGATAATTAAACAATGCAGTTCTTACACCACCAATATGCAAGGGTCCTGTTGGGCTAGGAGCAAATCTTACACGAACTTTAGTACTCATATTTTTGTATTTGTTGTAAAGATAGTAAAAGGTAAAAATTAGAACTAATTGTTTAAATAACTTAGCTAGTAATTTAATTTTAAGCATCAGACAGTGAGCTGCTTACAATTAACATTGTTATGGTATTATTCTATTTTTGAATATTTACCTTTGTACTTAATTCAGGGCCAAGGTACTCAACTGGTTTTTTTTCGACTATCTTGGTATTAAAATCCTACAATTGACTGCATTAGATCAAATTAAGAACAATCTTAGAACCTTTGTAAAAAGCTATTATACTGCCCAGTTACTACAGGGCTTTATTCTGTTTCTTGCATTAGGTAGTCTTTTTTTGTTGTTGGTTTTAGGGTTTGAATATTTTTTATGGTTGGGTTCTAAGGTTCGGTTGGGTTTTCTTATAAGTATTTTCCTGGTTGAATTTTATTTACTTTATCGTTTTATTATTGTTCCTGTTATTTACTTATTTCAGCTTAAAAATGGTTTAACAGATAAGCAGGCTGCCAGAAGTATAGGAAAGCATTTCCCTGAAATTGATGATAGATTGTCTAATTTATTAGATTTAGAAGCAAATACTGAGCAATCAGAATTGCTTGTGGCTAGTATTCAGCAAAGGGCAGAGGAGTTAAAACCTTTTAACTTTTCTAAGGCTATAGATTTTAGTAAATCTTTTAGTTATATTAAATGGATAGCGATTCCGCTGATTGTTTTTTCGACTATTTATTTTTTTGGTGATATCAGATCATTTTTCCAAAGCTATGAACGTGTCATAAATTATGATTTGGCGTATGCAAAACCCGCTCCTTTTAATTTTGTATTATTAAATGAAGATTTACTTGCACTACAAAATGAATCCACATTAATTTCCGTTGAAACTACCGGAGAGTTGCAACCGGAAGCTATCGCAATTAATATGGCAGGGGAGGAGTATTTAATGAAAAATAATAATGGTGTTTTTCAGTATGAAGTCAAGTCGCCCAAGGAGTCCTTTACTTTTTATTTTAGTGCGAATGGGTTTACTTCAAATTCTTATAATTTTCAAGTTATAAATACCCCTACAATTTTAGATTTTATATTAGAATTGTCTTATCCAAATTATACGAATAAGAAGTCGGAAACGCTTTCCGGAGTAGGATCGGCTACGGTATTAGAAGGAACTAAGGTTTCTTGGAAAGTAGCTACAGCAGATACAGATCGGTTGTTGTTTAAAGATGCGGATACTATTCAAGATTTTATGGCTACTGCTACTGGTATATTTTCTTTGTCTAAAGATATTTATAAGTCATTGAAATATAGTATTTCTACTTCTAATATAAATATTTCTGATTATGAAAATTTAGAGTATTCCTTCAAGGTTATAAAAGATGAATTCCCAAAAATTTCGGTAGTAGAACGTAAGGATAGTCTTGTACCTAATAAGGCATATTATAGTGGTAATTTATCGGATGATTACAGGGTGTCTAGTTTAAAACTTTATTATTATAATATACTTTCACCTGATAGTATTATGAGTTTGGAACTTCTTAAGCCTAATAGTCCGGTTAGTTCTTTTTATTATACTTTTCCTTCCGGTATTAATATTGTATCAGATAATTCCTATGCATATTATTTTCAAGTCTCTGATAATGATCGAGTTAATGGTTCAAAGCATTCAAAATCGCAAACGTTTACAGCTACGGTTTTGGGTGATAATCAGTTGAAAAACAAAGAGTTAGAGTCTCAGCAAACTATTATTTCTTCTTTAGATAAGACAGTTGAAAAGTTAAAGAATCAGACTAAAGCCATGGAAGAGCTCTCTGGAAGTCAGAAAGAAAAATCTACTCTTAGTTTTAATGATAAATCTAAATTAAATTCTTTATTGCAGAAACAAGAGTTGCAGGAAAATCAAATGGAAAAGTTTTCTAAACAGCTTAAGGATAATCTAAGTAAGTCGAATAAAGATGATGGTTTAAATAAACTTTTGCAAGAGCGTTTGGAGCGTCAAGAATTGCAAGCCAAAAAAAATAAGGACTTAATAGAAAGTTTAAAGAGGGTTGCTGATAAGATTAATAAAGAAGATTTATCCAAACGTTTAGATGATTTAGCTAAAAACCAAAAAAGCGGGCAACGTAATCTGGAACAGTTATTAGAATTGACAAAGCGTTATTATGTAACTGAAGCTGCTTCACAGTTATCTAAGGATTTGGACGAATTATCAAGGAAGGAGATGGCATTAGCTAAATCTAAGCTGAATGATAATCGTTCGAAAGCAGATCAAGAAAAGATTAATGAGCTTTTTCGGTCGGCTTCTAAAAAACTAGAAGAACTTAAAAAAGATAATAATAATCTAAAAAAACCTATTTCTTTGGGTATTGAGAAATCGGATACGGATAGTTTAAATAAAGATTTAAATAAGATATCTGAACAATTAGATAAGGAAGTTAATGGTCAAAAATCATCATCTAGCAGTGCCAAGCAAAAATCTGCTGCTGAAAAAATTAAAGAATTATCGGACGCTTTATCGGAATCTTCATCTACATCTGGGGGTTCTAATGTGACTGAAGACGCAGAGGTTTTGCGTCAAATCTTAGATAATCTAGTCATTTTTACATTTAAGCAAGAGGCTATGATTGATGATTTAAGTGATAAGGATAATGCTTTTGCAAATACTTCCAAGGTAATTCTAAAACAGCAAGAACTAAAAACTTTATTTGAACATGTAGATGATAGCCTTTTTGCTTTATCGCTTCGTGTTCCTGAAATATCTGAAACTATTAATCAAGAAGTTACGGAGCTCTATTATAATTTGGATAACGTGGTAGAAAACCTTTCGGAATCTAGGATCTATCAAAGTGTTTCCTATCAAAAATATGTGTTGAATTCGGGTAATACCTTATCAGATCTTTTAGCTAATATTCTAGATAATATGGTGGAAAGTATGAAGTCTGGGAAAGGTGAGGGTTCTGGCGAAGATTTTCAATTGCCAGATATTATTAAAGGACAATCAGATCTCAATAAAAAAATGGGTCAGGCTGGTCAAGGAAAAGATTCAACTAAGGGTGAAAGTGGTTCATCTGGTGAAAATGGTCAGGAAGGTCAGCAGGGTAGTCAAGGCAAAAATGGTACTTCTGGTAAACAAGGTAAGGGAGGTAAAGATGGTGAATCTGGTTCTAATGGAAAAGATTCCGATGGGGGTACTTCTGGTTCTGGCGAAGGTGGTTCTAAAGGAAATGGTGAAGGAAATAGGGAAAGTGACGGCAAAGGTGATGGTAAAGGTGGCGCTATGGGGAATGGCAACACCGGTTTATCAGAAGACGCCTTAAAGGAAATATATCAAATCTATAAGGAGCAAGAGCTTTTAAAGAATAAACTAGAGCAGCAATTATCGAATATGATTAATATGGAAGATCGAAGTTTAGGTCAAAAATTAATCCGTCAAATGAATGACTTTCAAAACAGTTTATTGGAGAATGGGGTTACCAGAAGTACTATTGATAAAGCTACAATTATTCAGTATGAATTGATAAAATTGGAAGGTGCTGCTATGAAACAAGGGGAGAAAAAAGAACGAGAAAGTAATACTAATTCTAATTCGTTTACAAACCCCGTACTTACACAGCCTGCTATCTTTGATAATTACAAAAATCAAAACGAAATTTTAAATAGACAAGCACTACCTTTGCGGCAAAATTACCAGAATAGAATTAAAGAATATTTTCATACAAATGATTGAATTTAATTACGAGTTAGATTTTGAGTTAACTAAAGAACCCTATTATGCAGATTGGTTAACTAGGGTTATAGAATCTGAGGGTAAATCCTTGGGTACTTTAAGTTACATTTTCTGTGATGATGCTTATCTTTTAGATATTAATATGAAGTATCTTAATCATGACACCTATACAGATATTGTGACTTTTGATTATTGTGAGGGCGATACTATTTCGGGAGATTTATTTATTTCTATTGATAGAGTGTTAGAGAATGCTAAAGAATATAATGTAGATTTTTTAGAAGAATTACATAGAGTTATGTCTCATGGAGTTTTGCATTTAGCAGGCTATAAGGACAAAACAGATATGGATGCCGCGCTTATGCGTAAGAAAGAAGAGGAGAAAATTAAATTGTTCCACGTGGAACATTAAGGAAAATTATGTTTGATAAAGAGTACGATGTTATAGTTGTTGGTGCTGGCCACGCAGGATGTGAGGCCGCTGCTGCTGCTGCAAATATGGGTTCTAAAGTTTTATTGGTCACAATGAACCTTCAGAATATTGCGCAAATGTCTTGTAATCCGGCTATGGGCGGTATAGCAAAAGGACAAATTGTTCGTGAAATTGATGCCCTTGGCGGGTATAGTGGAATCATTTCTGATAAGTCCGCGATTCAATTTAAGATGTTAAACAAGTCAAAAGGCCCTGCTATGTGGAGTCCTAGAACTCAAAATGATCGTATGGTTTTTGCTGAGGAATGGCGATTGGCTTTGGAGAATACTCCAAATGTTGATTTCTATCAGGAGATGGTATCAGGTCTTTTAGTGGAAAATAATAGGGCAGTAGGGGTTACAACTTCTTTAGGAATCAAGATTAAATCCAAATCTGTTGTGCTTACTAATGGTACTTTCTTGAATGGTTTAATCCATATAGGGGATAAAAATTTTGGTGGTGGGAGAGCAGGTGAACGTGCTGCAACCGGAATAACCGAGCAATTATTGGGTTTAGGTTTTGATTCAGGTAGGATGAAAACAGGCACACCGCCAAGAGTTGATGGCAGGTCTTTAGATTATTCTAAGATGATTTTGCAGCCTGGAGATGCTATACCGGAGAAATTTAGTTACTCCCCAACCAAGGCTTTAGAGCATCAGAGAGATTGTCATATGACTCATACGAGTGAACTAGTTCACGATTTATTGCGTGAAGGTTTTGATAGGTCGCCAATGTTTAATGGCAGAATTAAAAGTTTAGGACCTCGATATTGCCCTTCAATCGAAGATAAAATTAATCGTTTTGCTGATAAAAATAGTCATCAGTTGTTTGTTGAGCCGGAAGGTTGGAGAACGGTTGAAGTCTATGTAAATGGTTTTTCTACATCTTTGCCGGAAGATGTTCAGTTTAAAGCATTGCGTTCTGTTGTCGGTTTTGAGAACGTAAAATTCTTTAGACCAGGATATGCAATCGAATATGATTACTTTCCGCCAACGCAATTAAAGCATACTTTAGAAACTAAATTGGTTTCTAATTTATACTTCGCAGGACAAATAAACGGTACTACTGGTTATGAGGAAGCAGCATCTCAAGGTCTTATGGCGGGTATAAATGCGCACCAAAAAATTAAGGAAAAAGAAGATTTTATCCTTAAAAGAGATGAGGCTTATATTGGAGTGTTAATTGATGATTTAATTACAAAAGGTACAGAAGAGCCATATCGTATGTTTACTTCTAGAGCAGAATATAGAACCTTATTGCGTCAAGATAATGCGGATTTGCGTTTGACTCCTCGAGGATTTGAAATAGGTTTGGCTCGTGAAGATCGATTGAGAAGAATGGAGGACAAGCTAGAAAAGTCTGAAAAATTTGTGCAGTTCTTTAAGGATACGAGTGTGCTTCCAGATCAAATTAATCCGATTTTTGAAAGTGTAAATTCGGCAGTTGTGGATCAATCCTTTAAAATGTTTAAAGCGTTTTCAAGGCCAAATGTTACCATGGACCATATGATGTCTATAGATACAGTATCTAATTTTGTGACTGAAAATAAATTGAATAGGGAGGTTTTAGAACAGACCGAAGTACAAGTAAAGTATTCTGGGTACATAGCTAAAGAAAAAAATAATGCAGATAAATTACATCGTTTAGAGAATGTGAAGATTCCTGCTAATTTTGATTATACTAAATTAAAGTCCCTTTCTACAGAAGCCAGACAGAAGTTAACAAAGATTCAACCGGTTTCTATTTCGCAAGCTTCTAGAATTAGCGGAGTTTCACCAAGTGATATTAGTGTGTTATTGGTCTTCTTGGGAAGGTAGCAATGTTGGTCATCACGTATCTTTTGAAAGCCTCTAAAATTTTAATTTAGAGGCTTTTCTTTTTAAGGTATGTGCTATATATTTCTATTCTGTTTTTTTCAAGGAGTATAATGCACTGTTTTATCTGTACTCAAAATAGGAGATTATGTAGTTTGATTGGTGCTTGAAATACAAGACGTATATTTTATTATGGTCTTAGATGTCTTAGTGAATTTCTTCTGCTCATTTGTCTTAATTATATGGTGTGAAATAATTTAGTGGTCTGTTAGTTTGAAATTTTATTGGAATAGATTGGGGGTAAAGTGTACTGTCTTTTGTTGACATTTTAATTTCAATCATTCTTTCTTTAGTTTGCATTGTATCTTGCTACTCGAAACTGAGTTTGTCTCATATTTGTTGTTTATTTTTTTGGATGGCTGTCGCAATATTCAAATTGTTCCACGTGGAACAATTTGAATACTTCTGTAATTCTGTGTTTAGTTCATGCGCTTTGTCTCTTAATTTAATTAAAGATGTTGTGCAAATAAATGTTGTGACCGTTCTGATATTTGTTGTAGGTGCTTCATATTGGAATAATTGTTGTGGCCCTTTTTAGGAATTTTTAATGGATACTAATATGAATAAGTTGTTTGCTGTCTTAATTACTTTCTTGGTTTTTTCATCGTGTGTTCCAATCCGGATTGCTCCAAGAATTGATGATTATAAAGTTTCTAAAGGAAAAAAATTTAAGCGGTCTTTATCAAAACGACAGATGTTTATTTTTGAAGATCCGAAAGAGGGAGGTGAGTTTTATAATTATGTAAATACAAAATTTCAGTTAAATGATTCTATCGTATATGACGACGTTCCTTTTCAATTGGAAGAGAAACAATTTTTCTTCTCAACTTATGAAATTGAGATTCAAGATAAATCTTTTCAGTTGGTGCCAATTGCTTTAGATGTTCTTTTAATAAATCTTTAGGCATGGAAGAAGTCAATCCTATTTTTTCAAATCCTGATGGGATATCTTGTACGGGCAATTATTATATTGCTATAGAAGTTTATAGTGATTTGGAAAAAGATTGTTTGATAGAAAATTCTTTTTCACGTACTTCAGTTTTGAAGTATCTTCGTCAACTTAAAGATGAATATTTAGCGACCCACAATTATAATGAAGTTTTATTTAAAAACTAAAGACTATTCTGTTAGTCAGGAAACCTTTGAATTATTTCTAGATCAGGAATTAGAGATGTTAGTTACAAAACCAGAACCGCAAGTTTTGGATTCGTATTATGACAGTGAAGTTTATATTTCTCATACCGACGCTAATGTTTCTTTGGTTGATAAAATCTATCAAAGGGTAAAAAAGATTAATCTCAAGAACAAACTTAAAGTTGTGGGTAAGCATGCAAAAGGAAAACGCCTTTTAGATGTTGGAGCAGGTACTGGAGATTTTTTGATTGTTGCAAAAGAAAAAGGTTGGAATGTAGTTGGAGTAGAGCCAAATAAAAAGGCGCGTCTTAAAGCTTCAGAAAAAGGCTTAGATCTAAAAATAGCATTGGAAGATTTCTCTAATGAAAAATTTGATGTTATTACACTTTGGCATGTTTTGGAACATGTACCCAATTTAACCGATCAAGTAACTAGATTATCTAAGTTGTTATCAGAAAATGGAATTTTAGTTATTGCTGTTCCTAATTATAAATCTTTCGATGCAAAATATTATAAAGAGCATTGGGCTGCTTTTGATGTGCCAAGACATCTTTGGCATTTTTCTAAATCGTCAATTACTAAACTATTTTCAAAAGAGAATTTAAAAGTCTCAAAAATCTATCCTATGGTGTTTGATGCATTTTATGTTTCCCTATTATCAGAAAAATATAAATCTGGTAAGCAAAACTTTTTTGGCGCGTTTTTGGTTGGGCTACGTTCAAATATGAAGGCTTGGAGAACTAAGGAGTATTCTTCTCTAATATATGTCTTAAAAAAGCCTAAAAAATCATTTTAAGCTCTTTTGAGAGGGTTTTTACCTTTGGGTCGAGTAAGTAGTTGTTTATTTTTCAAAATCAAGTCAGAGACTATTTAAAATTGACTGTTTTTAATCGAAACCCTTGATTGCTTTTAATTTTAAAATAGACAAAACTTATAGTTATTTTTTCAATGTTCATTTTTGAATTTCACGAAAATATTGAACTGAAAGTTTTGTCAATCTTGAAAATATTTTTTTTGCCCAATATTAATTTATTGAAGCCTTAGAGAGATTTTAAAAATAGTTTACTACCTATCATTTTTTTGTTTCATAATTTCCAAGGTAGTTTTATACAGATCGGTTTTCATAATTTTTGATTTTAACCACGCATAAAAACTTAATACAAACAAATCCTCTTTTTCTTCCCGTGAGGTCAGTAATGATTTTTTCACTTTCAACATAAATTCATTTTGATTGATCGTTTCTTTATGATAAAAATAATGGGTTGCTAAACTCAAGAATTCTAAAACTCTTTGTTCGTTGTTTTCCTTTAACCGTTTGCTATATTTTTTACGGAAACTTTTTATTCTAGATTCCACCAAATCCAAATGCTCCATTTCCATATAAAGCATTATTTCAGTTAGGTTCTTTTTCACCACCCAAATTTCTCCCCCTTTCTCTGCGTACCAAGTATCGCTATGCCGCGATTCTTTGAAAATTTGTAGCGCTTCTTTACATCTATTTTGCTGAAATAAAAGAACTACAGCCGTTAGTTTTAAATCCATGACATAAGCAATTTGCTGTTTGTGTTTTTCAAAATCAAATTGTTCTAAACACCTTAAGGCTCTTTCATACTTACCAGAGTAGTTTAAGTTTAAGACCAGCAACAAAGTGTATTGAGGTGTGAAACGTTGGTAGTAGCAATTGTTTTGTTTTTTCATTTCTGTCTCCATCCGCTCCAAGTACTTCCTGGACTGCTCAAAGTCTTTATTTCTGAAGTGCGAATTGGCGATGTAATACAATATTTGAATGTGATAGAATAAATGTTTTTCGGAGAGTTTCTGTTTGTGTTCTATTTCTTTATTTACTTTTTCTATGAATGGGAGTAGGGTGTAAAAATCACGGGTAATATGAGCTGCTTCGTTATTAATCGCTACAATTTTATATAAAGACCGATAACTTAAGCCATTTTCAATTGAAATATCAAACTGAGATAAAGTGCTTGCTATAGTTTGGGTAACATTCTTATTTTTTTCAATCAATTCACTTTTAATTGTTGCATAAAAGAGATTCAGATTTTCCTCTTGTTGAAATAACAGTTTGTTTGTTTTAAATTGTGCGATTAAGGCATCTAGGCTAACTTTTCTATCCAAATGCGCATATTGTATACGGGTGTAGTAAATCTCGTTTAAAATGCCATAGAGTTCATACTGCTTCGCTTTTATTTCTGCCTTTTTTACAACCTTTAAAGCCACCTTGTGCGCTTTTTGCTCAAAGAGTATTCTACTCGTAAGCAAAAGCTTAATAATTTCCATTTCTTCAGATTGTTCTCCTTCAAAACTTTTAGTCGCTATGAAATCTATTAAACCATCGAACAGGCGTTTGCTCAAAGCATGGTAAGCACCTTTAGACTTTTTACCGTAAAGGAGCACATCAATATGTTCAACATTAGGGTTCGTTGCCAGCATGTTGAATAAAGCCACGTTTTTAGTATCGTGTCTTTTATTCCTTTGGTGTAGCCGGGTAACAAAAGCTTTTTGCTCTTCGGTGGTTAATGTTGCTATTAATCCAGTAGTTACATTCATTATATCGTAAGGTATAAGTGAGATAAAGATAATAAATACAATGGTAATCTTATTTTTATCACAATTTATATCGTCAGTAATTACATTAAGTAGACTTTTGAAAATAGAGTAGGCTCCCCATCTTTGTACCGTTGAAACAAACTAAATCAACAAAATAATTAATCATCAAAAATCAATTAGTATGAATTACAATTTTAGTAACGATACCGGAGAAGAAAAGAACAAGAAAAAAATTCAGAAAGAATTTGATAACAAACCAACCCCTGCGTTTATAGGCGCTTCTTGGGTGGCACTAGTAGCAGGTATGCTTGCTTTCTGTGTAGGATTGTCCAATGCAGCCATGCTATTGAATGAAAAAGGGTATTATTTAACCATTTTATTGTTCGGATTGTTTTCTGCAGTATCCGTACAAAAAAATGTTCGAGACCGATTAGAAGGTACAGAGGTAACAGATATGTACTATGGAATAAGCTGGTTTGCTGCGTTAGCATCTATAACCTTACTGGTTATTGGTTTATGGAATGCCGATTTAGAACTGAGTGAAAAAGGATTTTACGGAATGTCATTCACCTTAAGTTTATTTGCAGCTATTGCAGTACAAAAAAACACACGTGATAAGAAGTATATCGAAAGTACAGAAGAGTTATAATTTCAAAAGAAGGAAGTACTCATAAGGTGCTTCCTTTTTTTGATGATTAGAAAAGGCAACTGCAGGCATGTAGTTGCCTTTTTTCGTAAAATAATTTATATTGTAGGCAATATGTGACGTATTTTAGGTTGATATTAATAATACGAGCGTGTATTGAACGTTTCATAAAAATGTTTTTACAAAGGGATTTGATTATTCTTATACCGGCGATAAAATGGGTAGCGAGCAAACATCTCCCGCTTTACCTTCAATATATATGTACTGGGAAGATCCTTTTTATGCCACTGTTAAAAAGGGAGTCTCAATAACAGGTAAAACAGCAGGGGCGCTTGGAGCAGGTAACATTGGAAATTTAACACCATGGAGAACCGGTAGCAATATAGAATTTGCAAAGGGTTGGTATCGCAATAAAGAAGGAATTTATAGAAAACTAAGTAGCCAAAAAGGATTAGGAGCAGGAGGTCATCAAGTAGGCACCAGAAATGCAATGAAAAGAGCTTCAAAGTTTAAAGCTGTTGGAAAAAAAATGTTGTGGGTAAGTGCAGTGATTAGCTTTTATGAAGTTACAGATGTTTTGGTTAATGACGATTCTAATAAATGGAATGTAACGACTAAGGCTAGTATTGATATAACCATGGGTTTAATTGGCTTTTATGGAGGACCTATAGGTTGGTTAGTGTCTGGAACTTATTTTATTCTGGATATTAGTGGAGCTTTTGGAGATTGGGGAAAACCTAGTGGCATTCGTTCTGACGGAGTCCCTTATAATTTTAATCAATTTGAGTATGATCATGAAATAGAATTTAATATAGAGTTTGTACAAGAAATACAGGAAAAAAAATTACTTGAAATGAGAAATGTCAAAATAGATAAGACAAGTGTCATTAAACCTAGAATTTTGTTACGTAAAAATTAGCCACTACAATGAATCAAGCATTAATTTTTATGATGATGACCATATGGTTATTTCCATTCACCATTTTTATGTTTTATAGAATTTTTTTAGAAAATAAAAAGGGCTTAACGGCTATGTATATTCTATCAATTATTCTTGTAATTCTGGGGTTAATAATGGTCATAGGATATAAAACACCAATGTTCTTATGTATGTTAGGGCCTTTATTTTTTTTCTCATTGTATGATATCGCTACAAGAATTTTTGTTGCTAGATATAATAGAAAACCGATTGATACAGGTTATAATTGGCAATCAGGAATATTTGCAGATCGGGTATATAATATTACGGTAACGACCTTAGGACTAATTTTGCCCATTTTAATATTTGCCTTATTGTACGATTTATTCAAGTAAAATTGTTCAACGAGGGTGGTGCCTTAAAAACCGCTTTAAAAACAAATTAGAATAATGAGTATTTTAAACCAGCATAAAAAAATATTTAGTCTAGTACAAGTTGAATTAGAAAAGTTTGGGTTTTCTGAATTTGTATATGAACCTCATTTCTATTCGTTAGATGCTACAAAAAAGTTTGGAGACTTAACATATAATTTAACTTTCCAACTCTTATCAAAAAGTATTTCTTTAGGTTACGTTTATGGATTTATATTAGTCAACCCTGTGAACAAAATACTTAAACAGTTTATACCAGATTTATCAGATAACAATGAGTTGATAACCTTAAAAAACCATATTAATGGCGGGAAACAGGAAGATTTTAAAAAGATAAATGAGCATTTGAAAACCCAAAAAACGGGAGATTATATAATGGCTATAATGGACCATATAAAAAAATAGACCTCCCGTTTTTCAATAAATACCCCACATTGGAAGCCATTAACCAAGAAATTATTAATAAAGTGCCGGAGGAGGATTATTTTGAATGGTTTCCTGGAGCCTCATTAAACAAAATAATAATAATAATGAAGCTTTGTAATAACCCTAAATATGAATCTTACAAATCAAAAAACATTAAAATTGGTTTGCAATTTGTAAAACAAAACCCCCAAATGTGGAAAACAAAATATGAAAGTTATATATCACTTATTAATTTTTTAGACAGTGGTTCATATTTGAAAATAATAGAAAAAGACAACCTGGGTTAAGTTCGTTTTTAGTTGCTCCTCGCTAGCGCGAGCGTCACGCTCGTGCCCGCAACAGTAAGCAGGGCAATATGAAAATAAAACAATAAAATAATAAAATAATAATCAAACGTAAAATACCCAGCCTATCGACAGTCCCCTCACGGGGACAATGATTAGCGTAGAGATTCCCCCGCTAGCGCGAGCGTCACGCTCGTGCCGTAAAAGAGTAAGCAAAGGAGTATAAATAATAAGAAAAAAGTAAAATGAGCAGAAAATACAAATTTAATAATCCCGCAGCAGCTTACTTTGTAAGTTTTGCTACTGTTTATTGGATAGATGTATTTACTAGACAAACTTATTTTAATGTATTAGAAGAGAGTATAAATTATTGTAGAAAAGAAAAAGGAATGGAGGTATTTGCTTATTGTTTTATGCCTAGTCATATTCACTTAATTTTTAGGTCAAATGAAGAAGATCCTTCTGGACTAATTAGAGATTTTAAAGGTTTTACAGCTAGAAAATTAATTAAAACAATTGAAGATAACCCACAAGAAAGTAGAAAAGAATGGTTGCTTAGGATGTTAGAAAGAGATGGTAAAAATAAAAGCAATGTATCTAAAATGCAATTTTGGCAGCAACATAATAAACCAATAGAATTATGGAGTACAAAAGTTATTCAACAAAAAATAGATTATATACACAACAACCCTGTGGAGTCTGGTTTTGTAACTAATCCTGTTGACTGGAAATATAGTAGTGCTAGAAATTACCAAGATGACCAAACCATTTTAAATATTGATATATGATTATTAGTAAAACTTTTAGTTTGTTTAACGGCACAAGCAACAATAAGTAACTAAAAAGTAAAACAGAAATGAGAAGAAAATTTAAATTGCAAAACCCAACAGCAGCTTACTATGTAAGTTTTGCAACCGTGTATTGGTTAGAGCTTCCTACCGGCAGTCATGTTTACGAGACTAGCTTATTTTACAATCTTGGATCAAGCTGTTGAGTATTGTAGAGCTGAAAAAGGCATGGGGGTGTTTGCTTAGTGTTTTATGCCGAGTCATGAGCATTTTGTTTTTAGGTCTGATAAAGACAACCCATCAGGCTTATTAAGAGATATTAAAGGATTTACCGCTAAAAAAATAATAAAAGCAATAGAAAAAAGCAGAAAAGAATAATCTCTTATGATAACGCTCCATTTTCTGGCATGACTTGGTTTGAAAAAAAATGGTTTTAATATTGGTAGAGAAGCGTTTATAAGCGAGCAAGAGTTAATTAAAACAGTTTTACATAAAATGCATAGACTCGAAACAAGTACATTGAGAGGTTCTGGTTCTACCATACAAGTAACTCAGGAAACAAAAGCAGGCAAATAAAATATTTAATCTTTTTGAATAATGGAAGAACAAAGAAAACAATGGCTAAATGCTGTAGAAGAATTTAGAAATGACAGTAATACCGTTATTAAATGTCCTAATTGCAAAAAAGGCATTCTTTTCTTTACAGATATTGCATTTGAAGAAAATGATAAAAATAAAGGAGGTGAGCGCATAATTGAGTGTGGAAACTGTGGGAAATTTGAAATTGTATTGTATCGTCAACCACCAGAAAACTGGTATCAAAATAATAATCTATGAGATTCTTACTCCAAATATTATCACCATTATCCAGTTGATTTACCAACCCTGCAAATGCAACACCCGTATAAGCTAAAGATTTATTGTAAAGTTATTAATTTAAATTTTATAAAATGTAATGGGAGTGTAATTGGATTTATTTGAATTATTTCATCGGTTTGGTATTAAAGAAAAAAAACTTCGTCGAGAAGGAAAAATTAACTAGTAATGATAATAAACAAAGTAATAATATGGAAAAAATGGAATTCTCCTTTTTTGATGGTGTAAAGTTATTCGAAAACCTTTTGTCATATGATGATTGGTTATCATCAATAGACTATTCTTTATGGAGTAAGTCATATGTGCAAATGAATAATAATAAACTATATATTATTAAGGAAAATGTAAAAGTAATATCAACTTTTAAATTCTTTAATTTAATAGATTTAGAAAAAATATTAAAGAAATACGAACTACAAATAAAAGAGGAAAATGGTATTTACTATTCATATACACCAATTCATAATTCAAGACAATTAGAGATTTCAGAAAATGATAATTTATTAGCTATTTATTCCATTGATGGCGAAAGAGCTCCAGAAAGTATATTCATTTATGGTGTTTTCAAAAAATGAACTCCCCGCTAGCGCGAGCGTCACGCACGTGGCCGCAACAATAAGTAACTAAAAATTAAACCAGAAATGAGTAGAAAATACAAATAGAACAAGGATTTATAAGCAATCTTGTAGATCTGAACTATAGTAGCGCTAGAAGTTACCAAGATGACCAAACCATTTTAAATATTAATATATGATTATTAGTAAAACTTTTAGTTTGTTTAACGGCACAAGCAAGATGCTTGCGCTAGCGGGGCAGAGGGTGCATTTTCTGTGAAAACTAAATTATCAGATTATGAATGGAAAGTAAATCCTCTTAGAAAAAATGCTAATAAAATAATTTAAAAGAACTTTGGATAAAAGCTTTTCAAAACACAGATGCTTCAAAAGGACTAACTAAGACACAGATTTTTAATAATATGAATGACGAATTAAAACAAAGTTTAAATCTTACAGGTTTAAATGCTCAATCAAAATTCACTGAACTAATTGATGATGTTAATTCTAACTTGTATAGTTTTATAAAATCTGAATAAATGAATTTTCACAAAAAAAAAGGAGATATCGAAAGTAATTAAGTATTCGAAAAATAATAACTTATATTTTTTAACTAATAAAAAGTTATTTTTCAACGAAAAATCATTTTCGATATTTGACACACCTGTTGATGGTTTTGAAATATTTAATAATAAGGTATATATAAATGACTGGAATGGCAACTATAAAATTTATAAAACTTCTGGAGAAGTTATTGAAAAAGGAGAAGAAAAAGCATTTTTCCATTCAAGCAATTCATATTTAGGGTATCAATATCTGAAAGAAGGGAATATTCAAGAAGCATTGATTGATAAAAATGAAGTAATTCTTAACTTGGATATTATAGATAAAAAAAACTCTATTAATTTTTCAAATAAAAACATTTACTGTTGTTTAACAAACAACGAAATCTACGCCTATACTCTTCCTAAAGCAAAATTGCAATGGAAATTTGAATTATCAACACTAAGTAAGTTTGAAGACAGAGATGGCAACTTACAAAATTATGAAGTTCATAAATTTATAGGTGCTTGGCAGAACTCTATATTAGTTGCGTGTTCCGGGCAATTGGTTTTAGATATTAATAGTAAAACAGGTGAACTAAATAGAAAATGGCAAGCATTGCCTGATTATGGAAGTTCTGCTTTTCAAGGGCGTTTGCAACATAAAATACCTTCTACTGATGGTTTTTAGCTAGATATTTCTAAATCGTACCTATACCACTTAGCAGGTGCTTTTTTAGTAACAATAGATTTAGTTACGGGCAAAGCAGATTATCAGTCATTAAAAAATGCTTTAGAAGAGCACGTTTTTTCTGGTTTTAGATGGAGTACTGGCTACGCAGAAGATGAAACTCACATTTATACTATAGCAGAAATGAACCGTTTAGAGTTAGGTTTAGACTATATACCGCAATGTATTGTTGCATTTAATAAAAAAACACTAAAAATAGATTGGCACTATAGGTTTGAAGGAGATTGGGTAAAAACGGATATTCCTCAACGATCTACTAACAAACTATATCAGCTTAGCGGAGATAACACCTTGTATATTTTTGAAAAAGAAGAAAAATCAGTCTAACAACAAAAAATCACCAGCAACAGTAAGCAGGGCAATATGAAAACAAAACAATAAAATAATAACCAAGCGTAAATTACCCCAGCCTAACGGCAGTCCCTTCAAGGGGACAATGGTTAGCGCAGATATTCCCCCTTGGAAGGGGGTGCCCGCAGGGCGGGGGATGTAAAAAGATGAAAAAAACCAAAATGTTGAAAATAAGCGCAAAAAAGTAAACTTAAACCTTATTTTTAAGGGAAATTAGACATGAACTATTATGAATATAAAACAATCAGAACAGGACAAAAACGGAGTATTTAAGGCTTTTGTTGAAAATCAAGAAGTTGGGCATTTGGAATATGCTTGGCTAGGTCCCAAAACCTTAAGTATTAATCATACCGAAGTGAATCCAGATTTTGGAGGGCAGGGTATAGGCAAAAAACTAGTTTTAGAAGCGGTGGCTTTTGCTCGGGAAAAAAATGGTAAAATAAAAGCATTATGCACTTACGCTAAAGCGGTGATTGATAAAAACCCAGATCTACAAGATATTCTAGCTTAAAGACTCCACTTAGAAAAATAGAATACCAGATATTAGCGCATTAAGGCTAACTTTTTGCAAATAATCCAAAACCTTTTCTATTTTTGCGACACACTTAAAAATAAAACATGAAAAAAATTGTAATGGCTTTAGCACTATTTAGTGTTTTTGCATGCCAAGAGAGTAAAATTGGTTTTGTTGATAATCAAAAGCTAATGGAAGAGTATCAAGAAAAAATTGACGTTGAAGCTAAATTCAAAGTTAAAATAGATGCTTTAACGCAACAGAGAGATAGTATTTCTCAAATGTTTCAGATGAAATTACAAGCTTTTCAGGCTAAAGCTCAAAAAATGCCACAAGCACAGGCACAAGAAGAGTACGGTCAATTACAACAAGAAGGTCAGTTTATGGGCCAGCAATTGCAAAAGCAAGAGCAAGAATTACAAGTACAAAGCCAAACAGAAATGGATAGTATTGTAAGTAAAGTAAAAAGAGAAGTTAAGGCTTACGGTAAAGATAACGGATATACGTTTATCTTAGGTGGTGGTGATGGTGGTAGTGTTCTTTACGGGGCAGAAGCACAAGAAGTTACGGCACCTATTGTAAAAGCATTAAATGATAAGTATAAAAACTAGTTCTCATTAGTACCTTATAAAAAAAGCCTCAACATATGTTGAGGCTTTTTTTATTGCAGTAAAAACAACAAAAACATGGCGGGAATAAAATAGACCGCGATAGTTTTTGCGCCTTCATAATCTTTTGCCATCCGCTGCCCAAATAGTAGCATCAAAAGTGATATACAAGAAAACAGTGCGCCGTAAAAGGCTAAACCTGTTTTGCTTTCTACTAGCAGTTGGTAAATACCTCCAATACATAAGAAGGCTGCAATCATCTCTGTGATTAATACAATACTTAAGAGTAGGGGAACACTATTTTTTAAAGGCGATTTTGAAAAATGTTCTTTTAGCCAACCTAGGTTTCCTTTCCAATCTAAGATTTTATCAACGCCGCTCTGCAGAAACGTGATGATTAGAAAAATTAGTAAAATTATTTCTGTGGCATTATTCATAAATGGTTTCATCATATAGTTGGTTTTAGGCTACGCCTGCTTTTTTATGTAATAAACGAGTTAATCGGATAGATAAGTCGGTGAAAATAATTTTAGCATTTCCATTCCGTTCAATATGATAAATGGCGCGCTCTAATTCTTCCGTGATTTCAATAATGTTATTTTCGTGAATAAAGGGGGCAAACTTACTAATGTCAAAACCATCTACATGTATTCTCATGTAAGCAAGCTCTCTTGCATTAAAATTAATTAGCATGGCTTGACGCATAATAGCAATACAGTACAAAATAAATTTTTTCTGAGTTTCTCTTCCTGTTTTTGCTAATTCTGCACTCCAAGAAATAAGATCATGAATGGCTGCTTTATTTCCCTTGGCTTTAAACGCACTTCGTACCCATTGAACAAACCATTTTTCAAAAACTAAATCTTCAGAATCATTATTCATGAGATCTAGCGCCTTATTGTAATTACCGTTAGCTTCATTAGCCAAACGTAAAGCCTGTTCTTGTGCAATACCAAGATCTATAAGGCCATTAGCAATAGCGTCCTCAGAAAGTGGCGGAAAATGTAGCACTTGGCAACGAGACCTTATGGTTTGTATAATCTGCTCTTCATCTTCCGCAATTAATATAAACACCGTTTTTTCAGGGGGCTCTTCTATAAGTTTTAAAAGCTTATTGGAGGCAGAAATATTCAGCTTATCGGCCATCCAGATAATGCAAATTTTATAGCCACCTTCGTAAGATTTCAAGGACAGCTTTTTTACAATTTCTTGGGCTTCATCAACACCAATTTGTCCTTGCTTTTTCTCAATATCAATGAGCCGGTACCAGTCAAACAAATTGCCATAGGGCTGCTCCTTTACAAAAAGCCTAAAATCTTGTATATAATTATCACTTACTGCATGACTTTTTACTTTATCGGAATTAGCCACAGGAAAAGCAAAATGTAAATCTGGATGTGTAAGGGTATTACATTTAATGTGGCAGGCTTGTTTTTCTTGGTCTGTTGCTTTTTCAGAAGTTTCACAAAGAACATGTTGCGCATAGGCAATGGCCATAGGTAGAGTACCACAGCCTTCTGGTCCAATAAATAGTTGGGCATGCGGAATTCTTCCTGCTTTTGCGCTAGATACCAAATGGTTTTTTATGTGTGATAGGCCTAAAATAGAATCGAATAACATGCGTCAAATATAAGGTATTTTGGCACAATCAATTCTAAATTATATGCTATGCTAATGCTTTAAAACTGAATTACATCGTTCTAGTAAAATTTATAAATTCCATAATGTATTTACGAAATCTTAGGTAATTTGTTAAATCAACGATAATTACGGCAATAGGATACTGCATGGAGCACATAAATTTTTACATTTGTTACTATTCAAACAACGAATTAACATGAAGACTGTAGATAATTTTAATTTCAAAGGAAAAAAAGCATTAGTAAGGGTAGATTTTAATGTACCATTTGATGGGGATTTAAAGGTAACCGATACCAGTAGAATTGAAGCTGCAAAACCAACTATTATAAAAATATTAGAAGATGGTGGTAGCGCAATTCTTATGAGCCATTTAGGAAGGCCAAAAGGACAGGTTAATCCTGATATGTCATTAAAACATATTTGCGATGAAGTTTCTAAAATAGTCGGTGTTAGTGTAAAGTTTGTTGAAGATTGTGTTGGCGAAAAGGCAGAAGCTGCTGCTGCTAATTTAAAAAGTGGTGAAGTGCTTTTATTAGAAAACCTTCGTTTTCATGCAGAAGAAGAAAAAGGAGATAAAGCATTTGCAGAACAACTATCTAAATTAGGAGATGTGTATGTAAATGATGCTTTTGGTACTGCGCATAGAGCACACGCTTCTACAACGGTAGTTGCTCAGTTTTTTCCTGAGAACAGATGTTTTGGATATTTGTTAGCAAAAGAAATTGAAGCTATTGATAAAGTAATGGCAACTGGCGAAAAACCAGTTTGTGCTATTTTGGGAGGGTCTAAAGTATCTTCTAAAATTACTATTATTGAAAATATTTTAGACAAAGTAGATCATTTAATCATTGGTGGTGGTATGACGTATACGTTCATAAAAGCACAAGGTGGTAAAGTAGGAGATTCTATTTGTGAGGATGATAAACAAGAATTAGCATTAGAAATTTTAAAGAAAGCGAAAGAAAAAGGAGTAGAAGTTCATATTCCTGTGGATGTTCTAGCAGCAGATGATTTTAGGAATGATGCAAATACAAAAGTGGTTCCTGTAACAGAAATTCCTGAGGGTTGGCAAGGTTTAGATGCTGGACCAAAAACCTTGGAAAACTTCAAAGAAGTAATTTTAAAATCTAAAACTATTTTATGGAATGGTCCTATTGGTGTTTTTGAAATGCCAACATTTGCAAAAGGAACCATTGCTATAGGTAATTATATTGCTGAAGCTACCGAAAATGGTGCTTTCTCTCTTGTAGGAGGCGGAGATTCTGTTGCTGCGGTGAAACAATTTGGCTTTGAGGACAAAGTTAGTTATGTGTCTACCGGTGGTGGTGCTATGTTAGAAAGTTTAGAGGGTAAAACGTTACCAGGTATTGCTGCAATACTATAATATTTAACATTTTATCGTTAAACAGACCTTTGTTAGAAAGGTTAAATTAGGAGTAAAAAATTTTATTTTTGTAAAAAAAAGACGATTTTCGTCCATTGCTTTCTAATAAAGGTCTTTTTATGATGTATAAACACAGTAAAATACTAACCCTTTTTTCTGTAGCGGTGTGCAGTACAGCGATGTATGCGCAAACTACACCAAAGGAGAATACTATCAGAATTATTGAAGCTAAAGATATTCCTTTAGACACTACAGTAAAAGTTCTGAAAAACACACAAAACAATGTCATTCAAGTAGCTCCCAATGGCACTATAGAACATCCTAATTTTATTGTTAAAAAGGATGAAAAATATAATCTTCTGGACAATCTTGAGTCTGCTAAATACGACAGTCTTTGGCTTAAAGAAATGGCAGATAATGCTTCTCTTTTTGATGAAATGTATGAAGAGGTTTCAACTCTAGAGGTAGATGAGAACTTTTTAGCTTCTGTAGATACAGAAACGCTTAAGCTTCGTTTAGAAAAACTAAATCAGAAAACGCCTTTTAATGTTGAGTACAACCCCTCTTTAGAGAGTGTAATTCAGTCATTCTTAAAAAGAAAAAGGGGCTTGATGGAACGTATGCTTACCCTGAGTCAGTTTTACTTTCCAATGTTTGAGCAAGAATTAGCGAGTTACAATATTCCATTAGAATTAAAATATTTGGCTATTGTAGAATCAGCATTAAACCCTAGAGCAAGATCTAGAGTAGGTGCTACGGGACTATGGCAATTTATGTACCCTACGGGTAAAATGTATGATCTTGATGTAAGTAGTTATGTTGATGATCGTAGTGATCCTATAAAAGCAACCAAAGCGGCTTGTGCTTACCTTTTAAAATTACATGATATTTATGACGACTGGGATCTTGCCTTAGCGGCTTATAATTCAGGTCCAGGAAATGTAAATAAAGCCATAAGAAGATCTGGTGGTCTTACGAACTATTGGAATATTAGAAATAATTTGCCTCGTGAAACTGCGGGTTATGTACCGGCCTTTCTAGCTACTATGTATTTGTTTGAATATGCGGATGAGCATGGACTGAAGCCTAAAAACGCGGAGCGTCCTTATTTTGAAACTGACACGATTCATGTAAAACGCTTAATTACGTTCCAACAGATTTCAGAATTAGTAGACGTTTCTATGGAAGAGCTAGAAGTTCTAAACCCTTCCTATAAACTAAATATTATTCCATACATAGATGGAGAAGATTATGCACTTCGCTTGCCTATTGCAGCCATTGGTAAATTTGTTGCTAATGAGGATGCTATTTATGCTCATGTAGAAGAGCAGTTAAAAGTTGAAGAAAAAGTATTGCCACAGTTGGTAGAAACAAAAAACCAAGTGCGGTATAAGGTGCGCAGTGGAGATTTTCTTGGTAAGATTGCAGAACGCCACGGTGTTCGAGTAAGTGATATTAAAAGATGGAACAACCTTAGGAGCAATAATTTAAAAATTGGTCAACGTCTTACGATCCATTCTAAAAAACCTGTAAGTGTAGCAAGTAGAAGTACTAAGACTACCACAAAAAGCGCTATTTCGGCAAGTACAAAAATACATACGGTACGCTCAGGCGATTCACTTTGGACAATCTCTAAAAAATATCCAGGTATTTCTGTTGATAATTTAAAGAAGTGGAATGGAATTAGTGGAAACAATTTAAAATTAGGCACGAAACTTGTGCTGTGTGATTGTCAACCCTAACGATTAACATTTCTATGAAAAAAATAGCAAGTATTTTAATCATTTCCTTACTCTTATTGTCTTGCAAAGATGATAAAAGTGTTAAGTATGTTCCAGAATCTATTGGAGCCATAAATTCACTTTCGGTAGTGATAGATAATGAGTTATGGCAAGGAGAAGTAGGTGATAAGGTACGTGAGTATTTTGCGGCACCGGTTGTAGGTCTTACATTAGAAGAACCTCTTTTTACCATTAACTACATGCCTCCATCCGTTTTCACGGGGAGCATACAGCATTCAAGATCGGTATTATATGTTACTAGAGACAGTACCAATAAAACATTAATAAAAACAGATGTATATGCGAAGCCTCAAAAGGTTGCAGTAATATCTGGTAAAAATGTTCAGGACATTAAAAAAGAGATTGATGCTAATGCAGGTAAAATTATCGAAGCCTTTAGAGGTTTAGAAATTACAGAGGCCCAAAAACGTTTTAGAAGGTCTCTTAATAGAGAAGGGGTATTGAAAGAAACCTTTAATGTGACTCTAGAAATCCCATCGGCTTATAAAGTAGGGAGACAAGAAGATAATTTTGTTTGGTATGATCGTCAAGTTCCTAAAGGTACTATGAACGTTATTATGTATGCTATGCCAGAAGATTATTTTAAAAACGATTCTACTTTGGTACGAGATATTCTTAGAATGCGCGATTCTATTGGGAGTGTTTATATTCCAGGTGAAGATATTCCAGGTAAAAAGAACCACATGGTTACCGAAAAGATATTTGCGCCACATGTATACCCAGCAGAGATTGCGGGTAAAAAAGCCGTAGAAGTCAGAGGTCTTTGGGAAATGAGTGATTATCCTATGGGTGGTCCTTACTTAATGTATATCATTAACGATAAAGAAAACAATAGGAAGTTGATAATAGAAGGCTTTACTTTTGCTCCGGCCTCTAGAAAAAGAGATAATATGTTTGAGTTAGAAGCAATTCTAAAAACAATTACCTTCCATAAATCATAAACTTTTTTAGTTTCAAAGAATAAGAAACCCCTATTGCTTTCGCAATAGGGGTTAATTTTTGTCGAAATTTTAATTATTGAAACGCAAAACCGGTAGACGCTCTAAATATGAACGCAAAAATTGCTACACCGATTAATGCAAAACAAAACCATGCATACATCTGCAAATAGTTTTTGATTAGGAAATTCCCCAAATTCCTAAAAGCTTCAAAATAAATTTCTTTAACGAGTAAAATATTCCTCATAATCCCCAAATTATAAATTAACAATACCGCAATATTGTATAATTCAGTACTTTAATAAATTTTAATGGCTGAAATGGGTATAAATCAGGTGTAGAGATTTCTAAGATTGCCTTCTATCTTTGAAGTGCAATTTTAATCGTTTAAATGGCTAATAGCTAAATTTTGGTGTTTTTAAACGGGATCTTACTATTCTCTATGAGTTATAATTATATACCATACAATAGGAGAGTAATAGCGCCTTTCTGCGAAATCATTTCTTAATTCAAGTTGTTTATATAGTAAAGTGTATTAAAGTGCGCTAATGGGCTTTAAATTGCATGTATAAAGTCTTTATAGGTAAAGTTTAGTGCAAAAAAAAGAGCAACTGTTGAGTTGCTCTTTTTCTAATTTTGATTAACAATTTATACCATAAATAATTTTTTAACTAGTACGATAATTCCGCTAATAAAATTGTTTCTGTAAACTTGAATTTCTTCTTGTTGAGAAGAGTGACTGATCTGTGCTTCCATAGTGTTAATAAGGTTGTTAAATTTATAAACTTGGGGTTTATAGTTGTTGTTCCGTAAATCTAATAAAAAACATTAGAATTTTAAATATAATTGTTGTGAAATTCTAAAAAAACGTTGGCAATCGTTTGTTTTTCAATGAAAGCGTGTGTTAAAGGCTCATCTCAGGAACATCACCTTCGATAATTAAGGTGCCTTCTGTCGCTGCACTAATTTCATCCACACTAACTCCTGGAGCGCGTTCTAAAAGTTTAAAACCGTTTTTGGTAACTTCTAATACGGCAAGGTTGGTTACAATTTTCTTTACACATCCTACGCCAGTCAGCGGTAAACTACATTGCTTTAATAATTTAGACTCCCCAGCTCTATTGGTGTGCATCATGGCTACAATAATATTTTCCGCAGAGGCAACAAGGTCCATAGCACCCCCCATTCCTTTGACCATTTTACCCGGAATCTTCCAATTGGCAATATCGCCCGCTTCAGAGACCTCCATAGCGCCCAAAATGGTTAAGTCTACATGTTTACCTCTAATCATACCAAAACTCGTAGCAGAGTCAAAGAATGACGCTCCTGGCAGGGTTGTAATGGTTTGTTTACCGGCATTTATGATATCTGCATCTTCTTCTCCTTCAAAAGGAAAAGGTCCCATCCCTAAAACACCATTTTCACTTTGGAATTCTACACTTATATCTTCGCGAACATAATTAGCCACTAGCGTAGGAATTCCTATTCCTAAGTTTACATAATATCCGTCTTTTACTTCTTTTGCGATACGTTTCGCTATACCTGTTTTGTCTAACATTTTTTTAATTTGAAAATTTGAAAAGGAATTAATTCTTTGTTCTTACGGTACGTTGTTCAATTCTTTTTTCATAATCTTTTCCTTGAAAAATACGCTGAACAAAAATTCCAGGCACATGTATTTCATTTGGATTTAACTCTCCTGCAGGAACAAGCTCTTCAACTTCTGCAACCGTAATTTTTGCAGCACCGCACATGACAGGATTAAAATTACGGGCAGTGCCTTTAAAAATTAAATTTCCTGCTTCGTCTCCTTTCCAAGCTTTTACAAAAGAAAAATCGGCTTTATAGGCTTCTTCTAAAACATACATCTTCCCATTAAATTCTCGAGTCTCTTTTCCTTCAGCCACTTCAGTACCATAACCTGCAGGGGTGTAAAATGCAGGAAATCCGGCTTGGGCTGCTCTACATTTCTCGGCTAGAGTTCCTTGTGGGGTTAATTCTACATCTAGTTCGCCACTCAGCATTTGCCGTTCAAATTCATCATTTTCACCTACGTACGAGGAGATCATTTTTTTTACTTGATGTTTTTGCAATAATAAGCCTAAGCCAAAATCATCTACTCCAGCATTGTTAGAAATGCAGGTAATATCTTTTACTTCTAAAGACACTAATTCCGCAATAGCATTTTCCGGTATTCCACACAAGCCAAAGCCGCCAAGCATAAAAGTCATTGTATCTTTTACACCTTCTAAAGCTTCATGAACATTAGAAACAGTTTTCTTAATCATTTTAATATAAATTGAGTTGCCTCTAAATTACTATTTTTTAAATGAAAAATGCCCTTAACTTTTTAGTAAAAGCTAAGGGCATTTTGAAATGGATTCTCTAAGATTAGAAATCTAAATCATCTAAATCATCTTCTTCAGGACTTGTACTATCCTTTTTATCGTCTTGAAATTTTGAACAATCTAATTCGATGCTCATACCTGACGGCTTTTTGAAATTTCCGTCGGATACATCTAATTCTTTATTGGCGTAATTTTTAACCATATACAGCCCCCAAATAGGTAGTGCCATTGAAGCTCCTTGACCATAAGCTGTTCTATTAAAGTGGGTAGCTCTTTCTTCACCGCCAACCCAAACACCGGTAACTAAGTTAGGTACCATACCCATAAACCAACCATCACTATTTTTTTGTGTGGTTCCTGTTTTACCAGCAATAGGATTAGTTAAGTTATAAGGGTATCCTGTAACTACTTCCTTGTAAACGGCATTGTTTTTTGCATAGCTGTGTCTCAATCTTCCTCCAGAACCAGATTGTACTACGCCTTGCATTAAATCTACCATAGCGTAGGCAACATCTTTACTCATAACGTCTCTAGTTTCTGGTACATATTCATAAAGAACCGTTCCGTTTTTATCTTCAATTCTGGTAACAAGAACTGGTTTTACATAGACACCTTCATTGGCAAAGGTCCCGAAAGCACCGACCATTTCGTATACATTTACATCTGCAGTACCTAAAGCGATCGAAGGAACTTCAAGAATATCTCTTGAGATTCCCATATTTTTAGCCATAGCCACGACAGGTTTTGGTCCTACTTTGTCCATCAATTGCGCAGTAACAGTATTTACAGATCCTGCCAAAGCCGTTTTAAGACTCATATTTTTTAATGAATACTTACCATCAGAGTTCTTAGGGCACCATGCTTCTTGGTTTCCATGTTTGCCTGCTTCAATACAATATTCATCATCGTATAAAGTTTCGCAAGGCGAAAGACGTAATTGATCAATGGCTGCAGCGTACACAAAAGGCTTAAAAGTAGACCCTGCTTGGCGCGCACCTTGAATTACATTATCATATTGAAAATGTTTATAATTTAGACCACCAACCCATGCTTTTACATGGCCTGTTTGTGGTTCCATAGACATCATCGCTGTTCGTAAGAATGATTTGTAATAACGGATAGAATCTAGAGGAGTCATAATGGTATCTTTCTCATTACCTTCACTATTCCAATCAAAAACTACCATAGGTGTAGGTTCCTTGAAGGAAGCTCTGATTTCTTTTTCAGACTTTCCTAACTTTTTCATCTTTCTCCAACGGTCTGAAACTTTCATACCGCGCTCCATAATACTATTTATCTCTTTGGTATTTATGTCTAAGAAAGGAGCTGTCTTATTACGTTCTGGTGTATTTTGATTGAAAAACTCCGCCTGTAAATTTTTCATATGCTCTTGCACAGCATCTTCTGCATTTTGTTGCATTCTAGAGTCAACGGTAGTATACACTTTTAATCCGTCTAAATATATGTTCCATTTATCTCTTTCTCCTTTTAATGCCGGTTTCGGGTTTTTAGAAATCCATTGATTTAAAAAACTTTGTAAGTGCATTCTAAAATAGGTACCCAAACCATCACTGTGCGATTCTGGAGAATAACGTAAACCTAATGGTAATTTCTGTAAAGAGTCTTTTACTTTATCTGAAATAAACTCATATTTTGCCATTTGAGCCAAAACAACATCACGTCTATTTTTGGTGCCTTCTGGGTTACGTTTAGGTCTCGGGTTGTATAAAGAAGAGTTCTTAAACATACCTACCAACATAGCAGATTCTGAGACATTTAAGTCTTTTGGTTCTTTCGTAAAATATATTTTTGCTGCAGAACGGATTCCATCAGCATTGTTACCAAAATCATAGATGTTAAAGTACATGGCTATGATTTCTTCTTTGGTGTATTGACGCTCTAAACGCGTAGCAATAACCCATTCTTTTATTTTCTGAGTGTAACGTCCCCATCCTCGAGAAGCTGTTCCTGTAAATAGTTGTTTTGCTAATTGTTGAGAGATAGTACTTGCCCCACCTTTAGAGCCCAAGTAAGCAAAGGCACGTAGCGTACCGCGAGCATCCACACCAGAATGCTCAAAATAACGAGCATCTTCTGTAGCGACCAAAGCATCTACCAAATTTTTTGGTAATTCTTCAAAAGGTATCGGCGTACGGTTATCATCTAGGTAATACTTTCCTAAGGTTTCCCCATCAGAAGAAATAATTTCTGTCGCTAAATTTGTTTGCGGATTTTCTAAACGTTCAAAAGTTGGTAATTCTCCGAACCAGTCCCACGATGCTGCTAGGAAAATTAAAACTACACTTAACAATCCAGTTAAGAATAGTATCCAGAACCATTTAATGAATTTAAAAAAATTGTTCTTTTGTTTTTTTTTGGGAGCCCTTGCCATTCCTTAATTATTGATGTTTTTCAATTTTATAACCGACATCTGTAATGCCTTCTAAATCTACGATTCCTTCTACTCGTCCATTCTTACGCATGGCATGAGCAATTTTTAAATTATATACGCCCTTGATAGGTAAAACAATGTTTTCTTTATACCAGAGCTTACTTTCCTTAATACTTCCAGAGCCTTTTCCCAGCCACTGCCCATCAGGGAGGGTCATTTCATATTCCAAGGTGTCTTTTACAGATGCACCATTAGGATATTCTAACTCTGCAATTAAAAAGATATTGCTGTAGGCATATTTTTCATCATTTCTTAAGTTGATAAAAATATCATAATGCGCTATCGAATCTAATTCTGTAATCTGAAATTCTTTGATATCATCTTTATCCCAACTCCCATTTGGTGTTGATTTATACTCAGAGCTTACGGTACTAGCATCACAGGAAACAAGAAGTACAAGACATAAAAAACAAAACAAATACTTAGCCATTGTCATTAGGTCTTTTTTTATTATTAGTTCTTCGCTTGTTATTTTTCTTTGGTCCTGTAGCCTCCTTACTAGGTGAATTCTGATTTTTCTGTTCACTAGGTTTACCTTCAGCATTTGCAGGTTTTGGCGGTCTAGGTTTTCTTGGTTTATTCCTATTTGGCTTAGGCTTTTGATTTGGATTCTGATTGTTTGCTGGCTTATTTTGCTTTCTTTCTGGCGTTGCAGTTTTAGTTGCATTCGCATTCGGTTGCTGTTTTCTAGCCGGATTACGTTTTTTGTTTCTGTTATTTTTAGGCTGCTTAGGTTTGTCAAAACGCGTTAAACTATCCTGCCCAACAACATTTTCAAAAACTTTTTCTTGTTCTTTTTCTACAGATTCCTCAATAGCATACTCCTCAAGACTAGCAACTTTCTCATTACGCTTGTTCTTCTCGAGCATCTCATTTACATGCTCTTTTGATAATGCATGCCAATTAGCCCAATCATCTTTATAACAGAACCAAAGAGTAGCCTTGAAGATATCTACTTTTTGACATAAGGCCACGCCTTTCTCTGTGATGATTTTGGTATCTGATGCAGGGAAATCTTTTAACGCATCTAAATAAACATCTAGTTCGTAATTTAAACAACATTTAAGTTTTCCGCATTGGCCTGCTAATTTTTGCGGATTTAGAGATAGTTGTTGGTATCGTGCAGCTGAAGTACTTACAGACCTGAAATCTGTAAGCCATGTAGAGCAACAAAGTTCGCGACCACAAGAGCCAATACCTCCTAAACGTTGTGCCTCTTGACGGTATCCAATTTGTCGCATTTCTATTCGAATACCAAATGCCTTGGCCATATCTTTTATCAACTGACGAAAATCTACACGCTCTTCTGCCGTATAATAAAAAGTAGCTTTAGACCCATCTCCTTGAAACTCTACATCAGAAAGTTTCATTTGCAGATTTAAAGCAATAGCTAATTCTCGAGAACGCTTCTGAATTTCTGCTTCGCGATCTCTACATTTTTGCCAAATATCGATATCTTTTTGAGAGGCTTTTCGGTATAATTTTGGTAATTCTTGATTGGTGTGGTCTTCATTTTTCTTTTTCATTTGAACTTTTACAAGTTCTCCTGTCAACGTAACCATACCAATATCATGGCCAGATTGTGCTTGAGTAGCTACAACATCACCAATTGAAAGAGATAAATTTTCTGAATTTCTAAAAAATTCTTTTCTGCTATTTTTAAATCGGACCTCGACACAATCAAATGGTTTTTCTCCATTTGGAAGTGACATATTTGAGAGCCAATCAAAAACTGTAAGTTTATTACAACCATCAGTTCCGCAAGTTCCATTATTCTTACAGCCTTTTGGTTGTCCGTCTTTACCAGTTGAACAACTGCTACAACCCATATTTTTTATATTGATTTCTTGAAAACCAGTAGTCTGCAAGAAAAAAGGTTCATACTAAAATTTAATAACCGTAAAGATAGTGATTTTTCGATGTGACGAAAATTTTAAAAAAGGAGAGCAGTAATAAATTTTTCAGAGGCTTTGAATTTAGAATTAAAAACCTCACCGTATTGACGGTGAGGTTTTTATCCTATGGTACTTAGAGTGCTAAAGTAATTTGTAGTCTTATTTTTTATATTTCAAAACTTCCGATCTACCCTTTTTAAATATTTTATTACTCACGGTTTTACCTTTGCGCAACGCTTTTTGCTCCTCAAAGGGTAGTGCGTGGATGTCTTTACACTCCGTAGAACAACACTGATCCATACCGGTCGCGCATTCTTCACATTGTATAAATAATAAGTGGCAGGCTTCGTTAGCACAGTTCACATGATTGTCACAAGGTTTACCGCATTGGTGGCAATTTGCAATAACATCATCGGTAATGCGTTCGCCTCTTCTATGGTCAAAAACAAAGTTTTTTCCCATAAATTTATTCTCTAACTTTTTATCTTGAACTTGCCGCGTATATTCAATAATTCCGCCTTCTAATTGATAAACTTGTTTAAAGCCTTTATGCTTGTAATAGGCACTTGCTTTTTCGCAGCGGATTCCGCCAGTGCAGTACATCACTAGCTTTTTATCTTCTTTATGATCTTTTAAATCGTTTTCAATAATATCTAAAGAATCTCTGAATGTATCTACATCTGGAGTAATGGCATTTTTAAAATGCCCAATCTCACTTTCATAATGATTACGCATATCTACCAAAACTGTATCCGGATCTTCAATAAGCTCATTAAATTTTTGAGCGTCAACATGTATCCCTTTTTTGGTTACATCAAACAAATTATCATCAAGACCATCTGCAACAATTTTGTCGCGGACCTTCACTTTTAACTTTAAAAACGATTTATTGTCTTGTTCGATAGCAATGTTAAGTCTAACATTTTCTAAAAAACTAATGCTATCTAAATGTTTTTTAAAGGTTTCAAAATTTTCTGCGGGTACAGATAATTGCGCATTTATGCCTTCAAAAGCAACATAAATTCTGCCTAAAACATCTAATTCATTCCATGTAATGAAAAGGTGATTTCTAAAAAGTTCTGGATTTTTAATATGCGCATATTGATAGAAAGAGATTGTAAGTCGTTCTTTATCAGCTTCTTCGATAAGAGCTTCTCGTTCTTTTGCGCTCAACGTATTGTACAGTTGCATGCTATACTAATTTTATGAGTTAAAGATTATTTAAAGAATGCAAATTTAAAGGTTTTGAAAAGTTATACCAAGGAATTATGCATCAAGTTCTTGTAGCTAAGTTTTGCGCTTAGAGCTAAAAACTAAAATGGCTTTGAAAATTTTCAAGACTACTACTAGATCACTGAAAAAATCTTTTTGATAGAAATTTATTGGAAATGTAGTGATCATCACTGCCCACTACAATAAAGTAATAGGATCTGTGAAAGCGTTCGCTAATGCTAAGGTGTGTGATTTCTAAAAAGGTTGCTTCTCAAATTGTTATATGCGAAAAGAATTGGTAATTTAGCCTTCCTTAATACAAAAAAAATGAGTTCGGAAAAAGAAGCAAAATTAAAGGCATTAAAACTAACCCTAGATAAACTTGACAAGACATACGGTAAAGGTGCCGTTATGAAAATGGGGGATAGTGTGGTTCAAGACGTTGAAGTTATTCCGTCTGGATCATTAGGATTAGATGTAGCTTTAGGTGTTGGAGGATATCCTAGAGGAAGAGTTATTGAAATATACGGACCAGAATCATCAGGTAAAACAACCTTAACATTACACGCTATAGCAGAAGCTCAAAAAAATGGTGGTATTGCAGCATTTATTGATGCAGAGCATGCTTTTGACCGTTTTTATGCAGCAAAATTAGGTGTAGATATTGATAATTTAATTATTTCACAACCAGATAACGGAGAGCAAGGGTTGGAAATTGCGGACAACTTAATTCGTTCTGGTGCTATCGATATTGTCGTAATAGATTCTGTTGCGGCATTGACGCCTAAAAGTGAAATTGAAGGTGAAATGGGAGATTCTAAAATGGGTCTTCATGCGCGTTTAATGTCACAAGCATTACGTAAGCTTACAGGTTCTATTAGTAAAACAAAATGTACCGTAATCTTTATCAACCAATTGCGTGAAAAAATTGGAGTTATGTTCGGGAATCCTGAAACAACTACTGGTGGTAACGCATTGAAATTTTATGCATCTGTACGTGTAGATATCAGAAGATCTACTCAAATAAAAGATACTGATGGTAATGTTCAAGGAAACAAGACAAGAGTAAAAATAGTTAAGAACAAAGTGGCTCCGCCTTTCCGTCAAACAGAATTTGATATTATGTATGGAGAAGGTATTTCTAAAGTAGGAGAGGTAATTGACTTGGGAGTGGAATATGAGATTATTAAGAAAAGCGGTTCTTGGTTTAGTTATGGCGATACCAAACTAGGACAAGGGCGTGATGCAGTTAAAAACTTACTGCAAGATAATCCTGAATTACAAGAGGAGCTCGACGCAAAAATTAGAGAAGCCATAAAAACTGTAAAAAGCTAAATAAAAAATCCCGATGTAAAATCGGGATTTTCCTTTTTTAAACGCAACCATTGACGAGCTCTAACATCTAATTGAAAAAATAAGTATGAGAAATCTGTTTGCGCTCTTCATGATGTTGTTGGCAGTACTAAGTTTTACTGGATGTAGCTTAGATGAAACTGAAAACTTCCGCTTTGTAGCACTTCCTATAGAAAGTGTAGAAATTCCAGAGTCTTTTGATTTAAACGAAACCTATGAGATTAAAGTAAGGTATCTGAGAACATCAGATTGTGCTTTTTTTGAAGGTTTTGATATTGTCAAAGAAGATACGACCATAAGAACTGTAGCAGCTATTGGCTCAATGTTAAGTGATTCTGATGATTGTAAAGAAGTTTTGGAGGAAGTAGAAACTTCGTTTAATTTTATTGTTTTATATCCAGACACCTATCTTTTTAAATTTTACACAGGAGAAGATGCAAATGGTGAAGCAGAGTATTTAGAAATAGAAGTGCCAGTGAACGAATAGCATTAAAGTTATCAACCTTAAACACATCACTCAATTTTGAGTCTAGAAGAACTCATTAACAACTGTAAAAAAGGCAATAGAAAGGCCCAAGAGCAATTATATCGAGATTACTCTCGGGTGTTGTTTGGGGTTTGTCTTAAGTATTCTCGCAATAAAACGGAGGCCGAGGATAATTTGCATGATAGTTTCATGGTTATTTATAATAAGATAGGCCAGTTTAAATTCAAGGGTTCTTTTGAGGGGTGGATAAAACGTATTACGGTAAATACAATCCTTCAGAAATACAGGAAAGAGACTAATCTTAGTCTTGTGCATGATAATATTGAGGAAGAAGAAGTGGAAGCGTCTAGCTTTTCTGAAATTAGCTTAGCCAGTTTGTTGCAATACATACAAGAATTGCCCAATAAATATAGGCTAACTTTTAATTTATATGTTCTAGACGGATATTCTCACGCAGAGATTAGTGAAATGTTAGGAACCTCATTAGGGACCTCAAAGTCTAACCTAGCGAGAGCTCGGATGATTTTAAAAGAAAAAATAGAAGCAGATATAAAACGAGAGGTTATACTATAATCGTCTTGTTCGTTCATCTGCCAATTTTGAAGATAATAAGTAAGAAATGAGTAAAAAGAATTTAGATGAATTGTTTCGTGAACAGTTCAGAGATTTTGATGAGGTTCCTGATGATAAAGTCTGGACCGCCATTGAAGCATCTCTTGATCAAAAGAAATCACGAAAATTAATTCCGGTATGGTGGTGGAAACTGGGAGGCATTGCTGCGGCATCATTATTTTTGCTGTATGTAATAAATCCGTTTTCAACTGAGATAGAAACACAACCTTCTGTTACAGATGTGGAGCATCCTGTTCAAGAACATTCTAAGGAGGCTATAGAAAAATCTAAACACCTAAATAGCGTAGAATCTTCGCATGTAAATATGGATGAAGAATTTGATGCCGATGCGGAAGAACAAGATAATTTTAACACAGCACCTTCTTATGTTGTTAATGAAATTGATAGCTTAAACAATGCCGCTACGAAGGAGAACAGTGCAGCAAAGACACAAACAGCATCTTTACATACTTACAATACAAAATTTACAGAAGCGAATAAGCAAGGGGAAACTACAACGTCTACTAGCATACAGTCCTCAGAATTAGCTTCAAATACTAAGAAGGGTTCAGAACCAGCTAGTAAAAGCTTAGAGGGGTTGGCTGATGGTCCTATTCATCATCATAATAATAATAAACCACTTGAAAATAATGATGGTTCAGGGAGCGCATTCAAGAATAAGGGAAATATTACGGAACTAGCTGTTAACGTGGAAGAGGATCAGTTAGATAAAAAGGAAGGAAAGAAGAAATCAATTTTTGATGAAATAGAAGATGATGAAGTACTTATAGCAGAACATAAAGCAAATAAATGGTCTGTGAGCCCTAGTATTGCTCCTGTTTATTTTAATGGATTAGGGGAAGGATCTCCAATACATTCCGCTTTTATTTCTAATTCTAAAACGGGTAATGTTAATTTAAGTTATGGCGTAGCTGTCGCTTATGAAGTAACAAAAAGATTAAAAGTAAGATCTGGGATTCATAAAGTAGATTATGGGTATAACACCAATCAAATTGAATTTAGTTCTTCTGTAAATGGTGCTGCAACGGTGCAAATAGCTAACATAGATTACAAAACAACTTCAAAAAATATTGTGGTTCAGAGCGAATTGAATCTTGATTCGAAAGCAGGATTTGTAGCAAATGATGCTACTGCGAAGTCTCCTAGTTTAAATGGCGACTTATCACAACAGTTTGGCTATTTAGAAGTGCCCTTGGAGTTAAACTATGCCTTATTGGACAAACGCTTTGGGATTGATGTAATCGGAGGTGTAAGCTCTTTATTTTTGTTGAATAATGATGTATTCTTAAATTCAGGAGATCAAACCACGGAAGTAGGGGAGGCAAACAATATCAATGACATTAATTTTAGTACAAATTTTGGATTCGGCTTTAATTATAAGCTTACACAAAAGCTTCTTTTTAACCTAGAACCTGTTTTCAAATATCAACTAAATACTTTCTCTAATACTGCGGGAGATTTTCAACCTTTCTCCGTGGGCGTATATAGTGGCGTGAGTTTTAGATTTTAGAAGCTTTATTTAATTCATTTAAAATAACCGTTCTAACTTCGTCTCGTAAACTTGCTTTATGGGCTTCGTCTAGGTTTTCGGTTTTAAAAAAATGATGCACGGTAACTTTACTCATTCCTGGTTTTCCTTTAGTGATGGTAAAAGGTAAACGGCTTTTGTTGTTATAAAAAGTCATTGGCACTACCGGAATCCTATGTGCAATTGCCATTTTAAAAGCACCATCCTTAAAACTATCTAAAACAATATGTTCCTCTGGCACACCGCCTTCTGGAAATATACAAATACTTAATCCTTGATTAAGTCGCTTTTGTGCCCTTCTATATACTGCCGTTCTACTCTTGCTGTCCCCACGATCTACCAAAATGCAGACACGCTTGTAGAAAAATCCAAATAAAGGAATTTTTACCAATTCTTTTTTACCTACAAACACAAAAGGATTAGGACTAACCTTAAGCATCATCATGATGTCTAACATACTCGTATGGTTAGCTACCAACATATAGCTTTTTCCTTTTACGAGCTTTTCTTCTCGCTTTATTCTAGGAATACAACCCATTCCATACAAAATAAAATTGGCCCAGATATTACGTGCTACCCAGAAAAACTGAGGATACCACTTTTCTGATGCTGATAACACTACCAATATAGGTAGAAAGATAAGGATGGGAATTGCTACTAGAATGTAGAACCAAATTTGGTATAGTACACTTCCTATTTTTTGCGAAAATGAAATCATAAATTCAAAAGTAACAATTTTACGAGGTTATACTATTTGTTTTATCTTTGCAGGATAATTTTTTACAAGAAATGGCGCGAATTTTAACAGGAATACAAAGTACAGGAACTCCACATTTAGGAAATATTTTAGGAGCAGTTATGCCAGCTATTGAAATGGCAAATGATCCAAAAAATGAATCTTTTCTATTTATTGCGGACATGCATTCTCTTACTCAGATAAAAAATGGGGAAGAATTAAGGTATAATACCTATGCAGTGGCTGCAACCTGGCTGGCTTTTGGTTTAGATATATCTAAAACGGTATTTTACAAACAAAGTGCTATTCCTCAAACAGCAGAACTATCATGGTATCTAAGCTGTTTCTTTCCGTACCAACGTTTAACCTTGGCACATTCTTTTAAAGATAAAGCAGATCGTTTAGATGATGTGAATGCTGGTTTATTTTCATATCCTATGCTAATGGCGGCAGATATTTTGTTGTATGATGCTAATATTGTTCCCGTAGGCAAAGATCAATTACAGCATATAGAAATGACGCGCGATGTTGCGTCTCGTTTCCATGCGCAAATGGGAGAAACTTTTGTATTGCCAGAAGGCAAAATTCAAGAAGAAACCATGTATATACCAGGTACAGATGGTGCTAAAATGAGTAAGAGTAAGGGAAATTTAATTAACATTTTTCAAACAGATAAAAAGTTGCGTAAGCAAATTATGGGAATTCAAACGGATAGTACGCCTATGGAAGACCCGAAAGATCCTGATGCGGATAATGTGTTTGCGCTGTATAAGATATTGGCTAGTGAAGAGCAAATTGCAGAAATGCGTGCCAATTACTTAAATGGAAATTATGGATATGGGCATGCAAAACAAGCCTTGTACGAGGTAATTATTGCTAAATTTGGTGAGGCTCGTGAGAAGTTTGATTATTACATGAATCATACCGATGAAATAGATAAAGCATTGGAAATTGGAGCAGAAAAAGCACGTAAAATAGCAAATGAAGTGTTAGGCCGTGTTAGAGAAAAGGTAGGGTACTAATATATTTTACGCTTTGTTACTCAAAATATGAAAACCGACTCATGAGTCGGTTTTTTGGTTTTGTAGAATTTCGAAAGGCTCCCATATTTCAGATTTTCGCATGTATTTTACCGATGAACAGCATTGTTTACTGCTCCAGGATAGACTTGTATTTAGAACACAGACTGCTTGGTTTGTAAATTATTGACCTTTGAATGTGATTTTTATACCTACGGTATGCTATTCAGTATAATTTTGTGCCAAATTGGTTAGTGCTTCCATTGCGTTTTCAGCATCTTTTACGGCTACAAAAATATGATCATGATAATAGGCGGCAATCACATTACAACTAATGTTGTGTTTTGCTAATTCATTTGCAAATAGTGCAGTTAATCCTACCGCTTCTAATGAGGAATGAATAGTTAATGTAATCCATGCAGCTTCATATTCATAACTGAGGTTTAATGCATCTGCTTTATTTTTGTCTATAATAATCGTGGTTCCTTCGGCTTCTTTGAACTCACATAAAATAGATGCGCTTGGAATTGCAGTTGCATCTTTTACACTTACGAACACATAAATACCTTCATTTAATTTGGGAGTCATTCCTTTTACAAGTGCTGAAATATTTTTAATACCTGACATATATATAGTTTTATTTTGCGACAGCCTTTAGGCCAACAATAGAGATAATTAGGGTAGAAATAAAGAATATTCTCCAGAAATTAGCAGGCTCTTTAAATACAAGTATTCCAATAAGTACCGTTCCTACGGCTCCTATTCCTGTCCAGACTGCATATGCAGTTCCTATAGGTAAACTGCGGATGCTATAAATAAGCAATAAGAAGCTAGTTGTAGCACAAATTATAAACCCTACGTACCACCAGTACATTTCTGCGCCAGTAGTGTCTTTTGTTTTTCCTAAACAGAAGGCAAAAGCTATTTCGAATAGGCCGGCTATGATTAGTAAAATCCAATTCATCGTATTTATTTTTTGTAAAATTCGATAGAATGATTGGGTTAATACTTAACATATGATAAAAAACGATTTATTTTAATGAGGCTCTGATTCTACTTAGACTAACTTGGGTGATTCCTAAATAAGAAGCTATATGGTTTAAGGGTACTCTTTTAATTAAATCTGGCTCATTACTAATTAGCTCTTGGTAGCGTTCCGTCGCTGTTCTCAATTGCCTTGATATAAGTCTTTCTTCTGTTTTGATAAGTTCTTGTTCTGCCAGAATTCTTCCCCAATTGGCAATAGCAATGTCTTTTTTGAATAGTAATTTAAGTGTGTGGCTATCTGCGCTGTAGACGGTACTTGGTTCTAAAAGTTCAATATTTTCATATCCTCTTTTGTTTTCTACGTAACTTTTCATAGAAAGGATGGGGTTGCCTTCTTTTCCGAACCAAAAAGTAATATCACCTGTCTCAAATTCTGAATATCCCCGGACAATTCCTTTTTTCATAAAATAAAGTTTAGGCTCTATTTTTTGAGCTCTTATTAAAATATGAGATTTAGGATAGGTCTCTTCTTCGAAAATAGCGACTAGTTGCTTTCTAGCAGGCTCTTGCAAGGGGTGTATTTGGTCTATTATTTCTTCTAATATCATGCGTGAATGCGTGGTATTTATATTTGTTGATGATTCGTCATTAGAGCGCTTCAAACAGTTTACCTGGTAAAGGTCGGATGACGCCTTTCATTTCCATGTTTAATAGGGTAGAAGAGGCTTTGAAAATAGGGATGTTGCAGGTTAAAGCGATGAGGTCTAATACTTGCTTGCCTTCTTTTAATAAATAACGGTGTATTGCTTGTTCTGTATCATCCAAATCAACAAATAACTGTTTTTGAACCGTTGTTGCTTTTTTATCTTTTAATTCCCAACCTAAATTATAGATTAGATCTGCTGCTGAGGTAAGCATTTGTGCTTTTTGTTGTTTAATAAGCGTATTGCAACCTGTACTATATTTATCACCTGCACGACCAGGGACAGCAAATACATCACGATTGTAACTGTGAGCAATATCTGCGGTTACTAGACTTCCACCTTTTTCGGCAGATTCTATAACGATAGTGGCTTCACTCATACCGGCTACAATTCTGTTTCTTTTTAAGAAATTTTCTCGCTCCGGATTACTTGTAGACCAAAACTCTGTATAAAAGCCACCATTTTTTTCTACATCAGGAATATATTTGGCATGTACTTTTGGGTAGATTTGATTTAGACCGTGTGCTAAACAGCCAATAGTTTGTAAGCCATGTTTCATAGCGGCTTTTTGAACACAAATATCTACACCATATGCAAAGCCACTTACAATTATAGGATTTAGAGGCGCTAAATCTTCTATAAGCTTTTCGCAAAATGAAGTGCCATAGCTTGTAATGTTTCTTGTTCCAACGATGCCTATGATTTTTCGATCGGCTAAATTTATTTTACCTTTTTCAAAAAGGAGAATGGGACTATCAATACAATGTTTTAGATAATTAGGGTAATTTTTCTCTTGGAAGTATATCGGGGTAATATTTTCGTTTTTTACAAATAGAAATTCAGCTTCCGCCTTTTCTTGGTGTATTTTTTCCCTTAAGTGCTTGATAGTGTGCGTGCCAATACCATCAATTTTTAATAAGTTTTGATTTTTTTCTTCAAAAACAGCATCAGGATTTCCACAATGTGAAATTAATTTTTTGGCTGTGACATCACCAATATTAGGAATTCGCTGTAATTTTAATAATGAAATTAGCTCACTATCAGTCATTTGTAATATGTATTTATAGCTTTACAAGGTACATCTTTTAAAATGTTAATAAAAAGTAATCTAGGGGGTTTTCTGCCGCTTGTTTTTTTGCAATCTTTGCCACGATGAGATTAGAACACCATATTGAGGAATTACTTTACAGGTATAATTGCGTTATAGTGCCTGAGTTTGGAGCATTTTTAAGTCAGACTAAATCTGCTTTTATTGATCAAGATACCCATACATTTTACCCACCGTCTAAGTTTATTTCATTTAATGAATTGCTTGCGTCTAACGATGGTTTGTTGGTTTCTTATGTTGCCGATATTGAAAAAGCAAGCTATGAAACCATGTTAACGGAGTTAGCAACGATTGGTAAAAATTGGAAAACTCAATTGCAAAGAGGTGAGCGTTTATTCTTAGGGAATATTGGTAAGCTTTGGTTAAATAAAGAAGGTAAGATTCAATTTGAACCTTTTGAAAAAGTAAACTTCTTAACGACCTCATTTGGTTTGTCTTCTTGTGTTTCTGGTAAAATTACTAGAGAAGTTCTTAAAGAAGAAGTTGTAAAATTAGAAGAAGAAATTCCGTTTATCATCACTCCAGAACAAAGAGCTAAACATTCTTTCAGACCTTATCTGAAATATGCTGCAGTTATATTCTTCGGAATATCTTTAGGATTATCTGGATTACGTTTTTATAAAGAAAATCAGAATATAGATCAGCTAGTGCAACAAGATGCTCAAAAGCAAGTATCTAAAAAAATAGAGGAAGCTACCTTCTTTGACGCTTCTCCATTAGAATTGCCTGTTGTAAACTTACATGCATCACTTAAAACTCCAATTGCAGCTACACAATACCATATTGTAGCGGGGGCATTTAAGGTAAAAGAGAATGCGGATAAGAAAATAGAACAGTTACAATCTAAAGGCTACAATGCAAATTATATTGGGGTAAACAAGTTTGGTTTTCATGTTGTTGCTTTTGATAGTTTTTCTGAAGCTAATGATGCCATCAATTATTTAAGAAAAATTAAGCAGACAGAATCTAGTGATGCTTGGTTGTTTCAAGAATAAAAATATTCTGTTTTTTAAGCCAATTTAAAGAACGTATCTTCGCCTAAAAAAATAAGATATGACGCCTAAGACTCCTCGTGAATCTAGAACAATTTTAACCGATTTGGTTTTGCCTAGCGAAACTAACCCTTTAAATAATCTGTTTGGTGGTGAATTATTGGCTAGAATGGATCGTGCCGCAAGTATCGCAGCAAGACGTCATAGCCGAAGAATTACAGTAACTGCATCTGTAAATCACGTAGCATTCAATCAATCTGTACCTGTTGGGAGTGTTGTAACTGTAGAGGCTGCTGTTTCAAGAGCGTTTAAGACGTCTATGGAGGTATATATAGATGTTTGGATGGAAGACCGTTTTACTGGAACTAAATCAAAGGCTAACGATGCCATTTATACCTTCGTTGCGGTAGATGATACAGGGAAGCCAACAGAGGTGCCGCAACTGCTTCCGGAAACGGACTTAGAAAAAGATCGTTTTGCAGCGGCATTACGAAGAAAACAACTAAGCTTAGTATTGGCGGGTAAGATGAAACCACATGATGCTACAGAACTCAAAGCATTATTTTTAGCCGATGAGACTAATAAATAACATAAAAAAACCTCACTTGCTGAGGTTTTTTTATGTCTTGTTTTTAAAGCTTATAAATCCATTCTTCGGGGTTAAGCCTTGAAGTATCTTGATACAAATAAAATTTCAATAACGTTTGATTATTGCTAGTATTTGTGAAAACTTCGCCAAGCTCAGCTTTTGCTTTTATATGATCTCCTTTTGTAACATAGACAGAAGATAAGTTGTAATAAGTACTTATGTAGTTACCGTGCTTCATTTGCACTCCTTTATTACCACCAGGCACACTAATTACAGCAATAACTTCTCCTTCAAAAATTGCACGCGCTTTAGCGCCCTGATCAGTAGCGATGATGACACCATTGTTTTGGTGTTTTATTCCTGGGTATACCGCATCATTATAGACCCCAAATCCAATGCTTTTTATTCCTTTTTCTACGGGCCAAATAAGTTTTCCTTTATTCGAAGAGAAATTATTAGCAATGACAGTAGCTTCAGGCGTCAAAACAAATTTGTCTGATTTGGTTGTGTTTCCTGCTTTCTTATTAGAACTTACAATGGCGCTCTTTATCAAGCCCTCTATTTGTTTATCTATCTTACGAGCTTCTTTTTCTTTCTGTTTAATCGTAGCCGTATACTTGCTTTCGTTTTTTCGGATGGTACTCAAAAGTGTATTTTGAGTTTTCTTTTCTACTTCCAATTCTTTTTTTGCAGCAGTATTTTCTGCAATTAAAAGATCTTTTGTTTTGCGCTGAGCAATAAGTGTTTCATTCAAAGAATTAAGCTCATCTGTTTTTGAAAGAATCTGCTCTCCTTGTTCTTTTCTGTATTTGGTGTATTGCTTCATGTACTGAAGCCGTTTAAAGCCCTGGAAGAAACTTTCTGACGAAAGTAAGAACATTAGTCTACTCTGTTTAGATTTGTTCTGATAGGACTTCTGAATCATCAAAGCGTAGTCCTCCTTTAGTGTTGTGAGCTCATTCTTTAATTTAGATATATTTCTGACGTTTGCATTTAATTGTCGGTTTAGGAGATTGGATTGCTCATTGGTTACTCTTATCAATTGTTGGCGTACAGATATTTTCTTATCTAAGGCATTCATTTGATCTAAAACATTTCCTTTTTCCTTCTTTTCGGCATAGAGAAGTCGGTTTATTTCTCGGATTTCATTTTGAAGCCTTTCACGCTTGGCTTCTAAATTCTTCTGTTCTGTGGTCTGAGAATAACTTGCCTGTAGGCCACATAGTAAGAGCGCTATGAAAACAAAAAAGTGTGGATATGTTTTAATTGAACTCATAATTAATCTAAGGTAATCTCTTTAAAACCGTTTGGTATATCGTAAGGGAATTTTAAATTACGATCAAACTCAATATTCTTATATTCAATTTCGATTAGGCTTTCATTACCATCCATTGCAGCAGAAATGACAATTTCATTGGGGATTATTTTTTTGTCAATCTCTTGGTAATTGGTGTAATTTATTTGCAGTAAACGTTGCTCTTTTGGTTGTGAGATTTGCTCTTTGCTAACTCTAAAATATTTTGGTTCTATTTGAAACAAGATTTTATATAACTCTAATGCTTTTTTAGGTTGTAGTTGGTAATTTTCATTAGCCACATTTACATCATATTTAGCATCGCGTAAATCCAAAATAGCTTGGCCTAAAAGTAAACTCTGTACTTTTTCAAAATCTAATTCGGTACCCAATAATTTGCTTAAGTAAGAGAAGTCACCGTCAAAATAGGAATTATCAAGCTTGTTATAAAAAGAAACTCTTTTTGGGGTGATGTACGCCTTTACAATACCTAAAGTTGCACTAATCCAAATAGCCTTGTCTTTTTCCATACGAAGACTAACACTGAATCCCTGTGACGCATTCTTGTCTTCGTAATCTATTTTCATTTTACCCGAAATTGTTTTAAAATCTAACGCATTGGCATAATGCGCCTTAATGATTGCTTTTGAGCTTAAACTTTCATCAATGGCACCTCCTGTTACTATTTTTGTTGATTTACATGAAACTACAACAAGTATTGAAATACTAAATATTATTTTTTTTAACACGTTTGTTTTGTTTTAAAATCCGGGTTTAATTTTTCTGAGATACATGTTTGCCTTAACCGTATTGTTAATACCTTTATAGGAAACAGAGAGCTCTTTATTTATTTTGTTAGATAAGCTGATGTCATCTAGCATATAATCTAGTGATTCTTCCAATACAGCAATAGCCTCTTTATACCTTTTTTTATGGTTTAATGCTAAGCCTCTGGCGTAATAGAAATAAGGTTGTGCAGGGTAATTTTGCAATGCTTCTTTAGAGATGGTATCTAGAATGATATAATTTTTACTTCGTATTAAATTAGAAATATAATTTTTATAATGCTCAATAGATCCACTTTCTGTGTTTCTAGTATTAGTAGAAACGGTAGTACTATAACTGTAGGTTTCGCTGTTTTCTTCTTGAACCTTTATACCTGCTTTAATTTTAGAATATAGGTGTTCAGTGAATTTTGATGACTCTAGAGAATTTAAAACCGTAAGAGCGCTTTTGTAAATTTCCATTTGGTAATACACGAGCGCTAAATTTTTCTTGAGGGTGAGATTGTCAAATGGTATTTGAGATTCTACCGAATTGATACCGTCACTTCTCAATTGTAATATGCGCATTAAATTTTGTAAATACCAATAGTTTTCTGGATCACCATTTAAGGCGTTAATGGCGTGCTCTTGAGCGAAGTTTAGCTGTTTTGTTTCACGAAATACTTGCGCAAGTTCATGATCTACAGCTGCAGCTTTAGGATCTAGATTTTTACAATCTAAGAATAGATGTATGGCTTTGTCATAATTTTCAATGCCTTTTTGCTTTAGGCCTTCAAAGAATTTTTCTTGAAAATCATCGGAGTATTCTTCAAGGAATAGCTCAGCGTTTTCCTCTACGCTATCTATTGGTTTTTGCGCAATACTTAGGTTCGAGATCATTAAAATCCCTATAAAACTATAAGTAAGCAAAAACTTTCTTTTCATATATTTTAGTACAAGCTAGCCTTCCGTGTTCAAGAGAAGGCTAGTGTTGTTTATTTTTAATCTGATTATTCTAATACCGAATAATCACCAATACTTATCGATTCAAAATCACCATTAAAGACTACATGATTTCCTATCATAGCATTGTCTAAGTTAGCATTTGAAATTCTAGTATTGGTCTGTATTAAGCTATTCTTAACAGTTGAATTTTCAATAACCGTATTGTTACCAATAGAAACAAACGGACCAACAGTAGTATTTTTTAGCACTACATTTTCGCCTATAAAGCAGGGTGCTATGATATTTGCATTTTCTAAAGTGGCAGAAGTAGCAACTAGTGGTTCGCCATCTTTTTCAAGAAAACCTAGCATACGTTGGTTGGTTTCTATCGTTACAGCTTTATTTCCACAATCCATCCATTCTGTTACCGTCCCTGTTTTAAATACCTTGCCATCAACCATCATACGCTTAATGCCATCATTAATTTGGTATTCACCACCATTAATGATATTGTGATCTAAAACATACTGCAATTCGTTTTTAAGAACGGCTACATCCTTAAAGTAATAAATTCCAATAACCGCTTGGTCACTTACAAAGGTCTCTGGTTTTTCAACCAATTCTACGATTTCGTCTTTATCATTAAGATTAACTACACCATAGGCAGACGGATTATCTACTCTTTTGGTCCAAATAACACTATCGGCTTCTTTGTCTAAATCAAAATCTGCACGGATGAGTGTATCTGCATAAGCAATTACAGCGGGTCCACTTAATGAATGTTCTGCACACATAATAGCATGACCTGTACCCTTTGGGTCTAATTGACGGTAAATAGTTGGTTTAGCACCTAATTCTACAGCCAATGCTTTTAAACTTTCTACAACATCATCGCCAAAGAAAGCAGGATCTCCTAGAATAAAAGCAATTTCTTCTATGGGCTGATTTAAAACACCAACAATGTCAGACACTAAACGGTGTACAATTGGTTTTCCGGCTACCGGAATTAATGGTTTTGGAACTGTTAAACTATGTGGTCTTAGTCGTGATCCACGACCAGCCATGGGAACAATAATTTTCATAATCCTATTTTAAATCCTTCTAGGTAAAAGAATTTTATTTTTTTAGTTAATATTTTATTTACGTAATACTTAAAGTGATAACGGGTGCTTCGTCTAAATATTCTACCGTACGTAACGGCTTATTTTACGCCAGTACTTCCAAACCCGCCTTCACCACGCTTGGTTTCAGATAATTCTTCAGCGAGTTTCCATGTGGCACGCTCATGCTTAGCAATAACTAATTGTGCAATACGCTCTCCATTTTCTACAGTAAAAACTTCATTGGAAAGATTAACGAGTATGACACCTATTTCACCTCTATAATCGGCATCAATGGTTCCGGGAGCGTTTAAAACAGTTACTCCTTTTTTTGCAGCCAAACCACTTCGTGGTCTAACTTGAGCTTCATAACCAACAGGAAGTTCTATAAATAATCCTGTTTTTACAATTATACGTTCTAAAGGCGCAATGGTAATCGCTTCAGGTATAAAAGCACGAAGGTCCATACCGGCAGAAGCCCCAGTTTCATAATGTGGCAACTCGTGATTAGATTTGTTAAGTATTTTTATTTCCATTTTAAATATTTGGATGTAATTATTTTTTAAAGCTATTTTTTGCTTGAAATTATTTGTCTAATCTTTTCATGCTCCAATTTATATACCAAACCAAGAAAAATTAGGAGTAAAATTATTCCAATAATTAAATTTTGGTCAAAGATATAAAATGATACAATAGACAGAAGGATAGATAGCCCAAGATAAAATAGAATTTTTCGCATATTATATGGAATTGGATAATGTTTTTTTCCAATCCAATAAGACAAGACCATCATGGTGCCATAGGCCATTACAGTTGCCAGTGCCGATGCCATATAGCCCCAATAAGGAATAGCTATAAAATTTATGAGTAGGGTAATGATAGCGCCTATTACGGATATAAAAGCCCCATAGCGGGTTTTGTCCGTTACCTTATACCAAACCGATAAATTGTGATAAATGCCTAAAAAGAAACTGGCTAGAATTAATAGTGGCACAGCAGGCATTGCTTCCCAATAGGCCTCATTTTGTACAATAAGTACCTTTAATACGTCTGCAAATACGATTACGCCAAGTAAGATTATACTTCCTAATATTACAAAATAGTTGGTGATTTGTGCATATGCTTTTTGTGGGTTTTCAGAATTTGAATGGCTAAAGAAGAAAGGTTCTATACCCAATCTAAAACCTGTGGCAAATAGTGTCATGAAAACAGCTAGTTTGTAACATGCAGAATATTTACCTACTTCTGATGCGGCAATGTTTTCTGGTAGTAATTTTTCTAATAAAATACGATCAAAAACTTCATTAACGGTAAATGCAATTCCGGCAATTAGTATTGGCCAAGCGTATTTCATCATTTTTCGCCAAAGCTCTTTATCAAAAATATAGTTGTTTTTAAAATAGAGCTCTAGCATAACTGCTAGGGTAAAAGCACTAGCAATTAAGTTTGATATGAAAATATAGGAAATTTGAAAGTCTGGCTTATACATCCATGCTAGTGCACTAGACGGATTCTGTTCTACAATTGTTGGAAGGTAAATTAGAAAGAAAACATTCAGTCCTAAATTTATGGCAACATTTACAATTTTTATGATAGCATACCGCATCGATTTTTCTGTGGCGCGTAGCCATGAAAATGGGATGATTACTAAAGCATCTAAGGCTAAAATGTAAATAGCATATTTGATATATATTACATCAATATCACTCCAAGCTGCTAAATAGTTTCTCAGTATATAGGCAACTACAAAAAATAGGGTGGTAGATGCAAGAATTGAAATCAGTGACGTGTAAATCACTTTATTTTTATCTTCGGCTTTATAGAAAAACCTGAAAAATGATGTTTCCATTCCGTAGGCTAAAAACACATTAAAAATAGCAATCCAAGAAAAAATAACAGATATTTCACCGTATAATGCCGGGTCTGGCATTACTCCGGTATATATCGGTACCAAAATAAACGATAGCATTCTGGGTAGCACTGTTGCCAGCCCATATATAAAGGTCTGTTTAAAAAGTTTTTTAAATGGATTCAACCGTTGAAAATTAGGCGTTAAAAGTAGGTATTTAAACGCTCTCTACAAAGTTAGTTCCTTGGTTTGGTAGAATATAGTAAGGGCTCTTTTTCTTTAATTTCACTAATTTTAGTGTATTTGACTTTTTTGCCGTCATTTCCTATGTAAGAAAGTACCGCCTCATCGTCATCTAGCTCATAAGGATATTCGGCTATGGTATCTTTTTTCATATGAGGAGGTCGGTTGCCCACTTCTTGCCTTGGATCTGCATGCATGATGATATCGGGCCTTGTGAATTTCTTGATCGTGATTTTAGCACTTACAAATTGTTTGCCATCAATAATTTCTTTTTTTACTGTGGTTACATGTCCTCTAAAATAGAGGTGCTGAAAAGATACATTTTCATCCATTATCTGCGTGATTGGTAAGACAACGTCAATTCCAGTAGCCCTTTCTTCTTTACCTCCAACCCATTTTTGAGAAGTAGGATGATCAATAACAAAAGGAGGTTTAGTTTCCATGTTCTTTTGTGATGCACAGCTTCCTAGTCCAAGTAATGCAATGAAATAGAGGTATAGTAAGTTTTTCATTTTTAACAGTTTAAGTTATCTAACTACACGAATATATTCAAAAGTGATGCCAATTGGTTAAGGAATTGAAATTTTCACTAGTAAATTCTTTCTGACCTTACTGTTTCAATTGCTGCAATAGATTGAGTTCAAAACTTATTTTCTTGAATATAAATGTGCTTAAAACAACCATTATAACGGGGAATGAAATTGTTATGTAAAGAAAAAATCCCGGAGACAAATTTTCTTTAAAAGAAGGTAATAGAAGCACAAAGCCCAGTATGTAAACCACTATTAAAATAGGAGTCCATATAAAATGTATTTTTTTTCGCTGCTGATAATACAAGGTCACATTTTTCTTATATGCACTTGCTTCGGCAGCGATTTCTAAACTCCTTATTTTTTTGGTGCTCCTCAATTCTATTCGTATTCTTAGTACTAATGTTGTAATCATTAGGGCTAGACCTATGGCGGTCATACTTTGATTATATGCTGCTATATATATGAAGAAAGCTGCAAGTATGGCTATTGTTATTGTTAATATTCCATTGGTTAGTTTTTGTTTTTTCTTTATAAAATTCACCTTTTTCAAAATAGCTTTATGTCCTTCGCTTGGGGTGGCTATAATATTTTGCTCGGCCCACTGTGTTTTTAGTTCATCAAATGTTGTCATTTTGTACACATTTAGTTAATTCATTTTTTATTCGGTGAATTCGGATTCTTGTGGCTTCGTGGCTTATTCCCATGATGCTAGCAATTTCCTTTTGTGGTATTCCTTCCTATTCTAATAAGATGATGCTTTTATTGTCTTTGCTGAGTTGGTCTATACATTGATATAATGTTTGGAATTTTTTTTCCTTCTCTTGGAATTCGTGTTCTGGGTTTTGTATTTCTAGCGTACCCATTACTTTGGATACGGGGATACTTCTTTTTTGTCTCAAACTTACTAAGCAGGTATTTACGGTTATTCTATAAATCCACGTAGATATGGAAGCATCGTTCCTGAAGGAGGGTAGGTGCTCCCAAACTTTAATGAATACCTCTTGGCAAAAATCACCAGCAAGCATTTGATCGCCGGAGGCGTATCCTAAACACATTCGGTATACCTTAGGGTGGTTTTCTTTGTAAATAGCTTTAAAATGGCCTTCTAAATGCGTCATGGGAGATTATAATGCCAATTTTATTTCTTTTGATAACCATTCTGGCTGGTCAAACATAATGAAGTGGGCAGACTTACCTGCGAATTTTATGGTATAGTCCTCTAAATTCTTGTATTGCTCTTGATATGTTTGCTTAACGGTTTTTTCGCCGTAAGGTTGTGTTGCTGCTAAAATGGTAACCGGAATTTTTACAGTGGCGATAGTTTCCCTTAAGTCTAGTTTCAGTAAATCGGTATAGCCATTAATATAAGTTTTTCTATCTGCTTGTACCATCCAATCTACAATTTGCTCTCTTTTTTCCGTATTCAAGGTCATTCCTTGCGCCATCTGTTGTGCCATGGCATAAAATTCTTCAGCGTTCATTTTTAGTAACTGAGCGTTATAGGGATTGTCATAAGTGATAAATTCACTTTTAAAGTTGGGCATCATTAAAGCTCCTGTAGAGGCTAAGGCATCAATTAAAATGATATTAGAAAAATATTCTTTTTCTGAAGCCATCCATAGTGCTAAGGTACCACCAAGACTATGCCCAATTGCGGTGGGTTCTTTTAATTTTTTGGTTATAATATATTTAGAAACTCCATCCTTAATTTCAGCTAACCATGGAGATTCTATAGCGGGCACATCACCAAATCCTGCAAAGGTGAATACGTGGCATTCGTAATTTTTAGATAGGTCTTTAATAACATCGTTCCAAACGGCTCCTGTACAAGCAAATCCTGGAAATAGTAAGATCGGTTCTCCTTTTCCAGAAACCTCTACTTGAAATGGGTATTCTTGAGCATTTAAGCTTAGGTTTAAATTTAGGGTAAAAAGGGCAACTAGTAATGTTAATTTCATTGTGATAGTTTTAGTTATTTACCCTTTAGATTCATTTGTTTACAAATGTTACATCATTTTATAGTATTTATTTTTTGGGTATAAAAAAACCCCGCTAAATGCGAGGCTTTCTTTAAATATTTATTTCAAATAGACGATTTTGTTATGCTGATTTATTGCTTAACGCGTCTGCACCAATCTAATTAGCTAAAGCCTCAGCTCCACCAACAATTTCTAATATTTCATTAGTAATCGCAGCTTGTCTTGCTTTGTTGTATGTCAGCTTCAATTGATTTCTTAATTCAGTAGCGTTATCTGTAGCTTTATGCATTGCGGTCATACGTGCTCCATGCTCACTAGCAAAAGAATCTCTTACCCCTTTATACAATTGTGTTTTTAAGGACTTAGGAATTAATTGCTCAACGATTTCAAACTTTGAGGGCTCATAAACATAATCAGCTGCCGTTGTAGCCGCTTCTCCTGATACAGGAACAATTGGTAAAAATTGTTCCGTCATTACTATCTGCGTAGCTGCATTTTTGAATTTATTATATACAATGTCAATCTTATCGTAGGTTCCATTCGTAAATAATGCCATTAATTCTTCAGCAATTGCAGAAATAGCTTCAAAAGTCAAATCTTCATAAACCGAGCTATGATTTTCGATAACGGTATATTTCTTTTTAAGAATATCGTTAGCCTTCTTACCGATAGCCATAAATTCTACTTGCTTACCAGCATATGTTTGGTTCGCTAAAAGCATACTTTGCTTGATAATGTTAGTGTTGAAAGCACCACATAAACCTCTGTTTGAAGTTATAGCCACTACCAATACTTTATTTACCTCACGGTTTTGAGCATATACACTACCAGCATCTCCTTCAAGACTAGCACTTAAACTTTGTAAAAGTTCAGTAAGCTTATCTGAATACGGACGCATTGCAGTGATGGCATCTTGTGCTTTTTTCAATTTTGCAGCAGATACCATTTTCATGGCACTGGTAATCTGCATCGTTGAAGAAACTGATGCTATCCTGTTACGTATTTCTTTTAAGTTTGCCATATTTCTTAGTATGTAGTATTCAGTACAAGGTAATTGTTTTTTCAGAACCGCTTTGTACTGAATACTGAGTACTTAATACCTAAAATTATTTTTTATATTTCGCTGATAAATCTTTACAAACAGAAGTCAATACATCGATAACTTCATCTGTTAATTTACCTGCTTTTAAAGAATCTAGCGTGTCTCTATGTTTTGCGTTTAAGAACTCTATAAAATCACGTTCAAACTCTTTAATTTTTTCTACTGGAACATCTCTTAACAAGTTTTTAGAACCTGCATAGATAATAGCAACCTGATCTTCTACTGTAAAAGGATCGTTTTGTGCTTGTTTTAAAATCTCAACATTACGGCGTCCTTTTTCAATAACGTTTAATGTCGCAGCATCTAAATCTGAACCAAACTTAGCAAAAGCTTCCAATTCACGGAATTGTGCTTGATCTAGTTTTAAAGTACCTGCTACTTTTTTCATTGATTTAATCTGAGCGTTACCACCAACACGAGATACAGATATACCTACATTAATTGCCGGACGTACCCCTTGGTTGAATAAATCTTGCTCTAAGAATATCTGCCCATCAGTAATAGAAATTACGTTTGTTGGGATATATGCAGAAACATCACCTGCTTGTGTTTCAATAATTGGTAATGCAGTTAAAGAACCTCCACCTTTCACGATAGGCTTTAATGCATCCGGTAAATCATTCATGTCTTTCGCAATAGCATCATTTGCAATGATTTTTGCAGAACGCTCTAATAAACGAGAGTGTAGGTAGAAAACATCACCTGGATACGCTTCACGTCCTGGTGGTCTTCTTAATAAAAGAGAAATTTCTCTGTAGGCAACTGCTTGTTTAGATAAATCATCATAGATAATTAAAGCTGGTCTACCTGTATCTCTAAAGTACTCTCCAATTGCAGCTCCTGCAAATGGTGCGTAAACTTGCATAGAAGCAGGATCTGATGCGTTAGCTGCTACAATAGTAGTATAGGCTAAAGCTCCGTTGTCTTCTAGTGTTTGTGCAATGTTTGCTACTGTAGATGCTTTTTGACCTATAGCAACATATATACAATATACTGGTTTCCCAGCATCGTAAAATTCTTTTTGATTTAAGATGGCGTCAATACAAACCGTAGTTTTACCTGTTTGACGGTCACCAATAACCAACTCACGTTGTCCTCTACCTACAGGAATCATAGCATCAATTGCTTTAATACCTGTTTGTAATGGTTCTGTAACGGGTTGACGGTAAACAACACCTGGAGCTTTACGCTCTAAAGGTAATTTGTATAGTTCACCAGCAATAGCACCTTTACCATCAATTGGTTTTCCTAATGTATTTACAACACGGCCAACAATACCTTCACCAACTTCAATAGAAGCAATAGTCTGAGTTCTTTTAACTACAGTACCTTCTTTGATGTCTCTAGAAGGACTTAAAAGTACAACACCAACGTTGTCTTCTTCCAAGTTAAGAACGATACCTTGTAACCCGCCTTCAAATTCTACTAACTCACCATATTGTACGTTAGATAATCCGTAAACTCTTGCAATACCATCACCAATTTGTAAAACTGTACCTACTTCGTCTAAAGAGGCTGTAGCTTCAAATCCTGATAATTGCTGTTTTAATATTGCTGATACTTCAGCGGCTTTTACTCCTGCCATGTTATTAATGATATAAGTTGTAGCGCAAATTTACACCGGCGACTACGTTATTATAATTATAAACTGTTTGTAAATTCTCTTTTTAAATTTCCTAATTTACTAGCGATGCTTGCATCGTACTGTAAATCACCTACGCGTAAAACAAAACCTCCTAGAATTTTTTCGTCGATAGTACTTTTAAGTACCACTTTTTTTCCAGTTAATTCTATTACTTTATCAAGGATCTTTTTTTCTAAATCGGCTGTTAAAGGCACAGCAGTAGTTACAAACGCAACACCTTGTCCTTTTAAATCTTCATTAATAATAAGATACTTTAAAGCAACTTCGTTTAATAACGAAATTCTTTTATTGTCTACTAAAACACCAATAAGGCCTTTTGTAATTGCATTAGTGTCTTTGAAAACCGCTAGCAAGATATTCTTTTTATCAGCACTATTTACAATAGGGCTGCTTAAAGCATCAGATAGCTCTTTGCTTTCGCTTATGGTATCAACAATAGAACGCATGTCTGCTTCCATAGCTTCTAAGGCTTTATTATCAATAGCCTGGTCTAAGGTAGCTTTTGCGTAACGTATTGCAGCTCTAGATTCGCTCATGCTTCTAGTTTAATTTGATATCACCTAACATATTCTCAACCAATTGTAATTGCTTGTCTTTGTTAGCTAATTGTTCTTTAATTACTTTTTCTGCAATTTCTACAGATAAAGTAGCTACTTGATTTTTAATATCTGCAACTGCTGCTTTTTTCTCACTAAGAATTGCTTCTTGAGCATTGGCTAGCATTTTATCGCCTTCTGCTTTTGCTTGATCTTTAGCATCAGCTAGCATTTTATCTTTAATCTCACGCGCATCTTTAATCATTGATTCTCTTTCAGCACGAGCTTCTTGTAATAAACGCTCACTATCAGCAGTGATGTTTTGCATTTCTTTTTTGGCTTTTTCAGCAGCAGCAAGTGCATCAGCAATACCAGTTTCTCTTTCGTTCAAAGAATTTAAAATTGGTTTCCAAGCAAATTTCACCATTAATGCAATTAAGATTAATAAGATAAATGTTTGCATGAAAAATAAGCCTACCGGAAAATCATTAAAAATATCCATACGATGTTATTCTGTGTTTTTAATTAGTTTATTTTTTAAAGCACAATAGCAACCAACCGTTACTACTGTGCTTCAATTTGCTTTGATCGGGAATTATTATTTTCCTAAAAGTAAAGCACCGAATGCTAAACCTTCTAATAATGCTCCGATAATGATCATCGCAGTTTGGATTTTACCAGCTGCTTCAGGTTGACGAGCAATACCTTCCATTGCTTTACCACCAATCATCCCTAAACCGATACCACCACCGATTACGATTAATCCTGCTCCAATTAAATTGTACATACTAAATTGATTTATATTAAAATTAAAAAATAAACTCTCGTTAAATAAAATCTGCTCTTACGTCTTCTGTATCGGCAACTTCATGGCCATGAGCATCATGCTCGTGTTCGTGATCATGTTCTGCAACAGCCATACCAATAAATAATGACGATAACATGGTGAAAATATAGGCTTGTAAAAAGGCAACTAATAGTTCTATTACAGTTAAAAATAAGGTTAATAGTACAGATATTCCTGTAGCACCAACGGTGCCAAATTGTGCTTTTAATAAGATCATCAATGCTGCAATACCCATGACTACTGAGTGGCCTGCTGTAATGTTTGCAAATAAACGTACAAATAAGGAGAATGGCTTTGTTAACATCCCTAATATCTCAACAGGGATTAGCGCTATTTTCATAAGTACAGGAACTCCGGGCATCCAAAAAATATGCTTCCAGTAATCTTTATTTCCGTTAAATTGAATGATTAAAAAGGTAAATAAGGCCAAACACACTGTTACGGCAATTTGTCCTGTTACATTAAAACCTAAAGGCGTTAACCCTAGTAAGTTCAAAATCCAAATAAAGAAAAATACGGTCAATAAGAAGCCCATAAACTTTCGGTAATGCTTCTCGCCAATGTTTGGTCTTGCTATTTCGTCACGTACATATAATACCAACGGCTCTAATACACGAGCGAATCCGGTTGGGATTGGGCTTTTCTTATAACCGCTAGCTAAGGCTCTAAAACCTAAAATCATTAACAAACCAGCTAATAGCATTCCGAAAACACTTTTAGTGATAGAAAAGTCTAAAGGTTTATGCGCGTTTTCTGGGTGATGATGTTCATCAAAACTAATGGCTGTTGCATTAGCGTCTAACTCGTATATTACACTATGTAATTTTGTGAATTTAGAACCACCGCGATTTACGATAACTTGACCGTTATCATCATGATGAAATTCTGATGACATAAAAGTAACTAATCCATTACTTGACCATAAGATTACAGGTAGTGGAAAACCAATATGTTTTGTCTCTCCAGCATCATTTGTATACGAATACAAGTGAAAATCATGAGAATCTTTAAGGTGATGCTTGATATAATTGTCAATCCCCTCTTTAGTGTTTATCTTACCTTCTGTAGCCTCCACATGCGCTTCCTTTTCTGGATCAGACATGGAAAACCCTTGTAATGAGAATGTAAGGATAATTAATAAAGCTACTCTACTAATGTATTTTGATGCTATATTCATTATAAATATTTCGAAAATTGACTTCCTAAAATTTTGCGCAAAGGTAGTTATTAAAAATAAAAATCAAATAATTTTAATGTAATAATTATCCAACTAGATTTTCTTTAGAATTTTTGAGATAAATAGTACCTCTACGAATAGAAATAGAATAAGGGGAATCAACATAGAAAACCGGTCTATACGTGGTATAACGGCCTCGCTAAAAACAGCGCTTTTGAATACTATGGCAAAGAAAATTAGCTTTAAAAAAAGCGCAGCTAGGTATATTAAACCTAATTGTTCTTTCAGGATATCTGAAAAAGCAAGATAAGCAAAGAGAATGCAGATGCCTAAAGAGAAGAGATAATGAAAGAGATACATTTTCTCTAAAGGAAAAGGAATAGAGTAGTCTAAAATGGCTAAGTGGGTATATGTACCCACTAGAAATAATAAGGTAAATACAATAATGTATTGTAAAATAGATTTGAGCAAAACTTTATTTGTTAAGGTTATTGGCTTGACGTATCATGGAATACATAGATACAAAGATAGCAACAAGTGTGATAGAAATTTCTAAATAATTTGTTGCGTATTTTTCGTCTAGCCAAGAACCTAATAAGTTTCCTAAATAAATGGTAAGACCCATTTGGATCCCTATTCCCGAAAGTTTTGTTGCAGTTTGTAAACCCTTGTTAATTTTTTTACGAGGCTTTTGCGGTTCCATTTGCAGTAGTAGCTGTTTTGTTTTGAGAAGGTAATTTACCACCTCCCATAGTACAAGCGGCATTAAATGTTGCGCCTGGTTCTACAGCTAGTTTTGCTACAGAAACTACACCTTCTATAACGGCAGAGGATTTTAAGGATAAAAGATCAGATACTAAAAGCTCACCATTGAAGCTTCCTTCAATATCTGCATTTACGCATTCCACTTTACCGTGGATATAGCCATCTTTGCCAATTACAACTTTTCCAGAAGTTTTTACATTCCCATCTAATTTACCATCAATTCTAAAATCTGCTTCAGAAATAATGTCTCCTTTAATACGAGTGTTTTTTTCAATTCTGTTTGGTTGTCCTCCTAGTTCTGTCATTGTTTTAGGTTTTTGCTTTTTATTGTCTGAAAACATGTTCTACGGTTTTGGGATTGTTACTGTGTGTGTTTTGTAAGCCGTTAAATTTTTATGAACCTGAATAATTTTGTAGTTCGAAGATAAAATTACGAAATTCTCATCCGCTATTCTATAGTCTTTATTATTTTTTATTAATTCAGCAAACCCAAGAGCGTATTCTTCAGTTTTAAATCCGTGCACAACAACAAACTTATTCTCTAAATTGTACATATCAAGAGATACCGTATTTCTATATTTTAAATCTTTTATGGCTTTTTCTAATTCTTCTTTTAGTTTAGCAACGGGTTCTGTTGCGTCCATTTTAAATGGGAATACTAACTTCCAGTTTTCTGCTTTTTTAGTAGGATTGGGTTGTAAGAATTCCTTAGGAGCCAATTTAGGCAATTGATCGGCAATAATTTCTTTTGCTTTTTTGCCTTCAGGATTATTAGGGTAGTTTAAGGCAACATAATTTAAAGCTTCCTTAAAAGCATCATAACCTTGTATTCTACCGATTGCATTTGCTTTCAGCATTTCTAATTTGGGCACAATAGGATCTCCTGTAAACTTCGTAATATTTTCCTGTGCACCCGTAATTACTTGCAAATATTCCTGATTGGTAAATCGCTTATATAATTCGGCATATTTAGCATCAGGGCTATCTGTGTCTCCTTCTAATACCGCATTAGGATTTAGTAAAATCTCTGCATAGCGAGAATCTGGGTGGTTGGTAATAATGTTTTCTTTCATCTGAGCCATAAGCGGACTACCAGATTCTTCATATATTTTATACAAATTGTATTTAGAAGGCAGTATTAAACGTTCTTCAGGATTAGATTTCAATACCGTTTCTAATTTACCCGATGCTAAAAGATTTTCTTTAAATTTTTCTTTATAAATTAAACCTAATTGGTAATTGGACAAATTTCGTTCTGTTTTTAAACTATCTATAACCGTAACCTCTGTAGGGATCTGATCCATATAGAAATCTATGGAATATTTTTGCTCTTCTGTAAGTCCGGTTGTTCCGGTAGCTGCATTATCTGCTACTAACTCTTCTTCAGAGATAGTAGTTTTCCCTTTATCTAACCAGCGCCAGTTATCTTCTAACGTACGATCGCCCCAACGGGTTCTAAAATCTGTTTTACCGTACCCTAAACTAGTAATGTTGTAAAAATAAAACTTGCCTTTGTTTTGTTTGCCGGCTTTTGTCTCTGCAAAAGCACTTATGCCTCTATTTTGACGTTCAATTTCTTTTTTAGCAGTTAGGGAATCTTTCTCTTTTAAGTCTTTTATATAGGCGCCAAAGTAAACTAATTGCTTTTCTTTTGGCATTTGGTATATGTTAATAACACTATCAGCGTACTGAACTACGTCCTCATAATAAATAACATCTTCTAGGTTGTCTAGCTTTTTCTTTATAGCGCGGAATTTTTTAGTATTCTCGGGTAAGTTTACAAGGGTACTGTCATAATAAGCACCAGCAATTTTGTAATCATTTCTATCAAAATTGTACTCTCCAAGATTTTCGTAATTCAATGCATTTAGTTGCGGCTTATTTTGTGTAGCTCTCAATGATTTATTAAAATAAGCTATAGCTAAACTATCGGATTTATTTTCTAAATGAAACTCGGCAACTTGGCGAAAAATCTTATCTAAGAAAGGTCTGTTTTCACGGTCTTCTTCTAAATCAGTCAAGTATTCATAAATCTCTAAGTTGTTTTCAGGAGTAAGTTGGGTATTATTTATCTTCTGAAGGTGTGCATTGATCATGTACTCACGTGGAGACTTACGATTTAAGTGTATTATCTTATCAAAAGCATAATTGGCACTATCTTTATAACCCAATTGATTGTAAAGTTGCCCTATAATGTAGTAATAGCGTCCTTTTTCAGGATTTTTTTTAGTGTACGAAGAGGCTACTTTCAGATTCTGAATTGCCGTATCAATTTTACTTAGATTGATGTAGGCTTGTGCCATCATTGCTTTAGCATCTGCATATTCTTGGTCTTCTAGAACCTCAAACTTAAATAGCCTTTTTAAATTTTTTAAAGCTAGTTCATCATTTTCTAAACGAATATTAACTTTCTCACGCCAAATTGCAGCTTCATTGAGCTTATCACTTTTTGGGTATTTTCTTAGAATGTAGTTGAAGGCTTCAAGGGCCGGGAGAAAACGTTGTTCAAAATAACGTGTTTTTCCAAGTAGAAGAAAAGCCTCGTCGGTTTGTGGGTTACGTTCTGTATCTTTTATTTCCATACTGTGTTTCTGTATGGCTTTCGTGGCTTTTTCTTCCGCAATTTCAAATTTAGGATTCTTATTTTCTGAATCTAAAATAATTTCTTCGCGAATGGTAATGCGTTCTATAGGCAAAACCTCCCAGTAATTATCTTGGTAAGAGGCGTTGAGTTCTTCTCTACCTTCTTCAAAAGCAATATTACCATTGTACAAAACATTGTACTTGGTATTTAGTGCGTGCCAATTACGGTTTACAAAAGCATCTTTCTTCGTGGAACATGCATTGAAAAGCACGCCTCCAAAAACAAGAGCGGCAATAAGTTTAAACTGAAGCTTCAATATTCTAAGTTTATCTAACTACTAAACTTAAAAAGATGCGTATTATTATGTAGTTCATCGATAAAAGACGCTTTATTTTTTAAAAGATAGAAATGAATCAGGTCAAAAATATCGAATTTCACAAACTAAGTGGTTTGTAAACTGATTTTTTTAGGGTTTAGTAAGGCAAATATTTGCTATTTATCGAGGATTTTGACTTTAAAATCGATAGATGGGTAGTATTGTGGTATTGGCTCTAAAACATGGACCAACTAATTGGTTTGTTTTCTAGATTTAAATATTTTATCGATAAACGGTAATGAAAAAGAAAAAAATAATCCAGTAATAGGCGGAAGAAAGTAGACATTTAATTATTGGTCTGCTTTTGAAGAGACCTTTTTAGCATTCTAACTTGAGCATAAAGCATATCATGATTCACTTCAAAAGATTTATCATTATTCATTTTAGAAAGAATATAGCTCTTGCAAAAATCTTCTATAGAGGCGGTAGACTTTTTGAACTTCTCAACAGCGTCATTTACATCTATAGACGGGTGTAGGTCAACCGTAGAGAAACTAAGTAGGGTTTGGTTAATCTCACTAGAGATAAACTTCATAAATGCCACGAAGTCAGTGCTCAGAGATTTAATTTTTTGTTTGGGTTTTGGCATTCTTGTCGGTTAAGTAAAAATTGAGTATCAATAATACTCCCACCAAAAGTAAGATAAAAATTTTATAATTCCAGTTATTTAATGATGTTTGACGTAGATTAAATACCATAAGTAGTAATTGATAGCCATTTATTACCGTAGGAAATATGAAAACAAATCTGTAAGATTTACCTTTAGAAAAATCTAAAACAAGAAACCACGCAATAAATGAACTGAGTTGCATCCCTACAATCGCTAGAAATACTCGATACGCAGAATAACCAAAAAATAGGCCATCGGAATCTGTTAAGCCTTCTACTATGCCTAAATTAGGAATCCATTTTTGTAATTCCCCAGTATTAGTAGTAATAATGTCATGAACAAAAGGAAGCAATGCGCATAAAATAATACCCATTGCTTTCCATAAATTTTGATTCTTATTAAACGTCTCCCACTTTGATGTCCACCTTGTCAATTGATTGCTGCTCATAAATATTGTTTTCGCTATTCTCGCTAGTATCATTTGTACATGATGCAATAGTTAACGATATAATTGCTAAAGCTAATAAAAATGTTCTTGAAGTTTTCATAATAAAATAGTTTTTTAGTGAGGGTGCAAACTATAAATTGCACCGACTTCAAACTATTTTATCTCGGTAATGATATTAGGTTTTTTTTAACTACAGCTTGTTGATATTTTTATCTGCTTTGTAGATCATCTCAAAGATGTTGGTTTTAAATTAATTATAGATTAAATACATAAGCATCTGATTATCTATATCTTAAGATGCTAAAATTTTGTTAACGGCTTTTTTTATCGTTAAAGTGTAGTTCTTAACAATTGTAGTGAACTAAATACCAAAAATTAAGCTCTTATCCAGCGAAAAACAGCTCCAATTCCTTCAAAGTCGCTTCAGAAGTTTCAATATCTTTGACCAGTTCTCCTTTGTTTAATACTACAATACGTTCGCAAACTTCGGTGACATGAATTAGGTCGTGACTAGAAACTAAAACCGTTACATTATTGTTTGCGGCCAAATCTTTTATAATACCTTTTAAACGTATCTGTGTGGTTGGATCTAGGTTCGCAAAGGGTTCATCTAATATTACTACTTCAGGATTTCCTATGAAAGAAGCTACAATCCCTGCTTTTTTCTGATTTCCTTTAGATAGATCACGCAAATATTTAGTCTGCCCTAGAATTTCCCCATGAAAAAAGTCTTGGAAATTAGAAAGTAGTGCATTGACATCTGCTTTGTTCTGGCCTCTTAGTTCCCCTATAAAGTAGAAATATTCTTCTGCAGTCAAATAACCAATCAGAAACGTTTCATCAATAAAAGCGGTGGTAAAGGGTTTCCAATCTTCACTTGTATTTACTTGCACACCATTATTATTAATATGCCCCGTTGTTGGCTGAATTAGGTCTAATAATAAACTAAATAAGGTTGTTTTACCAGCCCCATTATTTCCTACCAGTCCAAAACTCTGACCTTTAGGGATTTCTAATGCGGGTATATTCAAAACGGTATTCTTCCCGTAGGTCTTGGTTAAGTTTTGTACTGTTATCATACGGTTGTAGTATATAGTTTTATAATTAGCTTACTTGTTTGTAGGCTAACAAGGTCTTATATTTTTCTTTTTTGTATATTTTTTCTATCTTTTTAAAGACAAATCCTTTAAAAGCAAATCCTAAGACACCGGCCATAGCTACAAAGATGTACCCTGCTGTAGGACTAATTAGATAATGTCCTATTCCGTAAATAATTAGGGGTAGTAGAAGCTTAGGCATGGTAAGCATTACTGTTTTTAAATTAAAAGACTGTTTGTCTCCAAATGCTTTTTTTGCAGAGGTTAAATCTATTGGAGTCCTTGTATAGGCGCCGCCTAGTAAAACTACATAAGAATTTACACCTATATTATAGATGGCCCCGACAAGTACAGCCAAATAAGCATCCAAACCAAAGTACAAATAGAAAGAGGCAATGATGGTGCTAATAATAGTGGCAATCACCATCAAATACCATTTAGAATTTAGGTATTCTTTGTATTTAATGTTTTGTGACATCATTAGGGGGTAATAAGAACTGTCCCAACTGGGTACAAATTGCCCGAAACTAAAAAGGAATCCGCCTGAAATGAAAATACCTGCAAATATGCGCCAAATTGGACCATCATACGCTTCTATAGTTCCTGTGAAAAATAGAAATCCGTAGAATATGAAAAAGAAACTCGTAATCACCGCCATTTTAGAGCGTTTATTTCTTTTTATTAGTTTAATGTCGTTCTTTAAGAAGGTGCCTAAATTCCCAAATCTATTCAACCAACTTAAATCTTCTGTTTTAGCGATGGTTTGCTTGGTCTGCAATCCTGCATCTAAGTACAAATTCTTTTTAAAATAGTTGAAGGCGGCATAATATAAGCTAAACGCTAGCAACCAAAGAATAATAGATATCCAAGGTAAGCTGTAGAGCGCGTTGAAAAATGGTGCAGTATACGTCGTTATATCAAACCATTGTAAATATTGAAATAATCCTAAGAGTGCGATTAACCCCACTAGTGGATAAAAAATATTATCCTTGTTGTTTACGAGAACATTGATGAAATTGTTGCAATAGATAATAGCGATTAGGGCTAGATGCCAACCAATAATTCCAGTTGCAGAATACCCTTTAGTCAATAGTACTATAGAAAGAGGGATGAAAAAGAACGCATGAGACCAATTGAAATAAGATACTATTGTTTTTGCAAGCGAAAAATTAACCACTTGACTTTTCTTAAAAGGGAGGTAGAGTAGTGGCTTTATATTGGTTACAGGCATTTTTTGAAGCATGTACCGGAAAACAAGATCTACAATTAAATAGTAAATTATGAATTTATTGATGACATCAAAAGGATCACCAATATTCATGTCTTCAATAACAAAGTAGGCACCAACACCCATTCCAATAAAGATTGCTGTCATGTATACAGCGGCAAAACCCATTAGAATTTTAATGGCGATACTACTTTTTAAAGAAGCCGCTCTAAAGAATGATTTCCATTGTAGGGTTATAAAATGTTTGAACATGATGGTGTATTTATGTTATGTAAGTACTATAATACCTTTAAATGTTACAAGGTTTTTGTCATTTTATATTCAGGATAAGTTTTTTCTAGTAAATCTGCTGCTTTTGATGGTATTTGAAATACCATCACATAAAATAGAATTATAATGGACACATTAAAAAAGCTCATTAAGCCTAAGAAGTGTGAACTTTCAATTTCAACTGGCATATTTAAAATATGGATGGGTAATTGAAATAAGCTGAATAATCCCATCTGAGTAAGTAATATTTCTTCTAACATCCATTTGTGTTTTTTCTTTTTTAGGATTGTATTATACTTTATAAGTCTTATAAACGCTATTACAAAAAAGCTTAAGTATAAAACCATAATTATTGAATGTTGGTAGTTTGGAGTAAAACTACTAAGTGTTGTATAAAGTAGTATCGTCAGAATTATAGTAAGTATAATTTTAGGTATTGTAAAGTATGCCTTATAAAAATAAAAAATAATTTTCAAGTATTTTTTATTCAAGGCTTTTCGGCGTTCTTCAACTACATCTTGAAAACCAAACACACCAAATTTTTTAAACTCCATTTGTAGTGCTTCTTTAAACGACAAGTTTGGATGTTGTAGAAGTAAAACTTCTATTCCGTTAGCTAAATGGTCTACTAATTCTGTTTGTAGGTCAAAGTGATACACAAAATGATCGCGTGTAAATGAATAAAGCTCTTGTATTTGTTCTTCAGTTAATTTATTCATGCTAGGCCATTTTTATTTTTTTGACTTGCATATGTGATTTTAATAGAAAATAAGAAAATGCCATATTGGAAACAGCGAGAGTATTGCAGGCTAGTACAATGATGTTAATTTTATCTTCTATAAAAATAGAATGGGTTTCAAGAACAAATGGATTAATTACTAAGTAAAACAAAATAAAAGGAAAGCAATGCCTATTAAATAAAAAACTAAATGAAGTTTTATATTTAGTGGTGTTAATTTGATATCCAAAGTAACATAAGATCATACTGCTTGCGAAAAATAATAGTCCAAATAGTTTATCAATATTGCTAAAAGCTAAGACGTCGCCAACAAATTGTAAGAGCAAATACAAGATTAGAGTACTTAATAAAGTGAAAAGAAGCATCTTGAAATAAAAACGTTTTAGAATCTCCACACATTTTTTCATCATGATTTTTGGGCCAATCCACGCAATTCCCAGCCACCAACTTGAGTAATTACTTAATTCTTTATTCCATGTTATTACTTCTTTACTAAAAGCTTCTTCAAAAGAGCGATTTTCAGAGTCCATTTTGGTTTCTATACCATTGGCTATATGGTCTAAAACTTCATTTCTCAAATCAATTTGAGTCAGGTCTTTTTGATTCAAGTAAGTTTCTATGTTTAAAAGTTGGTCTTCTCTTAAGTAATTCATATTATATTTTTTTATAAAGAGTGGTGTATTTTAGGTTATACTTATTTATGAGTGCGATAAATAAGTAGACTAGAGTGCAATCAAATGAGAGCAATAGAATATTTAAATTACTATTCGTTTCAAATTCGGTTAAAGAGTAGAGTAAAAATTGATGCATCTGTATAAATAAGTTTAGTATAATACTCAATCTTTCTATACCTGAATAGCGTTCTTTTCTACCTAAATAAAAGCGAATACTGAAATAATAGATTGCTAGGCCGATTAAAATAATTGCAGGTCCAAATTTTAAAAAATAATTTAGATCATAACTAACGCCTACTATTTTTAAGAAACTAAACATGGTAATTAATAGGAGTATAGTCGCTGGTGTTTGGTAAAAGGATATGATTTCTTTTAGTATTCTTTTATCTGTTACCTTCTTAAATTCGATGTTAGCTTTTTGATGTTCTTTTTTATACAGCATCATGTAATTCTTGAAAGCATGGTAGAAATCTAAATCTTCACTTTTCATTTTATTTTCAACCTCAGAGGCAACATGATCTACCATTTCCATTCTTACATCCGTAAACTCAATTTCTGAGTTTTGGAGGTAGGTATTTATGAATTGTATTTCTTGCTTTTCTAATTTCACAACAAAACTATTAAGTGATATTCCAGTCTGGGTTTACCAAATTTTGCATGCTTCGTATAAACTCTTCTAGATCGGCTAATCTATTTACGGTTTCTTTTTCACCAAGTTCGGTGAGTTTATAATATTTGCGTAATCTATTATCAACTTTTGCGACCTCTACGTCTAGTAGGCCATCAGCTTCTAATTTATGCAATGCCGGATAGAGTGCTCCTTCTGTAATATTCAGTTCCCCTTTGGTAAGAGCTTTTACTTTCTGCGTAATTTCATAGCCATACATCTTACCTTGCTCATCTAAAAGTTTTAAGATGATGGTATTTAAACTCCCTTTGTACAATTTTGAATTCCCCATTTTATATTACTTCCTTTAACTTCAAATATACATAATTTTCTTATGTATAAGATTCTTAGGTATGTTATTTTACGCTTTTTCAGTTTTATATGGTTTCGCCTTTGCTTAATTTTACAGAAAATTAATATCCATGAGCGATTTTCATTCTTTAAAAGTTTCTAATGTACAGCCCTTAACTGCGAGTTCTGTAGCGATTACTTTTGCTATTCCAGATGAATTAAAAGATACCTTTACTTTTAGTGCGGGTCAATATATTACTATTAGTAAGGAAATAAATGGTGTTGAAGTTAGAAGGGCTTATTCGATATCTTCAATTCCGGCATCAGGAAAAATAACTGTAGGTGTTAAAAAGATAACAGATGGTACTTTTTCGGTATATGCGAATGATAAAATAAAAGTCGGCGATGTTTTAGAGGTAATGCCTCCGGAAGGTCGTTTTATATTTCAGCCTAACAATGCTGCTAAACATGTTGCGGGTTTTGTCGCGGGTAGCGGTATTACACCTATTATGAGTATTGCGGAGACCGTATTAAAGAGTCACTTAAATAGTACTTTTGTTTTGGTGTATGGAAACCAAAATGCGGATGAAGTGATGTTTTCTAAAGAAATCGAAGCTTTACAAAAACAGTATGAAAATCGTTTTTTCGTACAACATGTGTTTAGTAGAGTTAATATAGAGGGGGCTCTTTTTGGTAGAATAGAAGGCGCTACTGTAAATTATATTGTTAAGAATAAATTTAAAGAAACTTCATTTGATGCTTTCTACTTATGTGGGCCAGAAGAAATGATCGATTTGGTTTCAGAAACCTTGCAAGCCACCAATATTGCTAAAGATAAAATTCACTTTGAACTTTTTACAGCTTCAGAAACCGTAGATACTATGGCGGAAAGCTTAGATGGTGCTACTAGGGTAGAGGTGGTGGTTGACGATGAAACATTTTCGTTCTCAATGGACAAAAAAATGTTAGTTTTAGATGCGGTACTTAAAGAAAATATAGATGCTCCTTATTCTTGTCAAGGCGGGGTTTGCAGTAGTTGTATTGCTCGTGTGACAGAAGGAAAAGCAGAGATGGTAAAGAATCAAATATTAACTGATGGTGAAATTGCAGAAGGCTTAATCCTTACTTGCCAAGCGCATCCATTAACAGCAACACTGAAAGTAGATTTTGATGATGTATAGCTTTTAAGTTGTAAAAGTTTAGTGAACAGGAATAGGAATGCTTGCATTTTATTCCTGTTTTTTTATGCTTTAACTAGCGCTTCAAATTGCCTACATGCATGATCATACCCTAGTGTATAGGCTTTCTCGATGGCCTTACGGTCTAACATGCCAATATGTTCCAATTCTGAAGATTCAAATAACAAATTACATGATTTTAGCTTGGCTTTTGAAGCAGCATAAATCATCAAACCCGTTACTCTACCTGTTAATTGATAAGAGTTTTTTAGGTCTTTTTTTTCAAGCTTACTCACGATCGAAACATTACTGCCAATGATATAATCACATTTGTCATATAAGGGTTCTGATGGAAAATTATTCATAATTCCACCATCTGCAAATAATTGCCCATTTATTTCAATTGGGCTAAATACAGGCGGTAACGCAGCAGAGGCTAATAATGGTCTAATTAATTCTCCTGTAGAAAAAAATTCCGCATCACCATCTTGAATATTCGTTGCTACTATATGTAATTCTTTTCCTAAAGCTTCAAAGGTGTCTTCTGGGAAATAGGCTTTAAAGAAGCGAATGTATTTATCCGTATCCATGAAGCCGGCCTTTGCGATAGTTAAAAACTGATAATTAAATAAGGGGGTCGTTTTAAAAAAACTTAGCATATCATTAATAGAGTTTCCGTTGGCATATAAAGCACCTACTAAGGCACCTACGCTACTTCCTGTAACATACTTTGCTTCTATGTCAAATTCTTTCATGGCTTTAATAAGTCCAATGTGCGCCATGCCTCTTACACCTCCACCTGATAATACAAGTCCGATTGATTGATTACTTGACAATTCTTTGGTCATAAATAACTATAATTTGAAAGCACTTCGTTCAAATTTACTATAAAATAGCCGTTAAAGACTCAATTTTTTCAGACCGTTTGGTTTGTTACATACGGAGTTTTCCATTTATCTGAAGAAAATAGGTGGTTCATCGATGAAATACAGGTGCTCGGAGAAGTATGTATGTAGATGAGCATTTTTGTAGCATGCCAAAACCAACTAATCAGTTGGTTTTGGCGTGCTGCTAGGAAAATTTTTATTTATCTAGTTGACAATTGTTTTTCGTGCCTCTTTTAATAATTCAACTCGTTTTTTTAGCGGTATTTGTAAGGGTAATTGCGCTAGACCAATAATTCTTCTTATGATTTCTACCGCTACAAATTTGTGGCATAACTCTTCATCTAAGCTGCATGAATTTTTATAATGTCTTAGGGCTTTTTTGATTAACTCTTCTGGTTGATCTGCCATTTTTAAATGTGCAATAGTAACTCCAATTTCAAATTCTGGTATTCCAAAAAAGCAAAACTCGGGATCTATTATGCGTACTCCAGAAGCTCTTTTGAGCCAGCTGCCAGGAAAGTAATCGCCATGCAACAATACACTGCCATCAGCTAAATATAGTTTACCTAAGGCAAGGACGGCTTTTTTTAATTTATCATCTTGTTTTAAAAGATCTGCCTCTTGCTGTAGGCCAGGTAAAATATCATCTAAATTAATTCCGTTTTCCTCTAAGTACGGATATTTAAAAATATGCTCATGGTTTAACTCGCGCATATTTTTGTTCGATATTCTCAGGGATGTAGTTTCAGAATTTATTGAGGTATGTAGCTTTGCGATAAAATAGATAACCGTAAGTAAGTCTGCTTCAGAAATAACCTTCCCGTTCTCATAAAGATAAGAGTAGTCTAGACCCTTTCCTAAATCATCCATTAGCATAATGCTATTTTCTTGATCTAAACCGATGAGGTTAGGCATCATTAATTTAAGTTGAGGTACGTTTCCGGCTAGTTTATAAAATTCTGCTTCTCGTAAAACGCGTTCAGAAGGTGCTGCAACTTGTGGGTACTTTTCTACATATTCCCGACTTTGTTTGATGATAAATGACCTTCTGTTGGTGGTAATCCGAAGTGTAAAATTCATATTACCATCTCCTGGCTTTTCTGCTGAGAGAATAGTTTCATCTTCATAAAGCCATTCCTTTGAATGAAGGTATGAACTTAGTGCTGCTATAGTATTATTGAGTTTTATCACCTTACTTATTTTTAAAACTAGCTATTAATTTTTGATGGTAACTTGGTACCACATCAAAGCAATATTTTACTGGAGTTCCTTTGGTGTCATCACAAAGTAGGTATTGTTTAAATACTTGTTTGTCATTTTCATTTAGAGTATCATCAAGATGCAGTTCTAAACGTGCTAGCAAAGGTTCAGAAACAATATCTTCAGGTGCTATAATATAATGACTTGCCAAAGCATCAAAAGGGTTAAACCCTGTTGCTCCTTGAGTTTTCCATTGTTCTAGCCAAGGTTGAGATGCTGTCGCCAACCAATTCATAGGCGTGTTAAAGGTTTTAAGCGTATCTAAATCGTGTTGTTCAATCCAAACCTTACTGGAGATTTCAAACGGACACAATACCACAGGTACTTCATAATCTAAAAGGACCTGAAATGCAACATTGTCTAAATCGAAATTCAAATCTTTAGCTTTGACACCTTTTGTTCCAATATTAAAGATATCATTTGGGGTTCTGCGACCCGCAACTAAAACTACTTCTATGATTTGAGATTTCAGTTCTGGATATTTCAATATTAAGAGACCAATATTTGTAGCAGGACCTATGGCTAAAATGGTCATAGGTTCTTTTTTAAGAGCGCTTGCTAAAGCCTCTACAGCATCATTTGATTCTACATTGTTGAGGTCAATGGGTTTTCCAGAACCTTTAAAAACAGATATTTTCTGTTCCATAAACTCTTGATTAATATAATTTCCTATACCAAACGCATTTTCAATATTGGTATTGCCAAAAATAGTACTCATCCCTTTTATTTCTACATTTTCAGCATTTAGTAATTGCAATACAGCATAGCCATCGTCCACATCAGAATAGCCAGGCCTATTAATATTTTTCTTACCAACGGCTAAATCAGCATCAATCCACACCACTTTTCTGCCTTCAATCTTTTCCTCAATTTGGGTTTCTGTTTTAATTGACTCTGTTGCTATAACATCCTTCTTTTTCTCAGAATTACAAGCACTGAACATTGTAACCACTAATAAAATACCAATTAGATTAATTTTATCTTTCATAAGTTTATTCTTTTTCCCACCAACCTTTACTGTTTATATTGTCTCCGCCAATTCTTGACGATGCCTCTTGATAATTTGCATTGTTTGAAGCTTGCTCTGATTCTGGATATAAATACCGAACGGGATATTTTCCTTCGTTAAAATTATCAGGTCCTGCTTTTAAATTAGGGATACCTGTTCTGCGTACATTGAACCAAGCTTCGTGTCCTACAGAAATTAGACTAAACCACTTCTGAGCTAGTATCTTAGTAAGGTCAGTTTCACTCCCGTCTAAAGCTATTTCAGGTCTTGTAAAATAATCTGCTGGTAAAACGGTATTGTAATAATCAAAACTAGCTGTAATTGCGTTTTCATAATAGGTATTGACATCTCCAGAGATAAAACCTCTAGCAACAGCTTCTGCCAAGGCAAATTGTGTTTCTGAATACTGCATGTATTGTGCATCTACACCATCTGGAGAATCCCGGAATATACTTCCGAATAAGGAAACATTATTTAGATCGACACCACTACTTGCAATAGTGTTTGTAGACTGCCCATTTACTAAACCATTGTATTCTGGTGTTGTATTGTTGCTAGTAGCAGGAGAAGCACTGTAAATTACCATCATGCGCGGATCATTCCATGATTTTAAGATAGAATCTGCAGTAGCGGTCATGCGGTGTTCATTATACGTACCCGATGAGGCGTTGAATAAGGGAAATTGGTTGGGGGCAGAACTTAAATAAGGTATTAAGGCATTATCTGCATTTGATTGCATTAGGTTTCCAGAATCTGCCAAGGCTTGGAGTGCGCTAAATTCGGTACTCCTTTTGCTAATACGTAACAAGTAACGCACTTGTAAAGAGTTAGCAAATTTTACCCACTTAGTTAAATCGCCATTAAACAGCACATCACCTTCAATAGTGGCGTTGCTATTTTCTAAGGTAGCAACCGATTTCTGTAAAACGGCAATAATCCCAGTTTGTGGGTCAGTATAGATACTTTCTTGTGTATCGTACTTTGGTAAAAATGCACCATCTAAAGCACCTAAAGCTTCAGTATATGGTACGTCATTCCATAAATCTGTGAGTTGTGAATATAAATAACTCTGCATAATATCACCTACCGCATTGTAAGCTTCATTTGAGGCTGTAGAGGCTTTTATAGATTGAATGTCCGAAAGTAATCCGAAAATTGAATTCCAATACTCGCTATTGGAGCCCATTTCATAACGATCTATACGTTCAAATTCTATACTTGCCGAGAACTGAGCTAAATAATTAGACTGTCTAAACCCTTGTTCGTAGGCATTTAAATCTGATGAAACAGATAGTACATTCGTCAATAAAAATTGCGGACTTACCGTTTCTGGATTATTATTGTTTTCGTTTATTTCATTAAAATCATCCGTACACGCCGTAAAAACGGTACTAGAAACCAATAGTGCTAGAAGTAGCTTTATATAATTTTTCATTTTTCTTAAAATTCAGTTTTTAGACTAATACCAAAGCTTCTTGTAGACGGATATGAAAAATCTTCTACCCCGTAGGTAATACTTTGTTCTTGTAGTGCATTTAATTCAGGATCAAAATGAGGGTTTTCAGTAAATAACAATAAATTGCTTCCTACTAATCCTAGCTTTATGTTATTAAAACCAATAGCGTTTACCAATTGATCAGGAAAATTGTAGTAGATGCTTACCTGTCTTAATTTTACATAAGAAGCATCATACAAAGCACTGGCTTCATTACCACGATCAAAGAAAGTGTTGTTGTAATCTTGGGCAGAAACAACTGTAGTATTCGCTACATATTGTGGCGTATCTGCAGTACCTACGTTAACCACACCAGCACCAACAATACCGGTTTCCCTGCCTTCAAGTGTTTCTTTTAAAACACCAGAAGTGCTACCTAAGGCTTTTGTTCTAGAAACAATGGTACCGCCTTGCCTCCAATCAAACAAAAAGGTGAAATCTAAATTTTTAAAAGAGAATTTATTATTGAATCCAATTTGAAAATCGGCATTATAATTTCCTAATAGTCGTAGGTTAGGATCCTGAATAGGGAACCCGTTGGAATCGTGAACCACTTGGCCATCAACCTCTACAAAACCTGTTCCGTACATATCACCAACGCGGCCATTTTCACGAGCAATATAAAATACGGTGTTAGAACCACCACCACCAGAGAAGATGTTTGCTGTTCCAGTCACAAATTGGTCTACGCCTTCAGGAAGTTCTGTGACTATACTTTTAGAAGTAGAGAAATTGGCAGAACTTTGCCATTGGAAATCGGCATTCTTTATAATAGTTCCGCTTACTAAGGCTTCAAAACCCCTAGTACGGACTTTGCCACCATTAACGTTAAAATTTCCAAAACCACTAGCTTGTGATATAGGTCTAGATATAATTTGATCTACACTGGTATTCTGGTATCCCGCAAGATCTATTTGTAGCCTTCCATCTAAAAACCAAGCTTCTAAACCGGTTTCAAACGCATTTAATCTTTCCGGTTTTAGGTTGGCATTTTTTAGAACATTTTCATTGGTTACCCTAAAATCTGCACCATAATTTTGATTTAGTAGAAAGTTCTGATTGTTTTGGTAGGGGTCTGTATCATTACCAACACTAGCAGCACTAAACCTTAAGTTTAAGAAAGTGATTGCCTCTGGCATCGTAAACATATTACTCACCACGTAACTGAACCCGGCAGAGTAATAACCAAAAGAGTTGCTATTTTGGGGCAGTGTACTACTCCAATCATTACGGTAGGTAAAATCAAAATACAAGGAGTTTTTATAGGATAGATTCCCTGTTCCATAGATACTATTTATCCTTTTTGTAAATAAATTGCTCTCCGCAACTAAGGCAGATTTAGAATTTGCTAAGGTGTAGATATCAGGAATGGCTAATTGTGAGGCTTCGGTAAAACTGTATTTAATGTCTTGATCAAAACGGTTGGCACCAGCCGCAACAGTATACTTCCAATCATCATTGATAATATCTTTATACGATAGTAAGATGTCCGTATTCAATTCTCTAAAATAGACATTGTCCTCTCTAAATGAACCATCAGGGTTTGCATTGGTACTTACGGCACGCCTAAACTCTCTTTTGTCATTATAGGTGTCTATACCTGCACGTACCGTCACATCAAGCTTATTCGTTATGTTGTAAATTGCAGATGAGTTTCCTAAAAACCGATTTTTATTAAAGCTATTGGTATTTTCAAAAACAGTCAAATACGGATTAGTCAACCAATTGTAATTAATATCAAAATGCTGAACATTGGTTTGGCCAGCTTGCCAATAGTCTTTAAGCGATTCAACGTTTGCTTGCCTACCGGTCCAATTAAAACCATAAAGCGGATTTTCATATCCATAGCCTAAATTAGGACGATTGCCACTTCTAGTATTTATATAATTTACAAAGGCGTTAACATTAAGTTTATCACTTAAAATCTGATGTACGCTGAGTGAAATACCATCTCTATCTAAATCTGTGTTCGGAATAATGCCTTCATTTCTAAGATTGCTGTAAGATAAACGGCTGCTCCCATTTTCTCCAGAAGAGTTAACGGCGATATTATTTTGTTTGGTTACTCCGGTTTCAAAAAAGTTACGCACGTTATCAGGGTTAGACACCCAAGGTGTTGCGGTAATAGGTGTGTAGGTGCCATCTGCAAAAGTTCTTGCAAGTACATCACCGGCACGCACTGGATTTCCGTTAATATCTGTAGAGGGACTATCAAATTGATTGATTAATAGCCCTTCATTTAATTTTGGACCATAACTACTCAATCCACCATCATTGACACCAGCTCCGGCGCCATTCTGAAAGGAATACGCACCATTAGAACCACCACCATATACATTTTGATAGTCAGGCAAGGTTAATAAGGTTTCAACGGTTAAAGCACTACTCGTTGTAACACCAAAGCCTTTTTTGTTTTTTCCCCTTTTAGTGGTAATTACTACGACTCCGTTTGCCGCTCTAGCTCCGTACAAGGCGGCAGATCCAGCTCCTTTTAATATAGAGATAGACGCAATATCATCAGGACTAATTTCAGAGCCTCCATTTCCAAAATCAACTTCCTGCAAGGCCCCATTATTTACTAGGTTACTCGTAATTTGCTCATTACTGATAGGAACGCCATCTACCACAAATAGAGGTTGGTTGCTACCGCTTAAAGAGTTTTCTCCACGAATTACTATTCTTGAAGAAGATCCTACGCCCGATGAGCCATTGGTTATTTGTACCCCAGCAACTTGACCCGCAAGACTATTTACCACGTTGGTTAAGGTAACATCTGTTAATTTTTCTGTAGCAACAGTTGTTACTGCCGAGACTAAAGATTGTTTTTCTCTTTTTATACCCAAAGCAGTTACTACAATCTCATTTAATTGTTCGGTATCTGTTTCTAACAGAATTTTTTGAGGAAAATTACCACTAGTAATGTTAATGGTCTGACTTTTGTATCCTATGGATGAAATTTTGATAACAAAAGTATCTGTAGTAGTTTCTAAACGGAAGGTTCCGTCATCTGAAGTAGTAGTGTAATTATTTGTTGCTACCTGATGAACCGTAACAAAAGGTACGGGTAGATTATCAGTATCAACCACAATAGATTGATAGGTATTTGTTTGTGCAAATACGCTTATGGCAAATAACTGAAATACAGCTATAAGTGCTATTTTCATAATAGTTTTATATAAGTTGGATGAGATAGTTACATAAGGCCGCCAATCTAGCATGAGGCTAGACAGATTTTTTATGTTGATTTTTATGAATCTGAAAAACTATAGGGAAGGAGGTCCTCTTAATAAAAAATTATGAAGTAATATATTTGTTCTTAGGGCTTTGGTATTGTTATCGTATTTCGTTTTAACCGTAGCTAAATGAAACAAGATGTAGGTGCTTATACTTGAATTAAGATGAGTATATGCAAATTCTAGTGCATTTTTCTTTGAATCAATATCTTCCAAGGTCTCTAAAACCGAAAAAGAAAGATTGTTTTGAATCGCGAAATCCTTTATTTCTTTAGAAACCTTGCTTGTGAGCCAAGAGAATTTTTTAAAGACTGCTTTATCAAAAGTATTTTTAGAATAGCCTAAAAGATATACACCACCATCTTTAGAGGGGCCATAAACAAGTTGCTGCTGCGAAAGCCTTTTTATGGCATTTGTAATATGCTGCGTAGTAAGATTAGGAGTATCGTTACCTATAGAAATAACGTTTTCATATCCTTGATCAAATAAGGACTGATAGGCATTAGCATACCGTTCATTAAAAGAATCTCCTTGTTGGTGTGTTTCATCTATCCAAACAACATCAACGCCACTATTTTGAGCTACTTGGCGCGTTTTTTTATTTAAAAGCTTAAAAAATTCCTTAGAAGTGCTCTTCTTGTGAGCGCCAAACAACGGTTTTCTCTCTGCTTCTATGGTAGCAGAGAGAGAAAAAACGAATAAGACTGTTTTGTAGTTATTTGGTGTCATTCTTCGGGTTGGTCGATGAAATACTTAGAAACTTAATTTATGATGGTTTTTTTATTATAAAAGTAACTAACTTTTAATACAATCCATCGATGTAATTACGATAAAACCGACTAATGGGTTTGGTAAATTTACAAAATTGTTCATTTACCGACAGGTTTTGGTGTTATACCGTATTTTTCTATCCGCTTATCTCTCATTTTTATAATTATTAAAGCTACTTAATATCTTTGTATTAGACCCTACAGTCTGTTTACCCAAAAACCCAAATCTTATGGAAAAGAGTTTAAAACGCATGGCCACCATGCACAAAATGCAAGTTACAGGGCTTGAGTTGTTTTATAGAAAAGGATATTATGATACAAGTGTCGATGAAATATTAAAAGAACTTAGCCTTTCTAAGGGTGCATTCTATTATCACTTTAAATCAAAAGAAGATTTTTTTATCAGCATCTTGCAGCAATTGGTTGTTAGGAAAATCTACAGCATGTTGATCGAGCCTATAGAGGGTCATGACAACCCATTAGATTTAATTTCTTCTTGTCTGGATGAATCCTTACAAACGGCAGAACATAATGAGAATGATTATGGTTTTGTATTGAGTAATTTCATTACAGAATTCAATGGTAAGAATCCTGAAATTATGAAGTATTTAAATGATACTTTAAAAATTTGGGAAGTTAATCTAGTATCAGCCTTACAAAGAGGCAAATTCAATGGTTTTGTAGATCGTCATGTAGATTGTGAAGGTGCAGCCAGTTATATTATATCTTCCTATATAGGAATAAGAACCATGATGGTAGAAGGAAGTGCAACGGCATTAAGATACCGATATATGCAACAAGTGAAATTTTTCTTTAGAGCGATGGCAAATAAGCAAACAGCTTAATGTAAAATTTCTTCTATTTTATTTAATACCATTTCAGGAGTGATGGTTTCCATAACCTTATCATACCCGCTTGGTACTTTGTTACCGTAAATTGAAGTAGGTATCAGTGGATATTTTTCTTTATCTGATAACAAGGCATTATTTTCGTTTTGTCTAAAAGGATAGAAACCAGCATAAGGATGCGTCACGCCCCATAAGGTCAGGGTTGGTATGCTGTACATTGCAGCTAAATGTGCATTACCGCTATCCATAGCTATCATAATATCTAGCTGAGATATAACAGCAAGTTCCTGACTCAAATCAATCTTGCCAGCAATATTTACAGCATTATCATAATTATATTCCCACTTAGAAAGTTCTTCTTTCTCTTTAGAGCCTCCGCCAAAGAGTAATATTTTATACCTGTTGGTATTGTTTAGTTCTGAAACCACTTTTTCCATAGAAGCGATAGGGTACATTTTACCTGCAAAAGCAGCAAATGGCGCTATTCCAATCCACGTTTTAGTTCCAATACCTACTACTTTTTGCGTATTTTCTTTAAGGGACTCTTTTTTTAGAAGTTTTGATTCTTCTAAATTTAAAGGATATCCTAGTTTCTCAAAAACAGAGGCGTAGCGTTGATGCGTTGATGGTAAGGGAGCGAATTTTTTATTTGTTTTGGCTACCAAGGCTTTCTTTTCTACTCTGCCTTTATCAATTTGTATAAAAGGAATTTTACTAGTCTTAAAATATTGCTTAAGGATATTACTTCTCAAAACATTATGTAAATCTGCAACAGCATCTACTTTTAAGGCTTTTAATTCTTTTTGTAGACGGTACAGGCCAATCATTCCTTTATGTCTTCCTTTTACATCAGCTTCAATAATTGAAACATTGGACAGTTGAGAAAACATCGGCTTGAAAAAAGCTCTGGTAAGAATACTTATTTTTAGTTCTGGATATTGCTCTTGTATTGCTAGTAATACAGGTATTGTCATAGCAACATCTCCCATAGCAGATAATCGTATGACCAAAATATGTTTGGTAGGTGTCATAAGAGAAGCGGAATTTATTTTTTGCCGCGAAGAATGGGGTTCATTTCATCATCATTATACATTTTCATCTGTTTATAGACTTTCATGTATTTTTCACCTTGTTCAATATCAGTTAACAATTGATCAATAGCGGTAGACAAATCTTTTTGCTGTTCTAAAAGGATAGTTAGTTTATCTCCACATTTTTGCAAATATGCTGCAGAAGCACCAACTCTATTGGCTTCTTCTTTCATATGGTAAACTTTCAAGGCTAATATAGACAAACGATCAATGGCCCAAGCTGGACTTTCGGTATTAATTGTAGCACCATCTTTTATAGAAACCGATTGGTATTTGTTTAAGAAATAACTATCAATATATTCCACAAGATCTGTTCTATCTTGGTTGCTAGCATCAATTTTACGTTTTAAAACTAAGGCTGCATCTGGATCTATATTGGGATCGCGAATTATATCTTCATAATGCCATTGTACGGTATCAATCCAATTTTTTCGATAAAGAAGGTGGGCAATATCATCCTTTGGATACGGATTTTCAAAAGATTGATACACATCATCCTTTACATGATATTGGGCTATACTTTCCTCGAAGATTTTGAATGCAAATTCGCTAAACATAAATTACGCTTTCTTGCAAAGATACTATTTGACTTAAATAAACCGAATCAACAAGATGATAAAAGGTATAATTATACTCGCAATTAGTGCAATCTCTCTAACAGTGGGCTTTTTTATCGTTTCAATATAATTAGACATAAAGACCGTAGCAGGAAAGAAGGTCATCAATATAGGGGAAATCTCATGATTAGAATTAAGTAGCGTAATGGTAATCCCTATTAAGAAAAATATATTGATAAGACGCATGGTGTTTATTCGTCCTTGACCAGAGCTGCTTAATTTAATAAACATGAGAACAATTAAGAAAAGTATGGCAAAAATGTAGGTTAATAACCGTAAACTATGGCGCCATTCTAATAAGTATTCAGAAGTAGTACTTACTGTGAATTTATAATGATTAAGAATATACTCTGGTTGGTTTATTAGGATAAAGACTGCCGATGCTATTAAAAATACGGTAGCTACGCCAATGAAGGGTACAATCCAGTTTCTTATGTTCTTAGGGTTGTATAAGTAAATGGTGATATAGACGAGGATTAAGAATAAAATGGCCCAATCATAGAATAAACTGGCAATAGCAATCCACATTGAAGCATCAAAAATTTTTATTTTTATGGACTTGAGTGATTTTATACTTAGTAGCCTCCTTAAGGCGATTAAAAGAAAAAACGAGCAGATAATACTGTAGTTATCCAGTAATGTCTCTGGAAATATTAAAATTAATAAGGTGAAAAAAAGAATAGTGTAGGAGTGATCTGCCGTTATTTTATTGCGTTTTACGATAAAATTTATAATGAATATATCGAACAATAATACCCCTAAAGCTACTATTTGCAGTAGGATACTGTTAGAATTATAAGGAATAGAATAAAGGATGAAAACAGTAAACCAGTAGAATACAAACAGAAAAGAAAGTATTAAGATGTAATTTATTGGTTTTGTTTTTCCAAAAATGCTTGAAATCATCTTGGGTTTTTATATTTTTGCATGGTAAATATAATTAAGATGGAATCATTTTTTAGAGCGATTGAAGATTTATTTGTAAATGTATTGTTTATACCTCTTGATGCATTGCGTTTTATGCATAGCTGGTGGGGTGCTAGTACATTGAATTGGATTTTCATGGTTATTGGCGCTGTAGCCTTTGTATATTGGATGTTACAATTGAAAAAATATAACGATTCTGGTGAAGAACGTAAAGACGTTACAGGTCATTCTTACTTGTAAGAACTAAAAAAAGCCCTTTCAAAGGGCTTTTTTTATGTTTAAATTTTAGGAACTACAGATCAAAGCCTAGATCTTTTCTATAGTTCATCTTTTCAAAGTTTAATTTTTCTATATTTTGATACGATAATTTTAAAGCTTCTTTAAAGTCCGATCCAAAAGCGGTAACCGCTAATACGCGGCCTCCAGAAGTTAGTACTTTTCCATCTACTAAAGTGGTACCTGCATGAAAAACGGTAGCATCTTTAATCATTTCAAATCCAGTAATCTCCTTTCCTTTTTCGTACGCTTCAGGGTATCCGCCTGAAACAGCCATTACAGTTGTGGCAGTACGCTCATCAACCTGTAAATCTATTTCGTTCAAAGATTGATTAGCAACTGCCTGTAAAAGTTCTACCAAATCATTTTTTAACCTTGGAATAACAACTTCGGTCTCCGGATCTCCTAGACGAACATTGTATTCAATAACCTTAGGATTATCATCAACTTTAATCAATCCAATAAAGATAAATCCTTTGTAAGGCAAATTATCCTTTTTAAGGCCCTCTACGGTAGGGATGACAACTTGCTTATGTATCTTGTCCATAAATGCCTCACTAGCGAAAGGAACAGGCGAAATAGCACCCATACCACCGGTATTGAGGCCAGTGTCTCCTTCTCCTATACGCTTATAGTCTTTTGCAGTAGGTAATACTTTATAATTTTCGCCATCCGTTAAAACAAAAACACTTAATTCTATACCGTCTAAGAACTCTTCTATAACCACAGTGGTACTGGCAGTACCAAATTTAGCATCCACTAACATAGATTTAAGTTCCTCTTTAGCGTCTTGTAAGTTGTTCAAAATTACAACACCTTTTCCGGCGGCTAGACCATCTGCTTTTAAAACATATGGAGGATTTAAACTTTCTAAAAAAGTATAGCCTTTTTCGAGACTCTCAGCAGTAAAACTTTCATATGCTGCAGTAGGAATGTTATGACGCATCATAAATTCTTTTGCAAAATCTTTACTTCCTTCTAAAGTTGCAGCAGCCTTTTGTGGGCCTATAACAGGAATATTTTTTAAATCATTATCATTTAAAAAGAAATCATGAACACCATTCACTAATGGATCTTCAGGTCCTACGATGACCATTTCTATTTTTTCTGAAATAACCGCTTCTTTAATAGCCTCAAAATCATTGACGCCTATGTTGAGGTTAGTAGCAATGGCTGCAGTACCTGCATTACCAGGTGCAACAAAAAGATTAGATAATTTTGGACTTTGTTTTAGTTTCCAAGCAAGGGTGTGTTCACGGCCACCTGCTCCAAGAATAAGAATGTTCATACTACAAGAAGGTTTGGGCAAAAATACCTATTGAAGACGAATAATACCAGTAATTTTATCGGATAAATATATTCCCTAAGCTTTACTAGAGAAATCTCTATGTTCTTTTTTCTGAAGTTCGTCAGGTGATAAAGATTTAAAATAATCAAAAACTATTTTAAGGCCTTCTGTTCTATGAACTTTAGGTTCCCAATCCAATATTTCTTTGGCTTTAGTGATATCAGGTTGGCGTTGCAAAGGATCATCTTGTGGTAAAGGCTTAAAAATAATTTTTTGCTGCGTACCAGTAAGTTTAATAATTTCTTGTGCGAACTCTAAAATAGTAGTTTCATGCGGATTTCCAATATTCACAGGATCTGAACAATCACTCATTAGTAAACGATAAATACCTTCTACTTGATCATCTATATAGCAAAAAGAACGTGTCTGAGAACCATCTCCGAATACAGTGATATCCTCACCGCGGAGTGCTTGACCCATAAAAGCAGGAACTACACGGCCGTCATTTAATCGCATTCTAGGGCCGTAGGTATTAAAAATACGTACAATACGCGTGTCTAAGCCATGGTATCTGTGGTAAGCCATAGTAAGCGACTCCATAAAGCGTTTTGCTTCGTCATATACGCCACGTGGACCTATAGAGCTTACGTTACCATAGTACTCCTCGTTCTGAGGGTGTACTAGCGGGTCGCCATATATTTCAGAGGTTGATGCGACTAGGATTCTTGCATTTTTTTGTTTTGCTAAACCTAATAAATTTAATGTTCCTACAGAACTTACTTTAAGTGTCTGAATAGGAATTTTTAAATAATCTATTGGACTAGCGGGCGAAGCGAAATGTAATATAAAATCTAATTCGCCACTAACATGTACAAAGTTGCACACATCATGATGATGGAATTCAAATTGTTTTAAGTGAAACAGGTGTTCTATATTTTTTAAATCACCGGTAATTAGATTATCCATGCCTATAACATAGTACCCGTCTTTTATAAAGCGATCACATAAATGAGATCCTAAAAACCCTGCTGCTCCTGTAATTAGTACTCTTTTCATGGGTTTTTTTTCTTCTTTTTAGAGCTCTCCATCTTAGTCTTAAGGTGGCTTACTTTTTTCTTAATTTTTATTTTTTGCTTTAGCGTTGTAAAGTTATAGTTATACCTAAAAAATACATAGCCTAAAATTAAGACAACGCTGACTAACATAATCACCATGCCTATATTTTTAGCCGTACTCCCTAAAACTATAAAAAGCATTACAAAAATCAAATTGAAACAACCAATTAGAAAACTGGCTTGTTTATGACTTAAATTCCAATAATCTATTAGCACATGGTGCGTATGATTTCTGTCTGGAGAAAAGGGTCCTCTTTTATTCGCTAATCGAATTGCAAACACTCTTGCTGTATCAAAAAGCGGTACTATTAATATAGAGATTGCAATCAATGGTGCATTTTCTAGAAGAAATGGTAATTCCTTGTAATCCTGAGGAGTAAGAGAAAGAAATTTTAAGGTTAAAACACTTATAATAAATCCAACGATAAGGGAGCCTGTATCTCCCATGAAAATTTTCCGGTCTCCAGATATGTTATATCCAAAGAAGGCCATTAAGCTAGCATTAAGAGTTAGTGCTATTAGTGCGTAGTAATGCTCCCCCGATAAATAGAAAATGGTAGTATAAATCACTAGAATAACAATTCCTACAATTGAAGCCAAACCATCAATACCATCAATAAGATTGTAGGAGTTAATAATGGTGATCATCATAAAGCCTCCAATAGCTAAATAAAGGAAATAAGGGATTTCATTTATATTTAAAAAACCATTTAAGGAATGTATAATAAAGCCTTCATTAGCCAATACAAAAGAGACGGCAAGTCCTTGAGCTATTAATTTCGAAAGTGGTCCTAAAACAACTAAGTCATCTTTTAGCCCAACAATAAAAAGAATGGTGAGTCCAGGAATAATAAACATTCCTTCGTCATAATCATTCCAATTTTTTATGAAAAATAAAGCAAATATTAGGGTGTAGAAAAAAGCAACACCACCCAATGTTGGAGTTCTACCTTTGTGGGAACTTCTATGGTTAGGATCGTCCATTAATCTTTTGTATTCGACAACTTTAATAATTTTAGGTATCGTCAAATACGTTAAGAGAAAAGCTCCTATAAACAAAATTATGGCTGATTCTAGAAAGTACAAATTATATTTTTAGTATGACAAATATAATGAATGAAGTTGTCTATAGTTCGGTAACTATTAATTTTTAAATATAACAAACTAATTTTTTTGCTTAGCCATGTTTAAAATAGTTACTAATGATATAAAAAAAGATAAAATCAAGACTCCAGCTTCTCTAAGAAGATAGCTTTCGGTTAAGGCATAAATAAGAAATAAAGTTAGAATTTTGTAATAAAATAATTTCTCATGAATTACACCAAGGAATAATGGAGTTAAAATATATAATATAAAAAAGATCAATCCAATTAATCCACCCATTAACATTGTGGTTAAATATTGGTTATGAGAATTAAATTCTTGTTGAAGCCCCCATTCAAAATTTGATAATTTATATTTTTGTTCCAACACATTTTTATAATCACCAGCGCCATATCCGTAAAAAAAGGATTGCTTATTCTCAAGTATAGCCTGTAGTGAACATTTTATTTGGTATACTCTCGCAATTAAATCATTTGAAATTTTTTTTGTTTTAATTTCTAATCCGGCTTCTATCTCCGTTGTAATTATTTGTTTTGAGTTATTAAAATTATTTAATCTAAATTGATTTTTAAGATTTGTTTTTCCAAAACTGGCTAATAGAATGATGACAACTATCAGGGTAGCTATTACTCTCTTTAATTGTTTTTTTAATTGTTTGACAAGTACAAATAAAAAACACAATAAAAATGTAAAAATTATGATTCGGGTTGCTAATAACATTAAGAAAATAACCTGAATTAGAGCTATTACATTTTTAATTTTGCTATTTGGATTATAAAAATTTATCCAAAATGCAATAAAAACCATAAGAGAATAGTAGCCAGGGTGAAGTTTTACTCTTTCTGATAAATTTTGATAGAAAAATATGTTTACATCTATAGTAGTTCTATTATCTAAATATAGAGCAGCGAAATATTCAATTAATATTAAAAAAATATTTGTAGCCTCTAAAAATAATACACCAAAAAGGAATAGATTTAAAACCTTCCTAATTGTAAAATATTTTTCTGTTTCTAAGCCACTTAGTAATAAAGGGAAAATTAAAAAATAGCTAAGCTTTTGAATTGTTTGAAGTGCTTGTTTTGTATTGTCAGAATAAAATAATGTAACAGTTATATAAAGGAAATAAAGAGTTAAAAGAAAGATTGTTTTTTTGTTTAAAATAATATATCCTAAAAATTTTGATTGTTTTTTAAACAAAGATAAAATCTTGACTAAGATTAGTGCACCAAGTACATATTTTGGAATATTAAAGCCAATCAATGGAATCGAAAATGAAAATATAAGGATTAAATATTTTAGTATTTTATTAATTTCCATTAACAGCATCTTTTAGAATCTGCTTTAGTGCTAAATTATTTGATTCTTTACGTTGTTTATCAAATATCCACCCCCATTTATTAAAATACATAAAAGTTGATTTGATATGATAATTTAATAGTTTCTTGTTTTTGTAAGAGCCTTTCTCAAATTTATGATATACCTTAACTAATGGATAATAAATTGTCTTATAGTGCTCATTCAATCTTCTAGACAAATCTATATCTTCTAAATACATAAAAAATCTTTCATCAAAACTTCCTACTTTTTCAAGAGCTGAAGTTCTGCAAAACATAAAACAGCCGGACAGATATGGTACATTCATTATCTTATCATATCCAGAAAATCTCAGTTCATATCTTAAATTCATTTTTTCTACAATTTTTTTTATTGGAATAAATCTTCTAAAAATTAAATTCATTGGATTTGGTAATAATTTGCAGAGGTACTGAATATCGTTATTAGGATAAAGAATTTTAGGCATTAGCAATCCAATATCTTGATCTGTTTCTGCATAAGAAATTAGAGATTCAATTGTGTTCTTTTCAAAGTAAATATCTGGATTTACAATTAAATGATAGTTTGATTGTAATTTTTGAGATTCACTAATTCCTATATTGTGTGCTGCTCCAAAACCTAAGTTCGTCTTAGTTTTAATATATTCTACACACGGATTAGTACATAGCTTTTTAATTTCTTCATCATTTGAGTTATCTATAATAAACATTTTGTAAGGAAATGTAATAGTATTAACGCTCCTTATTACGTTTATAATATCATTTGGATTATTGTGATAAGTAACTAGCGAAATTGTAATAAGCATGTAGGATATCTTAAAATTAAAAAAAAGTTTTGAATGGAAAATATGAGTATTCTGTTGAAAGTTTCATTAAACAACGAACCAGTGGATATATCATTATCAATAGAAAAATTAAATATTTGTAATTTACATTTTTTACGCTTTTCAAAAACATTGGATATATGAAAATTGAAAAAGATAAAAAATTATTTGCTCCTCTAGCACCTATCACTGTAAATGTTTGGATTAAGCACATATAGATAATAATACCCAAAAGCATTATATTCGAAATTACATGATAATTTGGAATTTTTTGGTTAATATTTTTATTGTGGTAAAGTAAAATGATAACAAGCCCCAAAATAATTTTCTCATAATAGGCCATTGGGGAAAAATCACCTACATAGTGCACGGAATAAACGTAGATTTTATAATATAAAAAATTAGAAGGATTTTTGAAATATAGGCCCTGAAAAAATAAAATCACATAATCAATTAAGAAGAACGTAAAAATAAATGTAAAAATAAATATTAGGAATAATTGTTTTATTTTATATTTTTTCCTGACTAAAAAGTATGATGGTAGAAATATTAGAGAGCTTAAGTGAAAAAGTGATGCAATACAGACTATAAGTATGAATTTCTTAAAATTATTTTTTAAGATATATTGATATGAATAATAAAGAATTATTATCGATAAACCCTGTCTCATTTGCCCCATTATCATAAAAAAGTAAAAGAAGCATATATATAAAAATATACTCATCAATGGATAAGGTGACTGCTTTAAAGTTATATTTTGGAGTAGGGTTATGCTTAAAATTGAAAAAACTAATAATTGAAATTGAAAAGAGTTAAAAATACTTTTTGTAAATATGTAAAGAGAAGTGTATCCTAATTCAAACTCCATCGGAGGGTTGTTTTTTTTAGATATCAATTCATAGAAAGTAGGGGTGTTTTCAAAAATTATTTTGTATAAATTCAGGTCGTATCCTGTTTCATATCTTATAGATGCTATGATTATTAGAATAAGACTTACAATACTGGCTGCTACAAAAATGTCTTTCTTAGAATTAACTATTCTTTTATCTATATTTAAAAAAGCAAAAAATAGAGATATTGAAATTATAAAATAATAGACACTCATAGTGGGCAGATTAAAATATTTAGGAATATAATTTCTGATATCCTTTGCTCATTTTTTGAGCAGTATGATTATTTATTATTGTATTTAATGATATTTCTGAATGATTTTTTAGATTATTAACGGTTTTTAGTAGTTTATTAGAGAGGTCTTTATGGTTTTTCTTCTCAAAAAAAATACCGTCTAATTCATTTTCCACTAGCTCTCTATGAGAAGGAATGTTCGATAATATGCATGGAAGTGCGCATGCCATAGCTTCCAATACAGAGTTTGGTAAGCCTTCAGATAGTGAAGTTGAAATGAAACAATCTGATACTTGCAGGTATTCAACAGCGTTATCTATATTACCGAGAAAAATTATTCTATTAGAACTGATTGATTCTAATTGTTTTCTCTCAAAACCATTACCAGCAATTAATAGTAAATTATTTTTGTTGGAATTAAATTCTTTAAAACCATTAATCATTGTCGTAAAATCCTTTCTAGGTATTAGACTTCCCAAGGAAATATAGATTTTTTCATTTTCAGATAAATTTAATTTCTTTTTAAGATCAATAACGTTATTGCTGGGATGATATTTCTCTATGTCTACACCATTTTGAATGTATTTAAGCTTAATATTTAGCTCTTTATTGAAAATTTCCATTATAGTTTTTGAGCAAGCAATAAAATTTTCAGAGTTTTTTTTAATTATTGATATATGTTTTTTTGCCACATAATACCCTACATGCTTGCCAAATATACTGGGATAATCATGGTATGGGTAGTTTCTTATGGTTGATATTTTTTTAATATCTAGTGTAATTTTCTTGAAAGAAATATAATCAGCTAAAACACCTTGAGTTTGTATAATATCAATTTTGTGCAATTTTAATATTTCGTTTATCTTTTTTGGTTTTTGTAAAAAGACGTCAATTCTTTTCATTTTCAAACATAAAACCTTAACGTTCAGATCTTGTTCGAAATGTGTTTTTAGGGTGTTTTTGTCTTCCTCAAATAGCGTTAAAATAATTGGGTTATACTTAGTTTTATCTAAATATTTTAAAATGTAAGATAGCTGATTTGACGGTCCGCAACGAACTAAAGAAGAAACTAGGTAACATATATTTTTTTTCATTTAGTTCAGTTTTAGTTTTTCGCCTAACTTTAGATCCCATTCGATAGGTGTTATATGCTCAAATCCACTACCATGGTGATGAGTTATTTCACCAAAATAAAACGTACCATTTATATTATAGAAATCGATCCTGACATATTTAAAATCCTCTGATATTTTTTCAATTATAGGAATAAATTTTTGTAATCCCTTAGGAGGGGATACATTATCACCGTTTTTCCACAGAACTTTATTGTTTTCCATTCTACTCCATGTAAATGGTAGTAAATCCCAATTCTTTGAATAGATATTTCTTTGGTGATTACTGATTCTATTTAGATCTATTGAAATCATTATAATTTCTCCATTCATACAATGGAACTTATAATCTAATGGTGCTTCTCGACCACTGTCTACCAATAACTCTTCTACAATAATTTTCGGCGGAATATTTTTGTATTGCCACTCTTTAGAAATTTTATAGTAATTCCTTTTTAAAAGTTTTTTAAATTTCTTCTGAATTTTTGTAAAGTCTACTTTGTTTTTATCTTGAACAATTAAATAACTTCCGCTATCGTGATTCGTTTTTATTATAAAGGGGCTCTCAGGAAGATTTTCATAGGTTAAATCTTCTGGGTTTTTAGTCATTAGTATTAGAGGAATTAAATATTCGGATCCTATTTTCTTTTCAATATAATCTCTAACAGCATATTTATCTGACGTAATAGTAAGAATTTCTCTTCTGTCATTAACCTTTAACCATTGTATTTTCTCGTTTAATGTTTTAGGGTTATTTAAATCTAATTCGAATCCAAAGATTCTTTTAAATCTATTTTTAATGTAAGTTTCCTCATCTAATACATCATATCTATAGAAATCGTAAATCTTTTTTATTGGAGAAACAATAAATTTGATTAATTTATTTTCTCTATACTTTTTTTCTATTAATTCTCTCATCTTTTAAATAGTTTATTTATTAAACTTGGGTTTTTAAGTACTCTTAAAATTCTCCTAGTATTCAATAAATAGAATGAATATATTTTGTAGAATAGGCTATAATATGCTTCGTTAGGTCTTGACGTTTTAATTTTTATAATTTTAGTTTCTAATACATTTAACTTATTAATTTTTACTTGGTATATTTTTGATAATTGAATTTTATCATTTATTAAAAACACAGGTACAATACCTTTTTTTTGGTGTTTTAGGGCTTTTTTATTGATTAATTTTTTTTCTAAGTTGTATGAAATGTCGTTGAAATAAAAATTGCCTATTGAGTAGAATATATATTTATTTTTATATAGCTCAATTGGTTGTATGATGTGTGGATGGTGACCTATAATCATGTCAGCACCGCTATCTATAATTTCTTTAGCTATTTTTCTTTTAGACGGCTCCACGTATTTGATATCTTCAATACCCCAATGAATGTTAACAATTATCTTATGTGTACTATATTTTATTTTTAATTTGCTTATTTGGTCAAAGTCTGGAGCGTATGGTCCTATGAAGTCATTATCAGCAAATAATTTTGAGTTTGTAAAATCTGCGGATCTAGTAGTATATGTCAAATAGATAATATTTGAATCTATAACAACATTTTCTTTTTTGGAACTATATCCTACACCTGTGTAATTAAATCCATTACTCTTTATTAAATCAATAGTTAATTTAGCGGATTCATTACCATAATCGTTGACATGATTATTAGATAAGTTTATTAAATTTGGATTTAAATAATTTAAGTACTTAATAGTCTCAGGTATAGCATGTAAAGAGATTTTATTCTTTATTGGACTCATTCCTTTTTGAATAAAAGGAGACTCCAAGTTTATACATAGTTTTATATTTTCGCTATGTATGAAATTGACAAATTCTTTAAAAATATGTTCGGGCTCTTCTTTTACCTGCTGTAGAACTAAATCTCCAGTAAATGCTATTTCCATAGTACTAAATTATTGATTTTTCTCTTACTTTTTTTAGATAAAAAAATAAAACTGTCAGCAAATAAATGGAGGCACTTATAATTTTAACATATGCAGCACCGAATGAACCTAAATTTGGAATTAACAGTATAGAAAAAAATATGTTACTAATTCCAATGTTAATACTTGAGATTCTCATTTTTTTACCCTCTCCTTTAGCGTATAGAAATTTGTTAAATAAATCACCATACCCATGAATTAAAAAGCCAATTGAAGTCATAATAGTTATAGGGATTATAGGTAAAAAATCTGAATCATAAAACATTCTTATAAAAGGTTCTAATATAATTATGAATACAGCAAAAAATAGAAGAGAAATAACTGTTATAAGCTTTATGTGCTTAGGTGATATTCTTTTGGCTGTAACAAATTCTGTCATAAATATTGTTCCAATGATAGCTGGTAAGATTGCCATCGGAGACGATATAGTTAATGCCAAGGCGTAGAAGCCAAAGTCCTCATTCGTTTTAAAGAACCCCACTAATATTGTACTTAAATGAGTACTTGCGACACCAAATATACTTCCGATAAATATAGGGAAGCCTATTTTTTTATTTTGTTGATATATATTAGAGATGTTATTTTTAAAATCATGAAAGTTTAACGGTGTTTTTAAAACTATTAAGACTATTATTAGTCCAATAGAGGAATAATACAGAATAAGTGCTTCTCTTATATTTATTTCGTTATAAATAGATATCACAGCGACTAATGATAGTGCATAAATAGCCCTAGGACCTATTTTAAGAGCAGATAATGAAAAAATGTGGTTGGAGCCTTGTAACATGTTCTCCAAACTGTTATTGAATATTATTACAGGGATTAGTGGTAATAGTATTAAAATATACGGATTGAGTTCTTCGAAAAAAATATTATATATAAAAACAATTAATGCAAATATTATTGAAGTAAAAATTCCGATGATCAAATGGGTTCCAAATATACTTTTCTTCTTTTTTTCATTCTTCTCAGAAGCAATCATAAATGAAGTGGTGTAAAAGTATCCGAAAGTTGAAAATAATAATATTATAGAGAATAAAACTTCAATGTATTTAAACCTACCGTAGTCTTCTGTTCCAAGATATTTTGTATTTAAGATACTTATTAAAAAACCAAATAACATAGCGCCAATAGTTGAGCTATATAGGACTATAGATTGAATTAGTTTTTTGTTTCTTAAAAAGTTTAAATTAGGCATTATTAATAAAATTTTCAATTTTACTTGATACTGAAATATAGCTAAATTCTAGTGCAATTTTTTTACCTTCAATGCCAATTAATTTTGCCTTATCATAATTTTGTATTATTTCAATTAATTTTTCAGAAAATGCCTCAGGTTCAAAGTCTTTTGCAATATAGGCGTTTAGGCCATCACTAAGGTATTTTGGAATTTCGCCCGCAGGTGTTACAACTACAGGTGTTCCTGTTGCTAGGTATTCTCCTAGTTTCGAAGGGAAACCGCCTTGTGCTTGCTTTGTATTTGGCCTTGCAAGTGCTAAAATTGAAGATTCTTTTAGATTTTTTATAACTGTAGGATGATCAATATTGCCAGTTAATATTATTTTATCTTGAAGATTAAATTGCTTAATTTTTTGTTTAATTTTAGTTATTACATCTTCTTCCGCACCCCCCATTAACTTTAAGGTCCATTCGGGATACAGTATGCTTGTCTTGGCGAAGGCATCAATTAAACAAAAGATTCCATCTTTATTGTTTCCCATGTAGCCACAATAACCAATTTGTTTTTGTTTTTGGATATTATCAGTATTAAATAATTCTGGCTGAATTAAGAAAGGGATAATTAAGTTTTTATTTGTTTTAGTTTTTCCGGAATAATAATTAGCCAATGTTTCAGTACAAGTTATAAATGCATCAGAAAATCTCATAGAAATTATTGAAGAGGCCTCTTTAAGATAGGTTAATGTTTTCGTCTGGGATAAAATCATAAAGTGAGGGAACTCGGTCCTCTCAAATATGACTTTGATTCCTCTTATTTTTAATAAAATTATCGTCCATGGCAAGGAGTAAGCTCCATAAAAAAAGGCAATATCACCTTTCTTCACTCTAAAAGAAATTGATAGTGACAAATAGACTTTTTTCAATATTTCAATTAATTTTCCTTTTTGAAAGTGACCAATTATATTTATTTGTGTATCAAAATGAGCATGATTAAATGATTTTATTAAAAGAGATAACCTTATTGAGGATGCGCTTAAATTTGGGTGTTTCTCTTCCGTAATTATATGTATTTTCATAAATAAATTTTTGTAGAATTTTACGAGAGAAATTTGATTTGCATTTATTTTTTTTTATTCAGGAAGCATTTATTTCTAGTGTAGATATTTTTTATAAATGCTGTTTTTTAAATTTTTTTAAGATTAATAAGTCAGTTAATGATTTTTTCCAATGTATAGGAGGAGAATTAAATTTTGAATGTAATAGGGTATTATCTAATTTGCCATATAATGGCCGCTTTGCAGGAGTTGGATATTTATCTGTTGAAATCGCTGAAATATTTATACTCAGAACTGCTACTTTGAAAATTTCTGTGGCGAAATCATGCCAGTTGATAATTCCTTCATTACTATAGTGATAGATCCCATAATTTTCTTTTTTTGACGCAATAATTTCTAAAATCACATGTGCTAAATCTCCTGCATACGTGGGTGAACCAAATTGATCATTTACGACGCTTAATTCATCCCTTTCTCTGCCTAATCGTAACATAGTTTTTACAAAATTATTTCCATATTCAGAATATACCCATGAAGTTCTGATTATGTAATACTTTTCTAGAATACTCTTTATATATTCTTCACCTTTTAATTTTGACACCCCATATACATTTATTGGATTTGGTTTGTCATTTTCTACATAGGGGCTCTTTTTTGTTCCGTCAAAGACAAAATCTGTGGAAATATGAATTAAAACGGTTTCAAAACTTTTGCAGGCTTCGGCTAAAAATTTTACGCCTTCTGCGTTTACTAAAAATGCATTTTGCTCATCCTCTTCTGCTCGGTCAACAGCTGTGTATGCTGCACAATTAATGCAGTAATCATATTTTTCTTTGTTAAATAAATTTTCTACTTGCGTATTGTTCGTAATATCTAAATCTTTTGATGATTTAAAATGAAAAGTATGCTGAGGATATTTTTTGACTACATCTTGTATGCATTTTCCTAATTGTCCATTTGCACCAGTAACTAAAATGTTTTTGAGGTTTTTCATTACAATTTGGCGTTCTTAAATTTTGGTAAGATTAAATCTTTTGATGATACATTTAAATACTTATCTTCAACCTTCCAGTCTATATGCAGTTCCTCATCGTTATATATAATACCTCCTTCAGACACTGCATTATAAAAATTATCGCATTTGTAGAAAAATTCTGCAGTTTCACTTAATACAGAGAATCCGTGACCAAATCCTCTAGGAATATATAATTGTCTATTATTTTCTTCAGAAAGTTCAATAGCATAATGCTTGCCAAATGTCGAAGAGTCTCTTCTAAGGTCTACAGCAACGTCTAAAACAGTGCCTTTTAATACACGTACTAGTTTTGCTTGAGCATGTACACCTGTTTGGTAGTGAATACCTCTTACAACCCCTCTTGTCGAGTAAGATTGATTGTCTTGAACGAACTTTATGTTGCTTCCGGTTAATTCCGCAAACTTATTTTCATTGTAGCTTTCAAAAAAATAACCGCGAGCATCCTCAAATTTCTTTGGTTCTATTACGAAACAGCCTTTTAAATAGGTTTCTTTTACTTGCATTATTTAGTTTTTAGTATGCCTAACAGATTTTTTCCGTAACCACTTTTCATTAGTGGTTCTGCAAGTTTTATCAGTTGCTCTTTATTTATTAAGCCCATTTCATAGGCTGCGCCCTCAATAGTGCCAATTTTTAAGCCTTGACGTTCCTCTATAACTTCTACAAATTGTGATGCTTGCATTAAGGATTGAAATGTACCGGTATCTAACCATGCAGTTCCTCTATCAAGAATACTAACGCTTAATTTGTTTTTTTCTAAATAGACTTTATTAATATCTGTAATCTCTAATTCACCTCTATGGCTTGGGGCGATATTTTTTGCAATTTCCACGACTTCATTATCATAAAAATAAATTCCAGGAACAGCAAAATTTGATTTTGGTTCTAGAGGCTTTTCTTCAATTGAAATGGCTTTTCCTTCATCATTAAATTCTACAACACCATAACGTTCGGGGTCGTGTACGCGGTATGCGTAAATAATTCCACCGTCAGGGTCATTATTGGATTGAAGTAAATTAGCTAATCCAGAACCGTAAAAAATATTATCTCCTAATACCAGTGCAACTTTATCATTTCCAATAAATTTTTCTCCTATAATAAAAGCTTCAGCTAAACCATTGGGCTCTTTTTGTACCGCGTATTCAAACTTACATCCATATTTTTTGCCATCACCTAATAAATCTTCAAATAAAGGAAGGTCTTTTGGGGTTGAAATAATTAATATCTCGTTGATTCCAGCATAAATGAGCGTTGACAACGGGTAATATATCATAGGTTTGTCATAAATAGGCATTAATTGCTTACTCACGGATAATGTTAAAGGATGTAAGCGTGTTCCAGAACCCCCTGCTAAAATTATTCCTTTCATTTTAATGCTTGTATTTATGTTTATATTATTGATACATGTTAGTGTAGTAGTCTTTGTAAGAGCCACTAGTAACATTTTCAAGCCAGTCTCTATTTTCTAAAAACCAATCTATTGTTTTAGATAAACCTTCTTCAAAAGTAACTGATGGTTTCCAGCCTAATTCTTTATTAATTTTGGTAGCGTCAATAGCGTAACGCAAATCATGACCTGGTCTGTCCTTAACGTAAATGATTAATCTTTCACTATCTCCAGTAGGACGCTTCAATTTAGTATCCATTAATTTGCATAGCAATTTCACTAAATCCAAATTTTTCCACTCATTAAATCCTCCAACATTATAGGTTTCACGATTTTCCCCTTTATGAAATGCTAAGTCTATTGCAGATGCATGGTCTTCAACATATAACCAGTCTCTAGTGTAATTTCCATCACCATAAACAGGCAAACTTTTTTTGTTGATTATATTATTAATGAAAAGCGGAATTAACTTTTCTGGAAAGTGATTAGGGCCATAATTATTAGAACAGTTTGATATAATGTAAGGTAAGTTGTATGTTTCACCATACGCACGTACAAAGTGATCAGAACTTGCTTTGGATGCCGAATATGGAGAATTCGGATCATAAGATGTACTTTCTACGAATAAACCAGTCGCTCCTAAAGACCCATAAACTTCGTCTGTACTAACATGGTAAAAAAGTTTTCCTTCTAAATTTTCTTTCCATAATTCTTTAGATGCGTTTAGTAGATTTACAGTTCCTATGACATTTGTCTTCACAAACGAAAGTGGGTCGGTAATGGATCTATCAACATGTGATTCTGCTGCAAGGTGGATTACTCGATCAAATTTATATTTATTGAAGATTGAATCTATAAAAGGAGCGTCTGTAATATCTCCTTTTATAAAAATATAATTTTTTAAATGTTCAATATCTTTTAAGTTCTCTAAATTACCAGCATAGGTCAACGCGTCCAAATTATAAATAGTATAATTTGGATAATTTTTCACCATTCTTCGGATAAGGTGTGAACCAATGAAACCAGCTCCTCCTGTAATAAGAATATTCATGGATTATTGTTTTTTATAATTTTTCAAGTACCTATTTAGGGATAGTAGCCCTAGTATTAATAGTGATATACCTAATAATGTTAGAGGAACTAAAAATTTATAGCTATTCCAGATTCCTTTGATTTCAACTCCTTTTCTAGGGAAAGCTGAGATTACATTTAAAATACTTGATTTATTCGCTTTTTCTTCATTTAGTAGTACAAGGCTTTCCTTAAGTTCTTCCATTTTATTAATTAACGAAAGTTCTTTATTGTCCTTATTTCCACCTTCTCCAAGACTTATGTTGGTGCCTTGCATAGGTTTATCCGCCTCCTTAAGCATAACTCTTTTGTACAATAGTTGAAGCGAGTCTATTTCAGTAATTTGTTTGTTGTAAATGCTATCCTGCAGTTTGATATTTATATCGCTAATATCTTTCTGTAAATTAAAATAATCATTTCTCGATATGGAGTTAATTATTGAACTTTGGATTTTTTTTCCAATTCCATTGTTTGTAGCAATCAATGCAATAGTGTGAAATCTAGCATCTAATGAATTGAAATTTTTGAGATATGCCTCCATATCTATCGCTTTCTGTGTTGTGGTATCTAAACTCTTTACAAATTTATCAAATAATTGAACTTTCTGATTCTCATCAGAATAAGATTCCACTGTGAATTTTTTTATAGAACCAGCTTCTTTTAAAGTAATATCTAATGCTTCTGCTAATGCAATAGAATCTTCTGATTTGGCTAATTCATTATAGAAATTGATATTGTTGTAAAGTTGTTGTACGCTATTAAAATTTGGTTCCACAACCATAGTTGAGAGATACTGTGGCTCTTTATTTATGTCAAGATATATACCGATGGCAAGGCCAACAACAGCCGCAATTGCAAATTTGATGAGGTGTTTTTGTATGAATTGCAGAAAAACAATGATTGCTCCAAAAATTCCCTTAAAGATATTTCCAATAAAGCGAAATAACTTTCTAAAACCATTTCCGATTAATTGGAATAATTGCCCTAAATCTACTTCATCAGAATTAGAAGAAGGCCGTTGTGGTGTTTGGTTGTTCATGCTTACTTATGACTTAAATATTTGTTCTAAAATTTTATCAGTAATTAAATAGGTTGGTTTTACTCCTGTAGTACCCAATCCGCCAGAAGCTAAAGTGCTTCCTGTCTCAAGAGGGTTGTCAGAGGCGTAATATGCATAACGAACTTTAACATCTTCACGAATACTTTTACGCACTTTTGAAGCAGATTGTATTGCTTTTTGGTAATGGACACCTTCCATTTCTAAACCAATAACATTCCAAGTAGAGGCGTGGAAAAATTTCAAGATATCTTTATTCTGGAGTGAAGTTCCTAAAACGGTAATCATAGCACCCTCTAAAACCTTCAATCCGTTGCCCTTGAAATCATCTGCAGTTAATTCGTTTTTAAACGGATAATTATCTGCTGTTCCTTCAAATACATGCGCTGTTGGGATCATTAAATCTCCTTTTCCGCCTTCTAATATTCCTGCTTTCCCCATAATTGAAATGGAGTGAACATCTATGAAAACGGGCTGATTCTTTTTAACCTTATACGGCTTTAATAGCTCATCAATAGTTTCATACGCTTGTTCTCCAAAAGCATAGTCCATTACGAAGATAATAGGTTTTTTATCTGCTGGAATATCTTTGCTAAAGGCGTAACTACAAACATCATCAGTAAACTTCGCGGTGTCAAATATTTGAACGTCAATATTAGTTCCGGACATATCATCAATGGCAATCATTCCATTTTTAACTGCAACCGCTGTTACTTTGTTTCTTAGTGCTGAGTTTTCTGAAGAGCTTAATTTTTCATAAATTTCTAACGAATCATTATTCGGAAATTCCTTCTTCAGCGCTTTTCTAGCGAATAATGAATTCATGACACTATGCATGTTGGCACTAATAATATGAATAGGCCTATCTAATAAACCAGCGGTGTTTAAGGTTTCTTTTATTGCATCAGACCAACGTTCTCCATGAATATGGTGTCCTAGTCGCTCTCTCAACAGAGGGGTAAAGGTTATAGCGCGTTTGTCTCCTGTTAATTCTTCTTCAATGGCTAATTTTCCTAGCCAATAAATAATCTTTAAAAAACGATCTGGATTCTTTTTAGTCGCAAATTTCTCATAGACTTCTATGATTTCTGCAAATGACCTACCAAGTATATTAGCGGTATGTATGATTGCAATTTCACGTTCTGCTTGTGTGAGCTTAGATTTGCTAATTGCATTTTCTAATTTCCCCCAATCGCGGATGGTAGTACCGGTATCTTCAATAATTACGCGGGTTGCAATCTTATAAGATTCTATAAATAAGAAGGTTAAATGGGTAAGAATATCATAAATATCAGATCTCCCTCTTGTAATCTCGATATTCATTTGTTCGTCATCTATACGATAACAATTACGTCTTCTTTTTGGCGGAACTATAGCTTTAAAATGTGACTTCCCGTACCCTTCATCAGAAGTAAGGTTTATAAATCTACACTGTTCTATCCCTTCTGGCAATCGTTCTAAAACATATATTAAACCACTTAATTCCCCTTTTTCTTCAGCAATAGTCCCATAAATTTCTGGTCTTAATTGAAGTAATGCATTACGTAAGGTTTCACCAGAAACCCCCATAGGCTTATAAAAACCACGATTGAATAAATGACGCATCGTAATGTACAAACGCTCAATAGCATTCGTAGATTCTTGCGCTCTAGTGGTATTTGTTGTCTTGCTCATGTATTAAAAAATTCTTGTAAAACTACGATTTATTATTCAGATTTATAATTCTTATCCGAATGAAAACTTTAAGCTAACCTAGCGTTTAAGGGTATTTAACTCATTTGCCACTTTACGATCATTAGATAAGCGCTGTACTTTATTCTGACCGCCCAACTTTCCAATGGATTTCATATACTCATTAAAACCACCTTCTTTAATGCTGGTAATTTTTAATTTTTGGAGTATTTTTCCATCAATAAGGTCAAAGTAATAACTGTTTTGTTGCTGGAGTTCTTGGTCTAAAATCGAAATAAATTTAGAATAATCAGAAGGTTCTTTTTCAAATTCTATAAACCACTCGTGATACGGCAATTCATTTAATTCGGGTGTTATTTGGGGTGCCACGGTAAATTCGTTTACACGAGCATCTGTTTCTTCAATGGCTTTCTGCATTGCAGATTCTACTTCTTTACCAATTACATGCTCCCCGAAAGCAGAAATAAAATGCTTTATTCTTCCAGAGACTATAATTTTATAAGGCTTCAAGGAAATAAATTGAATGGTATCTCCAAGATTATACGCCCATAAACCGGCATCTGTTGAGATGATCATCACATAGTTAACTCCAACTTCTACATCTTTTATCGTGATTCGTTTTGGATGTTCTTCAAAGAACTCATCAGATTTTACAAATTCATAGAAAACTCCTGAGTTTAGGAGGAGTAGCATTCCTTTTTCTTTCTGAGAGTTTTGATAGGCAAAGAAACCTTCACTTGCAGGAAATAGTTCAATACTATCTACTTTTCTGCCAATTAAATTTTCAAACTTAGCTCTATAGGGTTCGTAGTTTACGCCGCCATAAATAAAGAGGTTGAAGTTTTTAAATAATTCTCCTACCTTTTTATTCCCAGCGGTATTTAATTTTTCAAAATACATCTGAACCCAGGAGGGGATGCCGGCTATTACCGTCATATCTTCATGTATCGTTTCTTCAACTATCGTGTTTACTTTAGTATCCCAATCTTCAATACAATTGGTTTCCCAACTTGGGAGTCGGTTTTTTTGTAAATAATTAGGAACGTAATGGGCAGATATACCGGAGAGTCTTCCTAGTTTAACACCATTTTTTTCAGTCAACACAGGGCTACCTTGTAGAAAAATCATTTTACCATTTACAAAGTCGGCATTCCCAGTTTCTTCAATGTAGTTTAGAATAGCATTTCTAGAAGCCTCTACTTGATGTTTTATAGAGGTTTCTGTTATGGGAATATATTTTGCTCCGGATGTAGTTCCTGAGGTTTTTGCAAAGTAGATGGGTTTGTTTGGCCACAAGATATCTGCAGCGCCAGCAACTACCTTTTCTACATAGGGCTTTAGTTCTTCATAATCTCTTATAGGAACATTTTTTACAAAATCATCGTGATTTCTGATGGCTTCAAAATTATGATCTTTACCAAAACTTGTGTTTTTAGCAGTGGCAATCAATTTTTGTAGCAGTTTTTCCTGTGTAGCAACAGGATTATCTACCCACTTTTGAGTTTTCTTGGCAATTCTCTTGGCAAAAATTTTTGCGGCTAAAGATTTTATAGACATGCAGAATTATTTAAAATCAATATAATCTTTTGGGTTTGCTGGACTTGAATTATTCCATAATTCAAAGTGTAAGTGTGGTCCGGTAGTTAATTCGCCCGTGTTCCCAACTGATGCAATAACTTCTCCGGCACGTACTAAATCTCCTTGTTCTTTACTGAGAGAGCCATTGTGTTTATATACAGATAGTAATCCGTCTTTATGCTCTACAATAATAACATAACCAGTTTCTGAAGTCCATTCAGAAAATATTACGGTACCATCTGCTACTGATTTTACAGGTGTACCCTTTGCCGCTACAATATCTATTGCAAAATGTTTTGTCTTAGGATCGTAGTCTTGAGATACACTTCCATTAATAGGAGGGAATAATATTTGATTTACATTCTTATCGGTGCGCTCAAACAAATTATATTTATCCTCTAATTCTACTTGGGCCCTTAGAATAGAATCTTCTTTTATAGGTGTTAAATCTACACTAGAAGGGTCTAATTTAAATTGTTCAAATAAGGAGTCTCTGTTAATTTGATTGTTAGTGATATCTCCATTCAAAACCTTTCTTATATTATCTAAATACTTATTGGTATAATTTAATACGGTGACGAGCGAATCAGACTTATAGGTGAGTTCTGTTGCTTGTCTTTTCAATTTGGTCGAGGAGTATCCTGGTATATATTCTCTCAATGGGGTAAATGCTATTAATAAGGTGGTTAGAGCAATTAAGCATACAATAAATAAGGAGCCTGTAATAAATACATTTAGCCTACTTAGTTTGAAAGATATTTTTTCCTCAAAAGTATTTTCGTTCAGGATTACTAAACGATACTTATGAAGCAGCTTTTTTTTAATATCTTTTCCTTTTTTCTTCTTTTTTGCCATACTACACAAATATAACTTACAATCTTACTGCGATAAAATACTTTTTATAATTACATCGAATTTATAAATACTAAATTGTAATTTGTATACGTTTAGTAAATTATTATGGACTTTTTCAAAAAAAAGGTCCGCCGATATAAATATTAACACCATGTGTAATACTTTTTTAGTAAATTTGTGGTTCTAAAATCTAGTTTATGATAGTTTCAAATATTTTTTTAGGAATGATCGGCCCATGGCAAATTGCGGTTGTAGTAGTTCTTGTACTATTACTTTTTGGAGGAAAAAAAATTCCTGAATTAATGCGTGGTTTGGGTAGTGGAATTAAAGAGTTTAAAGATGCCTCGAAAGAAGAGGATACACCAGATAAAATAGAAGAAAAATAGAATATTTATTTTTTTCAAAAAATACCTAAGTCCTTAATTTTATTAAGGACTTTTTTTATGCTCTTTTATTTTTAAACTCTGGTTTTTTTAACTTATAGTATTTGTTACACAGCATTTAGTTCCTAGTGGCACTACAGGAATACGCACCTTCACAACATTTATAGCACTTAATTTGATTGCCAAATTTAATTTTGGTTCAAATGCTTGTTTTATACATTCTCTATTGGAAGCAACAGTAGTAGAATACAACCTGAGATTTTGTTAAGTATACGATTCTAGGGTTTTATTCGTTTTCTATAAACAAGATTAGTATCCATATTAACGAATTTATGGGTATTTAGCTGTGTAATCAATATCAACCAAACCTATAAATTTATTTGAATTTAAAACTATTATCGATCTATAATCTACCCCAAGATTCTTCAAATTAACCTACAATGAAAAAACTTATTCTATCAGTTTTGTTTTTGTCTGGCTTCGGGATTTATGCACAATCTGCTAAAACCAATAGTTTAGATAATACAACTGTCGTCAAAAGCTTAGACACCTCTCAAGACAATACTGTTGCTATTGAGGATGTTACTATTGATATGCTTAACTCTTTAAGAGATGACGGCGAATTAAAAAAGACGAACCCTAAGGCTTCAAAAATTATTCAAAAAGCAGATGCTTATTTTAACAAGATGTGGTATGCGGAAGCGGCCGCATTATATGAATTGGCTTTGAAGGACAAGGAGAATTATACTTTTGAAAATTTAAAAAAGGCGGGAGATGCTTATTATTATAATACTAATATGAAAAAGGCATACCAGTGGTATGATGTTTTATATAAGGAATATAAAGATAATATGACGGCGGATAATTATTTTAAGTATTCGCATACACTAAAAGGTAATGGTAAATATGGTAAGGCTAAACGGTTTATGCGTTTGTATGAAAAAATGCAAAAGGAAGACACTCAAAATGCATATGCTTTTAATGCTACTAGAGAAGAAGTTGCCTTAGACAAAATTCTAAATGGTGATGCTGGCTTTACGATAGATAACGTGGCTATAAACTCTGAATATTCAGATTTTTCGCCTATGTTTTATGATAATGATAAAGTGGTTTTTTCTTCTTCACTAGATTCATCGGTCTTTGTTACGCGTAAGTATAAATGGAATGATCAGCCGTTTTTAGATTTATATGTTTCTAAGATAAACGAGGAGTCTGCAGATTTAAAAAGTGCTATTAAATTTTCCAAAAAGATAAATTCTAAATATCACGAGGCTTCTGTTACGTTTTCTCCAGATAATGAAACTATGTACTTTACACGTAATAATTATGGTAAAAAGTTAAAGCGTGATAAAAATGGTGTCAATCACTTGAAAATCTATACGTCTGTTAAGGTTGGTGATGATTGGGCAGAACCTAAAGAACTACCTTTTAATAGTGATAGTTATTCTACGGGGCATCCGGCCTTAAGTCCTGATGGTAAATTATTATATTTCGTTTCCGACATGCCGGGCAGTTTAGGCGCTTCAGATATTTTTGTTGTTGATGTTTTGGAAGATGGTACTTATTCTACTCCTAGAAATTTAGGTCCAGAAATTAATACAGAGAAAAGAGAAATGTTTCCGTTTGTTACAGACATGAAAATTTACTTTTCATCAGATGGGCATGCTGGTCTTGGTGGTTTAGATGTTTTTGAAGCTTCTTATGACGTTGATGGTTTTCAGGAGGTTAAGAATGTAGGGGTTCCTGTAAATAGTAATAAAGATGATTTCTCTTATATCGTGAGTGAGGAGAGTCAAAAAGGATATTTTGCTTCTAACCGTGCAGGTGGTAAAGGTGATGATGATATTTACTCCTTTGAGCGTTTAATGATGGAAGAGGTAACCCATACAGCTATTGCTGGTGTGGTAACAGAATTGGTGACAGGAGATGTTATGCCTAAAGCTCTAGTGATGCTTTTGGATGAAAACAATATTAAGCTTAAGGAAGTAGAAACGGCTGAAGATGGTAGTTTTGTTTTTGAAGATCTTGATGGGGATAAGAAATATAGTATCAAAACCAATAGAAAAGAATTTTTTCAAGATGTTAAGGAGGTCATGACTATATTGAATGAAACAGAGATGGTCAATGTTTCATTGAAAAAGCTAAAAGAACTTATCGTAATAGAAGAGGGGATAAGAAAGCTTAAGACTGATATGATTTATTTTGATTTTGATAGGTCGTTTATTAGAGAGGATGCCTCTAAAGAGTTAGATAAATTGGTAGAGGTAATGTCTGAATATCCGGAAATGGTGATTAAGATAGAATCACATACCGATAGTAGAGGTGCCAGTGATTATAACAGATATCTTTCAGATAAACGTGCTAAATCTTCAAGAGATTATATTATATCTCAAGGTATCGATGCAGACCGTATAGAGAGTGCCATTGGATATGGTGAAGATAAACTATTGAATGATTGTGACGGAAGCGTGAGATGTACTCGTGAGAAGCATGAATTGAACAGGCGTTCTGAATTTATAATTGTAAAAATGTAAGACTTAAAAAAATGATAATAAAAAACCCAAGCAGCAATGCTTGGGTTTTTTTTATGTATATAAAAAAGCTTTTTAAACGTTTGCTTTTAGTAATTCTCTGTTCATACGTGCGATGTTTTCTAAAGAAATTCCTTTAGGACATTCAATTTCACATGCTCCAGTATTGGTACAGTTTCCAAAACCTTCTAAGTCCATCTGCGCTACCATATTTTTAACACGATCTGCAGCCTCTACTTGTCCTTGCGGCAATAATGCATATTGAGATACTTTTGCGCCAACAAAAAGCATTGCAGAGGCATTTTTACAGCTGGCTACACATGCGCCACAACCAATACAGGTAGCTGCATCCATTGCTTCGTCTGCTGCGTGCTTAGAAATAAGCGTTGCATTGGCATCTTGCGTATTACCAGAAGTATTTACAGATATGTATCCACCAGCATGTTGTATACGGTCAAAAGCGCTTCTATCAACGGTTAAATCCTTTAATACAGGAAAAGCTTTTGCTCTAAATGGCTCAATAGTAATTGTGTCACCATCTTTAAACATACGCATGTGTAATTGGCATGTAGTAACACCTCTGTCTGGTCCGTGAGCTTCACCATTAATAAACATAGAACACATACCACAGATACCTTCACGACAGTCATGATCAAAAGCAACAGGCTCTTCACCTTTATTGATCAATTGTTCGTTTAAAACATCCATCATTTCTAAGAAAGACATATGTTCAGATATCTCTGTCACTTTATAATCGACCATTTTGCCCTTAGCTTGAGCATTTTTCTGTCTCCAAATTTTTAATGTCAGATTCATATTTTAAGTATTGAGTAATGAGTATTATAACATGATGTAAATCACATGTAATAGCTCAATACTATTATTTATAACTTCTTTGTTTTAATTCTATCTCTTTAAACTCTAACTGCTCTTTATGTAAAACAGCGTCAGATGGCTCTCCTTTAAATTCCCAAGCAGAAACAAATGCAAAATCTTTGTCATTACGTTTTGCTTCTCCTTTTTGTTCGCCATCAAGTTCAACAGACTCTTCTCTAAAGTGCCCACCACAAGATTCTTCTCTTTCAAGTGCATCTTTAGCAAATAATTCTCCTAATTCTAAGAAATCTGCTACACGACCTGCCTTTTCAAGTTCTGCATTTAATTCATTAGAACTTCCTGGAACACTTACGTTTTTGTAAAAGTCTTCACGTAGTGCTTTAATTTCGGCCATAGCCTCCTTTAAACCTTCTGCGTTACGAGACATTCCACATTTATCCCACATAATTTTACCTAACTTCTTGTGGTAATAATCAACGGAGTGAGATCCTTTATTATTGATAAAGAAATCAATCTTAGCAGTTACAGACTTTTCAGCTTCATCAAACTCCGGTGTATTTGTTGGAATTTTTCCTGTTCTAATTTCATGAGAAAGATAATCACCAATCGTATAAGGTAATACAAAGTAACCGTCAGCTAAACCTTGCATTAAGGCAGATGCTCCAAGTCTGTTTGCACCGTGATCAGAGAAGTTTGCTTCACCAATACAGTATAAACCTTCAACAGTGGTCATTAAATTATAATCTACCCAAACACCACCCATAGTGTAGTGAACAGCAGGATAAATCATCATTGGTGTTTTGTATGGATCTTGATCTACGATTTTCTCGTACATCTGGAAAAGGTTTCCGTATTTAGCTTTTACGATAGCAGCACCCAATTCATATATTTTTTCTGCCGAAGCATTTTCTATATTATGAATTTTTGCTTGTTCTATTCCGTAACGTTCTATAGCAGAGGCAAAATCTAAATAAACAGCCTCACCAGTTGCGTTTACTCCGTAACCAGCATCACAACGTTCTTTAGCAGCTCTAGAAGCTACATCACGAGGTACCAGGTTACCAAATGCAGGGTAACGGCGTTCTAAATAATAATCTCTTTGATCTTCTGTTAAGTCTGTTGGCTTTTTCTTTCCTTCGCGGATAGCCATTACATCTTCTAAATTCTTAGGAACCCAAATACGCCCGTCATTACGTAAAGATTCAGACATCAACGTAAGTTTAGACTGGTAATCTCCGGAACGAGGAATACAGGTTGGGTGAATTTGTGTATAGCATGGATTTGCGAAAAAAGCTCCTTTTTTATGAATTTTCCAAGCGGCAGTAGCGTTAGATCCCATTGCATTAGTAGATAAGAAATATACATTTCCGTATCCTCCAGAAGCAATAACTACAGCGTGTGCCGAATGACGTTCTATTTTTCCAGTAACTAGGTCACGAGCAATAATTCCTCTTGCTTTCCCATCTACTTTAACCACATCTAGCATTTCATGACGGTTGAACGGGGTAATTTTACCACGAGCAATTTGTCTGTTCATTGCAGAATAGGCACCTAATAATAATTGTTGTCCCGTTTGTCCTTTGGCATAAAAAGTACGTGAAACCAATACACCACCAAAGGAACGGTTGTCTAATAATCCACCATAATCACGTGCAAATGGTACTCCTTGTGCAACACATTGGTCAATAATATTAGCAGATACTTCTGCTAATCTATAAACGTTAGCTTCACGAGAACGGTAATCTCCACCCTTTACGGTATCGTAAAATAAACGGTAAGTAGAATCACCATCACCTTGGTAATTTTTAGCAGCGTTTATACCACCTTGTGCGGCAATTGAGTGTGCTCTACGCGGAGAATCTTGATAACAAAATGTTTTAACGTTGTAGCCTAGCTCTGCTAAAGTAGCAGCAGCAGAACCACCAGCTAATCCTGTTCCAACAACAATAACATCAATATTACGTTTGTTCGCAGGGTTAACTAAATCAATATGATTTTTATAATCGGTCCATTTATCCTTTAATGAGCCTTTTGGTACTTTTGAGTCTAATACAGACATAAGTAATAGTATTAATGATTAAAATGATGAAAAAGGGCGATTGCTATGAATCCTAATGGAATTGCAATAGCATACACCTTACCAAAAATTTGTAATTTCTCTTTTCTCATAGACGAAACACCCGAAGATTGGAATGCAGAACTGAAACCGTGCATAAGGTGTAACGATAAAAATACAAATGCAATTACATAAGCACCAACCCTAAGAGGGTTCACAAACTTATGCGTTAATTCTTCATAATAACGAAAGCCTTCACCATCTGCTAATAATCCAGACATATCGCCTTGAATATATTTAGTATTAATTTCTGGAAGCCAGAAATCAATAAAGTGAAGCACTAAAAAGGCTAAAATAGCCAATCCGCTATAAATCATGTTTCTACTCATCCAGCTAGAATTAGCTGCTCCATTGTTTTTAGCGTACTTTGCTACTCTAGCATTTCTGTTTTTAATTTCTAAAATGAAACCCATAATGAAATGGTACATCACCCCAAAAATTAACACGGGTTGCAACACATATTGTACCGCCCAGAATGTTCCCATAAAATGAGATGCCTCATTAAATGCATCTGGACTAAAAACCGATAAAATATTAATTGCAAAATGCTGAAGTAGAAAAAACATTAAAAAGAAAGCAGAAAGTGCCATCGCATACTTTCTACCAATCGAAGATTTGAAAAATCCGCTCATTAGTTGTTAGTTTTTTTTACAAATTTACAGTACAAACAAGTTATTAACAAACTTTACTAATAAATCCTACTCTTATTTAGAATCAAAATAAGTAATTGGTTGACCAGTATGGCTATTTAAAACTAAAAGCTACTAAAACGTTTGAAATTTACACTTGCCAACACTTAATATTTTGAAAATACCCTTTAAAAAAATAAACCACCTGGTCTATTCTTAACTTCTCAAATCACTTGAAATTAAATAAAAGAGTATTTAGACTATGTATTTTGATTTTAAGCTATACTTTTCTGAAAAATATAGGATTGACGTATTTCAAAAACAAACTACTTGGTCTTTTCCTTTGCAATTCATCTACTTCGATCCCAAAGAAAATGCAAGTCGCATTTTCTTCCAATAGATTATTTTAAACGTGCAGTTCATCGGATTTCTATAGTAACGTTACACTGGTACCCGCATGGCTACTTTCTTTATTACTCCAAATCTTTCAACTGAATGGACAGTGCCTTGGTAGAAAGCTGTACCTCAATAAAAGATAAAATCAAAGAAATCATCAAAGCTAAAAGGCTGATGCCAAAAACTAAATTTGCCCAAAAATCAAGTTGTACGTAAATTAAAGACATCGTAATAACTGCCAGTAAAAAGCTTAAAATAGCAGATGCCTGCATGTTTTTAATGATTGTTAAACGCTTGCTCAATTTTTTTACCTGCAAACTTACTGATGATGATCCGGTTTCTTGATATTTTTGATGCAACTGTCTAATTAGAGCAGCAATGGCTAAATAACGAGCGTTGTATGCCAACATAGTCAATGAAATTGCAGGGAAAAGTAATGCTGGTATGCCTAAAGTTAAATCCATAATTGTCTAATTAGTCGGTTGCGATACCAAAGTACGTCCAAGTAACATTTTCATCAAAGGGATTGTTTTGGGCATGCAGTTCACCAGGTTCAATGGTAATACAATCTCCTTTTTCTACAGTAAATTTGTCTGAATTTACGATAAATTCTGCTTTGCCACTTTGAATGTAAAAAACTTCAAACATAGTGTCATGTTGGTGTAGTTCTACAGATTGTCCGGGGGTAAACACAGCACTACCGTACATCATAAGCTGAGGTATTTCTCCTTTGCCAATGAACACTTTCTTTTTAATTTCGGCATCATGAGAAACTCCAAGCTCTGGTAGTACGGTTGTTTTTGTTAATTTCATTTTTAGTGTATTCGAATACTATTCAATTTCAAAAGCGATGGTTTCTTTGACACCCTTTCCTATTAATTTAATGGTGTAGTTTCCTTTGGGTAAGTATGTTTTACCGTCATTGGCTTCTATTAGTTCTGTTTTAACTTTCTTCAAGTACGCAGATTTTCCGGATTTTGAGAATGCCAAGTCGTATGATAAAAGATTAAACCCTTTACTGTTTTCTAAGGTTGTGCTGCTTATTTCAATTCCATTATTGCTAAGAATTGTAGCTTCTAAAACTCCTTCGTTTTTAGTGTAGAAATATAGATCTAAACCTGGAGTTTGTGGTGTTCCCCAAGTACTCCAAGAAGAGCCCCATCTTGCAGAGTGTTTTATGGTTTCGGGTGTAAAAACATGAATGTTTTTGTCTAGTATCTCGGGAGTCATTCTTTGTAAATTGCTAATATCAGCCTTATAAATGCTTCGGCCGTGGGTACCAATAATTAAATGCTTTGCTTCGGGTTGGATAACAATATCGTGTACGGCAACATTGGGCATGTCATTTTGGAAAACTTCCCAAGATGCGCCACGATTAAAGCTTACATACAATCCATTGTCTGTTCCTGTGAATAATAGATTTTCATTTTCAGGATCTTCCGTAAGTATATTTACAGGAGAAGAAGGGATATTGTTGGCAATATCTTGCCATGTTTTTCCAAAATCATCGCTGGTATAAATGTAAGATTCAAAATCATCATTTCTGTAGCCATTTAAGGTAGCGTAAATACGTTCTTTTTTATGCTTAGAAGCTACCACTCTTGTTACCCAAAGGTTTTTAGGTAAAGAATTAGCAATATTATCCCAACTGCCTCCGCCGTTTTGTGTCATGAATATCATACCATCATCGCTACCAGTATATAACAATCCAAATTTAAAAGGAGATTCTGATATGCTGGTTATGGTTCCATAAGCAACATTGCCTTCTTTGCCTCCGTTGGTTAAATCTTCAGAAATGGTTTCCCAGTCTGTTCCTTGGTTTAGGGAACGGTGTAATTTATTGCCTCCTAGATATAGAATGTCTTGATTGTGCGGGGATAATAAAATAGGTGTTTGCCAATTAAAACGGTATGGTGTTTCTCCTAATTCATGTTTAGGTTGTATATAATCTCTTTTTTTATTTTCTAAATCTAGACGAAAATAGTTTCCGAACTGAAAGCCGGTATAGACAATGTTGCTGTTGCGGTTGTCTATCTGTACTTGCATGCCATCACCACCTAAAATAGATTTCCAAGGGTAGTCTCCGCTTTGGTGCCATGAAACATCTTCTTTTGCGGTATGTACTCCTTTCCAAACACCGTTATCTTGGAGTCCGCCATATATATTATAAGGCTTTTCATTGTCTACGTTAACCGCGTAAAATTGGCCTACAGCGGGAGTGTTACTTTTAACCCAATTGGCACCATCATCGTAAGAGATATTTATGCCGCCGTCATTTCCATTGATTAAATGTCCAGACATTTTAGGGTTTATCCACAACGCATGGTGGTCTGCATGAACATTCTCACCGTTAATAGAAGTATAGGTTTTACCTCCATCATCAGATTTAATAATAGGTACACCAGCTAAATAAATTTTATCTACGTTGCTAGGATCTACATTTATTTGAGCAAAATAGTACCCGTAACTGTAAAACAAATCGTCAATATAATTTTCATTTTGCTTGTTCCAGGTGGTTCCTCCATCTGTGCTTTTGTATACTTCAGCTCCTATTACAGGCGTGTCAAAAAGCATAGCATTCGCATCTTCTAAATACTTTGCTAAATCTATAGGTTTTACGCTTCCGCTACGTACCAGTTGCTTTACATTAGCTGCGCGGTATTTTTCTTGGAATCCGTTTGTTTTCAGAAACTCATTTAATTTTTTATCTTCTATTTTTAAAAGATCATCTGCCGTCATCGACTTAAAATCATCTTTTGTTAAGCCTTTAGATGTAGCGGTAGCTGCTGTTTTTTCTCGCCTAAATTGGTTGTCATGAACCGCATAAACGGTATGCTCGTCGAAAACAGCTAATCCTATTCTGCCAACACCTTCGCCTGTCGGAAATCCGCTTTCGGGGGTAGAAATCTTTGTCCAAGTGGTACCTGCGTCAGTACTTTTGTAAATTCCTGAACCATTACCATTGCCTATAAAATCCCACGCTTTTCTGCCTTTTTCCCATGCCGCAGCATACATCGTATTAAAATTGTCAGGAGCAAAAGCTACATCTATAATACCAGTATTACTATTTATATATAGAGTTTTTTTCCATGAGGTACCGCCATCAGTAGTTTTGTAAATTCCGCGTTCCTCATTGTCGGAATACAAGTGGCCTGTAGCGCCTACAATAATAGTATTGGAATTGTTCGGGTCTATCAATATTCTACCAATATGCTGTGCGTCTAATAAGCCAACATTTTTCCAAGTTTTACCATGGTCTAAGGATTTTAGAATACCTATTCCTGCATAGGAAGATCTAGAAGCGTTATTTTCCCCTGTTCCTACCCAGATAATTCCGTTTTTCCAATCTACGGCGATATCACCAACATTTTGAGTTTGTGCGTTGTCTAAAATGGGAGTAAAAGTGGTACCATTGTTCTTGGTGTACCAAACACCTCCAGAGGCATAGCCGACATAAAATTCTATTGGATTTTGAGGGTTTACATCAACATCTACTACACGCCCACTCATTACAGTAGGTCCTACATTCGTGAAAGGAATGTTTTTAACAATAGAGCTATTCGCTAATTGTTCTTTTTGATGCAATGCATTTAATACATCTTCTGAGCTTGAGGGTGCATTTTGAGCAAAGATAAATGTAGCGGAAAGTAGTAGGGGTAAGCCTATAAGTTTGTTCATGATGTGTTGGTTGTAATTAGTCATCGGAAAGTTAAGAAATCTAGCGGAAAGATTCTTGGGTCTTTCTGGTAAATGAGGAAATATTACCTTTTCATTAATAAGGCTTGTGTGTATTAATTCTTATTTTTGAGGTGATTAATGTGATATGCGTTAAGCGCTATAATCTTCAGAATTAGGCTAGCAAAGCGTTTATTGCTTATTTTAATAAAAAACACCGGTTACAAAATGAAATACGATTTAATACAAAATACCCTTTTTATAAAAAACAGAAAGAAATTTATGGCGGCTATGCTTCCAAAAAGTATTGCTGTTTTTAATTCTAATGATGTGTATCCTATAAGTGCGGATAGTACCATGCCTTTTGAACAACACCGTGATATCTTTTATCTTTCGGGAGCAGATCAAGAAGAAACTATATTACTTTTATTTCCAGACGCCATAAATAAAAAGCATCGTGAGGTTTTATTTGTTAGAGAAACCAATGAGCATATTGCTGTATGGGAGGGAGAAAAGTTAACGAAAGAAAAAGCAACACTCGTGTCGGGAATAGAAACGGTATATTGGTTAACCGACTTTGATAAGATTTTCTTTGATCTAATGACGGAAGCAAATACGGTTTACTTTAATACAAATGAGCATTATAGGCAGGCAGTAGAAACACAAACAAGAGAAGATCGTTTTATTCAAAAATGTAAATTGCAATTCCCAGCACATCAATATGCAAAAAGCAATCCTATTTTACAGGAAATTAGAGGTGTAAAAGAACCAGAAGAGTTAGCCTTAATGCAAACGGCGTGTAACATTACGGAAAAAGGCTTTAGAAGGTTGCTTGGTTTTGTTCAGCCAGATGTTTGGGAATATGAAATTGAAGCAGAATTATTGCATGAGTTTATTCGTAATAGGTCAAAAGGTTTTGCGTATACCCCAATTATAGCCTCGGGGAATAATGCTAACGTACTTCATTATATAGAGAACAATCAGCAATGTAAATCGGGAGATTTAATTCTGATGGATGTAGCGGCAGAATATGCCAACTATTCTAGTGATTTGTCTCGAACAATTCCTGTTAGCGGTAAATTTACACCAAGACAAAGAGAAGTGTATGAGGCGGTCCTTCGTGTTAAAAATGAAGCCACCAAAATGTTGGTTCCGGGAACTATCTGGGCAGAGTATCATAAAGAAGTGGGTAAAATAATGACTTCTGAATTAATAGGGCTCAATTTGTTAGATAAGGCAGATGTTCAAAATGAAAATCCAGAATGGCCAGCCTATAAAAAATATTTCATGCATGGTACTAGTCACCATATAGGGTTAAATACCCATGATTATGGAGCGCTTAAAACTCCTATGAAAGCAAATATGGTTTTTACCGTAGAGCCAGGAATTTACATCCCAAATGAAAATATGGGAATTCGTTTGGAAGATGATGTCGTGATTCAAGAAAAAGGGGTTCCTTTTAATTTGATGCAAAACATTCCTATCGAGGCAGGTGAGATTGAAGAATTAATGAATAAGAATTAAGTAGTAGTCCAATGATTATAGATGTTCATACGCATATAAATAACTACCACGAAGATCGGGTAGTTTCTCTAGAAGAGTGTTTAGATAAGCTCACGCAAACCATGATTGATAATCAGGTAGATTATTCTTTGGTGCTCACTTCGTATAAGGTAAATGAACATCGGCCAAGTACCAAGCAGGTAGTAGAGGCTATAAAAGGAAGAGATAATCTTGGTGTGGTTGCGGGTATAAGTTATCTGAATTACAACTATAGAGATTTAAGAGAAATAGGAGATTATTTAGAACAGGGCCTTATTAAAGCATTGAAATTTTATCCGGGGTATGAGCCTTTTTATCCAAATGATATACGGTTAAAAGTGGTGTATGAAATGGCCTTAGAATATGATGTTCCGGTCATGTTTCATTCAGGTGATACTTATGCGCCCACGGGTAGAATTAAATACTCCCACCCCATTCATATAGATGATTTGGCTGTTGATTATCCGGATTTAAAGATTGTTATTTGCCATGTAGGAAATCCATGGATAAAAGATTGTATGGAAGTGGTCTACAAGAATAAGAATGTCTACGCAGATATTTCTGGTCTTGTTTTGGGCGATTTTTCTACGAAGTTCGAGAAATACATGAAAAAAGGTATTGAAGAAATGATTACATATGCAGGAAATCCAAAATACTTGTTATATGGTACAGATTGGCCCATCTCTAATATGAAATCGTACTTAAAGTTTATGAAGCATTTGAATATTCCGGATGATAAGAAAGAATTAATTCTATGGCAAAATGCGGTAGAATTGTATAAAATTGATGTTACAAAATTGAAAAAATAGAGAACGACCCGGATAGGGTCGTTTTCTTAATATAAGTGTATTTATAGTCCTGGTGATAATACCGTATCAATAATATGGATGATCCCATTGGATTGTTTTGCATCGGTAATAGTTACGGTAGCCATATGACCCGTTTCATCTATAAGCTTCAGATTTTTTCCATCATACATGCCTTTTAATATTTTGCCGTTGATGGTTTTAAATTCTGTTTTTCCTTTTCCTTTTTTTACCGCTTTGATTAAGTCTTCAGAGGTAAATTTTCCAGCCAAGATATGATACGTTAATATGGCTTGCAATTTCTCTTTGTTTTCAATTTCGAGCAATCCATTTACGGTGCCTTGAGCTAATTTTTCAAAAGCAGTATCCGTTGGAGCAAAGACAGTAAATGGTCCTTCTCCTTGTAATTTTTCTGTAAGATCTGCAGCTTTTATAGCGGCAGTTAAAGTAGTAAGGGCTTTTGTGTCTTGTGTATTGAAAACAATATCTTTAGACGGGTGGGTCTCTGGACTTTTGTTAATTTTTGTGTTCTCATCCATTTTTATATCTTTTGAGGTTGGCATATCTTGCGCAAAAGAGAAACTTGTGGCTAGAATAAAGACCGACGAAAATGCAGATTTAAAAAATGAATTGGTTTTCATGAACAACTACTTTGTTTGATTATGTCTTATCTACGGAGTTTTTCTCCTTAAGGTTTCTATTTAAATTACCTTTGTGAAGAGTTTAACAAGGTGCGCAGTATGTCTTTAAATTATGTTTTTTTAATTTGAAGTCCTACTAAAAAGATGTTTATTTTAACCGTTCAGCATTTAATGTATTATACCTATAAGTTATGAAAGAAATAATTACGACTATATTTTTTTTGATTGCTGTAATAGATCCTTTGGGTTCAGTGCCAGTGTATTTAGAGGCAACCAAAAATTTTGATACCAAGCATAAAAGAAAAATAGCGGTCAGAGCTTCATTGGTAGCCTTTGTTATATTACTTTTCTTTATTGGTATCGGTCAGTTTATTTTAGAAGGGATGGAGGTCTCTTTAGATGCCTTTCAAATTTCTGGAGGTGTCATTTTGTTTTTGTTTGCGCTAACCATGATTTTTGGCGACGGAAAGCCGGAGAATGAAAAAAGTAAAATTAAAGATTATAAGCATGTATCTATTTTTCCAATAGCCATTCCTTCGATTGCTTCTCCGGGGGCAATTATGGCCGTGGTGTTAATGACGAATAATAATCTATACTCCATAGAACAACAGGCGGTAACTACCGTTTTAGTGCTTATTGTGGTCATTCTAACGTGTCTCTTATTATTGGCGGCAAATGTGGTACAGGAAAAAGTTGGCGAGTACGGAATTACCGTGATTAGTAAAGTAATGGGGTTGATCTTAGCATCGTATGCTATTCAAAGTATTTTAACTGGTTTAAGAGAATTTTTTACGATACTGCATTAATCTGTTAACTAATGAAAAATCTTAAATTTCCTACAGCGCAAACTATCTTGATTGTTATTGCGCTATTGGTAGCTGTTTTAACCTGGTTTATTCCTGCGGGAAAATATGATTCTTTAAAATACAATGATGCAGATGCCACATTTGAAATAAGTAGTGCTACCGAAACACAAACGCTACCTGCAACACAAGAGAGTCTAAATCAATTAAACATTCAGATTCCTTTAGTGAAATTTACTAGTGGTGCTATTTACAAACCTATCAATATTCCTAATACGTATAAAGAGTTGTCTTCAAAGCCTCAGGGGTTTTCAGAATTTGTACAGGCGCCAATAAAAGGAATTATAGAAGCATCGGATATTATATTCCTTGTATTGATAATTGGTGGCTTAATTGGGATTATGGATCATACCGGTGCCTTTGATGCGGGTATCGCTAGCTTGGCAAAAACGCTGAATGGTAGGGAGTATGTATTAATCATCGTTGTCACCACTTTAGTAGCTATTGGCGGAACAACTTTTGGGCTGTCTGAAGAGACTATGGCTTTTTACCCTATACTAATTCCTGTTTTTTTGGCAGCAAAATACGATGCTTTAGTGGGGCTGGCATGCATCTTTATCGGTTCTGCTGTTGGTTGTTTATTTAGTGTTACCAATCCTTTTGCAACCATTATTGCTTCTGATGCGGCTGGTATTAGTTGGACCACCGGGATGACAGGGCGTTCCATAATGCTATTGCTTTGTTTAATTGTCTGTATTGTTTATATCCTGCGATATGCTAAGAAGGTTAAAAAAGACCCTACAAAGTCCTTGATTTATGATCAGAAGCAAGAGATGAATGAGGCTTTTGGCTTAAAGTCAGAGAATCAAATAGAATTAACAGGAAGATTAAAATTAATTCTTCTTGTGTTTTCATTATCGTTTGTGGTTATGATTGTTGGCGTGTCTTTCTTAGATTGGTGGTTTGTAGAAATGACCAGTACATTTTTAGTAGCGGCTGTCGTAATTGGGTTTATTGGAAAAATTAAAGAACATAAATTTGTTGCTGCATTTGCTAAAGGTGCGGGAGAATTGCTAAGTGTTGCTTTTATTATCGGAATTGCACGTGGTGTAACTATTCTTATGAATGACGGCCTAATTAGTGATACCGTGCTGTATTATGCAAGCACAGCTACAGAAGGTATGAACAAGGGAATATTTGCTAACTTATTAATGTTTATCTATTCTGGTTTGGCATTTTTTATCCCTTCACAGTCAGGAATGGCTGTACTAACCATGCCTATCATGTCTCCTTTAGCAGATACCGTTGCTGTGGGTCGTGAAGTTGTCGTAAATGCCTATTTGTACGGCATAGGTTTATTTTATTTTATAAATCCGACAAGTATGATTTTGGCGGCACTTTCTGTGGTTAAAATTGGTTATGATAAATGGCTTAAATTTGTTTGGCCTTTACTATTAATTTTGACACTACTGGCAATGGTATCCTTAACCATTTCGGTATATCTGTAATGTTAGATTGCAAATGGTTTTCCGCTTCTGATGCTGTATCTTTGCGGTAGTATCTAATTCAAAATAATAAAATTATGCTTGGTTTAAAATTGACAACAGATCCTCGTTGGGCTAAATTAGTTGAAACCAATATTGAAGAAATATTGACAGACCATGCGTGGTGTGAGCAAAAAGCAGCCACCAATGCTATTACCATAATTTCTTTAAATTCTGAGCACGAAGAATTAGTAACTGAGCTGCTAAAGTTGGCGCAAGAAGAATTAGAGCACTTTCAAATGGTCCATGATATCATTAAACAAAGGGGTTATACACTAGGAAGAGAGCGTAAGGATAGTTACGTGAATGAACTATTCAAGATTCAAATGAAAGGCGGTAGTCGTCAACAAGCTTTGGTCAATAGATTGTTGTTTTCTGCGATGATAGAAGCACGCAGCTGTGAGCGTTTTAAAGTGCTTTCTGAAAATATTAAAGATGAAGAGCTTTCAAAATTCTATAAAGAATTGATGATTAGTGAAGCCGGTCATTATACCACATTCCTTGGTTTTGCTCGTAAATATGGTGGCGGTATTGATGTGGATGCACTCTGGAAAGACTTATTAGTTGCAGAGGGCGAAATCATCAAAAATTATGGCAAGTCTGAGACTATTCATGGATAGGTTTTTTACTACCTAATACATTTACAATAGCAAAGGTTATAAATGCAGGAAGTACCCATCCCATGTTGTAGGTGCTTAGTGGTACTAACTCTTTAATGCTGATTACTTCATGAGCATACCCTATGGTGCTTAAAAAATCCGGGATACTAAATACTGCAGTTACAATTACTACGCTTCTAAAGACTAGTGTAGAAGCATACTTTTCTGGTAAAATGTTTAGTAAAATTAGGATAATAGTGATTGGGTAGATAAACATCAAAGCCGGTAAAGCCACAGTAACTATATATGCGACATTAAACTGCCCCATAACAACGCCTAGAATACAACCTAAGACAGCGGTAGCCGTGTAAGCTACTTGAGAGTCGTTAAATAAATGCCTGATAAAATCGGCTGTTCCTGTAACAATACCCACTGCGGTGGTAAAGCAGGCTAGACTTACTAAAATACTTAGAAACAAATTGGCGGTGCTGCCTAGTGTTTTTATACTAATGCTATTTAGGAGTGCGGTTCTAGTAATATCTGCATCAAACTGATTGTGCATTACGGCTCCAGTAAATATAAGCCCCGCATAAATAACAAATAAGGCAGTACCAGCTAACCAGCCTGCTTTTCGTATTAAAGATTTTTTTTCTTCAAATGTCTTTTCTTTATTACTGATGTTTACCGAAACGATAATTACGCCCCCTACCACCACAGCGCCTATAGCATCAAATGTTTGATACCCTTCTAAAATTCCGTGAGTGAATGGGCTGTCAAAATGAGTAGTTCCAAAATTAAAATTGAAATAAAATACGGTAATGCCTATAATAGCCAATAATATTAAAATAATTGCAGGGGTCAATAGTTTCCCTAGAATATTTAAAAGCTTTGATCTGTTCATGACAAATACAAATACTAATGCAAAATAGATTATGCTAGTGAGGATGTAAGGGGAGTCAAAAAATGGTTGTACTGCTATTTCGTGTGTAACAGATGCCGTTCTCGGAGAAGGCAAGCTTACGGAGATGGCATATATTAAAATAGAGTACATTAAACTGAATGTGCGCGATACTTTTTTTCCAAAGTCGAATATGGTTCCTTGAATCTTTGCGTGTGCTAAAATTCCAAACAGAGGAATTAAAACAGCCGATATGCAAAACCCTAAAGCTACTAGCCACCACATGTTTCCTGATTGAAATCCTAATAGGGGGGGGAAGATTAAATTGCCGGCTCCAAAAAATAAAGAGAAAAGTGCAAAGGCGGTTACTAACGTTTCTTTGGTGTTTTGCATAGGTAGGAAATATAAGGAGGAAAGATACTAGAAAAAATATTGTTTTCAGAATGCATTTTATCGATGATTATTGCTTTTAATCGAAAAATAATGTGATTTGTCGTTTTTACTAATAATTCATAGCGTAGCATTCAATAAATCACTAAGAACATCGTTCTTAGAAAAGAGCAAATACAATTTGTTTTTTGCTTGATCATTTTATATTAATTAATTGCAATATCATAAGTTCCCAAAGCTTACGTGCATCATAAAAACCTAAACTATGAAGAAAGTAATTTCTAGCTGCGGCTCAAGATTCAATGCATTTTGCTGCTCTATTTTTGGGCACCATTATACCATGTCAAGAAAAGTAACTTCTCATATAAAAGAATACAAATGTCTTCATTGTGAAAAACAGGTGACTACAGATGCTAACGGAAAATTAGCAAGGTTAACACCGGAAATGAAAGACATTAATGCAACTTTAGAAAATTTATATCAAAAAAGACATCGAACGTCACACCAACAAGTGGCGTAATTATGCTTGGCAAATGAATTTCAGCCCTAAATGGCTTAGAAATTCAAAAGTAATTCCTGATTGTATTCGATACACCGCTATCTGTCTTGTGCCCTAAGACCTAGCTAAAGTATGTCGTTTATTCTCGGGAATTCTTCTTTTTATTCCGCATTAAAAGAGTTCCACCCCTGCGCTGTTAATCCAATTTTAGAACCGCTTCTGGTCACCATATTTGCTCCTAAACTCTTATCGGTCATATGGCCAATAACGGTTAGGTTAGGATTGCCTTTTATTTTGTCAAAATCTTTTTGATCTACCGTGAATAACAGCTCATAATCTTCACCACCACTTAAGGCAACTAAGGTACTATCTATTCCAAACTCTTCACAAGACGAAATTACAGTGGGATCTAGAGGTATTTTATCTTCATATAAATCACAACCCACGGCACTTTGCTTGCATAAATGCAGTATTTCAGAAGAGAGTCCGTCGCTTATGTCTATCATCGCTGTTGGTTTAACTTCTAATTGTTCTAAAAGTTCCACGATATCCTTTCGTGCCTCAGGCTTTAATTGACGTTCTATGATGTAAGAGTACGGTTCTAAATCTGGTTGGCTGTTTGGGTTTACTTTATACACTTCTTTTTCACGTTCCAAAACTTGAAGCCCCATATACGCGCCACCTAAATCTCCAGTAACTACTAGCAAATCATTTGGTTTGGCGCCATTACGGTAAGCAATGTCTGCTTCATTAGCTACGCCTATTGCTGTAACGCTAATTAGTAATCCTGTTTTTGATGAAGTTGTGTCGCCACCTACTAAATCCACATTGTAGGTTGCTGTAGCTAATTCAATTCCGGCATAAAGTTCCTCTAGTGCTTCTAGTGGAAACCTGTTAGATACTGCTACGGAAACTGTAACTTGCGTAGGAATTGCGTTCATGGCGTAGATATCAGATAAGTTTACCATGATTGCTTTATACCCCAAGTGTTTTAAGGGCATATAGCTCAAATCAAAATGAACTCCCTCAATGAGTAAATCAGTAGATATGACAGTTTTTTTATCTTTCAAATCCAATACTGCAGCATCATCACCTATATCTTTAAGTGTTGATTTTTGTTTGCTCTCAAACGATTTTGTTAAGTGCTCTATCAAACCAAATTCGCCCAATTCTTCTAATGAAGTTTTTTTCTGATTTTTATCTTCTATCATGCTGCAAAAGTACATAGTATTCCCTTAAAATAAAATGCTTTACGGATAAACTAACAAGTTATAATCGTTTATAAAACTGGGTATAGAGAAGCATTATGGTATTATACATTATATATATGTTAGTTAACATGGAAAAAAGCGACATATACCTTATATTTGTAAATTATTTAGAACAAATCCAATTAATATGATTCAGGTATCGGAGACGGCAAAAAAAAGAGTCATTTCGCTTATGGAAGATGAGGGTTTTGATGCAACAAAGGACTATGTACGCGTTGGCGTAAAGAGTGGCGGTTGCAGCGGATTATCTTATGAGCTAAAATTTGATGATAAAATAGGGGAGACAGACAAAGTATTTGAAGATAATAATGTAAGAATTATTGTAGAAAAGAAAAGTTTTCTTTATTTGGCAGGAACAGTATTAGAATATTCTGGAGGACTAAACGGGAAGGGTTTTGTTTTTAACAACCCTAATGCACAACGCACCTGTGGTTGCGGCGAAAGTTTTTCATTATAAACTAAGTGTAGAATAGATAGAATAGAAAATTAAATTTCCCTTAGGGGAAGTAAAATGGGCTTATGGCATATACAGAAGAAGAGCTAAAAAAAGAATTAGAAACCAAAGAATATGAATACGGTTTTTATACAGATATAGAGTCAGATACATTCCCAATCGGATTAAATGAAGATATTGTTCGTGCTATTTCTAAAAAGAAGAACGAACCAGAATGGATGACTGATTGGCGTATTGAAGCATATCGTGTTTGGGAAAAAATGGAAGAACCAGAATGGGCAAATGTTCATTATGAAAAGCCAGATTTTCAAGCTATATCGTATTATTCTGCTCCCAAAAAAAATGATCCCAATAAATCTTTGGATGATGTAGATCCTGAATTATTGGAGATGTACAGAAAACTAGGGATTTCTGTAGATGAGCAAAAGAAGCTTCAAAATGTTGCAGTAGATATCGTTGTAGATTCTGTTTCTGTAGCAACTACGTTTAAAAAGACCTTGGGGGAAAAAGGAATTATTTTTATGCCAATATCAGAAGCTATTCAAGAGCATCCAGAATTGGTGAAAAAATATATGGGTTCTATCGTTCCCACAACAGATAACTTTTATGCAGCCTTAAATTCTGCTGTTTTTACAGATGGTAGTTTTTGTTACATTCCAAAAGGTGTTCGTTGCCCAATGGAATTATCTACTTATTTTAGAATTAATCAAGCAGGTACGGGTCAGTTCGAAAGAACTCTAGTAATTGCAGATGAAGGTAGTTATGTATCATACCTAGAAGGTTGTACGGCGCCATCTCGTGATGAAAACCAATTGCATGCAGCAGTTGTAGAGCTTATTGCTTTAGATGACGCTGAAATTAAATATTCTACCGTACAAAATTGGTTCCCAGGAAATAAAGAAGGTAAAGGTGGGGTGTATAACTTCGTAACCAAAAGAGCATTATGTGAGAAAAATGCAAAGGTTTCTTGGACGCAAGTAGAAACGGGTTCTGCCGTAACATGGAAATATCCTTCTTGTATTTTAAAAGGAGATAATTCTATTGGAGAGTTTTATTCTATAGCCGTTACTAATAACTACCAACAGGCAGATACGGGAACAAAAATGATTCACTTAGGGAAGAACACGAGAAGTACAATTATTTCTAAAGGTATTTCTGCGGGTAAATCTCAAAATAGCTATCGTGGTTTAGTTCAAATTAATAGTAGAGCAGACAATGCGCGTAACTTCTCGCAGTGTGATTCACTATTGATGGGTAATGAATGTGGTGCACATACGTTCCCATACATTGAAGCTAAAAACAAAACGGCGCAAATAGAACATGAGGCTACCACTAGTAAAATTGGTGAAGATCAAATCTTCTATTGCAATCAAAGAGGTATTCCTACAGAAAAGGCTATTGCGTTAATCGTAAATGGTTTTAGTAAAGAGGTCTTAAATAAACTACCAATGGAGTTTGCTGTTGAAGCACAGAAATTATTGGAAATTAGTTTAGAAGGTTCAGTAGGATAAAAAAATAATTAGGAAAAGATATTAAATCACAATCAGGATGTTACAAATAAAAAACCTACATGCAAGTGTAGAAGGTAAAGAAATCTTAAAAGGAATTAACTTAGAAGTTAAAGCAGGAGAAGTTCATGCAATTATGGGGCCTAACGGTTCTGGTAAGAGCACCTTATCTTCTGTAATTGCAGGGAAAGAAGAGTTTGATGTTACTGAAGGTCAAGTTATATTAGAAGGAGAAGATTTAGAAGATGTTTCTCCAGAAGAAAGGTCTCATAAAGGTATTTTTCTTTCTTTTCAATATCCTGTAGAAATTCCTGGCGTATCTGTAACTAACTTCATGAAAACAGCTATTAATGAAGGGCGTAAGGCAAGAGGACTAGAAGATATGCCAGCAAAAGACATGCTGAAATTAATTCGTGAGAAGTCTGAAATGCTAGAAATAGACCGTAAGTTTTTATCACGTTCGCTAAATCAAGGTTTTTCTGGTGGAGAGAAAAAACGTAATGAAATTTTTCAAATGGCAATGTTGGAGCCAAAATTAGCCATCTTAGATGAGACTGATTCTGGTTTGGATATTGATGCATTGCGTATTGTAGCAAATGGGGTGAATAAATTAAAGAGTAAAGACAACGCTGTAATTTTAATTACACACTACCAACGTTTGTTAGATTATATCGTTCCTGATTTTGTTCATGTTTTACACAACGGAAAAATTGTAAAATCTGGTGGTAAAGAATTAGCGCTAGAATTGGAAGAAAAAGGATACGATTGGATTAAAAATGAAGCTGTAGTTTAAAGAAGTAAATAGTATTATCTAGTAAATGTCCTTATCATTTATTACCCTAATACTCCATACTTAATACTTATAATAATGGATTTAAAAGATAAATTAATTTCTTCATTCATGGCCTTTGAGAACAATGTTGATGTAGATCATCCTGTTCATGAAGTGCGTATGGAGGCTATGAAGAATTTCGAGATAAAAGGCTTCCCTTCTAAAAAAGAAGAAGCTTGGAAATACACTTCTTTAAATAGTTTACAGAGAGTAGATTTCAGTATTTTTCCTAAAGAATTAAATGCGCTTGAATACAAAGAAGTAAAAAAGTACTTTATCAATGAAATTGATACCTATAAAATTGTTTTTATAGATGGTATTTTTAGCTCAAATTTATCGGAAACCACGCATGACGGTGTAGATATTTGCTTAATGAGTTCTGCTTTAAATAAGCCAATGTACAAGCAAATTATCGATGTGTATTTTAATAAAGTGGCTTCTAAAGATGAATCACTTACTACTTTAAATACAGCATTTAGTAAAGAAGGGGCGTACATTTATATTCCTAAGAATAAAATGCCGAAGAAGCCCATTGAGATTGTGCATTTTGCAACCGGTAATGAAGCTTCTTTAATGTTGCAGCCACGTAACTTAATTATCGTAGAAGAAAATGCTGAGGTTCAAATTATTGAGCGTCACCAGAGTTTAACTTCAAACGAAGTTTTAACCAATTGTGTTACAGAAATATTTGCAGCTAAAAGTTCTATTGTTGATTATTACAAAGTTCAAAATGATGCAGCAAATGCTTCATTGATTGATAATACCTATGTAGATCAGAAAGATAAGAGTGATGTGAAGTTTCATACTTTTAGCTTTGGTGGAAAGTTGACTAGAAATAATCTTAACTTTTATCAAAATGGTGAATATTTAGATTCTACCATGAAAGGGGTTACTATTTTAGGAGATAAACAACATGTAGATCACCATACGTTAGTACATCACATAGAACCAAACTGTGAAAGTCACCAAGATTATAAAGGTATTTATGGAGACAGTTCTACGGGAGTTTTTAACGGTAAAATTATCGTAGAAAAATTGGCTCAAAAAACCAATGCTTTTCAGCAAAACAACAATATTCTAATCAGTGATAAGGCTTCTATCAATACAAAACCGCAACTAGAGATATTTGCAGATGATGTTAAGTGTTCTCATGGCTGTACTATTGGTCAGTTAGATGAAGATGCGTTATTTTATTTACAGTCCCGTGGTATTCCTAAAAAGGAAGCTAGAGCATTATTAATGTATGCGTTCGCAAATAATGTTTTAGAAAGCGTTCGTATTCCAGAACTTAAAACGAGAATTAATAAACTTATTGCCAACAAATTGGGAGTTAATCTTGGATTTGATTTATAATTAAATTTAGTAGATAATACGTTATAGGCCTCGTATCTTATTTTTAAGATGCGAGGCTTTTTTCTTAAAATTAGCCAATTAACAATTTTTTATAGCGCATATAGTCTATTTGTGTTGTTTTATTATCCAAATTTGGGAATTATAAAAACAACTTAAATACAAAAACATGAAACAAAAATTATTACTACTAATTTCGTTTGCATTGGTTTCAATTTCATTAACCGCGCAAGATGATTCTGATCAAAAATTTAGTGTGGAGGCTAGTTACCCAACGTCCCTGAATGATGGATTTCTTAGTGATGGTATTTTAGATATAGGTTTAAAGTATCGTTTTCTTGATTTACAAATAGTAAAAATAGGCGTCGGTATTAATGGTAGCCTATTTACAGAAAACGATGAAGATAATGCCTTTGGAAGACCCTCTAAAACTAAAAATTATTTTATACAACCTAAGATTTTTGGAGAGGTAAGTATTCCGGGGCTTGAAAAACTTAGGCCTAGTGTCGGACTTGGCTATTCTTTTGTAAATACCAAGATTGAGGGTACTAGTAGTAATTTTGGTGATTTTGATTATGATGTTGACAATAAGGGCTTCAATTTTGTACTAGGTACTAGTTATGACATTACGAAATCATTTTTTGCTCAAATTCAATATGATGTTATTTTTCTTGAAGATGCTAAAGAATATAAAATAAATGAATTTAGTACCTTAAAATTAGGTGTAGGTTTTAGGTTTTAACCACAATCAATACAATTATTTAAAAAGGCTCAAGGTATATCCTCGAGCCTTTTTTTGTGGCCATATTCCTTAGAAACCAGTCAATTTTTAATGTTATCTAAGCTATAGTCGGTATCTTTGTATTCAATTATTTGAGCTATGATAGACGTTACTAAAATTCGTAAAGATTTTCCAATTTTAAAACGGGAAGTCAATGGAAAACCCTTGGTTTATCTTGATAATGCAGCAACATCACAGACACCGCAACAGGTGATTGATGTGATTGTAGATTATTACAGCAACTATAATGCAAATATTCACCGTGGTGTTCACGCTTTATCTCAGGAAGCTACGGATAAATATGAGCAAGCAAGAATAAAGATTCAAAAGCATTTTAATGCGGCAAAATCATATGAGGTTATCTTTACTTCAGGAACCACCCACAGTATTAATATTGTAGCCAATGGTTTTTCATCGCTAATAAAAAAAGGAGACGAAATTATTGTTTCTGCTATGGAGCATCACTCTAATATTGTGCCTTGGCAAATGTTGTGTGAGCGTACTGGGGCCATTTTAAGAGTGATTCCTATGAACTTGGATGGAGAGCTTATTATGAGTGCTTATCATGAGTTATTATCAGATAGAACAAAGCTAGTATTCTGTAACCACGTTTCTAACGCTTTGGGAACCGTAAATCCTATTAAAGAAATTATCGATGCAGCGCATAAAGTGGGTGCAGCGGTGCTTATAGATGGGGCGCAAGCGGCACCACATATTAAAGCAGATATGCAGGCATTAAACGCAGATTTTTATACGGTTTCTGCTCATAAGATTTGTGGACCAACGGGCGCAGGAGTATTGTACGGAAAAGAAGAGTGGCTAAATAAATTACCACCATACCAAGGAGGTGGGGAAATGATTGCTGAGGTAACTTTTGAAAAAACAACCTATGCAGATCTTCCGCATAAGTTTGAGGCAGGCACTCCTAATATCTGTGGAGGTATTGCAATGGGAGCAGGCTTAGATTATATGAATGCCATTGGTTTTGACGAAATAGCCGCTTATGAGCAGGAGCTTTTAGAATATGCTACAGAAGAATTGTTGGCGATTGACGGATTAAAAATCTATGGTACTGCCAAAGAAAAAACAGCGGTTATCTCTTTTAATGTAGGGGCAATACACCCTTATGATATAGGCTCAATATTAGACAAGTTAGGGGTTGCAGTTCGTACAGGGCATCATTGTGCACAGCCAATTATGGACTTCTATAAAATACCTGGCACTGTGAGAGCCAGCTTTAGTTTTTATAACACCAAAGAAGAGGTTGATGTTTTGGTAGCAGCCGTTAAAAAAGCGAAGTCTATGTTGGAGTAGTGCGCCTGTAGCAATACTTTAATCATTTTCTTAAGCAACTGAAACCAATGAATACTTATTGTATTTTTGTACAATAGTTTAAGCTACCCTTTTCGGGGTAAGGCAAATTAAATATTAAAACATGAGCATTAAAGAAATACAAGACGATATCGTAGATGAGTTTTCAATGTTTGATGATTGGATGCAACGTTATGAGTATATGATAGATTTAGGGAAATCTTTACCCCTGATTGAATCACAATACAAAACAGAGGATAATATTATCAAAGGGTGTCAAAGTAAAGTTTGGGTGCATGCAGATTTAGAGGACGATAAACTCGTTTTTACGGCAGATAGTGATGCTATTATAACCAAAGGGATCATTGCTATTCTAATCCGAGCATTTAGCAACCAAAAGCCTAAAGATATTATCGACGCAGATACTGCATTTATTGATGAAATAGGGTTAAAAGAGCATTTGTCCCCTACGAGAGCCAATGGATTAGTAAGCATGATAAAACAAATAAAATTATACGCAATTGCGTATCAAACGCAAGTAGGTTAATTATAAAACCTTAAAATTTTAAAGATGAGCGAAGAAGCAACAATAGATACAGCAGAATTAGGAGAACAAATAGTCGTTGTGTTAAAAACAATCTATGATCCTGAAATACCAGTAGACATTTACGAATTAGGATTAATATATGATGTTTTTGTAAATGAAGATAATGAAGTTAAAATTCTAATGACCTTAACCTCTCCAAACTGCCCTGTGGCAGAATCATTACCTGCCGAGGTAGAAGAGAAGGTAAAATCTTTAGATGCTGTTAAAGATGCAGAGGTAGAAATTACTTTTGATCCACCATGGACACAAGAATTAATGAGTGAAGAAGCTAAATTAGAATTAGGAATGCTTTAAGAATACGAAGCATTTAATTCTTTTTTTTTTCACTTTTGATAGTCTAAAATACAGTGTTATGGATGAAATAATAAATAAGGTTTCTGAGAGTAAGCTTGTAACTTTTGATTTAGAAGATTTCTATCCAAAAGGAGCGCGCGTACTTTTAGATATTAAAGATTGGCTTTACGAAGGTTTTATTCTTCGTGAGAAAGATTTTAGGGCAGCAATAGAACAGCATGATTGGAACCAATATCAAGATGTATTCGTAGCACTAACCTGCTCAACAGACGCCATTATTCCTGGCTGGGCTTATATGCTAATTACCACGAGACTTCAGCCCTTTGCTAAAAAAGTGGTGGTAGGTAGTTTGGAAGATTTAGAAACTTCACTCTATCAAACCATTATAGAGCATATCGATGTTACTCCTTTTAAAGACCTTCCGGTGATTATAAAAGGATGTAGTAAAAAACCTGTTCCTGCCAATGCATACTTGCAAGCAACTGCAAAAATACAGACGGTTGCAAGGAGTATAATGTATGGTGAGGCATGCTCTTCTGTGCCATTATTTAAAAGAAAATAGGTGTTTGAGCGCTGATTTATCGATTCTATTAGTAAATTTGCGCTTCAAAATTTTAAACACTAAACATTAAATTATGAAAAAATTAGTATTCACATTGGTTGCAAGTTTTGCAATCACAGCAGGTTTTTCGCAAACTGTTGAAGAGCTTAAAGCAGAACAGGCTCCAAAAAAAGATTCTATTGCTGCCCTTCAAGGTAAAGTAGATGCCCTTCAAGCTCAAATTGATGCCATGCCAGGTTGGAAAATTGGTGCTTTTGGTACTATCGGTGGTAGTATTTCTAGCTTTAGTAACTGGTACGCACAAGGAACGCCAGACAATAGCTCAGGAAATATTGGCTTTACAGTTAATGCATTCGCAAACCTTAAAGAAGAAAAATTCTTCTGGAGAAACTCTGCAAACGTAAATTTTGCTTGGGTAAAATTAGATGATAAGAATGACCCAACAGATAGTGATAACTTTGAAGCGACTACAGATGTGTTTCAACTTACGTCATTATATGGTCGTAACATTACAAAAACTTTAGCAGCTTCAGGATTAGCAGAGTATAGAACTACGGTTTTAAACAACTTTAACGATCCAGGATACTTAGACCTAGGTATTGGTGCTACATGGACTCCAATTCAAGATTTAATAGTGGTAATTCACCCTTTAAACTACAATTTTGTATTTAGTAATGGTGATGATTCTGTTTTTGAATCTTCTTTAGGTGCTAAAATAGTAGCAGATTATACTAGAAAAATTGGTGCTATAAACTTTAAGACTAACCTATCAATGTTCCAAAGCTACAAGAGTAGTGATTTGTCTAACGTAACTTGGACAAACTCTTTTGGTTACACATTATGGAAAGGTATTGGAGTTGGTTTTGACTTTGGTTTAAGAAGCAATAAACAAGAAGCACTTAATTATGCTTTAAATCAAGATCCTGCAACAGCAACTAGTTTTGATGATGTTGACAATAAACTACAAACGTACTGGATGGCTGGTTTGAACTACTCGTTCTAAACACGAATTTCGTAAAGCGTTATATAACAAAAAACGCCCTTCTTTCGAAGGGCGTTTTTTTGCTTTGTAAAGTAGGTCTTTGGTGATTTGGAATTATGTTTATTGTTAATTCTGTGCTTCGATTGGGGAACCGTTACACGGGTTTTTTAATTTAATAACTTCATTAATTTGGGGAAAAACTCCGCTATTAAATATGATGTAAAGGTAGTGAGGAGGCTAAGATTTTGAGCAAATTTTGTTGTGAAGCTATCTTATTTTGTTGTAAAACATATGAATGGTTTATTTTTTCCGACAAGCGGTATGATGGCGTCTTTTTTCCTACAGACCAAAAGGGTAGTCTTAAAATGCTAGGATACAAAAAAGCCTGTTTCGTTTAATTTCTTAAACGAAACAGGCTACATTTTTAGCTAGTCTTGGGGGACTAATTATTTTTTATAAGCTTTCGTAGGTCAAGCACACGATTTGGGAATCTCAATGCTTTTCGGTTAATTCATTAAGTGTAACTTGGGGTAAACACTACATGTTAACTACAGGTCAAAGATAGAAGCAAATACCGTAAGTGCCACTTTTATGTTGTCAACCCCTACTATTTTGTTGCGAAAATGTAAACGGTATCATTTCTTCGATTAAATACCAGTTTCCATACTTTTATGAAGTAGGAAAATTACACTAATATTCGTCCAAATGTTCTGGGTAAAGAAAATTGTTATACGGAAAACGCGTCACATGAATATCTCTTACCTCGTCATAGACTCTTTTTCTAAATTCGTCTAAATTATCTTTATTCAATGCGGAGATAAATAAGGCGCGGTCTCCTACTTTACGCATCCAAGTTTTTCGCCATTCATCTAAGGTAAAATGCTCTTCTGTTCTTTCTGTAATAAGATCATCATCATCAATAGTTTCATGTGTAAATTGATCAATCTTATTGAAAACCATAATAGTCTTCTTGTCTCCGCTTCCAATTTCCCCTAAAATTTTATTTACGGAAGCAATGTGCTCTTCAAACTGAGGGTGAGAAATATCTACCACATGGAGCAGTAAATCTGCCTCTCTTACTTCATCTAAGGTACTTTTAAAACTTTCTACTAATTGCGTAGGTAGCTTACGAATAAATCCAACAGTATCACTTAAAAGAAACGGAAGATTTCCAATAACTACTTTACGAACAGTAGTGTCTAAAGTTGCGAACAATTTGTTTTCTGCAAATACATCACTTTTACTTACTACATTCATTAAGGTAGATTTACCAACATTGGTATATCCTACTAAAGCTACACGGACAAGCGCGCCACGGTTACCTCTTTGGGTTTCCATTTGACGGTCTATCTTTAGGAGCTTCTTCTTTAATAAAGTGATACGGTCACGCACAATACGCCTATCTGTTTCAATCTCTGTCTCACCAGGTCCACGCATACCAATACCCCCTTTTTGTCGTTCTAAGTGGGTCCATAAACCAGTTAAGCGAGGTAGCAAGTATTCATATTGCGCCAATTCTACTTGAGTTCTAGCATAACTAGTCTGCGCTCTTTGTGAGAAAATATCTAAAATTAGGTGTGTACGATCTAGAATTTTACACTTCAGTTGTTTTTCTATATTTCGTTGTTGTGCAGGAGATAGTTCGTCATCAAAAATAACGCAACCAATTTGGTGTTCTTCCACATAAGCTTCTACATCATTCATCTTACCGCTTCCTATATACGTCTTAGGATTAGGCAAGTCTACTTTTTGAACAAATCTTTTATAAACTTCGCCACCGGCAGTATAGGTCAAGAATTCTAGTTCGTCTAGATATTCTTTAACCTTAAGTTCATTTTGATCCTTATTGATAACACCAATAAGTACCGTTCTTTCATAATCTATTTCTTTTTGTTCTAACATATGTCAAATTAAAGTACAAATTTACGGAATACTAGTGTAGCTATTTTGTATTTTTGAAAAAGAGCCTATTAAATTATTAATTGCTATTCTCTTTTGTATGATGTCTTTAACTATACAATAACAGGATACTGCACTAGGCAGACAAAACATCATTTCTTTTTATGTTCTTCTCAAAATTCTTCAAGAAAAAAGTACAGGATAGTATGCACACGATTGCATTCTACAATTTAGAAAATCTTTTTGATACCGAAGACCATCCCGATAAATTAGATAGTGATTATACACCCAATGGGAAACTGCAATGGACGCCTAAGCGCTACAAATCCAAGCTTTTTAAACTAGCCTCTACTATTTCGAAAATTGGCGTAGATGCTATTGGTAAACCTCCGGTATTAGTGGGTGTTGTAGAGGTAGAAAATAAGAAGGTTTTAAAAGACTTGTTAGCGGAGCCTGTGTTGACGTCCTGTGAATATGATTTCATACATTATGATTCTCCGGATGAGCGTGGAATTGATAACGCATTAATTTTTGATAAGCGATTTTTTAAGGTTTTGCATTCGGAAGCGATACCCCTTGAAGTATTTAATTTGGATGGGCAACAAGATATGACACGAGATATCTTATATGTTCGAGGCGTATTAAACGGAGAGGAAGTTCACCTTTTTGTGAACCATTGGCCTTCCCGTCGTGATGGTGGGGATGAAACAGAATATAAAAGAATAAAAGCTGCAGATACCATCGTAGCGTTTATGAATGTGCTTGAGGAAACTTATGCAAATCCTAATTATATTGTTATGGGCGATTTTAATGATGGGCCCCACACCGCAAGCGTTAAAAAACTTGTAGGAGAAAAGCATCTTTTTAATCCTATGGAGAAGCTTTTAACTCCTAAAAGAGGTAGTGCCAATTACAAATTTAAATGGTCTCTGTTTGACCAAATCCTTATATCTCATAGTTTTTTGAATTATGAGAAGAAGACCCATAGTTATAACTCGTCCAATATTTTTGATGATCATTTTCTAACAGAATTTAAAGGTAAATTTAAAGGTAGCCCTTTTAGGACCTATGTGGGTAGGCGATATATGGGCGGTTATAGTGATCACTTTCCGGTGTACTTACAATTAAAATTCAATAAATAAGAAGATAGAGTACTAAAATTTGATTAATGCATTTCGTCGAATAAAATGCGTTACTTGTCGATAGTTCAATTGGTTTGATGTATGTTTGTAGTCCAAATCTTACTAAACTAATTATTATGGACTACAGTAAACTTTTCCCAAACCGGGTTTATTCGTGTGTTTTAATGACCATCGCTATGTTGAGTCTTTCAACAATTCAAGCACAGTCAACGTCTAAAATCCAACATATTCAATCTAAGTATGATGCACGTACGTTAACCACCGTACAAGAAGAATTTTCTAAAGATTTTGCAAAAAAAAGTATTACGCTAAAAGCATTTGCCAAGGAAAGAGGGTTAGAGGTATCTAGTACTTTAGAAGATGGCAATCAAATAGAGCTTGTAGATATAGGAACAGACGGTACCCCTTTGTATTATAGTACGTTTAGTGATAACGCAAGTATGGTTTCTAGAGCAAATACATTGTATACGGGTGGTGCACTAGATTTAGGAATCAGTGGACAAGGAATGAAAGTTGGGGTATGGGATTCCGGGAAAGCACTACTTACACATCAAGAATATAATTCAAGAGCAACGCAAGGAGATCATACGGCATCTGTAAGTCCTCATGCCACTATGGTATTAGGAAGCATGATTGCCAAAGGAATTAAAACGGAAGCTAAAGGAGTGGCTTACAATGCTACAGCAATTTCTAGCGACTGGAAAGCAGATAAAGTGGAAGTAATAGATGCTGCAGCAAACGGATTATTATTATCTAATCATTCGTATGGTATAAGACCAGACTTTGTTCCAGACTGGTATTTTGGAGCTTATATACAAGTTTCTAAAGATTGGGATCGGATCATGTACAATGCACCTTACTACTTAATGGTGACAGCAGCCGGAAACTCACAAAAATTAAAATTTAATGACGCTCCTATTTCTGGAAAATCTGCAGATGGGTTTGATTTGTTATTAGGTTTTTCTACTTCTAAAAACGGAATGAATGTAGCGGCAGTAGAGTCTGAAATAGATATGGACGGAAATTTAGAAAATGCTGCTGTAGCAAGTTATAGTAGTCATGGTCCTACAGATGATGGTCGTATTAAGCCAGACATTGCAGGTTGCGGAGCAAACATTTTATCAACACAATCTACAGGAGAAAAGAATTATGACACGTATTCTGGGACTTCTATGGCGGCACCAGGTATTACAAGTGCAATGCTTTTATTGCAAGAATATTATGATAGAATAAATGGTTCTTTTATGAAGGCAGCAACTTTAAAAGGTTTAGTGTTACATAGTGCAGATGATGTTGCGGCACCGGGTCCTGATTATAAAATGGGATGGGGTGTTATGAATACTAAAAAAGCAGCGGAACTAATTGTGAATGATGAATATTCTTCTTTAATTATTGAAGAAAGTTTAGCGCAAGGGGAAACCTATAGTATTACTGTTGATGCTAGGAGTGGAGAAGAGTTTTTAGCATCTGTTTCTTGGACAGACCCAGCAGGAAATTTTGTAAATAAAGGAAGTTTAAATGATATGACTTCGGCCTTGGTGAATGACTTGGATATCAGAGTAACTAAAGATAACGTGGTTTCTTTGCCATGGAAATTAGATCCAAGAAATGCTAATGCACCTGCAGTAAAAGGAGATAATCTTGTAGATCCGTTTGAACAAATACAAATTCCAAATGCATCGGGTACCTATACCATTACGATCTCTCATAAAGGGAGTTTAACTAATGAAAATCAAATGTTTTCCTTAATTGTATCAGGGGCATCTACTTCTAATTGTAAAGCAGCTATTCCTTCAGGATTAACAATGGATGCTACTTCTGAAGCTGCTATAACTATTAGTTGGGACGGTATTGAAGATTCTTTCTTTGAAGTGCAATACAAAAAAGAGAATGATGTAGAATGGAATACTACATTCTCTGAAACAAATACGGTGGCATTAGATAATTTGGCAACGGGAAGCACATACATGGTACAACTTAGAACTAATTGTACTTCAAATATTTTTTCTGAATATTCTGATACCTTCAAATTTATTTTTGATGGCGTGCTCACAGATGATCCTTTTCAAGAAGCGGAAAAAGAAGATGTTGTGGTTGCCGCAGATAAATTAAAATTTTCAGTACATCCTAACCCAACAACAGATCAAATTACTATTGATGGCCCACTAGGAGATAACGCTTATTACAGCATTGTGTCTAGCACAGGAACATTGCTTAAAAAAGGTAGAGCAGCGTATAACGATATTAAGGTAGATGATTTGTCTTCTGGTTTTTATTCGTTAACCATTTTTGAAGACGGTGAACAACAATCTGTAAAGTTTATAAAAAATTAGATTAGATTAAATTAGATTTGGAGTTAAAGGGAGGCTTTTTAGTAAGATGCTTCCCTTTTCTATTTAGATTTTTTTGATCTCTTTATCTTCTAACAAGTCATCATTTCTTAAACGTAAGAATACCTGTGCCGTGGTTACGACATCTAACTCACAATAGGTTACAATACGGTCTAAATCTTTATCCTCATAATAAACACTTTTAACCATACTTCCGTCAATATCTCCTTTAGGTGAGGGTATCCCTAAAACATTCGCCATAAGTTTTAGAGAGGTATAATGTTTAAAATCTCCAAACTTCCATAATTCCATAGTATCTAAATGGGTAATTTCCCATGGTTTTTTTCCAAACAGGTTTAACTGGTAGGGTAGATCTATGCTGTTGATTAGCATTCTTCTAGCAATATATGGAAAATCAAACTCTTTAGCATTGTGGCCACAAAGCATATATTTTGAAGCACTAAAATGACCATCCAATAAATTTTTAAATTCATTTAGAAGCTCCGCCTCATCTCCGTGAAATGTGGTAACCCTAAAAGTCCTAGTCTCGCCGTTGATTTTAAAATATCCGACAGAGATACATACTATCTTACCGAACTCTGCCCAAATTCCTGCGCGGTCATAAAATTCTTCAGCGGTGAATTCTCCTTTGCGCTGGTATTGAGATTTATGATCCCATAAGTCTTTTTTTTCGTCGTCTAAATCATTAAAATTTTGTTTTTCAGGAACAGTTTCAATGTCTAAAAACAAAATATGTTCTAAGTTTAGTTTTTGGAGCATACTAGTTTTGCTTTAAAAATAAAAAGGCATTAATATTTTGTAATTCGATACCCTCCTTAGTCTTTCTAAAACTTAACTCAGACAATACTAATTTACAGGAGTGTGTAGTTCCTGTAATTTCTATTGTTGAGTCGTCTAAAGAAGCGTTGTTTAAATTATTTCCGTATTTAGATAGTTCCGTAAGCTTTTCTGTCAAAGGGATCTCTAAGGCTACCGTATCATCTTTTGTGAAGTAAATTTTTAAACTATTTTTTTTTGGATAAAGTTCTAGATAAAGGGAATCCAATGCGATGCGCTTTTCAGAATTCATGTAAAAGCTTAAGTAAGCAAAAGAGTCAAAATCGCTTATAGCGGTATAGGTATTTCTTTGGTCAGATGAGTATAAGCTGTAATAGGAATCATGCTCATTTTCTGGTATAGAGGAGGCATCCACTTCAAAAGCGATGCTATCCCATATTTTTGTAGTATTTAGCCAGCCGGCTTTATAATCTTCGTCTACCGCAGGATCTCTGAAACTTTCTAAATCTAATTTTGTAATACTATTTAAGCTAGAGACTTGTTTACGTTTTTCTAAATAATCTAGAATATCTTGTAAACGTCCTATTTCTTCATTTGTGGCAACATTATTTTTATTCTTAACTTGGGTAAAGATCTCCTCAAATTGCTGTATTTGGCTTTCTTTTGAAACCGAAAAGGCACTCCAGAAGCCCACCGAGGATACTATGGCTATGATAAATAAAGAGATAGGAAGTACTTTTAATGCTTTTTTAGTGCTGAATAACAAATAAAAGATAATCCCTACATTCCACAAGGCAATGGCTAATACAAAATACCTATTTTCTGTAATGCCATAATCGCTTACTCTTCGTAAAATTGCAATAAACAATAGAATGTTTAAAGGTATTAGAAGTATATAGAACCAAGGGTAAAACTTATTAATCGTCCAGGATTTTAATTCTTTCTGTATTGGGTTTATAATAATTTGGATTATGTAACCTAAAAATGATAAGGCAATGACCAGATAGGATACCCATCCTTTAGGTAGTTCCCATTCTATGATTATTTTGGCACTATAGGCATACAGAATTAAAAGGTAAAGAATAACTAAAGGAATTAGAATGAACTTTACCAATACCTCTAATGTTTTTTCAAAATAGATCGTAGTTTCTTTAAAAATGTCTTTGGGAAAATCAGAAAGATAAATCCAAGTGTTTACTGTTCCGAGACAGAAAATATAGAGTTGTCCATATCTACTACTTTTAATATGAACATCAAATAAAGCACTAATTGCAGCTAAGGCCAATATTAAACCCAAGTAGAGAATTCCGGAATAAAATAAGCTGCGTATAATAGCGATACTCGTATTTTTTAAGTAGTTCCAGTAGGCATTTTTATCCCATTTAAATATAAAGGGTGCAAACAGCAAAAATAAATGCCCTGCAATTAAATAAAGAAAAAATCTGACGAGGTAAATGGGAGAATCTCCGTAGTACTTTATGGCTGGGAGGTACCAATAAAAAATGCCTAATAATGCTAGGACTATAAGCTTTAGCCATTGCCATTTTTTTGGGTTTTTAAACTGTTCTATAAAAAACTGCATGCCTATGAGCCAACTTAATCCTATGATTAACGTTAAAATCTCATCATTATGATTTTTTAAATAATCATACGTGTCGTCTTCTATAATCTTTATAAAAAAGGTAGTTCCGCCAACTGCCCAAAGAAGCGCTAATGGAAATCGAAGAATAGCATTTTGTGCTTTAGAAGTAATTTCGGAGATAGAAGGTATTTTCATAAGCATAATTCAGTTAAATATAAGTCAAAATTATGAATCTTGATAGTAGACGACTACCCTGAATAGGGGGTTTTTAAAGTGTCTACACTATTATCTTTTATAGTAATGTAACTCAAAAATGATTAATTCATAGCATTTTATCGAAAACAGCAGCTGTAATTCAATATTTGATTAAGATTTAAGTTATGAAGAAAACACCTAAATCTTTTATAATGAAATTTAAGAATATTGCCTTTGTTTTTTTAGCGATGGGCCTTTTTTCATGCACTAATGACTCTTCTGATAACGAGGAAGATATTGATATTATTTCGCCGGAAGGTCCTGAAGAAAGTGCAACGAATTGTACAGATGTAGCTAAGTTTGTTTTCAATGAAAAAGAGGGCTTACTAAGAGTTGAATTTGAAGACGCTGTTTTTGACAGCGATTGGAAATTAAAGAATGATGATGCTGCGGCTTCTGGTGAAGGTTATATGGTATGGGAGGGCGACCAATCTTTGGGTACACCGGGAACAGGCTTAGCTACTTATGCGCTTCACATAACCATGCCAGGCACCTATAGATTTGTTTGGAAGTCTGCCGTGAAAACAGGCGATAGTGGCTCTGATCATAATGATACATGGTTGCGTTTTAATGATGCAAGTGATTTCTTTGCTCAAAAAGGAGAAAGTATTGTTTACCCTGCAGATTCTGGGAAAACGCCTAATCCTGAAGGGGCAACTAAAGACGGATGGTTTAAGATTTACAGAAGCGGTAGTAATCTAGATTTCAAATGGCAGTCTAGTACATTTGATAATAATGCACATGATATTTTCGTGACTTTTAGTGCTGCTGGAACCTATACCATGGAAATTTCTGCACGTTCTTCCGGACATGCAATTGATGAGTTCGTGTTGTTTACGGATGCCATTTCTTTGGCGGATGCTACCTCAGATACCGCTAGTAAAAGTATTATTACGTGTAAAAATTGAAAAAATTCGGGTTAAAGTATTATAACGATAGAAACCGACTTGGTAGTCGGTTTTTTGTTTTTTAAATAGATTAATTTGTGCTATTGACATCGCTAGTTTACTGCTGTGTATCGATGAACTACATCTTTTGCATTTCCAGAGGTATTATTTTAGAAAGCACCAACTAATTAGTTTGTTTCGTTTAGAATAGAGAGGTTTGTTTAAACGGACTTTCATGTTCCAAAAGCCACTGTTTTCGATATAATCCTCCTGCATAACCAGTGAGCGAACCATTACTCCCTATTACACGATGACAAGGCACAATAATCCACAGTGGATTTTTACCATTGGCATTAGCAACAGCTCTTATTGCTTTTGCATCTCCTAAAGTTTTTGATAATTCTAAATACGAGGTAGTTTTTCCGAAAGGAATGTCTTGTAAACCTTTCCATACGCGTTTTTGAAAATCGGTTCCTTCTGGGTTTAAATCTAAATTAAAGTTCTCACGCTTGCCATCAAAATATTCATTGACCTGATAAACCGCATCTTCCAATGCTTCCGGAATTACATCCGTAAGGGGCTCATTCGCATTTAAAACTATAAATTCTGATATCCCTTTTTCATCGCCTACTAACTTTGCTATTCCCAATGGGGTTTTAATGTAGGCAGTTTCCATTTAATTATTGTTTTCAGCATCTAATATGCCGGCTTGTTTTGCTCTATTTTCCCAATTTTTTCGAGCGAGAGATTGTAAATCTGCGACGTTATCACTTTCGTCCATAATTTCAAGCCCTAGTAAAGTCTCAATAACATCTTCCATACTTACTAAACCGCTTACAGAACCGTATTCATCCACTACTAGAGCTATGTGCTCTCTTTTCGCAATAAAGGTCTCAAAAAGCTCCGGAATAGGTGTATCTCTTTTTGTAATCAATAGATCTCTGCGGATCTCAGCTAAAGGAATATCGTCATTCTTATTAATAATCTCCTCAAGAATAACATCTTTAAGAACAAAACCAGTAATATTATCTACCTTATCTGTATACACCGGAATACGTGAAAATCTTAATTTAGGATTCTCCTCAAAAAAGGTGCGAATTGTTTTTTGGTCTGAAGCAATTTTCATCACTGCGCGTGGGGTCATTACGTCTTTTACCAAAACTTCATCAAAACGTAATAAATTTTTGATAATGGTAGATTCTGATTTTTGAAACACCCCTTCTTCATGGGCAATATCGGTCATCGCTGTAAAATCTTCTCTACTCAATACACTGCCGTGATGCCCTTTACCTCCTACTAACTTGGTGAACAGTTGAAGAATCCAAAGAAGGCCCGTCCATTTTAATCCTAAGACCATTACTTTTAAACTCTTTGCAGTGAAGTTTGCTAATTGTCTCCAATAGGTTGCCCCTATAGTTTTTGGGATAATCTCTGAGGCAATTAAAATTAATATGGTCATGACGGTAGAAACAATACCTACCATTAGGTCTTCAGTAAATGTAATGCCTAAAAAAGAACGTTGTGTATTACCGTAGAGTTCAGCATAAGCAACTTTTGCCTGTACCCCCACTAAAATGGCACCCACGGTATGGGCGATAGTATTTATCGTAAGAATGGCAATCAGTGGCTTATCTACGTCTTTCTTTAATTCTTCAAAGGTTTCTGCGTATGACTTACCATCTTTTTTTGCTACGTTGATAAACGTAGGAGTGATGCTCAACAACACCGCTTCTAGAATAGAGCATAAGAAAGAAAAGAAGATTGATATTACTGCATAAAAAATCAATAAACCCATAAAACTATATTTGAAAGACTAAGATACCATTTATTTAAAAACTCAATTGTGCTTTAATTAGGATAAAATTGATTTTATCGCAATTAGCATTGCCGATACTATACTACATTAACTTAACAGCATCTTTTGCAAAATAGCTCGCTATTATGTTAGCACCAGCTCTTTTCATAGCCATTAATTGTTCTATCATGACCGCATCGTGGTCTAACCAACCTTTTTCGGCAGCCGCTTTTAGCATGGCATACTCACCACTTACTTGGTACACTGCCACAGGAACATCTACTTCATTCTTTATTTCACGAACAATATCTAAGTAGCACAATCCTGGTTTTACCATGACAATATCTGCACCTTCTTCAATATCCATTTGCGTTTCTCTGATGGCTTCAAAACGGTTAGCATAATCCATTTGATAGGTACTCTTATCTTTAGGAACATCTATTTGATCTACAGGAGCAGAATCTAAAGCATCACGAAACGGACCGTAAAAAGCACTAGCGTATTTTGCACTATAGCTCATAATTCCAGTATTTATAAAACCTTCATCTTCTAAAGCTTCACGAATAGTTAGTATTCTACCATCCATCATATCACTAGGGGCTACAAAATCTGCCCCTGCTGCTGCGTGAGAAACACTCATCTCTGCTAATAGTTCGGCAGATTCATCATTTAATATCTGTCCGTTAGCAACAATTCCGTCATGACCGTAAGAAGAATAAGGATCAAGAGCTACATCAGTCATTACCAACATATCTGGACATGCATTTTTAACGGTTTTAATAGCGCGTTGCATCAATCCCTCAGCATTTAATGCTTCTGTACCTTTATTGTCTTTTAAATTTTCAGGTACTTTCACAAAAAGTAACACGGAACCTAAGCCCATGCTCCATAATTCTTTTACTTCTTTTTCTAATTGATCTAAGCTTAGTCTAAAGTAATTTGGCATGGATGAAATTTCTTCTTTTATACCTTTTCCTTCCGTAACAAAAAGTGGTACTAAAAAATCACTTGGAGTTAAGATGGTTTCACGAACTAGACTGCGTATCGCTTCAGATGTTCTAAGTCTTCTATTTCTTATTAATGGGTACATAATCTGATAATTTTAAAACAGCTACAAAGATAAAGTAACCAATAGTATAAATCTCAAGATACGCGGTTTTAAAAAAAGCATTTTTTCTGTAACAATTTTGTCATAGAGGATACTAACGATACATAATTAGAATACTAACTTAAACCAATATCTTATGCTTTCTATCAAAGATTTGAACAAAACTTACCCCAACGGTACAAAGGCGCTTAATAATGTAAACCTTGAAATTAGTAAGGGTATGTTTGGTTTGCTAGGGCCAAATGGTGCGGGAAAATCTACCTTAATGCGTACCATTTCTACCTTGCAAGTTGCAGATAGTGGGACGATAGAATTTGATGGGATCAATGTTTTTAATCAACCGGAAGAGTTGCGAAAAGTTCTTGGATATTTACCACAAGATTTTGGAGTATATCCTAAGGTTTCTGCAGAGATGATGCTAAATCATATTGCTAAAATTAAAGGAATTCATAATACAAGCGATCGCAAAGCCTACGTATCGGACTTATTAAATAAAGTAAACCTTTATAAGTTTAGAAAGCGAAATTTGGGAGATTATTCTGGAGGTATGCGCCAACGTTTTGGTATTGCTCAGGCCTTAATTGGGAATCCAAAGCTTATTATTGTAGATGAACCTACTGCAGGTTTAGATCCATTAGAGCGTAACCGTTTTCATAATTTGTTGAGTGAATTAGGTGAGGATGCGGTTGTTATCTTGTCTACACATATTGTAGATGATGTCGTAAACTTATGTACTAACATGGCTGTCTTTAATGAGGGGTCTGTTGTGGTGCAAGGGCATCCGCAAGAGTTATCAAATTCGTTAAACGGGAAAGTTTTTAGAAAGCGTATTGATAAAAGTGAGGTTGAAAAATACCAATCGGAATATACTGTATTGTCCTCCTACTTGCGTAGCGGTAATATGAATGTAAATGTGTTTAGTGATATACCTTTAGCTGATGGGTTTGAGCAAGTAAATAATGATTTAGAAGACTTCTATTTTTACAGTATTAATCAACCTCAAGCCGTGTAATTATGAAAGAGATATTCTTATTTGAACTCAAATATAGATTGCGAAGACCGGCTACCTATATCTATATCTTTTTAATGTTTGTAATTCCGTTATTATTAGGGGTTCTTGCAGATTCATCAACTGCCCAGTTTACCAATAGTCCTAATGCAATTATAGGAGTTCTTGGAGGGATGAGTGTTTTAGGATTATTCTTTTATGCAGCGATAATGGGAGTAGCGGTGTATAGAGATGAAGATCATAAAACGGCACAAACCTATTTTACATTTCCTATTACGGAGAAGAGCTATATTTTAGGTCGTTTCTTTGGTAGTTTTGCCATTGTTACTCTTATGAATGTTGCTGCCATGGTAGGTGCAATAATTGGTTTTGTTCTTGGAGCCTTATTTGATAGGCCAGATTATGGTACGTATACGTCGTTTAATTTTGCCTCCTATTTTTGGCCTTTCTTATATTTTATGATGTTTAACGCGTTTTTCATAGGAAGCTTATTCTTCTCTTTGATGACCTTTTTTAAGCGGATGTCTATTTTATACTTGGGCGGTATTATATTACTTATTTTAACGATTGCTTCTTCTCAGTTATTAGCTAGCTTAGATACGGAATGGTTAAGTGTTTATGTAGATCCGTTTGGGGAAACTGCGCATGGGTATTTGACTAAATACTGGTCTATTGATGAGCTCAATACAACGCAATTATCATTGACAGGGAAATTAGCAATCAACAGATTACTTTGGTTGGGGATTTCATTAGTTATTTTCTTTACCACCTTATTTCGATTTTCATATAAAGGATTTTTAAATTCTTCAAAAAAGAAGAAATCTGTTGAAAGTAACGAGGCATATGTACCCGCTGCTATTTCAGAAAAAATCACTCAAGTTTTTACAGAAAAATCACGTTGGGAAAATCTTTTGTCTTTGAGTAAAATAGAATTTCTTTCTATAGTAAAAGAAACTGTTTTTGTGATTTTAATTGTAATGGGGGTTATTGTTGCAGGTTTTATGATTTACCAAAATAATCAGATATATGGTACAACCTCAATGCCTCTTACGCGATTTATGGTAGAAAAAACAGCAGAAGGAATTTCATTATTCTCGGTCATTATACTGGTTCTTTATGCAGGCGAGGCAGTTCATCGAACACGAAAAAATAAAACTTTTGAATTTTATGACGCCTTGCCCGTAAGTAACCTAACCTTATATGTTTCAAAAATTGTGTCATTAATAGGTGTGGCTGTTGTGTTAACGCTATTAAACGTAGTGGTAGGTATGCTATACCAAACGTTTAGCGGTTATTTTAACTATGAGTTGGGGATGTATTTGACCTATAATTTTACTTATATATTCCCGAGTTATTTGATGACTTTATTGTTGGCCTTTTTTATTCATGTACTAGTTAATAATAAATTTTTAGGACACTTTTTAGTGATTGTAATTTATGTTGGTCTGCCTTTATTATTTGGCTTAGCCTTTAAAACCTCCAATCCATTAGTAATTTTTAGAGCAACACCAGATAGTTTTTTAAGTGATTTAAATGGCTTTGGCCATTATATGGTGGGAGAGTTTTGGTTAAACTTATACTGGATTTTGTTTACGTGTATTTTAGCTACTATAGGTATTGTGTTTTGGAATAGAGGGTTCTATTCCTCAGCAAAAGAACGCTTAAAAATAGCAAAGTCGCGCTTTTCAGGAAAAATTATTACGCTTGCAATATTCTTTTTATTGGCTTTTGGTGCTGTTGGGGGGTATGCTTATTACAACCTAAAAGTGTTGAACCAATTAGAGGATGGTAATTATGCAGAAAAGCTTAATGCTGAAGCTGAAAAGAAATATGGTAAGTATATAGATAAGCCACATCTTCAGGTTATCGCTTTAAAAGCATTCATAGATATTTATCCTAAGGAGCGAAGTGTTAGCGCTAAGGGAGAGTTTACCGTGACGAATAAATTTAATGTGCCTATTGATACGCTCTTAATGGAATTGAAATTCCCGATTGCTGACACAAAAATTGAACAGGTATTGTATAACGGACAAGAGCTAAAACCATTTCTAAAAGATGAAGCATACCGCTTATTTATGTATAAGTTGCCGGCTACATTACAACCAAAAGATACCGCACAATTAGTTATCAAAACGTCTGCTAGTACGCATGGTTTTTCTAATGATAGGGAAACAGCAATTTTAGATAATGGGTCCTTTTTTACAGATGCCATTTTTCCTTCCTTTCATTATGATCGTGCTCTAACTGATAATGGAGTACGAAAAAAATATGGTTTAGAAGAATTAGATTATTTAAATGCACCACGAACAGATAGTATTGCTTTAAAGAAGAATCTTTTTAATGAAGATGGTGATTATATGAGTTTTGAGGCAACGGTAAGTACGAGCAAAGATCAGATTGCTATTGCTCCAGGTACCTTGATAAAAAAATGGGATAAAGGAGAGCGTGCTTATTACAATTATAAGTTAGAAGATAAAACAGATTATTTCTTCAGTTTTGTATCTGCTGCTTACGCCATAGAAAAGGATACATGGACTGCTCCTAGTGGAAAAGAAGTGTCTATTGAAATTTATCATTCTCCTGAGCACAAGAAGAATTTGAGTTATTTTATAAAAGGAGCAAAAGTTGCTTTGGACTATAATTCAGAGAATTTTTATGAATATCCCTATTCCGTGTTGAGAATTATTGAATTTCCGGCTCATTCTAATTACGCGCAATCTTTTGCGACGACCATACCATATTCTGAAGATTTTGGTTTTGTAGCAGATTTTTCTGGAGCGCAGACCTATAATTATGCTTTTAGAGTTACTTCTCATGAAGTGGCGCACCAATGGTGGGGTCATATTGTAACGCCTAGTAAAACATCAGGTGCGAACATTATTTCTGAAACCTTGGCAGAATACGCTTCTTTAATGACAATGAAGCAAGAGTATGGGGAAAACGGAATTAAATCTTTCTTGAAAAATTCTTTAGATACGTATTTGCGAGGTAGGCAGTTTAGTTTTAAACCAGAACGCTCTTTAATGAATGTAGAAACCGGTCAGTATATTTGGTATGAAAAAGGATCAATGGTGATGTATGATTTGCAGGATGTTTTAGGTGAAGACGTTGTGAACAGGGGTCTTAAGTCTTTTTTAGAAGCGTATAAATACAATCAAAAAGGGTATTATGCTACTTCGGAAGATTTATATAATGCGTTATATGCTGTTACTCCAGATTCCTTAAAGTATAAAGTTGATGATGGATTTAAAGAAATTGTCTTATATGAAAATAGGGTGATGAGCGCTAAAACTAAAAAGTTAGAGACAGGTAAGTGGGAAACAACGTTTACCGTTAATTCTAAAAAAATCTATTATGATGACAATGGTAAAGAAAAAAGTGTAGATGACAAAAAGAACCTTGTTGATGTTGGTTTGTTTGGAGAAGACACGACCAATGATGAAGGGGTGACCATTAAGAATCCACTTTATTTTAAGTTAGATTGGTTAAAAGCTGGTGATAATACTATTAGGGCTATTACAGATGAAAAGCCTTTAAAGGCCGGTATTGATCCTTATAATAAATTAATAGATCGTAATTCAGATGACAATTTATTACCTGTAGAAGAATAGTAGAAATATTATCGTTATAGTCTCATAAAAGCAAGGACAGGTTCCTTGCTTTTATTTGTTTTCGGCTAAGCCTAAATACATCCAATTGCCTTCTTCCTTCACAAATGCAGATTTTTCATGGATTACTTCAACAGCTCCTTGATCAAAATAGTAGGCATTAAACGTTACAGTACCTTCGGTATCGGTCGTCTTTCCTTTAGAGCTGGCGATGATTTCAAGTCGTATCCAATTTACGGATTTAGCCCATTTTTCAATAGCCTTTTTTTCTTTTACGGGGCGTGTACTACTGTGGTGACTCTTCATTAAATAGTCTCCATCGGCTAGAGTGAAAGCCGTATATCTAGATCTCATTAATTGTTCTGCCGTTTCTACTGCAGAAAGTTGTTGGTGTGCTATTTCACAACAGTTACTATAAGCCTGGTTAGACCCGCATGGACAATTTATCATAATAGTTGTTTTGTTGCAGTCGTAATTGGTTAATTATTCAGAGATTTGCAGCCTTAAAAATTTAAAATGAATAATCATTTAAAAGGGGTTTTGTATGTTGGTATTGGAGCTGCAAGTTATGGAATACTCGCCACTTTTGTAAAGTTTGCTAACAATAATGGATCTGGAACTGCAGGTCTTGCTTTTGCCCAATATTTTGTTGGAGTGGTGGTGCTTAGCTTGTTGTCTTTTTTATTTTCTAAAAAGAATGTGGCGCCTACGGACAAAAAAGAAACAAGGAGGAATAAGCTTAAACTTGTCGCATTTGGTAGCTTTTTAGGACTTACTAGTAGTTTCTACTACCTGTCTATACAATACATTCCTGTATCTGTGGGAATCATACTTTTAATGCAAACCATATGGATGGGTGTGGTGTTAGAGTTTTTTATAAAGCGACATTTAGTTACTCAAAAGAAAATTATTGGTGCTATAGCGGTTATTATTGGAACCTTATTGGCTGCAAAAATATTTGAAGTAGATGCCGCTTTAAATTTCAAGGGTTTAGCTTTTGGTTTACTTGCTGCTATATGTTATACCGGTACTTTGTATGCTACGAGTAGCATTGCGCTAGAGCTTCCGTTATTTACTAGGAGTAAGTATTTAATTTTGGGTGGTTTGATGGTTACGATGTTGTTTTGGAATGTTCAAATTATTTACGAATTTGATTGGTGGGTATATTTAAAATGGGGAGCTTTCCTAGGTTTCTTTGGTACAATTTTACCGCCTATATTATTCAATAAAGGCATTCCCGTTATTGGCACTGGTTTAGGAAGTATTATATCTGCTTTAGAAATTCCAATTTCTGTAATGAGTGCTTACATCATTTTGCAGGAAGAGATTAGTTCTCTGCAGTGGTTAGGAATTCTGATAATATTAATCTCTGTAGTTTACATTAATTTGAAGCCTAAAGCAAAGAAGTAATAGTTGCTTTAGGCAGGGTCATTTTATTATTTTCCAATATTACCAATCCAAGTATAGCCAACCATCATAAAAAATATGATGAGTTGTGTGAACATAAGGGTGGTAAATAAGGGGCCTATAAAGGCAATTGCTAGCATAGTGCAGCCATAGGCCATGCCAAATACTCTTGGCTTCTTTTTTGTGATTAAAAACGCTCCTGGAAGCGGTATTAAGGTGCAGATGAAAGCTATGGCTAAAGTTAAGCCGTATGGAAAGCCAAAGGCATAAAATAGGGTAATGGAGATAACTCCCAATAGTGCTAAACTTCCAAAAATAAAGCCACTTATTTTTTCATTTTTATCTAAAAGAAATTTGCCATACTTATCAAAATTAAGAATGGTGTTGGAAAGTGGTTCCATAATCCACCCGCCAAGGGCAAAAAGCAAATAAGCTATGATAAGCGGAATAGCTACGTACGAAAGTCCCGCGCTATCCAATAATTTAACAGCTACACGATATGCAATGTATAAGCCGATAATAAATACCCATTGGTTTTTTGATGACTGCTTGGCCATCCAAAAAGAATATTTTAGATACCATCTGTATATAAAATTCTTGCTTTTTAAGGCGGTAGTCATCCCTTCGCGGGCATACTCGAAGTTAGGGTCAAACTGTAGGGCTTGTTTGAAATGATCTAAAGCTTTTTTATGATTGCCATTTTCTAATTGCACCCAGCCTATATTGGCGTGAGAATAACTGTCTTCTGGATTGTCATATAATATGTCTTCTACCGTCTGGTCTGCTTCTGGTATTCTATTAAGTTTGGTTAAGATCTGTGCTCTTAGGTTTAGACAATAGGCATTTTTTGCATCAATCCTTAAACCTTCATTAACTGCTTCTAAACCTTCTTCAAATTTTTTCTTTTGTAGTAATAAGCCTGCTTTGTGCCCAAAGTAATCTGCATCATAAGGGTTTATGGCAATGGCCATGTCTATAAATTTGCGAGATGCGTCATATTCATCTTTTTGTAACTTAATTTTTGCTTTTAAATAAAATACATTGGCATCATTAGGTGTGTCTTCTAAAAGGCGTTCTGTAATTTTTTCAGCTTCTTCTAGTTGCTTTTCGTTTAAGTAACAAATGGCCAAATAAAACTTACTCGTCCAATCTTGATGATCTTCAGAAATTGCTTTTTTAAAGTAATCAATGGCATCCTTAATGCGTCCTAATTCAAATAATTGAATCCCTCTATCTTTATGAACTGATTCCATTATTTTTTGATGTTTAAGTACGTCAGTATTTCGTCATATAGACCGCCATCATTGGAGTATAATGCGTAATTTTTAGCAGAACTAAACCATTCTTTAGTCGTTGCCTTCATTTTTTTTGCTGCCTTCAAAATATCTTTTGTTGATAATGGTTTTGGGATGCCGTCTTTGAAAGCCTCTTCTAATTTGCTCTCAATGGCCACGTCTATGGTAGCTTTAATGTCGGCACCAGAAAACTCTTTGGTTACTTTTGCTAATGAAGAATAATCAATAGTCTCAATAGGTTTGTCTTTTAGCTGAATGGTAAATATCTCTTCACGAGCTTCGGTATCTGGAGGCGAAACAAATATAATACGGTCAAAACGTCCTGGTCTTCTAAACGCGGGGTCTAAATACCATGGGGCATTTGTAGCGCCGATCACTAAAATTCCATCATTATCTGCATCAATACCATCTAATTCTGCTAAAAACTGATTGATCACTGTTCTGCCAGAATTTTTGTTCATATCGTTTCTATTGGCGCCTAGCGCGTCAATTTCATCAATAAAAATTACGCAAGGAGTGTTCTCTCGTGCCGTCTCAAATATCTCGTGTAGATTACGCTCTGAGCTCCCGATCCACATATCTAAGATATCATTGATTCCTACGTTGATGAAGTTAGCATTGATTTCACCTGCCGTAGCTCTAGCTAAGTGGGTTTTACCGCATCCTGGAGGGCCATAAAGTAATATACCGCCTCCTATTTTCTTTCCGTAGGCTTTGTATAAATCTTTGTGCTCTAAAGGTTTAATGATTTTAAGGGAGATTTCTTTTTTCACATTTTGCATGCCTCCAATATCTTTGAAGCTAACATCTGGCTTTTTCATAAAAGAAATAGCATCCTCGTCTGCAAAATCATCATCGTCATCGTCATCAAAAGAGGAAGTGGTGGTGATTTTGAGTTTTCGATCAAAATCTTCGTTGATGTAGGAGTGATCTATGGTTAAAATGTCTTTATAAGTGTCTTGAGCATCATTATAATTGTCCTGTTTTAATTGGCAATAGCAAAGTAGCTCTAAGTATTTAATGTTATTGGAGTTTTTGGTAATTTCCTCTAATAGGACTTCTGCTGCTGAGGTTTTTCCTTGTTTGTAAAAACAATTGGCTAATTCATATTTAGCATCTTTGTGCGTACTATCTAGATCAATACATTCATAAAGTTGTTTCTCACAATTGGTATAATCACCGTTTTGCGCATACAACTTGGCAATTTGCAATTTAAGAGCAACATTATTCGGGGAAAACTTTAAGGCTTCTAATAAACTTTCAAGCATGTAATTTTATTTTGATATATGAATAGGTTAAATCCAGTCTTTAGGATTTTTGAGCACAGCTAATAATTTTTCTTCTTCACTACCTTTCTCGGGTTGATGATCATACACCCACTGAACGTGTGGTGGTAGGCTCATTAAAATACTTTCAATGCGCCCGTTTGTTTTTAGTCCAAACAAGGTACCTTTATCGTGCACTAGATTAAACTCAACATAACGGCCGCGGCGAATTTCTTGCCACGTACGTTGTTCCGGGGTGTACGCTTTTTCTTTATTTTTTATAACGATTGGTACATATGCTTCTAGGAAGCTATCGCCCACTTCGGTAACAAAGTTATACCAGTCTTGCATTTGCATCTCATCGGTAGCTTTGCAGTAATCAAAAAAGAGTCCGCCTAGACCACGCCCTTCATCTCTATGGGTATTCCAGAAATATTCGTCGCATCGTTTCTTATACTTGCTGTAAAATTCAGGATTATGAGCATCACATGCCTTCTTGCATGTCGAATGAAAATGCACGGCATCTTCTTCAAAAAGATAATAAGGTGTTAGGTCCTGACCACCGCCAAACCATTGATCTACAATAGTACCTTCTTTATCATACATTTCAAAATAACGCCAATTGGCATGCACTGTTGGTACCATAGGGTTTTTAGGATGCAGTACTAAACTTAGTCCACAAGCAAAAAAGTCGGCGTCTTTTACGCCAAAATATTGTTGCATACTTTCGGGTAGGGCGCCATGTACGCCAGAGATATTGACACCTCCTTTTTCAAAAACAGCGCCGTTTTCTATGACACGTGTTCTACCGCCACCACCTTCTGGACGTTCCCAAATATCTTCTTGAAATTTTACAGCCCCATCTACTTCTTCTAATTTTGAGGTAATGGTATCTTGTAATGTTTGAATATATGCGTAAAACTTATCTTTCATAATGTAATTCATATAGTTCCATATCTAACGGAGCTTCATTTGGTGGTATGTGCTCTTTTGGCAGTGTTTTTACCCAAACATAGTTGTTGTTTTCTGCCACCTTTACACTACCTGTATTTGTTTTGTGGGTAATGATTTGTAATGTTTTTATTCCTAATTCTTTATGAGCCCAGTCAGATATATACCGTACGGTTTTAGAGGTAATTCCTTTGCCTTCGTATTCATAATCAATACCATAAGCCAATTCTGCACGCTTTATTTCGTAATCTATATTTTTTACGTAAACTAAACCTATAATGGTTCTCTTCTCTTTTTCTTTTAATGTAAATAAAAATTCTGTTTTGTCTTCAAAGTCTTTGACTTTTTGGGAAACAAATATTTCTGAAAGGGTCGGTGTTAAATTTTGTTCTAAGGTTTTCGGAAAATAGCGCTTCAACCGGTCCGTATTCGTTACTGCAAAATTACAAATTCTCCAATTATCCTTAATTGAAATGCTTTCAATAGTATATGTTTCGCAATCAATTATCATAATTTAATTATTTAATTAAATGTGTGTAATATGCTATATTTTAAGTTTTTATAATACTTTATTCTAATTGGTTTTTTTTATAATACCGATAGTTTTTATTGATGCCGCAGTAACAGAAAGCGGTAGCACAATGATGATGCCAATTACAGGTATAAATAAAAACAGCATAAAAATTATTCCATTTCCTATGGCAACACCTCTGTTTTTGCGTACAAAATCTATACTGTCTTTATAATTAAAATGACGTTCTAGAGTATAATCCATACTACCAAAGCCTGCATAATAGGCTTGTAACAGAAAGAGCGCTATTGCTGAAAATATGTTGACTACCGGAATGAGTTTCAATAATAGCAACGGAAGGGTGTATAATAATTCTTTCCCTAAGTTTCTAATATTGATTTTTATTCCGCGCCATAATTGTTCATTAAATGATGTCTTTTTATGATCATGGTTTTCAACACCTGTTAAATGCGCTTCAATTTTTTCAGAAACAGGGCTCATAAACGGTGCAGAAAGCGCCATTACAATATGTTTGTAAAGGATAAAGCCCACTACTAGAATTATAAGCCCACTAAATAATGTTGAGATAGAGGTGAAGGTGTCTTTACCAAAATCCCAAATCCACAAAGTAGCTATAAATTCTCCAAAACTACTTGATAGGCTCCAAGCAGCTACTCCTATAAGCGATGCTGTAATTAGACTAATAACCATCGGTATAAAAAAATACTTCCATAATTTAAGCTCTTTCATGAGTTTAAATGTGCCTGAATATGATTTTATACCTACTAGAATATTTTTGAACATAAGCTTACCTTTTAAGATTCAGAACTATAAATCTAACAATTATAATAGTAACTAATAGTTTATCCTTTATATTCCTTAACGGCATCTATAAAAGCTCTAGCGTTATCTACAGGAACATTTGGCAAAATACCATGACCAAGATTCACTACATATTTATCTTTACCAAATTCATTAATCATTTGGGTAACCATTCTCTTGATGTCCGCTGGTGGTGAAAGCAAACGTGCAGGATCAAAATTTCCTTGTAAGGTTATATTACCACCTGTTAAGTAACGTGCATTTCTGGCAGAGCAAGTCCAGTCAACACCCAAAGCAGCTGCACCAGATTTTGCCATATCACCTAAGGCAAACCAACAACCTTTACCAAAAACGATCACTGGTGTTTCTTCTTTTAAAGCATCTATGATTTGTTGAATATAGTTCCATGAAAATTCGGTATAATCTGTAGGCGATAGCATTCCGCCCCAAGAATCAAATACCTGAACGGCATTAACACCCGCTTTTACTTTAGCTTTTAAGTAGGCTATAGTGGTATCTGTTATTTTTTGTAGCAATTGGTGTGCAGCAAGAGGTTGCATAAAGCAAAATTCTTTGGCTTTATCAAAATTCTTGCTTCCTTGGCCTTGAACGCAATAACATAAAATAGTCCACGGGGAGCCTGCAAATCCAATTAAAGGCACCTCGTCGTTCAATTTCTCCTTAGTGGCCTTAATAGCTTTCATTACATAGTCTAAGGCTATCTCTACATCCGGAACAATAACAGCGTCTACATCTTTTTGTGTGCGAATAGGGTTGGGTAAATACGGGCCAAAGTCTGGCTTCATTTGTACCTCTATATTCATGGCCTGCGGGATCACTAAGATATCAGAGAATAAAATAGCGGCATCCATGCCATATCTGCGAATGGGTTGTACTGTGATTTCAGAGGCCAATTCTGGAGTTTGACATCTTGTAAAGAAATCATATTCTTTTTTAATTTCCATGAATTCAGGTAAATACCTACCTGCTTGGCGCATCATCCATACTGGTGGACGTTCTACAGTTTCTCCTTTTAATGCGCGTAAGAATAAATCGTTTTTTATCATGTTATAAGCTATTTTTTAATAGTTGTTCTCCAAAGGTTATTGAATTATGATCTAGATCTAAGATTGAAAATTCTTTTAGGCCCCTAGGTTTCAAATTTAAGGAACCCTCAGGGTGAATTGAAATTTTCTTATTTAAAAACGTTTGGTATAATTCAATAATGTTAGTTGTTCTTATGTATACTTGCCCGTTGTTTTCTTTAGGTTTAAGTGCTTCAAACTTAAAGAGGTGAATTTCTAGGTCATCTTTCTAATCATATGGTAATCGTCATAGGTTACTGTACTCAATGCTTTAAATCCTAATTGGTCTATGTAATATCGTTTCGTTGCAGTTTTATTGCGCATAAGTAATTTAGGATGAACTATGTTTAGTATACTTTTAATTTTTTAAAATAAAACAATGGGTATAAATTATTTTAATATTCTTTTAATATTCTTTTAATGTTTTTGTCTTTACCAAACACAACTAGGATGTCTCCTTTTTGTAAGACGGTGTTAGGATCTGGTGTCCCTAGTACGTCTTTCTTTGTGTAGGTGCTTCCTAAAATGTTTTTCTTTTTTTGTTGCCGTATGATTGTGATAATATTTACATCGTAATTTTCTCTAAATTTTGAGGCTAGTATAGTTGTGCCTATCAGGTCTTTTGGGACTTCAATTTCTGAAACTAAATGGTCCTCATCAACTTCAAAATTATCAATGCTCCCATCTAAATTAATGGTTTTTGTGAATTTCTCTGCAAATTCTCTTTCAGGATGTATAATTTGATCTACACCCATGGCTTGTAAGATGGTGTCTTCAATAGGGGAAGACGCTCTTGCAATTATTTTAGCATTGGTTAATTTCTTTATAATGGCAGTACTCATAATAGCCGTACCATTTCTATCTCCAATAGCAATAACAACTAAATCTGTATTTTTTAAGGGTAATGAATTATATGCAGATTCTTTTTTAGCATCAAAGGCTACTGCATGTGCTACTTGATCCTTTATTTGACTGATTTTCTCAGGGTCCACATCTACCGCTATTACTTCATTGTTGGTGTTTGAAAGGTTGATGGCAGCCGACATTCCAAAATTTCCAAGTCCGATAACTATAATTTTCATACGAGTAATTTTGGTTAATTAATTAATATATTTTCTTCAGGATAACTGTAGTCTGCCTGACTCACATTTTTCAATAATCCAATCATTAGATTTAAGAGGCCTATTCTTCCTAAAAACATCAATAAAATTAAGACCACCTTACTTAGGTCTGAAAGTGCAGCGGTAATTCCCATAGAGACGCCAACGGTACTAAAGGCAGAAAATACTTCAAAGGCTATTTGTAACAAACTAAATTCTGGGTTAAATATGAGCAAAAATAAGATACCTGTTCCAATACTAGCTAATGAAATGGCCATAATAGCAAAAGCTCTACGTACAGATTGTGCTGCGATTCTTCGTGTTCCTATTTCTATATATGGTTGGTCTTTGGCGACGAAAAATACGTTCAATGTGGCAATGGCAAACGTGGTGGTTTTAATTCCCCCACCGGTAGAGGCGGGTGACGCTCCTATCCACATTAGAAATATCATAAATAGGATGCCTGGAATACTAAAATTAGCATAGTCTACGGTGTTAAACCCAGCTGTTCTTGCGGTTACAGAAGAGAATAATGAGGTGGTTAATTTTCCAAACCAATTGGTATGTTCTACTAAATTAGTATGTTGCTCAGAGATTAAGAAAAATCCAGTTCCGCAAACAATTAGTAGAGCGGAAGTGTATAATACAATTTTGGTATTCAGTAGAATGACTCTAGAGATAAAAATTTTATTTTTAGATCTAAAGAGGTTGGTGATAAACCTTTTTACATATTGTATGACATTAAAGGCAATGTGGTACCCTAATCCTCCAAAAATGATGAGGGCCATTAGTATCCATTGCAAATAGTAATTATACCTAAGATTAATATCATACAAGCCCATTGATTTTAAGGAGAAGCCTGCATTGCAATATGCTGATATGGCATGAAATACGGCAAAAAACCCTTGGTTAGGTATGGTATCAGAATCGGGTAAGGAGGTGTAGATCAAAACAGCGCCCAATGCTTCAACTAGTAATGAAAAGGCAACAACTTGCATTACTCTTTTCATGATTCCGCCTAGTTCATCATTATTTCCCATAATGTCTTTCATATAAAGACTTTCTCTAAACGACGATCCTGTTTTAAAAAAATAAGCAAAAAACGAGGTAAACGTTAACATCCCCAAGCCTCCTAATTGAAAGACTACCATGATAACCGTTTGCCCAAAAGGCGTAAAATCTTTGGCAGTATTTACTACAATTAATCCGGTAACAGAAGTGGCGCTCGTGGCGGTAAACAAAGCGTTTATAAATGATATACCGTGAGTAGTAGAGGCTGGTAACATCAACAAAAATGTCCCTCCTAGTGCGATGATGGCAAAACTCCCAACAAACAAAATGGCAGGATTAAAGTAGATGGCATATATTTTTCGTACTAAAAATGAGATACGAATAAAAAAGTAAAATAAAAGGCCGTACTCGATAACATAACGCACATTAAAAAAACTATCAAACAAAGAGATTTCAAAATCGCTAATGATAGTAACCACTTCTACTATGACGAGTAGGGAGAGGTAATAAAGATTTATTTTAGGGCTAATGTTTGATTTGCGCTGCCTTTTAAAAAGCCTATACTTATAGAGATTAAATAGGATTAGTGCTAATACTAAAGTGGGCAGCACAATTAATTTGTACTGTCTTAAATCTTGGTAGTCTTTAAAACCAAAGTCGTAAATTAAAAAGATTACCAAGCCAAGATCTAAGAATAGAACGGCAAGGCTAGATAACCTGACTTTATTCCACATGATTAACGGTCTAAATTACTCGTAGTCTTTATTGACTAAGTCAATAACAGACTCTAAGGTAGGCATTTTAGCGATGTGAACTTTTGAGAAATGTTTTTTAGCTTCCGTAGCTGTAGTGTCTCCAATACAATACGCAACTACATCAGAGGTATTTTCTTGAAGATAGCTTTCTATGGTAGAAGGGCTGTAAAAGAGCACGCCTTTTATAGATTTTGCTACTTTAACGGGTGATTTTTTGGTGCTATATGCTTCTATCTCGGTAAGTTCAATTTTATGAGCCGCTAAGATGCTAGGTAATTCATCTAAGCGTATGTTGCTACAGAAATAGCTTGCCGTAGTACCGTCTATGTGTTCTACAAGATATTCTGCTAGCTCCTTTGCGCTATTTTCAAAATGAGTAACCTTTCCAATTCTTCTTTCTATTAAACGTTTGGTTTTACGACCCACGCAATAGATATTTTCAAACTTGAGCTCTTCAGGATTAATGCTAGCAATCAACGCCTCAACAGCATTTTGGCTTGTAATTATTACGTTTTTATGCGCTGCCTTTAAAGTAAGTCTTGGAATTCTATTTAAACTAATTTGAATGAAATCTTCTGAAGCTACCGCTATTTTGGAATCAAAACGCTCTGCTTGTTCCGTAGTTAATTTTTTAGTAGAAAAAACAACAGGTTCTTTCGTGATTCCTGCAATTTCACTCATTAATAATTTTCCACCACGGCTAAATATGCGTTCTACACATGCTTCGGCTAAGTTTTCGTGTTTGCCTAATTTTGAGGTAAATTCTACTTCAATTTTTTTCTTTCCATCAACACTTAGTAGAACTCCTTTTAAACTTATGTTGGTATCCTTAATTATAGCTAAGGCTCCAATAGGAGCGGTACAACCGCCTTCTAAAAGGTTTAAGAACTTACGTTCTAAAGTGGTACAGGTTTCAGTTTCTTTATGATTTAATTCCTTACACGCATTTTTAGAAAACTCATCGTCCTCCAAAGCAACGACAACCACTGCGCCTTGAGCAGGGGCAGGAACCATCCATGTTAATCCTATAGTATTTTCAAATTCTAAACCAACACGTTCAAGACCAGCTGCCGCAAATATGGCGCCGTTCCAGTCATTGTTGTCTAGTTTCTCTGCTCTTGTTTGAACGTTACCACGTAAATCTACAATCTTATGACTTGGGTATCTATTAAGCCATTGTGCTTTTCTTCGTAAGCTTCCGGTGGCAATAACCGCTTCTTTCTGTCCCAGAAACTCTTCGTTATTTTTAAAAGCTAAAATATCCATGTAATTACCGCGCTTTAAAACAGCAGCTTGTACAATACCTTTTGGCAGTACTGTTGGTACATCTTTCATAGAATGTACAGCAATATCAATTTCACCTTTAAGCATTGCAATGTCTAATGTTTTTGTAAACACACCAGTAATGCCTAATTCATGAAGTGGCTTGTCTAAAACCAAATCACCTATAGATTTAACAGGAACTAATACCGATTGGTATCCTTGTTCTTTTAATTGTTTCTGTACGGTTTTTGCTTGCCATAGTGCCAATTCACTATCACGTGTTCCAATGCGGATTATCTTACTCATTTACTTTCTACTTCTAATTGAAACACTTTTTGAATTAATGCTAAACTGTTATCAGCATCAATATCATCGCCTTTTAAGTGATTTGCGAATTGTTTGGTGATTTTTTGAATAATGCGTTCAGAAACAATGTCTGCTTGAACGGAATTAAAATCAGATAACTTCTTACTTTGAAAGTTGAGTTCTTCATCTTTCATTACTTTAAGCTTCTTTTTCAATGCTTTTATAACGGGAGCAAATTTTCTAGTTTCTAACCACTGGATAAATTCTTCTTTTATTTGCTCAATAATAGCTTCTGCCTCAGGAATAAACTGCTTTCTTTTTTCTAGCGTTTCATCGGTCATTTGCGAAAGATGATCTAAATGTATTAGCGTTACATTTGGTAACTCAGTAACATCATCAGAAACATTTTTCGGAATAGATAAATCTAAAATTAATAAAGGTTTCTTTGTGTATATTAACTCCTTAGAAATTGTGGGTGATTGTGCGCCTGTAGCGACAATTAATACATCAGTATTTCTAATTTCTGTTTGTAAATCTCCGTAGTCTTTTACGACTAGGTTAAATTTTCCTGCAACTTCCTCTGCTTTATCTTTTGTTCTGTTGATAAGTGTAATGTGAGAGTTTGCTGTATGTTTAATTAAGTTTTCACAGGTGTTTCTTCCTATTTTACCTGTTCCAAATAATAAAATATTCTTTGTTGAAATTTCTGGTACATTTCTCATGATGTACTGAACTGAAGCAAAGGATACGGAAGTAGCTCCTGAAGAAATTTCGGTTTCGTTCTTTATCTTTTTACTAGCTTGTATCACTGAGTTGCAAAGGCGTTCTAAAAACGGATTTGCAATTTCTAATTTTTTAGAGCGATTAAAGCTCTGTCGTAATTGACTTATAATTTCAAAATCTCCAAGAATCTGACTATCTAAGCCTGTACCTACTTTAAATAAATGACTAATGGCATCATTATTTTTATACACGTAAGCTACTTCTTGAAATTCTTCAACAGTACCTAAGGTATTGTCGCAAAGTAATTTTATAAGTTGAAAAGGGTGTTGAGCAAAACCGTATAGTTCCGTTCTGTTACATGTTGATGTAACTAAGAGTCCATCTATGCCTTGGCCTTTAGCCTGTGTCAGTAAACTGTCTATAGCTAATTCGTTTAAACTGAACTTACCACGAATTTCGGCATCGGCCTTTTTGTAGTTGAGTCCAATCGTATAAAACGAGTTGTGTTTAGAAATGTGATAATCTTTCATGTAATCTTTGCAATCCTGGCAAAAGTACTTCCATGGATTTGATAAAAGTAACGCTAGCGGAACAATTAGTGTCGTTTCAAGAATTTTGCGGCTTTTTGCATGGTAATTCTACTATTTAGCTTAATTTTATAGGCAATATGTGACCATAGGTCTTCCAATTTAGAATACTTCTAAATTGGTTATAAATATAATTTATACGGGTATGGAGGAAATAAATGACGCTCAAGGTTCATTTGAAGAGGTGTTGATTGATGAAGGTTTTTTCGCATTAAAAATTCAGAATGATAGTATTGATATTCAAAAAGTTAGCAAGCAAATAGACAGTTCCTTCATTCAGTTTCATTTTTGTTTGAAGGGTAGTGCTAAGTTTATTTTTAATGATGGGCGCTATGCTTTAGAAGTGCCTGAGGAGAATTCGCTTTTGCTCTATAACACGCAAATAGATTTACCTCTTAATTTAGAACTGAGTCCAAATTCATGGATTGTATCTGTAGTAATGACTATTCGTAAGTTTCATTCTCTATTCTCTAAAGAAGCAGATTACATTCCGTTCTTAAATAAAGATAATAAAGACAAAAAATATTACAGTCAAGAAGGTTTTAGTCCTGCAATAGCAGTAATTCTTAGTCAGATGATGAATTATAATCTTCATCCTTCTATAAAAGAACTATATATAAAAGGAAAGGTTTATGAGCTTATTTCTCTCTATTTTAATAAAAGTTCAGATGCAGATTTAGAACAATGTCCTTTCTTGGTGGACGAGGACAATGTACGGAGAATCCGTAAGGCAAAAGAAATTATTATTTCCAGAATGGCAGAGCCACCTACGCTCACCGAACTTTCGGATGAAATAGGGCTGCCTATAAAAAAATTAAAAGAAGGCTTTAAACAAATTTATGGTGATTCTGTTTTTAGTTTTTTATTCGATTATAAAATGGAGTATGCGCGTAAGATGTTAGAAGGCGGTCAGCATAATGTAAATGAAGTAGGTCTTAAGGTGGGGTACAGTACTTCGAGTCACTTTATAGCGGCTTTTAAGAAGAAGTATGGTACTACGCCAAAGAAATATTTAATGGCATTGGCCGGATAAACACAATTTTGTTCCATTTTGGGACACTAGTTATAGTCTTGTGTCTTAGAAATACCGATATTTAGAGTTCATTAAATATACACATTATGAAATCTGTTTTTTCTGGGATTCTTCTGGGGGCTCTATTTTTAACCTTAGGTTCTTGTGCTACAACGAAGGTTGTAGATCAGCAAGTGGTGCTAAATCACCCGGAACCTCTAAAAATTTCAAAAACTAAATTAGAAGCATTAAAGTCTAAAGTTTTAATATTTACTAAAACCGCTGGCTTTAGGCATGGATCTATAGAAAAAGGAGTAGCTACCATTAGAGAATTAGGTCTAGCCAATAAATTTGAGGTGTACCAAACCGAGGATTCATTGCAGTTTAATACTGCAAATCTTAAAAAATACCAATTAGTTTTATTTCTTAGTACTACTGGTGATGTTTTAGGTGATGAGCAGCAAGTAGCTTTTGAGAATTATATTCAAAACGGCGGTAGTTACTTGGGTATTCATGCTGCTACCGATACGGAATATGAATGGCCTTGGTATGGTGAATTGGTGGGGGCGTATTTTTTAAATCATCCAAAACAACAGCAAGCAACATTAGATGTTATCAATGGTGATCATGCGGCTACAAAGCATTTAGAGAGCACTTGGAGCCATTTTGATGAGTGGTATAATTTTAAAAATATAAATCCATCTTTAAATGTGTTACTTAAGTTAGATGAAACAAGTTACGAAGGTGGTAAAAATGGAGATAATCATCCTATTGCCTGGTTTCATGAATTTGATGGCGGTAGAGCTTTTTATACCGGATTAGGTCATACCAATGCTGCTTTTGATGACGTTAATTTTAGACAACATTTATTAGGTGGTATAGAATGGTGTTTAAAGCGATAAACAATTAACGGTTTAATACCACATATAAATTCGGTGTGCTCATCTCTTGATTAGTATACCGAATTTTGTTTTTTAGGAAGATTTGTTAGTTCTTTTAAGGGTAAGTAACTAAAAGGATTAATTAAATTTTCTTGTGTACGGAAGAATTAAAGTAACTCTGAATACGAGCGTTAATTGACCCGAACAACCATAATCCCAGTATTGCTCTTAATCCCTTTTAAATAATCTACTAAAGGCTTTTCAGATACTTTAACCGCTCCTGAAGTAGAAGCGTGTAATAAGTGAATACGACCATCTTTTTCTCTAGTAGCTATTCCGGTGTGAGTAATATCTAAACCTTTTATAGAAGTAGTCAGGGCTATGATATCTCCAGATTGTATGAGGTGTTCATTGGCTGCAATAGTGTTCTTTTCTAAAATGCAAAACTCCTGATTATTTAAATACTGTTCTGAAGCTTGTATCTGCGCTAGGTTGGCATTATCATCTTTTAGAAAAGGGTACAGTTCACGATGTGAGCTCATGAAATTTATGTGCTTTTGCACAGGAGTTCCGCCAATTTTAGCAGTTATATCTGTTACTAATCCCTTAAACTGATTGTTTGCTATCCATTCTGTAAAGTAATGTAAACGTGATGGGTAACCATTTAGTGTTCCATTTTTATACCGAATGGTTTCAAGAGCTTTGGTAAATGCATCAAAACTTGTGCTATCGCTTCTCTTTAAGAGCGAGAAGGCTAAAACATTTTCAACAAAGGTGGTGCAATCTAAACCTTCTAAATTCACCACTAAGGATTCTGTGATTCCAATTTCTAATGTTTTGGCAACATACGGAGTTCCTAAAAATGTTTTTCCAATAGCTACTATTGTATTGCCCATTTCTAATTTTTCAAGCGCCTTCACTTCTTTAATCTTCGTATGAACCACTTCTTTGCTTTTAGGAGAGCACGTAATTTGTTGTGCAAAACTGAAGTTTGCAAATAGTAGCGTAATAAGAAGTAGTATCCTCATAATGAAATATGGTTTATTCAAAATAATTGTTCAACATTACCGATGCAGAAGCATACCGCTAAAGATACTTCTTTAGCTGCTTCTAGTTTTAAATCTGTAATTTTCTTGGCTTGATCTAAGATAAAAAAATCATCTATGTTGCTTACTAAGTACGTTTTCAATACTGTAAGATGGATGGCAAATTTTTCCATGGCCACAATATTCGGTTTGTCCTATGTAATCCGTTCTGCTTGCGCTGAAACATCCTTCATTGCGCTATGCTAAGATTGAAGCATAATAGTTTTTATTTGCTTAACAATGTCTAGATGTCCTAGTCCAAATTCTTTCCAAGCTAATCCAATTTCTTTCATGTCAAAATGCTTTACGATACTTCCGTACGTCATTTTTTTACCTTCTACTTCTGGGTATCCTATCACGTAAATACTGTCTGCTAATTCTACCGCTAGTTCAATGTCATGGGTAGAGTAGATGATTGTGTTGTATTCATGACTCTTAGTAATCAATTTAAAGGCATTTTTCACATCTTCAATATTACCAACGTCTAAACCAGAAAAAGGTTCGTCTAAGACCATGTAGTGCCCCGATGAAAATATCTGTTCTATAATAGCGGTTCTTTGGCGTTGCCCACCAGAAAGCTCACAAGGGTATTGGTCCTTTGCTTTTTCAAGTCCCCAGTCTTTTAAATAGGTAACAATTTGCTCATGTTTAGCTTCTTTAGGCATCTCCTTATTACGCAAAGCAAAAAGTAAGGCTTCATAGACTGTTTTGTTTCTAAACAAGGTATATTTTTGATCTACAAAACCAATATCTCCTTCATGCACCTCTTTAGCATCATTTTGGGCATTCTCGGTGGTCGTATCTGCAATTAATACCTTTCCGGAAGTAGGCTTTACTAAACCTGTTAAAGCTTTGAAGAAGGTAGATTTTCCTGTTCCAGAGCGGCCTACGACGGCAATAACTTGCCCTGTAACTTCACCTGTTCTAATAACATCTTTTTCAACAAGGTTAATATCCTTTATGATTGTTTTATCACCATAAGCAACGCTTAGGTTTTCAACATAGAGTAATGTATTTTCACTGCTGTAATTCATCTCTAATTATATTTTTGAATATCTGAAAAAGCTTTTTCTTAAATAGTTTAATACAAAATCAATAGAAAGACCTACGGCTAGAATCACAATTTGTAGGGCTATAATTCTTCCATGATTCATGAATTTATCAGAGTTTTTAATGAGGAAACCTAATCCTCCTGCGGCAACCAATATAGATTCTACCGTAACTAACATCATCCAAACAATAGCTAGGTTTTGACGGATAACATCAATTACATAATCTATTCTTCCTTTAACCACAACTTCCCATAATACTTCCCAGCGGTTACACCCTAAAGATCTAGCATGGTCAAACTCTTCTTGGGGAATGCTATTTACCATACTCAAAAGTGAGGTGGTTAGGTAGGTACTCATAAACACGACTAAAACCCATATTTGCATGGTTCTAGCGTCACTAATTAGTATCGCTAGATAAAATGTGATACCAGTAAGCGGTAAATATCTTAATTTACTCAGGGCCTTTGCTACGGGTTGAATTACCGGAACGGTAGACAGGTAGCTAAATGTTAGTGAGATAAGGATGGCGATAATAATAGCCGAAAAACACAATAGAAGTGAACTTCCGATATGTACCACCAGACCTTCATTATAAAGTTCTATAAAACCCTGTAAAACTTGTTGAGGAGAAGGGAATAAATGCCTATCGCCCATGCTTGAGGCAAACCAAACTCCAAAAAGTGCTAAAACCCAAACAAGAATAATCATAAGCCGGGTATTCTTGCTTACATTTTCAAAGGGTGTGAATATATTTTTCATGATGATTACAAGTTAGTATAAACATAAAACCGCGCCAAAATACTATTGCAAAATTGGAGCGGTTTTGTGAGTTTTAAAATTATTTTATTTTAAAAGAACAATAACTACCCTACGGTTTTTAGCTCTTCCAGAATTTGTTGTATTACTTTCAACAGGCTCATCTTCTCCTTTTCCAATTACGTTTTGAAAACGGGACTGAGGAATGCCTTTACTTCTTAAGAAGTTTACTACAGCTTGTGCTCTTCGTTGTGATAAGTCATAGTTAGCTTCACTAGAACCTGTATCATCTGTATGGCCCTCTAAGCTAAGCTTGGTGTCTTCTGCTTGGATTAAAAGGTTGTAAATGGTCTCTAAAGTACTTTGAGAAGACGCAGAAATATTTGCGCTACCCGTATCAAAACTAATATTCCATTCTCCAGAGGCCATTACTTCACTAGCTTCTTTCGTATAATCTGCTTTGTACGCTGTACCAGACTCAATATCATTAATGTTTTTAATGAAGTACAAGTTTACCGCTTCTTCGTAAGGAACAATACGTTTTACAGATTCATTGAAACCAAAAGGATTTAATTCCTTTAAGTAGGTAGATACTTGGTTGTATACTGCCTTGTAACGGTTGGTACCATCTGTAATCCCGTAATATTGCATTACATCAGAATAGTTAAAAACTCTTGATCCACCCATGTTGTAGTCAATTCCGTTTTTACTTCCTTTCTGACCTTTAAACATATCATACCAGTATTTAGCATTTTCAAGATCATAAGTATCTGCAACAGCTTCAGAAGCTCTTACCTGCCACTCATCATATTGTTTCATTTGGTTTGAAGCTGTTAAGGCCGACTTCAATATGTTACTTACAATTTGTGGATGTTGTGTAGACCATTCTTTAACCGCAATAACTGTAGTAGCCATTTGATTATTAAATTCTTTGGTAGAAGCAACATCGGTAAATCCGCTTAAAGCATCAAAAACCATTTTATCACCAGGGGTCCACGTAGCGCAACCATCAATCTTTTTATTGATTGTTTTTCCGGTAAGTTTTCCGTTTTTAACCTCTTTTAAAGGAACTGTCCATCCAGATTTTTGAGATTTAATAAGTTCTTCAGCAGATTTTATATAATCATCATCTTGAGAAGGGTAGAAGTTTACCGCTTCAGGATCATACGTATTAGAATCTGGATTTACTTTAAGTCCGTTTGCAAAAGCATAGTTAAGTGCTGTAACCCAGTCACCATCACCTAGAACAGTTGAAATTAAAGCACCTTTCATGCTTTTAGGATCTACTTTCCAACTTGGTGGGCCAATTAATTTATCTTCACCATAACTGATACCTACTGCACCAACTACTTGTACGTGGTATTTGTCTTTTCCAAATTTATCATCTAATGCTTGTTGCATAGTACTGATGTAAAATGGAGCACCATCTCCCATCATGATAATAGCAAAAGCACTTTTATCGGCATCAGGATACTCTTCACCTCGATCAAATTCTTCAACGAATTTCATCTGCATGTTACGTAATTCTGACAACCAATCCTGACGAATAATTTCAAGATTAACCCCATTACGTTCCATTAAAGAACCTTTGGTAGTTTTAGGTCCTCCGTTAGCTACAATAATACCAGATTGGGCATTCCATGCATAAGCGGCAATACGCACTAGTGGTTTGTTCTTAACATCACTAGAGGTGCTAGTAGATGGTAATGGTAGTTTTGCAGAAGTAATTACATTGTTTACTTCATTCTTATCTACATTTAGCTCATCTAGTGTTTTAGCTTCACCAACTCGCAATCCTGGTGCAAAATAATAGACAGCACCTAGTATACCCCCTAGTAGGACGACTACGATTAATAATTCTGATAAGGTGGTGAGTTTTTTTGTTCGTAAAATCTTACCCATTGTTATTGTGTTTAGTTATTTAGTATTTAAAAAGTTAATCAAACATATTTCCAAAACCGCCACTCTCTTGCTTGTCTTCTTGTGTTAGTTTGTAATTTGGATTCTTGTATTTCTTAGAATCAGGAACATAATCTTTTCCTGTTTTTATTTTATCAGCTAAAGTGTCTAATTGAGAATACAATTCATCACTATCAATATCATACTTGCTAGTAAGCATGTCTATATCTGATAAGTTCTCTTGCGTTCTAGCTATATCCATAGCAATAGTTTCTGTAATCACGTCTAAAGCATATTCTAGTTCCCAGTCTTTTGTGAAATGCATGGCAGATTTTGCTCCTTCTGTAGCTTCTCTTGCAGATTTAGCAAAAGCATATTCTTTCTCTAGCATCTGAATGGTAACTTCAAAATCTGATATCTTAATATCTATGGCTGTTCCTGCTAAAGTAAGTTTACGGTCTAGCTTTCCCATTACATTAGCACGGCTTCCATATTTTTGAATAAAGCTTTTGCTTTGTTCTAATTGATGAGTTACACGTTGTGATTCAGATAATTTCTTAGCTAATGCACTATGTAATTCCACATACTCATCGGTATCTTTTCCTGCAGAACCTTTCTCTCCCACTAAACGTTCCATCTCAGTTTTAATCTTCTGAGCTTGTTTCTGTAAGGTTACAACACGGTCTTGATAGTCTTTTGCTTCTTTCTCAGCTTTGAAAGACTCTGCTTCCATATTGCTTTTTAATGCTTTTATTTTTGCTTTAGACTCTTTAAAAACTTTTCGGTTTCTAAGCATCTTCTGCTTTTGCTCGTGCAGCTCCCCAAACGGATCGTATTTTATTAGCGATTTATGTAACGCTCTTGTTAGCCTACGCAACCCTTTGAAAATTACAGGAAGCATTAAGATAAAGAATACGACAAAGATAGCAACACCGGCTAGGGCAATGATTTGTCCTAAGGCAGTGAAAAGCGGTGGTAAAATGTACACCCAAGCGCCATAACCAACGGCAGCAAACAAGGCTAGTTTTATAGCGGTATTTAACCCTTTTTCACCATTTCTCCAGTTGTTAGGGTTTAATGAAATTTCACCCTTTTCGTCATCAAAATGCTTTAAAATAGGTAAGTCTAATACATGACTTTTTGATTCTTCAGTATTCATTTAAGGGTATTTATAGGTTGATTTTAATTCCGTCTGCTACTGTTGTAATAATCTCCAGAATTTTTGTTTTCGCGATATCATTCGCAGTAATTTTTTGTTCTATATCTGTCATCTCGCTAGAAGTTCCATTTTCCAGCGCATTCAACTGATTTTTTTTATCACTAGCCTGAGTTTGTAATTGAAGAATTTGTTTTTCCAATTCAGCTACCTCGGTAGATAAGGTTTCTTTCTGTTGTAATAAGCTAGATTGAAATTCTTCTTTTTTGGCATTTCCCTTGGTGTGGTACTGCTCATGTACATCATTAATTTCTTTAATATAGAAATTTGCACCATCTAAAAGCGACGCTTTGGTTACTTTAGCATCAACACTTTGAGCCATAGTAAACGCCATTTTATATACATTAGGATCGTTAGAACCTACGGCTTTTATCGCTTTAAAAAATTCATAAAAATCATATCCCGGTAGGTTTAATGATTCAAATCCAGATTCATACATTTCAATAACACTATTTAAAATAGCGTTATCAATGTTAGAAGATGTTACTTGGCTGCGCTGAGGAGCACTGCTTTGTGGAAACTGAGTGCTAGTTGATGTTGGTGTTGGTTCATTCGGAAAATCAATCTTTTCTTCTGCTTTAGAAGCAGTGGTCGTTGACGCATTTTCGTCATTTACAAAAAGTGATTTCCAATTAAATTTTTCTTTTGCCATGGCAAGGGTGGTTATCTTTTACTGTTAAAATATGTTCTGTTGGCAGTATCAGGCTATAAAATTAGGTAATTTTACCTATTATAGCTTATTTACTACTTATTAAATGCTATTTTCTTCTCTTTTTATAGGTATTCGGTATTTCAACTTTGTTACAAATTATTTTGCAAATTTATTCCAAGCAACTCTCAATACTATCATTATAACTGCAAAGACTAGTAAAAGTTGTGTAAAGCCTCCTAAGAATATCACTCCAAAGTATGACCTCTGGAGTATGAATAATAGGACAAATGATATTCCTATGATAATAATTAAACTAGATAAGCGCGTAAACCCTGGTAATTTAGACATTTTAATTTTTCTATTTAAAATTAGAAGAATTAATATCATGGCTACTATGGGTAAAAAATAGGTAACCAAACCTAGTTGAAGCACGCTTGAGCCTAGAAATAAAATATTATATAATAACAAGAAAAGGGCTAAAACGCCAGGAATAGTCACTGCGTATACTAAAAAGGACATGACATATTTTACCGTACTAATATTTTTTGCATTTACGATGTAGGTGCAAAGTAGCGCAAGTGCCAGTGCTATCCCGAAATAGTAGAGAACAGCAGCATGGTGCGAGTCAAACCAGGTAATAATATCTTGTATGCTCATATATTTTAGGAATTTTCAGTATCAAAAACGCTAATCTCTTTTACGGCGACAGCTATTTCAGGAATATCTTCTTCAGTAATCGTAATTAAGATTTCTTCAGTTATTGGAGTAATATTGACAATTCTATTGGCTTGCCTTTGAATTATTTTTTCGAATAGATTACGCATGGTTCTAGCATTACCAAAACTTTTATGTCTTTTATCATAAACGCTTATGATAATTTCAGAAAGTTTGTCTTCAGCATCAGGAGTAAGTGTAAAGTCAGATTTCTTAGTAATTAACTTAAAAATGGCTAATAAAGCATCTGGTTTGTAATGATCAAAATTTAAATAGCGATTAAAGCGAGATTGTAGTCCGGGATTTGATTGGATAAAAATCTCCATTTCATCAGGATACCCAGCAACCACAACAACGAGGCTGTCTCTTAAGTCTTCCATACGTTTTAAAAGAACTTCAATGGCTTCTGATCCAAAGTCATTTAATCCCCCAGAGGTCAAAGAGTATGCTTCGTCAATAAAAAGAACTCCGTCTGAAGCAGCGCTAATAATTTCATCGGCCTTTAATGCCGTCTGACCAACATAGCCTGCAACCATACCAGATCTATCTGTTTCTACTAGATGCCCTCTTTTTAAGTATCCTAAATGTTTGAAAATTCTTCCTAGCATCCTTGCTACCGTAGTTTTACCTGTTCCAGGAGGTCCCATAAAAACAAAGTGAAGTGACGTTTTATTGGCTTTTAAACCCTTCTCTTCTCTTATTTTTTGAACTTTTAAGAAATTGATAAGATCATTTACATTTTTCTTGATCTCTTCTAAACCAACAAGTTCGTTTAACTCTTCTAAGACTTTTTCTATCGTATCATCTTCAGGAACTTCTATGTAGTTAGAATGGTCTAAGCTTCTTTTTGGATTTGTAATTTTTTTAGAAATAGTCTTTAATAACTGCTCTTCTTTTTCGGCGACCACGCCATCAGCTTGTGCCATTAGTAACGCAATCCTATTTAAAAAGGACGCTATGGCATCAAACTCATTACTTTTTATTTGATCTAAAATTAAAGTAGCAATGTATTCTGTTTTAAGTGCTTCTTTAGGTTGAAAAAAAGAGGTGTCCTGGATAAGTTGCACATTAGCATCAAAATGTTTCGCTAAGGGTAGCTTTGCTAATTTTTGAATATCAAAAGACTGAGCAAGATCTTTTCCTTGAAGTTTTTCATAAAGAAAAATAAGGGTAAATTTTATCTTATTTGGTATTCTTGATTTTGCATTATATGTTAAGGTGAAAGTATTGTATAAGGTAACAATATCTCTCAGAACCAAATGTTCTGCTTTGTATTGTGTTCCAGAAAAACTTTCATCAGTAATTCCTTTTAAGGCGCTTTTAAATTTATGATCAGCATTTAATGAAAGACAAATACTCCAGGCTTTGTTTCCTTCTTTTCTCAATACATCTATAAATTCAGGCGTAATAGTATCGTGGTCTTGGTTCATTTTGTTGGTGCTAAGCAATACGTTGCTTTTGGGGCTTTAAAGATAAGTATTTTTAATAATCATAATAACCGAAGTTATTTCCTTGGTTGGGTCTGTACACTTCTGCTCTCGGGCGCTCTCTTAAAAGAAACTCTTCAATCACAACAGCTGTAATTTCTTGGTCGGTGTCCGTATCCTCAATACGGTAGCCGCTATTTTTATAAAATGGCTTCGCTTTTAATTGATCGCTAAGTTCATATACAGCCATATACATTTTAAAATTCTTATCGTAATCACTACCATCACTATGTTTAAATAGATATCCAACATAGGCTTTGTCTCGGTAGGATATTTCTTTTTCAGCAATAAATAAGACAGAGTCTTTCTCTTTGTCTATATTCTTTCTATCAAATAATTGTGCTTCGGCTAAGTGTTTTTGAGTTTTGTAAGGAGAAGGAAATAAAGATAGTTTTCCTACTGCCTTTAATTTGGTGAATAATAAGTTTCTACTCTCCATATTTTCTGCCAGCGCATTGAGTGCTTCGTTATCTAAAGCGTTGGGCGTATGGGCTAAAAGTGCGGCTTTAGTGGTTTGTATGTCTGCATCTTCCAATAAGTCTAACTTTTCAAAAAACAACTGCACATCTTTTTCTTTGGAAAAAGGATGTAGTAGCTGTACATAGTCTTCTAAGACAGAGCTTTTAGAGCTGACGTATAAATTATCATAATACTGATTGGTATTTCTTTTGCTACTTTTCCCTAGTTCCCTTTTAAGTTGAATTTTGGCATCATTCAACATTTGCTTACGGTATTTTTTATAGCTGCTAGGCTTTATTAAGCCCTCTGCCTTTAATTTGGCTAGAAGAGAAAATATAGATGATTTGTATTCTTCAATAGCACTATAGTCCAAAATTTCAGGATACAGCTTTTTGGCTAGTGGCAAGCTATCCATATAGGGTTTAAATATTTTATAAATTTCATAAGAACTAGAAACTAATGGGAGGTCTACAGCCATGAGTTCTAAAAGCTGCTCGGCAGATTCTGTAGTGCTTTTTTTGGTGATGGCCTGTAGCACTTTAGTCTGAGAAGAAGAGTTGTTGTAAGATTTTTGATAAAAATCAGTATAAAAATCAATGGTTTCAGATTCATCAATGGCTGCAAGTTGTTCTATTAAGTAACTCTGGATGTTTTTCTGACTTTCTTTGAAATCAAATTCGGTTATGATATTCTTCAGTGAATCAATATGCTTTTTCTCAAATTGAATAAAAGGATAGCCATTGATTACAATGCTATCATTACTTCTCAGGGCTTTAAAAAACTGATTGGTTTTATCGGTTAAAATATCTTTCCCTAGAATGGTATCTAGGGGTTTGAAATTGTCAAAAAACTCACGAATGAACTTGCTGGGTTTACTAACAGTGTCTACCACAGCTTGCATTTCATATAAAGCTCCTCCTTTAAGAACATTCTTGATTAAGATACCGCGTGTGCTGGCAGTATCGGTTAAAGTTATCTCAAATTCACTATATCCATTTTCACCATGGGTGATTTTTTCATGACTGGTTTTAAATTTTTTATGGGCATATAGTTTTTTTCGTAAAGACCAAACGGAGTCAATACTGCTGAACATTAAGAAATCATGCGATTTATTTAACTGAACAGTAATGGCTTCATTATTTTTATTCTGATATACACTTCGTTTAGTATATGCATTGTAGGGTTTAATCTCCTTTTTATTGTAGCCATTGCTGTTCACTACAAATAGAGGGGGCTTTATAGAAGTAATGGTAGTAAAAAACAGTGCTGTATCTTTTACTTTAGAAAAGGTTTCTTTATATATGGTAGGTTTAATTTTAAAAGAGTCAAAGTAATTACTAGCGTCTTCATCTTTTGTAGTTAAGATTCCCAATAAATAATATTCATCACCCTTAATTTTTGTCATTAAATGGAGTTTTCCTCCACTTAAAGTATCGGTTGCGGCAAAAGATTTTAAACTGTTATCAGTAAAGTTTTTGTAAGTTCCTTCTAGTTCTAAATTTTGATAGAAACGATGTTGAATTTGCTTCAATTCAAAGCTGTCCTCTTCAATATAATTGTAGTCATGAAGCGTAGCTTTTTTTAGAAACCGATAGGTATTATTTTTAAGATCTACACCTTGTATAAATCTATTGCCAGTTCTTTTGGTATTGGTAAACGTGTAATTAGAAGGCATCGCTACTTCAAAATCATCATAAGCAGAAGAAACCTTCTTAAATGTATTGGTGATTGTTTTAAACTGTAAGCTATTGAATATTGTATCAGAATACTGCTGTACAAAAGTACCTTGACCCCCCATTTTAAAGATGATGATCTCTAACGGAGTTACAAAAATCTGGTACCGCTGGTGTTCGCCATTTTTTAAAAGATTTTTTACATCAATCCCTTCGAAGCCATTTTTAGAAATTCTGCTTTTCGATACAATTTTCCCGGGTATATTTTCAAATAAGAGCTGGTCAATATCTTCTATACTGTAGAGGTTATCTTTTTTTAAATAAGAATACGTAGGAATTCTATTCACCGTAAAGAAACTTCCGTTGGCTAAATCTGGCGAGACATAGAACGTATTTGAGAACTCCGCTATTGGGTATAGCTTATTAGGCAGCGATACTGAAAATAAAGAATCATCTACCGATTGGTATATATAGTTATTTTCTTTGATTTTATCTTCAAATTCTTCTTTTAATGTAGTCCCCTTAGAGCTCGTTTTAGAAGTAAGTGCTTTTACCATGTATCCTTTTTTACGCAACAAAGCGATAACACCATGTTCTCCGGGTAAATGAGCTGCACCAATGCCTGCAAATACTTTAGAATGGGTAATGAGAGAATCTAATTTGGTAGCCATGTTACTATTCCTTGTGTACAGCATATTTTCCAAATAATACGGAGTGTACATGCCTTTATCAATAGAATCTAGTAAATTAATGTTTCGTTCTCTATACGCATCCTGCAATAGTTGCAGCGGTTCTTGTTGTTGCATTTTCTTTTGAAGCCATTCTGCAGGTTTTTCTTTTAAGCTGTTAAAGCTCGCACGGCCCACAAGGGCTGTAGATTCTTCAAGATCTTCTAAAGCAATCACAGGTTTATTAAATTTTTTCCCTGCCTGATAAATGAACATATCTAAATACGTGTCCTCTTCAAAATTTTGAGATGTCCCATCAGATCGGTATAAAATGTTATTAATCATCTGATCTTCAAAGCCTAGGTAACTTGAGATTTCTACTTTTTGAGGATTGTCAATTTTAAACGCATTGGTATAAAACCCTTTTGCCATAAAGCTTTCTCCAAAGCCAAAACCCATGCTGTCTTCATTTTCTAACCATGTATTTGGGTCTGATTCTAAGGCAATTACTGCACTACTATTCAAAGCCTCGTAAAAAACGTCATCTAAGCGAAAAGCTATTTTTTTACTTACGTGCATGGTGCCATAGAGATATGAGCTTTGTTTTAAGCCATTTCCTGATATTTCCCAAAGAAGGCTATTTTTCTCTTGCGCATTACTTGTAATGTAGCAGATAAGAAATAGTAGACTAAAGAATAAACGCATTGATAGTTTTGGTTTAAAAGGTTTGTAAGCGTTGTGGTTACTACTTATAACGGTACTATTCCATTTGTATTTTTGAGTCGTTTAAATTTTTCAAAATGACACGGGTATGAGGTAAGCTATCTGGATAGTTTTTTTGTAAAAATGAAATAAGTTTCTCTCTGACCAATACACGTAAATCCCAAGCAGTAGGAGAGTCTTTCGCGCTCATCAAAGCCCTAATTTCTACCGAGTGTTCTTTAGAGTCTGTTACTTGCAATACATTCACTTCACCATCCCACAACTCCGTACTATGCAGTATTTTAGTTAGCTCTGCCCTCATTTCATCAAAAGGCACGTTATAATCGGTGTATAAAAATACGGTTCCTAAAATATCTGAGGATGTTTTGGTCCAATTTTGAAAAGGTTTTTCAATGAAATAAGTAGTCGGGACAATTAATCGTCTTTTGTCCCAAATGTTGACAACCACATAGGTAAGTGTAATTTCTTCAATGCGGCCCCACTCGCCTTCTACTATAACAACATCATCAATTTTTATGGGTTGTGCTATGGCAATTTGAATTCCTGCTAATATGCTAGCGAGCATCTTTTGAGCAGAAAAACCAAGAATAATTCCTGCAACTCCTGCTGAAGCAAAAATACTTACTCCAATTTCGCGAATGCTATCAAAGCTCATTAGGGCAATGCCAACTGCAAAGATGATTAATAAGAAAATCACAATTCGCTCTAAAATATTAAACTGGGTATATATTTTTCGTGCTCTTAGGTTGTTTGATGCGCTAACATCATAGTTCTCAATTACTTTTTTCTTGATAATTCTAATACTGGCAATGAGCAGCCACGTAATGGCAAAAATAATAAGAAGAGTGCTCAGTTTTTGAAGCACAAAAGTTATCTCACTTATGCCAAGGTTTTGGTGAATAATCTTAATTCGAATTAAAATACCTATAAAAAGAAGAAATATGGGTTTCGTAATTCTCGAAATACTCTGTCGGTCTAGCAGGTATTTAGGGTTCTTGCCAAAATGGCGTAATATTTTAATGGTAATATATTGTAAAGCAAATAGACTTATAATGGCAACAACTATATACACTAAGGCGTTTGGCTTTTCTAATAAGTTTTTAAGCATAAGTTTTTAGGTTTAATTTACGGGTCTTGCAACTTAAGAAAATGATACTTTTTTGATGTTAAATCGATGTGAAAATTGAATTTAACTATAATATCATAAATAAACTAATTGATGGTTTTAAAGGATTTGAAATCAGCATGTAGTATTTTTGTCGTCTGAAAAAGAAAAATTAAAATTATGAAAGGCGTTTTATTGGTTAATTTGGGTTCACCAGAAAGTCCTACTGCTAAAGATGTTAAGCCGTATTTAGACGAGTTTTTGATGGATGAAAGAGTAATTGATGTTAATAATATTCTCAGAAACATTATTGTACGAGGAATTATTCTTCAAACAAGACCTAAAAAATCTGCTGAAGCGTATGCCAAAATTTGGTGGGAAGAAGGATCCCCTCTAGTTGTTATCTCGGAAAGATTTGCAGAGAAAGTAAGTAAGCAAATTCAGATGCCTGTAGCACTTGGGATGCGATACGGTAAGATGACAATTAAAAATGCGATGCAGGAGCTGAAAGATAAAGGCGTGGATGATGTGATTTTAGTGCCGCTTTATCCTCATTATGCCATGTCTTCTTTTGAAACAGTTGTAGTTAAAACTATGGAGGTAAAGGACGCGTATTTTCCTGAAATGAAGATCACCACCCTACCCGCTTTTTATAAAAATCCAGAGTATATAAAAGTACTTTCAGAAAATATTGCTAAGCATTTAGAAGGCTTTGAGTACGATCATATATTATTTTCATACCACGGTATTCCAGAGCGCCATATTCGTAAATCTGATCCAACAAAATTTCATTGTAAAATAGATGGCAGTTGTTGTCAGACAAATTCGGTAGCACACCACACTTGTTACCGCCATCAATGTTACGATACTACAGAAAGTGTAAAAAAATATTTAGGCTTACCAGAAGATAAAGTTAGTGTATCTTTTCAGTCTAGGCTGCCTAATGATCCATGGTTAAAACCTTACACCGATTTTGAGTTTGAACGTTTTCCTAAAGAAGGGAAGAAACGCTTGGCGGTTATTACACCAGCATTCGTATCCGATTGTTTAGAGACTCTTGAAGAGATTGCTATGGAAGGGAAAGAACAGTTTCAGGAAGCAGGCGGTGAAACCTATAAACACATTCCTTGCTTGAATGATGATGATTCGTGGGTGTCTGTAATGGCAGAATGGTTAAAGGACTGGGAAAAAACAGATAAACTGCCAGCATAATGGCAAATGTATCTGCAGATCAGTTAGGATCAGAACCTATAGGTAAATTACTCATCAAGCAAGCCGTACCTGCGTCTATTGGTATCTTGGTGATGTCTCTTAATGTTCTGGTTGATTCTATTTTTGTAGGTAATTGGATTGGATCAATTGCAATCGCTGCCATTAATGTGGTTTTACCGGTTTCATTCTTTATCGCCGCCCTCGGGATGTCTGTGGGTATCGGCGGATCCAGTATCATTTCTAGGGCTTTAGGGAGTAATCATAAAGAAAAAGCTTTAAAAACATTCGGGAATCAAATAGCGTTGACACTTTTTATAACTATCGGTATGGTTATACTGGGCTTAACGTATGTAGATGCCATTATCCCGGCGTTTGGAGGCAAGGGCAGTATCTTTGAGCCCGCAAAAATTTACTATACGATCGTTTTATACGGAGTTCCTTTTTTGGCACTTTGTATGATGGGGAATACCGTGATTAGGGCAGAAGGGAAGCCTAAATTTGCCATGATTGCCATGATCATACCGTCTATCGGAAACCTAGTGATGGACTATGTTTTTATTTACATTTTTGATTGGGGCATGGCCGGTGCTGCTTGGGCAACAACAATTGGGTATTTATTATGCTTTTCCTATGTTCTCTATTTCTTTGTTTCGAAAAATTCAGAACTAAAAATTGGCTGGCATCACTTAAAATTTGATTTTCCGGTTTTAAAGGAAATCAGTTCGCTAGGTTTTGTAACCTTAGCAAGACAGGCGACCACAAGTATTGTTTATTTATTAATGAATAATATACTGTTTGGTTTAGGAGGAGAAGCCATGGTAGCTGTTTATGCAATTATTGGTAGAATGTTGATGTTCGCACTCTTCCCAGTATTTGGAGTAACACAAGGTTTTTTACCGATTGCCGGGTTCAATTATGGTGCAAAAAAATACCAAAGGGTACGAGAGAGCATTGTCACGGCTATTAAATATGCTGCAATTATGGCAAGCGTTGTATTTGTTGGTTTAATGATATTTCCAGGAGAGATAGCGTCCCTATTTTTAAGTTCTAAAGAGGGTATTCCGGCTAGTGAGTTGGCTGTTAATGCTTATGTTTTGGAACACACTCCAACGGCTATGCGTTTGGTATTTGCTGCAACGCCAATTATCGCCTTGCAATTAATTGGTGCTGCCTATTTTCAAGCAATCGGGAAAGCTATTCCTGCGCTTTTATTAACCTTAACAAGGCAAGGTTTCTTTTTTATACCGTTAATTATAATTTTACCTAATTATCTAGGGGAATTAGGCGTGTGGCTTGCGTTTCCTATAGCAGATGTCTTGGCCACTGTGATCACAGGATACTACTTAAGAAAAGAGATGAAACGAGAATTGAGCTAATTTTTAGCTGATGTTAATTTGCTCGTAAGATTGTCTAATTAGTCCCTCTCCGTAGGTACGTTCTAATTTTCGGATAGCAAAATGTGCATGAGCCATCCGTTGAAAATGATGAATGAAGGCTAAATTTATAGCGCCACCACCTGCAGCACCCAAGACGGGAATAGCCTGCGCTACAAACTTTTCAGAAACTTGTATGCTAAATCGGGAGGCAATAGCTCCTAAAATTTGCAACAACGGATTAGAACTACCCTTTAACATTCCGCCTACTAATTTTCCAGCGCCACTTGTTGCTCCTTTTATCGTAGAGTTTAATGTAATTCGGGTGGCATAATACCCCGTTTCAAGGTGGTCATCATGTTTACTTTTCCCCCCTAAGGCAAAAACTTGTAAGCAGGCAAGTTGTGTGTCTAACTCCATAAGGTCTTCACCTTCACTACGAGCAATATCCATAATGGAACGCATCATAAATTTAGTGGCAACCGCTAAATCTGCAGAAAAGGCAACGATGCCAAAAGTGCCGCCTAAAATACCCGAAGAAGTAACAAGTGCTTTATAAGTATTGTTCAACGGGATTGTTAGCGGTTTATTTGTTTTCATAGAGAGCAAGTTGGTTTTAACTACTTTTTGTAAGGTCTTATAACTTGCTTCTTGTAACCATTTTTGCTGTTTTTGTGGCAGCAGCTCTACCTTATTTTGAATGATATTTCCAACACTGTTTAATCCTTTCATGGCCCAGCCAATTTCTTCCATCTGCTGCTTAGCCTTGGTTAAAATTTTTAAATCGTTTTCTGTGAGCTTATGGCTTGATATAAGTTTTGACATGTGTTCAGTAATTTGTTAATGTAGTATATAGGTAGTGAAAAGTACACAATTGTTACATCTTTTAGCGGTCTTGTTACCGATAAAGGAAATTATATTTTCAGTTACGTTCAAATCTCCTTAATTTAGAAACGACTAATTTCAATGAACATACAATGAAAACCAACTACCTCAAAAATAGCATGATCCTGCTATTACTTTGTGTACTGCCGCTTACGGCCTTGGCGCAAAAAAAGAAAAAATCAAAACAAGCTACTACTCAAATTCCAGAGACCTTATATTCTAGCTTAGAATATAGATTGTTGGGGCCGTTTCGTGGGGGGCGTTCTGCTGCGGTAACCGGCGTTCCAGGGCAGCCAAATTTGTTTTATTTTGGAGCAACAGGTGGTGGTGTGTGGAAAACGAGAAATGGAGGTCGGGAATGGGAGAATATTTCTGATGGCTTTTTTGGAGGGAGCATCGGGGCTATTGAGGTTTCTAAAAGCGACCCAAATGTGATCTATGTAGGAGGTGGTGAAAAAACACTTCGCGGTAATGTATCTTCTGGATACGGCGTTTGGAAAACTGAAAATGCAGGAAAAACTTGGGTCTCTGTAGGCCTAGAAAAAAGTAGGCACGTGCCTAGACTCCGAGTGCATCCAACCAATTCTGATATTGTTTACGCAGCGGTCTTAGGTAATATTTATAAACCAACACAAGAACGCGGTATCTATAAAAGTATAAACGGTGGTAAAAATTGGAAAAAAACACTTTTTGTTAATGACCAAGCAGGGGCGGTAGATCTAGTGTTTGATCCTAATAATCCTAGAATTTTGTATGCCTCTACTTGGCGTGCAGAACGTACACCTTATAGTTTAAGTAGTGGTGGTGATGGCTCTGCGTTGTGGAAAAGTACAGATAGTGGAGAGACATGGCTAGAGATTTCTAAAAATGAAGGCTTCCCAAAAGATACTTTAGGGATTATCGGCGTAACCGTTTCACCGAAAAATTCTGATCGTGTATGGGCCATTGTAGAAAATAAGGAAAAAGGTGGCTTGTACCGCAGCGATGATGCAGGTAGTACATGGACGCAAGTTAATGATGAACGTAAATTACGCCAACGTGCTTGGTACTATACGCGTCTTTATGCGGATACAGAAGATGAAGATGTGGTCTATGTTTTAAACGTAAATTACCATAAATCTAGTGACGGCGGAAAATCATTCTCGACGTTTAATGCGCCACATGGAGATCATCATGATCTTTGGATTGCTCCAGAAAATTCTAATCGGATGATTATTGGAGATGATGGTGGTGCGCAAATTTCTTATGATGGTGGTGAAACATGGAGTACCTATTACAACCAACCTACCGCACAATTTTATAGAGTTACAACAGATAATGCTTTTCCGTATCGGATTTATGCAGCGCAGCAAGATAATTCTACACTTCGGATCAATCACAGAAGTGATGGGCGTAGTATAGATGACAATGATTGGGAAGAAACGGCAGGGGGAGAATCTGCTTGGATTGCTGTAGATCCTACTAATGATGATATAGTATACGGAGGTAGCTATGATGGCTTTTTAACGCGTGTTAATCATAAAACGAAAACGGTAAGAGGTATAAATGTGTGGCCAGATAATCCTATGGGTGCTGGGGCCGAAGCCATGAAGTATCGTTTTCAATGGAATTTCCCTATCATATTCAGTAAGCATAATCCCAAAAAATTATATACTTTTTCTAACCATGTGCATGTTTCGGAAAATGAAGGACAAAGTTGGACGCTTTTGAGTGATGATTTGACTAGAAATGATCCTACGAAACTAGGCTCTAGTGGTGGGCCCATAACACAAGATAATACGAGTGTAGAATATTACTGCACCATTTTTGCGGCTAATGAAAGTCCGCTAAAAGAAGGCTTGCTTTGGGTAGGTAGTGATGATGGTTTGGTGCATGTAACTAAAGACGGTGGTACTTCTTGGACTAATGTTACACCTGCGAACATGCCAGAATGGTCTATGATCAATAGCATTGAGCCTTCGGCTTTTGATGCCGGTACATGCTATGTTGCGGCAACACGATATAAATTAGGCGATTTTGAGCCATACTTATATAAAACTACAGATTACGGTAAAACGTGGCGTAAAATTACAAATGGGATTGATGAAGAGCATTTCACGAGAGTAGTGCGCGAAGATCCTAAAAGAAAAGGATTGCTCTATGCTGGTACGGAAACAGGAATGTATATTTCTTTTGATGATGGGGCCAACTGGAATCCGTTTCAAATGAACTTGCCTATTGTGCCTATAACAGATTTAGCGATCAAGGATGATAATTTAATTGTGGCCACACAGGGTAGAAGCTTATGGATTATTGACGACTTAACCGTACTGCACCAACTCAATACTTCAGATAAAGATAAAGCGACTATTTTATTTCAGCCTAAAGACACTTACAGAACTAAAGGGCGTGCAAGTAAAAAACCATCTAAAACTGCGGGCCAAAACCATCCTAACGGGGTAATTACACATTTCTATTTAAATAGTTTAAATGAAAAAGATAGTATTGCTTTAACCTATTTGAGTATGAAAGGTGATACCCTTGCTTCTTTTTCCAATACAACAAAAGAAAAAGAGCAAAAATTAGATCTTAAAAAAGGTGGGAATACGCATGTTTGGGATACGCGTGGAAAAGGGGCTAAGAAATTAGACGGGATGATTTTATGGTGGGCTAATTTAGACGGAGCAAAAGCAGTTCCTGGAACCTATAAAGTAAGTCTATCGGTAAATGGAAAAATAGCTACGGAAGACTTTAAAATTTTACCAGATCCTAGAGCAGAAGCTTCCGTAGCAGCTATGCAAGAACAGTTTAATTTTATAGCAGATATTAATGCTACTATTGATAGAGCGCATACCTCTATTGAAAAAATTAGAACAATTACGAAGCAGCTAGATGCTTTTTCAAAGCAATATAAAGGCAATGAGCAAACAACGGCTTTATTGGGGAAAGCAAAAGCAATGAAAGAGAAATTTGGCGAAGTAGAAAAGGCCTTATATCAAACGCAAAACAGAAGCGGGCAAGACCCTTTGAACTTTCCAATTAAGTTAACCAATAAACTTGGGCATTTAAATAGCTTGGTAGCAATTGATGATTTTCCGCCTACGGCGCAAGATATCGCAGTTAAAAATGAATTGACTGCCGAAATAAAAGCACAATTAAGTACTTTTGATGCGCTGATAAGTAAGGAGATGAAACAGTTTAATGAAGAATTCAATCAGCTAAAACTTAACTATTTATTTGTAGAGGAATAATGACAGAACTATACGGTTATATAAAAGCATTGCATTTAATTTTTGTAATCACATGGTTTGCAGGGCTTTTTTATGTCCCAAGACTATTTATAAACCATATAGAAGCTTCCTTAAGACCTTCTCCAGAAAAAGAAATCTTAACAAAAGAATTTAAATTAATGACCAAAAGGCTATGGTATATCATTACCTGGCCTTCGGCCATTTTAGCCATAGTATTCGCAATTTGGTTGCTAGTGCTCCTTCCGGCTTGGTTACAACAACCATGGATGCATGTGAAACTGGCTTTTGTAGTACTGCTCATTTTATATCATCTTAAAAACCATCAAATTTTTAAACAATTACAGCGCGACGATATAAGGTATACGTCTAACTTTATGCGTATTTGGAATGAGGGGGCTACTATTATTTTATTTGCTGTCGTTTTTTTAGTGGTCTTAAAAAGTACGATTAGTTGGGTTTATGGCGTTGTAGGAATTATAGCTTTAGGGGTATTACTTATGTTGGGTATTAAATTATACAAACGTATTAGAGCTAAAAATCCAGATGCTTAATTGGTTTTGACCTTAAAAGCCTTTTGGTGTGATTATTGTTACCTTTAAAATTCAGCAAATTCAAACAATAAAGCGTGTTCAATAAAGTTTCTCTCAGGTCCCGTATTTTTATTTCAATGATTGTTTTGGTGTTATTGGCATCAGTCCTAATTGCTGGGGTTACCATCTATCAATATGGGGAACAATCTAAAGATTACCATGAAGATCGTTTAGAGCGTAAAGAGGAGCAAATCAAAGAAAATATACGGTATACATTACAGCGTACTACCTACGTCCCTACAACAGACAATTTAGATCTTATTTTCAAAGATGAAATTTATCAAATTGCCGATGTGCTGAATGTAAATTTCAATATTTATGATTTAGAAGGCGGACTCATAAGAAGCTCTAGGCCAAAATCTAAATTCCAAAACGATTCTATTTCGATGTGTTTGACGCCCGAGGTTTTAAATAACCTTAAGAATAGCGTAAACTCTAGGTATTTAGAAGAGAAATCTGCAGCAGGAGATAAATATCAAGCATCATACACCTATATTACGGATGGTAAATTTAAGCCTATTGGGATTTTAAATCTGCCGTATTTTGAAGACAATTCTTTTAATGATCACGAATTAAAAGAGTTCTTATTGCGTTTAGGGGGTGTTTATATTTTTATGTTGCTGATAGCAATTCTTTTATCCTACATCATCTCGAAATATATCACCAGATCTTTACAGACGGTTTCTGATAAGATGAATGCCACATTCTTAACCAAACAAAATAAAAGAATTAGTGTCGGTAATCCATCAGAAGAGATCGGGAAATTAATTAATGCCTATAATGCGATGATTGATGAACTAGAAATTAGCGCTGTAAAATTAGCAAAAAGTGAACGGGAGCAAGCATGGCGAGAAATGGCAAAGCAAGTGGCGCATGAAATTAAAAATCCGCTTACGCCAATGCGTTTAACCGTGCAGAGCTTTGAACGGAAGTTTGATCCTGAAGATCCTGACGTTAGGTCTAAGCTAACGGAATACTCAAAAACATTAATTCAGCAAATAGATACCATGAGCAGTATTGCTGGAGCATTTTCTAATTTTGCCGAAATGCCTGCACAGCAAAATGAAACCCTTAATGTGGTGAAAATCGTGAAGCTAGGTTTAGATATATTTAATGAAAACTATATTCACTTTATTGCAGATGAAGAAGAGATTATCGCTAAATTAGACCGTACGCAATTAATTAGAGTGCTTACAAATTTGGTTAAAAATGCCATCCAAGCTGTTCCAGATGTTGTAGATCCAAGAATATTGGTAACCGTATCTTCAGAAGGTGATTATGTAAAAATTGCGGTAGCAGATAATGGTATTGGGATAGAAGATGAGTTTAAAGAAAAAATCTTTGAACCAAAATTTACGACTAAATCTAGCGGAATGGGTCTTGGTTTAGGGATGGTTAAAACCATTGTGGAAACCTATAATGGGTCTATTGACCTTACCTCGCAACCCGGCAAAGGAACCGTTTTTACGGTGAAATTCCCTAGAGTGGTTTAGTGGCACTAAGGATAATTGAAAATTTCTAATCTTTTTATGCAGTATTCAATTAATATACTAAACTCATATATCGTCATTAGTACGTTAATTGTCATTGCGGTACTTTTTTTACTTGTGTCATATTATTTTTTCTTTGTTAGAACACCAAAGGCTTCAAAATATAAAAAGGCATCTAGATTTAACTTAAATGCGGAGGTGCAAGAAGCTGAAGATGTTGCCAACGACAATCTTATAAAAATAATGGAAAAGGAAGGGACGGGGAGTAGTCTTATTTTCTTTGGTATAGCTTTTACGTTATTAATTTTTGGTGTTAGTATTGGGAGTTATATAGTAGAATATTTTATCTTATTTTTTAACTCACAATATATTCCTTATACGAACGCAGAGAGTGCAAGTTTGCTATTAATCATTATGTTAATACCATTTTGTTTAATAATATGGATGTTTATTATTTCTTTCTTAACGCAGTCTTTCAAAAATTTATTGAAGTAGAAGTTTTTTGAAGATAGAAGATTATCAAAAATTGGCAGGTGGTAATTATTAATTATAACAAGTAACTTAAGGAACTATAGACAACTGAGAACAAAAAAGGATACATTTTCAATGCCAATAATTCCCCCTTTGAAGGGGGTGCCCGCAGGGTGGGGGATGTTGAAGTGGAACAACAACAGTAAGCTTAAAATTAACAGTTGAGATCAGCAGCGGTAAGCGGGGTAAAGGCTTTTTAAATAGTCATAAAATGAAAATAAAAAAAAGATATGGTAAACATGGTGGGTATTTACCCCATTGTGTGGACAGAGATATTATTAGACGTATTAAAAAAGAAGAGGCAAATAATCCTGAATATTATATTCGAGTAGATGATAAGTTTTTCATATTAAATGAGGCACTCATAACTGATAGCTATAAATATATCGGCTTTTTCATATATGGTATCTCATTACTTTATATTATAGGAAGATTCAGCATTAATAAAGAGATAGGTTTTGGATTTTCATTCTTAATTATTTTAGCCGGCAGTTTATCAATTTTTTATTATCATAATCACCCAAAGAAAGAATTAATTTTAGATAGAATGAATGGGATGATTACCTTCCCAAATTATTTTTATTTCAAACCTTTCACCATGCCTTTTGAAGACTGCTTAGTAGCATGGTCCGTTAAAAATTCAGGGGCATCCCCTACGGCGCCAAGATTATCTTTATTACATCCTAATGGCTTTACAAGTACAGACGTTATGGGAGCAGATATTTTGGAAGATTGGTGTTTTATGAATTGGTATATGGATAAAAACAGACCCTTACCACCAGGCACTGCTTTTGATGAATACAGGTTGCAAGATTTTGAACGCAGAAAAGCTGAGGGTTTTCCTAAACCTTTATTTCCAGGAACTTTTCACACACCAGAACGCACTCCATCTCAGCATAGACAACGTAAAGAAATTGGTGGGTGGTAATTTTCTTGGTATTTTTAAAATTATATCCAAACAATTCGTCAGGCGCATACAAATCATAAGCATAACATTTTCAGCGTTGAGTAGCTAGAAAATCTATAAACTAATATTCCTGAAAATGGGTAAATATCTAAATAATCATCAAACTTTTGTAATAAGCACAAAACCCCCTTCAATAGACACAGAGAGGGTATATCCACATAAGGGAACTATAATTATAGAAGCTAATGATTTATTTTATAGGGTAGATCTTAACTATACTTCATTTTCAAGTAAAATTTTTGGTGGCTTAGCTATTATATGTGGTATATGGTTTTTAAGTCATGATGGTATTGATTTGTATTATGACACTTTTTCGGTTTTTGTAATTTTTGCGGGTTTATTTTTTTTAATTTATGGCTTTACTGTTAATAAAGAGAATAAAACACTTCTGCTCGATAGAATTAATGGCATAATAAGTTATCCAGATATGTTTTACGCACCTTTATTAAAAGGAAAATTTGAAGATTTAAAAGCTGTAATTTCAGTTAGTGGAGATGTTGATGGAACTGCTGGGAGAGAGTATTTAAAATTTGTAAATACATTTAAACCTAGAAAATTAGATGTACTAAGAACCATCTCTTACAAAGATCCTTATGAGGAATGGAGTTTATATGTTTGGTATATGGATAAAAATAGACCCTTACCACCTGGTACTGCATTTGATGAATACCGCGAGAAAGATTTTGAAAGACGTAAAAGAGAAAGTTTTCCTAAACCATTATTTGAAAGTTATATTCCTACTCCTGAGGCTACAAAAGAACAACAAGCAGAACGCAAGAAAATTGGTGGTTGGTAATTAGTTAGTTTAAAAATAGAAAATAATAGTATCTTCAATTACTATAGTGCTAAAATAAACAAACAAACAATTATCTAAATACATTGGCAAAAGATTTAACAAGAGCGATAACACATGAAAATTATGGAAAGGCAGAAAGTGGCTTACAAAAATATTATCATAAGGTAGAAAAGATAATTTACCATACACCCAGACAATTCACCAAAGAATCTATTGAGAAAGGTGGAGTCTTTAATTTCGCTTCTGATGAGTTTATGACTCAACCTGATACCTCTAATGGATTGCCTTTTATTGTAGGTGGTTCTTCTCTTTCCAGTTTATTAGCATTGTTTTTTTTACTAAAAGAAGAATTGGGTACTCCTGGAACGGTATATGTTTGTATTGCTGTTACAGCATTAATTTTCTCTATTATTTACTATTTTACAAAACCACCAAAAGAAAGCATCCTAAACCGTAGAGATGGCTTAGTTACCATGGAAGGGGCATTGTACCAACCCAATATTACTATGCGCTTTAAAAATGTTATATTTTGTTTTAGTACTGGTGGTGAAAATGGCTTGGGCGCTTATAAGCTGGAAGCGATTCGTCCAAATAATTATACTTTTGCCATGTTTCACGCAAGTGGTAAAGATTGTTATTACGACATGTCTTTTTATGTCTGGTATATGGACAAAAATAGACCCTTACCACCTGGCAGTGCTTTTGATACTTTTAGACAAAGAGACTTTGAACGTAGAAAAGAAGAAGGTTTTCCAAGACCACTCTATAGGAGTAATGTACCAACACCCGAAGCTACTCCTGAACAACAAAAAGAAAGAGAAAGATTCTGGAAAGAAGAATTTATAGAGAAAGATGGCGTATTGATGAGGCATTTTACCTCTAGCGGGGTAGACAAATAAAGAATAGAAATGTCAATGCGATGAGTTGATATAGAAGTTAAATAACATCTCTGAAATAAGTAATTATTTACCAAGTTATATTGGTAACGGACTATAAACAATATTAGAATGACAAAGGAGAGTTGGTGGAGTGAAGCTCCATTACCCTTTAAAATACTTATCTATCCAACAGAGGATAAGGTGACGAAATGGTTTGAGCAAGAAAGCGATAATAAAAAGGAAACATTTAATCAGGAACAATTTAAACTTTTATTAGCCTCAAAAGGAGTAAGTATTGGTGCACTTTGCTTTTTTGTTTTAGGTGTCTTTGTGACTATAATTTTCATTGTAACTACTTTATTTTCAGATGTGGCAGTATTTGATATAAATTTTTTTTGGGGATGTGCTACTTTTTTTATGTTTAGCGCTTTATTTTGGTTATATAGCTTTGCAATACCTAATAAGATACTTACGTTAAACCGTTTTACGGGTATAATGACGTACCCTAGCTTTGGTTTTTATCCGCATTTTACAACTACATTTACTAGAGCTACAGTTTACAGGGTTATTATGAGTGGTGCGGATGCTACATTAGCAGGAGCAAAACTATCAGCCCGTAACCCATATGATTCAGGAGTTGGCAGAGGTAATTACGATTTAGCAGATAGTGACCCAGAAGAATGGTGGAGTTTTTATGTATGGTATATGGATAAAAATAGACCCTTACCACCCGCAAAAGCTTTTGATAAATACCGCGAGCAAGATTTTGAAAGGCGTAAAGCTGAGGGTTTTCCTAAACCTTTATATCCAAACAATATTCCTACGCCAGAAGCTACAAAAGAGCAAAGAGCGGAACGTAAAAAAAATTGGTGGTTGGTAGCGTAGCACATGCATGAGTAAATCCTTATGTTTTAGCACAAGGAGAGCTGCTAGTTCTCAATCCGTACTCTTTTAGGGTAGTTATAAACCCGATAGAGCAAGTAACGGGGTTGTCATTTTGTAATTTTATTCCTTCAGAACTAAAATTAAAGGATATGATTACAGATAATAAAAATCAACATAAAGAGAGAAAATACGGTGGCCTAGATAATACGGTGCAGCAAAACCATGGTTTAGATCAAGAGCCTCGAGATCTAGAGGCTACAAAAAATGCGGATGAAGAGATGGAGCACCCTGTTAATAATGGCGGAGTAGAAGCATCAATTCTGGATTTTGATTTAGAAGAACAATGGTTAGCAGTACGCGATGAGTATTTGGCGCATTATCCAAATATATTAGAATCTGAAACTCAATATGAAAAAGGAAGTTTCAATACCATAATAGAAAACTTAGCGAAGCGAAGACAGCGTACAACAAAAGAAATCCATACCGAAATTAGGGATTGGAATACGAAGAAATAATTCTAGCTCTTAAGCGAATCTAGCGGCGTAGTTGCGGCAGTAACATTTTGGTAAGACGTTTGCCCTTTTTAAGCGAAGTATAGGTATAGAGAGACTAAAGTATTTTCTGCTATGCCTATATTTGTTTTTTATTTATTCTTATCATGAGTCATTTTAAAGAAACGTTGGAGAATCCGGTATGGTTTGCACTTAGGGAAGCACATGAGAAATTATCAATTACATATAACGGAGTTAAGTTTTATGATCCAGAAGTTTGTCCGTTTGGGGCCTTTATAGATGCTGCCAACACAGCCGAAGCCTTAAATACCTATGCGAAATCGTGTGATAGTTTTTTTCTGGTTTCTGAAATAGGTATTCCTACCTATGATAGCAATCATATTATTTTAAATCGAAAAATAGAAGGCTGTCAAATGGTACTCAATTCTTTGATTGAAACGCCAATAACTGAGACGATAGTGCGACTTACAGAGGATGATATGGAGGATATTTATAATCTAGTATGGCTTGTAATGCCTGGGTATTATCGCAAAAGAACCTTTGAAATGGGGGAGTACTACGGGATATTTAAAGAAGGTAAATTAGTGTCCGTTACCGGGCAGCGCATGCAAACCGATGAATTTGTAGAAGTAAGCGCAGTAGTAACACATCCAGACTACGGACGAAGAGGGTTGGCTAAGCAATTGGTATACCATGTAACTCAGCAAATTTTAAAAAATAAGAAGAAGCCCATTTTACACACTACAAAAGGAAATGCGGCAATACCCTTGTATGAAAAATTAGGGTATCAGTTAACACGGGATATGAATTGGTGGCATTTTTCCCGTAAATAAAAAAAATAGCACATACACTATTTCAAATTACCTCAGATATTGCGTAATAATTTGATTCTGAGAATCTTGTTATGGCAAAATGTTTGGGATATAATTTTCGGAACCATTTTTTGAAACTTTAGGCTACTTTGTAATAGAATATTTTCAGGACACTTGCGTTAGAGAGACTTAAGGTTCTATAAATTTTAGGCAAATTTATGTCATAAAATAAAGAATTTTGAGGTCTGAATAAGCTGAAAAAGACCTTAAAGATGAGTAGGCATTTATAACAAACCTAAACAACTTGCGCATGAAAAAATTATTAGTACTATCAGCCGCATTACTTGGTATTTTCTTTACTTCTTGTAGTAGCGATGATGATGATTCTGGAAACCCATTAATAGGCTCTTGGGGCTTTTTTCAAGATGAAAATGCAAATGGAGAATTAGAAGAAGGAGATGAATGTTCTAAAAAGTTAACATTGATTTTTAGAGAAGATATGTCTTTTGAGCTTGAAGCTTATGGAAGTATTACTGGAGATCCCGATGAATGTGAAAAAGATAGTGATAGCGATACAGGAACTTGGGCTATTTTATCGGAAGGAGTTTTAGCTATTACCTTTGATTCAGGAGGAGTTGAAGAGTTTAATTATTCTATTGAGAATAATACGCTCACCTTTACATCTACATACGAATCAAATGGAGAAACGGAAACAGAAGGAAGCATTTATATCCGTAGATAATTACTTCATCAAGTAATAAAAGAAGCCAAAACTCTTTAACTTAAAGTGTCTTGGCTTTTTTTGGTTTTATTACGAAACCTTTAAACGAATAAAAAGCAGTCTTCACAGTTTTTTATTTCCCCATAATAGGTCTCTCTGTATTTGTGTAAGGTCTTTACGGGAAAGCCTAAAAAGTATTTTTTTATGTAGGTTACTTTTGTCTGCAAACTCCCCATTTTTGTAGTGTGTCTTTGTTCTGTTTTTGTTTCTCTCTTAATGTGTATTAACTTCATAAAATTGTAATGGATTAAGGCTATAGTATATCATAAAGAAAGAAGATTCCAAAAATAAAACGTTAAGATTTTGTTAGTGTGTTCTTAGCGACTAAGCCTTGTTTTTAAGAGGTTTTTTAGTCTTTGTCATACCTACGTATGACATATATTTTAATGTTACGAGCAGGAGTCAGATTGTGTTTCAATGCTATTTTAAAAATCTTAGCCTAAATTTGTACCATATGCTTTATTGCACTTATCTTTAAATGGATTATTAAAATAACTATCTATGGAATTCGAAAATATACTAGTAAATCAACAAGAGAATATGGCTACGGTGACCATTAACCGTCCTACTAAATTAAATGCATTAAATAGAGATACTATACAAGAATTACATGATGCTTTTAAAGTCCTGAATAAGGATAAATCAGTCAAAGTAATTATACTAACCGGAAGTGGCGAAAAGGCTTTTGTTGCTGGAGCAGATATTGCTGAATTTTCAGATTTTTCGGTAAAAGAAGGTGGTAAGCTTGCTGCAAAAGGTCAAAAGTTATTGTTTGACTATGTAGAGAATTTAGCGACCCCTGTGATTGCTGCAGTAAATGGTTTTGCTTTGGGTGGCGGATTAGAACTTGCTATGGCCTGCCATTTTAGAGTAGCTAGTGATAATGCTAAAATGGGCTTGCCAGAAGTTTCGTTAGGAGTAATTCCGGGATATGGAGGTACGCAACGTTTACCACAATTGGTTGGAAAAGGGCGTGCTAATGAAATGATAATGACGGCTGGGATGATTGATGCTCAAAGGGCACTTTCTTATGGTTTGGTAAATTATGTGGTAACACCCGAAGAATTAATGCCACTTTGTGAGAAGTTAGCAGGTAAGATAACGAATAATTCATCTGTTGCCATCCGCTACGCAATAAAAGCAGTAAATGCTGGTTTTAGTACTGATACCGATGGCTTCGATAAAGAAATTAAGGCTTTTGGAGAATGTTTTGGAACCGATGATTTTAAAGAAGGAACTACAGCATTTTTAGAAAAAAGAAAAGCAAAATTTGAGTAACTAGCCGCGTATCAAATAACTTAATTATATATAGTATGCCTACTAAGAATATATTTTTATTGCTCTTTTTTGCTTTCTTCAGCCTCATGAATGCTCAAGAAATGCCTGTTAAATACACCTTTGGAGAAAAATACCATGACCGGTACAAGTATTCAAATTTATTGACTATTGCTCCAGATGGTAATGGTGGTAGTATTATGGTGCGGTCTTATTACACAGGTATTATTTTAAAACCAAGAGGGTACTTTATAGAACATTATAATGCTAATTTAGAATTGGTTTCTGAATTTAATTATAAGCTTAAAGATGCAAATTATGTTGATGCATTTGTGAGAAATGGTCAGGTTTACCTATTGTTCTTGGATTATAACTATGGTAAGAAAACGTATGATTATGTTATCCATCAGAGTCCTTATGAAAAATTTGACTTCAAAACACAGAAAATATTAGAGATTGAATCTGACCCTGTAGAACAGCCTTTAGATCGTAATTATTACAATAGAAATTTTGGTTCAGGTTTTACGACAACTGTTCTTTTTGACAAGGCAAAATCTGCTTTCGCTATCAGTGCGCATCATAAAAAAGGAAAAGATAACAAACACAATATTTATGTCTTCGATACTGGTTTGAAAGAGTTAATGCACTATGATTTTTCTGATGAAATTGAAGAAAAAAACTATGCCTTTGAAAATTTAGTGATCTCAAGAGATAAACAAGAAGTGTACTTAACGGCCAAAGCGTATTTTAAAAAGAAACGTTTTGCAGCAAATGAACGCAAGTTTCAGTATGAATTATTGCAGGTAACTAATGATGGAGGCAAAATTCAGAATTTTGCAGATCCAGGAAAGTTTCCAGAAGCATTACAGCCATTGCTTGTTGCGGACAAAGTGGTGTGCGTAGGTTTTTATTCTAACAGGAGAGACAACCGCTATAACGGTATCGCGTATTTTGATATCAATCCAGCTACCATGGAAATCGCTACCAATAAATACCATGAGTTTTCAGAACAATTCATGCTAGATAAATTTGGTAGAGATGAAGACAAAGACATTAAAAACTTAGTATTTAAAGGCGTTGAGGTAACTAAAGAGAATGATATTTTGTTTAATGCTGAAGAGTACTTTGTGACGTCTAGCATACAAAGAGATCCTACAGGTTCTAGTGTTAAAATTAGCCGATACCACTATAATGATATTGTAAGTGTAAAATTGGCAGCAGATGGCGCTATGCTATGGGCTAGAAATATTAATAAGACCGAAGTTACACAAGGAGATCCAGCATATACCTCTTACTGCTCGTATACGAAAGACGGAGATACCTTCTTCTTTATCAGTACGGCTAGTGAAAATCCACAATTATTGAGTGATGAACGTATCATGTTTAAGCAAGGCCTTGGAAGAAACAGAAACATTTTTCTGATCAAATTAGATGCACAAGGTAAAATGAGCTACGAAAAGGTAATTGATAACCAAGAAGCTCGTTTGCCTTTAATGGTGTCTATGCCGTTGATTAACAAAGCTGATCAAAATTTAATTTTCTATGCAAAGCGAGGCACAAAGAAACAATTGGTTAAAGTCAATTTTTAAAGCTAATAGGAACGGCTAACTTTAACAATAATTAAAATTATATATTGGATTTATTCCATAATTTTGGAATAAATCCAATATATTGCATTCAAAAAACTACATTAAAGGTAGAGGTGCACAGCACAATAATACCAACAAATTTTCAGAATTTAAGTATGAAACGCGTGACGATTTCCTGGAATTCTGTCGCATAGAAGGTGAGGAAGCAGATAGCAACAAGACTCAGTACCTTCCTATTTTTCCTAAGACAATCGTGAATAAGGTCACCAGCCCTAATATTGGAATCGAATATAGCATGAATCCCTATCAAGGATGTGAACATGGCTGTATCTATTGCTATGCACGTAATACACATGAATTTTGGGGGTATAGTCCAGGGCTCGATTTTGAACGAACTATTTTAGTAAAAAAAGATGCGCCAAAACTTTTAGAGGCCAAACTCAAGAGTAAACACTGGAAGGCACAAACTATTGTTCTTTCAGGAAATACAGATTGTTACCAACCTGCGGAGAAACAGTTTGAATTAACAAAATCTTGTCTAGAGCTATTTTTGAAGTACAAACATCCTGTGAGCATTATTACTAAAAATGCATTAATTCTGCGCGATTTAGAGCTTTTAAAAGCCTTAGCTAAAGACCACTTGATATACGTGAATGTTTCTGTTACTTCTTTGTCTGAAGAAACAAGAAGACTTCTAGAGCCTAGAACTACTACAATTAAAAAGCGCTTAGAGACTATAAAGATTTTAAGTGAAAACGGAATTCCAGTAAACGCTATGTTGGCCCCCATTATCCCTGGAATAAATAGCCATGAAATTTTACATCTGGCAAAGACTGTGGCAGAAAATGGGGCAAGCTCTTTTGGATTTACTGTTGTGAGATTAAATGGTGCCATTGGACAAATTTTTACGGATTGGATACAGAAAACAATGCCAGATAGGGCCTCAAAAGTGCTTCATCAGATAGAAGAATGTCACGGAGGAACATTAAACGATAGTCGCTTTGGTATACGGAGCAGAGGAGAAGGTAAAATCGCGACGCAAATTCATGATTTAATGCGTTTAGCAAAAAGAACTTATTTTAAGAATAGCAATACACTTCCTTTAAATACCAGCTTACATGAATTACATAAGGACGGGCAGCTGAAATTATTTTAAGATAAAATTGGCATGCGGCCATAGAAAGGTTTTAAACATCTTCACGTCCAATAGAATAGCACTAAAAAATAAGACAATGGAAATAAATATATGGTCAGACATTAGATGTCCTTTTTGCTATATCGGCAAAAGAAAATTTGAAGCCGCTTTGGTAAATTTTTCTCATAAAGATCAGATAACGGTTCACTGGAAAAGCTTTGAGTTAAACCCTAATTTAGAAACAAAGCCGGAGGTTGATTATACCGAATATTTTATAGAGCATAAGAATGTAGACAGAGACAGTGCTTTGGGTATGTTTAATAATGTAACGGCTATGGCTCGTGAGGTTGGATTAGCTTTTAATATAAAAGATGGGGTCATTGCTAATTCTTTGAATGCTCATAGGTTATTGCATTATGCGAAAAAAGAAGGATATGCAGATGCGACCAAAGAAGCTTTGTTAAAAGCACAGCTCGTAGATGCTGAAAATATAGACGATAAAGAACACCTTATTGCTTTGGCAAAAGCTATAGGAATGGATGGTGATGCGGTAAGGGAAATGCTTAATTCTGATGACTACACCTATGAAGTGAGACAGGATGAATTAGAGGCTAGAAATCTAGGAATTAATGGAGTGCCGTTTTTTGTTTTAGATCATAAATATGGCATTTCAGGAGCACAACCTACAGAAGTTTTTGCTGAGGCTTTAGACCAAGCATGGAAAAAACACAATGAAGAGAAACTTACTATTTTACCTGTTGGTGAAACTAGTGGTTCTTGTGATGTTGATGGTAATTGTAGTTAAGTGTTTTTATGTTTAGGTGAAAAAGGCTTGGGGTTTTCTCCAAGCCTTTTTTTGTCTATTATTTCAACTCCCAACCTTTACGGTAATATCCTTTGATCCATTCATTGGCTTTTTCATAATTAGTGACCCGCATTTGCGCACCATCCCATAAAATTTTTCTTCTTCCGGGGTAAGCAAATGGTTCCCAGTCACCAATTTTTTTACCGGGAATTAACTCTTTGTATTGGTAGGCTTTAATGGCTAAGTTGCCCATTAAAACGGCCTCTGTCAAGGGTCCAGATTTTGCAAAATCTGATGAGGTGGGTGTGCCTTCTATGCATCCATTTACAAAATTCATCGCATGACCTGCAGTATCACCTTCTATTCGGGCTAATGTGGGTTTTGGAGGATTAAACATGCGCATGGTTTCAGACGGTAATAATCGGGCATTCCTAGAATACGTATCCGTAACTAAGATGCCTTTGGTGCCGTAAAAAATGCTTCCACCCCCATTATCACCAATAGTTTCTCCCGTTTTTAATTCATCTGGTAGGTCTGGCTTTAATCCGCCGTCATACCAATTCAATGCAATATCACCGTGTGCTTCTGTGTTAAACTTTAAACGTACGATAGATGATGCAGGACAAGATTGGTGGTAATCTGCTTCTATAAAATCTCCAACCCAATTAGTGGTACAACTGGCTTCTGCTTCTGTGGGATATCCTAATCCTAATGTGCTAAACGGAGTTTCCATAATATGGCAACCCATATCACCTAAAGCTCCAGTGCCAAAATCCCACCAGCCGCGCCATTTGAAAGGCAAGTATCCCGAATAGAAAGGTCTGTCTGCGGCAGGGCCTAGCCAAAGATCCCAATCTAATTCTTTTGGGATGGGGTCTCCTCCTTTTGGCAAGGGTATTCCTTGTGGCCAAACGGGTCTGTTGGTCCAGCAATCTACTTTGTGTATTTTACCAATGAATCCAGAATCTATCCATTCTTTTGCTTGCCTACTACCATCACTAGAGGCGCCTTGGTTTCCCATTTGGCTAACGATACCGTTTTCCTTGGCAACTTTGGTCATCAGACGAGCTTCATAAATGTTATGGGTAAGTGGCTTTTCTACATAGGCGTGCTTTTTTGCACGCATAAAAGGTAAGGCTATTGTAGCATGGGTATGATCTGGTGTGGCCACCATGATGGCGTCAATATCATTTAGATGCTTGTCGTATACAGTTCTAAAATCTTTGTATAATTTTGCTTTCGGATGTAGTTTTTGGCTGTCTTTGACTTGGCGATAATCAACATCGGCATACGCAACAAATTTCACTTTTTTAGTATTGGTTAAGTCGTTAATGACACCACCACCTCTACCTCCAATTCCAAAACCGGCCATGTAAAGGGTGTCACTTGGTGGAATGTGATTTTTGCCTAAAACAAAACTAGGTACAATGGAGAATGCAGCGGTTGTAGCACCGGCATTTTTAATGAATTTTCTTCTTTGCATAATAAGTTAGTTTGAGTATGTGTAATAAAAATACACGATATTTTGTTAATTATGCAATATGTAAATGCGAGATATGAATAAAATTAGATTTTAGGTCTATTTGTTGATAAGATTGTATTTGAGCTTAAAGCGATTGCGGATTCCACTCATGAGAAAATTGCTCTAAGTAATCTAACATAAACTGGTGTCGCTGCTTTGCAAGGATCTTCCCGTTTTTGGTATTCATCTTATCTTTTAAAAGCAATAATTTCTCGTAAAAATGATTTATGGTAGGCGCACTAGATTTTTTGTATTCTTCTTTGGTCATATGTAAATTAGGAGCAATATCAGGGTTGTAAATTTCCCTGTTTTTAAATCCACCATAGTTAAATGTTCTAGCTATACCTATGGCTCCTATAGCATCTAAACGATCTGCATCTTGGATGATGGCCAATTCCTTAGAAGAGAATTTTACGCCTCCTTTTTCTAAAGTTTTTTTAAAGGAAATATTGTCTATGATTTGTACTACATGCTTTGTAATAGCCTTGTCAACTCCTAAAGAGTCAAGGAACTCTTTGGCAAGTTTAGGACCAATTGTCTCATCGCCATCGTGAAATTTTGCATCAGCAATATCATGGAGTAGGGCCCCAAGGCTCACCACCAAAATATCAATATCTTTTTCATCCTTAGCAATTAATAATGAATTTCTAAATACGCGCTGAATATGAAACCAGTCATGTCCGCCTTCTGCGCCTTGCAACGTTTCTTTTACAAAAGCAATAGTTTCTTCTACAATAGTGGTGTTGGTCATTTAAATATGTACTCCTGTGGTTATAACTTTTTCTATTTGCACGATTAGTTCATCAAGATTTCCTGTGTTTTCTAAAGGTTGATGTACATCTAAGGTGATATGACTTCCCAATCCGTTAGGAAATTTTCCGTAACGAAGGGTTTTCCAAGAGTTGTTAATGCTAATAGGAACGATTAATGCGGAAGGTGCATTTTTCATTAGTAATTTTAACCCTGTGGTTTGAAAAGGTTTAGGATGTCCTGTTCTGCTCCTTGTTCCTTCGGGGAAAATTACGGCACTTCTTTGATGAGTTTCTATATACTTTCCTAATTTTATAATCTGACTAAGTGCTTGCTTGCTATCCTTTCGGTCTATTAAAACAGAACCCCCGTGAACTAGATTGTACGAGACACTCGGAATTCCTTTTCCTAGCTCTATTTTACTAACAAATTTTGGATGATTCTTTCGAAAATACCAAATTAAAGGCGGAATGTCTAGCATGCTTTGATGGTTTGCTACCAGAATTAACGGACGATCTGTTGGCAGTGTGTAGAGGTTATTAAAGCTATATCTTGTTCCAATAATATGAGAACATTTCATTAAACTAAAGTTCAGAACACTCACCACTCTTTTAAGCCCCGGATAACCAAACAGATTATTAGCGAGCCACTGTATGGGATGAAAAAATAAAAGTGTCAACCCAAAACAAACGAGGTAGAGTGCACTTAACGGATATGCCAGAATTTTTTGCATGGTACAAAAATAAAAAACCGCTCTATATAGAACGGTTTTTAAAATAAAATTTTATTGTTTCATTTAAAATGCAGGAATAAACCGCATTTTAAAATTAACAGAATTCGTTATAAGCAGCCATTAAATTATCTGCAATAACTTCTGCTGGTCTACCTTCAATATGGTGACGCTCAATCATATGAACCAATTCGCCATCTTTAAATAATGCCATACATGGTGATGATGGAGGAAAAGGAATCATTAAGCTTCTTGCTTTATCAACAGCGTCAAAATCTACACCAGCAAAAACCGTTACAATATGATCTGGTTTTTTGCTATTGGTTAAGCTAAATTTTGCTGCTGGTCTTGCGTTAGCTGCGGCGCAACCACAAACAGAATTTACAACTACTAATGTTGTGCCTTCTGCATTAACAGCTTTTTCAACTGCTTCAGCGGTATGTAATTCTTCAAACCCAGCAGATGCTAGGTCTTCTCTCATCGGTTTTACTAATTCTGCAGGATACATAGTCTTATTTTTTAATCTATTTATATAATTATTCAAAGATAACCAATTTGTCGTAGTTCTTCTTAACTCCTTAACTTTTCATTACAGCATTTTTTGTAATGGAAAATTATATCTTTGACCTAAATTTTTGAAAGCATGAAGTGGATTTTTCTTATCGTTATATTTTATATCCTTCGAAAAGTATTCAGTAAAACTAAAATAACAACTTTTTCTACAAATTCTAAAACGGTTAGTCCTGCAGATTTTGAACTTAATTTACTTTCGCTTTGTTCCATCGTAATTAAAGCAGATGGTAAGGTGAGTCCGAGTGAAATGGAGTATGTGCAACGTTACTTTGTGGCTACCTACGGAAAAGATAAAGCCAATGCCATTTTTAGAACATTTAATGATGTGATAAAAAAGAGAGAGGTGTCTGCGCAACGTATCTGTGATTATATGAACCAAAGAACGCGTGTAGAGGTGCGGTTGCAATTAATTCACTTTCTTTTTTCTATTGCACAGGCAGATGGTAATGTAAGTGGGGCAGAAGTAAGTAAAATTCAAGAAATTGCTGGTTATTTGAGAATTGGCGGTAATGAGTTTGAGAGCATCAAGGCTATGTTTATCAAATCTGCAGACAATGCATATAAGATTTTAGAAATAGAAAAGTCTGCTACAGATGATGATGTTAAAAAGGCTTACAGAACTATGGCTAAAAAATACCATCCAGATCGCGTGATTACAGAGGATCAAGCCATTAAAAAAGGGGCAGAGGAAAAATTTAAAGAAGTACAGATGGCCTACGAAACAATTCAAAACGAACGTGGTCTTAACTGATGAATAGCTAGGAATAACCTAAGAACAAAACTAAAAAGGCACAATGAAATATACCTGGTGCCCTTTTTTGTTGAGTTCTTTTAAGTCTCTAAGCTGTACGTATTAAATAGTAAAAATTGTAATTTTGCCGCTTATTAAGATGTTGTTATGGGAGATTTTTGGTTTTATATTAAAATGGGATTAGAGCATGTATTAGACCTTTCTGCCTATGATCATATTCTATTCCTGGCGGCGCTTACCATTCCCTTTAGCTTTAAAAGTTGGAAAAAAGTGCTGCTTTTAGCATCAATTTTTACAGCGACACATTGTTTATCTTTGGCATTATCTACTTACGAAATACTAGTTGTAGATGTTGGTTTTATAGAGTTTTTAATTCCTGTGACCATTTTTATTACTGCTGTTTTTAATTTAATATATGTAAAAGCAGATGTGCAGCACAAAAGCATGTTTTTGCATATTATAGCAACGGCTTGTTTTGGATTAATTCACGGATTTGGATTTTCAAACTATTTTAAAATGCTAATGGCAGAAGAAGAAGATAAAATAACACCCCTGTTAGGTTTTGCATTTGGTATAGAGCTTTCACAATTAGTAATCGTTATTTCCGTTTTAATAGTAGCTTGGTTAATGCAGAATGTGTTTAAGGTAAAGCAGTCAATATATATTATAATCGCTTCTATTGCCGTACTTTTAATCACAATTCCAATGTTGGTAGCTACTTTCCCTTTTTGATTTTCACTTAAAATTAACCCTTTGTGGTTGTGGAGATAGCGGAAAGCAGGTATCTTAGTACTTTATTAAAATAGCCTTTACCGCTTTTATGAAAGATAGCAAACAAAAAAAATACGATAAGGCCTACCTTAGAATGGCTAGTGAGTGGGGAAAATTATCTTTTTGTAAAAGAAAACAAGTTGGGGCTATAATTGTAAAAGACAGGATGATTATTTCCGATGGATATAATGGCACTCCAACTGGTTTTGAAAATCATTGTGAAGATGAAGAGGGGTATACAAAATGGTATGTGTTACATGCTGAAGCTAATGCAATCTCTAAAGTAGCCTCATCCACGCAGTCTTGTAATGGCGCTACATTATACATTACTTTATCACCTTGTAAGGAGTGTAGTAAGTTAATACATCAATCTGGCATAAAACGTGTTGTATATCAAAATGGATATAAAGACGATTCTGGACTTCAATTTTTACAAAAAGCAGGAGTAGAATTAGTTCATTTATCTGAAATTAAAGAAAATATATCCTAAGTAACCACGCATTAAATGAAGAATAAACAACAGTATTTATGGCCTATTATAGTAGCCGGATCCCTTGCAATAGGTGTTTTTGTTGGTGGAAAACTTCATTTTAACGACTCTCCAGAGAAACTATTTTCAACCAATTCAAAAAAAGATAAGCTAAACAGGTTAATAGATTATATTGATTACGAGTACGTTGACGAGATAAATACAGATAGTATTGTGGATGTTGCTGTAAATAATATTCTAGATAAATTAGATCCGCACTCCGTTTATATTCCTAAAAAAGATATGGCTAAAGTATCTGAGAGTATGAAAGGTGATTTCGTAGGAATCGGAGTGAGCTTTTTTATGGAAAAAGATACTATTTCTGTAGTGAGAACTATAGAAGATGGACCCAGTTTTAACAAAGGTATAAAGCCAGGTGATCGTATTTTAATGGCAGATAATGATACCTTGTTTGGAAAAGATATTCCGAATGAAGTTATTATTGAAAAACTTAAAGGAAAAAGAGGGACTTCCGTAAAGCTCAAAATTTACCGTAAGCAAGATGATAAAACATTTTCTATCACCATAAAGAGGGGTAACATACCTTTAAAAAGTGTAGAAGCCGCTTATATGCTAGAGGGTGATATTGCGTATATAAAAGTAAATAGGTTTGCAGAATCTACCTTCAAAGAGTTTAAGGAGGCATTAGCTAAGTTGCAGAAAAAAGGAGCAAAGAAGTTAGTACTTGATTTGCGTGATAATCCAGGGGGTTACTTAGGTATTGCAGAGCAAATGGCCGATGAGTTTTTGGTAGATGGTAAATTAATTTTATTTACTAAAAATAAAAAAGGAGAAATAGATAAAGCCTTTGCAACCGATAAAGGAAGTTTTGAAAATAAGCCTATTTATGTGTTGATCAATGAGCGTTCGGCATCGGCTAGTGAAATTATTGCAGGAGCCTTGCAAGACAATGATGTAGGGACTATAGTAGGGAGAAGATCTTTTGGGAAAGGCTTAGTGCAGAGAGAAATGGAATTAGGTGATGGTTCTGCAGTACGTTTAACCATTTCTAGATATTATACCCCTACAGGGCGTTCTATTCAAAAAGATTACACCAAAGGACATAAAGATTATTATCAGAAATTTACAGACCGTTATTCAAGTGGTGAGTTGGTATCTGTGGATAGTATTAAAGTGGCCGATTCCTTGAAATTTACAACCCCAAAAGGGAAAGTAGTATATGGCGGTGGCGGTATTATTCCAGACGTTTTTGTACCTATAGGAGATTATGATGAAGAAACTATTTCTTCTTTAGAAAGTGTAGGCATCTTATCTAGGTTTGCATTCACTCATTTAGAAGAAGACAGAACGCGTTATAAAGATTATACCGAAGATCAGTTTATCAAAAACTTTAAGGTAGATGATATCTTATTTCAGAAATTTGTAGACTATATGGTTCAATTTGGTGCACAAGGATTTAATGCTTTTAATTACAAAGATTTTGAAGGCAAAATTAAGCTGTATATCAAGGCATCTATTGCAGAGCAAATATTTAATCCTAATGCATACGCTATCATAAAAGGACAAGATGATAGTATGCTTCTTAAAGTATTAGATTTGGATAATCCAAATAGGAATCTAAATCAGGAGGAACAAGTAGAAGCGGTAAACTAATTGCCTTCTACTTTTTGCTGAATTTTCTTAGACATCATAAAGATTACAATTAAAACAATAGCGCATAGCGCTGCCACGATTCCTATGAGCGCAATAACGCTGTCTCCTTGTAGTGGGTTGTTAAAATCTATAACGGTTGCATTATAAACAATTAAGGCAACAGCTATAACGATCAATACAATACTTACGATTTTAGTCATGTTTCAGAATTTTGAAAATTATTTAAAAAAGTTCATTAATATTCGCTGCGAATAATTTAACGGCAATGGCCAGTAAGATAACACCAAAAACTTTTCTGATGACACTTAATCCTGTTTGCCCTAGTAGTTTTTCAATTCTCTTAGAAGATTTTAAAACTAAGTATACAAAGATAATGTTGATGATAATAGCAACAATGATGTTCTCTACAAAATATTCTGCACGTAATGATAAAATAGACGTCATAGTACCTGCACCTGCTATTAAGGGAAAAGCAATAGGCACAATAGAAGCACTCTCTGGAGCATCATCACGGTAAAGTGTAATCCCTAAAATCATTTCTATAGCTAGAAAGAAGATAATGAAAGAACCAGCAACGGCGAAGGAGTTTACGTCTATTCCAATTAAGTTTAGGATCTCATCTCCAATAAAAAGAAAAGCTACCATGATAATAGCCGCAACAATAGAGGCTTTCTCAGATTGTATATGTCCTACTTTATTTCGTAAGCCTATAATAATAGGGATGCTTCCTAAAATGTCGATTACAGCAAACAAAACCATTGTTGCTGTAGCAATTTCTTTAAAATCGAAATGAAATTCCATAACTTAAAAATATGCGCAAATTTACGGTTTAAATCAAGTATTAGCCGTTTTAATACAAAATAAATCAAGATAAGGGTATCTTTGAGCTTTTAAATACAGTTATGTTTCAAATAGGAAAAACTTTAGTCTCTGAAGAAATAATAGATAACGATTTTGTTTGTAATCTGACCGCTTGTAAAGGTGCTTGTTGTGTGGATGGTGACGCTGGTGCACCGCTAGAAGACAAGGAAACCGAAATACTGGTTGATATTTATCAAAAAGTGAAACCTTTTTTAAGGGCAGAAGGTATTGCTGTCATTGAAGAAGAAGGTGCTTTTGTAAAAGGTGAAGATGGTGAATGGGAAACTCCATTGGTAAATGGTAGCGAGTGTGCTTATGTTGTTTTTTCAGATAACGGAACCGCTAAATGTGGTTTAGAAGATGCGTATAATGCAGGGGTTACTGATTGGAAGAAGCCAGTTTCTTGTCATATGTATCCAGTGCGTATCCGTGAGTATACGGAGTTTACGGCTGTAAATTATCATAAATGGCATATTTGTGACCCTGCTTGTTCTTTAGGGGAAGAATTAAAAGTGCCTGTCTATAAATTCTTGAAAGAAGCTTTAATTCGAAAATTCGGAGAACAATGGTATGCGGACCTAGAACTTGCAGCAGCAGAACATACTAAATAGTAGGTATGGAAACAATGACCTTGGTGCCGGCAGGATTTTTTTTGTCATCATAAAGGTCAATAATCTGAACTTCAAAAGTATTCTGGAAGTCTTTAGAGAAATTGGCTAAACGCTCTTTTGTTATATCGATACCTATAGATTTTCTTTTGAGCACTTTATTCTCTTTTATTACTTCTGCGGCAGCCCGACCTATACCGTTGTCGGTTATCGCTATGGTAGTGAAATAATCATTCTCTTGTTTTATTTCGATAATAATGCTCTTGTTTTCTTCTCTAGTAGAAAGCCCGTGCCATATGGCATTTTCTAAAAAGGGTTGCAGGATTAAAGAGGGTATTTTAATGTCGTTAGAATCAATGCCATCGTCTATTTTTATTTGAAAATCTATCTCGTTAGAGAATCTAATATTTTCAATATTCATATAGAGTTCAATGGTCTCTAGTTCTTCGGCCAATGATATTTCTTTTAAGGAAGACGCTTCTAGTATCTTACGTACTAATTTAGAAAACTTATTAAGGTAGTAAACTGCATTTTTCTTTTCATTGTTGATAATATAAAGTTTAATGGAGTTTAGCGAATTAAATAAAAAGTGGGGGTTCATTTGACTTCGAAGCATACTTTGCTCCAACGTCAGTAGTTTTTTTTCATTTTTGAGCTGAAATTGACGGTATAAGATATAAAGTATTAATGAGGTAAGGGCAAGTAAAAGTGTACTTATTAATAAGGTGTTTTCGTTTTTTCTCAACTTGAGTCTTACCAGTTCGTTCTCACGCGCAAGTGCTTCAATTTGGTTGTTTTTCTTTTCGGTGTCATATCGGAACAGAACGTCATTAACATACCTAACGTTGGTTTCATTGGTGATAGCGTCTTCAATTTCCTTAGATTTTTTATAAAATTTCAGGGCTTTTTCAAAATCGCCTTTTTTAATAAAAAGATTAGAAAGATGATTATAACCAATGGTTTGAGAACGTGGCAAATCATACTTAACAGATAAGCGTATGCCTTCGATTAAATTTTCTTCAGATTCTTCATAAGCTCCTAATTCCATCTGCGCCCAACCTAAATTTATAAATACTGAAGAGCTTATGAATTTGTCACCTAAGGCTATAGATTTAGATAAGGTGGTTTCTAAAATTTGTCTGGCTTTTAAAGTTTTGTGTTGCTTTATAAAAACTTGCGCTATACTATTATTACAGATAATGCGCCCCATTTCATTATCCATCTCTTCATTAAATGCCAAAGATTTTCTGTAGTAATTTAAAGCACTTTTTAAATCTCCAAGCTCTTCATAACATTCTCCAATATTTTGGTTGTTAATAGCTTGTCCTAGTTTGTTGTGGAGTTCCTCTTCTAAAAGCAAGGATTTTTCAAAAATTTCAATAGCAACTTTGTATTGCTTCAGGTTTTGGTAGATGTTTCCTATACCATTTAAAGATACATTTTTACTGTGTTTTAAGCCTTCCGTTAGAACTGGGGCAGATTCTGCCAATTCTATGGCTTCTTGGGCGTAATCTAACGCTGTTTTTACAGCGTCAATACGCCTGTATACAACGCTTAACATGTTTAGACTGTAAACCTTGAGTTCTAAGTTGTTTGATTTTTTGGCGAGCTCTAGTGCTTCTTTATGGTATTCAATTGCTTGGTTAAATTTTGAAATGTTGCGGTAGCTTGTACCTATTTGGTTTAGAGCGTAAACTTGCCCGTCTAAATATTTTTTTTTGGAGGCGCTATTTGCAAAATATAACATTAGCAAGGTGTCCTTCCGGCTAGGCCTTAAGGCTTTGTCTATGCTTCTATATTCTGATGGTGCTTTTGCAATCAGGCTATCGGTTGTATGGATGAATTTTTCTGGAATGTTTTGGCTGTATGCATAAAAAGATGGGCATGTAAGTAAAATGCATGCTATACTAAAAATACTCCAAGAATACGAACGAAAGGATTTAGGTTTGTTTTTTTTGGTCCCCTGCATAAATCATGTTATATTAAATCTAAGAAGTCGGATTTCTTCTGTCTTGAGACTGGTATTTTGTGGTTAGATTCTAATATAATATACCCGTCAGTTTTAATAAACTCTTTTATTTTATTTAGGTTGATGATATAGGAATTGTGAATTCTGTAAAAACATTCGCTAGGTAGAATTTCATTAACTTCTTTTAGTTTTTTAGTGAGGACAATCTTATGACCATCAGTGAGGTAAATGGTACTGTAGTTACCGTCAGACTCCACATATAAAATTTGATCGCTCTGTAAAAAAACCAACTTACCATCAGTATTTATGGTAATTTTCTTTTGAAGTGATGTGGCATTAAAGTTCAATAAGATTTTCTCTAACTTATCTGTAGTTATAGTTCTTGCATTAAATTTTTTAATTTTTCCAATAGTGTCGCTCAAATCGTCAGAGTCTATAGGTTTTAAAAGATAATCTATAGCCTCGTGTTTCATGGCTTTAATAGCGTATTGGTTGTAAGCTGTAGTGATAACTACGGGGAACTCCTTGTTTTTTAATTTTTGAATAAATTGAAAACCATCCATAGTAGGCATTTCAATATCTAAGAAAAGGCAATCTGGGGTGTTTTCTTTTTTTTCAAGGTATTCTAGGGCTTCTATTGGGTTTGTAAAAGACGCAACAACTTCAATCTCATCACTAAAATTTGTTAGCTCCCAAGTTAGACTTTGGAGGGCTTTAATTTCATCATCAACAATTACGGCTTCGAGCATAGGATCTTAAATGTAATCAAAAATACAAGTAAATTCATTTCTAGGCTACCCTTAATGTATCAATGGTGTATTTTTAAGTACATATGGATAAAATGTTTTCGTTAAGCTTTGTCTTAAATCTTTGAAGGTATTTCAGTGACTGTTGTTGTTTGTGGTCTTCTAAATAGGCTAAAATGTTAAATATACCATTTATACAGTTTTCTTCACCATTGGTACATTACAGATTAGAAGGGTTTCTAATTGTCATAATTTAGTCCTGTTGTTTAATAAAACGAAGTCCCCCTTAGAGATAGTTAATAGTCTTTATTCGGTTCATTGAATTTGATAAAAAATTTATAAGCGTTCCATTAAAAAACAGAAATCATGCAAAAATCATTTATTCTATTTGTTGTGTTAATTATAGTTATTACGGTAGCAGCATTGATAGAGCGAGAACTCAATTATGATCAGAATGACGATTTTGTGGCTTTGACGAGTGAACAAATTAAAAAACAATAAAGGGTGTTACTAATAGACTATTTAAGGCGTAGCGTTACCAACTTCAAACTAGTTGTTGGTGGCTTGTTTGCTTTGGTTTTATTGACCTCTTACCTTCCAGATGCTACATTGAGCAGTGGTACATTTGTTAGTAATTCTGAATATGTTTTAAAAACAAGTGGGCATTACACCAATGAAGTATCTGGTGAAATGATTTTTAAAACGACTTCCAAAAAAAATAGTCTGGGCGAGAACTTTGTAACGCTCACGGCAGAGGTAAAAAATGTAGAAGACAGTATGTTTTCATTTTTAATATCTCAGAAACTAGAAAGTGATACGATAGAGAAAGGGGTGTATAAAATCACCTATAATAATGAGGGTTCTGTGTATAGGGAAGAAGGAGCTTTGGGCTTCTTTAATATTGTGGATTCTAATGAATTGCCTTATTATGCTACAAACGGAAAAATAATTATTTCTAAAATTAATGAGAATAATATCAAAGGTTTTGTACATTTAACCTTAGAAAATTTTCGAAATAAAAAAATTCTAATCTCAGGCAATTTTAATGCCGATGTAATAAAAGAATAAAAGTAAACTGTCAGACCATAGTGCTGCTCTATTAATGTATATCAATAGTTAGCATATGTGTTGCTGTAAATTCAGCGGAAGGGCATTATTTATGACGACAATTAATTAAGATACTGAGTTTTTAATTCTGTTCTAGTTAGGTTTTTAGGTTTCGGGGGGAACTTCCTAAACCAACAAGTAATTTTTTGTTGTAAAATAAGGTCATAGGAGTAGCTAGGTTAGGCAGGATTTTAGATAAACCTTAGGGTTTAAGAAATAGACCAAAGAGTATGTTTTTTTAAATACTTTTCGGTCTTTTTTTATGGAGGTTACTCTTCTTGAATTATTGTTTTTTTTTTGAATAAAGCCAAAGCCTGTCTAAGCTCAACAAACATCACTTCTAAGAGTACATTTCAACAATCTGTGTTAAAAACTTTGTGTTAGAAAAGAGTAAACTTCCTTTCTTTACAACTGATTATTTCCAATCTTTGTTAACCTGTCTCGTGAGTTTTTCCACTTGCGAATTTTTAATTAGAAATAGAAGAAATATATGTCAGCAATAGAGCCAATCTTGCAAGAGAATAAAGATAGATTTGTAATTTTTCCAATCCAACATAACGATTTATGGGAATGGTATAAAAAGCAAGAAGCTTGTATCTGGACGGCGGAAGAAATTGATTTAAGTGAAGATGCTAACGACTGGAATAATAAGTTAAATGATGATGAGCGTTATTTCATAAAACACATATTAGCGTTTTTTGCAGCATCTGACGGTATTGTAAATGAGAATTTAGCAGAGAACTTTGTAAATGAAGTTCAATATTCTGAAGCTAAGTTCTTCTACGGTTTTCAAATAATGATGGAGAACATCCATTCGGAAACCTATTCGTTATTGATTGATACGTATGTTAAAGATGAAAAAGAAAAAACAGTTCTTTTTCAGGCAATAGAAAACTTCCCTGCAATTAAGAAAAAAGCAGATTGGGCCTTAAAGTGGATAGATTCTCCAAGTTTTGCAGAGCGTTTAATTGCGTTTGCAGCAGTAGAAGGTATTTTCTTTTCTGGATCTTTTTGTTCTATTTTCTGGTTGAAGAAAAGAGGCTTAATGCCAGGATTAACGTTCTCTAACGAGTTAATCTCTCGTGATGAAGGAATGCATTGTGATTTTGCGGTACACCTTCATAACAAGCATATCGTAAATAAAGTGCCTAAAGAGCGTATCACAGAAATTCTTGTAGATGCTTTAAATATTGAAAGAGAATTTATTACAGAATCATTACCAGCTAGCCTAATTGGAATGAATTCTAAATTAATGACCCAATATCTTGAATTTGTAACCGATAGATTATTGGTAGAATTAGAGTGCGATAAAGTTTACAATTCCACCAATCCATTTGATTTTATGGATATGATTGGTATGGAAGGTAAAACTAATTTCTTTGAAAAAAGAGTTTCGGAGTATCAAAAAGCCGGCGTTTTAAATAACGATAAAGATAGCGATTCTCAGAAAATTAGCTTCGACGCAGATTTCTAAAAATAAACGATAAATAATGCTTAGTTCCGCAGCCTTTTCTTGCAGAACTAAGGAACTATAAACACCACTTGTTGTGCTTTGAAAAAGGCATGACCAGACCATTGTATCACTAAAAATAATTGTAGCCCATGTATGTACTAAAGAGAGACGGTAGAAAAGAACCAATGATGTTCGATAAGATTACGGCAAGAGTTCGTAAGCTTTGTTACGGACTAAATGAGCTAGTAGATCCTATAAAAGTTTCTATGAGAGTGATTGAGGGATTGTATGATGGAGTAACAACTTCAGAGCTAGATAATTTAGCAGCTGAAATTGCGGCTACCATGACTACTACGCATCCTGACTTCGCTAAATTAGCAGCAAGAATATCTGTGTCTAACTTACATAAAAACACGAAGAAATCTTTCGCAGATACCATGAAAGATCTTTATGAATATGTAAACCCTAGAAATGGTAAAAAATCACCTTTATTATCTGATGAGGTGTTCAAAGTAATTTCTGAAAATGCAGCATTTTTAGATTCAACTATAATTTATAACCGAGATTTTGGCTACGACTATTTTGGTTTTAAAACTTTAGAACGTTCTTACTTGTTAAAAATTAATGGGCAAATAGCAGAGCGTCCTCAACATATGTTAATGCGTGTATCTGTGGGGATACATTTAGATGATTTAGATGCTGTCGTAGAAACGTACGAATTAATGTCTAAAAAGTATTTTACACATGCTACGCCAACCCTGTTTAATTCAGGAACACCAAAGCCTCAAATGTCTTCTTGTTTCCTTTTAGCAATGAAAGATGATAGTATTGATGGTATTTATGACACCTTAAAGCAAACGGCAAAGATTTCTCAATCAGCGGGTGGTATAGGATTGTCTATTCATAATGTACGTGCTACAGGTTCTTATATTGCGGGAACTAACGGAACTTCGAACGGGATTGTTCCTATGTTGCAGGTGTTTAATGATACCGCACGTTACGTAGATCAAGGTGGAGGGAAACGTAAAGGTAGTTTTGCAATCTATGTAGAGCCATGGCATGCAGATATTTATGAGTTTTTAGATCTTAAAAAGAATCATGGTAAGGAAGAAATGCGTGCTAGAGATTTATTCTACGCAATGTGGATTCCAGATTTATTCATGAGAAGAGTAGAGGCTAATGAAGAGTGGACCCTAATGTGTCCTAACGAATGTCCTGATTTATTTAAGCACCATAGTGATGTTTTTGAAGCAATGTATTTAAAATACGAAGCTGAAAATAAAGGTCGCAAAACAGTAAAAGCTAGAGAGCTTTGGGAAAAAATTCTTGAATCTCAAATAGAAACGGGTACACCTTACATGCTGTATAAAGATGCAGCAAACCGTAAGAGCAATCAGAAAAATTTAGGGACTATTCGTTCTTCAAACTTATGTACCGAGATAATGGAGTATACTTCTCCAGATGAGGTTGCAGTATGTAACTTGGCATCTATTGCCTTGCCAATGTTTATTAAAAATGGAGAGTTTGATCATAAAGAATTGTTTAAAGTTACCAAACGTGTAACAAGAAACTTAAACAAGGTTATAGATAGAAATTATTATCCAGTTAAAGAAGCAGAAAATTCTAACGTACGTCATAGACCAATTGGTTTAGGGGTGCAAGGTTTAGCAGATGCTTTTATTATGTTGCGTTTGCCTTTTACTAGTGATGAGGCAAAAGCATTGAACCAAGAGATTTTTGAAACCTTATACTTTGCAGCAGTAACCGCTTCAATGGAAATGGCGAAAGAAGAAGAGCCATATTCTAGTTATGAGGGGTCTCCAATCTCTCAAGGAGAATTCCAATACAACCTTTGGGGTATAAAAGATGAAGAGCTTTCTGGTCGTTGGGACTGGGATAAACTTCGCAAAGAAGTGAAGAAAAACGGTGTGCGTAACTCTTTATTAGTAGCGCCAATGCCAACAGCTTCTACCTCTCAAATTTTAGGAAATAATGAATGTTTTGAGCCTTATACGTCTAACATTTATACGAGAAGAGTATTGTCTGGTGAGTTCATTGTGGTAAACAAGCATTTATTAGAAGATTTAGTAAATCTTGGTTTATGGAATGAAAACCTAAAACAAGAGTTAATGAGAGCAAATGGTTCTATTCAACATATAGATATCATTCCTCAAGATATTAAAGAATTGTATAAAACAGTTTGGGAATTAAGTATGAAAGACATTATTGATATGTCTAGACAAAGAGGATACTTTATTGATCAAAGCCAATCGCTTAACTTATTTATGGAAGGCGCAAACTTTTCTAAATTAACCTCTATGCATTTCTATGCTTGGAAAAGTGGTTTAAAAACTGGGATGTATTATTTAAGAACTAAATCTGCTGTAGACGCTATTAAGTTCACTTTAGATAATACTAAGAAGAAAGAAGTTCCAGTTAGTATTGCTGCAGAAGCAGAAACTGTAGCGGCGACACCAGTACTGAAGCCAGAGGTCAAGGTGGCTGCCACACCTGCGGTACAGCAGGAGGTAGATATACAGCCAATGACGCCTCAGGAGATGAAAGAGATGATCGCAAGGGCTAAAGAAGGTCAAGCAGATGATGATTGTTTAATGTGTGGTTCTTAATCTAAATTATAGAATAGAAAAAAGGGAGCTAGTTTTTAGCTTCCTTTTTAATGTATTAACCTTATAAATAGATAGCTGAGGGAAAAAAATTAACAAAAAAAGGGACGTATAAACATCCCTGACTTGTCTGCTTAATTAATTTTTTAATGGTGTCGGAACCGAAAATAAATTAAGATTATATAAGAATGTAGAGATAACCTCTTCTCCTTATCTGTTCTTCAAAAGTAACAGATTCATTTCTTATAGACAAGTTAAAATTTTATAAAAAAAGTTTTCAACATTAACATTTCTTCTTAGCAAGTGTGTTTAATGGGAAAGACTACTTAATTTTTTAATAAATTTTTAATTAATTGAATATGAGTGATTATATATTGTCTGTAAATCAGATAGCTGACTTTTTGAAGTCAACAGATTCTAAAAAAATTAGAATTATTAAGCAGCAAAAATATCCAAATATTATTCGGGTTGGCTGGTATCAGATGCCAAGAGCAAGATTTAAAAAAGTTATTGAGTTGAATGGTGATTTAAAGCCATTGGAAGATGCTGCTAATTTATTAAATAGTAGAATCTTGGAAAAGCCAAGGCAGGTTTTAAACAGAACAGTTTCTTTGGAGGCTATGCAAAGATTTTCCAAAATCAAATTACCATATTTACTTAAGTTTCCAATTGAGATTATAAAGAAGGTTGAATCTAAAACTATCGAGATAAATGGAGTTCAGATTTTGGTTTCGCCTGATGTTGTTTTTAAAATTAATATTGATGGTGAGCATTATTATGGCGCTGTAAAAATTCATATTTCAAAGAATAATATTTTTGATTATAAACAATCGTCTTGTATCTCTTCAATACTTTTTCAATATTTAAAGGAGAATTTTGAAACTGAAAATTGTAGGGTTAATCCTGAATTGTGTCTGGCTATTGATGTTTTTGGTGAAAAAATAACATCTTCTCCTGTTGATATAAATGATTCAATGGCCCAGATAAGTCTAATTTGTGAAGAAGTTAAATATTTCTGGAGCGCTGCATAATAAGAGTAGTTCACAAATACAAAAAAGCCCTTAGAAGTAATTCTAAGGACTTTTTTTATAGTTAGTGTTACTGTGTGTGTTTATTTTTTAAAATAAGGCCTTAATACCGCCATTGATATAAAAGCAATGATATAGATCGATAAAAGTATATAGTGTTTTTCCATAGTGAGTGTCATTAACCATCTGCTACTTTATATACGAGCCGTAAATCTAATTTGGATTTCAATACATGGTTAAAAATGAGCAGGTTGCAAAAAGCCCTATGATTTTAGAAGTCTAAAAATCATAGGGCTTTATTTATTTTAAGGGTGGTTTCTACTAGATAGACCAGGCTTTACCGCCAGTTAGCTCTTGTAAATCTCCACAACCAATATATTCACCAGGTACCGGTAAGTAAGCTAAAACTTCCTCACCTACATATTCAGATGTTTTGTATCCCCAAATAACCATACCTCTTAAATTATTTGCAAAGGCAAATCTAGATACGGTATCGTCTAATTCAGGTGTTTCACCGCTTTCAATAGCTTTATTGTAGGTATTAATCATTTTGAAGTTTTTAACCTCATCCTCTTTAGTCGCCTTAAAAGCACTTGCTAATACAGGCTCTAAATCTTCAGGAGTTAAATCAGCAATAGTTTCTTTACCAGAATCTGCTACTGCTTTACTTAAGAATTTGCTCATGGACATTTTAAGGAAATTTTGTTCCTCTACTTCCATGATTTCTTTAGCAAATTTGTCTATAAATACATGAACATTTACTTCAGATGCAGAAGGTGTGTCTGTTTTAGGTAGAATAATATCCACCAATTTATGTAATGCGGCACCTTCTTCTTTAGATAAAAAGTCCGGTGTCCATTCCACAACATTTTGCTCATTACAACTTTGTACTAAGCTAATTAATGTTGGGGTAGCTACCACATAACCTAGTGATAATCCTATGTTCTTGAGGGCGATTCTTCTATCCATTATAAGTTTCCTTTTTTAAGTTGTTCTGCGGCATGGTTTGCAGCTCTTGCAGTAAATGCCATATAGGTTAATGAAGGGTTTACACAACTGGCTGATGTCATGAAAGCACCATCGGTAACATAAACGTTAGGTACTGCATGTACTTGATTGTTTCCGTTTAATACAGATGTTTTAGGGTCTCTACCCATACGAGCAGTTCCCATTTCATGTATTCCTAGTCCAAGAGCGCCAGGTCTATCATAAGCCTTAACGTCACGTAGTCCTGCTTTTTCTAGCATTTCTACTGCTTGTTGTTTAATGTCTTCACGCATTTTCCATTCGTTCTCTTTGAATTCGGCATCAAAGATAACAGTAGGTAAGCCCCAACCATCTAAATTATCATAGTCAAGGGTCATTCTATTTTCCTCGTAAGGTAAAACTTCTCCAAAGCCCATAATTCCCATATTCCATCCGCCGGGCTTCAAAATAGTTTCTTTTAAGTCTTTACCGAAAGATACTTCAGCAATAGATTCTTCCCAGTTTCCTCTGCTTGCGCCACCTTGATAACCAAAGCCTCTAATATAGTCTTTTCTGTCGGTATCGCCCCCAATGTTTCTAAAACGTGGTATGTAAACACCGTTTGGTTTACGGCCTTTATAGTACTTGTCTTCAAAGCCATCAAACTTACCGTTAGCACCAACACCTAAATGGTGGTCCATGATGTTTCTTCCCAATTGGTCAGAATCATTTCCTAATCCATTAGGAAAACGTTCTGATTTTGATTGTAGCAAAATTTGAGTAGAAGCCATTGATGAAGCGCATAAGAAAATAACTTTTGCCTTAAAGACCAGTTCTTCTTTTGTTAAACGGTCAATAACTTTCACTCCAATTGCTTTTTTAGTAGCATCATCATAAATAACTTCAGAAACAATAGAATCGGGACGTAAGGTTAAGTTTCCAGTATTCTCTGCAGCAGGCAGTGTAGAAGAATTTGAGCTAAAATAAGCGCCAAAAGGACACCCTCTTATACAGCGGTTTCTAAATTGACATTTACTTCTACCGTCAAATTTCTTATCTCCAGTAATATGTGCAACACGACCAGCCGTAACAACTCTACCGTCAAAGTTTTCTGCCACCTTCTCTCTAAACGTTTGTTCTACACAATTCAATTCCATCATAGGGCCAAATTGACCATCAGGCAATTGTTCTAATCCTAAATTTTCACCACTTACGCCTATGTAAGATTCTATCTTATCGTACCAAGGGGCAATATCTTTATAACGAACAGGCCAGTCTACTGCAATGCCATCTTTTTTATTAGCTTCAAAATCAATATCACTCCAGCGATAGCTATGACGACCCCACATAATAGATCTACCTCCTACGTGATAACCTCGCATCCAGTCAAATCGTTTTGTCTCGCTATATGGGTGTTCTAAATCATTTACAAACCAGAAGTTGTGCGGTGCTTTAACAGTATACCCTGTTCTTGCTTGTTTAAGTTGTTTGTCTCGCTCTTCTTTAGGTAATTCTCCATTATTTGGAAAATCCCAATCATCCATATTAGCTGTTGGATAATCTTTAATATGTGTCACCATTTTTCCACGCTCCAAAACCAAAGTTTTAAGACCGTTTTCGCATAGTTCTTTAGCAGCCCATCCACCACTTATACCAGTACCAACAACAATCGCGTCATACGACTCTTGTTCTTCGTTGTAAAAAAATTTGCTCATGCAGTAAAATTGTTTATTTCGTAAATTTATTAAATATAAAATAAATTTTTTACATTTAAACGCTTAGAATACAAGGATATCTCACTATAACGTTGTAGTGGGCTGATAATTTAACAAATGACTATTTTATACAATATGAAAGATTTAATTTTTAATAAGCGCAGTTTACTTTTCATTTATTTTTCACTTTTTTTATTCTTTTTATCGTGTAAAGAAGAAAAGAAAAAAGAGGAGGTAATTCCGGAAATAGAAGAAGAGGTTGTAGTTACTCCATTTTTTAAATTATCAATAGCACAATGGTCCATGCACAAAATGGTTTTTGATGATAAGGTAAGCCCTTACACTTTTGCAGAAAAAGCCAAAGCTTTAGGTTTTTCTGGATTGGAATATGTGAGCGGTTTGTATTATGAGGAATTAGAAAAAGAAAATTTTTCTGAAGAGGCAATGGCGGCTTTCGTTGAAAAATGTAATACAGAAAGTAAGAAACATGGAATGACAAATCTTCTTATCATGATTGATGGTCAAGGTAATCTTGCTACGGAGGATGCCGAAGAACGTAAAGTGGCGGTAGAAAACCATTACAAATGGGTAGATGCTGCGGCGGCCATGGGATGCCACTCTATCCGTGTAAATTTAGCTGGCGGAACTACTAAAGAAAAATGGTTGGAAAGTGCTGTAGATGGCTTAACCCAATTAGCAACTTATGCGAAGGGGAAAAATATAAATGTATTGGTAGAAAATCATGGAGGGTATTCTTCAAATGCGTCAGATTTGGCTGCGGTAATGAGTACTGTTGCGATGCCAAATTGTGGTACGCTTCCTGATTTTGGAAACTTCTGTATGAGAAGAAAAGATGGTTCTATCTATAACGGTGAATGTGCAGAAGAGTATGACATGTATAAAGGTGTGAAGGAATTAATGCCTTATGCGAAAGGTGTAAGTGCAAAGTCCTACAATTTTGATGCGGAAGGAAATGAAACTAAAATCGATTTTTATAAAATGATGAAAATTGTAAAAGAGGCAGGTTATGAAGGTTTTGTTGGCGTAGAATATGAAGGAGATGTATTGACGGAAGAAGAAGGGATTATAGCGACTAGAGATTTGTTGCTTAAGGTAGCTAAAGAGTTATAAAACTAATGATCTATGTATTTAGATAGATGAATTAGATGGGCTAGAAGAGATTCATTATCAAAACCAAAGAACTACCTTCGATATAATTACTTAGGCAGAAAATTTTGATACTAGAATTGAAAGCAGAAACTCAAAAAGGAGAACAATAGAACAAACAACCAATTTATATATTATCAACATGGAACAAATAAATAAGAGTAAAGTTTTCTTAGCGGCCTGTATGGCATTAATTGTAACGTCTATGACTTTTGCAATTAGAGCAGGTATTTTAACGCAGTTAGGAGAAGATTTTGGAATTACCAATCAAGAGTTGGGTTGGATTAATAGTATGGCATTCCTAGGGTTTCCTTTGGCTATGTTGCTTGGGGGGCTTTTGTTCAACTCTTTAGGGGCTAAAAAGTTATTAATTGTGGCTTTTGTATGTCACTTACTGGGATTGGTACTTACCATATTTGCTGGTGGTTTCTGGACGTTGATTATCTCCACATTCTTTATTGGTTTTGCAAACGGTTCTGTTGAAGCGGCGTGTAACCCTATGATTGCAGATATGTATACCAACAATAGAACTGCGATGTTAAATAAATTTCATGTTTGGTTTCCTGGAGGTCTAGTAATAGGATCTTTAGTTTCTAAATTTATGACAGACGGGGGTTTAAATTGGCAGTTACAAATTGCAACTATGTTAATACCAACCGCTATCTATGGTTTCTTGATATTTACCCAGAAATTTCCTCAGAGTGAGAATATTGAATCAAATACATCATCAAACATAAAGGCGCTTGCAAACCCATTATTTTTATTCATGATGGTGTGTATGACCCTTACGGCAACCTCAGAATTTATACCACAACAATGGATAGAGACAATTTTAGGTAGCTCAGGAGCAAGTCCAATGTTGGTTTTAGCATTAGTAACAGGGATTATGGCTTTAGGAAGATTTTTTGCAGGGCCAATTATTCACAGGCTGAACCCAATTGGTGTTTTGCTAATGTCTGCCATAATTACTGCTACGGCAATTTATTTTATGAGTGTCGCAGACGGTTCTATGATTTATGTGGCGGCAGCTTTATTTGCCTTAGGTGTTTGTTATTTCTGGCCAACCATGATAGGTTTTATATCAGAATATACGCCTAAAACAGGAGCTTTAGGGATGTCATTGGTAGGGGGTGCAGGAATGTTTGCAACCTCTATTTGGAATCCAATTATTGGTTCAAGATTAGATGTAGAAAAAGAAAGCGCAATTGCTTCTGGTTTGGTAGGAAAAGTGGCAGAAGTTGCTGCAGGAAAAGCAGTTTTAGGGTTTATGGTGTACTTTCCAGTGGCCTTAATAGTTTTATTCGGAATTCTGTTTGTTATTCGTAAAAAAATAGAAGAAAAAAGAGTAAACCAAGCAGCGGCACATTAATTAGAATTATTTAGTAGAAAAGATTAAAATACAAAAATGGCAAAGAAAATTAGATTAGGAATTTTAGGCGGAGGTGGCGACTCTCTTATTGGAATATTACATAGAGTTGCGTCACAGATTAATGATAATTATGAAATTGTAGGTGCGGTTTTCAATCCAAATTTGGAAGATAGTTTGGCATTTGCAAAAGAAATAGATATCCCAACAAATCGTATTTATAAAGATTTTGATACCTTGGTGGAAGAAGAGTTAAAGCTTCCGGAATCAGAGCGTATTCAAGTATGCTCTGTGCTTACACCCAATTTTTTGCATTTTCCAATGGCGAAGAAATTGTTGGAAAACGGATTTAGCGTTATTTGTGAAAAACCAATGACAACCACCTATGAAGAAGCTAAAATTTTACAAGCTACCTTAGAAAAAGCAGGAACAATTTTCGCGGTAACACATACGTATACCGGGTATCCTATGGTGCGTCAAATGCGAGAAATGATTAAGCAAGGTGCTTTGGGTAAGATCCAGAAAGTAGATGTGCGTTATTACCAAGGTTGGTTAAATCCGGTAATTCATGACAAGGAAAAAAGATCTACCACATGGCGATTAGATCCTGAGAAAGCAGGAATTAGCTGTTGCATGGGAGATATAGGAGTGCATGCTTTCAACATGATTGAATATACCACAGGAATGCAAGTAAAATCTATTCTAGCCGATTTAAATTACTTGTATGAAGACAATCAAATGGATATAGATGGTACGGTATTGGTTCGTTTTGACGGAAATGCAAAGGGAGTGCTTCGTTCAAGTCAAATTGCAACAGGAGAAGAAAACGGATTAGCAATTGCAATTTATGGCGATAAAGGCGGATTTAGATGGGAACAAGAAAACCCTAACTACTTATATGTTATGAGTGATGACAAGCCGTTACAAGTCTACAAACCGGGGCATGCTTATAATTCTGAACTATCCTTGAACGGTACAAAATTGCCTCCCGGACACCCAGAAGGTATTTTTGATTCTATGGCTAATATTTACTTAGGAGTAGCAAAAGCTATTAGAGGACAAGAATATAATGATGGTGAATTTCCTACCATGATGGATGGTGTAAGAGGATTAAACTTCATAGAAAGCACTGTAGCTTCTCATAAAGATGGGAATACATGGGTGGTGTTAGATTAGAAGCTATATCGTAAAAATAAAAAGCCGCATCATGCGGCTTTTTTTATTCGTATACTTTTTCAAATTCTTGACATACGACAATCATACTGTCTCTAGGCTCTCTTTTAAAAGGTGCTAGTTCTCGCGTGTAATAATCCCAATGGCTTTTTTTCCAATGTGCTAAGCTTTTGTCACCTTCACCTTCTAAACGAGCATACGCTTCATTTATGCTGAAGAATGGCTTTAGTTTTACGGCGGTAGTTTTTACAATGCATTTAGCATTACCAGCCCAATCTGTAATTACTAGGAAATCACCTATTTTAGGCAACGGTTCATTTCGTAATTGCAACCCTAAGAGTGAAGGGGAAGAGGCCTTTTTTATGTTCTTTAAAACTAATTCTACACATTCATTGGCATCTTTTTCATTATCGCAAAAGTGAATGGTCTTTGGTGCGGTAACAAAAGCATCTTCTAAATGTTTATCTAAATAATCGCCCCACATATTGCGGGCTGAAGCATTGTCCATAAATTCTTGTCTATTACTTATGCAAATTTACCTAATTTGAATTGTTCTGCAGCATGGTTTGCAGCTCTTGCTGTAAAAGCCATATAAGTTAATGATGGATTTACGCAGCTAGAAGACGACATAAAAGCACCATCAGTAACATATACATTAGGTACATCGTGTACTTGATTGTATTTATTTACAATAGATGTTTTTGCATCGTGTCCCATTCTAGCACCTCCCATTTCGTGGATGCCTAATCCTGGTCCTGTTTCTTTGTCATATACATTTACATCCTTGAAACCAGCCTGGGTTAATATAGCAGCAATTTGCGTTTTAATATCTTCACGCATGTTGTATTCGTTTTCTTTGAATTCAACATCAAAATTTAATTGTGGTAAGCCCCACTTATCTTTTTTGCTCAAACTTAGCGTAACACGGTTTTCGTCATAAGGTAAAAACTCTCCAAAACCTGTGGCGCCAATTTGCCATTGTCCAGGTTTTAAAATATTTTCTTTTAAAGCGGCACCGTATCCCATCTCTGCAACAGAGTCTGTCCAGTTGCCACGGCTTGCGCCACCCTGATAACCAAAGCCTCTTAAGTAATCTTTCTTTTCAGACGATTTATCTAAGTTTACAAATCGCGGAATGTAAAACCCATTAGGTCTTCGGCCTTTATAATATTTATCTAAATAGCCTTCTACTTTTGCATTTGCACCAAGTTGATAATGGTGATCCATAATTCCTCTTCCTAAAGCATCAGAATCATTCCCTAATCCGTTCGGGAAACGTTCAGATTTTGATTGTAGCAAGATGCCAACGGAAGCCATTGAGGAAGCGCATAAGAAAATCACATCAGCATTAAATGTTATTTTTTCATTGGTTTCTGCATCTATAATTTTTACCCCGGTAGCTTTCTTCGTAGTGTCATCATAAATAACCTCGTACGCAATAGAATTAGGTCTTAGGGTCATGTTTCCGGTGCGTTCTGCTGCGGGTAAGGTAGAAGAGTTACTGCTGAAGTATCCTCCAAAAGGGCAACCTCTCCAGCATCTATTTCTATATTGACAGGGTTGTCTGCCTTCAATAGGCTTTTCTTTATCTGTAATATGAGCCACACGTCCAATGGTTAGCAAACGCCCGTCATCAAATTTTTCCGTCATGGATTTCTGAAGGTCTTCTTCTACGCAATTCAAATCCATCGGAGGTTGAAATTTTCCATCAGGTAGTTGTTTGAGCCCTAATTTTTGTCCGCTCACACCAATGTATTCTTCTACTTTATCATACCAAGGAGAAATATCCTTATAACGTACAGGCCAATCAACGCCATGGCCATCTTTTTTGTTTGCTTCAAAATCTAAATCGCTCCAACGGTAAGACTGTCTTCCCCAGGTCAATGATCTACCACCTACGTGGTACCCTCTAATCCAATCAAAACGTTTGGTTTCCTCGTAAGGGTGCTCTAAATCATTTACAAAAAAATGTTTTGAATCTTCCGTGGGCGCCCAGCCAATCCTTTTCTGAACATGGTATTTTTTCTTGTCTTCTTTGGAGAGTTCGCCTTTTAAATCATAATCCCAATTGTCATCATTCATGGTTTTATAATCCTTAATGTGCGCTACCATTGGTCCTCTTTCTAGAACTAATGTTTTTAATCCGTTCTCACAAAGCTCTTTTGCAGCCCATCCTCCGGTAATTCCTGTTCCTACAACGATTGCGTCGTATTTCTCATGCTGATTCATTGCTGTATATGTGTTATTATTCTATTGTAATTAGTATATTTAGTCATTGTCAATTTGAAATGGTAGTAGCCTATCAAACTTTAAATATAAGAGATTAATTCTTAAATTTTTAGTAATCAAATCATTCAAACAGTAATTTTTTAAATAATTAATAATATAGTGATGAAAACAATAAAGGGACCAGCAGTTTTTTTAGCGCAATTTGTAGATAGTAAAGCACCGTTTAATTCTCTTGATGGAATGTGTAAATGGGCGGCAGATTTAGGCTATAAAGGAATTCAAATTCCAACTTGGGTAGATTTCTTAATAGACTTGGATAAAGCGGCAGAAAGCCAAACTTATTGTGATGAACTTAAAGGAAAGATTAACTCTTATGGATTAGAGATTACTGAACTTTCAACACACTTACAAGGGCAGTTAGTAGCTGTAAACCCGGCTTACGATTTAATGTTCGATAATTTTGCGCCAGATAAGGTCAAAAATAATCCTAAAGCACGTACAGCCTGGGCGGTAGAAACGGTAAAAAAAGCAGCCACAGCTAGTAGACGTTTAGGGATAAATACCCACGCTACTTTTTCTGGAGCTTTACTTTGGCACACCATGCACCCATGGCCACAGCGACCAGCTGGTTTGGTGGAAATGGGCTTTGAAGAATTAGCAAAACGTTGGATGCCAATTTTAAATCATTTTGATGAACAAGGGGTAGATGTATGTTATGAAATTCATCCTGGAGAAGATTTGCATGATGGCGATACATTTGAGCGTTTTTTGAAAGCTACAAATAACCATAAACGTGTAAACATTCTTTATGATCCTAGTCACTTTGTTTTGCAACAGCTAGATTATATTGCCTATATAGATCATTACCATGAGTTTATTAAATCATTCCATGTCAAAGATTCTGAGTTTAATCCAACGGGGAAAAAAGGAGCTTTTGGTGGTTACAACGATTGGGGAGATAGAGCAGGGCGCTATAGGTCTTTAGGTGATGGTCAAATAGATTTTAAAACAATCTTTTCTAAACTTACGCAATATGGTTGTGATGTTTGGGCGGTTATGGAATGGGAGTGTTGTATTAAAAGTCCAGAACAAGGTGCAAGAGAAGGTGCTAAGTTTATTCAAGACCATATTATTGAGGCAACAGAAAAAACATTTGACGATTTTGCGGGTTCAAAAATTGATAAAGAGGTATTAAAGAAAATTTTAGGAATTTAATTGTAGTGCGATGAGAAAAATTATGATGCTTGCCTTTCTGACGATAATTATCAGTTGTAAAGAAGGGGCAAAGAAAGTAATAGAATCGGAAGAGCCGGTTCCCGAAAAGAGTGCGGAAGAAGAGTGGGTTGTATTATTTGATGGGACTAATTTTGATGCCTGGAAAGAGTACGGTAAAGAAAGTATTTCTGAACATTGGAAATTGGAAGATTCAGCCATGGTATTTTATCCGCCGGAAGAAAGGCCTTCTGGAGATGCTTTCAACTTAGTGACCAAAGAGGAATATACAGATTTTGTATTGTCCTTAGAATGGAAAATAGCAGAAGGCGGTAATAGTGGTATTTTTTGGGGAGTAAAAGAAGATCCAAAATTTTCTGAAGCCTACCAAACAGGTCCAGAAATACAGGTCTTAGACAATACAAAGCATCCTGATGCTAAAGCGGGAACTACACACCAAGCAGGGGCTTTGTATGATATGGTGGCACCCTCTAAAGATGTTACCAAACCTGTTGGAGAATGGAATTTATGCGAGATAACCATTAACCATAAAACAAACACTGGTAATGTAGTGCTTAATGGTGTTGATCTGGTAGACTTTGCTGTTAATGATCCAGAATGGAGTGCTATGGTTTCAAAATCGAAATTTGCGGATTGGGAAGCTTTTGGAAAGCATCCTACAGGAAAAATAGGTTTGCAAGATCATGGAGACATGGTTTCATATCGAAATATTAAAATCAGAAAACTTTAATCAAACGCAACTTAACATAACTATCCATGAAATATTTTTATTTAATTACGGCGCTTACTTTTTTTTCTTGTAATGCTCAGGTTAAAGAAACTAGCGTTAAAAATGAGAGTGTTGTAATTACCTATGAGGAGTACACGGGAGAAGAACCTACGAAACCTGAACAAACGGAATTTTATACTCCTGTTCCTCCTGTAGTAAAACCCTCTGATGCTAATGCAGCTCCAAGTGATGCTATTATTCTTTTTAACGGCAATAGCTTAAATGAATGGGTGAGTGTTAAAGATGCAGATACACCTGCAGATTGGATCATTAACTCAGATAGTAGTTTTACCGTAAAGAATAAAGCTGGAGATATTAAAACCGTTAAAGAATTTGGCGATATACAATTGCATCTAGAATGGAAATCTCCAGCGGTTATAAAAGGTAAGAGCCAAAGTAGAGCAAATAGCGGTGTTTTTCTCCAAGGACGGTATGAGGTGCAAATCTTGGATAATAATGATAACGACACGTATGTAAATGGGCAGGTAGGTGCTATATACAAGCAACATGTGCCCTTGGCCAAGGCTTCTGTTCCTAGTGGTGAATGGAATACCTACGATATTATTTATCACGCACCTGAATTCAATAAAAAAGGACAAAAAACACAATCTGGAACTATAACAGTGCTACACAATGGTATTCTAGTGCAAGATCATGTGGAAATTAAAGGAAACACGCCTTATATTGGTTGGCCTAAAAACGAGGCGCATGGTAAAGCACCAATCATCTTACAAGATCATGGCGATGAAAGTGGAGTTAGCTTTAGAAATATTTGGGTTAGAGCCTTAAACTAATCAGTTTTTTAGAACAGATTAGAACTTTGCATAGATGGGAAATAAGTAAAGGTGATTTTTTAATTACCTTTGCTTAAATTAATAGCTATTTATGATTCAGTCTATGACGGGTTTTGGGAAGCATGTGATACAGCTTCCTAGTAAAAAGATAACCATCGAAATTAAATCTTTAAACAGTAAGAGTTTAGATTTAAACGCCAGAATACCATCTTCATACAAAGAAAAAGAACTTCAACTTAGAAAAACTATAGCAACGGCGCTGGTTAGAGGTAAGGTTGATTTTAGTTTGTATGTTGAGAATACTGGAGATGAAACCACGTCAGTAATCAACGAGGTTGTTGTGCGTCAATATATGAAGCAGCTTAGCGCAATAGCTAATGTTGAAGATGCGCATTTGTTAGAAATGGCAATTAGAATGCCAGATGCTATGAAAACAGAGCGTGAAGATATAGACGAGCAAGAATTTGTCGCTATAGAAGAAGCTTTAGTCGTTGCTTTGAAAGAAATCAATATTTTTAGATCTGAAGAAGGTCAGGTTTTAGATGATGATTTTGTTACTAGAATTACAACCATAAAAAACTTGCTTATCGATGTAGAAAAGTTAGACGTAGATCGTTTAAGTACTATTCGTGAGCGTTTAGAAAAAGCGGTGGCCGACCTTGCTGTAAATTTAGATGCAAACAGGTTTGAGCAAGAGCTTATCTATTATCTTGAGAAATACGACATCACAGAGGAAAAAGTACGTTTGACCAATCATTTAGATTATTTCATTACTACCTTGAAATCTGTAGATTCTAACGGAAGAAAATTAGGGTTTATCTGCCAAGAAATAGGAAGAGAAATTAATACTATTGGTTCTAAAGCCAATTTTGCACCGTTGCAGCAAGTAGTAGTGCAAATGAAAGATGAATTAGAAAAGATTAAGGAACAAATGCTAAACGTATTGTAATGAAGGGAGGAAAGCTTATCATATTTTCTGCTCCTTCAGGAAGTGGAAAGACAACTATTGTTAGACATTTATTAGAAAAAACCGATTTAAACTTAGCGTTTTCTATTTCAGCTACTTCTAGACCTAGAAGAGGGAAAGAAAAAAATGGAGAACATTATTATTTTATGTCACTTTCAGAATTTAAAAGGCATATTAAAAATGATGACTTTTTAGAGTGGGAAGAAGTGTATAGAGATAATTTTTACGGCACCCTTAAAACAGAAGTAGAACGTTTATGGGCGGAGGGTAAAAATGTTATTTTTGATATTGATGTTGTTGGAGGTTTAAGAATCAAAAAGAAATTTCCAGATCAAACCTTGGCTGTATTTGTAAAGCCACCAAGTGTGGATGAGCTTAAAATACGTTTAAAAAAGCGTAGTACTGAAAGTGATGATAAGATAAACATGCGTATTGCTAAGGCTTCTGTAGAGTTAGCAACAGCACCGCAGTTTGATATGATTATCAAAAACTATGACTTAGATACTGCATTGGCAGAATCTTATGAGTTAGTACAAGATTTTTTGAGTTCTAAAAACGAGGAGTAGTTTGAAAAAAGTTGGTTTATATTTCGGAACATTTAATCCAATACATATCGGTCATTTGATTATCGCTAATCATATGGTAGAATTTTCAGACCTTGATGAGGTCTGGTTTGTAATCACGCCTCAGAGTCCGTTTAAAACTAAAAAATCATTAGTAGATAATCAGCATAGGTATCAAATGGTTTTAGAAGCTACAGAAGCTTATGATCATTTAAAACCCAGTACAATAGAGTTTAATCTGCCGCAACCTAATTACACGGTAACCACCTTGGCTTATTTATCGGAAAAATATCCTAGCGGATATGACTTTTCGTTGATTATGGGTGAAGACAACCTAAAAGGGTTTCATAAATGGAAAAATTATGAGGTTATCTTAGAGAACTATTCTATTCATGTCTACCCTCGAATTTCCGAGGGTAAGGTGGAGCATCAATTTGAAGGACATCCTAAGATTACAACAGTTGATGATGCTCCTATTATGGAAATTTCATCTACATTTATACGTCAGAAGCATAAAGAAGGGAAGAATATTAAACCGCTATTACCTTTAGAGGTTTGGAAGTATATTGATGAAATGAATTTCTACAGGAAATAGATTAATCTGCTATAATAAGTTTCTCCGCCCAAGTTATTGCATCGCTTAAATCATCAAATATATGTACGGGCTTGTGGACAAAAGATTGTTCCATTTCAGCAATCTCTCTATTAATGCTATCATAAACAACTACAGCAAATCCTTTTACATTAGGGAACATAGGTACTGTCTTGAAATGAGAGGTAGGATTAAAAGAATAGGAGTTTACTCTGTTTGATATGAAAACAAACGGTGTGTGTTTGCCATAATGCTCTTTTCCTAATTGTATGACTTCTTGCAAAGTTTCAAACGATAAAGCAATACCCTCATTAACTTCAGAAACCACGTAATTTTCATAAAAATAAAACGTACCTATGGTTAGTTGGTATCTTTTTATTAATGTTCTATTTAGTTGAGAAGTCATATATATAATTATAAGCGTACTTTAAGTTAACGATTAGACGTATAGGTGACTCATTAAAATGTATAGTTTTTAGTAAATAGTGTATAGTATGCACTTTTGTTTAGGATATAAGATCTGCTTCCTACCATGATGCAGGTTAAAAATGTTAAGGTTTTTTAAAAACCCTAAGTTTTGAATAGTGTTTTTCTAAATTTAGAAACTATAATCAATCTAATATATGAAAAAACTACTACTACTGTTCATTTGTCTATCTCTAGTTTCGTTAGAAAATGCTCACGCACAAAAAAAGAAAAGTAAAAAATCTAAAGCGGTAGCGGCACCTGCGGTAAAATTAAAAGATAAAAATGCCATAAAATCTTATGCGGATGTAATTACAAAGGACGCCATTACAGATGATGGTTTGTTCAAAACGCATCAGGTTAAAAAAGAGTATTTTTATGAAATACCGTTCAATGTTTTAAATAAAGACATGCTCTGGGTGAGTAGAATTGCTCAAATTCCAGAAGGTCTGGGTGGCGGTTATATGAATGCCGGTTCTAAAACCAATGAACAAGTGGTGCATTGGTTGCGGTTTCAGGATAAGATTCTCTTAAAAATAAAATCGTTCTCTAATATTGCACCAGATACTAAAGCAATTGCGAAGTCTGTTCAGGTAAATAATTATGAGCCTACTTTATATGCTTTTAATATTGAAGCTTTTAATGCTGATTCTACGGCAGTTGTTATTAACGTAACCAAGTTCTTCTCTGAAGATGTACCTGCTATCAGTGGTCTGTCTAGCAGATTGCGAAAAGAATATAAAGTAAAAAAATTGGATGCTTCTAGAAGTTTTGTGAATAGTGTAAAGAGTTTTCCTGAAAATATTGAAGTGAAACAAGATTTTACCTACAGTGCTTCAGAGCCTCCAACTCAGACTAAATCAGAGTCCATAAGTCTTCAAATGAATCAATCTATGATTCTTTTACCAGAGGTACCTATGCAACCAAGATTGTATGATCCTCGTGTAGGATTTTTTACGGTAAGCCAGAATGATTTTGGAAGTATGCAGTTAAAGGCGGACGAAAAAACATACATTAGACGCTGGAGATTAGAGCCAAAAGACCCTGAGGCGTACGCTCGTGGGGAATTAGTAGAGCCTGTAAAGCCTATTATCTATTATTTAGATCCTGGTACTCCAGAGAACCTAAAAGCTTACATGAAACAAGGAATTGAAGATTGGCAAAAACCTTTTGAAACGGCTGGATTTAAAAATGCCATTATAGCAAAAGATGCACCTACTCCAGAAGAAGATCCAGAATTTAGTCCAGAAGACATTCGGTATTCTGTAGTGCGCTATGTAGCTAGTACTACTCGTAATGCGGTTGGTCCTAGTGTTTCAGATCCTAGAAGTGGAGAAATTATAGAGAGTGATATTATTTGGTATCACAATCACTTAAGGAGTTATAGAAATAGGTATTTATTAGAGACAGGAGCTGCAAATGTTTCCGCACGAACCTTAGATACACCAGAGGAGGAAATTGGAGAGATGATGCGTATGGTAATTGCACATGAAGTGGGGCATGCATTAGGTTTTCCTCATAATATGGCGGCTAGTTATTCTTATCCTGTAGAGTCTTTAAGAGATGGTGCTTTTACCCAAGAATTTGGTTTAGCTGCAAGTTTGATGGATTATACGCGGTACAATTATGTAGCGCAACCAGGTGATAAAAATATTCGTTTTATACGTCAAATGGGACCTTATGATCATTATGCTGCTAATTGGGGATACCGGTACATTGCAGAAGCAAATTCTGCTGAGGAAGAAGTTCCTGTGTTAGATCAGTGGATTGCAGAAAAGGCTAATGACCCTAAATATAAATTTGGGAGACAATCAAGTACTTTTGATCCTCAATCTCAGACCGAGGGGGTAGGAGATGACCCTGTTGCAGCGAGTACGTACGGATTAAAAAATTTAAAATATGTAGCGGCTAATTTACCTGCTTGGACCTCTGATAAAACAAATAATTATGATGATTTAGAGGAATTGTATGGCGAGCTTCTAGGCGTTTATAGCCGTTATGTAGGTCATGTAGTTACCAATATAGGTGGGGTTTTTGAAGATCTTAAAAAGCCAGAACAAGGCGGATTCGTGTACTCGCATTTAGATGAAAAATCACAGAAGGAGTCCATGCAATGGTTGCAGAGAAATATTTTTGCTACGCCAGAATGGTTGATCGATAAAAGTATCCTTCAGAATATTGATCATGCTGGATATTTTGAAAAGGTGAGAAAGCTACAAGAACGTCATTTAAATTCGTTATTGAGTTTTGATCGTCTTGGGAGATTAATGGATGCAGAAACTACGGCTGTTAATTACTATAGTGCTTTAGAGATGTTAAAAGACTTACGTACTGGGCTTTGGAGTGAGGCGAATAGCGCAAGAAATGTTGCTATTTACAGAAGAAACTTACAGCGTTCCTATATTGATAGGATGGGATATTTACTAAAAGAAGAGTATACGCCAAGACGTTTTAATAGAGGAGGTTTTGAAGGAGCTATAAATTATAAGGTCGCTGCTTCTGATGTAAGAGCACTAGTAAGGGGAGAGCTTACTAGTTTACGCTCTAAGCTTAAAGCTGCTAGAAAAGCAGGTGTTAATACTGTAACACGTTATCATTATGAAGATGCTATAGCAAGGATAGATACGTATTTAGATACGTCTTCAAAATAAGTAAAAAAGGAAAGGGAGAAATTAGAACAATTTCTCCCTTTCCTTTTTATATATTCTCAAGAACCTAAGCGATTCTTATTTGGTATTCTGATTAGATAAATCAATCTTAGCTGGTTCTACAGAGCTATCGTGCTCATCGTAATATAGCTCTAAAAGATTCATTAAGGCTGTTAGTAAGTCTTTAGTCTCTTGTAGTAAAGAAAAGTATAACGTAGTGTTTTTAGGACTAGATTCTTCGGTCCTGGTTCGTTCTACTTGTTTCTTAATTTTCTGAGAAACCAAATCAAAGGCTTCATGTTTATGTTTGATAATATTTCCAATCTTTTCAAAAGATCTAGTTTCAAAAGCTAGCTTAGTTTCATTGAAAACGCTTTCTAATTTTGAATCAATCTCTTTTAATTCTTTAATTTGATTGTATTTTAGTTTTTTATGGTTGTTGTGAATGTGTTTATGGCTTACTTTACTGATGTATTCTAAAGATTGAGCCATATCTTGTAAGTAGCCTAATATGCTGATGTAAAAATTACTTGCACCTACACTAGCTTCATCTAAATTTTTGATAAAATAGAAGATATTGTCTCGTAATTCATCAATCTCATTAGAGAGCTTGTTTACCTGTTTTTTATTCTTTTTAAGGGAGTCTAAATCTTGACGTGCTAAACCATCGATGGCTATTGTGTAAATTTTATTACTACGTCTAACAACGGTTGAAATATTGTTTGCGCTTTCTTCTATAACTCCTTGTATTGAGCTGCTTTCAGATTTTCTAAGGCTATCTTCTGCTTTAATTTCCTGTGCTTTTTTACTTTGTTTAAAGTAATTTCTAAAAATCATTAGAAAAGCTAAGGTTAAGAAAATGCCTATAGCAATGGTACCACCATAATTAATACAAATAGCGATTATCGCGGAAGCTACAAAAGCTATAATAGCGGTAAAGAACCATCCACCAATAACATTTAATACCCCTGCAACTCTGTAAACAGCACTTTCTGCGCCCCAAGCCTTATCAGCAAGAGAAGAACCCATGGCAACCATAAAGGTTACATAGGTGGTAGATAGTGGCAATTTCATAGAGGTAGCTAATGATATCAAGATACTTGCGACCATAAGGTTTACAGCTGCTCTAACTAAATCAAAAGCTGGTTTGTCTTGTTCTTTTACTTTTAATACAGATGGTGCTGGTTTCTCAAAACGTGTATTAACGCGGTTGTGCAGGCTATTGGGTAAAATAGCAGAGAAAGATTCTGATGCTTTTACTGATAAACGCACTATTTGGCGAGACAGGAAATTAGGCTCAAAGCGTTCTTCTCCTTCATCTTGTCTAGAAAGGTCTACACTAGTTTTAACAACGTTTTTAGCTTTAGATGAAAACCAAATGGTTAAAACCATAATAGCACCGGATAGCAAAAGGAGTAGTATTGGTGTTTGTACTGCGTTGGTTAAACCAGACATCCCGTACTCTGAAGCTAAAACCCCTGAAGCACTCCAGTCTTGATATGATTGTAATGCAGCTATAGGCACACCTATGAAGTTTACTAAATCATTACCCGCAAAAGCCATTGCCAAAGCAAAGGTTCCTAAAAGAATAATCAATTTGTAAATATTTGTTTTAAATACGGTGGTTAATAACAATGATAATAAGCTCCAAAACACAAAGTTTAAAAGAATAAACACATTGGTCTGGGTGGCAATAAATTCGGAAATAGGACCATCTAATATGGAAGCGCTTTTCAATCCTTTTACGATTATGAAATAGATAATGGCAGTAATTGCAAAGCCACCAAATACGGCACCTACCCATTTTGCTTGCTTTTCAAACGTAAAAGTAATAAGTAATCTAGAAAAGAATTGTACAATAGCACCAACGGTAAATGCAATAACTACAGATAATAAAATTCCTATAATAATTTCGGTAGCCTTATCTGTGTTAATGTATTCACCAAGAGTAGATAAACTACCATCAGTAGAAAATATTTTTAAAATAGAAATTGCAACAGCGGCTCCTAATAGTTCAAAAACAATAGAGACCGTAGTTGAGGTAGGCATTCCAAGAGTGTTGAAAAAATCTAAAAGCAGAATATCGGTAATCATCACTGCCATGAAAATGATCATGACCTCTGAGAAAACAAAATTATTCGGATTAAAAATGCCTGTTTTGGCAATGTCCATCATACCACTAGAAGATACTGCTCCAAGCGCAATACCAACACTAGCAACAATCATGATGGTTCTAAAAGAAACTGCTTTAGATCCTATTGCTGAATTCAAAAAATTAACGGCATCATTACTAACGCCAACCACTAAATCCGTGATTGCTAATACCGCTAAGGCAACAATCATGAATAAATAAATATTTTCACCCATTAATTCGTGTATCTAACGGCAAAAATGCCATTAATATCTGGTATTAAAGTTAATATAAGGTTATGATATAAGACCTACCTTATTTAGGGCTAAAATATGCAAATTCGATCTGTAATGCCCTAAATGTCGTTCAAAATTCAAAAACTAATCGTTTAGGGGCTTATTTTAAGGAAGAATTTCTTCTAGAAATAGTATTTTTTGATTTTTCTGTAGCGGCAATTTCTTCATCAGAAAGTAAATCTATTGCTATAGTTTTAGACTTTAGCGCTCCATCTACTCTAGAAATTTCATTGTTTTTTACAGAAACAGCTACTTCTTTTGTCTCGTATCCTAGAAAAGTGAATACCAAGGTGTACTCTCCGGAAGCAATATTTTCAAATTCGTAGTTTCCGTGAAAATTAGTTTGAGCAACATTTGGTGTGTCTTTAATTTTTACAGAAGCAAATAATAAGGATTCATTTTCTATTTCTGCATCAGAAACATTCCCTATAATTTTTCCACTGTTTTGTGAAAAGGTAGTTATGGTAACTAAAAATAATAAGGTGCTAAGTACTTTGTTCATCGCTGATTAAATGCTTTTAAATTGCAATGCAAATTAAAAGACAGAATGTAAACTTAAAGTTATCACCAGGTTAAAGATATATTTCCAATATGTTATGTTTGTGGTTTTAAAGGAGCTCCGTTTCTACGTGGGCTTGCTTTGAAAAAAATGTATCTTGCATCAAATTATTGAGCTTATGAACTGGGAGCAGCTACTTTCATTGAAACGACAAGGAGATCATCACAAAAGATTGCGTAAAGAGCAAGACGAAACACGATTGGGGTTTGAGGTAGATTATGATAGAATTATATTTTCTTCCGCTTTTAGATCATTACAAGATAAGACTCAAGTTATTCCTTTATCTAAAACAGATTTTGTGCATACAAGGCTTACGCATAGTTTAGAGGTTTCTGTTGTAGGAAGAAGTTTGGGAAGAATAGCGGGAAAAAAGATAATAGAAAAACATCCCTATTTAAGTGAGGTTCACGGCTATCAAATGAATGATTTTGGCGCTATTGTTGCTGCAGCTGCCTTGTCGCACGATATAGGGAATCCGCCATTTGGCCATAGTGGAGAAAAAGCTATTGGTGAATTTTTCAAAACTGGCGAGGGCAAAAAGTTTAAAGCACAACTTTCCGATAAAGAATACCAAGATATTATAGATTTTGAAGGGAATGCCAATGGGTTTAAACTACTTACCGCATCCAGACAAGGAGTGGAGGGCGGACTAAGGTTGAGCTACGGGACGTTAGGGGCTTTCATGAAGTATCCGAAAGAATCGTTACCTAAGAAACCAACGCGACATATTGCGGATAAAAAGTTTGGTTTTTTTCAATCGGATAAAAATGAATTTATTCCTATTGCTCAGGAATTAGGCTTAGTACAAACGAGTGCAGGAGAATCTATTAGCTATTCTAGACATCCTTTGACCTTTTTAGTAGAAGCAGCAGATGATATTTGTTATACGATAATAGATTTTGAAGATGGTATTAATCTAGGATTGATATCCGAAGAATTTGCTTTAGAATACTTAATAAAGTTGGTTAAAAACAGTATTAATACTAAAAAGTACAACTCCATGGCACACATGGAAGATCGTCTGAGTTATTTGAGAGCATTAGCAATTAATACTCTTATTACAGATGCTGTGCGAATATTTGTTGAAAATGAAACCGCTATTTTAGCAGGAGAGTTTCATGTGGCTTTATTAGATAAGAGCGATTATAAAGCGCAAATTGATGATATTATAAAAATTAGTATTGATAAAATTTACCAATCTCAGGAGGTCATAGAAAAAGAGATTGCAGGGTATAAAATTATCTCTGACATACTTCAGGTGTATACCACCGCTTTAATGAATAAGAAAGAAGACAATGCTTCTAATTATGATAAGCTTTTAATAAAAACACTCCCAGGAAACTACAAGGATACCACTGGTTCTGCCTATTCCATTTTATTAAATACCTGCTGTTATGTTGCTAGCCTATCAGACAGTGCTGCAGTGCATATTCATAATAAAATTATGGGAAAACAGCTTTAATAACCTAGAAATCGTATGTGATACCAATGCCTAAAATTTGTTTAAATTGAATTTTAGGCACTCCCTTTGAGGTGACGACCCCAGCGTCATCTACAACTTCGTCAAACAAAATATCATTATCAAAAATAACTTGTGTTCCTATGTTACTCGTGATGTATTTATTGACTTTGAGGTTAAAATTTAGCTCCCAATCTACATCAATATTCCCGAAACTGTTGAGGTAATCCGTGTATAGACTGATCCTGTGATTCATCAGTACGTTGGTCATTATTTCCTTTTCCCAAGTATTCGTGATTAAAAAACCGAGCTCCATAAAGACGTTTTCACCTTCTTCAATAATAGTACCATCCGCATCTTTTACGGCTTTTTTAACCCCAAAAGAACCGTTGTTGGCAAGGTCCTGATCTAAAACAAAAGTGGCTTTTTGTGTGATTGGTGAAATGTATAGATTAAATTTTTTGCCTTCAGGTATGTAGGACGTACCCGCACCTAAAAATAAATAGCCTGGTGCCATAAAAGTAGAAATCGGGGTTTCAGTATCTGGATACTTATATCCGTTAGAAAATTGCGTATTAAAATTGGTTTTTACGGAGTAGTACCAATTAGTAATGGTGTCTTTTCTATAACCAAAAGTAGAACTGAATCTAATGACATCTTCCGTTTTTCTAAGCTCCCGGTCTTCCTGCGCATTTAAACCGTAACGCACTTCCAAATCATTATTCCATTGGACATATCTAAATTTATAGTTTCTAACAAATTTTGCATTTGCAGCTCCTGCAATTGAATTATTTCCACCGGCATTCCAATTGATAAAAGCGACCTCACTAAAATTAAAGCCAATTTTATTTTCATTATCCCAGAAAGACGGAATTTTAAATCGACTGTATTTGTTTTTTAAGGGTTTTGTTCTTTTAAAAGAAATGACAGGGTTGGTTAAGTTAGCGCCTCTCGGAATATTTTTAATCCGGTCCTGGAACGAGCGGATTACAATAGTGTCTATTGCAATGGAGTCTATCTCCTGTGGTTCTGGTATGGTATCCTGTGCGTTAATTTTAGCAAAGCATAAGAATACGACTAGTAGCGCAGTTAATTTTAGGTTATTTGCTTGCATTTAATATGGTGTTGATTTTCAATTTTAATGATAAAGCATCAATTTTAGCTATTTGATACAGCTCTTCAGTGCTTCCGTGTTCAATAATTTCATCTTCTATTCCTAGAACAGTTATTGGCTTTTGGTATAATTTTTCATTGGCAAATTCTACAATCGCACTTCCAAAACCTCCCGTTTTACACCCATCTTCAATCGTGATAATATGATCGTAAGAAGCGAATATTTGTTCTAATGCTTTGTGGTCTAATGGTTTAATGAAACACATATTGTAATGTCCAATTTTTTCTGAGTTCTCAATTTCTGAAAGAACATCACAAACCATATTACCTATATGACCGATGGAAAGTACCACAATTTTCGTTCCAGTTTTTAGTTTTTGGGCCTTTCCTATTTCAATTTTTTCAAAGGGTAATTTCCATTCCTTTAATACACCGCGTCCTCGAGGGTACCTTATGGCTATAGGATGGTTTAAACCCAGTTGTGCGGTATACATGATATTTCTAAGCTCCAGTTCGTTCATTGGAGCTACGAGAATCAAATTTGGAATGCATCTTAAAAATGCAATATCATATAGACCATGATGCGTAGCACCATCTTGCCCCACTAGCCCTGCTCGGTCTAGGCAAAAGATTACAGGCAGATTTTGTATGGCAACATCATGAATTACTTGATCATAGGCGCGTTGAAGAAAAGTAGAATAAATGGTACAAAAAGGTATAAACCCTTCCGTAGTCATGCCTGCTGCTAATGTTACGGCATGTTGTTCTGCAATACCCACATCGAAAGCTCTTTCAGGAATCTCTTCCATCATGTATTTTAATGAACTACCCGTAGGCATGGCTGGAGTAATGCCTATAATCTTTTCATTCTGTTGTGCTAATTCTACTAGGGTATGGCCAAATACGTCCTGATATTTTGAAGGTTGAAACTCGTTAGTTTTTGGAAGTAAATCTCCCGTCTCTTTATTGAATTTTCCAGGGGCATGGTAGGTCACTTGGTTTTCTTCAGCTTGCTTCAGGCCTTTGCCTTTTGTAGTAATTAGGTGTAATAATTTTGGACCTTTCTTATTTTTTAATTTTTGTAACGTAGAAATAACTACATCAAGATTGTGTCCGTCTATAGGGCCTGTATAGTCAAAATTCAAACATTCAAATATGTTTTCGTCTTTTGCGGTGCCTTTTTTAACATTGGTTAGGTACTTTTTTAAGGCACCAACACTAGGGTCAATTCCAATAGCATTATCATTAAGAATAATTAGAACATTAGCATCTGTGGCACCTGCGTGGTTTAGTGCTTCAAAAGCCATCCCACTAGCAATAGAGGCGTCTCCAATTACGGCAATATGATTTTTATGTAGGTCGCCCATCAATTTAGAGGCAATGGCCATTCCTAGAATAGCCGAAATAGACGTAGAGCTATGGCCTGTTCCGAAAGTGTCATACACGCTTTCACTTCGTCTAGGGAATCCACTGATACCATTTAATTGTCGATTGGTTTCAAAAACATCCCTTCTGCCTGTTAAGATTTTATGTCCGTAGGCTTGGTGACCTACATCCCAAATTAAATTATCTATGGGAGTATTGTAACAATAATGCAAGGCTATCGTTAATTCTACGACACCCAGACTAGCTCCTAAATGACCTTCTTTAGCGGCCACAGCAGCAATAATAAACTCCCTTAATTCTTGGGCAAGTTTAGGAAGCTGTTGAGGAGACAGTTCTCTTAATTCTTTAGGAGAATTAATATGTTGCAAAATGGAGCTATTCATATCATCTATAAAATCACGCAAAAATACCTATTTTGAAATACTCTTACTGTTAGATTTTGATTGAATTATGCACTATATGTTTTAATTTGATTTCTTTCCTTACTTTTTAGGTTTTAGCTTCAAATAGTTCTGGAATAATTATCTTTTAATACTTTTGAAGTATGATGGCACCTTTTGATGATACTTATTACATGAAAAAAGCCTTGCAAGAGGCAGAATATGCTTTTGAAAAAGGAGAGGTCCCTGTAGGGGCTATCATTGTAATTCAGGATAAGATAATTGCTAGAGCACATAATCTAACAGAGCAACTCAATGATGTTACGGCACATGCAGAGATGCAGGCAATTACGGCAGCGGCTAACTTCTTAGGAGGTAAATATCTTAAAGAATGTACTTTATATGTAACCCTAGAACCTTGTCAAATGTGTGCAGGAGCGTTGTATTGGAGTCAGATTTCTAAAATTGTATATGCAGCAAAAGATGTAGATCGCGGTTGCGGTGCCATGGGGACCACATTACACCCTAAAACAAAGATAGAAGGTGGTGTATTGGAAGCGGAAGCTTCTGCCCTTTTAAAGCGATTCTTTGCCCAAAGAAGAAACCTTAATTAAAAAAGAAAGCTCCAAGTGAAATACTTAGAGCTTATTAATTTTTTAAAAAATACGTAGGGATTAGCCTATTACTTGTACTTGTCCTGCGACAATACCTTTTTTACCTTCCTCTTCTTCGTATTCCACTTGATCTCCTTCGTTAAGTTCAGCACCATTTAATGAAGTTGCATGAACAAAAATGTCTTTTCCTGTGTTGTCGTTGGTAATGAATCCGTAGCCTTTAGATACATTATAAAATTTTACTGTTCCAGTCATTTGAATAAAAATTAAAATAATATTATATACAAATGTATACTTTTTTACGAATTTCTTACAATTCGGAACAAAAAAACAGCCTTATAGTCTACTGGTTATCAGTCTTTTTGGGCTTTTTGCCTTGCATTTTAAGGATATTTTCTTCAGTAAGCATGTAGTCTTTTACTTTTTTTCCTTTACTTTCTTTAATAAGAAATAAAGGCATAGCAACTAGAAAAATTCCCACTGTGCCTAGGCCAATACATTTATGCGCAAATGCAACTTGGGTTTCTTTTATAGTAAAACCATAGATGATTGATGCTAAGGAAGCTAGTAAAACAAGAGTGATAAAATACTTTAATTTCATTAGAGCTTTTATTTTGTAAAATTTATTAGTTTTCTTCGGTAAGCAGTAAGAAGTTTAGATTTAGAAATAAACCCAATATAAGATCCGTTTTTAATAACGGGGAGATTCCAAGCCCCACTATCTTGAAATTTACGCATTATTTCTGTCATCTTATCTTTCTCTAATTCAATGATTTCTGGCGGCGTATGCATAACATCGCTGGCAAAAACTTCATTGTATAGTTTCTGATTAAACATAATAGCTCTAATATCATCTAACAATATTACGCCTAATAAGCTATTATCTTCCTTGTCAACTACTGGAAAAATATTTCGATTAGATTTTACTACCGCGTTGTGAACCATATCTCCTAAGGACATTTCTGGATGAATAATAGCAAAGTTATCTTCAATTACTTTATCAATATCCATCAAGGTTAATACTGCATGGTCTTTATCATGGGTAATTAAATCGCCCTTTCTTCCTAGTTCCATATTGTAAACGGAATGTGGGTGTGCATATTTAGTTATGGAATAAGAGATAGCTGCGGTGATCATTAATGGGATAAATAACTCATAGCCGCCCGTAACTTCTGCGATTAAGAAAATTGCGGTAAGCGGAGCATGTAATACTCCGGCCATTAGGCCAGCCATACCTACCAAGGTAAAATTACTCTCAGATACTTTACTGCCAAAGAGATTGAGGGTGTTGATAATTTTAGCGACACAGTTTCCCATGATACTTCCCATAAAGAGGGTAGGAGCAAATATGCCACCCACTCCGCCAGCACCAAATGTGAGTGCACTTGCAATTATCTTGAAAAGAACCAATCCAATTAAGAGGATAATCACCATCCAAACATTGGTTAGATCTAATTCGAAAATATTATTTTTTAAAACTTTTTCTGGGTTTCCTTGTACAAGGCTGTTTATTACATCAAAACCTTCTCCATACAGGGGTGGGATAAAATAAACAAGAATTCCTATTCCTATTCCTCCAATCAACAAACGCTTTATGGGAGATCCAATCTTATCAAAGAATTTCTGAATTCTATCATATACTTCTGTAAAATAAATAGAGGTCAAACCAGCAATGATTCCTAAGAAAATAAAGAAGGGAACATCTGCCAATACAAAGGCATCTTTAGTTTTAAAAGGAAGTAATACATCGTCTCCAAAGAAAAAATAGGACGTGATGATAGCAGATATGGATGCTAGTAGTAAGGGAAGCATGGAGGCTATGGTTAAATCTAAACTAAAGACTTCTATAGCAAAAATTATGGCAGCTATAGGAGCTTTAAATATAGAGGATAATGCACCTGCAGCCGCACAACCAATCAAGAGATTCCTGTTGGTTTGGTTCATATGGAACATCCTAGAAATGTTGGAGCTAATAGCAGCTCCAGTAGCTACTGTTGGTCCTTCTAACCCCACAGAACCTCCAAAACCTACCGTTAACGGCGCGGTGAAGAGCGATCCAAACATTTGATATTTACGCATAATACCCTTATGCTGAGATATGGCATGAAGGGTAGAAGGGATACCGTGGCTTACCTTGTGTCTAATGATAAATTTTATAACGAGGTAAACGAGTATAAGCCCAATAATAGGAAACACGAATAGAAAAGCTTGGTGATAGTCATTAACAAGCTTACCTTCCAGCAAATGCTGAAAAAAGTGCGTTAAGTTTTTTAATATGACAGCGCCTACACCCGATGTAAATCCTACAAGAATACTTAAAAAATAAATAAACTGGCGTTCAGAAATGTGCTTTACCCTCCAAACCAAAAATTTGGTAAACCAAGTTTTTTTAAGTTTTTCCATTATATAAAGAATCCCGAAATAGTTCGGGATTATAATTTAAGCTTTTAAATCTAGTTTTAGATGTAATTCTTTTAATTGCTCATTATCAATTTTTGCAGGAGCATCAATCATGACATCGCGACCACTATTGTTTTTAGGGAATGCAATAAAATCTCTAATGGTTTCTTGTCCCCCTAAAATAGCAACTAATCTATCTAGGCCAAAGGCTAAACCTCCGTGTGGTGGCGCCCCGTATTGAAAGGCATCCATCAAGAAACCAAATTGAGCTTTTGCTTCTTCCGGAGCAAAACCTAAATGCTTGAACATGGTAGCTTGCATGTCTTTATCATGAATACGAATAGACCCTCCGCCTATTTCATTACCATTTAATACTAAATCATACGCATTAGCTTTTACCGCACCTGGATCTGTATCTAATAATTCTAATTGACCTGGTTTTGGGGATGTAAATGGGTGGTGCATCGCATGGTAATGCCCTGTTTCTTCATCTAATTCTAATAATGGGAAATCAATAACCCATAATGGAGCAAATTCTTCAGGATTTCTTAGTCCTAAACGTTCTGCTAGTTCCATACGTAAAGCACTAAGCTGTGTTCTTGTCTTGTTGGCATCACCAGAAAGTACGCAGATTAAATCTCCTGGTTCAGCGCCAGTTGCTACTGCCCATTTTGCTAAATCTTCTTGATCGTAAAATTTATCTACAGAAGATTTAAAGCTACCATCTTCGTTATATTTAGCATACACCATTCCTTTGGCGCCTACTTGTGGTCTTCTAACCCAATCAATCAATGCATCAATTTCTTTTCTTGTATATGTAGCAGCACCAGGAACAGCAATACCTACTACTAATTCAGCATCGTTAAAAATACCAAATTCTTTATGTTGTGCTACCTCATTTAACTCACCGAATTCCATTCCGAAACGAATATCTGGTTTGTCATTCCCGTATGTACGCATAGCTTCGTCGTACGTCATTCTAGGAAAGCGTTCTATTTCAAAGCCTTTTACTTCTTTTAAAAGATATTTGGTAAGCTTCTCAAAAACATTAAGGATATCTTCTTGCTCAACAAACGCCATTTCACAATCTATTTGTGTAAACTCTGGTTGTCTATCTGCTCTTAAATCCTCATCTCTAAAACATTTTACAATCTGGAAATATTTATCCATTCCTCCGACCATAAGCAATTGCTTAAAAGTTTGAGGAGATTGTGGTAAGGCATAAAATTGCCCTTCGTTCATTCTACTAGGCACCACAAAATCACGAGCTCCTTCTGGAGTAGATTTAATTAAATATGGTGTTTCTACTTCAATGAAACCTTCGTCAGATAAAAACTTGCGCACTTCCATGGCAACTTTATGTCTGAATATTAAGTTATTTTTTACAGGATTTCTTCGGATATCTAAGTACCGGTATTTCATTCTTAGATCTTCACCACCATCTGTTTTGTCTTCAATGGTAAAGGGAGGAACTAAAGCTTTGTTTAAAACGGTTAATTCTCTCACCAAAACTTCAATGTCTCCAGTAGCAATAATCGGGTTTTTTGAAGAACGTTCAATCACCGTTCCTTTTATTTGGATGACAAATTCTCTTCCAAGAGACCTTGCTTGTTCTAAAAGCTCTTTAGAAGTACGTTCTTCATCAAAAATTAATTGTGTTATACCGTAACGATCGCGTAAATCTGCCCATATGACAAAACCTTTATCTCTTACTTTTTGTACCCAACCAGATAAAACAACTTCTTGATTATTGTTTGACGCTCTTAATTCGCCACAACTATGACTTCTGTACATGCTAAATTATTTTGATGGCAAATTTAGTAAGTATCTTCTATTTATTAGAATTTAATTAGAACAGATTTATATTTGAATTTTTGCCTAAAACTTGTAATATGGATGGTTTTAGGTGTTGGTAAACAGTTCTTTATGGCTGTAATGTAAAGTTAATGTAAATAAAATGAGTATTTAAGGTAAAATATTTGTATATTTGATACGTTAGTATAATAAAGAAGTAATAATTTAAAAATATATATCATGAAAACATTCACATTTTTTTTAGCACTGTTCTTAACAGTTGCCATATCTGCACAAGAAACTAAGCCAACTTTTACAAAGGATGGTAACAAAGTAATTGCTACGTATTTTCATGATAATGGAGAAATAGCACAAACTGGAGAATTTCTAAAAGGTAAATTACATGGAGATTGGACGATGTTTGACGAAGCTGGTGAGAAAGTTGCTAGTGGAGAATATTTAAATGGTAGAAAAACAGGTACTTGGTTCTTCTGGAAAGGTGAAGAATTACAACAAGTAGATTTTGAAGATAGTAGAATAGTTGGTGTTACTAAATTAGACTCAAAAGGAGCTGTAGTGAGTAACAAATAGTACTATTTAATATATAGTAAAAGCCCTGATAATTTTTATCAGGGCTTTTTTTTTTTTTCTAAATATACCTCCTTGTTTTTTATTAAAACTTCGTATGCTATAGTAATCTTCCATCCCATTTTAGGACTAGTCATGTATGCTATCTTATGAATCTAAGGATAGTAGCGTAAAAAGAAGAGTTATTCGTTACAAGTAACTTACTGCTTTAATGGCGTACAGTTATAAATAACTAGGATGTAAAAAAAACACTCCCTTAAAAGCGCAGCTTTTAAGGGAGTGTTTTTTTCAATTAGTTAAGAGTATACTACGATACGTTTTCTTCTAATGCAGGTGCTTCTGAGTCACTAGAGAACTTAGTGTGTAACCACATCTTAAATTTCATAACCAGAAAGAATAGCACGGGTACTAAAATTAAAGTTAAGAAAGTGGCTATTAGCAAACCATAAATTACAGTCCATGCTAAAGGTCCCCAGAAAATTACATTATCACCCCCCATGTATATGTTTGGATTAAAATCTGCAAACAAGGTAAAGAAGTTAATGTTTAAACCTATCGCCAAAGGAATTAAACCAAGAATAGTTGTAATTGCAGTTAACAATACAGGTCTTAAACGTGCTTTACCAGCTTTTACAATACTTTCATAAAGATCTTCAGTCTCTAAATAATCGGCATCTTCTAAATCTAAATCGTTCTTTTTACGATCAATTAACAGTTGAGCGTAATCTAGCAATACTACTCCGTTATTTACAACAATACCGGCCAATGATATAATACCTACCATGGTCATCATAATAACAAAGGCACTTCCTGTAATTACTATACCCCCAAATACGCCAATGAAGCTTAAAAAGATGGCTAGCATAATGATAGTAGGCTTAGAAATAGAATTAAATTGAAAAATAAGAATAAAGAATATTAATCCTAGTCCTGTAAAAAAGGCGCCCATTAAGAAGGCCATTTGCTTATTTTGTTCTTCAATCTGGCCTGTATAATCAATTTTGATATTGGAAGGCAGCCCTTCGTAACTTTTCATTTCGTTTTGAACTTGAGCTACAATAGCACTGGCATCTGTAAATCCTGGAGACATAGCAGAATAAACGGTTACTACACGTTGTGTTGCTTTATGTTTAATGGCGCTAAATCCAGAATTGTTAGCTTGTTTTGCAACGGTAGAAAGTGGAACACTTTTCATTTGTCCTGTATTGTCTCTAAACGTAATGTTTTGATTAAATAAAGCACTAGTGTTGTAGCGGTTTTCTTCATTAAAACGAATGTAGATGTCATAATCTTCACCGTCTTCTTTATAAATACCCGCTTTAGAACCAAATATAGAATTTCGTAATTGTGTACCCACTTGAGCAGCACTAATTCCTAATTCTCCAGCTTTTTCGCGATCAATAACCACACGCATGGTGGGCTTGTCTTTATTTACATCAATCTTTAATTCATCAATACCCGCAATATTTTTGGTATTGATAAACTCCCGCATTTTTTCAGCCGTATTAATTAGCTCATTGTAATCATCGCCTTGAATTTCAATATTAATTGGTGATCCCGCAGGAGGTCCGGCAGCATCTTTCTCAACAGAAATTAAAACACCAGGATATATCCCTACCAAGGCTTTTTGAACTTTTTGACGTAATAACTCGCTATCCTCTCCTTTACGAAATTTATATTCGCGCATAGAAGCTGTGATTTTTCCTTTATGAGGCATTTCAGCAGAAGAACCACCGTCTGTTTGAGGGTTACCAGCACCTTCTCCAACCTGAGAGACAGCACTTTCTACTAAAAAGTTATAATCTCCATCTTTGTATTGATTGGCGTTTATAACCTTGTAAACGCGCTCTTCAATTTCTTTAGTGATTGCGTTGGTTTTGGTGATATCAGTACCTTGAGGGTATTCTATATATACAATAATCTGATTGGGCTTATTGTCTGGGAAAAATTCTACTTTAGTACGTTGTGTTGCTAAAGAAGCACCAAAGGCAATAAAGGATAAAATCAACAGAACAAAAGTTCCTATAGATAATACGTAAGGCATTTTATTAGATAAGGCCCCACGCAGTTGACGTTCATACCAGTTCTCTAGTCTAACTAATACTTTATCTTGAAAAGTATTTGCCCATTTACGGATAAACCAACGATACAACCAAAGCATAACAGCAGTAAAAATCATTACAGTACCTAACCCGCGGTAAGCTCCGCCTACTAATAATACTAAAATACCAACAGCAGCGACAATACTTGTTACTTTGATAATTTGTTGAAGCGGCATGTCTTTATCTTGAATCGTCATATAACGCGATACCAATACCGAGTTAAAGAAGATTGCAACAAATAGAGATGACCCCAGTACTACTGATAAGGTTATAGGTAATATTTTCATAAACTCACCCATAATTCCAGGCCATAATCCTAATGGAATAAAGGCAGCTACTGTTGTCGCGGTAGAAATGATAATTGGGAACGCAATTTCTCCAATTCCTTTTTTAGCAGCTTCTATTCTGCTCATACCTTCATCTTCCATTAAACGGTAAACGTTTTCTACAACCACAATACCGTTATCTACCAACATACCTAGCCCCATAATAAGACCAAACAATACCATGGTATTTAAACTTTGACCAAGCCAACCTAATATCATTAATGACATGAACATAGACATAGGGATTGCAAAACCTACGAACAGTGCATTCTTAAATCCTAAAAAGAACATTAAAACGGTAACTACTAAGATAACCCCGAAAATAATATTGTTCACCAAATCATCTACTTGTCCAATAGTTACAGAAGACTGGTCATTAGTAACCGTTACTTTTAAATCTTGAGGGAATTCATTTTTTATTGCATCATCTACGATAACACGAATTTGCTCCACAGCGGCAACCATGTTTTTACCAGCACGTTTTTTAACGTCTAACATCACTACAGGCTTACCATACTCGCGAGCAAAAGTGGTTTTATCTTCTTCTTTAAAAGCAACAGTAGCAACATCTTTTAAATAAATAGGATTACCACTTTCCGCTTTAACAACAAAGTTTTCTAGTTCTTTAGGGTTTTCAATTTCACCTAAAATTCTAATGGTACGTCTCTGACCACTAGCAATTAAATTACCTGCAGCCATGGTAACGTTTCCGTTATTAATAGCACCAATTATATCATTAAAAGTAACCTCTGCAGCCATCATTTTATAGATATCCACAGCCACTTCTACTTCTTTTTCTTGAGCCCCACGAATATCTACCTTTTTAATTTCTAAAAGATTTTCTATTTCGTCTTGTAAAAACTCACCATATTCTTTTAATTTCTCAATAGGGTAATCTCCTGTAATATTGATATTTAGAATAGGCATTTCTTCAGATAAACTAAGCTCAAAAACATCTGGTTCTACTTTAGCACCATTAAAAGTTGGCCAGTCTTCACTAGAGGTCTCTGTATCAATTTCATCCTTAACCTTCTGTTTTGCTTGCTCGACAGTGATGTTTTCGTCAAACTCAACAATGACCATCCCATAATCTTCTTGGGAGGTAGAAGTTATTTCTACAACATTACTTACTGTTTTAAGCTTATCTTCTAGAGGATCTATAATAAGCTTCTCTATATCTTCAGCGGTATTTCCAGGGAACACAGAGCTGATGTATATTTTAGTTTCATTTACCTCTGGAAAATTCTCTCTAGGCATGCTAAAAAATGCAGCAATACCCAAGTAGAAAATTACAGCAATAAGCACATACATAGTGGTCTTATTGTTTATGGCCCAAGAGGATAATCCAAACTCTTTTTCGACTTGTTTTTTCTTTTTAGTCATTCGTTTTTTGGTTTAAAGATTAATTACTTTAACAGTTTGGCCATCTTCAACACTACGTGCACCCTCTTTGATTATTTCAGCTCCATTTTCTAAACCTTCTAACACCTCAATAACATCACCTTGAGTTTTACCTGTTTTAATAATGATTTTTTTAGCAATCCCTTCTTCGTTTGCCTTTTTATCACTCACTAAATAAACATACTGTTCTCCATCTGCATTTTCAGAAATAATACTCTGCGGTATTAGAACAGCATTTTCATTTGTATAATCATTGATCTTTAAACGGGCTGTTAAATTAGGTTTTACGCCAGATTCTTTTGATGGAATACCAACCTCTACTTTAAACGTTCTATTAGACGGGTTAATAAAATCTCCTGCTTGTCTAATTTTAGTACTAATTGTTTTTCCAAGAATAGGAAACTCTACTTCTACGCTTTTACCTTTTGAAACATTGGTGATGTAATTTTCAGGCACATCTGTTTCGATATACATGTGGTCTAAATTGACAATACGCATTATTGGAGATTGTCCTGCAGCAACAACACTACCTTGCTCGGTAATAACATCATCAATAGTACCAGAAAAAGGAGCTTTAATAACTGTTTTAGCGATTTGTTGTTGTAGTTGTGCTACCGCTCTAGATTGTGCCTCGTAAGTAGATTTTGCTTGTAGGTACTGAATTTCACTTCCTATTTGCTGATCCCATAAACGTTTTTGACGCTCAAAAGTAGTTTTAGCTAATTCAGCTTGAATTTCTAACTGAGCAACTTGCTGACTCAAGCCACCATCGTCAATTTTTCCTAAGACTTGACCTTTACGAACATTTTGACCTTCCTTAACGTATATGTTAGTTAGTATGCCGTTGTATTCAGGGGTAATTACTAAAAGGTCTTTAGTAGTTACATTTCCTTGTAGTTCTAAATAGTGATTAAACACTTCGTTTTCAGCAGTAATGGTGGTAATTAAAGGTACTTTTTTAACCGTGTCATATTGTGCTAAAGCTTCATCTAGCTGTTTAATTTTATCATGAATTGTTTGTTGCTCTCCAACCAATTCAGCACGTTTAGTTCTAATTTCTTCGGGGTTTGTAGTTGCGATAACATCTTCAACTGATTTCTTTTTATCTCCACCACATGCTACAAGTAGGAAGGCGGCTGCGCTTGCAATTAATAATTTTTTCATTGTATATTTTTTCTAGTTGATTGTTTAAGTGTAACTGGCTTAGTTATTAAGAACTACCTCTAGTTCTGTTTTAGTATTAATAACATCTACCATAGATTGTAAATACGTGTTTTGAGCATCATATAATTGTAGTTGTGCTTGTCTTAGCTCAAAACTACTGGCAATACCTTCGGAATATTTAATCTGATTTTTGTTTTCGATACGTTCTGCTAGCGCTAAGTTTTCTTTATATGTTGCATATTGTTCAACAGCCAAAATATAGTCACTTTGTGCTTTTTTGAGCTGAAGTTTTATTTGCTGTTCTGCCTCTGTTAATTGAGTTTTTGCTTTTTCTAGAGCAATTTTTGCACGTTGCGTACTTGCGCTTCTTTTTAGGGAGCTGAAAATAGGAATGTTTAAGTCTATTCCAAAAATGGAATAATCAAACCACTCTGTTTCATCCTTGAAAAAATTAAACTGATCACTATAGGAAGAACTACCATAATTTATAAAGGCATTTAATGTTGGCAAAGCTTTACTACGTTGTAACTTTAACTCCAAAGCACGTTGCTCGTTTAGGTTCAGTGCCATTTTATAGTCTACATTGTTATTCAGATTAAATGAGGTGTCTGCAAAAGCTAAATCTGTTTCTTGTTGTGCCAAATCATCTAAATTGTCAGACAGCAGAGTAGGGTTGTCTGTTGCAATACCTAAGGTCAAATTCAACATTTGAAGCGTAATGATTTTTAAACGCGTTGCATTTTTTAACTGATTTTCAACCGAAGATAAGGTGATCTGTAACTGCTCCACACTCTCTTCATCTCCTAATCCGTTTTCATAAATCTTTTTCGTTTCAAAAAGATTCTTCTCTAAAGTAGCAATGTTGTTTTCTAAAATTTTAACACTCTCTTCCGCTAATAATACATTGCCATAGGCTTGTACTACCGCTTTTTTAACTTCTAATTTGGTTTTCTCTTGATTGTTTTTACTATAAGCAATAAAGGTTTTTGTAGCCTGAACTCCAACAATATACGAGCCGTCAAAAATTTGTTGACTCAGTGTAGCGGTTGCTGTTAAACTTTGAGGTTCGCTAAAAATTACAGGAGCAAAAGTACCTTCTTCACCTCCAAAAAATTCTGCAGGAATCAGAGATATTGGTTGCTTCAATTGGTTTTGATAACTAACAGCCCCATTAATCTGTGGTAAACCAGCAGCAATGGTTTCCCATTTTTGCTTTTTGGCATCATCGATATCTCTACTAGCATTAATAGCACTATAGTTATTTTCTAGAGCAAAATTAATAGCCTCATCTAGCGTAAAGCTATTTTTAGTTTCCTGCGCCATACCTATAGAAAGATATAGTAAGGCTAGGAAGGTTAAGAAATGATTTTTCATACGTTGATTGTTATATTAGGTTTTCTACTATTGTTTGTTTTATTCTTGATTTGAATTAATAAGTTCGTTCAAAATTTTTCTTCCCTCTGGGGTTATGATTCCTCTAAGGTGATATTCTAAATATTCATCTTGTAATTTATTAACAGGAAATAGATCTGGCGGGAATAAGCTAAAATCTTTTATACTGGTTACTCCGGTAAAATATATTCTAGAAACAAATTCTACATTTAGATTAGGTCTGTAAATACCCAAGTCTATACCTTTTTTAATATTGTTAATGACACATGATCTCATCGCATCATATTGCTTAGACCTGAGTGAAGCATATATTTTAGGGTAATATTTTTGTAATTGGTACTGTGGAGAAGATTTTTCATCCTTTAGGTGCTGCATCACAAACTTCTTGATTTCTAAAAGTTCTTCAATGGGGTTTTTTTGTAACGTACAAATGGCATCAATACCTGTTGATATGAAGCAAAATAATTGTAAAGTACACTCTTCTACTAATTTGGTTTTATTTTCATAATGAGCATATATGGTTTTTTTAGAGATACCCATTTCATGGGCTAAATCATCCATAGTAACGCTTTTGAACCCTAGAGTCAAAAACATTTCAGTTGCCTTATCTAAAACTTTTTCTTTCATAATTGGTTGCAAATGTAATTCGGAAACTTTAAAAACAAAATAAGTTTCCAAAGTATTTACGATAATTTAACATTTAGTTTTATACAAGCTTCATTTAAGAAACACTTTTGTACTATTTGGAAGGTTTAATGTATTTTTGATAAAAAATTGCCACATGCAACGCATAGAAGATTACCGTAAAGAATTTATAGCTTACTTAGAAGAGAATACCAAGCTAGAAGAGCCTATTAATTTATATGAACCTATCAATTATATTTTAGCATTAGGAGGGAAGCGTTTGAGACCAATTTTAACGTTAATGACTGCTGATATTTTTGGTTCAGATTATAAAAAAGCACTAGACGCTGCATTGGCGGTTGAGGTTTTTCATAATTTTTCATTGGTGCACGATGATATTATGGATGATGCTCCTTTGCGAAGAGGAAAAGCTACCGTTCATGAAAAATGGGATATCAATACAGGAATACTTTCAGGAGATGCCATGTTGATTAATGCCTATCAGCTTTTTGAAAATTACGAAGGAGAAGTATTTAGAAGTCTAGCGAAGCTATTTAGTAAAACGGCTATTGAGGTTTGTGAAGGGCAACAATATGATGTAGATTTTGAAACGAGAGATGACGTTACAATTCCCGAGTATTTGAAAATGATTGAGTACAAAACGGCAGTTTTGGTAGGAGCAGCTATGAAAATGGGTGCCATTATCGCAAATGCTTCTTTAGAGGGTCAAAATAGTATTTATGAATTTGGAAGAAATTTAGGGATTGCATTTCAACTACAAGATGATTATTTAGATGCCTTTGGAGATCCAAAAACATTTGGAAAACAAGTAGGAGGAGACATCATAGAAAATAAAAAGACTTTTTTATATTTAAAAGCAATAGCGCATTCTGCTCCAGAACAAGTAAGAGAATTAGAGCATCTATTTTCAATCCAACCTGCAGATGCTACCGAAAAAATTGAAACCGTAAAAAGTATTTTTATAGAGAGCGGTGCTGCAGAACGTACAAAAGAGGAAATAGCAATCTATACTGAAAAGGCTTTTGTGGTATTGACCAAATTAGAGATTTCTGAAGAGAAGAAATTACTTCTTAAGAAATTTGGAGAAAGTTTAATGCAAAGAAAAGTATAATTAGAAGATACGACGCAACAAGGCTTTAATAAAAGGCATAGGAGAAAGTGCGGAAATAAATTTTACATCCTCTAAAAGGCTTGTTTCTTCATCTAAAAACTTGAAGATTAATTGCGGATTTCTATTTTTAAAAAGGGCTTCAAATATTGATTGGCCTAAATCATTTCTGCGGTATAGAATATCTAGCAGTAATAGATCATAAAACCAAAATTTATCTTTTTTTCCAAAATTTTGAAGTGGCTTTTGATTTTTTAGATGTTGGATTAGTTGTCCTACTTTTTTCTGTGTGCTTTTAAAGGTGTAGCCTGTACTTGCTTTTGTCCAACCGCCAGCAGTACCTATATAAAGTAAATTGGCTGTGTTTTTTTGTCTAAAACTATAGCACGTCATAGGGATGCTACCTCTTTCTTTTTCTATAATTTCATAATTTTCAATGCCTAGCTTTTGGGTGATATACGCTTGAATAGCTTCTTCATATTCTTGTTCTTCAAGAAGATGTTCTGAAAACAAGGTGTATTCTATCAAAGCTTCATTCTCTGTAGTAGGCAATACATACATAAAACGCGTATTCCCTTTTTGGGGAATAGAGAAGTCCATAAATGTAGCCACTTTAGAATCAAAAGCGGGCTGTTCTGTTCTAATAAACCAACCGATAAAATGTTGTTGTAAAACAGGATATTTTTGTTGCTGTAAAGCCTCTTTATAATCAAAAATACTATTGAATAGGGTAGCGGCTATAAAAGTATTATTTGCGGTCTTCACGGTATGAACTGTGGTAGCATTAGTTACTGATATCACCTCTTCGTTTAAAAAAGTAATGTTCGGATATTTATCCAATTTTTTGAACATAGAAGTGTAGAAATCTAGCCCTTGAATCATTTTATACTCATAGGGCGCAATCGGATATTTTTGATCAACCTGCTGTCCAGCAAATTGTATTGAGCTCCATTTTTTATGTAGAATGTCATCAAAATCCCCTTCACCTTTTTCCCAAAAACACCATGTTCTATCATTAGTTTGCTTGGCATTTTTATCGATTAGTAAAATAGATTTTTTAGAAAAAAAAGAATCCTTACTCATCGCATCGGCTAGTAATAAACCAGCTGCTCCTGCACCAATGATTATGTAATCAAAAGAATTCATTAGTCTATTAAATAGGGTATTTGGTAACTCTTAATGATTGGAATATTTACAGTCTCTTTTACTTTTTCTGTTTTTGCTACCAAAGCTATTATTTCAATAGCGATATGTATTCCATAAATATTATCAGGGTTTCTAATACCTAAGTAACTTTTATCTGTTGTAGATACTTTTACAATACCAGATTTGAAATTTTCACGGGTACCTTCTAAATTAGATTTAAAATCTTCTTTTTCTTTAAATAATTCGGCATCTTGATCAGAGTTTAGCACATAGATATCGCATATATTAGCTCCGGGAGGAGGATTTAAACTGCTCACAGCACTCTGTATTTCATTATCTTCTTTGATAAATTTAGTAAGTTGTGATGCAAAATTGAATGAGGATAAGGTGTTCTTTATGTCATTCTCTTCTCTTGAAGCGCTAAATACATAATACCATTCTACCGTATTTTTTGGTAAACTTACGGGCATAATAATTCTATTTTTACCACCTTTTAACAATGCGTTGGAGGTGCTATTCAAATAAAACTTTTCATTTTGAATAGAAACCGATTCTAGTTTTTTCTTATCTACTAAACGCTCTGTGGGAAAACCGTAGGTAGTATCTTTTTTAACTTTATAACCTATTTGTGGTTTCTTTTTTCTGGAGGATACTATTTCATAATTAAGTTGGTAGTCACTAAGCTTAGAATTATTATTTTTTAGGACTAGCTTATAAATTCCGTTGTTAGCTATTGTAATGGTTTGCGAGAGGGCTTTCTCGTCTTCTACCTTTATTAATAATTTACTAGGATATTGGTAGAGTAGAAAATTGTTCTTTTTTGCTTTTTTACTCTTAGGTGTTACGTTTATGGTAACCACATCTTTCTCATAAGCGGGAATCAAGATTTCTTTTTCCTCATCTGGACCAATAGTTACAATTTCGCTATTAGAGGTTTGTGCTTGGGTGCTAAAAACAATCAAAAAGATAATTAAGTAAAATGTAGGTTTCATTATCAGCTATTTTTTTCAAAGATACCAATTTAAACTATCCGTAAAATAGGAACAATACGCTAGCCTTTATTAATCTATTCTATAGCGTAGGCCAAGAAATCCTCTGATACCTTGATTAGGTCCATAAACATAGGTAGGATCAAAAGTCAATGCGTATGGGTTATCGGGTGTTGCTACAGCATTTCCGTTAGGGTGAAAAGTCACATTTTTATCAAAAGGATCGTCTGCTCGTGCTATAATAAAAGGATTTCCTTTGTTGGGTGTCCAACTCAATAAATTTTTCACTCCGCCATAGATTTCAAATTTATCAAGTCCTTTATAGGTAAGTTGTACGTTTTGTATACTCCATGTTGGAGAGTATTCATTTCTTGGATCTAAATCCCCTAACAGCGGTAAGCGCATGGGGCCATAAATAGTTCCAGTATAATCAATACTTAAATTACTTTTGGGTATATCGTATGAGATATTCCAGGTCCCAGAATATTTCTCCGTAAGAATTTGTGGTGTCTCAATGCCGTTTTCTGTAGTTGTCACCTCTTGTAATGTAGCACCTAAGAGTACTTTGATCCCATTTGGGAAAGCCATGTCAATATTTCCGCTAATACCTTGTGCAATAGATTTACCTTCTAGATTGTCATAGATAATTTGATTAGGGTTGGTGTCATAATCAGGTAGTATAGCGTTACTAAAGTTGGTGTAAAATGCAGATAAATCTATACCTACAAAAAACCCACTGCTACTATATATTTTCTTTAGGTAATTAAGGTTAATATTAAAAGATTGCTCTGGTTCAAGAGCTTCTGCAATAACAACATCTCTAGATCCTGTGAGTGCGGCATGTTCTTCTGTAAATATATTAACCACACGGAACCCCGTTCCGGCGTTTAAACGTAAGATATCATTATTGGTCATTTTCCAGCGGTAGGCCACTCTCGGGGTAAAAATTGCACCATGGCGTTTATCATAGTCGTAGCGAAGCCCTAAGAGCAGGGATTGTTGCTTTGTAAAGGCTATTTCATCTTGAGCAAATACACTAGGGATTACAACTTCATCTGGCTTATTTTTTTCTAGCTCGGCGGTTGCAGTAGTATTGTCATCATAGTAGTTATATCGTAAAGACGTTCCTATTAAAACATCATGCTTGTTTTTACTTAGGTCCCAAGTTAATTGAGAAAAACCAATACGCTGTTTCGCTAAATAAGCAACATCTCCATAGACAGAATTTTGATCATGATCTGTATAGGAAAAAGAAAACATCATTTTTTCTTTTATGGGAAGCTCATATTTTCCTAATACTTCAAATCTTCGCGTGTAGATGCTTTCCCCATATATTTCATTTCCACCACGATATTCTGGTGTCCATTGTAGCTCTCCGCCCCATCTGTCTTCGTAGAAAAATCGTCCAGCAAGTGATAAAACCCGATTTTCATCTCGTTGAAAATTCCACTTTTGAAATACGGAAATTCGATCTTGTAACGTTAAATCTGTAAAATTATCCCCATTATTATCGATCTTGGAATTAAAATTAAAGTAGTTGATGCCAAATAAAACGTTTGCTTTTTTACCGATGTTAATTTTACCGCCGGCGTCTAAATTATATTCACCCCAACTAGTTGCAAAACCATCCATAGAAAATTTTGGTGCCTGTAGTGTGTTTTTTGTAATGATGTTTATAAGACCTCCAACAGCTTCACTTCCATATAAGCTAGAGGCTGGACCTTTTATAATTTCAATCTGTTCTATTAAGGAGTTAGGAATACCAGATAAACCATACACCGTACTTAAACCACTAACAATAGGCATTCCATCTATCAAAACTAAGGTATAGGGGCCTTCAAGACCATTAATATGGATATCACCTGTATTGCATACGTTGCAATTTATTTGTGGCCGTACTCCGTTTACATTTTGTAATGCTTCAAAAATGCTGGCTGTAGGGTTTTGTTTTAAAAAAGTGGGACTGTATACTTCTACGGGTACTGGGCTTTCTGACCTGCTTACGGCTTTTAAAGTTCCCGTAACTACCATCTCTTCTAGTTGCTCAGATTTACTCACTAGATGTATCGCTATCGTATTGTTCTCTGTTACTGTAATATTTTGTATCGTTGAGGTATAACCTATGGCAGAAACTTTAAGAGCGTATGATCCAGGAGTAAGATCGAATGAAAATTTTCCATCCTCATCAGAGGATGTTCCTAGGGTAGTGCCTGCAATTAAAATACTAGCAAAAGGTACTGGTGTTCTCTGATCTAGTATTACCCCTGTTATTTGAGCAGTTTGCCCTATGGCGGCATGTGTTAGAATTATACAGAGCGTAGATAATTGCTTTCTTAACGTTTTCATGTGTGAATTTATTAAAGGCTAATTTAATTTTTAGACAAATCTAAAAATATATTTACAATTACAAAAATTATTTTGATGTGTTAAATAAAAATGTACTTTTGGGTAAATTTTGTTAATGACACATTCTGAAGAAGATTATTTAAAAGCGATTTATCATTTGGGAGGTACAGAGAACGAAACAGTATCTACGAATGCCATAGCGGAACAGATGGATACAAAACCTTCTTCTGTAACAGATATGATTCGTAAGCTTTCAGAAAAAGGATATGTTTCCTATAAGAAATATCAAGGGGTGAGTTTAACCGATGATGGGAAGGAAAAAGCTTTGTCTATCGTGAGGAAGCATCGCTTGTGGGAAGTTTTTCTAGTAGATAAGTTAGATTTCTCTTGGGATGAGGTACATGAAATCGCAGAACAATTAGAGCATATTAAAAGCGAAAAATTAATAGACAGTTTAGATAGACATTTAAATTACCCCAAGTTTGATCCGCACGGAGATCCTATTCCTTCAAAAAACGGGGAATTAATGAAAACCACTAAGCGGCTGCTTAATGAAGTGGAATTAAAACAAACAGGAATTTGTGTGGGTGTTAAAGATTCTTCAGCTCCATTTTTAAAATTCTTAGACAAACATGGTATTGCTTTAGGCGATAAAATAACGGTGCTTGATAAAGAAGATTTTGATGGCTCACTGCAAATCAATATCAATGGTAGGTCTATTTTGATCTCGCACCTAATCGCTTCTAATTTGTATGTAAAATGCGATTAGAGGTACATACGTTTTCTACAAATTATTTAGATATTCTCAAATTTGGCAAGGCTATTGTTTAGCAGAAGTTTATAGTATAAGAAATGAACCCTATGAAAAAAATCTTATTTGCACTTTTCCTTTTACCTATGGCGATGTGGTCTCAACATACTTTAAAGGTACATGTTGAAAATGTTACCAATTCTAACGGACATATTAGAATAGCGATGTATAACTCGTCTGATGGTTTTTTAGCTTTTGATAAGGTATATACGTCCAAAACAGGAGTTGCTGTAAAGGGTAAAACTACTATTGTTATGGATGATATTTTAGAAGGTACTTATGCTTTGGCCGTTTTTCATGATGAGAATTCTAATGAGAAATTAGACACTAATTTTTTGGGAATTCCTAAAGAACATGTTGGCTTTTCTAACTCTAAAATGAAAACCTTTGGTCCGCCTGGTTTCAAAGAATGTTCTTTTGTGTTGCAAGGAGATAAAGAAATAAAAGTAACTATTAAATAAAAAAAAGGGATGCTAATAAGCATCCCTTTTTTACTATGGATTTGAAGGAATTATTCTCCTTTAAAAATTCTTACTTCTTTACCCTTACTGTAATAAATATCATCAGAAACATAGTCTATATCATAAATAGGCTTATTGTTTTCTAAGATAATTTTATCTATTTCTTCTCCAGTTTCTTTATTAACTTTAATTAATAATTTTTCACCAGTTTCTCCTTTAGCAAATATAAGCGTATAGTTGTCTGTTTCTTGCATGGCTAAATAGCGGTCTTGAACAAAAGTTTGACCTATGGCACCAGCGTAGAAACCTGCTTTTCCAATGGCTTGTGCTTTTTTACCAAAAGAATAGGTGGTAGTTTGAGTTACTTGATTTCCTTCGCTATCTCTATAGCTCGTGGTTGCAGTTGCTTCTGCGGAAGCAACGCTACCAGCAACTTGCCCTACAATAGCGGTAGTTTTTAAAAGTCTTCTTCCAAATTCGCCTGGTTGTGTGTATTTATTATGAAACAATACAGCGCCAGAATTATCAACACCCACAACTTCGCTTTGCCCAGAAATTGAAACGTTATTAGGAAAAAGTTCCATGCTCGAAATGAGCTTTTCACTCTTCAATTTTAATTTAGCATAAGGCTTTGGCTTCTCATCTGTATTTTGATTAAAACGGTATAATTCCTCATCATTAAAGATGATAAAGTCTCCTGACTTCTCATCATACTTAGCAATGGTTGGTCTTTTTTCGTTTAGCTTAAGATTGCCTTTCCAGAATTTTTTACCTGTAGTGTAATCTACCATATTAGCGTACGTTGCCGTTACGTAAAGTACTCTATTGTTGTTTGTTTTTTCTAAAAAGAAAATTGGATCTTCTTCGTCATCACAAATCTTAACATCACTCTTCCACAATTTTTGACCATTTTTGTCAATCAACATCATTTCATCATCGTAAACATACAGAAAGTCTTTATCTATAGGAATTACAGATTTAATTCCTTTTCCTTTTGGATCTTTTTTCCAAGTTTTTTCACCTGTTGCATAATCATAGAAATTGAACCCTTTGTAATGTGCTAATAGCATTTTGTCTTGCCAATCTTCAAATAATACCAAGTACTTTGTAGTAATAGGATCTTTCCATATTTTTTTTCCAGATTTAGCTTCATAAAGTTCTATTTCACTTTTTCCTCTTAATAATCCTTTAGTAATTACTGTAATTAATTTCTCCCCATCTAAAGAAGTTCTAAAATCGGAAATTTTATTCTCTTCATCTTTCCATAAAAGACTACCGCTAGATTTGTCTAGCACATAAAATTTAGATTTTATTAAGGCAAAAATTTTGTCTTCAGAATATTCCATAATATCCATATAACCTTGAGCATCATTTCCACTAAGTTTTCCTAAAGTTTGTAAGAAAGCACCATAAGTGGTAGACACGGTAGTACTCCAAAGGATTTCTTTGGTACCTAGGGAGTATTTTGCGATGATTAAATTTTTGTCATCTAAACCACGCAATAAAAGTGCATTTTCATCAAAAAGATATTCAGCTTGAAAGAATCTTTCTTTCCCTTCTGATGCAAAAAGCAAATCACCATTAATACTATTGTAGATATATAATTGATCATCAAAAAATTTCTGGATAAATGGAGTATCTTCAATGGTTGTAAAGTCTAAAGAGGCACCACCAAAGCTTCCAGTAGTTAGTATGTTGGCTGCTGAATTAACTCCATTTCTTTTAGGGGCGTCTATAGACCATAATATCTTTTCTTCAGCAGGATTATATCCGTGCAGCTTATCTCCTTCGGAAACTACAGCTACTCCGTTGAATGGAACTATAATTAAATCGTCCACATTATTGTCAAAGGTGAGCGTTTTACTAGGTTCCCGCTGCCCAAATGCTAGGCCAGCGTATAGAAAAAAAGATAAAGAAATTAGTTTAAATTTCATAAAATAGGGTTTTAGTTGTTAAAGGTTGCTTAGGTTATTAATTATTCCCTCAAGATAGTAAACAATAATCTAAACACTACGCATTTAGATTTATTTCATAAGAATCGCTATTTATTTTTTACAGAGTACATGGTTGGTAGGGATTCGGATTCTACTGTATTTGCTATCTTCGTTGAAAAATTGACACGATGATTATTTTTACACAAATGATAGGTGCGCTCTATGGGATGCTTGCAGTGGTATTTGGTGCTTTTGGTGCCCATGCCCTTAAAAAAATATTTTCAGAAGAGCAATTGAAGAGTTTTGAAACCGGCGTTAAATATCAAATGTATCACGCCATTGTTTTACTTGTACTTGGGTACAATTTTGATTTTTCTAGTGGCATAGAACGTTATATTGTATGCTGCTTTAGTATTGGTACTTTGCTATTTTCTTTTAGTATATATGGCCTTTGTATAAGTGCAGCTAAGAATAAAAAAATAAAAATGCTGGGACCTATTACACCTCTAGGGGGGTTATTTTTAGTAATAGGCTGGGGGCTACTTCTTTTTTCATTCCTTGATTAAACCTTCCGTTTAAAAGACAAAACGGAAGGTGCTTTTAATAGCGCTTTGTTATTCTTTTTGATAGCCTTCAGGTCGTTTCCAGCGAATAGGAGCTTTTGGTTCAGGTTTGATTTTAAACTCTTGAGTTTTTAATAACCTAAGGGCTTCTTCAATACCTTTTTCTAGCTGTGGATCTTTTCCTTGTAGTACAAGTTTTGGTTCTTGAATTACTTCAATATCTGGAGCAATACCCTCTCCTTCTACGGCCCATTCTCCATTAATATCATAAAAACCACCTCTTGGCGCAACCATTCTACCTCCATCTATAAATGGTGGTGTATCCCACGTACCTACCAAACCACCCCAGGTTCTAGTACCAACTAGTGGCCCTACTTTTTTCATATGAAACATATAGGGCAATAAATCACCACCTGAGCCAGAACGTTCATTGATCAACATTACTTTTGGTCCCCAGATGCCAGCGGCTGGCGATGTCCATGGTCTATTGCCTTCTGTTTTACTATTAAAATAACCGTAAGGTTCTCTCGTCATGATATCAATCATATAATCGGCAGCAGAACCACCACCGTTATTGCGTTCATCTATAATGACCCCTTTTTTATCTTGTTGAGAAAAATAATATCTGTTAAAAGCTTCATAGCCTCCATTTCCGGTATTAGGAACATAGACATAAGCGAGTTTACCTCCAGAAAGTTCATCAACTTTGCGTCTGTTACCTTCAATCCAATCGTAGGTTCTTAAACCTCGTTCACTGCTGATAGGTTTTACTAAAATTTCTTTTCCACCAGAACTAGCAGAATTGTTGATTGTTAGTATTGTCTCTCTTCCGGCAGTTTGTTCTAATAATATAAACGGATTTACAGTTGCTTTGAGCGGTTTACCATTAATTGCAGTAATATAGTCTCCTACTTTTACTTCAAGACCCGGTTGTGCCAATGGTGCATATAAATCAGGATTCCAATTTTCTGCATTATAAATTTTTGAAATTTTATAATAGCCATTTTCAATGGTAAAATCACAACCTAATAACCCTATTGGAACAAAATCTACATCTGGCATATCCCCTCCTGAAACATAGGAATGTCCTATTGATATTTCTCCGCTCATGATATCTACCACATAGTTTAAGTCTGCTCTATGACGTACATGTTTTATCCATGGAGCATACCATTCGTAAATAGTGTCCCAAGGTGCTCCGTGTGTATTATTAACGTAAAGAAAATCTCTCATATAGCGCCAACCTTCTTTGAATATTTGCTCATACTCTGCCGTTGGATCAATTTTAATTTTAATATTCATCGGTAAATTATCTTTACTGACATCTGGTTTAGATGTTGTTTCAGAAAGTAGCCAAGAGGTATCGGTATTAATTAAAATATGCTTGCGATCATTAGAAACGATCATTTCATTCATTTTTATGGCATATTCTTCGGCCTTCATTTTTTCAATATCATATTTATGAAGTGTTAGACCGTCTTCATTTTGAACTTGTTCCGTAATGAATAAAACATTTTTTGGGCCCTTCGCTAAGCTTGTATAATTTTTATCTTCTAATTTCAACGCTACAATCCTATTATAAATACCGTTAGCATCAATTTTTACAATAACTTTTGGAGTTTTAGTTTCTTCCTTTTTCTTGTTTTTAGAGGTTGATTTAATTGAGGTGAAATCTTTATTTCCACCCTCTTCATCAGTTTTTGGTAAATTAGGAGCTTTTGTCTCTTTTGATAGAACGATAGTGTATAAGCTTCTAGTGACGTTAGTGTCATAAGAACTCATGTCTAACCACCCAGACTGCAAACCATAATTTGTGCTTGCTAAAAAGTATAAATAGGAGCCAGATTCATCCCAAATGGGACTAATAGCATCTGCTAGTCCATCTGTTAATTGAATAGTTTCTTTCGTAGTGTTGTTATAAGCGAAAATTGCTTTGTAATTATTGACTAATTGTTTTGGGAAAGCAATCCATTTGCTATCTGGAGACCAGATAGGATTCATGGTTCTTGTAGGATGCGCATAAGAGTCGGTAGCTACCTTTTCCGCTTTTCCTGTTATCAAATTAATAATCCAAATGTTGTAATCAGTATCAGAATACGCAATATGGTTCCCATCAGGAGACCAATCTGGCTTGAAATAAAAAGTAGTATTAGGTAATTTATAGCTCTTTATCTGTTCGCCATTTTGATTGGCGGTTACTAACTGATATTCTCCACTAGCATCAGAGAACCATGCAATCTTATCTCCTTTTGGAGACCAAACGGGCGAACGATCTGCTATTCCTGAGCTATTTGTAATATTTTTCCAAGTTCCGTTTTCTTTAGGGAGTGTAAAAATATCTCCACGATGTTCAAATACCGCCCTTTTACCTGTAGGCGAAATATTTGGGTTTTTTAATTGCTTAGCAGTAACACTTTCCCAACGGGGTCTTGCAAAATTCATATCACCGTTTATAGTTATAGAAAGTTGTTTTGTTACACCCGTTTCTGGATTTACAAGGTGTAAATAACCGCCTTGTTCATAAACGATAGAGGCCTTACTTGCATCTAAGCTTTTAACATCAAATTTTTTGTGAAATGTGATTTGCTTTTCTTTTTTGGTAATAGGGTCAAAAGACCAAATATTACTTGCGTAATCACGTTCAGACAAGTAATAAACATTATTATTAAACCATACAGGATATAAGTGACGCTCTTTAGTGGGCTGGGGTGTTGTAATTAACTCTTTGGTTTCCATATTTACAATCCAAATAGGCATTGCTTGCCCTCCTCGGTAATTTCTCCATTCGGGATCCCAAGAGGCAATAGGGGTGTAAGCAATATATTTTCCGTTTTCAGAAAATTCTCCATAAGCAGCTCTTGGGATATCAATAGCCATAGGGAAACTACCGGCGGTTGAAACTTTGTATAATTTATTCGTAACGGTGGGCTTACTTTCTCTTCCGGAGCGAAATAAAACTTCACCATCAGGGGTCCAGCCTTCTACATAATCAGCAGATGGATGATATGTTAGTCTTTTGGGTTCTCCCCCTGTTGCTGGAATAATATATACATCAATATTTCCATCATACTCTCCTGTAAAAGCAATTGTCTTACCGTCTTCAGAAAAATGTGGATTAGATTCATACCCTTCATTACTCGTCAGTCGAATAGCTTCCCCACCACTTAAGGAGGTTTTCCACAAATCATTTGCGTATACAAAGACTATTTCTGTATCAGAAATTGAAGGCTGCCTTAATAATTGAGTTCCTTGTGCATTTACAAATAAAGTGGCTAGTAAAAAGCTAATCGAATAAAAGGATTTCATAAAGAGTTAGTTTAGTGTCATTTTAAATGATACAAAAAAGAGCTTGTCTATAATCCTATTTAATTCTTTTTAGGAATTTATCTTTACCCTCTTTTAATTTGAGTCCTGAAAGTATTAAATTTTTATTGCATCTACAATACTAAAATTTTCTTTAACTCTCACTTGTTTGTGGGTTTTAAATGGGTTATTTATTTCTGAACCATCCGTTTAAAAGACAAAACGGTATGTTGCTTTTAATAGAAAAATATTCTTAGGTTGTAAGTCTCCGAAAAGATTTTTATCTAACGTTGCAAATAACCCATCATTAGGATTGCCGCCACTAGATAAGTCTTGTGACCAGACCAAAAATATTTCTGAACCAGGCTTATATTCCCAGCGTACCACAAGGTTAGACCTAAATTGGGTAAAAGAAAAGTCTGGATTGTCAAAGCTGTAATCCAATGAGCCATCCATATCTTCATCAATATTATAGCTACCATTGTCAAAAGAAACTTGATTAGGCGTGTAAGATGCTATTCTATCTTCAAAATTATTGGCTAAAGGATTTGCGATTTCTTTAAAATTAGAATACACACCATTTGAGACAAAAGGCTGGCCCCAATACTGTATCGATAAATTAGGGTTTATGGTGTAGTTTATGCGCAAAGACATGCTTATGGTTTCTTGATCTACGGTGCCATTAATATATTTAGTGCCGCCATCATACGCTATGTTATCTACAAACTGTAATTGGTCTTTATTGATTCCGTAACTGGGATAAGCAGAGATACTTAAAGCATTTATGGGTTGGTACCGAACGCCAAACTCAATCTCATAATTTTTATAGGAGTTGTCTGTGCCTTTTGTGCCTGATTGAAATACGCTTAGTTGTAGTTTTTTTCTACCATCAGATTCTACGCCATTTGCATAGCTAATCTCAGAAGACTTTCTTAATCTTGGTCCGCCTCTTAAGGCAAAATTATCATATTGTGTGGGTGCGTAATTAAAACTTACATTAGAGAACCAATTGTTTTTCCAATTTTGCCAGCTATTGGTGTTAAACCGCAAGTTGTTATGATTGCCGCCAAAATCCCAAACACTCCAATGGTTATAGTTAATGCCTACTCTTCTAAAAGTATTATCTGGTTTTAGTGTTTGGTATCCTACCCAAGTATAATGTCTTAAATCATCTGCTTGCCTTTGAAAGCCCACATCATTAAGTTCCAATTCTGGAGAACGCCATGTAGCGCCAGTCTCAAATTTCCAATGACCATTACCAACTTTTCCTATTTGCAAATTACCGCCCGTTCCGGTTAGAGACGTTGCATTTTCATCTACATTTAAATAGCTGGTAGAGGCTCTTTGAAACAAGTGGGTAATAGATTGTTGGGTTCTTGTTATAGCTTCCGTACTACCCGTGACGTGGCTAAAAAGTAAATTGCCTCCTAGGTACCAATCTCTATCATTCCATTGGTGTTTAAAATCAAAACCACCGGTGTACGCTGCCTCGTGTAAGAAATTTAAATTATCGGGTAGGTTGTTTCTATTTGTTGCCGTAAACATACCGCCAACAAAAGTATTTCTATCATTAAAATCTTTTTGTAACCGTCCTATAAAATAATTAGTCAGTGGTTCTACAAGCTCTTTTCTCTGAGCTCCGTTGTTATCAATAACCGCATATTTTTTGGCAGTAACACTCTCCAGAACACCAATAGACCATCCATTTTTAGTTTTTCCGCTGAACTTAGCTGCACCAATAATTTCCGTGTTTTCAGGGTGATTTGCAAATTCTCCATCGGTTGTATTTGGGTAGCCTTGCGGACTTCTTCCTATTCGTCTTGAGTAAAATACATTATCAGAGCCAAACGTATTCCCGGCTTCTGAGCGAGATACTGTGTAGTCAAAAATATTCTTGTTTTCTACAAAGAAAGGCCGCTGTTCTTCAAAGAAAATTTGAAAACCATCTAAAGCAATCGCAGAAGGATCTGCCTCTACTTGGCCAAAGTCAGGATTAATAGTTAGATCTAAAGTAAGATCATTGGTGATTCCAATTTTGGCATCTAAGCCTCCTGTAAACTTTGTGTCATTTCCTTGTTTAAACGGGTTTCCTGGTTCCGCTTCATAAGTCTCAAATTTTGCAATTGTATACGGTTGTATTTCTAACTGTTTTTGTGGTTCAATATTTATTAATCCTCTTAAAATACCAAATTCACTGGTCCAACCAGGGGTGTCTTGTGGTACTCTTTGCCATATAGAGCGTTCTTCTTCTCTAAATAATTTTCGCATTAATTGCAAGCCCCATTCTTGTTCTTGAGACTTACCAAATTTTAATTGGCTCAGCGGGATTTTCATTTCAGCAGACCAGCCTTCAGTATCAATACTGGTTTTTGTATACCAAATAGGATTCCAACTTTCATCAGAATCATTTCCATTATTTGTAGAAAACTCATCTCCTTTTACTCCCGCGGCTGTGACTATGAAATTAAACGATGTTCGTTTGTCATTATAACTATCAAAGAATATACCTACCCAGTCTCCTTCAAAGCCATCTCTACGGGAGAGCCTCTTTACAATTTTATCAGGAGCAGTGTCTAAGCACCGGATAGCTACATAAATGTAATTTTTGTCATAGACAATTTTAAATTTAGTCTGATGATCCGGTGCCGTATTTTCGTCGGGTTGCTGTTCAATAAAGTCACTATCCCAGGCCACGGTATTCCATGCTTCCTCATCAATAATGCCATCTATAAAGAGACCGTTTTCTGAGGTTAAGGCTTTTGTGGTATACATCCGTTTAGGGATTACCGTGGTAGAATCTTGCGCATGCATATACAGTTGCGCGCTAATGATTAGAAAAATAGTGGTGATGGTGGCTTTCATGATTGATGATTATGCATGAAAGACTTATGCTATTTTTAATCGTTACAGAAGCGTATATGTTTTAAGATATTTTTAACGTTTATGATGTGGAGTTTATTTTGATGATTCTTCTTTTGCTGTATATGTTTTTATTGCTTGATTGGGTTCTATGATGTTGTACCCCTTCCAAAACTCAGGATCATAACGGGTTAAATACGTGGGCGTAATTTTATTGTCAAAATTTTTACCTTCAAAAGTACTGCTGCTAATTTCTTCGGTATCGTAAATTACAATTTCATAGCTATTAATGTTTGTCGCAGCAAAATCAAAATCTAATGATAATTCGTTTTGTTTATTCTTTCCTTTAACTACTTTATTGTATTCTATTATTTTTAAAGGACGTTTTGCGCCGCCCATTCCGCCGTGTTCTTTTTCAATGTATCTTAAGTTATATTTATCGTCTGGCCCCTTATAAAAGATCATTTTACCTTTATCTAGATAATCATTCATGAATACTCCTAGTAGTTTAAATGATTTTAAAGATTTTACGTTTTCATAATCCACTCTCACTATAGCGAAATCATCAGCATTTACATAAAGAGTTCCTTTGTAATCAGCATTTCCGCCAGGAACAAAATCTAAAATATAAACAATATCTTGACCTAGATATGTGAGTTCACGAATGGAGAAATCATACTTTCGAGATTTTGACAAGAAATTAAGCTTGGAATCATTCATAAAAAACAGATCTTCATAAAGGGTCGATATTTTATTCGCTCTACCTGCCGCAAAATGTAACTTCTGTTCTTCTTTGCGTTTTTTATCTTCCTCTAATTTCTTATTTAATGCGGCTACGTCACTAGAATCTACTTGTGCTCTAAAAAGTTCTTCATTGTCAATTTTTGTTCCGAATATGCCCGATTTAATTTTCAAATAGGAGTCAGGCTTTACATTCTCTTTTAGAATTTTCTCCATACGCTCTTCTAGTTGATCAAGGTTTATCTCACTGTTTTTATCATACATTTTAGACGCCTTAATAACATCAATCTTCTGTTTTTCACTGTTGTAAGTGCCATACAAATCGCATAATACTTCTACATAATAATCATCACTTCGGGGCACAGAACTTATGATTTCATCAACAAAATTCTTATTGAAAGCGTCAATAGTAGATTCAAAATTTGAATAATTAGTTCTGTTCAAATATTGGTGGTAGTGCTCTCTAAAAAAGAGTCTTTTCTTGGTAAATGATTTTGTATAGTTTTTATCTACGTTATCTTTTATAAAATCAACAATCTCGTCTGCAGAATAGTTTTTGTTAGAGACCACCACGTTCTTTAATTCAATATTCTGAGGACTTAGTGTTAGTATAGAATCTTTAAATTCTCCTAAGGTAGTTTTGTACGTTTTATAGCCCATACTAGAAACAAATAAAGAATCTGTTACCTTATTTTTAGTATCTAGAAGAATAGTAAAAGTGCCTTCCCCATTGGTGATTACGCCCATGTCATTTGCAAATTGTATGGTCGCAAATGGGACTGGTTCTTGGGTAACAGAATCTATAACTTTAGCGCTAATAGTTTGCGCAATGTTGTAGTTTACGGAAAGTAATAAAATAAAAAATAATCCAAGTGTAGTAGTTTTGAACATAGTGTTGTTTTAAGTGAGCCAAAACAAAACAAGGAATACAAAGGCATTAAATAAGCAACTTTTTGATTTTCTTGTGAGCTATTTAATACTTATTTAACTGTTTTATAGGCTAATGATCTTTGTATTTATAAGATCTTCTTCTCTAAAACAATAGACGCTACTAAGTTTGAAATAGTTGCCTAAAGGAATATTTATTTTTTAACTACCAAATTAATGGCAGCCACAGTCGCTTGATCCACAGCTTTTTGTAGCTTGTTTCTTAGATGAAAATAATCTTTTAGGTAAGAAATATTTTTTCACTACGTACCCCACTGCGATGAGTAAGGTGGCGTACATTAAAATGTTTTGTAATAGTTCCATATTACTTCAATATTTGATAAGCGATTAAGGATACGATATAGGCAAACACACTCATGAAAATTAATTGTGCCATTGGCCATTTCCAAGTATTTGTTTCTTTTTTTACTACTGCTAAAGTACTCGCGCACTGCATGGCAAAAGCGTAAAATAACAATAATGAAATTCCTGAAGCTAGGTTAAATAAGGGCATTTGTGTTGCAGGGTTAATCTCTGCAGCCATACGGTTTGTTATAGTTTCTTCTTCATCACTACCCACGCTATAAATAGTTGCTAATGTGCCTACAAATACCTCTCGTGCAGCAAAGGAAGTTAATATGGCAATACCAATCTTCCAGTCATAACCTAGAGGTTCTACAATAGGTGTAATGGCCTTGCCCATATACCCCATATAGGAGTTTTCTAATTTAAAGCTAGATATTTCTTGCTTCTTAGCGTGCTCAAATAAATTGGTAGACTTCGCAGCAATAGAGTCCGTTATGGCAAGTTGGTCAATAGTGTAAACTTTTTCTATGATGCTATCATTTAAAGCTCTTTCGTAGCTAGCTAATTCTGAGGCAACAGCATGTTGGTTAAAGTCAGATAACCCAGATGTGTTTATTTTGTTTGTAACAATCTCTTCTGCATTCTCAAATTCATTAGAGATCCCGTTTGATCCTAAAAACCATAGGATAATAGATATCGCTAATATAATTTTACCGGCACCGAATACAAAACTTTTTGTTTTTTCCAAAACCGTATAAGCTACATTTTTTAGAAGCGGTAGCTTGTAGTTAGGCATTTCAATAACAAAAAACGATTTGCTTTTAATCTTCAATATTTTATTCAAGATCATGGCAGAAATAATAGCAGTGAAAAAACCTAATAGATAAAGTAGCATTAGGGTTAATGCTTGATAACTGAGCCCAAAAAATCGACCATCAGGAATTACTAAGGTAATTATAATAAGGTATACAGGGAGTCTAGCAGAACAGGTAGTAAAGGGAGTTACTAATATCGTTATCAGACGTTCTTTCCAGTTCTCAATAGTTCTAGTTGCCATAATTGCAGGAATAGCGCATGCCGTTCCAGAGATAAGAGGTACAATACTCTTACCGCTTAATCCAAATGGGCGCATCAGCCTATCCATTAGAAATACAACTCTACTCATGTAGCCAGTTTCTTCTAGCAGTGATATAAACAGAAATAAAAATGCAATTTGCGGTATGAATATTACAATACCACCAATACCCGCTAAAATTCCTTCGGCAATTAAATCTGTAAATACGCCTGGAGGTAATGAGTTTTCTACCCATTCTGTAGCGCTTGCAAAAGAATTTTCGATAAACTCCATAGGGTACGCACTCCACACGTATATAGCTTGAAAAATAGTAAGTAAGATGAGAAAGAAAATAACATACCCAAAAACTTTATGAGTAAGTAACTTGTCTAAGCTAGCTCTAAGTCCTTTTGCAGCATTTAAGTCTATTTTATGCGTTTGTTTAAGAATACCATTTATAAATTGATATCTTAAAATAGTCTCTTTTTGTTGTAAGCGTTTTAGCTCTGGTTTAGATTTTGTAGCGAAAGAAGCTGCGTTTTGAAAAAGTGTTTTTTCAATAGGCATGAAGTTAACGTCTTGCGTAATTACAAGCCATAATTTATAAAGGTCTTCTTTAGGAAACGCACTGCGTAAGCGGTCAAAATATTCAGGAGAAATAACTGTAGCATCTATATTTGGTTCTATAGAAAGCGATTTGTAATCGGTTATAAGTTCGCGAAGTTTTTCAATTCCAATTTTTTTACGGGTACTTACTAATGCTATTTTAGTATTTAATTTTTCCTCTAATAAGGGAATGTCTATGGTGATTCCTTTTCTAGACATTCTATCAGCCATATTAATTACTAATATGGTCGGAATTTTTAAATCTTTAATTTGTGTGAAAAGAAGAAGATTTCTTTTTAAGTTCTCAACATCGGCTACTACTACTGCAACATCAGGAAAATCTTTATCGTTCTTATTTAAAAGAAGTTCTACGGCAACACTCTCATCTAATGAAGTTGTATTAAGGCTGTACGTACCGGGTAAATCTATAATGTGTGCTTTAACACCACGTGGTAACTTACAAACCCCTTCTTTTTTTTCTACTGTAATTCCTGGGTAATTCCCTACTTTTTGGTTTAAGCCTGTTAATTGATTAAAAACAGAGGTTTTTCCTGTATTCGGGTTTCCAATTAATGCTACCTTAATTTGTTTACTCATTATAAAAAGGTAGTATTATCTATGATTTCTAAATCTATGAGTTCTGCCATTGCTCTACGTATGGCTATGTGCGATCCGTTCACATTAATGTAGATAGGATCTTTAAGAGGAGCAACTTGCAAAAGTTCAACTTCATTGCCTGGCAGGCAGCCAAGTTCAAGTAACTTGATAGGCAGGATGTCATCTGCAAATTCTTTGATGATGCCTCGTTCTCCACGCTTTAATTGTGCTACTGTTTTGATCAATGTTTATTTAGATTGATTTTAATTAAGAACAAAAATAAGGAAAATCAATAAAATAGAGACCTTTGAAGTCATAAAAGAGTATTAATTTCATTTAGAGGCTTCTTTGTCTCTATAAGAATCTTTTAAAACCTTTAAATCTTCCAGAAGTTTCTCTATTTCCTCAGGATTGGTACCGTCATAAGTGCCTCTAATTCTACGCTCTTTATCAATCAACATGAAATTTTCTGTATGTATCATATCAAATGGGCCACCATCACCATCAGTCTTGACGGCCATATAAGATTTTCTGGCTAGGTTGTAAATTTGTTTTTTATCTCCGGTAACTAAGTTCCATTTTCTATCGACAACACCTTTTTTAATAGCGTAAGCTTTTAGTTGTGCCACAGAATCAATTTCGGGAGTTACGGAATGAGAAAGCAACATCACCTCGTCGTCGTTTAAAATTTCTTGTTGTATCGTCCCCATGTTATCTGTCATAATTGGACAAATAGTAGGGCAGGTAGTAAAAAAGAAATCGGCTATATAGATTTTGTCTTTGTAGGTGTCATTAGTGATGAGTGCTCCGTTTTGATTGGTCAGAGAAAAATTGCCTATGGTGTGGTATTTTTTTACGTGGAGTAATGACGTGTCTACCAATTCTGGATTAAAATCTGCAGGTTGGTAAATGGGAAGTATTTTTTTTGGTTGCAGGGCGTTATAAAACAAATACATGATTACGGCAGACAAGCAGAGAAAAACAATTCCGAATAACTTATACTTTGCAAAAAAAGAACGCATATTTTTTATGCAAAGATACTAACGTGGTCTTAACCATTCAAGACATTCCTGAGTTTTGCTGCTAAATATTTCTTAAAACATTTGAGCAGAATATACTTTACTTTTTTTAGACCTTCTAAAAGCTTACTTTTGGCGCACAAAAAAGTTAAAATTAGCACTAAATGGGCGTAGTTACACAGATACTTACCTTTATATTAATAATATCAATACTAGTTATTTTACACGAGTTGGGGCACTTTCTTCCCGCAAAATATTTTAAAGTTAAAGTTGAAAAATTCTACTTATTCTTTGACGTCAAGTTCTCTTTATTTAAAAAGAAAATTGGAGATACGGAATATGGTATTGGATGGTTGCCATTAGGAGGTTACGTGAAAATGGCGGGCATGATTGATGAAAGCATGGACACGGAACAAATGGAGAAAGAACCGCAACCATGGGAATTTCGTTCTAAACCAGCTTGGCAACGTTTAATCATTATGTTGGGAGGGGTTACCGTTAACTTTTTTCTAGCTTGGATTATTTATACCATGCTTATAGTAACCAATGGAGATAGTTATATTCCTGCAGATAATTTAAAATACGGAATTTTAGTAGATTCTATAGGTGAAGGTATTGGATTAAAAACGGGAGATAAAATCTTATCTATTGATGGTGTAAAATCTAAGAAGTTCACAGATGCTACTTTAGATATCTTATTAGGAGATGAGATTACGGTAGAAAGAGAAGGGCGAAAAGTTACCTTTCCGGTTCCTGATGAAGGAATTAAGCAAGTACTATCTACACAAGGAAAAAATTTTTTAAGATATAGACAAAAATCACTTATAGATAGTGTTGTCCCAAATTCCATAGCTGCTAAAGCAGGTATTGTTTCAGGAGATCAAATTATATCGATCAATAATACGCCTAGTGAATATTGGAACGATTTTACAACAGCCATTAGAAATTCAAAAGGAAAATCTATTGCTTTAGCAGTAAATAGAAATGATCGTATAGAGAACTTAAACTTAGTAGTGCCAGAAGAAGGTATAATTGGTGTCTATTTAAATGCTGATGATTTAATAGTGACAGACGAATATAGTTTTCTTGCAGCAATACCAGCAGGGTTTAATGAAACTATAAACGTGCTTACAAAGCAAATCAAACAATTTAAAATTATATTCAAACCTAAAACAGAGGCGTATAAGTCCGTTAAAGGACCTATTGGAATCGTAGAAATGATGCCTCCACAATGGAACTGGATGTTCTTCTGGAATTTTATGGCTATGTTCTCTGTGTGGTTGGCATTCGTAAATTTATTACCGATTCCTGCTTTAGATGGCGGACATGTAATGTTTTTACTTTATGAGATGATTTCTGGACGAGCTCCGAGCGAAAAAACATTAGAGCGTGGGCAAATAATTGGTTTTGTGATTATTATGGGACTAATGGCAGTTATTTTTGGAAACGATATTTGGAATATTATCAAACGTTTTTTCTAAGGTTTTAGGGCAATTAAAAAAAAAATTAAAATTTCTATTTTTTTTGTTTGGCTAGTTTGAAAAAACAATTATATTTGCAGCCGCTAACGCGATAGAGTACACTCCTCCTTAGCTCAGCTGGTTAGAGCATCTGACTGTTAATCAGAGGGTCCTTGGTTCGAGCCCAAGAGGGGGAGCAGAGCGACAGAAAGCCTTTACAGAAATGTAGAGGCTTTTTTGGTTTTCGATAATGACCCTTTTTAGGTGCATTTCTGGCCCTTTCTTTCTTAAGGGTGAAACGTCCTTATTTTTGATATAAATACCATTCTCTTTAAAAAATGGCTATACTCTTAATCAATCGTTATAGTAGATTTAAATTGGGATTATTAGAAATATTCAGCCATATTCTCTTGATAATAAATTATCTTAGTTTATCCACTTAAAAATAAACTCAAATATTTATTCATGAAAAAAATAGTAATCTATACGGTTTTAGTATCATTGACCGTATTTTTCACCTCTTGTAAGGAGGAAAAAAAACTAGAAACTTCAGAAAGTACTCCGGAGGTTGTTGAAGAAAGTAATTTTGGAGGCTTATCGCTTTATACGGTTAGAGATGATATGGGAGTAGATGCCAAAGCTACCCTGAAAGCAGTTTCAGACGCTGGGTATAAAAATATAGAAGCAGCCGGATATAGCGAAGGTAAGTTTTACAATATGTCTCCAGCAGATTTTAAAGCATTATTAGATAGCTTAAAACTTGTTCCTGTAAGTACACACCATAGTGATGTAACGTTAGAAAATGCAGACGCAATGATGGCTGATGTAAAAGCAGCAGGGTTTGAATATTTTGTAGTGCCAATTCCTCCAATGGGATTATTTCGTTATGATGATGCCACGAGTACTATGAGTATGACGGGTGGAGCAGAAAACTTAACGAAAATTGTAAATACCTTAGGTGAAAAAGCACATGCTGCAGGGCTTAAGTTATTATACCATAATCATGATTTTGAATTTAAGAAAGATTCGGATGGGATTGTACCTATTGAATATATGTTGGAACATACAGATCCTAAATTTGTGAATTTTCAAATGGACCTTTTCTGGGTTACAAAAGCCGGGGCAGATCCATTAGTTTATTTTGAAAAATATCCAGGACGTTTCAAAATCTGGCATGTAAAAGATATGGATGAGCAAGGTAGGTTTGCCCCTGTTGGTACGGGAATAATAGATTTTGCTAAAATATTAGCAAAGAAAGACCTTTCAGGGATGGAATATTATATGGTCGAACAAGATATAACCTTTGATGATATGAAGCCATTAGAGGTTATTAAAACTAGTCATGATGGGATAAAGAACTTCGGATTTAAATAAGGAATAAGTACTATTTAGATGTAAAGGCGCTAATTAATTTAAGCGTCTTTTTTCGTTTATAGATTTAGTATTTTTGTAATCTAAGGTATTACCAATATCTATCTCCATTTTAAGAAATACCATTAATAATTTAATTGCAAAATGAAGTGTTATTACAGTATTATTTTTTTCCTGTTATCATTTTCCAATGCACTTTTTGGACAAAAGGTATTGCCTCCAATTTACAACTATAAAATATTTGACTATCAAGCAGCTAGTCAGAATTGGGATGTGGCAGTCGATGACTCTGGGGCACTTTATGCCGCAAACAATAAAGGCTTACTCTATTATAATGGAGAAGAATGGGTACTTAATAAACTGCCAAATAATACCATTATAAGGTCTGTTAGGGTTATAGATGATAAAATTTTCACTGGTTCATACGAAGAGTTTGGATATTGGCAGAAGAATGAGTTTGGTCTCTTGGATTATACGTCTTTAACTCACTTAATTCAAAATTACACCTTTACCAATGAGGAATTTTGGCAAATAATTTCTTTCAATGATGCCATATTTTTTAGATCTTTTTCTACTGTTTATAAGTACAAAGATGATAAGATCGAGGTAATTGATGTGGAGGGAGTTGTTACAGATATGGCCGCATATGATAACGAACTTTATATTGCAGGCGGAGGAACAGGAATTTATAAATTGCATGACAAGCAGTTTATTTCTCTTTCCAACCTAGAAGCACTTTTGGGTAAGACCATTATAGCCATGGCAAGTATTGACCATAAACTCTTTATTGGTACAAAACTTAATGGATGCTATGTATTTGAAAATGGGATTCTACAAGAATGGAATCATCCTATAAATAAAGAATTAAAAAAGCACCAACTTAATGATATTGTTCCTTATCCAAAGGATAAGATTGCTTTTGGGACGATAAAGAAAGGAGTGTTTCTTTATGATACAATGCAAGATTCTTACATCAATCTAGATAGAGAAACAGGATTGCAAAATAATACGGTATTGTCTATTTTTCACTATGATAACCAATTATGGTTGGGCTTGGACAATGGTATAGATCGGATAAGAACAAATGCACCCATTACCTATTATACAGATTTTTCCGGCGCTGTAGGGACTATATATGATATTGCTTACGTAGATGATGTTTTGTATATAGGGAGCAATACTGGAATTTATTTTTTTGAGGATGATGCGTTGCAATTTGTAGAAAATTCTCAAGGCCATGTATGGGATTTAAAGGTTATTGATAACGAACTATTTGCAGGCCATAATACGGGGACTTTTAAAGTGTCTAAAAATACATTGGAATTAGTTTCTTCGGTTTCGGGTGGCTACCAGATTGTAAAGGTTCCGGAAGATGATAACAGTTACCTTCAAGGTACGTATATAGGGATTTCTAAATTCTCGAAAAATACAGAAGGCGTCTGGGAGGTTCAGCCTATTAATGGCGTACAATTTCCTGTAAAACAATTGTGTTTTGAATCTAAACATATTGTTTGGGCCGCGCACCCTTATAAAGGGTTTTTTCGATTGCGACTCAATAAAGCCTTAGATAGTGTAGAGGAGATCCAAGAGTTTGTTCACGATGCCATACCTAATAACTATAATGTCAAGGTATATAATGTAAAAAATCAGATTGTATTATATGCAGATGGCATCTGGTATGCGTATAATGCAATTCTAAATAAAATTGAAGTATTTGAAGACTTCGTAAAATATAAAGGGAATGAACTTATTTATAATGATGGCGATTACTTTTGGTTTATAGATAATGAGAATAGTAAAGAAATTTTTTATACGAACCTAAGAGATGAAAACCTATCTATTGCAGAGAATGTACTTAAGAAACGCTTAGTGCCCGATGCGGAGAATGTGGTAAAGTTAAACGACTCTATTTTTATGCTCACTCTTAATGATGGGTTTGCTAAAATAAACTTGAAGAAATTAAACAGCTACCTTGATAATTTTAAGGTTCCTAAACCACAACTTAGTTATTTTAAGGATGAAGAACATCGTTTTTCTTTAGTGAAAGAAAACTTTCAGATTGATTACAAAAATTCTCAAAATATAAGCTTTCAAGTAGCTTCTCCTAATTTAACAAAGCCTAGATATTTTTACGAATTGTCAGGTGCTAAGGAGCAAGCTAGTTATATAGATAGCGGTACCCTTCATTTTCAGAATTTGCCACATGGGTTTTATGAGGTTAATATTTCCACAGTAAGTATTGATGGTAAAATTTCTGAACCAAGGATGATCTCATTTACCATTGCTCCACCATGGTATTTATCGGTAGTAAGTAAAGTTGTTTATGCATTAATTTTTTTAATGATTATCTTTCTTGTTAGGCGCTATAATCGGAAAAAATTAGAGCGAAGACAGAGGAGCTTCGAAGAAAAAATGGACCGCAAGCAAGAGGAGCATTTAGCCAACTTGGAAAAGGAAAAACTTGCGAAAGAAATAAAACTAAAACAGCAAGAGTTAACGAGTACTACTTTAAATATTGCCAAAAAGAATGAGGTTATTCTAGAATTGAAAAACATGGTAGTCATGAATAAGGATAAATTTCCGAGTTCATCAAGATATGGGTCGTTTATAAAAAAGTTAGACAAATCGGTGAACGATTCTGAAGACTGGAAACGCTTTGAGGTCAACTTTAAGGAACTACACGAAGATTTCTTTGAACGTTTACTTAAAGAGTTCCCGAAACTTACTCCCAAAGATTTAAAACTTTGTGCGTATCTTAAAATGAACTTGTCTTCTAAAGAGATTGCACCATTAATGGGAATATCACTCCGAGGGGTCGAAATTCATAGATATCGATTGCGAAAAAAACTACAAATAGATACATCAGAGTACCTTTCTAGCTTTTTAATAACTTTTTAAGGATTGGTAGTCAAATACGAAATGTAGGAGCCTAAAATTAGCAATACCTCAATTTATATGGTGTAATAATTTATAAATAGCATATTTAAGCTTCAAATATGGCTTATTTGCATTTTTAAAGTTACATCATTACTACATCACTGTGTTAAAATTTTAACTTCAACAGTGCATCAAGATACAGCAACTACCCAGTAAACACTGCATCTAACGCTGTAAATTAGTTTGATGTAGTTATTATGTATCTGGAAACAAACACTACAACAAGGCTTGTTTTATACTTTAGCATCATTCTAACTCAATTTAATAAAGAACTATGAAAATAAGCAATGTAATATTGACGATTTCGTTTTTGCTGTTTCAATCGCTCTTATACAGTCAAACTTCAATAGCTGTATCAGGAACAGTAACAGATAGTGATAATATACCCTTGCCAGGAGCATCGGTAGTATTAAAAGGTACCGCTACCGGGACTCAAACAGATTTTGATGGTAATTTTACTCTAGATAATGTTTCTGCTGATGGTGTTTTGGTCATTAGCTTTATCGGATACACGTCAACAGAGGTTGCTGTAAACAACCAAACTACGCTGTCTATTTCACTGCAAGAAGATGCGCAAGCATTAGATGAAATTGTTGTTGTCGGGTATGGAACTCAAAAAAAATCAGACTTAACAGGATCTATCACTACGGTAAGCTCTGAAGATATTGCTAGGACTCCATCTGGAGCTCCAATGCAATCGTTGCAGGGTAAAGTTGCAGGTTTACAAGTAGTAAGTAATGGTGCGCCTGGAAGTGCACCCACCATTAGAGTTCGTGGTCTAGGTTCGTATACTGGTGATGGGGCTTCTAATCCTTTGTATGTAGTAGATGGTACTTTTTATGATGATATTGGTTTTTTAAATAATGAAGACATTGAAACAATTTCAGTTCTTAAAGATGCATCAGCTTCCGCTATATACGGAGTAAGAGCCGCTAATGGGGTTGTTCTAATCGAAACAAAATCAGGAAAAGTAAATCAGAAAGCGCAAATCACGTATAGTGGTTACCAAGGAGTCCAAATTGCTCAAAATTTGGTCAAACTTTCAAATGCTGAGCAGTTTTCAACACTGGCTAGAGAATCTGGTTCTGCTGCAGAAGCTAGTTATATTGATAATGCAATGCAACGTTATGGACGTAGCAGAATAAATCCTAATGTGCCAGATGTCAATACAGATTGGTATGATTTAATATTGAGACATGCATTGATACAAAATCATAGTCTAGGAGTTACTGGAGGTACAGAAAGTGTTACGTATTCTTTAGGAATAAGCCAGTTTGAGCAAGAGGGAATATTGAAAATGAAAAACGATTATGAACGTTTTAATATTCGCGCAAAGGTTGGTGTAGATATTAGTGATCGATTGAAGGCTGGTGTTTCTACTATTTTTAGCAACTCTACAACATATCGTCCTGAAAATGCCGCATTTAGTTCGGCGTATTTTGCTGTGCCTATAATGCCAGTTTTAGATGAATCAAAAACAGAGGCATATCCAAAGCCCTATGCAAATGCTCAGGATTTAGGGTACAGACAACCACAGAACCCTTTTCCTTTACTAGAAAATTCAGAATACAGAGATAAAATTAGAAACAACTTAGTAAATTTTAATTTAGAATATCAATTAATTCCAGATAAGCTGAATTTAAGAACAGCCTACTCTCACAACTTTGAGGCATTGGAAACTAGAGAGGTTAGGCTTCCATATTTTTATGGTATTGGAGATGCTTTTAGAGAGAATGCAGAGTTAGTGAAGAGAAACCAAACTTTTTCCGAGCAAACATGGGATAATACATTGACCTATAATGATGATTTTGGAAAGCATAATTTGACGGTATTAGCAGGTACTTCTTTCAGAAATAGATCTTTTGAACAATTAGAAGTGAAAGGATTAAATTTTCCGAATGGTACAGGAATTGGTGATGAATCGTATTATTTAGATTTAGCGAAGAGTATTGATTTAGATGGTGTTGGTGATGATGGAGTAAGTCAATACTTCTTCTCTTATTTTAGCCGTGTAGCGTATAATTTTGATAATAAATACCTTTTGTATGGTACTTTCCGTGCAGATGGTACGAGCAAGTATCAAGAGAAATGGGGTTATTTTCCAACTATAGGGGCAGGTTGGGTAATCTCAGAAGAATCTTTTATGAAATCTAACGGTGTTTTTGATTTCTTAAAGTTAAGAGCTAGCTGGGGTGAATTAGGAAATGCTAATGTAAACTCTAGTACAGGTGGTATAACATCTACAGAGGTAAACGGTGTTTTTGGAGACACTAGGTATCCTGGTTTAGTAACTAGCAGTGATTTTGAAGCCTTAAAGTGGGAGGTTACTGCAGAGACAAACGTGGGTTTAACGGCAAGATTATTTGACAACAACTTATCAATTGAAACAGATTATTTTTCTAGAGAAACTAGAGATGCTATTATTCCGGTATCAAGACTTTTAGTACCAGGAGAAACTAGGCAAAATGTTGGAGTTATTAAAAACTCAGGTATAGAGGTGGCCGTAAATTGGAGTAAGCAAGTTTCAGAAGATTTTAGTTACTCTATTGGAGGTAATTTTTCAACCTTAAATAATGAAATTTTAGATTTAGCTGGGCAGGAGAATTTAACTTCTGGTGGTGATATCGAACAACGATCTGTTGTTGGAGGTTCCATAAACTCGTTTTTTGGATTAGATGTTGCTGGGGTTTATCAAACACCTGAAGAAATAGCAGCAGATCCTGCGGCACAAGCGGCAATTGCAAGTTCTGGTATTCCTGACTACATACAACCAGGAGATTTCAAATTTGTTGATCATAATGGTGATATGGTGATAGATGCCCAAGATAGAGTAGATCTTGGTTCTTATTTACCAACTTATAATTTTGGTTTCAATCTAGGTCTAAACTACAAAGCTTGGGACTTTTCATTAAATGTTATTGGTCAGGGGGGTAATGTTATTGCCAACTCAAAGCGATTTGCAATACGTCAAACACCAGATGCTAATATTGATAGTGATTTTGCTATAAATAGATGGCATGGTGAAGGTACCACCAATAGCTATCCATCTGCAAGAGGTATACGTAATCCATGGAGCAATCAGTTCCTGAATAGCTTCTTTGTTGAAGACGGAGATTTTATTCGATTACAGAATATAACTGTAGGATACACATTGCCAAGTTTAAAAGGAAAATTTAATCCTAACATTAGGTTTTATATGACCGCAGAAAGGCCATTAACATTCTTTAAGTACAATGGCTTTACCCCAGAGGTGTCAAACGGTGTGGATGCCCAAACCTATCCAATTCCTGGAGTATACACACTAGGAGTTAATATTAAAATTTAAAAAAATTAGCTATGATGCATATAAAAATAAACAAGATGCTTGGACTTTTTGCCATACTAGCTATGGTAATTTCAAGCTGTTCAGATGAATTAGATCAGCCAGAACTTAATAATAATTTTGCTGGTGGAACAGATTTTTCTAAAACGGACGATATGATATTTTCCCTTATAGGAGTTTATCAATCCGTAGGAGACAGAGGTTGGGAACAACCGCTAGTAGTTTCTACAAGAGGTGATGATGTGAATGCTGCCGGAGACCAACAAGGCTTAAAAAACCAAGATCGTTACTCTTATGATAATTCATTTTTTGGTTCTAGGACTTTATGGGAAACCTATTATGGTGATATCATTGCAGCACATACAGGGATGGAGCAAATAGCTAGATATCAAGAATTTGCAGATGAAGATGGCGTAGCTTTGGCAAATCAATATATGGCTGAAGCCAAAGTTTTGCGTGCTATTCTGCTTTTTCAATTATCGCAAGTGTACGGATCTGTTTTTATTCCAGAATCTTCTAATTTAAATGATTTTGCAGATGTTACCTCTGTACCTTCTAAAGACGAAGTGATGCAACATTTATCGGATCAGATGGATGAGGCAATTCCGTTCTTATTAAACCTTAGACCTAATGAAAGAACAGATTTGCCAGGTGGTGTAACTAAATATACAGCTTTACAAATCAAGGCCTTGGCGAATCAAGAATTGAAGAATTATCAGGCAGTAGCAGAGGCTACAGGTGAAATTATTAGTTCAGGAAAGTTTAATCTTATGGATGACTATTATGAGCTGTTTAAAACTCCAGGTAAATTAAGTAATGAAACCTTATATGAATTTCAATATTCAGATTTCAATAGTGGTACTGGCGAAAGAGTAGGGCATTTGTATGCTCCTTATGGTCCAAACGGGTGGACACCTAGCGTAGCTGGTGCTAGTGCTGGATGGGGCTTTTTTGAACCTAGTATGAAATATGTAAAATTTATGTTAGATAGAGGAGAAACAAACCGTTTAGAAACCACAGTTCTGTTTACTCAAAAAGGGATTGATAGTATTATTTCAACGTCTACTTATACAGAAGCTACATTGCCTTCGTTTGTTTCATCAACTACAAGAGATGGTGATAATTTAACAGATAACGCAAGAGCTATTTTTGCGAGTGGAAAACACTACTTGCCAACAAACCAATTAATTCCTGGTCGAGTTGAGTACGGTAGTAATAAAAACTATATCGTTTATCGGTATGCGGAAACACTACTAATGTATGCTGAAGCTATAACGCAGGGAGCAAATCAAACTTCAATTTCTGCAGATGAAGCTATTAATTTAGTGCGTGCTCGTGCTAGTATGCCCCCATTGTCTGGTGTAACTCTTGATCAAATCGTAGATGAAAAGTACGCTGAATTGGCTATGGAATGGGGAAAACGATTTTTTGATATGGTAAGGTTAGGTAGAAATGATGAATTGAGTTACGAAGGAAGAACTTTTACTCCAGATAAAACATTTGTCACATACCATCAGAATCAGATCGATGAATTTCCAATATTAGGTAATATATCCAACTAAAAACAAAAACCATGAAAAAATTAAGATACAGTCTATTGGCTTTGGTTGCAGTACTTTTTATCTATTCTTGTGAACAGGGTATAGACGGGATTACGGAAGTAGCTCCAGGGGTAGATGCAACAGCTCCAGCTATAAAAATAAATTACCCAAAAGAGGGCATTGAAGTCAACGTATTAGCAGCATTGGCAGATATTACTATTGATTTTGAAGTTACAGATGATATTGAAGTAAAAGATATTACGGTTCTTTTAGACAATATAGAAATTGGAACGTTTACCTCTTTTAAAGATTATCGTCGGGTTTTAATTGATGATTTGCTGTATAGTGGATTAGAAGATGGGACTCACGTGTTGACAATTTCGGCAACAGATATAGAAGGAAAAATTACGACAAGTTCGGTGAGCTTCGAAAAAGTACCTGCTTATGTTAAAAAGTATGATGGAGAAGTACTTTACATGCCTTTTGATGGTGATTATGTAGATTTAATTAGCTTTCAATCTGCAACTATAGTAGGTACGCCAAGTTTCACAGACGATGCGCTAAATGGAACTAGTGCCTATGCAGGAGCAATAGATTCGTATTTGACTTTTCCAGCAGAAGACTTAAAAACACAAGAATTTAGTGCTGTCTTTTGGACGAAAGTAAATGCAGTTCCGGACAGAGCAGGTTTGTTAGCTATGAGTCCGCCATTAGATGCTTCAGGCGGGAACGTATTAACTTCAGGGTATCGTTTTTTTAGAGAGAATGCCAACGGTTTACAGCGTTTTAAATTAAACGCTGGAACAGGCGCAGATAATACCTGGGTAGATGGTGGTGCGGCAGCAGACGTAGATCCTTCTGCTGGTAAATGGGTGAATATGGCATTTACCGTGTCAGGCACTGAGGCTAGTGTTTATATTGATGGGCAATTGGTGCAGCAAGTACCTTTCAATGGTATAGATTGGACGGATGTAGAGGTACTATCTATTATGTCTGGTGCTCCTAATTTTAGTGGTTGGGATCATAAATCAGATTTAGGTTTTATGGATGAACTGAGGATCTTTAATAAATCGCTTTCTCAAGCAGAAATTGAAACTATTATTCAAGATGATTCTGGCGTAGGTCCAAATACATACACCGGTACTTTTGATGGGGAAATGTTTTACATGCCATTTGATGGTGATCATATAGATTTATTTAGTACTAATGAAGCTGCAATTGTTGGTAGTGCAGGTTTTGCAGGCGAGGCTAAAGTTGGTGACAACGCCTATGCAGGAGCAATAGATTCGTATTTGACAGTGCCAACAACAGGATTAACTACTCCAGAATTTAGTGCTGCAATGTGGTATAAAGTAAATGATACTCCAGATAGAGCGGGTATTCTAACCGTAGGCCCTCCAGATACAGAAAATGCCGGTTATCCGGAAATTCAAAACTTGCGTACAAGTGGGTTTAGATTGTTAAGGGAGAATGCAGACGGCCTACAACGTATTAAACTTAATGTTGGAAATGGTGATGGAGAGGAATGGGCAGACGGAGGTACAGCAGCAGATATTGATCCAGCGGCGGGAGAATGGGTTCATTTAGTATTTACAATCTCAGAGACTACCACTGTGGTATATATTAACGGTGTAGCCGTTGCTAACGCAGAAACAGGAATTAGTTGGGCCAACTGCGATTTGGTTTCTATAGGTTCTGGTGCGCCAAGATTTACAGAATGGGGTCATGGTGCAGATCTTAGCTATATTGATGAATTGCGGTTTTTCAATAAAGCTTTGACTCCTGAGCAAGTAACCGCAGTGATGAATGCGAATTAGAATAATTACCCCATAAAAGTAGGTTTAGAGCGTTTTTATAAAAGCGATAACAATATACATTGATAGTGCATATGAAAATTTTAGTAAAGGTGATAGTGAGTTTAGTTTTAGTGGCTGTTGTATCTGTAGTTGAGGGATGCAATGGCCGCAAGGCTAAGAATGAAAAAGAAATAAAGACTTCAGAAAAAGAAGAAGCTACAATTTCTGACAATGAATTATTAGACAAAATACAGCGACAAACTTTTGACTATTTCTGGGAGGGTGCAGAACCAACCTCCGGTTTAGCAAGAGAACGTATTCATTTAGATAGTATTTATCCGTCTCATGATAGAAATATCATTACTATTGGAGGGTCTGGCTTTGGCTTAATGGCTATTCTTGTAGGGGTAGAAAGAGGTTTTATCACTAGAGAACAAGCTATAGCGCGGTATGAAAAAATGCTGAGCTTTTTAGAGAAGGCAGATCGTTTTCATGGAGCTTGGCCTCATTGGTTGCAGCCTTCAGGAAAAACAGCGCCTTTTAGTAACAAAGATGATGGAGGAGATTTGGTAGAAACAGCTTTCTTGATTCAGGGATTGCTAACGGCTAAAGAATATTTCAATTTATCTAATGATAAGGAATTAGCCATTAGAGAACGTATTCAAAAACTTTGGGAAGAAGTAGAATTTGATTGGTATACTAAAGGTGAAAATGTATTGTATTGGCATTGGTCTCCAAACCATGGTTGGGATATGAACTTTCCAGTAGGGGGGTATAATGAAGCTTTAATCATGTATATTTTAGGGGCAGCATCACCAACACATCCTATTAAAAAAGAAGTGTATGATCAGGGTTGGGCATCCAACGGGAATATAGCCAAGGATACAACCTATTATGGTTTAGAAACAGAATTAAATCATTATGAGCATGATAAGTCGCCAGTAGGGCCTTTATTTTGGGCACACTATTCATACTTAGGGCTAAATCCAAAAGGCTTATCAGATAAGTATGGAAATTATTGGAAACTGAATCAAAATCATGCTTTGATTCATTATAAGCATGCCGTTGCTAATCCAAATAAGTTTAAAGGATACGGTGAAAAAGCATGGGGATTTACCTCTAGTTATTCTATGAATGGATATGCGGGTCACCGTCCAGATAATGATTTAGGAGTTATTTCGCCTACAGCAGCCTTATCTTCTATGCCATATACTCCAAAAGAGAGTTTAGCATTCTTAAGGTATTTATATACAGAACAAGATAGTCTTATAGGAAAATATGGCCCTTATGATGCGTATAGCCTAACAGATAATTGGAGCTTACCTAGGTATCTAGCCATAGACCAAGGACCAATTCCAGTAATGATAGAAAATTACAGAAGTGGCATGTTATGGTATTATTTCATGAAAAATGAAGATGTACATAAAGGCTTAAATGCTTTGGAATTTACCTATGTGATGCCCAAAGAATAAGTGTTAAATTTATGAGGAGCTCCAGTGCTAACTATTATTTGTTTTTAAGACTTTTATTTTACCCAGATGAATTACATAAAATATACTCTCTTATCTTCTTTTTTAGTTCTTGTTTTTTCTTGTTCCAAAAGTGATTCTCAAGGTCCTACGGGAGTATCAGAATTACCGGAAACTCCAGTAACTCCAGAAGAACCTGTTATTTCAATCACAGATGAGGAGTTATTAGATATTACACAGGAAACAACGTTTAAATATTTTTGGGATTATGCACATCCAAGTTCTGGAGGGGCAAAAGAAAGATACCATCCTAATGATCCGGATAATGATGCAAATACGGTAACTATTGGCGGTACAGGTTTTGGTTTAATGGCAATTTTAGTGGGTATTGAACGAAACTATGTATCAAGAGCAGATGCGGTAAATCGCTTAACTAAAATTATTGCTTTTCTAGATACAGCAGATCGTTTTCACGGTGCCTGGCCGCATTGGGTAGATGGGAATACAGGAAAAGTAAAGCCTTTTAGTGCGCTAGATGACGGTGGAGATTTAGTAGAAACGGCTTTCCTAGTACAAGGACTTATCTGTGTAAAAGAATACTTTAAAGACGGCTCTGAAGCAGAACAAGCATTAGCGAATAATGCAGACGAACTTTGGAAAGGTGTGGAATGGAATTGGTATACACAGGAAGAAGAGGCCTTGTTTTGGCATTGGAGTCCCGCGAACGGATTTGCTATTAACCTCGCTTTGAAAGGGTATAACGAAACGTTAATTTCTTATGTATTAGCCGCAGCCTCTCCTGATTACAGCATACCAAAATCTGTATATGATGGCGGATGGGCTACCAACGGTACGTTTAGATCTTCCAATAGTGCTTATGGATTCCCATTATTGGTGAACCACGCTGGGGCAGAACAATTAGGAGGTCCGCTTTTTTTCTCACACTATTCCTTTTTAGGATTAAACCCAAATGGCCTTGCAGACGCCTATGTCAACTATGGCGAGGTTAGTATTAATCATAGTAAAATTAATTATAATTATGCTATTGCTAATCCTAGAAATTACAAGGACTACGGCGAAGATTGTTGGGGTTTAACGGCGAGCTATTCTAGAAATACCGATGGTAGCTTAGGATATGCAGCTCATGCACCTAACAATGATTTAGGCGTTATTTCTCCTACGGCTGCAATTAGTTCAATAGTATATACTCCTGAGGAATCTTTACAAGCATTACATTACTTCTACGGAAAAAAAGGGCAGCTCTTAGGAACCGCTGGTTTTTATGATGCTTTTAGTCCGCAATACAATTGGGTGGCCGATGCCTATCTAGCGATAGATCAAGGACCACAAATTATCATGATAGAAAATTATAGAACCGGTTTGCTTTGGCAGTTATTCATGCAGAATGATGAGGTACAAATCGGCTTAACTAAATTAGGATTCACCTATGGAAATTAAAAAACTAGCTTGCGCGGTGCTTTTTTTGTTTGTTGCTTTTTATGCACAAGCACAAGAGGAAAACTATCAGAAAGAAAGTTTTATTCAAGATACAGATACGCTAAAGTATCGCATTATGTATCCCAAAGACTTCATAGATACCAATCAATATCCTATCGTGTTTTTTTTACATGGAGCAGGAGAACGTGGTGCAGATAATGAAACGCAATTAACCCATGGTAGTGCATTATTTGCTAGTGAAGAAAGTTTAGAAAACTACCCTGCAATTGTTGTTTTCCCACAATGCCCAAAAGAAGATTATTGGTCAAATGCTAAGGTGAATAGAAAATCAAGACCTGTTTCTTTGAAATTTAAATACCATAGAAAACCAACACAGGCCATGCATATGGTGATGCAATTAGTAGATGAGTTGGCAGGAAAACCTTTTGTGAAAGAAGATCAAATATATGTCATGGGCTTATCTATGGGGGGAATGGGCACCTACGAAATTTTGCATAGAAAGCCAGAAACGTTTGCGGCAGCAATTGCTATTTGCGGCGGAGGTGATGATAAAGGTTCTGAAGAATTTGCAAAGAAAGTGCCTTTGTGGATTTTCCATGGCGCTAAAGATGATGTTGTAGATCCAAAATTATCCCTAGAAATGGCTTCGAAAATCATAGCCTATGGGGGGCATCCAAATGTTACCATTTATAGTGAGGCTAATCATAACAGTTGGGATTCAGCATTCGCAGAGCCAGAATTACTCCCTTGGTTATTTGCACAAAAAAAATAAGTCAGTTACAATCTTAAATAGCATAGTAAAAATGAAATTAAAAGTCTTACATATTTTAGCGCTAGCCGCATTTTTTGCAGCTCCTTCAATACAAGCACAGCGTACAATTCCAGAAGTAGAGGCATTATTAAAAAAGATGACCATTGAGGAGAAAATTGGGCAGTTAAACTTGGTTACTCCAGGTGGCGGAATTGCTACAGGTTCTGTGGTAAGCTCTAATGTAGAGGAAAAAATTAAAGCCGGTCAGGTTGGGGGCTTATTCGGAATTTCTGGACCTGAGAAAATTAAGACAGCACAAGATTTTGCCGTAAAAAAAACACGTCTAGGAATCCCTCTTTTTTTTGGATCTGATATTATTCACGGCTATAAAACCACCTTTCCGATTCCTTTAGGATTAGCGTCTTCTTGGGATATGGAATTAATGAAAAGAACAGCACAGATCGCGGCATTAGAGGCTACTGCCGACGGAATTAACTGGAATTTTTCTCCGATGGTTGATATTTCTCGTGATCCTCGTTGGGGAAGAATTTCTGAAGGCGCCGGGGAAGATCCTTATTTGGGTTCTCAGATTGCCAAAGCAATGGTGACGGGGTATCAAGGTGAAGACCTTATGGCCAAGAATACCATGTTGGCAACTGTAAAACATTTTGCCCTTTATGGAGCTGCAGAAGCAGGTAGAGATTACAATTCTGTAGATATGAGCCGACTCAAAATGTTTAATGAATACCTACCGCCATACAAAGCAGCGATAGATGCTGGTGTGGGTAGTGTTATGAGTTCTTTTAATGATATTGACGGTATTCCTGCCTCTGGAAATAAATGGTTGTTAACAGATTTACTGAGAGATGATTGGAAGTTTAACGGTTTTGTGGTTTCAGATTATACTTCTGTCAATGAAATGATAGCTCATGGTTTAGGAGATTTACAAGCCGTATCTGCTTTATCATTAAAGGCAGGTTTAGATATGGATATGGTGGGCGAAGGTTTTTTAACCACCTTAAAAAAATCGCTGGAAGAAGGAAAAGTTACAGAGGAAGAAATTACCACTGCTTGTCGTAGAATATTAGAGGCTAAATTTAATTTAGGGCTGTTTGATGATCCTTATAAATACATAGATAAAAAACGACCTGCTAAAGATATTCTGAAAGAGGAAAATAGAGCTTTAGCAAGAGAGGCTGCAAAAAAATCATTCGTACTATTAAAAAACGAATCTAAAAATTTACCCCTTCAAAAAAATGCGAAAATTGCTTTAATAGGCGATTTGGCAAATAGTAAAGACAATATGTTAGGTACATGGGCACCTACTGGAGATCCGCAACTCTCTGTTTCTATTCTTCAAGGCTTTAAAAATGTAGCTCCTAACGCAATAATTTCTCATGCCAAAGGAGCCAATATTACGGATGACGCTGCACTTGCCAAGAAAATTAATGTATTTGGAGAACGCGTAACTATAGATAAACGCAGTGCGGAAATTATGCTTGCTGAAGCGGTAGCTTTAGCAAAAGAAGCAGATGTGGTGGTAGCTGTTGTGGGTGAAGCCACTGAGTTTACGGGAGAATCTTCTAGTAGAACAGACATCTCAATTCCTCAAAGTCAGAAAAAATTGATACGAGCCTTAGTCGCAACGGGGAAACCTTTGGTGCTTGTTTTAATGAGTGGTAGGCCTTTGGTTTTAGAAGAAGAGCTTGCTTTACCGGCTAGTATTCTTCAAGTGTGGTTTCCTGGTGTAGAGGCAGGGAACGCCATTGCAGATGTGGTGTTCGGAGATTACAATCCGTCTGGTAAATTAACCGCTACTTGGCCTCGAAATGTGGGTCAGATTCCTATCTATCATAGTATAAAAAACACAGGTAGACCGCAACCAACGGTCGAATTTGAAAAGTTTAAATCTAATTACTTAGATGCTCCAAACACACCTTTATTACCTTTTGGTTACGGATTAAGTTATACCGAATTTGAGTATAGTAATTTAAAAGTAAACGCTGCTCAAATAAACCAAAATGAGCCCCTGACCGTTACCGTAAATGTTAAAAATACGGGCGATTTTGATGGGGAAGAAGTGGTGCAGCTATACCTTAAAGATGTGGTAAGAAGCATTACGCAACCGGTAAAACAGTTGAAAGGGTTCAAAAAAGTAATGCTTAAAAAAGGAGAAACCAAACAGGTAACCCTCACGCTAACGCCTGAAGATTTGAAATTCTATAATGCCAATTTAGAATTTGTTGCAGAGCCCGGAGATTTTGAAATCTATGTGGGGACTAATTCAGAGGCTACCTTAACCGCTACGTTTAGCTTGAACTAATAGTATTTTAATGAAATATTTGGTCTTTTCTTTTCTAGTTTTATGGTTGGCATCTTGTGCTGATGAGGAAAAAAATAAAGAGAAGAAAAGGCCAAATATTATATTTATCATGTCAGATGATCATGCTATGCAGGCCATTAGCGCTTATGGTCATCCTATAGGTAAAATAGCACCCACTCCTAATATTGATAGGATTGCGGAGAATGGCGCGCTTTTTAAGCATAGTTATGTCACCAATTCTATTTGCGGCCCTAGTAGGGCGGTAATATTAACGGGGAAGCATAGTCATATGAATGGTTTTAGGCAAAACGGAGATCATTTTGATGGTAGTCAGCCCACATTGCCAAAGATGATGCAACAGGCAGGATATCAAACTGCTTTATTTGGTAAGTGGCACTTGCATGGATATCCAGAAGGTTTTGATGATTGGAAAATAATTGTGGATCAAGGGAACTACTACAATCCAGATTTTATTCAAAACGGAGATACGACCCGTATTGAAGGATATGCCACTGATATTATTACTAATGATGCTCTAGATTGGTTAAAAGACAGGAAGCCAGATACCACACCCTTTTTTCTAATGGTACAGCATAAGGCTCCGCATAGAAATTGGATGCCTGCGCTTCGTCATGCCAATAAATATGATAGTGTTTTATTTCCGCTTCCAGATACTTACTTTCCAACATTTGAGAATCAATTGGCAAGTGCAGCACAATTGCAAACCATTTATAAGGATATGTATGAGGGTCATGATTTAAAAATGACGCAGGAATATGGCAGTGCTACATTAGCTCACAATCCATGGCCTATAGATTTTGACCGGATGACTTTAGCGCAAAGGAAAGCCTGGGATGAAGCATATCTTGCTAAAAATAATGCGCTCCATACCGCAGATTTGCACGGAGAAGCTTTGGCAAGGTGGAAAGGACAGCGGTATCTCCAAGATTATATGGCGACGATTGCGGCTGTAGATGAAGGCGTAGGGCAGTTATTAGACTATCTTAAAGAACATGAGTTAGAAGAGAATACCATAATTGTCTATACCTCCGATCAAGGGTTTTATTTAGGTGAAAAAGGTTGGTTTGACAAACGGTTTATGTACGAAGAATCTTTTGGAACTCCATTATTAATGCAATATCAGGGAACGATTAAAGGTAATACCACTATTAACGCTATGGTACAGAATTTAGATTTTGCGCCAACATTTTTAGATTTTGCAGGGATATCAAATTACGCTTCAGAGATGCAAGGAGAATCGTTTAAAGGCTTGTTAGACGGGAGTATGAAAGAAGATGATTTTAGACAGGTGATCTATTATCACTACTATGATTATCCCGCCTTTCATATGGTGAAAAAGCATTACGGAATCAGAACTCAAAAATATAAACTCATTCATTTTTTTGATGATATTGATGTATGGGAACTTTACGATCTTGAAAATGATCCTAAAGAACTTCGTAATCTAATCGATGATTCTAATTACAGGTATGTTCGTGCTATGATGCATGAAAAGTTAGATAGTGTTCAAAAAGTCTATAAAGTCACGGGTAGAGAATTTGATAAAGCTCCAGAAGAACAAATAGAAAGAACCTATCAACAGTTTAAACGTTTGCGAGGAATTCCATTAGAGTAGTACCCACGTTTATAGATTATTTTTAATGGTTATGAATGCTAACTCTTTGCTTATGCGTTCATTATACATGTGTTAGAGCACATTTTTTATTCGCTTCGGTTGTAATTTTACAAGGTATACTCGGATGAGTAGTATGTAAAAAACTAATGATTAAAAAATATATCTATGAAACTACAAAACAAAAAAGTGGCTATTCTAGCTACAGACGGATTTGAAAAATCTGAATTATTTGAGCCCCTAAATGCCTTAAAGAATGAAGGAGCATCTGTCGATATAATTTCAATCAAAGAAGGTGAAATAAAAAGTTGGGAAGATAAAAACTGGGGGGAAGCCATTGCAGTTACCAAACTTGTAAAAGATGCTAAAGAAGAAGATTACAATGCTTTAGTATTACCAGGTGGTGTCGCTAATCCAGATACCTTAAGAACAGATGAAAATTCTTTAGAATTTATCAGAAGTTTTTTTAAGAATCACAAACCAGTAGCCGCTATTTGCCATGCTCCTTGGTTGTTAATCAGCGCAGGAGTTATAGAAAATAGGGAGGTCACTTCTTTTAAAAGTATTAAAGATGATGTTTTAAATGCAGGGGCAACTTGGATGGATAAACAGGTGGTGGTAGATAGCGGACTTGTAACCAGTAGAAATCCAGACGACTTACCAGCTTTTATCAGCAAAGTAATTGAAGAAATTGGAGAAGGCAAGCATGATAAGCAGGTTGCTAATGCTTAGGCATTAGGTACTAACATATTTTATATATTTAAGGATCGGTCTGGGAATTTTCTTGACCGATTTTTTTCTAACCAACATTACAAAACAGACAGCATGGCCATTTTAGGAGCAGTAATAAAAGGGATTATAGATTTAAAAGATATACTAACATCAGAGTCTAACCCAATAGAAGAGCAAGAACAAGTATTGAAAGATTTGCTTGATAAAGCAAAGGATACAGCGTTCGGAGTTCATTATAAATTTGATGAACTTTTAGCCTCTGAACATACGTCTAAGCAGTTTTCAGAAACTATTCCGTTCTTTGACTATAACAAAATGAATGTAGAATGGTGGCATAAACTTCATGAAGGCGGGGAAAATATTACTTGGCCAGGAAAGCCAGATTATTATGCGTTAAGTTCTGGTACTACGGGAAAATCTAGCAAAAAAATACCGGTAACAGACGATATGATTGCTGCTATAAAAAGTACGGGTATTGATCAAGTATCTGCGCTAGCAAATTTTGATTTGCCGGCAGAATTTTTTGAAAAAGGAATTTTAATGTTGGGGAGTTCCACAGATTTAACCGAAAAAGACACGCATTTAGAAGGAGAAATAAGTGGGATAAGTGCAAGTAATATTCCGTTTTGGTTTAGAGATTATTATAAACCAGGGGAAGAAATTGCACAAATAGAGGATTGGGATGAACGTGTTCAAAAAATATCTGATAATGCTGAAAATTGGGATATTGGTGCTTTAAGCGGTATACCTTCTTGGATAGAATTAATGTTAGAAAAAGTGATTGCCGATCATAATTTAAAAAACATACATGAAATTTGGCCAAATTTGCAAGTGTATACTTCGGGCGGGGTAGCTTTCGGGCCTTATGAAAAAAGTTTTATGGCTTTAATGGGAAAGCCTATTACGGTTATAGATACTTATTTAGCATCAGAGGGTTTTGTAGCTTTCCAATCTAGGCCAGAAACCGATGCTATGAAATTAGCAACGAATAATGGTATCTATTTTGAGTTTGTGCCCTTTAAACCAGAATACATTAATCAAGACGGTTCCTTGACCAGTGATGCTCCTACCTTAAGACTGTCGGAAGTAGAGAAAGAGCAGGACTATGCCTTAATTATAAGTACTGTTTCAGGAACGTGGCGTTATCTTATTGGAGATACCATTGAATTTACGGATGTAGCGCGTGCAGAAATTAAAATTACGGGAAGAACCAAATTCTTTTTAAATACTGTCGGTTCTCAGTTGTCCGTAAATAAATTAGACGATGCTGTTAATCATATAGAGGAAGTATTTAATGTAAAGATACCTGAATATACTTTGTGTGCTAAACGTTTTGAGGACGATTTTTACCATAGTTGGTATCTGGGTTGTGAGAGCAATTTAGTTACCGAAGAGGTCGTAGCTGCTTTAGATGAACATTTAAAAGAAGCGAATAAGAACTATAGAGTGGCTCGTTCTAAGGCGTTAAAAGGAGTAAAAGTGAATCTGGTGTCTCCTTCTGTTTTTCATGAATGGAGTGGAGCCAATAAGAAGAAAGGTGGGCAAGTAAAAATGGAACGGGTAATGAATGAAGAGAAGTTTAAGACTTGGGAAGAATTTGTCGCAAAACAGTAGTTATACGTAACTATTGTTTTGCTTTGTCACGTTCTTCTACAAGAATCATAATCTCATCGGGAGATAAATAATATTTCCTAATTCGAGCTTTGTAGATTTCTGATAAGTTGGTGTTGTTCAATATAAAGTTTTTGGTGTCTAGAATGTATCCATCTAAATTTTTAGCAACTGCATGAGAATCTGCCGCTCTTTCTGCTTCTTTGATTGATGCATCTATAAAGTAATATTTTATGCCAAACCAGATTAAATTTAAGCTACTACGGTTTCTATAGTCCATGACATGTCCTAGCTCGTGCCCTAACCATCCTATCATAACGTTTTCAGGAATATCTTTAGTAGCAAATTTCTGCCCTTCTATTTCAAAATTTTCACTTATAAAAATATAGTAGCTTCGTTTCTTTTTAGGCCGTAATAAGCTCAAAAAGGAAGGCTGAGCTTGCATGATTGATTTTTTAATATTCTTTTTAAATTTAAATTCGATGCGGGTATTTCTTAATTCCGGATAGTGTGATAAGGCAAACTTCGCTTCCTTACGAATTGCATCTGGAATAATATGTTCTGGATTTTTTTCTATCATATTTTCGTAGATTATAAGTGTGGCTAGTGCTAAAAGCAAAAAAGTGGCTAATTGCCACTTTTTATGTTTAATTCCTTTTTTCATGTATCTAAAATTGATATCTGATCCCTAAGGCGATATCTAAATCTAAATCATCAGAATAATTGTCATTGAATCCTAGTTCAGGACGCATATCTAGAGAAAGTATCAAAGGGAAATCAAAATTATACTCAATACCTATATCACCTGCAATTAAAGCAAACGTACCATCGTTTTCTCCTGCATCAAAAGATCCAATACCTGCACCTGCACCTACGAACCAATTAAAGTTGCCTTCAATAGGCATTACCCATTGGTATAAACCAACTAATTTGAATGCGTCTACATTATTAGAATCTCTCCAGCCTAGATCAAACTCCAAACGGTTATTTTCTTTCAAATATCTTTGGTACGATATCTCCCCGCCAAATCCGTCATTGTCTCCTAATCTAAGACCTAAAGCATTTTTAGAAATACTTTGCGCCTGTGCTGAAATGCTGGCAAGTAGAATGATTGCAAATACACCTAATATTTTTTTCATTGTTATTTGTTTAAAAATTATTCGAAGCAAATATAGAGCAAACTTACATAGGCTATTGCTCAGTTCAACGAATTTATTAACTCTTATGCATCTTTAATATTTAGAGTAGTGGACTAAAAAATTTAGCAATTCCTTCTATAAAACGCTGGTAAAGCGGGCGGTTTTTAAAGGTTTCGTAATCTAAGCTTTTATTAATTTCACAGTATTCCGTAAATTCTTTACAAATAGTCTCAGTGATCTTTTTATCATATATAACGGCGTTGGCTTCAAAATTATGCTCAAAGCTTCGGTAGTCAAAATTTCCAGATCCTACAGACGCCACTTCATTATCAATCAGTATAACTTTACTGTGCGAGAAGTCTTCTCGTAAATAGATGTTTACGCCAATCGCAAGAAGCTCTTCGAACCTGGAGAACATAGAGTACTTTGCCATTAGTGAATCTGATTTATTAGGAATCAATAAACTTACTTGAATACCACTGAGGGCCGCTATTTTTATCGCTTGTAATACGGTAGTGCCTGGAATAAAATAGGGATTGGCAATATAGACTGATGTGGTGGCACTATTAATCATAGAAATATACTGCTGCATCACAGCAGGTTGTCTAGAATCTGGTCCACTAGCCACTATTTGTACCGTGCTTTCCCCAATAGGTTTAAGATTAGGCAAGTATTTTTCATGGATAAGCATCTCTTTACTGCTCGCAAAGTGATAATCTTTGATGAAAATACGGTGTAAGCTATTGACCACAGGGCCTTCTAATCGTACATGTAAATCTTTCCAGATACCAAGAGGAGAACTTTTTTTTATGTACTTGTCAGATATATTTACGCCTCCCGTAAATCCTAAACAGCCATCGATAATCAAAATTTTTCTATGGTTTCTATAATTTAAGGTAAAGAGCAAGCTACCAAAACGTAGGGGCATCATTGGGTAAGCTTGTACCCCAATATCTTTAAAGCGTTTTATTGTTTTACCTCTGAAGGAAAAACTTCCGACAGAATCATAAATTAAACGCACTTCTACCCCTTCTTTAATTTTTGCTTTAAACAATTCATAAAACCGTTCTGTTAATTCGCCTTCTTCAAAAATATAGTACTGTAGGTGTACAAAAGATTTTGCATTTTTAATGGCCTCAAAAATGGCGTCAAAAGTTTCTTCTCCATCATTAAGAATGTTGACATTATTGCCTTTATAAGAAGGAAAAAATGTGTTTTTCTTATTTAAATTAGATAGCTTTTCGTATTTGTTTTCATGAACATGAATGTCGTCTTCTGTGGTTGATAGGCTTTTATAGGTCTCATCATACAAGCGCCTTCTCTCTGTCTGTCTAAGTCTAAAAAAACGAAATTTTCGTCTATTGACCCCAAAGAGATAGTATAGTATAGGGCCACCAAAAGGAATGGCTATAATAGTTAATAACCAACTTAACGATTTAGTAGGCCTAGAACCGTGAAGAACAATGCTTCCAAATGCCCACAATGTCAATATAAGGTAACCAATTAAAAGTATTGTTTTGATCATGTAGTGGTTGGTGTTTTAAATTCTAAATCAAAGTACTCAATTTCTCGGGACATTTGGCGCTATTACTGTTATTACAGTTAATTATAAAATGGATTGGGATGTGGATTGGCCTATAAATTAGAGAAGTTTACATTCTAAAATAAAACTAAATTTCCATTGAGACCAATTTTACGTAAAAAACAAATTTTTTGGACACTTGGAACAATTACGCTATTTATAGTACTATATAGTGCAGTACATATTTATGTAAAAGGCAAAATTGCTCAAGCTTTAAAAACAGAACTCGTGTCTACGCTGCAAGTGGAGTATGAAGAACTGAGTTTGAATTTGCTCTCTAGTCATCTTAGTCTAAAGAACATCACCTTCATGCATCAATCTGTGTTGAACACTGCAAAAATTGGTAGTCTAAGCTTAGACGGTTTTGGGTATTTGGAATATTTTAGGCATGGTACTGTTTCCATCGACCTTGTAAAAATAGACGGGGTAATTGCGAAATTTCAAACGAAGGACACCACCGCTATTGAAAAACCTACACCATCAAATTTTAAAGAAAAAATAGCTATTCAGAATTTTCAATTACTAGATGCAGACTTGAAGCTGGTAGATAGAAAAACTGATAGTTTGCTATTTTCCGCGGAAGCGATAGGTATTGGGGTGAACGATGTTAAGCTGTCATCCAATACTGTACAGGACCAAATTCCTTTTACATATTCCTCTTATACTTTAGCAGCAACTTCAATTAAAACAGCTTTGGGGCCGTATGAAAACTTGCATATTGATGCTCTTAATTCTGATGGTGCAGTAGTGCTCAAGGGTGTAGAATTAAAGACGAAGTATACCAAAGGGGCGTTGCAAAAGCATATCTCGAAAGAGCGCGATTGGATCTGTCTGAAAATACCCGAGGTGACTCTTTCTAAGTTCGATTTTAAGATAGAACAAGACTCTCTTGATGTGAAAATACCCTCTGTGGTAATTAAAGGATTGGCCTTGGAAATGTATAGGAATAAGCTAATGCCAGATGACTATACTCTAACAGATATGTTTGGAAAAACGATCAGGAACTTGCCTTTTGGTTTGACTATTCCTTGTTTGTTGGTAGAAAACGGAAGCGTATCTTATTCAGAGTTAGTTTCGCCAACTACCAAACCAGGAGAATTAATTTTTACAGAGGTGACCTCTGTGATGAAAAATATTTCTAGTGTGGGGTCAAAACCACTTACGATTAAGAATAAGGCCAAAATTATGGGAGCAGCCCCTATTGAATTAGATTGGTCTTTCTATGAGGAAAATGGTAAGCATCTGTTTCAAGCTTCTGGGGTTATTACTAATTTTAATACCGAAGAACTAGATGCTTTTCTGAGGCCTAATTTAAGAGCAGAAGCAAAAGGCACCATTGATGCTTTATATTTTACCATTAGCGGAGATGAATATGTATCTTCTGGAGATATAAAAATGAATTACTCTGATTTTAGTTTTGTTGTTTTGAAAAAGGATCGTCTAGGAGTGAATAAATTTTTGACCACAATGGTAAATATTTTTACGAATGATGGCTCTACTACCGATGAATACGGATTTAGACATGGGCAAATAAAAGTGGAAAGAGATCCTACAAAATCATTCTTCAATTATTTATGGATTAATGTAAAGGATGGAATCTTGCATACCATGGTAGGAAACGGTAAAAAAGAATAGATGTAATCGGATTAATAAAAAAATTAAACAAGATACTCCCCGTTAGGGTTCTAAGGTACCTTTATGCAAAATACTAGACATGGAAGATATGGGAGTCATTTCAACAAATAAAAATAAAATTACGCTATTTTACAATTCAGAAAATAGCATAGGAAAGCAATGTTATGGCTATGTACAAGCTTCTGATAAAGAAGTCTTAGGAATAGATATTTCCAAAACAAATATTACAGGAACGCAGTGGGCAGAGCTGGCCGAGAAATTAGAAATTCCTGTTAAGCAACTCATAGATACTGAGCACACAGATTTTGTAAAGTTATATGGTGATAAAGCTATTGATATGGAAGCTCATGACTGGATTAAAATTTTAGATAAGAATCCAAAATTGGTCCAATTTCCTGTATTGGTATTTGGAGAGAACTACTATCAGCTTACCTCTGGCGCTGATTTTAAAAAGTATCTTGAAGCGAACAGCGCGGGAATAGAAAAAAAATAAACACACTATTTTGAATCAGAAAAAACAAAGAAAAATATATAAAAAGAAAAGGTATATAGTGCCGATAGCTATAATCGCCATACTGATTATTGCTAGATTACTTCTGCCAGTTTTCGTTAAGAAATATGTAAATAATGTTCTTGCGGATATCCCCGGGTATTATGGACATGTAGAGGGAATAGATATATCCTTGATTCGAGGAGCTTATGTAATTCATGATCTTTATTTGAATAAGGTAAATGCAGGATCAGAGGTGCCTTTTTTAAACTTTGAAAAGACAGATATCTCTATAGAATGGAAATCGCTTTTGAAGGGCAAGGTGGTCAGTGAAATTACGATGACGCGCCCTGAAGTTATTTATGTTTTTGAAGACCAAAAAGAAGGGGTTGCAGAAGATCCAGATATTGATGACTGGACAAAGGCTTTGACAGATTTAGTGCCTATTGATATTAATAATCTAGAGATTGTAGGAGGAAAAGTAGCCTTTGTTGAGGTCACTGCAGAACCAACAATAGATCTGCATATGAACGAGGTAAACCTCCAAGCAACTAATCTCAGAAATATTGTACAAGAAGACAGAACGCTACCCTCAGATTTGCATGCCACAGCGGTCTCCATAGGTAATGGGAAATTCACCCTTAATGGAAAGATGAATTTAGTAAAGCCCATTCCAGATGTAGATATTGGTTTTTCATTAGAAGACGCTTCTATCACGGCATTAAATGATTTTACTAACCATTATGCGGGAATAGATTTTGCTTCTGGGAATTTCAATATTTTTAGTGAAATAGCTATAGCGGATGGCTATCTGAAAGGATATGTGAAACCATTATTAAAGGACTCAAAGCTTATTAGTAAAGAACAAGATAAATTTTTTGACACCCTTTGGGAGGGCTTTGTTGGCTTTTTTAAGTTTGTGTTAAAGAATAAAGGGAATAATACTTTGGCAACAAAAGTGCCTATGGAGGGCGATTTGAATAGTGTCAAGTCAAAAGTGTGGCCCACATTCACCAATATTATAAAAAATGGTTGGATCAAAGCATTTAAAGGTACTGTAGATGATGAGATTACTTTTGAAGATGCAGAGCAAGAGGCCGATAAAAGCTCTAAGAAAGAGAAGAAGAAAGATAAAAATTAAAAATATAATTGTTAGCTGTTTGGAAAAGGGAGAAATTACACGTGTAATTCTCCCTTTTTTTTAAATTATCCATTGGATGAAAAGCCTGGATAACAGGTCATTCCACCGTCTACAAAAATAGTAGTGCCATTTACGTATTCAGATTCATCAGATGCCAACCAACTGGCAACGCTCCCGATATCTTCTGGTAGTCCCATACGGTCATAGGGAATAAGTTTTAAGATGTTCTCTAAACCTTCTTTAGTTTCCCATACTTCTTTGTTAATATCTGTCTTTATAGCTCCTGGTGCGATAGAATTGCAACGTACTTTTTTGGGAGCATATTCTTGACAGATACTTTCCATTAACATTTTTAAGCCTCCTTTGGTGGTGGCGTAATTGGCATGACCTGCCCATGGAATAATTTCATGAACAGAACTTATATGGATGATTTTACCAAGAGAATTAGAAACTTCTGGGCGCATGCCGCGTCTCATAAATTCATTAAGTGCTTCTTTCGCACATAAAAATTGTCCGGTTAAATTGGTGTCTATAACCTGTTGCCAAGCACTTAAGGGCATTTCATGCAAAGCATAATCCTGTTGTATTCCAGAATTGGCTACGCATATATCTACCGTACCAAATTTTGATATGGCTTGCTTGAATAAGTTTTTCACATCAGCTTCCTTTCCTACATCACATTGAACTACTATGGCGTTTCCACAATTAGAGTTTTGCTCAATCCACTGAGCCACTTCTTCGGCATCTTCTTTACTACTGTGATAGTTGACGACCATATTAGCACCTTCCATTGCAATTGATTTGGCTATAGCCGCACCAATTCCAGAACTTGATCCGGATACTATGCAGGTTTGATTTTCAAGTCTATTATTAGGTTTTTGCATGTTTTCGCTTTTTATACCTCAAAATACGATTAAAAGCAGATTATCAAGAGTTTATACTTTTTTTGAGCCAATTATTTTAGCGTTTGAAGTAATTCTGGCAACAGGTAGGAATGGTTCTGCTTTTGGAGTAATTATTCATTGATTACCATTAATGAAAGTAGGGGTAAACCCTTAATTTAGTGGTAGATAATAATTAAAACATATATATAATGAAATCAGAAACAGCAGAAATCGGAATTAAAAAATCAAATAGAAAAGCAGTAGTTGAAATGTTAGAGCAACTATTAGCAGATGAATTTTTAATGTATACAAAATATAGAAATGCACACTGGAATGTTGAAGGGCATGACTTTCACACCAAGCACGTGTATTTTGAAGAAGAATATGGTAAATTAGAAACTATTCTAGATGCCGTAGCAGAGCGTATCCGTATGTTAGGATTCTACTCTCCAGGATCAATGAAGCGTTTTATAGAGTTATCTCAATTGGATGAAAATGGCCCAGAGCAAAATGATAGCATCAGTTTTATGGAAATATTATTGGAAGACCATCAAAAAGTAATTGCTTTTATTAGAAAAAGTATTGGTGAAAATGCAGAAGAGCATAATGACGAAGGTACCGCAGATTTTATCACTGGAATCATGCAACAACATGAGGAAATGGCTTGGATGTTAAGAGCATCAGTGAAGAAGTTCTAAGAGCTTAAAAAAAATAGTAAAAAGCGTTAAGACGATAGTCTTAACGCTTTTTTTATGCCTTCAATTTTTAGTACATAGCTAATAATGACATCAGCATTAGATTCAAGTACGTTTACATGATTCTAAATTAGTATTTGTGTTTTGTAAAGAGAAGTAAGCATGCAGTTAATGGGCTGAATTTTTTATAAACTATTATTAGGCTGTTAAGGTTTAGTTATAGATGATATTAATATGTGTTTATTGAATATTACTGCAATAAGTAGCCTTCTTTGATTTTAAAAGGTTAGTTCTTTTTAGCAGATAATCGTGAATCCAATACAGCGCACAAAAAAAGCCAGCTTATATAAGCTGGCTTTTACTATTCTATAGGTGTTAGATTATGCAGTAACACCTAATCTATGTTGATTGTCTTGGTAGTATTTTGGACTACAGTCATACTTTTCTTTGAAAATTTTAGAGAAGTAACTTCTACTAGTTAATCCTACCGTGTAAACAATTTCCGAAATATTTAAATCTGTGGTTTTGATTAAGTTTTCAGCAGTTTCTACACGTACGTTTCTAATAAAATCAGTCACCGTTCTATCATGTAATAATTTAAAACCTTCTTGTAATTTTGAAGGAGATAAACCAGACTTTTTGCTCAAGTATTTTAAGCTATATTGAATCTCTGGGTAGTTTTTAATGAAGCTAGAGATTTCCTTAATATCTTCCATTTCACTTCTGGTTAATGAACCGAAGTTATTTTTAAGATTCTTTAAGTCTTCTTTATGTTGTTGAATTTCTAAAGCTAAAATTACGTGTACGGTACCATTTATTAATAAGTTACGTACAATACCTTTTTGGCTAATTGCATCTATTTGTTGAATTTTCTCAGCAATTTTTAAATTGTAAGAACCAACATACGTATACATCTCTTCACCGTTTTTAGGCATGAAGTTTTTTATCAACTGATTTTTTAATAAATCAATACTTTCATCATCAGAAACCTGTAAGGCATCAACCTTTATGTTGGTAAATTTAACAGCTTGGTCTTTTCTGAAGAATAAAATAGAATCTCTATTTGGATCGCTAGAGAAAATACCTGTTTGAAACTGATTTAATGATTTTTTTACAGAAGTTTCACTAAACCCGTATGATAACTGTCCGTTAGAACAATACATAAAGTTAATTGGGTTAGTATCGCTTGTTGTACTTTTTATGATGGTATCTTGCTTAAAAGTAACGTCATACTTCATAAAAGTAATATCGTTCTTAAAAGTGATCCCTGAGATAGAACCGAAAGCTAAATCGCTATTCAATTCTAATTTAAATTCTTGACTTGTTTTATTTAATTTCCCACCTAATTCATTCTGTAGGTCATTAAACATTTGAGATATTGTATTTGTTTTTAGTTGTATCGTTTTCATAATGCTGTTTTTACGTTAATAATTATTCTCTTTCAAAACACTAATAATAAGAAGCACTGCTGCCATTATTAATACTAAGTGAATTATTAGGCCGAAATCAAAAAAGAAAAACCCTATGGCCCACAGCGCTAATAATGTTGCTGCTAGAATTTTAAAGTATCTGAGCATGCTAATCTGTTTGTTCTATATTTTGGTCTACAACACTATTTCCTGTGTTATGTAAGATGTAATCGTTTAAAGATTCTATTGTAGTTCCTATGGCACTTCTTATGTTTCCAACTCTGGAATTTGTCTGATATTTATAGTTATTCTGATTCATAGTAGTTGTTTTTCTGATTGAGTTAACAATTGTGGTACATGGTTGTTTTGTACATGACAAATTTCGGAAAACAGGGAGCCTTGTTTGTTACACAATTATTTGATAGTGTTATATAATTATTGGAAAGCGCTATTTTTAAATAGAAAAACCCCTGTTTATAACTATAAACAGGGGTTTTTGAAATAATGCAAGATTTACATCATTATACAATTGTTATTTTTTGTGAGACACTAGGCGGGCAAAAAGATGCAAAAAGTAGAGCCTTTTCCTAGCGTGCTTTCGGCTAATATATGTCCGCCATGGTTTTGAACTATCTTTTTACAGATGGCTAAACCGATGCCGGTACCAGAATATTCTGTTTTTTGATGAAGACGTTGAAAAAGTTCAAAAATTTTATCAGCGTGTTCCTGTTCAAAACCGATACCATTATCTATTATAGATATGCGATAATAAGACTTGTGCTTTTTTACGAAGTTATCTGGAATCTCATTTCGTTTTAATTTTTTACAATCAATGATAATCCTAGGGTCTTCTTTACCACCGTATTTAATAGCGTTAGAAATAATATTATTAAATAATTGCTCCATCTGAAATGGAACAGCATTTAAGGTAGGGAGATTATCTACAATGATCTCTACACCCGACTCTTTTATACGTGCTTCTAAATCTTCTTGTACTTTATCTATAATCTCTACAAGACTCACAGAAGTAAACTCACTTTTGGTTTTATTGATACGAGAATAGGATAATAGGTATTTAATAAGCATCCTCATACGCTCAGAAGATGAAGTTATCTTAGCAAAAAACTCTTTACCTTTTTCGGATAAGTTATCATAATCACTATCTTCTATTCTAGAGATAAACATTTGTATTTTCCGTATAGGCTCTTGTAAATCATGGCTAGCAACACGGTTAAAAGATTCTAATTCTTCATTAGATCTCTTGAGTTCCTGATTTTTATCTTTTAATTTAAGTGCATCTTTTACTTGAGTAGAGATGTCCTGTATTACGCCTATTAAGGCATTCTCCTGAATATGGCCCGTAGTTCTAAAGTGTTTTACTTTTCTAGATTTATGGATGATACGATAAGAGAAATCAACCGACTTCTTTTTGTCAATAGCTTCTTTTAAGTTTTTCTTGTACCCCGCAAGATCTTCTGGATGTATAAATTTCTTATAATTTTCGTGCGTTGGTAAAAACTCATCAGGCTCGGAGCCTAAGAGACTATACAAGTTATCTGATATTTCAGAATTGTCTTCATCGTCATTTAGAACATCCCAGCGATAACTACCAATTTTTGCTAATGTTTTGGCATCTCTCAGAATAGCATTTTGTATTTTAAGCTGTTCATTAACTTCTAAAATTTTCTGTTCGTCTTGCTTTTGTTTTGAGATGTTCATAGAAGTAACGCAAACCCCATCTCCAGTTTTAATAGCATAGGTGTCAAACCACATGTGAACACCGTTAAAGACATAATCTCTTTCAAACTCTACAGGTTTTCCTGTGCTAACGGCCTCGCAGAATAGTTCAAAAACGCCGTTCTCCATTAGAAACGGATAAGCTTCGGAGATTTTTTGTTGCACTAATTCATCAGGAGTATGGCCTGTTGCATTTTTGATTTCCTCATTGGTGTATAATATAGAGAAATCTACAATGTCTCCTTTCTCATCTTTCACAGGTTCAAAGTAACTGATAACATTATTGGTACTTTTAATTACATTTTGTAAAAATTCATCAGTTTCTTTGATTTCCTCATACTGCTCTTGTAATTCTAAATTTAGGGTATTGAGTTTTGCAACAGACTCTTTCTCATGAGTCGTGTTCTTGGCGATAATTAAGAGTCCGTCATTCAAGGGTCTTATCAATGTCTCTAACCATATTTTTTTGCCATTTAAAAATACTTGTCTACTTAGATTACCTTCTTTTTTATCTAAAAAAGATTGCGCTAATACATCGTATTCCCCATTTAGAACTGTAAAGGGAAATATTTTTGAAATCGGTTGGCCAACAATAACTTCAGGATCTAGACCAAAATCAATTTTATTACGTTCATTGGCGTAGACTAATTTAAAATCAATTACCTCCCCATCTTCGTTTAAGATAGGTTCGTAAAAATTTACAATATTTTCGGTTTTGGCCATAACATTAGAAAGAAATGCTTCTGCCCTGGACCTGATTTTACGCTCGTTATTTATTTTTATAAAGGATAGTACAAATACAAACATGGCAAATGCTCCAAGAACCAAAATCATAAAAGGCGATAAGAAAGCATACGAATTAAATTCTTTTTTGCGTTCTTTCAATAACTTTTCCTCTTTAGCCAACATAAAGTTTTTACGTTGATTAAGTTCTGCCATGATATGAGAAACCTCGTCTAATTTGTTGCGTTCATTTGCAGAATATTTTAATCTGACTTTAGGCGAGACCGCAATTGCTTTTAACGCGGTTACCAGGTTATTTTGTAATTCTCCAACGCGTGTTAAATGAGTCTGCTGTATGGGGTTGTCGAGGACCAACTCGTACAACCTATTAAAGGTTCCCTCAGACTCATCAATATACTTTTGAAAAGAAATGGAGGTAACTAAAGTGTCTTTCCGCAACAAATTGGTCAATTGTGCAGATTCCATTTGCGAATAAATAGCAAAAAGATTATTTATTTCTGTCTCTACTTCAAGGGTGTGTGTTACAGAATTGGCAGCTTGTTTAAACTCTGATATTTGTTTGTAGCTTATACTACCAATAAAGGTGAGTAAAGCTGCTGCAATAATTAGTAATACTACATAGAGTTTTGGGGATAATATTAGCTTTTTAGCCACGATGTTATTCTTAAATTCTTAATAAAAAATTCTCTCTATTTAAGGCAGAGGTTTGGTACTGCCAATTAAGTTGCAATACTTTTTCAATTACAGTTTTTAATTCTCCAAAACTATTTGGCTTATTGATATAAACATTAGCACCATTAATAAAGGTATCTTCTATATCTCTTTCCGAAGAGGAAGTGGAGTATATAGCAACCGATAAGTCACTGAGTTTGGGATTTTCTCTTATCTCTTTTAAGCATTGCATCCCATTTTTAATAGGCATATTTAAATCCAAAAAAATAACTTCTGGTAGTATTATATTAGGTAATACTAGGTAATCCATAAGTTCTTTACCATTGGTAAATAAAGATAATTTTGTTTTTATTTTTATTTCTTCGATAGCATCTTTAAACAAAAGTCTATCATCTTCGTCGTCATCTGCTAATGCAATGTTCAGTGTTTGGAATGCCATGGTTAAATTAATTAGTCTCTATCTTCTGCCTTTTCTTTTCTTTTTTTAATGATTTTTTGAAAAGAAGAAGGAGTAAGTCCGGTTGTTTTTTTAAACTGTGTCGATAAATGTGCAACACTACTGTAATTTAACTTATACGCAATTTCAGTAAGGGTTAGATTGTTCTCAATGATCAATGTTTTAGCTACATCAATCTTTTTTAATATCACAAAATTCTCTATGGAAGTATGTGTTATTTCAGAAAATAAATTTGAAAGATAAGCATAGGAATAGTCTAGCTTGTCAGACAAATATGTGGATACATTGTATTTTTGAGCCTCTTCATCACCATTAACAACAAGAGTAACAGCATCTTTTATACGCTGCACTAGGGCTGTCTGCTGATTGCTGATGATTTCTATACCGTATGCTGAAAGTTTTTCTGATAGTACCAGCATTTGAGCACTACTAGGCGTCTGTTTAATATCTATTTCTCCGATACCTAGTAAAGTATAGGTTAAACCCATAGCATCTAGCTGCTCACAAAGCACTTTTCTACACAAGGTATTATAATCAAACTTTACATTTATTATCATAAAAGCAACTTTACTACAGCTAAAGGTGAGTTTTACAAATATCGTATATTTTTGAATGTACCCTTTCTTTGTTTAAGTTTTATTTAACCACTAAAATTGATTTTGCTAATCAGTTTTGTTCAAAATTTTCCTTGGGGATATCTTTAAAGAACTCTGCCATTTCAGTATCGCTTGAGGGACTATAATTTGCCAATATGGTACCCTTAGCGCCATCTTTTGTTTCAATAATGTATAAGATAGACATGTCTGATGGATTACTCATTCCCTCAAAACGAAACTCTTTTTTAATAAAAATGTTTTTTGGAGTGTAGCTCTTTTTGGTCTCTAAGTTTATAAGTGAATTATCTTGAGCTCTAAAATTGTGTATATATCCTTGCTCCTGATATTCTTTTATGTATTCTTTTTCGCTTTTTGCATATTCCATAATGTAGCTTTTCAAAGGTTTAAAAAAAGGACAAAATCAATAAATTGAGTCCTGTCCTTTTTAAATAATTAATGTTTCAGATGCTCTCTATTAATTGTCATCTGTATGATCGTCAATTTCATCTCCTACCTCTTCAACGCCTTCTTCAATATCGTCTCCAACTTGTTCAATCTTGTCTTCTGTAGTTTTTTCCTCATCTCTACAACTTGAAACGGTTAAAAAAGAAGCTCCAAGAAATAAAATTAATAGGGTGTGTATTACTGGCTTTTTCATTGTTTTAATTTTAAGTGAATACTTGTGTTTTTTCTTAGACTTTTTTTCTCCCAGTTAATAAAGAGATTACAAAAAGTACTAAGAATATAAAGAATAGAATTTTAGCGATGCTTGCTGCACCTGCTGCTATTCCTCCGAAGCCGAATACTGCGGCTATTATTGCTAATATTATAAATGTGATTGTCCAACGTAACATAGTGTTTGTTTTTAGGTTAAATAGAAGCTAGCTCCTTGCTAACTCTCTGTTACAAAGATGCAACCGTTTTAGAGTTTTGATTAACGTAATCCGTTAATTTGTTGCTCCATAAACGATTGATATTCTTTAGAATATAGTGCATAAAAAAAGGAATACTTTAAGTATTCCTTTTTAGGGTAAAATTTTGATGCTTCCAGCATTAGCTGATGTTTTCCATCACTTTTTCTTTTGCTAGATCTAATTCAATTTGATTCATTTGCTGTGTTAACAGTGTAATGGTGCTAGACGGTAAATTGGTCTCTGATAATACATCTTTGTATTCATCAATTGCAGCCTTTTCACCTCTAATAGCTTCTTCCAGCATAGACTCTGCGCTGTTAGAAGATACGAATGCTTTTACATCCATCCAAGTTCTGTGTGCTGCCGCTGCTATACTTCCACCTTTATCGATGTTCTGTCCAAAACTATTGATTTCTGTTTTCAAATTGTGACCAAAATCATAACGTTGCTCGCTCTTTCTGGTGAAAAACGTTTTTAGCACCGAATTATCTGTATTTTCAGCAGCTTTCTTATATCCTTTTTCTGCATCATAGGTTTTCTCTAATAATGCATTTAATTTATTTCCTACTTTATCTGTATATGTACTCATAATAATTGTATTAATGTGATGGGGTTATGTAATGCTACCCCTTTAGCATACTTCAAAGTTACCGTCATAACTTCATTGCGATTAATGCATTAGAAGTTTAGATTGCCGCTAAAAGATTTGTTTCGTTAAAAAAATGTTAGACTTCTTTTTGTTCCTCGGTGAACTTAAAATTTTCCGGAAAATCTAAGGTTCTAATAGGGAACGGAATGTTGATATTGTTTTTATCGAATGCTTTTTTAATAAAAATCATGGCTTCTGTCTTTGCTTTTGCTACCTCTAAAGCTGATGTAGAATCTATCCAAAATCTGGTTTCAAAATTTATAGAACTGTCTCCAAATTCAGAATATAAAAAGATAACATCATCCTTATTTTTTACAGGATCAAAATTGGAGCTAATGGTTTCTTTTACCAAGTCTCTTACAAATTCTAAATCTGATGAGTATCCAACGCCACAAGTTAAGATTACTCTAGATTGTGCGGTTGATGAAAAGTTTTTAATTGGATTTTCTAATACTAATTTATTAGGCAAATACACCAAGTTATTGTCGGGCTGGCGTATGGTTACGGCACGTAAATCAATATCTACCACTTCACCCTCAAAATCATTACTCTCTATCCAATCACCAAATTTTATCTGCTTAATATAAGATAGCACAATTCCAGAAAATGTATTTGATAAGGCTCCTTGCAAGGCTAAACCAACTGCCAAACCTGCAACTCCGGCTCCTGCGAGGATGGTATTAAGTGTTTTACTTAGATCTAAGATTCCTAAGACCAAGAACATACCCGCAAGAATTACTAGAACGGAAATCAATTTTGCAATTACATTCTTCATTGATTTTTGAAGGCTGCTTTTGCTAAGAAGTTTTAAGGTTAATCTACTGATGTATTTTGAAAGGAAAATAACAATGGTGAATACTATTATGGCAATTATAATATTGGGTAAATTAATAATGATATTATTTAACCATGATTCTAATCTACTAGCCATCTTGTTCCAGGCATCTGCTAATTCAATTTTCATATATTTTTCTTTGAATGCACCATGCAAGTGGTGCATCTTGTTTGGAATTAAATATTTTAGTTAGGTTGATCTAAAACGTAGAAAAAGAAAAACATGGCTTCAACTTTTAGGATATTGAAACCATGCTTCATCAACCAACATTATAAAATGTACTCAAAGATACTTTGTCAATATGGTATGTATGTGCTATATCCATTGTATCATTAACGATTATGAAATTTCACGATAGTGCTAATAATAAATGTATTGCGTACCTTAAAAGTTTGGAGAAAAGGGGAGCTTTGCAAACTTTAAATTTTGAACGATGATAAAATCTATTTCTAAGAAACTAAGAGCTTGGTATTATAAAGTACTGTATAGTATTGCATTTTATCCAGTTTTATTAAGTGTGTTATTTTTAATTGTGGCGGCAATAACTAACCGTGTAGAGAGCTTAGATTTTATTTTGAAGATTAAAGAGAAGGTGCCGTATCTTTTTATATCAGATTATGATACTTCTAGAGCAATTTTAAATACATTGGTTGCCGGGATTTTGTCTTTAACCGTGTTTAGTTTTTCCATGGTGATGGTGGTACTCAACCAAGCTTCTTCTAATTTTTCTCCTAGGGTTTTACCTAGTTTAATATCAAACAAAAAGCACCAATTAATTCTAGGCTTTTATATTGGTACATTACTGTATTGTATTTTCTCTTTAATCACATTGGGCGCAAAAGGGGTAGACTCTAACGCTATAGGTTTTTCTACGATGCTAGCAGCTGTATTTAGTGTGGTTTGTATTGTGCTTTTTGTTGATTTTATTCACAATATATCAACCTCCATTCAAATAAATACTATTGTAGATCGTATTTACACTTCTAGTTCAAAATCTTTACAAAAGGCGTATGATGAACAGCACCAAAAAACAACATTAAGTGTTTTAGAGACCGATGATTTTAAACCTTTAATGGTTAAAGAAACAGGTTACTATTTAAGTTTTGATGTTTCGTTATTATCAGATTCTTATAAGAATGAAGAGTTACAGATAAATGTGTTACCTTATTTAAATCAACATTTATGGGAAGGAGATGTCATAGCCACCGTATCTAAAAATCTGTCTGATGAGCAGATAAATGATTTACTATTCGGTTTTAGCTTATCTACTAACAGGCATTCTGGAGACGAAGGTGTTGGGGGTATGATAAAATTGATGGAAATAGCCATAAAAGCAATGTCTCCAGGGATTAATGATCCCGGTACTGCCATAGAAGCTATAACAAAGTTAGGAAAACTTCTGTATCAGGCCGTAGCATTTGCTAATGCAACCTCTGAAAATATAGCAGATACCAAATGGATTGTGGTATCGCATAATATAGCCATTGAAGAATTGATGCGCATTGTAGTACAGCCAATTCGCTTCTATGCAAAAGAAGATTGTACGGTCTTGTACCAATTGATAAAAGCTTTAAAATATTGTTTGACAAATCCAAATATCTCTGAAGACAATAAAGAAAGTATCGTATCAGAACTTATGCTTATCAAAACTATAGTAGCTAAGCATATAGATAGCGCAGCGGATAAAGAAGTGTTATTTAAGTTGTTTTGATACCATAAAAAAAGCCACAACATTAATTGTTGTGGCTTTTATAGGAGAATTAACTCTCTTTATTTAAATAACTTTTTCACCAGCAGTAAAGTACTAAACTTACTAGCCATTTTAAATCCAGTTTGCACCCAATTTAATGGTGATAAATCTTCCTGAACTTTGTGCTTTAGACCTTTTAACTCCTCAATAGCAATTTTTCGTTCTAAGCTCAAAAGTTTCAAGTCTAGTTCAATTTCTTCAAATGAAGTATAATTTTTGTTTCTCATGAGTCAAAATACGTTTTAGATAATTTTTGAATAATGATTCTATCAATGTGTTTTCTCACTAAATAGGTGAGCAATACCAATAGAAAGAAAATTCCTCCGACAATTAAGTACCCTAATGCCATACTGTCAAAATAGGCTCCAAGGGCTGCAGCTCCTGCTACGGCAAGAAAAATTAGGCCTAAAACGCATAAGCTTCCAAACAAAACAATTTTCAACAGGTATGAGGACAGTGTGGTCAACTGTTGAAATACTTTTAATTCAAAGTAGTTCTTAGTAGATTTCACGTAGGCCTCGCCTGCTTCAGTAGCGCTGTTTGTAGTATCGTCTAAAGACTTTAAAATGCTCATGTTATGATTTCTGTAATTTCTTATTCTTTGCTTTTAACTCAGATAACTTGCTTTCTAATGTAGTAATTACATCTTCTGTTTTATGACTTACATCAGAAACAATATGCTCTATTTGTGTATCTAAAGATTCTCTTTTTGAGGCAACAGAGTGCGCTGCTCTATCTCTTAAATCTAAAGCCGTCTCTGCCAGTGTATCTCTGGTAGACGCTGCTTGGTCCGCTATTTTTTGTCTTGTATTTGCGCCTCTATCTGGTGCAAATAAAATTCCTAAGGTTGCTCCTATTGCGGTACCTGCTAATATTCCTAATAATGTATTACTGTTATTGTTCATTTTATATGTTTTAAATTAATATGACAATTGTATCTCAATCATCTATATCAAAGTTAGGTAATAAGTATGATAAAAGTTGTCTTAATTACGTATTTGATTGACTGTAATGCTATGTTTTTAAAAGCGTTAAGAATTGATTGGATTGTAGCAAGTGGCTTTCATTTTTGAGCGTAACTTGTTGGTAATAACAACTAAAAAAAATATAAAATGGATATCAAGGAAAATGACGCGAAGACAAAATTTATAAAAGAATCTGACGAGGATACGGAACACTATGTGCTTCAGAAAAATAAAAAGACAAAATTAGGAACAGGAATCATCATCGCATTTTTGCTCGTACTAATCGTAGGAATTGTAGTTTCTGGGATTTTATTTGATTCCTAATATAAATTCAAGTTTATACCATTAAAAAAGGGTCGCAATGAGCGACCCTTTTTTAATACCTTAATTTTCATCATGTCTTATGTTTTTCCAACGATCCATAAACGCGAATTGACTTTGATCAATTCGTTGTCGTTCTTTTAATTCTGCCTCTTGTAGTTCAGGAGATAATTTATCTATTTCCCCTCCGTAGTACCCAAGAGCTATTGCCGAAGTAATATGATAGTCTTCTGGTACATCAAATAATTTTTCTGCTTTCTCATGATTTACACCAGCCATTTGATGCATGGCTATTCCCATATATTGTGCCTGGGTGGTCATACTACCAACGGCTAGACCTAAATCATGCAAGGCGTGGAAATTATTTTTATCATCTTTAGTCTTTTTATAGTATGCCGTTAGCATCAGTAGTGGAGCGTTGGTTGCCCACTCTTTGTTGAAATCGCTTAAACAAGATAGTATATTTTTATACGCATCAGAGTTTCGTTCTGCATAGATAAACCTCCAAGGTTGTATGTTATTACTGCTAGGAGACCATCTTGCCGCTTCAAATAGCTGATTTAGATGTTGTTTTTTAACTCTTACATCTTTAAATGTTCTAGGGCTGTAACGTTGCTTCAATAGTGCAAATATTTCATAATCACTGTCCGCAATATTTTCTAGTTGTATTTGTTCCGGTGATGTCATAACTTCTTTTTTTAACTTTCTTTTTCACCTACAAAGTTACAAAAGGGACCATTTTTTTCTTAACGCTAACCCCTATTACATTGATTCTTTTGAAAATCAAGATGTTAAATACCCATGCTATAGTTGTTCTTTATTGTGCACTTCTTGTCCGTACTCTTCCTTATAAATACGTAGCACAATTAGGAAGAGGCTAATTAATAGTGGGCCAAAAATTAAACCTATAAATCCAAAAAGAGGAACTCCTACTATGACTCCTAGTAAGGTGATTAAAGGGTGTACATTATCAATCTTCTTTAATATAAATAAGCGCAGTAGGTTATCGGTAGACCCTATGATTACAATCCCATAAATTAAGATTCCCCAAGCTTGAAAATCATTTCCAGAAGATAGGGTGAGAATAAACACGGGTAATGTTCCTATAAAAGTTCCTACAAAAGGAATCATAGAGCCAATAAATACAATTATAGACCAAAAGAAAGGTTGTTCTATGTTAAAAATTAGAAAGCCAATTAGTGCTACAATTCCTTGCGCCAAGGCAACCAATGGGATGCCTAATGCATTTGAGCGTACCATAGTTTGTACATCTTTACCAATGACCTTCAAATTATCATTTCCAATAGGAATGTATTCGTAAAGAGATTCTCTAAGTTGTCTGCGATTGGTAAGCATATAGTAGAGCATGAAGTACATTAGACCTAGGGCAATAAGAATATTAAAAGTGCCACCGGCAAATGATTGTAGGTTTTCTGACAACCAACTAGAAAAAGCGGAAGCATCAATCTTAGAGGTTATATCGTATCCTATTTTATCTTCCCAAGTTCCCAATTGTTCTTTACTTGCTTTAATAGCTTCTTCAGAATGGGCTACCGTATTTTCTATTTTGCTAGCTAACATCATAGTAATTCCTCCTACGGGAATGAGAATACCTATCACTGAGGCAATCAATAATACACTCACTGCCAAATCTGGATTCCAACCGCGTTTTACCAATTTGCCCATAGGTTTGCGCAGCAATACATAAAAAGTAATGGCTCCCAGAACACCGGATAAGTAGGGGAGCATTTCTGTAAAGATTAAGGATGACATTAATAAGATGAGCAGGATAATAAATAACTGCCTAATTACTTTGGGGTTTATAGCGTTCATGGAATTAAGATTTAGATTGTTGTTCAGAATTTGTGTCGTTGTTGTCTAATGCGAAGTAGCTTGGCGTAATCTTATGACCGTATCTTTTAGCGTAGATATAAGTAAACTCTGCCCCGAAAAATAAGATGAGACAGGAGTAAGAAACCCATAAAAGAATTAAGACTATTGTGCCTGCTGCGCCATAGGTAGATCCAGGATTGGCTTCGCCAAAATAAAATCCTAAAAGCGATTTACCGATGACGAATAAGATGGCTGTAATTAGTGCGCCGATCCAGACAGTTTTCCATCTGATCTTAGCATCTGGCATATATCGAAACATAAGAGCAAATAAGACGGTAATGATGCTAACCGATACCGTAAAATCTAAGAAGTACGCAATGTATACAAGAATATCTGGTAAGACCCTTCGGATGTATTCGTTTAGAGCAGAGATACCTGCGGTAACAATAAAACTTACCAGTAATAAAAATCCTATAACGAGGATGAAAGCAAAACTTCTAGCCCTATCGGTTACCAATTTCCAAAAATTGGCATCAGGATTTGGTTTAATCTGCCAAATTTCATTCAAGGATAATTTTAATTGATAAAATACTCCAGTAGCTCCAAAGAGAAGGGTTCCAATACCGACGATGGTAGAAATTAAATTTTCCTCTTTATTTTGTGTTCCTGCAATGATGGTTTCGATAGATTCTGCAGCATTACTACCCAAAGCCGTAGAAATTTCAGAGGTTAGTCGGCCTTGAACAATATCGGTGCCCCAAATAGAACCTACTATATTTATAATAATAATAAGCAAAGCTGGGAGCGACAATACAGCATAATAGGCAACAACAGCACTTAGGCGCCATGGGTTTGCTTTATCCCAAGCCTTGTAAGTGTCTACGATTAAAGACGGTAAATCTTTAAGTTTAAATTTTCTCTCGTTATTTTCTGCCATAGGTACTGAGCATTAGTAATTATGGCGAAATGTACTCTTGAAATTTTAATAAGTTTAACTGTATCAAATAATATATTTCTTCAAAAAATAGGGCGCTGTTCTTAAAAGGTGATAATGGTCATTGGTGGTTTGTTATGTGAAGTGTATTTTTGTGAGGCCATCCTTAAATACGGATGCTTTTTTAAAGCATAAGAATTATGAAAAAAATGCTCCTGTTTGTAGTCTTGATTGCACTAGCCGGTTGTAAAACAACTAAGTTAGTAGATGAATATAAGAATCCTGAAAATGTAGTTTTTACAGCATATAAAGTTCTTTTGGTAGGAATGACGCCAAATGAGGAAAGCAGAGTTGCCTTTGAAAATCGATTAAAAGAAGAGTTTGATAAACGCAAGATAGAATCTATGCGCAGTATAGATCTTTTTGATGTAAATTTTACAGCCTCTGCTAAAACAGAAGAAGAATTAAAAGCAGTAGAAAGACAATTGCTGGATAAAGATTTTGACGCCGTTTTATTTGCTAAGGTTTTGGGGTCAGAAAGCAAACAAACACTGCGTAAAAAGATTTCTGATTGGGGAAATTATACAGGTAGATTTAGGGATGATTATTTGCAACATCAGGATATTTACAACAGCGACGGGAGTTATGATCAATTTAAAGTGTATCATACAGAAACCACATTGTATTGTATTTGCGAAGGCAAAGAGCAATCTATGGTTTGGCGTGGCAGTATAGATTTAACAGATCCTAAAAATATAGATAAGTCTATAGATGAGTATGTGAATCTTGTGGTGGCTGCTATGGAAGCACAAGATGTTTTATTCCGCAAATAAATGCTAGAGGCGTCGCTTACCTACAAAGTAAAAGTCCGGCGAAGTAACTACATACCACTACTATAATAAAGAATAAAATAGTTACAACTATACTAATACCTAATCTTTTAAGGTCTACTACTCCGTGTTTTTGTGTGTTCATATCTTTTTTCATTAGTACTTGTTCAAGGTTCTGATTGTAAAGGTATTCTTACGTCTTAAAAGATATTGTAGTCCTTAGGTGAAATGACGTTTACTGTCGATGAAAATCATATTTAAGTAGACTAGCTATTTTAAAAAATGGGAGATGTACGTTTCAAAGATTAATTTTTTGAAACTTAATAATTCAATACAGGCTTTTCTTTTCTCATTTATTTATACTCCATTTAAATAGTGTGTTAATTGTAAATTGATTAGGATTTAATTTAGTGATGAGGTATTTTTAAAACGCTGTTTTTTAAGAAGTTAATGTCTGTTGTTGCGTGATAATTATTTAACGTTCAATTTTCAAATAATTTCTTGTTTTTTCATTTTTTTTGTTTTCATTTGTCATCTCAAACCAATATAAAATAAGCGGTTTGGCAACTAAGCTTTTAGCTACATATAATGCGTATTAATTTTATGTTCGAGGTATTGGAAAATGGGAAGGCGAATCCAATGCCAGTTTTGAAAAAAGGCAATCGAATACTCCTAGTTTCTTCCTTGGTACCTAGAATCGTGAGAAGTCAGCACGATTACTTTTTCATTCCAACTACCCAACGTCAGATCATTATCTAGGGATTGTGTTAATTTATTTGGTAAAAACAGCAATGTTTTTAATTCAGTTTATTAGTTTTAACAGATACAATCCATTTTAATGAATACAAAATATATCAATTTAATAGATCAAACATATTATTTTCCTCAAGAAGAATTTACTTTAGAGGGCGAGAACCTTAACTTCCACGGCATTCCTTTAATGGATTTGGTGGAGAAGTACGGTAGTCCAATGAAATTTACATACCTACCGAAAATCTCTGAAAATATAAACAGAGCAAAGGACTGGTTTAAAATTGCCATGGAAAAAAATAACTATAAGGGTAAATACCATTATTGTTACTGTACAAAAAGCTCACATTTTCAACCCGTTTTAAATGAGGTGCTAAATAACGATGTGCATATTGAAACTTCTTCGGCATATGATATTAATATTGTTGAAAAACTTAAGAAGAAAGGCAAAATAAAAGATGACACCTATGTTATATGTAATGGTTTCAAAAGAGACGAATACATAGATAATATTGGTAGATTAATAAATGAAGGACACCGCAATTGTATTCCTATTATTGACAACTACGAAGAAATAGATCTGTTATCTGAAGTAATTGATGATACGTTTAAAGTAGGTATTCGTATCGCTTCAGAAGAAGAGCCTAAATTTGAATTTTACACGTCTAGATTAGGAATAGGATATAAGAATATTGTTCCTTTTTATGAGAATCAAATAAAAGATAACGAAAAAGTAGAGCTTAAAATGCTTCACTTTTTCATCAATACAGGTATTCGTGATAATGCTTACTATTGGAATGAATTGGTCAAGTGTTTAAAAGTCTACATTAGACTTAAAAAGATGTGTCCATCTTTAGATAGTTTAAACATTGGCGGTGGTTTCCCTATAAAAAACTCATTGGCTTTTGAGTATGATTATCAATATATGATTGACGAGATTATCAATCAAATCAATATTGCATGTCAAGAAGCTGAAGTACCAGTGCCACATATTTTTACAGAGTTTGGTAGCTTTACTGTTGGTGAAAGTGGAGGTGCTATTTATGAAATATTGTACCAAAAACAACAAAACGATCGTGAGAAATGGAACATGATAGATTCCTCTTTCATTACCACTTTGCCAGACACCTGGGCCATAAACAAGCGTTTTGTGATGTTGCCAATCAACCGTTGGCAAGATGAGTATGAGCGTGTTCTTTTAGGAGGTTTAACATGCGATAGTGATGATTATTACAATAGCGAACAAAATATGAACGCTATTTATTTACCAAAATATAGAAGAGATAAACCTTTGTTTATCGGCTTTTTTAACACGGGAGCTTATCAAGAATCTATAGGAGGTTATGGAGGTTTGCAGCATTGTTTAATACCGCAGCCAAAGCACATTCTTATAGACAGAGATGAAAACGGAACAATAACAACTAAACTATTCAACGAACAACAAAAAGCAGCAGACCTGCTAAAAATTTTAGGCTATGATGACAACTAACAATTACGCGGGAATACCTGATAAGTATGCGCAATTGGAAACGGCAAAGGTGGTTTTAATACCAGTGCCATATGACGGAACAAGTACATGGGGAAAAGGAGCAGATAAAGGGCCAGAAGCTTTTTTGAAAGCCTCTGAAAACATGGAGCTTTACGACATTGAAACAGCTACTGAAGTATACCAACAAGGTGTGTATTTAGCAGATGCTGTAACTGAAAATGCTTCTCCAGAAAGTATGGTAGATGCAGTTCATGCAGTAACTAAGGATTATATCAAAAGAAACAAGTTTGTGACCCTTTTTGGAGGAGAGCACTCTATCTCTATAGGTACAATTAGAGCGTTCAATGAGTGTTTTAATAACCTAACGGTATTGCATATTGATGCGCATGCAGATTTACGTGAGTCTTATGACGGTACTTCATGTAACCACGCGTGTGCAGTTCATGAAGCTAGCCAAACCACTAATCTTATTCAAGTGGGAATTCGTAGTATGGATGCTATCGAAAAAACGTTCATGGATGAGGAGAAAACATTCTTTGCTCACGATATGGTTAGTGATGAATATTGGATGGATAATGTTATTGAATTGATGACAGACAATGTATTAATCACGTTTGATTTAGATGCATTAGATCCAAGTATATTATCATCAACAGGTACTCCGGAGCCAGGAGGTTTATTTTGGTATGAGACTTTAGAGTTTTTAAAGAGAGTTTTTGCTGAGAAAAATGTTGTTGGATTTGATATTGTTGAACTTTGTCCTAATGAGGTTGATAAATCATCAGATTTCTTAGCGGCCAAGTTGTATTATAAAATGTTAAGCTATAAATTTATGGGTGAAGCTGCAGATGATGCATATGATAATACGTATGATGTAGATTTCAAAGCTGGCTCCACTAATAATTCAAAATTCGAAGATGACGAAGACTAAAGGACCAATTTCTAATTTTATTGAAAAGTATTACTTACACTTTAACTCAGCCGCTTTGGTTGATGCAGCTAAAGGGTATGAAGACCAATTAAACAACGGTGCCAAAATGTTGGTTTCTCTTGCAGGAGCTATGAGTACCGCAGAAATTGGTAAAATTTTTGCTGAGGTTATTCGTCAAGATAAGGTTCAGATTATTTCTTGTACAGGCGCAAACCTTGAGGAAGATATCATGAATTTGGTAGCACACTCTCATTATAAGCGTGTACCTAACTATCGCGATTTAACTCCGCAGGATGAGTGGGATTTATTAGAAAAAGGATTAAACCGTGTAACAGATACTTGTATTCCTGAAGAAGAAGCTTTTAGAAGATTGCAAGAGCATATTTTCAAAATTTGGAAAGATGCAGAAGACGCTGGAGAGCGTTATTTGCCGCATGAATATATGTATAAAATGTTGCTGTCAGGTGTTCTTGAGGAGTACTATGAAATAGACTTGAAAGATTCTTGGATGTATGCAGCAGCAGAGAAAAATTTACCGATTATCTGTCCGGGATGGGAAGATAGTACTATGGGGAACATCTTTGCTTCTTATGTTTTAAAAGGAGAATTGAAAGCAAGTACGATGAAATCTGGTATAGAGTACATGACCTTTTTAGCAGATTGGTATACAGATAATTCTGAGAACGGGATTGGTTTCTTTCAAATAGGTGGAGGTATCGCAGGAGATTTTCCAATTTGTGTAGTGCCAATGTTATATCAAGATATGGAGCGTACAGGAACTCCTTTTTGGAGTTATTTCTGTCAGATTAGCGACTCTACAACAAGTTATGGTTCGTATTCAGGTGCAGTGCCAAACGAAAAAATAACGTGGGGGAAATTAGACATAAATACCCCAAAATTTATTATTGAAAGTGATGCTACAATCGTAGCGCCATTAATTTTCGCATACTTATTAGACCAGTAATTATATGGACAATTTAAAAAGAGTTATCGTTGATTTTAAAAAGCTTACACCAGAAGTATTAAAGCTTTTGGTAGAGAAGTATCCTGATGGTTATGATGATTTAAACATTATTTCGTTTAAAAATGCACAAGGAGAACGTATTGAAGCCGTAGAAGTAACTACAGAAGATACAAAGTATTTGGTGAAAATTAGTGCTAAGCTAGAAACTACCATGGCTAATTATGACGAGGATGATTATGAGGATTTTGAAGATGACGATCCAGATGCCGTAGTAGATCCAGATATTATTCCTGAAGAAGGGGATATGGATGATGAGGATTAAGAATAGTTCTTTTAGATAATAACAGGACCAATCTGCAAATGATTGGTCTTTGTATTGAGTGTAGATTTAATTGGAAATAAAATTAATTTGGAAGATTTAAAAATAGTTGGTAGTGAAGAGTGGTGTGTTTTTGAAGGTCTAGGGATACCTGCCATTAAAGCAAGAGTAGATTCTGGCGCTAAAACCTCGTCAATACAGGCTACTAACATGAAAGTGTTTATTAGAGGGGCTCAGGAATGGGTAAAATTTGAAGTAAACCCAATTCAAGATAACAGAAGTATTACAATAGAGTGTGAGGCAAAATTAGTAGATAGAAGAACTGTAAAGAGTTCCTCAGGAATATCAGAAGAACGCTATGTAATTAAAACACTAATGACCCTTGGTGAAGATTCTTTTGAAGTAGAATTAACTTTAGCGAGTAGAGATACAATGGAGTTTAGAATGCTTTTAGGAAGAGAAGCACTAAACAATAGGTATGTGGTAAACCCTGCTAAGAATTTTATTATTCAAGAATTTACAACTACGGAAGTTACCAGCAAATATTCTAATTATTTTAAAGAAAAGACAGGCCTAAAAATAGCTATTTTAGCTAGTAACCCAGAACTGTATAGCAATAAAAGATTGGTAGAAGCAGGAGAGGCACGTGGTCATGAAATGGTGTTCCTAAATGTGGAACATGCTTACATGAAACTAGATGCTCATTCTCCTCAAATACGCTACCGTGGGGGGAATATTTTAAATGAATTTGATGCTATTATTCCTAGAATAAAACCAGCAGTTACTTTTTACGCCTGTGCACTTATACGTCAGTTTGATAATTTGGGAGTCTACTGTTTAAATTCAGCAGAAGCCATCACACAATCGCGCGATAAATTATTTGCTTCTCAATTGTTTTCTAAAAACGATATTCATATTCCAATTACAGGATTTGCAAAATCGCCAATGGATACAAAAGATCTAATCAAGATGGTTAACGGGGCGCCATTAATTATAAAATTATTAGAGAGTACACAAGGTAAGGGTGTTGTTCTAGCGGAAACGAACAAGGCAGCTGAGAGTGTTATTAACGCCTTTAAGAGCGTTCAAACTAATATTTTGGTACAAGAGTTTATTAAAGAAGCAAACGGTCAGGATATTCGTTGTTTTGTGGTCAACGGTAAAGTAATTGCTTCCATGCAACGCCAAGCAGAAAAAGGAGAGTTTAGAGCTAACATTCATCAAGGTGGTAAAGCATCGATCATAAAAATTACGCAAGAGGAGAAAAAATTAGCCATCAAAGCAGCAAAAGTGATGAACTTAGCAGTTGCGGGGGTCGATATAATCCGTTCTAATAAAGGGCCTCTTTTACTAGAAGTTAATTCTTCTCCAGGGTTAGAAGGTATTGAAAATGCCACAGGGAAAGATATTGCGAATAGTATGATTATGGCTATAGAATCTAAACTAAAGGTTGCTATAAAATAGCTAAAAATTTCAGTTAATACTAAAGCCCTTAACAATTTTGTTAAGGGCTTTTTACATGCTGTTATTTTAAATTTTTCAACATTTCTTGTGTTGTTTTTTCTAAATCAAAGGATGGTTTCCAACCCCAATCTTCTTGAGCCTTGTTATCATTGATGCTAGAAGGCCAAGAATCTGCAATTTGTTGTCTAAAGTCTGGCGCGTAGCTTATTTTAAATTCAGGAATATGCTGACGAATACTTTTGGCAATTTCCGAAGGATTAAAGCTCATTGCAGCTAAATTATAGCTAGATCTTATTTTAATTTTTTCGGCAGGTGTTTCCATAATATCTATGGTTGCTCTAATAGCATCGTCCATAAACATCATTGGTAATAAAGTATCTTCCTTCAAGAAACAAGAATATTGTTTTTCTTCTAAAGCTTTATGATAAATTTCTACCGCATAATCAGTGGTGCCGCCGCCCGGTAATGTTTTCCAACTTATTAAGCCAGGATATCGCACGCTGCGTACATCTACACCAAATTTATTAAAGTAATATTCACACCAACGTTCCCCAGATTGCTTACTAATACCATATACGGTACTAGGTTCCATAATCGTATTTTGCGCGGTATCATCTTTTGGAGTATTAGGACCAAAAACAGCAATAGAAGAGGGCCAAAATAATTTATTAATTTTTTTCTCTTTAGCTAAGTTTAAAACATTGAAAAGCGAATTCATATTCAAATTCCAAGCGCGCATCGGAAATTTTTCAGCGGTAGCGCTAAGCATAGCTGCCATAAGATATACTTCTTCAATTTCGTAATGCATCACCACATTTTCAATGGCTTCGTAATTAGTGGCATCTAAAATTTCAAAAGGTCCCGAAGCCATTAAATCGGCATTGCCTTCACGTATATCACTAGCAATTACATTTTCATTTCCATGTTTTTCGCGTAGCGCAAAGGTGAGCTCTGTTCCTATTTGCCCACACGCACCGATAATTAAAATAGACTTCTGCATTTAATACATCTTAAAAGTTATAGTTTGCCTAATTCTATACAGAAAATAGGTCTGCAAAAATCGTTAGAAATTTTAATATTTAGGCAGCTCCATTAAATTATTTTTAGTCCGATAGGCATTTTTTTAAAGGAATCATAAATCAGATTAAAAAATAGCTATCTATTTTGAATGATTCTTAGTTTGCGGAAAAACGGACTTATTATTTTTTATAGTCATATAGCTCCAATATAGCAGCTAAATGAATTAATTTTATTTGGCTTATAGAAAAGTACTCCTTTTCTCTTACAATAAAAATAGAATCGTTGTAAATACCTAAAATTTGTACCTTAGCTTTATGAATAAATCATTTTTAATTATCCTTGTTTTTTTGGGATGTATTGCTTGTGGAGAAAAAAAGGCGGAGGATGTAAAAGAAGATCCTGCTGCGGGACTTGTAGCGCTTAAAAAGCTTCCAAAGAAAGATAATGCAAGTTTTGGTGCTACTGAAATTTTAAAAGACTGGACGGAATATAATGCCTTAAATGCTGCGGTCAACGCGGTTTATACTATAGATACCAAAGAGGATTTAATTGTAGTACTAGAAGATTTAGTAGAAAAACAAAAATTACTAGAAGCATCTGCCTACCCTGAAGTTTTTGATAGAGCAGATATAAAGAGCAGACAGAAGGTATTTAAGACCAAAGTGCTACAGGTTAAATTTGATTTGGAGTATGATAAAGATCCAAGAAAAACGGTGATTGAATTAGTCAAAGCTTACAATGCTTTTAATAATCAATTTTCGGTAGTGATAAAAAGTACGTTAAAACCTGAAATTTTATTTGATGAATAAACTACTCTCCCTTTTCTTATTAATATTCTCCTTTAGTTTTGGACAACAAAATGATGCGAAGAAAGAGGTGAATAAAGTAATGGACGCATGGCACAAAGCTGCGGCTGAAGCAGACTTTGATACTTACTTTAATTTAATGACAACAGATGGAGTTTTCATTGGTACAGATGCTACTGAAAATTGGCAGAATCAAGCTTTTAAGGAATTTTCAAAACCTTATTTTGACAAGGGGAAAGCTTGGAGCTTTTCGGCTCTAGAACGTAACATATATGTGAACAGTGCGCAAGATTTTGCTTGGTTTGATGAGTTGCTAGATACACAAATGAAAATTTGCCGTGGTTCTGGGGTCCTAAAGAAGATCAATGGTGAATGGAGAATAGCGCATTATGTTTTGTCTATTACCGTGCCAAATGAAAAGGTAGATGATTTGATTGCCTTAAAAAAGGAATCAGACAGTTTGCTTATTAAAAAGTTGAAAGCGCACTAATATAGAATAGTATAAAAAAAGCGAGCCTAGGCTCGCTTTTTTTATGCAATAGTAGTAAGTACTATTGTTTATTTTTTTTGCCTTTCTTTTCAGAAACTACTGGAGCAGGTTCTGCTGCCGGAGGATTTTTCTTGTTCTCCAAAGCTTGTTTACTTAGGCTAGCTAAATTAAAGTTAGGGTCTAATTGTAATGCTTCGTTCATAAAAATTAAAGCTCCGTCTACGTCTTCTCTGTTTAAATTGAAAGTTACTAAACCTTTTAAATGTAAGAAAGCAGCTTTTAAAGGTACTTCATAAGGCTGTTGGCGCTCATAAAAAGCGTATTTCATTTCGTCTTTAGCATTGGCAATGCCATATTCAATATTTCCCATGGCACCATTTGGGTCTCCTATTTGTATTTTTAAATCGGCTAATTCATACGCTAAAAACGGATTAGGATTTCTTTTAAATAAAACCTCAAATTGCTCAATAGCGCGCTTTGGCTGGTTTAGAGCTTTTAAAGAAATTGCTTTTACTTGAACGGCCAAATCAGAATCAGCATCATTTTTTTCAATACCAATAGTATTTAAAGCCTGCATATGCTTATTGTCATTAGCGTAAATATATGCTAGGGTGTCATTCCTTTGTTGAGAAGGGTTAAGAACGTTTAAATGTGTCAAAGCATTAATGATGCCCTCAACATCTCCTTGCAAACGCATCTGCTTATAGAATGCCTCATAATGTTTTTGTAATTCAGATTTGGTTTGTGCAGTTCCTGCGAAGCTAAAACCAATTAATAAAGCAACTAATATTTTTTTCATTTTTCTCTTTCTCTTAAATTATAGGAGCGCTAATCTATAAAAATTATTCATAGCGTGCTGTTAAGGAAAGCTTTAAAACAGAAAAGATACCTATTAGGTATCTTTTCTGTGTTTGTCTAAGTAGTTCTAAACGACCAATAACTCTCTTTCTTCTTTAGTGTAGGTTCTGAGTAAGCTTGCATAAAAAGCAAGACTTCTTGCATCCTGTTCTATACGTTCTTTTAAAAAATATTTTAAACTGATAAAGTGTATATCTGCACGGAATGTAGGTAGATAAGTATTTATTATAGAAGGATTGTAAACCGTGTCATCAATAATAACATTTAAGGTTATTCTTCTCCGGAAATAGTCAATAGAAACATCAGAAGCGTTGTAATACTTTTTTAAAAGAGAAATGTGTAGGTTCTTTTGTTTTATTTGAATTTTTTGATTTGGGCAACTTTGAGAAATAAGGCTTTCCAATTCGGAAATAATCCTCATTTTTAAACTTGAATTTACCATGTTAACCGATTTAAGATTATATCATAAAAGTATAATTTAAATAATGAAATAGTTAGTTTATTAACAGTTTGCCTTATTTTTTGTTGTCAAAACACTTAAAGTTGTTGTAAGTTATTTCTTTAATGAAGTAAGGAATTTAAAATTTTTAACATTTAACAGGTAATCCGCGCTAATAATCTTGCCTTTTTTTGTTTTATCAGCCTCATAATCAGGCATATTTAATCCTCTTTGTAGTGCTACTTCCGAATAATATTCTTTCTTAGTGGGATGATCAGGGTATACTCCATTAATGATTACAGAACTCCAATTCTCCTCTATAACTTTTTTAATGATACGAATGCAATCATCTCTGTGGATTAAATTAACAGGCATTTCCCCATTCTTTAAACCTTCCTTTTTTACGAGCATGGTAACTGGATGCCGATCTTCGCTAACTAAACCTCCAAAACGGATAATGGTAGTCTTAAATGACGAATGGTTTTTAAAGATATCTTCGGAAGCCAAAAGTTGAATACCCGATTCTGTAGCAGGTGCTGGTATTGTCTGTTCAGTAACAACACCATCAACTTCACCATATACCGCAGTACTGCTGACAAAAATAATATGCTCAACCGCAGAAGCTTCAATTTTTTGCAACAAATGCTCCATTTTTGCTACGAAATTTTCTTTATTCGTTCCACGTAATTTTGGAGGCACATTTATAATAAGTGTTTCAACTTTTTCTAAAAAACCTTCTATAGGACCTATTATTCCTTTTTCGGATAAGACTATTTTAGAAGCCTCAATGCCAAGCTCGGTTAAGTGTATTAATTTAGTCTCAGAAGTGGTCGATCCTTTAACAGGGTAGTTGCTTGCAATAAGTGATTTAGCTAAGGGTAGACCAAGCCAGCCACATCCTAGAATTCCAATAGTCTTATTCAATATGTATCGTTTTTGTTACTAATATAGCATCATTAAGAACAAAGGGTTTTGGGATCGCAGTTTTTGGTCGTGCAGGTACGGTAAAAAGAGCGTTGCTTAATAAATCATTCGACGCTTCATAAATTTTGAATTCAAATTTTTCACCTACAGGAAGCGTTAAACTCAACTCCGTATATTCGTTATTGCTTATATAGTGTGTAATTAATTTACCTGCAGTTCTTTCTTTTAGAAAAAAGTCTGATAGGGGAACGGAATTTACACTAGCTTTTAGAATATTGGTTTGTGGCGTAAAGATATCCAACCTATTTACATTTCGTTGTGGGGTAATGCAAATTTTAACCAAACGTTCATGCCCAATAATAGTATCTCTAGTTTTTTCAATTTTAGGAACTAAGATATTTTTTATAGGGGCTTTTGTAACATAAGTGAATGCTGTTTTGTACTTGCTGCTAATCGTATTTTTCTCTAGCGTGGTAGCATCTTTTTTATCTTCTCCTATAAATTGTGCCGTCCAATCAGATAATACATAATCATACGTTGCCCATTGTGCTGTGTTTTTGTCACTGTTATAGACGTAGACCAAACTTGTCGGGTTTGCATTTTCTTCTGAAAAACCAGAATTAATATGAGCAGAAACCATGGCTATAATAAACAGCAAACTCATGACTAGCCCTATTCTGTTTTTATGCTTGTAGAAAGAAAATAAGGGTAAGGCTAATGCAAAAACTAATGTAGTTAAGAGCGTAGAGGCCACCATCAATTTTAATCCAAGACCTACAGGAAACATTTTGATAAAGGGAGTGAAAATCCACAAAGCCGGAATAATTAAGAAGACTAATAATAAAGCATTGGGCTTTTCTTGATGTATAACAATAAGAAATGCTGCTAGGAGCGCATATACCGGAATAATGAAAAAATTAGCTCCAGGCAAGTATGCTGTTAAGCCTGCGCATAGGGCAAGCCAAAATACTAATGGACCTACCAGAATAGCTGCTGTATTAATTTTTCTAAATTTATGGTAGACGAAAAAGCATACGGCTAAAGAGAAAAGAACAAATGCTGTTATATAAGTGTACCCATTGTAGGTAAACCCATGTAGTATATCTTGATATTGAGGGTAGATACTTTTTAGCACCGTCCAACTAAAATACCCGACGATACCATTTATGAGTATAGTAATTAATAAAGGAACAAAACTTAAGAAACTATTCTTTAGGTCTAGAGATTTTTTCTTAAAACCATAGATGGTTAAGGCTATAAATAATAGTAATGCGATAAAGAAAAGCGGCCAAACCCAATCAAAAGGGTAGGATACGAGTTTAAAAAAAGGAACATTAAAATAATTGTAATCGCTTAGACTTTTTAAATTAGTTAAGTTGGCATCACTAAAATGATGCAACAACGGCATTAGGTAACTTCCTTGGTGGGCTAGTGTTTTTTTATCTAAGCGCTCGTAAGTGTCCTTCGCGGTATGGTAATCATAATGATCATCTATAAATGCAAAATTTAAACCTTCAATATCACCATCTTCTCTAAATATAGTTAAATCCGTGTCATTTGGGAGCATCTTATAAATACTATAGACTAAAGAGTTTGCAACTGGGAAATCAGGATTGGCTTTGGTAAATTCTTTGATTAAAGTACTATTACCTCTATTGGTTTCTATCAGCATATAAGATGGGCCGCCACTACCTCGTGCTTCAAAATTTAAAACTAACCCTACATCTTTGCTCCATGGGTGGTTGTTTACAAATAAATCGGCGCCATTTAGTCCTAATTCTTCAGCATCAGATAGTAAAATTATGATGTCATTTTTTGGTTTTTTATTTTCGGATAAAAAGGCACGAACACCTTCTAGGATTGTGGCAACACCACTACCAGCATCACTTGCGCCGAAGGAAGAATGTGGGTTACTGTCATAATGTGATAAAAGTACTAATGCTTTGCCTTTTTCAGTACCTTCTATTTTGGCTACAATATTTTCTGCCTTACTTAGGTTAGCCCAATCTCCTGTCGTGTAGCCCTCTTGTAAGCTTGTTTTTAGACCTAATTTTTCTAATTCTCTACGGATATAATTTTGTACTTCTTTGTGAGCAGGAAAACCAACGGCATGTGGTTTTGTCGCCATTTTTTTTACATGTGCCAAAGCACGTTCTGTATCAAATTGGTTCGTATGAACTGCTTTAGAGGTAGCATCACTTGGCATGGACGATTTAAATCCAAAATATATTATGAAGCCTATTAAAATAAGAGTTAGGGTAGAAGTGCTTGTTTTCATTTGGTAGAAATTGTGTTGCAATCTTATGGGTTCTGTAAATGTATAAAAATATAGTGGGATGTTACGACCGACTATCGCTAAGGTTGATAATCCTAATTCGGCAAGCTATTTCTTAAAATTATGATTATTTAATCGATTATATGTCAAGTAGTTGTTGTTTTATTAGGAATAAGTGTTATATTTAAGATCAACCTAAAAATACTACATATGGGAATCAAAAGTTTTCAAGGCATTCGTAAAGTCGTTAAAAAGGAATTTGATGCACCCATTTTGGTCGAAGATTACATGACCAGAAAGCTAGTTTCTTTTTCCCCAGAACAATCTATTTTAGAAGTAATGGAATTATTTACGAAGCATAATATTTCAGGTGGACCTGTTTTAGATTCTAATGGGTTTCTGGTTGGGATTATCTCTGAAGCTGATTGTATGAAAACCATTTCTGAAAGTCGCTACTTTAATCAACCTATATTAGATAAAAGAGTAGATAATTACATGACTAAAAATGTTGAAACCATCAGTAATGACATTAGTATATTTGATGCTGCAGGAATCTTTCACAAAAATAATAGACGTAGGTTGCCAGTGTTGAAAGATGGGTTGTTAGTAGGGCAAATTAGTAGAAAAGATATTGTTATAGCAGCACTTAAATTAAGTGGGCAAAATTGGTAATTAAAAAATGTAGTAACCATTAGCAATAACCTCACGCTTCTTGTGAGGTTTTTTTATTCCCTTTTTACAATCATATAATAATCATTGTCTAAAGGCAAATAGCCAAGGTCATAAACAAAATAATATATCGTTCCTTTTTTTGTAGTGTAGATGCTTGTGAAAATTTCAAAGTCAAAACCTTTGTCTAAGAGTTTGTAGCGCGTGGTTTTTGTCTTACCGTCTTTTAATGAAAAACTTTCTAGGATACGATGGTTTTTTCGCAATCTGTTATTAATGTTGCGTATAAGATTTTTAGAATCTTTGTTTAGCTTATTGTTGAAAGAATTTCGGCAATAGTCAGAGCAGAATTTTTTATCTACCCGACCAATGATTTTTTCTCCACATTCAGGACAAAGCTTTTCCAAATTATTGTTTTTTAAACGTAAATTTTAGTTCCTGTGTGCTACCATCTTCTTCCTCTGTAAGTACATAAGCTACCATTTCCTGATCGCTAATTCTTTCATAGGTAAGACCATCAAAATACAGTTTGTTTTTTTCCTTTTTCACTAAAGGAAAGTCTTGAAATTCATCTTTGGCTTCCCAACCATTAAGATCTCCTGAAAAATGCTTTAATTGTAAATGAATCGTTTCTCCCTCTTCAATAATATGTCCAAGCTCGTAGAAATCTACTTTGCCTTCAATAACTAAGCGAAATGAGAACATCATAGAATCTCCTTCTGCTTTGGTCCAGATTTCTTCACTAATACCTCCAAAGGCTTCACCCACCCAGTGGCCCGTCATAAAGCTAGCATCTTCAAGCGTAGCTTTTGGTGCTGTTTCATCTTCTCCTAAAGAAAATGTGTTTTGTGCCGTACAGAAACTTGTTACGAGTACTAGAAGGTAAAATGGTTTCATAAGTGTGTTATTTACAATGATCTAATATACAATTTATTTGACATGTTGAATATCAATGAATTGAAATACGGTATTTTGTGAGTAAGCCCGCAAGATTACCTTTGGAGAACTGTGCATTTTTTAAAACATTGGCTTCGGGGTCTATAGAGAAATTGAGGGCAGAAGAAAAGTCTGCTTTTTGTAAAATGGTATTGCTGAAGATAGCAGCACTCAAATCACATTGATCAAAAATTGCTTCACTTGCATCTGTATTTGTAAAATCTACCTGACTCATTTTACAATGAGCAAACCGTGTTTTTCTAATTTTTAAACTGTAAAAAGATGCGAAGTCTAAGTTGCAATTTTCAAAGCGGAAGGATAAAATAAAAGTATTGCAGTATTGAAAGTTAACACCCAATAATTTGCAGTCTTTAAAAAGCGTCTCTTTTAAAGTTACTTCCGCAAAAGTAGCATTACTAATATCACAGTCTATAAATTCACATTCAGAAAAGGTGCTATTGCTTAAGTTTGCCTTGGAGAAATTGCAATTTTCAAAGATACAATTTTCATATTCTGCTTTGGGCAATCTAGTAATGCCGTAGTTTTCTCCTTTAAAGGTAGTGTCAAGAACTAAGTCTGTCATAGTTATTTCGTGAGGATGCTATTGCTTAAACAATACTACAAAAAATAGTTAGTAACTACAGATTAGGCTTTATTTTTCTTTACAGTTATAGTGTGGTGTATGGTAAATTTTATAATGTCACGGTTGTAGAAATCTATACCAGATTTCTGCTGTTGAAATAAATTAAAATATCCTATCTCAAAACCTAGATGATCAAGGGGCATAAACTGAATACTACTACCTATTCTATTTTGGTCAAATACATTGTTTACAATAGTATTACCTGCGTTTATAAACAATTCATCAAAAGCTTTTAAGCTTACCTTTTTTAGGGGTGTATATTTTAATTCTATTTTGTAGCGTAGTCGAGTGTTTGCATAGGTATAAGAGTCAGGTTCTGATGCTAAAAATCGAAATTCTGACCAAAACCGATGATGCACTAGAAACTTCTCAGATAGTGTTTGTTTGTAGGCAAGTTCTATCTGTGGTCTAATTTCTTTTTGAGTGTAATAATCCTTTATTTCAGGGTCATTGGGTAGTGCTTGCAGTACACCTGCGATACCAACTGCGGTTGTCCAGCCGTTACCTAATTGATATTCTAGATTTGTTCTAGAAAGCACTTGTTGTTGGCGCCAAGGATTTCGATAATTTCGCTGGTCTAATTCTTGCCTAATTTGATAGTTGTCATTCAATTTAAGTTTTAAAGAATAGCTTGTCCATAGCGCCTCTTGATTAATAATATGCTTCTGTCCTAGTGCACAAAAGGTATTGAGATAGCTGAACAACACAATTGGTAGTGCACGTACTCCTATTTTCATCGATTTTAAATATAGGAACAAATGTATATAAAAATAGTATTCCTATAGTTTAGGTAGACTAAAATAATTAGCGTCTAATTAAGGAAGTATTGAAACATGTAACCGTGTTACTTTTTTGGTTTTAGGGGGCAACTTGAAAAGCCTAATAAAGGGTATAAAGGGCAAAAACTAACCAGACTTGTGATGACAAAAACACCAGCAAGAACTAAAAGGATAATGCCAAGTGTACCTGTAATTACATTGGTAAAATAGAGTACAGCAATTAAAGCTGCAAGAAGTACTCTGATCGTTTTGTCTGTAGTTCCCATATTTTTTTTCATGATATATTATTTAGTAGATTACGTTACTATCAAAGATCACGAATGAATATGTTTTATAAAGTGACTAAAGTCACATAAGGCTATAAAGATGACTTTTTATTAAATTAAAGAAGCTACAATTTTTACAGGCCTTGCCACCAGTTTGAGGTCGTGTTGATGCTATCCTTTACCATAATTTCAGCTCCTAATTCCGGAGTAAGTATAGGTAAGCCTAATTTGTCTGCCGCAAGTTTCAAACGTGTTACAGGGTCTGTCCAGTTATGTAAAGCTAGTTTAAAGCCAGCCCAATGTATGGGCATTACTTTTCTAGCTTTTATATCTATTCCTGCTTGTGCTGTTTCTTCAGGCATCATATGTATATCTGGCCACATTTTGTCGTATTGTCCGCATTCCATTAATGCAATATCAAAAGGGCCATATTTTTCACCTATTTCTTTAAAATGTGAAGCATAACCACTATCACCACTAAAATAAATATTTTCATCTTCTGATTGTATCACCCAAGAACTCCAAAGTGTACTCTGGGTAGTATTAAATTTACGTCCAGAAAAATGTTGCGCTGGTGTACAGACAAGAGTCAGTTCTTCCAAGTGTGTTTCTTGCCACCAATCTAATTCGGTTATGCGATCTTTTGAAACGCCCCATGCTTCTAAATGCACTCCTAAGCCTAGGGGAACATAGAACTGTTTGGTTTTATCTTTTATTTTTAAAATAGTTTCGTAATCTAAATGATCATAATGGTCGTGTGAAAAAAGAACCGCATTAATAGTTCCTAATTTTTCTACGGCTAACGGAAAATCTTTATTAAACCGATTTTCTCCTAATAATGGGTGAGGGGCTGCAACTTTACTTAGCATAGGATCTAAAAGAATAGTTTTTCCTTGTAGTTGTAATAGAAAAGAGGAATGTCCGTACCATACCAAACGCGCCTCTTTCGCGTAATTGGCCACTGCTGCCGAATCTAGTTTGTGAACTTTTAAATCTTTCTTAGGTCTGCCATTAGGCACCTTTGTGGTTAAAAACGTGTAGCTAAGCTTCAGCGTTTCAGAAAAATTTAAATCTTTGGGAACTGCTTTATGATTATTAAATATTCCCTTTTTAAATTGGGGAGACTTTTGATAGACCAATTTACGTGCCTTAGAAACTTCACCGCCAAAACTTGGATAAAAGTTCGTGAATAAAAAATAGAATACGATTGCGAAACCGATGATGGCTAAAACGACAATTATTATTTTTTTTAAAATTCGTTTCACCATGGGATGTATTAGACTAAGGTCTTGTTGTTTTATTGAAAACTGAAATTCTGAAGCAGTTTAGAGGTGCTTAATGATTATTTAGCGATTTAAGCGCTCTTTTTTTTCTTTAAAATAGGTTTTGTCAGCAATGTAAATTGTCTTAGCAACTTCACAAAAAGTGATCGTATTTTCTTTGTTTGTCAAAGCGGTATGTTTCACAATTTCTATTTCGTTATTAGCTTTAACTCGCTTTTTAATTTCTGCTACTTCGGCTAAGGTATAATTGAAGTTCGCATATAAATTTTCTTTTGCTGGTTTTTTAAATCTTATCTCTGCGGCTTTATCCCAAACTACATAATCATCTCCAATTAAGTTCATTAATTGAACCATAGGAATAGGGTCTACAGCGGCAAACATACTCCCGCCAAAGATAGAACTTACATAGTTTTTGTTCTTGTAACTAATTGGGAGTTTGATACGGATATGTAGCAAGTCTTTAGAAATTAAAATAATTCTCGCCGTAGTTCTTCGGTACATAGGAGAGAAATTAAAACCATATTTAAATAGGGTGGCGGTTTCTATGTATTTACTTCCTATGTCAGCGATCTTTTTATAAATAGACATGCAAAAAAATGATATTACTAAATTAGTGCCAAAGTTAGGGAAAATAGCTCCTCACTTATTTTTAAAAGAGTCCTAAAAACTTCTTTTTAACAATAGTATTTGGCCGGTTAATTTGAAGTACATCGGTAAGTCCAAATTTGTCAAAACCATCAAAAAGTGCGTCTACTCCTTTGGCCATTTTTAAGGCAACTTCCTCATCATACAAAGGTATAAGGGTATAGAAAGTGATTTTTTTATTTTCCAGTTCAAGGATAGGGAACTTATCGCCAAACATTATGGACGGCAATAAAATCATAGTATTTAGTTTTGTGTTTTCGGCAAAGGCTTCGGGTGGGTTCCCATTAGGTATGGTGTGCCCGTAACTGAGCCATGTGTTGTATTCGTGCGGAAACCTAGCAAGATATTTTAAAAACCGAATGGGCCAATAATTCTTCTCATCTTTAAAATCTTCTTCTGATATTTTCCACTCTTCTGGCAAGCAAATACTCAATTCTGCATAATCGCATCCTTCTACACCTTCGGGTGTATTCATTGGCTTATCACTCATTCCAGAAGTAATTAAAGTATGAAAAGGGTGTTCTTTTGTAGGTTTTACCCAGTGCACATCTATATGTACTTGCTCTGATACTATTTCATGAAAGACCATATGAATTTCACCTATATGAGCTTCAATATGATCAGATATTTCTTCCATTGAAGAATCGCCACCGGCTCCTTCAAATTCGTTTTTATCTTCGTTTGTATACCTATAGATAGGGGATCCAGATTCAGATTTTTCCATGGTAATTTATATTTTTAGTTACGTTTTCTTTTTAATTGTACCCAGATATAATCATCGAGAATAACACCGTTTTTGATTACAGCGTCTTTTTTAATAGATTCAAGGTAAAAACCATTTTTTTCTAATACTCGCATTGATGCTTTGTTGAATGAAAAAACACCAGCTTCTATTCTAATGATTTCAAAGGTTTCAAAACTATAATCAACCATCAATTTTATTGCTTCAGAAGCAATACCATTTCCCCAAAAAGGAGCTCCAATAAAATAGCCCATTTCAGCACTTAATCTAAATACATCCATATTGATCGTTATCCCAATTTCACCTACAAATTGATCTTTCCAATAAATTAATTTCCGTTCGGGTATCGCTTTATCAGTTTGTAGGTTTATAAAATCTTCAGCGTCTTTTAAGGTAAACGGATTAGGTACTTTATCATACCCATTATCAAAAATGATTTTGTTATTTCTATAAGAGGCATAAGCCTCTACAACGTCTAAAGTGTATTCTCGTAATTCTACCATAATTAGAGTGTCTTAATTCTTTCACTACGAACCCATCAAGTTTTCATCGGCGATTATAGAAACTGTAAAAATGGACATTGATCTTTGCTTTACATCACTTTGCTAGCCAAGTATTTTTGTACTTCATAAACATCAATACTCTTATTAAATTTTTTACTTACAGACGGAATGTCTTCACTAGAAATCCAAATTTTTAATTCGGCATCTAAATCAAAAGTTCCTGCAGTCTCTAAAGAGAATCTAGATATACTTTTATAAGGGTAAGATTGGTACTGTACTTTACTACCCGTTAATCCTTGTACGTCTATGAGAATTAAACGTTTGTTAGTAAACATGAAGGTATCGCGGAAGAGTTTAAACCCTAATTCTACCACTTCATTGTCTAATAATAGTCGACCATATTTTTCTTGAAGCTTGTCTATCGAAACTTCGCTTGCATTACCTAATATTTTATTGAGTAGTCCCATGTGTTATTTTATTGAGTTTGTTATAATTATTTATTTCGGCATAAACCTGTTAGGGTCCTCTTTGGTTTTTTGAACTTCAGAATTTAAATAAGACTCTATTACTGGTTCAGATAATTCTGCGGCACTAATAAGGGGTTCTTTTTTAGAAAAAGTACGGATTAGAATATAGGGTGTAATTACTAGGAAAATCATTAAAGCAACGATTAACCCAAGCGTTGAAGAAATTAATGCTCTAAAACTGAAACTACTTTTAAAAAACATAGCCCAATAGTTACTAACAGAATTTTGTTCTAAACAATATGAGACTATTTTAAAAATATTGTTTGAGCTAATTGCGAAGTTTATTACTAAGGCTAAGATAATTCCTCCTATTATTAAGTATGCTGCTATGTTCATAGTTATGGTTTTTAATAGTTTGGTTGTTTACACTCTAAAGTATAAAAAGTTCCTTACTTCCAGAACTCCCACCATTTTTTTTCGGTTGCGGGTGTCTTTATAGGATAGGGGGCTTGCTTTTTTGTTTTTATTGATCCTTGGTCACTTTCATAAGTGATTTTCCTGTCTTTTGGAACTGTTATTTCTGATTCCGTAGATGTTGCTTCTTCTTTTAATTGGGGTTTAGAAATGTTAAAAATGTATCGGGTGGCTTTAGCATCGGGTGCAATATCCCAAAAAGGTTTGCCGAGTACTACTCCCATTTGGTTCCAAATTATTTCTGAAGGATCTTCAGAGGTAGATTCTACAGCTAATTTCTCTCCTTCATCATGCATTCTATGATCTTCAACCTGCATGATAGACCTTTTTTCGATGCAGTTCTCCGTGTAAATAATATTAAATGCCATGGAAGTTTCAGAGAGCGCAAAGGTTAATACATTCTGGTTTTCAATAGAAAAAGATTCCGTACATCGATCCATACTAATGAATAACAAAGTACCCTGTTCAGAAAAATACACATCACAGATTCCTTCCTCTTGCCAATTGGAAGATGCAGTTTCAAAGTCAATTTCAGATTGTTTTTCTAGATTCCATCCAAGTTTTTCTTGTAAGTAATCAAAATCGGCCTCAAAATTTTTATTAATCGCAATACCAGATAAGTTGAATCCCATTTTAAAAAGTCTATTTATATATTACTTAAATATAGAACAAATCCTTTGTTATTTTATTGCGTATCGTGGATGGGTGAGAGATGAAAAGTAGGGTTTTTTATATTTCAATTGTTTTAGAAGCAGAACAGGAAACTTAAACCATTTCTTAATTTAAATAACTGAAGCATGAAAAAAAATCACCTACTACCTTTTTTAGCGGTATTCGCAACTTTAGGGTTACAAGCACAAACAGAAGAAAAATTAGCTACTAAAACTTATTATGAGCAACGAGCATTGGAAGATGCTAAATATGAACAAGAGTTTGCGACAGAAGATGAGACTGCTGAAGAAGAATTTTGGGATGAGCAACAAGCTTATGAGAAAGATTTAAAGAAGCGTGATAGAAAAGCATACCGCGCCTATATGAAAGGCAAACGTGATGCGTATGCAGAACATTATAACCATTGTGATGATCATTGCCATCATAGCACACATTATTACAGCCATGCTACCTATTACTATTATGGCTATAACCGAAATTATTACCGTCCTTCTAATAGGACAACTGTAAGAACTAGCGTACGAGTGCCATCTGTACGTGTAGGAGTTGGAATTTTATAATTAATTTCAGGAATGAAAAAGCGGTCTATTAAGACCGCTTTTTTTATATCCAATAGTTATTCAATTTTGCCACCATCGCGTTCTGGAGAACGTGGTTCTGGCCAAGTGCGTTGCTCTCCCGATCTTGGGTTTATAGGTAAAACCGATTTCTCGCGGGAAGTTTTTTCAGGATCTTCACTCGCCATGTATGCCATTATTGCAGTTAATATGGCATTATTTCGTACATCATCAAAAACAATTTTATCATAGGTGTCTAAATTGGTGTGCCATGTGTAATTCCAATAGCTCCAGCTTAAAGAGCTCAAAGAAAAAGCAGGGACACCCGCAGAAACAAAAGAGGCATAATCGGAGCCACCAGTACTAGGAACGCCAGGAAAAGTAGTCTCAATTTGTTTCGTGATATCTTTTGGAGCAGCTTCTAACCATTTTCCAATATAATCGTAGGCATGCAAGAAACCTTGTCCAGAAATTTTCACTACTCTCCCTGTTCCGTTATCTTGATTAAATACTGCTTGTACATTTGCAATAATTTCTGGATGATCTTCTACAAAAGCACGAGAGCCGTTTAAACCTTGCTCTTCACTTCCCCAAAGTCCGATTAAGATAGTTCTTTTTGGGTTTGGATAGAATTTTTTTAGCAAACGAGCGGCTTCCATCATAGTAATGGTTCCTGTACCATTATCAGTGGCTCCAGTAGCACCATCCCAAGAGTCAAAATGCGCAGACAGAATCACATATTCCTCAGGAAATTCTGTTCCTTTTAGTTCTGCTAGTGTATTAAAAGTAGGGACAGTTCCTAGTTCTTTAGATTCGGCAACAACTTTTAATTTTGGCTGATCTCCATTTTCAGTCATTCTATAAATTAGCCCATAATCTTCAAGGGACAAATCTATAACTGGGATTTTTTTGGTATTGGCACTGAAAATTTTGTTTGCACCAAATCCGTTAGACCATCTGGACTGAATGATACCTAGAGCTCCAGCTTTTTCTAATTCTTGATTGATGGTTCTAGACGTAAATCCTGTTTTACGCATACGCTCACGCCAAGAATCTTCTAATGCGTCGCGATCTTTTTTCATTTTTTCAAAAGATTCCGGAGTTGCAAATTCTTCCCAGTTGTAATCAGGTCTACCAGTAGGTTGGTTCATGGATACCAAAACAATTTTACCTTTTACATTGGGTAACCACTTCTGAAAGGCAATAGAATCTGATACTTCTGGTATCGTAATTAAATCTGCCGTAATTCCTTTCTTCCCGGTACTAGGGCTCCAAGCCAATTGCATGCCGCTTAAGCTTACCACGCGTGGAGCAATTAAATCGACATGAGTAATACCGCGTTCCCATCCGCGCCATTTGCCGTATTCTTCCATACGAGCATCAATACCCCATTTCTTATAAGTGGAAATAGCCCAATCGCTTGCTTTTTTCATTTGTGGAGTTCCTACCAATCGCGGACCTACCACATCCATAAGTTCATGTGCTAATACTTCTAGTTGAGAATTGTCATTGGCTTCTTTCACCATCTTTTCGACAATTTCGTCCTTAGTTTGTGCAGTACTGGCTGTAAAAGAAAGGAGTAACAGCAGTACGGCAAATAGTTTGTTTGTTTTCATAATGTTCCCGTTAATTAGTTCGGAAACTAAGATACTTCTTTTGATTGCGTGAGTGTGCTTTTGAAATCTAAAGAGAATGTTAAAAAAAGATATGTTGTGCCATTCTAAAGGTATTGGCATGTGCCTCTATAATGATTTTTATATCCCGAGAATAGCCGCCACCCATACTACATTGAACCGGTATATTATGATTAAAACAGGTTTGGAGCACAAATTCATCACGCTTTTTACAACCGTCCAAAGTTAAGGCTAAAGTACCCAATTTGTCACTCGCCAAAACATCAACTCCAGAAAGGTAAAAGATGAAATTAGGTTGTACTTTTTCAATAAGTTCTGGTAACTTCTTTTTCAATAGCGATAAGTATTCTTCATCTTTAGTGCCACTTTCTAATGCTATGTCTACATCAGATACCTCCTTTTTAAAAGGGTAATTACTTTTGCCGTGCATGGAAAAAGTAAATACAGAACTATCGTTTTGAAAAATTTCTGCGGTACCATTCCCTTGATGCACATCTAAATCGACAATTAATATTTGAGCAGCTAATTTTTTTGCCTGTAAATATCTTGCGCCAATGGCTTGATCATTTAGCATGCAAAAAGCTTCCCCATGGTCAGAATACGCATGGTGAGTGCCCCCCGCTAGATTCATAGCAACACCATGTACTAATGCATATTCACAAGCTTTCATAGTGCCATCTGCTATAATCCGTTCGCGCTCTACCAAATCTTCGGAAAGCGGAAAACCAATTTTTCGTGCCGCTTTAGGATCAATTTTAATATTCAACAAATCATAATAATACTCGGCATCGTGTACTGCTAGAATATATTTATCATTAGGGATTTCTGGTTCAAAGAAATTTTCTTTTTGGCAAGTACCTTCATACAGCAATTGCTGTGGCAACAAATCATACTTTGCCATGGGGAACCGGTGTCCGTCTGGTAAATGATGTTTGTAAATAAGATGACAAGCAATTTTAAGCATTTAATTTTATTTCTGTAGGGCTAGCTGAATTCGTTTACGAGCCACATCAACCTCCATCACTTTTACAATTATTTGTTGTTGTAAGCTTACATGTTCATTTACATCTTTTACAAAAGTATCAGATAGATTTGAAATATGAATAAGACCACTTTCCTTTATTCCGATATCTACGAAACACCCAAAATTGGTGATATTATTTACAATACCAGGGAGTACTTGTCCTTCATGTAAATCGGTAATCGATTTTATATGTTGATCAAAAGTGAATACTTTGGCTTTTTCGCGGGTATCTAAACCTGGCTTCTCCAACTCTTTTATAATATCTTTCAACGTAGGTAAACCAATATCTTCGCTACAATAGGCATTGAGATTTATACTTTCTAAGACACTTTTATTTCCTATAATTTCTTTGATAGAAATACCCTTGTCTTTTGCCATACTTTTAATCAAGTCATAACGTTCTGGGTGTACGGCAGAATCGTCTAACGGATTTTTAGCATCTTTAATTCTTAAAAATGCAGCTCCTTGTTCAAAAGCTTTTCCACCTAGACGTGGTACTTTTTTAATGGCTGTTCTGCTGGCAAAAGCACCATTTTCATTTCTATAAGTAACAATGTTTTCTGCAAGTTTTGGTCCAATTCCGGAAACGTAACTTAGCAAAGGTACACTTGCCGTATTAATATTTACACCAACGGCATTTACGCAACTTTCTACTACGGTGTCCAAAGATGTTTTTAATTTAGACTGATCTACATCGTGCTGATATTGACCAACCCCAATAGATTTTGGATCTATTTTCACCAATTCTGCCAAAGGGTCTGCTAGTCTTCTTCCGATAGAAACAGATCCACGGACGGTTACATCATAATTAGGAAACTCATCACGTGCTATTTTAGATGCGGAGTAGATAGAGGCTCCTGCTTCACTAACCACATAAACTTCTATTGGGCTTTTAAAAATGATGCGTTTAACCAATTGCTCTGTCTCTCTAGATGCGGTACCATTCCCAATAGCAATTGCTTCAATTTTATAAGCATCTACTAAACAGCTTATTTTCTTTATAGCGCCTGTACTATCATTTTGTGGGGCATGCGGATAGATATTCTCATTATGAATTAAATCGCCTTGAGAGCTTAGGCAAACTACTTTACAACCACTTCTAAAGCCTGGATCTATAGCTAGAATGCGTTTTTCTCCTAAGGGTGCCCCTAATAGCAGTTGTTTTAAGTTTTTAGAAAACACCTCTATAGCGTCGGCATCTGCTTTTTCTTTTGCAAGTTTTAGGGTTTCATTAGATAAAGAAGGATATAAAAGGCGCTTGTAGGCGTCCTCTATGGCTGCTTTTATGTATTTAGCGCTAGAACTTCGGCTTTTTATAATTCGGTCTTCTATTTTTTCTATCGTACGTTCGTCTTCAATTACAACTTTTACACGAATAAATTTTTCATTCTCTGCCCGTAAAATGGCAAGTAATCTATGGGAAGGACAGCGATTTAAAGACTCGCTCCAATCAAAATAATCACGGAATTTCTGCGCTTTTTCATCGTCTTTTTTGGTGCCAACAACCTTCGTAGTAATCTGCGCAAATTTTTCTAATTGATGACGAATTTGATTTCTAACATCGGTGCGCTCATTAATCCACTCTGCAATAATATGCTGGGCACCTTCAATAGCATCATCTTCATTGACTATGGCATCATTCAAATACTGCGATGCGATGTAATCAATATCGTCATTTTTCTGTGCCATGATGATTTTAGCGAAAGGCTCTAAGCCATTTTTAATAGCTATTTCAGATTTTGTATTTCTTTTTTTCTTAAAAGGTAAATACAAATCTTCTAAGCTGGTTAAATCAGCCGCATCTTCAAACTTCTTTTTTAGTTCTGGGGTAAGGGCTTCTTGTTCATCAACAGATTTGATGATTGCCAGTTTTCTCTTTTCTAAAGCTTCATATAATTCTTTGTACTTTACAATTTCACCAATTTGAACCTCATCCAGGTCGCCAGTTTTTTCTTTTCGGTATCTAGAAATAAAAGGTACGGTGCAGTCCTGATCTAAAAGTTCTACTGTATTGGCTATATTTTTCTCTAAGAGTTGGGTATGCTTTAATAAGTAGGGAATAAGTTGCATAGGGTCTATAAATTAAAAAACCTATGCAAGATAGAAAACTGCATAGGTTTTAAGTGAATTTTATAAATAGATTAAGCAACTTTTTTCATCAAATCAAAACAAGGGCATTTTTTACAACGCTTGCTTTCTGATTTTTTATATTTAGAACAGCACTTGCTTTTAACTTTATCGGTTTTGACCTTAGTCATTTTCGATAATTTCTTCAATGCTTTTTCTTCTTTCTTTTTGTCTTTTTTCTTGCCCACAACAGATGCAATAGATATTGTGAAACAAAGCTAAGTTATTTTTACTTAATCTAAATAAGATTAAATGTTAAATTATTGAGGTGTATCTATTGAGGCAGAGGTAATTGTAAGTTGTTGTATATCTCTGTCAAATAAATAAAGTCCGCCTTTATCGTCACCAATAAGATTTATTTTGTCTAAAATAGTGCGTGCCATGGCTTCTTCTTCTATTTGTTCTGCAACGTACCATTGTAAAAAATTGTGCGTAGCATAGTCTTTTTCTTGAAGGCTAATGTGCACTAATTCATTGATGCTTCCTGAAACGAAAACTTCATGTTCAAATAATTTTTCGAACATTTCTTTAAAAGAATTGAAGGTTACATTCGGGGCACTTAATTCTGATATTTGTGCATGACCACCACGTTCGTTCACAAACTTTACTAGTTTTAGCATATGGTCTCTTTCTTCTTGAGATTGATCATACATAAAACCAGCAACGCCTTCAAGACCTTTAACCTCAGCCCAACAAGCCATGGCTAAATAGATCTGAGAAGATTCTGCCTCTATTTTTATTTGATGATTTAATGCGTTTTCTATCGTTTTTGATAACATGTTTTTCTTTTTTTTAAAGTTACTAATTAATTTATGGTTTCTCCATTACCAACACCTTCAGTATCAGGATTAACAAAAACTAATTTGCCATCTGCATTTTCGGTCATTAAAATCATTCCTTCACTATCTACACCACGTAAAGCTCTTGGAGCAAGATTAACTAATACGGTAACTTTTTTACCTATGATCTCTTCAGCAGTAAAGCTTTCTGCAATACCCGAAACGATGGTACGTACATCAATACCCGTATCTACTTTTAAAACTAATAGTTTTTTTGCTTTTGGCATTTTCTCCGCTTCAATAATGGTACCTACACGCATGTCTAATTTTGAAAAATCTTCAAAAGTGATGGTTTCTTTTTGTGGCATAACTTCTTTATTTGCGTTTTCGTTCGCTTTTTTAGTCGCTTCTAGTTTGTCTAATTGTGCTTGTATGGCGTCATCTTCTACTTTAGAGAATAATAATTCCGCTTGCCCTATTTGATGTCCTGCAGGTAGTAGCACCTCTTTTGTGGTTACATCATTCCAAGTAGTACCATTTACGGCATCGCCAGAACTCGTATTTAATATATTTTTTAATTTGGTAGAGGTGAAAGGTAAGAAAGGCTCACTTAATACAGCTAATGCAGAAGCAATTTGTAGGGCTACAAACATGATGGTTTTTACGCGCTCTTCATCTTGCTTGATAACTTTCCATGGCTCTTCATCAGCTAAATATTTATTCCCTAAACGCGCCAAACTCATTAGTTCTTGACCAGCTTCTCTAAAACGATACCGTTCTATAGAGCTAGCTATAATCTCTGGATATTTTTTTACTTCCGCTAACGTTTCTAAATCAATTTTAGAAAATGCTGCAGGGGCAGGGATAACCCCTTGGTAATATTTGGTACTTAATACTACCACGCGGTTTATAAAATTACCAAATATAGCCACCAACTCATTGTTGTTTCTAGCTTGAAAATCTTTCCAGGTAAAATCATTATCTTTTGTTTCCGGAGCGTTAGCGGTTAACGTATAACGCAGCACATCTTGCATGTTTGGAAAATCTTCTAAATATTCATGCAGCCATACGGCCCAATTTTTAGAAGTAGACAATTTGTTGCCTTCTAGATTTAAAAACTCGTTAGCAGGCACATTATCTGGTAAGATATATCCACCATGTGCTTTTAAAATGCTAGGGAAAATAATACAGTGAAAAACAATATTGTCTTTACCTATAAAATGAACCAATTTGGTATTTTCATCTTTCCAATAGGGTTCCCAATCTTTTCCTTCTCTAGCGGCCCATTCTTTGGTAGATGAAATGTATCCAATTGGTGCATCAAACCATACATATAATACTTTGCCTTCGCCACCGGGAACAGGAACAGGAATTCCCCAATCTAAATCACGGGTTACTGCTCTTGGTTTAAGTCCGTCATCAATCCAAGATTTACATTGGCCATAAACATTAGGCTTCCAATCATTTTTATGCCCGTCTAAAATCCATTCTTTTAAAAATGCCTCGTGACGATCTAGAGGTAAAAACCAGTGTTTGGTTTCTTTTACCGTAGGTACAGCACCAGAAATAGTAGATTTTGGATTGATTAAATCGGTAGCATTTAACGTAGAACCACAATTCTCACATTGATCTCCATAAGCTTCTTCATTGCCACACTTAGGGCAAGTACCTACAACAAAACGGTCTGCTAAAAATTGTTTTGCTTCTGGATCGTACAGTTGTTCTGTAGTTTCCTCAATAAAATCTCCTTGATCATACATTGTTTTGAAAAACTCAGAAGCAGTTTCATGATGTATTTCTGCAGATGTTCTTGAGTAATTATCAAAAGTGATTCCGAAATCAGCGAAAGACTTTTTGATGATGGCATTGTATTTATCAATCACCTCTTTAGGGGAAATACCTTCTTTTTTTGCCTTCATAGAAATAGCGACACCATGCTCATCACTACCAGATATAAAAGCGACATCTTTACCAATAAGGCGCAAATATCTACTATATATATCTGCAGGGACATACACCCCTGCCAAATGACCAATGTGTATTGGGCCATTGGTATAAGGTAAAGCTGCGGTAATCGTATATCTAGAAGGGTTTTTCTGATTCTCGGACATTATTTCTGTAATTAGCTCACAAAAATAAAGATTTTTAATGGAGAGGTATGCTTTGTTTTTAAAAACTACAAGAGTTTATAGCTACAAATGAACGTATCATCACAATTATAGGTTTTTTCTTACGTTACTTTACTAAAGACAATTTTATGAGTAATCAAAAACCTTTCAAGAAAATGACATTAGACACTTCTAATGCTCAAAAGCCAGAAGAAACCGCGAAAGAAGAAGTGACGCGGGTTTATAAAGATCAAAACCATGAAACCAAAAAGGCCTTGGCGTTCAAAACAGATGCAGATAAGCCTAAACTTGCTTAATAAAAATAAAAAACCATTTCATCTGTTAAAAACGGATGAAATGGATGCCATAGTAAGTAGGTGTTAATGGGGTGTATAATATGACATTAAGCAACCATTACGGATTTGCTCATTTTTTTATTTTGCACTCTAATTCTGTAGATGTATTTTCCAGAGGCGATGAAATTACTCATGCGCTCCCGTATGTTTATTTCTAAAGAACCCTCGGTCATTATTTCGTTGTAAACCGTACCCACATTTTGTCCCATAATATTATATAATTGAATATCTACATGGGCTGTAAATGGCATTTCTAAATAGATATGTGGGGTTTTATCTGTTGGATAATAAGGTTTATGAATAATAGCCTCTAGTAATTCTGGAGTAGGAATTTCTGCTACAGGATCTTCAGGTCTTGGGTCTAGTGGTGTTGGTGGAGTAGGTTCTCCATCACTGTAAACAATTTCATCAAAAACTTCACCGCTACAATTAAAACCAAGATTAACCGCTTTGTAAGGGTGTCCTAATAAATGTTGTTCAACTAAAGTTCTATCTACACACAACCATTCTGCCAGAACAGTTCCGTATAGATCTCTAAAGTCCATAGTGTACTCTAAGTTACCACGCTCATTAGGATCTTCTAACGAAGGGTGTTCGCCAACAAAAGCACTACCATTTAAACCAGAACCAAAGAATAATGTTGGAGCTGCCTTACCATGATCTGTACCATTAGAACCATTTTCAAATATACGTCTACCAAATTCTGAATAGGTCATACTTAAAACCTTATCATCTTGATTGGTACACTTTAAATCTTCGTAAAAATCATTGATAGCAATTGATAAATTAGACATTAGGCGTTCGTGCACTAAAGGCTGATTTCCGTGAGTGTCAAAACCACCCATGGAAATCATATATACTTTCGTACCTAAATTTCCTTTGATTAAGCGTGCTAATATTTCTAATTGTTTGGCGAAACTATTGTCCTGATATTCTACGCATTGTAAATCTTTTCCACGTTCGTGTGCTTCATGAATGGTACCTGAATATTCATATGTGGTATTGGCAACACCTCGTAAAAAACGCAATTGATCTCCATACATACAATCACCAAAAATGGTATTTGTAGGGTCTGATATCGCATATTGTTCTCCTGTTTCTGCAATTTCTTCTAACTGATTTATATTACTAGTTACAAAAGCATAGTTAGTTTCATTACCTTGAAAAACTAAACTACCATATTGCCCTATTTGGATGGCAGCAGGAGATGCAGGCGGACTTATTAAATAATCTTCATAAATGTCTTCAAAATGTCTTCCCATCCAACCGGTACGTTCTCCTGAGAATCCAGAAGTCGTTAGGTCTGTGTTTGAAAAGATATCATCACCCGTAAAGTGAGATAAACTTTGGTTTCCATATCCTACACCATGTACCGCTTTAAACTGGCCTTCACCCCACATGGATTCTAAGGATTTCATGTAAGTAGGAACGCCAAAATCATCGGTTAGACGTAATATTTTGCTTTCAGGTATATATATGTTAGGTCTTGCATTGGCATACAAGTCATATTGCTCTATAGGAATAACCGTACTTAAACCATCATTACCACCAGCCAAACGTATTAAAATTACAATTTTATCAGTCACAGTATCCGCTATAGCATTTGCTAAGGGCGAAGAAGCTGAGGCGCTTACAAGATTACTTCCTAGTAAAATAGAACCAGAACCAGCTAATCCCATAGCTTGTAAAAAGGAACGTCTGCTCCAAGCTTTATGCTCTAGATCATGACCTTCATGTTCTAGTCCTTTATGGGGAGTTTTATTATGAGTATCACACATAGTGGTAGGTTTTTATTTTAATTGAAATTCTGGTTGTCTAATGATGTGGAGTAGTAAAAAGTATAGTTGTTGTTTTGCAGAATCTGCATAGTTGTAAACAGACCAGCTACCATCGCCATCTGGCGCATAATACTGTTCTAGTGATGCATCTCTAAATACATCTAAGGCGTTTTGTAACTGATCTTCTGCAATACCTTTTGGGAAAAATTTATCTAAAAGCGCCATGGTGATATCATCTGGGTTATTCACGGAGACTGCGTTTGGCACCAGTGATACAGCCAAATCAAAAAACTGTTCTGTATCTGCTGTATAGAACAGCTCTAAAAACATTTCACAAGATAACCAACGGCCAATCATAAAATTATTATTAATCCACTGTCTGTTTCTGTACCAGCCTTCTACACCAGGTTGGTTAAAAACCTCTTGCCCTAGTAGTTCACTGGTACTATACATATTTGCGATAATACTATCCGTAAAGTCAAAATCAGTTTCATTAATTAAACTTAAAAATACGTCAAAAGGACTTTTAATGATTACGCCGATGGCCTCATCATCAAAAAAGTGTTGACTTTTAAATAATTGTGATAGTACCGGAGCAATTTCAAAATCATTTGCTCTAAAGGTAGCAGCCAGCCCATCTATAATAACCTGAGCATTTCCTGCTTGATCGGTAGAATCTGGATGTACAAAAAACTCATATAATTTTTTACAGATAAAGTAGCTTATTTCATTTGGTCTTTGCGTAAACAAATTGTCTATGACGCCATCATAATCAAAGTTGGCCGTCTGTCCAAATATCGTTTTTGGCGTGTCATCAAATTTTGTTGGATCAAAATTTACCGGAGACCACCCTATATCTGGCCGGTCTACGTAACCCGTAAGTGCACGTGCCGTTTCTATAATGTCTTCTTCTGTATAATTGTTTCCTTCTCCTAAGGTAAATAGCTCGTAAAGCTCACGACCATAGTTTTCATTAGGGTTGTTTCCATTATTATAAACACCATCTAAATAATAAAGCATGGCATTGTCAAGACCAATCTCACTTGTAAATGTTCTAAAATTCCCTAGAGCATTACGCTGCAGGCAATTTGTATAATGGTATAAATAGGTAGGAGCATCGTATTTTCTTAATTCGGTAACAAAATGATTGCTCCAGAAAAAGCTTAATCGATCTCTTAAATTATTAGATAAAATTGCTCTAGTATATGTTTGTCGCCATTCTTCATATTGTGCATTTACAATTGGGCTTCGAGCTTCATTATCTTCAGGATAATCTGCTCGTGTCCAATCTGCCCATATGGGAGCGGCACTTTCTGGCATAGAAGTAGCTTCATTAATAATCGCATTTACTAAAGACTCTGCTGTTTGGCCTACCGCACTTTCAATAGTAGCTACTGAGGCACTAAGTCCTATTCTTCGGTAAAAATGTTCTGCTCTTTGCTTGTCCAATGGCGTTGTGTAGGGACTAAGCGGAGCGGTATTACAATTTATAAAGTATTCCATACTGAAGTTCTAAAATTGGTTATTTTGGGGGAATTCATATATGTAAAATGTTATGTATATTACATATAACTCAACAATAGCAATAAAATTACGTAGCACTAGGTGTTTTGGACGTCTAAGTGCCAATATTTTCGATGAAGTGCGTAATTATTGAAATAAAGTGATAAAATTTATGGCAATTCATAACGATTTTGGCAAATTAGGGGAAGAACAAGCAGTAAAACACCTGGAAAAAAATGGATATACGATACTGGAAAAAAATTACCGCTACCTAAAAGCTGAAGTTGATATTATTGCGAGAAGTAAAGATATTTTGGTGATTGTAGAAGTGAAATCTAGAAATACTGGCTTTATTGCTGACCTATCTGATTTGATACATCAAAAAAAAATAAACCTTCTTATTGCTGCAGCACATCAATATGTCACTTTCCATGATTTAGATGTAGAGGTACGCTTTGATATTATTACCGTTGTACAACAAAAAGGAGGCTTGGAAATCAAACATATAGAAGATGCTTTTTATCATTTCTAAATATTTGTTTTATTTATAACAATTTGTTATATTTGCGGCTCACAACCGGAATCATGAAAACAATATCTTCTGTCGTAGAACATTACATTAAGAAAAAACCCTTTTTACAAAGTGCATTAGCACAAGGAATTATTAACCTTACCTCATTATCTAGGATTGTTAAGCCAGAGATTGAAGCTGAATTGGGGAAAGACATTCGGAATGGCGCCATTGTAATGGCGTTAAAAAGGTTATCGGATGACTTAGAGTTTAGGGCAACTCACAAAATTATCAAAGTACTTAAAAATATTGGTGAGATTACAGTGCGTTCTTCCTTAACTGATTTTACTTTTTTATTATCGGATAGTCTTTTAGAAAATCAGCGCTTGTTGCTGAAAGAAGTAAATAAAGACAAGGATGTTTTTTATACTTCTTCAAGAGGTGTAAATGAATTAAACATTGTAGTGAGCAACAGTTTAGATAAAACTGTTGAAGCATTATTTGAAGGAGAGCGCTGCACTCAAAAAGCAGAAAACTTGTCTTCGATTACCGTGAAGTTACCTTCGGAAAACGTTACCGTTCCTGGAATTTATTATTTTATTTTCCAGCGTTTGGCATGGGAGGGGATTGTACTTTATGAAGTAATCTCTACGACCAATGAGTTCACCATCTTAGTAGATGATGAACATGTAGATATCGCTTTTAAAACCATTAAGGATTTAAAAACATTATAACACGGTACTATCGTGTAGCTAATAAAAGCAGTTAGTAGATTTTCTTTAGAAATTCTACGGCTGCTTTATCATCTTCTGGCTTGGCGATAATTCTTTTTTCGCTATCCAATATGTAATAGGTTGGTGTAGCATGTACATCGTACAATTCAGCATATTCACTATCCCATTTTCCTAAAGAAATGGCGTGTTTGAAATTAGGTAATTTTGCAGCTTCAATTTCCCAATTTTCTATTTCATCTTCTAATCCTACGGCTAAAACGGTAAGATCTGTTTTGTTTTTAAACTCTTTATGCAGTGCAGGCAATTCTTTTAAACAATGCCCACAGGTACTACTCCAGAAAATTAAGACATAGTTTTTTGCAGGAGCTAAACCGCTAAGTTTATTAAGCTCTTTTCCTGTCTTCCAAGTAATTTCTGGTGCTACTTCTCCAATTCGGAGTCTATTATGTGCTTCGATAGTATTCTTTGCCTCTACGTTTTCTGTGGCAATAGCTAAGTCTTTTAAGTAATTAGTATAGATATAGTCTGATACAGTATTATAATCATAGGCTACTGCCGTATTCCATAATTCATAATACGTATAAAACTTAAAATCATCCGTTAAACTCCCCAAAGGAGTAGAAATACTATCTACATTTTTGATTACCTCTTGCTCTAATTCATCCGTACCGCTAAGGGTAAGTGGTACTGCTGTGAAAACATAATTCGTTAATTTATCGGTCAAGAAAACAGAACTTTGTAAGACTGGGTTACTGAAATCTATTGCCTTGAAATAATTTTCTTTCTTACCAGCAACATAGGCCTCAGCAGTACTATAAGCCTCAGGAATATAAGGTGCGTTAGCTGTAATAAAATGATTGGCGATTAAACCTTCAGATTTACTTTCATAGTTTTTTTGAATACTAGTAAGAGATTTTAGAAGCGAATTAAATTCCTTTTTATTGGTTTTTTGCTTGCTATAAAAGGTAATAATATCCTGCTCCACAGCACTAATTTCTGCTAGATAGTCACTCAAAGTACTATTCTCTACAGAGTTGGTGTAAGTTGCGCCATCATCTGAATTAAAGGTAAAGACAATATCCTCTTTTCCGTTATAGATGACATCAAAATTATATTCCTCCTGCGGGACTGCATATACTAATCGATACATGCCCGGTTCTGCATTTTCTGGCATAGCTAAAGTAGCTTTTCCAAACTGGATGGCTGTATCTGCGGAATATGCTTGTGTGCCAGGTTTTATGCGGTATGCAATAAGCCACGTATAATCTTCCGCAGGCGTAAATGTGCCGGATATAGTATGTTGTGCGTTTGCGCTTAAAACAACGAACGCTGATAATAGTAAAAGAATCTTTTTCATGTTTTGTATTTTACAAAAATCACTCCAATAATTAATTTGAAGCTAATTTATTTTCCTTTTTCAAAAGGTTGCATGGCTAAATATGCTTTGTCTATAGACCTTATGTTTTCAAAAACTAATAGTAATCGGAGTCCGTTTCTAGTTTGCTTTTCTTTAATCTTACATAATTTAGGATGCGCTTGCACAAATTGTAAAACACTAGTAAAATTAGCGCTTTGATAGAATGCAGATTGCTGGTCAGCAATAAAATAGCCTATCATTTTTCCTTGCTTCATGACAATTTTTTCTAGACCAATAGCATTAGCTATCCATTTTATACGAACAGAATTTAATAAGTCCTCAGCTTCAATTGGCAACTCGCCAAAACGATCTATTAAGTCCACTTCGAATTTCTTCAAGCCATCTTCATCGGTAATTTGATTTAGTGCGGTATATAAATTTAAACGCTCTGTAATATTATTGATGTAATCATCAGGGAATAGCAGTTCAAAATCAGCATCAATCTGAGTTTCTTTTACGAAAACCTTTTCATATTCATGCCCATCAATCTCCTGATATAAATCTTTAAACTCATTTTCTTTTAGTTCATCAACAGCTTCTGCTAATATTTTTTGATAGGCATCAAAACCAATATCATTTATAAATCCGCTTTGTTCACCTCCAAGAATATCTCCAGCACCACGAATTTCTAAATCTTTCATGGCGATATTAAATCCGCTACCTAATTCTGTAAATTGCTCTAAGGCTTCAATACGTTTGCGGGCATCAGAGGTCATGACTTCGTAAGGTGGAGTAATAAAGTAACAGAACGCTTTTTTGTTGCTACGCCCAACTCTACCACGCATTTGATGCAAATCGCTTAATCCAAAATTATTGGCATTATTTATAAAAATGGTATTGGCATTAGATACATCTAATCCACTTTCTATAATGGTAGTAGAGACTAAGACATCAAATTCACCATTGATAAAAGCGAGCATCAGGCTCTCTAACTTTTTGCCATCCATTTGGCCGTGACCAATTCCAATTTTGGCATCTGGCACTAAACGCTGCAATAAACCAGCAACTTCCTTAATGTTTTCTACACGGTTATGGATGAAAAATACTTGTCCTCCACGTTGAATTTCATAACTCACTGCATCCCGAATAGTCTCTTCAGAAAAACGAATAACGTCACTCTGAATAGGATACCTGTTTGGTGGTGCTGTATTTATAACTGATAAATCACGAGCGGCCATTAAACTAAATTGTAACGTTCTCGGGATAGGAGTGGCCGTTAAGGTTAAGACATCTACATTCTCCTTAATAGACTTTAATTTATCTTTTACGGCAACGCCAAACTTCTGCTCTTCATCAACAATTAATAAGCCTAAGTCTTTAAATCTCACGTTTTTATTTACCAACTGGTGGGTACCTATAATGATATCAACTTTACCGTCAGCTAATTTTTCAAGTGTTTCTTTTTTCTCTTTAGCAGTTCTAAATCTGTTTAAATAATCTACCGTTACCGGCATATCTTTTAGACGTTCGCTGAATGTTCTGCTGTGTTGAAATGCAAGAATAGTTGTGGGTACTAGAACGGCTACTTGCTTGCCATTTGCTACCGCTTTAAAGGCAGCTCTGATAGCAACCTCTGTTTTTCCAAAACCTACATCCCCACAAATTAAGCGATCCATTGGTCGCTCACTTTCCATATCGCGCTTAATGTCTTCAGTAGCTTTACTCTGGTCTGGCGTATCTTCGTAAATGAAAGAAGCTTCTAATTCGTGTTGTAAATAGCCATCAGGAGCATATTGAAATCCTTTTTCTGATCTACGTTTGGCATAGACTTGTATTAAATCAAATGCAATTTTCTTAACTCTAGACTTCGCTTTTTCTTTTACTTTTTTCCAAGCACCAGAACCAAGTTTGTATATTTTTGGAGGCGTACCATCTTTGCCAGTGAACTTAGATATTTTATGCAGGGAATGAATGCTGACATACAATATATCACGCTCGCCATACACCAATTTTATCGCCTCTTGTTTTTTACCTTCTACATCTATTTTTTGTAAGCCTCCAAATTTTCCAACACCATGATCCATGTGGGTTACATAGTCGCCAATATCTAAACGCGTAAGTTCTTTAAGTGTAATGGCTTGTTTCTTAGAATAGCCATTTTTAACATGAAACTTATGGTAGCGCTCAAAAATTTGATGATCTGTAAAACAGGTTATTTTTAAATCGACATCTATAAAACCTTGAAAAAGAGAATAGACTACTGTTTTGTAATGTACTTTTTTTCCAACTTCATCAAAAATATCATGAAAACGTTGCGCTTGTTGTTCTGTGGAGCAAAAAATATAATTAGTAAACCCAGCTTTTTCTTGTTCGTTTAAACTTTCAATAAGTAAATCGAACTTTTTATTGAAAGAAGGCTGAGGTCTTGTGTTGAATTGAATTTCTTCTTGGATGCTTTTTTGCGAAGGGTTGCCGCCAATAATTAAACTAAAAGCCTCTAATTCTTTTTTAAATAAGGTAGAATCTACAAATAGGGCTTTTGGTTCTGCATGTTTAATTTCTGTAGAGAGCTTGCTAAAAGCTTCTGTGGCTTTCTCGAAAAAAGAATCTAAGCGGTCTAGTAAAATATCAATATCACTGTTAAAAATTAAAGTGTTTGATGCTATATATTGAAGAAAACTCTCTCTAGATTCATCTAAAAATTTGTTTTCTACATTAGGGATAATGGTAATCTTGTTTAATTTTTCAAGCGAAAGTTGTGTTTCTACATCAAAGGTTCTGATGCTTTCTACTTCATCACCAAAAAATTCTAAACGGTAGGGTTCATCATTAGAAAAAGAGAATACATCTACGATTCCCCCACGAACAGAAAATTCTCCTGGCTCTGTGACAAAATCTACTCGTTTAAATTTATATTCGAAGAGCACTTCGTTTAAAAAATCGAGCGATAATGAATCTTCAATTTTTATTTTTAACGTGTTTTTATCTAACTCTCTTCTAGTGACGACTTTTTCAAATAGGGCGTCTGGATACGTAACAATAACTGCGGGCTTCTTACGCGAATTAATCCGGTTTAAAACTTCGGCACGTAGCAAAACATTTGCATTGTCTGTTTCTTCAATTTGATAGGGTCTACGGTAGCTTCCTGGATAGAATAGCACATCTTTTTCACCAATCATTTGTTCCAGATCGTTCAAATGATATGCCGCTTCTTCTTTGTCGTTAAAAATTAAAAGAAAAGGCTGCTTTGCGGTCTTAAAAGCATCGGTTAACACAAACGATAAGGAAGATCCTATGAGACCTTTTATGTTGATAGTACCTTTTGTATGTTCAAAATTGGAAATAGCAGTGCGCAGTTTCTGCAATTGCGGAGACTGTTCGTAGAGTTGTTGAATGATTTTTTGGCTCAACTTAAAACTTTTGTGCAAATATAAACATACCTCGTAAATGCATTGCGTTCATTTTTAATCAATATGAATCACTTTTTGTCTCAAAAAGTGCAGAACTTGGTAGCTCTATAAAATTAAGATGATGGCAAACAAGAAATTTGATGTATTTGTAATAGGAGGTGGTAGTGCAGGGCAAGCTGTAGCAAAGTCATGTGCGGAAGCAGGAATGAGTGTGGCAATCACTGAACGCCGTGATTATGGCGGTACCTGCCCATTGCGTGGTTGTGATCCAAAAAAAGCGCTTTTAGCATCGACAGAAGTTTTAGAATTTGCTAAACATATGAATGGAAATGGGATTGTAAAGTTACCCAAACTACTTTGGCGTGATATGCAAAAATTTAAAAAGACCTTTACGAAACCCATTCCTAAGGCTTCAAAGGACAGCTTGAAAGAGTTGGGGATTACTGTTTTTTCGGGTGCAGCTTCTTTTCTATCAGAAACAACGATTACGTTAGGCGATGAAATTATTGAAGCCGATAAATTTGTTATAGCTACAGGACTGAAGCCTGTTGAACTACCTATTGAAGGTGCTGCCTTACTAAAGACCAGTGGGGACTTTCTTAATTTGAAAAAGCTTCCAGAGCACTTAGTATTTGTTGGCGGAGGATATATAGGAATGGAATTTGCTCACATGGCGGCAAGAGCAGGAGCAAAGGTGACTGTTATTCATTCTCATGAAAGACCATTACAAGGTTTTGATCCTGACTTAGTAGATACCTTGGTTACTTATTCTGAAAAAATAGGGATTAAATTTTTATTTAATGCGAAAGTTAATAAGTTGAAAAAAGGAAAAAATAAGTTTAAAGTTTATTATGAGCATGAAGATACAATTAAGCACATTAAGGCAAATATTGTCTTTAATACCGCTGGGCGTGTACCCGCAATAGACCAACTTGATTTAGATAAGGCAAAGGTTTCTTTTAGCGAAAAAGGAATTGACGTAAATGAATACCTTCAAAATTCTAAAAATAATAGTGTCTATGCCTGTGGTGATGTTACCGATCATGGGTTGCCATTAACCTCAATGACGGGGCCAGAAGCAAATACTGTTTCGGCAAATATAATTAAGGGAAATAAATCAAAAGTACATACCCCTGTAATTCCTTCGGTAGTTTATACCTTACCTAATCTAGCTAGTGTAGGTTTGAGTGAAGAAGAAGCAAAGAAAAGATATAAAAATGTACTAGTAAATCATGAATCTGCTGTAGATTGGTTTAATGCAAGGCGAATAAACGCACCGATATATGCTTATAAAATTTTAATCAACGAACGTACAAAAGCAATTGTAGGTGCGCATATTATTGGGCCGCATGCAGGAGAAACTATTAACTTATTTTCATTGGCCATCCGAAAAGAGATGACGGTAGATGATATGAAGGCTATTGTATTTACATATCCTTCGTGGGGTTATGATGTAAATAGAATGTTATAAAATTAGTTTTGTAAACGTTCCTTCAATTTGATAGCAGGGCCAGTGGCCCTGTTTTTGTAGGCGTGGTAAAAAGTAGATGTGAATAATATAACACTGGCTACTACCGCTGTATATGCGATTTCAGGATAGTCTTCAATTTGACGAACGTAGATAGCGATAAATGCCCAAACAGCCACAAGTGCAAATTCTCTCATGTTTCGTGTATAGGTCATCAATAGATTTATCACGGTAGCAATACCAATCATAAGTATGGCCCAAGTAGCTTCTGATAAAAACCCACCAGACCAGCCAAGTTTCGCTAGATAGGCGGTGACATTTGCAATCGTCGCTACAGTAATCCAACCACTATATAAACAAATAGGCCACCAAACAAAGGCAATAATTTCTATCGGAGCATCCCAACGTTCCATATTGGTATTTAGGATGATCTTTATTAAAGAAAACAAGATCCCAAACATAATTAAAACAGATAGCCCTGTATAATCATACACGAAGGCAAAGACCCATAACCCATTCATAAAATTAGTGATAGCAAACCAATATCCCGTTTGTAAGATAAAATCGGTTTTCTTAACACTAAAAAAAGCTCTTCGCACTTGAAAAATAGCATATCCTATTAAAGACAAAAAAATTAGTCCCCAAATGGCAAATGCATAACCTGCTGGTGTAAACAAATTGTCGTATTGTTTACTTATTTCGCCTATAGTGGTGTCGTTAAATTTTAACGCTTGTGATACATAGTTAACGATAATCACGAAAAGTACAGAGGCCGAGTTTACTAGTGCTAATTTCTTTTCCATAGGATAAAATTAAGTGCCTCAAAATTTAGTTGTTGATGGTATCCAATTTAAAATGGACTTAGATAACGGAAGAAGCTATATCTATTTTAAATATTTCGTCTTTTGTAATTACAAATACCTCATGTTCTTTAGTAGGTTGTAATGAAAATGTTCCTGTAAATTCCCCAAAGGCAGGCAATATCATTTGGTGGTCTGATTTATAAAAGCAGGCTAATTTTATTATCTGTCTCCCGCTACCTTTTAATTTTATAGCGGGGTGAATATGTCCTGCGAAATTAAATAGTCCTTTGCGTTCTTCTGGGTGATGTGTAAATAGAAACCCTTGCGTTTCAATTTCTTGAATCACTTCAATATTTAAAGCTTCATATTTTAAGGGCGATATAATATCGTGATTTCCGGCAACTAGAACTAGTTTTGCAGTTGTTTTCGCTACCCAATCTTCAAACAAATTCCATTCTGTATTCATAGAGGAATGAAATAAATCACCCAAAAAACAAATACTTTTAGGGTTAAACTGAGTAACAATAGCCTCTAAAAGCATAAAATTTTTCTGTATGGCTTTTTGCGGAACGGCAGCACCGTGTTTTCTAAAATGGGATATTTTCCCAAAGTGAATATCGCTAACAATTAGTGTGCTTTTTTCTTCCCAAAAGAGCGCACCCGAACAATGCATGGTAAATGTCTGATTGTTTACTTGTATAGATTCTGTCATTCATGACAAAAATAAGAAAAAGCGAAGTGCTTTTTACTTTTTAGTAAGAATCGCAGTCATACGTTTGATACGGTCTGCTAATTTTTCACTAGATAATTTTTCTCGTAATCTATCTGTAATTATAGGGAACGAAAATGGAGTTGGTTTCTGGCACGCTTTCCAGACAATTTCCTGTTGTGCAATACGCTCTAGTGCTAGTCGTAAACGCCCTTCTTCCAGTTGGTGTTCAAATGTTTCTGTAAAAGCTTGTTGAAAAAGTAAATTATCAGCCTCATAGTCTCTAAAGACATCAAAAAGTAATTGTGAGCTGCTTTGTAAATGCTTCATTTTTACACCCTTATTTGGATATCCTGTAAATACCATTCCACTGATTACGGCAATGTCACGAAATTTTCTACGCGCCATCTCTGTGGCATTTAAACTCTTCTGTAAGTCACTCAGCATAAAGTCTGTGGAAAATAAATCATTATCTAGAACTTGTTGTATGTCTATCTCTTGATCTGAGAGTAATTCAAATCCGTAGTCATTAAACGCCAGCGAAAAAGTTATCGGTGAAAGCAAACTTATGCGGTAACCTAAAAGGCTTCCCATGGCTTCATGCACAAACCTACCTTCGAAGGGATAAAAAACATGGTGGTATCCGTCTCGAGTTTTAAAGGTCTCAACTAAGAATTCATTGGGTTTCGGAACAATACTTTCTTTACGTTGTTGGGTAAATACAGGCTCTAGTGCTATTAGCTCTTGGCCTATTTCTTTTTTGGTTAAATGGTTTGCCGATGCTTTGTATAGTTCTTCACGTAGCAATTCAGACATTTGAGCAGAAAAAGTGAGACGCCCACCCATCCAACTTGGTATTTTGTTTGTTTTTTTAGTAGAATTGCGCACATGTACTTGCATGTCTTTTATCCGTATAAACTCTAGATTTCTTCCAGCAAATGTGAAGATATCTCCAGGGGATAATTTGGAAATGAAGAACTCTTCAATAGATCCAATAAAACCTCCTTTTTGATAGCGTACTGTTAAATTTGCATCGCTAACAATAGTTCCTATCTGAAAGCGATGTCGCATAGCGATACCTTTATTATTGACTTTAAATTTGCCATCCTCTTCAATCTCAACTTTTTTATATTCATCATAAGTTTGCAGGCTTTGACTTCCTAGGGCTAAAAAGTTGAGTAGCCATTGCCACTGTTCTGTGGAGAGTGCTTGGTAGCAAAAGGTTTTAGTTACCTCTTTATAAATTTCATCCGGATAAAAGCCATCAGAAATAGCGAGTGTGGTGAGGTATTGCAGTAGTACATCATAACTATTCAAATACGGAATCCGGTCTTCTACTACGGTATGTTTCACAGCTTCTTGTAAAGCAGAAGCTTCAATAAGTTCTATTGCGTGCGTAGGTAAAAAATAGATGATACTCTCTTTTCCTGGTCGGTGACCACTGCGCCCAGCGCGCTGTAAAAAACGAGCGACTCCTTTTGGGCCTCCTATTTGTATTACCGTTTCTACAGGAGCAAAATCTACGCCTAAATCCAAACTAGAGGTACAGACTACGGCCTTTAAGTCTGCATTACGGATGGCTTGTTCTACCCAAAGGCGAGTTTCTTTATTAATACTTCCATGGTGCATGGCAATTTCGCCAGCATACTCCGGATGTTTTTCTAAAATTTTTTGAAACCAGATTTCGCACTGACTCCTGGTATTGGTAAATAGTAAGGTGGTTTTGCTATTGTTAATTATAGGGATAATATCTTCTAATAAATGCAAGCCTAAATGTCCGCGCCACGGAAAGGTCTCCATTTTTTTAGGGATGATGCTTTTTACAGTTATTTTCTTGTTGAGTTTTGCTTTTATTAAAATTGAATTTTCGAGTGCTTTTGCATCGGTGCCCAATAGTACTTCTCGAGCCTGTTCCAAATTACCTATCGTTGCAGAGATTCCCCATATTCGAAGTTCCTTGGAAACTGTTTTTAGGCGAGAAAGGGCCAATTCCATTTGCACTCCTCTTTTTGTCCCTAACAGTTCATGCCATTCATCTACCACAATGGCAGTACATCCTTTAAATAGCTTGTCATAGCCTTTAGAAGCTAGGAGTAGCTGCAAGCTTTCGGGAGTGGTTATTAGTAAATCGGGCATTTGCTTTTTCTGAGCAGTCCGCTCTTTTGTGCTGGTGTCTCCTGTCCTAATTCCTACCGTCATCTGTGTGCCTAAATCAGCAGCAACTCGTTCTGCAGATTGCCTAATCTCATCAGATAAAGCACGTAGGGGAGTAATCCAAACAGCTTTTAAACTTTTTCTATGTTTGGTTTTATACTCTGGATTAGATTTTATATAATTTAGAATGATGGGAAACCATAGGGCATAGGTTTTTCCGCTTCCCGTGGGAGCGTTTAACAATCCGTTTTTACCCTGCGAGAAAGCCTTCCAAGTATCTTTTTGGAATTTAAATGGTTTCCAATTGTTTTCTTGAAACCAGTTCTCTGCAATAGTATATAATTCGTCTCTATTCATAGTACGGTTAGGGTACTGCAATTATTCGGTAGCAGCTTTGCTTGTACTTGGGATTAAGTTTTTTAAATCTTCAATAGTATTGGCATCTTCTATTTTTTTATCATGTCGCCAGCGTATAATCCTAGGGAAGCGTGTGGCAATGCCGCTTTTATGTCTTTTTGATAAAGCGATTCCTTCAAAAGCAATTTCAAATACATGATGTGGGGTAACACTCCTTACGGGTCCAAAACGTTCAAGAGTATTCTTTTTGATCCAAGCATCTACTTTACGGAACTCAGCATCGGTAAGTCCCGAATACGCTTTTGCAAAAGTGACCAGTTCTTTTTCTCCCTCCTCATTGGTATTCCAGAGCGCAAAAGTATAATCGGTAAATAAATTACTTCTTCTTCCATGCCCGCGCATGGCATAGGTTAATACAGCATCAATGGTTAGCGGGTCTACTTTCCACTTCCACCAATCGCCCTTTTTTCTTCCTACCAAGTAGGGAGAATCTTTTCTTTTGAGCATTAAACCTTCGCTATGCATTTCTCGTGCCCGTTCTCTTTCTTTCGCAACCTCTTCCCAAGTGGAGCAATGTATTGTTTCTGAAATTTGGAAAGGCAAGCTCTCTATAGCTGAAATAGTTTGATATAATTTTTCTAATAGCTCCCTTCGTTCTATAAAAGGAAGATGCCGAATATCATTCCCTTCCCATTCCAAGGTATCATAGGCTTTGAGAATTACGGGCGTTTTTTTTAGCAGTGCTTTAGAAACCGTTTTTCTTCCAATCCTAGTCTGTAAATCATTAAAAGTACCGATGATGTTATTGGCGTAGGGTAAAATTTCGGCATCAATGACGGTCCCGTTTGGAATTATACCTACCAATTTTTCTAACTCAGGATACTTATCGGTTACTAATTCTTCTCCGCGGCTCCATACAAATAATTCATCATTTCTAAATATGGTTTGTGAGCGTATACCATCCCATTTATGTTCTGCAGACCATTCTTGCACATCACCCAGATCATGTATTTCATTTTCAATAGCGTAAGCTAAATAAAAAGGATATGGTTTTGATAGGTAGTCATTTTCATTCTCTTCTAAAATCAGTTCTTGAAAAGTAATTGATTTAGGGTCCCAATTCCCCATCAATTTATAAGCTAGTATATCCTCATTTATTTCTGTAGCTTTAGATAAGGCCTTTGTCATTAATTTTTGACTTACACCAATTCGGAAACCTCCTGTAATTAATTTGGTAAAAACAAAACGTTCATAATAATCTAATACTTTCCAGTTGTTATAGAGGTATTCTTTTTTCTCTTCTTCCGACTTCTTTTTTAAAAGAATCATTTCTTCTAAAAATTCCGTGAGCGATTTGTCAGTTTGTAAAGGATTAGACGGAATTACTAGGGCTATAGTTTCTGCTAAATCACCCACAATATGATAACTCTCTTCAAAAAGCCATAAAGGAATATTGGATAATTCTGAAGCCCATTGTCTTAACAAGGTTGTATTTACCGGTCTTGGAGGTCTCCGATGTGATAAGATAGCGATGGTCCACACCTTATCGGTATCACTCGCTTTTGCAAAATACTCGGCTAGAGCAGCAACCTTTGTATTTGTTTTGGTTGTGCTGTCTAAGGTTTTAATAAGGGATGCAAAATTTTTCATGCGGTAAAATATAAGCTTAGGTGTTCTAAGTAATTATTTTTTTTCTATTTCTGCGGTTTCTTCTTCTCCGTATTGTGTTTCTTCGGTTCTGGCATCATACCCTTGTTCTCGCAAGTATCTTGAAAAGATATCTGAATAGCCATGTGTACAAATTACCTTTTCAGCACCAGTAGCTTTTATACTTTCTAATAAACCTGTCCAATCACAATGATCGCTGAGGACAAACCCCTTGTCTATTGCTCTTCTTCGTCTTGCCCCCCTAAAGGTCATCCAGCCACTGGCGGATCCTGTAACGTAAGGCACCATTTTTTTTATCCACGTACTTCCGTGTGCGCTGGGTGGGGCTAGTACCATGTTGCCCAGCAAATCTTGTTTTTTGGTTTCTTTAGTGATTAGTGTTGTTGCTGGGAAATCTACCAGTGGCCGTAATACTTCGGTCATATTTTCTATGGCACTGTGGGTGTATATTTTGCCTATATCGGGATTCAAATATTTTAGTAGGCGTTGTGCTTTACCTAGGCTATATCCAAAAAGTATCGATGTTTTTCCTTCCGCTTGGTTTTCAAGCCACCAATTGTTAATAGAATCCATCACTTCGTCTTGTGGTGTCCATTTAAAAGCGGGTAATCCAAAGGTACATTCTGTAATGAACGAATCGCATTTTACAACTTCATAGGGTGTAGATATTCCGTCGTTTTCAGTTTTATAATCCCCAGTAAACACCCAGACTTCTCCTTTATGTTCTACGCGTATTTGTGAAGAACCAATAATATGTCCTGCAGGGTGTAGGCTAAATTTCACATTATTTATAGTAAAGGTTTGTCCCCATGCTACGCCAGATACATTTATTTCCCCCAGTCTGTGGCTTATAATAGGCACATTTCTATGATGTGTTATGTAGCTCTTATGTCCATAGCGGCTGTGATCTGCATGACCATGAGTGATAATAGCTTTATCAACGGGTTTCCAAGGATCTAAATATACTTTGGCGACACTGCAATAAATACCTTTATCGGTAAATTGTAGTAATGGATTTTTCATAGCCTTGTGAAATTACAAAATTATATGTTTGATGATTTTTTAGAAAATTGACCTAAAGTCTATTGGTAGTAAATAGTTGAGGAAATAACCATACAACTTACTAAGAGCCAAAATAATCGGTTTTATTGTAAAAAATGACTCCTAAAAAATTATATTTGTGCTCAAATAAAAAATAGATTATGTCTTTTGTAGATTTATATAGCAGTGGCGAGCATAGAAGAAATTTAGCTCATTTTTCATCAATTGCTTCTTTAGCAGCGGTTGATGGTGAAGTTAATCCTCAAGAAAAGGTTTTATTAGATCGGTTTGCTAGAAAATTAGATATCACGGATGCGGAGTATGCTGAAGTTTTAAAGTCTGATAATAAATACCCTATTAATCCTCCTTCTACTTCAGAGGAGCGTTTGGAGCGTTTGTTTGATTTGTTTCGAATTGTTTTTGCAGATCACGAGATAGATGAAGAAGAAATGATCTTGGTAAATAAGTATGCTATTGGTTTAGGGTACTCTTCTGAAGCAGCAGCTAAATTAATTAAGCGTTCTGTGCAGATTTTTGGTGGTCGATTAGATTTTGAAGATTACCTTTATTTAGTAAAGAAATAAAAAAATACGGGAATAAAAAAAGGGGCTTTTAGCCCCTTTTTTAGTTTCAACCTATTAAATTATGCTTTCGCATTTTTCATAAATTCTTCTGCCTTTTCAACCATATTTCGGCTACCGCAAAAGAAAGGAACACGTTGGTGTAGTTCTGTTGGTTTTACCTCCATAATTCTATTTTTTCCATCACTAGCTAATCCATTAGCTTGTTCTGCAATAAAAGCCATAGGGTTACATTCATACAATAATCTAAGTTTTCCTTCAGAAGCAACACTACTTTTAGGGTACATGTAAATACCTCCTTTGATCATGTTTCTATGAAAATCAGAAACTAGAGATCCTATGTAACGAGACGTATAAGGTCTGTCATCTTCTTCTTTCTGGCAATATTTAATATAATCTTTTACGCCTTGCGGAAAGTGTACATAGTTACCTTCATTAACAGAATATATGTTTCCACTCTCAGGGAAACTCATATTAGGATGCGATAGGTAAAAAGTCCCTAGCGCTGGGTTTAATGTGAATCCGTTTACACCATCACCAGTCGTATAGACTAACATAGTAGAAGTACCATAAATAATGTAACCTGCTGCAATTTGGTTTACACCTGGTTGAAGAAAGTCTTCAATAGTTACAGGAGTACCTACAGGAGTAACACGTCTATAGATCGAAAATATAGTTCCAACAGAGACATTGACATCGATATTTGAAGAGCCGTCAAGCGGGTCTATAAGTACTACGTATTTGTTTTGATGTTGATTGTCAAAACTATTAATACTTATAAAATCATCTTCTTCTTCAGAAGCAATTCCGCAAACAATTTCTCTCTTTTTTAAAGTTTGTATAAACTTTTCATTAGCGAGAACGTCTAATTTTTGTTGGTTTTCACCCTGAATGTTTTGATCTCCGGCTTCTCCAAGAATATCTACTAATCCGGCTTTATTAACTTCATGATTTACAACTTTAGCTGCTAATCGTAGTCCGTTTAATAATCTAGATAATTCACCAGATGAGTATTTAAAAGAGTCTTGATTTTCAATAATAAACTCTCCAAGAGTTTTGTATTGTTTAGTCATGATTGTAGTGTTTATTTACCTACAAATATCGTCTTTTTTGTGATACTACAACGTTTTCGTTCAATTTATGTTTTTTAAATTTGTAACTTCATGTTATATTTGTAACAATAAAAATGAGGCTAGACGTCATTTTGAGAATAGAGAAATAAATCTAGCCTATGATTATTAAAATCTAAAAAAAAGAGTGATGAAATTTTCAATAAGAGAAGCAAAAAAAGAAGACATGGATCAAGTTTTATCCTTGATTAATGAGCTTGCTGTGTTTGAAAAGGAAGAAAATGCCGTTGAGGTTACTTTAGAAGACTTAATTAGAGATGGTTTTGGTGCTAATCCACTATTCCATTGTTTTGTGGGTGAAGTAGGTAATGAAATTAAAGGAATGGCATTGGTCTATAATAGGTACTCTACTTGGAAAGGGCCAATTATTCATTTAGAGGATTTAATAGTAACGGAGTCTATGCGTGGAACTGGTATGGGAACTGCATTGTTAAATGAGGTGGTTACATACGGTCATGGCTTAGGAGTTAAAAGAATAAACTGGGAAGTTATAGATTGGAATGAACCAGCCATTAAATTTTATGAAAGTAAAGGGGCAAATGTGATGCGAGATTGGGACGTAGTTCAATTAGACGAAAATGGTATTAAAAATTATATAGCCAATATATGAGAATTTTTAAATTTGGAGGAGCATCTGTAAAAGATGCTGATGGGGTAAAAAATTTAGTGAGTGTTTTAGAACAAGTAGGTTATGAGCATACACTAATAGTTGTTTCTGCAATGGGTAAAACAACCAATGCTATGGAAACGGTTGTTACGAGTTATTTTAGAGATAAATCTGAAGTTGCGGCTGCAATCCAAGACGTTCTTAAATATCATAATGATATTTTAATGGACCTGTTTGAAAATGACAAACATCCTATATTCAAGCAAATAAAGGAACTTTTTGATGAAGTTCAAGGGTTTCTTGCGTGGAATAAATCGCCAAAGCACAGTTTTGTCTATGACCAAGTTATTGGGTATGGAGAATTGGTTTCTACCACTATTTTAAGTGCGTATTTAAATGAAGTAGGTATTAATAATACATGGTTAGATGTTCGTGATTATATTAAAACGGATGATAATTATAGAGATGCTGCTATCAATTGGGAAAAAACGCAGGAAAATATTTCAAAAGGAATTGATAAAAGTAAATTTTATATAACTCAAGGATTTATTGGCAGTGATGACAATAACTTTACCACTACTTTAGGTAGAGAAGGGTCCGATTATTCAGCGGCTATTTTAGCTTATTGTTTGAATGCCACTGCGGTTACCATTTGGAAGGACGTACCTGGAGTGTTGAATGCAGACCCTAGATATTTTGATAATGCTCAATTATTAAATCAAATCTCTTATAGGGAGGCTATTGAATTAGCTTTTTATGGTGCATCAGTAATTCACCCTAAAACATTACAGCCCTTACAACGAAAAGAAATTCCTTTACTTGTAAAGTCTTTTTTAGAACCTAAAAATGCAGGAACTACGGTAGGAAAAGGTCCTGGCATAGAGCCAAAAGTACCTTGTTTTATCGTGAAAAAGAATCAAGTTTTAATGAAGTTATCTTCTTTAGATTTCTCATTCATTGTAGAAGATAGTATCAGTGAGCTGTTTAAATTATTTCATGACCATAAAATGAAAGTAGATCTTATCCAGAATTCTGCGATTAGTTTTTCTGTGTGTGTCGATAATAAATTTGGGCGCTTAAATGATTTACTAGAGATTTTAAAAAGAAAATTTAAGGTAAACCACCAGGAGGATGTTTCTCTATATACAATTCGACACTTTGATACTGAGGCTATTACCTCCTTGCAAAATGGTAAGGAAATTTTATTAGAACAGCGCGGTAAAGAAACGGTGCAATTAGTTGTGAAGTAACCTTTTGACTATCAATAGTAAATATGTAAAAAGTCTTCTTTTTTTAAAAAAGAAATTAAAACTTAATTGCCAAGTAACGTTTTTCCTATATTAGCATTCCGGAAAATGGGTAAGATAATATGGGTTTAGTAACCGCAAAGGAAGTTGCAAAAGCAATAAATATAGATAAATATGGCTTTCTAGGCACTTTTATAGGATGGGTTCTTATGAAAGTGACTAGAATTTCTAGTATTAATAAGTTTTATGATACAATCAGCCATTTAGAGGGGCAAGCTTATCCAGATGCTATTTTAAAGCATTTTGATATTGATTTTCAGATTCCCGAAGAGGATTTCAAAAGATTACCTAAAGATGGTGCATTTATAACCATCTCTAATCATCCGCTAGGAGCCATCGATGGTATTATTTTGATTAAACTAATGATGGGATATCGTCCTGATTTTAAAATCATGACTAATTTCTTACTGCAACGTATGGAGCCTTTAGTGCCTTATATTGTTCCTGTAAATCCGTTTGAATCCCATAAAAATGTAAAAAGTAGTTTAGCGGGATTTAAGACGGCACTTCAGCATTTGAGAGACGGCCATCCTCTAAGCATATTTCCTGCAGGAGAAGTTTCTACTTTAAAAGATGGAAAACTTCTAGTAGATAGACCTTGGGAAGAAGCTGCTTTAAAATTGATAAAAAAAGCAGAAGTTCCTGTTGTGCCTATTTATTTTCACGCTAAGAACAGTAGACTTTTCTATCGTTTGGCAAAATTGAATGATGTTTTTAGAACCGCTAAAATTCCATCAGAGGTATTCACACAAAAGAATAGACCTATAAAGGTACGAATAGGGCAACCTATCGCGGTCAAAGTACAGAAAGAACAACAGAGCTTAGAAGAGTATACGGAGTTGCTTCGTAGAAAGACCTATATGCTTTCTAATGCCTATGAAAAAGAAGGCTTAACAGATAGAATAAGAGAGCAAATACCCACCTCTTTAAAATTACCTAAGGCACCTCGAAAAATTGCTTCGGCCATTAGTCCAGAACTGATGGAAGAAGAAATTATTAAATTAAGAGATAAGGGATGTAGGCTATTGCAGAGCAAAAATTATGAAGTTTTCTTAGCGGTAGAGCATGATATGCCTAATATTTTACAAGAAATAGGTAGACAGAGAGAAGTTACTTTTAGAGCTATAGGGGAGGGAACTAATAATTCTATTGATCTTGATCAGTTTGATGCCTATTACCATCATTTGTTTCTTTGGGACGAGCAAGAGAAAGCTATTGTAGGAGCGTATAGAATGGGCTTAGGCGCAGAAATATTCAAAGCGTATGGTATTGATGGATTTTACTTGCAAGATTTATTTAGAGTAGAACCAGAGCTGTATGCAATGATGAGCGAGTCTATAGAAATGGGACGTGCCTATATCGTTAAAGAATACCAACAGAAACCCATGCCGCTATTCTTGCTTTGGAAAGGAATTGTACATACTACACTACGTTTTCCGGAATATAAGTATTTAATTGGTGGGGTAAGTATCAGTAATCAGTTTTCTAATTTCTCCAAATCACTTATGATTGAGTTTATGAAATCTAACTATTGGGATCCCTATGTGGCACAGTACATTAGACCTAAAAAGGAGTTTAAGGTAAAGCTCAAAGATGCCGATAAGGAATTTGTGTTTGACGAAACTCAGGCCGATTTAAATAAGTTTGATAAATTAATTGATGAAGTAGAACCAGGAAATTTACGTTTGCCTGTATTGATAAAGAAGTATATAAAGCAGAATGCAAAAGTGGTTGCTTTTAATGTAGACCCGCTGTTTAATAATTCTGTAGACGGATTGATGTATATCAAGATAGCCGATTTACCGGAAGACACGGTTAGACCAGTAATGGAAGAGTTTCAAGCAGAGCTAGAACGCAAAATGGCGGCAGGTCAAGATCTAACTACAAATGATCCAGAGAATTAAGATCTTTTAGACACTACAAAAAAAGCCAAATCTTGCGATTTGGCTTTTTTTTTGTTGAACTGTTGTGGTGCTACTAGAACCAAGGCTTTCTTCCTACTTGGTATGTATTGTAAAATTCTTCATCAGATTTTGTTAAATAGATGATTCCTTCAATAAGACCAATAATGCCTCCAAAACCACACGTTACTACGGATACAATAAGTTGTATAATACCTTCTTTTTGATATCCTAATATAAATTTATGTACGCCAAAACTTCCTAAAAATATTGCTAATAATCCAGCAAGTACTTTCTTGTTTTCGTCTCCTGCAGCTGCTCCTGAAAAAGCTTCTTTTGCACCTGCTGCAAATTCATTCGCGGTTTTGTTGGCTTCATCTGCAAACTCGTTTGCATTGTTTCCTGATTTGTTTTGTTCTTCTGACATTGGTTGAATTGTTATTTGTTGTTAAACTGTGCTAAATGTAATAATAATTTCTAACTCACAGAAATTCAGCGTCTATTGGCTCCCAAAGTTCTACTTTATTGCCGTCAGGATCAAGGATCCATCCGAACTTTCCATAGTCAAACTCTTGAATTTCACCTACAATAGTAACTCCTTCCTCTTTTAAAATGGCCAACAACTCTACTAAATTTTCTACCCTGAAGTTCATCATAAATGATGATTTGCTAGGTTCATAGTAATCGGTGTCTTGATTCATTGGGCTCCATTGCGTACTGCAATCATTACCTTCTTTATCTTTCCACCAAAAAGTGCAGCCGTACTGATCTGTATTTAATCCTAAATGGTTGTTGTACCATTTTTTAATAGCATCTGGGTCTTTCGTCTTGAAAAAGAATCCACCTAAACCTGTAACTCTATTTTTCATTATTAATTGTTATTAGATCGTCACTTTAAGATGTTTTTGTAATACTACGCTATATGGGAGTTTAGAAAGGTCTTCCTGAGCACTAGTTAAGCGCTGAACTTAGCTTTAATTTTGTCTACTACAGTTTGTGCTAGTTTTATTTTAGACTCCACGGTCCATCCGCCCACATGTGGAGATAGTATCACATTTTGAGCTTTTATTAAATAGCTGAACGCCTCGGGCAGCTCATTCTCTGAAAACATGTTTTCAAATGATGCTTTTTCATATTCCAATACATCTAAACCTGCTCCTAACACTTTTCCGCTTTTTAAGGCTTCTACTAAATCTTGCGTTACAATACACTTACCTCGGGCGGTGTTCAAAATCCAAATGTCTTTACTAAAACCATCGATGAATTCTTTGTTTATCATATTTATGGTACTTGGTGTTTGCGGTACATGAAGACTAATGATATCACATTTTTGTTTGATTTCCATAATCCCCACTTGACGTGCATTATCATCATCTACACCGCCTTTAATATCGTAGCAAAGCACTTCTACATCAAACCCTCTGAGTTTTTTGGCAAAAGCTTTCCCCATATTTCCGTATCCAATAATACCAACGGTTTTACCATCTAATTCTATTCCACGGTTTCCTTCTCGGTCCCATTTACCGTGTCTTACCTCTTGATCTGCTTTGTTTAAATGGTTGAAAAGAGATAAAAGCATGCCTAAAGTATGTTCTCCTACGGCATTTCTATTTCCTTCAGGAGCTGCGGCTAAGAATATATTTTTATCCTTTGCATATGCTGTGTCTATATTTTCTAAGCCGGCGCCTAGTCTTCCTATGAACTTTAGCTGGGTAGCTTTTTCTAAGAAAGTATGGTCAAGACTAAACCTGCTGCGGATGATGATACCATCGTATAAATGTATTTTTGCTTCTACTTCTTCTTTGCTTGAGGTGTAATCTTCCTCATTTATAAACCCTAATTCATTAAATTGTTCAATAATTAAAGGATGATTCACATCTAAATGTAATACGCGCATTCTTGTATTTGGTTATATTTTTAGTACTAAGTTCCGTATAAAAAGAATCTAAATATAATCAACAATTGCTGATTTTGGTAAGGTCAAGCTGTTTTTCAACCTTAAAATACGTAATTGAGATTCTATACTTCATTTAATAACGATAGACTAATACATTTTATTTGGATTCTCTGAAGTTTTGGGTATTTGCTGAATAGCATCCCAGTGTTCACAAATTTTACCCTGAGGATCAAATCTAAAAAAGTCCATCGTAACATATTGGTCGTTATCTGGCCATACTTGATGGGTGTGGAGGGCTACTAAATCATCCTGAGCGATCACTCGAACAAATTCAATAGATTTTTCTGGATACGCTAATTGCATTTTTTCAAAATAGGCGATAAAGCCTTGAGTACCATTGGCAACTGCAGGGTTGTGTTGAATGTATTCTTTTCCAACATATTTTTCAACAGCTAATTTTGGATTGCCTTTATACGCTGTTTTATAGAAAGCCACTGCATTTTTTTTGTTCTGTTTTAAATCTGCCATATTAAAAATGCCGCTCGCGATTAGTTGTAGGCGAGCGACAAGCTTAAGATACAAATTTTAAATAAAACCTCCTTCCATAGTAATGAGGTTGGCAAGCTTTGTGTTTATTTTTTTCTTAATTCAAATAAATCTTTTCTGCGATCTCTTAAATTTTTGACACTACCAAATTGATTTAACTCTCTAAGTAAATCAATATCTACGTCGCAAATCAATATCATTTCGGTATTTGGTGTAGCCTCTGCTTTTATTCCGTTTGCAGGAAAAGAAAAATCACACGGAGTAAAGACCATGGACTGTGCGTATTGAATGTCCATGTTATTTACTCTAGGTAAATTACCTACGCTACCAGCGATGGCTACATAACATTCATTTTCAATAGCTCTTGCTTGTGCGCAATGACGTACTCTTGAGTATCCATTTTGAGTATCAGTTAAAAATGGAACAAATAAAATATCCATACCATCATCTGCAAGAAGTCTACTTAGTTCTGGGAACTCAGCATCGTAACAAATCAAAATTCCAATTTTACCACAATCAGTATCAAACGTGCGGAGCTCAGAGCCGCCTTGCATGCCCCAAACTTTTGCCTCATCTGGAGTAACATGTAATTTCTCATAACGCTCTGTAGTACCGTCTCTCTTGCATAAATAACCTGCATTGTATAAGCGGTCATCAATAATTTCGGGCATACTTCCTGTAATAATATTAATGTTATAAGTTATAGCTAGTTCTGAGAATTTTTTGACTATTTCTGAGGTGTGCTTTGCCAACTCTCTAATAGCATCAGATTCTTTGAGATGGTTATTCTCTGCCATTAATGGAGCATTAAAAAACTCTGGGAATAAAGCAAAATCTGAACGGTATCCAGATACAGAATCGATAAAGAATTCTGCTTGTTGCATTAAATCTTCAAGATTTTTATAGCTACGCATCTGCCATTGAATTAGTCCAAGGCGAATAACTTTTTTATTGGTAGCTGCTTTGGTATTTGTTTTTTGGTAATAGATATTGTCCCATTCTAAAAGAACGGCATATTCATTAGATTGTGCATCGCCTTCTAAGTACCCTTTCATGATTTTTGAAGGGTGAAAGTCGTTGGAGATCTGAAAGTTTAAAACAGGGTCATGAATTTCTTTGCGTCTAACACTTTCAATATATTGTTTAGGCGAAAGTTCGTTGGAGTATTTGTGATAATTAGGAATTCTGCCGCCAAAAATAATACCTCTTAAGTTTTCTCTCTCACAAAGTTCTTTACGGTAGTCATATAAACGTCTTCCAAGGCGCAAGCCTCTAAATTCAGATTTTATGAATACTTCAATCCCATACAACACATCCCCATCTTTTTTTAAGGTGTTGAAGGTATAATTTCCCGTAACCTCTCTGTAGGTATGTGGTCTGTCAAACTGTGCGTAATCTACTCTTAAAGATAGCGCGCAGCCTGCTAAATTTCCATTCACTTTTATGACCACTTGCCCCTGAGGAAAATCATTTATTAACTTCTGAATTAAATTTTCTTTCCAATAGGAGTTTTCCATATTGGGGTAGGTTTCAATCATCGCAGATTTCAACGCTTGATAATCGTCAATGGTTAAGAATTCTAATTCTATATTTTCAATATTTCGTATCATAAGGCAAGCAATTATTGCGCAAAGATTACAACTTTTTTCAATAGTATTTATTAAAGATTTAATAAATAATACTATTTATATAAATTTACTGTAAAATGCGCTGATTGCTTGACGCTTAAAGAGTTGTTGGCTTTTAAAATCCTAGAATAACCTTGGCGATAGAAAAATAAATAAGAATTCCTAAAACATCATTACTGGTGGTAATAAAAGGACCGGTTGCAATGGCAGGATCAATGCCTCTTTTGTTTAAGAAAATAGGAATAAAGGTGCCAATTACTGCGGCATTTACAACGACTGTAACAAGGGCTATGCCTACAGCAATAGATTCTAAATAGGTGGTTTTAAATCCAAAATGGCTGATGATTAGAAAAACAAAGGCTAAAGCTAGGCCATTTACTAAACCTAAAAGAAGTTCTTTTCCTAGTCGGCCCCAAATAGCACCTTTGATAGTGTCATTGGCTAAACCTTGAACTACAATTGCAGAAGATTGTACGCCTACATTACCAGCAGTTGCTTGCATTAAGGGAATAAATATTAATAAGACCGGAAATTTGGTGAGTGCTTCTTGAAAACCACTAATAATACTAGCGGCTCCTAATCCGCCCATCATACCAATAAGTAACCAAGGCCAACGTGCTTTAGTTAATTCCCAGATACTATCATCGGCTTCTACATCTTGAGAAATACCCGCAGCCATTTGATAATCTTTCTCTGCTTCTTCACGGATAACATCTACAATATCATCAATAGTAATACGGCCTACCAAACGACCAATTTCATCAATAACTGGAATAGCTTCTAAATCATATTTAGACATGATCCGCGCTACTTCTTCTGGTTTTTCATTCACATTTACATAATCTACTTTTGCGATGTAGACGTCTTTAATATGTGTTTTGGTAGAGGTGGTCAATAAATCTTTTAAAGAGAGTCTTCCTTTTAATTTGCCTTCGTCATCTACAACATAAATAGAGTGTACGCGTGTCACATTTTCTGCTTGTACCCGCATTTCTTTAACACAGGTGAGTACATTCCAGTTTTCGTTTACTTTTACTAATTCTTTTGCCATTAAACCCCCGGCAGAATTTTCATCAAAACGTAAAAGATCTACAATATCTTTTGCATGCTCTCTATCTTCTATTTCAGAAATAACTCTCTGAACCATTTCCTTTGGAAGCTCACCTACAATATCGGCAGCATCATCCGTATCTAGTTCATCTAATTCTTCTGCAATTTCTTTCGCAGATAAATTTCCTAGAATACTTTCACGCACATCATCATCTAATTCCGTAAGAATATCAGATGTTTTATCGCTCTCTAAAAGCTTGATAATGTATGTAGCTTCGTCTTCATTTAACTCATTGATGATCTCAGCTATATCTGCATAGTGAATATCTTCTAAAAGCGATAGTAAAGCACTATTGTTTTTAGTTTCGATAAAGTTCTCTATGTCAGCGATGAGCTCTTCAGTGAGTTTAAACGGTATCATTGTCAATCTTGTTTGTAAGTGAAATAAAGTCAGTAACAGATAGCTGTTCTGGTCTCTTGTCAAAGATAGTATCTTCTCTAAGACTATCGGAAAGGTTGAATGTTTTTAAACTGTTACGAATTGTTTTTCTACGTTGCCCAAATGCAGCTTTAACCACTCTGTAGAGCGACTTTTCATTGCAAGCCAATGTTTGGTTTTCTTTTCGTGTTAAACGTAAAACACCAGATTCTACTTTTGGTGGTGGGTCAAAGACGGTTGGCGGTACGGTAAATAAATATTCGGCATCAAAAAATGCTTGCACAAGTACGGATAAGATGCCATATGCTTTACTGCCTTCTTTTTCGCATATACGTTGTGCCACTTCTTTTTGGAACATTCCAGAGAATTCTGGTACTAGATGGCGTATTTCTAGTAATTTGAATACAATTTGTGTAGAAATATTATAAGGGAAATTTCCCGTTATGGCAAACTGCTCATCACCAAATAAGGTGGTAACATCATACTTTAAAAAATCGGCCTCTATAACCTTAAATTCTTGCTTTCGACCTATAAATTCAGGATGCTCTAGGAAGAAACTATTGTTTAGGTATACTATAGATTCTGAATCTAAATCCATAGCCACCAAGTTTACGTCTTCCTTTAATAAATATTTAGTTAGCACTCCTGTTCCAGGGCCTATTTCAATAGCGTTTTTATAGCCTTTTATAGTTAGCGTTTCTGCAATTTGCCTTGCGATATCTTCATCCTTTAGAAAGTGTTGTCCTAAATGTTTTTTGGCTTTTACAGGGCTGCTTGGTTTAGTGCCTTTTTTAGCATTAAACATCGCTTTGTTTTTTTTGAAATCTTTCTTAGCCATAATTTTAGACTTTTATTGAGGCTTTACATAGCATCAAGCTTTTTTGCCGGATGTAAGTGTTATCGCTATTCTTTGGTACTCGTGGCCTTCGTAGGCATCTGATACTACTAATTCTTTAGCGGTTATTTGAAAAACTAGCTCATTCACTGATCTGTTTTCTTCGGTTGCTTTTATAAGTATAGGATATAAAGCGGCAACTTTTTTATCAGAAATCTGATATCCTAGCAAGCGGTCTTTGACTCCTATTAGTTTTCTCCCATATAATTTAAGTTGAACCTCAATTTCTTGAAGGCTTCCGTAGGAGAATAAATAGGTATTAATGCTCACTAATAATTTCTAATTCTGTTCTGAAGGCTAGTATTTTATCAGCAAAAAGTTTCATCGCTTCTTGCCTTAATCTCGGAGCATCCTCTTTATAATATTTTTCAAGTTCATCTTTTGAAGTTGTGGTATATTGCACAGAGTAGGTAACGCCTCCCATTTCTTCTTCGATTAAAACACGACATAATTTGGCAGCACTAAATTTTCCTGTGGCAATCATATCAGGAATATGTGTTTCTTTCATCCATCCTAACCACTGATCGTGGATGGATTCATCTATGTTTGAAGTAACGTTGTATATGTACATTGAGATTTTTGTATTAAGGTAAAGTATTGGTGGCAAAGGTAGAAGTTAAATAGTACACGCACAAATGCAAGTATATGCTATGCTTATTTTAATCCTACTTTTAAATGAGTTTAAAAATGCTTTCGTATTTCAGTGGATTGTATGTTGATTTTGGCGGTATTGAAGTCATGTACAGACCTCACTCAATGGCATCACCACGTAAACGCCTGTAGTTTTTTCTAGCTTGTGGAAAATAATAGCTGTCCTGGTAGTGGTATATGATTTTCTCGTAGCTTTCTTTGGCCTTCTCCATATCATTAAAATTATTTTCATACAATTGTGCGATGGCAAAATAGGCGTCATCAGCTAAAATATCTGTAGGATAAAATTCAATGATTTTTTGATAGTTGAATTTCGCAGTATCAAAATCGTTCATTTGCTCTAGAAGTTGCCCTTGTTTTAATAAAGCTTCATCTTCAATTTTTTCTCCTTTATGATCTTTCAATATAAGTTCTAACGTAGCAATGGCTTCTTTGTTTTTTTTCTGATAGGCTAATAAATCTGCTTTTGCATAAATTTTTAAGGCTGTTTGCGTAGAATCCTCTAAAGAGTTGTCTGATATTAATAAGCTAAGTTGCATGGCATCATTAGCAATAAGTTGAGAAGTAGAGCTGCGTAATACTTTTAATTGTGTCAACGCCCATTCAAAATCTCCTTTGTAAAAACTTGTTTGTGCTACTTTAAAACGGGCATTCTGGGCTAGGACATCATTTTTTAAATCTTGTTGTATCTGAGAAAAATAGATCAATGCTTGGTTAAATTTTTGATCATACACTAAAATATCTCCTAAGCCCATTTTTAGATAGGCTTTCCCGTATGTGTTTAAAGGAAGCTCTAAGCTTTCCTTAAGAATACTGATGGCTTTTTCAGGATTGTTTTTTTGGAAGGTTAAAAAATTAGCATATGCAATTTGTAATTGTAGTGTATTGCTTTTAAATCCATATTCTGCTATCATTTTTTCAAATAAAGCTTCTAGTTCCTCTAGTTTTTTATCATCGGTTTCTAGGAGTTGAATAGTTATTCTATTTAACTGTGCATCTAATTTAAACTCGCTATTATTCGTATTGGATATAATAAAGTCAAATATGGCATCTGCAGTTTCATAATCTTTATATGTTAAAGCAATCTTTCCCAAATCTTGAATTCTTGATAGAGAACTGTCTTCAGACCTTTTGTAAATAGCCTTTTCTTGGGTGAAAGCACTTCTGTATTGTAGTTGGCGAACAAATAGCCAGCTTAACAGTTGATTCCAAAGGATATCGGGGTCTCTTTGTGCATTTTTTAAAAGTAATTTTTTAAAAAGGATATTGTTTTCGGCTTGCGCGTCTTCTGTAACAAAGTCATCTATATTTCTCAAAACGCTAGACATAGAAGTGCTACCGTTTTTTAAAAGGTTGATAAAGGCTAAATACATTGCTTCAATTTTACCTTGTTCTCCGTAAATTTTGGCTAAAGGAAAATTAAAATCCAACTCCGGACTCGCTTCCATTCCGCTTAAAAACGCTTTTTCGGAGTAGTCTAGTAATGTGTATTTCTGAAATCTGGAACCAATACTATAGGCGAAATTGGGGTTTTTAGGAATCACGGCTAATGCCTGTTCATACATTTCTGCAGCCTTATTATTTTCCTTTTGTAAGGTGTAATTATACCCTAGATCTACAATTAAAACTGGGTGTGATTTTTTACTTTCTAACCTGCTGATAAGAACTTTTTCTGCATCGGCATATTGCTCTAATTGCTGATAACACGTAATTAAATCTTCGGAATAATCGCTTCTGTAGGGGTTTTGTTTGACAAGCTTTTCAAAATATACTACTGCTTTATCAAAATCTCCATCAATTAAATACTGTTTGGCTAAAACATAGTTTTCTTGTGCGGACGACCATTGTACACATAGAAAAATTAATAAGGATAGGAAAAGTTTCAAGGGCGCTTTTTACTCAAAGATACGTAGAAACTTATTTATTTTTAAGTGAAGTAATTTTTAGAGTGGTGGTATAAAAAAAGCGCTATAGGAAAGTATAGCGCTTGTAATTTTTTTAATCAATCTTATCAAAACCACAATACGGTACTAATACTTCCGGAATCATAATGCCGTCTTCAGTTTGATAGTTTTCTAATATCCCTGCCAATACACGTGGCAAGGCTAAAGCACTTCCGTTCAAGGTATGTGCTAATTGGCTTTTGCCATCTTCATCTTTAAAACGAAGCTTTAATCTGTTTGCTTGGTAGGTTTCAAAATTAGAAACAGAGCTTATCTCTAGCCAACGGTCTTGAGCAGTAGAGAATACTTCAAAGTCAAATGTTAAGGCAGAGGTAAACCCTAAATCGCCAGCGCAAAGACGTAAAATTCTATACGGTAATTTTAATTCACGCAAAATGCCTTTTACGTGCTCAACCATACCATCTAAAGCCTCATAAGATTTGCTTGGATGTTCTACGCGTACTATTTCAACCTTATCAAATTGATGTAGTCTATTTAAACCACGAACGTGAGCGCCGTAACTCCCTGCTTCTCTTCTAAAGCAAGGGGTGTAAGCGGTATGTGTTATTGGAAAATCTTTCTCATTAAGAATTACATCTCGGAACACATTCGTAACAGGGATTTCTGCAGTAGGAATTAGGTATAAATCATCTGCAGGCATATAATACATTTGCCCTTCTTTGTCTGGCAATTGCCCTGTTCCGTAACCAGATGCCTCATTGACTACATGGGGTACTTGAATTTCATTATATCCGGCTGCGGTGTTTTTGTCTAAGAAATAATTAATAAGGGCGCGTTGCAAACGTGCGCCTTTACCTTTATAAACAGGAAAACCTGCTCCCGCAATTTTAACGCCTAATTCAAAATCAATAATATCATATTTCTTGGCTAACTCCCAATGTGGTAAAGCACCATCTGCTAAAACAGGAATAGCTCCTTCTTTAAATATCTCTTCATTGTCTTCTTCAGACTTGCCTGTAGGAACAGAGTCGTGAGGAACGTTAGGAATTAGATATAATGCCTGCTGAAGTTCAGTGGCAATAGTATTTAATTCTTCTGTTAAATCTTTTGAGCTTTCTTTTAAATTGGCAGTCTCTTCTTTTAGCGCGTTTGCTTCTTGAGCTTTACCACTTTTATATAGGATCCCAATTTCTTTAGAAAGCTTGTTAGAGTCTGCTAAAGTTTTGTCTAATTGCGTTTGTGTAGCTCTTCTTTTTTCGTCAAGAACTAGTACAGAATCAATAAGGGAAGCGGCATCAGAATTTCGCTTTTTTAAAGCTTGGATAATGGCATCCTTATTTTCTCTAATAACATTTAGCTGTAACATCTACTTAAATTTTGATTTCAAATTTAATGGTAATTAAGGATAGCACAAAAGAGAAAGTGTAAAAGTTGTAGTGTAACAAAGATACTTCTATTTATGGCTAGGTAAAATAAAGCTGTTGTGCTTAAAATGTTGCCATTCTTCTTGTGCTAAATCTACCTTAGGATCTATTAATTGCCTTTTGGGCTTTCCGTTTATGCTAACCCGTGCGTGTGCATAAACAGCAATTTCTTTATTATTTTTTTCAGCTTCTTTTTTCAAATGTTGGGCAAATTGCCATATAAAATCAGGGTAAGCGCCAATTTTCCTGATTTGCTTTTTAGTTAAATAATGAGTTAGATTTACTCTTGTAGTCGTGTTGGTCTGTTTGTCAACAACATCGAAATGAACAATGCCACTTCGCCTTCGTAACATCATTCTCCAACTTAATCTATGGCCTTCTTCTGTCCAGAGAACATCATCTTCAAAAAAATGATGACGTAATGGCAAACCAATTTGGAAAATGAAATAGAGAATCCAAATTCCTAGTATTACGGTTTTAAATTTAGGGGTTGCGATATTGGCAGGAATATAGGCTAATGTATTTTTGAAAAATAAGGCTCTAATTTTTTTTGGTTCAAAAAAGAACACCGTAAATGCTAATGCCAAATAGGGAAAAATTCCTATTTGAAAGACTATGGAATTGAAGACATGAAAGAAAACAGCAAAAATAAAGGCATATTTTCTACTCGGTTTCCAAAGTAGTGCTGGGATAATAAGTAGATCAAATAAGATTCCAAAAACAGAAATGATTTGATGAATCCATGGAAGTTGTAATAGGTCGCCTATTAAAAAATAGTTTGCTTTCCCACGCATGAGTACCTGTATAAAATCAAAATTTAACCAATCAGCATATACTTTTGCAACGGCAGCGTACGTATAAACAATAAATAGTTGAAGGATAATTATATATTTAAAATACGCATGCATTTTGTTGCTACGGATTTCTGGATTTAATTTAGCATCAATTGAATAATCTTTATTGGCTGGGAAGAAGACCATGATACTAGAAATTAACATCAACAAATAATAATGGTTGTTGTAAGATGTTTTTTGCATAAGATATACACCAGACCACATAAGTGCAAAAGCAAGCATGCTATACGTGTATTTGTAGCCAATAGAAATTAAAATTCCGAGAGAACCCATAATGATAAAATAAGCATACATTCCTGGGCCTGCTAAAGTGGTAAGCCATTCAAAACCAATGAAGGAGAAGTTAAACTTTGGTTCCACAAGGTTGCTTTTGACCCAACCCGTGAGGATGGCGCCAAAGCATTCTAAGCTTACTAAAATACCAAAAAATATTCTAAAAAGAATTAAACTGATGTTATCTATCTTTTTGAGAAAAAAGGAGTTCATGGCTTAGCAATCATGCTTAGAGATATTTTTTTATCTTTATCTAATTGCTTCTTTAACTCTTCTACAGAACTAAATTTATGTTCATCCCGAAGGCGTTCTAGAATATCAACTTGAAGCTTCTTGCCGTATAAATCTTTGTCAAAATCAAAGAAATGAACCTCAATGCTTTTTTCTTTGCCAGACACTGTTGGGTTAAAGCCAATATTCATCATTCCATAAACCGTACGATTGTCAATTTCACTTTTAACAACATACACTCCGTTTAACGGAATTAATTTATAGGATTCTTCAATATGAATGTTTGCGGTAGGGAAACTTAATTGCTTACCTAAACCTTTTCCGTGAATTACAGTACCAGTTAACATGTAATTATACCCTAGATATGCATTAGCAGTGGCAATATCACCCTCTTCTAGTGCTTTTCTAATTTTGGTAGAGCTTACAGATACTTCATCTATTTCTTGAGCGGGTATTTCTTCTACTTCAAAATTGTAGGTTTTGCCAAACGATATTAAATCTTTAATATCTGCATTTCTATTTCTGCCAAAACGGTGATCGTAACCAATAATAATCTTTTTACTGTTTAAGCCTTTTACTAAAATTGATTCTACGAAATCTGTAGCGGAGAGTCTAGAGAATTCTTTTGAGAATGGGTAGATCATTAAATAGTCTAGTCCAATATGTTCTAAAATTTTTGTTTTCTCGTCAATAGTATTTAAAAGCTTAATATTGGCATCTTGCTGCAAGACCATTCTAGGATGGGGAAAAAAGGTAAGTACAGTGGCTTTTAAATTTAAAAGTTTGGCATCATTTATGAGTCTATCTAATAGTTTTCTATGACCTATATGCACACCATCAAATGTACCAATAGTAACCGCTGTAGGTTGTTGGTCGTCGAATTTACTTATGTTTTGAATCGTTATCACAAAAATTAAATAATAAAAAGCCTTACTTTTATAATCTGTTAATTCGTTTTAATGAAAGCAAACTTACGTCTACTTTTTGCAATTCCCATATTTTTTCTCTCGTTTTCTGGGTTTGGTCAAGATGTTTTTTGGCAACAAACAACATCTAATACCTCAAAGGTTTCTGGTAAATTACAGAAACTGTCTGTGCTCGATGCTAAAACTTACACTTTAAATGATAAAGATTTTTTAGCGCGGTTAGAAAATAAATCGAGTTCAAAGCAATCTCAAGTGCTTTATTTTCCGGATGAAGAAGGGAACTTAATGCCTTTTAATGTTCAGGAGTCTTCTGTAATGGCGCCAGAATTAGCTAAAAGATATCCAAATATAAAATCTTACAAAGGAGTAGGGGTTGCAGATCGTTCTAAAAGTATTCGGTTTAGTGTGTCTTCTAAAGGTGTACAAAGTATGATGGTAGATGCCAAATCTTCTGAAGCTACATTCATGCAGAAATCAGACGGAGAAGAGTATATTTTGTATACTAGAAAAACTACAGATGTCGTTGATGCTAATTTTATTTGCGACACCAAAGAACTGAGTTTAAGTAGTAAAAATGAGTCTACAGCTCGTTTAGTGGATGATCAGGTATTGCGTAAATATAGGGTAGCTATTTCTGCGACCGGAGAATACACAGCATACCATGGAGGAACAAAAGCAGATGCTTTAGCGGCTATTAATGCTACGTTAACTAGGATTAATATGGTTTTTGAAACAGATTTAGGAGTCACTCTTGAATTAGTCGCAAATACGGATGCTGTAATTTATACCTCGGCAACCACTGATCCTTATACAGGAAATTTGAATACCCAAGTGCAAAGTACGTTAACGAGTGTTATTGGGGCTGCTAATTATGATATTGGGCATTTGCTAAATGAAGATACAAATGGCGGAGACGCTGGTTTTATTGGGTCTGTTTGTAAAGATGCTCAAAAAGGAAGTGCTTATTCCTCGGGAACAACTCCTGAAGGAGATTTGTTCGATTTGGATTTTGTAGCCCATGAAATGGGGCACCAACTAGGGGCAAATCATACATGGTCTTTTGAATCTGAAGGCACACAGGTGCAAGCAGAACCAGGAAGTGGAACTACCATTATGGGGTATGCCGGTATTTCTGGAGTGAACAACGTAGCATCTAATGGGCAAGATTATTTTCATTATTATAGTATCAAACAAATTTCTGAATATTTAGCTACGACCAGTTGTGCTACAGAAATTCCAATTGTAAATACACCGCCTTCTATAATAGGACTTCCGGATTATACTATTCCAATGGGAACACCATTTGTGCTTGAAGGGAATGCTTCGGATACCAATGTCTCAGATATTTTAACTTACGCTTGGGAGCAAGTAGATGATGGAGTAGTCACTAATACAACTTTTGGGCCTACAAATCCATCAGGAGCTACATTTAGATCGGAAAAACCTAGTGTATCGCCTAGTCGTTATTTTCCTAAATTATCAAGTGTAATTAGTGGAAATCTAACACAGTCGAATCCTGTAGTAAATTCTGCTTGGGAAACATTATCTACCATTGAGAGAGATTTGAACTTTGCGCTTACCGTTCGTGATAACGGTGTTGGCGGCGGGCAAGTTGTTTCAGACCTTATGAAAATTAGTGTCGTTGAAACGGCAGGACCTTTTCTGGTGCTTTCTCAAAATACCACAGCAAGTTTTGAGGCGGGAAGCTCTCAAGAAATTTTATGGGATGTAGCTAATACTACAAACTCTACTATTAATGCTCAGTTAGTAGATATTTTATTATCTACAGATGGTGGACTTACTTTTGAGACCACTTTAGCGCAAGATGTTCCTAATGACGGTGCTCATACTGTTCAGTTACCTAATGTGGTTACTAATCAGGCTAGAATTATGGTTAAAGCAAGTTCTAATGTATTCTTTGCGGTAAATGAGGCTAATTTTTCGATTACAAGCAGTGCTATCGTTTTAAACTTTTCAGAATTAGAATATTTTATTTGTCAGCCATCAGATCTTATTATTCCATTTACTTATGAAACTAATGGAGGTTTTTCCGAGGAAGTAACTTTTAGTGTATCTGGATTGCCAACAGGGTTAACAGCTAGTTTTTCTCCTGCTTCGGCAACAGCAAATGGCACTCTGGTAGATCTTACTTTTAGTAACAGTGGAGCGGCACCAATTGGAGAGTATCAATTAATTGTTGTGGCTACTAGTGCCAATAATACAAAGCAAGTTACTTTGACGGTCTCTGTTGAAAATACAAGTTTTACTCCTGTACTATTAATTGCACCAACGGATGCAGCGGTAGATGTTGGCATTAGTCAAGTATTTGAATGGCAAGAAGAACCTTCGAGTACCACTTATGATATTGAAATTGCTACGGATGCAGCATTTACCAATGTGGTAGAATCTGCGAATGTATTATTAACAACATATACTTCCTTAGGGTTAACACCAAATACTATATATTATTGGCGTGTAAAGCCCAAGAATAATTGTGGTGAAGGAGTTTTTGGAAACGCTTTTAGTCTTACGACTACTAACATTGATTGTAAAATAGTATCGGCAAAAAGTTTACCGATTACGATATCGTCATCGGGTTCTCCTACCATTTCCTCAACCATTTCTTTTATTGAAGATTTACCACTTTCAGATGTGAATGTAACGCTAGACCTTACGCACTCTTATTTGGCAGATCTCACGGTTACATTGACTTCTCCAGAAGGGACGACCGTAGTTTTAATGGCGAATTCTTGCGGGGAAAATAGGAATGTTGATGCCACCTTTGATCAAAGTGCTAGCAGTTTTGTTTGTGGAACAAATCCTGCGATAAGCGGACTAGTAAAGCCCTTAGGTTCTTTAAATGCCTTTAACGGAGAATCTTCTAAAGGAGATTGGGTTTTGACAATAAGTGACGGTGCAGGGGGCGATGGGGGCTCTTTAAATGGTTTCTCTTTAGAATTATGTGTCGAAGGTTTATTTAGGCCAGATGCAGATAATGATGGTGTCTTTGATGATGGAGATGACATGTGCTTAGGAACACCAGAAGGCTTAGAGGTAGATACACAGGGATGTCCGCTTTACTATTTTGAACCTTCTAATTTTGAAGTTGCCTTAAATAGTGAGTCTTGCAGAGCTAATGACGATGGAGCCATTGCGATAACGGCAAATACATCATTAGCCTATACAATTACAGTTACCGGAAATGGGGTTAATGAAACAAGTAACTTTACCACAAGCTATACTCTTGGAGATTTGGCTTCTGGTACTTACGAAGTTTGTATTACAGGAACAGACGGTGTACTTACGTACGAGGAATATTGTTTTAATGCTGTAGTAACGCAACCAGATAACTTGGAAGTTTTTGCGTTGCTTTCTGATGATGGGAAAAATGTTGATTTAAATTTACTAGGAGCAGAGGAATATATAGTTCGTCTTAATGGCGTAGCGCAAACTGTTGTAAGCACTTCTTATAAGGTGGCATTGGCGAATGGTGTTAATACCTTGAAGGTAGAGACAAATCTTCCGTGTCAAGGCTCTTTTGAAATGGAATATATAGTACTTGATAAACCATTTATCTATCCAAATCCAGCAAGTGACGAGGTGCAAATATTTACGGGAATTGTCACTACCAATAATGTAGTAAATATCTTTGCTTTAAATGGTAGATTGGTAAAAACTAGTACCATAGCTGAGGGAACTACAGAATTGACTATTGCGGTGAACGATCTACCACCAGGAGTCTATATTTTGAAGTTGCAAAGTGATCGTTTGACGGAGACCTTTAAATTAATTAAACAATGAGAAAAATAATTGCATTTGGTATTTTGCTGTTGGTATTTGGTTGTTCAAAAGACGAGGTGAAATCGCCTTCAAGTGCTTTACTTGTTTTTCCACTTCAAGATTCTGAGTGCACAACTGGAGCAGATATTAATGAGACCACAAGGTTAATAACTTTTCAATGGGAGGCTTCAGATAATACACAGAGCTACAAGTTAACGGTAGAAAATTTATTGACGAGTACCCCGCAAATTGTAAGTACAAACCAAACATCTGCACAAGTGCAAGTAGCAAAGGGTACGCCCTACTCTTGGAGTGTGGTTTCTGAAAATGCTAAATCTGCCGCTACAGCAAAAAGTGAGACCTGGAGTTTTTATAATGCAGGTACCGTACGTTCTTATATTCCTTTTCCGGCAACAATTACGTCGCCTATTTCGGGAGAAACCGTGATAAGAGATGTAAATAATGAGGTAAAATTAACATGGTCAGGAGCTGATTTAGATTCAGATATAGCTAACTATGAGGTATATTTTTCATTAAATAGTACGCCAACTCTTATGGCTACCCTGCCTGAAAATACAAGTGAGTTAAACGTTACTGTAGCAGAGAATACGGTATATTACTGGCGTATCAAAACAATTGATGCTGCAGGGAACTCTTCTAGTTCAGGAGTGTATAGTTTTAAGGTTTTAGAGTAATTTAGGTGTTATTGTATTGGTTCATGGTGATCGTGATACCCGCTAATACAAAAGACTTTATAAGTTCTGCGGAACGCTCTAAACGCTCTGGCATTGCAGCTCTTTCATCATCATTCCATTTTCCAAGAACATAATCTACCTGCCTACCTTTTCCGAAATCAGCGCCAACTCCAAATCTAAAACGATTGTAATTGGAGGAATTTAAAGTGTTTTGAATGTCCTTTAAGCCATTATGTCCGCCATTACTACCTTTAGTCTTTACTCTGATCACGCCAAAGTCTAAATTGATATCATCTGTGATGACAAGCACATTCTCTAAGGGTATATTTTCTTTTTCCATCCAATAGTGTAATGCTTTGCCGCTCAAATTCATATAGGTAGATGGTTTTAAAAGTAAAACACTTCTTCCTTTTATTTTGAAGGTAGTAACATCGCCTAGTTTGGCGGTTTCAAAATTTAGGTCTTCTTGTTGGGCAAATTTGTCTAGGACTTTAAAGCCGATATTATGCCTTGTTTGGGCATATTCCGGACCTATGTTTCCTAAGCCAATGATTAAATATTTTTTCATAGTATTCTGCTCTTCTAGGTAGCTTTTAGGTTTTTCAAAAAAGAACTTTAAGAAATTAAACATCTAAAGTGGGTTTAGCTCATTAATGGCTAAAAATACAAAAGCATCTCAACAAATATGCTGAGATGCTTCTTAAGATTCTTTGTTGAAAGTTTATTCAGCAGCAGCTTCTGTTGCTCCTTCAGCGCCTTCAGCACCTTCTTCTCCTTCTTCGTCGTCAAGAACAACTGCATTACGTGCAGATTTTACTTGAACAACAACTGTGTTTTCTGGGTGTAAGATAGAAAATTCGTCATTTAATAAAGTTGCAACCGCAATGTTTGCTCCAATTTTTAATTTAGAAATATCAATATCAAAGAAATCTGGTAATTTAGCAGGTAAAGCTTTGATTGTTAATTTACGTTTTCTAAATAATAAACGACCACCATTTCTTACCCCTGGAGAGTTACCTACCAAACGTACAGGAATATCCATAGTAACTTCTTTATCAGCAAATAACTGGTAGAAATCTATGTGTAAGATAGCATCTGTAACTGGGTGAAATTGAATATCTTGTAAAACAGCGTCAAATTTATTTCCACCTTCAATTTCAATCACTGCAGTGTGAGCGTTTGGGGTGTACACTAAATTTTTGAATGCTGGTTCATCCGCTGAAAAGTGTAATGGTGTTTCCCCTCCGTACAGTACGCAAGGAACCTTTCCAGCATTACGTAAGGCTTTTGTTGCTTTCTTGCCTACGCTTTCTCTTTTAGATCCTGAGATTGTAATTGACTTCATTATATATATTTAACTATTAATTATTCTATTTTATGTTAATTGCCATTAAAATAAAGGGCACTTAATTGGTGGTTTTACCTACATTAAAAACTTTGAACTAATTGAGGTGTTGCTATGCACTCTTTCCATAACATCAGCAAATAAATCTGCACAACTCAACACGCGTACTTTTTTACTATCCTTTCTTGAAGGAATAGAATCTGTTATAATTAGTTCTGATAATTGAGAGTTTTCTATTTTCTCATAAGCGTCACCAGATAAAAGACCATGAGTAGTAATAGCGCGAACACTAAGTGCACCACGTTCTATCATCAAATCGGCAGCTTTGGTTAATGTACCCGCAGTGTCTACCATATCATCTACTAAGACAACATTCTTACCTTTTACATCACCAATTAGCTCCATGTGCGAAATTATGTTCGCTTTTTCACGTTGCTTGTAGCAAATTACTACATCACATTCTAGTGCTTTAGAATAGGCGTAAGCTCTTTTAGAACCTCCCATATCTGGCGAAGCAATGGTTAGATTGTCTAGTTTTAAATTTTTTAAGTAAGGTAGAAACAACGTAGAGGCAAAAAGATGATCTACTGGTTTTTCAAAGAAACCTTGTATTTGATCCGCATGTAAGTCCATGGTGATAATACGTGTTGCTCCGGCAGCTTCAAGCATTTTTGCTACTAGCTTTGCAGCAATTGGAACTCTCGGTTTGTCTTTTCTATCTTGTCTTGCCCAACCAAAATAAGGCATAACTGCGGTAATGTGTCTAGCAGACGCGCGTTTTGCAGCATCAAGCATTAATAACATTTCCATCAAATTTTCCGAACTAGGATTTGTAGATCCTATAATGAAAACTCGTGTGCCTCTAACAGATTCCTCAAAAGAAGGTTGAAATTCTCCGTCACTATATCTAGAGAAAATTACTTTACCTAGCTCCGTACCGTAAGACTTTGCAATTCGTTCTGCTAAAGCTGTACTTTGAGTGCAGCCAAAAATTTTAGGTTCTGGAACTTGATAAGACATTGTTAATCTCTTGTTTTTTAGTTTATTGGACTTCAATTTCTTTAAGGAGTGCAAATTTAGATATTTATTTGGCGTGATAAAGGATTATTCTCAAATTTTTTGTCAAAAACAGAAATATATTTTATAGTTTTGCACTCCTTAAGAGCTCGAGTGGCGGAATTGGTAGACGCGCTGGATTCAAAATCCAGTTCCTCTGGAGTGTGGGTTCGATTCCCACCTCGAGTACGAAAGTGAAAAACCCCTGTGTTTACAGGGGTTTTTTGTGTTTATATAGTTTATTTAATTACTTAATTATTGAGATTTTAAATCTTCAATTTGAAATCTCTTAGGTGGCTTTTCCTTATATCTTATGGGTAGTTCTCTTCGTGAACGGCTATAATTGCTTGTGAATTTTTTTCTTTTTCATCTTGATAATCTGTATTATTCTACCTATTATCGGTAGTGTAAGGGTAATATCAGAACTTAAAAAGCATATCATCTTGATAAATATGCCTTCTATTGACCTTTTTTACCCTATCGAACAAAGAACTGAACCACCTTAAAACTTTTTTGAAAAATAGACTCCAACATTTCCTTCTGAATACCTTGGAATTAGAGACATGTCTTTTGAGTGGATGAATGGATTCCATTTAAATAAGTAGTCAAAATGATAGACTAATTTAGTAACAAGAATACCTAAGCCGGCACCAGCCAAGACATCAGATATCCAATGTTTATTATTTGCCAATCGTAAACCACCAGTAAGGGTGGCAAAACCGTATCCAGAATATGCCAAGAGTGGACTAGCTTCTTTAAATTCTTCATAAACGACTGCACCAGAGGCAAAGGTGATGGAGGTATGTCCAGAGGGGAAAGCATTCTCATTAGAGCCATCAGGTCTAAGTTTGTAAATATTTTTTTTCAAGGCTCTTGTAAATACATCTGTAAGAATCATGGAAATAGCAAGATGTTTTGTTTGATCAAACCAATGGTTTTTTGCCTGAACTCCTGCAACATCTGCAATAAATAGCGTGGCTACAGGTGCATATCTTGTATAGTCATCTAAGTTTGTTTCAAAATCATTTCCTATCCAATTTCTAGAGTTTGTGTTAAATGATTTCTCAAAGCCGCTATCAGATAATAAGATACCTGCCCCGATAAGCGATAGGGGTACCGTACTTTTCTTAAATAGATTCGTCTTCGGTTTCACGGTTGTGCTGTCTAATTGAGCAGTCGCTTTTCCCAATATAAAAATAACAAGAATGGTAAGTATTTTTCTTTTCATAAAAAGCAGGTTACTTTATTTAATCGGCAATGCAGGTCTTGTACTTTTAATTACGGTCTTTATAGTACCAGCCAATGAATTCAGGAGAGTTAAGTCTGTTTTAGTAGTCCTGCTTGGTCTGTCTAGCTTCCAAAATAGAAAGAAAATACCAGTTAAGGGAGTTTCATGCGAATTATTGTCTTGTAAATAAAGACCTAGGGCTGTATCTAATTATCGTAATTAAGTGTTTCTTAATAGGTTGATTTTCAGGTTTAGCATGTAATTCTATAGATAATTTCAAGACATTGTAGCTTTTCAAAATGGCTACTTTTCAAGTATTACTTGAAGTAAAAATTGAAATGGTAAAGTATGATTATTATTAAATGAAGGAAGATAGTTTCTTTTATTTAAGTCAATTGTGTTTGAAATAGGGGCATTTGGGCATAGTGCCTTTTTGAAAAACTAAATTAAGTGTACGACTCTTGTTCATATAACGAGTAAATTAAAAGGACAGAATTACTTCGAGAACTTATTTGTTTTCATCTTATTTATCCATATTAAGGTTCCTGTAATGGGTAACGAAGTTGCTATTAGGCAGCTTAAGAAGTAAATAATCTTAGTGAATATACCTGCAAAAGACCCTACATGGATACCTCTGATAAGACTTGCTATTTTTCCGCCAAGCTTTTCATCTTTAAAAAGAGATTTTGAAATGAGTGTATTTGTATAAGGGTTAAATTGTAGTTTATCTGCAGCGTCATAAGCAAAAAAGCCATCACTTTTTTTTCTGATCATGACACTTTCATTTGGTTTTAAGGGTAGTGTCATTCTGGTAGCTGCATTTTTATGAGGTAAGATGCTATCTGTTTTTTTTAGTAGCGCTGCGTAATCTATCGTTGGAATTTGATCATAAGCTGTTTTTAAGGGTAGGGTGGTATCAAACCTTGATTTACCCAATTTGTCTCCCAGTACATTTTCTAGCCCGTCATAATACCACTGAAAAGACCATAGCAAACCTGTTAGCCCCATTAATAACATAGGAGCAAGTGCGTAAAATCCAAAAGTATTATGAATGTCATAATTTACGCGTTTCCAATTAGCTTTTGTTTTCAAAGTAAAACCCTGTTTCCAAAACTTCCATTTTTTGAATTGTTTTATTTTTTTTGGCATCCAAAGTAATAATCCAGAAAAACAAAGTAGACTAAAAATGATGGTGCAAACTCCAACAATTGGCCTCCCTATTTTTTGATCAAGAAGTAAAACGCGGTGTAACTCTTCAACGGAATGAATAAAGGCTTTTGTTTTTCCTGTTGCTTTAACTTCCGCTCCGGTGAATGGGTTGATTTGAACAGATCTACCTCTTGCTGGTTTACCAGAGTGTGCCTCCTCTTTGGTGAGTAAGGTAAATTGTAAGTTCTGATTTTCCTCTTTAAAGTAAATGAAATCTTTCACTACATGATTTTTTTTTTCGATAACTGTTATGATTTCTTCAAAAGAAAGTGGTTCTCCTGTTTTTTCAGAATAATAATCTTGCTTGTCAAAAAGTAAAATCAACTCGGTTTCAAAGGCTAAAATTGTTCCCGTTAGACAAACTATAAATAAGACAATACCACTGATAATTCCTAGCCATAAGTGTATGTCATTTATCAATTTTCTGAAAGTGTATCTTTTCATTCTAAAACTCAAATTTGTGTTCTAAATACGTGTTCTGAGGATATAATTTTTTGTTTAAATCATGTAGAATTTTTGCGTTTTCCTTTTCACCTTGTTTCAAGGCTAAATCAACCACCCTATCTAAGTAAGTACTTTGTGGTTTAAAATCAACCCCTATCTTATCTGATAATAGTTGGTAATTGTGTTCTATTAGAGATGGGTTTTTAATGAGTTCTTTTACGTTCATTCGAAAGCCTTTAAAAACAATTCTCAACCCATCAATTAAGGAAGGTAGCACAACACTGCCATGATCTTCATCTTTGTAATATTTACTGTGAAAATTTAATTTTTTAGGAAGATTATCTTCTAATAATTTTAGGCTATTCTTTTTAGCATCAAAATGGGCGTAATGCTGTTTGCTAGGCTCTTTTTGGTTTCCTATAGAGTTAGCATTGGCAAAGAATAATGTGGTTCCTTTAAAATCCTTAGTTTTCAAAGTCTGTTCTAGTTTTTGTACCGTGGTGCTGTTGTCCCACCATAAGCTGGGGTCTATCACGATATAAGCGTTGAAGGGAGATGGTGTTTTTAGTGCCATGTTAAAAGCAAAAAGTCCTCCAAAAGAATGACCTATTAAAATCTTATAATCTAAAGTGTTGTAATTTTTATTTACTTCGGGAATTAACTCATCAGTAATAAAAGCTTCAAATTTAGCTGCACCACCAGATTCATAAGAAAGATCTCTAACAATTGTTGGGGTTAAATCTCTAGATCTATTGGTATTTTTAATAGCAATAACAATGCATTCAGGAATTTGAGGGTAGTACCCATTAGATAGATTTTTAACCATGCCTGTTACTGTATGAAAATATTTTTCTCCGTCTAACAAATAGACTACAGGGTATTTCTGAGTCTCATATTTTTCATTAGCATAGTTTTCGGGTAAGGATACCCAATATGTTCTCTCTTCATTTAAAATGGTAGACTGGATCTTTTTTACGTCTCCGATTTCTATTTTTTGAGCATTTGAAAAAACAGTAAAGAGGCAAAAGGTGTAAAATAATAGTTTCATTGCTTTGTTTTTTTTAAGAAATAGAAAAGAGGATACTTGTTAGTATCCTCTTTCTTGATATGACGTATCTAGAATACACTATAAAATATGCCTACTCTAAAATTAAAAGGTTTTTGTGGTATTCCGTAGCCGTTGTAATATTCTTGGTCAAAAACATTATCTGCTTTTAGGCTAATTTTATAGTTATTTTTTTTGTAAAAAATAGTGGCATCAACTGTAGTGTATGTTTTTGAGCCAAAATTGTTTGCAGTGCTATTATATATTTCACTCATATGATTGGCTCCAAGACCAAAACCTAGTCCTTTCACTTTACCTTTTAAAGCTTGGTAGCTCATCCAGAAATTCCATACCGTTTCGGGAGTGTATGTTAAACTGTTCCCTAAAAGAGCTTCATTCCCAAAATCAACTTTTTCCAAAGTAGCATTGTTCTTAGTGTATCCAGCGACAATATTTAGGCCAGGAGCGGGATTTGCAATTAAATCTATTTCAAAGCCTTTACTTAAGGTTTCTCCCGTTTGAGAACTTATTCCGTTTTCATCTACAATAATATCGTTATCAATGTTGATGTTATAGTAACTAATGGTACTTACTAATTTACCATCAAAAAAGTTGAGTTTAGTCCCCGCTTCAAATTGTTTTGCTCTTTCAGCATCCCAAGTGATAATTTCTCCATTGCCATTGTCAGAAGGAGCGTTATTACTCAGTCCATCCATATAATTTATAAATACAGATGCTTTATCGTCAAAAGGGTTATAGGCTAAGCCTAGTTTAGTACTCAAGCTATTTTGATTATACCCATTAGTTCCTTCAAGACCATTTGTGATAGTATTATCTGCCATAAAACGATCAAAGCGTAAGCCTCCCGTAAGGGTTAATTGCTTGTTAACCGTGATGGCATCAAAAGCGTAAAAACCTAAGGTTTGAAACTTTGTAAGTGTTTTATTTTTAGTTTCATCAGCTAAATTAGCTTCAAATTGCTCATTTGTTAGCCCTGTAATTATTGGATTAGTAGTATCAACAGCATCTATAGCATTCCAAACACCTGTACGTTGTGTGTCGTCAAAATTATGTAAGTAGCTTAGTCCTGCAATAAATTTATTCTCAATTTTATCACCTTCAAATATGTTTAAAAAATCTTGTTGTACGTGAGTATTGCCCGTTTCTCTTGGATCTAGTTGAAGATAATATCTGCCAACTGTTGTTTCATCTAGCATAACAACTCTGAGGTAATTGGCATCAGTGAACGTTGTGGCTTTCGTAAATTTTGTTTTTGAGGACCAAGTATCGGATAAGGTATAGTCTATGGCTATTTGAGCGGCTAAAGTAGAAAAGTAACCGGCCATTTCATTAGTGCCATAGTTGGTGTGATAGTCCCAGCCTAAATCGTCCCAAGAATTAACTTCATCTGAAATAAGACTTCCTGCGAGGCCTCTAGCAAAGTTTAAGTTGCGTTTACTTTTATTGTATTCCAAATTGGCTTTTACACTTAATTTATCAGATACATCAACAGTTATAGATGGAGCTACCATAAACTCTCTAATAATTCCTTGGTCTTGAAAACTATTTTCAGAATTATAAGCAGCATTTAATCTAAAATACACTCTATCCTCTTTACTTAAAACAGTATTATAATCAACTGTTGCTCGTTCTTGTTCCCAACGGCCAGTAATAAAGCCAAGATCTAGTTTTTTACCATCGTAGGCTTGTTTAGTAACTTTATTTACAACGCCACCAAAGTTTGCAATGTTATTTACATTTGTACCGTGTAATAAGGATCCTGGTCCTTTAATAATTTCCAAACGTTCTATGTTTTGGGGATCTAAAGGGGCTTTTATCCATGCAATTCCTCCATTTCTTAAATGAACATCAGACCTAAATCCTCTTAAATAAACACTTACATTTCCGTCATTTGATTCCACGTAACCTCCTCCTGTGATACTCTTAAAGGCGGAAGGTAGGTCAGTTGTAATTTGCTCTTTTAAAAGGGCATTCGTCACAACAGAATAGGATTGTGGGTTATTGATATTTTTTAAGGGTACACGGGCTACATATTCAGATTCTTTATGGGCAAACTGGTTAAGTCTTTGGGCACTTACAACAACCTCACTGAGCTTTTCACTACTTTCATTTAGCAGTACATCTTGTACCGTAATATTTGGGGTATTTACATGAATTGTCATTGCCTTTTTTTCCATTCCGATAAGCGAATATTCAATGGTGTAAGAACCATAGGCTACATTTCGTAGTTCGTATGTTCCTAATGCGTTAGTTATTGATCCTGTGTTTAGCTCCTTTATGATGACATTGATATATGGGGCAGGAGCTCCGTCTGATGTAATAACTTTTCCTGATATAGTAGCGGTCTGGTTCTGGGCATTTAATGTAACTGCAAAAAACAATAGGAGGATTGCTCCTAATAGTTTTGATATTTTCATAATATTCTAGTATTTTCGTTATTTATATTTAGTTTAAATAATAATAGCCGCAAAAGTATTCTAATGCTTGACGACTAGGGTAACGCGAAAAGTATTATTAAAGCCGTAAAAAGTATTTTATGAAATCAGTATATCGGAATCACGTTTACCCTCATAAAGTGACCACCAAGGATTTTACAGAAGGTTTTAAAAAGAAGTTGATTGAGGATCGTACGCTAGTTTCAGAAAACCCTTTTATAGTAGGTGAAACGCGAGAAATACTACTTGATGGGATTAAAGTTAATATGCGTAGTGGGAAAATAAATCCGCCACTTAGTATTGATGTAGCTCATGATTTTCCTTTTTTAAAAATTCACTTTGAAATTGAAGGCAGCAGTATTTATACTCCCAACAATGATAAAAGTGTTGTGGTCGCAATTCCAGGAGGGCATTATAATTTTTTTTTCTTGCCAGAAGTAAATGGAACTTTACGTTATGATAAACCCCGAAGAGAAACTTTAGAAATTTTATTTACAAAAGATTATTTGAAACGCGTATTTGGTACTTCGTTTAAGAAAGAATGTTCTGAGTTTGGTATAGCCTTAGAACAGAATCTACCTTTTTTGATGTGGGAAAATAGTAAGCCAATTACACCACAACTTCATAATATAATTAATGAAATTATTACGTGTGATTTTGAAGGAGGCTTAAAAAAAGCTTATTTAGAATCTAAAATTACCGAGATTCTTGCTATTTTTTTTAATCGCTTAAAAAATAAAGAAATTAAGTATCCTGAGGGTATATGTGAAGAGGATTATCTAAAAATTATACATGCAGAAACCATCTTACGAGAACATATTAAAAATCCGTTTACTATCGCTCAACTAGCCATGGTGTCTGGAGTCAATCAATTTAAACTAAAGAAACATTTTAAAATAGTTTTTGGAAAACCAATCTTTTCGTACGTAACAAATTTACGAATGGAAAAAGCAAAGAGTTTAATTGTAGACGAGGGCTTTACTATTGCTGAAGCTGCTGATGAAATAGGATATAAAAACCCGCAACACTTTACGGTAGCCTTTAAAAAAGTTTATAATTTTTTACCAAGTAGCTTAAAAAAAGACTGATGCTAAATCGCAAAAAAAAAAGAGCCCAGAGTCAATCAAGACCGGGCTCTTTTACGAGAACACTATATGAAAATGAAAATTTACTATTTAACTAACTAACTCGTATTAAATATAGTATGATTACTCACTTTTGTAAAACTATTGATGTGTAAGTAGCAAAACATGTGGTTTATCTGTTACATTTTGTTGTTAGGGCTTATTTATTGCTGTTATTTATATTGTTTAAGTCTTACGAAGCTTCTGGTAGTACAATAGTGAACGTACTACCGTTCCCAATTTCGCTTTCAATTTTTAAACGCCCATTGTTTTTTTCTAGATAGTAAAAACAGGTGCGTAAGCCAAAACCAGAACCGTTCTCTTGGGAAGTTCCTTTAGTGGTGTACCAATTGCTTCCATTTAAAATTTTATCAATTTCTTTTTCCGTGATGCCAACACCATTGTCTTTTATAGTAATATGTATTTCTCCATTGTGAGCTTTTGTTTCTACTTGAATTTCACCTTCTTTATCTGTAAACTTTATGGCATTGTGTAGAATGTTTCTAAAAATGAATGAGAAACTTTCTTTATCTGCGTAGAGAAAGGTTTTAGTGCTTTTTACGGTTGTGATAATGTCTTTCTTTTCAATGGCATGTTCTAGCAAGTTAATAGTTGGGTTTATTACTTCAAAAGGATCAAAATTGGTAAAGTCTAAAGGTTTGTTTTGTGTTTGCTTTTGTGACCATTCAAAGAGTCCGTTTAAAAAATCATTGAGGTGGTCTAATTTGGTAGAAAGCTGATTAAGATATTTTTTGCTTTCCTCTGCATCTAACTCATTGTTAGCAATCATATCTATCAATCCTTTTAGACTCGCCAAAGGAGAGCGTACATCATGTGAGATTAATAAGAATAATTTTTTATTAATGGTGTCTAGTTGTTCTAATTCAATATTCTGAGATTTTATTTTTTTAAAATAGCTATCTATAATTATTGCAATAGGGGTGGATATAAATATAGGGAGGAATATACTTAAGTAAAGTCCTTTCCAGAATTTTTCCCATGCCACAATATAGTCAGTTATCAGAAATCCGGAAACAGATAAAATAACGCACATCAATATTACTATGAAAGGATGGTGTAATTTATTTTTTAAAAAGTACATAATTTGGGTTTTAAGAAAAGTATAGCCATCTTAAATAAAAAGCTAGCCCTTTATAAGTACAAAAATAGAATCAATCTGAAAGAAAAAACTTACAAGTTAGTTGGCTTGTAGTTTTGGGTCGGTGAATGTCACGATAGTGTAGTTTAAATATAAGCAATTTTGCGGTTACTTCAATGAGAGTAAAGGCTTCAATTAAATTTGATACCATAAAAAAGAGCCCAAATCAATTAAGATTGGGCTCTTTTACGAGAACACTATATGAAAATGAAAAATTTTATTATTACTCAATAAGTAACTAACACATTTCAAATGTATAACCGTTATATTCTTTTTTAAAACAATTGATGTGTAACTAGCAAAACTTGTGGTGAAAGCTAAATATGTTTTAAATAGCTCAGTTTTCTTCTGGCAGAACATTTGTTATTGTTATTTCTTTATTTTGATTTTTAGGGATAAATATAATATCAAGTATATATTCTCTGAGTGAAAAGGCTTAGCGTTTATCTTACATGTTAACTAATTCTTACGACCAGGTTGTTATCTATGTTTATTTATTTCCTGTAAATATCCCATCAATAGGTTTTCTGTTACTTGTATTGGGTAATGGAATATCTAATATCATAGAAAGCGTTGGTGCAATCTGAGTGATTACATGTTTTTTCGTAGCGACTCCTTTTGGAATACCATGCCCGTAAAACAGTAAGGGAACATGTGTATCGCTTGTATAGGTGCTTCCGTGTGTTGTTCCATAAGGCCTTTCTTCCATCCAGCCAGAATGAAATTCAAATAAAATATCTCCAGAATTTTCTAAATGAACACTAGTCTTAACTAAAGGATCTATACTATTTTCATAAGAATTACTATGGAGTAATTTAGGCGTGTAAATACTTTTAACACCTTCTATAGTTCTTAAAAAAGAAGCTGCTCTTTTAATTACCAATTCTTTTGAAGTACTAGTTTCATTAAAATATAGCTGTGCATTATCTATAAAAGAAATATAATCTGATACCCCAAATTTTTCAGACAAATCTGCATTGATTCTTTTTTTTATTTTTTCAGGAGTATAAAATTCCCCGGGTAGTCTCATTGTTTTTAGAAAATTAGGGGTGTCACTAGCCCCATGATCTGCAGTTAAAAATAAGGTGTAATTGCCCTTGCCTACTTCTTTATTTAGATTCTTCAGAAGTGTTGCTATTTCTCTATCCATTCTAACATATGCATCTTCCACTTCTTTTGACCTAATTCCAAAATGATGCCCTATGTAGTCTGTTGCGGAATAACTTATCGTTAAAAAATCAATCTCTTTTCCTTGCCCTAAACCTTCCTTTTTAATGGCTTCTATTGCTAACTGAGTTACTAATGTATTTCCGTAAGGCACCTCTGCAAGTAAGCTATAGTTGCCATTAGTTTTTCGGAGTTTTTTTAAGTGGTACGGAAATGTAGAAGTTTCTCTGCCTTGATAAACCTTTTCAAAACTTGCATCATCTGCTCCACTATGTATGTATTTATCCCTTGTTAAAAAAGTATTCCAAGTAAGGTTTAATAAGGAGTCTGCCTTATGAGAATTATTAAAGGCTACGAGCCATTCAGGGAGCGTTTCTAAATAATAGGTGCTAGACACGAAATTGCCATTATTAGCATTATACCAATATGCTGCATCTGCTAAATGTCCAGCAGGAAAAATGGCTCCTCGATCTTTTAAAGATACCCCTATGACTTTAGATCTACCATTGCTAAACAACTTTAACTCATCTGTAATAGTTGTTGTTTTTAAGTTTTGTGGTGATCTATTGCCTATTGGAATATTTAGAAGCTCTTTTTTATCAGAATCTACCATCAATACAGTTGTGTCTTCCGCACAATACATTGTTTTTTTTGATTCACGATTATACCAGTCATTGCTAACAATTCCATGATTTTCTGGTGTTGTTCCCGAATAAATAGAAGCATGCCCAGGGCCTGTGATGGTAGGCATGTAATTATAATGTGTGTTTTTTACATTAAAACCTTCGTTCATTAATAGCTTAAAACCATCTTCTGTATAGTTGTATTGAAAACGATATAAGTATTCTGCACGCATTTGATCTATGACTATGCCAACCACAAGTTTTGGTTTGCTGGTGTCCTGTCCTAGACTCGTCATGGTGTTAAGAATCAATAAGATAAAAATTAGATATTTCATTTTATTTACTTGTATGAGGGTTATATTTATTTTTTTGGTGATTACTGTTTTACCCAAAAGAAAACTAGATATGTAACCCTTTGGTACTACTAATGTTATTGGGATGATTTAAGACTGTTACTTAACTAACTTTAGCCTTGGTATCTTCTTTTTTTGGTAGGATAGGTATCTGCAATCAATAAAAGAAGGGGTAAGTGAAATGTGTTTTTTTGATCTCTAATGTTTATATACTTAAAAAGGGTGGCCATTATCTGTAGCCACCCTTTAATCAAAATTAACTCCAACTCACTCGTATTAAATATTATTTAAGTAATGTTACAAAAAGGTCTATTACTAAAATTAGTATCCTTGATTTTGAACTAAGAAACCAACTATACCCGAAGCGCCATCAACAGCACTTTGAGGAATCGGGAATAAACGATTGTTTGGATCTGAATCCGTTTTCTCTGACCAAGAATCTTCATATTTTCCAAATCGTATTTGATCAGTTCTTCTAAACCCTTCCCAATACAATTCAAAACCTCTTTCTCTGAATACAATATCTAAATCAACCGCAGCCAATGCAGCTGGAGTTTGATCTGGTCTCGCAGTTCTAGATGTTCTTACAAAATTAACATCTGCTAATGCACTGCCATTATCTCCATTTCTTAATTTGGCTTCTGCTCGTATTAAATATATTTCTGCCAAACGCATCAATACAAGATCTACACTACTAAAATCATTACCATCAGGTGAGGTGCGGCTAAACTGATATTTTGCAGATCTGTACCCTGTGTCATGTAATGAACCTGGTATAGAAAAGTTAATATCTAAAACATGGTTTACATATCCTATATCTCTTGCTGGTCCGTTTCCTTTTGTTAACGGTATTGGATATATCTTAACAGTACCATCTTCACAAGTTATAAATGTACCGTCATCCCCTTTTCTAGCTCCCCATTGCATGCCTCTTAAAATACCTCTATCCATTTCAAAATCTTCAGGGGCAATACAGTAAAAACTATTTTCTGTTTCTGTTTCAAGAAGCGGCGTTCGGCCTGCTAAATCTGCCAATTGAGCGTCAGGGACCAAGGTATTTCTTTGATAGAATCGAGAATCAGCTTCGGCAGGGTCTACCCCTTCATAGGCATCTACCCATGTTTGGTAGAAACTAGTAGTTATTGCAGGTCCATCTGTACCATCTGCACTTGGGTGTTCTGGTCTAGGAAACATAGATTTTGAAATAGACCAATAGGCCCAACGACTATGTTCTTCTTCTAATACACCACGTTGATCTAAAGCAAAGATCAACTCCGCATTCCCTCTATTTTCATCGTTGAATAATTCAAAATACTCAGGAGATAAGCTATATAAGCCTGAATTAATTACGTTGTCAGAATACTCTATAGCCTTATTCATATCTTCTGCAGTAAAGTTTGGCGTTCCGTAAGGATCACGATAAACTGGAGCATTCAAATGTAATCTTGCTAAAAAGCCCCAAACAGCGCTCTGGGTCATTCTACCAGAACCTCTATCGGTATTTATAACGTCTACCACCGCTAAAAATTCACTTTCAATATAATCAATAGCCTCTTGTCCTCTAAGCACTACTGAAAGCTCAGTTGAAGAATCTTTTTTAAGTACAATACCCCAGCTATCTAAAAGCAGCATATTCAAATACGCTCGTAAAGCTATCATTTCATGCAATGCTCCTGTTGCTTCAGTACTTCCTTCTTCAGACAGAGGAGTTAATACTTCAATTGCGGCTAATGTTCTAGAAATATTCTTTGTAAGTGCATTCCAAGAAGTGGTCACCATATCATTAGTTGGCGTCATGTTATGAGTATGTGCCGACATATATTTACCTCCATCAAACCAATCTACTCCACCGCGGAATGGTAAAATGGCTTCGTCTGCAGAAATTAACTGTAAACCGTAATAGTTCGTTATAAAAAATGTCGATGATATTTGTCCGTAAGCTGGTGCTATAGCTCCACTTATTTTTTCAGCTTGGCCACCAAACTCCGATTCATCAAGTCTTTCTTCCTCTAAATCGGTACAACTCCAATTCAACAGAGAAACGATTGTTAGTACCGTTATATAAATTTTATTTTTCATCTGTAAATTATTTTTTATTAAAATGATACATTTAATCCTAATAGAAATGTTCTAGGCGTAGGGTAAGTAAAACGATCTATTCCGAATGTTTGAATACCATCGACTGTACTTCCTGTATTTACTTCAGGATCAAAGCCTGAATAGTCACTAATTACAAATAAATTTTGTCCTGTAAGTGAAAATCTAATACCATTAACAACATCATCAAACACACCTTTAGGATTTAAGGTATACGCCAAAGTAGCATTGTTTAATCGTAAATAACCACCATCTTCTAAATAGCGAGTAGATACTTCATTTGAATTACTAAGATCTTCATTAGAAAATTCTGTCGCGAAATCAGTCGTATTTAAACTTCTACTTAATTGACCTTTACCGAATAATGTCATTGCAGTATGGTTGTAAATTTTATTTCCAGAAACTCCGTTAAAATTTAAGCCTAAAGAAAGTTGCTTGTATTTTAAATTTAAAAAGAAGGCATAAATTATGTCTGGCAAAGCACTACCAGCCGCGATTCGGTCATTGTCTAAATCCTGACCATCAGCAACAACATCTCTAAATTGATTTTTTCCGTCATCACCTATACCAATAAATTCTTTAATGTAGAAAGTACCTACTGGCTCATTATTCAGATATCCATTAATAGTTGCTCCTGTTTGACCAGCTCCTAGGGCAGACCCAGTAGTTAGTATAGAGTATGGCGAATTAATCACCTTATTGTTCGTATATGCAATATTACCTCCAATATTGTATGAAAAATCTTTGGTGAAATCGCTATTGTAGTCCAATGCAAATTCAATACCTGAGTTATGAATTTCCATATCTTCAATATTTGTCCAAAATTTATCTGTTGGTTGAATAGGGTCGATTTTAAAAGCGAACAAAACCACATCGCTTGTTACTTTATTAAAGTAATCAAATGAACCTGTCAATCGGTTATTTATTAATCCAAAGTCAAGACCAACCGTAGCTTGTGTAGCTACTTCCCATTTTAGATCTGGATTATCTGTTCTAACAGCTACTGTACCGAAAGGATAACCATCTAATGTCGAAGCATTTGAATCTAACGGGTAGGTGTCATTATCACTCTTGGAATCTACAAAACTAGCTAAGCTAACTTTACTGTCAATACCATCTTGGTTACCTGTTTGCCCCCAACTAGCTCTTAATTTAAGATTAGTAAACAACGTATTGTCAGCCATAAAATTCTCTTTATGTATATTCCAGCCTAATCCTATTGACGGAAAGTATCCATATTTATTATTTTTTCCGAACTTAGAAGAACCATCGGCACGCATAGTTGCCGTTAACAAATATTTGCTATCATAGGCATATTGTACCCTACCAAAAAAGGATTGCAGTTCATTTGTAAAAGCTTCAGAATTTAGTGAAGTGGGTAATAATTCGGTGCTAATTTGATCTTGATAACGAGGCTCAATACCATTTAAAGCAAAGCCTTCTAATTGTAATTCCTTTCGCTCAACATTAGTTTCTTGATATGAATGACCTGCCAAGCCCACTACATTGTGCTTTCCTGTGTCAAAAGAATAAGTTATTGTATTCTCAATTAAAAAAGTACTATTAGAAGTGGTAAAAGTATTTAAAAAACCATCTTCACTACCTTCTAACAAAGCATAAGGTAACTGTTGTTGATCGCGTGTTGTTAATGAATAATCAACACCTAAACTAGCTTTATACCTTAACCCTTCTATGATTTCAAAAGATGGCGAAATATTAGCCAAAATTCGGTTTTGGTTCGCTAAATCTGAGTAAATTTGATTACGAAGAACTGGATTTAAACGTTCATCTAAAAAAGTTGGCTGCCCATCAGTAAATACAGGAATTGTTGGGTTCAGTTGCAACATATCTATAATCGTACTCTGCTCATTAACAGTATTCTCTGCAGATCCATCATCAGACCTTTCATTCAATACTCTTGAAGCTGTTAAATTAAAATCAACATTAAAACGTCCGTCTAAAGCTTTCTGGTTTAAGTTTACTCTACCTGAATATCGCTTTAATGAACTATTTTCTAAAATACCTTCTTGATTATCAAAGCCAGTAGATACGAAATAAGAAAACTTATCACTAGCACCACCACTCATAGAGAAGTTTATATTTTTTGATACTGCCGTTCTTGTCAATGCATCTTGCCAGTCAGTATTTCCTCCTTGATCATCTAAAGTACCACCAACTGCAGACACTTGTTGTCTAAATTCAGAAGCGCTAAACACGTCTATTTTATTTGAAAGATTAGCTATAGCTGTCGAAACCGACAAGTTCATCTTAGTTTTGCCGGTTTCCCCTTTTTTGGTAGTAATCACAATAACACCGTTAGCCGCACGAGCTCCATAAATTGCCGTAGCAGAAGCATCTTTTAGAACATCCATAGATGCTATATCTTGGGGGTTTATAAAGTTTAAAGGATTAGAATCTAAGCCCGTTGTGCTATTATCAATAGGAAAACCATCAATTACAAAAAGAGGTGTTGTTCCAGATCTAAGACTTCCTACACCACGTACAATAATATTTTGTGCAGCACCAGGCTCACCACTTACAGCAGCTACATTAACTCCCGCTAATTTACCTTGTAAAAGTTGTCCTGGGTTTGTCACTACCCCTTGATTAAAGTCTTCACTTTTTACCGAAGCAATTGAACCCGTAATGTCAGATTTTTTCTGTGTTCCATAACCAACAACCACTATTTCATCTAATTTAGCAGAATCTTCTTTTAATACAATAGATAAGAGGCCTCCGCTATTTGACGGAACTTCTTTTCTTACGAAACCTATATAAGAAACTAAAAGTATAGCATTTTGATCCACTACATTTAAAGAAAATTTACCATCAAAATCAGTTTGTGTCCCATTAGTAGTACCTTTCTCTACAATACTAGCTCCTGGTAATGGAGCCCCTGTTTCATCTGTAACGATCCCACTAACTTGAAAGTCTTGAGAAACAACTACTTTAGATGCATCAACAGAAACTACATTATTCGCCTTTATTTGTCGAAGAAGAATTTTCTTATTATCTATTTCAAAAGTCGTTTTGGTTTGGTTGAATAACTTTTCTAATATTTTATCTACTGTAAGCTGTTCAACATTTATAGAAACCAACCTTTTTAAATCTAAAGCTTTAGTATTAAAGATGAATTTAAATTCGGTCTTAACTTCTATTTCATCAATTACCTGTGACATGGTAACATTATTCATATTTAATGAAATCTTTGTTTTTTGAGAATAAGCTGTATTAGCTTGCAAAGAGAACATGGTTATCACTAAAAATAACAAGGATAATTTCATTTTGAGATCAATTTTTGGTACCCCAATACTTTGAGCAAAAGGGTTTAGTGCTTTTTTCATATATTTAGCGTGTTATGGTGGTTAATTTATTTAGAGTATTAATCACATTTTATAATCGGGGAATGTTAGCGCATTTTCCGATTTTTTTTATCCTATTAAAATGGATGAAGTACTCCTATTTTTCAATGCTCATCATTCATAGTTTTTATATCATATATTCTTATTTTTTGAGTTAGTTTATAATCACTTTGTTATTCACAACTTGGTATTCTATGGCATACACCTTATTAAAGTAGTTCAGTACCTCTTCTAAACTTTCTCTCTCAACTTCAATACTAGCGTTAAATGTTTCATTGCCTAGAGTCTTGTTGTTATTAATTATGATAGTATTATACTGGCGTTCTAAACTTTTTATAATATTGTCAAAAGGTTCATTTCTAAAAAATATAGTGCCATCTATCCAAGAAGTATAAAGCGTAGTATTTACTTTACCTGTATTAATTGTTTTATGCTCTTTATCAAAACTAGCTTTAAATCCAGGTTGTAACATGGTGTTTTTAGCTATATCAAACTCTTCATTACTTTCATATAGACCTACCGAGCCTTCAACAAGAATTACATCTGTATTCATATTCTCAGGGTACGCAACAACATTAAATTCTGTTCCTACAACTTGTACATTTAGTTCGTAGGCATTCACTATAAATGGGTTTTTTTTATTTTCAGCGACATCAAAATAGGCCTCACCTTTTAAAAAAACTTGCCTAATTTTTCCAGATATGAATTTTACGGGGTAACGAAGAGAACTGCCTGCATTAAGATGAACTTTAGTGCCGTCAGAAAGATTTAAATCAAATCTTTTTCCATAAGGTACTGAAAGGGTGTTATAAGTTTCTGTAGCTACATCTACATCATTTGAATATACTAACTGTTGTCCTTTTTGCTTGCCTACAACTTGTCCGTCAACATCCACAATTTTTGTTGTACCGTCTTCAGAGATAATTTTTATATTTCCATTATCTAACTCTAATGTAATAGCCTCTTCTATTGGAAGCGGAATATTTTCTAGCTTAGATTTACCTATTATTGTTTGAAAAATGTAGCCCATCCCTAAAAACAGAAAGCCTACAGCCACATACTTTAGTATTGATTTTGGTTTTATACGATAAAAAGTATTTTTTTCTTTACGAATTTCCTTAAGAAGTATTTTTCGTATTTCTGAAGAGTCTACTTTATTCATGCCAATATTAATTGCAAAATGTGTTTCAATATATTCTTTAAAAAGTATCTCATTAGATGGCTTTTGAATCCAATTATTTAAGATGTCTAAATCAGCACCTGTGGCTGAGTTGTTTAGGTACCTTAGTAGACAATTATTAATTTCATCTTCAATCATCTATACATGTTTCTTTGAAGTTTCATATTAGTAATACAAGACCAAATAGCAATACCCTTACTTTTGACACATATTTTTTTCAATTTCACATAATATTTGGATATTAATTGTGATATTCATAGTATTGTGGCGTTCTTATAAATGCCGCAAATGGACTTCACAAACAATTCAGAATTGATTAAGAGCCTCAGAAAGGGAGATGAAAAAGCCTATATGTTTCTATTAGATAAATATCATAGAAGGTTGTATGGGTATGCAATGAGCCTAATAAATGACCATACGTTAGCAGAAGATATTGTTCAGAATGTATTTTTGAAAACTTGGCAATATCGAAAAAAATTGAATGCAGAATTCTCTATCCAAAGTTTTCTATACAAATCTATTTATAACGAATTTGTTAATAGTTATAAGAAGGATAAATCGGTTATGATGCTTCAAATGAAATACTACCAGTCATTGGCAGAAGTAGTTGAAAATTCAGATGATAAGATTATTGAAAAAATGATACAGGTAGTTTCTAAAGAAATAGAAAAACTACCACCGAAGTGTAGAGAAATATTTTCCTTAAGTAAGAAAGAAGGACTTTCTAATGTTGAAATTGCAGAATACCTAAATATATCTCCCAAAACGGTAGAAGCACAAATTACAAAAGCTTTTAATGTCCTTCGTATTAGCCTGAAACATAAGTATAATGCTATTTTGTTTTTGGTGTTTGGCATACCTTCAGAGGAAGGTGATATTGAATTACGCTAAGCCTAAAGTAGGAGGATTTAAATTATCAGCGATAGAAATGGCCAATTTGTAAATAATTAATTCTTGTTTGAGAAATCCAAATTGGTGGACTTAACTGTTACAAGTAATAGTGAAGATTGATGTAAAATAAAAAGCTTGTTAATTGGAAGATTAACAAGCTTTTTTTCGAGAACACTATATGAAAATGAAAAATTTTATTATTACTCAATAAGTAACTAACACATTTCAAATGTATAACCGTTATATTCTTTTTTAAAACAATTGATGTGTAACTAGCAAAACTTGTGGTGAAACCTAAATAAGGTTTGAAAAACTCATTTTTCAGCGGGTAGTACAATAGTTATTTTTGTTCCAGTATGTATTTCACTATCCAGTAGTAATACGCCGTTGTTTTGCTTTAAGTAATATAGACAGGTTCTTAAGCCAAAGCCAGATCCATTTTCATTTGAGGTACCTTTGGTAGTGTGCCAATTTTCACCGTCTAGAATTTTTTTGATTTCATTTTTTGAGATACCAATTCCAGAATCCTGGATGGTGGTATAGATCTGTTTATTTTTCACAAAAGTTTCAATGATAATTTCTCCATCAATAGGAGTGAATTTGATGGCGTTGTGTAAAATATTTCTTAGTACAAAAGAATAGCTCTCTTTATCAGCATATATTTTATGAGTACCAATGTTCATGGTAATTCTAATTTTTTTGAGTTTCGCGGCAGGCTCTAGTAAATCATGAGTAAGCTTTATGATATCACTACTCTCATATAATGAAAATTCTAAAGGTTTGTTTTGTGTTTGTCTCCTTGCCCAATTAAGCAAGCCATCTAAAAATGAATTAACATTTTTAATTTTACTAGAAAGCTCGCTAAAATAGTGTTTGGCTTCTTCTGGATCTAAATCATTGTCAGTCACTAAATCAATAGTGCCAATTAAACTTGCTAAGGGAGATCTAACATCATGTGAAATTAACAGGAAAAGTTTTTTATTGATCGTATCTAAATGCTCTAATTCTTTTGTTTGAGACTGAAATTTTTTGAAATAGCGGTCCATAATTAAAGCAAGAGGTAATGATATAACAATGGGCAGTAATACAGCTAGGTACATGCCTAACCAAAATTTTTGCCAGTGTGCGAAGAAATCACTAATTACATATCCAGAGACTGATAAAAAAAGCGAAAATGGAACCACAAATATTGGATGATGTATTCTTTTTTTTAGCGGGAGCATGATATGTTCATAATTGCGGTTAACAATTAAAGCGATAATTGTTTATATCAGTAAAATAAAATATTAACGGTAAAAATAAGGGTATTATTGGGTGTTAAAAAGATAACTGTAGTTTATTTTTTGCAAGGTAAATATTTAATACTAAATAGTCTAGATAACCATGAAAATAGAAAAGAGCCCAAATCTATAAAGATTGGGCTCTTTTACGAGAACACTATATGAAAATGAAAAATTATTATTAAATAATTAACTAACTAACTCATGTCAAATGTATGACGGTTAGTTGCTTTTTTAAAAGAATTGATGCGTAAGCAGTAAAACTTGTGGTGAACTGCTTATAATTTGTTTTTATCTTTTTTGTATTGGTTTTTTAAGGCTAAATAAACACCATTACTCCAACCAAATCCGTCTTGAACTGGGTATTCTCCGCCACCAGCATCTAGCGTCATGTCTTCTACGTTGTATTTCTCTACAAACTTCCCCGTGTTTTCATAGACTTTTTCATTTAAGGCAATCCACCGGGTAGCAATAGTTTTTGCTAACTCATGATGTCCGTAGTTTTCGAGACCCACAATAGTCATCCATTGTAAGGGGGCCCAGCCATTTGGTGCATCCCATTGTTGCCCCGTATGGTTAGTAGATGTAACAACACCTCCTGGTTTCAAGAAGTTTTTAGTGATATAAGTGGCTACTCCATCTGCTTGTTCTTGCGTAGTCATTTTAAAAAATAAGGGATAAACGGTGGCTAAAGAAATTACGCCAGTAGGCTCACTAGCAACCCAATTGTAATCTTCAAAGACCCCCAAAGTTTCATTATAGCTATATCTATTTAAAAACTCCTTACGGTTTTCCATGCTCTTTTTTAATGTGGTGGTAAACTCAGAATTGTCCTGAAAGGCGGTAAGAAGTACTTCTTCTAAACCGTACATAAGTGCATTTAAATCTACAGGAAGTATATCTGTAGTTTCTATGGTCTCCATTGTTTTTCCATCAGCAAACCACCTAGAAGAATAATCCCAGCCAGATTCTGCTCCAGAGCGTAAATCACGATACATTTTTGTTCCTCCATGAGTTTTTTCTACTTGGGTATAATCTTCTCTGTATGATTCTTGCCGCGGAGTGTCTCCTTGGTCATAATACCTATTTAAAACTCCAACAGGTGTTAGTACCGCATGATTGATAGCATACGAAGTAGATTCTGCACCATCCATCCAGAATTCATATTCTTTTTTAAGAGGTTCCTTATATTTTTGATAAACACGCTCTCCTTTTTGTTCCGCTAATAATTTCACCATTTGAGAAAAGAACGGAGGTTGAGACCTAGTGATATAATATGTTCTATTCCCATTTGGGATATGACCAACGGTTTCAATAAGGTGGGCAAAATTATCTAACATATTTTCAATAAGTTCAAACTCGCCACTTTCTACTAAACCTAACATCGTAAAATAGCTATCCCAATAGTATACTTCTCTAAAGCGCCCACCAGGAACAATGTAAGATTTTGGTAAGGGAATTAAAGAACTAAGTTCATTTTCTTGATCAGATGCTCTTGTTATTACAGGCCATAATGCAGTTACATGTGCTACGGCAGTTTTTGTAGTGTCCGATTTAAAATCAGAAGATATAGCCGTAGGAACTTCAAAATTTGCGTGAACAAACGTGGTTAAATTAAAAGTGGAATCATTTTTTTGTTGTTCGTAGTTGCGTTTAATTTCATCGTAAGGAAATTTTGCGGTACAATCCACAAATGTTTTTCCATCTTCAAAAACCTGATTTAATTGAATTTCAGCAAATAAATCTCCTAATAAGGCATCAGGAGTTGTAATTATGTTGAGTTCCGTAGCGGGAGTTTCTGTAATAGGTTTTTCGGGAACTTTCTTGACCTCGTTTTTGCAACCTAGAAGAAGCAGCGCAATTAGCAATGCATAATATTTCATAAACGTAACATTAATCAATGAAGGATAAAATTACTATAATTTTTAAAGGAGTCAATTTTTTGAACGGCATATCCTATTCATATAGTGGATAAAGCCTTAAATTTAACTACTTGTTTAGAAGTAGAGATATTCTAAATAAATTAATCGGTCAAAAAAAAGGAAACATGGGTGAGGTTAAGGCACAAAGAAAAGTATCGTTAACAGGAAGTTTAGCATTTAATGATATTAAAGTAGAAGCTCCGGTTACTGTTGCAGCAGGAGCATTGGGTGTAAAAGAAGCATTGCGCCATGGTTTCAAAGAAATGGGTGTAATTCGTGCTATGGGTACCTTGCTGAAGATGAATCAGGTAGACGGATTCGAATGTCCGAGCTGTGCTTGGCCTGACCCAGAAAAATCCTCGAAATTTGCAGAATACTGTGAGAATGGCGCAAAGGCGCTAGCAGATGAAGCAACAACTAGTAAGATAGACGCTTCCTTTTTTGCGAAAAACTCTATAGAAGATTTGTCACAACTTACGGACTACGAATTAAATAAATTTGGGCGACTTACAGAGCCTTTACTATTGGAACCTGGAAGTTTATATTATCAACCCATTTCTTGGGAGAAAGCATATCAGTTGGTAGCAGAAGAGCTTGCAGCTATGGAAGATCCTAATGAAGCTATTTTTTATACCTCAGGTCGTTCCAGTAATGAAGCGGCTTTTTTATACGGTATGTTCGCTAGGGCTTTAGGAACTAATAATATGCCAGATTGTTCTAATATGTGTCACGAGTCTAGTGGTGTCGCTTTAGGGGAAACCTTAGGCATTGGTAAGGGGTCTATTAAATTAGAGGATTTATATGAAGCAGAGGTTGTAATTGTTGCGGGACAAAACCCAGGAACGAACCATCCCAGAATGCTTTCTGCTTTAGAAAAATGTAAAGCAAATGGCGGAAAAATTATCAGTATAAACCCCTTAGAAGAATCAGGTCTTGTTAATTTCAAAAACCCACAACATGTAGAAGGGTGGATTGGCAAGCCTATAGATATTGCAGATTTACATTTGCCAGTACGCATCAATCAAGATATTCCTTTAATGAAAGCGATAATTAAAAAATTAGCCGCTTTAGATCAGCTTGATGCTACTGTATTTGATCATGATTTTATCAACCAGTATACAGATGGGTATGAGACGTTACTTGCAGATATTGAAAATTTTGATCTTGAAGATTTAATACAGCAAACTGGAGTTAATGAAAAGCTTATAGATGTAGCAGTATCGTTTCTTGCTAAGAAATCTAAAATTGTAGTTTGTTGGGCAATGGGACTTACCCAACATAAAAATGGAGTAGAAACCATAAGAGAATTTATAAACTTATTATTGTTGAAAGGGGCAATTGGGAAGCCAAATGCAGGTACTTGTCCTGTTCGTGGGCACTCTAATGTGCAAGGCGATAGGAGTGTAGGGATCATGCATTTTGTAGATGAAGGACTTAATCAGCGTATTCAAGAACACTTAGGTTTCACGGCTCCTGATCAACCAGGTTATGATGTGGTTAAAGCGATGAAAGCCATGCATGATGGTAAGGCCAAAGTATTCATGTGTCTAGGAGGTAATTTTTTAATGGCCGCTTCAGATACAGTCTATACTGCAAAAGCTATTGAGGCTTGTAGTCTAACAGTGCAGGTGAGTACTAAGCTAAATAGAAGTCATTTAGTTACAGGAAAAACGGCTTTAATTTTGCCAACATACGGGCGTTCTGAAAAGGATGTAAAAGACGGGAAAGAACGTTTCATTACGGTTGAAAATAGTATGGGACGTGTGCGCCAATCTAAAGGTGTACTAAAACCTACTTCAGGGAATTTACAGAGTGAACCAGATATAATAGCAGGTATTGCAGATGCCTATTTTAAAGGCAATCACGCTGTTGATTGGTTAGCCTTAGGGACCGATTATAATTTGATGCGTGAAACTATGGATAAAGTAGTGAAAGGTTTTAAAAATACTAATGAGCAATCTAAGGGTGTGGGATACTATTTACCTAATAATGTGCGCAATTTAGACTTTAGTATGCTTCCCAACGGGAAAGCACAGATTACCCTTAATAAATTACCAGAACATCATTTAAAGTCAGATGAATTTATGTTGATGACCATCCGTTCTCATGATCAATTTAATACAACAATTTATGGATTAGATGATCGCTACAGGGGAGTGTATAACGAACGCCGAGTGGTCTTTATGAATGCAGACGACATGAAAGAAAAAGGCTTAACAAAACTTGATGTGGTGAATTTACGGAGCAATTATGATGACACTCCAAGGATCGCTTTTAATTTTAAAGTTTTGCCGTATGCCATCCCTAAAGGAGATATTGCGGCTTATTATCCAGAAACAAATGTATTGGTACCTTATAATCATTTTGCAGATAGGAGTTATACCCCTATTAGTAAATCTGTAGTGGTTACGGTAGAAAAAGTTAAGTAAATAAAAAGGGAGCCAAATGGCTCCCTTTTTTTATCTTTTATTTTTTCAAATACTTATTCAAAAGAAGTGAATTTAAATTTTTGTCCGCCTACAGAAGCATCGGCCATTAGTCCTGCTTTTGGTAATGCAAAAACAGCCACACCGTCTTTGTACTTTGCGTTAAATGCAATTCCTGATCGTACTGCTACAGCAGAAGCTTCTGCCGCAAAAGAGAATTTCCCTTCTTTAAAGTCGTTCATAGCTGCGGTGTTTTCAAAGAAGATAACTTCTATAATTGCTTGACCACCTGCTTGAAAACCGATATTTAATTTTTTAAGATCTGCCATTCCTATTAAGTTACCACTTTCATAAACAGCACCATTTCCAGAGGCAGCTCCAATAATAAATCCGCCTTTTCCAACATTAGGGAAAATAACGTATCCGGCAGATTCTTTAAAGAATGAATCTAAGCCATCATCGGCTTTTATTAAAAGTTCTTTTGCTTCTTGAGCGTCATCAATAATTCTCTGATCTTTTACGGTTTGTGCTTGTCCTGCAAAAACAAAAAGAAGAGAAAAAAGTATACTATATTTTAGTGTTTTCATTTTCTGTATATTTAGTTCATCTATATACGTGCAAAGTTAGCGCACTTGTTTTTTTAAGTGTACTAAGTTTATGTTAAAGCTATTGTAGGTCTATTGAAAAGCGGGAAACCCAGTGATATCTGCACCTGTAATTAATAAGTGAATATCATGCGTGCCTTCATAGGTAATTACACTTTCTAAATTCATCATATGGCGCATAATGCTGTACTCGCCTGAAATTCCCATAGCACCTAAAACTTGTCTGGCTTCTCTAGCAATGTTTATAGCCATTTCTACATTGTTGCGTTTGGCCATAGAAATCTGAGCGGTAGTTGCTTTGCCTTCATTTTTAAGTTGCCCTAAACGGAGTGCCATTAATTGTGCTTTCGTGATTTCGGTAATCATTTCTGCCAATTTCTTTTGTTGTAATTGTGTTGCGGCAATTGGCTTTCCAAACTGTATACGCTCTTTAGCATACCGTAAAGCCGTATCATAACAGTCCATGGCAGCACCAATTGCACCCCAGGCTATTCCGTATCGAGCAGAATCTAAGCATCCAAGCGGCGCGCCTAATCCGGTTTTGCCTAAAAGGATGTTCTCTTTGGGTACTTTTACATTATCAAAAATAAGCTCCCCAGTAGCACTTGCTCGTAAAGACCATTTGTTGTGTGTTGTTGGGGTGGTAAAACCTTCCATACTACGTTCTACAATAAGTCCGTGAATACGGCCTTCTTCATTTTTTGCCCATACGACCGCAATATCTGCAAATGGCGAATTTGAAATCCAAAGTTTAGCACCGTTCAATAGATAATGGTCACCCATATCTTTGTACTTGGTTTCCATGCCGCTTGGGTTAGAACCATGATTGGGTTCTGTTAGCCCAAAGCAACCCATAAATTCTCCAGACGCTAATTTTGGTAAATATTTTTTACGCTGCGCTTCATTCCCATAGGTGAATATCGGATACATGACTAAAGAAGATTGTACGGAAGCTGTAGAGCGCACGCCACTATCGCCGCGTTCTATCTCTTGCATAATAAGGCCGTAACTAATTTGGTCTAAACCAGCGCCACCATATTCTTGCGGAATATAAGGGCCAAAAGCACCAATTTCTGCTAGGCCACCAATAATCTCTTTAGGGAACTCTGCTTTCTGAGCATATTCTTCTATAATAGGAGAAACAGAACGTTTTACCCATTGTCTGGCAGCATCACGAACTAATTTATGTTCTTCTGATAAAAGATCATCAATGTTATAGTAATCAGGAGCTTCAAATAAATCTGGTCGCATAGCTATGGGTTTTTACCAAAGATAAATAAAGATTTATAACAGGACAATGCTGAAAAGTTACATTTTTAAATAAAAGTCTTTGGTAAGCTCTATGTATTCTTTGGTGTATACATTTCGTTCTAATTCTATAATAAGCTCCTTAGGTGTGTACTCACTTTCTGTAGATGAAAACTCTAGCAGACTTCTTTTAATTTCGGTATTCTCTGTTCCTCTAACCTGTGTAATTCTGTTAGGGAATAAATTGTTTTCTAAAGCTAAAGCAATAAAATTTTCTTCTTCTTTATACGGTATGATAGTCGCAAATACACCTGTAGGAGAAAGTAGTTTGGAAACTCCAGAAACTAATTCGTCAAAAGGGAGTGATGAGTTTTGACGGGCTTGATCACGAGCATCATTACCACTAGAAACTTCTTCACTGTAGAAAGGCGGATTAGAAACAATCAAATTGTACAGCTCAGCTTCCTCAGGTTCCTCTTCGGTATATTCATCAACAAACTCATCAAAACCAGCATGAAAGCAAAATAGACGATCTCCCCAATCTGAAGCTTCAAAATTATCGGTACATTGTTCAAAAGCATCTCCGTCAAGTTCTATAGCATCAATAGTATCTGCAATAGAACGTTGTGCTAGCATTAAGGCAATAACGCCTGTTCCTGTTCCAATATCTAAGATAGTATGCATGGAGTTGTTTACGCTTGCCCAAGCACCTAAAAGCACTCCGTCTGTGCCTATTTTCATAGCGCATTTATCTTGGTTAACGGTAAACTGTTTGAAGCGAAAAGGTTTCATAAATGAAATTTAATTTCAAAATTAAGGCTTATTTGTTGGGCATAAAAAAATCCCTTAACAATTACGCTAAGGGACCTAAAATTAAATTACATTAATTTTATGGCATCTTGACTTCTATTGAAGTAGGCTATAAATAAATTCTGGATTACCTCTTTCGCCTGCTTCATTGGTTAGGGCTAAAAATTTTATTTTATAGTAATTGTCATCCGTATCTCTAAGAACATAAAATACATCTTCTTTTAAAGAAGGTAATGTGCTTGGTCCGCCACCATTTCTCCAAGTGCTACCTATACCACGTTGGTCATTTAAAAAATTAGCGGGGTTTATGTCGGTCAGCGCAAAATTGTCATAGGTAAAAGTAGCTTCTGCTGTATCTACCATATATACACTAACAGCTGCTTTTGTATTGTTTACCACATAATCTGCATAACCATACGAGCCAAAACCTTCTATAATGTCGGTAAATACAGTAAAGTTTAAATCCCACTTTGTCGCTTCTGGTTCAACGGGAACCATGGTTTCTGTGGTAAAACTAAAGTAAGAGAAATTATAAGCAGAATTTTTGGTAATGGTCACTTCTTGGTGTGTGGTATCTTCTAAATTGGCGAATTGTAAAATATAATCAGGGCCTTCTTTCAAGATCCGTATTTTTTTCCAACCCCTATCGTCTCCAGATACATTTGCACTACCCGTAGTGGCAGGCGTAGTGCCGATCTCTTTACCTAAGTTAAGTAGATATACTGGGTTATTTTCATCTGTGTCTTCTATTGTGGCTATTGCGGTACCTGTAATTGCTCCATTTGGATTGTCTATATAGGCCGCATTTGTTGCTTGAAAAGTGCCAATGGCAACTTGTGGCTGTAAATTTAGCACCTCTTCGGTAGTGCTATTTACGGCATCAATATCCGTAGTAGTCAGCGCAGCGACGGCCATGTAAATAGCGCCGTTAATAGTAACTTGAAATTCAGAACCACTATAAAAACCTAAATCCCAGGAGTCTCTTTTTACAACGGTACTAGTTTCGGTACTTAAGTCTATATAGACTTGGTTAGGTTCGTTAGGCCCTCCAACTTCGGGAGAGATAGCGGCGCCTTCAATGACTATTTCAATAGGAGCTGCGGGAGTATCGTCATCAGAACAACTAGAAAATAATAGGACGGCTAGTGCGACAAAAAAAGTAAATACATTGTGTTTCATACGTGTAATTTTTAAAAGTTTAGATTGTATAATAGTTTGAGATAAAAAGACCTACCGTAACCAAGTAAAAGTCCGTTGTTAGTCGTAGAATGCACGCCTCCAGAAGTAGTATTGCTGATGGCTACACTGGTTACATCTAGTATATTTCTAGCGCCTATTGTTGCTTGGATTTTTTTGTCCAAAAAAGATTTTCTAATGGAAGCATCCATCCAACTATAGGCATTGGTTTTAGATTTTGAGAAAACAGAATTGCCTTCTTCATCTACATCAGAAGCGGTGTAATCATATTGTGCGCCATTATGTTTAAATAAGAGACTAAACGCAGTGTTCCATTTTTTGGAGCTATAGGTGCCGCTTGTATTTATTTGAAAGGAGTATAAGAAATCATTAGAAGCATTTGCTTCGTTTTCTGCTATTCTAGAGATGCCTTGTATGGTGGCTCCAAAATTAAAATTCCATTGTTCTTTTTTAATACTGTTTTCGGTGGTTACCCCCCAAAGTTTATAAGCATTAATATTGATGTACTCATACTGTAAAGGGGTGCTGTTGATAACGGCAAGATCTATTTTGTCATTAATATCTATATAGCTTGTTTTTAGCGTGTTTGTCACTACCCCATTAGGGATTGCAGTTGTTTTTTTTAGGTTGATAAATGCGGTATATCCTTTTTCAGGATTTAAATTTTCATTTCCTCTTACATCATGGTTAGAGTCTATAAAATAATAATAGAGTTCTTGAAAATTTGGTGTGCGGTATGAGGTGCCTATATTTCCTCGTAACTCAAGCCTATTTTTTAATTGCTGCCTGAGACTTAGAGATGCCAAAAGTTGGCTGTTGAACTTTGAATTGTACTCGTACCTAAATCCAGGTCTAGCTGATAAAGCATTTGTTATTTTCCATTCAGAAGAAGTAAATAACACTAGGTTGCTTTGCGTGTATTCTTTGTCTTCTTGGGTGACTGCGCCAGATGCTTGTGTGTCAAATCCTTTATTATATCTTGCTTCATACCCTAATTGAAAATTGTAATGATCATTCTTAACCAAATTATTTATAGTTCCTTTTGAGAACAATACTTTGCTAGACTGATAGGTCTCATCGGTTTCATCGCTTTTTTGCTGTGTGACGATGTAATAGTTAAACTGATTTAGGTCTCTTTTCTGCTCTTGATAGGAAAGAGAAGCGTCATACCTTGCTCCAGAATTAAAAGTACCATTGACACTTAAATTGTTTACGTACCTATGGGTTTTGAAGATTTTGTCGGTTGAAGAAGGGTTGCTTGTTTGGTTTTCTACATCAATATTGGACCGTACTGTTTCATCGTAATAGCTTAAAGTTTCATTGAAGTATTCGAACTTATAAAATAGCGTAAAATTATCCCGTTTGTAAGTAAGAAACGCATTGGTGTTGTATTGTATTTTAGGCAGCCATTCATAGCCTCTTAAACCATCATTTTGATAATAACTTTGCCCTTGTTTGTTATCAAAGAAACCAGCAAAGTCATTTCTGTTAAAGCCTATGCGCGCATATAGCTTATCACTTAAGTTATGAGATATATTTAGACCCTGAATGTGTCTTCCTTTATCAAACCAAGCATATTCATTGCTCACCGTTTCTTCTTGTGTTAGAAATTGAATCTTCCAAGGTTCCTCAGAGTATTTTTTGGTAATAATATTGATAACTCCAGAAACAGCATTGGCTCCATATTCTACCCCCATGGCACCTTCTACAATTTCTATTCGTTCAATATCATCAAGGTTTATCTGGGTTAGATCTATATTATTTCCCATTCCACTATCACTTACTAATGGAATGTTATCAATTAGAATATTAAAATATTGACCATCTAGGCCGAAGAAAGAAATGGTAGATTTTCCGGTCTGTGAGCTTGGTAAAATTGTAAGGTTCAAATTAAAGTTTAGGACGTCTGCAAGGTTATTTGCTGCTTGATTTTCTATTTGTGTTTTAGTGATAACGATTACATTATTGATAGACTTATTTATCGTTGTGGGATTATATTGCCCCGTAATAACAACCTCTTTTAAGGTTTGTATTTGTGCAGTATCATTCACTATAGTTTGAGAAAAAAGAAATCCGGTCAATACTAGGGTAAAAAAAAGACTGCAATAATTTTTATTTAGACTCATTCTTGATTAGATTTGTGGCAAATATAGAATCTTATTTTAATTGAGTCTAAATAAGGCTAATGTTTTTTAAAAGAAATCAATTTAAATTTTAATGAAATGAAAAAATCTATCTCTCTTGTCCTATTGAGCTTTGTCTTTATTGGGGTGCTACAGGCTCAACAAAAAAAGAAGCAAGACCAGAAGGCTATAAAAAGCATGTGTGGGTGTTTTGAAGTGGCGTTTAATTTTGCAGAAACTTTTGAGTATTCAAACGATTCTACTTATACGCCTTCCAAAACAAAACATGATAAAGGTTTAGAATGGGTTCAGTTAGTAACGGATACGGATGATAAGATTATGTTACAACATTTGCTTATTGTTGGCCCATCAGAACAACCTTATATCGTAAAACACTGGAGACAAGATTGGGAGTATCAGAATACTAATTTGTACGAGTTTGACCATGATAATAAATGGAAAATTGTTAGTTTGCCCAAAAAAGAAGTAGAAGGGCAATGGTCACAGAAAGTATTTCAGGTAGATGACAGTCCGCGATACGAGGGCACAGCTACTTGGGTACATGTAGATGGTAAAAGTTATTGGGAGAACACAACAGATGCGCCATTACCAAGAAGAGAATATACAACGCGTAGTGACTATAATGTAACGACTAGAACAAACAGACAGGAAATTGTTGCCAATGGTTGGATTCATGACCAGGACAATAACAAAGTAATTCGCGAAAATGGTAAGGAAGATGTTTTACTTGCGCAAGAAAAAGGACATAATAAGTATGTAAAGGTGGCAGATAGCAAATGTAAAGCGGCACAGGAGTACTGGGCGAGTCATGAAGCTAAATGGCAAATTGTACGTCTAAAATGGGATGAGATTTTTGCTCGGAATAAAGATTTGTTATTAGAAGAAAAAGTGGACAATAAAGTGTTATTTAAATATTTGTTTGATGACGAAAACTACAATACGGCAGAACAAATAAATCCAGTTATAGAATCATTTGTAAAATAAAATAAAGATGAAAAAACAATTATTACTAGGTCTAGTACTTTTATTTGGACTTCAATTAAGTGCGCAAGAAAATATTTTTTTGAAGCGGGATTATTGGAATAGTAAACCTACTATCGAAAGTATCGAAGTAAAGATTAAAGAGGGGAATGATATTACCGCAAAAACATCAAACAACTTTGATGCTGTTGTATATGCTATTTTGCAAGAAAATGATAATGCCGTTATCAAATACGTACAATCAAAGGAAGGGAATGATGTAAATAAATTAACGCATGATGGGAGAACTTATATGTTCTGGGCAGCTTATAAAGGCAATACAGAAATTATGGAGTATCTAATCTCGAAAGGGGCAGAAACAACTATGACCGATGATAAAGGGAGTACCATATTAAATTTTGCGGCTTCTTCAGGGCAACAGAATACGAAAGTGTATGATATTTGCTTAGCTAATGGAGCCGATTTAGCAAAAGACCTTACGCCTAATGGAGCGAATGCTTTGTTATTGTCATCTCAAAACGATCCAGAATTTAAACTCCTAGATTATTTTTCTTCAAAAGGTTTGGCGATCAACAGTGTAGACCGTAATGGGAATGATGCTTTTAATTATGTAGCTAAAACAGGTGATATAGAACATTTGAAAAAACTACATCAGAAAGGTATCAAAGGAACAGATAATGCTTTTATTTTTGCTACCCAAGCGGGGCGCAGAGCAAAAGCAAAACCGTTGAGCTTTTACAAATTTTTAGAATCGTTAGATTTAAATCCTAATGTTATAGATTCGGAAGGGAAAACGCCTTTACATAATCTTGCATCTTACGAACAAAACAAAGAGGTGCTAGATTATTTTATATCTAAAGGTGTAGCTATTAACTTAGAGGATGTTAATGGAAATACGGCTTTTTTAAATGCTGCCGGGAGAAATAAATTGGAGATTATTTCTTATTTGTTGCCTATGGTAAATGATGCCAATCACGCGAATAAAAAAGGAGAAGCTGCATTATCGTTTGCAGTTGCTTACAATTCACCTGAGGTTGTGTCTTACTTGCTTAAAAATAAAGCAGCCATATCTAGTGTTGATAATGACGGAAATACTTTGGCGTATTACCTTTTAAAAGCGTATAAAAAACCAGGTTTTGAAGAAAAATTAAACGTGTTAAAAACGGCAGGTTTTGATTTTGCGAAAACACAAAAAAACGGAAATACCTTATTTCATATAGCATTGGAATATAATGATGTTGCTTTGTTAAAGCGCATAAATGAGTACGGTGTTGATGTTAATGCCAAAAATAAAGAAGGTATAGCTCCTTTGCATTTAGCTGCTATGAAAGCTAAAGATGATCAAATTTTAAAATACCTATTGAGTATAGGAGCAAAGAAAGCTGCAGTAACAGATTTTGAGGAATCTGTTTATGATTTAGCGGCTGAGAACGAATTGTTACAAGAAAATAAAATATCAATTGAATTTTTAAAATAGTATGAAAAACGTTATTAAAATAGTAGGAATAGCATTAGTTGGATTTGTGGTCTTATCCGTATATTCCTTTACTCCTGCAGCCGCTGCAACTAAGTATAAATGTATGATGCAGATGGTGAATTACACAGGTGAAGGTGCCTATGTGGTAGTGTCGTTAATCAACCCGAAAGGAGATTATGAGAAGACGCTTTACGTGCAAGGAGATGATAGTGAATGGTACCATGATCTAACAGAATGGTGGAATTTTTACGGGAAAAAGCGCTCTGGAATTGATGCTATAACTGGAGCAACTATTGCTGGGGGAGAACGTATTGTGAGTGTTATTGAAATTGATGATTCAAAAATAAATAGCGGTTACAGTATTCGTTTTGAAACGGCCGTAGAAGATCAAGAGTATTACACAAAAGATGTGCAGTTTGAGCTTACAACGGCATCTGTAAAAAGTAAAGTAGAAGGCACGGGTTTTTTGCGTTATGTACGTTTATTGCCTAATTAAATAAAGTCTATGACGATTTCTATTTGGAGATATAGCCACCTTACCCTGGCTATATCTTCTTTTGTTTTTATCTTATTGGCATCGGTTACCGGAATTATATTGGCTTTTGAACCTATTTTGGAGCAAATTCAGCCGTATAAAATGGCAGACCTTAATGAAGTTTCTCTTGGAGAAACCGTTATGGTATTTAAGGGTGCATACCCTGAAGTTATAGAATTAGAAGTAGATGCGAATGAGTTTGTATTAGCTAGCGTTATTACAGAGGAAGGCGAATCTTTATCGGGTTATTTTAATCCAGAAACAGCAGTTTTCCTTGGGGAAAAACCCGAGCCATCAAAGTTTTTTCAGTTTGTAACCAATTTGCATCGTTCCCTTTTTTTAAAAAGTATAGGGCGTTTTTTGGTAGGTTTTTGTTCTTTTCTTTTATTTTTAATTTCTATTTCAGGAGCTGTTTTAGTGTTGCAAAGGCAACGTGGATTTAAAAAATTCTTTGCTAAGATTGTAAACGAAAACTTTTCTCAATACTGGCATGTAGTGCTGGGAAGGTGGTCTTTAATTCCTATTATCATTATTACAGTTTCAGGAGTTTATTTGTCCTTACAAAAATTTAATGTTTTTCCAGAAGATAAAACGTCACATGATGTAGACTATGAGTCTATCGCCGCTACGCCAATCTTAGAGGTAAATGATTTTCCTGCATTCCAAGGTGTTAAGCTTTCTGAGCTTAGTTCCGTAGAATTTCCTTTTTCAGACGATGTAGAAGATTATTATACGGTGAAATTAGAAGACAGAGCGTTCTTGGTAAATCAGTTCACCGGAGAAATTTTAAGCGAGGTTCAGAGTCCACTTACAACTATATTGTCCAACCTTAGTATTCAATTGCATACCGGTAAAGGCAGTATTATTTGGTCTTTAATTTTAGCGGTGGCAACAGTTAATATTTTATTTTTTATCTATTCAGGGTTTGTCATGACGTTTAAAAGAAGACAAGCACGCATTAAAAATAAATTTTCTAAAAATTCTAGCACGTATGTAATCTTAGTAGGTTCCGAAAATGGAAGTACCTTGGTTTTTGCCAATGCGCTAAAAGAACAACTGATTGCCTCTGGTCATAGCGTATTTTTATCAGAACTGAATAAGTATACTACCTATAAAAATGTGGAACACGTCATAGTCATGACGTCTACCTATGGAGAAGGAGAAGCACCGGTAAATGCTAATAATTTTTTGAAACTATTAGAAAGTACACCACAGCAAAAGAATTACAGTTTTTCCGTACTTGGTTTTGGGTCTTTAGCATATCCTGAGTTCTGCAAATTTGCATTGGATGTGGATGCGAGCTTACAGCAAAATGGAAATCATCAGTTGTTGCCTGTATTTACTATAAACGATAAATCTTTTAGCCGTTTTGAGCAGTGGGTAAGTTTGTGGTCTAAAGCTGTAGGAGTAACTATTACGGTGCCTTCCAGTAGTCTAGACGTAAAACCTAAACAGTTAAAAGAATTTAAGGTCGTTTCTATTACGGCTGCAAAGGATAATCCTGATAATACTTTTAAACTTACTTTAAAGCCACATAAGAGGTTCCAGTTTACATCGGGTGACTTATTAGCTATTTATCCTAATGGTGATTATCAAGAGCGTTTGTACTCTATTGGAAAGCTTCAGGATAGGATTCATCTAAGCGTAAAGCTTTATGCGCATGGTTTAGGTTCTGGCTATTTAAACGCTTTGAGGAAAGATGATATGTTTTCTGCTCGAATTATAGAAAACAAAAATTTTCATTTCCCTAAGAAATCTGATCGTGTTGTGATGATTGGTAACGGTACGGGTATAGTGCCATTTTTAGGAATGTTAGATCAGAACACAAAAAAAATTCCAACGTATTTGTATTGTGGATTGCGTAGCCAGCAATCTTTTGCTTTGTATGAGAACGAATTGAATGCTAGTTCGTCTAAAGGGTGTTTAACAAAACTCCATTTGGCGCTCTCTCAAGAACAAGGAAAGGTATATGTTCAAGATCTTTTAAGGCGTGATGCTGATTTTATATTTGAAACCTTATCGCTGGGAGGAATCTTTATGGTGTGTGGTTCATTAAAGATGTATCAAGGGGTTTTAGAGGCGCTTAAAGCGATTTGCAAAATGAATAATGTTGATTTTGAGTCCTTTAAACATTTAGTGCGATCAGATTGTTACTAATTTATTTTTAAAATTAATTGCTCATTCGTTTTTTATTTAGAATGATTCTATATAAATTAGTTATTTAGAATGTTTATAAATAAAATGAAGCCCCATGAACGATATTAACACTATTTATTACAATGATTTTGGAATAGCATTCCAATGGAAAAGAAATCTAGGTAAAGATTTTAAAAAAGTGCAGTTAGTTTTTAAGGATACGGGAATGTATCTAACTCCTGGTGAGTTGATGCATTTTTCATCTAAAGTAGATGATACCTTAGATAATTTATGTTTATGCTATGATTGTCAAAATAAGGAAACTTGCAAGTCTTATTTGCTGCAAACTCCATTAGGGCAATTAAGCTTTGCGCTGACCTATGCTGAACTTGAAAAAATTAAAGATTTAATAACGGGAACAATTTTTCAATTGCGTTTAGATACCATGCTTAAAAACCAGTCTATAGACTTCGACTAATTCTGTTTATGCTATGTATAATTGCTAAGCCATTCTTTGATGTAAGAATGGTTTTTTTGATATGGAGACTATTCTAAATACAAATCTACCAGCCCCAATGGTGTGGTAACATGAATAGTTTTATTTTCCCGATCTACTTTAGTGATAATTTCGTCATTGATAGGAATCAATAATTGTTTACCATCTTTTAAAGCTTCAAACAATGCTTGAGAAGTACTGTCATTAACACTTTCAATAACACCTATATCTCCATGAACACTATCTAGTAATGTAAAACCAATAACCTCGTGGAAATAGAACTTATCTCCTGTTAGTTTTGGTAATAACGTTAATGGAAGGTAGATTTCAGACCCCATGATACGGTCTGCATCAGACTCATCGGCTATTTCTTCAAAACGAACACGTAGAAGTGTCGATTTGTGCAGCCTAGATCTTTTAATAAAAAAAGGAATCAGGTTATTTCCTAAAGAAATAAACACTGATTCCAAATTTTCGTATTCTTCGGGTTCGTCGGTATCTAATTTAATTAGAACCTCGCCCTTAAAGCTATATTTAGAAACGATTTTACCTAAGTAGAAGCAATCTGACTTTAGCATATCGTTCCTATTTAATTACTCTTTTGTTTCCGTATCAGCAGCAGGAGCTTCTTCAGCAACTGGAGCAGCTTCTTCTGTTGCAGCTTCAGCTTCAGCAACTACCTCTTCTGGTAGTGCAGCAGCAGCAGCTTCAGCAGCACGCTTTTCGTTCACTAATTTTTCAGCTTCTAAAGCTTTTGCTCTAGCTTCTGCCTTAGCTTTATCTAAACCATCTTGCTTAGAACCAACTATTTTACCTTTTTCTTCTAACCAAGCGTTGAATTTTTCTTCAGCTTGCTCTTCAGTTAAAGCACCTTTGCGAACACCACCTAATAAATGGTGCTTCATTAAAATACCTTTGTAAGATAATAAACGCTTTGCAGTTTCAGTAGGTTGTGCACCATTCTGTAACCAAGTTACTGCGTTATCAATGTTAATATCAATTGTTGCAGGGTTTGTGTTAGGATTGTAGATTCCTAATTTTTCTAAGAATTTACCATCTCTTTTAGCTCTTGCATCTGCTGCAACTACCCAATAGAATGGTTTTCCTTTTTTACCGTGTCTTTGTAATCTAATTTTTACTGGCATATCACATTAATTTGTAGGGTGCCCGACCCTTGATTATTAATTCAAAATTTTTGTTTTCATTTCCACAAAAATGGAAATCCAAAACATACTTATCGCTAAGCGGGTGCAAATATACCTTTTTTTGGTAAATTAACAATAACTTTTTTTTGAATGCGGATTATGTTTGAGTACGTTAATAACTCTTTTAAACTATACTTCAAGAAAACACCTCTTTTTTGTATTTTTACAGACTGCTTTTTTAGAAAGAAAAACTCCTATTTATGTACCTGATTTTTGATACAGAAACAACAGGACTTCCTAAACGTTGGGATGCTCCTTTTACCGATACCGATAACTGGCCGAGATGTATCCAGATTGCATGGCAATTGCATGATGAAATGGGTAATCTTATTGAGCATCAAGATTACTTAGTGCAACCAGAAGGGTTCAATATTCCTTATGATGCGGAGCAAATTCATGGTATCTCTACGGCCTTGGCAGAGCAGAAAGGGATCCCCTTAGCGGAAGTTTTGGAGAAATTCAATGAGGCCATGGCAAAGACAAAGTTTGTTGTTGGGCAGAATGTTGGATTTGATTTAAATATTATGGGAGCGGAGTTTCATAGAATGGGTGTAGAAAACCCATTGCAAGAACTTCCTGTTTTAGATACATGTACGGAGCATACCGCAACACTTTGTCAGATTCCTGGGGGGCGTGGGGGTAAGTTTAAACTTCCGACATTAACAGAATTACATCAATTTTTATTTGGAGCTCCTTTTGGAGAAGCGCACAATGCTACAGCCGATGTGGAGGCTACTACGCGTTGTTTTTTAGAGCTTGTACGTAAGCAACAATATACTATTGAGCAGTTAGATGTTCAGCCAGATTATTTTAAAAATTTCTCTGAGGCAAATCCGCAGGAAATTCAATTAATAGGTTTAAAACATATCAACCTAAAAAAGGCATCAAAAAAAATAGCAGATGCCCTTTGGGATAAAGATACAGGTGGAGTTTCTCAAGAAGAGATAAAGGAAAATTTAGCCACCTTAGAGAACGCTAGTTTCGCACACCTTCATAATCACACCCAGTTTTCTATATTACAGTCTACCATAAGTATCCCTGCCTTAATTTCTGCTGCAGCTAAAGCAAAAATGCCAGCAGTTGCTATGACAGATCATGCCAATATGATGGGGGCGTTTCATTTTGTGAGTGGGGTTCTTAATCATAATAAGGGCGTTGTTTCTCGTAATGAAGAGCATTTAAAACGTTTTGAAGCAACAAAAAACGGAACTTTAGCAGAAGGGGAAGAACCTTTGGAGGAGTTACCAGAACCAGAGGTAGAAATAACGCCAATTATTGGTTGTGAGTTTCAGGTTTGTGAGGATCATACCAATAAGTCGCAGAAAGATAATGGCTATCAAATTGTCATGTTAGCTAAGTCAAAAAAAGGATATTTAAACTTGGCAAAAATGTCCTCTATCGCCTTTGTAAGCGGTAAATACTATGTGCCTAGAATTGATAGAAAAGTTGTTGAGCAATACAAAGAGGATATTATTGTTTTAACAGGAAACTTATATGGGGAAGTACCTAGTAAGGTGCTAAATGTTGGAGAGAATCAAGCAGAGGAAGCTTTACTTTGGTGGAAAGAAACTTTTGGTGATGATTTGTATATTGAGATCATGCGTCACGGTCAAGAAGACGAAGATCGTGCAAATCAGGTGCTGATTCAATTTGCAAAAAAGCATGATGTGAAATTGGTAGCAACCAACAATACCTATTATGTAGATAAAGAAAATGCACATGCGCATGATATTCTCTTGTGTGTAAAAGATGGGGAGAAACAAGCTACGCCCATAGGTCGTGGCCGTGGCTATCGCTATGGTTTGCCTAATCAAGAATATTACTTTAAGTCTTCTGATGATATGAAGGAGCTTTTTAAGGATATTCCTGAAGCAATCATTAATATACAAGAAGTAGTAGATAAGGTAGAGACATTTACCTTGGCTAGAGATGTACTATTACCTGCGTTTGATATTCCTGAAGAATTTCAATTTTCAGAAGATAAACTGGATGGTGGCAAACGTGGGGAGAATAAATTTTTGCGTCACATTACTTATGTAGGTGCTAAGAAAAGATATGGAGAAATTACTCCAGAGATTGATGAACGATTAGATTTTGAACTTCAAGTAATTGAGAAAACAGGGTATCCTGGGTATTTCTTGATTGTAGAAGATTTTATTCGAGCTGCCCGGGCAATGGATGTATCGGTAGGGCCAGGTCGTGGATCTGCAGCAGGTTCTGCAGTGGCGTATTGTTTGTGGATTACCAACTTAGATCCTATTAAGTACGATTTACTTTTTGAGCGTTTCCTGAACCCGGATCGTGTAAGTATGCCCGATATTGATATTGACTTTGATGATGAAGGTCGTGGTCGTGTGATGGATTATGTGATTGATAAATATGGAGCCAACCAAGTGGCTCAGATTATTACATATGGTACCATGGCGGCAAAATCGTCTATTCGAGATACGGCCCGTGCGCTAGATTTACCTTTGAGTGATTCAGATCGTATGGCGAAGTTAATCCCCAATATGTCTAAATTGAAAAAGATTATCGGGGTCGATGAAAAAATTCTAAAAGCTAAATTTAATAGTGAAGAGCTTATTAAAGTAAATGAGCTTTTGGCAATTTCACAAGGAGGCGGTCTTGAGGCAGAAACTTTGAACCAAGCCTATGTTTTAGAAGGCTCTGTCCGAAACACGGGAATACATGCCTGTGGCGTAATTATTACGCCAGATGATATTACAAAGTTCGTTCCGGTAGCACTAGCGAAAGATTCTGAGATGTACTGCACTCAGTTTGATAACTCGGTGGTAGAAGATGCGGGCTTACTAAAAATGGATTTCTTAGGGTTAAAGACATTAACCCTGATTAAAGATACTGTAAAGATTGTAAAAGCAAAACACGACGTAGAATTAGATCCAGAGAATTTCCCTCTAGATGATCTTAAAACATATGAACTTTTCCAGCGTGGTGAGACCGTAGGAGTGTTCCAATATGAATCTCCTGGAATGCAGAAGCACATGAGGGCCTTGAAGCCTACGGTTTTTGCTGATTTAATTGCTATGAATGCCTTGTATCGTCCAGGTCCAATGGAATATATTCCAAGCTTTATTGCTCGGAAACACGGAACAGAAGAAATTATCTATGACCTTGATGCTAACGAAGAATATTTAGCAGAAACCTACGGAATTACCGTATACCAAGAGCAAGTGATGTTGCTATCGCAAAAATTGGCAGACTTTACCAAAGGTGAGGCCGATGTCTTGCGTAAGGCTATGGGTAAAAAGCAGAAGCATGTACTCGATAAAATGAAGCCTAAGTTTATTGAGCAGGCCTCAGCAAAAGGGCATGCGGTAGATAAATTAGAGAAGATTTGGAAAGATTGGGAGGCCTTCGCAGCTTATGCTTTTAACAAGTCTCACTCTACCTGTTATGCTTGGATTGCCTACCAAACAGCCTATTGTAAAGCACATTATCCTGCGGAATATATGGCTGCAGTACTTTCCAATAACATGAATGACATAAAACAGGTTACCTTCTTTATGGAAGAATGTAAGCGTATGGGCTTAGATGTATTAGGGCCAGATGTAAATGAGTCGTACTACAAATTTGCAGTAAATGATGCGGGTGCAGTTCGTTTTGGAATGGGAGCTGTAAAAGGTGTAGGTCGTGGTGCTGTAGAAACTATTGTGGAGAATAGAAAAGAGAAAGGTCCTTTTAAATCCGTTTTCGATTTATCAAAACGAATTGATTTAAGAGCGGCAAATAAAAAAGCATTTGAAAATTTAGCCGTTGCTGGTGGCTTTGATTCTTTTGGTGATACCCATAGGGCACAATACTTTGCAGATGAAGGAGATGGAATTACCTTTTTAGAAAAAGCAGTAAAATACGGTTCTAAATTTCAAGAAAATGAGAATTCTAGCCAAGTGAGTTTGTTCGGCGATGCCAGCGAAGTTCAGATTGAAGAACCTACGGTTCCACCTTGTGAAGAGTGGGGAACCATGGAGAAATTACGTCGTGAGAAAGAAGTGGTGGGGATTTATATTTCAGGACACCCCTTAGATGATTTTAAATCTGAAGTAAAATCGTTCTGTAACGCGAGTCTCTCAGATTTAAATAATCTAGAAAGTATTGTAAATAGAGAGGTTTCATTTGCGGGGGTTATAGCAGATGTTCAACATAGGGTTTCTAAGAATGGAAAAGGTTGGGCTATGTTTTCTATGGAAGACTATACGGACACTTTTGAGTTTAGAATTTTTGGAGAAGAGTACCTAAAGTTTCGTCACTTTTTAATGATCAACTCTTTTGCGTACGTAAAATTGTTTATACGAGAAGGTTGGGTAAATAGGGATACAGGTAAAAAAGGAGACCCGCGAATGCAATTCAATAGTTTTATGTTATTGCAGGAAGTAATGGAAACGTATGCGAAAAAACTTACCATCAATTTAAAGATTGATGAGTTAAAAGAAGAGAAAATCTACGAGCTCAAAGAAACTATTGATGCACACCGAGGAGAGCATTCTTTAAACTTTGTAATTTATGAGATGGAAGAAGAGATTAAGGTAGATTTAGTCAGTAGGAAGCAAAAAGTACAAATTTCTAGTGAATTGTTGCATCTTTTAGAAAAACAAGATATCTTGTTTAAATTAAATTGATAAAGTTTCTCGATAGGGCAATAGCTAAAACGAATGTAACGTTAGTAAGGAAAAAGAATAATATTTGACTAAATTTGTATAACAATAAATACGAAAAAAATGGCATTAGAGATAACAGACGCAACTTTTGATGAAGTAGTCTTAAAAAGTGATAAACCAGTAGTAGTTGATTTTTGGGCAGCATGGTGTGGACCATGTAGAATGGTAGGTCCAATTATTGATGAAGTAAGTACTGAATATGATGGTAAAGCTGTTGTAGGTAAGGTAGATGTTGATGCAAATCAAGAATTTGCTGCTAAATACGGAGTACGTAACATTCCTACAGTATTAGTTTTTAAAGGTGGTGAAATTGTAAGTAGACAAGTAGGAGTTTCTCCTAAGAAAGTGTACACAGATGCAATTGATGCTGCATTATAGTAAATAACATAGGGTCCCTAATGGATCTAGATGATAAAAAAATCCTGCAATTTGCAGGATTTTTTTATGCCTATATAGTAGTAAATTTCAATTTGATACGCTGTTTTAAGTATCTTTAGTGGTATGAATGTACAATCGGAATTACATAAATCTTCATTGTTTCAAAACCTTGGGCTTTTGGCTAATCAAGTAGTGGAGGGATTTATTAGTGGAATTCATAAGAGTCCGTTTCATGGTTTCTCGGCAGAATTTGCAGAACATAAAATTTATAATAATGGCGAAAGCACAAAGCATATAGATTGGAAGCTATTTGCTAAGACCGATAAATTGTACACCAAGCGCTATGAAGAAGAAACTAATCTTCGATGCCATATGATCTTAGATAATTCTGCTTCTATGTTTTATCCAGAAGTAAAAAATCTAGGAATAGATCATTTAAATAAAATAGGTTTTGGCGTCTTGGCTATTGCAGCTCTAATGGCTATTTTAAAGAAACAACGAGATGCTGTGGGTCTAAGTGTGTATTCTGATCATTACGAATACTACGCCTCGGAAAAAGGTAGTGAGCGTCATCATCAGATGTTGTTAGCGAAGCTTAATGAGATTAGCGCATCTTCTAGGCCGGAAAATAGCACCGAAACATATACCTATTTGCATTTAATTGCAGAGAAAATGAAACGGCGGAGTTTAATTTTTCTATTTACAGATATGTTTCAAACCGAAACAGAAGATGATAAATTGTTTGATGCGCTACGCCATTTAAAATATAACAAACACGAAGTAGTGCTTTTTCATGTATTAGATGCGGAGCATGAAGTGAATTTCGATTTTGATAATACACCTAAACGCTTTGTAGATGTAGAGACTGGAGAAAAAATAGATCTTTATGCAGATACTGTTAAAGAAGGGTATCAAAAAAGTGTTCAGAATTACCAAGAAGGCTTAAAATTGAAATGTGCACAATATAAAATCAAGTATGTTTCAGTAGATGTGGGCAGTGATTTTTCTAAAATTCTAAATACCTACATGACGGAAAGGCAAAAATTCCTATAACCCACGACCATGACGAATCTCACTTTAGCAGATACGGGAGCATTGCCTCAGGTTTTTGCCTTACAACGAAAAATAGAACATCTTTTAGAAAGAGGATATGCTTTTGGGCATCAAGATACAACGTCTTACGGAGTAGGGTGGCGCCACAACCACGATTCGTATACGAGTGATGTGTATAAAGTGGTAGGGGACTTTCCTTTGGTTTATGGCTTTGATATTGGCCAGATAGAGCACGGAAAAGAAAAGAACTTAGATGATGTGCCTTTTAATACGATGTGCGCACTCATGCAGAAAGCGCATAAAGAAGGTGGGATTATTACCATTAGTTGGCATGCCGATAATCCCGTTTCTAAGGGAGATAGTTGGGAAACTACGATTGCTGTAAAACATATCTTGGAAGGTGGTAGTCATTTTGAAGTGTATAGAGAGTGGCTTAAAAAAGTGGCCGATTTTGTATTGCAATTAAAAGATGAAAACGGAATGCTGATTCCGATTGCTTTTCGTCCGTTTCATGAAATGAATGGTGCATGGTTTTGGTGGGGAAACCCCCATTGCAGTCCAGAAGAATATAAAACTTTATGGTTGCAAACATTGCAATTGCTATCCGTAGAATTTGAAGTTCACAACTTACTATATGTATATGCTCCTAATTTAGTAGGTACCACAGGAGAATATCTTTTAAATTATCCTGGAGATTATGTGGTAGATATGTTAGGTTTAGATCTGTATCAACATGGAACAGCAAAAGCATTTCAAAAAACATTAAAAACCAATGTTGAGGTATTAAGAATGGTGGCAGAAAGGGTAAAGAAACCGTATGCCTTAACAGAAATAGGATTAGATAGGGTGTTGGAGCCCTTGTGGTGGAGTACAATTCTTGATCCTACCATCGCAAATATGGGTATCGCTTGGGTGCTTTTATGGCGAAATGATTCTGAAAATCACTTTTTTGTGCCTTATCCAGATCAATTGAGTGCAAATGATTTTAAAAGATTTAGTAAAAAGACGCACGTTTTGTTTCTAGGTGATGGAAAAGTTTGATTTTTTTTATTTTGTAAGTATCTGATAATTAAGTTGAATCATTTATTTTCAAAATTATTTTAAAATAAACTGAATTTTTTAGTCAAAAAAGTTTGCGTAATTAAATATGCGGCGTATATTTGCAACCGCTTAAAGCAACGGTTCGGTAGTTCAGTTGGTTAGAATACCTGCCTGTCACGCAGGGGGTCGCGGGTTCGAGTCCCGTCCGGACCGCCAACAAATCCTCAACACATAGTTGAGGATTTTTTTTGTTTTATAGTTAAGGGAAACATGGGTCATTCCTAGGTTTTAAAACCTAAGTATTTGGTAAGCGCAACATGCTTCTCTCTCGCTAATTTGCCTGATGGTCGATAATGCAATTTTTACAAAAGGACATTTTAACTTGCTTTTGGAAGTGTAAAATAAAAACTAGTTCCTACATTGATGGTGCTTTCAGCCCAAATGCTTCCATTATTTTTTTCTATCATTTCCTTACATAAAACAAGGCCTAAGCCTGTTCCTTTTTCATTATTTGTTCCGTAGGTCGTAAAGGTTTCTTTAGTGCTGAAAATCTTATCTAAGGCCTCTTCAGTTAGTCCTACGCCGGTATCCTTTATATAGAACTCCCAATGGTTTTGTTTGTCAGTGGCTCCAAAAGTAATTTTCCCATGTTCAGGGGTAAATTTTAAGGCATTACTCGTTAAGTTTCGAATGACGATACTGATTTGATTTTTGCCAGACCAAGTCAATGCGCTTTCCGTCACCCTATTTTCAAAAGAGATCGATTTTTTTTCTGCCATTTTTGACAATAGCGCATTATTTTGATTTATTAAATCGTTTATATTCGTATGCTCTGGTTCCGTAATAATGTCATTCATTTGAGTTTGGCCCCAAGAGAGTAGATTATTTAAGGTAAAAGCAATACTGTCTATACTCTCTCCCATGGTAGGAGCGAGTTCAATAAATTCGGCATCGCTAATTTGCTTATTGATAAATAAATCAAACATCGATTTAAAAGAATTTATGGGGCCGCGTAAATCATGAGCAATTATGGCAAACAATTTGGTTTTTGTATGATTGGAGTTTACCAAATGTCTTTCCTTATTTTGCAGTTGCTTTGTTTTTACTGTTAATTTCCTATTTAAAATATTTTGAGTCCTATTGTTTCTTTTAAGAATATAAATTATTATAGAAAAAGCGATGATGACTAAAAGTGCTCCATAAAAATACAATCGTTGTTTCGCGGCTACTTTCTCATTTTCTAAGATATAGCGTTCTTTTTCTTGATCGAACTCAAGATTGGATTTTAAAATTTTTAATTCTTTCTGGTTGTTCTTCTCATTAATGGTGTCAGAAATAGCTTTATATGCTTCTAAATATCCGAGTGCTGCTAAAGCTTCATTTGTTTCTTTTTTTAATTCATAAAGTGTTTTCAAAATTTCATCGCGCTCATCTAGTACATTTAAATCAGTGCTCAAGGCCAATGCTTTTAGACCATAGGCTTCGGTTTTATTATAGTTTTTAAGTTTTAGATATGTTTTAGCCATGCCATTGTATAAAGATATCTTGTATCTCGTTTGGGCAATGTCCTGATGTATAATTTCACTTTTTTGAAACCACTTTAAGGCCTCCGAGGCTTTGTCTTGTTTAAGAAAAATATTAGCTTTTAATTCATAGGCATAGGTTAGCCAATCTTGTAATTCTAGTTTTTCTAAAAGGGGCAGTCCTTCATCAATTTTTTCAGTAGCCTTTTCTAACTCATTATTGTCAATGTACGTGGCTGCTAAATTAATTAATGTTACAGCTGTTAATCTTTCATTACCTGTCTTTTTATTTAACTCCATAGCCTTGGTTAAAAAATGAATACATTGCTTATATTCATTTTGTAAGCTATAAATAACCGTAATGTTAATGTATAAGATGGCTAAAGTAGCTTCGTCGTTATGTTGTTTGGCTATCTCAATCCCTCCAAGATATTCTTTGAGCCCTTTTGCGTATTCATCATTATAAGTGTAGGCAGTAGCTAGACTGCTTTTTGATAGTAAGGTTACATCAATGTACGTATTCGCCTCGGCAATAGCTTTTGCTTTACTATAATTTTCTATTGCAAGTTCTTTTTTGCCCGTTTCAGAATAATAATTTCCTAAGATAATGTGTCCCTTCGCCTCGCCTTTAGCAAAGTTAATTGCCTTACTAAGTTCAATAGTTTCATTTGCTAAACTATTTAAACTATCTAAGTTGTAAAAACCATATGCTTTGCCATAGGTGTACAGTGAATTGATGTAAAGCGTATCTTTTTGGTAGTTTGGTTTTAATTTAAAAGATGCTATTTTTTGATATAGACTGTCTTTTATGGTTTTTTGACCATATACGGCATATAGATTAACAAACATAACGCAGCATAGTGCAATAACACTATCCCGTATTTTTATGGGTCTTATTTTTAGCATGAAAGTAGGTTTTGGGCGAGTTGGGCTCACATTAAAGGACAAAGGTATCTTAGGGCTTTCTAGCGCCTTTGCGTTTGTAGCTGAAACGTAAGTATCAAGCGTTGAATACACAATTACTGTCGACGAGCAAACTGATATTTTGCTCCTTTCATCGATTACAATATTTAGAATTGTATTTTTTGTGCTGATTTTTAGGCATTTATGTGTTCTTGCTGTAGTTGTGCTGAAAATTCGATGCTCTTTAGGGTTTACTTATGAACTCTGTAAGTTCTAGAGGAGTAAAACGTCAATATAGTGTGTGGTGTTGTAGGTCGGTATAAAGAGTTTTAATTCTTAGTTCTTTCCATTTTTTTGCTAACTGTAATAACTGCCATTATATAAGTTATGGGGGTAATAAATTAAATTTACATAACACGAGTAATTAACTAACGAACAATTAAAGTGATGAAGGAGTATAGTTTAGGGTATGTATTGGCTAGAATAGTAATAGGAGTAAGTATGTTTGGTCACGGTTTGGTAAGGCTCCCAAAATTGGAAGGATTCAAAAATTTCATGCTTCAAAATTTTGAGAATTCTATGGTTCCAGAATTTTTGGTTACACCTTTTTCCTATGCACTGCCCATCTTAGAATTTATAGTAGGTATTTTACTTATTTTGGGATTGTTTACAAAACAAGCATTGGTAACGGGGGCAATCCTAATGATTATGTTAGTTTTTGGAAGTACTGTGATTGAGAATTGGGGGATTATAGATTCTCAATTAATGCACGCATTTATATTTATTGGGTTGTTGCTAGGTATTAATTATAATTATTGGTCATTAGATACTAAACTAAAAAAATAAAGGCCATACTTAAGAATATAGAAAGTTCCCCCCGGATCCATGTATTCAAAAGCAGGCCTAAATTAATAATTAGGTGTTTTCTTATTGGTTTATTCTTTCAAGAACAAAGGTATTTGGCTTAAAACTTACTTCCTTGCGGAAAACCGCAGTGGAGTAAGTTTTTTTTAGTTTAGGTGCTAATCATTAGTTATTTTGTAAGTAGCGAATTCATATTTAGTGCATTCTTATAAGCTTTTTGGGGCTATTTAATTCTTCTACAACCAATTTGTAGGGTTTTACAACAAAAATAGCAGTTGGCTGCCACAGCAATATTAGATTTGTTTGATAATCAACCATAGATTTATTAAGATGAAAAAATTACTAGTATTGGCAGCCTTTATATGTTTTGGAACAAGCTACGGGCAGGAAGGTTTAAAATTTGGGATTCAAGGCGGTTTACCTCTTGAGAATTTTAACGATCAAATTGGAGTAGTTTTAGGAGCAGATTTCGGCCATATGTGGGCTCTAAGTGAAACTATTGATTTAGGTGTAATGACAGGGTATATTCATGGTTTTCCTGAAAAGTTTGGAACGGAAGACGTTAGCATAACCTTACCAAGTATTCAATTTTTACCAGTGGCAGCATCGTTGCGCATCTGGGGATCTAATTCTTTTTCTTTTGGAGGAGATATAGGTACGGCCATAGGCTTGAACGAGGGTAATGATGGTGGCTTTTATTACAGACCTCAAATAGGTTTTTTAATGGGACCTAGTACCGAACTCAACTTTTCATATACCGGAATACAATTAGATGAAGCCGCTTGGAATACAGTAACCCTTGGTGTTTTATATACGGTACAATTAAAAAGGCCTTACTAAGTTATCGCCTTTTAAGGTTAGAAACTTGTAATCAAAATAAGTAAATACGCTAAAAGGTAATTGTTAAAAGCGTCATTTTTGATTCTAAATTCTTACAGGTTTAGAAATATAATATTGTTATTGTAGTTTGTAAGTCTTAAATTTACTTTATAAGAGTATCAATTAGCATGCATTGTGTAGGCTCTTATGAGCATGAGAATGAAATAAGAGCTTTATTTTTATAAGTACACCACGGTTAAAGATACTTCCTATTTTCTATTTTTTAAATTAAAATCAGTAACCGTGAGCTTTAATTTTCAGAATCCTGATACAGAATTGCTAGATTTTGCTCTTATTGCAACATCGCTGTCCAACTGTTCTGCTGCGGTAATTACCCTTACTGATGGTAAAATTATTCATGTAAAATATAGCTATGGTAAATCAGGTTTTGATACTTCTTTCTATCATAATATTCTATTAAACACTACCGAAAATATCCTTCTAAAATCTAATTTAAGAGCAGCTGATGCTGCAAATGTTTTCGATTTCTATTTAGGAATTCCGCTCAAAACAGAAGACCAAAATTCTTTTGGAGTCCTAAGTTTGTGGCATGAGTCTAATTTAGAACTTAAAGAATCACAACTAAACGCGCTAAAGGCTTTAGCAAGGCAAATTGAAAATAAGCTCATTCCAAAAAACCAGTTACAATCTTTTATGGTTACTAATGATGTCTTCTATGAAACTTGTTTAAAGAAGAGTAAGGTTGGTCTTTGGGAGCTCAATGTTAGCACCTCCGAGTTTAAGCTGAATGATGTGGCCATGACTATTTTAGGATATGGTAAGAACGATTTTAAAGATTTTAGTTTTAAGACGTTCCTGAAAATTATCTATAAAGATTACGTTCAAGAGTCAATTTCCTTTTTAAATCAAATTAAAAATAGACAAATTGAAGACTATACACATGAAATTAGGGTACGCCATAAAAAAGGGTATTGGAGTTGGACAACCATTACTGGGCAAGTAACCAAGTGGAGTGCAAATGGAAGTCCAGAGATTGTTGCGGGTACCATGTTAGATATCCATGATTCTAAAACCTTAGAGTTTCAGCTTAATTCTATTATTGACAATATAGATTGCGTCGCTTTCCGGCATATTTTTTTCTCTGATGGGACCCAAGAAATTGTTCATTTAACGAAAGGGACTGAAAAATTGTGGGGCTTAACGGCTCAAGAAGTATATGCTAATTTTGATCCAGTTTGGAACTTACTACTTGAAGAAGAAAAACCACGTCTTAAAGCTATTTTAGATACTTCTATTGCAACTCTGGAGAAATGGGAAACCGAATGGAGAATTCAGCATCCTGATGGCAGCATCCGTTGGCATAAAGGTCAAGGTGTTCCTGTAAAAAATAAAAATGGCAGTGTTAGTATTGATACCGTCATCATAGATATTACAGATCATAAAAGTAAAAAAGAGGAACTTAATAATTTAAATAAAAAATTAAATCAAGCACAAGAAATTGCTGGACTCGGGTATTGGGAAATGGACTTTATTAATAAAACAGAATATTGGTCTGATAAAATTTATGATATTTTTGGTTTGGACAAAACCTCTGCAATTAGTAGCCGTGATACGATACGAAAATTAGTATTCGAGGAAGATATTCCTACTATAATAGCTAAAAGAGAAAAAGCTATTGCTTTAAATGAGCCATTTGTTACAGAAAACAGAATTAAAAAAACAGATGGTACTATTATTTGGATTAGGCAAATAGGAACCTATTTAAAAAACGAAGATGGAGCACCAATTTATTATGAAGGTACCATTCAAGATATTACCGAAAGTAAATTAGTTTCCCTTAGCTTAGAGGATACTATTCAGCGCTATAATTTAGTAACTAAGGCAACTTCCGATGCCATTTGGGATTTGGACTTTAAAACAGGAGAAATTTTTAGAGGAGAAAACTACGTAAAGCTTTTTGGCTATTCTAAAGAAAACATGTCAAGCAAGGATACTAATCTTTGGGAAAATCATATACATTCAGAAGATCATGATAGGGTGGTAAATTCTTTTAACTCATCCATTGAAAAAGGAGATTACTTTTGGGAAGAACAATATCGTTTTCTTAATGCGAATAATGACTATTCTACTGTCGTAGACAAAGCTTTTATTGTTCGGAACGAATACGGAGAAGCTTTGAGAATGGTGGGCTCCATGCAAGATGTAACAGAAAAACTCCAAGCTATAGAGGATATTAAAAGATCTAATGAACGTTTTGAAAAAGTCTCTGAAGCTACTAATGATGGGATTTGGGATTGGGATCTAGTTAATGACGTTGTATTCCATGGCCCTGGTTATGCAGAATTATTTGGCTATCCTAAAAATGAAGGGAAGGCAGATCCAGCAATTTGGATAAGTAGGATTCATCCGGAAGATAAACCTAAAGTATTGGAGCTCGTAAATAGCTTGGTAGAGTTTAAAACGCAAGAATATTTTAATTGTGAATATCGGTACTTAAAAAGTAATGGAGAGTATGCTTATGTAAGTGATAGAGGTAGTGTCATGAAAAATGATCAGGGAGATGTGATCCGTATTGTTGGCGCCGCACAAGATATCACAAATAGGGTACAATATACGGCCCAAATTAAAAATGCTAATGAGCGTTTTGAAAAAATTGCGGAAGCAACGCAAGATGCTATATGGGATTGGGATTTGGTAAATAATACATTATATCAGGGTAAGGGGTATCAAACTTTGTTTGGCTATGATCCGTCTGAAGGGGATGCAACTTTTGAATTTTGGAAGCGTAAAGTACACCCGGAAGACCTAGCTCATGCTATGGCAAGTACAAACAATCTTTTGAAGCAGAAATCGGGCACTTACTTCAAGTCAGAGTACCGGTATTTAAAATCTGATGGTACATATGCCTATGTGATAGATCGGGGCAGCGTGATGCGAAATGATGATGGAGAAGTAGTTCGTATGGTTGGTGCTATGCAAGATGTAACCGATAATAGAAATTATCAAGAATCATTACGAAAGCTAAACCTAAATTTGGAAAAGCAGGCAGATGAATTGCTGCGGTATAATGAGGAATTAGAACAGTTTGCTTACGTGGTTTCTCATGATCTTCAGGAACCGCTACGTATGATTTCTAGTTTTTTAATGTTACTAGAAAAAAAATACAATCACGTCATTGAAGATGAAGGAAAAAAATACATCTATTTTGCGGTAGATGGCGCTAAAAGAATGCGACAAATAATTCTAGATTTACTGGACTTTTCTAGAGTAGGTAAATCAGAAGAAGAATTAGTAACTTTAGATTTAAATGAAATTTTAGAGGAGGTCACCTTAATTTTTCAGCAAGAAATTATAGCTAAGGAGACTACTTTGATTATACCAGAACTACCAACCATAAATAGTTATAGTTTATTAATACTACAGCTTTTCCAGAACCTCATAGGGAATGCTATAAAATACCAAAAAGAGGGAGTTAAACCTGTCATAGAAGTTACTTATGAGGAGTTGGCCAACCATCATAAATTTTCTGTATCCGATAATGGAATAGGGATTGATTCTGAGTATTTTGATAAAATTTTCGTTATATTTCAACGTTTACATGGCAGAAACCAATACAACGGTACTGGTATTGGTTTGGCGTTAGTGAAAAAAATTATTGAAAATTTAAAAGGTAAGATTTGGGTGACAAGTATAAAAGGTGAAGGTTCAACTTTTTATTTTACCATTAAAAAAGAAAATTAATTATTCCTCTTATGAAAAGTATTACAATATTATTAGTTGAAGATAATGAGGGCGACGTTTTATTGACAACGGAAGCGCTAGAAAGTTGTAAAATTACTAATACCCTAAAAGTAGTTAATGATGGCGAGGAAGCATTAAATTTTGTATTCAAAAAAGGGCCATTTGCTAATGAGAAAACACCAGATTTAATTTTATTGGATGTGAACCTTCCGAAGAAAAACGGACACGAAGTGTTGCAGATTTTAAAAGCAGATAGTACCTACAAACATATCCCGGTTGTGATGCTAACCACATCTTCATCAACCTTAGATATTAAAAAAGCCTATTCACATTACGTGAATTGTTATATAACCAAACCTGTTGAGCCCACAGATTTTTTATCAGCAGTAGCACAAATAGAAAATTTCTGGATCAACATTGTAAAATTACCATAATAGTTATTTATGATTAAAGATAAATCAATTTATTCTATATTAATTATTGAGGATAACCCTGGAGATCTTTTTATTTTTCAGGAGTATTTAAGGGATCAGATTTTGAATCCTGGTATTGTTTCTGCGCATAGTTTTGATGAAGCTTCAAAGATTCTGAGGGATGATACTCAAAAATTCGATATTGTATTTTTAGATTTGTCCTTGCCCGATAAAAAAGGCACAACCTTAATACATGAAATACTTAAAATAGGGAAAAAGGTTCCAATTGTAGTGTTAACGGGCTATTCAGATATTCAATTTAGTATAGAGTCTTTGCATTTAGGGGTTTCAGATTATTTAATTAAAGATGAACTGACGGCCTTGGCACTTTATAAAAGTTTACGTTACAATATTGAGCGTGGTAAGTACCTAGTGCAGCTAGAGCAGTCAGAGAAAAGGTATATAGACTTATTTCATTTAAGTCCACAACCAATGTGGATTTATGATTTAGATACCTTGAAATTCTTAGACGTCAATGATGCAGCAACGAACCATTACGGCTATTCCTATGAAGAATTTTTAGGCATGACTATTTTAGAGATAAGGCCAAAAGAGGAAATACCTACTTTGACTAAAGTGTTGCAGTCTATGCCTTTAGACCATAGTGGGAAGATTAAAGGTTTTTACAAGCATCAAAAGAAAGATGGTACGGTTATAGAAGTAGAAATTACAAGTAATCTTGTCTCACGTGTAGGAAAAACAGTTCGGATTATTTTAGCCAATGATGTTACAGATCGGGTGCAGTACATAAAAGCGATAATCGACCAGAACGAAAAATTAAAAGAAATTGCATGGGTGCAATCTCACGTAGTTAGAGCACCTTTAGCTAGGTTAATGGGACTTGTTAAGATTTTGGATGGTGGTAATGACGTTCCTGAAAAAGACCAGCATTTTATTTATAAAGAGCTACTAAATTCTGCTGATGAATTAGATGACATTATAAGAGATATTTCTGATAAAGCTTCTAAAATAGAAATAAATAATACGGATTATGACTTTGGAGATATTACTAGTAGATGATGATCCTGTAGGACAGTATCTACATAACAACATTCTAACTAAATGCGATTTTCCAAAACAACTATTGTTTGAAAATGGGGCACTAGCGTTGGATCATATTCTAGAAAAGAAAGACGAAGACATTTTGTTTTTAATTTTTTTAGATATAAACATGCCCGTAATGAATGGTTGGGAGTTGCTAGATGCACTGCATAAAATGTCTATTGCTGCGACCTATAAAGTGGTTATATTAACCTCTTCCATTGATTCTTCTGATCGTGGAAAAGCAGATGACTATCCGCAAGTGTTCAAGTTTGTAGAGAAGCCATTAACCGTAACGTGTATAGATGCCATCAAAAAGAATGCAGATTTGGTATCCTATTTTTAATCATATTTCAATTTTTAATGACAGCAGCGATAAAGAATAAAATAATAGCCGTGTGTACGGATAAGATTGAAAAAAAAGGCGTCAATGTAGGGCTCTCTTTTTATGCGTTTTTCGCCAATAAAAATGATCAACCAGAACTCTTGCTGGAAGTAGCTCAATGGTGGATTATGGAACATAAATTAGATCATTTTGAAAAAGCCGTAAAAATTAAAGCACTGGTTGAGGCCATACAACCTACTAATTAATTGTGATTTTATTTTACGTCTTTATTATTGACTAAGCCTTTGGTAAATTCATTTAAGGTTTCTACTTTTTCTTCAAAATCGCCCTTAATGGTTTTTCTGAATTCATTTAAGTTTTTAACTAAATCATCAATATTATCAGGAATAACATCCTCAAAAAATTGACGTAATCTTTTGGCTGTCGTCGGCGATTTTCCATTCGTAGAGATGGCAACTTTCACATTTCCTTTTGTGACAATACCACCCATGTAAAAATCACAAAAAGGAGGGTTATCTGCTACATTCACTAAAATGTTTTGTGCTCTACAATCATGATAGACTTGTTCATTCACGGGTATATTATCTGTCGTAGCAACCACCATATGTTTGTGTGCTAAGTATTTCGTATTATATAGATCAAGATGCATTTTTATATGGAACTTTTTCGCAAGCGCAATAGTCTCTTCTCTAAACATGGGAGAAACCATTTCTACATTGGCATCAGGACTAGATTTTAATAAGAAACTAAGTTTTTCTAACGCTACATTTCCTCCACCTACAATAAGTATATTCAGATTAGAGACTTTTAAAAAAATAGGGTACAGGTTGTTGCGTTCCATAATGGTAAGTTTAATAGCTTTGAATTAGTTATTTTGCTTTTCTATTGAATAACTAATTCAAAGATACTATTTTCAACGGCTTCTATGGCTTCCAATACTTGGTTTCCTGGCTCAGTCTTTATTTTCATTGTTCTGTGCTTCTAAGTTTAAGGACATTGCATCTATATGATTATCAGATTGAGACTTTACTTTTTTTAACACTCTGAAAAGACTAGGGGTGTAAGAAATAGCAAGCAATGAAACGCCAGCAATTAGGATAGTGAAGGGGTTGACAAATAATTCGCTAAAAGAAAATACACCAATAATTAATAGTGTAGAAAAGGGAAGAGAACATGCAAGCACATTTACGGCAAAGTCTATATCAAATGTTGGTTTTGTTTGCTTGTCTTTATCTTCTAAACTGGCTATGGCACTCATATGGGCAAAGGGCCAAAAACTACAAGAACTTTGAGGGAAGACTATTATAAAAAGAATCATACTCGTGGCTAATGCAGGAAATGCTAATACGACTACGGTTGAAATTAGAAATGTGATACCAGCTCTTCTGGCTAATAAGGTAAGGATTAAAGAAAATTCGCTGGCGTTGATTCTAACAGCCATTCCTATGAATAATAATACTAGTGGAGCCATGATAGTACTTAAACTGGTTACAGTGTTTCCAAGAAAATCTGGAAGACTAGAAAGGTTTAAGCCAAACGCTAATAGAATTAGCGCTATAATCATGACAAGATTAATGGGCTCGTTTAATAGCGATAAAACCAAGCCTTTTAGCTTATTTTTCATGGAGGTTTTGGTATCCTTAATGCTCCTACTGTTGTACCAATGCATCGCTAGCATGTATAACATGATTAGCACAAATATTTTATTACCAACGTCGGCTAGGGCAGATAAAGCCAAATAATCATCCCCTAAATAAACAACAATGAAAGGAAAACAAGATAGTCCAGGAGCTAATGATGGTAATAATAACATCATAGTTCTTTTCCTTGCATTGTCTTTAGTAGGTAGCGTTTTACTAATGTAATATTTAGAAGCAAGTAGCATAAGTAGGTTAAAGCTAAGTGCTAAAACAGGAAATATTAAAAGCGAGCTTTCCAATTTAATTTTTAATAAAGCAACAAAAATTACTGCTGGTAAAGCAACACTTAAGATTAAAACCTTTATTCCTTTTAGATTACTTTTTGTAACTTTTCTTTGTAAAAAAACACCGATGCCTATTATTAGTATTAGTTCCAGTGTTTTTTGAAAAGCAATATTCATATACAAGTTTTTTTTGTGTGAGTTTGTTTTTTAATTTCAAAATAGAATAGGTGCGAAAGAGCAAGTGTAACTTAAATCAAGCCAATGCAAGTTACAACAGGCTCTCAGACCAATTCGCGAGCTTAGCTAAGCACTTTTTCTAAGGCAACAGTAAATAATTTCATTTCGTCTATCGTACCCATACTAACACGACACCAATTCTTATCAAAGAACTCAAATGCACGTACGCCAACTTTCTGTGCCGTCATTTTTTCTAAAAACTCTTTACCATCCATTTCAATGGGGAATATGATGAAACTTGTAGAAGAAGGAACATATTTGAAACCCATTCTGTCTAAGTTTTTATAGACATACTCTCTACATTCTTTATTTAATTTTCTAGATTTGGTTTGAAAGGCAAGATCATCCATACTGGCAGTAGCTGCATAGATCGAAGGAAAAGAAATTCCCATTCCGCCTCGCGTAATTTTTTGAATAATACCTAATGTTTCAGGTAAAGCAACGGCATATCCTACACGCAAACCTGCCATGCCATGAATCTTTGAGAATGTTCTGGCTATAATTACATTTTTTCCTTCATTGATTAGGGAAACCATACTTTTCTGTGCACTATCTTCTAGAAAGCCCAAGTACGCTTCATCTACAAAAATAGGAACCTTATCTGCGACTCTTTTGCAGAAATCTACCAATTCTGCATGGTCTGTCATACTCCCTGTAGGATTGTTGGGATTACAGATATATACCAATTTTGTTTCAGCATCTATTGCAGCCTCCATTGCTGCTAAATCATGCGACCAATCAGATTTTAAAGGAATAGCTTTCCAGGTTGCTCCAGTAGCCTCAGCCACTTTAATAAGCGACATGTAAGACGGGTCTGCCGATACAATATTTCCTCCGTTTTGGAAGAATACCATTGCTGTTTTTTCTAACAGATCAGAGGACCCAGGACCCATCATTATATTTTCTTGCTTTACCCCTTCTTGTAACGCAATTTTATCCATTAAATCAAACAATTCTGTCCAAGCATATCTGTTTCCTCTGAAGGCATTTTCTCCTACCGCTGCAATAGCTTTGGGAGAAGGACCGTAGGGGTTTTCATTTGCATTTAGTTTTGCAGCAAGCTCCAAGGGTAATGTTGCGTTAAGGGGTAGAAACTCTTTGAAAAAAGGAGTATATGGTACATTGCCTTGGGGATCTAATTTTAAAGGTTCTGATGAAAATGCTCCATAGGATAAATAGGGAGCTGCTACAACTCCTGCTGCTGTAAGAACGCCTCTTTTGAGCCAATCTCTTCTGTTTACTTTTGTTTTCATATAACGTGTTTATTTTGTTTTTTAAACCAATTCGTTCTTTGGTTTTATTTAGGACTCTAGGATTTCTATTCTTAAGTGAGCTGATTTTTAGGTCTTCTTACACTAAAAATAACAAGAGAAAGAATTTTAAACTTTAAAGGTTCTTATACATTAAACACGGTTAGGTAAACCATCGTATATGTTGGAGGCAAAAAGGATATGTCTAAAAAATTCACACTATAATTAAATGAATAAAAGTTTCCAAAGTTCTATACCATCAATATTAATTATTGTTTTTGATATAAAAAAATCAGTAAAACGCCTTAAGTGTTATGTTTTATTTATCTTTTTGGTAAAAAAAAGAGATTTTATGCATTATTTTTAATCGAGAGTTTATTTAATTTTATTTATACCTTTTTTTCGAGCTTAATTTGAGACATTGATAATTTGGACTCAAGTTTATTTTTAGGAATTTGAAATAAATACAGAATTTCAATTCACGATTTAATGATAATTGGGCTGTTAAATTGATTACTATTAATTTTTTTATAATATATATTTTTTATAAGGGGCATCGTAATTAAGGACATGTTGGTTTTCGGACTATTATGCAAATGAATTCTTTTCTTAGCGATTTTTGATTTTATTTTTAAGAAAACTTTTAGTTGGGTGTGTTCAGTGCAAAAAGCAAATGAAGCTGCTAGTTTTGGTGTGGCTAAAGCACTTGTAACAAGGTTAGTGTTGAAAGTTGATACAGCATTGACCTGACAATTATCATATTTTTTCGTTCCATACAATAGTAGGTTTGTATAAAATATACTACCAATGTGCACTTTAGTTCAAAAATATAACGTTCCTGGTCCTAGATATACGAGTTACCCCACAGTTCCATATTGGGATATAACAAATTTCTCTGGTAAAAAATGGGAATCTACCTTAATTGAGAGTTTTGATGAGAGTAATAGCAGCGAAGGCATTAGTTTATATATACACTTACCTTTTTGTGAAAGCATGTGTACTTTTTGTGGCTGTCACAAACGCATCACTAAACGTCATGAAGTAGAAGTGCCGTATTTAAAAACAGTTCTTAAGGAGTGGCAGTTGTATTGTAATTTGTTTTCTGAAAAGCCAAGAATTAAGGAACTTCATTTGGGTGGAGGCACACCCACCTTTTTCTCTCCAGAAAATCTAGAATATTTAATTAAAGGAATTTTTAAAATAGCAAATAAGGCAGATGGATATGAATTTAGCTTTGAAGGCCATCCTAATAATACTACCAAGGAACATTTACAGGCCCTATATAATGTTGGCTTTAGAAGAGTAAGTTTTGGTGTACAAGATTATAATGAAAAAGTGCAGAAAGCTATACATAGAGTGCAGCCTTTTGAAAATGTAAAAAAAGTTACAGAAGCGGCTCGAGAAATTGGTTATACTTCTATTGGGCATGACATTATTTTTGGATTGCCGCATCAGACTATGGCAGATGTAGAAGAAACCATCTTGAAAACTAAAGCATTAATGCCAGATCGTTTAGCTTTCTATAGCTACGCTCATGTGCCATGGCTAAAAGGAAATGGTCAACGCGGATATAATGATGCAGATTTACCTACGGCAGAAGAAAAACGCCTACAATATGAAATAGGCAAAAAACGCTTAGCTGAGGTAGGCTATGAAGAAATTGGTATGGATCATTTTGCTTTAAAAGCAGATAGTTTATATAGAGCAATGACTAGTGGTACTATTCATAGAAATTTCATGGGTTATACCGCATCAAAAACACAATTGATGGTAGGTTTAGGAGCCTCTAGTATTAGTGACAGTTGGTATAGTTTTGCTCAAAATGTGAAAAGCTTAGAAGAATATGAGCATCTGGTAGACAATTCCATAATTCCTATCTATAGAGGTCATATTTTAACGGATGAAGACACCGTAATTAGAAAACATATTCTAAATTTAATGTGCAAATTCGAAACCGTTTTTACAGCAACAGAAATTCAGGATTTAGAGCTCAGTGGTTCCTTTGATAAGTTAGCAGAAATGCAAGCTGATGAGTTATTGCAATTGAATGCTGGTAAAGTTTCTGTGTTAGAAAAAGGAAGGCCATTTATTAGAAACATCTGTATGGCTTTTGATATGCATTTACAACGAAAAGCACCTGAAACTAGGCTCTTTTCTATGACCATATAAATTTAACCTCTTAAATATAATCTATGAAAAATATTATAGTACCAGTAGATTTTTCGATACAATCGGAAAATGCTTTAAAGGCAGCCGTTTCATTAGCTAAGAAACACAATTCTAAAATTTTTGCACTGCATATGTTAGAGTTGAATCAGGCCTATATCACGGGAGCGGAAGGTGCTCATCCTGAGCAAACCGTATTCTTATTAAAATTAGCTGAAAAACGTTTCTCAGATTTTTTAAATAAGCCCTATTTAAAAGATGTTGAAGTAAAGCCAATTATAAAGCATTTTAAAGTATTTAGTGAAGTAAATGAAGTAGCGGAAGCAAACGATGCAGATATGATCATTATGGGGTCTCACGGTACTGATGGTATCATGGAAATCTTTGTAGGATCCAATACTGAAAAGGTTGTTCGTAATTCGGAAGTTCCTGTGCTCGTTGTAAAACATAGATTAGATGATTTTACACCTAAAACGATGGTGTTTGCCTGCGATCTAAAAGAAGAAAATATTAATGCTTACCAACGTGCAAAATATATAGCAGAACAGTTTTCTGTAACGCTTCATATAGTATATATCAATACGCCTGGAGATAACTTTTTGAGTACGGAAGATATTACGGCTAAAATAGATAAGTTCTCCAGTCTTGTAGGTCCAGACTTTATTGATGTAAAAATATATAATGATTACACTGTAGAAATGGGTGTGATTAATTATGCAGAATCTCAGGGCATAGATATTATAGGGATACCTACTCACGGTAGAAAAGGGATATCTCACTTCTTCATGGGAAGTATAGGAGAAGATGTTGCAAACCACTCAACAATACCAGTGGTAACATTTAAAATTTAATTAAGTTGATTTGTTTGTCAAACTTAAAAAGGAGCACTTTGCATAGTGCTCCTTTTTTATTTAGGCCTATTTTCAAACATTTTCATGTACAGCATACTGTTCATTTGGCGTGCTCTATTTTTGGCAATAAAAGCAGTGTCTCCTGTAAATAATTCGTCAATAGTTTCGAACCAAAGGTTAAGCCATAAGCCAAAATGCTCTGGCGTAACGCCATGATTCATTTTTTTATCTACCTCATTATGTGCCTTTATTGGGTTACCATGATACTTTCGTTTTAAAAAGAACTGTGTCTCCCAGAAATCTGTTAAAAGCTCTAAATGGCCTTCCCAATCTGTAATTATGCCATTAAATATGGGGCCAAGTATTTTGTCTACTCTTACTTTTGCGTAAAAACTGCGTACCAATATACTTACATCAGCCCTATTTTCTAATTCTTTCTGTTGCATTTTTTGGTATATTTTTAACGTGCGTATTTAGTTGTGGCACTCCATTGTGGAAGATACTACTTCTGTTACTGGCTTTGGTGATACATAAGGAATACCAAGACCTAATCCTCTCAAGATAAATAAAGCACCAATGAGGACTACAAAAACAGGAATTAATTTTTGGATGCGTTGTTTTGCTGTACCTTTTAAAAGAGTACTAAAGTAAATGGCCGTGGTCATCAAAGGGATAGTGCCTGCACCAAATAAAACCATATATAAGGCGCCTTCTAAAGGGCTACCCATAGCAATAGCTCCAAAGAGTCCCATATAAACCAATCCACAAGGAAGAAACCCGTTTAAAAATCCAATAGTAATAAAAGTATCTGCTGTTTTTTTCTTTAGTTCTTTGCCTAAACGATTCTTCACCTTTCCAATAATACGATATACGGGTTTGGAAACGTTGTATTTGCTAATGAATTTATGCGGTAACAGCACTATCGTAATCATGATAATACCGATAGCAATAGATAACTTTTGTTGCATACCAAAGACAAATAAACCTTTGCCTAGTAAACCAAAAACTAATCCTAATGTTCCATAAGCTACTAATCGTCCTATGTGATAGATGAATATTTGCGAGAATTTTTTAAAAGTATTTGTTCTATCAACAGGAAGCATAAAAGCAATGGGTCCGCACATACCTACGCAGTGAAAACTACCCATAAGGCCTAATATGATTGCTGATATAAACATTTAGTAAGTTATTTTTTCTTTGTGAAGATACTCTTCGTTTTGATATTTCCAAGAAATTTTAATGTCCCAGCGACCTTCCAATAAACGTTTGTCAGGTACGAGCAAATGTGAGTCGGATAGACTTATTGGAAAGTCAAAATCCAGGTGTTTATTAGAGGGTCTGTAAAGGGACACTGTACCTTTAATTTCTTTGTTATTTAAATTTTCAGGAAAGCTTATTTCTAGACCTTCAGTAGTTTTCTGTAGGCTTATTTTTTTTGAATTATGGTTTGCGTTTTTAACCGCATCTATTTCTTTCTGATAGCCAATTTCTTCTTGGTAGTATTCTTCAGTAACCAAATCATGATTTGCTTTATCATCCATGTTCATACGAATGACAAAAAATAATATAAAGCTTATGAAGCAAACAAAAGCAATAACAACACCTGTTCCCCAATTAATTTTCATGATATTTTTTATTTGCGTTAAGTATTCCTTAGTCTTTAGTTAGAATTCTGTTTTTACTGCCAGCTCTTGATGCCATTTATGATTGGTTACCGGTATTAAAAACACTCGAACTGATATTACATTTTTTAAAAGGATGCCTTTCTAAAAGTTGATTTTGTTAACGATACTAGTAACTTTTCTGTTTCAAATTTTTGTAATTACTATCAACCATCTTACTTGTAGCTCCTTGGAGCTAAAAATGCTGTCGTTGTAGTTTCAATCAGATCATCACCACTGTATACAGCAATTTTTATTCTTTCTTTATCACTTTTAATGGCACTATTATTAATTTCTATAAATAATGTTCCTTCTGCTAAATTTTGTGCAGGAACGATAAAGTCTTCTTGACGCACTAACTTAATAGTTCCCTTGTGAGAAATAAGCTCAAAATGAACATCATCAATATCTTCATTCGTTTTGTTTAGTAACTTATAGGTATACACGTTACTAATGATATTTCCCTCTTTGTGTTCATACAGTTGCCCTGGTAACCTAAGGATATTTGCTTCTATGTCGTTTCTTAAAAATAACATCCCAATTAAAACTCCAGTAAGGATCACTAAAATGGCCGTATATCCTTTTAGTCTAGGAGTAAACTTGAACTTTTCTTTTTTAACAATCTCATCTTCACTAGCATAACGTATTAACCCTTTTGGAAGATTTACCTTTTCCATAATGGTATCACATTCATCAATACAGGCGGTACAGTTAACACATTCTAATTGCGTACCATTACGAATATCGATCCCGGTAGGGCAAACATTTACGCATTGAAAACAGTCAATACAATCCCCATTTCCTAAGGCTTCACGATCTTCATTCTTACGCCATTTTTTACGTCCATTTTCACTTTCACCACGTTTGTGATCATAAGCGACTACAATAGATTTATTGTCTAATAAAACCCCTTGCATTCTACCATACGGACAAGCAATAATACAGACTTGCTCTCTAAACCAAGCGAAAATAAAATAAAATACAGCCGTGAAAATCAATAAAGAAATCATGGTACTTATGTGTTGCCCGGGACCATCCGTTACATATTGTATCAGCCGGTCGCTTCCAATTAAATAAGCTAAAAATACATTGGCAATTAAGAACGATATAACAAAAAATATAATCCATTTTAACACCCGTTTTTTTATTTTCTCAGCGTTCCATTCTTGGCGATCTAATTTAATTTGTGCCCCACGATCTCCATCAATCCAAAATTCAATTCTACGGAAAACCATTTCTAAGAAAATGGTTTGCGGACACATCCATCCACAAAAAATACGACCAAAAGCAACGGTGAATAAAGCAATAAAGATGACGCCAATAATCATAGAGATTACAAAAAGGTGAAAATCTTGCGGCCAAAACGGAAATCCAAAAATATTAAAGCGTCTTTCTAAAACATTAAACATTAAAAATTGATTTCCGTTTATTTTCACAAACGGTGAAGCAACTAAAAATGCTAAAAGAAAATAACTTACATATTTACGGTACTGGTATAATTTACCGCTTGGTTTTTTTGGAAAAACCCAAGCTCTCTTACCCTCTTCATTAATGGTGCCTATAGAATCTCTGAAATTATCACTGTCTTGAGCCATCTCTATTTTATTTAAAGCGTTTAATCAATTATTTAATTCATTACTACGCTGGTTGAGTCTGTGACTTGCTCTTGTATTTCAGTGGCTGGAGCAGGTTCAGAAGCATTAGGGTCAATCCAAATATCACCTTCTGCAGCTTTTGGATTAGCGGGTGTCTTCCCATTTATTTCAGTTAAAACATAACTAGCAACCTGTGCTATTTCTAATGGTTTTAGTGTTTGTTTCCAGGCAATCATACCTTTACCGTCTCTACCGCCTTCAGATATGGTATGAAAAACATTTTTAATACCGCCACCTAAAATCCAATTTTGATCGGTTAGGTTAGGGCCAATACCACCGCCACCATCTGCCATATGACAAGCGACACAGTTTGATTCAAATATTTTTTTACCAGCAGAAAGATCAGAAGCTTCCGCTAATAACTCTACAGAATTTTCATCAACTAAATCTTTAGCTGTTTTTTTATATTCCTCTATTTCTAATTTAGCAGTAGCAACTTCTTGCTCATATTCTGTGATCTGTGTGTAATCATTAAAGACATGAAAGCGTAACAGATACACAATTGCGAAGACAATACTTGCATAAAAAAGATACACCCACCATGGCGGTAACTTGTTGTCTAGTTCTCTAATGCCATCATAATTATGATCTAATATAATTTCAGTTTCGGCCTCCATAGGTTTGGAGCCTAACATTTTTTTGTACGTTTCTTTACCCCATTTCCATTCCCACTTCTCTGCTTTAGAAACCAAGTAACGTTCTTTTGCTTCTTCTGAAAGCGTTTGGAACATCACATTTTCAATAGAGCTTAAGATAAGCTCTATGGCAATAAGAATAATAAGTACCAATACCATGAAGAATTGGGTAATTGGGTACGCTATTATTGCAGGTTGTTTTCCAGAGTCTATAAAATATTCCATCAATCCGAAGATGAGGAAGAATAGTGCCGGGACTCTTATCCACCAAAGTGATTTATTTTTCATAATACGTAGTTTTATTGGTTGTCTTTTTCTAATGGTAATTCACTCACTTCACTTATGTACTCTTTTGAGGCGGTAAAAACCCACGCAAAAAGCACTACAAAAAAGATGAAGAAGATTAATAATGAGATGATAGGGTAGATAGCTACGCCATCAATAGTTTCCATGTAGCCTTTTACGAATTTGAACATGATTTCTTATAGTTTAGGAGAAAATTAAGAGGTAATGAATGCAAACTACTTACCTCTTAATCGTCAATTTTATTATTTTGAGTCAGGGATTAACTCGCCTGTTTCTTTTATTTTTATATCGGTACCTAAGCGCTGTAAATAAGCAATAAGGGAAACAATCTCACGGTCTTTCATTTCGATAAATTCTTGACCATTTTCTTGCGCATATTTCTTATCTGCTTCATATGTTTTCGCAAAATCAGGATCAGCATATAAATTCTTCTCTATTTTACTTGCTTGCTCGTCCATATTCTTATTGGCATTTGCGATATCATCTTCAGTATAAGGAACCCCCAGGGTGACCATCACTTCCATCTTATCTTGAATATCGCTACGGTCATGTTTGTCTCTAATCAACCATGAGTAAGATGGCATAATGGATCCTGAAGAGGTACTTTGTGGATCATACATATGGTTTAAGTGCCAGTTGTCTGAATACTTACCTCCTACACGTAATAAATCTGGACCCGTACGTTTACTTCCCCATAAGAATGGGTGATCATATACAAACTCTCCCGCTTTGGCATATTCTCCATAACGTTCTACCTCACTTCTAAAAGGTCTTACCATTTGTGAGTGACAACCAACGCAGCCTTCTCTGATGTATAAATCACGGCCTTCTAACTCTAACGGGGTATATGGTTTTACACTCGTTATTGTTGGGATATTAGATTTTACTAAAATGGTTGGTACAATTTGCACTACACCTCCTATTAAGATAGCTACAGTTGCCAAGATGGTTAATTGTACAGGCTTACGTTCTAACCAGGTATGGAAACCTTCTCCAGCTGTTCTTCTTTTAGATACTTTGGTTAATGCAGCAGCTTCAGCTAATTCATCTTCAACATTAGTACCTGCTTTAATAGTAAGTACCACATTGTATATCATAACACATGCACCAATGATATACATGGTACCACCAATGGCACGCATCCAATACATAGGCATAATCTCTGTTACTGTTTCTAAGAAGTTACCGTACACTAGCGTTCCGTTCGGGTTAAAATCTTTCCACATCAAGGCTTGTGTAAACCCAGCTACGTACATTGGTAAGGTGTAAAGAATAATCCCTAAAGTACCAATCCAGAAGTGAAAATTGGCTAGACCAATAGACGCTAATCTAGTTTTGAACATTTTTGGAACTAACCAATAGATCATACCAAAAGTTAAGAATCCGTTCCACGCTAATGCACCAACGTGTACGTGCGCAATAATCCAATCACTAAAGTGGGCAATGGCATTCACATTCTTAAGAGAAAGCATTGGGCCTTCAAACGTTGCCATACCATACCCTGTAATTGCAACTACCATGAATTTAAGAGTAGGATCTGTTCTAACTTTATCCCAAGCTCCTCTTAACGTTAATAGACCGTTGATCATACCACCCCAGGATGGTGCCAGAAGCATTATAGAGAATGCTACGCCTAAATTTTGTGCCCATTCTGGTAGTGCTGTATATAGTAAATGGTGTGGTCCTGCCCAGATATAAATAAAGATTAAAGACCAGAAGTGAACTATAGACAGTTTGTAAGAGTAGACAGGTCTGTTGGCGGCTTTAGGAACAAAGTAATACATTAATCCTAAAAAGGGTGTTGTTAAGAAAAATGCTACAGCATTATGACCGTACCACCATTGTACTAATGCATCTTGTACCCCTGCATAAGCTGAATAACTTTTAAAAGCACTTACAGGTAAGGCTAAACTATTAAAAATATGAAGTACCGCTACAGTTACGAAAGTGGCTAAATAAAACCAGATAGCAACATACAAGTGGCGTTGTCTTCTTTTAATCATGGTTCCAATAAGATTGGCACCAAAAGCAACCCATACTACCGCAATGGCAATATCTATTGGCCATTCTAATTCCGCATATTCTTTTGAAGAACTATAACCTAATGGTAATGTTATGGCTGCAGCTACAATAATTAATTGCCATCCCCAGAAATTAAAATTACTTAAAAAGTCACTGTACATACGTGCTTTTAGTAGGCGTTGAGTAGAGTAGTAGACCCCCGCAAAAATGGCATTTCCAACGAATGCGAAAATAACAGCATTGGTATGTAATGGTCTTAAACGACCAAAACTTAACCATGAAATACCATCAGTTACATTGGGAAAAATAAACATAAAGGCCAAAAGTAGCCCTACTGACATACCTACAATTCCCCAGAACATGGTTGCGTAGAGGAATTTTTTAACGACTTTGTTGTCGTAATAAAACTGCTGTAATTCCATAATTAATTGTTTAAACTTTTATTTAGTTGGATCGATTCTTTGGATTCTCTGGGTGCTTTTTTAACTAGTTCATCTTCAAAAAGCATACGTACCGAAGGGGTGTAGGAATCGTCATATTGACCACTCTTTACCGAGACGATAAATGCAATAAAAAAGACAATAGCGACCAAGATGCTAATTGCTAATAAAATGTAAATGACACTCATACCTACCTGAATTCGGGTGTAAAACTACGGGGTTGATAAGGCCTATAAAATGACATTTATCAGGTTTTACTATTTATTTTAATTTTTTGCCTAATATATTGGTGGCAATAGTTGTAAAGGCTACAATACTAATAGAACTTAACGGCATTAATATGGCGGCAATAACGGGTTCTAATTGTCCTGTAATCGCAAAATAAAGTCCTACGGCATTGTACGCTAATGATAATACAAAACTCCATTTTATAATTTTCATAGCCTTCTTAGAAGCTAGTATGTAGCTGTATAGCTCTTCAAATTTAGTAGCGTCCAAAATACCATCGCAAGCAGGAGAAAATATTGTCACATTTTCAGAGATAGCAATACCCACATTGCTTTGTGCTAAGGCGCCAGCATCATTGAGACCATCACCTACCATCATTACTTTTTTACCTTGCTCTTGCAGTGATTTTATAAAGTGTAATTTATTTTCAGGTTTTTGATTAAAATACAATGGCGTTAACTTAGGAAGTAATGTTTCTAGGCGCTTTTTCTCTCCTTCATTATCACCAGAAAGTATGGCCAATTGTATCGTTTGACTCATTGCTTCAAATAATTTTGAAACTCCTTCTCTGTATTGATTTTTAAAAATATAGCAACCTTTATATGCAGAATTACTGCTGATATGTACTGCCGTGTTTTCTATTTCGCTTTGGTTTTCTCTACCTACAAAACTGGCGGAGCCTACCTTTATCTCACTATTATTGCTTGCGCCGATAATGCCTTGACCAACATGTTCCTCAAATTCGTCTAGGGTAACAATATTTTGTGCAGAAAGCAGGTCGTATAAATTACGACTCAAAGGATGATTAGATGCTCTCAAGGTATTTTTTAATAGCGACTCCTCTTCTTCTGTGAGTTCTAAGCCTTCGTAAGTTGCCGTACTCTTTTTAGCGGTTGTAATGGTTCCTGTTTTGTCAAAAATAGCCGTATCTATTTGCGCCAACTGCTCAATAGTTTGTGTATCCTTCAAGTAAAACTTGTTCCGACCAAAAATACGCAACATGTTTCCTAAGGTAAAAGGCGATGCTAGTGCAATTGCACAAGGGCAAGCAATAATAAGAACTGCTGTAAACACATTCAGCGCTTTACTGCTATCATGAAATAACCAAAAGGCAGTAGCGGTAAAGGCAATACTTAAAACAAAAATGGTAAATCGTTTTCCAATGCTATCGGTAATGGTTTGAAATTTACTGGTTTTGTCTTCTTGAAAAATAGCATTACTCCATAATTGTGTGAGGTAACTTTGTGAAACAGTTTTTAAGGCTTCCATTTCAATCGCACCGTGTAATTGTTTTCCACCTGCAAAAATCTTATCTCCTGAATTCTTGTATACCGGTTCAGATTCTCCAGTTACAAAACTATAGTCAATTTTGCCATTTCCAGTGATTAGAATGCCATCTACAGGAATTAATTCTTCATTTCTAAGTAATAAACGATCTCCTTTTTTTATCGTATGGATCTGCGTTGTTTCTTCTTTACCATCCGGTAAAATTTTAGTGACCGCAATGGGGAAATAAGATTTATAATCGCGTTCAAAAGAAAGAAAAGAATAGGTTTTTTGTTGAAAAAATTTCCCAAGAAGTAAGAAGAAAACGAGTCCGGTTAAGCTATCAAAAAAGCCAGGTCCCCAATCAAAAATTATTTCAAGGGTACTCCGTACAAACAACACTAATATACCCAAGGCAATAGGGACGTCAATATTCAATAATTTAGACCGTAAGCCTTTATAAGCAGATATAAAATAATCTTTACCAGCATAAAATACGACCGGTAAAGAAAAACTAAACATAAGCCATCTGAACAGGTCTTCATATTGGTTCAACCAAAAATCACCGCCATTAGTTTTATTGCTCGATAAATCAAAGTATTCTGGAAAGGATAAAAACATAACGTTTCCAAAGGCGAAACCTGCGATGCCTAGCTTGTAAAGTAAACTCCGATCTATGGTTTTCTTTTTATTATCATAATCATCTAAAGAGATATACGGTTCATATCCAATATGTGCTAAGAGTAGAACAACAGCTTTTAAGGATGATTTTTCCGTGGAATAAGTAATCCGAAGCATTTTTTTGGGGAAATCTACTTGAGAATTGCTAACGCCAGGATTGAGTTTATTTAAATTTTCAAGTACCCAAATACAAGAGCTACAATGAATATTAGGGATATACAGGTTTACTATTTGAAGTTGATTGTCTGTAAATTCCGTTAGTCTTTCAACAATAGTCTCCGTATCGAGAAAATCATATTTTCCTTCAATTGCTTTTGGAGTGCTACCTGCGGCAGATTGTAGATCATAATAATAGGATAGATCGTTACTGGAAAATATTTCATAAACAGTTTTACAACCATTACAGCAAAATGTTTTTTCATCAAAAAACAGTGGCGTTGCAGTGCAATCATCACCACAGTGATAGCAATCATTTGTACTCATAATCATTTGCTTTATACCTAGTGCAAAGATGGAAAGGGATGACTACTTAAAATATGACTTTTATCATGTTTATAGATCTTACGAAGCGCTAATTTTGTGACGTTAGGTAATTACAGTACTATGGTAGACGAAGCAGAAGTAAGGTGTGAGCAATGTGCAATTAGACAATTTAATGCGCTAAGGGCTATGAGTAAAGAAGAATTAAAAAAAGTTTCCGATTCTAAAAGCATTAAGCGGGTAAAAAAAGGAGAAGTTATTTTTAAAGAGGGTGAAAAACTCAATGGCGTCTTCTGTATCCGAAATGGTGTGGCAAAATTATCCAAGCTTAGCTCTAATGGAAAAGACCAAATTGTAAAATTGGCAACCAAAGGAAATCTTCTAGGTCAACGTTCTGTAATTTCAGAAGAATCAGCCAATTTAAGCGCGATAGCTGTGAATGATACGCAGGTATGTTTTATACCAAAAGAAGGGATCATGAATACCTTAAACACAAATCCTAACTTTGCTGTTGAGGTCTTACGTCATATGGCACATGATTTAAAAGAAGCAGATGATGTGATTATCAATATGTCTCAGAAATCTGTAAAACAACGTGCGGCGGAGGCTTTCATATACATGCAAAATAGTTTTGGAGTAGATGATGAAGGCTTTATGAGCATTGCCCTTTCTAGAGAAGAAATTGCCAATATTGTGGGGACGGCTACGGAGTCTTGCATTCGGGTCATATCAGAATTTAAAAAAGATAAACTGATTAAAACATCAGGAAAAAAGATAGCTATTATTAATGAAGCTGCTTTACGAGCGTTGATGGAAAAATAGTGGGTTATACCGCTATTTTATTTTGGTAGTGTTTTAATCCTAAGCTGATAATTATCATATTTTAAACGCTCTCCTTATTTTAGTTTTACATCAAGATAAAAACAACCAAATGAAAAATATTCTTCTCCCTACAGATTTTTCCAGCAACGCGTGGAATGCAATTACGTATGCTATTGAATTGTATAAAGATGAGCCCTGTACTTTTTATTTGTTGAATACCTATACGCCTGCAATTTCAAATAGTAGGTTTATGGCGAGTACACTATTGGATGAAGCTTTAGTGGTCGAAGATTATTCTAAAGAGGGGTTAAAAGTGGTTTTATCTAAAATTCTAAATAAGAATTCAAACCCATTGCATACCTATAAAATGGTCTCTTCTTTCAGCTTGTTGACAGACCAAGTAAAAGAAATGGTTGATGAGTTTGATATTGATGTGGTTATATTAGGAACCAAAGGAGCTTCTGGTGTTTCAGAAGTATTTATGGGGAGTAATGCAGTGAAGGTAATAAAAGCCGTAAAAAACTGCCCTGTTTTAGCGATACCAGAATATTTCGAATTTGAAACGCCTACAGAGATTGCTTTTGCCACGGATTTTAATAGGTTCTATTCACAATCAGAATTAGAGCCCATTGTAAGTTTGGCCAAAACATTTAATTCTGTAATCCGAATTGTACATGTGCAACATGAGATAAAGGCTCTCACAGAATTGCAACAGTTTAATTTAAATATGCTTCGTAAATACTTTAAAGAAGTAGAGCACTTTGTACATACCGTATCAGAAGTAAATTCTGTATCTAAAACTTTAGAAGTATTTTCTGATGAATTAGATATTCACCTTTTGGCAATGTTAAATTACCAACATAGTTATATGGAAAAACTTACAAGAGAATCTGTCGTGAAGCAATTAGCTTTTCATTCTCAAATTCCGCTTTTAGTAATTCCAGAATTAGGGATGAATAATCCGTCTAAGCATAAACAAGAACACGCTAAAAAAAATCTTTCATTGACTTAAAATAATATTTAAATTATTTTAGCCAAAAACGTTCCTCCTGAGGGACGTTTTTACTTTTCTGGATGGTGAACGGATTAAAGTCTTGTTTAGCAAATATGTACCAAATAGTAGCCGATAGTGCAGGGGTTAAATCGGCATTGTCCCATAAAATTCCAGCACCATAACTCGTTCCGTGATTGGTAGTGTACGGGATGCCTTTTGCATTGCCATTTAAATTACTGCTGATAAATGATTTTTCAATCTCGGCAAGCAGCATTTGTGATTCAGTAGTTTTTTTCGCTGTAGAAAAAGCTACCGCCATTTGAGCAGTACCTTCTAACCAGATGACATCTTTATCTTCATCAAAACAATATCCCGTAATAGTGTTTAAAGAAATGGTTGCCATTTGTGTTGTCGTGTATCGCGCTGCATTTTCTAAGACATTAGTATTATAATCTTCCAAAATACCATAACCCAAGGTGTGTAAATCTTAGGCATAATTATAGGTTGGATTTTCTGGCCAAGCGATTAGCACATTATCACTGGCATCCCAACGGTTGATATTCAGGTATCCTAAAATGTTCTTATGAAAAGTATCATACCCTTCAACCGCATTGAAAGCTGTGATGATTCCTTCGGTGATTTTATGAATTCTGGAGCCATCGGTATCATATCCGCCCCAAAGACCTCCATCACTGTCTTGTAAAGAAATAATCCATTTGGTAAGCGCCGCTGCCATTACCTTGTATTTCTGATTCTTGGCATAATGGTGGTAATTATTGATGGCAATTAAGAGCCAAGCATTATCTCCCAACCAAGTTCTACTGGCATTTTCACCTTGCTTATTTCTAAATTGATAGAAGCCCCCTTTTTCATGTTCTAATTCTGTAGTTACTCTGGCATCAAAATAATCAAGTGTTCTTTCTGCCTTTTCAAAATCGTTCTGTGCAGTAAATAATAAAATAGCTAAAGCATTGTCATAAAGCGATACGGGATTTGAATATTCACTACTTTGAAAAAGACCATTGTCTTCTTGCATAGTGCTCACCCAAAGAGTAGCTTGGTCTGTTGCCGCATCGTTGGTAGATTCAGGAGTGGCTTCTGTCGGAGCTAAAGCAATAGTAGGGACCGTCACTTCTGCAATGATATTTTCTGTTTCTTTGTTGCAGCTATTCAACATAAAGATTAAAATTATGAAACTATATTTTCCGAAACACATAAGCTTGGCTAAGTTTGACGGCAAAAGTACTGGATAATAGAAGCTTAGTCTGCGGATTTACGCTCAGTAACTTTTAATTAAGTTAAAGAATATGGCTCCTGTTGTTTAACTTCTTTATTGACTTTTTAACTCGTATACATACGAAACCGCGAAAGAGGTGTTCTGGACCTAATAAAAAGCTTTTTATAGCGCCATCATAAAAATTTGTTACAAGACTTTTATTAAAGGTTGAAACCAGTCAGAATTCTTAATTTTGATAAAAATTAGGATCATGAATCTTCCAAATACAGATCAAAAGAGAATTGTGGTTATTGGTGGTGGTTTTGCAGGAATATCTTTAGTTAAAAAGCTAAAAGATTTAGAGGCACAAATTGTCATGATAGACCGACATAATTATCATACATTTCAACCTTTATTATATCAGGTTTCCACAAGCGGTCTTGAGCCAGATTCTATTGCTTATCCTATTCGAAAAATTTTAAAAGAGCTCGATAATTTTTATTTCCGCTTGGCTGAGGTAGAAAAAATAGATCCAGTAAGAAAAGTAGTAATTACCAGCATTGGCGTAATATCTTTTGATTATCTCATAATCGCAACAGGAACAAAAACAAATTATTTTAATAACGAAAATATCGCAATTAATGCGATGCCGATGAAAACGGTGCCTCAGGCTTTAAATATCCGAAGCTTAATTTTACAGAATTTTGAGAAAGCAGATGATACCTTAGAGGTGTCGGAGCGTAAAGCTTTACTTAATTTTTGTATTGTAGGAGCTGGACCAACGGGAGTAGAATTGGCAGGAGCTTTGGCAGAGTTGAAACAAAATGTATTTCCTAAAGATTATAAGCATTTAGATATTAAAGAAATGCAGATTCATTTATTTGAAGGCGGGCCAAGAGTGCTTCCTCCAATGAGTGAAACAGCTTCTAAAAAAGCAACGGAGTTTCTTAATAAGCTAGGCGTACACATTCATTTAAATACGATAGTAACTAATTATGATGGTCAAACGGTATCGCTGAAGGATGGAACCAGCATGCAGTCTAAGAACTTTATATGGTCGGCAGGTGTAACCGGAGCAGCTATTGCTGGTTTTGACGCCAACAGTTTAATGGAGCGATTAAACAGGTATAAAGTAAATAGCTATAATCAAATAGAAGGTTATGATGCCATTTTTGCCATAGGAGATATTGCGTATATGGAGACAGAAGATTTTCCTAAAGGACATCCGCAGGTAGCACAACCCGCTATTCAGCAGGGAGAAAATTTAGCTAAGAATTTACGAAATCTTTTAGCGAATAAGCCCTTAAAGGCTTTTAAATATAATGATAAGGGTACGATGGCTACCGTGGGGAGAAATAAGGCGGTAGTAGATTTAGAGAAACTAAAATTTGGGGGATTCCTGGCGTGGTTTATTTGGATGTTTGTGCACTTAATGGCATTGGTAGGTTTTAGAAATCGAGTGATTGTATTTTTTAATTGGGCCTACAATTATATAAACTACGACAAAGCAGCGCGTTTAATCGTACGCCCGTACACTACAAAAGACTAAAAAAGACAAACAAGTTGTAATATCTAGAAAACCTTTTCTATATTTGCAGAGTTGTGTTGTGCTTTGTAAAAAGCACAAGTTGTGGTAAATTATTCTTTGTGAAAAGAATATGAAACCGATGAAAGGCTTTCCTATTTGGGAGGCTTTTTTTGTTTCTACTCCTTAAGGTTTCTCATATTTTACTCTCCTTACTTGAGGGCGACCTAAGTTTCGTAGAAAATTCACTAGCTTTCTAAGGTAAAAGTCCAATAAGGTATAGAAAGTATGTGGAATTATGTTATTTTTAGCTGGCTGCATAATTTTGTATGGAGCAAATAGTTTTGCTGTGCGCACTTGTTCAAAGTAGTATCTCACAAAAAAGCTTTGCTTAATCAGGAATAATAAATTCAACTTTAAATGAAAGGAGACGTAGTAGCTACCAGTGTATTCTGCTTAATTTTACTTGCCGGTAGTACATTTCTTTATTTTGCTATAAGTCGTACTATTGAAACGGTAAATTTTATTCAAAACTCTGAACTTACAACAGGATACATTAGCGGGTTTGAAGTAGCCTATAATACAAATACTAGTGATAGTTCTTCTGATACCAAGTACACTCAAGTGTTGTTCGTTGATAACAGAGGGGCAAATATTTATATTCGCTCTTCTAGTTCAAGTTCTTTTACTACAGATAGAATAGGAGACGAAGTTGAAGTACGCTATATTACAGGAAGAAGTAACGAAGCTCGGATTGCTAGCTTTTTCTTAGATATGTGGGGCTTAACACTTTTATTTGGTTTGTTTGGAATAGTTTTTACTGCCCCGGGAATAATTTTTGTTTGGAATGCACTTTATGATGTTATTACTAATTTAACTTCTAAGTGATGGTATCCTAATTTCCTGAGGGGATCAAACTCGTGCCCGGATTATTTTCATATTTTGAGTAGAATGTAGCTTTTTTAATCTGTCTTGCAGCACTAAGTCGGGGGCTTTACAATGCAGGGAGTTGAATTCTCCATATTATAGTCTTGAGTTATTGTGAAAATAGTCTGCGAAATTAATTTTTTAAGATATCTTTAAAATTAACGAGACAACACTGAGTGGCCATGGAGAAACTAATAATATCAGTATTAATTGTAGTCGTATTTATAATCTATAAGCTTTTTTCTAGAGCAGAAAAGAGAAATACAGCACGTAAACTCACCCATTTTTTAAAGAATCAAGAATCATTTACTATAGATTTTGATCAAGTAAATGTTGAAGGGTTCATGTTTCGAGAAAATGTCGAGGTAGATTTGTATGATAGGGAGTTAAGTTCTTACAACGATGAAATCTATCTTAGTATAGAGCCTTTTGATTTCAAAGGAAAATATCATAAGAATAAAAATGTGTCTAAGTTTTCATCTCAATTAACAACAACTTTCAACTATCGCGGCAGTGATTACAAGTATATCGTATCGGGCCTTCCTATTAATGAAATTACCTTTAGGATGAGAATATATCAGCAAAAATACCTAACAATTTATGTTTTTAAGGATAACGGAGCTCAAGTAAAATCGACACTACGTACAGCTAATAACTCTACTGATTTCAATCTCATGATGGGAAATTATTTCTTTGTTGATTTGCGTTTTTTAAACGAGAAAGGAATAGGTGTTATTAAGCTTGGAATCTGTAAAACCAACTAACACCTATCCTCAAGAATGTACTAAACTTCAATCCTTATTTACCAGATCTATCAAAAGTGCTACCCTTAGACTCTTCAAGGTTCTCTTTATCATCCCCTCCTTGCCCAAAAAGGCTGTTTTCCTCATCTTTTAAGCCTAGATTAGGTGTTAAGTTTACTTCATGTCTTCCTGGGACATCTAGTTCTTCACCAGAAAAATCAATCCGTTCTTCTCGATCTTGCAATAACGAATCATCACCTGTATCCATGCTTAGACCTTTTTTTCCTAAAGCTTGTAAATCATCTTCAGTTACATTTGAATTATATTTTTTTGTTGGTACGACATCTTTATTTCTACTCTTTTCCATGATTACTGTTTTTAATTTGTCTTAGCAAGTTCTATTTTCTTCTCTGCATGCATTAACGCAGTTCAATTAATTATTGATTCGTAAGCCAATAAAGTGATAAGCTGTTATGAATTGAAGGTAATTAGCCTTCTTTTGTGTTAAAAATGTCGTAATTTTATAGTGATAAACAAAAGATATTCTAAGATGCCGCTGTATCATAAACAAGGAAAAATACCTCAAAAGAGACATACTATTTTTAAAAAACCTGATGGGACTTTGCATTATGAGCAATTGTTTGGTACCATTGGTTTTGACGGAATGTCTTCTTTAATGTATCATTTACACAGACCTACTCAGATAAAAGAGGTGGGTGATTCTATTGATATTTCTCCGAAAGCCGCAGTAGAACACAATATTAAGTCGCGCTTATTAAAAGGCTTTCAAGTGCAACCTGTAGATGATTATTTAGAGAGTAGAGTTACGGTGCTATTTAATACTGATGTACATGTAGGGTTGGCGGCACCTAAAAAATCGATGACGACGTATTTTTACAAGAATACAGATGCAGATGAATTATTATTTATTCATAAAGGTACGGGTACGCTAAAAACTATGCTTGGTGAAATTCCGTTTGAATATGGTGATTACTTGGTGATACCTCGTGGGATGATTTATCAAATACATTTTGATACTGAGGATAATCGCCTTTTGGTGACAGAAAGTTACCACCCTATTTATACGCCTAAAAGATACCGGAATTATTTCGGACAGCATTTAGAACATTCTCCATTTTGTGAGCGTGATTTTAAACTGCCGGAAAACCTACAATCGTATGACGAAAAGGGTGAATTTTTAATGAAAGTGAAAAAGCAAGGGCAATTGCATCATTTAACCTATGCAACACATCCTTTTGATGTGTTAGGTTGGGATGGTTATAATTTTCCCTACGGATTTTCTATCCATAATTTTGAGCCCATAACTGGGAGAGTGCATCAACCGCCACCAGTACATCAAACTTTTGAAACTAGCGCTTTTGTGGTATGTTCTTTTGTGCCGAGATTGTATGATTATCATCCGCAATCAATACCAGCGCCGTATAATCATTCTAATATAGATTCTGATGAGGTGCTCTATTATGTAGATGGTGATTTTATGAGTCGTAAAAATATTGATCAAGGCTATATTTCATTGCATCCTGCAGGCATACCTCACGGTCCGCACCCAGGAACTTACGAAGCTAGTATCGGGAAATCTAAGACTGAAGAATTAGCGGTTATGATTGATACCTTTAAGCCACTGAAATTAACACAAGCGGCTTTAGATATTGATGATGGCAAGTACTATAAATCATGGATGGAATAGGTTGTTATTTGTGATGCATCACATAATGCACTAGTGAAGCGGCTAATTTAGCCGTTTGCCCATCGCTATCATAGGTAGGGTTCATTTCTGCAATATCTAGACTGATTAGTTTTTTACTATCCATAATTACTCTGAGGCTTTCTAAAACAATATTGGGGGCAAACCCCATAGGAGAAGGTGCGCTTACTCCTGGAGCATAGGCAGATGAAAATCCGTCTAAATCTATGGTAGTATAGACATAATCTACATCTTCGATAAATTGCATTAAGATGAGTTGCACATGCTCTAGATAGTGCATATTAAAATGAGCCGTTTCTAGATATTTTACGTTTAAAGAATCGGCTGTTTCAAATACTATTTTATCATTTGCATCTCTGCGAATGCCTAAACACATATAATTGAAAACGGCACCTTCTTTTTGGCATTCTTGAGCGATCTGATAAAACGGAGTGCCAGAAGTATTTCCGGAGGTATTCAGCCTTAAATCAAAATGTGCGTCAAAATTTATAATCCCAATTTTTTTATTTCCTAGGTGTTTTTTTATGCCTTGGTAATGCCCGAAAGCAATATCATGTCCGCCACCCAATACAATAGGGAACGTATTCAAGGATAGTAATTGCGCTATGGTTTGAGATAAATCTTCTTGCGCTTGCTCCATTTTACCCGCTCGGCAAAGAATCGTACCACAATCTAATAATTCTATATCATCTGCTAAATGATTTGGAAATTTACCTAAAGACTGACGAATAGCGTCTGGTCCATTTACGGCGCCAATTCTACCTTGATTTCTTTTTACACCTTCATCACAAGCATAGCCTATTAAGGCAATTGTTTTTTGATTTTCTGCTATTTCGATTTTATCAATAGCACTGCAGTGTACTTTTTCGTGCAGGTAAAGTTTTTGTTCAGAGGCTCTACCAGACCATAATTCGGGGGGTGTTTTTTTGTATGCCAACATGTATATTAAAATAAATTCTTAAGTAGGTTATCATCTACTAAGTTAGGCAATGTGACTCTTAATTCAGGATTTCTATCCATTTCTCGTTGAATGGCAAACAATGCTTCAGTGTTTCTAGCCCAACCTCTTCTGGCAATGCCGTTGGTAACATCATAGAAAAGCATGCTTTTCAAGCGCTTGGCAGCTTCCTTTGAGCCGTCTATAACCATTCCGAATCCTCCATTGATAACTTCGCCCCAGCCAACACCACCGCCATTATGAATAGAAACCCAAGTAGCACCTCTGAAACTATCGCCAATAACGTTTTGTATGGCCATATCTGCTGTGAATTTGCTGCCGTCATAAATATTACTGGTTTCTCTGAAGGGGGAATCTGTACCACTCACATCATGATGGTCTCTTCCTAAAACAATAGGGGTGGAAATTTCTTTAGATGAAATAGCGGTATTAAAAGCATCCGCAATTTTTGATCTCCCCTCTGCATCTGCATATAAAATTCTAGCTTGTGAACCAACCACAAGATTATTGCTGTTAGCCTCTTTGATCCATGTAATATTGTCTTGTAATTGTTGTTGAATTTCCGCGGGAGCTGTGTTCTTTATGTCTTCTAAAACCCGCTGAGCTATGGCATCTGTTTTTTGTAAATCGATTGGATTACCAGAGGTACATACCCATCTAAAAGGCCCAAAACCATAATCAAAGCACATGGGTCCTAAAATATCTTGCACATAAGACGGATATTTAAAATCGATTCCGTTTTTGGCCATAACCGCTGCACCCGCTCTAGAAGCTTCCAGTAGAAAAGCATTGCCGTAATCAAAAAAATAGGTTCCTTTTGCAGTATGTTTATTAATAGCATCAATTTGTCTTCGCAATGATTCTTGAACCTTTTCTTTAAAAAGCTTAGGATTAACGACCATGAGTTCGTTAGCCTCTTCAAAAGAAATAGCAACTGGATAATACCCGCCTGCCCAAGGATTATGCAATGAAGTTTGATCAGATCCTAGATGAATAAATATATTTTCGTCATAAAATCGTTCCCAAACAGCAACAATATTTCCTATAAATGCAATGGAAACCACTTCTTTTTTTTCTTGTGCTTTTTTAGTCCTGGCCACCAAATCATCCAAATTGGTTACGAGAACATCTACCCAGCCTTGTTCGTGTCTCTTTTTTGCGGCAGTAGCATTTACTTCTGCGCAGATGGTAATACAGCCAGCAATGGTTCCTGCTTTTGGTTGTGCGCCACTCATGCCGCCTAATCCTGCCGTTAAAAATATTTTCCCAGCCGGATTTTCATCAGCCTTCAGCACTTTTCTAAAAGCATTCATGACGGTAATGGTGGTTCCGTGAACAATTCCTTGTGGTCCAATATACATATAAGAGCCTGCAGTCATTTGACCATATTGTGTAACGCCTAAGGCATTGTATTTTTCCCAATCATCGGGTTTGGAATAATTGGGAATCATCATGCCATTGGTGGCTACAACTCTGGGTGCTTCTGTGGAGGATGGGAAGAGCCCCATCGGGTGACCAGAATACATATGAAGGGTTTGTTCATTATTCATGGTAGCCAAATATTGCATGGTTAAAATGTATTGTGCCCAATTTTGAAAAACCGCGCCATTGCCACCGTAGGTAATTAGTTCTTCGGGATGTTGCGCTACTGCAGGATCTAAATTGTTTTGAATCATTAACATGATTCCTGCAGCTTGTGTTGAGGTATAGGGATATTCATTAATGGGTCGAGCATACATGGTATATTCGGGTTTGAATCTATGCATGTAGATTCTTCCGTATGTAGACAATTCAAAGGCAAACTCTTGGGCCAATTCTCCATGCCAAGCTTTTGGAAAATAACGTAAAGCATTTTTTATGGCTAATTGCTTCTCTTCAGAAGAAAGAATATCTTTTCTTTTTGGAGCGTGACTAAGGGCCAAATTATATTCTTTCTTAGCAGGTAATTCATTCGGAAGGCCTTGAAGAATTTGTTCTTTAAATGTCATCTTAATGTGTTTTGTGTTTATCGAATATTAAGGCACCATTCTTAAAAACCATACACGGTTTAAAAGAACCTTGGTTGTATAAAATTTCATTGTAATCATTAGTATGAAACAATACAAAATCGGCCATAAGTCCTTCTTTTATTTGCCCTCGGTCTGTTAGGTTTAAGGCAGCTGCTGCACGATAAGTGATTCCTGCTAATACTTCGGCATTACTCAATTTTTCAAAAGTTTGAAGAATCGCAGCTTGGGTTAGCAAATCGCCCATAGGAGCCGAACCAGGATTGTGATCACTAGCAATGGCAACGGAACAACCTGCGTCCAATAATTTTCTGGCAGGAGTAAAGCCGCATCCTAAACCTAAAGAAGCTCCGGGCAGTGCCGTGGCAATTACATTGCTTTTTGAAAGTAGTTCTATTTCTTTATCGGTAGAGGCTTCTAAATGATCGGCGCTAATAGCTCCAAATTCTACCGCAACAGCACTACCATCTGTAGAGAATTGATCTGCGTGTACGGTAATATCAAAGTCCATCTCTTGAGCTTTTTTAAAGTAAGGCCTAATCTCTTCTTTAGAAAAAGCACTTTCTTCTATAAAAGCATCTATTCTATTGCTTAAATTTTCTTCTTTTAAAATGGGGAAAAGGGCGCTGCTTATTTCTTCTAGATATGCTGTATTCGTTCCCAAGAAATCTTTAGGTTTCATATGTGCCGCCAAGCAAGTAGGTATAAGATCTAGTGGAGTTTGTGCATTCGTATATTTAATAGCACGGAGCATTTTTAATTCTTCGGAAACAGATAAGCCATAGCCACTTTTTACTTCTAGCGTGGTAACTCCATTTTTTAAATGTTGTTTGGTTCTTTTGATGGTTTTTTTAATCAATTCTTCGGTAGATGCCTTACGGGTTTGTGTTACAGTGTCCCATATGCCACCGCCGGCTTTAGCAATTTCTAAATAGGTCTTGCCTGCATTACGCATGGCATAATCTTTAGCTCTAGAACCACCAAAACAAATATGTGTATGGGCATCTATAAAACCAGGTAGGCACACATGATCTCCTTGCAGGGTTGTAATTTCTGTTGTTGCATTTTCTGCGTCTAACACCATATTTTTAAACAATCCTATGGCCAGTATTTTCCCATCTTCTATAAGCATTCCTGCATCATCAATGATGGTAAGCTGCTCATCAGACAAAGCGCCTTTTAGTGGTAAGTCAGTCATGGTTACCAACTGCTTAAAGGGACCTATAAGTTTCAATTTTTTCATGTATAGTATTTTATTAAATTTCAGAGCGATAAAAAGGTATTTTAATATATTTCAAATTTGTGCGTGAATTTTGTTTTTAGAGAAATCCCTTCTTTCTTGCTAATTTTTTCAATTACATGAATGATGGTTTGGTCTTTAATCATTTGAATTCCTTTTTCTATATCATCAGAAAAAACACGATCCTTATCTGCAAAAGCTACTTTTTTACGAATTGCTGTATGTATTGCTTCCAGAAAAACACCTGATTTCATGGGTTTTCTAAATTCAAAAGCTTGTGCCGCAGTCAATAATTCTATCGCCAATATTTTCTCAACATTTTCGAGAACTTGCAATGCTTTTCTACCGCCAATAGATCCCATGCTTACATGATCTTCTTGTCCTAATGATGTAGGGATGCTATCTGCACTAGAAGGGAAACAGAAACCTTTATTCTCACTGGCTAAAGCTGCAGTGGTATACTGTAGAATCATATAACCAGAATTGATGCCTGTTTCTTTCATTAAGAGTTTAGGCACACCAGGACTATTGCCTTCTAAAGCCAAATAAATTCTTCGATCAGAAATATTCCCTAGTTCAGAAGCTGCTAAACATGCGTAATCTAAGGCCATAGCCAAAGGTTGTCCGTGAAAATTACCACCGCTAATGGTCAATTCGTCATCTATAATTATTGGGTTATCCGTCACAGAATTTAATTCAACTTCTACTAATTCTTTTAGATGCAACCAAGCATTTCTTGAAGCGCCATGTACCTGAGGCATACAACGTAAAGAATAAGGATCTTGAACCCGATCACAATCAATATGATCTTCCATAATCTCTGAGCCCTTTAATAATCGTTTAATACGTTTTGCCACGTGAATGTTTCCTTTATAGGGGCGTAAGGCATGTAATTCATTAAAAAATGGTTTCACAGAACCTTGCAAACCTTCAATCATCATAGCACCAATAATATCTGCTTGAGAAAGACAACTGTGTAACTTCTCAACCACCTTAACCGCATGTGCAGCAATAAACTGTGTTCCATTAATAAGTGCTAAACCTTCTTTAGGTCCTAATGTTACGGAAGACAGACCCGTTTGCTTAAAAAGAACAGAAGTTTCCATAACCGTACCCTTATAGCTTACTTTTCCTAAACCAATTAATGGTAGGAATAAATGAGATAAAGGTGCTAAATCTCCAGAGGCGCCAACAGATCCTTGTGAAGGAACAACAGGAATGGCGTTATGTTCTATATGCCAAAGGATTCGGTCTAAGGTAGTTTCTGAAATACCAGAATACCCTTTAGCTAAAGACTGTGCTTTTAAAATCAACATCAACTTTGCAATTTCAGTAGCAATAGGCTCACCAACACCTACACTATGACTTTTAAGAATATTGGATTGTAATATTTTTGTTTCTTCTTTAGAGATTTTGGTGGTACAAAGAGGCCCAAATCCTGTATTTATGCCATATACAGCTTTGCCCTTTGCTACAATATTGGCTACTATTTGAGCACTTGCATTTATTTTTTCTCTTGTATTTGTAGAGAGTTCAATAGGGGTTTCTCCTTTTGCAATAGAAAGTGTGATGCTTGCAGTAAGCCAGTCTTCGCCAAGTTTAAAAATCTCTTTTGGTGTCATAGTTTTAAATCAGAATTTCATTCTTATAAAACTATTGATTAAGTTTGATAATTACCAATATCATATATATCACTATTCAATAACTATGGGTTATCAACTAGAGTTGCGTCATTTTCACTATTTCTTGGCAGTGGCCGATGAATTACATTATAGAAAAGCTGCAGAAAAGCTGTGTATTTCTCAACCTGGATTAAGTAGGCAAATTAAACAGATGGAAGAAATTTTAGCAACTCCCTTGTTTGTTCGGAATAAGAAAAAAGTAACGCTGACTCCAGCCGGGGAATACCTTAAAGCAGAAGTAGAGTTTATTGTAAACCATCTAGAAGTTACTAAAAAGCAATTAAAATTGATATCGGATGGCGATTTTGGAGAGATTCGGATTGGATTTCTAGGGTCGGCCATGCAAACCGTAGTTCCTGATTTGTTGATTAAGTTACGCGACAGTTTCCCGCAGATAAAGACCACGCTAGAAGAACTTTCAAATACGGCTCAAGTAAATGCCATTTTAAAGGATACTTTAGATATTGGTTTTGTAAGACTGGCAAGAGTGCCAGATGGTTTAGGTATTGAAACAGTTATGCAAGACACTTTTTCTCTCGCGCTTCCCAAAGAGCATCCTATTAATCTGGATAATTTTAAAAAGATGAATCAGTTTGCTGATGAAGAGTTTATACTGTTTTCACAGGATTATAGTGCCTTGTATTTTGATACCGTCATGAGTATTTGTGAAGATGCTGGTTTTACGCCTAGCGTTTCTCACAAATCGGTACATGCACAAACCATTTTTAAATTGGTGGAGAATAATTTGGGTATTGCTATTGTACCTACCTCACTGCAATATGGTTTTGATATGGGGGTGAAATTTATCGAATTAAAAAAAATAAAGCAACGTGCTGAGCTGTCTGTTATTTGGAAAAAAGACAACCGAAACCCTACCCTTAAACATTGTTTAAATGTAGTGTTGCATAAAAAATCTTAAGGATAAAATTTCCATAATGGTATAACAATTTAGAAAAACGGAAACATCATATTCAACAATCTTATAGAATTTTGCGTTCTTAACGATACATGAATGAATAAGATTAATAATTTTGGAATTGCAGTGATCCTTTTCACGAGTACACTTACCATTATGGTAGGTACTGCCATTGCTCCATCATTAACGGAAATTGCTAAAAATTTAAATTTTTCATATAGCCCTGGATGGTTAATTACATTGCCTTCCCTTGGAGTGGTCGTTTTCGCATCCTCAGTAGGTAATTTAATAGACAGGATAGGCACCTTCAAATTACTGTGTTTGGGCTTAATTCCTTATGCTATTTTTGGTTTTTTAGGTGGGTTTATTACCAATACTTACCTGTTAATTTTAGATCGGTTTTTATTAGGTCCTGCAGCGGTTGCTATACAAGTTGCTCTAATTACATATATCGCAGATTATTTTAAAGGTAAAGAGCGAATGAAATTAATTGCATGGCAAGGGATGTCTATAGAATTAGGTGGTGTTGTTTTCTTATCTCTCGGTGGTGTTTTAGGGGATTGGAATTGGCGTTATCCTTTTACTATTTATTTGGTAGCTTTTGTATGCTTGCTATTCGTGTTTATATTTTTACCGAAGGATGATAAAAGTAAAATAGATGATAATCAGAAGGCAGATTTAAATATAGCCGAAACACCTAAGCAGAAGAAAGAAGTAAAACTAATTGTTTGGGGATCATTGTTAGCTATGGCATTATTCTTTGTTAGTTTTGTTCGTTTGCCACAGTATTTACCCACAGTGTTTGATTTTTCTGATAGTCAAGTGGGGTATTTTATGGCCTCAATTTCTTTAGTAGCGGTCTTGTCTGCAAGCCAAATGCCAAGAGTTACCGATAAGCTAAATTCATACAATACCGTTATCAGTGGATTTGCATTTTTTGTGTTGGGTTATGTGTTTTTTACTTTGGCGTCTTCAATGTTTCTTTTAATTGCAGGTATTTTGTGTATAGGAATTGGTTTTGGTTTTACCATCCCTTTGCTTAATCACATGATTGTAGAAGCAAGTACAACTAAAACACAAGGAAAGAATTTAGGACTTTCCTCTATGGGCATTTTTGCTGGCCAGTTTTTGTCTACGTTTATCGAATTTGTTTCTGATGATACCCGACTTATTTTTGGAGTAGCCTCTGGTTTAGCTTTGGTAATAGGACTAATTTTATTTTTCGCTTTTAAAAAAGTAAGGCTCATGTGATGTTTTGTAAATTGTTTTATATCTTTTCAACGATGAAAAATTGGAAAGATAAAATCCATATGGATACTACTTTTAAAAGTAAACCCCTCTTTGTTTCTGATAATGCCTTTGGTCTTTTTTTTGAAATGGATAACGAGAGGTGTGTCTATTTTAAACCATTAAATGAATCTTTTTCATCTTCACTACACGAAAATAATAAGGGTACTTTACTATATTTTGAGAGGGAATTTATTGAAGAGGATGATGAAGAATATGCTTTAGATATTTTAAGTTTATTTAAACGCTCCTCAGAAGGTGTTTTCCAGATTACCGCAAAAGAATTTCTGGGAATCGTAGCGGTATTAGAATTGATAGAGGAAGAATATAATACACAGGAGAATGCGTATCTAATTCTTAAATCATTATTGAAAGTTTTGCTGTTAAAGCTAATCAGGCAACTACATAATGGCTACTTAAAGCAAGATGTGCATCAAAAACGGGTACTTCTTTTTTTACAGTTGATGGAACGTCATTATCTGCAAGAAACGTCAGGGGGTTATTATGCGCAGCAAATGGGAATTAGTGAGAAAAGGCTGAATCAAATATTGAAAGATAAATTAGAGTTGACCGCGAAACAAGTAATTCAACAGCGTCAAGTAACAGAAATAAAAAGGATGATAAAGCAAAACGCGATCACCTTAAAAGAAATGGCATTTTATTTCGGTTTTGAATCTTTAAGCAGTTTTTCGCGCTTCTTTAAACGTCATACCTTAAAAAGTCCCTCCCAATTTAAAGCAGAATTTGAGCCTTAGCAGAGGAATTTATTTTAAAATTCTGTTAAGCAAAGCAACAATACATCCCTTTAGGGCTAACTTTGATAAAGAAAAAAAACAGCTATGATATTTGATGTGATACGAAAGAGAAGATCGGTTTTTCCGGCTCAATATAATGAAACACCTATTGCTAAGGAAGATATTTTAAAAGTATTAGAAGCTGGTAATTGGGCGCCTAGTCATCGAAAAACAGAACCATGGCGTTTTAAAGTGATGCAAGGGGAGACACTAGAAAAATTAGGGCTGTTCCTTTCTTTGAAATATTTAGAGACAGATTCGAGTCCGAAAGAATTTAAAGCAAAGAAAATTATAGAAAATCCTAAAAAAGCCTCTGCTATAATAGCTATTTGTATGCAACGCGACCCTATGAAAAGTGTTCCAGAATGGGAAGAGGTAGCTGCAGTAGCTATGGCTGTTCAAAACATGTGGTTGGCATGCACGGAATTAGGCATTGGAGCCTATTGGAGTTCTCCAGCTTTAGTAAAGCATATGGGAGATTTCTTTGAAATGAACCATGAAGAAGCATGTTTAGGCTTTTTCTATATGGGGAATTATACTCAAGAAATACCAGATTCTGCAAGAGGCCCTATTGAAGATAAAACTGTTTGGTTGTAGTACTATTTAAAGTAAGGAAAAAGTGCTTCTTTGTATTCCCAAGCCTTAGCGATAAAGAGTCCTAAAAATACAATAGAAACCATAAATTTTAAAAAGGTTCCTGTTATGAACCCTAAAAAAGACCCAAAAGCCGCTTTAAGAGCGGTTTTTTTGTCGGCTTTATTTAATATTTCTCCCAGAAAAGCACCCACAAAAGGCCAAATTATAATCCCGAATACACCCAATACAGGAAATAGTAATGCGACAAGAAGTCCCAAAGTGGTACCAATCATCCCCGCTTTACTACCGCCAAATTTTTTTGTTCCCATGGCAGGAATAATATAATCTAAAGCAAAAACAAATAGTGCAATAGCCAGAGTGATGCCTAAAAACCACCAGTCTTGCGGAATAACGCTTGTTAAAAATAGGAGTAGAAGCCCTAACCAACTTATAGGTGGGCCAGGTAGCACAGGTAAAAAGCTTCCGATGATACCTGCAAGCATAAAAATGAAACCAAAGAGTAGTAACGCAATATCCATTTAAGGGTGTTTGTTTAGTGAGACGAAAATTACGATGCTTTGTTACATCAACATCATTTTTTTTAAGTTTTTCAACTAATTTATTAGTTTGAACTAATTATTTAGTTATATTTGAACTAATAAATTAGTTGAAAGCTATTTTTAGTTTGATAGTAGGTTACTAATTTAAGTGTTTAACCAGTGTTAATAGATACTGAAACAAGTTTAAGATACATGAAACAATTGACAAAGGCAGAAGAAGAGGTAATGCAGGTATTGTGGCAATTAGAAAAGTGCAATGTTGCGGCTATTATTGAAGAGTTGCCAGAACCAAAACCTGCTTACAATACAGTATCTACTATTGTACGTATCCTAGAGAGTAAAGGTTTTGTAAATCATGAACAAGAGGGTAAAGGCTATTTATATTTTCCATTATTGAAGAAAGCAGACTACAGCAATCAATCTATTAACAAGCTAGTAGATGGTTATTTTCAAGGATCTTTTAAGAGTATGGTGTCATTTTTCATGAAAAAAAATGATATGAATTTATCCGAACTAGAATCGATATTAAAAGAAATTAAAAAGGAGGAAAAATGATACAGTATATTTTAGAAAGCATCGCTTTTCAGCTTTTGTTTTTAATTGTTTATGATCTTTTTCTGAAAAAAGAAACCTTTTTTCAATGGAACAGAGTGTACCTTATTGGCACATATGTTTTGTCACTAGTTTTGCCTTGGGTAAAAATTGAAGCCTTAAAGACGAAAGTATCAGAAACTACTTTTAGCTATCCAGAGTTTTTATGGAATAGAAATGATCTTGAAGTCTCTGGGCTTTCAGGAACTAATGATTTAGTAAGTTGGTTTACAATAGTATTAATAGCGGGGATGGCCATCGCAGCATTCATCTTTGTATTTAAATTATATCAGTTAAAAAAATTAAAGGATAAGGGCACCATTCAACATTTAAATGATTTTACACAAATCGTCATCAGAAACAGTGAAATTGCATTTTCTTTCTTTAAATCTGTTTTTCTTGGAGATAAAGTATTAGATAAGGATTATGAGAGCATTGTAGCGCATGAATTGGTTCATATTCGTCAAGGGCATTCATATGACTTGGTCTTTTTTGAACTGCTCCGCATTATCAATTGGTTTAACCCTTTAGTATATGTATACCAAAATAGAATATCAGAATTACATGAGTTTATAGCGGATGCTCAGGTCTCTAAAACCCACAAAAAAGAACAATACCAACTGTTGTTGTCTCAAGTTTTTCAAACAGAAAATATTTCATTTATCAATCCATTTTTTAAATCATCATTAATCAAAAAACGAATCGTTATGTTACAAAAATCAAAATCAAAGCGTGTATTTCAGTTAAAGTATGTAGTGCTAGTCCCTTTAATTTTAGGAATGCTATTTTATACCTCCTGCGAAAGTGAGGTAAAGACAGATGAGGTAGAAAGCTCTTCTTTAAAGATGTCCGCTGTTAATGAGTTTCTCTTGGAAGTAGGGGACTTGGATAATTTATCGGAAGAGGAGAAAAAGGAACAAACTAATTTCTTTAATGAAGTTGACACTTATAAAAAAGTCGGACTTTTTACAATAAAAGATACAAAAGGTAAAGAAATCCAAATCAAAACCAATGCTGAAGGTATTGAGTCTGTAAACGTGGTTAAGGGAGATAATACCCTTTCAAAGGAACAGATAGATTATGACAATGCCACAGATGTACCATTTTCCGCCGTAGATGAAGTTCCTATTTTTCCAGGTTGCGAAAATGCTGCAGATTATAGAGCTTGTTTCCAAGATAAAATGATTGCGCATATTACTGCCAATTTTAAATACCCAACAGAAGCTCAAGAAAAAGGAATTCAAGGAAAGGTAAACCTTATGTTTATAATTGATGAAACTGGGAATATTGCAGGTTTAAGAATGCGTGGTCCTGATAAAACCTTGGAAGACGAGGCCGAACGTATCATTTCTTTATTGCCAAAAATGACTCCTGGTAAGCAAGGCGGGAAAGCAGTTCGGGTACCGTTTTCTATTCCTATTTCCTTTAAGTTGCAGTAAAATTAGCACCTAAGTTAGAAGACAATATCAAGGCCAAAGTAATTTCTTTGGCTTTTTTTTTGCTCAAAAAACAGGTAATGATGTGCTCCAAAAAAGGAAATCCGCTTTACAGTCAATTAAATAACTCAAAATATCGTAATTTTCCACAAACTTTATAGCGCACATGCGTATAGTATCAATTTTATGTATATTTTTTCTAGTTGTTTCTTGTGATCTCTTCACATCAAAAGAAGAGAAAACACAGCAATTGGTGACACGCGAGTTGCAAGAAATTAACTTCAATGAAGTGGATCAATTTCCACTTTTTGAAAATTGTGATGAGACAGATTCTAAAGAAGAAAATATAGAATGTTTTCAAGAAACCTTGCTTAGACATTTTTCTACTTCTTTAGAAGGTTTTGAGTTTGTACTTAAAGAAGAAGTTTTAGATACGCTGTATGTAGATTTTTTAATGGACAAAATGGGCGCAGTTTCTGTGCTGGATATTGAACATAATGCGATAGTAGAAGAACAAATACCTGAGTTTGATGCGGTAATTACTCGTTGTTTACTTACATTGCCACAAGCATCACCGGCACTAAAAAGAGGAATTCCGATACGTGCAAAATTTAGAATTCCGATCGTACTTAATACCAAATAAATTTACTCTTGGCTAACGAAAAAATTATTTTAGGGATAGATCCCGGTACTACTATTATGGGTTTTGGACTCATTAAAGTGATGAATAAAAAAATGGAGTTTTTACAGATGAATGAGTTGCTATTGCAAAAATACACTGATCCTTATGTAAAACTTAAACTTATTTTTGAGCGTACCATTGAGTTGATTGATACCTATCATCCTGATGAAATTGCTATAGAAGCTCCTTTCTTTGGTAAGAATGTACAATCTATGTTAAAACTAGGGAGAGCCCAAGGTGTGGCGATGGCTGCGGGTTTGTCTCGTGATATTCCCATTACAGAATACCTTCCTAAAAAAATTAAAATGGCAATCACAGGTAACGGTAATGCTAGTAAAGAGCAAGTTGCCAAAATGTTGCAGAGCATGTTGGGTCTCAAGACACTTCCTAAAAATTTAGATAGTACCGATGGTTTGGCCGCTGCCGTTTGCCATTTTTATAATGAAGGCCGTATAGAAGTGGGCAAAAGTTACACGGGTTGGGATGCGTTTGTAAAACAAAATGAAAAAAGAGTAAAAAAATAAATAGCCATAACTTTCATTGTAAAAGAAGCTTATTTTTCAATTTTGAAGCTCAAAAGAATTTATCGCTAACTGCTAATCATTACGCAACACGAACACATGTCTGGTATCTATATTCATATTCCTTTTTGCAAGCAAGCCTGCCATTACTGCGATTTTCATTTTTCGACCAGTATGGGAAAAAAGGATGCCATGTTAACTGCGATAAAGCGAGAACTAGTACTCCGAAAAGGCGAGTTTAAAAATGACGTAGTAGCTACAATCTATTTTGGAGGAGGTACTCCATCTGTATTAACCACAGAAGAAATTCAGGGAATTATTGCGACAGTTTACACGCATTATGCTGTAGTAGACCATCCTGAGGTAACTTTGGAGGCTAATCCAGATGATCTTTCAGAAGATAAAATACTAGCACTTTCTAAAAGTCCTATTAATCGTTTGAGTATAGGGATTCAATCTTTTTTTGAGGAAGATTTAAAAATGATGAACCGGGCTCATAATGCACAAGAAGCCAAAAAATCTTTAGCGCTTGCAACGCAGTATTTTTCCAATATATCTATTGATCTTATTTACGGAGTGCCAGAAATGAGCAACCAGCGATGGGAAGAGAATATAGCAACCGCCTTGTCTTTTAGTATACCGCATATTTCTAGTTACGCGCTTACTGTAGAGCCAAAAACAGCTTTGGCAAATTTTATAAAAAAAGGGCTTATTAAACCACTAGATGATGAAATTGCTTCAACCCATTTTAATAGTCTTCTGCAAAAAATGGAAGAAAACGGTTTTGATGCTTATGAAACATCAAACTTTGGGAAGCCTGGGTTTTATTCGGAAAATAATACGGCCTATTGGTTGGGAAAAAAATATATTGGCGTAGGGCCATCGGCACACTCCTATGACGGAATTCGTAGAGGATGGAACATCAATAATAATGCAAAATATATTAATGCATTGGCAATAGATCAACTTCCTATGGAGGTTGAGGTGCTTTCTAAAACTGACCGTTATAATGAATATATTATGACAGGTTTGCGCACCATCTGGGGAGTGTCTTTAACTAGAATTCAATCAGAATTTGGTCTTGAATACTATAATTATCTCTTGAAGCAGGCAGAAAAACATATAGAACAAGGGGTATTGGTGGTTGAAAATGATACTTTAGTGACAACAAAAAAAGGAAAATTTTTAGCAGATGGAATTGCCTCTGACCTTTTTATGATTAACTTGTCAGAGTAAACACGACCATTTTTGAAAGCTATAATTACACATAAAAAAGAATCGTATTCCATAGATTTTTCTAAACCTTTAGATATCTCAATTCCACTTCGGGGAGAAATTACCAATGTAAATGCATGGTATACTCAGCCACCAAAAATAACACCACATACGGAGGGCGAGTTTGTGGGGAAAGTAACTGAAGGTGCATCGACCAATTTTAATGATATTTGGTTTAATCCGCATGCACATGGAACGCATACAGAATGTGTAGGGCATATTACAGCAGAGTTTCATTCTGTAAATCAGAATTTAAAAGCTTTCTTCTTTTTAGCATCGGTAGTCACAATTGCTCCAGAAAAACAAAATGAAGACTTTGTCATCTCTAAAAAGCAGTTGCAATACGCCTTAAAAGGTTTCAAAGGAGATGCTCTGGTAATTAGAACATTACCTAATTTAAAAGAAAAATTAAACAGACAATATTCTAATTCTAATCCTCCATATTTGCTAGAAGAAGCAGTGAACTATCTTGTAGAATTAGGTGTTAATCATTTGTTAGTAGATTTGCCATCGATAGATAAAGAAAAAGACGGAGGGGCGCTATTAGGGCACAATGCTTTTTGGAATACCAATGGTCTTGTGCGCAAGCATGCAACGATAACAGAATTTGTTTTTGTGGCTAATACCATTAGAGACGGCTTGTACTTTTTAAATCTTCAAGTGGCACCTTTTGAGAATGATGCAAGTCCTAGTAGACCCGTGCTGTTTAAAATAGAGGAGTAATGAAGAGCACAATAAAAGTTGAAGAAATGGCTATGCCGGTATTAGGTATTTACCTTTTTAGCCTTCTTAATTATCAATGGTGGTGGTTTTTATTATTAATATTAACCCCAGACTTTGGCATGATAGGTTATTTGTTTGGTAGCAAAATAGGAGCAATGTCCTATAATGTTTTTCATCATAAAGGAATAGCCGTTGCCATATATATACTAGGTATTTGCCTTGCCATACCTTCTTGGCAATTAGCGGGAGTGATATTGTTTTCTCATGCTGCCATGGATCGTGTTTTTGGTTATGGTTTAAAATATGAAAAGGGATTTAAATACACTCATTTGGGTGAAATTGGAAAATAAATGGATAATATTTTTGACACTATATTAGGGCTCATTTTAGGAGCTATTGCAACGTATTGGTTGTTTAGTTTATTCCGAAAAAAGAAGAGTAAAGAGCTTACGGAAGTCCAATCGCATGTGTTATTAGAAAAAATTAAAAGTGTTTGTAAGCTGATTACCGTGGAAGGCGATTTTGCAGAAATTTATAGGTATGAGAATACAAAAGAACGTTTTTTAAGTCTTGTTTCTAGTAAGAAGAAAGCTTTAATCGTAATTAATGCAAAAGCTCAAATAGGGTACGATTTAAAGAAATTAATATTGAATGCGGATACGGAACGAAAAACTATATTACTCAAAAGTTTTCCAGAACCAGAGATACTCTCGATAGAACCAGAATTAGATTTCTATGATATTAAAAATGGAATGTTTAATTCATTTACACCAGACGATCTTACGGTTTTAAATCAAGAGGTAAAACAGCATATCCGAGATAAAATTCCAGAAAGTGGTTTGATGGATACCGCCCGTAGTGAAGCTTTAGAAGCTATACTATTAATAGAATCTATAGTAGAAACCATCGGTTGGAAATTAGATTATACCGCATTAAAAATTGATGCGAAAGAACAATTATCAGAACGAAAAAGTAAATTAACTAGATTTTTAGAGTCATGAAATTAAAACACACTTTTGCACTTAGCATATTTTTAGTATTTTCATTCTTTACCCACGCACAAACAGCAACAACAATGGACACATTTGATTCTAATTTTGCACATACCGTTTTCTTTTGGTTAAATAATCCAGACAGTGAAGAAGATTGTAAGGCCTTCGAAACTTCTTTACGTAAGTTTTTAGACCATTCTGAATATGCTAAGACAAAGTTCATAGGAAAACCACCAAGAGCTAGTAGAGAGGTGGTAGACGGTTCTTTTACATATTCCCTAATTGTAACTTTTGAGTCTGCAGAAGCACAAGCGGCGTATCAAAAAGAAGCACCTCATTTATTATTTATAGAAGAATCTAGTAAATTGTGGGATAAAGTGATTGTCTATGATTCTAAAGATATAGATCTTTAAAATAACCTTCAGCGAAGTATTTTTTTTTATTCTTTAAAACACTGTAGTCATGAATATTGAAGTATTTAGGGAATATTGTATGGCTAAAAAGGGAGTTACAGAAGAATTCCCTTTTGACGAGGATACTTTAGTCTTTAAAGTGATGGGTAAAATGTTTGCCTTATCATCTTTAAAGCGGTTGCCTGCACAAGCTAACTTAAAATGTGACCCAGATAGGGCACTTGAATTACGGGAAGAATATGATGGGACAATTATTCCTGGATATCATATGAGTAAAATACATTGGAACACCTTGCTTCTTGAGCGTGTTCCCCCAAAACTAACAATAGAACTTATTGATCATTCCTACGATCTGGTCGTTGCTAAGTTTACTAAAAAGCTAAAGCAAGCGCTGGATTCCTTTGAATAAAGGTATCCTGCAAAAACGTTTATCTACAGATATTTGCTGTTCGTCTACACTTCATAAGATATTGGTCGGTTTTTCGAAATTTTAGGAGTAGTGCTTCAATACCTTTACATCAGTTATGAAGCAAAACACTAAAAATATATAAGAAATTCCAAATCTTACTTGTAGCTAGTTCCCCCCGAGCACTATAGGTGATTAGACCAGCGAAAGCTGGTCTTTTTTATTTTTGAATATAGCCTATCTTTGTGTTTCATTTTATATTTTTTTAAATGCAAGGTTTAAAGTCATTCTATTCTGATAAAATTACAGGGCTAAACAAGCAGCTTTCTGGTATTAAATCTCAATTATTGCAATCAAGTATCGTAAGATTAGTGGTTTTTGTACTTATGATTGTGGGGATCACCTTATTTTATGATACTCCAAAAACAGTTATAGCCATTGTATTATTTTCAATTGTATTGTTTCTGGTCATCGTTTCTAGGCATACTAATTTACAGTATAAACGTGATAAAATTTTAGCACTTTTACATATCAACGAGACAGAAATTAAAATACTAGATCGGGATTTTCATGAACAGCCAGATGGGAGTGAGTTTAAAGATCCGTTGCATTATTTTAGTCAGGATATAGATTTATTTGGTAAAGGTTCTTTTTACCAATATTTAAATAGAACGGCATTACCTCAAGGTAGTGAGCGCTTAGCTTCTTTATTTGTGGCTAATGAAATTATAGGTATAGAAGAAAAGCAACAAGCTATAAAAGAACTTTCTCAATTACCAAATTGGCGTCAAGAATTCACAGCAGTAGCGTCTTTGGTGAAAACAGAAACATCTTACCAGGCAATTATAGCTTGGGTTAATGAATACCAAGGTTTTCTCCCTAAATTCATGAAATATTTGCCTTATATTTTTTGGGGTATCTCAATTGTAGCCATTTTAGGGTATTTTATAATTCCTTTCTCATTTTTTGTAGTACTGGCTGCTTTTGTAGTGGGACTTATTATTTCTGGGTTTTATGTGAAGTCTATAAATAAATTGTCTAATGATACCGGTAAGATTCAGACCACATTTCATCAATATCAAAAACTTATTCTAGAAATAGAAAAGGTAGAATTCAAGACTACCTTATTAAAAGAGAAACGTGCCGCCATTTTAAATGAGGCCGAGAAAACATCAGCTATTCTTAAAGAGTTTTCTAAAATTTTAGATGCATTAGATCAGCGTAATAATATGTTATTCGGGGTGTTTGCAAATGGACTCATGCTATGGGATATTTATCAATCTTTTAAAATTGAATCTTGGATTACTAAGAACGGGGCAAAAATTGAAACTTGGTTTGATACTATTGCCTTTTTTGATGCCTATAATAGTTTAGCAAATTTTGCTTTTAATCATCCAAAATATAAATACCCTAGGTTAGTAGCTTCAGATGTCATCTTAGAATCAGTAGAAGCGGGGCATCCACTTTTAAATCCTGAAAAAAGTGTTTTAAATGATATCCATATTGCTAGAGAACAATTCTTTATTATCACGGGAGCTAATATGGCCGGTAAGAGTACATTTTTAAGAACAGTATCACTACAAATAGTTATGGCCAATGTTGGTTTGCCTTTATGTGCAAAGTCAGTTACCTACACTCCTATTAAGTTAATTACCAGTATGCGTACTACAGATTCTTTAACAGATGACGAGTCTTATTTCTTTTCAGAATTAAAAAGGCTCAGGTTTATTGTAGATGAAATTAAAACAGATCGCTATTTTATTGTACTAGATGAAATTTTAAAGGGTACCAATAGTACCGATAAAGCTGTAGGGTCTCGAAAATTTGTGGAAAAACTTATTGGAGGAAAAGCTACAGGAATTATCGCTACGCATGATTTAAGTTTGTGTGAAGCTGCTAATGATTTGCCACAAGTGGAGAATCATTATTTTGATGCCGAAATCATAGCCGATGAATTACACTTTGATTATAAATTTAAAGACGGAATTTGCCAGAATATGAATGCTTCTTTTTTATTAAAGAAAATGCAAATTGTAGACTAACTGTAAGTTTATATGGATTCATTAACGCAAATAGTATTAGGTGCTGCGGTAGGAGAAGCTGTTTTAGGAAAGAAAGTAGGCAATAAAGCCATGCTTTTTGGAGCAATTGCGGGCACTATTCCAGACCTAGATGTATTTACACGTTTTTTTACAGATACGATTTCTGCTATAGAATGGCACCGTGGGTTTAGCCATTCTATCTTTTTTTCAATACTATTTGCTCCCGTCTTCGGGTGGTTAGTTTTTAAACTATTGCCTAAGAAAGAAGCAAGCTGGAAAGAATGGTCTTGGTTAATGTTTTGGGGGCTATTTACGCATCCTATTTTAGATTCTTTTACAACCTGGGGTACACAACTATTCTGGCCGTTTAAAACCCGTTTAGCGTTCCAGAATATATTTGTTATAGATCCTTTATATACCCTCCCTTTTTTAGTATTGTTGGTATTGGCTATGTTTCAAAAAAGAACTTCTGTAAAACGTAGAAAGTACAATAACTGGGGATTAATCATTAGTTCCGCCTATTTGTTACTATCGCTGGTGTTAAAAGCAGTGACCTATCAGAAATTTACAACAGCTTTAGAAAATCAAGGTATTTCTTATCTAGAGATAGATACAAGGCCTAGTCCGTTTAATACGATACTTTGGACTGCAAACGTGGATACTGAGGAAGCTTATTTAATTGCCAATTATTCTTTTTTTGATACGAAACCTATTTCTTTTGAGTCCTACCCAAAACACCATAAGCTTTTAGGAGATTTAAAGAATAATGATAAAGTAAATCGTTTAGAACGTATCGCAGAAGGGTGGTATATCATAACAAAAGATAACGGACAATTATTTTTCAATGACCTTAGGTTTGGTTTGATGAGTATGGATCCTAAAGAGCAGAATTTTGCGTTCAAATATCAACTCACGAATAAAGAAGGTGTATTAGAGATAAAAGAAACCCCCAAAGATGTGGGGGATGCTAAGAAGTTAATGCGAGAACTTTGGAACCGAATCTTAGGAAACTAATACTGATGTGTTTATTACACAAAGCGTCTCGCTTCTAAAGATTTTTCATTTGCAGTTTATGAAATGAATCTGCTTGTAGTTTAAGTAATTCTTCTACTTTTTGTTTTTTGTAATCGTAGATGGCTTGTTCCTCAGCGAGGTCTGCATAAATTTTGTTATTTAATGCTTCATCGGTAGCCACAAGTAAATCGCGTTGCTTCACTTTTTGAGTCACCCAAGATTTAATAACACTTTCCTCTTCTTCTAATTTATAATCATAAGTACCTTTAGGTGATAGAAGTTTTGCAATGATAGGCGAAGTTTCTATAGCAAGAAAAAGTAAAAAAATAAAGAATGATGGTAGCCACGGTAGTTTGTTTAATGCGGTAATTCTAGCCATTAGGCCATCAAAACCATCAATAATTGGCTGAGAATTTGTTACCGAAGTGGTATACTCTGTTTGGAGAGCGGTTATCTGAGATTCTATTCCAGTAATTTTAACAGCATTAGTCTCCTTTAGTTCTCTGAGTTCTTTTAGTGCTGCATCATGCTTATCTCTTTTTTCGGCGTATACTGGGCCTTTTCCTAAAAGTTTTGTTCCTGCCGTCCCTTCCGCTTCAGAAATGTAAGTGTCATACAAGGCATTAGTTTCTGCTTCTTGATTTGTAATTTCTGTTTTTAAGGCTTCAATGTCTTTATGTAAGGCATCAATACTAGGATTGTACTGCAACGCAATTTGATCTTTATTGGCTAAGGTAAGTTCATTCTTTTGAGCTAATAAAACCTGATTAATTTCCTTCTCAAAAATTTTCATTTCTAGCGGCTTAGAGATTACAACGGCAATAATGACGGCCAAAATAATTCGCGGTGTTGCTTGCAAGAGCTCACTACTAAACTTATCTCTTTTTTTAATAGTAGAAACTATAAAGCGATCCAAGTTAAAGATTAGTAATCCCCACACGAATCCGAAGAAAGCAGCAGTATAGACATTGTCAAATACAGTGTATAAAGCATAGCTGCTAGCAATAAATGCCATTACGGCGGTAAAAAATACCGTCGCCCCTATTCCTGCATATTTATTGCGTTCTCCCTGAGAACATTCGGCCAGTATTTCAGAATCGGCTCCTGAGCACAGGATAAAAAAACGTTGTAACATAATTAATTTGATTTTTGATTGATGAGTAACTAAAGTACAAATTCTATTTGAAAAATTATGTTAAACTAGCGCTATCGTACTGAAGGCGTTTCATCCGGAATATTTTAAATATAAAAAAACCTCCATTTAGGAGGATTTTTTTGGAATCAATATTTCTAGTTTTTAATGACAATGGGCTCTTTTGTAATTTTTACGGTAGGGTTTTTACTTCCCGTATTTCTAGTATCTATGTTTAAATTATTATTGTTTTTGATTAAATCAATAGCTTCATCTGAAGTTATTGATTTTCCTTCATAGTAGAAGTTGGCATCTTTTTTAGCCATTTCAAGAACGTGGTCTAACGGACTCTTTGGTGTTTTTGGTGTTTTTGGTGGTGTTGGTGGTGCTGGAATCGCACTAACCTCGCCTTTACCAACCCTTTGGGGTGAAGGCGGCATTGGTGGTTCGGGCATCGGTGGTAAATCAGGGAAAGCCTCTGCTTTCTTTTTTTGATCGTCAGTCATGATGCTATAGAGGTATGTCATTTGATCTACTTCTCCTTTTTTAATTCTCATGGTAGATGTATTCATCTCATTGTATTTGCGGGCTATAGTGTTGTATGCTGTTAGTTGCGTTTTCGTTGCGCCGTCTTGCTGCTCTTTCTCTCCTACGATATCAATTGTAACGCAACCATATTCTTCTAAAATGTTGGACACATTTTTAACAGCTTGTTTTGGTGTCTCTAAACGAACATGTATAAATCCTCTAACTATTTCAGATTTTTCTTCCTTAGATAAGTCGGTATTTAATTTAGATAAGTGCTGTTTTAAGCCGAGAACTGAAACTAATTCGCCTTGCACTAAAATTTGAGCAGCTTTATTTATATGAATATTAAGTTCCCTATCATTAGTAGTGAATAGTTTTTTAAATTTATTTTTAGTGAATAAACTAACTTGATAAGGTTGTGGGAATTGGTCTGATCGTGCGTTATCATAAATAAAGCTTGAAGAATAATGTGCAAATTCGGATAATTTATAATTTTCTAATTCTTTATTGCTAGTATGTTTACCATCAATCCATAGGGCGTACTTAAAGCTATTTTTCCAATTGGCTATATCTTGAATAGTTGGTGCGTTTGGCTTTTCGATGTACTTATATCGGATGGAATCTGATTTCTGCACTTGTAAGTTTTTCAAGGAAAGATTTGAAGAAGTTGAGTTTTCAAGGCTTTTGTCAATTTGTATAATTTCTGATTCACTAAAGCCGTATAATGCAAGAGCGAACATAGGTAAGACTAATAAACTGCGGAGCCAAATGGCTTTTTTTGATGTTGTTTTTTTCATGATTGTAAATCGTTTTTTGATTGATGAATAATTAATGGCATTTGCCAATTGGGTTTCTGTAGCATTTGATGAGAATGCCAATAATATTTTTTGGTAATTTGATAATTCAGCACCTTTTTGTAGTACTGCTTGGTCTGCTAGAAATTCGTGATTTAGTTTGATAGCCATTTTGAAAAAATAAATGAATGGATTAAACCATAAAATGACTTGCATTAATTCTATGAAGAGTACATCTAAACTGTGCTTTTGTACTGCATGTGCTTGTTCGTGTAATAGTACTTCTTCAGGGATTTCATGGGCTTCAAATTTTTGTTTGTTTAGAAAAATAAAATTGAAGAACGTGTGTGGTGATAGTCTTTCTTCTAACAATACATGAATACTACGGTCATAGTTAATTTTAGGGTTTCTTCTTATGCGGATACTTATTTTGAATAGGTTGCTACAAAATTTACAACCAAAAATTAAGACGCCAAGTCCGTAAATTGTCCAAAGTGTAGGTGTTAAATAATCTGTTTTTTGAGAAAACGCAGGTATTTCGTCTGAATTGATTTCTGATACATATATATTCAGGACAGGTTCTGGAGTTATGTATATGTATTCTGTAAATAATATAGCAGGTATTAATGAAGCAGCAATCAGCGAACTGATTAAATAAAACCGTTTGAAAGTGTGCATGCTTTCATTTTCTAATACTAGTTTGTAGAAAACAATAAAGATGGCTAAGCATGTTGTTACTTTTATAAGATATAGCCCCATAATTACTTCTTTTTAAGTTCGCGGTCTATTAAGGTTTTCAAATCTTCTAATTCCTCTTTGGTAAGTTCTGTTTCTTGCGTAAAAAAAGAGGCAAACTGACTAGCACTATCATTAAAAAAGTTCTTTATGAGTCCGTTTACATGCTTTGAGAAATAATCTTTCTTTTTTACTAGGGGATAATACTCTCTTGACCTACCAAATGTTTTATAGGCTATAAACCCTTTATCTGTCATTCTTTTTAGCAGTGTGGCTATGGTAGTGGTGGCAGGTTTGGGGTCCTCATAAGATGCTAACAAATCTTTCATGAGAGCTGTTTTCTGCTTCCATAGTATATTCATTAATTCTTCTTCTGATTTTGAAAGTTGCATTTCTATCTCTTTATTGTTGTTCTACAAACATAGAGTAAATATTTTAATTCTACAAGTGTAGAGATGTCTTTTTCAAAACAAAAAAAATCCATTCGATTAGGAATGGATTTTAAATATGTTGTAATAACCATTATGCTTCTGATTTTTCTTCAGTAGCTTCATCTTCATCTTCATCTTCATCTTTTCCAAAGTAGGAAGCATATATCCCATAAAGGATAACAAGACCAAGTAGGCCTAAAATTATTTTTCCCCCTAGACGGTCAAAAAAGGATGCTGTTACCGTTTCTGGGATTTCAACTTTTGCAAGTGCTGCAATTTCTTTTAGTTCTTCAGGAGATAACTCAACGTAAGTTTCATCATCTACATATCCTGTAATAATGGCATCTGTATTGCTATAAGGAAGCCAGACAATATGGCTAATAGTGTACATCTTACCAATATCAAAATACCTACCATCTTCTAGCTGAAACTCTTCTGTGTCAGGTAAGTCGGTAACTTTAATGATTTTTTGAGCCTCTCCGTAAGGAATAGGGATTCTTGCTTTTGCAATTGCTGTATTTAACCCCAAGAACAGGAGTCCGAAGGTAAGTAATGTGCTTAATTTCATTGGTTTGTTATTTATAAGATTGTTATAGGTCTATACCTACATAAGCGTGAAATTATGACTTATAGTATAAAGTAGCGCGTATTTCATCGAATATATGCTGTGTTTTAATTGATGTTCCTAAAATAAAACTCGCTATTTGGCATTCAGTTGTTTCAAAATGCGCCTACTCTCGTCAATTTTTTTAAGTTTGCAAGGATAAAAATTAGAACCATGAGCATACTAGAAGAATTGATAGAAAGAAGCGGTAATAAATGCGAGTTATGTACTTCAACAGATAATTTACAGGTATATGAAGTTCCACCTGTTTCTATAAGTGGTATTGATAGTAGCCTTTTGGCTTGTGGTGTTTGTGTAGATCAAATTGAGAATCCAGAGAATACAGATCCAAACCATTGGAGATGCTTAAATGATAGTATGTGGAGTGAGTTTGATACGGTTAAAGTGGTTGCTTGGAGAATGCTTTCACGTTTAAAAGGAGAAGGATGGCCTAAGGATTTATTAGACATGATTTATCTTGATGACGAAGCGTTAAAGTTTGCTAAAGCTACAGGAGAAGGCTTAGCGGAAGCCGATAAAATTATTCATAGAGATGTCAACGGGGTCATTTTAGAAAATGGCGATAGTGTTGTTTTAATTAAGGATTTAAAAATAAAAGGTTCTAGCCAAGTTGCCAAACAAGGAACTGCGGTTCGTAGAATATCTTTAGATCGTGAGAATGCAGAATTTATAGAAGGCAAAGTAGGTCCTACGATGACTGTAATTATTACTAAGTATGTGAAAAAACTATAACATCCTGTTTTTAAGATAAAAGAAAGAGATTACATCTATTTGAATGTTGTAATCTCTTTTTTTTTTGTTTCAGTAGGTAATTCTTAGACTATAAGCATTTTGTGTCTTCTTGTAAATTTGGTAAAATAGTATTTGCTGAGTTTTCTGTTACTTCTTGGCAATACAAATTATTTACAAGTATTCCTGTTTGGAAGAGCATTTGAATATAATACGTTTTTCCTGCTTCTACGGAAATAGTGATTTGTTCTTTTGCAGCTTTTTCTTTTGATTTTTTCCCTGCGAATTGTACTGAAAAAAGATGTGTTCCTGGCGCGACTTCATGAACGGAATAACGTTTGTTGTTAAGCTTACAGGTTAATTCGCCATCAATAAAAGCTGTAAAGCCTTGTGCGGAACCTTGAAATCCGGTAGTTCTCATAAAATAAACTTTAGCAGTTTCTTGAGAATATCCTAGTTGCGTACTTAGTAGCATGCCTAAGATAATGAATAAGGTTTTCTTCATTTTTAAAATAAGGAATAGAAATTATTTTTCATACGTTAAGTGCTACTGGATTAGAGTGTAGCGTTGTATAAAGATATAAATATTTTCATTTCAAAAAATAAAAATATTTATCGAGTTATCACTTAAATTAGGAAAGTTTTAGATTGCTAAATTTGCGTTAGGGATAGTAGTGAAAAGCCCGCAGCCGTTTTTACGGTGAGGACTTGTAACGTATAGCCCGACCTTTAGGTAACGCCATAAAAAAAATCCGTTTTCATAAGAGAACGGACTTTTTATTTTAACTATTTTTTTTTCGGATTGTGCTTTTGTTTGATCCGTACAAAAATTAGTTTGTTTCTGCTTTTTGAATTTTCACGTTGTTCAAGTTCAAAAATATCTATAGATTTAATAAGTGGTGTTAGTTTGTCAAAGCCATAATTTCTGGAATCAAAATTGGGTTGCTTTTTTTGCAAAAGACTTCCTACATCACCAAGAAATGCCCAGCCATCATCATCAGAAACATCAGCAATGGTTGTTTTTATAAGCTGAACATCTTTTCTAGTAATTTTGTCTATGGTGTCTTTATTATCCTCTTTTCCTAGATCGTTCTCCGGACTTTCTGTTTTAGATTTTAGAATTTCGATATAAATAAATTTATCGCACGCTACAATAAATGGGTTGGGAGTCTTCTTTTCTCCAATACCTATAACTTTCATTCCAGCTTCTCTTAGGCGTGTAGCCAGTCTGGTAAAATCACTATCACTAGAAACCAAACAAAAGCCGTTTACTTTTTCTGAATATAGAATATCCATAGCATCAATAATCATGGCAGAATCAGTAGCGTTTTTGCCTGTGGTATACCCGTACTGTTGAATGGGAGTAATTGCGTTCTCTAACAATAAATTTTTCCATTTGGTTAAATTAGGCTTGGTCCAATCGCCATAGATTCTCTTTATTGTAGGGTTGCCGTACTTTGCAATCTCTTCCATCATTTCCTTTACTTGAGCAGAAGGAATGTTGTCGCCATCTATAAGCACTGCTAAATTTGTATCCATAGTATTCTATTTTTGTCCGATTGATGTAAAAACTACTAAAACCTTGGGTTAACAAGGTTTTATTCGCATTCTTATTTTTTAAATAATTCTGTATAGTACTGATAGAAATAGGGAATTGTTTCTATCCCTTTTAAATAATTCCATACTCCAAAATGCTCATTTGGCGAGTGAATAGCATCACTATCTAAGCCAAAGCCCATAAGTATTGTTTTACTATTTAGTTCTTTTTCAAAAAGCGCTACAATAGGAATGCTACCGCCACTACGTTGTGGGATTGGTTTTTTTCCAAAGGTAGTTTCATACGCTTTTGATGCGGCTTGATAACCAACGGTATTAATAGGAGTTACATAGCCTTGACCTCCATGATGTGGTTTTACCACTACTTTTGCACCTTCAGGCGCTATGCTTTCAAAGTGTTTTTTGAACAAATCAGTAATTTCTTTCCAATCTTGATTTGGTACCAAACGCATAGATATTTTAGCATAGGCTTTGCTAGCAATAACTGTTTTTGCGCCTTCACCCGTATAACCACCCCAAATTCCGTTGACATCTAAAGTAGGTCTAATAGAATTACGTTCATTGGTCGTATAGCCATTTTCACCATAAACGGCATCAATATCCAATGCGTTTTTATAATTCTCAAGACTAAAAGGAGCTTTTGCCATTTCGGCGCGCTCTTCTTTAGATAGCTCTTCTACCTTTTCATAAAAGCCAGGAATAGTAATATGATTGTTTTCATCATGTAAACTAGCGATCATCTTAGTTAAAATATTGATAGGGTTTGCAACAGCGCCACCGTATAATCCAGAATGTAAATCGCGATTAGGGCCGGTAACTTCCACTTCAACATAGCTTAAGCCACGTAAACCCGTAGTAATAGAAGGTACATCATTAGCAATCATTCCTGTATCTGATATCAAAATAATATCATTAGCGAGTTTTTCTTTATTGTTTGCTACGAAAATGGCCAAGTTGCTGCTGCCAACTTCTTCTTCTCCTTCAATCATGAATTTTACATTGCAAGGAAGTTGGTTTGTTCTTACCATATATTCCATTGCTTTAACATGCATATACATTTGCCCTTTATCATCACAAGCACCACGAGCAAAAATTGCTCCTTCCGGATGTTTGTCTGTTTTTTTGATGACCGGTTCAAAAGGTGGAGAGGTCCATAAATTGATTGGATCTGCCGGTTGAACGTCATAATGACCGTACACAAGTACGGTTGGAAGGGCTGGATTTATAATTTTTTCAGCATAAACGATCGGATAGCCATCTGTTTCACAAATTTCTACAGAGTCACATCCGGCAGCTGTTAAAGCTTTTTTTACCGCATCTGCAGTATCTAATACATCTTGCGTAAACGCAGTGTCTGCGCTTACTGACGGGATTTTTAATAGGTCTATAAGTTCAGAAATAAAACGTTCTTTGTGTTCAGAAATGTAATTTTTTATTGCTTCCATTTGTTATTTTTAGTCGAGTATAAAGCTACAAAAAAGAAGTTTTTTCAAGTAAGTATTTCTAAATTGAATTTTTACTTTATATTTGCACTCCTTTAACGAAAGAAATAGAAATATTTTAAGACCCAAAAGGAACTTTTTGAAGGTATGGAGATCTCAAAATATCGAGATATACCTACTGAAGTAAAAAATGCAGGCGTGGTGGAATTGGTAGACACGCTAGACTTAGGATCTAGTGCCGCGAGGTGTGAGAGTTCGAGTCTCTCCGCCTGTACAATGTAAAAAAGCCTTTCGAGAAATCGAGAGGCTTTTTTTATTTTCAATTTTTCCTCCCATATATGGTTGGGCAGGTACATTATTTTCTATCCTGAAGCTCAAAAGCTCTTCAAAGAAGTATTAAAATTTAACTTTTTCAAAATTTAACTTTTTTATTTTAATTGCTGCACCGTCAATAATCATAGGTGTTTACTGTTGATTCAGGAATATTAGAATAGGAAAATTAAATAGCTGATAATTTTTTTTAAAAATTAAGAATAAAATAACATATATTTGGAACACCAGTTTGGTTCACCAGTTTGGTGTACCAATAGGAGAACTCAACTTCTTTTATTAATTAAAATGAAATTTTAGATGAAATTAAAAATTAAACTAATGGCAATGATCGTATTGGTCTTCAATATGTCATTATTTGCACAAGATGGATACGTGTTATCCGGAACAGTATTAGATGGGGCTAATATGCCAATTCCAGGCGTAAATGTTTTGGTCGCTAATAGTACTACAGGTACCGCTACAGATTTTGATGGTAACTTTCAGTTAAAGGTAAAACGTGGTGATGTAATTAAACTTTCTTACATTGGGTACGTTACGCAATCGATTTCTATAACAGGACAAGAAACTGTTTCAGTCGTATTAGCAGAAGATGCTAGTCAGTTAGAAGAAGTTGTCGTAGTAGGATATGGTTCTCAGAAAAAGAGTGACATTACAGGAGCGGTGTCTTCTGTTAAATCGGAAGAATTAAACGCGTTTCCTGTAGCAAATGCAGAACAGGCATTACAGGGGCGTGCTGCTGGTGTGGTGGTACAATCTAATAACGGTGGTGAGCCAGGTGCTCCTATAGCAATTAAAATTAGAGGAAATACTTCGATCAATGCAGATAGTTCACCTCTTATTGTTGTCGATGGTTTTGTAGGCGCAACAATGCCTCAAGCTAATGACATTGAGTCTATGGAGGTTCTTAAAGATGCCTCTGCAACGGCAATATACGGTTCAAGAGGATCAAACGGTGTTGTTTTGGTAACTACAAAAAAAGGTAGAAGCGGAAAATTAACTGTTGAAATTAATTCTACTTACTCAGTTCAGAATACAGCGAATAGATTAGACTTATTAAATGCAGATCAATTTGCAGCATATCAGCAAGCGATTAATCCTGGGTATATTCAGGGTAGTGAAAATACAGATTGGCAAGAGCTATTGTACAGATCAGGAAGTACAGCAAATCACCAATTCTCCTTTTCAGGAGGTAGTGAAAATATCAATTTTTATGCTTCTGCGAATTATTATAAGCAGGAGGGGATTATAATTAATTCTGATTTTGAAAAAATATCTTTCCTTTCTAATGTAGATGCACAAGTAACTGATAAATTGAAGTTAGGTCTTAACCTTTTTGGAAGTAGAGGTGATAAAGGTGGGGTTGCAACACAATCTACAGGTTCAACGGCTAATGCTGGTGGAGATGATGTAATTTCTTTGATGTTTAGATTTGCTCCAGATATTGGTCCTATAGATGAAGATGGTCTTAATACGGTGCAAAGTGCTATTGGTGATAGAATAGATAATCCTTATGCTATAGCTAATGAAAGAATTATCGATACTAAAACAGATAATTTTAGAACTAATTTTTATGCTAATTATGATATTTTTGAAAACCTTGCTTTTAAAACTACATTTGGTTTCAGTACTATTAATGAGACGTTGGGAGATTTTCAGCCTTCTACATTAATTGAACAGGCAGGAGCAGCTGGAGGTAGAGCGTCTTATAGTAACTTAAAGCAAACTACAGTATTAAGTGAAAATTATTTGACTTATAACGCTGCCATAGGAAAAGGTAACCTAAATTTATTAGGAGGATATTCTTACCAAAAAAATACTTCAGAAAGATTTTCAGCGAGTACAGAAGGATTAATCTCTGATAGTTTTTCTTATTATAATCTAGGAGGAGCTTCAACTCCATTAGCGCCTTCATCATCATTTACAGAGCAAGAAATTTTATCTCAATTTGGAAGATTAAATTTTGATTACGATGATAAGTATTTGTTAACTGCTACAGTAAGACGTGATGGTGCTTCAAACTTTGCTAGAAATGAAAAATATGCCATCTTTCCTTCAGGTGCGATAGGTTGGAAAGTGTCTAATGAGGAGTTTTTAGCTAATAATGGAACTATCTCTAACTTAAAATTGAGAGCTAGTTATGGTGTTACAGGAAATCAAGCTATCGGTGCTTATGAATCTTTAGCTAGATTTGTAGATTTATATGCTGTTACGAACGGACAGACTGTAAATGCAGTTACACCTGATCAAGTTGCGAACGCAAATTTGAAGTGGGAATCTTCTTATCAAACAAATTTAGGGTTGGATCTAGGATTGTTTAGTAATAGAATTTCATTAGCATTAGATTATTATAATATAGATACTAAAGACCTGCTTTTAGCAGATGCAAGTCAGCCAGAATACTTAGGTTTTGCAACTTTAGCAAGTATAAGAAATGTAGGTGAAGTTAATAATAAAGGGTTTGAAGTTTCTCTAAGCACAAAAAATATTTACACAGATAACTTTAGTTGGACTACAGATTTTAATTGGTCGACGAATAAAAATGAAGTTGTAAAATTAATTGATGGAATTGATGTGTTTTTAGATGCGGCACCAAGTTACCTTAGACAGGGTCGTACTCATATTCTAAGAGAAGGTGAAGCGGCAGGTGTGTTTTGGGGTCATGAGTATCGTGGAGTTTACCAAGGTGGTGACGTGCCAGTTGGTACAGCTCTTAAGCCTAACGCGGCGGCGGGAGATCCACTATTTACAGATATAGATGGTAGTGGAACAATTACCACTGATGATCAGAAAATAATTGGTGATCCTAACCCAGATTATACATTCGGATTTACAAATAATTTTAATTATAAAAACATAGATTTAAGCATCTTCTTTCAGGGTTCTCAAGGAGGTGAAGTTTTTAACTTAACTAATGTTCAATTATTTAATGGTGATTCTAATGCAACTACAGATGTTTTAAATGCATGGACTCCTACAAATACAGACACTAATATTCCTAGAGCTGGAAATAATAGTAATAGAGAAATTTCTTCACGTTTTGTAGAAGATGGAAGTTATATCAGATTAAAGAATGTTGCTTTAGGGTATACATTCCCTTCAGATCTTGTAGAGAAATTAGGGGTAGATAATCTTAGGTTATCTGTTAGTGCTCAAAATTTATTAACATTCACTAAATATTCTGGCCTAGATCCAGAAGCAAGTTATTTTGGTGGTGGCGGTGAAAGTACAGGAGAGAGTAATACCACTCAAGGTTTTGATTTTGGAAATTACCCAACAGTTAGATCGGTGAATTTTAGCCTTAATTTAAAATTTTAATCAATAATTTAAAACATATATAATGAAAACATATAAATATTTATTCTTATTGATAGGCTTATCAATGGTAGGATGCTCAGATTTAGAAGAGGATCCGCAAGGGCTGCTAGCTCCTGAAAGTTTTTTTAGTTCTACAACGGATATTCAAACTGCAGTCAATGGGGCTTATGGTCATATGATTGATGAGAATTTTTGGGGTAGAAAATTACCTACCACTTTAATGTTGCGTAGTGATATGGTAGCTATAGCTGATCCTGCAGCAAAAGTAGAGAGACAACAGCATGATGATTTTACCGTATTGACAGATAATTTAATGATTGACACCTATTGGCCAAGATCATATCAAATTATTGGAGCGGCTAATCAAGCTATAGCAGGAGCTGAGCTAGTTGATGTAGCAGATGATGTAAAAAATCCAATCACGGCGCAAGCATATTTCGTAAGAGCATTTATGTATTTCCATTTGGTAAGGCAATTTGGAGCTATACCTTATTTAAATGCACCTGTAACCGATGTGCAAGAATCAAAAGTTATATCAAGTACTCCGGCTGATGAGGTCTATGCTAATATTATTGCAGATTTAGAGTTTGCTAAGGCGTGGTTGCCAGACACTCAGGTGGCAAGATCTTTACCTGCAAAATCAGCAGCAAGTTCATACTTATCTTTAGTGTATTTAACTATGGGAGAATGGCAGAAGGCTTATGATGAGGCTAAAGAAGTTATTGATAACAAAGGAATCTATGATTTGGAATTGGATCCAGATTATCAAAGTTTATTTGATGCCACTAAAATTGACGCATCAAAAGAACCAATTTTTGTCTTAGATTTTAATAATTTCAGAGATGGTAATGCGGGGAACGATCAATTAGGTCCGATGTCTGGTTTAAGAGGAGATGAGCAGTATGGTAATGGTGGTGGTTGGTCTATTATGGCACCGGCTCTAGGAGTTTACACGAGTTGGGATGCTGGCGATTATAGAAGGGCAGTAAGTTTAGATGATACAGCAGTTTTTGATGGAGAGCTTACTTCTTATCCAGATTTTATTTCAGCGTCTAAAGATGACCGAAATGTAAATCAGCCATATATCGCTAAGTATACAAGGTTCCCAGGTGAGTTTGCAAATGGAAACGGTAGGGCTACGAGTTATAATTATTCTATGATGCGTTATGCGGAAGTGTTATTAATTGCAGCGGAAGCAGCAGTAGAGCTTGGAGATAATGCATCAGCCACAACGTATATAAATGAGGTTAGAGCAAGAGCTAGATCAGGTGGTTCATGGAAAAATACAGGTGCGAGTGCTGTGCCTGCAGATATCACTGGGACAGTTACTGTTAATGATGTATTAGAAGAGCGTAGATTAGAATTATCTTTCGAGGGTATTAGATGGTATGATATTGCTAGAAGAAAATTAGGTAATGAAGTATTTGGTGCTTCAGGATTTGAAGGTGCAAAACCAGGATTCGATCCAGTGCAAGATTATTTACTTCCAATACCAGCTGATGAGATTATTAGAAACCCTAATTTAACACAAAACCCAGGATATTAAAATATGACAAAATATAGTTTGAGTTGACTATGTTAGTTTTTTTGAGTTAATTTTAAGAATTTACTGGTCTAAAGTTTAGATCAGTAAATTTTTTTCGTTTAAAGAGGTAGAGTGATTGCTGTCGGATTTTATAACTAGGTTTAAATTATTTAAGCATTTCAAGATGAAGTCAAATAGAATAAGAGTAAATGATAGTATTGATGATCAGAATGCAATTATTTCTAAGATTAAGGAATTTATTCTTTACAAGAATTTAGAGCCTGGCGATAAGTTGCCATCGGAAAGAGAATTGTCTGAAAAGTTCAATGTAAGCCGAAGAAACGTTAGAGAGGCTATTGCTAAGCTAGAGCATTATGAATTGTTAAAATCCATTCCAAAGACTGGAACTTTTATTGCAAATATTGGACAAGTAGCTTTGAAAGGAATTATGGAAGGTATTGTTGAATTGAAACAACAAGATTTTAAAACCTTAGTAGAAACAAGGCTAATGTTAGAAGCCCAAACTAGTTTTTTAGCAGCTCAAAGAAGAACGGAAGAGGATTTAGTAAATATTGAGGCAGCTCTGCATCTCTACAAGGTTAAAATGATAAATAGAGAGGATGCTCTTGAGGAGGATTTACTTTTTCATCTGGCCATTGCAAAAGCCTGCGGTAATAGCACACTTAATGCTTTGATGTTACAAATTACACCTAAGATTATTTCTGTCTTTGAAAAAATACGAGTTTGTGATGAGGATGGCTTCATGCGCGAAGTGAATCAACATGAGGTAATCTTCAATGCCATTAAAGATCAGGATTCTCAGCTAGCCGTTAGTGCCATGGAAGAGCATTTTAAAATGCTGAAAGACTTCTGTAATGAAATTAAATAAAACCTAGGGCATAAGCTAGTGTAAAGTTGATTCGCTATTCATAGAGACATTGCTTGTAATTCTTAAGCCTTAATTGTGAGTTGGCTCTAGATTATATTGAAGAGATAGCATTTTTATTGCGTATCGTTTCCCAAGTTCTTTAATTCCTTCAGAATTAAAATGTGTTCTATCTGATTTCGCACCGCATCCCCTAGAAGAAATGACATGGGATGTAGGAATACTTTTTGGCAAGGTCTGTATGATTGTATTCATTTCGGCTAGTAAACCATTTTGATCTTTATGTACAACTTCACCAGCTAATAAAGGAACTTGGTTTGCTTTTAAGGATAAATCTTTAAGCATATTTCGGTAGATCTTTTTTACGTAAGTTGGCCATTTGGTGTCACCATGATTTGTTTCGCCTTGATGCAATAAAATACCTTTAATTATTCCTCTCTTTTGGCTTTTTTTAGCCAAATCTATTAGGTGTTGGTAAGGGTTTCCTCCGTAATCTATAATTTTATTTTGAAACCAATCCTCAGGATATGTATCTGTGAATTTTTGATATTTTTTTTTATTGAATAATCTAATATCAGAACCACCTACGGCTACATTAATCACAGCAATTGTGATGCTATCGGGGAGATTCTTTATCATATTTTTTCCAAAATAATCTGCAGGTGATAATCCTGTATAACATTGAGTAAGTGGTGCAGCGGCAGCGTACCAGCTTCCTTTGGTTCGGTTTAAATTGGGGCAATCTAGAGACTGCAGCATTTGAAAACGAGTATTGCTAATGGTATCTTGAGACGCTATAGTAGCAGAACCCTCCATGTTAGATTGGCCAAAACATAGGTAGATGTGAAAATTTGCATCAATTTCTGGAGTTACCTTTGTGCTATCTCTTGGGTTTGTTGTCTGAATTTTTAGATCATTTATTTTGTTTGCGCTAAAGCTAAAATGAGTTACAAAAATTAAGCCTAGAAAAAAGGTGATTCTTTGTAGTGTAGTGGTAAGATGTATCATGAATAGTTCCGTTTGTTGTAGACTCAAATTTATTATTTTATAAAAGCTTTTGCTTTGTATTTTATGCTGATTGCTAATAGTATTTTAGTGTTTTGTAATCAATTTTTGTTGATCTCTAAAATAACTAGGAGTGTATCCCATTTTTCGTTTAAAGGTTCTATTGAAGTTTGAGATGTTGTTAAAACCACTGTCATAGCAAATTTCGTTGATAGAACGTTCTGTTTCTATAAGTAACCTTGCTGCGTGCCCTAAACGTAAATCGCTAACGTAGTCAGAGAAGGAGGAGTTGGTACTTTTTTTAAAAAAATGACTAAAGGCAGATTCAGACATATTAACCAATCCAGCAACCTCTTTAAGAAGTATTTTTTGATGTAAATTTTCTTTAATGTAGGTATTCACTTTTTCTATTCTGCGACTTTTGTGAATGGTATAATGATCAACATAAGAGTGACTTGCTAATGTTTTTGTATTACGAGCAATAGATAAATCGTATAAAATGGATAGAAAATTTAGCAGGGAGTCAAAGTCTTGAGACTCAGATAAACGTAATATTTTTGGTTTTAAAACAGTAAGGGTTTCTTTTGAAAACAAAATTCCTCTTTTAGATTTTTCTAAAAGTAGCCTGATAGGAAGCATGAGTTTTCTATTTGGTGCAAGTTCTGATAAGAATTTCTGATGAAATTGAACAGTAACAACATGCGCTTTTGTGTTCTTATCTTCTCCGGTCCAAGCGTGTGGTGTGTTTGAGCCAACCAAAACCAAATCACAATCTGTGTATTCTTGTATAGAATCTCCTATGATTCTCTTCCCTGATGAATTAAGAACCAAGTTGAGTTCTAGTTCTGGGTGAAAATGTATCGGAAAATCAAACTTAGCAGAATGATGATTTAAGACAATAAAGAAATCATCTTCAGATATAGGGACTAATTCTCTTAAAATACGCGCTTCTTTATTCATAAAAGTATCATAGTGTGTTTTCTCAAAATAAGATATAAAATATATTAAATTATAAATATATAGTCTTATAAATTATCAAATTAAATAAAAATAACTATAAATTATCTTATATACTTTGTATTTCTGACTTTCTGTTGATGTTTTTTTACTGTTTTTTCATATTAGTATCATTAATCAACATGATTTACAAAATTAAGGTTAAGGATATGTTATTATTTTGTCAACAACTTAATTACTAACTAAAAAAATCATGAACTAATGAGGTATGAGTTTCAAAAAAGTATGATTTTTATTGTTTTCTTAATTTTAAGCTTTTCAGGAGCAGCGCAAATTAAGGTAACCGGAACAGTAAAATCTAACGACGGAATTCCTTTGCTTGGTGTAACCATTATGGAAGGTGGTTCTACAGCAAACGGAGTGACAACAGATTTTGATGGAAATTTTTCTATTGAATTGAGTGGTTCCAATAACGAGCTTGTAGTTTCATATATAGGCTTTGTAACTCAAACAATTCCTATTTCGGAAAATACTGCAATTACTGTAGTCTTAGAAGAGGATCTTGAACAGCTTTCTGAAGTAGTTGTTGTGGGGTATGGATCTGTGAAAAAGAGTGATCTTACAGGATCCGTAACTTCTGTAGAAATGGATAATATTCCTTCAAAACCATCAAATTCTATAGATGGATTGCTACAAGGTCAAGTGGCGGGTGTGCAAGTTGTCGCAGCTTCAGATACTCCTGGAGCAGGTGCGGTTGTGAGAATTAGAGGGGGTAGTTCTTTGCGCGGTGGTAATGATCCTCTTGTGGTTGTAGATGGCTTTCCAATTGGTTATGCCGGAGATTTAAAGCAAATATCTCCTCAAGATATTGCCTCCATGGAAGTGTTAAAAGATGCTTCTGCTGCTGCTATTTATGGTTCTCGAGGAGCAAATGGCGTGATCATAATCACCACAAAAAAGGGGGCAAAACATAGTACTGAGGTAACCGTTTCTCAGCAAAATACGTTTACAAGGTTTACCTCTGATTTGAATTTATGGAGGGATGCAATTTTAATGGCTGAATTAAGCAACGAAAGTAGAGTAAATGGTGGTTTTACGCCCATTTATATCGGTGCTAGAGATGCAAACGGGGTGTATTATCCTTCCGTAGGAGAGTTAAAGAATGGTGATTGGTCTTACAATACTCGTTGGGATGATGTAGTATTTCGAGATCCGGTATCTAATAATACCAATCTTGCTATACGGAGTCAGACAGATAGAACTCAATTTAGTTTAAGTACAACTTACTATACAAACGAAGGAGTGTACATAGATGATGATTATGAAAAACTGAACATTAATCTTAATGTAATTCATAAAATTTATGATGATAAAGTTACCATTGGAGGAAATGTTATTTATTCTAAAGGAAACAGAAATGATAATGGAGGATTGGCATATTGGCGTAACCCTATTTTTCCAGTGTATTTGGAAGAAAATCCTTCTAATGATTATTTTTTAGCAGGGTCACAAGATTATTCGCACCCTATTGCATTAACTGAAAATAGAACGAATAAAAACAAGTTTTTAGATTTTATAGGTTCTGCTTTTGTAGAGATTCAATTTATTCCGACTTTAAAATTAAAAACTCAAGTAAACCATAAATTTGGTCGTTCTATTACGGACTATTATAATCCCAAAAAATATACAGAAGATGGTACTTTTAACAACGGTTCTGGAGGTGTTAGTAATTGGGAGAGCAGTGAAACTGTAGCGGAAACGTTCTTAACGTTTAACGATACGTTTAAAGAGAAACATAGTATTACTGCCATGGCTGGTTTCTCATACCAAGGATATGAAGCTAGAACTTCTGATTTAAAAGCTTATGATTTTTTAAATGAATCTTTAGGTAATGGTAACCTCGCCGCGGGTAATCCTGAAAAGCAATCTGTGGCCAACGGCTTATCTGAAACGGTGATGTACTCTGGGCTGGGGCGTTTAAATTATTCTTATGAAGACAAATATTTAGCAACATTTACCGTGCGTACCGATGGTTCTTCAAAATTTGGAGCCAACAATCAATGGGCAATGTTCCCTTCTGGGGCCTTGGGTTGGAAATTGCATAAAGAAAGCTTCATTGAAAATTTAAATGTTTTTGATGAGTTTAAACTACGCGCTAGTTACGGTATTTCTGGGAATCAAGGTATTTCTCCCTATTTAATTAATAGTAGATACGGACAAGATCAATACTATGTAAATGGTCGTTGGCAAACAACAATTGGTCCGGGATATGTAGTAGGTCAGGATAGTCAAAGTGGTAAGAAAACCTGGGGTGGTATTCCTAATCCAGATTTGAAATGGGAGACTACAGCGCAATTTAATCTAGGAGCTGATATTGCATTTCTCAATAACAGAATAAAAATCACAGCAGATTACTATAAAAAGTCAACCTCAGATTTGTTGCGTGAACGTTTACTTTCTCCCTCTTCTTCTTATGACAAAATGTGGGTTAATGATGGAGAAATAGAAAATCAAGGAGTTGAATTAACACTAGATGGAGCTATTGTTGCTAAAGAAGATTGGGGTCTTGACGCCATGGTGATTTTTTCAAAGAACAAAAACAAAGTGGTTAGTCTTGGAGATGCGCTTGCGTCAGGCTTAAATACAGATGCGCTTACTGGTTTTAAGTATGAGTTCTCTGGTAATCAAGTAGAAGCTTTCCGTTCTGTCCCTAATATTTTAGCTATTGGGCAGCCTATAAATGTTTTTTATGGTTATAAAGTAGATGGTATTATACAGTCTGAAGCTGAAGGATTAGCCGCGGGGCTAACGGGTGATTTAGCGCAACCAGGAGAATTTAAATACAAAGATTTAAACGAAGATGGCATTATTGATGAAAATGATCGTGCTATAATCGGGAATCCTAATCCAGATTTCATAGCGAGTTTTAATCTTAATGCACGCTATAAGAATTTTGACTTCTCACTTTTTTTTAACAGTAGTATTGGTCAAGATGTCTTTAATACGAAAGCATTTAGTGAACCGAGTAATACACCATTACGTTGGACACAAGATAACACAACCAACAATTACCCAAGCTTAAGAGATGGTCGCACTGTTTATATGTCAGATTGGTTTATAGAGAAAGGAAGTTTTTTGCGCTTACAGAACCTATCTGTAGGCTATACTATAAAAGACTTACAGACGGCTTGGCTTAAAAAAGGTAGAATTTTTATGAACGGCACCAATCTATTCACCCTTACAGATTTTAAAGGTTATGATCCGGAACTGGGTGGAGATGGTATTTACTGGGGTGGGTATCCTAAGTTAAGAAACTGGACTTTAGGCGTAGAATTAACCTTTTAAATTCAGTTAAAATGAAAACATTGACAATAATAAACGAATTGAAAATGAAGCACTTTAAAAGATTAATAGTAGGACTTGCTCTTGTTGCAGGTGTTACTTCTTGCGAAAGCTTAGATGTAGAGCCTACTGGTTTTTATTCTGATGAAAATTTCTATAAAACCATAGAAGATGCAGAGGCGTCTATTTTATATGCTTATGATGCACTTACACTTGTGAGCTATGCACCAGTCACTTATTACTTTACAGAATTGGCATCAGATAATTGTGATGTAAAAGCAGATGAAGGTCCAGATGCACAAGCATTTGTAAACTGGGAGGTTACTGCTCAAAACCAATTACTAACACAGTACTATAGGTCTATTTATATTGCTGTAAACCGTGCCAATGCGGTTATAGAAAACATAGAGGGTAAAGGCTTTAACCCAGAAGACGAAAAACGCATTCTTGGAGAAGCTTTATTTTTAAGAGCTTACAACCACTTTAATGCCGTAAAAGCTTTTGGATTGGCGCCATTGCAAAAATCTCTTATAGACAAATTAGATGAAACAACGGCTACGCTACCTGCGGATATGCAAGAGGTTTATACTTTTTTAATTGAAGACTTAACTAGAGCTATAGACAATTTAGAGGTAAACAGAGTTACGGGTCGTGCAGATAAAGTTGCTGCACAAGCATTACTTTCTAAAATCTATTTATTTGCTGCTTCTGCTAAAGAAAGTGGGGTTCCTAAATACAACGCTATTACAGAAAGTGTAGATAATTTATATGCTAAATCTGCAGAATATGCGGGTATGGTTATACATAATCAAGGGGAATATAGGTACGATATGGATCTTCAAAACATTTATAATGTAGAGGCTCCAAACGGCCCTGAACATATTTTTATATTATCGTTAGACAGGTCTGGCACGCAAGAAGGAGATTACTCTAAACTATCCAAGTACTTTATTCCTTATATAGATGGTGCAACAGTATATCTAAAAAATACAGATGGTACTTTTTCTCCAACACATGATGGGTGGAGTGTTTTTCAAACCTCAGATAAGTTGTTTTCTTCTTATGCTGCGGATGATAAACGTAAAACCGATTTATTTGTTTCAGAAATATACGATCAAGATGAGGCAACTATAGGTTCTGTTGCAGATGGTACTGTAATTTATCCTTTTACAAGAAAATACATAGATCCTTTATTTGAGGGTGATAAAACAAGTACAAGACCATACTTACTTCGTTATTCAGACATACAATTGGTATATGCAGAAGCTACTGCCAATGCAGATGGTTTAGCGCAATACAATCAAATTAGAAGTAGAGCAAACGCGACAGAATTAGCTAGTATTGGTGGCTTATCTAAAGTAGATTTTAGAAAATTAGTTGTAGCAGAACGTCAAAGAGAACTTGCTTATGAAGGAGACCGCCTATGGGACCTTAGACGCACAAACACAGTGCAAAGCAATGTTACTAAAGCAGCAGGTCTTTCTCCAGAAGCAGTTGCTTTTTATCCAATTCCACAACGTGAGATCGATTTAAACCCTAACATCAACTAAACACAAAGCGTAATGAAAAAATTATATAACATATACTTTATAGTACTGGCATTGTTTTTTGCTGCTTGTACAGAAAACCCTCTTGAAGATGTAGAGGGCACAGATTGGCAAATAGAACGTAATGTGGTTTCTATTTTGGTTGAAGGCCAAATAGGTACAGCTATAATAGAACGTAATTTTGATGATGCTAAAATTAAAATTTATGCGAAAACAGAAAATATAGCAGATTTAACCAAAGTAGAAATTAAAAACATTGAGTTTTCATACGGTGCCAGTTCTGCAAACGAGAAGGGTACAACATTAGATTTAAGCAGTGGTATAACTAAAATTTCTGTTGCTTCTGGTGCAGGAGAAAGTTTAGATTGGGAGATTTCCTTACTACCGTTTAAGTCCGATCTAGAAGGCACTTGGTATATTGGTGATGTACGTATGTATTGCGATATGTTTACCTGGGAAAGCTGGGGATGGGAAAAGAACGAAAGTATGTTTGGGTATTTAGCTGAGTTAAATCCAGAACTAGACAACAAAATTACTTTCTCTGTAGAAGGTGCAGATGCTAAAGGAAATCCTTTTGGGAAGTATGAGCATCATGCTGGTGACGATGGTGCTTTTGGTAGTTATACCGATGCTAGTAAAGGCTGGGATTTTAATTCTAGATTCAGAAAAATACCATCGGGTAATGGTACTTGGCTACGCGATTTTGAACGTAATAAGGTAATTATTACTGATGCTAATAAAGTTGAACACGAATTAGATTTAGAACTACTTACTGAAACTAACGAGGTTAATTTAAAAACAGCTATTCCTTATTTAGCAGATAATTTTAGTTGGACAGATACGGATTGGAGTTATGAAGAACTAGCGCATATGTCTAAGGTAACTTGGTATACATTGACTAAAGAACGCATTATACAAACAGGAAACAGTATTACAGGATTAACTGTTGCGGATCAAGTAGGCGACACACAAATAGATAACGATACTAAAGAAATTACAGTTAAAATAGCCGATAATGGTGCAAATATTTCTACAATAGAACTTACTAGTTTAAATGTGTCTTACGCTGCAACTACAGATAGTAGTGTTGGTAGCACTTTAGATTTTTCAACAGCAAATACAACTACAATAAATGTTACTTCAGAAACAGGAGAAAGCGCTACTTGGACTATTAATCTACAAATAGATATAGACTTAAGTGATGTCTCTATTGCAGGAACTTGGACCGTTGGCGGAATAAGTGTTTACTGTGATATGTTCACTTGGGAAACTTGGGGCTGGGATAAGACCGAACTATTAAACAATTATTTGCCTAGTGCAAGTAAAGAACTAGATAATACAATTTCATTTATTGTTGATGGTAAAAACGGAGACAACCCTTACGGAACATATGAAAATAATTCCGGTGCAGACGGTGAGCACGGTAACTTTATTTCTGATGACACTAGCTGGCCAGAAACCGAGTTCAATAGCAGATTTAGAAAAGTACCTACAGGCACAGGAACTTGGGAACTTGTAGGAGACACAGTAACTATTACAGATAGCACTGGTGCAGAATTTGTATTAACGCTAGAGGTAAATTCGGAAACAGAAATTGTATTGGCTGCAGAAGTTGAGTATTTATCAGAATTATACAACTGGACCGACACCAATTACAGCTATGAAGAGACCGCACATATGTCTAACAAGATGTGGTATAATTTAAGTAAATAATAGATTGTCATCTTGCTATTATGGCAAGATGACATAATAATACTAAAGAAATAAATATGATGCTAAAAAATATATTTGCCGCTATATTTCCAATGCTGCTACTTATAGCAAGTTGCGATGATGATGAACCTACACTTACTTCAATAGAAAAAAATAGAGAAATAATATTAACAGAAGAATTGGTTTCTACAAACTTTGTGGGTAATGGTGCACAATGGGGTGGTTATGAAATGACACCAACTTGGCTAGGAACAAAAACACTTAGCGATGCGGATTGGAATACTTTATTTAATCGTATAGATTTTATGCGTCCTCCGTTTTTAAGAATTGTAACAAATCCTTCTTGGTCTTATGACAATAATGGTACATATGACGAGACAACAAAAACGGTTTCGCTTTTTAAAATGTTGGACTACGCAAAAGACCGCGATATAGAAATTACGTTTGGCGAATGGGGACATAGTTCTACTGATGATATTAGTACTATAGATATGGGTTGGATTGAAAACTCTGTAAAATTCTTAAATCATTTGGTGAACGAAAAAGGGTACACATGCATAAAAACAATAAACATTATTAACGAGCCTAATGGCGACTGGTCTAGTACTAAAGGAGATTACAACATTTGGAAAAATGTACAAATAGCCTACTTAGAGGAGATGAAAAAATACAGCTTATCTAGCCTAAAAGTGATGGGTCCAGATATTGCTGTTTTTAATACCGCTAGTCAAACAGATTGGTTTACAAAAACGGAAGCAGATTTAGGAGATAATGTTGGTTTATATGACATTCACGTATACCCGCAACAGCAATTAATACGGGATGGCGAATTTGCGCAAATGCTTAGAGCTTACAAAAAGGAAACACCTGCAGATAAGCGTATTGTTTTAGGTGAAATAGGCTTTAAATACACAGAGGTAGATGCGCAATTAAAGTTAGAAAACGAAGAAGCAATTGCAAACGACCCATATGCTGGTGAAGATTCTAATATGATGATTTACAAAGCATTTTACGGTATAGATATGGCCGATGCTTTAATACAAGCAATGCGCGAAGGATATTCTGGTTCTCTGGTTTGGAATATGGATGACGCTATGTACAACAGTCCAGACAATGGAGATTACCAATCTGATAAATTAAAACGTTGGGGATTCTGGAACATCTTAGGAGAAGAACATACAGGTAATGCTGCAGATGAAGCTATAAGACCATACTTCTACCCTGTATCATTATTAACACGTTTTTTTCCTGCGGGGAGTGATATTTACAACGTAGAATTACCTAATAAAAAAGGGTTGCGCGCAGTAGTAGGTACTTACAATGGTAAGCAAACAATTGCCATTGTTAACTCGCATTACTCAACGTATGAGCTTAATTTAAAATCTGATTTTATAGGCAGTATTACAGCAAATAAATACAGTTACAAGTCCAATGCAGATGGCTCTTTTGTTGGTGAAGTAGACGAGAATGGTTTTGCTACACCAATGGAAAATAACGTAGAACTAAACTTTAAAGACGGTGTAAAAATGACGCTAGAAGGTGAGTCTTTTATTCTATTTACGAATATGGAGTAATCTATAAGTTCAAGAACTAAATTAATCAACATAATTTATAAATAAGGAAATAAAAATTAGAATGAATACTGTAGAAGAAAACAAAACAGGATTATTACGCCTAATAAAAAACAAAAACAACCCAGTTTTAAGTCCAAATCCAGCAAACGACTGGGAAAGCTTAGTAGTATGTAACCCTGGAGTTTGGTATGAAGAGGGTGCATTTTATATGCTATATAGAGCTGCCGGAAACGATAAAGAACATCAAATACGTTTTGGTTTAGCCACTAGCACAGATGGTATTAATTTTACGCGTACTTCTAACAAACCAGCTTTTAGTCCAAGTATAGATGGTCCTGATATGGGCGCAGTAGAAGATCCTAGAATTGTGAAATTTGGAGACGAATTTTACATTACTTACGCCTACAGACCTCATCCTCCAGGGCAATACTGGAACTTTGACCACGATGAAATTTTATTGCCAGAATGCGATAAAGATGCGCCTTTGGTTTTAAAAAATAACATTGCAAACTCGGGCTTACTTTTAACTAAAGACTTTAAAGAATACAGACGTTTAGGTAGAATTACTCAGAGTAATTTAGATGATAGAGATGTTATTATTTTTCCTGAAAAAATAAATGGAAAATTTGCAATGCTACACAGGCCAAAAGAATGGATTGGTGAAGAATACGGTTGCGACAAGCCTTCTATTTGGCTTCGTTTTTCTGATGACTTAATGGTTTGGGAAGAACCAAGCACATTATTGTTAGCGGGTATAAATGGCACTTGGGAAGAAAAAATTGGCGGCAGTACACCTCCTTTAAAGACCAAAGACGGGTGGCTAATTATATACCATGGTGTAGAAAATGGCGGACTAGGATATTACCGTGTTGGTGCGGCTCTTTTAGATTTAGAAGATCCAACAATCGTAAAATCTAGATTAACCAATTGGATTATGGAACCAGAGCACGATTATGAAATTGATGGCTTTTATAAGGGTTGTGTTTTTCCTACCGGAAATATGATTATTGAGGATACTTTATATGTATATTATGGTGCTGCAGACAGGTATGTAGGTCTTGCAACTTGTAATATTGATGAATTATTAAACGAATTAAAGAATGCTTAAAAAGCAACTATTTAACTATATGTTACTTCTTCTTTTTTTACCGCTAGCATCTTGCCAAACGGTAAAAAAGAAGGGGTTAGTTAAAATTGATGCCAATACCATTATTTCTGACGAATTTATTGGCAACGGAGTGGAGTGGTCTGCGTACCCACATGCAGATGCAGATGATGCAGATTGGGGTTTACTCATGACGGAGGAAAAATGGGAGACCGTTTTTAAAAGGTTGGATTATATGAAACCCCAAATAGTACGTGTACTAGACCAAGCAAATTGGAGGTATTTAGAAGGCGTTGATACAAATGGAGAACCTATACTAAATTTTGAAAATCAGGAAATGCACGCTTTATACAAGCTGCTAGATTATTGTCAAAAAAACGACATAAAAGTTATACTTGGTGAATGGGGACAACCATACAAAGTACATGATACGCATTTAAAAATGCAAAATACTTTTACCGGTGCTACAGATCCAAAATGGCTAAATAGCATTGCACAACACGTAGATTATCTAGTGAACAAAAAGGGCTATAGCTGTATTAAATATTACAATTTAGTAAACGAACCTAATGGTTATTGGTCTTCTATAGATGGCAATTGGGACGAGTGGAAACTAGGCGTTAAAAAGTTAGATAGTGCTTTTGTATCTAAAAAACTTAAAACACCAGTGCACGTTATAGGTCCAGATGCTACGCCTTTTAATAATGATAAATCTAAGTATACTGGTGCAGAGTGGGTAAAGGAATCTGTTTTGCAATTAAACGATGTTTTAGCGGCTTACGATGTACATGATTACCCTACTAAAGAATTTGTGCGTTCTGGTGATTTTGAAAAACACTACACGGCTATGATATCTTTTGCTGATAGCGTTGCTAGAAAGCCTTTTATTTTAGGAGAAATAGGGTTTGAAAAATACGTAGACGATAATATAAAAAGGTACGAGGCAGATCCGTTTGCAAGTCCAGATAGTCAATTATCAATTTATGATTATGACTATGGTGTAGATATGGCAGATGTTCTAATACAGTCTATGAATAGTGGTTTTGATGCTGTTATTGCTTGGGGATTAGATGATGCCATGCATACCAATGGTGATACCGGAGAAAAAAATCAGCTTAAAAAATGGGGAATGTGGAATATTCTTGGCAAAGAACTAACTGGTGATGCCAAAGAAGAAGATATAAGGCCTTGGTTTTATACGTGGTCTATTTTAACAAGGTATTTTGCAAACGATATGAAAATTGTAAAGACTACCGGATTAGACATAAACAAAGTACGTATGGTTTCTGGCTGGTCTACAACAAATCATGTTACTTTTTCTGTGGTTAATAATAGTGATAAAGAAGCAATTTTTACACTAGACATAGAAAACCTAAAAAACAAAAGCTTTAAAAAATTTATATACAGTGAAAACAATAGACCTGTAGATGACAACAATTTTCCTAAAGCGGTACAAAACAATTTAAGTTTTATGTCAGGATCAGAACAAATAACTATTCCTGCAAAAAGCGTATTACTTTACACAACCTACAACTATTAAATTATGAGTAACTTAAGTTATACAGATCTTACCGTTCTAGTTCTCTACATTGTTTTTATTATTTGGTGGGCTTTAAAAAACGGAAAAAGTACTAATTCTGACGACTATTTTTTAGCTGGTAGGAATTTAACTTGGCCAATGGTTGGGTTGTCATTATTTGCTGCTAGTGTGTCTAGTTCCACCCTAATGGGGCATTCTGGAGAAGGATTCATAAGTGGTATTGCCGTATTTAATTACAACTGGATATCGGTTTTAATAATGGTCTTTTTTGCAATGTTCTTTCTTCCGTTCTATATAAAATCTGGAATTTTTACAATGCCCGAATTTTTAGAGCGTAGGTTTGATGGCAAGTCCAGAACCTACTTCTCTTTTATAACCATTATAGGAAACGTTTTTTTAGATGCAGCGGCAACATTATATACTGGCGCGCTAATTATTAAAATGATTTTTCCGGAGGTAGAAATTATCTGGATTATTATAGGGATGGCTGCCGTTGCTGGTAGTTATACTATTATTGGTGGGTTGTCATCTGCTATTAATGCAGATATGATACAAGCCGCTGTTTTAATTATTGGTTCTTCAATCTTATCGTTCTACGCTATTAATAGTATTGGCGGATGGGAATCTTTCGTAGGTAAATTTAACGACGGCGTTTGGTTAAAATTAACGAGACCTCTAGACGACCCAACAGTACCTTGGCTAGGAATGTGGGTTGGTATACCTATTCTAGGTTTTTACTTTTGGGCTAACAATCAAGTTATGGTACAACGTGTATTGTCTGCAAAATCTATAGACCACGGAAGAAAAGGTGTGTTGCTAGTAGGGTTTTTGTATCTATTTACGTTGTTTATTTTTATAATTCCGGGATTAATCGCTCGTGGTATAAACCTTTTTGGAGTAGAGAATTTGCCGCATCAATTAATAAGTGGCATCGATTTAAAAGAAAAATACGGTATAAATACAGATCAAGTGTACCCAAGGCTTATTGTTAAGTTATTGCCCGTTGGCCTTATTGGTATTATTTTGTCGGCAATGATTTCTGCATTAACATCTACTTTAAGTGCAACGCTTAGTTCTGTGTCAACTTTGTTTACTATGGATTTTTATAGTAAGATAGATAAAAATGCGACTAGCGCTAAAAAGGTAAGAGTGGGTAAAATTACAGCAATAGTGACTTTAATTATTGCTGTAATTTGGGCTCCATATATTCAGAGGTTTGATTCGCTTATTGCGTATTACCAAGAAATAGTTTCTTATTTAGCACCGCCCATTGTGGGTACCTTTTTTATTGGTTTGTTCTGGAAGAGAGCCAATGCTAAAGGCGCTTTTAGTGGTCTTATGGCGGGTTTAGCTGTTGCAGCAACAATTATGACGTTAAAATATATATTAGGCGTTAAAATAGATATTCACTTTTTGCTATTAGCACCTGTGTTACTAATTATAAGTTTGGTTGTTTCTGTAGTTGTTAGTTTAGCAACTGCGCCACCACCTGCAGATAAGGTTGCAGAAAATACGTGGACAAAGCAAATTTGGATAGACGAAACCAAAGAATTAAAAGGTATAGTTTGGTATAAGAATTTTAGAGTACAAGCTATTTTGTTAGTTATAGCCTGTTTTGTTATGTACGGATTGTTTTATTAGAGACGTACGGTTGAGTGGAGTTAATTTAAAATCCCACACTGGTATGGTGTGGGATTTTTAAATTTATAAGTATACAAACACCTACTTCTTTCTACGTTTCATGATTAAGCTATCTGCGGGATAATTATTTTTTAAAACATCCATTTGTGCTTTTGCCCAATGAATAATTTTTTCACGTTGCTCATCAGTTAAATTGGCTTCCGAGTGTAAACCAAAATTAGTGTAAGAGGCTAATGGCATTTCTTTTTCTTCTACCATTTCTATGGTTTCCTCTAATTTGTGGTTTTGAACGGCTATAGGCAGCTTGGTAAATGTTGAGAAGTTTAGATGTCTTTTTCCATCCGCTACATGATCATTTAACCACCATGCTACGGGTTGAACGTTTGCATACCAAGGGTATTCGGTATTGTTAGAATGGCAATCATTACAGGATACTTTTAGCAAGTGATTTACATCTTCGGGAATTTCATAGGCTGTAGAAATATCATGTGTCATATCGTTGGAAGTGTTCTTTTCTGGACGAAAAAACTGAAGCACTACAAAGATTAGCCCAAGGCCAATTAGTATTTTTTTTAGCATGAAGTTAGTTTTATTGAGGTGTTATTGTATGATTATGTAATCTAAAGATAAACACATTTTTTGCAAAATAAAAAAAAGCCCCGAAAAAGGGCTTTTAGGTAAATTTTCAATAGTTTTAAGTAGGTGTATAATTCATATTTGTAGTAGTATTTTTTATAGGATTCCGAGTGCTGTTAAAATCAAGCAAACAACCACTCCTATAAGAATGCATACTAAAACACCAACCATAAGAGTTAGGAATCCGTTGAGTACTCTCGTACTAATCGTAACATCTTCCATAATGATCTTGTTTTGCTTAAATGTAGCAAATAAATAGCTAATTTTCAATTAATTACTAGCGATAATCGATGAACGGTACGTGGTCTCTTTTTAAACGAAGCGTTAGTGCAGCGTTTTGATGTAATCCATAATTGAACCTGTAGCTCCTTTTCTTTTGGCAATATAACGGGTGTTAATTTCTCCTGTTTCCTTGTAGTGTTTTTGAGAAGAAACCAGTTGGTCAAGTGCAAGGGTAAAACTTTTTTGGTCAGATGTAGCGATAACACCCTTTAGGGCAACTAAATCTTCAGCCTCTTTAAAGCCAGAATACTTAGGGCCAATCAAAACAGGAATTCCAAATACAGCAGGCTCTAAAGTATTGTGTAGGCCTGTTGCAAATCCACCCCCTACGTAAGCAATATCAGCATAACTATATACTTTGGTAAGTATGCCAATAGTATCTATAATTAGCACTTCGTAGTCAGATGGATTGTTACTAGCTAATTCAGAATATAAAATAGTTTTCTTTTGAATAGCGTGTGCTAGTTTCTGTATGGCTTCTTTTTTAATGGTGTGCGGGGCAAAAACAAATTTTAAATTGGCGTTTGTGGTATTTATATAGTCAACAATAATGGCTTCGTCTTCGGGCCAGGAACTACCTGCAATAAAGCATTGCTGGTCTTGCTTGAATTTCTCCATGAAGTCTAAAGTATTATCTTGTTCTAGAATTTTTAAAACACGATCAAAGCGCGTATCCCCGCTAATAGTTGAATTCTTCAAGCCAATAGACGCTAATAAATCTTTTGAATTTTGGTCTTGAACAAAAAAATGGGAGAAAGCGGATAAGCTTTTTCGCATAAAATTACCATAGCCTTTAAAGAATATTTGTCTTTTACTGAAGATAGCAGAGACTAATAGTGTCGGAATTTTTCTTTTTTCTAATTCCTTTAAATAGTTGGGCCAAATCTCATATTTTACAAATATGCTAAGTACGGGATTTACTGTTGCTACAAATGCTGCTGCATTGTGTTTTGTGTCTAAGGGTAAATAAGTAATTAGATGAGCTGCGGACGAATTCTTTTTTACCTCGTAACCAGAAGGGGAAAAGAAAGTAACTAGTATTTGATAGTCTGTATAGTGTTTTTTTAATGCTTCTATTACTGGCAATCCTTGCTCAAATTCTCCTAGAGATGCGGTGTGTATCCAAATAACTGGGGTTTCTTTAGATAATTCGTTTTTTAAGATATTTAAAACGTCCTTTCTTCCATTTACAAATAGCTTTAGCTTAGGAATAAATAGCCCTAAAACCCTAAGGAAAAAGCCAGCAATATAAACGGAGCAATTGTAAATAAAATGCACTTTAGAATAGTTTTTGGCTAAATTACGCTTCTTTAGATAAATACATTGGGTGCTTTAGGGACTTTTTGTAATTTTACAGTTCTAATGATATAAGATGCGAAAAATTCAAATGGTTGATCTTAACGGTCAATACGAAGCCATCAAAGAACGAGTAAATGCTTCATTTACAACAATTTTAGAAACTTCAGCGTTCATAAACGGACCTGAAGTGCAAAGTTTTCAAAAAGAATTAGAAGAATATTTAGATGTAAAGCATGTTATTCCATGTGCAAACGGAACAGATGCATTGCAGATAGCAATGATGGGTCTTGGGTTGCAGCCAGGAGATGAGGTAATTACGGCCGACTTTACTTTTGCAGCTACCGTTGAGGTAATAGCCTTATTGCAATTAACGCCTGTTTTAGTAGATGTCTTGCCAGATACATTCAATATAGACCCAGCGGCAATAGAACGTGCTATAACGCCAAAAACTAAAGCTATTGTACCGGTTCATCTTTTTGGGCAGTGTGCAAATATGGATGTAATCTTAGAAATTGCAGAAAAGCACCATCTTTATGTAATCGAAGACAATGCTCAAGCTATAGGTGCAACATACACTTCAAAAAGTGGTGCCAAACAAAAAGCAGGAGGTATTGGTCATGTAGCAGCGACCTCTTTTTTTCCTTCTAAGAATTTAGGAGCTTACGGAGATGGTGGGGCTATTTTCACCAATGATGATGCTTTGGCGCATACCTTAAGAGGTGTGGTGAATCACGGAATGTATGAACGTTATCATCATGATGTGGTTGGAGTAAATTCTCGTTTAGATAGTTTGCAAGCGGCAGTATTGCGTGCAAAGCTTCCGTTGCTTGATCAATATAATGCAAAGAGAAGAGATAGTGCTCGTAAGTATTCTGCTGCATTTAAGAATGAATCGGCGATCGTTATCCCAGTTACGGTAAATGGCTGTGATGGCATATGCGATACCTGTGATTGTCATGTTTTTCATCAATATACCTTAAAAATTACCAATGGTAAGCGCGATGAGTTAGTAAAGCACTTAGCGGAAAAAGGAATTCCATGTGGTGTTTATTACCCTATTCCGCTACACAAACAAAAAGCATATGTAGATGATCGTTATAATGATGCAGACTTCCCGGTTACCAATCAATTGGTGAAAGAAGTAATCTCATTACCAATGCATACAGAACTTGATGAAGAGCAGATTAGCTTTATTACGAAGACTGTTATCGATTTTGTTAATGCGTAAATAAAGCTTAATAGTAAATTTGATTTCATAGAATTATAACCATTAAATAAAATATAAATGAAAGTACTTGTTACCGGAGGATTGGGTTTTATTGGCTCACACACCGTTGTAGAATTACAGAACAAAGGATTTGAGGTGGTAATCATTGATGATCTATCTAATTCATCAGAAAAAGTACTGGATGGTATTGTGGCTATAACTGGAAAGAAACCCTTATTTGAAAGAATAGACTTGAAAGAGAAATCTAAGGTTGAAGATTTTTTTAAAAGGCATGCAGATGTTCAAGGGGTAATTCATTTTGCAGCTTCTAAAGCTGTCGGAGAAAGTGTGGAAAAGCCTTTATTGTACTATGAAAACAATATAGGAACATTGGTTTATCTTTTAAAAGAGTTATCTAAAAAGGATAAGGCTAGCTTTATTTTTAGTTCTTCCTGTACGGTTTATGGCCAAGCAGATAAAATGCCGATTACAGAAGATGCACCCGTAAAAACGGCAGAATCTCCTTATGGTAATACAAAGCAAATGGGTGAAGAGATTGTATCGGATACCTGTAAAGTTGTTCCTTCGTTGAATGCAATTGCGTTGCGTTATTTTAATCCAATGGGAGCGCATCCAAGTACGGAAATTGGAGAATTACCAATTGGAGTACCTCAAAATTTAGTGCCTTTTATTACGCAAACAGGAATGGGATTACGTGATCAATTGTCTGTGTTTGGAGATGATTATCCTACATCAGATGGTACTTGTGTGCGTGATTATATTCATGTGGTAGATTTAGCAAAAGCGCATGTGGTAGCCTTGCAAAGGCTTTTTGAAGCTAAAAATAAAGCGAATTATGAAGTCTTTAATTTAGGAACCGGAAAGGGAAGTACTGTTCTGGAGGTGATAAAAAGTTTTGAGAAGGTTTCAGGTAAGAAATTAAATTACAAAATTGTACCACGTAGATCGGGAGATATTACGGAGGCTTATGCGAACACCGAAAAAGCAAATAATGAATTAGGTTGGAAAGCAGAATCTACCCTAGATGAGGCCATGAAATCTGCTTGGGATTGGGAGCAAAAGGTAAGAGCTTAGGCTGAGAATAAATTATAAATTTTAACAATAGAGCAGAAATATATGTATATTTCTGCTCTATTTGTTTATAAAAACACCGAAAAATGAAAAAAATAACCTCTCTTGTTCTCCTTTTAGTTTTTACTACTTTTTTAAACGCACAAGATACGTACCTGCAGTGTGGTAAAATTATAGATATGGAGTCCGGTAAAGTTTGGTTAGAAAAAACGGTAGTTATATATGGTACTAAAATAAAGGAGATAAAAAAAGGATTTGTATCGGGAGGAGATGGTGATGTGGTGATCGATTTAAGAGCAAGTACGGTATTGCCAGGTTTTATAGATATGCATGTGCATATAGAAAGCGAATCTAATCCTAAGACATATGTGGAGCGTTTCACAGATAATGAAGCAGATATTGCTTTTAAATCTACCGTTTTTGCTAAGAAAACATTAATGGCTGGCTTTACTACAGTTAGAGATTTAGGAGGTTCTGGTGTAAATATTGCAATTAGAAATGCTATAAATAAAGGAATAGTAGCAGGGCCTAGAGTTTTTACGGCGGGTAAATCTATCGCTACTACGGGTGGGCATGCAGATCCTACAAATGGTAGAAGCCATGAGTTTACCGGGGATCCTGGTCCAAAAGAAGGCGTGGTTAATTCTCCAGAAGAAGGTAGAAAAGCGGTTAGGCAGCGGTATAAAGATGGTGCAGATGTTATAAAAATTACAGCAACAGGTGGGGTTCTTAGTGTGGCTAAGAATGGTAAAAATCCGCAATTTACTATTGATGAGATAAAAGCAATTACGCAAACTGCTGATGATTATGGTATGTTGACTGCGGCGCATGCACATGGTGATGAAGGTATGCAAAGAGCTATAAAAGGCGGGATTAAGACAATAGAGCATGGCAGTTATATGAGTGATGAAACCATGGAATTGATGAAGCAGTATGATGCGTATCTAGTGCCCACAATTACAGCAGGGAAACAAGTAGCAGAGAAGGCTGAGATTGAAGGATATTTTCCGGAAGTAGTAGCGGTTAAGGCTAGAGAAATAGGGCCGTTAATTCAAGGAATTTTTTCGAAAGCATATAAAAAAGGAGTGAAAATTGCCTTTGGAACAGATGCAGGGGTGTATCCTCATGGTTTAAATGCGAAAGAATTTGGGTATATGGTTGATGGGGGGATGCCAGCTATTGAAGCTATGCAATCTGCAACGGTAACAAATGCTAAATTGTTAGGAATAGCGGATGAAGTTGGTTTAGTAAAAGCTGGATATTTTGCAGATATTGTTGCGGTTTCAGGTGATCCGCTTCAGGATATATCGCAATTAGAAAAAATCACCTTTGTCATGAAAGAGGGTCAAGTTTATAAAAATGAGTTAAAACCCTAGTCTGCTAGAACCAAAAACTGCCTCTTGTTCGTACATAAAGTATGATGCTTAATTTTACAGATAGCAACGCGCTTTTATCAGAATCGGTGGCAAGCGGTCTATATCAAAATCTTGTTGTGCAATTGACAAAAGATTTTGGTTTGGCTAATATTGATATTGACCTGCCTTTTCAGGTGAATCCCAAAAACTTGAAAACAATTCTGCATCAAAAAATTTATAGATTGATGATGGAACGTTTTACGGATTATCTAAATCTGTTATACATCATAGATGTTCCTGAGAAGAAAGTAAAAAGTATTCAGGAAACAGATGTGGTAGACATATCCAGTCAAGTTGCTTTTCTAATATTACAACGAGAATTTCAAAAAGTGTGGTTTAGGCAGAAATATGCTTAAAAATAAATTCTAACGAAAGGAATTAAGGCATCGGAATAAATACTTTTATCGTCATGAAGTACATTATATTTTAGTCCTACTGTGAAATTCCGATTTACATATCCGACTCCTAGATATAAGGCAGGACTCCAATAGTTGTCTTTAAAATCTCCATCACTAAAAGAAGTGGTTCTGTTTATTCTCAATTGTTCCAATTCACCAGATAGTTGAATGGCAGGAATTATATTGTACAATGAAATTAAACTTCCGCCATACGCTGTAAGTTTGTTGTCATTAAAAGTAGCATAACTAAAATTTAACTGTACTCCAGCGGCAAATTGTTCAGAGACTTGATAAATTGCACTTGGGGCAATAGAACCGTTAAAATAATTGTTGCCGAATCCTAAACCAATTCCGCCTCCAAACCGAACATTATCCCAAAATTCTCCAGAATTTGTCTGTTGCGAAAACGTTAGCGTTGATGAAAACGCAAAAAATAAAATCAATTGCCATTTTTTTAAGCGCAAATCAGTCAAAAAATTCATAATTGTTATTTTTCTTTAATATTACGATCTAATATAGGACTAGATTTTTGAAATGTTGTATTTTTGATTAAATTTTATTCACAGGGAAGAGAAAATTATTTATGGATAAATATTCCTTTTTAAACGCTGCGCATACTTCATTTTTTGCAGAGTTATATGACAAGTATTTGATTAATCCAGATAGTGTTGAGCCTAGTTGGCGCGCATTTTTTCAAGGATTTGATTTTGGCCAAGAGAGTCTTTTAGATGAACTTGACTTGCCAGTAACACCAAATAATGTTGCTGCACCATCTGGCACTTCAGAAATGCCACAATCACTACAAAAAGAATTTCAGGTTATTCGGTTAATCGATGGATATCGATCTCGTGGACATTTGTTTACAAAAACAAATCCGGTTCGAGAAAGAAGAAAATATGAGCCAACGCTTGCTATCGAAAATTTCGGGTTATCATCTGGAGATTTGAATACTGTTTTTACTGCAGGAGAAATTTTAGGAATAGGTCCAAGTACCTTAACTGAAATTATTTCGCATTTAACAAACATTTATTGTGATGCTATAGGTGTTGAATACATGTATATCAGAAATCCTGAACGTATTGAGTGGATTCAGAATTGGCTAAATGTCAATGATAACCACCCTAACTACGATAACGAACGTAAGAAAAATATTCTTAGAAAATTAAACCAAGCCATCTCTTTTGAGAGCTTTTTACACACCAAATATGTAGGTCAGAAACGATTTTCATTAGAGGGTAATGAGTCGCTTATTCCTGCATTGGACGCTATTGTTGAGCGTGCAGCAGAAATGGGTGTCGAGCAGTTTGTTATGGGTATGGCGCATAGAGGTAGACTAAATGTGCTTACCAATATTTTTGGTAAAGCTGCTAAAGATATCTTCAGTGAGTTTGATGGTAAAGATTACGAGCAAGTAATTTTTGATGGTGATGTTAAATATCACTTAGGTTGGACTTCAGATAGAATGTCTGATAATGGAAATAAAATAAAAATGAACATTGCTCCTAATCCATCTCACTTAGAGACTGTTGGAGCTGTTGTTGAAGGTATTACAAGGGCAAAGCAAGATGCACACTATAAAGATGACTTTTCTAAAGTGTTGCCAATTGTTGTGCATGGAGATGCTGCCATTGCAGGTCAAGGCCTAGTGTATGAAGTAATTCAAATGGCTAGCTTAGACGGTTACAAAACTGGAGGTACCATCCATATGGTAGTAAATAACCAGATTGGTTTTACGACCAATTACCTAGATGCACGTAGTTCTACGTATTGTACAGATGTTGGAAAGGTAACCTTGAGTCCAGTATTACATGTAAATGCAGATGATGCGGAAGCGGTAGTGCATGCGTCTTTATTTGCTTTAGAATATAGAATGCGTTTTCAACGCGATGTGTTTCTTGATTTATTAGGATACCGTAAATATGGTCATAATGAAGGTGATGAGCCTCGTTTTACACAGCCAAAACTTTATAAGGCAATTGCTAAGCATGAAAATCCTAGAGATATTTATGCGGCAAAACTTATCGCAGAAGGGATTATAGATGAAAGCTATATTGGTAAATTAGAACAAGAATATAAAGATTCTCTAGAAACAGAATTAGAAGATTCTCGTAAAGAAGATAAAACAGTCATCACACCTTTCATGGCAGATGAGTGGAAAGGTTTTGTAAGTGTTCAAGAAGATGAAATGGTAAAGCCAATTGATACTTCTTATCCTAAAGAAAAACTTACGCAAATAGCAAACTCTCTAACGAGCTTACCAAAGGGTAAAAAGTTTTTACGTAAAGTAGATAAGCTTGTAGAGGATCGTAGAAAAATGTTCTTTGAGAATGATAGCTTAGACTGGGCTATGGGAGAACTTCTGGCTTACGGATCTTTACTTCAAGAAGGTTTTGGAGTTAGAATGTCTGGACAAGATGTAGAAAGAGGTACTTTTTCTCACCGTCATGCTGTTGTAAAAGTAGAGGATAGTGAAGAAGAGGTTGTTCCATTAAACTTAGTAGAAGGTAAAAAAGGAGATTTTCATATCTTTAACTCACACCTTTCAGAGTATGGGGTGGTAGGTTTTGATTATGGATACGCTATGGCGAGTCCTAATACACTGACTATTTGGGAAGCACAGTTTGGTGATTTTAGCAACGGTGCTCAAATAATGATAGATCAGTATATTTCTGCTGCTGAAGATAAGTGGAAGTTGCAAAACGGATTGGTAATGTTATTGCCGCACGGTTACGAAGGTCAAGGTGCAGAGCATTCTTCTGCTCGTATGGAACGATTCTTGCAACTTTGTGCCAGTGATAATATGTTTATAGCAGACGTTACCACACCAGCGAACATGTTTCACTTGTTGCGTAGACAAATGAAGGCTAACTTTAGAAAACCTTTGGTGGTGTTTACACCAAAAAGTTTATTGCGTCATCCAAAAGCTGTTTCTACGAAAGAAGAATTTGCTACAGGTGGTTTTCAAGAAGTGATAGACGATACTGCTGCTGATGCTAAAAAAGTAAAAACTTTGGTGTTTTGTACTGGTAAGTTCTATTATGATTTACTAGCGGCACGCGAAGAAAATACTAGAGAAGATGTAGCTTTAGTTCGTGTAGAACAGTTATTTCCTTTGCCGGCACAGAAAATGAAGGCAATTATGAAAAAGTATGATAAAGCAGATGATGTTGTTTGGGCGCAAGAAGAGCCTAGAAACATGGGAGCTTGGAGTCATATAATGATGCACTTTAGTGAAGCAAATACATTAAGAGTAGCTTCAAGACGTTTTTATGCATCACCAGCAGCCGGTAGTGCAGTGCGTTCTAAACGTCGTCATCAAGAAGTTATAGATTATGTTTTTGATAAGTCAAAAGATAACATGATCCGTAAGTAGGCTATTAAAGAAAGAAAAAAAGATACAGGTTAAAAATTAAAATTATACAATAATGATTTTAGAAATGAAAGTTCCTTCACCAGGGGAATCTATAACGGAAGTTGAAATTGCTGCTTGGTTAGTTCAAGACGGAGATTATGTAGAGAAAGATCAGGCAATAGCAGAAGTAGATTCAGATAAAGCAACCTTAGAATTGCCTGCTGAAGAAAGTGGTATTATCACTTTAAAAGCAGAAGAAGGTGATGCTGTTGCTGTTGGGGAAGTTGTTTGTTTAATTGATACAAGCGCTGAGAAACCTTCAGGAGGTTCAAAAGCACCTGCAGCAAAAGAGGAAGTGAAAGAAGCTCCAAAAGAAGAGAAGAAAGCACCACAGCCTGTACAAGCAAAAGAAACCTACGCATCTGGAGCTGCGTCTCCAGCGGCAAAGAAAATATTAGCAGAAAAAGGAATGGAAGCTAGTGCGGTTAAAGGCACTGGTAAAGATGGTAGAATTACCAAAGAAGACGCTGTACAAGCAGTTCCTTCAATGGGAACACCAACAGGTGGCAAAAGAGGAGAAAGTAGATCTAAATTATCAATGCTACGCAGAAAAGTGGCAGAACGTTTAGTTTCCGTTAAGAATGAAACGGCAATGTTGACTACATTCAATGAAGTAGATATGTCTCCTATTTTCGAATTGAGAAATCAACATAAAGAAGCTTTCAAAAGCAAGCATGGTGTTGGTTTAGGTTTTATGTCATTCTTTACATTAGCAGTAGTTAGAGCTTTAGATCTTTACCCATCCGTGAATTCTATGATTGATGGTAAAGAAATGATTACCTATGATTTCTGTGATATTAGTATTGCAGTTTCTGGTCCAAAAGGATTAATGGTTCCTGTGATTAGAAATGCAGAAAACTTAACTTTTAGAGGGGTAGAAGCAGAGGTAAAACGCTTAGCTATTCGTGCTAGAGAAGGTGAGATCACTGTTGATGAAATGACAGGGGGTACATTTACGATCACTAATGGTGGTGTATTTGGTTCCATGTTATCAACTCCAATTATTAACCCTCCTCAAAGTGCGATTTTAGGAATGCATAATATTGTAGAGCGTCCTATTGTTCGTAATGGGGAAATAGTTGCGGCACCAATTATGTATGTGGCATTATCTTATGATCATAGAATAATTGATGGTAAGGAATCTGTAGGTTTCTTAGTAGCAATTAAGGAAGCTTTAGAGAATCCAGTAGAATTACTAATGGATGGTAATACAAATAAAGCTTTAGAATTATAATAGCATACACTTTTAAATTATAAAAAAAGCCTCAAGATTATTGCAATCTTGAGGCTTTTTTATTGTGCTTGTGTTTTTAATTGCAATGCATGTCCTCTCTAGAGGTAGGGTCTGCATTAGGAAAACAAAGTCCTGTGGGCAATGTGCTTGGTACATACCTATTCAGGTTTTTGTCAGATAAGCTTATTTCTATAAACAGAGTTAAAAAATCTATTTCTTCTTCGGTTAAGTTTAGCGGAGTGAATTTTTTAGATAATTCTGACGCTGCTACTTCAGCATTTTCTTTTGAGGCTTCATTTTTATAGGTAATCACATCTCTCACAGAGGTAAAGCTCCCTCCGTGTCCAAAGAAATGAACATCTGTTAGATTGTATAATTGCGGAACTTTAAATTTATAGTTATCAGAAGGGTTATTGGTAAACCCTCCACGCCCTTTTTTAGTAACATCATCTATAATGCCGTGCACGTTAGGGCCTTCTAAATCTTTCATTCCTAAAGCGTAAAATTCTTCAGAATTTAATGCAGGTCCGTTATGACATTGGTAGCATTTTGCTTTTCCAAAGAATAGAATAGCTCCTTTTTTTTCGTCGGAAGTCATGGCGTCTACATCTCCTTTAATCCAATTTTGGAAGTTTGTGTCGGTAGATAAAATTGTCCTCTCGTAGGCTGCAATCGCCAGACCAGCATACACTAAGGAGTATCTTTCTGTGATAGCTACTTCTGGAAAAGCCTTGTCAAATAGGCTGCTATAGTGATTAGAGTCGCAAAAAGTCTTGTCTAAAGTCATTCTGTGAACAGAAAGTCCTGCAATCGCCTGCGTCTCAATTCCTTCAAAACCAAGAAGATTTACTGCTTTTGGGGTGCCTTCGGTCCAATTGGCTTCAGTGCCTATGTTTTTGCTCGTTGCTCCAAACTGGCCGTTCCAGAGCATGAGTTTTTGGTAAGCAGCATTTAAAACCGTTGGAGATTTTATCGGCTGAACATCAATCATGTCTTCTGTGTATAGTGGGTCTATGATTCTAGACTCTCCAAAGGTGCCAAAACCCATACCGCCATCTCCAATACCTTGTTGAATTCCACTTTGGAAGCCTGCTGCGCTATGATGGCAACTGGCGCATGAGTAGGTTTCTTTGTTGGTTTCTGTTTTTCCATCTAGACCAATTCCCGTTTCATGAAATAACAATTTACCTAATGCTACTTTTTCTTCTGTAATCGGGTTCTTAGGGTCGGCCGGTATTTTAGAATAATCTGTGCTATTCGGTAACTCGTAGTAATTTAAACTTCCGGAAAGCTTTATTAGTGTTGATTTTAATTCTTGATCTTCTGCTTCTGTGGTGATCTCCGTATAGTCATTTTCTGTTGCGCAACTTGCGAGCAGGCTAAAGGCTAAAAGAAAGCCTATTTTCTTTACAGGGGATAATATAAGCATAGCAATGGTGAGGTTAAATGTTTGGGGTAAAAGTAGGTAAGATTTTTTGTTTATAATATTGATGTGGGGTATTCTGCTTAAAATTTAGGTATTCTTCATTTTTGCTTTAGGTAAAGTACTTTTTTGTCATAATCTATTACCGCTTTTCCTTTTTTTAATAAGTCGGCTCCAATAATTCCGTCGACAGGTTGGGCATTATGATTGGTTAAAGCTTCATTGACATGAACTAAATCAAAAAGTACAATTTTCAATTTTTTTAGCTTCCATTTCCCTATTTCAATACTGTTTTTAGTGGAAATTAAGGTTTCCATATTTGTTGCGCCAGCACCAGCGGCTTTTATGCTAGATTCTTTAGAGGTCAAATTAAATAATTCTATTTTGTCAAAACCTACGCAGGTATTAGAAGCGCCAGTATCAAGAATAAAACGCCCTTCTATATTATTTATTTTGGCTTTGATCTCAAAATGGTTGGTACTGGTTAAAACTAGGGGTATTTTAAGGTATTTTTTTTCTTTTAAAAACTTTTTGAGACTCTTCACGGTTTTTTTTTGATAAAGATAAGGCTATTTTTGTACCATGATATTTACAGATACGCATACGCACTTATACAGTGAAGCATTTGATGAGGATAGAGATTTGGCTGTTAAAAATGCGATAGCAGCGGGAGTAGAACGTTTTTTTATTCCTGCGATTGATTCTACCTATACGCAATCTATGATTGCATTAGAGCAGGCATTTCCGGACCATATGTTTTTGATGACGGGATTGCATCCAACGCATGTCAAAGAAAATTATTTAGAGGAAATAGCGCATATTGAGGATATGCTTAAGAAGCATACCTATTATGCAATAGGAGAGATTGGAATTGATTTGTATTGGGATAAATCCTTTCTTGGGCAACAACAAGAGGCATTTAGGATGCAAATCAAAATAGCTAAAAGAGAAAAACTACCCATCGTTATTCATTGTAGAGATGCGTTTGATGAAGTATTTGAAATCTTGGAAGAAGAAAAGGGCGTTGATTTATTCGGAATTTTTCATTGTTTTACCGGCTCTAAAGAGCAAGCATTAAAGGCTATTGGTTACAATATGAAATTGGGAATTGGCGGTGTAGCTACTTTTAAAAATGGTAAGATTGATCAATTTTTAAATGAAATAGACCTTCATCATATTGTTTTAGAAACAGATGCACCCTATTTGGCGCCAACGCCATTTAGGGGAAAAAGAAATGAAAGTGCCTACCTAGTTAAGGTAGCGGAAAAAATGGCTACGATATATGATAGGTCAATAGCGGATATTGCGGCAATAACAACAACTAATTCTAAAGAAGTATTTGGAATATAAATGAGTTATAATGACTAAGAAAACTAAAATACTTTTAATCTATACTGGTGGTACTATAGGGATGATAAAGGATTACAAAACGGGAGCTTTGAGGGCTTTTGATTTTGGAAAATTAAAGAAAAATATTCCTGAATTAACGCAATTAGATTGCGAGATATCAAGTCATTCTTTTGAAACACCAATAGATTCTTCTAATATTAATACGAGTCATTGGGTATCCATTTCAGAAACTATTGAAGATAATTACGCTCAATATGATGGATTTGTGGTGCTTCATGGAAGTGATACCATGAGTTATTCTGCTTCTGCATTAAGTTACATGTTGGAAAACTTAACCAAACCCGTGATATTTACGGGCTCCCAATTGCCTATTGGAGATTTGCGAACAGATGCTAAAGAGAACTTAATTACCTCTGTTCAAATTGCCGCTTTACAAGCAAAAGGAGTGTCTGTAATTCAAGAAGTAGGGTTGTATTTTGAGTACAAATTGTATCGTGGAAATAGAACCACTAAGTTTAGTGCAGAGCATTTTCAAGCATTTGGTTCCTTAAATTACCCTCCATTAGCAGAATCTGGAGTACATTTAAAGGTGTTTAAGGAATATTTATTGAAGCCAAAAAAGAAAAAAACGTTAATTGTTCACAAAAATTTAGATAATAATGTAGCTATTTTAAAATTATTTCCGGGTTTTAATGAGCATTTATTGCGTGCTGTTTTAGAAACGCCAGATTTGAAAGCGGTGATTATTGAAACTTATGGTTCAGGAAATGCTCCTACGGATAGTTGGTTGACAGAAAATTTAAAAAAAGCAATAAAAAAAGGTATCCATATTATTAACGTTACACAGTGTTCTGGAGGGAGTGTTATTATGGGGCAATATGAAACAAGTGAGCATTTGCAGAAGCTGCAAGTTATTAATGGTAAGGATATTACGACAGAGGCGGCCATAACTAAGTTGATGTATTTATTGGGCAATGGAATCTCTAATAAACTCTTTAAAACAGTTTTTGAAACATCTTTACGAGGAGAGATGGTTTAAAATTAACGTTGGAAATTTTATTTAATACTTTTTTTTTTGTTAATTCGACGCCTTGAAAAATTGAATAATAGAGAGGTGGCCGAGTGGTCGAAGGCGCACGCCTGGAAAGTGTGTATACCTCAAAAGGGTATCGAGGGTTCGAATCCCTTCCTCTCTGCATTTAATTTTTAATTTTTTAATTGTAAAAATTTTTTATCTTTAACCCATTAACTAATCTAATTTAAGTTTGAAAGAAATGAAAAGATTATTCTCTATCCTAGCAGTGGCTGGGTTATTTGTATGTAACACAAATACTGTTAACGCTCAAGTAAATGCAAATGCAATTACTTCTAACCTATCCGCAACTATTGCGACTGCAGCAACAATGATTCAAGATGCAGCAGCAACAGAAGCAGAAAGAGGTTTTGTTCAAGTATTAAAAGAAAAATTTATTGAAGGTGGAGCTGGCTTCATGGGTATCGTACTTTTATGTTTGATACTAGGTTTAGCAGTTGCTATTGAAAGAATTATTTACTTAAACTTGGCAACAACAAACACTACAAAATTAAAGCAAAGAGTTGAAGATGCACTAGCTTCTGGTGGTATCGAGGCTGCTAAAGAAGTTTGTAGAAATACAAAAGGACCTGTTGCTTCTATTTACTACCAAGGTTTAGATAGAGCTGGTGAAAGCATCGATTCTGCTGAAAAAGCGGTTGTAGCTTACGGAGGTGTTCAAATGGGACAACTTGAGAAAAACGTTTCTTGGTTATCTTTATTTATCGCTATTGCACCAATGCTTGGTTTCATGGGTACTGTAATTGGTATGATTCAGGCCTTCGAGAAAATTGCAGCTGTTGGTAACTTAAGTGCTTCACTTATTGCAGGTGATATTCAGGTAGCATTATTGACAACGGTATTTGGTCTTATTGTGGCTATTATTCTTCAAATTTTTTATAATTACATTATCGCTAAGATCGATAGTATTGTAAATGATATGGAAGATTCATCAATCTCTTTGATTGATATGTTGGTAGATCACAAAAAATAAGTCGCACTTAATACTTAAGTAAAATGAATAAGATAATTAAAATAATATTAATCGCACTCAGCGTCATAGGACTTGTCTTATGGGTAATGCTTGCAAAAGAATCTGAAGTTACTGTAGGTAATGGATCAATGAATTTTATGTTCATTATTACATTTATCTTACTTGCTATAGCTGTATTTGCTAGTTTGTTCTTCGGATTAAAAAATGTTTTTTCTTCACCAGAAGGCCTTAAGAGAACTCTTATTGGAGTAGGTGGTCTTATAGTAGTAGCAATTTTATCATATGTTTTCGCTAGCGGAACAGATGTTAGTATTGAAGCTATGGAGAAGAAGACTGGAATCCTTACGGATGAAAGTACTATTAAAACTATTGGTACCTTCTTAAATATGTTCTTCATATTGACGATTATTGCTGTAGGTTCAATGGTATTGCCAGGTGTGAAAAAAATGTTTAACAAATAATAAAATATAACTATGCCAAGAAGAGGAGCACCACCAGAGGTTAACGCCGGTTCTATGGCAGACATCGCTTTCTTACTGCTAATCTTTTTCCTAGTAACTACTACTATTGAAACAGATGCAGGTTTAGATCGTATGTTGCCACCTTTAGAGCCGCCTACGGAAGCACCACCAATTATTAAGGAGAAGAATATTTTTACTGTTAACATCAATAAAAATGGACAACTTTTAGTTGAGGATGAACTGGCAGATATAAAAAGTTTGAAAGAAAAAGCCATGGCTTTTCTTGATAACGGAGGAGCTGCAAAAGGCACCGAAGAGTATTGTAACTATTGTATGGGAAAAAAAGATATTGCATCTTCTGATAACCCTAGCAAAGCTATTATTTCTTTAAAGAATGATAGAGAAACACAATACGGAGTTTATATTACAGTTCAGAATGAAATTGTTGCAGCTTATAATGAATTACGAAACAGAGAGTCTCAAAGACTTTACAAGCGTAATTTTACAGATATGGAAGCTGAGTATTTGAATCCAGAAACTTCTGATGAAGCTAAAGCAGTTTTAAAAGAAAGAGTGAGAAAAATACAAGAATTATTTCCTCAGAAATTCTCTGAAGCTGAAACTTCAAGTGGTAATTAATCGTAAAAGTTAAAAAGATATGTCAAAATTTAGCAAGAAAAAAGATGGTGATATCCCTGCGGTTTCAACTGCATCATTGCCAGATATCGTTTTTATGCTTCTGTTTTTCTTTATGACCGTTACGGTAATGAAAGATACTTCTGTAAAAGTGCAGAATGATCTTCCTAAAGCAAGTGAAATTAAGAAGTTAGAGAAAAAAGACCGTGTAATCACTATTTATGTTGGAGCACCAACTCAAGAATACCAAAAAGTTTTTGGTAGTGAGGCGAAAATCCAATTAAATGATAAGTTTTCTAGTCCTTCTGAAGTAGGTCCTTACATACTTCAAGAAAGAGCAAAGAAATCTGAAGATTTGCAAAATGTATTAACTACATCATTGAAAGTTGATAGAGAAGCAAACATGGGTATTATTTCTGATATTAAAGAAGAATTACGTAAAGTAAATGCTTTAAAGGTTAACTACACTACCTATGAGGGTATTGCTTTTGATAACCTTAGATAGTAAGATTAGTTTCTTTCAAAATTAGTATATAAGCGCTTCAAATTTATTTGAAGCGCTTTTTTTATACTCGCTGTTTAGCTACCTTTATTCTATGATAAAAGAATTTTTAGTAGCGCTTTTTCTACTACCAGTTTTAGTAGTAAGTCAAGAGAACTCTTTTGAATCTTCTGGAGATACAAATTATCTTGAAGATCAATTCTACTTAGGGGTAAATTATAACTTTATGTTAGAAAAGCCTCAGGACGTTTTTAAGCGGAATTTCTCTTATGGCTTACAGATTGGCCTTATTAAAGATTTACCTTTAAATAACAGCCGTACAATAGCCTTAGGGCTAGGTTTGGGCTATGCGGTCAACTCTTATTATTCTAATTTAATTGTAACGCATGAAAATGATGTAATTAGCTACTATGCAGAAAGTGATGCATCCTTGTATAAGCGTAGTAAGTTTGAGATGCACAGTATAGAAGTGCCGTTTGAATTTCGTTGGCGGAACTCAAGCCCTTCTAAATATAAGTTTTTCCGAATTTACTCTGGTGTAAAATTTACCTATAATTTTAGTGCTCGCTCTAAATTAGTGACCGATACCGATAGAGATGGTTTTTCAAACCCGGATTTAGAGCGCTTGCAATATGGACTTACACTCAACTTTGGATATAATACCTTTAATCTTCATTTGTATTATTCCCTTTCTGATTTTCTAAAAAAAGATACACTTCTAGATACGGGCGAGGTTATAACGATTAAGCCTTTTAGAGTGGGACTTATTTTTTATGTTTTATAGCCAATAACTCAGGGTTATAAATTGTGTGGTTACGCCTAGCATAAGGCCTCCGAATATTTCTAATTTTGAGTGACTTCTAAAATAAATTCTTGAAGAAGCTATCAAACCAGCAAACAAAATAAGAACACTAATTGATAGCGTGAGGTTAATTTCAAAATGTACACTTAAATTTATAAGGTACATAATTAAGCTTCCAATGCCTACCATGTGGATACTGTTACTGAATTTGGCAAACAATAGCATTAAAACTGTAAAAAGGGCTATAATCAGGCCTATAAAGTAGTAATAGAGCTCTATAGTGTAGTTATTCGGGATTACCTTATAGATAATCATGAATAATAAGATAATACTGATGTAGATGGGGTACTTACGTTCTTTTATGGTTGGCATCGCGATAGAATTGATAATGCCAATATTTCTTAAAATTAAAAAACTAATAATTGGAATTACAACCGTTAAGATAAAAATGGGTAGCAGGTTTCCTACTTGCATTTCCAAAGAGGTATATTTCCTGGTTACTTGAAAATAGACCAAACTACCATATAGCGGAATAAATACAGGATGAAATAAGTAAGCAATGAATTTTAAAAAGGCTTTCATTTATTCGAGTGTATTATGAGAAATAGAAAACATCATAATACGATATATGATGAAAACGGTGCTTTTATAATTAGATTTCTTTTCGCATTCTAGCTACTGGAATTCCTAATTGTTCTCTGTATTTTGCCACTGTTCTCCGTGCAATAGGGTAGCCCTTCTCTTTTAAAATGTCTGCTAATTTATCATCGGTAAGAGGTTTTCTTTTTTCCTCTTCAGTAATTACGTTCTCAAGAATTTTTTTGATCTCCTTGGTGGAAACATCCTCTCCTTGATCATTTTTCATGGATTCAGAGAAATAGTCTTTTATCAAACGCGTGCCGTAGGGTGTGTCTACATATTTGCTATTGGCAACTCTAGAAACTGTAGAAACATCCATTTGGATGGTATCTGCAATATCCTTAAGAATCATAGGTCTTAAATTACGCTCATCACCCGTCAAAAAATATTCTTCTTGGTATTGCATAATCGTATTCATGGTAATGAATAGGGTTTGTTGGCGCTGTTTAATCGCATCTATAAACCATTTTGCGGCATCTAACTTTTGCTTAATAAATAAGACGGTATCTTTCTGTGATTTAGATTTTTCTTTCGAGTTTTTATACCCTTCAAGCATGTTGTTGTAGCCGCGAGATACGTGTAACTCAGGTGCATTTCTGCCGTTTAAGGTTAGTTCTAGCTCACCATCAACAATTTTAATAGAGAAATCTGGTACAATATGTTCTATCATTCGGGTATTTCCAGAATAAGAACCTCCCGGTTTTGGGTTTAATCGTTCTATTTCAGAAATAGCCTGTCTCAATTCCTCTTCAGTGATATTGTGTTTTTGAATTAATTTTTGATAGTGTTTTTTTGTAAACTGATCAAAAGATTTTTCCAGAATAGCAATCGCAAGTTCAATACTTGCGGTTATTTCTTTTCGCTTTAATTGTATGATTAAGCATTCTTCCAAGGAAGTTGCTCCAACTCCTGGAGGATCTAGCTCTTGTACAGTTTTTAAAACTTTTTTTATGGTTTCTGCCTCCGTATATACATTTTGCGTGAAAGCTAAATCATCCAAGATGTCGTTTATAGGTCTACGGATATACCCACTTTCATCTACACTACCTACTAAAAATTCAGCAATGGCCCATTCATCATCACTTAAATAGATTGTATTTAATTGATTTAATAGGTACTGGTTAAAAGAAGTTCCAGCAGCATAAGGTACGGTGCGTTCTTCATCATCGGCACTATAATTATTAGCTTGTGTTCTGTATTCTGGAATCTCATCATCACTTAAGTACTCATCAATATTGATGTCTTCAGCGTTAATACTCTCGCTATCTATTTCATCATTGAACTCATCTTCAAATTCATCTTCAAAATTATCCAACTCTTCCTTGCCGGTTTCTAGAGCCGGATTTTCCTCTAATTCTTGTTTTAAACGTTGTTCAAATGCCTGTGTAGGCAATTGAATCAGTTTCATTAACTGAATTTGCTGAGGAGAAAGCTTCTGCGATAATTTAAAAGATAAATGTTGTTTCAGCATATAAATTGATGTTCTATAGAGCTTGTGATTTTTAGGTTGATTTTAGAATTCTGCGTTTTGCGGTGTTCTAGGGAAAGGGATGACATCTCTAATGTTACCCATTCCTGTAGCAAAAAGAACCAATCTTTCAAAGCCTAATCCGAAACCACTGTGAACAGCTGTTCCAAATTTTCTAAGGTCTAAGTACCACCATAGTTCTTCTTCGTCAATGCCTAGTTCTTTTATTTTTTCTAATAAAACATCTAAACGTTCTTCACGTTGAGAGCCACCAACAATTTCCCCAATACCTGGGAATAAAATATCCATAGCTCTAACGGTTTTGCCATCATCATTTAAACGCATGTAAAACGCTTTTATTTTGGCAGGGTAGTCAAACAAAATTACAGGACACTTAAAATGCTTCTCTACAAGAAAACGCTCATGCTCACTTTGTAAGTCTGCTCCCCATTCGTCAATAATATATTTAAACTTCTTTTTCTTGTTAGGCGTACAGCTTTTAAGAATGTCTATGGCTTCCGTGTAGGATACTCTTTTGAAATTGTTCTCAGAAACAAATTTCAGTTTTTCAATAAGAGGCATGTCACTGCGTTCTGCTTGTGGCTTAGATTTTTCTTCATCTAATAAACGTTGCTCTAAAAACTTTAAATCTTCTATACAGTTGTCTAAGATGTAATTAATTACATCTTTAATGAAATCTTCTGCAAGGTCCATGTTTGCATCTAAATCATTAAAAGCAACTTCTGGTTCAATCATCCAGAATTCTGCTAAATGTCTAGAAGTGTTAGAGTTTTCTGCTCTAAAAGTAGGGCCAAAAGTATATACTTTCCCTAAGGCCATGGCATACGTTTCTGCCTCTAATTGACCAGAAACCGTTAAGTTAGTTTCTTTGCCGAAAAAATCTTGTTTGAAATCTATTTCTCCAGCCTCGTTTAAAGGTGGTTTTTTTTGGTTTAATGTAGACACTCTAAACATTTCACCAGCTCCTTCTGCATCAGAACCTGTAATTATAGGTGTATGTACATTATAAAAGCCATTGTTTTGAAAATATCTATGTACTGCAAATGATAGGACAGAGCGTACTCTCATTACAGCAGCAAATGTATTGGTGCGCACGCGTAAATGTGCTTTCTCTCTTAAAAATTCTAATGAGTGTTTTTTGGGTTGAATAGGGTAGGTGTCTGGGTCAGAAACGCCTAATACCTCCAATTTTTTAACCTGAATTTCTACACTTTGTCCTCTTCCTTGACTTTCTACAAGCGTACCAGAAATTTCTAAAGCAGCACCGGTAGATACTTTTTTTAATAAGGCTTCATCAAAATTCTCAAAATTAACAACACATTGAATATTGTTAATTGTAGAGCCATCGTTCAGGGCAATAAATCGGTTGCTTCTAAAAGTTTTTACCCATCCTTTGACAGTAACTTCTTGTAGTGAAAGGTTTGAAGAAAGTAATTCTTTAATGCTATGTGATTTCATTTGATAATTTTGTTGCTATTCGTATGCCTTATGGTTTCTATTTTCGAAAAGTAAATTAGCTTACTTTGCGCTATTTCAACCAAGATTAATTTTTATTTTTAAATAACAAATATAGCCTTTTTGGTAAAAAAGGCTTTATAAGTTGAATCGATAAAATTTGTTTTTTTATTCGGATTCTTTGAAAGTATCTTCTTCTTTAGGTAAGATATCTATCTGTGGTTCTTTCAATACCGTTTTATTCGCAATATTACGCTCTAACGATAATAGTAACGATGGTAGTAAGATTAAGTTGGCAAGCATTGCAAAAAGCAAGGTGGCCGAAACTAATGCTCCTAGGGCAACCGTACCTCCGAAACTTGAAATGGTAAAGACAGAAAAACCAAAAAACAATACAATGGACGTGTAAAACATACTTACACCTGTTTCTCGTAATGCAGCATAGACTGATTTTTTGATACGCCAATTATTAGCGGTTAATTCCTGACGATACTTGGCGAGAAAGTGTATGGTGTCATCCACAGAAATACCAAAGGCAATACTAAATACTAAAATAGTAGAAGGCTTAATTGGTACTCCTACAAAGCCCATTAATCCAGCAGTAATAACTAGCGGTAATAGGTTTGGTATTAAGGATATAATAATCATTTTGAAAGACCTGAATAAATACGCCATAAACAAGCCTATAAGTCCAATAGCTAAAGCAAGAGACATTATTAAATTGTTTACTAAGTATTTTGTTCCTTTTAAGAAGATCAATGCACTACCAGTCATATAAACGTTGTAGCGTTCTGCAGGGAAAATCTTATCTATATTTTCTTTTAGTTTACCTTCAATGGCTTCCATTCGGACGGTTTTAACATCTTTCATGTACGTGGTAATACGAGCTGTTTGTCCAGTAGAGTCAACAAAACTCTTTAATAAATTTCCATTGCCAGAAGATTTACGAGCGATATCCATAATGAACGTATTTTCTTGAGACGTAGGAAGTTGGTAATACTTAGGGATTCCGCTATAAAAGGCTTGCTTAGAGTACTTTACTAAATCTACAGCAGAAACAGGCCTAGATAATTCTGGAATTTCATGGATAAGACCACTCAATTCGTCCATCTTTTTTAAAGTAGATGATTTTAAAACTCCTTTTTTACGTTTGGTATCTACGACAATTTCAACAGGCATTATCCCGTCGAATTCTTGTTCAAAAAAGCGAATATCTTGAAAGAATTCTGCTTTCTTCGGCATGTCTTCTATAGGACTTCCTGAGATATCTATTTGGTAAATACCGATGATACTGATCACTAAAAGACAAATAGAAACAATGTATACAGAAATTCGTTTTTCGCGAACAATGTTTTCCATCCAATTAACAAAAGTATCTATCCAACGTTTATTTAAATGCTTTAAATGCTTCGTTTTAGGAAGCGACATAAAGCTATATACAATAGGAATAATCAGAAGAGATAGTATAAAAATACCTATAATGTTAATGGATGCTACTATACCAAATTCTTTTAAAAGTTGACTATCTGTTACAATAAAAGTAGCAAATCCAGAAGCAGTAGTAATATTTGTCATCAACGTTGCATTCCCAATTTTAGAGATTACCCGTTGTAATGATAAGGCTTGGTTCCCATGCTTTTTTACTTCTTGCTGATACTTGTTAATCAGAAAAATACAATTCGGGATTCCGATGACAATTATTAATGGAGGAATCAATGCGGTAAGCACGGTAATCTCATATTGCAGTAAGCCTAAAACACCGAAAGACCACATAACACCAATAATTACAACGCACATAGAAATTATGGTAGCTCTAAAACTTCTAAAAAAGAAAAAGAAAATTAAAGAGGTAACTCCTAAAGCTGCTAGGATAAATTTCCCTATTTCATTAATGATACTCTGGGAATTCATGGTTCTTATATAAGGCATCCCAGATACGTGTACATCTAAATTGGTTTCATCTTCAAAATTTTTTACCAATTGGTTTAGGTCTTCTAGTATAAAATCTTTTCGGGCAGAAGTGTTTACAATATCTTTATCTAGATAAACAATGGTTCTAATTGTTTTGGTCTCTTTGTTGTAGATCAAATCTTCATAAAACGGAAGATTGTTAAACAAATGTGAGGTGAGCGTATCTATTTCAGCCTTGGTGGTAGGTGCTTTTTTAATAAAAGGTTGAAGAACAAATTGTTGTTTTATGGTGTCTTTGATTAATTCTTGGAGATTGTCTGTTGATAATACAAAATCTACCTCAGGAAATGCAGCAAGTTGCTTGCTAAACTTATTCCATCTATTAAATTTTGAAGGGGTAAAAAGAGACGAATCTTTTACTGCTAGGACCATGACATTACCTTCTTCACCAAAGGTTTTTAGAAACGACTGGTATTGTACATTTACAGGATGATGATCTGGTAGTAAGTTTGCTTGCGAACTAGAAAATCGCATTTTGTCCCACTGCAATGCTAAAAACACAGTAAGCAGCGTAATAAGAATTAAAATGACTATTCTATTTCTTAGAATAATATTTGCGGTTTTTGCCCAGAAACCTTTAGTTAATTTCGCAACCATGTTATTTTTTAAAAATTGGCTCAAAGGTAGAAAATGATTACGGGTAATCACAGAAATCTGTTAAGGGAATAACTGCTTTTCATACGATTTTAAGAAAATTTAAGTTTTCAAACAAAAAAGAGCAACTATTTAGTTGCCCTTTAATACTGTTTTATTGAAATGCTAAAATTATACTTTCATTATTTCGGCTTCTTTCACGGCTAAAACTTCTTCTATTTTCTTAGAAAATTTATTGGTAAGTTCTTGAATGTCCGCTTCAGCATTTTTCTTTAAATCTTCAGAGGCATCATCAAGTGCCCTGATATCTTTATTCGCTTCTTGCCTAGCATTACGGATACCAACTTTAGCATCTTCAGATTCACTCTTTGCTTGCTTTGCTAAATCTCTTCTACGTTCTTCTGTTAATGGTGGTACGCTAATAATAACAAAGTCACCATTATTCATGGGGTTAAAGCCAAGATTAGCAATCATAATAGCTTTTTCAATAGGCTGAAGCATATTTTTTTCCCAAGGTTGTACCGTAATCGTACGCGCATCTGGGGTTGTTACGTTTGCAACCTGACCAAGTGGAGTTTGTGAGCCATAATAGTCTACCATAACGCTAGATAACATTATAGGACTAGCTTTTCCTGCTCTAATTTTCGCAAATGCTTTCACTAAATGGTCAATAGTGCCATTCATGCTCTCTTTAGTGCTGTCAAGTATAAAAGTAATTTCTTCGTTCATTTTATTTAGTTTTTTAAAATCTGCTGCATATAATATGCCACTATCTAGTTGTCAACAACAGTTCCAATATTTTCTCCAGAAAGGAGTTTTAATAAATTACCTTTCTTGTTCATGTCAAACACAACAATTGGTAGTTCATTTTCTTGACTTAAAGTAAATGCTGTTGTATCCATTACTTTTAGTCCTTTAGTTAATACATCCTTGAAAGTAATCGTATCAAACTTTGTAGCATTCTTATCCTTTTCAGGATCAGAAGTGTAAATTCCATCTACTCTGGTTCCTTTTAATATTACATCAGCTTCAATCTCAATAGCTCTTAATACGGCTGCAGAATCAGTAGTAAAATAGGGGTTTCCGGTTCCCCCTCCAAAAATAACTACTCTACCTTTTTCTAAATGGCGCATTGCTCTTCTACGGATAAAAGGTTCTGCTACTTCATTTATTTGAATGGCAGATTGTAATCTAGTTTGTACGCCGCTTTCCTCAAGTGCACTTTGAAGCGCTAAACCATTGATAACTGTGGCTAGCATTCCCATATGATCTCCTTGTACGCGATCCATACCATTGCTTGCTCCGGCTAATCCTCTAAAAATATTTCCTCCGCCAATAACAATAGCGACTTCAATTCCTTTGTCAATTACCTCTTTTATCTCTTCAGCATATTCTGCTAACCTTTTTGGGTCAATTCCGTATTGTCGTTCACCCATTAAGGCTTCGCCGCTTAATTTCAAAAGAATTCTTTTATACTGCATGGTTCGGATTTATTTAAACTAGTGCAAAAATAATCAAAATAATTTACGAGAATACGCCATTAATAATTAATTGCAGTCCTAATTATTTCTCAAAACTCTCTGTACTGTTATTTTATTTTAATAATCTTGTTTAATTAATAACAATTAACCATTAGATAGTACTTAAAATGAATAGAATAAAAATGAAAAAAACAGAATATATAATAGCATTAGCGCTTTTAATGCAGGCTTGTGGGTCTTCTAAAAGTCTAGTGGCAGCAGATACGAGTGTCGTTAAGGTTAAAATAGATTTGGTTAATGTAGTAGATGATAAAGTTCTTGTAGAACTTAATCCAGGTGCTTTTAGCGCAGGTGAAGTCTTATTTTTTATACCTAAAACGGTTCCAGGTACCTATAGTACTGACAATTATGGCAAATATATAGAAGGATTTAAGGCGTTTGATTATAAAGGGGCTGAATTGTCTTTTTCTAAAAAAGATGACAATACGTGGGTAATTGCTGATGGTGTTAAATTAGATCGGGTATCTTATTATGTTAATGACACCTATGATACGGAAGCTGAAGTAGAGCATGCTGTTTTTTCTCCTTCAGGAACTAATATCCTTAAGGGAGAAAACTTTATGCTAAACCTTCATGGTTTTGTGGGCTATTTCAATAATTTAAAAGAAATACCTTATGAATTATCTATAAAGCATCCTTCTGCTTTGGTAGCAGCAACTTCTTTAAAAGAAAATAATGCAGATACAGACACTGGTTTAGATATCTTTTATGCAAGTCGCTATTTTGAAGTGACAGATAATCCAATTTTATATGCTAAGGCAGATATTGTTTCTTTTGAGGTAAATGGTATTACGGTGAACTTGAGTGTGTATTCTCCTAATGGTTTGTATAGTGCCTCAGACCTTGAGGAAAGAATGTTCAAGATGATGTCTGCTCAAAAAACATTCTTAGGAGCTATTAATAGTACTAAAGAGTATAATATTCTATTGTATTTGGCAGGTTCTGAAAATGACGCAAGTGGCTTCGGCGCTTTAGAGCATCACACTTCAACGGTAGTGGTTTTGCCAGAGCAAATGGACCAAGCAAGACTAGAACAAGCAATGGTTGATGTAGTTTCTCACGAGTTCTTTCATATTGTAACTCCTCTAAGTGTGCATTCTGAAGAGATTCAATATTTTGATTTTAACGATCCTAAAATGTCAATGCACCTTTGGATGTATGAAGGTACAACAGAGTATTTTGCTAATCTATTTCAAATACAGCAAGGCTTAATTAGTGAAGAAGAGTTTTACGAGCGTATTATGGATAAAATAAACAACGCCAAACTTTATGAGGATGCCATGTCTTTTACTGTAATGAGTCAAAATATACTGGACGACCCTTATAAAGATAATTATGCCAATGTCTATGAGAAAGGTACTTTAATTAACATGGCGCTAGATATTACCTTAAGAGAATTAAGTGGTGGGGAGAAAAGTGTCTTATGGTTGTTAAAAGAATTGTCAAAGAAGTATGGTGATGCTATTCCGTTCAAAGATGAGGCGCTTATCGCTGAGATTGTGTCGATGACTTATCCAGAAGTCTCAGATTTCTTCGCAACACATGTAGTAGGAGCAACACCAATTGATTATAGCGTGTATTTGTCTAAAGTAGGTTTAGAACTTGGTACAGTAGAAGAGCAAAGTGGCTATTTTTTAAAAGAGAATGTTCCTTATATCGATGTGGATCAAACAAAGGATAACGCTGTGTTTGTTAGAGAGGGTATTACTTTAAATAGCTTTTTCATAAGCTTAGGTTTGCAAGGTGGTGATGTGTTTAAATCTATTGATGGTACAGCTATAACTTTAGAATCATTACGTCCAATTATTGGACAGAGCTTTAGTTGGCCAGCCGACAAGTTGGTTACTATTGTTGTGGATCGTAATGGGGAAGAGTTAACATTATCTGGTGCAGCAGGAAATCCTATGGTGACAGTTGCTAAAATAGTTTCTAAGGAGAATGTAACAGATGCACAATTGAAATTAAGACAAATTTGGATGAAGGGATAGTACGTCTCAATTATAATCTAATACGAAAAAAAGGAGCGCTATTGCGCTCCTTTTTTGTGGGTATAGTCATGGCTTATTTAATTATTTTATAGGTATACTTTTCATTATTAATGACGAGTGTAAGTATATATATTCCTTTAGATCTTATTGCAGTAGTGGGGATACTAATAATCTCTTTTTCATTGGACTCCCCAAAGACTACTTTTTTACCTTTTACGTCTGTTACAGCATATGTGATTAGACCCTCGTATGTCTGATTTAATTTAATTTTTAAGGATTCGTTTCCTATAGGATTTGGGTACACCTCTATTTGATTAGTTTCGGTATCATAATTCATAATTAAGTTGGTACTAATTGGAGTAGGCCATGCAGCCCAGCTATTAATATTAAATCCACCTTTTATTATTTCAATTCTGACAATATGAATTCCTTTTTCTACAGGTATGTTGCTCAAGTACAGATTTTCGTATGTTTGATATCCGCCAGTATCCGGGATATTAATAGGGTTAGAGATGCTCTTTCCATCTATTTTTATATTTAGTTGTCCATTATTATTTATAGAAGCTATCCGTGGAAAAAAATCATATGGCTGTGTTTTGGTAAAATCAACTGTATATTCCAGCCATTCTCCTGCCTTAGTCCATCCAATATTGTATCCTCCTCCAAGGTCTGTTGTTGGTTGTATATCGACACCTTCAGTAACTCTATAACTGTTTCCTTTATTGGTAATGTCAGTGTCATTATAGGATAAGTTGAGGCCGCCTTTATCAAAGTCTTCAGCCTGAATTTTACCAGGTATACTTTGGGCAGTGCCATTGAATGGGGTCTTGGTTTCTGAATTATTAGAATCATCTCCTTGAATAATACCTTTGTACCAACCACTTCCCCATCCAGCGGACCAAAATATAGTTTCATCTTTATGGTCTGGTTTAATATCTGTAATAGAATGGGGGTGTGCTAAATTTTTATTCACCTTTGTCCATATATTACCACCATTTTTAGAAATGTAAGCGCCAGGATTTATGTGTTTGCTAGATCTAGGAACAGCTACTATTATTAGGTCTGGGTTTATAGGTGAAGTTTCTGCTTGCCAAACATAGTTTAGGTCAAAAATCTTTGTCCAAGTATTACCATTGTTTGAGCTTTTCCAAACGCCACCGGAAGTATCTGATCCTGATCTTGTGCCACATGATATGTAGATGGCACCAGTTGTTTTGTTAATATGTACATTATTTACGGAAGTAATAGCGTTTGGAATAGTCATTTTTGTCCAAGAATTAGCGCGATCGGTAGTTTTATATAAACCACCATTTACATTTTTGTAAAAATTGGATGCAGCGTAAAGCTCATTACTTCTATTTGGATGCATTGCTATTCTTCTAATGCTGGCTTTATCTGGGAATCCATTATTTTTTATAGACCAATTTTTTCCGCCATCAGAGCTTTTGTAGACTCCAAACTTGTCAAATGCATGACCTGCACCTTCATTTATTTCGGACGGACTGTAGCGCATCGCAGTAAAATATATAGTGTTTGGATTTTCAGGTTCTATCATTAAAGATGAACTGTAGATATGCTCGCTAGATGTATTTGTCTCTTGGTATTCAAAAGGTTTACCAATGTTTTCCCAAGTCTTTCCTCCGTCATTAGAACCCCTGAAATAGTTTCTGTGATTTTGTCTAAATTGTAGGGTGTATATTTTATCTGGATTAGTTGGGTGTACCGCTAAGGTTGCTGTGGAATGTGCTCCTCCTGGATTTACCTGCCCTTCTATTTGGGTGGTTGCAACTCTGGCTGTGCCGGTGAAATCTCCTAATGGTGCAGATTTCCATAAGCCGTGTTCGCCACTTAAGAAAAATTTGCGATCGGGTACACCTGTTTCTAAATAAATATAGCGTCCTGGTAGGTTACTATCACCTTTACTAATCCATGCATTACTTCCAGAAGATGTTTCGTCGTCATCTATTTGTTGCCAACTTTTACCTCCATCTTTAGATCTTACTATTTGTTGGTCAAGACTTGTGAAAAGGTCTCCTTCAGGGCTTATCGATAGAAATCTAGCGCCCCAAATTTCTTCTCTTATTTCCATTTCATGCTGTAAGTGAGCAAAAGTGGTATTCATACCAGTTACACTTACAGCTCTATTATTCCAGTAAGATTGGTCTACTTTATTTATCCAATATTTCCCGGTCCTGCTGCAAGGAAACCAGTTTTTGCCACCATTTTCTGTTTTCCATATATCGCCTGGCCCAAATGAAAAGTCATGTTTTACATTGTGTGAAACGTATATTTCGTCTGAATTTTTGGGGTTGACTACAATCCTGTTATAATTTTGAAGCACCTTATTTGTAGGTATGATGTTGCTGATACTGTTGATGTCTTTGTCAAACCATTTCGCAACAGATCGTTTAAAGTAATATTTGCTATTGTTCGATGTTATCTTGTCTAAATTTAAACCCAAATCTCCAGTGATAGTGGTCCATGTTTTACCGCCGTCTATACTTTTATAGATTCCACCCTGTGTGGTATAGCTGTTGTTTGCGGCATGAAAGCTTGTTTGATCTACTAAATACAAGGTCAGTGTTTTTGTAGTGGTATTAAAGTGGGAGGTGAGGTCTCTAGGCAAGTTATTTGGTAGTCCATTATTTTCAGATTTCACCCAGTTTTCTCCTCGGTCCGTGCTAATATATAATCCTGTATTGGCTACCATGATGATACGATTTGTATTTCTTGGATCAACTATAATTTTTCCAACAGCTAGAGTATTAGGTAATCCGTTTTTAATTTTTCTCCAAGTAAGCCCTTTGTTTGTGCTTTTATAAATATGTCCCAATACGGCCTTTGGTCTAAATTCTCCTCCCGTATTGTCCGTTGCGGTGCGATGAAATCGTTTAACATCCCAAAACGTACCAGCACCGATATACCAAATGTTATCATCATAGGGATCTACCGCAATTTCATTATGAGCTCCTTCTAGATTAAAGGTGGTTTTTTCCCAGCTTCTGCCTTTGTTTGTTGTTTTAAATAAACCTCCTAGTTCGTCTATGGCAAATCCAAGATTGGCGTTTTGTCTGGAAAATTCTATGTCGTATGTCCTACCCATGTCTGCGCCTTCTCCGTCATAGTCTTTGAACGATTTCCATGATTTTGCACCGTTTAAGGAGGTATATCCGTTGAACATATCTGGAGCCATATAATAGGCTTTTGGGTCTGTAGGGTGTGGCCAGAAGAACTCACAGTACCCTGACATTCCTGGTCCTAATTGAATCCACTCTAATTTTTGGTCAGAACTGACTTTTTCGTTTTTGAGTTTATTAAAATAGTTTTGATCTAATTGAGTCCATGCACTACTGCATGAAAGGCAAAATGTAATAATAAGTAGGTTTCTTAATAAGATTTTCATCGTGTAAAAGGGGTTTTGAAAATTAGTAATGAAATGTTTATTTTCTACAAAAAAACGTAAATCATTATTTTCAAGACAAAACGCTTGGTTTTTATTCTATAATAAATGAGTTGACTTAAATCTTTAAGCACTGTTCATTAGATGTCTGTATTCTTTTTATAGGGGACAATGTTGTGGAAATTGGGTTTTAGTGTGGTTATGTTCTTAATGACTGCATTATGAGAAAATTTGAGTCTTTTGTTCTAAGTGCAATTTGTGTTTTGGGAGTATGTTTATTTTTCTAATCCATATATTACTTAAAATGAGGGCATAAAAAAAGGGTCACAAACTAATTTGTGACCCTTTTTAATATGTACGTTAAGATTATTACCCTAGAGTAACGCGCTTAAATGAAGTTACTGCTAAACCATCTTGTGCAGATGATACATAAGTAGCAACATTTACTTTTTCATCTTTAATAAAGTTTTGATCTAATAGACATTGCTCTTGATCAAGAGTTGTGTTATCAGAAACAAAACGCTCCATTTTACCAGGAAGAATTTTATCCCATATTTTTTCTGGCTTACCTTCAGCTTTCAATTCAGCTTTAGCAGCTTCTTCAGCATTTGCTAAAACTTCAGGACTTAACTGACTCATAGAGATGAATTGAGGAACGTTTTTAAGTGTTTTACCTAATCTTCCTAATTCTTCATTATCTTTTTCTATAACTGCGATTCTAGCTTCTGTTTCTGCTGCAACAAAAGAAGGTTCGAAATCTTTATAAGATAAAGTACTAGCCCCCATAGAAGCAATTTGCATAGCAACATCTTTACCAACTTCTTCGTTTTTAGAAGTTAAACCTACTAAGGCAGCAATTTTGTTAATATGTACATAGCTACCAACATAAGGTGCTTCTAATTTTTCGAAAGCAGTGATGTCTAATTTTTCACCAATTACACCAGTTTGTTCAACTAGTTTCTCAGCTACAGTCATTCCACCAAAATCAGATGCTAAAAATTCTTCTTTAGTATCAAAATTTATAGCTTTATCTGCAAGTTGATTAGCTAAGGCAATAAAGTTTTCGTTTTTACCAACGAAATCAGTTTCACAACCTAATACGATAGCAACACCAGCAGTACTGTCAGCATTAACTTTAGCAATAGCAGCACCTTCGGTATTTTCTCTGTCAGCTCTTTTTGCAGCAACTTTTTGACCTTTCTTACGTAGAACGTCGATAGCTTTGTCAAAATCCCCTTCAGCTTCAACTAAAGCGTTTTTGCAGTCCATCATTCCAGCTCCAGTAGCTTGTCTTAACTTGTTTACTTCTGCGGCGGTAATTTTAGCCATTTTATATATGATTTTAAAAACTAGGCTAAAACTAAAACTTTATAAGGTTTAATTCTAGCCGATAGTGTTAATTAAAAATTTTATTTATACTAGGGTAATGTTAAGAGGTTCTGATTTATTCAATACCACCTTTAACATTATCTTGCCATTCTTTTAACTCATCCCATTTACCTTCAGCAGCCATTTTAGCTTGTTTAGGCCATGATGCAGGATTCTTAGAAGCAAATTTAGAACCAGCAGCAGTTAAAACTACATTTAATTCTTCTTCTGTTTTTCCAGCTAAGTCACTGAATGTATTGATTCCAGCAGTTTGGAAAATTTCATTAATTTTTGGACCGATACCTTCAACTTTAGTTAAATCATCAACAGCTTCTGTTTTAGCTTCAGCTTTTACTTCTGTTGCTGGTTCAGCAGCTTTCTTTGCTTTTGGAGCAACTTTAGCTTCTTCACCTTCTTTTCCAGATTGTTTTTCTGATTTACGCTCAGATAAACCTTCAGCAATTGCTTCAGTTACATGAGTTAAGATAGCTTCAATAGATTTAGAAGCATCATCATTAGAAGGAATAATATAATCCAATAATCTTGGGTCAGAGTTTGTATCTGCCATTGCGAAAATTGGAATGTTTAATTTGATAGCTTCTTTTACAGCAATGTGCTCACGCATTGTATCAACAATAAATAATGCACCTGGTAAACGTGTCATTTCAGAGATAGAACCTAAGTTCTTTTCTAATTTTGCACGTAAACGATCAACTTGTAAACGTTCTTTTTTAGATAAAGTTAAAAAAGTACCATCTTTTTTCATTCTATCGATATGAGCCATTTTCTTAACAGCTTTACGGATAGTAACAAAATTTGTTAACATACCACCTGGCCATCTTTCAGTGATGTAAGGCATGTTTACATTAGAAACTTTTTCAGAAACTATGTCTTTTGCTTGTTTTTTGGTAGCTACGAAAAGTATTTTTCTACCTGATGCTGCTATTTTTTTAAGAGCTTCATTAGCTTCTTCTAATTTTGCAGCAGTTTTGTAAAGATTAATTACGTGGATACCATTACGTTCCATGTAAATGTATGGAGCCATGTTTGGATTCCATTTTCTTGTTAGGTGACCAAAGTGTACACCTGCTTCTAGTAAGTCTTTTACTACGATTTTGTTTGCCATTTTTTTTGTACTTAGTTTACGTTCTGTTGAATTAGCAATATTAAAGTGGCACGATACTTTGTGGCCTTTAATATTTAGATGCTAAACTAGTTTCCAAAAGCTGTTATACTTTTGGACAACAACAACTTGATTTTAAAATTTAACCCTGAAAAAAAATTTTCAGGGTTTTCAATGAACTTTTGTATAAACTGAATAAACAGTTTAAAATATATCTCTTTACGATTAACGTTTCGAGAATTGGAATTTTTTACGTGCTTTCTTCTGACCGAATTTCTTACGTTCAACCATTCTTGGATCTCTTGTCAATAAACCTTCTGGTTTAAGGATTAATCTGTTCTCAGGATCAATTTCACACATAGCTCTAGATAAAGCTAAACGAATTGCTTCTGCTTGACCAGTGATACCACCTCCAAATACATTTACAGTTACGTCATAAGCATCTTCAACATTTGTTAATGAGAAAGCTTGTTTTACTTTGTATTGTAAAGTAGCAGTAGGGAAATATACCTCTAAATCTTTTTTGTTAACGGTGATTTTACCGCTTCCTTCTGAAAGATAGATACGTGCAACAGCAGTTTTTCTTCTTCCTATTTTGTGAATTACGTCCATTATGTAAGGTCGTTTAAATTAATTACGGTTGGTTTCTGAGCTTCTTGACCGTGTTGAGCTCCTTCATAAACCTTAAGGTTACGAAAGATTGCAGCACCTAATTTATTTTTAGGCAACATTCCTTTTACAGAACGTTCTACAATGCTTACAGGGTTTTTAGCTAATGCCTCTTTCGCTGTTTGAAATCTTTGACCTCCTGGGTATCCAGTGTGACGTACGTAGGTTTTGCTTTCCCACTTGTTACCAGTCAAATTAATCTTTTCAGCATTTATAACAACAACGTTGTCTCCACAATCTACGTGTGGTGTAAAGCTAGGCTTGTATTTTCCTCTTAGTAATTTTGCAACTTTTGAAGCAAAACGACCTAATGTCTCTCCTTCTGCATCAACTAACACCCATTGCTTATCAACAGTTGCTTTGTTCGCGGAAATTGTTTTGTAACTTAATGTGTCCACAGGTACTTTTTTATTTATTAAACACTTAAATCCCGTTTAATGGGGTGCAAATGTACAATTATTAACTTGAATAACAAATGGTTGTTTCTAAATAATTTATTTATTTTTTCAACGACCCTGTTTTTCCCTTTTGTTTTTATCCTGTTTCTTACCAGAATAAAATATTATTTTTCTGTATTTATTAATGTGCTTCTAACCAGTTCTCACCTACGCCAACTTCAACGTCTAATGGCACTTCTAGCGTATAGGCATTTTCCATTTCAGCTTTAATTAAAGACTTAATCTCCTCTAATTCTGGCTTGTAAACATCAAAGACCAATTCATCATGTACTTGTAACAACATTTTTGTTTTATAATTGCCCTCTTTGAGTTTATTGTAGATATTAATCATTGCTATTTTGATGATATCAGCAGCACTTCCTTGAATCGGGGCATTTACGGCATTTCGTTCAGCAGCACCTCTAACTATGGCGTTACTACCATTAATATCTTTTAAATACCTTCTTCTACCTAATACTGTTTGTACATATCCATGGTCCCTTGCGAAATCAACGAGACCACTCATATAGTTTTTTAATTTAGGGTAGGTTTTATAATAGGTGTCTATTAATTCCTTAGCTTCTGCTCTAGATAAATCTGTTTGATTGCTCAAGCCGAAGGCTGAAACACCGTAGATAATTCCAAAATTCACTGTTTTGGCATTGCTACGTTGTTCTCGTGTAACTTCGTCTAAAGGTACATTAAATACTTTTGAAGCGGTAGAGGCATGAATGTCTTCTCCGTTTTTAAATGCTTCAATCATCGTAGTTTCCTCACTCAGTGCTGCTATAATTCTAAGTTCTATTTGAGAATAATCTGCAGCAACTAGTACATAATCTTCATTTCTTGGGATAAATGCTTTACGTACTTGTCTTCCTCGTTCCGTTCTAATAGGAATATTCTGAAGGTTTGGGTTGTTACTACTTAAACGACCTGTGGCAGCTACTGTTTGCATGTAGTCTGTATGTACTCTTCCTGTGCTTTCTTCTACCTGTGATGGCAAAGCGTCTACGTAGGTACTCTTTAATTTAGCTAAACCTCGATAAGATAAAACGTTTTCAATAATCTTATGGTCTTTTGCTAGGTATGATAACACATCTTCTGCGGTAGAGTATTGACCTGTTTTTGTTTTTTTAGGCTTGGCAACCAGCTTTAATTTATCAAAAAGAATATCTCCTAATTGTTTTGGCGATGCGATATTAAATTCTTCTTCAGCTTCTTCAAAAATGGCTGTTTCTAGATTTTTAATATCATTATCTAAGTCCTCAGCTAAGGAGTTTAAGAATTTTGTATCTAAATTAATACCCTCTAATTCCATTGCCGCAAGAACATGTAAAAGTGGAATTTCAATAGTATCAAATAATTCCTGAGTTTTAGCTTCTTCTAGTTCTGGCTTAAATTGTTGGGCTAGTTGGTAGGTAATGTCAGCATCTTCTGCTGCGTATTCTGTTTGATCCTTTAGAGGAACATCACGCATGCTAAGTTGATTCTTACCTTTTTTACCAATCAGTTCTGTTATGGATACGGGAGTGTAATTTAGGTATGTTTCTGCTAAAACATCCATATTATGACGCATATCTGGATTAATCAGGTAATGTGCTAACATGGTGTCAAAACATTTTCCTTTTACTTTAATCTCATATTTGTCTAAAACTTTGATATCATATTTCAGATTCTGGCCTATTTTTTCAATAGACTCATCTTCAAAAAATGGACGCAGTTGTTCTATGAGTTCTTGTGCTTCCGTTCTATCTGCAGGGAAAGGAAGGTAAAAGCCCTTTGAGGCTTCCCAAGAAAAAGCAATACCAACTAATTCTGCAGTCAATGGGTTTAAGCCCGTTGTCTCTGTATCAAAGCATACGGAAGTTTGCTTGGATAGATTTTGAAGAAAAAGCTTCATAGCCATTCCTGGTGCAACACTTTGGTATACATGAGAAATGTCTTTGATTGTTTTTCTGGAAGAATAATCTTCTACAGTTTCCGAGGCGGTGTTTGGGTCGCCACCAAATAAAGAAAATTGGCCAACGCCAGCTTCTTTAGTTTGTGCTTTAGGTTTGTTGTTCTCTTCCTCAGAGCTGGCAGCCTCCCCTTCAGGTGTAAATAGTTTTAAGAATTGGTCTTTTAGACGTCTAAATTCTAATTCTTCAAATAATACCTGAACTTTTTCGGCATCAGGCATGGTTAATTTATAATCTGTCGCGTTAAAAGTAACGTCGCAATCAATACATATGGTGGCGAGCTTTTTTGATAAAAGCCCTAATTCTGCATTCTCTTTTACTTTCTCTTTCATTTTACCTTTTAGCTGGGCTGTATTAGCTAAAAGATTTTCCATAGAACCAAATTGCTCTATAAATTTTTTGGCAGTTTTGTCTCCGACGCCAGGTAAGCCAGGGATATTGTCACTAGCATCGCCCATCATACCTAGGTAATCAATAACTTGCTCTGGTCGTTCCACCCCAAAACGTTTTTGAATTTCAGGAATCCCCCAAATTTCTATGCCATTACCCATACGGGCTGGGCGGTACATAAAAATATTTTCAGACACTAGTTGGCCAAAATCCTTATCTGGGGTCACCATGAACACTTTGTAATCTTCTTTTTCTGCTTGCTTGGCAAGAGTACCAATAATATCATCTGCTTCCCAGCCTTCTAAAACTACTACGGGAATATGCATTGCTTTTAAAATATCTTGAATATAAGGAATGGCAATACGTATAGCATCTGGTGTAGCGTCGCGATTAGCTTTGTACTCTGGAAATAACTCGGTACGCTCTGCGCTTCCACCTTTATCAAAGCATACGGCTAAATGATCGGGCTTTTCCCGTCTAATAACATCAAGGAGTGAATTCATAAACCCCATTATGGCAGATGTGTCCATGCCTTTAGAATTTATTCTAGGGTTTTTGATTAAAGCGTAATAGCCACGAAATATCAATGCATATGCATCTAGTAGAAAGAGTCTTTTTTGTTCTGCCATTTTATTTTTCAATTCGAGAATTTCAAAACTACGAAGATTATCCAATTCAATTTATTAATTTATCCTTTAATATAGGATTCAGGGATATTATTTACATGCCCAGATTCAGAATACGTTCTGTAGCTAAATCCAGGTTGAATGCAATAGCTTCCTGTTTCCCCTTTTTTATTTATGGCGATAAATCCAATTTGAAAGTTAAGCTTGTCTTTATTTTTGGCAATAATTCTTCGAACACCCTCTTCACAAGCTTCTTGGGGAGATTTGCCTTGTCGCATAAGTTCAACGATTAAAAAACTGCCAACAGTGCGTACTACTTCTTCACCAACACCTGTGGCGGTTGCGCCGCCAACTTCGTTGTCTATAAAAAGGCCAGCGCCAATAATGGGAGAGTCGCCAACCCGTCCTGCAATTTTATAAGCCATACCGCTAGTGGTGCACGCGCCAGAAATAGCTCCCTGGTTATCAATAGCGAGCATTCCAATGGTGTCATGATTTTCTATATTTACAATGGGTTTATAGTGTGAAGTTTTTTTCCATTCCAGCCATTCTTGTTTAGATTTTTCGGTAAGTAAAGACTCTTTTTTAAAGCCTTTTTCGTAAGCGAATTTTTCGGCCCCTTTTCCTGCAAGCATTACATGTGGCGTATCTTCCATAACTTTTCGGGCTACGGAAATAGAATGCACTATGTTTTCCATGCTAAGCACTGCGCCGCAATTTCCTTTAGAGTCCATAATACAAGCGTCTAAAGTTACGGTGCCATCGCGGTCCGGTCTTCCGCCTTTACCTACGGATTGATTGCTTTCATCAGCCTTTTCTATCATGACGCCTCGTTCTACGGCATCTAAGGAGCTACCTCCGTTTACTAAAATTTCCCAAGCTTTTGCTGTGGCATTTTCTACATTCCAAGTTGCAATTACAATGGGCTTTACCTTTTTACTGGCTGAACTTAATATTGGATCTTCTTCTTTATAGGAGGCAATTAAAGGAGCTGAAATTAATCCAGCGGTGGCAATCGTCGATTTTTTAAGAAATTTTCTTCTTTGCATACTATGGTCTTGTTGGTTACTTTAGAGTTTTAAATATAAGAATATGCTGGTAGAAGTTTGTGCTAATTCTCTAGAGTCGGCTATAAATGCAGAAAAAGCGGGGGCAGATAGGATTGAGCTTTGTATGGAATTAGGGGTTGGAGGATTAACGCCATCTGCGGGATTGCTAAAGGCGGTTAAGGAGAATATTAAGATTCCTGTTCATGTACTCATCAGGCCTAGGAGTGGGGATTTTGTATATTCTGATTTAGAATTTGATGTGATGCTTAAGGATGTGGAAAATTGCATAGAAATTGGTGTAGACGGAATTGTTTCAGGAGTTTTAATGCCAGATTTTTCTATTGATATTTTTAGAACGAAGCAATTAATAGCTGCGTCAAAAGGAGTGCATTTTACGTTTCACCGTGCTTTTGATTGGGTGGCAGATCCTTATGAGGCTCTATGTCAACTAGAGCAAATAGGGGTGAATTGTATTTTAAGCTCTGGGCAACAAAAAAAAGCATTAGAGGGAATAAGCTTGCTGTGTGCACTTAATCAAAAAGCAGTAAACTGTGTAATCATGCCAGGGAGTGGAATCAAAATAGACAATGCGCTTCTATTTAAAGAAAATGGCTTTTCTGTTATTCATTTTTCAGGCGTCACATTACGTGCTAAAAATGCCAATAGGAAAAATTTAAGTATGTGCTTTATGCCCTTTTTAGATGAAGATAAAACGCTCGTTTCAGACTTTAAGACCATACATGATATTGTAGTAAGGGTTAAATAATATTTAAATGGGTTACAGCTTCGTGCAAATAAAAATACCTTTGTAAAAAAAGCATTATGTTACGTTTCGTGGTTTTTGTCATCATTTACCTTGTTTTGGGTTTTTATTCTCTTCAAGCTATTAAAACAGCATCTCGTCATGCTTGGGTATATTATACATTTATAGCTATATCACTTTTAGTAGTTGGAAATTTTATTTTTCAGTTTACGTTAGGTTCATCGGACGGTAGGGTGTTAAGTAGGCCTAAAAGTTATGCCTTCGGATTCTTTCTGGCATTATTATCATTTCAAATAATAACCATACTTTTTCTTTTTTCAGAAGATATATTCCGATTTTTTTCTGGAATGTATCAGAAAATATTTGGCATAGACCGTGAGTTTACCTTGCCAGAGCGTAGGCGCTTTTTAAGTTTAGTAGCCTTAGGTATTGCGGCATTACCTTTTGGGTCTTTGTTGTATGGAATGTATAAAGGAAAATATAATTTTAAGGTATTGAAGTATAATTTAGAATTTGATGATCTTCCAGATGATTTTGATGGATATACGCTTACGCAGATTTCAGATGTGCATAGTGGTAGTTTTGATGATGAAAGCAAAATTTCATATGCTATCGATCTGATTAATAAGCAAAAGAGTGATGTCTTATTTTTTACGGGAGATATGGTGAATAATAAAGCAGAGGAAATGAAACCTTGGATGGCTTTGTTTTCAAAACTAGAGGCTCCAGATGGTAAGTTTTCAGTTTTAGGGAACCACGATTACGGAGATTATGTAGATTGGGATACAGAGGAAGAGAAGGCGGCTAATCTAGATGATTTAAAGAGGATACAGAAAGAAATGGGATTTGATCTTATTTTAAATGACAGTAGATATCTAGAGCGAAACAACTCAAAAATTGCACTTGTGGGTGTTGAGAATTGGGGGCGAGGTGGCTTTAAAAAATTGGGGGATTTGAAAAAAGCAGCACTTAACATTAATAAAAACGATTTTAAAATCTTATTAAGTCATGATCCAAGTCATTGGGAAGACATTGTGATTCATGATGATTATCATTATCATTTGACTTTAAGTGGTCATACGCATGGTATGCAGTTTGGGATAGAAATACCAGGTTGGATTAAATGGAGCCCTATAAAATGGCGTTATAAATATTGGGCGGGCATATACAAAGAGCTTGGTCAGTTTATAAATGTGAATCGCGGTTTTGGTTTCTTAGGCTATCCAGGTAGGGTAGGAATATGGCCAGAAATAACCGTAATTACACTTAAAAAGAAATCAACTGCTTAAAATATAAATGCTAAGGAAAACACAAAAAATGGTAAGAAATTATTTTTTTAACATTTTTTCTTACATTTGATTTACGAATCCTAACATTTAAGTATGTCTAAATTTGGTGAACTAATTGATTCTAACGCTCCCGTGTTGTTAGATTTTTATGCGGAGTGGAATGAGCAATCGACTTCCATGCATCCTGTGCTACGTGATGTTGCGGCAGCTTTGGGAGATAAAGGTAAAGTAATAAAAATTGATGTAGATAAGAATAAGGAGCTTTCTAGAGCCTTAAGGGTTAAAGGGTTGCCTACTTTGATTATTTACAAAAACGGAGAAATGGTTTGGCGCCAAAGTGGTGAGCAAGACGCAAATACTTTAATTGGTATTTTGAACGAGTACTTGTAAAAGAGAATAGCATAAGCATAAAAAAAACCGAGATGAAAGTCTCGGTTTTTTTATGTGTGTTATTCTTGTGTAATAGGGGTGACAACAGGATCTGGAATATAGGTAGTGTCTATTTGACTGCTATCTATTAAATCAGGATCTACAAGGGTAGGAGTTTCTTCTCTTAAGATTGGATCTTCGCTACCGTTGACAAAGCGACTAAATTTATCAATGTATTCATTGAAAATAATAGTCTCCTTCTCTGCAAGCTCACGGTCGCCATTGCGTATTAAGATATCAACATTACGGTTATAGGCTTCCATATCGGCAATAATATCATTTAATCGCTCGTATTGCTCATTTAGTGGAAGTGTAGCGTAATATTCTAGGTGCTCCTGATATTTTGTTTTTAGTTGCGTGTATAATTTTCGAGCTTTTTCAGTTTCTCCAACTTTGTAATATCCATCTACGAAAGGCTCCACAAATGCGTAGTATTCGTAATAATCAACTGGCATGTTTGTTACAGCAATATCAATCATTTCTTTGGCCTTCTCTATTTTATTCTCATTTAATAGTGTTTCAACCAGACGAGCTATATTTCCTCTAAAAGATAGGCCTTGAATACGTGTTTGTGTATCATGGTAAATGTCTGAGCTTCCTGAGTTACCCCATTCCCATTTCTTAACTATGTCATACATTAATTCGCTATCTATTCTGCCCATTTCGTAAGAACGCTTGTCAAATTCAGTTTTGATAGGAACCAGTTTGTAGACTAAACCATCTAATTGTAGGTAGTCCTTCATCCAAATATATTCGCCATCATCAAAACTACCACCAGAGAAATAGATTGGTCTTTTCCAGTCATTGTTAGCAATAATGTCTAACATAAGTAGGCGATTTTTAGGTAATGCGCTTTTAGGAAGTTCAATATCTATAAAGTCTACAATTAAGGCAGAATCCTTTTCTTTTACTAAACCGCTTTCTAAAACATTCTTTTTGTTGACAGGTATTCTAATATGGTTTGTTGGGTAGAAAACAATGTCAAGCGTATTCTCAGGGTAATTGCTGATGTCTTGATCAGAAGAAGCTTCTAAAACACTTCTAAGCTTTGTTCTAGGTTCGTCACTTGCAATCCATTCCATGAATGCTTTAATGTCCCATCTAGACTCTGAGATGTTTTTATTGTAAAGATGATCTACGTTTTGGTAGTATACGGCATCTCTGGAGCCTACGCGGTATTGTTTGTGTGTTAATTGAGAAGGTATGGCTTCACTTTCGTAAGCTTTACGTTTCATTTGGTCAATATACCAGTCAGTAGCAAATAAACTTGTATTGATGACACGGACATCGGTACGGTAGCCTTCAATTTCTTGTGCATACCATAGTGGGAAGGTGTCGTTATCACCTATCGTAAATAGTATGGCTCCTGTGTCTGCTTGTGTAGATTCTAAATAGGCTTTTGCGGTAGTTTTAGCAGTAAACCTGTTTGATCTGTCGTGGTCATCCCAGTTTTGGTATGCCATTAAAAATGGTGCCGCCAATAAACAAGCCACAGTTACTGTTGGGGCAAGTATTTTAGGAGTGATGATCTTTTTGAAGGCATCAAATATACCATAGACCCCTATTCCTATCCACAATGCAAAGATGTAGAAAGAGCCCACGAGAGAATAATCTCTTTCCCTGGGTTGAAAGATATATGGGTTCGTATAAAATTGAATAGCCAATCCTGTAAACAGGAAGAATATCAGTAGTACCCAGAATTGTTTTGGATTTTTTCCTATTTGAAATAATATTCCGATGATCCCTAAGAGTAAGGGTAGAAAGAAATAGGTGTTTCGACCTTTATTGTTCAGAATATCACTAGGTAAATTGTCTTGAGAGCCAATAGATGGGCGTAATTCGTCTAAGAAGTTGATGCCACTAATCCAGTTTCCGTTGTCATCATATCTCCCTTGTTTGTCGTTTTGTTTTCCAGTAAAATTCCACATGAAGTAACGCCAGTACATGTATCCGAATTGGAATTCAAACATATACTCGATGTTGTCCCAAATAGAAGGTGGTTGTACTTCTATATATTCGCTAAACCTGTTTAGGAACTGTGCATATTGGGCTTCATCAATTTCACCTTTAGCGTATCCTTCGCGTAATTGCTTTACGGCCTCAGCAAGTTCAGGGCTATTGGTTTTTGTTTTAAATTTTAAAGGGCCAAAATAACGCATGTAGTTTTCTACATGCTGTTCGCTCCACATTCTAGGTAATAACCCGATGTGTTTTTTATTAGGCCCTTGAGTAGCATTCTTGTATTTATTTACAATTATGTATTTACCTGCCTTCTCATCTTTCTCATATTTGGGCTTGTCATCTTTATCTTCCCCAGGTCCAGCAAAAGCATTTGAAAAGTATGCGCCATAAAAAGGGCTATCTACACCAGGATATTGTTCTCTATTGTAGTAAGCAAGTAAAGATCTAGCGTCAGACGGGTCATTTTCGTTGATAACAACTTTTGCATTTGCTCTTATCGGTAACATAATCCATGAAGAAAATCCTAAGAATAAAAACATTAGACAAAGCACTATGGTGTTTGCTGTTTTGAAGTTGTTTTTACGGGTGTAGTTTAATGCTAAGTAGAACACTGTTATGAATACAAGACCCATGATGATAGATCCAGAATTAAAAGGAAGGCCAATGGTGTTTATGAAAAATACCTCGCTCCATCCAAACGCTACTAAGATATAGGTTAGTGAAAATTTATAGACGAGCATTAATATGGCAACCACAATTATATTTGCTAATAAAAAATTCTTTACGGTGGTAGTTTTATAAGTTTTAAAATAATAAAGTAAGCCTATAGAAGGGATGGCTAAGAATCCCATAAACTGAATTCCAAAAGTTAATCCTACGACATAAGCTATAACAACGAGCCATTTATCACCTCTTGGTTGGTCTAAGTTGTCTACCCATTTTAGTCCAAGCCATAATAGTACCGCCATAATTAAACTTGCCATAGCGTAAACTTCAGTTTCTACGGCATTGAACCAAAAACTATCAGAGAAAGTAAAAGCTAAAGATCCAACAAGTCCGCTTCCTAAAATTGCTATTGCTTTACTATTGGTGATTACTTCGTCTTTAGAAATAATTTTTTTAGTAAGATTGGTAATCGTCCAAAACATGAACAGGATGGTAAATGCGCTAGAAACTCCAGATACATAATTGACCATCAGGGCTACTTTTTCATTGTCGTCCAAAGCAAATAAGGAGAAAAATGCGCCTATCATTTGCAATAATGGTGCTCCTGGGGGGTGTCCTACTTGTAGTTTTGCTGCAGTAGTGATGTATTCTCCAGCATCCCAGAAACTTCCAGTGGGTTCAACGGTAATCCAATAAGTTATTAAGGCAATAGAAAAAGCAGTCCATCCTAAAATGGAATCCCATTTCTCAAAATTTTTAGAAAACATGTGTTGTGTATTTTACCAATTACGGCGAATTTAGTAATTAATATAGATATGTAATTCATTTTTTTATAAAGGTTTAACACCTCGAAGAAATATTTTTTTAAATTTATTTTTAAAAAGGTTTGCAGATGTAAAACTTTGTTGTAAATTTGCACCGCTTTTAAAGGTAATGGTCCATGGTGTAATTGGCAACACTCCGGTTTTTGGTACCGTCATTCAAGGTTCGAGTCCTTGTGGACCAACAGAAATTTAATAAATTCCCTGCTTTTGAAAAGAGCAGGGAATTTTTTTTTAAAATTGTTTCAATTGTTAAATCTTATATCGTAAGTATATGTGCTTAATGTTTAAAAAAGTTATATATTTGCAAGACTGTAAGAATCAATAGTATATACGAGGGGACAATTTGTCCCCTCTTTTATTGCTTAAGTTTATGTTTAAAGAGAAAGTTTTAGGATTGTTAGAGGATGCTTTGAAAGAAAATGAGTCACTTTTTTTGATTGATTTTACGATAGGGCCTGCGAACAAAATAAATATTATTCTAGATGGCGATACAGGAGTTAATTTAACGGATTGTATAGCGATTAGTAGGTCAATTGATCAAAATTTAGATCGTGAAGAAGAGGATTTTTCTTTAGAAGTGGCTTCCGTCGGGGCAACTACGCCTATGGTTATGCCAAGGCAATATAAAAAGAATATCGGTAGAGAGTTGGAAGTAAAAACTTTAGATGGTAAATTTGAAGGAATTTTAACAGCAGCGAACGATCAAGGAATTACTTTAGAATGGAAAGCTAGAGAACCAAAACCAGTAGGTAAGGGTAAAGTTACAGTTCAGAAAAAACAAGAATTTAGTTTTTCTGATATTCAAGAAGCAAAAGTTATTATAAAATTTTAATTGTAGGTCAACATGGAAAATATAGCGCTGATCGAATCTTTTTCAGAATTTAAAGACGATAAATTCATTGATAGAGTAACGCTAATGGCGATTTTAGAGGATGTTTTTAGAAACGCTCTAAAAAAGAAATTTGGTTCTGATGATAACTTTGATATCATTATTAATCCTGATAAAGGGGATTTAGAGATTTGGAGAAATAGAGTTGTAGTAGAGGATGGTGAGGTAGAAGAGCCTAATGAGGAGATTTCATTAACAGAAGCACGTAAGATTGAGCCTGATTTTGAGGTTGGTGAAGATGTTTCAGAAGAAGTTAAGTTAATTCAATTAGGGAGAAGAGCAATTTTAGCACTTCGCCAGAATTTAATTTCAAAAATCCATGAGCATGATAATACAACTATATATAAGCACTTTAAGGATTTAGAGGGTGAGTTGTATACGGCAGAGGTACACCATATAAGACATAAGGTTGTTATCTTATTAGATGATGAGGGTAATGAGGTTATTCTTCCAAAGGATAAGCAGATACCGTCAGATTTCTTTAGAAAAGGTGATAATGTTCGTGGTGTTATTGAAAGTGTAGAATTAAAAGGAAATAAACCTGTAATTGTAATGTCTAGAACTGCACCTGCATTTTTGGAACAATTATTTTTTCAGGAAATCCCAGAGGTTTTTGATGGTTTAATTACTGTTAAAAAAGTAGTTCGTATTCCAGGGGAAAAAGCAAAGGTTGCTGTAGATTCTTATGATGATCGTATTGATCCAGTAGGAGCTTGTGTGGGTATGAAAGGTTCTCGTATACATGGTATCGTTAGAGAATTAGGGAATGAAAATATAGATGTTATCAACTGGACTAGTAATCCACAACTTTTAGTGACAAGAGCATTAAGTCCTGCTCGTGTTTCTTCTGTGAAGTTGGATGACGAGAAAATGACAGCTCAAGTTTATTTAAGACCTGAAGAGGTTTCTAAAGCTATTGGGCGTGGAGGTCATAATATTAGATTAGCGGGTCAATTGACTGGTTATGAGATAGATGTATTCCGTGAAGGAGTAGAGGAAGATGTTGAGTTAACAGAATTCTCTGACGAAATCGAGGGATGGATTATAGAAGAATTTAAGAAGATAGGAATGGACACTGCTCGTAGCGTTTTGGAGCAAGATGTTGATGACTTGGTGAAGCGTACCGATTTAGAAGAAGAGACAATTGTAGAAGTTGTGCGTATCTTAAAAGAGGAATTAGCAGATTAAGCTATATATTAGCAAGAAATTTATAAGTATAGTAACAAGTATTTATGGCAGATAATGCAACAATAAGACTTAATAAAGTCCTAAGGGAACTAAACATTTCACTCGACAGGGCGGTAGATTTTTTGGGTTCCAAAGGTCACGATGTGGACGCAAGGCCTACCACTAAAATTTCTAATGAGGTGTATCAAGTTCTTTTGGATGAGTTCCAAACGGACATGAGCAAAAAAGTTGCATCTAAGGAAGTTGGAGAAGAAAAGCGGAAAGAAAAAGAAGCAATTCGTCAACAGCTAGAACAAGAGCAAGAAGATAGAAGAGTCGAAAGAGAAAAAAGAGCCGCTGCTGAGCAGGTAATTAGAGGTAAAGCTGAATTATCTGGTCCTAAAACTGTTGGAAAAATAGATTTAGAAAACAAAAAGCAGGAAGAAGAAAAGCCTAAAGAGGTAGAGAAACCTGTTGAGAAACCGGTGGAAAAAGCCCCTGTGGTAGAGGTTAAAAAAGAGCCAGAAGTGGTTAAAGCTTCGGCAACTGATAGACCTAAATTTAAGGTGGTTGATAAAATTGACTTAGCACCTAAGCATAAACCTAAGCAGGAAGTTAAAGCGCCTAAGGCGGTAACTCCAGCTCCAACTCCGGTAGTAAAAGCTGAAGTTAAAAAGGAAGAAGCTAAGCCTAAAGAGGTTGTTGCTCCTAAAGAAGAGGAGAAAACAACGGAGTCTGAGACGATTACGACACAATACAAAAAACTTACCGGTCCTAAAATCACAGGTGCTAAAATTGATCTTTCTAAGTTTGAAAAGCCTAAGAAGAAAAAAGAAGCTCCTAAAGGAAACGATGCTGCAGATAAAAAGAAGCGTCGTAGAAGAATTGTAAGTAATAATACGACTGGCTCTGGTCAATCAAATACAGGTAATCGTCCTAATAGGCCTCCAGGTAGTGGTCCGGGGAATAGAAGAGGTCCTGTACAGCGTTTTAATCCTGTTGCTAAAGTTGAGCCTACTGAAGAGGATGTTCAAAAGCAAGTTAGAGAAACCTTAGAAAAACTTCAGGGGAAATCTAAAAAAGGAAAAGGCGCTAAATATAGAAGAGATAAGAGAGATCAGCACCGTCAACAGACAGAAAAAGATCTTGAGAAGCAGGAAGCGGAAAGCAAAATATTGAAAGTTACAGAGTTTGTTACGGCAAACGAAGTAGCAACAATGATGGATGTTTCTACAACTCAAATTATTTCTGCTTGTATGTCATTAGGAATAATGGTAACGATGAATCAGCGTTTAGATGCTGAGACTTTATCTATTGTTGCTGATGAATTTGGATATGAAGTTGAATTTGTTTCAGCTGAAATTGAAGAAGCGATTGAAGAAAAAGTGGATGCTCCTGAAGATTTACAAGAAAGAGCGCCAATTGTAACGGTAATGGGTCACGTAGATCACGGTAAAACATCTTTATTGGATTATATCCGTAAAGAAAATGTTATCGCTGGTGAAAGTGGTGGTATTACACAGCATATTGGAGCTTATGGTGTAACCTTAGAGAGTGGTCAGAAAATGGCTTTCTTAGATACACCAGGTCACGAAGCCTTTACGGCGATGCGTGCACGTGGTGCTCAAGTTACAGATATTGCTATTATTGTGGTGGCGGCAGATGATGATATCATGCCTCAAACAAAAGAAGCTATTAGTCATGCTCAGGCAGCTGGTGTTCCAATTGTTTTTGCAATAAATAAAGTAGATAAGCCTACGGCTAATGTTGAGAAAATTAAAGACGGTCTTGCTCAGATGAATCTATTGGTAGAGGATTGGGGTGGTAAAATACAGTCTCATGATATCTCTGCAAAAACAGGTCAAGGGGTTAAAGAGTTGTTAGAAAAAGTATTACTAGAAGCTGAGTTATTAGAGTTAAAAGCTAATCCTGATAAATTAGCTACAGGTACAGTGGTTGAAGCCTTTTTGGATAAGGGTAGAGGATATGTTTCTACAGTTTTGGTTCAGGCTGGATCTTTAAAAATTGGAGATTACGTTCTTGCGGGTACTTGTAGTGGTAAGATTAAAGCAATGCATGATGAGCGAGGAAATAGCATTAAAAATGCTGGTCCTTCTACACCTATATCTATTTTAGGTCTAGATGGGGCTCCTCAAGCGGGTGATAAATTCAATGTATTGGAAGATGAGCGTGAAGCGAAGCAAATTGCAGCTAAGCGTGGTCAGTTATTACGTGAGCAATCTGTTAGAACGCAACGTCATATTACATTGGATGAAATTGGTAGACGTATTGCTCTTGGAGACTTTAAAGAATTGAATATAATTCTTAAGGGTGATGTTGATGGTTCTGTGGAAGCGTTGACGGATTCATTCCAGAAACTATCTACAGCTGAGATTCAGGTTAATATTATACATAAAGCTGTTGGTCCTATTACAGAGTCTGATGTGTTGTTAGCTTCGGCTTCTGATGCGGTTATTATTGGGTTTAATGTTAGGCCAATGGGTAATGCGCGTACAATAGCAGATAATGAAGAGATAGATATCAGAATGTACTCTATTATCTATGATGCTATTAATGACTTGAAAGATGCAATGGAAGGTATGCTTTCTCCAGAGATGAAGGAAGAAATTACAGGTACTGCAGAAATTAGAGAAACATTCAAGATTTCTAAGGTTGGTACTATTGCAGGTTGTATGGTAACTAGCGGTAAGATTCTTAGAAGTGCAGGAATACGTCTAATCCGTGATGGTGTGGTTGTATTTACAGGAGAGTTAACTTCCCTGAAACGATTCAAGGATGATGTTAAGGAGGTTGCTAAAGGGTATGATTGTGGTTTACAGATTAAGAACTACAATGATATTAGAGAGCTGGATATCGTGGAAGGTTTCCAGGAAGTAGCAGTGAAGAAAAAGCTTAAATAAAAGTTTATACTATTGAAATAAAAAAAAAGACCCATTAGGGTCTTTTTTTGTTTGTATACTGTTTGGTTGTGGAGGTTATTTTGGAGTGATAATTATGGCGCCCGGATATTTTTTTCTTACCTCAAGATATTTGCGCTCTGCTTCTAAAGCTGTTTTGATGTCTTTAATACGTACTCTGTAATCCGTATCTACGTGATCAATTTTTGTCTTCCAATCCGGAAAGTCTGAATCTAAATTTGATTTTTTGCTGTTGGCTCCGGATAAGCTTCCATTGTAGATTTGAATCTGAAAATCATCAGAATCTTCTTCGGTGCTTTTATAGATATCTAACAGTTTTTGAATGTTGCCATCCTGATTAATGTTTATGCTCCCTTCTTGTGCTTGTGTGTAGGATGCGCATAGAAGGAATATAGCGCTGTAATATATGTTTTTCATTCTTCTATTTTAAATGTTTTGTTGTTGTGTTGCAAAAGTAATTTTTTAAAGCATAGTCTAGGCGCTGTCTTTTTATTTAGAATTAGTATAAATTGTAAATTATAAATAACTTAACATTTCGCAAATAAAGTCTATGTCGTATTTTTGCATTCGATTTTGAGGTGTATATTTGTTACAGTAAATGGTTGTTGTAATAATCATGCCAAAATCTTGAAAGAAATAATTTTAATATGAAAAAGGTTACGTACCGCAATCAATTTTCTAAAGTTTTAGGTGTCAGTTTATTAATTGGGCTTTTGTTTTCGACAAGCCTATTTTCGCAAGACGAAACTGCGTCTGCTGGTGATGCTGCTAAGGGTAAATCTTTATTTAATCAAAACTGTGCTGCATGTCATGCCTTGAATAAGAAGATGACAGGGCCAGCGTTAGCAAATGTTGAAGAGCGTTTGTCTGAAGAAGGTTTGGGTAAAGATTGGATTTATGCTTGGATCAAAAATAGCTCTGGTGTTATAGCTTCTGGTGATGCTTATGCAAATAAGCTTTACAATGAGTATAACAAGGCTGCTATGACAGCTTTCCCTACATTGTCTAATGCGGATATTGATAATATATTAGCGTATACTGCTGCACCGCCTCCTGCTGCTCCTGTTCAAACAGCTGCTGTAGCTGCTGGTGGAGAGTCTAATCAGTCGGGTGGTTTATCTAATGAGATAATTCTCGGGGCTCTTGTTCTGGTTTTTGGTTTATTGGTAATGATGTTGTTCATGGTGAACAAGACATTGCGAAGAATTGCGGAAGCTAATGGAGTGGTTTTAGAGCAAGATAGTTCTGAAAAGAGAACGCCGATTTGGAAAGCATTTGCTCAGAATCAATTTTTAGTATTGGTGTCTGTAATTATGTTGCTATTGGGTGGGGCTTACTTCGCTTATGGTTGGATGATGCAAGTTGGGGTTGATCAAGGGTATGCTCCTGTTCAGCCGATACATTATTCACACAAGGTGCATGCTGGTGATAATAAGATAGAATGTAAGTATTGTCACTCTTCTGCTAGAGTGTCTAAGCATTCAGGGATTCCTTCGTTGAATGTGTGTATGAACTGTCATAAATCAATCTCAGAGTATACGGGTAATCCGGAAGGGCCTTCTTCGGAAGATTTAGCTAATGGGTATACAAATGAGTTTTACACTGGAGAGATAAAGAAGTTATATAAAGCTGTTGGTTGGGATGAAGAAAACCAAAGCTATACAGGAGAGAGTAAGCCTGTGGAATGGGTGAGAATTCATAATTTACCAGACTTTGCTTACTTTAATCACTCTCAGCACGTTTCTGTTGCTGGTATAGAATGTCAGACATGTCATGGGCCAGTAGAGGAAATGGAAATTATGCAACAATTCTCTCCATTAACAATGGGTTGGTGTATTAATTGTCACAGAGAGACAAACGTGAAAGTTGAAGGGAATGAATATTATGATAAGATTCATGCGGAGCTTTCGAAAAAATATGGTGTAGAGTCACTTACAGCTGCTCAAATGGGTGGATTGGAATGTGGTAAATGTCACTATTAATAGGTTTTAACAAGAAGAGATAATTTCACAGATATACGTATGGCATCAAACAAAAAATATTGGAAAAGCGAAGCGGAGTTAAATCCTAACGATTCCATTGTTGAGACGCTAAGACATAATGAGTTTGTTCAGGATATTCCTGTTGATGAGTTTTTAGGAGATAAGGATAATTTAGCTTCTTCATCAACAAACAGAAGGGATTTCTTGAAATATGTTGGTTTTAGTACCGCAGCTGCTACTTTAGCAGCGTGTGAGGGACCAGTTGTTAAGTCTATTCCTTATGTAGTGCAACCGGAAAGTATAATTCCTGGTGTAGCTAATCATTACGCAACAACTATTGCTAATGGTTTTGATTTTGCTAGTGTTTTAGTAAGAACAAGAGAGGGTCGTCCTATTTCGATACATAATAATTCAGATGCGGCTGTTAATGGTAGTGCAAATGCACGTGTTAATGCATCGGTTTTAAATTTGTATGATAGTACGCGTCTTCAGGGTCCTTTAGCTAATGGTGAAGCTGTTAGTTGGGGAGATTTAGATGCTGCTGTAAAAAGTAAATTGAATTCATTAAAGAATTCAGGAAAGCAAATTGCTTTATTGACGCAGACGTATGCAAGTCCGTCTACTTCTAAACTAGTTGGCGAGTTTAAGGAAGCTTACGGAAATGTGAATCATGTAACGTATGATGCAATTTCTGAGGAGGCTGCTTTAAATGCTTTTCAGGCAAAGTATGGTGAAAGAGCTTTGGCGGATTACGATTTTTCTAAAGCGGAAGTGATTGTTTCTTTCGGTGCTGATATCTTAGGAGATTGGCAAGGTGGTGGCTATGATAGTGGCTACTCAAAAGGAAGAGTTCCTCAAAAAGGTAAAATGTCTAAGCATATTCAGTTTGAGTCTAATATGTCTCTTGCTGGAGCAAATGCGGATAATAGAATAGCGTTAAAGCCTAGTCAGCAGAAAATTGCTTTGGCTAAATTATATGCTAAGCTAAATAATTCATCTGTTGGTGGAGAGGTTAGTGATAGTGTAAATAAGGCCTTGGATTTAGCGGTAGCTCAAATAAATAAATCAAGATCCAAAGCAGTTGTGGTAACTGGTTTGGATGATGAAAATGCTCAAGCTGTTGTTTTGGCTATAAATGAAATGCTAGGTAGTGTTGCTTTTGATGCGGCGGCTCCTAAGTATGTTCGTCAAGGTAATGTGACAGCAGTAAATGCTCTTATTTCAGAAATGAAAGCTGGGAGGGTAGGTGCCTTAATCATGGATGGTGTGAACCCTGTGTATTCATTGCCAAATTCATCTGATTTTGTAGAGGGACTTAAGAATGTAGATTTATCATTAAGTTTTTCAGTTACGAATAATGAAACTACGGCGAACGTAAATTATGTTGCTGCTGCTCCTCATTATTTAGAATCGTGGGGTGATGTTCAAATGAAAAAGGGACATTATGGATTGGTTCAACCTGCAATAAAAGAATTATTTGATACGCGTCAATTCCAATCTTCTCTATTAACTTGGATGGGTAGTGATCAAGCGTATTATGATTATATTAAACAAACGTGGACTTCGTCTGTATTAGGTTCTAGTGATTGGAATCAAGCATTGCACGATGGTTTTTATGTAGGTGCTAAGTCTTCTGTAGTTGAAGAGTTGGTAGAGAGCGTTGCTGCTCCTGTTCTTGCAATGGAAGCTCCTGTGGCGGAAGAGGAAGTTGTACAGGTAGAGACTGTTCCTTTGGCATCAGCCTTAAGAAGCTTAGCTTCTGCTGATCCTTCGGCAATGGAAATGGTGTTGTATCCTAAGACGGGTATGGGTGATGGTCAAATGGCAAACAATCCGTGGTTGCAAGAATTTCCAGATCCAATTACACGTGTATCTTGGGATAACTATGTAACGGTTTCTAAAGCTGATGCGGAAAAATTAGGATTTGTAAATGAGAATGTTGCAAATGGTGGTCTAGACGGTAGTTATGCTAAAATTACGGTAGACGGAGTTTCTGTTAGTAACGTGCCAGTAATCATACAGCCAGGTCAGGCACTTGGTTCTGTTGGTTTGTCTTTCGGTTACGGTAAAAAAGAAGGTTTAAAAGAGGAAATGCAAACGGGTGTAAATGCCTATGCATTATATAAAGGTTTTTCTAATATTCAATCTATTAGTATTGAAAAGGTAGCTGGTAATCATGAGTTTGCTTGTGTGCAGTTACATAAAACACTAATGGGTAGAGGTGATATTATTAAAGAAACAACCTTAGAGATATTCAATACTAAAGATGCTGCTGAGTGGAATGTTCAGCCAGTTGTTTCTTTAGATCACCAAGAGGTTGCTGCTACATCGGTAGATTTATGGGATAGTTTTGATCGTTCAATCGGTCATCATTTTAATTTATCTATTGATTTAAATGCATGTACGGGTTGTGGTTCATGTGTAATTGCATGTCATGCAGAAAATAACGTGCCAGTTGTAGGTAAGAATGAAGTTCGTTTATCAAGAGATATGCATTGGTTGCGTATTGATAGGTACTATTCTTCTGAAGATACTTTTGAAGGTGATAATGTTAAGAAGGATGAATTTGATGGCTTAACGGGTGATAAAGGTTCATTGGGTGGTTTTGGTGAGTTAGAAGATCCTTCTTCTAATCCGCAAGTTGCTTTCCAGCCTGTAATGTGTCAACATTGTAATCATGCTCCTTGTGAGACTGTTTGTCCTGTTGCTGCAACATCACATGGTCGTCAAGGTCAAAACCATATGGCTTATAACCGTTGTGTAGGTACAAGATATTGTGCAAACAACTGTCCTTATAAAGTGCGTAGATTTAACTGGTTCTTATATAATAATAATGACGAGTTTGATTATCACATGAATAATGATTTAGGTAAAATGGTTATCAATCCAGATGTTACTGTACGTTCTAGAGGGGTTATGGAGAAATGTTCTATGTGTATGCAAAAAACACAGAAAACTATTCTTGATGCTAAAAGAGATGGTAGAGTGGTTAAGGATGGTGAGTTCCAAACAGCTTGTTCTGCTGCATGTAGTAGTGGTGCAATGGTCTTTGGTGATATTAATGATAAGGGAAGTGAGATTGCTGAGTTGAAAGAAAGCAATCGTATGTATCACTTATTAGAGCATGTGGGTACAAAACCTAATGTTTTCTATCATGTTAAGGTTAGGAATACAGAAGAAGCATAAAAGTAAATATAAGATCAACGTAACTATAATATAAAATATGGCGTCGCATTACGAAGCACCTATTAGAAAACCACTTGTACTTGGAGATAAAAGCTACCATGACATTTCTGTGGATATCGCAGCTCCTGTCGAAGGTAGAGCCAATAAGCAATGGTGGATTGTATTTTCTATTGCATTAGTAGCTTTCCTTTGGGGTATTGGTTGTATTCTTTACACCGTATCTACTGGTATTGGTACATGGGGATTAAACAAAACAGTTGGATGGGCATGGGATATTACTAACTTCGTTTGGTGGGTTGGTATTGGTCACGCAGGAACACTAATTTCTGCAGTACTACTTTTATTCCGTCAAAAATGGAGAATGGCAATTAACCGTTCTGCGGAAGCAATGACTATCTTCTCGGTAGTTCAGGCGGGTTTATTTCCAATTATTCACATGGGTCGCCCATGGTTGGCATATTGGGTTTTGCCAATTCCGAACCAATTCGGTTCATTATGGGTAAACTTTAACTCACCACTTCTTTGGGATGTATTTGCAATTTCTACGTACTTATCCGTGTCACTTGTATTTTGGTGGACAGGTTTATTGCCAGATTTTGCCATGATACGTGATAGAGCTGTTAAGCCTTTCCAAGTTAAAATATACAGCTTGTTAAGTTTCGGTTGGACAGGTAGAGCAAAAGATTGGCAACGTTTTGAGGAAGTTTCATTGGTATTAGCTGGTTTAGCTACGCCATTAGTACTTTCTGTACACACGATTGTATCTTTTGATTTTGCAACTTCGGTAATTCCAGGATGGCATACAACAATTTTCCCTCCATATTTCGTTGCAGGAGCTATTTTCTCAGGATTTGCAATGGTAAACACACTTCTTATTATTATGAGAAAAGTGTGTAACATGGAAGACTATATTACATTACAACATATTGAGTTGATGAATATCGTTATTATGTTAACGGGTTCTATCGTAGGTTGTGCTTATATTACAGAGTTATTCATGGCGTGGTATTCAGGAGTAGAATACGAACAATATGCTTTCTTGAATAGAGCAACAGGGCCTTACGCTTGGGCTTATTGGTCAATGATGACTTGTAATGTGTTTTCTCCACAGTTTATGTGGTCTAAAAAATTACGTACTAGTATCTTGTTCTCTTTCTTTATCTCTATTGTAGTAAACATAGGAATGTGGTTTGAGCGTTTCGTAATTATCGTAACTTCATTACACCGTGATTATTTGCCATCTTCTTGGACAATGTTCTCTCCTACTTTTGTAGATATAGGTATCTTTATTGGTACTATTGGTTTCTTCTTTGTATTATTCTTATTATATGCAAGAACGTTCCCGGTAATTGCACAAGCAGAGGTGAAATCTATTATGAAAGCTTCGGGCGAGAAGTATAAATTACTTCGTGATGCTGGGAAGCCTTTATATGAGGTAAAGCAAATAGTTCCATCAAAAAGGCCTACGGTAGAAGATAAGTCTTTGCCTATAGCGGCAGATAAAGAGCAAGTCTCTTCATTGTTGAGTTCTTTGGGGGTATTTGATCCGGCAACAGAAAATCCTGATGACTTAAAAGAAGTTAAAGGCATTGGTCCTCAAATGGAAAAAACGTTAAACCAGATTGGTATATTTAAGTTTTCTCAGGTGAGTAAGATGACAGAAAAAGAATATGATTTGTTAGATTCAATCACAGGTTCTTTCCCAGGAAGAGCGCAGAGAGATGATTGGGCAGGTCAAGCTAAGATTTTAAATAACAATAAGTAGATATGGCATCTAAAGTTATACATGCACTTTATACAGATGATGACGTGTTAATGCACGCTGTAAAGAAAGTAAAAGAAGCTAAGCATCATATTGAAGAGGTTTATTGTCCTTTCCCAGTTCACGGGCTAGACAAAGCAATGGGTCTTGCGCCAACTAGAATAGCTATTACAGCTTTTATCTATGGGTGTATTGGTCTTGCAGTAGCAACCACGATGATGAATTTCATCATGATTGAAGATTGGCCACAAGACATTGGTGGTAAGCCAAGTTTTAGCTATTTAGAAAATATGCCGGCGTTTGTTCCTATTATGTTTGAACTTACAGTGTTTTTTGCGGCGCATTTAATGGTAATTACTTTTTATATGAGAAGTAAATTATGGCCTTTCAAAGAAGCTGAAAATCCAGATAAAAGAACCACTGATGATCATTTTTTAATGGAAATTGAAATCCATAATAACGAAGATGAATTATGGCAATTGTTAGCTGAAACGGGAGCAGTTGAGATTAATATTTCAGAAAAGTAGTCTAAGAGATATGAAGAGTTTTATAAAAATTATAGCAATCGGTTTAATTTTGGTTTCTTTTGCCTCTTGTTCAAACAAGAACAGTAGAAATTACCAATACATGCCTAACATGTACGAGTCGATAGGCTACGAGACATACCAGAAAGTAGAATTTTTACCCAATAGTTCTGAAGCAGGTCAGCCTGTGGATAACACTATACCACGTGGAAAAATGCCTTACAAGTTTGCCAATGGTCTTGAGGGTAAAGAATTAGCTAGATTAGAAGCCAGTCCTTTAGATTCTTTAAAGACAGTTGAAAATTTAGCAGCAGGTTCAGAATTGTACGCCATTTATTGTGCAATTTGCCATGGTGTTAAAGGAGATGGTAAAGGTACTCTTGTGAGTCGTGAGAAGATATTAGGGGTTCCTAATTATTCAGACGTTGGAAGAAATATTACGGTAGGTAGTACGTACCATACTATTTATTACGGATTGAACTCTATGGGTTCTTATGCAAACCAACTGAACGAAAGAGAACGTTGGGAAGTTGCAGAGTACGTAATGAAATTAAAACAAGATTTAACAAAATAATACATAGATTTTAGATATGTACACTATTTCAAATAGATTAAAAATTGCTTCAATTGTATTAATGGTTCTTGGTGCCATAGGAATCGGTATTGGCTTTATGTCAAGTCCGGGAACTGTTCAGGAAGCTAAGGCTATGGTGGCTAGTCATGATGATGGACACGGAGGTGGTTATGCCGAGGCTGCAGAACACCATGAAGAGGTAAATGATCATGGTGCTGCTTCAGAAGCACACGGTGAATCTCATGATGCTTCACATGATGAGCATTTATTACATCAATTACAGAATAGACCTTGGGCGGCATTGTATGTTGCGGCATTCTTTTTCTTTATGATTTCATTAGGTGTGTTAGCCTTTAATGCAATTCAAAGAGCAGCACAAGCAGGTTGGTCTCCTTTACTTTTTAGAGTAATGGAAGGTATTACTTCTTATTTAGTGCCAGGAGGTATTATTGTATTTGTAATCTTAGCACTCTCTGTTGCACATATGAATCATTTGTTTGTGTGGATGGATGCTGAAGTAGTTGCGAATGATAAATTATTACAGGGGAAATCGGGATTTTTAAACGGGCCATTCTTTTTAATCAGAGCGGCAATATTTTTAGGAGGCTGGATTTTTTATAGAGAGTATTCTCGTAAATTATCTCTAGCGCAAGATGCGGCTACAGATGATACAAACTTTGTAAAAAACTTTAGATTGTCTGCGGCGTTCTTAGTTTTCTATTTAGTTACAGAATCTATGATGTCTTGGGATTGGATTATGAGTGTAGATCCACACTGGTTCTCTACATTGTTTGGTTGGTATATCTTTGCTAGTATGTTTGTTTCTGGTATTACGGTAATCGCATTGGTCACAATTTACCTTAAATCTAAAGGACATTTACAAGATGTTAATAATAGCCACATTCATGATTTAGCAAAATTCATGTTCGGTATTAGTATTTTTTGGACATACCTATGGTTCTCGCAATTTATGTTAATTTGGTATTCTAACATTCCGGAAGAGGTTACATATTACATCACTAGAATAGAAGATTTTAAACTTCCATTCTTCGGTATGATCGCAATGAACTTTTTATTTCCATTGTTGTTGTTAATGAATAGTGATTTCAAACGAGTAAATTGGTTTGTTGTTATGGCGGGTATCGTTATTTTAGCAGGACATTATTTAGATATTTTCAATGCAATAATGCCTTCAACAGTTGGGGATCAATGGTATATTGGTATTCCAGAAATAGGGGCAGTATTGTTTTTTGCTGGATTATTTATCTTTTGGGTATTCAGAGCGCTTTCAAAAGCACCTTTACAGCCAACACGTAATCCATTTATAGAAGAGAGTAAGCATTTTCATTACTAGTATAAAAAATAACATTAAATCATACAATGACTGCATTTTTAATTATAGCTGTTTTAGTATTAGTGGCAATTGCTATTTGGCAAATGACCAAAATTTTTGAACTGTCACAAATCAAAGCTGACAATTCACAAATTGCTAACGATAAAGACAATAAGTATAACGGATATCTATTATTCGCTTTTCTTATATTTATTTACGGAATTACTATTTTCAGTTTCTGGAAGTACACAAAAGTTTTGTTGCCAGAAGCGGCTTCAGAGCATGGTGCGGAATACGATAGTTTAATGCTATGGTCTTTTGTTATCATCTTTATTGTACAAACATTAACGCAAGCCTTATTGCATTACTTCGGTTTTAAGTATAGAGGAGAGAAGGGTAAAAAAGCGTTATTCTATGCGGATAATGATCGTTTAGAATTTATCTGGACTATTATTCCTGTAATTGTTTTAGCAGGTTTAATCCTATGGGGATTATATACTTGGACTACTATAATGGATATCAACGATGATGATGATCCTGTAGTTGTTGAGTTGTATGCACAACAATTTAATTGGACGGCTAGATATGCTGGTGGTGATAATGTTTTAGGAGATGCTAATGTTCGTATGATTGACATTGATCGTGCTAATGTATTAGGATTAGATGAAGCAGATCCAAACGCGGCAGATGATATTATCGTAAAAGAATTACACCTTCCGGTAGGTAGAAAAGTAAACTTTAAAATGCGTTCTCAGGACGTATTACACTCTGCTTATATGCCTCACTTTAGAGCGCAAATGAACTGTGTTCCCGGAATGATAACTGAGTTTTCTTATACTCCAATCTATACCACAGAAGAAATGCGTCAGAACCCTGATGTTGTTGATAAGGTGAAAAGAACGAATGCCATTAGAGCTAAAAGAGCAGCTAAAGGTGAGGATAATTCTGATCCATGGGAGTTTGACTATATTTTGCTTTGTAATAAAATTTGTGGTAAATCTCACTACAACATGCAAATGAAAATTATAGTAGAGTCTGAAGAGGATTACAACAAGTGGTTAGCGGAGCAACAAACGTTCGGTAAAACCATGATGGCTTCGGCAGAATAAATTAGGCTAGTTAAGAAAATTAATATAAAAAAATCAAGAATACGATTATGTCAGCAACAGCACATGCACACGAAGATGATCACGCACATGACGATCATGGACATCATCATAAAGAGACATTTGTAACTAAATATATCTTTAGCCAAGATCATAAAATGATTGCAAAGCAGTACTTAATTACTGGTTTAATCATGGGGGCTATTGGTATTGCAATGTCTATTTTGTTTAGAATGCAATTGGCTTGGCCAGGAGAATCTTTTCCTGTCTTTGAAGCTTTATTAGGCAAATGGGCTCCAGGTGGAGTTATGGATGCTGATATATATTTAGCATTAGTTACAATACACGGTACTATCATGGTATTCTTTGTATTGACAGCTGGTTTAAGTGGTACGTTTAGTAACCTACTTATTCCATTGCAAATTGGAGCTCGTGATATGGCCTCTGGTTTCTTAAACATGGTATCATACTGGTTGTTCTTTTTATCAGCTTTGATTATGATTTGTTCTTTGTTTATTGAAGCGGGTCCTGCAGCAGCTGGATGGACGGTTTATCCTCCATTAAGTGCATTACCTATGGCGCAACCTGGTTCTGGTATGGGTATGACTTTATGGTTAGTTTCTATGGCTATATTCATTGCATCTTCATTGTTAGGTTCTTTGAACTATATTGTAACCGTAATTAACTTAAGAACCAAAGGAATGTCTATGACTAGACTTCCATTAACTATTTGGGCATTTTTTGTAACAGCTGTGATTGGGGTTATCTCTTTCCCAGTATTATTATCTGCTGCCTTATTGTTAATCATGGATAGAAGTTTTGGTACGTCATTTTTCTTATCAGATATTTTTATTCAAGGAGAAGTATTACACTATCAAGGTGGATCACCTGTATTATATGAACACTTATTCTGGTTCTTAGGTCACCCTGAAGTATATATCGTTTTATTGCCAGCATTAGGAATTACCTCAGAAGTAATGTCAACTAATGCACGTAAACCTATTTTTGGTTACCGTGCGATGATTGCTTCTATTATTGCTATCGCATTTTTATCTACAATTGTATGGGGTCACCATATGTTTATTTCAGGAATGAATCCTTTCTTAGGTTCTGTATTTACATTCACCACCTTATTAATTGCAATTCCTTCAGCAGTAAAAGCTTTTAACTATATCACTACGTTATGGAAAGGTAACCTTCAGTTGAATCCAGCCATGCTATTTTCAATAGGTTTGGTATCTACTTTTATTAGTGGTGGTTTAACTGGGATTATTTTAGGAGATAGTACACTAGATATCAACGTTCATGATACGTATTTCGTTATTGCTCACTTCCACTTAGTAATGGGTATATCTGCTCTTTACGGACTTTTTGCAGGGGTGTACCATTGGTTCCCTAAAATGTTCCAAGGTAGAATGATGAATAAAAATTTAGGATATATTCACTTCTGGATTACTGCGGTTTGTGCATACGGTGTGTTCTTTCCAATGCATTTTGTGGGTATGGCAGGGGTTCCTAGAAGATACTATCAGAACACAGCATTCCCAATGTTTGATGAATTGACAGATGTTCAAATATTAATTACAATGTTTGCAATTATTGCTGCATTCGCTCAATTAGTATTCGTTTATAACTTTGTAAGCAGTATTTTTTACGGAAAGAAAGGTCCTCAGAATCCATGGAAATCAAATACTTTGGAATGGACTACGCCTATTGAGCATGTTCATGGTAACTGGCCAGGGGAGATTCCTGAAGTTCACCGTTGGGCATATGACTACAGTAAAACAAAAGAAGATGGGGAATATGTTATTCCTGGTCAAGATTTCGTACCTCAAACAGTTCCTTTACAGGACAATGAGGAGGAGATGAATCACTAATAAAATCTTATTGAATAAAAAAAGCCCTTTGTACATTATACAAAGGGCTTTTTTTATAATTTTAACTCAACTATAATTTGGACTCATTTTTGCTAGTTATAAGTTTTAAAACGGTGACTTAAAATGCACTTTATGAACACTTAGTAATTTTAGTCGCTACATGAATCTTTTAATAAAACATAACCATAGATGAAATTTAAATTAATTACACTTGCCATTTTCTTGTTTTCTATAAGTCTTTCCTACGGTCAGCGTAAGCCTAAAATAAGAGGAAGTAGATTAGTGATAGAAACTACTCAAGAATTAGACCCTTTTACAGCCATTGAATTAAACGATGATCTTGATATTGTTTTAAGGAAAGCATCAGATTGTGGGTTTAGCTTAGTGATAGATGATAACTTGGTAGATATATTAAAATTCAGGGTAGAAGACGAAACCTTAAAAATCAGTTCGTTCTATAATATAGTGGCTAAAAAGAAAATGGAGATTATTGTGTATTATAATACGCTGAATGCTCTTACTATGGTTGATGGTAAGATAGAAATGAAGGATCATATTAATACAGATGCTTTAGCAATTAGTACTTATGGTTCCTCTAAACTTCAATTAAATGTAGATGCTCAAACAGTAGAGGTAATGATGTTAGACAATAGTTTTGCAGAGTTAAACATTGTTGCAGATACTTTAAATATGTCTTTTAAAGATAGAGTGGATGCTGAAATATTTGCAACAACAAAAGTTCAGAACTTTGATATGTATAAAAATGCCCAATTAAAAATCAATGGAAATACAGAGGGTATGAATGTCCATCTATTTGAGAATGCAAGTTTAAAGGCTAGCGACTTAGATGCGGGCGATGTAACTTTAGCACTAGAAGCATCTTCTAGCGCCTATATTAAAGCCTTTAATAACTTTTCATTAAGTTCTAAGGATTCTGCAAAGACATACTTATATGGGCCCGCAGCAATCACTATAGTCGATTTTTTAAATACCTCACAACTTAATAAGCGATAGCCTATTTTGCGATGGGGGCAGTTATTAAATGTTCTGGAATTCCAAAGCCGTCTACGAGCGTATTTATATGAGGGCGTAATTCTGTGCAAATACGTTCTATACGTTGACGGATGGCTTTTGATTTTGTTCCGCCAATATATCCCTGTTCTAGATACCAAGTAGCATCATGTCTTATTTCGTGTAAGGCATGTAACGTACCTAATTTTTCAAAAAGTGCTTTGTTTTTCTCATCTGCGATAGTCTCCGTGAATTTTGAAAAGATTTCGTAAGATAATTGACAGCTGTAAGCTTTACCTAGAGCTAATAAGTGTGTTTGCACTTTTAAAAATGCTTGGTAAGAAGGCACACCATCTTTGATATAATCGCGAATCCGCATCGCTAAGGTATAGGTTAATCTTCTTGTTCTATATTCAAATGCATGCTGATGAAATTTTGGATTGTATAAATGATCAGGATCCGTTTTGTTCGTATAGATGGGATTTATGGTGGTTAACTTATCGTTTAGTTGTGATGTTAGTAGTTTTAATACTGATGCGAAACCAGCACTATTAAACTCAGCCTTAAAATCAGATAGCACACCTTTTGCGGCTAATTGTAGTAAAACGTTATTATCTCCTTCAAATGTGGTAAAAATGTCTACATCGCCTTTCAAATCGGCAATACGATTCTCTATCAGATACCCTTTCCCTCCGCAGGCTTCCCTGCATTCTTGGATAGTATCATTTGCATACCATGTAATAATAGATTTTAAACCGGCCACTTGCGTTTCAATCTCACGTTTATCCGTTTTGCTATCATCACTATATATTTTCATGATGTGCTGAAGGGTTATATCATAAACATATGCTTTGGCAATAGGAGGTGTTAATCTTAATTGATGGGTAGGGTAGTCCATCAATAAATCTTCTTGTATTTTTTTATTATCGTTAAACTGTCTTCTTTTTAAAGCATGTTTTACTGCAATTGTTAGGGCTTTTTTAGCGCCTCCTAAGCCTGCTCTTGCTACACAGATTCTTCCGCCAACTAATGTGCCAAGCATGGTAAAAAAACGTTTGTTTGGATTTTCTATTTCTGAATGATAGGTACCCTCTGCAGTAATATCTCCATATTTATTTAGTAGGTTTTTTCGTGGAACACGTACTTGGTTAAACCATATTTTTCCATTATCCACACCATTTAATCCCAGTTTATATCCGTTGTCTTCAATTTTTACTCCAGGAAGTAATTTATGATGCTCATCACGCACAGGAACCAAAATAGCATGCACGCCTTCATTTTTGCCGTTTACGATAAGCTGGGCAAAAACAGAAGCCATAGTAGCATCTAAGGCATTACCTATATATTCTTTATTGTCATTATTGCCAGGAGTATGTATGATAATACTATCCGTCTCCTTTTCATAAGTTGCAGTAGTTTTTATACCTCGTACATTGGAGCCATGACCTGTTTCTGTCATAGCAAAACAACCTAATAACTCAGCTTTTCCTGTGGTGTCTAAATACAAATCATGATGGTATTTAGTGCCTAATTTTTGTATGCTTCCGCCAAAGAGCCCAAACTGCACCCCAAATTTTATAGCTAAGCTCCCGTCAACAAACATGATATTCTCAAAAATAAAAGCATATCCAGGCATGTCTTCTGATCCACCATAGGCTTCAGGATACGCCATAGCACCATAGTTATTCTTTGCTAATTCTTTTACTTGCTGCAAAACGGTAGCTCTAAATTCCTCCTTATTTCGTTGAATCTCCCAATTGAAAACGGGATTTTTTAAAACCTCATGAAATGCAGTTACACCAGCGGCAAACTCCCCCTTAAGTATAGCATCTAATTCGTTGGCATTGTAAAATTCTGAGGTAGCTTCTTGCTGTACTTCAACATCAAATAAATGATGGTAATGATTGGGTTGGATGCCCAGATTTAGTTCAATGTGTTGTAATTGTTTATTTATGGGAGTCTCGGAAAAATAACGATCTACCAATCGTTTAGCTAAATTAGCTAAGGGGTAAGCATCATGCTCTATTAATTTAATTTGAGCATTACTTATGGTGAGCCTCCATGACTTCAATTCTTGAGAAGAAGGTTTTTTGTTTTTGTTCAACCAACTTGTTAGTGTTTTCTGATCTTCAACGGTTAAGGTTTCATCGTCTTTAAATGCCGTAGTAACAATGTTTATTTCGGAAGCAGAGAGCAGGTCATCTGACCAAATCACATAAAAAAATGGAATATATTGTAAAACGCCTAAAGTGTAATGATTCTTTTTCATAAGATGAAAATACAATATTCTATCCATAAATAATAAGAAATAGTAGCTTTAGAAGTATCTTAATTTTGCGCTATCTTTGTTATTATGAATGAACATTTAGACCCTACTAATGAAAACTTTACTCCTGAAGAAGTAGATATAGACAAAGCACTTAGGCCTATAAGTTTTTCTGACTTTACAGGTCAAGATCAAATTTTAGAAAATTTAAAGGTTTTTGTAGAGGCGGCTAACTTACGTGGTGAGGCGCTAGATCATACGCTTTTTCATGGTCCTCCAGGGCTTGGTAAAACAACTTTAGCACATATACTTGCTAATGAACTTGGTGTGGGGATAAAAATTACCTCAGGACCCGTTTTAGATAAGCCAGGAGATTTAGCCGGTTTATTAACCAACTTAGATGAACGCGATGTTCTTTTTATTGATGAAATTCACAGATTAAGCCCCATTGTAGAAGAATATTTGTATTCTGCTATGGAGGATTACAAAATAGATATTATGATTGAAACAGGACCGAATGCGCGTTCTGTTCAAATAAATTTAAATCCGTTTACTTTAATTGGAGCAACAACACGCTCTGGCCTGTTAACATCACCAATGCGTGCGCGCTTTGGAATACAAAGTAGATTACAGTACTATTCTTCAGAACTTTTAGCGACTATTGTTACGCGAAGTTCAGAGATTTTAAAAATGCCTATAACTGCAGATGCTGCCGCAGAAATTGCAGGAAGAAGTAGGGGAACACCGCGAATTTGTAATGCGCTATTGCGTAGAGTTCGCGACTTTGCACAGATAAAAGGAAATGGAAAAATTGATCTAGAGATTTCTCGTTTTGCTTTAAAAGCCTTAAATGTTGATGCCCATGGCTTAGATGAAATGGATAACAAGATCCTTATAACCTTAATAGATAAGTTTAAAGGAGGGCCGGTGGGGATTACCACTTTGGCTACCGCCGTTTCTGAAAGTGCAGAAACAATTGAGGAAGTGTATGAGCCCTTTTTAATACAAGAAGGTTTTATTATGCGTACGCCAAGAGGTAGGGAAGTGACAGAATTAGCGTATAAACATTTAGGACGTATAAAAGGTAGCGTACAAGGAGGATTATTTTAATGAAGAAAACACCCATAGTTTCACAGTTCGAAGTCTTTAAGAATAGCAAAAGAATTTTAAAAAATCCTTTGCCTTTTCATCGCGAAAATTTTGAAAAATATGGAGATGTATTTAGAGTTAAAATTGGAGTCAAAGATGAGCTGGCTTTTACACGAAGTCCGCAACTAATAAAGCACATTCTTCAACAACAGCATAAAAAATATCACAAATCTTCTTTGCAGACCAAAGATTTGGCGAAGTATATTGGTCATGGAATACTAACGTCTAACGGAGAGCACTGGCGTACTCATAGGAGGATGGTGCAACCTGCATTTCACAAAAAGAAATTACGGAATTTAATAGGAACCATCAGGGAAGCAATCTTATTAGAAATAAAAGATATACCAGTAACTCATCCTATAGATGTATATCCTATCATGAGTAATTTGGCATTTCAAGTAGTGGCCAAATCACTATTTAGTAGGGATGATATTCAAGAAGAAATGTCGCAGCTTCAGTATATCACAGAGACTAATCAAAGGATGCTGATTAAAGAAATGCGCCAACCTTATTTAAATTGGTGGTTTCAACTCAGTGGGCAAATCAAAAAGTATCTAAATTTAGCGAAAGATGGGCAAGCTATTTTGCATCAACTAATAGAAAGTCGCAGAAACTCGGCTGTGGAAAAAGATGACCTATTAGATATGTTATTGCAAGCCAGGTATGAGGATGGTACGGCAATGGCAAAAGAACAATTGATAGATGAAGTTTTAATTTTATTTACTGCAGGACACGAAACGACAGCCAATGCTTTAAGTTTTTTAGTGTTCTTACTAGCCAAACACCCGGAAATTCAAGAGAAAGCATACCAAGAGGTGCAAAATATTTCGTTAGAAGGTGATGATGTTTTAACACAACTTCTAGAATTGAAATATGTACAGCAATGTATTGAAGAGGCGATGCGCTTGTATCCGCCAGCCTATATCATAGATCGGGTGGCTATAGAAGATGATGAATTTGAAGGCTTAAATATCCCAAAAGACTCCTTGGTTTTAATGAGTATTTATGAGCTTCATAGAAATGAAAATTTTTGGGAAGCACCGAACGAATTTAACCCAGAACGTTTTGATGCCTCAAAGAAGAAAGAATATCAGGAGTATTATTACCCTTTTGGGGCAGGTCCACGAATGTGCGTGGGGAATAATTTTGCTATGTATGAAATGATCATTGCGGTTACAGAGCTTCTTCAGAAATATAATATGACTACTGCGTTACCAGAGGTAACAATAAATCCGTTGATTTCTTTGAAGCCGGAAAATGTCTTAATTAGTTTTACAGCTAGAAACTAAAAAAGCCACAGATTTCTGTGGCTCTTCATCTAATCTAAATTCTAAGTTATTTTAGAATTGCATTCTCGTCAGAGAATTTTTTATAGCTGAAATAAACAGCTCCTATTGCAAAAGCAATAAGTGAAATTAATATCACAGAATATTGCACCATGTCAATAGTTCCAGCCATGATTTCTTTGACGCCTAACCCAATATTTAATACCGGAATTAATACGGTAGTCCAATTTAATTCTATACCTGGCATCATAGCCATAACCAACGGAATAATTATCAACATGATAATTGGTGATGCTTTACTTTGTGCCTCTTTAAATGAGGTAGCGCCAGCAACTAATGCGATAATAAATCCTGATAAAAACAAAGCAAAAGGAATTAGTAATAATAATATTAACGTGATAGACTGAAAGTTGAGCATTTCACTAATTACCGATTTAAAAGAATCTGGAATTCCGTCAAAAAGTTTCAGTCCAACAATAAGTCCTATTAAGTTTAATAGTGCAGGGATAAAACCAAGAAGAGAGGCTACAATAGCTTTTCCTAAGAGTACTTTGAATTTTGAAATAGGTAGGGATAAGGTGGTTTCAATAGTTTTTCGTTCTTTTTCTCCTGTTACTAAATCTACAGCCGCAAGTAAACAACCGCCCCACATGGTTAGGATAAAAAGGTAAGGGATAAAGCCTCCTATTCTTTTTCCAATAACTTCCTTCTGTTCTCCTACCTCAATATAATTCTCTGTAAAAGGGGTCATCTTTTGTGTAGGAATATTTAGAATGGCAATACGTTCTTCTTTTAAGGTTGTGTTGTACGTTTCAATTAATTTAGTAACTCTTTTATTGACATTTTCTTTTGATCCATTTCTAAAAATTTGAACCTCACCAGTGCTCAATTGTTCCATTTGGGAGTTCCAATCTGCAGGAAAAACAATGGCACTTTGTATGGTCTCATCGGCTATCAGAGTTTTGAAGTCCTCTACTTTTTCATAGGTAGTAACTTTGTTTAGCGTATCTGTAGCAATTAAAGCTGAAAATTCTGCAGGAGCATTTACAAGGCCTATTTTGACCGTTTTTTCCTGTTGTTGTTTCTCGATCATTTCGGTTACTTTCATAGCTCCGAAAATTAGAATAGGAACTAATACTGTAGGTAGAACAATAGAGTTGATTATAGTTTTTTTATCTCTCAGAAGCTCCGTAAGCTCCTTCTTTATAATTATAAATAAGTCGTTCATCTTAAGCTTGTTTTACGCGATTAATAAATTCTTGAGTCAAATTTGCAGCTTTCATCTCACCCTTGAAATTCTCAAAAGTATCATTATAGATTATAGCACCTTTATTGATAATAGCAAGATCATCGCACAATAAATCTACTTCACTCATAATGTGGGAAGAAAAAATTACTGTTTTGTTATTTTCTTTTGATTCACGAATTAAATCAATAATACTCTCGGCAGTAATAACATCAAGACCAGAGGTTGGTTCATCAAAAATTAAAACTTCAGGATCATGAATTAAAGTACGTGCAATAGATACTTTTTGCTTCATACCCGTACTCATTTGTCCGATTCTTTTCTTTCTGAAATCATTGATTCCTAATTTTTCAAACAAATATTCTTTACGTTCAGAAAGTTGTGCTTCTGGTATTTTGTAAAGTTTTCCAAAAAATTCAATAGTTTCATCTGGATTTAAACGCTCATACAAACCAGTTGAGCCTGTTAAAAAACCAATTCTCTTTTTTACTTCATCGTTTCCTTTTGAAATATCAACGCCGTCAACTATAGCAGTACCCGAACTAGGGTTGATAATTCCTGCAATCATACGGAGTGTAGTGGTTTTTCCAGCGCCATTAGGCCCTAGTAGTGAAAAGATTCTTCCAGGCTTGCAATCAAAAGAAATAGCGTTTACTGCATGTACTGTAGTAGACTCTTTTTTAAACCCTTTTTTTGTAGTAGCGACAAAAGATTTGGTCAGATTTTCAATATGTATCATCTTAGTTGTTTAATTTGGTACGCTTAGTTAGTATCTAAAAAGATTATTTGTTACAATAATAATTTTTTTTTTAGAAAAAAGGCATTAAAAAGCAGCACTTTAATTTATAAGTTACTATCCTATTATTAAATGAGTATTAAGGAAAAACATAGCGATTTAATTAAGGCAGAAGCATTGCGCCTCGGGTTTCTATCCTGTGGAATTTCTAAAGCAGATTTTCTTGTAGAAGAGGCACCTCGCTTAGAAAAATGGTTAAAAAATAATGGGAATGGTGAGATGCAATACATGGAGAATCACTTTGATAAGCGATTAGATCCACGTTTATTGGTGGATGATGCAAAATCTGTTATTTCTCTTACGCTAAATTATTATCCAGAGGAACAACAAACATCAGATACTTTTAAAATTTCTAAATATGCATACGGTCAGGATTACCATCATGTTATCAAAGGAAAACTTAAACAGCTACAAGAATTTATCTCGGAAGAGATAGGGGAAGTAGGAGGCAGGGCTTTTGTAGATTCTGCGCCTGTACTGGACAAAGCTTGGGCAGCAAAAAGTGGTTTGGGTTGGATCGGTAAGCACAGTAACTTATTGACCCAAAAAACAGGTTCTTTTTATTTTATTGCCGAGTTGATTGTCGATTTAGATTTAACTTATGACCATCCCGTAACCGATCATTGTGGTACTTGTACCGCTTGTATTGATGCCTGTCCTACGCAAGCTATTGTGCAGCCTTATGTGGTAGATGGTAGTAAATGTATTTCCTATTTTACAATCGAATTAAAAAATGAAATTCCCCAAGAATTTCAAGGTAAATTTGATGATTGGGCATTTGGCTGCGATGTGTGCCAAGATGTGTGCCCGTGGAATCGATTTTCTAAACCACATAAGGAGCCTTTGTTTAATCCGCATCCTGATTTATTGTCCCTAACAAAAAAAGATTGGGAAGAAATTACAGAAGATGTGTTTAAAAAAGTGTTTCAGAAATCTGCAGTAAAAAGAACAAAATTTTCCGGATTGAAACGAAATATCGATTTTCTAAAATAGTTTCGTAAAAACTATAACGATTTCGTCTTTAAATTTCTGCATTTTTTGACAACAAAACTTAAGATATTTTATTAAAGTGTTATCTTCAATCGCAAATAATAAGGATTGTGTAAAATTCTTAGAATATTGTTAGAATAACGTAATTTCATTTGTTGCTTAATTACACGTCATGAAAATAAAAAAACCAAACTTAACCTTTTGGCAGATTTTTAATATGAATGTTGGATTCTTAGGAATTCAATATAGCTTTGGATTACAACAAACAGCTATAAATCCAATATTTTTATATTTAGGTGCGCCAGAAGAAATGCTTCCAATATTAAATATTGCAGGTCCAGTAACAGGGTTAATTGTGCAGCCAATTATTGGGGCAGTTTCTGATAAAACTTGGTCTGCGAAATGGGGGCGTAGAAAACCTTTCTTTTTACTTGGGGCAATTTTAGGTAGTCTTTGTCTTTTTGCTTTTCCTTTAAGTCCTACATTATGGTTCGCAGTTGGGCTGCTTTGGATTCTAGATGTAGGTAATAATATGGCAATGGAGCCTTACCGGGCCTTTGTTGGTGATAAGTTGCCAGAGAAACAATTGAGTTTGGGGTACCAAATGCAGAGTTTATTTGTCGGAGGAGGTATTTTATTGGCAACTTTGTCTATTGTCTTATTTCAGCAATGGTTTGGTAGTGATGTAGAGGTAAAAGGTGCTATTCCGCAATGGTTGTATTATTCCTTTTTTATTGGTGCTATTTTATCCATTACAACTATTTTATGGTCGGTGTTAAAAACACCGGAAATTCCGCCTTCTGAAGAAGAAATGAAAGAAATAAATTCGCATAAGGCCTTGTCTTTTTTAGAGCGGGTAAAGATGCCTTTTATAGAAATTAGTAAAGCAATTAAAGAAATGCCTCGATTTATGTGGATGCTTTCTATTGTATACTTATTTCAGTGGTATGCGTTGTTTGTTTATTGGCAGTTTATTACTCCGTTATTTAGAACAACTATGGGGTATGATATTTCTACAGCGGCATCTCAATCTGCAAAAATGAGTTTAACATATAATATTGTAACTGCTGTGGTAGCCTTAGTTTTGGTGCCATTAACCTTGAAATTCGGAGGTAAGAAAGTATATGCCTTGAGTTTGTTTGGTACCGGTATGGCCTTATTTGCGATACCTTATATTTCTGACCCTATTTTAGTTCTAATTCCAATGGTTTTATTTGGTATTGGTTGGGCAGCAATGATGGGCATACCTTACACGATGGTTTCTAAGATTGTACCGCAAGACCGACGAGGGGTCTATATGGGGATTCTAAATATGATGATCGTAATACCGATGGGAATTCAAACCGTAACATTTGGTCCAATTTTTAAAAATCTATTAGGGGGTAGTGCTGTAAATGCAATACTTTTTGGAGGGGTATTCTTTATTTTGGCAGGTGTTTTTGCTTTCCTATTAAAAGTTCCAAAAACAGCAATAGATTCCTAATCGTAAAATTTTAAAAACGATGATATATAAGAAAGGCTTTAACAGATGTTAATGCCTTTTTTTATTGTAAATAGGTGGGCACTTAAAAAGAATACGTGTAAATTTGTTATTCAATTAATTAGAATATGAGCACAGAATCTAAACGTAGAGAAGCATTAGTATATCATGCGAAACCTCAACCCGGAAAAATAAAAATTGTCCCGACAAAACCATATGCGACCCAGAGAGATTTGGCATTAGCATATTCTCCAGGCGTAGCAGAACCGTGTTTAGAGATTGCAAAAGATAAAGAGAATGCCTATAAGTATACTTCAAAAGGTAATTTGGTAGCCATAATTTCTAATGGTACAGCGGTTTTAGGTTTAGGGAATATTGGTCCTGAAGCCTCTAAACCAGTAATGGAAGGGAAAGGATTGTTGTTTAAAATATTTGCTGATATCGATGGTATGGATATCGAAGTAGATACTGAAGACGTAGAGAAGTTTATAGAGACAGTAAAAATGATTGCTCCCACTTTTGGAGGAATTAATTTAGAAGATATAAAAGCACCCGAAGCGTTTGAAATAGAGCGCAGGTTAAAAGAGGAGCTAGATATACCTGTAATGCATGATGATCAACATGGAACTGCGATTATTTCGGCCGCAGCCTTGTTGAATGCATTAGAAATAACTGGAAAAAAAATAGATGAAGTTCGTATCGTGATTAGTGGTGCGGGTGCAGCTGCAGTTTCATGTACAAGACTTTATAAAGCCTTTGGTGCTAAAGATGAGAATATTGTCATGTTAGATAGTAAAGGAGTGATAAGAAAAGATCGTGAAAACTTATCTGTTGAAAAGTTAGAATTTGCGACCGATAGAAAAATAGATACTTTAGTTGATGCCATGCAAGATGCGAATGTTTTTGTTGGTTTATCTATTGCAAATGTGGTAACTCCTGAAATGTTGCTTTCTATGGCCAATGATCCTATTGTGTTTGCCATGGCGAATCCTGATCCTGAGATTGAGTACGATTTAGCGATTAAAACGAGAAAAGATATTATCATGGCAACGGGTCGTTCTGACCATCCTAACCAAGTGAATAATGTACTTGGTTTTCCATTTATCTTTAGAGGAGCGCTAGATGTTAGAGCAACTAAAATTAACGAAGCTATGAAAATGGCAGCTGTTAAAGCTATAGCAGATTTAGCAAAAGAACCAGTGCCAGAGCAAGTAAATATCGCTTATGGAGAAACAAAACTTACGTTTGGTAGAGAGTATATTATTCCAAAACCATTTGATCCACGTTTAATTGGTGAGATACCACCAGCAGTTGCTAAAGCAGCTATGGAAAGTGGCGTAGCTAAAAATCCAATAGAGGATTGGGATAAGTATAAAGAAGAATTATTACAGCGCTTAGGGAATGACAACAAGGTGGTTAGGTTGTTACACAACAGAGCAAAAATAGATAGTAAGAAAATTGTTTTTGCAGAAGCAGAACATTTAGATGTACTAAAAGCAGCTCAAATTGCCTTAGAGGAAGGAATAGCAACGCCAATATTATTAGGGAATAGAGAGGTTATTTTAGAGCTTAAAAAAGAGATTGAGTTTGAAGCAGATGTGCTTATTTTAGATCCTAAGGATAAAGAATCTAGTGAGAAAAGAGATCATTATGCAGCGCGTTATTTTGAAACTAGAAAAAGAAGTGGCGTAACACTTTATGGTGCAAAATCTAAGATGCGCGAGCGTAATTATTTTGGAGCCATGATGGTTTTAGAAGGTGATGCAGATGGTATGATTTCTGGTTATTCCAGAGCATATCCTACAGTGGTAAAACCAATCTTTGAAGTAATTGGCCGTGCGGCTAATGTTAAAAAAGTAGCTACGGTAAATATTATGATTACAGATCGTGGTCCTTTGTTTTTAGCAGATACCTCTATAAATATTGATCCTTCTGCAGGAGAGATTGCAGAGATTGCAAAAATGACCGCCAATGTAGCCACTACTTTTGGCTTTGAGCCCGTAATGGCATTGTTATCGTACGCCAACTTTGGTTCGTCAAACCATCCTAATGCCACTAAGGTTAGAGAAGCGGCAAGAATACTGCATGAATCTAATCCTGAATTAATAGTAGATGGTGAAATTCAAATGGATTTTGCTTTAAATAAAGAGCTGAATCAAGGAAAATTTCCATTTTCTAAATTAGCAGGGAAGAAAGTGAATACACTAATTTTTCCAAACTTAGAATCTGCTAACATCACCTATAAATTATTGAAAGAATTGAATAAGGCAGATAGTATTGGTCCAATTATGTTGGGTCTTAAAAAATCTGTTCATATTCTTCAATTAGGGGCTAGTGTAGATGAAATGGTGAATATGGCTGCTATCGCAGTTATAGATGCACAACAACGTGAAAAACGTAAAAAAGCTAAATAATAGAATTACAAGTAGGGCTAAAGTCAAAGAGTATTCTTTGACTTTAGCTTTTTTAATATCGAAATAACACAAACCATATACCATTAAATAAAAGCCATTATGATACATCATTTGAAAGGAAAACTAGTAGAAAAAAATCCGACTCATGTGGTTATAGAATGTGGCGGAGTGGGATATTTTGTAAATATATCCCTCCATACGTTTTCAAAAATTACAGACGCTGAAAGTATTCAGTTGTTTACACACCTTCAAGTAAAAGAAGATAGCCATACTTTATTTGGCTTTTCAGAAAAATCTGAACGAGAAATTTTCCGTTTATTATTATCCGTTTCGGGAATAGGAGCAAGCATTGCGCGTACCATGTTATCTTCAATGACACCTAAGCAAATTAGAGATGCTATTGCCACTGGTAATGTATCGGCAATTCAATCTATAAAAGGAATTGGCGCTAAGACTGCGCAACGTGTTATTCTAGATTTAAAGGATAAAATCTTAAAAATCTACGATATTGATGAAGTTTCGTCAATTTCAAACAATACAAATAAAGATGAAGCGTTATCAGCTTTAGAAGTTCTTGGTTTTATACGTAAGCAGTCCGAAAAGATTGTTGACAAAGTTTTAGCTCAAGATGCTTCACTTAGCGTGGAAGACATTATAAAGCTTTCGCTTAAAAATTTGTAAAGAGTTTGAAAAATAGGGCAAAACCAACTCTTAAATCATATAGATTTAAGCTACTAATCGTATTCATTATTTTCTTCGGAGTATCGCAGCTAACCAAAGCGCAGGATACTAACGAACAAGAAGTAGATTCTGTGAAAACAGGCTATGCACTTGGGCGTATTAAAATGGAGAACCCTAAAAGCATTATTTCCAAATATACATACGACGCAAACTTAGACCGTTACATTTACACGGAAACAGTGGGCGATTTTGATATTAGTTATCCAATTATTCTTACGCCAGAAGAATTTCAGGAACTTGTTCGAAAAGAAACAATGAAGTCTTATTTCAAAGATAAGATGGATGCTTATGTTGGTAAGAAAGAGGGTAGTGAAGAGGCTAGAAAAAATCTTTTGCCTAACTTCTATGTGAATAATAGTTTTTTTCAATCTGTTTTTGGCGGGAATACTATAGAGGTAATTCCTCAAGGTTCTGTTGCGATGGATTTGGGAGTTATTTGGCAGAAAAATGATAATCCATCTCTTTCTCCTAGAAACAGAACCAATCTGTCTTTTGATTTTGATCAGCGTATTAGTTTAAGTATGCTGGGTAAAATTGGAGAACGTTTACAAGTAAATGCAAATTATGATACCGAAGCAACCTTTGATTTTCAGAATATTGTAAAATTAGACTACACGCCAACGGAAGATGATATTATTCAAAAAATAGAAATAGGTAACGTTAGTATGCCTCTTAATAGCTCCTTAATTCAAGGGGCTCAAAGTCTGTTTGGGGTAAAAACACAATTGCAGTTTGGAAAAACAACAGTAACCGCTGTTTTTTCTGATCAACAATCTCAAAATAATACGGTAGTAGCACAAGGTGGTGGTGCTATTAATGATTTTTCTATCACAGCATTAGATTATGAAGAAGACAAACACTTCTTTCTTTCGCAATACTTCAGAGATACTTATGATAGGTCTTTAGAGAATTACCCTTATAAAAATACCTCTGTACAAATTACACGATTAGAAGTTTGGGTTACGAACAGAAGTCAGCAAACCCTGAATGTAAGGAATGTCGTAGCTATTCAGGATTTAGGGGAGGCGGAATCTGAGAAAACAAGAATAGGTAGTATGAACGGAGCTCCGGCAGGCTTTTTTAATACGTCTAGCGCGGGTAGTTTGCCAAGAAATAGTGCCAATGATTTTGACCCAGCACTGATAGGGAGCGGAGGCGCTTTGACAACATCTATTAGGGATATTGCCACGGTAGAAGCAGGGTTTAATATTTCTGGAGCATACCAGATAAATCAAGGTTTTGATTACGCAATCTTAGAGAATGCTAGAAAATTAACCGAAAGCACAGACTATCAATTTGATCAACAGCTAGGGTACATCTCATTAAACCAACGTTTAAGTAATGATGAGGTCTTAGCAGTTGCATTCCAGTATACGTACAAAGGACAAGTATATCAGGTGGGTGAATTTGCGACGAGTAGTGACGCAACCACGACAACCACCACAGGAGTTACCACAGAGGTGAATAATAATACCTTAGTATTAAAACTTTTAAAGAGTAATATTACCACTGTAAATGATCCAATTTGGGATTTAATGATGAAGAACATTTATGCTACTGGAGCATACAGTTTAAGTCAAGATGATTTTAAAATGAATATCCTGTATACGGATCCAACCTCCCGTAATTATATTACTAAGGTTAATGATATAGGGTGGCCAGCTAATTTGGAAGGTCGTATTCTTTTAGACGTCTTTAACTTTGACCGACTAAATGTTTATAATGATGTGCAGTCTGGTGGGGATGGTTTTTTCGATTTCTATGAAGGAATCACAATAAATTCTAGAAACGGAAGTATCATATTTACCAAAGTAGAACCTTTTGGTGAGTATATGTTTGAGACGCTTGGTGGTGGTGTATATGATGTTGCTAATGATCAAGGGTATAATGACAATCAAAAAAAGTATGTATACAGAAATATGTATGCCTTAACAAAAGCGGCTGCATTAGAAGATTCGGATAAAAACAAATTCTTGCTAAAAGGGGAGTATAAATCTACAAGTAGTAACGGTATTTCTATTGGAGCATTCAATGTGCCTCAAGGATCTGTTACCGTAACTGCTGGTGGGCGTCAATTACAAGAAGGAATAGATTATACGGTAAACTATCAGGCGGGTACGGTTCAAATTATAGATCCATCACTACAAGCTTCAAATACACCCATCAATATATCTGTAGAAAACACGGCTGTATTTGGCCAACAATCTAGAAGATTTACAGGAGTTAACATAGAGCATCAAGTAAATAAAAACTTTCTTATTGGAGGTACTTTACTTAATCTTAATGAGCGTCCGCAAACACAGAAAGCTAATTACGGATCAGAATCTGTAAACAATACCATTTTTGGATTAAATACTAATTTCTCAACGGAAGTTCCGTTTTTAACACGTTTGGTAAATAAATTACCGAATATTGATACAGATGTTCCTTCCAATTTGTCAGTTCGTGCAGAGGTTGCAATGCTTAAGCCGAGTACACCTAAGAATGATGACTTTAATGGAGAATCTACAACATATATTGATGATTTTGAAGGCGCCCAATCTTCTATAGATATAAGATCTTCTTTAGGCTGGTCTTTAGCGAGTACTCCTTTGGAATTTGCCACGGGAGGTCAACTATCAGGAAGTTCGCCAGATGATCCTTTAAATTTGGAAAATGGATATGGAAGAGCTAAAGTGGCTTGGTATTCTATTGATCCAATATTTTATACCAATCAAAGGCCTTCAGATGTTTCGGATAGTGATGTGTCTAAGAACTCCACGCGTCGTGTTTTTATAGATGAGGTATTTCCAGAAACAGATCAGGCACAAGGGCAAACTAGAGTGCAGACTACGTTAGATTTAGCATACTATCCAAATGCAAAAGGACCTTATAACAACAATCCTAATTTTACATCAGACCAGCCTACAGATAAGTGGGGTGGTATTATGCGTCCTTTAAGTAGTACTAACTTTGAACAGGCAAATGTAGAATATGTGCAGTTTTGGGTGTTAGACCCTTATGTAGATGGTGACGCCACGACTTCGGGTGAGTTAGTCATCAACCTTGGTAATATTTCGGAAGATGTATTAAAGGATGGTAGAAAACAATACGAAAATGGTTTGCCAGGCGTAGATAGTAATGATTTAGTTGCAGAAACCTCTTGGGGTAAAGTGCCATCTACACAATCTTTGGTGTATGCTTTTGATGTAAGTGAAGCAAATAGAGGTTTACAAGATGTTGGTTTTGATGGATTGTCTGATGCAGAAGAAACTTCTATATTCAGTAACAATTCAGGAAATGACCCTGCTTTAGATAACTATCAATATTATTTGAATAGAGATGGTGATGTATTAGAGCGTTATTTTGATTACAATAACCCAGAAGGAAATTCACCTGTTCAGGTTACCGATACAAACCGTGGGTCTACAACCTTACCAGATGTGGAAGATATAGATCGTGATTTAACAATGAACACGATTAATAGTTATTATGAATACCGTATTCAGATAAAGCCAAATACTACTGTTGATGATAAATATGTAACTGACATTCGTGTCAATGAACTTACGGGTACTGAGATTCCTGATGGAACTACCGTGAATAGCCGTTGGATTCAATATAAAATTCCATTGTCAGATTTTACGGATGCTATAGGTGGTATCACGGATTTTAGATCTATGAGTTTTATGAGAATGTATTTAACAGGATTCTCTAGTGATGTGTCTTTACGTTTTGCAACTCTAGATTTAGTACGTGGTGATTGGCGTTCATATACTAAGTCTTTACAGCCAGATGTAGATGATGATCCAACAGATGATAATACGATTGTAGATGTAAATACGGTAAACATACAGGAAAATGAAAATAGAGCTCCAATTCCTTATGTGTTACCTCCAGGTGTAATTCGTGAGCAATTAAATAATAACAATACGATCATCAATCAGAATGAGCAATCACTTTCTTTTTATATAGAAAATTTAGAATCAGAAGATTCTAGGGGGGTGTATAAAAATATCAATATAGATATCCGTCAGTATGAAAAATTAAAAATGTTCATGCATGCCGAAGAATTGTTTGAAGCAGATTATTTAGATGGAGAAGCTCCTTTAGTAGGTTTCTTAAGATTTGGAACAGATTTTACACAGAATTTTTATCAGATAGAAATTCCATTAGAATTTACACCACATAATGCTACATCAGAAAGTGAAATTTGGCCGGAAAATAATGAGCTTAGTATTACTTTAAGTGATTTAGGAAAAGTGAAATCTTTCGGAATAGCCAATCAGACCCTAGCAGATGTTAATTACTATGAGGTTATTGATGGTACTGTTTTTCGTGTGGATGAATTTGCGGCAAGAACTCCAGGAGTTACACGTATAGGAATTAAAGGTAACCCGTCTTTAGGTAGTTTGCGTAGTATGATGGTTGGGGTAAAAAACCAAGACAATCAACCAGCAAGAGGAGAGGTGTGGTTTAATGAATTGCGTTTAGCGGGTATCAATAGTGAAGGTGGTTGGGCTGCCGTAGGAGCGGTAGATTTAAACATGGCCGATTTCGCAAATGTATCTGCTACGGGAAGTAAGAGTACTTCTGGTTTTGGATCTATTGATCAAAGTACAACCGAGCGATCTTTAGAAGATGTAGTTTCTTATGATGTAGTTACCAATGTAAATCTAGGTCAATTGCTTCCAACCAAATGGGGAGTGCAATTACCATTCAATTACGGAATTTCTGAAGAAATAGTGACTCCAGAATATGACCCTGTATATGATGATCTAAAATTAGATGATCGTATCAATGCAGCAACAACCGCGGAAGATAAAGATGACATTCTAGAGCAAGCAGAAGAATATACAAAAAGAACAAGTATTAACTTTATTGGTGTTCGCAAGAATAGAGGCGAAGAGGCTGAAGAGAATTTTTATGATATAGAAAACTTCACGTTTAACTATTCATACAATGAAACAGATCATAGAGATTTTGAAATTGCTAGTCTAAGAGAGCAAACAGTAAATACGGGTTTTGTATACAATCATAACTTTAAACCTTTAACCGTTGCACCACTAGCTAAGAAAGATTCTTTATTTAATGGAGCATACTGGAAATGGTTAAAAGAATTGAATTTAAATTTATTACCAACATCTGTTTCTATAAACTCTAACATTAATAGAGCGTTTAACCAGCAGCGTTTTAGAGATGTGTTGGAGCCAGGAGTAGAAGCGCTAGAATTGCCATTGTTGCAACAACGTAACTATTTGTTCAATTGGCAGTATGCTTTGAACTATACGCTGACCAAATCTTTGCGAATAAATTTGCAGGCTTCTAATAATAATATTGTTCGTAATTACTTTAATCAAGACGAAAATTCTGCATCACAAATAAATCAAGATTTAGAGTTGTGGGATGGTTTCTGGGATATTGGCGAGCCTAATAGGCATGCGCAACAAATGACACTAAATTATGAGTTGCCATTTAAATTAATTCCGGCTTTAGATTTTATTTCTTCTCAGTATACGTACACCAGTAACTTTGATTGGCAACGAGGAGGAGATGCTCTTAATGAAGTTGCAGGAGAGAATATCAATACGGTACAAAATTCAGGAACGCATTCGTTATCTGCGAATATGAACATGCAAAAGCTGTATGACTTAATAGGGCTTAAAAAAGTAACCGGTAGTGCAAGAGCAAAAGCTGCTAGCGGTAGAAATGTAAAAACAGGTAAAGAAGAAGAGTTAAATAAAACGAGTCCTTTGTTTAATACGTTTGTAGACGTGGTAACTATGGTGAAGCGTTTAAATGTGAATTATACTCAAAATAGTGGTACAGTTTTACCGGGGTATACACAATCAATAGGCTTTATAGGAACTACTAGGCCATCTTTAGGCTATATTTTTGGTAGTCAGCAATCAGATATTAGGTATGAAGCAGCAAGAAATGGTTGGCTAACAACCTTTGATGATTTTAATGATCAATTTGTTCAGAATGTAAATAAACGATTGAACATTACGGCTACGGCACAACCCATAAGAGATCTGACTATTGATCTTTCTGCAGAAAGGCAATATCAAAATAGGTATGAAGAAAACTTTACGGTAAGTAGTCTTGGCGACGATCAATATGCTTACGAAGATTTATTAGGCAATGATTATGGTAATTTCAGCATCTCAACGGTGATGATAGGAACTATTTTTGGTAGTAGTGATGAGTTTACTTCTGAAGCTTTTGAGACTTTTAAAGAAAACAGACTTACTATAGCAAATAGACTTGTTGCAGATAGAGGGCAGACGCCAGGGCCTTTAGATGAAGATGGTTTTCCAGAGCAATATGGGAAATCAAATCAAGAGGTGTTGCTGCCGGCATTCTTTGCTGCATACACGGGTCAAGGAGTAGATCGTGTGAACTTAGATGCCTTTAGAGATATTCCTATTCCAAATTGGAACTTGAAATATACAGGCTTGATGAACAGTAAATGGTTTAAGAAAAAATTTAAACGTTTTTCTGTGAGCCATGGGTATAGAGCCTCTTATAGTATTAACTCTTTTCAGACCAACTTAGAAAAAGTGCAATTGCAGAACGAAGGTTTGCCAGCAATTAATGCGGAGACTTTTGATATCTTACCAGATGATATTATCAGTAATGTGGTGTTGACCGATGAATTCAATCCTTTGGTTAAGGTCGATTTTGAAATGAAAAACTCTATGAGTGTCCTTGCTGAAATTAGAACAAGCCGAGTTTTGTCGCTTAGTTTTGATAACAGTTTGCTTACAGAGATTAATGGTAAAGATTATACTGTTGGTTTAGGATATCGTTTCAAAGATGTACAGATGGTTACGAATATTGGTGGTCAGAAAACAAGATTAAAAGGAGATTTAAATATTAAGTTAGACGCAACTATGCGTGACAATATTACTTACATACGTAATTTAGATATAGACAATAATCAAATTACCTCTGGTCAGAACTTGTTTTCAATTAAGCTGGGTGTAGATTATGCTTTAAGTAAAAATTTGAATGCTTTATTTTTCTATGATCATTCATTTACAAAGTTTGCTGTGTCTACAGCATTCCCGCAAACAACAATTAATACAGGGTTTACGATTCGTTATAATTTCGGAAACTAAACACAGTCATCTTTTTCTTGAATACCTTATATTAATATTTTACATTTGTTTCTTAGAATTTTATAAATAAATGTTATGAATATACCGTCAGAATTAAAGTACACTAAAGATCACGAGTGGGTTAAAATAGAAGGTGATGTTGCAACAGTTGGTATTACCGATTTTGCTCAGGGTGAGTTAGGGGATATTGTGTATGTTGAGGTAGAAACTTTAGATGAGACCCTTGATAAAGATGAAGTTTTTGGTACAGTAGAAGCTGTTAAAACGGTATCTGATTTATTTTTGCCACTAGCTGGAGAGATTATTGAGTTCAATGAAGCTTTAGAAGATGCTCCAGAAGACGTTAATAGTGATCCTTATGGAAAAGGATGGATGATAAAAATTAAAATAAGTGACGCCTCTCAGGTAGATGCATTGTTGAGTGATGCAGATTATAAGGAGTTAATTGGTGCTTAAGAATTATATATTTACAATACTTTTTATAAGCTGGGTGATGTGTGTTACATTCCTCAGCTTATTTTCATTTAAGGATGTGTCTACAGGTGGTCTTGATATTCCACATTTAGATAAGTTCGTCCACTTTACCTTTTATTTCGTTTTTGTTGTTTTAGGAAGTTTATCTTACGTGGAATACAAGGATGTTAAGGAGGACTTTAAAAAGGCGGCAATGCTGTTTTGTTTTATTGCAATAGGGTATGGTATGATTATTGAGGTCTTACAATATGTTGCAACGACAACTCGAAGTGGAGATGTTTATGACTTTTTAGCCAACTCTTTTGGGGCATTTTGCGGCTTTATTGCTGTTAAAACCTATTATTTTAGGAGAGTTGCTCAAAAATGAAAAAAATATTACCATTTTTATAAATAAATAATTAAATTAGCTCACGATAAATTTTTGAATTATGGAATTAAAAAAGAATCCAAAGGCGGATATTGGTAGAAATAGTGGTCTATATTTCGTAGCAGGTCTTGCTTTGGTTATGCTTATTACATGGCAAGCCTTAGAGTACAAAAAGTACGATGATGTTGCAAATTATGATATTTCTCAAAATGTTGATGATTTATTAGATGAAGAGGTACCGATGACGGAGCAAATAAAAACTCCACCACCTCCACCACCACCAGCTGCACCAGAAATTATTGAAGTTGTAGAAGATGAAGCGGATGTTCCGGAAACTGTAATTAAGGATACGGAAGCGAATGAAGATACTGAAGTTGCAGAAGTTGAAGAAATTGAAGTTGCAGAAGTTGAAGAAGATTTAGATATTCCTTTCTCTGTTATTGAGGATGTTCCTGTTTTTCCAGGATGTGAAAGTGAAAAAAGTAAAGGAGCAAACGCTTTAAGAGATTGTTTCCAGAAAATGATGTTTAAGCATATCAATAAAAACTTTAGATATCCAGAAATTTCTCAAGAAATGGGTGTTCAAGGAAAAGTGAATGTAATGTTCGTTATCCAGAAAGATGGTAGTATTGGTAGTGTTAGAATGCGTGGACCGGATAAAAACTTAGAGGCAGAAGCAGCTAGAATTATCGGGAAATTACCAAAAATGACTCCAGGTAAGCAAAGAGGTAGAGCAGTAAGAGTACCTTTTAGTATTCCAATTACATTCAAATTACAATAAAAAATATACTTATTTTAAGTAAAAATCCAGAACCTAGGTTCTGGATTTTTTTTTGGTACGTTTCTTGTGTTTTAACAAAATAGTAACAACATAAATATATACTATTATGAAAAACAGTAACACAAGTGCTGCAGATTCTCACGGCAATGAGAATAGCAGTGTAGCGTACAAAACTGCAAGCTCCAAAGGGAGCAAGCAAGATGCAAATCTACGAAAAAACAGTTTTATCTATTTCCAAATTGGATTAATAGCGGCAATGTTTCTCGTTTATTTTGGATTAGAGATGGCTTTTGATAAATTTCAGCCTAAGGAATTGGCGAGTTCAGATCCTGTCGAAGAGACCTTTGAAATGTATCCGGAATTGGAAGATTTTGTGGTTGAAAAGCCAGTGGCAGAATCAAAACCTGTAGTTAAGGTGGTAGCGCCTGAAGAACTAAAGGTGGTGCCTGACGATTTTAAAGTTCCAGAAACCAAGGAGTTTAAAAGTGAACCTGTAGCGTCTAGTACTCCTAATCTGGATACAAAGAAACTAGATTATGTAGATCCAAATGATGGCATTGATGAAACAATACCATTTGCTGTTTTAGAAAATGCTCCAATTTTCCCAGGTTGTGAGTTGGTTAGTAAGTCGGAAAGAAAAGTGTGTTTTGAAGAAAGCATGCAAAAGCACATCTTAAAGAATTTTAGATATCCAGAAGTTGCTGTAGAGACCCATACCCAAGGTAAAGTGTATGTGATGTTCACTATTGGTAAAGACGGTACTATAGAAGATGTGAGGCTTAAAGGGCCTGCTAAAGTCTTGGAGCAAGAAGCAGGGCGTATTATTGGAAAGCTTCCGAAAATGAAGCCAGGAATGCAGCGTTTGGAGCCTGTTAAAGTTTCTTTTAGCATTCCTATAAACTTTCGCTTGCAATAAGCGGTATTAAGTTCAATAAAAAATGCCTGCGCTGCTTTAATGCACCGCAGGCGTTTTTTTTTATTTTAAACTAGTATAAAATGTAACTCTCAAGCGTTCTGGGCTTATAAATCCGCCCCCATAGTTGGCATCATATTTTTTTGAAATGGTAGTATCTGTTTCAACTTCTTTAAGTGTAGCACCACTTGTAATTGCTTTTAAGACGTTTTCTTTTATATCTTCTAGCATTAACACATAAGTTTCAAGCTCTTTTTTAGTAGAAGATTTACCGTGTCCTGGGATTATCTTAGTTTCATTATCAATTAATACTAAGGCTTTTTTGTGGGCGTCAATATAACCGTTTACACTGCCTCCACTTTTTAAATCTATAAAAGGATAGCCTTCTGAGAAATAGGTATCTCCCATGTGTAAAACATTATTTTGAGCAAAGTATACCATGGCATCACCATCGGTATGGGCCTTGTGTACATGAAAAGCCAGTATAGTTTCTTTTCCTTTGTTTAAGGTTAAATCATTAGAAAAAGTAATTTCAGGTAGCATCTTGTTGTAATAAACGCTGTCTATTTCCTGTGAGTTCAATTTTTTTAGATTGTTTTCTTGCACTCTTTTTCTGGCGTTATCTTGGGAAATAAGGGTAATTTCATCGGTGTTAAAGTTTGCATTTCCGCCAGTATGATCTCCGTGCATATGGGTGTTAAATAGAACAGAGATTGGTTTAGGACTTAGTGTTTTTATGGTTTCTTTGATTTGATCACTTAAATGACTAAACTGATCATCTATCATAAAAATGTTATCTGGACCAATATAAATTCCAATATTGCCCCCTTGGCCTGTAAGCATGTACACATCTTCGGTGAGTTTTTCTGAGATAATTTTAACTGGTTTTTCTTGTGCTTTTAGGGAGAAAAAGGAAGCGAATACTAGAATTTTTAGTGCGAAAAATTTAAGAGATTGCATGTGTGGTTATTTTTAATTTAAATATTTGTGAATTAGTCGTCTATCATTTACAAATATTACATAAACATATCATTTTCGTTGCACAAATAGCATTCTGGACTTATCTTTGCACTCCAATAAAAATTCCGAATGAAAACGGCAGTAAGCTCGGTAAAAGAAGGGACTCAGTCTCATATTTTTGCTGATTTTAAAGAAATTACTAAAGCAAGGCTTTCTATAAGCGTTGTTTTTTCTGCTATCGCGGGTTACTTTTTAGGTGCGCCAGAACTTCAATGGTATCCCATTTTGTTGCTTGCTTTTGGAGGGTATTGCATGGTTGGTGCTTCAAATACTTTCAATCAAATTATAGAGAAAGATCTGGATGCGTTAATGAATAGGACTAAAGATAGACCTATTGCAGCAGGAAGATTATCAGTTCGTACCGCTTTGATAATAGCTGTTATATTAACAATTGTTGGTATTGCTACTTTGTATATTTTGAATCCTAAAACAGCAATGTTTGGGGCCATTTCTATTTTCTTGTATACAAGTGCATATACCCCTTTGAAGACCAAAACACCTTTGGCTGTTTTTGTGGGAGCAATACCGGGAGCAATTCCTTTTATGTTAGGTTGGGTGGCAGCAACAGATGAGTTTGGTATTGAGCCGGGAACCTTGTTTATGATTCAATTCTTTTGGCAGTTTCCGCATTTTTGGGCTTTAGGCTGGATGTTGGATGAAGATTACAAAAGAGGAGGCTTTAAGATGCTGCCTACAGGCAAAAAAGATAGAAGTACGGTATTGCAGATTATCATGTATACCATTTGGATGATTGTCATATCAATCATTCCGGTTTTTGGAATAACGGGATCATTAACGCTTTCTATTCCTGCAGCACTAATTATTTTCATGTTAGGAATGGTTATGCTGGTATACGCTTTTAAATTATATGAAAAGCAAGATAATGCTTCTGCGAAAAAATTAATGTTAGCAAGTGTAACGTACATTACGTTCATGCAGGTGGTATATGTAGTAGATAAATTTTTATAGTAAAATAAATGGATTTAACAGAAGGTTCAATAATAGAAAAAACGGGTAGAGCAAAGAAAATGATGCTCTGGTTTGGTATTGTAAGCTTGCTTATGACCTTTGCAGGTTGGACAAGTGCTTATATTGTTAGTAGTACTAGAGAAGACTGGTTGACAGATTTTCAATTGCCGACTACTTTTTTCATTAGTACAGGAGTATTAATCTTAAGTAGTCTAACGTTTATTCTAGCCAAGAAGGCAATGCAAGGAAATAAATCTTCTTTGTGTACAGGATTTCTAATGGCAACATTGGCTTTAGGAGTAACTTTTATCATTTTACAGTTTAGTGGTTTTTCTCAAATTGTAGCTCGTGGTTTTTATTTTACAGGAGAAGCTAGTAGTGTAACCACATCATACATTTACCTTATTGCCATGGTGCATATTGTGCACGTTGTAGCGGGTTTAATAGCTTTAATTGTGGTAATTGTTAATCAACTTAGAGGTAAATATTCTCCTGAAAACCTTTTAGGAATTGAGTTAGGGGCTACCTTTTGGCACTTTTTAGATTTACTTTGGGTGTATTTAATACTGTTTTTCTACTTTTATAAGTAATAAATACAGCTATAATTGGTTTAGTATTTGGCAATTAGCCAAAAGATGATAAAGAATTGTATATTTTTTGAATTTTTTAAAACCAAAAATTTTGTTTGGTTAAAAAAAATGTAAATTTGTGAAAATTTTATTAACGCGATAATATATTTATGGATACTACGGTAACAACGGGTGAGGAACAAAATGTATGGGGTGGTGGTAATAAGCCACTAGGTGCGAGTTATGGGAAAATGATGATGTGGTTTTTCATCGTTTCTGATGCTTTGACCTTCTCTGGTTTTCTTGCAGCATATGGCTTCTCAAGATTTAAATTTATAGAAACTTGGCCAATTGCTGATGAAGTTTTTACACACGTTCCGTTTTTTCACGGAAACTTCCCGATGATTTACGTTGCTTTTATGACGTTTGTATTAATTATGTCTTCTGTAACAATGGTATTAGCTGTTGATGCGGGTCATAAAATGCAAAAAAATAGAGTAATCTGGTATATGTTCTTAACCATTATCGGAGGTATTATTTTCGTTGGATCCCAAGGTTGGGAATGGGCTACCTTTATTAAAGGAGATCATGGAGCAATTGAAACAAAAGGTGGTAGAATACTACAGTTTGTAGATGCTAAATCTGGTGAGCGTGTTGGTATTGCAGATTTCGCTAAAGAGATTGCAAGCGAACGTACGCAGCATGAAAATAGAAGTGGTATTTGGTTTACAAGTGAAGGGTCGTTGCCAACTTATTCTGTTACAGAAGTAGTAGAAGGTTTTAAGGCAAATTCTAATTTATTAGTTCGTACGGAATTGAAAAATGAAGAGGGTCATAAAACAGTATTATCTAGAGATGAATCTTTAAAGAAATTATTAAATGCTTCGCAGGTAGTAGAAGGGGCCAATTTAATTCATAATGAATATGGAAGTAGATTATTCGCAGATTTCTTCTTCTTTATTACTGGTTTTCATGGGTTTCACGTATTCTCAGGAATAGTAATTAATATTATCATTTTCTTTAACGTGGTATTAGGTACGTATGAAAAAAGACGTAGCTATGAAATGGTTGAAAAAGTTGGTTTGTATTGGCACTTTGTAGATTTAGTTTGGGTATTCGTATTCACATTTTTCTACTTGGTTTAATTTCAAACTAAATTTTCATCACGTAAAGGGTTATAAAGAATAAAAAAATACAAAATGGCACACGATCATAAATTAGAAATATTCAGAGGCTTGGTTAAGTTTAAGTCTAATATCAGTAAAATCTGGGGAGTACTTATATTCTTATCTATAATTACTACGATAGAAGTTGTTTTAGGTATTATTAGACCTGCATTTTTAGTGGAGACTTCTTTTTTAGGAATGCATTTACTAAACTGGGTTTTTATTATACTTACCTTAGTTAAGGCTTATTACATTGCTTGGGATTTTATGCACTTACGTGATGAGAAAACAGCACTGAGAAGAGTAATTGTATGGACACCTATATTCCTAGTAAGTTACTTAATCTTTATTTTATTGTTTGAAGCAGATTATATTCATGAAGTATACAAAGAAGGATTCATTAAATGGAACTTCTAATTCTTAATACTATTTAACACACAAAAAGACGGTTTAACGACCGTCTTTTTTTATTTTTGCACAATATATTACGTTATGAAAAAAGCATTTGTACTTATCGTTCTTTTTGTACTTCCTATAGTTGCTTATCTCTTTTTTGCATCTGGTATTCATAACTTCGGTCAGCTCCCAATTATCACAGAAAATATCTCAGATGTAAGTGCTGTAGATCCTGCTGTCACCTTTAAAGATAAGATCACTATTCTGGGCTTTTTAGGAAATAATGTAGATTTCAAAAAAGGAAATGCATTAAACTTAAATCAGAAAATATATAAGGATTTTCATAAGTTCGATGATTTTCAGTTTGTAATGATGATGCCAAAGGGGACCGAAACAAACGTAGAAACTCTTAAAAAGGAATTATCAGAATTAGTAGAAATTGATAAATGGAAATTTGTGTTTGGAGATCCTAATCAAATACAATCCATATTCAGTAGCCTTAAAACAGATCTAAAGCTAGATGAAAATTATAGTACTCCTTATGTGTTTATTATAGATAAAGATTCTGCGCTTCGTGGTCGTAACCAAGATGAAGAGCATGAAACTATATACGGCTTTGATGCAACCTCTGTGGCAGAGTTAACAAACAAGATGATAGATGATGTCCGTATTTTATTAGCAGAGTACAGAAGAGCGCTTAAGAAGAACAATAAAATTGAGAAATCTGATGGATAAAAATAAATATACATACGTTTGGGTTTCTTTCATCATATTAATTTTTGGAATTATTTTTATTCCTAGAATTATAGAAAGAGTAAATAAAGGTACGGTTGTAGAAAGTGACCGTATGAGTATTGATACCAATAATGGGGATTTAGCATACATTATTGTAAATAAGGAGAAGAGAAAAGTTCCAGAATTTGCTTTTATAAATCAAGATAGCCTTTTGATTACTAACAACGATTACAAAGGTAAAGTGTACTTGGTAGAGTTTTTCTTTACTACATGCCCTTCAATTTGCCCTATCATGAATCAAAACTTGGTTCAAATACAGAGCAAATTTGAAGATTTTGAGGATTTTGGGGTAGCGTCTTTTACTATAAATCCAACTTATGACACACCTACCGTCTTAAAAGAGTACGCTGAAAAATACGGGATTACTAATTTAAATTGGAACTTGATGACTGGTGACCCGGAAGGTATTTATGACCTCGCAAATTCGGGATTTAATATTTTTGCATCCGAAGTGCCAAATGCTCCAGGTGGTTTTGAACATGCAGGTTTGTTTGCTTTGGTAGACAAAAATGGCTATTTAAGATCTAGAGCAGATGAATTTGGAAATCCTATTATCTATTATCGTGGAGCTATCTCTGAAGAGGCTGGTGTAAATGATCATGGAGAGAAAGAACAAATAGGCATATTAAAAGAAGATATACAAAAATTACTAGAGGAGAAATGATGAACGAGCTAGAGCAAAAAGAAAAGAAGTTTAATAGGTTGATAACCATTGTATCTATTGTTATTCCTTTGGTAGTCGTTATTTTGTTTGGTGTTAAATTGCCTAATGTAGCGCCTTTAAGTTTTTTGCCTCCAATTTATGCTTCGGTTAATGGGCTAACAGCAATTTTATTAATAGTAGCTGTAGTGGCTATTAAAAATGGGAATAAAAAACTGCATCAGCAGATCATGGTGACTTGTATTGGTTTGTCCTTAGCCTTTTTGGTGATGTATGTTGCCTATCATATGACTTCAGATTCTACTAGCTTTGGGGGAGAAGGCCTTATTAAATATGTGTACTTATTTATACTAATCACTCATATTATACTTTCGGTGGTAATTATTCCGTTAGTACTCATCACGTTTTCAAAAGCGTATTTGCAACAATTCGAGGCTCATAGAAAGTTTGCTAAAATTACATTTCCTATTTGGCTCTATGTAGCAATTACCGGAGTGGTGGTATACCTAATGATTTCTCCTTACTATGCCTATTAATACCTAGTACTTATGAACTATAAAAAGCTTGTATTCGTATTGTTGTTTTTATTGTTGTTGCCTAATTTGGCAGATGCGCAATGTGCTATGTGTCGTGCGGTTTTAGAAAGTGAAGAAGGGATGACCACAGCTAAAGGTATAAATGATGGTATTGTGTATCTTATGGCAATCCCATATATTTTGGTAGGAGTCTTATTTTACTTTGTCTATCGAAAGATGAAATCATCAAAATCTTAATTTTAACATTTTTTTAGTATTTTTCCTGTAACAAAAGTCGCTTCGTAGTAGTCTATTGTATTGAGAACTTGTTTTTTAGAACAGTCTCATACCAACCAAAACAACTACATGTTTGATTTAGAAAGATGGCAAGAGATATTTGACACTATTCGTAAAAACAAGTTGCGTACATTTCTAACAGGCCTTTCTGTAGCATCTGGTATTTTTATTCTTGTTATTTTATTGGGTTTTGGTCAAGGAATGCAAAACGGAATTGCTAAAGAATTTGAAAGTGATTCTGCTACGAGTATTTGGATTTGGACAGAAACTACGCAAAAGGCACATAAAGGCCTTAATCCAGGCCGTCAAATTCAATTCCGAGACGAAGATTACACCACTATTGTAGATAAGATGGATCTTAATTTAGATCATAAATCTGCTTTCTACCTTCCACAAAATATTACGACAACCTATAAAGATGATGCTTTAATTTATCGCGTCATGGGTACCACAAATGGAGCTCAATTCTTAGAGAACCAAGATATGTTAGAGGGGCGTTTTATAACTATTAAAGACGAGTCTCAAGTAGAAAAAGTTGTGGTAATTAGCGATAAGATTCAAAGAGAAGCTTTTACAGATGTTGATAATCCGGTAGGGGAGTATATTAAAATATCAAACATACCTTTTAAAATTATTGGCGTGTATAAAGATAAGGCAGGAGAGCGCGAGGAGAATCGTATTTTTATTCCTATCACTACGGCGCAGAAGGTATTTAATGGTGCAGATAAATTAGACAATCTAGTCTTCTCTTCACCACCGGCGGCTAATTTTGACGAAGCAGTACAACAATCCATAACACTAAAAACTAAAATTGACACTTATTTAAGGCAAGCACATAGCATTGCTCCAGATGATGAGGGAGGTATTGGTATTAATAACCAAATGGAGAATGCAAAAAGATTTTATGCGCTAACAGGTAACATAAAATTATTCTTTTGGTTTGTAGGCCTCTGTACTATAATTGCAGGAGTAGTTGGGGTAAGCAATATTATGCTAATCGTAGTGAAAGAGCGTACCAAAGAAATAGGCATCCGAAAAGCCTTAGGAGCAAAACCTTGGTCTATTATTGGGATGATTTTACATGAGTCGGTTTTTGTCACAGCAATATCTGGTTTTACGGGCCTCATTTTTAGTATGGGCCTCTTGGAGCTTATTGGACCTAATATTGAAGTCGATTATATTGTGAATCCTTCGGTAGATTTTAATGTAGCTATGTCTACGGTTTTTTTATTAGTGGTTGCAGGTGCTATCGCAGGGTTTTTCCCGGCCTGGAGAGCAGCAAGTATTCATACCATTGATGCCTTACGAGACGAATAAATAAAAACTATATGTTTAATAAAGATCGTTGGAAAGAAATTATAGAGGTGCTGACAAGTAATATGTTCAGGACTATCCTAACCGCGTTTGGTGTTTTTTGGGGTATTCTTATTCTGATTATTCTTTTGGCGGCCGGAAAAGGCTTAGAAAACGGAATCAAAAGTGATTTTGGGGACATTGCGACCAATACCATGTTCATGTGGTCTCAGGCAACTTCAAAAGAGTATGAGGGTTTGCCAAAAGGCAGGCGTTTTGATTTTAAAGTGGCTGATGTAACTTCATTAAAAGAAAATATTAAAGAGCTTAGGTTTGTTTCGGCAAGAAATAGATTGGATGGTTATCAAGGAGAAAATAACGTAACCCGCGGTATAAAAGTAGGAGCCTTTAATGTATATGGTGATTACCCTGAAATAATTAAGCAAGATCCCATGACCATTACTTCGGGTAGATTCATAAACCATTCTGATATTGTTGAGAAGCGTAAAATTGCGATTATTGGGCAGGGCGTAAAATCTTCTTTATTTGATAAGGGAGAAACAGTACTTGGTTCCTTCATCAAGGTTCAGGGAGTTAATTTTATGGTAGTAGGTACTTATAAGAAAAAGAGTAATGAAGGGGATGGCGAAGAAGGGCAAAAAGAAATATTTGTTCCGTTTACCTCATTCTCTCAGGCATTCAATAAAGGCAATGATGTTGGGTGGATGGCAATCACTGCAAAAGATGGTTCTTCAATTACAAGCTTAAAAGAACGGATTATCACCTTAATGAAAGTAAATAGGAAAATACATCCAGAAGATAACAGAGCTATTGGGAATTTTGATTTGTATGAACAATACAATAGGGTAGAGAGCTTGTTTGTTGCCATGCGTTTGATCGCTTATTTTGTGGGGATTTTGGTGCTGATTTCTGGAATTATTGGAGTGAGTAATATTATGCTCATTGTGGTGAAAGAACGTACCAAAGAAATAGGAATTCGCCGTGCACTAGGTGAGGACCCTTGGTCTATAAAAGTTCAAATTCTCTTAGAATCAATTTTCTTAACCATCATTTCAGGTATGGCCGGAATTATTTTTGGAGCCTTATTTATTTTCGGAATTAATTCATTGTTAGATGCGGTAGGGCCTGTAGATATGTTTGTAAATCCTAGTGTAAGTTTAGGAGTGGTACTCATCGCATTAATCATATTAATTATATCAGGATTATTAGCAGGTTTCATTCCTGCTCAAAGTGCTATTAAAGTAAAACCAATAGATGCTCTTAGAGCCGAATAGAATACTAAAATCATCAATCAAAAAACGAACACATGAAAAAACGAGTAACCATTATAATTTTAGTTTTAATAGTCATTTGCTTCGGTGGCGCTATGTATTATTTATATCAAAAAAATGAAGAAAATCCTGTAACCTATGAAACAGAAACTCCGACTACACAAACTATCATTAAAAAAACGGTAGCTACAGGGAGTATTTTACCTTTGGAGGAAGTACTTATAAAGCCTAATATTTCAGGGGTGATCGAAGAGATTTATGTAGAAGGCGGAGATTATGTAAAATCTGGAGATTTATTAGCTAAAATTAAAATTGTACCAAATTTAAATGCATTAAATGATGCACGTAACTCTATAGATGGAGCTAGAATAGGATTAGATGATCAAAAAAGAAATTTAGAACGCCAAAAAACACTATTTGAAAAAGGAGTTATTTCTAAAGTTGATTTAGAACGCGCCCAGGTTGCTTTTGATCAAGCCAGACAATCTTATGGTGCAGCAAATAAAAGATATGATATTGCAAAAACGGGAACGACTAAAGGTTTTGGTAGTGCTGCCAATACGCTTATTAGAGCAACAGTTAGTGGTATGGTGTTAGAGGTTCCTGTAGAAGTTGGAAATCAAGTAATAGAAAGTAATAACTTTAACGAAGGAACTACTATTGCAGCTATTGCAGATGTAGATAAAATGATTTTTGAAGGTAAAATAGATGAATCTGAAGTGGGTAAAGTAAAAGAGAATTTGCCACTAGAGATTACAGTAGGAGCTATAGAGAATACTATTTTCCCTGCCGTGCTAGATTATATTGCACCTAAAGGTAAGGCAGAAAACGGTGCCATTCAATTTGAAATTAAAGGAACCTTAAAAAAACAAGATTCAGTATTCATACGTGCGGGTCTAAGTGCTAATGCTTCCATTATCTTGGCAAAAGTAGATAGTGTGGTTTCTATCAAAGAAGCTTTGGTACAATATGATGCTAAAACTAAAAAACCTTTTGTAGAAATTAGTTCTGGAGATCAAGTCTTTAGTCGTAAAGATATTGAGCTGGGTATTAGTGATGGTATTAATGTAGAAGTTAAATCTGGTCTTACTTTATCTGATAAGATAAAAGTGTGGAATCAGATAGAGAAAGAGGAAGAAGACAACTAATTGGGAGTAATTAGAATGGAAAGAAGCATTTTAAGGGCTAAGATTATTTTAACATAATTTTTAGAGATCAAATTGTAACAATAGGGAACAGACGAAGTCTAACTAGCGGAGTAAAAACCAAACAACTAACAAAACGAGCATGATTGAAATTAAAAATCTTCACAAATCATATAAGATGGGAAGCAATTCCTTGCATGTATTAAAAGGAATAAATTTTTCAGTAGAAGAAGGAGAGCTCGTTGCAATTATGGGTTCTTCAGGTTCTGGAAAATCTACCCTATTAAATATCTTAGGAATGTTAGATGAGCTAGATGAAGGTTCTTATACGTTAGATGGTGTTCCTATTAAAAACTTAAATGAAACGAAAGCAGCACAATACCGTAATAAGTTTCTAGGGTTTATATTCCAATCTTTTAATCTTATTAATTATAAGACTGCAGCAGAGAATGTGGCTTTGCCTTTGTATTATCAAAAAGTAGGTAGAAAAGAACGTCATGAAAAAGCGTTGAAATATTTAGAGCGTGTAGGCTTAAAAGAATGGGCTACGCATTTACCTAGTGAGCTTTCTGGGGGTCAAAAACAACGTGTGGCAATTGCGAGAGCTATGGCCGCAGAACCAAAAGTATTATTAGCAGATGAGCCTACGGGAGCATTAGATAGTAAAACCTCTTATGAGGTCATGGATTTGATTCAGAAAATTAATGATGCAGGAAACACCATTCTTATTGTAACTCATGAGCCAGACATTGCAGATATGTGTAAGCGTATTGTGCATTTAAAAGATGGAGTTATTGTGGAGGATAAAAAAATTGAGCAAGTAAGAGCATCGCAATATGTTTAATAGAGACAATTGGCAAGAAATATTTCATAGCATCAAAAACAACAAGTTAAGAACCTTCTTAACGGGTTTTTCTGTGGCTTGGGGTATTTTTATTTTAGTATTATTACTAGCATCTGTGAATGGAATGAAAAACGGATTCACAGGTCAATTTGGTAATGATGCGGCAAATTCAATTAATATGTATGCCAGAGCTACAACCGAGCCTTATGGAGGTTTTGAAGCGGGCAGAAGAATTCAATTTACCAACAACGATATCGCTTATATTAGAGGGAATTTTGCTGATTCATATGAGCATATTTCTCCGATATTTAATAAACAAGTTACCGCGCGCTATAAAAGAGAAACAGGTTCTTATAGTGTTATAGGTGTCAATGAAGAATATCAGCATATAGAAATTGTAGATATTGATAAAGGAAGACAGTTAAATACAGTAGATATAAGAAGTAAGTCTAAAGTAATGGTGGTGGGCAGGCTTGTTGCAAAAGATCTTTTTGATGAAGAAGATCCTATCGGTCAGTTTTTAGAAATTAATGGTATTACCTATAATGTGGTAGGTGTTTTTTCAGATGATGATGATGATAGGTCTGAAAGAAACATATATGCACCTTATACTACCTTACAGCGTATTTATGGCAATACGGACGATATTAGTTCTATTGCACTTACCTATAATCCTCAATTTAGTTTAGCGCAGGCATTAACATTTTCAGACCAACTGGAAGTACTTTTTAAACGGAAGTATAAGGTTAGCCCGGATGATCAATCGGCCATTGGAGTACGTAATCGTGCGCAAGGCTTTTCAGATGTAAATAGTTTTACAGGTCTTTTGTCTATGATGAGTATTGGCGTAGGCTTTTTAATCTTAATAGCTGGGATAGTTGGGATTGGAAATATACTCGTCTTTATTATCAAAGAGCGTACTAAAGAAATAGGAATTCGTAAAGCACTTGGGGCTAGACCTAATCAGATTTTAAGTTTGGTATTGTATGAGTCTATTGTGATCACCACCATATCTGGATTTGTAGGGTTATTATTTGCTATGGGAATATTAGCAATAGTAGCACCGCTTATAGATACTCCGGCATTTTCTAATCCGTCTGTAGATGTTTCTACCGTGGTAATAGCAACATTAGTATTAATAATTTCAGGAGTAGTTGCGGGTTGGGTTCCTGCGCGAAAAGCTTCTAAGGTAAGACCTATTGTAGCACTAAATTCTGATTAATATGTGGTTGTTTGATAGAGATTTATGGAGCGAAGTTTTTAGTACACTAACTAAAAATATGTTGCGCACGGTACTAACAACCTTGGGTGTGATATTCGCTATAATTATTTTGATCTTACTTTTAGGATCTGCTACAGGGATGATTAATGGTTTTGATCGGATATTTGCAGGAAAAGCATCTAACAGTCTTTTTGTATGGGGGCAAGAAACCTCTATGCCATATAAAGGTTTTGAAAGAGGTAGGCCTGTAGAATATGAGATGGATGACATAACCATGCTTTCTAAAAGAGTAGAGGAAGTAGATGTTATTTCTCCGAGAATAGAATTAGGCGGTTTTCAGCAAGCTGTAGTGGTAAAGCGAGAAGGAAGAACAAGCGGATCTAGAGTTTTTGGAGATTTTTCAACTATAGATTTGGTTAATAAAAAGAAAATTGTAGAGGGCAGGTTTATCAATTTAAACGATGTTAATAATGGCAAGAAAGTATGTGTCATTGGCCTAGAAACTTATGAATTACTTTTTGATAAAGGCATCAGCGCTATCGGGAAAGATATAAGTATTAATAATATATACTTTACAGTAATTGGGGTGTATGAGAAGAGTGGCGATTTTGATTTTGACGGCGAAAATTCGGTAATCATTCCGTTTACTACCTTTCAACGTTCTTTTAATTCTGGAGAGAGAGTAGGTTGGATGGCAATATTGATTAAGCCAGAATATCCTGTGGCACAAGCAGAAGCTAAAATAAAAGAACTGCTAAAGGTAAAGTATGATATACATCCAGATGATAATAGAGCGATAGGGTCTTTTGATTTTTCTCAAATATTTACAGCAATATCTGCTTTTACTATGGTCCTACAAGGCTTTGCTTTTTTTGTGGGTATTTTTACCATGTTAGCAGGGGTTATTGCGGTATCTAACATTTTATTGATTACAGTAAAAGAACGTACCAAAGAAATAGGAGTTAGAAGGGCTCTGGGAGCAACTCCTAAAGTAATTAAACGTCAGATCATATTAGAATCTATAGTATTAACGGTCGTCGCTGGAGCTGTAGGTTTTATTATTGCGGTAGGGTTTTTATACATTCTGAATGTGCAAACAGCATCTAATACAGATGTACCTTTTGTGAATCCAACCGTAAGTATGACACAGATATTAGTATCCTTTACATTGATGACCTTGTTGAGTATACTCATAGGGCTTATTCCAGCGAGAAGGGCAGTAAGAATTAAACCAATTGAAGCATTAAGAGAAGACTAACAAACAACTAAATAACTAAGAAACATGAATAAATTTTTAAAATACACCCTGATCGCAATTTTTGTGTTGGCACTTCTGGCTGCTGTTACTTGGGTTATGAAATCTAATAGTAAGCCTTTAGAACTTTATAAAACAGAGACGGCTACAAAAGAGAATATCATTAATAAGGTCGTGGCTACCGGTAAGGTTATTCCCGAAGATGAGATTGAAATAAAGCCTCAAATCTCAGGAATTATAGAAGAAATTTATTTGGAGGAAGGGGTAAAAGTTAAGGCGGGAGATTTAATTGCTAAAATTAAAGTAGTGCCTAATGAGCAGTCTATGAACCAAGCAGGGGGTAGAGTAAAAAATGCACAACTAGCTTTAAACAATACTAAGATTGAGTATGACCGTAACAAAATTCTTTTTGATAAGGGGGTAATTTCTAGTCAAGACTTCAATAGCTTACAACTGCAGTATAATCAAGCAAAGCAGGAATTAGGAAATGCGCAAGCAGATTATCAAATTATAAGAAAAGGTTCTGCTGGAGGTTCTTCAACGGCCAATACGAATATTAGAGCTACAGTTTCAGGAACTATTTTAGAGATTCCTGTGAAAGAAGGAGATCAGGTAATTCAGAGTAATAACTTTAATGATGGTACAACGATTGCCACCATTGCAGATTTGAGTAAAATGATTTTTGAAGGAAAGGTGGACGAAGCTGAAGTAGGAAAGTTGAAAATAGGAATGCCTCTAAATATTACGATGGGTGCAGTTCAAGATCAAGAACTAAAAGCTAAATTAAAATTTATAGCTCCAAAAGGGACCGAAGATCAAGGAGCTGTACAATTTAAAATTGAAGGTGATATTGATATGAAAGACGATTTTCTTATTCGCGCAGGATATAGCGCAAATGCGGCAATTGTTTTAGAACAAAAAGATAGTGTTTTAGCGGTTAAAGAAGCATTGCTGCAGTTCGATACAAAAACGGAAAAGCCCTATGTAGAGGTGCTAAAAGGAGAAGATGAATTTGAAAAGAGAGATGTAGAGATTGGCGTGTCTGACGGAATTTTTGTAGAGATATTATCAGGAATTACAAAAGAGGATAAAATCAAAGTTTGGAATAAAACGGTTAAAGACGAAAAAGAAGACTAATGCTTCATCAATCTAATTAAGCAATCAAAAAACACAATCACATGAAATTCAAAATAATACTAACAGTATTCTTATGTTCCGTAGGAATAGCCAGTGCGCAATCTAAGAAATGGACACTTCAAGAATGCGTGGAATATGCTGTAGAGAATAACTTAACTATTGAACAGTTTGAGTTGGACTTACAAAATGTGCAACTTGAAAAATCGGATGCCCTTGGTGATTTTTTGCCTAACTTAAATGCATCAAGTTCTGTTTCAGGGAATACAGGTCTTTCTTTTGACCCTACAACAAACCAAGCGGTAACCACGACTATTTTTACAGCTACTGGGGGTTTCTCTTCTAACGTAACCTTGTTCGACGGACTCAGAAATTTGCACCGCTATAATAGAGCTAAGTTGAATGCTATTTCTAGCCAATACCGCTTAGATAATCTAAAAGATGATATACGTTTAAATGTTGCCAATGCTTATTTACAAGTACTGTCTAACAAAGAATCTTTACGTGTATTTAATGCGCAGTATGCCGTGACGCAGCAAGATTTAAAACGTACGAAAGAGTTAGTAGAGGCTGGCGTGGTGGCGCGTGGAGATTTATTAGAGGTTGAAGCAACAGCAGCTACACAAGAGCAACAAATAGTAAACGCAGAAAATTCAATCATAATCTCTAAAATTAATTTAGCACAGTTACTGCAAATTACAGCATATGAGAATTTTGATATTGTCGATGAGTCTTTTGAAATTCCGCCATCAGAAGTATTGACTAATTCTCCAAAGACCATATATGACAAAGCGCTGACCTTCAGAAATGATATTAAATTATCAGAGATGAATGTAGATATAGCAGAAAAAGATTTAAAAATAAGCAAAGGAGCTTTGTTGCCTACTTTGGGAGCTTTCTTTAATTACAATACTAGATACTCTAGCCAACAGCAGTTTGATGCTGGTACGGGTCAGTTTTTTAGAGATAGTTTTAGAGACCAGTTATGGATCAATGATGGTATTTCTTATGGAGCACAATTAAGCATTCCAATTTTTAACGGTTTTACAGTAAAAAATAATATCAAACGATCTAAAATAGGTATTGATAGAGCAAAGAATCAGTTAGAGCAAGATAAATTAGCGCTAGAAACCACAATTAATCAAGCGTACGTAGATGTTAAAAGTTTTGCTAAAGCCTATGAAGCCGCAGAAAAAACAGTGGAAGCAAGACGCTTGGCCTTTGAATATTCTAAGGAACGTTTTGATGTAGGTTTAATGAACTCGTTTGATTATAGTCAAGCACAATCTAGAGTAGATGATGCAGAAGCGCAATTAATACGCACAAAATATGATTACATTTTTAGACTTAAAGTATTAGAATTTTATTTTGGTATGCCTATTACCTTAGATTAATTCTCAGTTCAAAATGATATAAAAGATCCATATTAAATTATGGGTCTTTTTTTTGTTTTTAAATTTCATTCATGCATGTATCTTTGCAGCTATTATGGCACTACTTTTAAATTTAGAAACAGCGACTACGAACTGTTCTGTGAGCATAGCTGAAAATGGAAACTTGTTGGCAATTAAAGAATTTGATAGCGCGGCATATTCTCATGCAGAGCAATTGCATGTATTTATAGAAGAGACATTGCAAATGGCTTCTTTACAAATGGCTGATATAGACGCTGTGGCAGTCAGTAAAGGTCCGGGATCGTATACAGGTCTTCGTATTGGTGTTTCTGCAGCTAAGGGCTTGTGTTTTGCATTGGACATACCTTTAATAGCTATTCCTACTTTAGAAAGTATGGCAAGCCAAGCTAACGATGCTGAAGTAAATTTTGTTATTCCAGTTTTAGATGCGCGCCGCATGGAAGTCTACTCCAGTGTTTTTAACCAAGATATGGAAGAGATTAGGGAAACGAAAGCTGAAATTATTGATGAAAATTCATTTCAGGAGCATGCAGCAAAAGGTAAAGTGCTCATATTAGGGAACGGTGCCCAGAAATGTAAGGAGACATTGACCCACCCTAATTTTAGTTTTGATACTACCGTGGTACCATCCGCAAAAGAAATGGCTATGATATCCTATAAAAAGTTCAAAGAAAACAACCTTGAAAATGTTGCTTACTTTGAACCTTATTATTTAAAAGACTTTATTCTTCTTAAAAAGAAAGCCTAGATCTACTTATTGTATTGTACCACTTGTGGGAAAGGAATTTCAATACCTTCCTCGTCAAATCTAAGTTTGGTTTGTTCCATCACAAAGAAATGTGCTTCCCAGAAATCAGCATTATTAGCCCAAAAACGCAGCGTAAGATTTACAGAACTATCTGCCAATTCATCTACATAAACTACAGGCGCTGGGTCTTTAAAAATAGTTTCATTATCAGCACAAATTTTTAAAAGTACATCTTTAGCCTTTTTTAAATCAGAGCTATATCCAATACCGATAGATATTTTATCTCTACGCGTATCTTGTGCGTTATAATTAGTAATGTTATTATTTGAGAGTTGCCCATTAGGAACAATTACAATTTGATTTCCGAAGGTGCTTAATTTTGTAGTGAATATAGAAATTTCTTTAACGGTACCATCTACGCCTTGAGCAGCAATAAAATCACCAACCTTAAAAGGTTTAAATATTAAGATTAATACGCCACCTGCGAAATTTGCTAGAGAGCCTTGCAATGCTAAACCAATAGCAAGACCTGCAGCACCAATTATGGCAACTAGCGAAGAAGATTGCACGCCTAGCTGTGTAATCACAAGTACGAATAAGGTTATTTTCAATCCTATACTAATAAGACTTTGTAAAAAGCTTTCTAAGGAAGGATCATAGTCGTGCTTAACAAAGAATTTGCGGACCATCTTATTGATCATTTTAATAAGCCACAATCCGATTATAAAGATAAAAATGGCAAGAATTAGATTGGGTAATGCTGCCCAAATCCAATTAATGGCATTGTCTATGTGTTCTTGATAATCTGTAAGTTTTTCCATGTTATTATTTTATTGTATTGTACTTTCTCTTTCAGGGCAAAGTAACTTCATAAGAAATTAAAATCCTATCAAACCGTCGGATTACGGCAAAAGTTGTCTTATTAGCGTCATTTATACGGTTATTGTAATTTTAGGGCATAAAAAAAGCGCATAAAATGCGCTTTTCATACTTTTTTGAGAGGGAACTATTTTATTTCAAAGGTAATTTTTACATTCACTCTAAAATCTTTTACTTCCCCGTCTTCAACAGAAGCACTTTGCTCGTTAACATATACAGAACGAATATTTTTCACACTTTTTGATGCCTGAGCTACTGCTTTTTTAGTTGCATCTTCCCAACTTTTCTCAGAATTTGCTAAAACTTCAATTACTTTTAAAATTGCCATAATGATTATTTGTTTTTTGTGTTTCCTTAAAAGTAAGAAATTTCAAATCGATTATGGTATTTTTGTAGGAAAATTATTTGCTGTAAAAGAAAATCTTAGCCATTTATAGCAACAACGTGCTCTACGTGATCTGTCATCATTTCTTTAAGCATGTTTTCAATTCCATTTTTAAGGGTAAAAGTAGAAGAAGGACAACCGCTACAAGCACCTTGTAAAATTACATTTACCGTCTTACTTTCTTTATCGTAGGACTTAAACATAATATTACCACCATCACTAGCAACAGCGGGTTTTACATACTCTTCTAAAATGTCAATTATTTTTTTTGAAGTATCGTCAACATTAGCATCTTGAAGCTGAGTTTTTGGAGCTTCAGCCTTTTTCTTAACCACACTTTCTGCAGAGACTACTTCAAGACCGTCTCCTATGAAATTTCTGATTAATTCTCTGATGTCAAAAGTAACCTCATTCCAATCTGCCACTTCATATTTAGTAACAGATACATAATTTTCATCAAAGAAAACTTCTTTTACAAAAGGAAGGTGAAATAGTTTTTTCGCTAAATCAGAGTCTTTTGCCTCGTCAATATTTTTAAACTCAAAAGCTGTCGGTACAATAGTTTTGTTAGAAACAAATTTCATTACCGCAGGATTGGGTGTGCTTTCAGCGTAAACTGTAGCGGGTACTTTTTTAGGGTCTTTATCTTCAAAAACTATAGGCTCTCCACTGTTTAAGTACTCTACTAGTTGTTGTGCAACTTCGTCCTGAACATCACTCCATTCTACAATGCTGAAACGTTCTAAAGCAATGAAATTTGCAGAGATATATACGGTTTTTACAAAGGGTAAATAAAATAATTGTTGTGCTAAAGGAGAATTTTTAGCCTCATCAATATCTTTATATTCGTAATTGTTGCTTTTAGTAATAAAGTGGTTCGTATCGAACTTAAGTATGGCTGGATTATTAGTTTCTACAATAGTTATCGTAAACTCTTTCATCTTGATTTTATTTTTACAGCAAAAATACAAAGTTATTGGCACTATAGCTATATATAATAATGTTGTATTTAAGACGTTATACTTTATATTTGGAAAATTAGAACACACTACTCTTTAAACCTATAAATGAAAAAGTTTTACTTAATAACGCTACTCTTAGTATTGTTTGTAGCTCCGACCAAAGCACAAGAAGGCATCCCAGTTTATTTTGATTACTTATCTGATAACTATTACTTAGTTCATCCTGCTATGGCAGGTATTGGTGAAGGTGGTAAAATTAGACTTACCGCTAGAAAGCAGTGGTTTGATGTAGACGACGCTCCAAATTTACAAACCTTGAATGCTCATTTTAGAGTTAGTGAGAAAAGCGGTGTTGGTGCTATAATTTTTAATGATGCAAATGGGTATCATTCACAAACAGGTGTAAAATTTACTTATGCGCACCATTTAAGATTTGGTGGCGATGCACGTAATTTAAACCAGCTTTCTTTTGGCTTAAGTGGTACAGTTTTACAAAGTACTTTAGATGAATCAGAGTTTAGATCAGTAATACCAGATCCGGCAGTGGTTGGTTCTAAGATAAGTGCAACCTATTTTAATACAGATTTAGGAATGTCTTATAATTACTTAGAGTTTTATGCACATGCCTCTATTTTAAATGTATTAAGTAGCAAGCGTAATTTATATTATAAAGATAGAGATGATAACCCTGCGGTGCCAGAAATTGATAATTTAAGAAGATACTTATTTTCTGTTGGGTATGTTTTTGGTCGTGGAGAGTGGCAGTTAGAGCCTTCGTTAATGTTTCAAATGACCGATTTTACACAAGAAAAATCAATGGATTTTAATGCGAAAGTATATAAGGATGTAGATTTCGGAAAAGTTTGGGGTGGTATTTCATACCGCAGAAGTTTTGATGGAGCGCAGTATACTACGGGAACCGATTTTGGAGAACAACGTTTGCAGTTAATTACGCCAATAGTTGGGGTTAATTACAAAAATTTCATGGTGTCTTATAACTACTCCTATCAAATGGGAGATATCCGTTTTGATAATGGTGGTTTTCATCAGATCACCCTTGGGTATGACTTCTTGCAATCAGAGAAAAGATATGATTGTAAATGTCCAGCCGCTAATTACTAATAAAATAAAAAATATATAAAAAAAACCTGTAGCGAAAGCTACAGGTTTTTTTGCATTTTGTATAATTATGAATTACTCATCCCATTTGTAATTCTTTCTTTCTGCCTGCTTTTTTATAGCAGATAGCATCGCATTTTCTAATTCTCCTTGATTTCCATCAGTTTGATTTTGTGTGATAAACTGCTCACGTTTCTTATTCAGTTCTCTAATTTCAGATTGAATGGCAGTCCGTTCTTCTTTTTTTACACTGATGTATTTCACGATTTCTTTGTCAGACTTATTTCTCAAAGCAGCAGGTAGCTGTTCTTTTTTCAAGGTTGAAGCATCAAATTCTTTATCGTCTGCTGCATCCACTAAATCCCAAGTTGCGTTGTTATACAGTCTAGAGCTCTTGCTAACCGCTCTTTTTACCGCAACAGCTTCCTCAACTTCCATGGCATTGCTATCTTGCGTGTACTGCTTTTCCAATTTAGCTTGCCCCAAGCTACCGTAAGCAATATACGTAGTATTTAATTTTGAATTTAAGCTTACAATTTTAGCATCATATGGGGTGTCAATATGTACAACATGTTTGTTATGGTCAATAGCCATATAATCGCCACCTGTTAGCGTAGCGCCATTTTTCCATTGGCTAGAAACTCCTTGTTGGTAGTTGCCACAGAAAATAGTATTGATCACTACATCTTTTTCGGTAGCATTAGTAACCGCATCTTTGTAGTTTAATTTTCCTTGGGTAAAAGGCTCATTCCCAGCAATGAAAATCATTTTTAAATTATCTGCATTTTTACCCCAATCTAATTGGTTTAAGGATGTTTGAATTACTTGTCCGCAATATTCTTCACCACCATTGGTATTCAGAGAGAATAATTTTTCTGATATTTCATCAAGATCACCACTGAACCCTAATACTTGTTGGATGTATCCTTCGCTCGAAGATAAATTGTCATTGCCATATTGGTACAAGGCAATTTCTAAATTTGGCCTTATATAATCATGATTTGTATCATTCCCGCAGCGTGCTTTTACATAGGCAAATTTATTAACGATATCCCAAAGCTGTGATTTCGCCTGATCGATTAATCCGTCCATACTATTACTAGTGTCTAACAATAATGCAATTTTAACGGTATTATTAATGTGCTTGTGTGTTACCGGGGCATGCGCTTGTGCAATAACCGGCGTTGTGGGGTCTTTTTTTACTTTTGCTTCGCAGCCATATACCGTTGTGGCGGCAAGAGCCATAAAACTTAATCCAATAATTCTTGTAATATTTTTCATGTTATTATATGTTTAAATTGTTTCTGTCTTAGTGTAAAACTAGCGGCAAACTTTTTTAAAAAAAATGAGTACTGAGGGAAGTAGCTATTTCGGTGAGGGAAGTTGTTGCTTCACTTTGTAAAGCCTGCTATTCCATGCTAATTTTATAGGAATCAATTATTTCAGCATTTTTTAATGCCATGAAAAACAACTAAGTTTATCCTTTAGTTAAGTAATGATGTATAAAAGGCAAAATCTATTTTTTTTAATTCTCTTCTGTTGCTTTGCTACTTTTTTACAGGCGCAAAACCTGGGTTCTAGTTTTGAGATAAAGGGGTCTGTAAAAGGAGAGGATAATAGGGAGCCTATATCAGGCGTAACCGTAACCACCAGCAGTGGTAGCTATACGGTGACAAATGGTTTAGGAGAATTTAGAATCAAAGCTATTATCGGAGATGAGTTAATGTTTGAAAGCGCTTCTTTTGAAACGGTTACTCATGTGGTTAAGAGTTCGGAAGATGTAGATGTCCGTGTTAGAGATTACATTCCTGAGAGCAAAACATCTTCCGCCGCTTCAAAAAGTAGAAATACGACCTCTATTCAGCAATTATTAGACAGTGCAAATTCATATAAGAAAACAGATATTGAAAAAAGTATCGACTTTGTAACTAAAGCTATTGTGCAAATAGGAAAAAATGGAGATAAGACCTTGCTTTCAAAATCATATTCAACCTTAGGTGAAATTTACCAATACCACAAGCAGTATGATTTAGCCATTAATAGCTTTAAAGAGTCGCTTTTAGCTCATGAGTCTATTAAAACAGAGCTTTTGTTGGCTCAAAGTTATCTAGCGAATAAAGAGTATAAAAATGCACAATCCTTATTTTCAGCCTTAGCCAATAAAGGCACCTTATCTAGTTTTCAAAAAGCGCAAGTTTATGAAGGTTTGGGTGATGTAAATAAAGGATTAGGAGCTACTGATAAAGCTATTGAAAATTATACATTAGGACTTAATTTGGCTAAAACCAAATCAATTACTCCTAAGATAACAGATTTAAATTCTAAAATAGCCGATGCTTATGCGGCAGATAATCAATTAGAAGAAGCAGAGGAGTATTATGATAATTCCTTAGAGTTGTCTAAAAATGAAGCGCCACAAAGAGCCGTACAGGAAAAGGAAAAAGTGGCCGACTTTTATAATAAAAGGAACGAATATGATAAAGAGGTTAGTCTTCGTAAAAAAAGTTTAGAAGATTTAAAAGATATAAGTGCTCCGCAAAAACGAGTAGCAAAAACCTCAGGAGTCAACGCAGGGTCCGACTCTATTTCTTCACAGCGTATTAAATATAAAATAGGAAACGCTTTACTATCGCAACAGAAGTATGACCAGGCAATACCTTACCTGCAAGAAAGTATTGTTGAAGCGGGTGTAGATGATGATTTGGTCGTGCAAAAAGATGCGACAAGAAAACTATCAGAGGTCTATAAATATCAAGGAGATTTTGATAAGGCGCTAGAAACCTATCAAGAATATGTAAGTATTGTAGATACTCTCTATGTTAGAAAGGAACAAGAAATTTCTAGAGCTACACGATTAAATAGAGAGATAGCTACAAAGCAGAATAGGATTTCAGGGTTAGAAAAAGAAAGAGAGTTGTACCAAAGTAAGTATGATTTGGTATTGACGAGTGAGCAATTGGTGGAGCGACAAAAGTGGCTGATATATTCTTTAGTTTTTGGGATCTTACTATTGGGGTTAACTACGTATTTCTTTTATAGAAGTAACAAACAACAGAAACTAGCTAATAATTTATTAGCTTTAAAATCATTGCGTTCACAGATGAATCCACATTTTATCTTCAATGCACTAAATTCTGTAAATAATTATATTGCTAAGAGCGATGAAAGAAGTGCTAATCGCTATCTAAGCGAGTTTTCTACGTTAATGCGTGCTGTTTTAGAAAATTCAGAAGAAGATTTTATCCCATTAACTAAAGAAATAGAACTTTTAGAGCTTTATACTAAATTAGAGCACTCTCGCTTCTCCGATAAGTTTGATTATGAAATAAAAATAGATAAAGATATAGATGTAGCTTCCTATCAAATTCCTCCTATGCTATTGCAGCCTTATATTGAAAATGCTATTTGGCATGGACTTAGGTACAAAGACGAAAAGGGTTTTTTAATGGTTGATGTTAAGAATAAAACTAAAAATAGTATTGAAATAACTATTTCAGACAATGGAATAGGAAGAAAAAGGTCAGCCGAATTAAAAACAAGTAATCAGAAAAAGCAAAAATCTAAAGGCATGGGGAATATCAAAAAAAGAATTGATATTCTTAATGATATGTACAAGGATAAAGTAGATGTGTTTATCACTGATTATAAGGAGGATGGCACAGGAACAAAGGTCTCTTTTTTATTAAAGAAAGACCAATAATAAAATCAATCTTATAAAATAATTCATATGAAATTGAAAGCAATTCTCGTAGAAGATGAGGCAAATAGTAGAGAGATTTTACGGAACTATTTAGCTAAATATTGTCCAGATGTTACACTTATTGGTGAGGCCGCTACAATTAAAGAAGGCTTAGCTTTAATTCATGATAATGAATTAGATTTGGTTTTTTTAGATGTAGAAATGCCCTTTGGGAATGCTTTTGATTTATTAGAACAAGTGCCCGAAAGAACCTTTGAGACTGTTTTTGTTACGGCTTATAATAATTACGCCATGGATGCTTTAAATAATCATGCGGCTTACTATTTAATGAAGCCTATTAGTATAGATGAGTTGATTAAGGCGGTAGATTATGTGAAAGAAATTAGACAGAAAGAAAATGCTTTGGAAGACAGAATTTTAAAGCCTAAATTAAGTACGGTAGAAGGTAAAATAACTATTCCCCAACTAGATGGTTTTCAGGTATTAAATGTGGCAGATATTATGTATTGTAAAGCAGATGATAATTATACCGAGATTTACATTAACGATAAGCGGATAGTAGTTAGTAAAACGCTCAAGTATTTTGAAGATGCCTTAGCAGACTTTTCTTTTGCAAGAGTTCATAAATCATATGTAGTAAATGTAAATGAAGTGGTTAAATATGTAAAAGGAAAAGGGGGGAGCGTTATTCTATCTAATGGCAAGGAACTTTTGGTTTCGGCTTCAAAGAAGAAAGATTTGCTGGCTTATTTTGAATAGGTATTTGTATTACAAGTGATAAAAGATAAATAGGATGATTATAAAAACAATAAACGGGAACACACCTAAAATAGGCGAAGACTGCTTTATAGCAGAGAATGCAGTTATTGTAGGAGAAGTTTCTATGGGGAATCAATGTAGTGTATGGTATAGTGCCGTACTTAGAGGAGATGTGCATTATATAAAATTGGGCAACAAAGTAAATATTCAAGACGGAGCGGTAATACATGCTACCTATAAAAAGTCACCAACCACTATTGGAAATAATGTATCTATTGGGCATAATGCTATCGTTCATGGGTGCACCATACATGATAATGTGCTTGTAGGTATGGGGAGTATTGTTATGGACGATTGTATCGTTGAGAGTAATAGTATTATTGCAGCGGGAGCAGTAGTAACTAAAGGAACTCATGTGCCTAGCGGTACTATATTTGCAGGAAGGCCAGCAAAAAAAATAAAAGATATAAGTCCAGAACTAAGTTCTGGCGAAATAGATCGAATAGCAGAAAGTTATGTGATGTACTCTGGTTGGTTTAAAGAGTAGTCTCATTCGATTCAGAATAAATATTATCACTATTTTTGCGGCATAATTAAAAGAATTAAAACGATGAATGCATATATTTTCCCAGGGCAAGGAGCACAATTTGTAGGAATGGGTTTAGACCTTTATGAAAATTATCCTATTGCTCAAGAACTTTTTGAAAGAGCAAATGAAATTTTAGGCTTTAGTATCACAGACATTATGTTTGAAGGTACTCCAGAAGCCTTAAAGGAAACAAAAGTAACACAACCCGCTATTTTTCTTCATTCTGTTATATTGAGTAAGGTGATGGGGGATGCTTTTAAACCAGATATGGTTGCTGGGCATTCATTAGGGGAGTTTTCTGCTTTAGTAGCAAACGGAACCTTAAATTTTGAAGACGGACTTAAATTGGTTTCTCAAAGAGCCTTAGCCATGCAAAAAGCTTGCGAATTACAGCCGAGTACTATGGCTGCAGTTTTAGCATTGGCAGATGATGTCGTGGAAAAAATATGTGCAGAAGTACCTGGTGTTGTTGTAGCGGCAAACTATAACTGCCCAGGGCAATTAGTTATTTCTGGAGAAGTAGAAGCGGTTACTATTGCTTGTGAGAAGATGAAAGAAGCTGGTGCTCGTAGAGCGCTTATGTTACCGGTAGGTGGTGCTTTTCATTCTCCGTTAATGGAGCCTGCTAGAGAAGAGTTGGCAGCGGCAATTGAAAATACTGTTTTTAATACACCTTCGTGCCCTATTTACCAAAATGTAAGCACAACGGCAATTATGGATCCAGAAGAAATTAAGCAAAATCTTATTTCTCAATTAACGGCTCCTGTAAAATGGACGCAAAGTGTTCAGAATATGATTAAAGGTGGTGCTACTCAGTTTATTGAAGTAGGACCAGGGAAAGTTTTGCAAGGTTTGGTGAAGAAAATAGATTCAAGTGCTGAAGCTAAATCTGCTGAAATTGTTTAAACTCTTTTGAGTTACTTTTTACACCGATAAAAGAGGTATTTCACCTCTTTTATCGACTTAATAATCAATATTTTGAGTAATATTGGGGTCTATTTTAAATGAAGCAAAAATTAGAGAGATTTTTGTTTTTCTAAGAAATAAAACACTATAACCATGAATACCCTATACCAACCAATTGATAGGACTAGTTGCGCCAACTATTTTACGCGCTTAGTACTTATCATCGGATTTATATTTTTACCACTCTTCCTATCCGCACAGTCTACCGTGGTTGTTGCTGCAACAGATGCTATAGCAACAGAAGGAACACCGGCCAATGACACAGGTGTTTTTGAAATAGATTTGGGCTCCGTGAATACTACAGGAGGTAATGTGGTAGTAAATTTCGTTTTTAGTGGTACCGCAACTTCAGGTACAGATTATACAGACCTTGGATCCAACGTTAGCATTCCAAATGGTGTTAGAACTGCTCAATTAACTTTAATTCCTGCAGATGATGCCTTATTTGAAGGAAATGAAAGTGTGCAAATCAGATTAACAAGTACTGATAATATAGAATTTACGGTAGCAGGAAACTCTAGTAGTGATGCTCTAATTACTTTAGTAGACAATGATGGGTGTAGTGCAGGAGCAATAGCTCCGCCAGTTATAAACAATATTCCTACACGATATTGTTCAGGGGTTGAGGTAGATTTATCTAGTTTTGTAACAAGAGCAGCACCGTCCGGAACCACCTTACGTTGGAGTACAGACGCTACTCCAGATCCAGACGATGAAGCTTCATTTCTAGATGCTTCAATTATTACTTCAGGAGGAAATTTTTACGGATTCTATTATGGTACAGAAAATGGGAACGCATGTATTTCACCTGTTGTAAGTATACCAACCATTAGTTTTGATACCGCTCCTTCTTTAGGTGTTTTAAGCAGTAATAATCAAGCGTGTAATCAAGGTTTTTTTGGTGCTACTATAGATTTGGACTCTGCTCTTACCGGAGAAACCACCGGTGGAGTATGGAATTTAATACAAGCTCCTTCGGGTCAGAGCACTTCAATCAATGGGGCAAATAGAGTAAATTATTTTGGGCAACCATCTGGCTCTTATATGTATACGTATACACCAAGTTATGCAGGTGCACCTTCTTGTCCTGTAGAGAGTATAGAGGTTACTATTTTTGTTACAGAATGTACTCCTTGTGATGCAGGAAATACACCTCCTCAGTTAAATACGGATGTGCCAACAGAATTTTGTGTGGTTGAAGGGGAAACGATAAGTCAGGATTTAGCAGCATATACAGACAGCACAGCGCCAGCTGGTACGCAATTGGTTTGGAGTAGAAGTAATGATTATACCAGAATGGATGTGTACTTAACCTCTACGGTAGTTTCTCAAGAGGGTACCTTTTATGCCTTCTTTTTAAATGATGAAGGAACTCCAGATGATAGTGATGATGATTGTGCAAGTCCAGTACTATCTGTTTCACTTGTAGTCAATGAAAAGCCAGAAATAGCAGCAACGGAAAATGCTTTATGTTCTGAAGGGATTATGACCTTAGAAGCAACAGCAACGGCAGGTAGTGTTATCAATTGGTACGCTACTATGGATAGTACAACGCCATTAGAGGAAAATACGGGTAGTTTTACCACGCCAAACTTAACACAGACAACTACTTATTATGCAGAAGCAGTATTGGGAAGTTGTCCATCAGATCGTATTCCGGTTATCGCAACCATTAGTAATGAACCTGTAGTTCAGGCATCAACAACACTGTTAAATGTGTGTAACGTTGCCGGTGCAGATCTTCCGAATGTAATAGATTTAAATACAGGACTAACTCAAAATGTTTCAGGAACATGGGTAATTACGTCTGACCCTACCAATGGATTAACAATTTCTGGAACAGATACTGTAGATTTTATAAATGCTCCTGAAGGTAATTACACCTTTACGTTTACAACAGATACTGCCGTGGCACCTTGTTCAGATGCTTCTGTTACGATTACCGTGACCGTAGTAGAATGTATTTTAGATACGGATGAAGATGGATTAACAGATAGTCAGGAAAATGAACTAGGAACCAATCCAAATAATGTAGATTCCGATGACGATGGTATTTTAGATGCTATGGAAGTAGGTGACGATTTGGAAAACCCGCTAGATGAAGATAATGACGGCATTATAGATGCTTTAGATTCTAATACACTAGATAGTGATTCGGATGGTATTGTAGATCAGTTAGATCCTGGAAATTTTAATCCTTGTATTCCTAACACTTCTGCAGGAGCTTGTGATCGTGAATGTGGCGTGTTATTTAATCAGTTTTCGCCAAATAGCGATGGAATAAATGATACCTTAACGATCAGTTGTATAGAAAGCTACCCAAACAATAGTATAGAAATATTTGATCGCTACGGAAATCAAGTATTTAAAGCAGAACGCTATCAAAATAACTGGAGTGGAACGAGTAAAAACGGAGACCTTCCAAAAGGAACATATTATTACGTTTTGAATTTAGGTGATTCGTCGCCAATTACCAAAGGGTGGATTCAAATTATTAGATAATATGCAAAGTACTTTTAAAATGAAAAATTTGAATATAAAAATAGGTGGCGTACTTGTGCTATTGCTAGGAGCGCTAAACTTTTCCTACGGGCAACGCGAGCCCCAGTACACGCAATACATGTATAATATAGGGAGCTTTAATCCAGCATATGTGGGTACCTTAGAAAATACAGAAATAACGGGTTCCTATAGAGCGCAATGGATTTCTGTGGATGGTGCACCCACTAGCATGCGTTTAGGCGTTAACATGCCTTTTTCTAACGAAAAAAACGGATTAGGATTTAATATTATTAATGATGAATTAGGACCATCTACACAAACATATTTTGATGTAGCGTATTCTTTCCAAATAAAAGTTTCCGATAACACAAAACTTTCTTTTGGAGTAGATGCGGGTGGATCCTTGCTGAATGTGGATTATAATAAAGGTAGTTTTGAAGTTATGGGAGAACCGCTTCTTAACTCAGAAACTTCCTTTAATAAATTTTATCCAACCATAGGGGCTGGATTATTTTTATATGGTGATAACTGGTATACCGGTGTTTCTGTTCCAAATTTTTTGACCGATATTGTTTACAATGATGAGGTTTCTGTGTTTATAGAAGATAAACCTCAATTCAATTTTATTGGAGGGTATGTATTTGAGTTGTCAGACGATCTTAAGTTTAAGCCCGCCCTGCTTTTAAATTATTTAGAAGGCTTGCCATTAAATGCAAATATCTCTACCAATTTTTTAATTAGTGATGTGGTAACTTTAGGCGCTGCATACAGGTTTGATAATGCAGTAAGTGGTTTAGCTGGGGTGCAGGTATCCAATAGTATGTATGTGGGTTATTCTTATGATTATTCTGTAAATGGTTTTTCTAACTATAATGATGGGTCACATGAGGTAGTACTTAAATTCTTTTTTGGTAGAGGCGGTGATAAGAAGAATAAAAATAATGGGAATACCAAAGGCAAACCAAAACAGATAGATACACCAAGATTCTTTTAATACTAAAGCATGAAAATGAAACTAAAAGCCATCCTATTATTTTTACTGATGTTTAGTGCATTTACCTATGCACAGAAGAAATCTAAAGGCGACTATTTCTTTTTTGAGTATGCCTATAAAGATGCTATTAAGGAATATACCAAAGAGTTGTCTAAAAATAGCCTCTCTAATCAGCAATACTTAAACCTAGCAGATTCTTATTTAAAAGTTGGCAACTATTCGAAAGCAGCTCAGTTGTACGAGAAACAATACCAGAAAGATACGACCCTAACTACTCCATACATTAATAAATTGTTATTGTCTATTAGTAAAACTAAAAGCAGGGAAGAATTTACAAGTTATACGGAGAACTTTTCTAGTTTTTTTTCTAAAGAATTGAAAGATAACGCCGATTTTAATTTTGAGATTTTAGAGGATAATACCAATAAAGATCAAGATTTTCTTCTTTTTAATTGTTATTTAAATAGTCCACAAGCAGATTTTTCTCCTGCATTTTATAAAGATGAATTACTATTTACTAGTGGTCGTACAAAAGTCAAAGGAAAAATCTATGAGCCTTCTGGAGAATCCTATTTAGATATTTATTCTGGAAAAGTACAAACAGATGGGGATGTAACGGTGCCTGCAGTATTTAAAAAGGTGGCAAATTCTAAATATCATAAGGCTACCCCTTATTATTCTGATGCATTAAAAGGTGTCATCTATATGCTGTCAAACGCAGATGGCGATGATTTACTCTTTGATAATAATGGCAAAAATACGCTGGCCATTGGGTTAGTAGGTGAAAAGGGAAATTTTGAATACTTACTAAGAGATTTAAGCACTTCGTTTTATTACCCATATTATGAAGCAGGAACAAGTAAACTATATTTTGCGGCAAATTTTGAAGGCGGCTTTGGAGGAACAGATATTTACTATGTCCATACCAATAATGGGCAAATTATGTCTGCTCCTATTAATTTAGGACCAAAAATAAATTCTTCTGGGAATGAGATTGCACCTTTTATTTTTGAAGGTAGTTTGTTTTTCTCTTCTGATATTTTTTATGGTTTAGGAGGGATGGATATGTATACTTCAAATATAACTGCAGATGGTTTTAGTACCCCTGTGAATCTTGGTAAAGGAATTAATAGTACTTATGATGATTTCGGTTTTATTATTAAAAAGAATGAAGCAGATGGTCTTTATGTAGGGTATTTTTCTTCCAATAGAGAAGGAGGTAAGGGTAAGGATGATATTTATGGTTTTAAAGTAGCGGAAAAACCAGGTTTGAAAACTATTGTTGTCAAAGGCGTAGTTGTGAACCCAGCTAATAACCGTGCCATAGATGAAGCTAGTATTACGTTACTAGATGAGGATGAAAATATTCTTAAGCAAGATGTAAGTGATGCTGAAGGTAATTATGAATTCGAAATTCCGTTTAGAAAAGGCTATGCTGTAAAAGCGTATAAGAAAGGACACGGACGTTTTTATGAAAAGTTCCTTCAGGAGGAAGAAGCAAAAGCTGTTACGCAAAATGTAAAAATTGGTTTGCCTTTTATTCAGGATGTGGTAGAAGAAAAAGAAAATAAAACGGTCATCAAATTACAGAAATTCTATTTCGCGAAGGGATCAAGCACCATTACGCCTGCAATTGCTTCAGAATTAGATAAAGTGGCTGCTGTCGTTGTGAATTTCCCTAATATTAGACTTAAGGTAGAATCACACACCAATAGCCGTGGAAGCGATGCTAGAAACTTAGCATTGTCACAAGACAGAGCTACAGCGGCTAAGAATTACTTACTGAGTAAAGGTGTAGCAACTGATAATATAGCAGAATACATTGGATATGGAGAAAACCTAGTAATAAATCAATGTAAAAATGGCGTTTACTGCTTAGAGTTCTTGCATAACCAGAATGATAGGACTTTAATTACCGTGCTAAACTATGATGAGTTGAATTAATGAGTTTGTTGCGGTCATTGGAATTATACGTATTTTATTAGAGTAATTGATGGCTTATTTTATCTCAATTTTTTCCCCGTAAAACTTAGGTTGCTTATTTGTTAGTAGATCTAAAAACACTTTTACACGTGCAAAATATTCTCGTAATTGCACTTTAAGTCCGTTTTTTCCGGTGATGTCTTTGGCATTGAACCCTATGGCCTTTAAGCCTTTCTTATGGGCTAGGTAAATGGCTCTGTCATTGTGAAATTCTTGAGAAATTACCGTAACGCTAGTAAGTCCAAAAACATGTTTTGCGCGCATCATGGAATCTAGCGTTCTGAATCCGGCATAGTCTAAAAATATTTTATCTTCAGGAATTCCGCCTTTTATCAGATCCTTTTTAATAGCTTTAGGTTCATTGTAATAAATACTTCCGTTATCGCCACTTACGAGTACAAATTTTATTTTATTAGCCTTATACAAGGCTATGGTAGCGGTAATTCTATTCGTGTAGTAGGGATTGGGATGACCAGATACCAGTCTCTTCGCAGTTCCTAGAATTAGGCCAACTTTATTGGTAGGTATTTTATCTACTGATGTATATGTTTGTTCTTCTGTAGACGTATCAATAATGTAATTGCATATAAATAGTATCGCAAAAAAGAACACGATACTTACGGCAATTACTTTTAGAATTCTTTTAAGCATATTTTATAAACTTAGGAATAAAGATAATTAAAACCTTATTCTGTTAGTCTTTTTCAGGTAAAATAGTAATTTCAAGGTTTATTGTTTTACAAATCATTCCATAGCATAGGGTGACACTTAGCAGCATATTTATGAGAGTTAAATGTTTAGTTTTTTTATTGTTTTTGGTGATCACATCATGTGTGAGTGTAAAGAGCTATAACCATCAAATTACAGAATTGCATACGGTAGAGGAGCTGCGTCAAGATGTAGATTATGTCTATGCCAAATTAAAAAAACTACATCCTAGGTTGTACCAGTTTATAACGGAGGAAGATTTAGATCGTAAATTTGATAGTTTAAAAGGAACCATAGATGCACCTATGGCTAGTACTAACTTTTATAAGAAGTTGGCGCCGGTAGTTTCAGAGGTGAGACAAGGTCATATTTCTATGAGTCCGCCATTTTCAAGATTTACAAAAAAAGAACGTAAACTACGTAGAAAAAATAAATTTGAATTTTATGATCTTGCTTTTGAGAAGGTGGATGATGCCTTTCTAATAAGAGATAATTATGGTTTAGATAGTACGCTTGTAGGAGCAGAAGTATTAGCGGTAAATAAGGAGCCTATAAAGGATTTGGTGTCTAATTACCAGCATGTATTTTCTTCAGATGGGTATAATACTACGTTTAAAGATAGGTTTGTCGCCTTGCGTTTTTCGGGTTTCTATTTACGAGATAAGGGACGTTTAGATAGCTTGGAGTTAAAACTTAGGCATAAAGATTCTGTTTTCTCAAAAATGCTGAGGACCATTCCAAAAGATTCTTCAAATGTAAAGAAAATGCCAAAAGACTCCACCATAAAAGAGCCTCTACTTACAAAGCAAGAGAAGAAGGATAAAAAGCGTTTGGATAAAATTAAGAGAAAGGATAATTCTAAATACGGTTTTGATAAAAGTAAAAACCAGTGTACGCGCAATTTTAGGTTTCTAGAGCAAGATAGTATGGTAGCGTATATGAAAATCAGAGGGTTCTCAAATGGTCCGTACTCCAATTTTTATGAAGAATCTTTTCAAAAGATAGTGGCGGCTAAAGCTAAAACACTGGTATTAGATCTCCGAGATAATACAGGAGGTAGGTTAGATGAGATAGCTCTTTTGTATGCTTACTTAACAGATAAAGAACATCAATTTATACGTAAGGGAGAAAGTAAAACCAGAATCCCTTTTCATAAAGGACTTATATCTCGTAGAAATCCCTTTTTGTTAAATGTGCTTGGTGTTATTGTAGCACCAGTTACCGTACCGTTAGAATATACTAGAACGCATAAGAAAGATGGTGTATTATATTATAAGTTCAAAACGTCTAAAGAGAATAAAAAGCCTAAAGAACTCCATTTTGATGGAGCGTTATATGTTTTAATTAATGGAAATTCTTTTTCTGCATCTTCAATTCTTTCAACGGCCTTAAAAGGTTCAGGTAGGGCAACATTTGTGGGCGAAGAAACAGGGGGGCACTATAACGGAACAGTTGCGGGAATTAGTAAGTTTATTCAGTTGCCAAATTCAAAAGTGACGGTCAGTTTTGGAATGTTACACATACAATCTCCCTACGAACATAAAGAAGTAGGATACGGTATAAAGCCAGATGTGCGTATTGTTCCCACCAAAGAAAATAGGGCTAACGATGAAGACCCAGAACTAGAATGGGTAATAAAAAATCTCAAGCAATAGTTTTTTTAGTTATATTTAATTAACCTTTATTAGGTTGATAGGATCTTCTTATATTCAAATAGGGTTAAAATATTATTAATTGCAAATTTCATGGTTTGGTATAATTAGGTATTTTGTAGATTTGTTTATAAGATTTTATACTTTTGAATTTATTTATTTGCATTAATTGTGGAACTAAAATATGTTTGAATTTTATAATAAAGGGTCTTAAATTATCGTTGTATTTGAACAGAATGAATTTATAGACAAGGTAGATTTAAAAAATGTAGCTATGGATGTATTAGAAAAAGCATTAGAATTTGAAGGGCGAAAAATGTCAGGTATGACAACTAGCGATAGAGTAGAGGCTTCAAGAGAAGCAAAAACCTTGATATTGGCACTAAACGAAATATACAAGGAAAGTAAAGATACAGAGCTAATGGACGTTATGAAGCGTTTAACCGTGATTAAGCGTAAAATAGATAAGCGTCTTAACGGAAAGCTTGTCGTGTAAGTAACTTCAGAATAGGAAATAAAAAAGGCTCAAGAATAATTTTCTTGAGCCTTTTTTTGTATTTACCTAAGTTTTGCGAACGTTAGGTTATAGGGTCTTCATTTTTGGTAATATGTACAATAGCATCCCCTTGATTAACGATAGGAGATTGATTAACACAGATGATGTGACCTGAAAAAGTTGCTTTTTGTTTTTTCTCAAAATAACCAAACGGATCAGACAAGCTTCCCAAATTGTCTCCAACATTTACGAACTGCCCTAGTTGTACTGTTGGGTGAAAAAGACCAGAGAATTTAGCTCTTATCCATGCAGAGTCGCTCACCAAATAAGTAGTTTCTTTTAGCGGTTTTAGAGTGGCTATTTCTTTTTGAAAATTACGAATTCCCAATTGTTGCATGACTTTAAGGGCACCAGTTAAGCCAATCTTAGAAACTTCATTATTGATGTTTAAAGATTTTCCACCTTCAAATAAGAGTACTTTCTTGTTCAACTTATTTAAGGTCTCTCTAAAAGATTTTTCTCTTTTGGCTGAGGTAATGATAAATCTAGTGCCAAATATTTTAGCTAGCTCTAAGCTTTCTACATCATTTTTTCCAATTCTGATTTGCGGTGCGTTAAAACGGCTATCGCCTCCCGTATGAAAATCGATACAGTAATCAATATGTGGAACAATCTCTTTTACGATATGGTACGCAAACCTACTGGCGAGGGATCCGCGAAGACTTCCTGGGAAAACACGATTCAAATCTCTACCATCAGGAAATTCTCTGGTTTGGCTAAGGAATCCGAAAACATTCACCACAGGGATGCAAATAGTCATGCCAGCTGTGGGAATATGGTATTTTTCTGATATAATTTTTCGAACAATCTCAACACCGTTAATTTCATTACCGTGAATACCGCCGGTTAGTAATAGTGTTGGGCCACTTTCTTTAGCTCTTGAAACTATAACAGGTACTTCTATAGTAGAGCCTGTATGTAGTTTTGCTATATTTAGCGATAATTGATGTGTTTCACCAGGTAAGATAAGTTGGCCTAAAACTCTAATTTTTTTATTCGGCATTTCTTTCAACGTATTTTATAATATGTCCTGCAATATTCTTTCCTGTAGCAATTTCAATACCTTCTAATCCGGGAGAAGAATTTACTTCTAATATTAATGGGCCACGAGAAGACTGTAGCATATCTACACCTGCAATACCTAAGCCTAAACATTTAGCGGCTTTTAGAGCTGCATTTTCTTCTTCATCTGTCAATTCTATAATATTGGCTGTACCGCCACGGTGTAAGTTAGATCTAAATTCACCTTCTTTACCTTGTCTTTTCATGGCGCCAACAACAACCCCGTCAACAACAAAAGCTCTAATATCTGCACCTTTTGCTTCTTTGATGAACTCTTGAACGATAACTCGTGCTTGTAGCCCATTAAAGGCTTCTAAAATAGATTCAGCAGAATTACGATTATCTGCTAGAACTACACCTAGGCCTTGAGTACCTTCTAATAATTTTATTACAAGAGGTGCTCCCCCTACTTTATCAATTACACCGCTAACGTCTTTAGAGTAATTACTAAAAACAGTTTTGGGTAAGCCCAATCCTGCTCTAGATAAAATTTGTAAGCTTCTTAGTTTATCTCTAGATCTCACCAATGCCTGAGATTCCGTTGCGGTAAAGACTTTCATCATTTCAAATTGCCTAACAACTGCTGTACCATAAAAAGTTACAGAAGCTCCAATTCTAGGAATTACGCCATCTACATCGGTAATTTCTTCTCCTTTGTAAACAATACAAGGCCTTTTTTTTTCAATGACTAAGTCGCATTTAGTATGGTTAACGACAACCATTTCATGTCCCTTTTTTTCACCTGCTTCAATGAGTCTTTTTGTAGAATACAGATTTTGATTTGCGGATAGGATTACAATTTTCATGTTTAATTTGTTAAGTATGCAGTTTAGGATTTACAGAATAGAATCCTTTTTCAACTATTTATTATTTAAAGTGATTAGGTATTTCAATAGGTGGTAAGGGAAGCAAATGAATACGGAAAAGTATCTGTTGCTTTTTCTTTTTTAACTGATGTTGGTGCTCAATAATTAGTATTTATGAAGGTTATGGAAGCTATTGAATGGTACTTTATACAAGTAAGAAATAGTTATTCAGATAAGGTAGCCAAAATAAACTTAAAATAAAATTCTCAGTAGTTTTTTTAGAAGTATTTGTCAAATGTAAAGTTCACGTAAACCATTAAACCAACCGGCATTGCATTCTTTGCAGTATTGCAAGGTAATAATGCCTTAAATAAAATATGAGTTCTTGAAAATAGGTAGTTTTTTGAGTAGAAAAATGTATAGGAAACTCAATGTTGTGCCAACAGTTAATCCAGTAATGATATCTAAAGGGTAGTGTACTCCTAGATAAATGCGACTATAACTTACGAGGAGTGCCCAAGATGCTAATCCTGAAAGTATCAATTTATTTTTCTTGTAAAAAAGTAAACTAAAGAATCCCGCTAAGGCTGAAGAGTTAGCTGCGTGGGCAGAAAAATACCCAAATTTGCCACCACAATGATTTCTTACATTTCGCATGAGAAGACTAATGTATTCGTCATGACAAGGTCTTAATCTGGCTACGCTATTTTTTACAATAATGGATAGTTGTTCTGTGCTTAATAGTAGTGCTACAACCGCAATTACAATATAGATAGTTTTTTTGAGCCCAAAACTTCTATAGGTGTAGTAGAGCATGAATACGTAAATAGGAATAGTAACCAAGCTTAATGTTCTAGATAGGTATATCCATAATCCGTCCCAGGTAGGTGTGCCAAGTCCGTTTAAATATAAAAAAATGTCTTGATCAATTTTAACAAGCTCTTCTAGCATAAAATAGTATAACTAGTAATTTTTAGGGTACTATAATTTCTTGGATTAAAACCGACCAACAATTCCAATTTTACCGGGTCCTAAGTCTAAATTCCAACTTACTTTCTTAGACTGGTCATTATACTTTTCATCGTATCGTCCATCAAGATACCGATCTATAGATTCTACAGTGAAGATACTGATGGCGACTCCTAATGCTACATCAGTCAACCAATGCTGGCCGTCCCACATTCTAGAAACACCAGGGATGAGCCCTACGGTATAAATACCTGCTTTTGTCCACGGATTTTTAAATTGCTTTGCAATAGCGTAGGCGTTGGTAAAAGCTAACATGGTATGACCAGAAGGAAAAGAATGAAAATTTCTACTTGGATTAAAAGGATCAAAAGTATCTTTTGTTTTTCCGCTTACTGGCCGTGCTCTACCTACAAGAGATTTGGTTAGTTGCTGTAGTAGTCCGGCGGAAGTAGCAGACGCGATTAAGAGAACTCCAGTACGTCTTAATTTTTCGTTTTTGGTGACTAAGCCTGTTAAGTAGACTCCTCCGGTAAACATGTAGTTGTATTGTGGACTCCCGAATTCGCTTCCGTAGTCTCTTATAAAATCAGGAATTCCTTCTTTTTGGCGTATCGAAAAATTAGAAGTTTCTTCATCAAAAATATAAAGTATTCCCGTTCCTGCGGTTATAGCTCCAAGGGTAGCCCATTGTTTGCCTTGCCAATGTAAGGGTCTGGTGTAGGAGTAGCCTACGCCTCCAAAAACACTACCTAAATCATATTTGAAAGTCTGCCATGTAGTTTCTGTAGAATCAGAAAAAGGCTGTGCTCCTAAAGATTGTTGTCCTTGTAACTGGCATAAGCCAATAAGGAAGAAAACTACGATGGGGAGTATTTTTATCTTCTGAATTATTTTATGATTTTGCATAGAATTTAAGGGGTGTATTGTACAGCTATAAATTACAAAAATAAAAGTTATAGGCTTGTACTTAGGAATTTTTTTACTTGTAGTGGATAGATAAAATTATTAAGTGAGCTCAACTACCAGCTCTTTATGGTTATAAGCTTTCTCAGTTAAAGTTGTTATGAAATAAAAAACCCTTGAAAATCATAAAGATTAACAAGGGTTCTTGTACTCGAGGCGGGACTTGAACCCGCACGGACTAATGTCCATTGGATTTTAAGTCCAACGTGTCTACCAATTCCACCACTCGAGCCTATTTGCCACTACGGCTAGGATCATTGTTTAAACATATATAAATATACTGTTTAATACAGAGCGAAAAAAGGGATTCGAACCCTCGACCTCCACCTTGGCAAGGTGATGCTCTACCCCTGAGCTACTTTCGCAGTTGATGTTTTATTTTAAAGAACTTCACATTCGTTCCAAATGCGGATGCAAATTTAATATAATTCTATAAAAACCAAAGAAAAAAAGCAGAAAAGAATTAAAAAAAATAATTAACTGCTTTTGTTCGTTTGCTATGTATTAAAATACAGCTATTTAGCTTTTTTTAATTTTAGCTTAAGCATTTTCTTTTTTGGTTAAAAGACGTTTAATTTCATTCAATTTCATCAAAGCTTCTACTGGAGTAAGCGTATTTATGTCTAAATGAGTAATTTCTTCTTTGACTTGTTGAAGCAGTGGATCATCTAAATTGAAGAAACTTAATTGCATTTCTTCTTGGGCATCTTTTAATTTTCCGGTGAGTTCTTCACTAGAATGCGATTTTTCTAGTTTTTTTAGAATCTTATTGGCTTTTGCAATTACCTGTTGTGGCATTCCGGCCATCTTTGCTACATGTATTCCAAAACTATGTTCACTACCACCTGGTGTAAGCTTACGTAAAAAAAGAACGTTGTCTTTAAGTTCCTTTACGGAGACATTGTAATTCTTAATACGCTCAAAGGTGGTGGCCATTTCATTAATTTCATGGTAATGGGTGGCAAATAGGGTTTTTGCTCGCGCAGGGTGTTCGTGTAAGTATTCAGAAATCGCCCAAGCGATAGAAATACCATCATAGGTACTTGTTCCTCTACCAATTTCGTCCAGTAATACTAAACTACGCTCAGAGAGGTTGTTCAGGATAGAAGCAGTTTCATTCATTTCTACCATAAAAGTAGATTCTCCCATAGAGATGTTATCGCTTGCACCTACGCGTGTAAATATTTTATCTACAAAGCCAATTTTTGCTTGTTCTGCAGGAACAAAGCTTCCCATTTGAGCTAGAAGTACAATAAGTGCAGTTTGTCTTAAAATGGCAGATTTACCACTCATGTTAGGACCAGTAATCATAATAATCTGTTGCTCGTCCCTATTCAAAATAACATCATTGGCTATATAAATTTCGCCTAGTGGAAGTTGCTTTTCAATAACAGGATGTCTACCATTGATAATTTCAATTTCTGTCGTATCATTTATAATCGGTAACGTATAGTTGTTTTCTTTGGCTAATTGAGTGAAGCCACAAAGACAATCTAATTGCGCTATTTGAAAAGCATTATTCTGAACAGGAGAAATATATTCTTGCATCCACATAATAAGTTGCGCGAATAGTTCTTGTTCTAAAGTCAGAATTCGTTCTTCGGCGCCTAAAATTTTGCCCTCATATTCTTTTAGTTCTTCAGTGATATAGCGCTCTGCATTTACGAGTGTTTGTTTTCTAATCCACTCTTCAGGAACCTTATCTTTATGTGTATTACGTACTTCAATATAATATCCAAATACATTATTTGAGGCTATTTTTAAAGAACTAATACCAGTACGTTCCGTTTCTCGCTCCAGCATTTTATTGAGGTAATCTTTACCGGAAAAGGCTAAGCCTCTTAATTCGTCTAACTCTTCGGAATAACCTTTAGCTATGGTAGTACCTTTAAGCATATTCACAGGAGCTTCTTCGTGAATCATCTCCTTAATTTTAGAACGCAATAAATCGCAGGCATGCAATTGATCTCCAATAAATTTTACAGCCTCATTTTTGCTCTGCACGCAAAGTTGCTTGATGGGTACAATTGCTTCAAGAGAATTTTTTAACTGGATGACTTCTTTAGGATTAATTTTACCGGTAGCAACTTTAGAAATTAAACGCTCTAAATCTCCAATTTGCTTTATGTGGTTTTGAAATTTAGAGTGTATGGTTTCATTGCTTTTTAAATGAGAAACAACTTCGTGTCTTCTTTTAATTTTTTCAATATTTTTTAGCGGTAGGGCTAGCCAACGTTTTAACATTCTTCCTCCCATAGGAGAAATTGTTTTATCAATGATATCAAGAAGCGTAATCGCATTACTATTATTGGCGTGGTATAATTCTAGATTACGAATGGTAAAGCGGTCCATCCAAATGTACTCTTCTTCTGCAATACGCTCTAATTTAGTAATGTGTTGCAATTGCCTATGCTGAGTTTCTGTAAGGTAATGCAGGGCTACTCCTGCAGCCGTAATACCAAGATTCAAATGGTCAACGCCAAAACCTTTTAAACTTTTAGTCTTAAAATGATTGGTGAGTGTTTCCAAAGCATAGTCATCCTGAAAAACCCAATCTTCCATAAAAAAGGTGTGGAACTGCTTTCCAAACGTGTCTATAAATTCTTTTTTGTGAGACTTGGAGACAAGAATTTCATTTGGAGCAAAATTTTGCAATAGTTTATCTACTTGGTCTTCTGTGCCTTCAGAAGTTAAAAATTCTCCAGTAGAGATGTCTAAAAATGCAACGCCTATGCCTTTTCTTCCAAAATGTACTGCGGCAAGAAAATTATTGCTTTTTGCATTTAAAATATCATCATTAAAAGCTACTCCGGGAGTTACTAATTCTGTAACGCCACGCTTGACAATGGTTTTTGTTTGTTTAGGGTCTTCAAGTTGATCGCAGATTGCCACGCGATGTCCTGCTTTTACTAATTTAGGTAAATAGGTATTTACAGAATGATGCGGGAAACCTGCTAATTCCGTTTTTTCACCGCCATTATTTCTATGGGTAAGTGTTATCCCTAATATTTGTGAAGCTTTGATAGCGTCATCTCCAAACGTTTCATAAAAATCACCAACACGAAACAATAGCAATGCATCAGGATATTTCTTCTTGATGGTGTTGTATTGATTCATTAAAGGAGTTACTTTCTTTTTTTCTGTCTTTGCCAAAAGCTATATAATTAACCTATTTTTGCATCAAAATAATGAAAAACGAATGTACTATTTTCTTTAGGGAATATACATTATTGTTGATATTTTGAAATAAGTTTTTGATTTAAGAAACATGCGAAAATTAAAGAATAGTGAACTAGAACGTTTAGATGTAGACGAATTTAAAGAAGCCGAGAAAACTCCGTTGATTATTGTTCTAGATAATATCAGAAGTTTAAATAATATAGGTTCTGTTTTCAGAACGGCCGATGCATTTTTAATAGAAAAGATATACCTATGTGGTATCACGGCGCAGCCGCCTCATAAAGATATTCATAAAACAGCCTTGGGAGCAACAGATAGTGTGGTTTGGGAATATGCGGAAAATACCATGGACGTGATTAAGTCTTTAAAGAAAAATAAAGTAACCACTTTAGCTATTGAACAAGCAGAGAATGCTGTTTTTTTAAATGATTTTCAAGTGTCTAAAGATCAGAAATATGCTTTAATTTTTGGGAATGAAGTAAAGGGTGTTTCTCAAGAAGTAGTTTCTAGTAGTGATGCGGTTATTGAAATTCCGCAATACGGTACAAAACATTCTTTAAATATTTCTGTAAGTGCAGGAGTGGTAATTTGGGATTTATGGGCGAAGTTAACTACGTAGGTGTTTACCTGTTTAAAACATAAAAAAACCCTAACTTTTCAGTTAAGGTTTTTTTGTATAGTTTGAGTTAGTTAGTTCTAAAACCAGCAATTAAACGGTGCTTAATTGCAGTTTTAATAGACGCAATTAACTAAAACCTTTCTAACTATGCAAATAAAATGTAAATATTGTCTTAATTATTTACTCCTACGCTGTATTCAATTATTTGGTCTACAATAAAATTGTAATCCTTTTCTTTCTGAACGAAATCCAATTCGCTAATATCAATAATTAAAGTATTATGATCGGGAGCACTTTTAATGAAATCTAAGTACCCACGATTAATTTTTTCTAAGTAATCAGAAGGGATATTTTGTTCGTAATCGCGATCTCTTTTCTTGATATTTTCTAAAAGGCGTTCTGTATTTTGATATAAGTAAACGTATAACCCTGGTTTTTTAACTTCTTTATGCATGAAATTAAAAACTTTTCGGTACAGTTTAAACTCTTCTTCCTGTAGGGTTACTTTGGCGAAAATCAACGATTTAAAGATGTCATAATCACTCACCATAAAACTCTTGAAGAGGTCAAATTGCGAGGTATCATCTGTGAACTGCTGGTATCGCTCAGCAAGAAAAGACATTTCTAGCGGGAAAGCGTAACGCGCTTGATCTTCATAAAACTTAGGGAGAAAAGGGTTGTCTGCAAAGCGCTCTAAAATTAACTTGGCATTAAAGTCATCCGATATTTTACTTGCTAAGGTTGTCTTTCCTGCTCCAATGTTACCTTCAATGGCAATGAAGTTCAGTTTAGAGAAAAGTAATTCACGCGTTTTATAAAGCTTTAAATTAGTTTTCGTAACCGTACTTTTGTCACGGCACATTTGTATCATGTTGCGGGTATCTTTATTAAATATAGGATGATAAAATTGCGGAGCTATATCACTTAACGGTTTTAAAACAAACTTTCTATCCTGTAAGGCTGGGTGTGGTAACGTTAAGGTACTAGAGTTGATGATGTCATAGTCATAATAAAGAATATCTATATCAATACTTCGTGCTGCATAACCTTCGGTATTGTTTCTAACGCGACCTAAGCTTTTTTCAATCACATGTATTTTCTGAAGCATAAGCTCTGGAAGCATGTTGGATTGTATGGCAATGCAACAATTATAGAAATCTTCAGACTCGAAGCCCCAAGACGGACTCTCGTACACATTTGAAATAGCAGCAACCGCGCTAATATCTTCAGAAATCTTGAAAATTGCGCTTTGCAGGTTGTAGAGCTTGTTGCCAAGATTACTACCTAACGATAAATATATTATTTTGGGGTTGTTCATAATAGCGGAACAAAATAAATAAAACAATTTAACATTAGTTATCTTTGTGGCGAATTTATAACGAAATTTTAATGAAATTTTTAAGAAATCTTTTAGCAGCCATTATAGGGTGCTTAATTGCGTTTGGTGTTTTATTTGGAATGTTTTTAATTTTTGTAGCACTTCTAGGCAGCGAAGATGGTGAAAAAACAATTAAAAGTAACTCCGTTTTAGAAATTCAAATACAAAATCCCGTACAAGACTATGTTGGTCGTGATGAATCAGATCCTTTTGCAGGTTTGTTTCAGCAGGCGCAGGGTTTAAATGAAATCATACATGCGATTAAAGTTGCTAAAAATGATAGCAAGATTAAAGGGATTAGCATTAATAATAACTTTATAATTGCAGGATTGTCGCAAACACAAGCCATTCGTAACGCTTTAGAAGATTTTAAAACTTCAGGTAAATTTATATACGCCTATGCTGATATATATGTACAGAAAGATTTTTATTTAGCATCTGTCGCAGATAGTTTGTTTTTAAATGAAGTAGGTTCATTAGACTTTAAGGGGCTTTCTTCAGAAGTTCTTTTTTATAAAGACTTGCAGGAGAAAACAGGGATCAAAATGGAGGTTATTCGTCATGGAAAATATAAGAGTGCTGTAGAGCCTTATTTAACCAATGAAATGAGTGAAGCCAACAGAACTCAAATAAAAGAATTGCTTAATTCTCTTTGGGGCTCTATGGTAGATGAGATTGCGGTAAGCAGAAATATGTCTTCTGAGAATTTAAATGTTATCGCAGATACACTGGGAGGTAGAATGCCAAGATTAGCAAAAGAATCTGGTTTAGTAGATGGCGTGTTGTTTTTTGATCAGTATGAGCATAAACTTAAAAATGCGGCAAAAATAGCGATAGAGGAAGATATTAATTATGTCTCTCTTGAAGATTATATTGACACGGCAAATAAAACCAAGTTGTATAAAGGCGATGATAAAATTGCTGTAATTTATGCGCAAGGTGAAATTTTATACGGAGAAGGTGGGCCAGATATAATAGGTCAAGGAATCATTAATTCATCACTTAAAAAAGCAAGAGAAGATGATGCCGTTAAAGCAATTGTACTTCGTGTAAACTCTCCAGGAGGTAGTGCCTTAACTTCTGATATTATTTGGAGAGAAATAGAACTTACTAAAGCAATTAAGCCCGTGGTAGTTTCTATGGGAGATGTGGCGGCTTCAGGAGGGTATTATATTGCGGTAGGGGCAGATAAGATTTTTGCAGAGCCTACAACAATAACAGGGTCAATTGGGGTCTTTGGTACTATTCCTAATGCGACAGAATTAGCTGAAAATATAGGAATAAATGCAGAACAAGTAGGGACTAATAAAAACTCAGTAGACTACTCTTTGTTTGAGCCTATGACAGACGGATTTAGAAATATGATGCAAGAAAGTGTAGAAGGCACTTATAATACGTTTTTAGAACGTGTGGCAGAAGGAAGAAAAATTACTGTGGCAGAAGCAGATAGTATGGCGCAAGGTAGAGTTTGGAGTGGAGTTGATGCCAAGAATCTTGGTTTGGTAGATGAATTAGGAAGTTTAGATGACGCTATTAAAAGCGCGGCAGAATTAGCTGATGTTGCTAGTTACGGCATAAAAATATTTCCAAAATATAAGTCTGGTTTTGAGCGTTTCATGGAAGATTATGGAGGGGCTAGTTCTAAAATTAAGCAAGACTTTATTCGTGAAGAACTTGGTTTAGAAGCTTATTCCATCTTAAAAGAAGTGAAAGCGGCAATGGGTCAAGAAGGGGTGCAAGCTAGGGTGCCTTTTGTATTAAGTATAAAATAAGAGTAGATTTTTTAAATGACTACAGCAGATAAAAGGTTCGCTTTTAAACTATATTTATTTTTAGCAGCATTGTTTATTACCTCTTTGGTGGTATCTAATCTCATCTTTCAAAAGTTTTTCTATTGGAAACCTTTTGGAGATGTAACAATTTTTGGCGCAAGTTTATTTGAGGTTTCTGTAGGTATTTTGCCGTACCCTATTACTTTTTTAATTACAGATCTTATCTCAGAAATGTATGGAAGGAAAAAAGCCAACCAAGTAGTTACTGCAGGTATTTTTGCTTCGTTCTTTTCTATGGGAATTGTTTTATTGGCCAATTACGTTCCTGCTATTGAAGGGTCTCCTGTGCAGGATGATACTTTTAATCATGTGTTTGCTTTGTCGCCCATTGCGGTTTTAGCTTCCATGATAGCCTATCTGCTGGCGCAATATATAGATGTAGCTATTTATCATTTCTGGAAAAACTTAACTAAAGGAAAGCATTTGTGGCTCCGTAATAATTTTTCAACATTCTTATCTCAATTTATAGACACCTTTGTCGTCGTAGGTTTGTTATGTATTTTCAAAGTTTTGCCATGGAGCCTCTTTAAAGGGCTTGTAATTAGTGGCTTTATTTTTAAGATAATTATAGCATTTCTAGATACTCCTTTCCTGTATTTTTGCGTATATCTATGTAGAAAACGATTCAAGCTAAAGGTTGGTGAAGAAATAGTTTTCGATTATTAAAATAATACGTGGCGGATTGAGTTATAACAATTAGTAATTCAATTAATTAAGGTGGTGATTTACTGCTAATTTTAACCTTCGGTTTAAAACGTAAAAATTTAAACGAATACAAATCTTATAAGAGGCTTAGTAGATGAAAAAGAAAATATTAAAAATTGTAGGTATTGTTTTATTACTATTTGTAATAATACTAATCGCAGCGCCCTTTTTTCTAAAAGGTAAAATAGCTGAAATCATAAAAAGTAAAGTAAATAATAGCATCACGGCTACCTTTGATTTTGAGGATGCGGATTTAACGCTATTTACTTCCTTTCCGAATGCTAAGCTTACCATGAATAATATTTCCTTGGTCAATAAGGCCCCTTTTGTTGGTGATACCTTATTCTCTTCAAAAGAAGTGGCTTTGAACATGTCTATTAATGAATTGTTTAAAGGAGCCGATGAGGCCATTGCAATTTCTAGTTTAACGATAGATGGTGCTTTGGTAAATATCTTAGTAAATGAAGAAGGTGTTGCCAATTATGATATTGCAGTAGAAGATGCTAGTGCTCCGGCAGCAGAGGAATCTGAAGCTTCTAGCAATTTTACTTTTTCCATGGATTCTTACGCAATTAATAATGCTAGGATAAAATATCTAGACAAAGCGACAGGAATGCGATTTGAACTTGTAGATATGAATCATTCTGGAACTGGAGATTTGTCTTTAGAGAAATCAGAATTAGATACTAAAACAAGTGGGTTGGTGTCTTTTGAAATGGATAGTACAAATTACTTGAATAAAAATCCTATAAAATTAGATGCGCTTATTGGGGTAGATTTAGCGACAAGCACATATAGCTTCTTAAAAAATGAAGCTTTAATAAACCAACTGGCACTTGTTTTTGATGGTTTTATAAAATTGAATGATGATAGTCAAGAGATTGATATTAGCTTTAAAACACCTTCGTCTGACTTTAAAAACTTTTTAGCAGTTATTCCTGAAGCGTATTCTAAGAACATAGAAAATGTAAAAACTACCGGAAACTTTAGTATCGCAGGAAGATTTAATGGCATTGTTGATGATACTCATATTCCAAAATTTAAGATCGATATTAATTCGGATAACGCTTCATTTAAATATCCAGACTTACCTAAAGCGGTGCGTAATGTTTTTATAGATACGGAAATTACGAACGAGACTGGAATTGTTGATGATACGTATGTAGATATTAGAAAACTATCTTTCATGATTGATGAAGATAAGTTTAATATGGTGGCTAACATTAAAGACTTAATGGGAAATACCAAGGTAAAGTCTCATATAGATGGTAAAATGAATTTAGCGAATATCGCTAAGGCGTACCCGGTGCCGGTAGATTTAAAATTAGAAGGTTTATTATCAGCAGATGTAAATGCAGCTTTTGATATGGCATCTATTGAAAATGAAAAGTATGAGAATACGAATATCAACGGGAATCTTAGTTTAAAGAATTTCGTATACAATTCAGAAGAGCTTAAAAATCCTGTGAAAATCACCTCTACGGCAGTAACCTTCAACCCTAAAACGGTTTCTTTAAATGAATTAAGTGGAGTAACGGGTAAGACAGATTTTAGCGCGACAGGTACTATAAATAACCTTTTGGGTTTTATGTTCAATGATGAAAATGTAGAAGGTAATTTTAATTTAAAATCAAACACCTTTGCGGTAGATGATTTTATGGTTGAAGAATCTGTTGCGGAGTCTGAAGAAGTGGCTAAAACTACCACAACAACTACTGCGGGTACAGAGCAAATAAAAATACCATCTTTTTTAGATGCTACTATTAATGCTTCAGCAGGAACGGTATTGTATGATAATCTTACCTTAAAGGATGTATCAGGTACTATGATAATTAAAGATGAAAAGGCAACCTTGCAAAATATGACGTCTTCAATTTTTAATGGAAAATTAGCCTTCAATGGTGAGGTTTCTACTAAGAATGAAACTCCAACGTTTGCTATGAAACTAGGAATGGATAGTTTTAATATTAGCGAAACTTTTAAAGCATTAGAATTGTTTAAAGTACTTGCGCCAGTAGCGAATGCGATCCAGGGTAAACTAAATTCCGATATCTCTATATCAGGAATGTTGAACAATGACTTTACACCAAATTTAGCAACGATTTCGGGAAATCTTTTGGCGGAGATATTTGGTACTGAAGTAGATCCAAATCAAACCAAAGTATTATCGGCTTTAAATAGTAAACTTAGCTTTTTATCTCTAGATAAATTAGATTTAAAAGGGTTAAAAACGGCCTTAACTTTTGATAACGGAACGGTGACAGTAAAACCTTTCACAGTAAATTATCAGGATATCGCCGTGACGGTTAATGGGAGTCATACTTTTGATCAAAAAATGAATTACGCGGCTGTACTTAATGTGCCGTCAAAATATTTAGGAAAAGATATTACGAGTTTAATTGCCAAGATTGATGACAAATCTTTAGATAACCTAACGGTGCCTGTTACGGCTTCTATTGGAGGGAATTACACGAGCCCCACGGTAACAACAGATTTGACTTCAGGAGTTAAAGATTTAACGTCTAAGTTAATCGAGATAGAAAAACAGAAGCTCATAGCAAAAGGAAAAGATAAGGCTACAGATTTAATTGGTGGTCTGTTGTCTGGGAACCAAGCTAAGAAAGATTCCTCGGCTACAGCAGTAGATACAAAAACGCAAGTGAAAGATGTTTTAGGCGGAATTTTATCTAATAAAAAGGAAACAACTACGACTACAACAACTAAAACTGATTCTACAGCAGCTACAAAAAATACAGCGGTTAAAGATGCGGCAAAATCAGTCTTAGGTGGATTTTTAAATAAAAAGAAAAAGGATACTGCTAATTAATCGTTAGTGAGACATAAAGTCCTTCGTTACTGCGGACATTAAAAACAGTATCGTCTGAAAATATTAAGTATTGGCCTTTAATCCCAATCAAAGTTCCACTGAAAGTTGGAGTTTTGCTGAGATTAAGGCTTTTTACTTTTTTAGGATATTGAGAAACTGGGAAATTTAAGTGAGTTTCTGTGTTAGATGTTATAAAATAAGGTAAGGCCTCTTCTGGGATGTATTGTTTTAGCTTATTTCTCCATTCAATAAGATTCTCATCGGCTATTTCATTCTTAAGCATGGTTCTCCAGTTGGTTTTATCGCCAACATAATTTTTTAAAGCAACCTCGGTTATTCCTGCTAAATAGCGGTTGGGTACTTCTACAATCTCAATGGCTTCATGAGCGCCTTGATCTATCCAACGCGTAGGAACTTGAGATTTTCTCGTTACGCCTACTTTAACGTTGCTAGAGTTGGCTAAATAGACAATATGTGGTTGTAGTTGTACTTTCTTTTCGTAGGCAAGATCTCTGTCTTCTTGGTCTAAGTGTGCTGTACTTAATTCTGGACGCATGATCCAATCTCCTGCAGAAGGAATATCGAAAAAACAGCTCTTGCAAAACCCTTGACGGTAAATAGGCTTGTCAAGTTTGCAGTTTAAACACTGGTATTTTATAAAGCTAATCGTAATTTCCTGGTTTAAGATTTGATTGACATTTAGAAAATCATTCTCAAATAGCATATAATATTGAATAGGCTGCCCTATTTCTGTTTGCATTTTTTGTAAAACACCTTGGTACTGCATAAAATATTTCTCTGTAAATTTTTAATCGAAAACCTTAAAGTTTAAAACGATTTCTTAAATTGTTAAACTCAAATTAATGAAACTAATTAAGGCTTAAAGATACCTAAAATGTCAATACCATTATTTAATTCTATCGCTTCTTGGTTGTTGAAAAAGCGCTATCATCAGATAGAACTCTTTTTAAAATACCCAGAAGAAGTGCAGCAAGAAGTGTTGATGCAGCTGTTGTCTTTTGCAAAAGACACGGAAATAGGGAGGAAGCACGAATTTGGTTCTATAGTAAGTTATAGGACTTTTGCAAGCAGAGTGCCTGTTACCTCGTATGAGGAAATGGAACCTGATATTGAGCGTACACGAAGAGGCGAGCAGAATATTTTTTGGCCTACTGGAATCAAATGGTTTGCAAAGAGCAGTGGTACTACCAATGCTAAAAGTAAATTTATTCCGGTAAGTACAGAAGCTTTAGAAGATTGCCATTATAAATCGGGTAAAGACTTACTTTGTTTGTATTTGAATAATAATGAAAATTCGCAATTGTTTACGGGTAAAAGTTTGCGCTTAGGTGGTAGTAAGGAGCTCTATGAAGATAATGGTACGTTCTTTGGAGACCTGTCTGCCATATTAATAGATAATATGCCTTTCTGGGCAGAACTCAGTAGTACACCTAGTAATAAGGTTTCTTTGATGAGTGAGTGGGAATCTAAGTTAAAAGCAATTATAAGAGAGAGTACTCAAGAGAATGTAACTTCCTTGGCAGGTGTTCCATCTTGGATGCTGGTTTTAATGAATAATGTCATTGAGGAAACGGGTAAGGATCATCTTTTTCAAGTTTGGGAGAATTTGGAAGTGTACTTTCATGGCGGGGTTAGTTTTAATCCTTACAAGGAACAATACAAAAAGCTGCTACCCCGCAAAAGTTTCAATTATTACGAAATATATAATGCTTCTGAAGGGTTCTTTGCAATACAAGATCGAAACAATTCTGATGAGCTCTTATTAATGTTGGACTATGGTATCTTTTATGAGTTTATCTCAATGGATACATATTATGATGAGGAGCAGAAAATTGTACCGCTTTGGGAAGTGCAAAAGAATAAGAATTATGCTATAATTATAACCACCAATGCTGGTTTGTGGCGTTACAAAATAGGGGATACGATAAAGTTCACCTCAATTAGTCCGTACCGTATTAAAGTTACTGGGAGAACTAAGCACCATATTAATGTGTTTGGTGAGGAGTTAATCATAGAAAATGCTGAGGAAGCGTTGCGTAATACGTGTATAAAGACTGATTCGGAAATAAAGGATTATACAGCGGGGCCTATTTTTATGGCAGGTACAGAGAAAGGGGGGCATGAATGGATTATCGAATTTAGAAAACCACCAAAAGAGGTTGCTTATTTTACAGAAATCTTAGATAATGCTTTAAAGTCTCTCAACTCAGATTATGAAGCAAAGCGCTATAATAATATTACATTGAAAATGCCTAAGGTACATGTGGCTCGAGAAAATTTATTTTATGATTGGTTAAAATTGAAAGATAAGTTAGGGGGGCAACATAAGATTCCTAGGCTGTCTAATAAAAGAGATTATGTTGAGGAATTGTTAGGGATGAACCAATAAAATAGTTTTTCTTCCGTTTTAGGGTAACATTTATTGTAATAACTAACCAATCAATAAAAATTAACTATAATTATGGCAGAAAGATTAGTAATAGTCTCTGATATGTGGGGCACCAAGAAAGGACAGTGGATTACGTCTTATTTAGGATACCTTCAGCAGCATTTTGATATTGTCTTCTATGATTGTCAAGAACTGGCAAATATAAATTTGGTGGTAGAAAATCAAGAATCTTTACATCATGAGTTTGTGCATGGTGGTATAGAAACTGCTGTAGCTCATTTATTAAAAAGAGAGACAATTCCAAGTCATTATTTGGCTTTTAGTACCGGTGGTACAATTGTATACAAGGCTGGGTTAAAGGGGTTGTCTGTAAAATCCTTACATGCTATTTCTCCAACAAGAGTACGTTTTGAAAAAATGAAACCCAATTTTCCGTTCAAATTAGTATTTGGAGCCAATGATCAATATAGGCCAGAAAAAGAATGGGGAGATAATTTAGATATTTCCGTTACTGAAGCTTCAGGTTTTGGACATGAACTGTATTCAGACGAAAAAATTATCAAGCAAGTCTGTTTAGAATTGCTTGATAAAGTTATAAAAAAGCAGTTTCAAGATTAAGAAACTGCTTTTAATTTTTTGATCGTATCAAACGATAGTTTTTTCTCTGCGTACGATTTAGACACTTTTAATTGTTTTTCATCACTACTAGGTAATTCAAACATTGCATCGGTAAAAATAGCTTCGCATAAAGAACGTAAACCACGTGCGCCAAGTTTGTATTCAATGGCTTTCTCTACAATATAGTTTAAGGCATCATCAGTAACCGTAAGCGTAACGTCATCCATTTTAAACAACTTCTCATATTGTTTTATAATGGCGTTCTTAGGTTCTGTTAAGATAGCTCTTAAGGTTTTTGTGTCTAGAGGATTCATGTGGGTTAATACCGGAAGTCTACCAATGATTTCAGGGATTAAACCAAACTCTTTTAAATCTCTAGGGATAATATATTGTAAAATATTGTTTTCATCTGGTCTGTCTTCATTCTTTGAAGCACTATAGCCAATAGATTGCATATTTAAACGCTTGTTGATTGCGCGCTCAATACCATCAAAAGCACCACCAGCAATGAAAAGAATATTTTCAGTGTTGACCTCTATAAATTTTTGATCTGGATGCTTACGGCCTCCTTTTGGTGGAACGTTAACAACAGTTCCTTCTAATAATTTAAGCAAGCCTTGTTGTACTCCTTCGCCAGAAACATCTCTTGTGATAGATGGGTTATCGCTTTTACGAGCAATTTTATCAATTTCATCAATAAATACAATACCGCGCTCTGCTTTTTCTAAGTTATAATCAGCAGCTTGTAAAAGTCTCGTTAAGATACTTTCAACATCTTCACCAACATAACCAGCTTCTGTAAGGACGGTTGCATCCACAATTGCCAAAGGAACATTAAGCATTTTGGCAATTGTCTTAGCCATTAATGTTTTACCAGTTCCTGTCTGGCCCACCATAATAATGTTACTTTTCTGGATTTCTACATCATCTTCTTTCGAAGAAGGTTGTAAAAGTCGTTTATAGTGATTGTAGACAGCAACGGACATAACTTTCTTGGTGCGTTCTTGTCCAATGATAAATGTGTCTAAAAAGTCTTTTATTTCAAGAGGCTTTTTTAATACTAATTCTGAAGATAAATCTTCATTTTTAGTTTGTTTGGACTCTTCTGCAACAATGCCATGAGCTTGCTCTATACATCTGTCACATATGTGGGCATCTAAACCAGCGATTAATAAATTCGTCTCTGGTTTTTTTCTTCCACAAAAAGAGCATTCTAAACTTTCTTTTGCCATAATTTTAATACCATTAGTAAACTAAAACGTTTAAAAAGGTCGTTTTAGTTTACTTTTTTATGTTACTACTGTTTTTAGTAGTTTATATTTTGTCGAAATTACTTTGTTTCTCTTACAAGAATCTCATCGATCATACCATAGGTTTTAGCTTCGTCAGCTTTCATCCAATAGTCACGATCACTATCATCACGTACTTTTTCGATATCGTGATGAGAGTGCTTAGCGATGATTTCGTATAATTCATCTTTAAGCTTTAAAATCTCTCTAGCAGTAATTTCAATATCGCTAGCTTGTCCTTGAGCACCGCCCATTGGTTGGTGAATCATTACACGAGAGTGGGTTAATCCACTACGTTTGCCTTTTTCGCCAGCGCATAGAAGTACGGCACCCATTGATGCTGCCATTCCTGTGCAAATTGTAGCTACATCAGGCTTTATGTATTGCATCGTATCGTAAATACCTAAACCAGCATATACACTACCTCCTGGAGAGTTTATATAAATTTGAATGTCTTTTGATGCATCAGCACTTTCTAAGAATAATAATTGCGCTTGAACAATGTTTGCTACTTGATCATTTATTCCCGTACCTAAAAATATGATTCTATCCATCATTAATCTTGAAAATACGTCCATAGCAATTGCATTTAATTGACGTTCTTCTATAATGTTGGGAGTCATGTTCGTAGGATACATGCTACTCATGATTTTATCGTAATACATGCTACTAATACCTTGGTCTTTTATAGCATAGTTCTTGAATTCTTTTCCGTAATCCATAGATATCTAGATGTGTTTTTAAATAAAAAAAAGGTGTTGAAAACAAGTTTCCAACACCGTAAAGATACTTATTTTATCTTTCAAAAACTACCCGTAAACTTCCTTCACAAAGTTTTCGTAGGTAACCTCTTTAGTTTTTAGATTTGCTTTTTCTTTGTAAAGCGTTAATAATTTTTGACTCATTAACTGCTCAGACAAACGCTTCACTTCATCTTGGTTAGATAAAACTCTACCTGCGATGTTTTCTAATTCTTCTTCAGCTGGATTCATTTGGCCAAATTGTGCCATTTGAGATTTAATAAAACCCTTAGAAAATTCTTTTAATTCATCAAATTGAACTTGAAGTTTATTTTCTGTAATGATCTTACCTTCAATTAATTGGTAACGTAAGCCTTTTTCTGATTTTTCGAACTCTTCAGTAGCCTCTTCGTCTGTTAAAACTTTTTCACCCGTTAATTTGATCCATTTTTTTAAGAAATCTGTAGGTAAGTCAAACTTTGTAGTATCAATGAAATTTTCAGTGATATCATTTAATAGCTTTTGATCTGCTTGTTGTGCAAATTGCTGCTCAGAATCTTCTTTGATTTTTGCTTTAAGCTCTTCTTCTGAAGAAACAACGTCTTTGCCAAAAAGTTTATCAAATAATTCTTGATCTAATTTTGCAGGTTCTCTTTCGTTAATTTCTTCGATAGTGAATGTTACATCAATAGCGAGTTTTTCTGCTTTCTCTGCTTGGATTCCTAAAGCAGAAGCTAATTCTTGATCTTCACTAAACAAACCTTTAGTGCTGATAGTGATAACATCACCAACTTTGCTCCCTACTAAAGCGTCTGTTGCTTTTTTACTTTTAAGCGTGCTTATTTCTAAGGTAGCTTTGTTTTCAATTTCTTCTTCTTCATTTTTGAAAACACCAACAACTTCGTCTTTTTTACTTACTTCAGTCTTGCTAGTAAGTGCGCCATATTGCTTCTGAATACGTTCAACTTGTTCGTTGATCATTTTATCATCCGCAACTATTTTGTATTCTGTGATTGCTTTCTTAGATTTTAAATCTACTTCAAAACTAGGTGCTAAACCTAATTCGAATTCGAATTCAAAATCTTCAGCATCCCAATTGAAATTATCACGTTGTTTTGGTAATGGATTACCAAGAACATCTAACTTTTCCTCAGTAAGATACTTATTAAGGTTGTCTTGTAATAATTTGTTTACTTCATCAACTAATACGGCTTTTCCGTATTGTTTCTTTATAAGACCCATAGGTACTTGTCCTTTTCTGAATCCAGGGATATTTGCTTGTTTCCTGTAATCCTTAAGAATACTTTCTACCTTGTCTTGATAATCATCTTTTGTAACGGCAACCTTTACAACAGCATTTAATTCGTCAATCTGTTCTTTAGTGATATTCATACTCTATATCTAATTTTACTTCAATAAAATGGTGTGCAAAAGTACTACATTTTGTCAATTCTGCCAACTTTTTAAGTTGCTGAATTTCAAAAGTATAACTTCTTATTGCTTGTCATCATTTAATAAGGAGAATAATATAGATTGTAAAAAAGATAAGCATAAACTAAATAGTATCGCCCATAAAACACCATCTACTGTAAAACCACTAATTAAATTACTGGCTAATAAAATGATGATCGCATTGATAATCAATAGAAATAAGCCTAGTGTGATGATGGTAACTGGTAATGTAAGGATGACTAAAATTGGCTTGACGATGAAATTTAGTAAACTTAAAACAACAGCTACTATAATTGCCGTAAAAAAGCTGTCAACATTTACATGAGGTAGTACATAGGATAAGATGACTACAGCTAGTGCGCTTAATAATATTCGGAGTATAAATTTCATAAGAGTTAGATTTTAAATTAAAAAATTTTACTTAGTACTAAGTATTTTAAAGTTAGGAATATAAAATGATATTGTTTTAAGTTGTTATTTAAAATAATTAAGAGTTAGCCTGTTTTTAATTGTTCATAAAAGCGAATGAAACTTCATAAAACTGCTTTGGATTTTCGGCATGTAGCCAGTGCCCTGCATTTTTTATTTCTTCTACTTGTGCTTCAGGAAAATGCCTTTTTATTTCGGGGTAATCTTCAAGGGCAATGTATTCAGATCTGTCTCCTCGTAAAAATAGGGTAGGACCTGCGTAGCTATCAGTGTTGTTAATGTTTTCACCTACTTCTTCCATGCGCTCACTTAGCACCCTCAGGTTAAACCTGAAGTCTAGTTTTCCTTTTTCTCTCCAATACAAATTCTTTAATAGAAATTGTCGTGTCCCAAAATCTCTGATATGTTTCTTTAGTGCAGTGTCTGCATCTGTTCTAGAGCTTAAGGTTTCTAAGTCTATTGCATTTAACGCGTTGATAATTTCTTGGTGATGTGGTGGGTAGTATTTTGGAGCTATATCTGCAATAAGTAACTTTTCTACTTTCTCAGGGTAAGTGCACGCAAAAAGCATGGCTGTTTTACCGCCCATGGAATGGCCTAGTAAAATTGTTTTATCAATCTTGTGATGTGCTATATAATGTAGTAAATCTTCCGCTAGTACATCGTAGTTAAACGTGTCCGATTGAAAGCTTTTTCCATGATTTCTTTGGTCAATAAGGTGTACCTCAAAACCATTTTCTGAATACTGGTTGCCTAAAGTTTTCCAATTGTCAGACATGCCTAAAAAACCATGAAGGATAATTAAGGGCTTGCCGCTGCCTAGTATTTGAGAGTGTAATATCTGCATTATTTTAATTTGTGTAAATACATGTTAATCACATTATCTAGCCCAAGGTATAAAGCTTCGCATATCAAGGCATGACCAATAGACACTTCTAGTAAATTTGGAACATTTTCTTTAAAGTAACGTATGTTATCTAAGCTTAAATCGTGACCTGCATTTATACCAAGACCTACAGAATTTGCGGTGAGTGCGGCTTTTGTAAAGGGCGCAATGGCAGCTTCCTTTTCTTCAGTAGTTGTTGCTAGGCCATAATTATGTGCATAGCTTTCGGTATATAATTCAATGCGGTCTGTACCTGTTTTTGCTGCATGTTCTATAATGGTACTAATAGGGTCAACAAAAATGGAGGTTCTAATATTGTTACTTTTAAATGTTTGGATAATTTCTTTTAAAAAGTCTTGGTGCTTTATAGTGTCCCATCCGGCATTAGAGGTGATCGCATCTTCAGCATCAGGAACCAGTGTTACTTGCGTGGGTTTTATTGCTAAAACTAACTCTATAAATTTCTGATTAGGATTGCCTTCAATATTGTATTCTGTAGTCACAATATTTTTTAAATCACGAGCATCGGCATATCGTATATGTCTTTCGTCGGGTCTTGGGTGAATTGTAATTCCCTGAGCCCCGAATTCTTCAATGTCTTTAGCAACGGTGAGTAAATTTGGCACATTGCCACCTCTTGCGTTTCTTAACGTTGCAATTTTATTTATATTAACACTTAGTTTTGTCATTAGTTCCAATTTCTTGAAAACAAAAATACAAATAAGGCATGCTTTTTGCCATATTTAATTAGTAATTTGCAGTAATTATAAGGAATATGAATATACAATCACATATAATAACAACACTTCCTGTATTTGTATTGGAAGGATCCATGAAAGATGTTGTGAAATTTTTTAAAGACACAACACATTCTCACGTGGCTATTGTTGCTCAAGATAAATTCCTAGGAGTTTTGGCAGAGAATGATATGGAGCTTTTTAATATTTCAACTAAAATAGAAGATTACAAATATAGCCTAGAATCTGTTTTTGTGACCAGGGAAACTTCTTGGTTAGATGTTCTAGAATCTTTTGCTAGAAATGAAGCTAATATTCTTCCTGTTTTGGATGAGAACTCTCAAGTAATTGGATATTATTTGCTAACGGATATTGTTAGTGTTTTTATAGATACACCATTTTTTACGGAGCCTGGTGGTATCCTGGTGGTTGCTAAAGGTATTAAGGATTATTCTTTTAGTGAGATTGCTCAGATCGTAGAAAGTAACAATGCAAAATTAATTGGAGGCTTTATAACCGATTCTAAGAATGACGTTATTCAGGTGACGATTAAAATTGGAAGTTCTAATTTAAATGATATTATACAGACCTTTAGAAGGTATAATTACAGTATATTATATGGCAACAATGATGATCAATTCTTAGAAGATTTAAAAGAACGTTCTGATTATTTGACTAAATATTTAAACGTATAATTTTTATGAAAGTTGCCATTTACGGACAAACTTATTCAGATAATGCACTTGATTATGTAGTTGAGTTATTGGATGAATTGAGCACTATTCCTGCTGAGATTTATTTTGAAAAGGAGTTCTATGAGTTATTAGAAAAATCTAGAACAGTAAAAGAATTTGAGGTGTTTACTGCGGAAAGTGGTTTGGATAATTCTTTTGATATGTTCGTGAGTTTTGGGGGAGATGGTACCATACTACGCGCAATCACCTATGTCCGAGATTTGAATATTCCTATAGTGGGGGTTAATACGGGTCGTTTAGGGTTTTTGTCCACTTTTAAAAAAGAAGATGTACGCAAAGTGGTGAAAGAATTTGTTTCTGGAGACTATACTATTGTAGAAAGAAGCTTGGTTGAAGTGCACACGGAACCTCAGTTGCCAGAATTTGAAAATTTAAATTTTGCTTTAAATGAAGTGACGGTAAGTAGAAAAGATACGACATCTATGATTACCGTGGAGACGCATTTAAATGGGGAGTATTTGACATCTTATTGGGCAGATGGGCTTATTGTAGCTACGCCTACAGGGTCTACTGGGTATTCCTTGAGTTGTGGGGGTCCTGTGATAGCTCCTACAGCGAAATCATTAATATTAACACCTATTGCACCTCATAATTTAAATGCTAGGCCATTGGTGATTTCTGATGATACAGAAATTAGGTTGAAGGTTTCGGGAAGAGAAGAGAATCATTTGGTGTCTTTAGATTCTAGGATTGCTACGGTGGAAAATGGCAGAGAAATTAGAATCAAAAAATCGGCTATCACAATTAAAATGATAGAATATACTTCTGAAAGCTTTTTGAAAACCCTACGTAATAAATTATTATGGGGTGAGGATAAGCGTAATTGATTGGTTTTAAAACAATAAATAGTGCGAATTGTTGTTTATCATTTAGAGAACATCAATCTAATAATTTCAGTTTTATAAACTGTTGGAATTGTTATATTTGCAAACTTTTAAAATACATGAGGACATTTTTGGTGCTAATTGTTGTCTTTTCTTTTTTTGAAATGAAAGGACAAACGTTCGAGGTTGGAGTAATGGCTGGTGGATTGAATAATATAGGAGATGTAGGACGTACAAATTATATATTACCATCTGGTCCGGCTTTTGGAGGTATTTTTAAATGGAATAAGAGTAAACGATACGCATGGCGTGCAAGCGTCTTGTATGGAGAGTTTACAGCAGACGATACAAAATCAAGTATGACCTCTAGGCAACAAAGAGGATATGTCGTTGATAATAGTATATTGGAATTTTCAGCAGGATTAGAGCTTAATTTTGTGGAGTACAATTTACACAGGTTAGGACCTGCATTTACACCGTATTTATATACAGGGATTACCTATTTTAGGTATGATTATAATTATATAGATGCTAACCAGGTTATAAATTATGATGATCAAAGGGATGGTGCTTTTGCTATACCGATGACCATAGGATTTAAATATAGAATTAGCCAAGTGCTTATCTTAGGAGGAGAAATTGGCGCGAGATACACGTTTACGGATAACTTAGATTTTAGTAATCCTGAAGATGATAATCTAGATTCGTTAGATGTAGAATTTGGAAATATTTTTAGTAACGATTGGTATGTTTTCTCTGGGTTAACCTTAACGTACACCTTTAAAAGAAAGCCGTGCTCTGATTGTTTTGATTGATAGATATGAACACAATAGAGAATATTGATAAAACGAAAGTACCTAATCACCTAGCCATTATTATGGATGGTAATGGGAGATGGGCAAAACAACACGGTAAAATGAGAGTTTTTGGGCATGAGAATGGCGTAAAAACAGTACGTAATGTTGTGGAGTCTTGTGTTAAAATGAAAATTCCTTACCTAACACTTTATACATTTTCAACCGAAAATTGGAAAAGACCTAAATTTGAAATTGATACTTTAATGAGACTCTTAGTTTCATCATTGCGAAAAGAACTGCCTACCTTTATGGATAATGGTATTAAGCTCAATACCATAGGAAATATAGCTTCTTTGCCTAAAAGAGCACATAAAGAATTATTAGAAGTAATTAAAAAAACTAGCAATAATACGGGTATGACTTTAACTTTAGCATTAAGTTATGGTGCTAGAGAAGAACTCAAAAACGCTATACAAGAGATAAGTAGCAAAGTTAAAAATAATATAATTTCCTCAGAAAACATTGACGAAACCATTATTAATAACCATCTTTACACGCATGATTTACCAGATGTAGACCTGCTTATACGTACAAGTGGAGAACATAGGATCAGTAATTTTTTACTTTGGCAAATTGCATATGCCGAACTATATTTTACGAATGTTTTATGGCCCGATTTTACAGAGCAACATTTGGTTGAAGCAATTTTAAATTACCAAAATAGAGAACGAAGATTTGGAAAAACTAGCGAACAACTTATCTAGGGGTGTAAAAAAGATCACCTCTCCCCAATTAGCATTTACTTTTATTTTATTTTTAACCGCACTAATTTCTACCGCACAAGAAGCATCTTCTTATGAGGAAGGGAAAAAGTACATTTTAGGAGGTTTGGAAGTAACGGGGCTCCAAAGTTATAATGAGCAAACGGTAAAAACCTATACAGGTTTAAGAGATGGTCAGCCCATCACTGTTCCTGGAGAAGAGATTAGTGCTATCATTAATAAGTTATGGAACTTGGAACTTTTTAGTGATATAAGTTTTTATATTACAAGGATAGAAGGGGAAAGTATTTTTTTAGAATTAAGTATTCTGGAAAGACCTACACTATCTAATGTTACTATTTATGGAGTTAAAAAAGGAAAAATAGATGACATCTTAAAAGATACCGATCTTAAAAAAGGTAAGAAAATTACAGAGAACCTAATCTCAAACACTAAAAATTACCTTCAGAACAAATACAAGAAAAAAGGGTTTTTGAATACTAAAGTTGCTATTGCTACAGCCGTAGATACTTCTGAGGCTAATGCGCAGAGCATGGTGATCAATATAAAGAAGGGTACAAAAGTAAAAATTAGTAATATTAATTTTGAAGGCAACGAAAAATTATCTGATAAAAGACTTAAGAAGGCGCTAAAAAAGACCAAAGAAAAATCATTAAAAAATATTTTAACGCTAAAAAGATCTAAATACATTCCTGAGGAATATGATGCAGATTTGGTGAAGTTGGTAGAGACGTACGCAGAAAAAGGGTATAGAGATGCACGTATTATCTCTGATTCTGTTTCTAAAAACGGAGATGACCTTATTGATATTACTATTAAGGTAGAAGAAGGAGATAAATATTATTTTGGGGAAATAGATTTCGTTGGAAATACAGTCTATACAGACAGACAGTTGAGTTCTGTTTTAGGGATTAAAAAAGGAGATACCTATAATGGGGTATTACTTAAGGAGAGAATTGCTGATAATACCAAGCCAGATCCAAATGATATTACAAGTTTATATCAAAACAATGGCTATATGTTTTCTAGTATTAATCCTGTAGAGATGTCTGCTGCAAATGATACTATTAATTTTGAAATTAGAATTATAGAGGGTAAGGAAACATTCCTTAACCATGTTACTATAGATGGTAACGATAAAACAAATGATCATGTAGTGTATCGTGAATTACGTACAAGACCAGGTCAGAAATATAATAAAGCAGATATTATTAGAAGTATTCGTGAGCTTGGTGCATTAGGATATTTCGATGCAGAAAATGTGAAACCAGATGTTTTAAATCCAGATCCAAACTCAGGTACGGTAGATTTAAATTATAGTTTGGTAGAATCTGGTTCAAGTCAGATAGAGTTGCAAGGTGGTTATGGTGGTGGTGGTTTCATCGGTACTTTAGGATTGTCTTTTAGTAACTTCTCTATAAAAAACTTATTTAACGGCGAAGCTTACAAGCCGGTACCTATGGGAGATGGTCAAACATTTGCCTTACGTTTGCAAGCAAGTCAGACATATAGAGTATACAGCTTAAACTTTTCTGAGCCTTGGCTAGGTGGTAGAAAGCCAGTTGGTTTTAACATGTCTTTATCAAGAACGCAACAGTTTAGAGCGTCTTATAATAATAGCGGAAGTTTTGATGTAGACAAAGATCAACAATTCTCTATTACGGGTATAACTTTAGGAATTGCAAAACGTGTGCAATGGCCAGATGATTTCTTTACCATATCACACTCTATAGGATATCAATTGTATAATTTCCAAGATTATAATTTAGGACTTTTCAATTTTGGCGATGGTAAAGTTAATTCTTTAGCATATACCTTAGGAATTTCTAGAAGATCAGCAGGAACAAACCCAATTTTCCCAACATCAGGATCTAACTTTGAAATTAAAGCAAAGTTTACACCTCCATGGTCGTTATTAAACGGGAAGGATTATGGTCAATTAAATGAAGATGAAGCTGCGGTTTATGCAAGTACTGAATCTGACGCTGCCAGAACAGAGGAGATAGAGCGTATTGAGCGTGATCGCTTTAAGTGGTTAGAGTTTTATAAAGTAAATTTCAAAGGAGATTGGTATACTACCTTAATTGGCAATGTGAGTAATAAGTCTTTGGTATTAAGAACAAACGCTGAGTTTGGTTTTCTAGGAAATTACAACAGTAAAGTGGGAGATGTGCCTTTTGAACGTTTCTTTGTAGGGGGAGACGGTATGGGGAATTTTACTCTAGATGGTCGTGAAAATGTTCAGCTTAGGGGGTATGAGAATCAATCAATTACACCTTATGTAACTAATGAATTTACAGGCCAAACAGAGCAAGCTGGTGGTATTATCTATAACAAGTTCTCTATGGAATTGAGGTATCCTTTAACGCTTAAGCCATCTGCTTCTATTTATGGCCTTGTGTTCGCAGAAGGAGGTAATGCTTTTTCTAGTTTTAAAGAATTTAACCCTTTTGAAATTAAAAGATCAGTAGGTGCTGGTTTGCGTATATTTATGCCTGCTTTTGGTTTGTTAGGTATTGACTTTGGATACGGTTTTGATACCGATTTAAATCCTGGTTCTGTAGGGCCAAGTGGTTGGCAGACTCACTTTATTATAGGTCAGCAGTTTTAAAAAATTGTATAATTAAAAACACGTATTACCATCAACCTAATTAATAATAGTATTAATTTTGATAGTAATACGTGTTTTTTTTGTTATTGGTGAGATAAAGACTGTTTTTTGCAGTTAAATTGTGGAATCTAATAACATTCTTAAATAATTTAATTATTTTGGCACGATATTTTCTATTATAGTAAATGTAAACGAAATGAAAACAAAGGTTCTTTTAGTTATCAGTACAATTCTATTAGCTATCAATGGCTTCTCTCAAACCCGTGGAGTGAGAATAGCGTATATAGATATGGAGTATATTTTAGAGAATGTTGAAGAGTATAGAGAGGCAAACGATCAGCTCGATACGAAGGTTCAAAAATGGAAGCTAGAAATAGAACAAGAGAAAAGCGCTGTAGATCAAATGAAGAAAGATTTGATGGCAGAAAAGGTATTGTTAACAGCAGAACTTATTGAGGAGCGCGAAGAAGAGATTAGTCTTCTAGAAAAAGAAATGTTCGATTACCAACAAGATAGATTTGGGCCAGGAGGAGATTTGTTTTTATCCAAACAACGTTTAATACAGCCAATACAAGATCAAGTATTTACGGAAGTACAGAAAATTGGTCAGAGTAAGAATTATGATATGATTTTTGATAAATCTGCTGATGTTGTTATGTTGTATGCAGAGAAGCGATTAGATATTAGTGATTTAGTATTAAAAGCAATTTCTAGAACACGTAAAGTAAGTGCTGCTCGTGAGAAAATGAACAAGCGTGATGAAGAGCCTGTAGAGCGGGAAATGAGCGATGCGTTAAAAGAGCGAAAAGAGCAAGCGTTAGATGCGCAAGAGACTAGAGAGAAGTTAGCGTCAGATAAAAGAGAAGAGCAGTTAAAATTACGTGAAGAACGCAAGAAAGCGTATGAAGCTAGACGTAAGAAATTGTTAGAAGAGCGTGAGGCAAAGAAAAAGGCAGCTCAGGAAGCAGAAGAAAAAGAAAATAATTAAATAATTTTAAATTCAAAAAGTGCCCGTACGGGAATAAACCATTAATTTAACACTCAAAATAAGTAATTTGAAAATCATGAAACATTTAAAAGGAATAGTAGTAGCAGTAGTCTTATTTGTAACAGCTACAAGTTTTGTAAACGCACAAAATAAAATGGCTCATATTAACGTAACAGAGTTAATGTCTGCAATGCCAGAGATGAAAGCTGCTGAAGCTGAGCTAAAGAAATTAGAGCAAACTTACGGTGCTGATATTCAAAGTTCAATGACTTCACTTCAAAGTAAATTTAAGCAGTACGAAAGTGAGGCTCCAAGTAAGTCAGATGAAGAAAATCAGAAAAGAACATTAGAGTTACAAGAAGCTCAAAAAAATATCCAGAGTGCACAACAAAAAGCTAGTCAGGAATTACAGAATAAGCAAGTTGCTTTATTAGGTCCTATTTCAGATAAAGCTAAAGCAGCAATTGAGAAAGTTGCCGCTGCACAAGGGGTAAACTATGTTTTAGATTCTTCTCAAGGTAGCGGTGTTATCGTTGCTAAAGGAACAGATTTATTAGCATTAGTAAAAAAGGAATTAGGTTTCTAATACAGGAATTTACCATACTCAAAAAGCCCACTTTATGTGGGCTTTTTTATTTTTAGATAGTATCTAGTTTTCTTTAAATATGTTTTTAATGTAACTTTAATTTCTATTTCTATTTTTATTTGTCTTATGAGTTTACAGCCTATTGGTATTTTTGATTCTGGAGTTGGTGGTACTTCTATTTGGAAGGAAATACACAAGTTATTGCCAAATGAGCATACGATATATTTAGCAGATAGCGCTAATGCACCTTACGGGGAGAAATCTGCTGATGATATTTTACAGCTGAGTATTAAGAATACAGAATTTCTTTTGGGTCAGGGGTGTAAACTTATTGTTATAGCGTGCAATACAGCCACCACAAATGCTATAGCATACCTCAGAGAGACTTACGACGTTCCTTTTATAGGAATAGAGCCTGCGATTAAACCGGCAGCTTTAAATAGCATCTCTAAGACCATTGGCGTGTTAGCAACAAAGGGTACACTAACAAGTGCACTGTTTAATAACACCTCAAAAAAATATTCTGAAGGCATAACCATTATAGAACAAGAAGGGGAGGGTTTGGTGCCTTTAATTGAAGCAGGCAAAATAGGAAGTGCTGAGGTTAAAAATCTTTTGGAGCAATACCTAAATCCTATGATGGCAAAAGGAATGGATTATTTAGTTTTAGGATGTACGCATTATCCTTATTTAATTCCATTGATTAAAGAAATTGTAACAGATAAAGTAACTATTATAGATTCTGGTGAGGCGGTTGCAAAACAGACTAAGAGTATTCTAGAGCAGCATAAGATGGCTGCCAACAAGCAGAAATCAAGTCATCAGTTTTATAGTAACAAAAGTGCTGAAGAGTTAAATTATTTCTTAACAGCATATGAAGTTTCTGTGGCGTATTTAGATTTTTGATTGGTAGGTCAAGTAGGTAAAATTATACTTGTGCTTATCATCTTTAGTATGATGCACTTCCTTAATCAATTCCCAGTTGTTCTTATCAAAATCCGGAAAAAATGCATCGGCTTCAAAAGTGGCATGAACTCTAGTAAGTTCTATATGTGTTGCTTTCTCAAGGCCTAAAGCATATATTTCTCCTCCGCCTATAATAAAAATATTATCATCAATTTCATTGGCAACAGCTAAAGCATCATCTAACGAGTGCACAATCTTGCAGTTTTCAAATGTCGTACTGTAATTTTTGTCCCTAGTGATGATAATGTGAGTTCTGTTGGGTAGTGGCTTAGGGAAGCTCTCAAATGTTTTTCTTCCCATTACTATAGGATGACCAGTAGTAAGCGTTTTAAATCTTTTAAAATCATCAGGAAGATGCCATAGTAAGTCGTTATCTTTTCCTAATGCATTATTTTCAGCTGCAGCGGCTATGAGTGTAACTGTTTTCAATCTTCTTTTTTTTTATTAATTTGAGAAATAGGGAAATCGGTTTCTATTTCTTTCTGTAATTCTGAGATCCTAAGTTTTTGTTTTTTCACTAATTTTTCTCGTTGACTACGTTCCCAATCTACGCCCATAAATTTTTGGGTTACAAATACATTGATAAGATGCATTACAAATAGAAAGGCCCAAAAAGTAATAGCCCAAATAAACCAGTTATAGGTATCGCCGTATTTTAGAATTTTATTGATTAATACCAAAAAAACACTTCCTACTAAAAAGATAATAAAATGCGCGTAAAGGCGCTTCTTTTGCTTAATACGTACTTGTGCATGTTCTAGTAGTTCATGCTGTTCCAAATTTATTTCCGAATCTTTTTTAGCTTTTGAAAACATCTCAATTAGTATCTTTACTAACAAAGATAGTATAATCCTATTTCAAGAGATCATCATGCAAAAGATAATTAAAGAGTTTCCAATTTTAGACCAATCTATTTATGTAAATACAGCTGCATACGGAATTATGTATGACGGCCTTTTAGATTGGCGGCAAGAACATGATTTAGACTATTTAATAGGAGGGAGTGATTTTAAGCTTAAAGCAGCAAAATTAATAGAACAGGTGAGAGCCACTGTGGGGACTTTTTTCAATTGTAAGAATGAGAATGTAGCTTTGGTTCAGAATTTCTCATTAGGAATGAATATGCTTTTAGAAGGCTTAGATGTTTCCAATAAGGTGTTGTTGTTGGATGATGACTACCCGTCTCTTAAATGGCCGTTTATGAGCCGTGGTTTTGATGTGCACTATGTGGCTGTACTTCAAGAAAATTTAGAGGAAAAAATTATAGATAAAATTAAATCAGAGAATATTACCGTTTTAGCAATTAGTATTGTGCAATGGGTAAATGGGATTAAGATCAGTTTGGATTTTCTTGCTAAACTCAAAGAAGAATTTCCAGAATTATTAATTATTGCCGATGGAACTCAATTCTGTGGTACGGAAGATTTTGATTTTGATAATTCTGCTATTGATGTATTGGGGGCAAGCGCTTATAAATGGTTGCTGGCCGGTAGTGGAAACGGATTTATGCTTTTCAAAGACCCTGTAAAAAGTATTTTTAAATTAAAGAGTACTGGATTTAACTCGGCCGATGGAGATGTAGATGGATTTGAACATATTGATTTTATTAAGCATTTTGAGCCAGGGCATTTGGATACCTTAAGTTTTGGAAGTTTAAAATGTTCACTTGATTTTTTATCTCGGGTAGGGATGAAAACGATTGGGGAAACAAATAAAGCGCTGAGTGAATTTGCATTCCAAGAGTTTACTAAATTAAATTTATTAGAGGATATTGTAGTATCTAGAGGAAACCATAGCACCATCTTTAATATTAAAGGGAGTCAGAAATTATTTGATGCACTACTTAACAATGATATTATTTGCTCACAACGTGGAGAGGGCATACGACTTAGTTTTCATTTTTATAATACATTAAAAAATGTTTCGAAAGTTATAAATGTCATAAAAAAACAGATGTAAAGACTTTGTAAATACAAAAAATTCCTACATTTAATTGAGAATTCTAATTTTTTGTAAATGTAAATTTACCAATTTGATAAATCGTCGTTAACTTATTGTTTATCAATTATATATTGATTTGCTTTGTATAGAACTTAAATGAAAACGCTATGGCTATCACAAAACAGTATTTAAAAAGTAAGCCGGTATGTAAAGTAACTTTTACAGTGCCAGCAGAAGAAGCTTCTAAAGTTTATGTAGTAGGAGATTTCAATAATTGGAACCCTAAAAAAGGAACTTTAAGAAAATTAAAGAATGGTACTTTTAAAGGTACTATGGATTTACCGAAGGAAGCATCATATGAATTTAGGTACCTTATTGATGATACTTATGTGAATGACGCAGAGGCAGACCGGTACCAATGGAATGATTTTGCAGGAGCAGAGAATGCTGTTTTAGAATTGTAATTATCTCATTTTATTTTATACAAAAAAGCCGAAACAAATTTGTTTCGGCTTTTTTGTGTGCTATTCGAGTCTAAATGTAATAGGGAGAGAGAAGGGGACCTTCACAGGCTTTCCGTCTTCTTCTCCGGGCTCCATTTGAGGTAGTTTGGAGATAATTCTCCTTGCTTCTAACTCCATTACGGGATGAGAACCTCTGGTTTTTATACCTGTTATATTGCCTTCTTTGTCTATAAAAAATAAAACGGATACTCTTCCTTGTATTCCTTTTTCTTGTGCAAATTCTGGATACCTAAAATTCCGCATGATGTGTTTCATCATTTTTTGCTGAAAGCATTGTTTTCGTTGCTCCTCAATTTCTATTTCGCAACCGGGAAAGACAGGAACTTTATCTATGACGTTAAATTCAAAGGTGTCTGAGTTTTCTTTTCTCTTGGTTTTTGGCTTTTCAAATCTAGTTTTAATATCAACAACTTTAAATAGCGTTCTTTCCTCCGGAATAATTTTTAATTCTAATATAAAGGTGGTGTTGCCATCAATACCATCTTCCGTAGGGGGTAGCATTTTAGGTAATTGGGCTATGGAGCTTTCTAATGGCCCTCTGATTATTTCATCATCAGAGTCATAGAAATCTACCTTATGTATTTCGCCAATAGAATCGACTTTAAAACTAAAATAAACAGATCTTCCATTGGTATTAGTTTCTGTCTTTTCTTCTTGATAACTAAATGAAGCGTCAAAGTTTGTAATTAAAATTTTTCTAAAACATTCTTCTGCAGCACTACTAGTTGGTGCATTGCAATCTTTAAAGGTTGCAAAGTTGTTTTCTAAAAAAGGGTTATAATCTGTAGTTTGTGATAGTGCATTGAAAGAAATAAGTGCGATGGCTATGCGGAAGAAATTGGTTTTCATATTAGAGTTTAAATGTTAATGGAAGTGAGTATGGAGTTCTAACAATTTTGCCTCCATGTTGAGCAGGTGCTAGCATATTAGGGATTAACTCCGTTATTCTTCTAGCCTCATTTTCCAATAACTCGTGAGATCCTCTAACAGTTATGTTCGTTATTTTTCCTGTTTCATCGATTAAGAATCTACAAATAACACGCCCTTGAATGTTTTCTTTTTTAGCTTCCTCGGGATACCTGAAGTTTGCGCTAATATGATCGTATAATTTTGACTGAAAACAAGCTGTTTTGTCCGTAATGTCTTCACCTTCGCAACCTGGGTAGATGGGGGCTTGATCTAAAACGATAAAGGGAATTTCCTGAATTCCGCCGTCCTCTTCAACTTCTTGGATGCTTATTTCTTGCTGTGCTATTGCTGCGTATTGAAGAGATAGGAATAATAGGAGGAATGCATAGATTTTTTTCATGGTGTAGTTATATAGCAACCACGCCTTTTATGTGTGGATGCGGATTATAATCTACTAAGGTAAAGTCTTCAAATTTAAAATCAAAGATATTCTTCACTTCTGGGTTTAGAACCATTTTTGGTAACGGTTTTGGATCCCTACTTAATTGCAGGGCAACTTGATCCATGTGGTTGTTGTATATATGAGCATCACCAAAGGTGTGGATGAAGTCTCCTGCTTCATAACCACAGGCTTGTGCCATCATCATGGTAAATAGCGCATAAGAGGCAATATTGAAAGGAACGCCTAAAAATATATCTGCACTACGTTGGTATAATTGACAAGATAATTTACCATCAGCAACATAAAATTGGAAGAACGCATGGCATGGTGGTAATGCAGCTTTTCCGTTGGCAACGTTTTCAGAGAAGGATTTGGTGGTATCTGGTAATACGCTGGGGTTCCAAGCAGAGATAAGCATCCTTCTACTGTTAGGATTATTCTTTAGGGTTTCAACCACTTCCTTTATTTGATCTATTTCTTCGCTATTCCAATTACGCCATTGGTGTCCGTAAACCGGACCTAAATCGCCCTTTTCATCGGCCCATTCATTCCAAATACGCACCCCATTTTCTTTCAAATAATCAATGTTGGTATCTCCTTTTAAGAACCAAAGCAATTCATAGATTATAGATTTTAAATGTAGTTTCTTGGTGGTTACCATAGGAAACCCTTCACTTAAATTAAAACGCATTTGATATCCAAAAACACTCTTGGTTCCCGTGCCTGTACGATCGCCTTTTTGATTTCCTGTTTCTAATACATGGTTTAATAAATCGTGATATTGTTTCATAATAGTACGGTAACTTATGTTATTGCTTTGAAAGCTTATCTGAAATCAAAAATAAGAAATCAAACGGAATGTGATTCTATTTTAAAAATAAATAGAATTTATATGATAGTGTTTTTTAGAATTTATGGCTTATCGATAATAAATTATCCTAGAATCATCCCTGCAATAGTTGCAGAAAGTAAAGAAGCTAAAGATCCTCCTAGAACTGCTTTAAGTCCAAATTCTGAAAGTGTTTTACGTTGCCCTGGAGCTAGAGAGCCAATGCCTCCAATTTGAATTCCAATAGATGCAAAATTCGCAAATCCGCAAAGCATATAAGTAGCCATAATTACAGATTTGTTATAGGTGAAATGAATGCCATTTGCGGCATCTTTCAAGTCGGCAAGTTGTATGTATCCAATAAATTCACTTGCGGCTAATTTTATGCCTAGCAGTTGCCCCATGAGCATAACATCTTCCTTCGCAATCCCTATAAGCCACATTAATGGGGCAAAAATGGTCCCTAAGATAGATTCAAGTGATAGCTTTTCGTATGAAGAGTTTGCGGCAATCCAACTATTTAAGTGAGTGAAATCTCCAAGCTCGCCAAATACCCAATTTATCATCGCAATAAAAGCAACGAAAACCAGAAGCATAGCCCCTACGTTAACAGCAAGCTTTAAACCTTCTGTAGTTCCGTTAGCGATAGCATCTAAAAAGTTAGATCCGATCTTTTCTGTAGATACATGTACATCTGTATTGACAACTTCGGTTTGTGGATATAGTATTTTAGAAATTACAATTGCTCCAGGAGCTGCCATCACAGAGGCTGCTAAAAGGTGCTTAGCAAATTGTAGGCGAAGTATTTCGTCATCTCCACCTAAGAACCCTATATATGCCGCTAAAACAGCGCCGGCAACGGTTGCCATACCACCAATCATAACTAATAAGATTTCGGACTTATTCATTTTCTCTAAATAGGCCTTAATCAATAAGGGAGCTTCTGTTTGTCCTAAAAATATGTTTCCGGCAACACTTAAACTTTCGGCTCCAGAAATACCTAGGGTTTTGGTTAACAACCAAGCTAAAACCTTTACTACTTTCTGTATGATGCCTAAATAAAATAGTACAGACGTTAATGCGGAAAAGAAGATAATAGTCGGTAGTACTTGAAAAGCAAATATGAATCCGAAGGTATCCATATCAACAACAAGACCTTCAAATAAAAATTTACTACCAGCCGTAGTAAATTCTAATACTTTTACAAAAAGTTTGCCAATCTTATCAAAAATATATTGAATAAATGGAACTTTTAATACACCGATTGCGATAATTACTTGCAATCCTAAACCGATACCTACTGTCCTCCAGTTAATCGCTTTTCTGTTTGCGCTAAATAGAAATGACACTAAGATTAATGAAGCCATTCCTAATAAGCCTCTAAAAAGACTATTCAGTGTAAACCCTTCATTAGGGCGTATGCTTGGGGTATTTAATGCGGTAGGAGAAATATCATTTATAGTACTGGTGTCTATAGATGATGTTATGGTATCTAATGGAGTAATGTCTTGGGCAAATATAGGGAGAGCTAATAGTAATATAATTAGCGTTAACCAAAGGCTTTTTTTCATCAAAATAAAATTAAAGTAATTATTGGCGTTTGGAAATTTCATCTCTTAATTTAGCAGCTTTCTCATAGTTTTCACTGGTGACTGCATTTTCTAATTCTTTGTAGAGCTCTTCAATAGAAAGCTCAGAATAGCCATCAGAAGCAGATCCTGTAATCTCTACAGTTTCGCCTTCTTGTAAAATTTCATTGACCATAATACTGTCATCAGCCGTTTCATCTTCCTTATCCTTACTTGAGAATTTTAAAAAGATACCTGCTTTGTCTAAAATGGTTTTATAAGTAAAGATTGGAGCATTAAAACGTAATGCTAATGCAATGGCATCACTAGTTCTAGCATCAATTATTTCTTCAATTTTATCGCGTTCACAAATTATGCTAGAATAGAAGACACCATCTACAAGTTTGTGTATGATCACTTGTTTTACCACAATATCAAACCGATCTGCAAAGTTTTTGAAAAGATCGTGCGTTAAAGGTCTTGGAGGTTTTATTTCTTTTTCTAAGGCAATAGCTATGGATTGAGCTTCAAAAGCACCAATTACAATAGGCAACTTTCGGTCGCCTTCAACTTCATTCAATATCAGGGCATACGCACCATTTTGCGTCTGACTATAAGATATCCCCTTTATTTTTAATCTAACTAAGCTCATATAATAGTATGTAAACGCTAAGGGCTGTTTAAATAAAAGGCAAGACCTATATATTTAAACAGCCCTTTTAAGAGGCACAATTTAACAAAAATTAAGCGTTTTGAGCTTTAAATTCTTTTAATTTTTCGATTAACTGAGGTACAACTTCAAAAGCATCGCCTACAATACCGTAATCTGCTGCCTTAAAAAACGGTGCTTCTGGATCAGAATTAATCACCACTTTTACTTTAGAAGAGCTTACTCCGGCTAAATGCTGTATAGCTCCAGAAATACCAATAGCAATGTATAAATTACTCGCTACCGGTTTACCTGTTTGACCCACATGCTCTCCATGAGGTCTCCATCCTAAATCAGATACTGGTTTAGAACAAGCGGTAGCTGCACCAAGTACATCTGCTAACTCTTCTATCATTCCCCAGTTTTCTGGACCCTTCATTCCTCTACCTGCAGAAACTACGATGTCTGCATCTGCTATCGTTGCTTTTCCAACTACTTTATCAATTTCTACAGACTTTGTAGCAAAATCAGCATCACTTACAGTAGCATCAAAAGCTTCTACAGCTGCTGTAGTGCCATTCTCATGAATGCCAAAAGAGTTGTTAGAAACACCTATAATTTTAACGTCGGTGCTTATTTCAGAAAAAGCGAATCCCTTGTTACTAAAAGCCGTTCTTTTTACGGTCAATGGCGAAGTGCTTTCTGGCGCTGCTACGACATTAGGAACGTAACCTGCTTTTAAATATCCAGCTAATAGGGGAGCTAAATATTTAGTATCGGTGCTTGAGCTTAAAATAATAACTTTAGCGCCTTCTTTTTCAACGGCTTGATGAATGCTGGTTGCATATGCTTTTGCGTTGAATGTTTTTAGAGTGTCATTGCTAATGTTTAATACTTTTGAGATACCATAGGTACCTAAGCTTTCATTTTCAGTAGCGTTGAAAGAAACTGCTGTAGCAGTAGTTCCCATTTGTTTTGCAATTTCGGCAGCATAAGAAGCTACTTCAAAAGCATTTTTCTTAAACTTTCCGTTTTCAGATTCTGTATATACTAATACTGACATAATAATATTATTTTTTTATTCCCTAGAAGGGAGACTAGTTTAGACTTAAAAAAAGAACTATTGGTTAGATTACTTTTGCTTCGTTATGCAATAAGGTAACCAATTCATCTACAGAAGAAGCTAATTTTACAGCTCCTTTAGCAGCAGGCTTCGTGAATTTTGTGTCTTGAGTAGCGTTTAATGCTTCAATAGGTTCTACTACTGTTAATTTTTTCTGACGCGCCATCATGATTCCTCTCATGTTAGGAATTCTTAAATCGCTCTCTTCTACAAGACCTTTTTGACCACCAATAATTAAAGGTAAGCTTGTTGCTATTTTTTCTTTTCCTCCATCAATTTCACGTAATGTTGTAGCACTTGTTCCATCAACATCTAAGCTTATACAAGTGTTCACAAAGTTGATATCTAAAAGGCTGGCCATGATTCCAGGAACCATACCTCCATTATAATCAATAGATTCTCTTCCCGCAATTATTAAATCATAGGCACCTTCTTTAGCGATGTTCGCTAATTGCTGTGCTACAAAAAAACCGTCTGTAGGTACTGCGTTTACACGGATAGCTTCATCTGCGCCAATAGCAAGAGCTTTACGCATGGTTGGCTCTACACTTGCTTCACCTACGGTAGCGATATGAACTGTTGCACTTTGTTTTTCTTTAAACCACATGGCTCTAGTTAGGCCAAATTCATCATTAGGGTTAATAACAAATTGAACACCAGCAGTGTTAAACTTTGTATCATTATCCGTAAAGTTTATTTTAGACGTAGTGTCTGGAACATTACTTATACAAACTAATATTTTCATTATTTATGGAATTTTATGTTTCTAAAGACTGCTAAGATAGCCAATATTTTTCAAATTTACTATGCATGCATAGTAAATTTTATAACTTTTTTTGCGAAATACAACGTTTATTATGACATATATTTTCCTATTTTTGCTATCCTTTTGGGAATACAATTATAAAGAAACGCCGTTTTAATGAAAACAATACAATTTAGAGAAGCTATTTGTGAGGCAATGTCCGAAGAAATGAGAAGAGATGAATCTATCTATTTAATGGGTGAGGAAGTCGCTGAATATAACGGAGCTTACAAAGCCTCAAAAGGAATGCTTGATGAATTTGGTGCAGACCGTGTAATTGATACACCTATATCTGAACTTGGTTTTGCGGGAATTGGAGTTGGTTCTGCTATGAATGGGAACAGACCTATTATAGAGTTCATGACCTTCAACTTTGCGTTGGTAGGGATTGATCAGATCATAAACAATGCTGCGAAAATTCGTCAAATGTCTGGTGGGCAGTTTAATTGTCCTATCGTTTTTAGAGGTCCTACAGGTTCTGCAGGTCAATTAGGAGCAACGCACTCTCAAGCTTTTGAAAGCTGGTTTGCAAATTGTCCTGGTTTAAAAGTGGTGGTTCCTTCGAACCCAGCTGATGCTAAAGGATTATTAAAAGCTGCTATACGCGATAACGATCCAGTTATATTTATGGAATCGGAACAAATGTATGGCGATAAGGCTGAAGTACCAGAAGGAGAATATTTAATTCCTTTAGGTGTTGCGGATATTAAAAGAGAAGGAACGGATGTTACTATTATCTCTTTTGGTAAAATTATCAAAGAAGCTTACAAAGCTGCAGACGAGCTAGAAAAAGAAGGTATTAGTTGTGAGATTATTGACTTACGTACTGTTAAGCCTTTGGATTATGAAGCAATTCTTAAATCTGTAAAGAAAACAAATAGAGTGGTAATTCTTGAAGAAGCATGGCCTTATGGTAATGTTGCATCAGAAATTATCTACCATATTCAATCTAATGCATTTGACTTTTTAGATGCACCAATTGAAAAAATAAATACGGCGGATACGCCAGCACCTTATTCTCCTGTTTTATTGGCGGAATGGTTGCCTGATTATAAAGATGTAATAAATTCTGTTAAGAAAGTATTATATAAATAAAATACCTTTTGTAAGATTAAAGTAGCTTTACTGACTAACCTGGTCGGTAAAGCTTTTTTGGTTTTTTAAAATAAAAGCTAGTGTAATTGTAGAACCCCATCTTTCAATGAAAAAAATACTTTTATTCTTATTCACGCTATATTCATTCTCACTACTATCACAAACAAAAGTTAGTGGCGTAGTTATAGATGAGGCAGGGATCCCTGTAGCTTTTGCAAATATAATTTTCAAAGGATCTTCAGAGGGTACCATCACCAATGATGACGGTGTTTTTTATATGGAATCTGATAACACTTATGAGACACTTCAAGTGTCTTTTGTAGGTTACGAAACCAAGGATATCACTTTAGATAGTAAAGTTACTTACCAAATGAAGGTAGTATTGGCTGAAGGTGGTGAGCAATTAAAAGAAGTGGTAGTTTATTTTGGTAAACAATCTAAAAAGAACAATCCAGCTATAGATATACTTCGTAAAATTTGGGAACGTAAACGCAGTAATGGAGTAAAGCATTACAAGCAATACAATTACGATAAGTACGAAAAAGTAGAGTTTGATTTAAATACAATTGATAGTGCTCTTATTAAAAGTAAAATTTTTAAAGGCTTAGAATTTGTTTTTCAAGATCTTGACACCTCAAGAATTACCGGGAAAACTTATTTACCAATCTTTTTGAACGAAACCTTTTCTAAGGTGTATGGTGATAATTTAAAAGGAGAAGAGAAAGAAGAATTGCTGGGAACAAAAAACTCAGGTTTCAGTAACAATCAGGCATTAACGGCTTTTGTAGAAGATTTGTATTCCGATTACGATATTTATAATAACTACTTGAAATTTTTTGACAAGAGTTTTACGAGTCCGCTCTCTAAGACCGGGGTAGATGTCTATAATTACGTTTTAGCAGATAGTAGTTTTATTGATAATAAATGGTGCTATAATATTATTTATTACCCAAGACGAAAAAACGAGCTTACTTTTAAAGGTAACTTCTGGGTGAATGATTCTACCTACGCCATCAAAAAAATAAATCTTGAGGTTACTAAAAGTGCAAATATAAACTGGGTCAAAGAGATTTATATAGAACAAGATTTTGAAGTAGTGAATGATTCTGTTTTTCTTTTGAAAAGAGATTACATGCTGAGTGATTTTAGCTTGAGTAAAAAAGAGGAGTCCAAAGGGGTGTACGGCAAGCGTACTACCGTCTATAATAATTACGTTTTTGATCAATACAAAGACCCTAAGTTTTATAAAAATTTATCCAATCAATTTAATTCTGGAATTGTAGAGCGAGATACGACCTTTTGGCAAAATAATAGGTTAGAAGCGCTTAATAAAGATGAAGCAGGTGTCTATAAGTTGTTAGATACACTTAGGACCGTCCCGAAATTTAAGAGTTTTTACAATATTGCCAGTATCCTAGGTTCTGGATATGTGGAGATTGATAAATGGAATTTAGATATCGGTGATGTCTACAGTACATTCGGATTTAATGATGCGGAAGGTATTCGAGTGAGGGCAGGTGCCCGAACATATTTTGGGCAAAATGATCCATGGCGAATAGAGGCATATACCGCATACGGTTTTGATGACCATAAATTTAAACACGGTATTTCTGGGAAGTTTTTATTGGATAAAAAATCACGTTTAATAGTATCCGGGGGTAACCGGAGAGATATTGAGCAGTTGGGCTTAAGTCTTACGGCCACCACCGACGTTTTGGGTAGAAGTGCGGCTTCATCGTCGTTGTTTTCTGTAGGCTCTAATGACCGTTTAACCAATATAAACTTATCTACATTTCAGGTAGAGGCAGAACCTTTGCATAATTTTATATTTAGAGTAGGTGGCTCTTTACGCACATTAAGTTCGGCATTACCAGATGCATTTAGCTTAGATTATTTGGATCCAGAAGCACCTACAGGAATTTCTTCGGAGTTAAAACAATTTGACTTTAATACGACCCTAATATACACGCCAGGAAAAAGAACCATTGGGTATGGTGTAGAGCGTAGAAATATTAATGATAATTATAGTACCTTATTTCTAACCTATACCAAAGGGGTAAAAGACTTTTTAGAAAGCGATTTTAATTACGAGAAAATCCAATTCTCATATACGCAGCCTTGGCAAATCGGAGGGTTCGGTAGATTGTTAAGTACAGTAGAGTTAGGTAAAACTTTTGGTGATGTGCCTTTAGGCTTATTAAATGTCATTCCTGGTAATCAAACCTTATTTTCTATCTATGGTACGTTTCCTAATTTAGATTTTTACGAGTTTGTCACAGATACGTATGCTTCGGTTCATTTAGAACAGAACTTTAATGGCCGTTTGTTTTCTAGAATTCCAATATTAAAAAAATGGAATCTTAGAGAAATTGTTGGGTTAAGAGGAGTATGGGGGGATCTTTCTAATGAGAACATTTTATTAAACAGTCCCACAAATATTCCTTTACAAGCACCAAATGATACTATTTACTGGGAATACTCGTTTGGAGTAGGGAATATATTTAAGATTTTAAGAATCGATTTTAATTTTAGAGGAAATTATTTAGAGAGTCCAGAAGCAAGGCCATTTAGTGTTACGGGGTCCTTTGGATTTAATTTTTAATAGGAAACTCTTCTATTTACTACACCGTTTTCGTAAGATTATACTTGAAATTGCTTGTTAAATCCTTAGATATTTAAACCATTTACAGAGGTAAAATAAATTATTCAAGTATCTTTGTGTACAAATTACAGTATTATTATGAGCGAAAAATTAGAAATAACTTTCGATGTTCTAATCGAAATTCCAAAAGGAAGTAGAAATAAATACGAGTACGACTTTACATTACACAAAATTAGATTTGATAGAATGCTTTTTTCATCGATGATGTATCCTGGTGATTATGGATTTATTCCAGAAACACTTGCTTTAGATAGCGATCCATTAGATGTATTAGTTTTAGGGCATCAGCCAACTTATCCAATGGTGGTAATGGAGGTTAGACCTATTGGTGTTTTCCATATGACAGATGAAAAAGGGCCAGATGAAAAAATTATCTGTGTTCCTGTTTCAGATCCTATATGGAGTAGTAATCATGATATCAGTGATCTTAATCCACATAGATTAAAAGAGATAGAACATTTCTTCAGAGTCTATAAAGATTTAGAAAAGAAAAAAGTAGATGTTGGTGGATGGGGAGATGCTAAAGAAGCTCTTGAAATTTACGAGCAATGTGTGCAGCGTTACGAAGAAAGTGACCATAAAAAGAAACGCACTTTTACCATATAATATCGAAATTATCAGAATAAAAAAAAGTCATGCTATTAAAAAGCATGACTTTTTTTGTTATGTTTAGATTTTATGCGTTTTTTTGAGAAATAATTAATAATTAACGGACTAATTTATGAAATCAATGATTATCTATATGCCTATAGTGATGGCACTTTTAGGTTTACTTTACATGGTTATTAAGAAATCATGGGTACTTAAGCAAGATGCAGGAGATGGTAAAATGAAAGAAATTTCAGATCACATCTATGAAGGTGCACTTGCATTTCTAAATGCGGAATATAAGCTTTTAGCAATTTTCGTAGTAGTCGTTAGTGTGTTGCTTGCTATTGTATCTTTTGTAGTGCCAACCACACACTGGTTAATTGTTATTGCATTTATTTTTGGTGCTATCTTTTCTGCTTTTGCAGGGAATATAGGAATGAAAATAGCGACTAAAACAAATGTAAGAACAACACAAGCTGCAAAAACGAGTTTGCCAAATGCTTTGAAAATCTCTTTTGGTGGTGGTACTGTAATGGGGCTTGGGGTTGCTGGTTTAGCTGTATTAGGTTTAACCGCATTCTTTATTTTCTTTTTCCATTATTTTATGGGAGGTGTTTGGACCAATACGATGGATATGACTATCGTTTTAGAAACCTTGGCAGGTTTTTCATTGGGTGCAGAATCTATTGCACTCTTTGCACGTGTAGGTGGTGGTATTTATACGAAAGCGGCAGATGTAGGAGCAGATTTAGTAGGTAAAGTAGAAGCAGGTATCCCGGAAGATGATCCCCGTAATCCTGCAACTATAGCAGATAACGTTGGAGATAATGTAGGTGATGTAGCAGGTATGGGGGCAGATTTGTTTGGTTCATATGTGGCCACCGTATTAGCAGCTATGGTTTTAGGTAACTATGTGATTAAAGATATGGGCGGAGTTATTCCAGATGGTTTTGGAGGTATCGGTCCCATTTTACTACCTATGGCAATTGCAGGTGTAGGTATTATTATTTCGATTATAGGTACCATGTTGGTGAAGATTAATAATGATGACGCTAAAGAGTCTCAAGTCATGGGAGCTTTAAACATTGGGAACTGGACGGCTATAGTTTTGGTGGCAGTTTCTTGTTTTGGCTTGGTTACTTGGATGTTGCCAGAAACTATGAAAATGGAATTTTTTGGTGAGGGCTTACAGGATATTTCATCCATGCGTGTGTTTTATGCTACATTAGTTGGCTTAGTGGTAGGAGCCGTGATTTCTTCGGTTACAGAATACTATACAGGTCTAGGTAAAAAACCAATATTAAAAATAGTACAGCAGTCAAGTACAGGGGCAGGTACAAATATCATTGCGGGTTTAGCTACGGGTATGATTTCTACGTTTCCTTCCGTATTACTATTCGCAGGAGCTATATGGGCATCGTACGCTTTTGCTGGTTTTTATGGGGTATCATTAGCAGCTTCTGCGATGATGGCAACTACAGCAATGCAATTAGCTATTGATGCTTTTGGTCCAATAGCTGATAATGCAGGAGGTATTGCGGAGATGAGTGAGCAAGAACCAATCGTTAGAGAGCGCACAGATATTTTAGATTCCGTAGGGAATACAACAGCAGCAACCGGTAAAGGATTTGCAATTGCTTCTGCGGCTTTAACATCATTAGCTCTTTTTGCGGCCTACGTTACGTTTACGGGTATAGACGGTATTAATATATTTAAGGCACCAGTTTTAGCCATGTTATTTGTTGGAGGTATGGTGCCTGTGGTTTTTTCTGCTTTAGCTATGAACGCAGTAGGTAAAGCTGCTATGGAAATGGTGCAAGAAGTACGTAGACAGTTTAGAGATATACCAGGAATTATGGAAGGCACCGGAAAGCCGGAATATGATAAATGTGTGGCTATTTCTACAAAAGCATCTTTAAAAGAAATGATGCTGCCAGGATTATTAACCATTGGTTTTCCACTAGCAATAGCTTTTATTCCAATGATCTTTGGTATGAATAATTTAGCGATAGCAGAAATGCTTGGTGGTTATATGGCAGGTGTTACTGTTTCTGGTGTATTATGGGCAATCTTCCAGAACAATGCTGGTGGTGCTTGGGATAATGCTAAAAAATCCTTTGAAGCGGGTGTAGAGATTAATGGAGAAATGACATTTAAAGGTAGTGAGGCACATAAGGCGGCTGTTACTGGAGATACTGTTGGTGATCCATTTAAAGATACTTCTGGTCCTTCTATGAATATTCTAATCAAACTTACTTGTTTGATAGGTTTAGTAATTGCTCCGATATTAGGTGGGCATGCAGAAGAAGGTGTTACAAAGGTTGAAGAAGTAATAAATATAGAGGTAAATACAGATAATACAGATCTAGCAGAAGCAAAAATAGCATACGCCACTATCGTTACTAGAGTGCCTAAAACAGATGAAAAGATATTTAGTGGAACGCCAGAAGAAGTAAGAGCGCAAGTTGAAGCTTTTAAGGAGACTAGCGTAAAATCTAATGATTCTCAAATAGAAGTTGAGATTGAAAAAGTGACCCTTAGAAAATAGATTTATTTTTATTATTTTTAAACCTGCTAATAACTATTATTAGCAGGTTTTTTTGTGTTATTTTAGTGTGATGTTATTTAAAAAAGATCCTTTACAAATAATTACATTTGATGCTTATGGCACCAATTCTCATTTCTATTTAAGGGGAAGAGCGCTTGAAGATGAGTCTATTAACTTAGATGATAAAGGCTGGTTTAATTTGATGTTGAATACCTGGAAACGGTTAGAAACAGATGAAGTAAAGCATACCAACATAGATATTACTTTGCCAAACGGCCAAGTTTTGCAAACATCAACCGATAATCATGGATATTTTAAAATGGAAACGGCTGTTCATGATTTGCAGAAATTAGCCAACGAAGAAGACTGGGTGAACTTTGAAGTCTCTTACTCAAATCCAAATATTAAACGAAAGATTACCCATGAAAATAGATTTCCTGGTAAAATTCTAATCCCATCTAAGAAGGCTGTTTTTGGGGTGATTACAGATATTGATGATACTATTTTGCATACGGGTGTAGTCTCTACATTAAAATGGCGCGTATTGTTTAATACTGTTTTTAAAACTGTAAAAAATCGTTTGCCGCTTACTGGAGCTCCAGATTTTTATAACCAATTACATCGGGGAACATCAGGAGAGAATTCTAATCCAATATTTTATGTGAGTCATAGCCCTTGGAATTTATACCGTTATTTAGAACTGTTTCTAAAGCAGAATAATTTCCCTAAAGGACCTATTTTACTTCGTAGTTTTAATTCTTTTTTTAAAAGGAAAAGAGACGGGCATAAACCACAAAAGCAAATTGAGATTCTTGGTATTTTAAAAACGTACCCAGCGTTACCCATAATCTTAATTGGAGATAGTGGCGAGCGTGACGCAGATATTTATAAGGAAATAGCAGAACAATTTCCAGACAGAATTTTGGCAATCTACCTAAGAAGTGTAAATCATAAAAAGAGAATGATTCGGGTAAAAAGCCTATTTGATGATTATAAAACAACACCTGTTTTATTTGTAGAGAATAGCGATCAAGCAGTGGCACACGCAAAAAAAATGGGATTCATATAAAATACGAACCCCATTTGTAAATGTAAGATAGATACTTAAAACAAGCCATTTATCTCCGCATCAATTCTATTTATTATAGTGCCCAAGTCCTCAGGATTATCTACAAAGTCTAAATGGTCAACATCAATAATTAAGAGTTTTCCTTTTTCATAGCTCTGACTCCACGCTTCATAACGTTCATTAAGTCTGCTTAAATAATCTATAGAAATCGTATTTTCATAATCGCGTCCACGTTTATGAATCTGACTTACTAAGTTGGGAATAGAACTTCGTAAATAGATTAATAAATCTGGCGGTTGAACTAATTTTTCCATTAGCTCAAATAAGCTAGAGTAATTACTAAAATCTCTGTTCGTCATCAAACCCATCGCATGAAGGTTTGGTGCAAAAATATAAGCATCTTCGTATATGGTGCGATCTTGGATGATATTTTTCCCCGTTTCTCTTATTTCTAAAATCTGGCGAAACCTACTATTTAAAAAATAAATTTGAAGGTTAAAACTCCAACGCTCCATTTGATTGTAAAAATCATCTAAATAAGGGTTATCTACAACATCTTCAAAATGTGGCTCCCAGTTAAAATGTTTTGAAAGTAATTTGGTTAAGGTTGTTTTTCCTGCGCCAATATTTCCTGCAATTGCAACATGCATAATTCGTCTTCTTAATGGTTTTATTTATAAGCGTTGGATTCTTACTATTTAAAATACTAATGTATACTCGTGGCACTTTTAGTTTTAAATTAGATTTAATACCTCACTTTGTACTTTCCCAAAGGGGCACACAATATACAACGATTCTTGGGTAGTAGAAAAAATAGTTGCTGAAATGCACGAATGTTTTTTATGGCTATGATCAATTAGAAATAATGCATAAAAAATTATTTATCACCTTAGTTTTAAACCTTTTCTATTTTTTTTAGTCACAGAAGAACAATAACCTATAAAGATCATGAAAAAATTTCTAATATTTATCACCATTTGTCTTATTCATTTTTCAATTCTACAAGCTCAAGACTTTCAGGGAAAGGCAATCTATCATTCTAAAACATCTGTGGCCGACTTTAATTTTGGTGGTCGTGAAATGTCAGAAGAACAGAAAAAAAGAATTACAGAGCGCTTAAAGGAACAGTCAGAAAAAACATTTATACTGACGTTTGATAAAACAGCGGCGATATATGAGGAGGAAGAAAAGCTAGAAACTCCAGGAAGAGAAAATGGAGGCAGAGGTAGATTTAGATTTGGAGATTTTTCTGGTGGTAAATTGTATAAGAATATTAAAGACCAAAATTATGCTAAAGAATCAGAAATGTTTGGTAAAGTATTCTTAATCAAAGATGACCTGAAGCAATTAAATTGGACGATGGGTTCTGAAACAAAAAAAATAGGCAATTACACGTGCTATAAGGCAACAGCTATACAAGCGATTGATTCTACAGATTTTCAAACTTTAAGAAGAAAAAGAGATCAAGAAAGAAGAAACGAGAATACTGCCAAAAAGGATACTACGCAAAATAAGACGCGTATTTTTAAAGAAACAGAAGCGGTAAAAGAAATTGAAATTACAGCATGGTTTACTCCTGAAATTCCTGTAAGTCAAGGACCAGGAGAATACTGGGGCTTACCAGGTTTAATATTAGAAGTTAACGCAGGGAATACCGTATTGCTTTGTACTAAGATTGTTTTAAATGCAGATGAAAAGGTAGAGATAAAAGCTCCTGCAAAAGGAAAGGTCATATCGCAGCAAGAATATAATGAAACGCTTTTGACTAAGATGGAAGAAATGTCAGAGCGCTTTAGAGGTGGTAATAGAGGTCCAGGTGGTAACTCAAATAGAGGAAGAAACTAATGAGATATCTATTTAGAAAAAAGCAAGTACTGGTGCTTATCGGCTTAATTGCTTTGGTGAATGTTGCTAGTGCTCAGAAAATCACCATTACGGGAGTATTAAAAGATTCGCTAGGAAGCCCTTTAGAAATGGCAAATGTAGTGGCTGTAAATCAAGAGACAAAAAGTTTGGATGGTTTCGGAATTACAGATCCTAATGGAAAATATAAGGTAAGCGTGAACCAAAACAGTACTTATAGCTTAAAATTTAGCTATATCGGTTTCCAGCCTAAAGAACTATTAATTAATACCTTAGAAGAAGACTTGCAACGCGATATAATATTGGCAGAGCAAGCACAGAGCTTGGATGAGGTTGAGGTAGTTTATGAGATGCCTGTGGTAGTGAAAGGGGATACTATTGTGTATAACACGGACTCTTTCGTAACAGGAACGGAAAAGAAATTAGAAGATGTACTAAGTAAGTTGCCCGGAGTAGAAATAAATGATGATGGTGAAATAGAAGTAGAGGGAAAGACCGTTACAAAGGTAATGGTCGATGGAAAAGATTTTTTTGATGGAGATTCTAAACTAGCAGCAAAAAATATTCCTGCAAATGCTTTGGATAAAATAGAAGTACTTAGAAATTATAGTGAGGTGTCGCAACTAAAAGGCGTAACAAATAATCAAGATAATGTAGCTTTAAATATTAAATTAAAATCAGGAAAAGAGAAATTTTGGTTTGGAGAAATTACGGCTGGTTTAGGATTAGATAGTAGGTATCTAGCGCATCCTAAACTATTTTTTTACAGCCCTAAGTATAGCATCAATATTTTAACAGATCTTAATAATATTGGGCAATTGCCATTTACCTCAAGAGATTACAGAAATTTCACAGGTGGTTTTAGAAGTAGAACAGGAAATACAGGCACTAGTTTTAACGTTGGTGATGGCGGTTTGGGTTTGTCTCAGCTTCAAAACAACCGTGCTAAAGAAATAGAAACAAGATTTGGAGCGGTTAATTTTAGTTATGCCCCAACAGAAAAACTAGATTTAAGCGGATTCGCAATTTATTCTTATGCGAATACAGACTTACAGACGGTGGCCACGCGAACGTATATTAGTAGCAATCAGCAAGAGGTAACTACAACAGGAACAGAACAAACATCTAATTTAGGGTTGTTAAAGCTAAGTGCTGCTTACAAGCCAAATACAAATGTACAGGTGGAATATGATGCTCTTGCAAAATTTTCTGACGAGAATGAGGATGTAGGAATTTTGTCTGTAGCAGACGTTACAGATCAAATTTTTGAAAACAAACAGCAAACTCCTTCTAGTCTTAATCAAAATGCTAATGTATATTACACGATAGATGAAAAAAACATATTGGCGGTTGAGGCTCAGTATTTAATCCAAAATGAGGATCCGTTTTATAATGCAATCAGAGAAATACAACCTTTTGAAAGTATTCTTCCTTTGAATGAAGAACAAGCGAATTATAATATCAATCAAGATCGAAAAATAAAAACGAATAAGTTTGATTTTAAAACCGATTACTATTTTATTACGGGAGCAAAAAGTAATATCAATTTTACGCTAGGAACCACGCAAAGTAGTCAGAAATTCAACTCAAATATTTTTCAAATTTTAGATAACGAATCAACTTTAGCATTTGCAGAGGACGATTTAGTTAATGATGTGGAATATAAATTCTCTGATATTTTTGTTGGATTTCATTATAAATTAATCGTCGGGAAATTTACATTTAATCCAGGTTTTAAAGTACATGATTATACGGCGAAAAACACACAATTAGCTACGTCGGTTACAGATGATTTATTCAATGTAGTTCCCGATCTTTTTGTAAATCTTCAATTAAAGCAGTCAGAGAGTATTCGTTTTAATTATACGGTTAACCGACAGTTTTCAGATATAGATAAATTTTCTAGAGCCTATATTTTTAGTAATTACAATTCCATGTATCAAGGAAATCGTGATTTAGAAAGTGCTTTGTTTCATAATTTATCACTTAATTTTTTCAGCTTTAGCATGTTTAACATGCAAAACATTTTCGCTACTGTTAATTATAGTAAACGTGTAGATGCTTTTAAAAATAATAGTGCTATCGTTGGCATTAATCAAGTAAGTTCAACCATCAATTCTAATTTGGAAGATGAAGTGTTGTCAGGGTCTGCTAATTTTCAAAGAACATTTGGTAAGATAAAGGTGAGTTCCAGAGGATCGCTTTCCTATTCTAATTTAAATAATATTGTTAATGGTAGCCCTAGTACGTCAGAGTCTTTGACACAAAGCTATAGAGCATCCTTAGCCACAAGCTTTAGAGATGCCCCAAATGTAGAGGTGGGTTATAACTATGCCCTTAATAATTATGATAACGGAGGAAATTCATCTACGTATTATACAGACACACCATTTCTAAAAGTTGATGCGGCTTTTCTAAAAAGTTTTATTTTTCTAGCAGATTTAGATTACTACCATTACAGAGATAAAGCAAATACTATTGATAATGAGTATGGTAATTTAGATACCAGTTTATCTTATCAAAAAGAGGATAGTAAGTGGGAGTATAGTGTAGAAGTAACCAATTTATTGAACAATACAGAACTCAATCAAGATAGTTTTAATGAGCTCTTTTATAGAACCTCATCGTATGTGGTACAACCACGATATGTGATGTTTAAAATTAAATATGATTTATAAATCTGCAAATTGTTGTTAAAGCATTTTTCAGACTCCATCTTTTATTTTACTTTTGTGCTATTATTAATTGAGGACGGATTTGACTGATTGCAACCTCAGCTGCTAAATTATATTTAGCACAAGAAAAATGCTAAAGCAGTTATGACCGAAATTCCTTTTTCGGTTCATAAACTTCTTTTAACCTTTCTGTCAAGTCTATTCTAGAAAATAAAACCATTTATGGCTTATTTATTCACATCAGAATCTGTTAGTGAAGGACACCCAGATAAAGTAGCAGACCAAATAAGTGATGCGCTTTTAGATAATTTTTTGGCTTTTGATCCAGAAAGCAAAGTAGCATGCGAGACATTAGTAACTACAGGTCAAGTAGTATTGGCAGGTGAAGTTAAGAGTGATACCTATTTAGATGTTCAACAAATAGCAAGAGATGTTATTAATAAAATTGGGTATACTAAAGGAGAATATCAGTTTAGCGGAGATTCATGTGGTGTTATCTCCTTAATACATGAGCAGTCTAAAGATATTAGTCAAGGTGTAGATCGCGGTTCTAAAGAAGAGCAAGGTGCAGGAGATCAAGGAATGATGTTTGGCTACGCTACTAAAGAAACGGAAAACTACATGCCTTTGGCTTTAGATATTTCGCATAAAATATTACAGATCTTAGCAGATTTAAGAAGAGAAGGTAAAGAAATTTCTTATTTAAGACCAGATGCTAAGGCGCAGGTAACAATAGAGTATAGTGATGAAAATGTACCTCAACGTATAGATACTATTGTAGTTTCTACTCAGCATGATGCTTTTGATGCTGATGATGAAAAAATGTTGGCGAAAATTAAATCGGATATTATTTCTATCTTAATTCCGAAAGTAAAGGAACAATTACCAGTACATATTCAGACGTTATTTGATGATGCTATTACCTACCATATTAACCCAACAGGAAAATTTGTTATCGGTGGTCCTCATGGAGATACGGGATTAACAGGTCGTAAGATTATTGTAGATACGTACGGTGGTAAAGGTGCTCACGGTGGAGGTGCATTTAGTGGTAAAGATCCTAGTAAAGTAGATAGAAGTGCAGCCTATGCTGCGCGTCATGCTGCGAAAAATTTAGTAGCTGCGGGAGTGGCTGATGAGATTTTAGTACAAGTAAGTTATGCTATTGGAGTGGTAGAACCAACCTCTATTTATGTAGATACGTATGGTACTGCTAAGGTGAATTTAAACGATGGGCAGATTGCAAGAAAAGTAGCTGAGTTATTTGATATGCGTCCGTTTGCCATAGAAGAGCGTTTAAAATTGCGTAATCCTATTTATTTGGAAACAGCTGCTTACGGTCACATGGGTAAAGAGCCAATAACAGTAACAAAAACTTTTGAATCTCCTTATAACGGTAAAGTAGAAAAAGAAGTAGAATTGTTTACTTGGGAGAAGTTAGATGCTCTAGAGCAAGTGAAAACTGCATTCGGTATATAAATATTTAATGGTTTTAGCGGTCTGGTTTAAATAATTAGAGTAGACCGCCAAAATCTTAACAAAAAAGTATCTTTTTATAATTATTGGTGAATAATTAGGATTTTAAAAACTTCCGATGTTATATTTGCACCGCACAAGTTCAAACACGTATTGAATAGTTATCAAGAAAGGTGGAGGGAATAGACCCTTTGAAACCTTAGCAACCCTTTGTTCTTTTTAAGAACAATGAAGGTGCTAAATTCTACCAAAAATTGCATCATGCATTGGCGGCAGATAACGAAAAAATTAATTGCTATCCTAGTAATTGAATATTTCTTCTTAATAACTTTTTGATTTTTACCTAGCTCGACTACAGGTCTGATGTTAGAGTTTGGCTTTTTATTTTAGTATTAATTTAAAAAACAAAAAAAATCATGAGTACTCAAAAATTAGCAACAAACGCTTTACATGCAGGGCATGACACTACGCAAACGGGAGGAACAAGAGCAGTGCCCATCTATCAAACATCATCATACGTTTTTAGAGATACGGACCATGCTGCAAAATTATTCTCATTAGGAGAATTAGGGTTCATCTACACCCGTTTAAATAACCCAACAAATCAAATTTTACAGGATCGCTTAGCGGCTGTTGAAGGCGGTGTAGGTGCTGTTGTTTTCGCTTCTGGTACTGCCGCAATTGCTACAGGTTTGTTAACTTTATTAAAAGCAGGAGGTCATATTGTAGCTTCTAGTAGTTTATATGGAGGAACGTTTAATTTATTAAATGTAACCTTGCCAAGATTAGGCATTACTACCACTTTTGTGGATGCGACTCATCCAGAAAACTTTGAGAAGGCTGTTCAAGATAATACCAGAGCTATTTTCGTAGAATCTTTAGGAAATCCTAAATTGGATGTTTTAGATTTAAAGGCAATTGCTACCTATGCAAAAGCAGCACAAGTGCCATTTATTGTAGATAATACTGTGGCTTCACCTGTATTATTAAACCCAATTGAACATGGAGCAAACCTTGTGATTCATTCGCTTACAAAGTACATTGGCGGTCAAGGAACATCATTAGGGGGTGCTATTATAGATGCCGGTACTTTTGATTGGACCAATGGGAAATTTCCAGAGTTCACTGAGCCTTCTGCGGGGTATCATGGCTTAGTGTATAGCGAAGCTTTGGGGGCAGCAGCGTTTACGTTTAAGCTAATTTTAGAAGGTTTGCGTGATTTAGGTGGCGCTTTGAGTCCGTTTAATGCATTCCAAATTATTCAAGGATTAGAAACCTTACCTGTGCGGATCAAGCAACACAGTGCAAATGCACTAGAGCTAGCAATATGGTTAGAAGGTCGAGATGAGGTTGCTTGGGTAAACTATCCTGGATTAAAGAGCAGTGCCTATTATGATTTGGCTAAAGAGTATTTGCCAAAAGGACAAAGCGGATTAGTAACCTTCGGTATAAAAGGTGGTTTTGAAGCGGCTCAAAAAGTAACCGATGCTACTAAAATTTTCTCGCTACTAGCAAACATTGGTGATACAAAATCATTAATTATTCATCCAGCGAGTACTACCCATCAACAATTAACAGCAGAACAACAAGAAGCTGCAGGGGTACCACAAGATTTGATACGCCTGTCTGTTGGATTGGAAGATATAGAGGATTTAAAGGCAGATTTAATTCAGGCTTTTGCCTCATTATAAGTAAGCTTAACCTTTGGTAAAGCAAAAAGATTGAAATAAAAATAAATTATGCTACAGCATTTAACAATACCCAAGTATACGAATCACGGCGGATCAACTCAGGACATTAAATTGTCTTATCAAGTTTTTGGGCCTGCGCTGCATACCGCACCAATTATAGTGGTAAATCATGCATTAACAGGTAGTTCAGATGTGGCTGGAGCGCAGGGTTGGTGGTCTGCATTGATTGGAGACGGAAAATGTATTAACACTCAAAAATATACCATTTTATCTTTTAATGTACCCGGTAATGGGCATGACGGTTTTGTGGTAGAGAATTACAAAGATTTTGTGGCGCAAGACATCGCAAAAATATTTTTAATAGGATTAAAAGAGCTGCAAGTAAACAAACTTTTTGCACTTATAGGAGGTTCTATGGGAGGTGGTATTGCTTGGGAAATGGTTGCCTTGGAACCTAATTTGACTGAAAATCTAATTCCTGTAGCGTCCGATTGGAAATCTACAGACTGGTTAATTGCGAATTGTCAAATTCAAGAGCAGTTTTTGTTGAATTCTAGTCAACCTGTACATGATGCACGTATGCATGCGATGTTATGCTATAGAACTCCGGAATCATTTAAAGAGCGTTTTAAGCGTAGCACAAATGAAGAATTGCACGTCTTTAATGTAGAGAGTTGGTTAACGCATCATGGCGCAAAATTGCAAGAACGTTTTCAATTGTCAGCCTATAAGCTGATGAATCAGTTATTGAAAACAATTGATATTACAAGAGATGCTAAAGATGCTTTTTCAACGATTGAAAAAAGCGTAACCAATATTCATATTATAGGGGTTGATTCTGATCTATTTTTTACGGCCCAAGAGAATAAAGATACCTTTAAGCAATTGGCGCAAGTTAATAGTAATGTTACCTACGGGGAGATAAGGTCACTGCATGGGCACGATGCTTTTTTAATTGAATTTCAGCAAATGGAGCAGTTATTAAAAGGCATATTTGATCAGAATGGAAAGAGTAAGCGTATCAAAATATTAAAATTCGGAGGTAAATCGTTGGCTAATGGTGATGGTTTACATCGGGTTTTAGAAATTGTAACTACCAAAGTAAAACAGGGAGAAAATATTGGAGTAGTATTGTCTGCACGCGGTAAAGCCACAGATCAGCTAGAAACTATTCTTAAAAAGGCAAGCAAAGGCAAAGAGTACGCTAAAGATTTTGATGCTTTTAAAGCGTACCAACGATCAGATTTTAATGTTGATTTGTCTTCGGAATTTACGGATTTAGAAAAGCTTTTTGAAGGGGTTTCTTTATTAGGCGATTATAGTGCAAAAATCAAAGATCAAGTATTGTCTTTTGGAGAATTGATTTCTGGGAAAGTGACTACACAATTATTAAATGCGAATGGCGTAAAAGCTAAATTCATAGATTCCCGAGAATTGATAAAAACAGATAGCAATTTTGGGGATGCTCAGGTATATGAGGCATTGTCTAAAGAGCATGTTTTAGAGGTTATCTCTAAATTAGATACTACTGTGGTTCCTGTAATGACTGGTTTTATAGCATCAAACAAAGCAGGGGAGACCACAACCTTAGGAAGAAACGGAAGTAATTATTCGGCAGCGCTAATTGCTAATTTCTTAGATGCGGCAGAATTGCAAAATTATACGCATGTAGATGGGATTTATACGGCCAACCCTGATTATGTGGCAGATGCAAAACGTATTGCGGAGTTGTCTTACGGGGAAGCAAATGAATTGGCAAATTTTGGGGCGACCATCTTACATGCAAAAACGATTATCCCTTTAATAGAAAAAAATATTCCATTGCGGATATTAAATACATTTAATGGTGATAATGAAGGAACGCTAATTAGTGCAAAGACAAGTAAAGAGGGGATAAAATCGCTTTCAGTAATTGAAAATGTGGCCTTGGTAAATTTTGAGGGGCGTGGTTTATTAGGTAAAGTCGGAGTAGATGCACGAGTTTTTAAAACATTAGGAGCAAATAATATTAGTGTGAATATCATATCTCAGGGGTCATCAGAACGTGGTCTTGGTTTTGTGGTAGATGCTGATAAAGCAGAAAAAGCGAAAGAGGTTTTAATTGATGAATTTAGCTCAGATTTTCAAACCAAAGATGTAAACATGATTACCGTAACTACCGATGTTTCTGTGATTTCTATTGTAGGTCAAGATTTGAGTTCTTTTCATAAGCCTTTTAATGAGCTGATAAAAAACCAGATTGTTCCCTTGTTATTTAATAATACAGTAACGGGAAAAAATGTCAGTTTAGTAGTACGGCGTAAAGACCTTTACAAAGCGTTGAACGTAATGCACGGTCAAGTTTTCGGAATTAGTAAAAAAGTGAATCTTGCTATATTTGGTCATGGAAATGTTGGAGGAACATTGATAGATCAAATTTTAAAATCGGCTCAAAGCATTGAAGAACGTAAAGGGATTCAATTAAATGTTTTTGCGGTGGCGAACTCTAAAAAAGTGTTGCTCAATAAAAACGGAATTTCGGAAAATTGGAAAGCCGATTTAGATAAAAATGGCAAGTCATTTGAGTTAGATACCATTTTCGATTTTGCAAAAACACACCATTTAGAAAATTTAATAGCGGTAGATAATACGGCAAGCAAAACTTTTGTAGCATCGTATTTAAATATGATAGAAAATGGTTTTGATTTGGTGTCTTCAAACAAAATCGCAAATACCTTGAGTTTTGATTTTTATCAGAACTTAAGAACCGAATTAGAACGGAGTCAGAAACAATATTTGTATGAAACGAATGTAGGAGCAGGGCTTCCACTTATAGATACCATCAAGTTATTGCATTTATCTGGTGAAAATATTACGCGTATTAAAGGGGTATTTTCAGGGTCGTTGAGTTATATCTTCAATACGTTTTCAGAGGTAGATAGACCATTTTCATCGATTTTAAAAGAAGCGATGGAAAAAGGATTTACGGAGCCAGATGCTCGTGAAGATCTTTCTGGTAATGATGTAGGAAGAAAACTTTTAATACTAGCTAGAGAATTAGATCTGAGTAATGAATTTGCAGATATTAGTATTCAGAATTTAATACCAGATTCTTTGCATACTGTAACGGTAGCCGAATTTAAAAATCAGTTAAGTATGCTTGATGCTATTTTTGAAAAGATTAAAAAAGAACAAAAGCCAAATCATGTATTGCGGTATGTGGGTGACTTGTCTGGAGATTTGCAAAAAGAAAAAGGGAATTTAGAAGTAAAATTAGTTTCGGTGCCTAAAGAAAGTGCATTAGGACAAGTAAAAGGCTCAGATTCTATTATAGAAATATATACGGAGTCTTATGGGGAAAATCCGTTAGTGATTCAAGGCGCAGGAGCGGGAGCAGCAGTTACGGCTCGTGGCGTTTTTGGTGATATATTAAGGATTATAGAAAAAGGTAAATAGCTATAAAGAATCAGTAACGCGATCACTGATCTAATAATAAAATTATGAAAAACAAATTTGAAACAGAAGCGATAAGAACACAAACAGAACGCTCACAATTTCTGGAACATTCTACGCCCATGTATGTAACTTCAAGCTTTGTATTTGAAGATGCTGAAGATATGCGCGCTTCTTTTAGTGAAGAGAAAGAACGTAATATCTATTCTAGGTATTCTAACCCAAATACGAATGAATTTATAGAAAAGGTTTGTAAAATGGAAGGTGCCGAAGCTGGCTTCGCTTTTGCATCTGGTATGGCTGCGGTGTTTTCTACTTTCGCATCGCTTTTAGATAGTGGAGATCATGTGGTTTCTGCACGGAATATTTTTGGTTCTACGCATAGTTTATTTATGAACTTTTTACCCAAATGGAACATTAGCTCAGATTATTTCGAAATTGATGATTTAGAGGGTATTGATAAATTGATTAAACCAACAACAAAATTTATCTATGCAGAATCTCCTACCAATCCGGGAGTAGATGTATTAGACCTGGAAAAGTTGGGTAAAATTGCAAAAAAACATAAGGTACTTTTAATTATCGATAACTGTTTTGCAACGCCTTACTTACAACAACCTATTAAATTTGGTGCTGATTTGGTAATTCATTCAGGGACAAAATTAATGGATGGTCAAGGACGTGTTTTGGCAGGAATTACCGTAGGAAGTGCAGAACTAATTGACAAGGTATATCGATTTTCGCGCATTACGGGGCCCGCGCTTTCTCCTTTTAACGCTTGGGTAATTTCTAAAAGTTTAGAAACTTTAGCGGTTCGGGTAGATCGTCATTGTGAGAATGCTTTAAAGTTAGCAACGTTTCTCGAAGATCACCCGAAAGTAAATTGGGTGAAATATCCCTTTTTAAAATCGCACCCTATGTATGAGGTGGCTAAAAAGCAGATGAAAGCTGGGGGTACTATTGTTGCTTTTGAAGTGAATGGAGGAATAGAAGCTGGACAAAAGTTTTTTGATGGGATAAAATTATTATCGCTCTCTGCAAACTTGGGAGATTCTAGAAGTATTGTGACCCATCCTGCATCTACAACCCACAGCAAGCTAACAACGCCAGAGCGTGAAGCCGTAAATATTACGGATGGCACCGTACGGGTATCTGTTGGTTTGGAACATATAGATGATATTATTTCAGATATAAAACAAGCCTTAGAATCATAGCAGAACGTTCTAAATTAAAAAGCCTCAATAGTAGAAACTATGGAGGCTTTTTTGTTAAATAAGAGTCTATATTTCTTATAAACCTAAAGCTAGTATCGCCGGAGCATCGACTGTAAAAGCATATGCTCTCCAGGTGGTATTGTAATCTGTATTTTGCCATAGTACCTCGCCACTAGCGCTTACTTCCCATAAAGTCCCATCTCTGCCTTCGGCGATTAGGGTGTTTCCATTGCTCATCCGGACCCCACTCCCCAATCCTGCAGTGTATAATTCGGGATCCGTAAAACTCCATACTACTTCTGGTTCATTGTCTTCTCCTGCATTAAGTTCGTATGGTGGGTTTAATTTGTATTCAACAACTTCAGACTGGTTGTCGTAAATATCATTGGCAAAGACAATCATATTTCCAGTAGTCAATAAATTTGGATAATGAACATTGTTCAAGGTAACCTCGCCAACATTGTCATAAGCAAGCGGATTTCCGTACCGGTATACTAAATCTCCGCCTAGATTATAATTTCCACCCGTACTTGTACTCGCTTCTTCCGTAGTTGTGCTGTGGTCTAGCACCCAAACTTCACTATAATTATTTACGGTTATGTAGAGAACATCATTCGTTTCATCTAAAGTTAACCCATTAAAATGCATCAAGTCTCCATTGGTTTGAGAACTGTTGTAATTGATATCTACTTTATTTGGATGTTCTACTACAACGCCAAAATTTTCTTTTGAAGCATCGAGGTTTTGAATCACATGATCGGTAACATGCCATTCCCAAATAATCTCTTCGGTAAGTGGGTTCATTTCTATAATAGCTTCGGGGAAAATATCAAAATTCTCAGAAAAACCTAGTTCCGCAGCTTCATCAGCCGTTACTTTTTCCCATACTGGAAAAATAATATTTCCATTAGATAAGTATTCCACATCATGATGCGCCATGTAATCGTCACCAGAAGTATAAGTAACTTCCCAGTCAATAGATTGATCGACGTTTATTTTTCTCATGATGCCACCATAACCACCCAGCGTTATTCCTGCATTGTCTGCTTTAAGGCAAACAACTAAACTACCGTCGTCTAATAAGTTCACGTCATTACCTAGATCTCTGTCAAATTTCCAGCTAAATAATTGATCTCCATCATGGTTTATGATATAGGCACCTTGACTATTGGTGTCTGCCACTAGGATGTAAGAATTGGTGTCAATAGTGCTTTCATCTGTTGTTTCTTCTTCACTTGCATCTGCAGAGGAATTGGTGTCGTCAGAACTACATGCGGTAAAAGCTAAAAATAGCGCTAATAAACTTACTTTTAAAAGCGGTGTAAAATTTTGTTGCTGTTTCATTGTATTTGTTTTCATTGGGTTCTTACTACTAAGTAAGGACTTAAATTAGGTTTTTAGTAGGTCAATCAGTGAAAGGCGGTTTTAATTCAGTGAAACCATGAAATTTAAGATATGCCTATTTGTCGCTTGGTTTACTTGTAAAGCATGTACCTAGATATTTCGATATCTAAATTTTAATTATCTTAGCAGCCATGCTATCAAAAAAGACGAAATACGGATTAAAAGCACTTACCTTCTTGGCACAACAGGAAGGCAAGAAACCAGTGCAAATTTCTGAAATAGCAAACGCTGAAAACATCTCTCAAAAGTTTTTAGAAACCATTTTATTATCCTTACGAAAAACAGGCTTTTTAGGAAGTAAAAAAGGTAAAGGTGGTGGGTATTATTTAATAAAAGACCCTGCAGAAATTCAGATGGCTTCTGTGATGCGGGTATTGGAAGGCCCCATCTCCATGGTACCTTGTGTAAGTCTTAATTTCTATGAAAAATGTGATGATTGTCCTGATGAAGCTGCATGCGGTGTGCATAAATTAATGCTTCAGGTTAGGGATAGTAATCTCGAAATATATAAAAATACCAGTCTAGCAGATTTGATAGCTTAATTTTAACGCTTCCGCTTTTTTGTTGTCAAATTGATAATAAACTTCTTCTTTTTCTACAAATCTACTAAAACTATAGGGTAATAGTAATTTTAGTATTCTTTTGGCGACTTACTTTGCAAAATATTTTTATTTTTGCTTACTCTATTAAATCGATAGGGTAATAGAAACATTAATCACATGATTGCAGATCAATTGATTTTAGATAAGAAAACAAGTAAAGAGGATTTCACAACAGATAAAAAATCTGAGAAACCATTACGCAGTATTATTAAGTCTATAAGCTGGAGAATAATTGGTACTATAGATACTATGATTATTTCTTGGTTGGTAACTGGAGAATTAAAATTAGCTTTATCTATAGGTGTTGTTGAATTGTTTACAAAAATGTTGTTGTATTTCTTTCACGAGAGAATTTGGAACAGCATTAATTGGGGTAGATAAAAAAGAAAGACAATGGCTTTTACAGAAAACGATATACAAAAATGGAATACCGATTTTGCATCGGCAAGTCCCGCAGAAATTATAGCATTTGCATTGGAGCAAAATTCTAATGCCGTAGTGACTACTAATTTTAGACCTTATGAAGTTAATATTTTACATGCAGTCACCGCTGTAGATAACACTATTAAAGTTATTTGGTGTGATACGGGGTACAATACTCCAAATACCTACAAACATGCAGAAGATTTAATAAAATCATTACAGCTAAATGTAAAATTGTATGTTCCTAAACAAACATCATCACATAGAGATGCAGTAATGGGAATACCAGGTATTGAAGATCCAAACCATGGGGTCTTTACAGAGCAGGTTAAATTGGAGCCATTTGGCAGAGCAATGGCAGAGCACAAACCAGAGGTTTGGTTTACAAACCTTAGAAAAGGGCAAACTGCTTTGCGTAATTCTTTAGATATTTTTAGTGTGAGTAAAGACGGTGTTTTAAAGGTGAGTCCTTTTTACCATTGGTCGGATGAGCAGTTAGACGCCTATTTAGAAGAATATAAATTACCAAACGAGCATAAATATTTTGATCCAACCAAGGTGTTAGAAAACCGTGAGTGTGGCTTGCATACTTAAAAGAAGACCTAAGTAAGCATCATAAAATTAGTAGTAAATAGGGTTGTTTAGCATTGTAGAAATAACCTTGACACTTAAAAAGTAACATGAAAGATACATCAGATATAAATCCATTAGAAAACGAAGCAATTTACATCATTAGAGAGGTGGCTGCTCAATTTGAAAAGCCAGTATTATTATTCTCAGGAGGTAAAGATTCTATCACCTTAGTTCGTTTGGCGCAGAAAGCATTCTGGCCAGCAAAAATACCTTTTCCACTAATGCATATTGATACGGGGCATAACTTTCCGGAAACGATAGAATTTAGAGATAGGTTAGCTAAAGAACTTGGGGTAGAGTTAATTGTACGTAATGTTCAAGATTCTATTGATGAAGGTAAAGTAAAGGAAGAATCGGGTAGGTATGCCAGTAGAAACTCTTTACAAACGACCACTTTATTAGATGCTATCGAAGAATTTAAATTCGATGCTTGTATTGGTGGTGCACGTAGAGATGAAGAGAAAGCCAGAGCTAAAGAGCGCATTTTTTCTGTTCGTGATGATTTTGGTCAGTGGGATGAAAAAAGCCAACGCCCTGAATTGTTTGATATGTTAAATGGACAAATTGAATTAGGTCAAAATGTACGTTGTTTTCCTATTTCTAACTGGACAGAATTAGATGTATGGTCTTACATCCAAAAAGAAGAAATAGAAATTCCGTCTATATATTTTGCACATAAACGTAAAACTTTTGTTAGAGACGGTATGATATGGTCTGCAGAAGATGATATTGTTTTCCGTGATCAAGATGAAATCGTAGAAGAGCGCTTAGTGCGTTTCCGTACGGTTGGAGATATGTCTTGTACAGCGGCAGTTCTTTCAGATGCTGTTACCATTGATAAGGTGGTAAGTGAGATTAGAGATTCTACGATATCCGAGCGAGGAGCGCGTATTGATGATAAGCGTTCTGAAGCAGCAATGGAGAAAAGAAAACAGCAAGGATACTTCTAGAGTCCCCTTAATCCCCAAAGGGGAAATGTTAGAGATCATAGAATATACAAATTTTTTTTAAAAAAGTCCTTCCCAGTGGGGAGGTCAGAATGGGATGGAAGTACTAAAAATAGCAACAGCAGGTAGTGTAGATGATGGTAAGAGTACCTTAATTGGTAGAATATTATACGATACAAAATCTCTTACTAGTGATAAGTTAGAGGCTATCGAAAAAACAAGCAAGCAAAAAGGATATGATTATTTAGATTTTTCTTTAGCAACAGACGGATTGGTAGCAGAGCGTGAGCAAGGAATTACCATTGATGTTGCGCATATCTATTTTTCAACTGCAAAGAAAAGTTATATTATAGCAGATACTCCGGGGCATGTTGAGTATACTAGAAACATGGTTACAGGGGCTTCTACATCACAAGCAGCTATTATTTTAATAGATGCGCGTAAAGGAGTTATTGAACAAACAAATCGCCATTTTTTCATCAATAACTTACTGCGTGTAAAAGATGTTATTGTAGCGGTGAATAAGATGGATTTGGTTGATTTCTCTGAAGAACGATATAATGAGATTAAGGCAGATTTTTCTGAATTAATGGCTAAGAGAGATTATCAAGATCAGAAAATTACCTTTATTCCAGTTAGTGCTTTAAAAGGTGATAACGTAGTGAATAAGTCTGAACATACCCCATGGTACACAGGCCAGACGTTATTAGAGCACTTAGAAGAATTAGATAGAAAAGATATTTATAATGCGGGAACACCGCGTTTTCCAGTACAATATGTAATCCGCCCTAAGACGGAAGATTTTCATGATTTTAGAGGCTTTGCAGGTAAAGTATACGGAGGTGAATTGAGTGTAGGTGATGAGGTTGTGGCTTTACCATCTCAAACAAAATCAAAAATAAAAGAAATTTATTTCTATGATAAGAAGTATCAAACGGCTTCAAGGCGTTCATCGGTAACCATCACTTTAGAAGATGAGATCAATGTAAGTCGTGGAGATATGATTGTTAAGGTGGGCGATTTACCGCAAATTGACAAACAGTTTACCGCTAATATTTCTTGGATGGATTCAGACCCATTGAAGACAGGTGGTAAATATGTGATTCAGCATGGTGTCAATAAAGTATTGGCTAAGGTAGATCAAATTCATCATAAAATAAACCCTGATTACTCTGGTATAGAAGAGAATGTAGAAGGTTTAGGAATGAATGATATTGCAAAAGTAACGTTCAAATTAAATAAGCCAATTTTCTTTGATGCATTTAAAGATCATAGAACAAATGGTTCATTTATTATTATTGATACAAAAACAAATAGTACGGTAGGGGCTGGGTTTATCCAATAAAACTTTTTAGCCGCAATGTACAGGTAAGTAGGTAGAAAAATTAATAACAATATTCTTATTTTAACCGAGTAAGAATTCCTTCCCCTTGGGGAGGTTAGGAGGGGAAGATATATGCAAAGTTTTAGAACAGAAATAGAAAATCCAGTTGTAGAAAAAGATATTATCGATTTGGCAAACAAAATTGATATGTTCCACAATGGTAAACTAGACGAAGAAAAATTTCGTAGTCTTCGTTTAGCACGTGGTGTTTACGGTCAGCGTCAAGAAGGCGTACAAATGATTCGTATAAAATTGCCTTACGGTAAAGTTTCTTCGGAGCAACTAAGAACAATTTCTGATGTTTCTGAAGAATATTCTAGAGGTCGTTTGCACATTACTACACGTCAAGATATTCAAATTCACTATGTAGATTTGAATAGAACTCCAGAGTTATGGGCACAGCTTGAAAAATCAGACATTACATTGCGTGAAGCTTGTGGTAACACTGTGCGTAATGTAACAGCAAGTGAAACAGCAGGTATAGATGTAGAGGAGCCATTTGATGTTTCTCCTTATGCACATGCGTTGTTTCAGTATTTTTTAAGAAATCCTATTAGTCAGGAGTTAGGACGTAAGTTTAAAGTGTCTTTTTCTTCTAGTGATGCAGATACGGGTCTTTCATACATGCACGATTTAGGTTTTATTGCTAAAATTGAAGCTGGTGTAAAAGGATTTAAAGTGATGTTAGGTGGTGGTTTAGGATCGCAACCACGTCATGCAGAGTTGTTATATGATTTTTTACCGTCTGATAAAATTATTTCTTTGATGGAAGGTGTTGTTCGTGTTTTTGATAGATATGGGGAACGTAAGAGTAGAGCGAAAGCACGTTTAAAATTCTTATTAAAAGATTTAGGCTTAGATGGTTTTAAATCCTTATTGGAGGAAGAGCAAATTGCAGTTCCAATGAAATCTTTTCCTATTGATGCTGAAGCATATCCAAAGCCTCAAATAGCACAAGTTTCTGTACCTAATGTGGTTATTGAAGATCAGGCTACTTTTGATGCTTGGAAATCAACCAACCTAATACCTCAAAAGCAAGAAGGCTATGTAGCTATAGGTGTAAAAGTTTTATTAGGAGATTTTTACCTTAAAGAAGCTCGTGCCTTGGCAGATTTAGTAGAAAAATATGCGGCAGACGAAATTCGTTTAAGCTTGCGTCAAAATATTGTAATTCCTTACGTAAAAGAAGAGCTAGTGCCTTTCTTTTATTCGGAATTAAAAAAATTAGGCTTTACAGAAGCGGGTTATAACAGAGCTATAGATATTACCGCTTGTCCTGGAACCGATACCTGCAATTTAGGGATTGCAAGTAGTACCGGTATTGCAGAAGAGTTAGAGCGCATTATGAAAGAAGAATACCCAGATTATATTAATAACCCAGATGTGGTGATTAAAATTAGTGGGTGTATGAATGCATGTGGGCAACACAACATGGCAAATATTGGTTTTCAAGGAATGTCTGTACGTACCAAATCAAAATTAGTAGCGCCAGCGTTACAAGTGCTTTTAGGAGGTGGTAATATGGGTAATGGGGAAGGTAGATTTGCGGATAAAGTAGTGAAAATACCAAGTAAAAGAGGTCCAGAAGCGTTGCGTTTAATCTTAAATGATTTTGATGCCAATGGGAATGGATTATCATTTCCGGAATACTATGCAGAAAAAGAGCAAATGTACTTCTATGATTTCTTGAAAGACTTAACAGATGTTGAGAATTTAACACCTGATGATTTTATAGATTGGGGTAATTCTGAAGAATATATTCAAGCTATTGGAGTAGGTGAGTGTGCTGGTGTTGTGATTGATTTGATTGCTACATTATTGTTTGAAAGTGAAGAGAAAATACAAACAGCTAAAACTACTTTTTCTGAAGGAAAATGGGCAGCTAGTATCTATCATTCCTATTCTTCTATGGTAAATACAGCTAAAGCTATTCTTACTTCAGAAAATCAGAAGACAAATACACATGCGGGTATCATTAAAGATTTTGATGAAAAATTCGTTGCGAATGGTAGGATTGCGTTAGATAAAGGTTTTGAAGAATTTATTCTTCAGATTAATAAAAACGAACCTACAGAAGTATTCGCAAAAAACTACTTAAATGATACGAAAGTATTTTTAGGAAAAGTGCAAGATTTTAGAAATGCTGAATTAGCAAAAGCGAACTAATCATGATTAAGAATACAAAACATACTAATGCTAGCAACTTAGGTTTGCTTACGGTAATTGGTGCGGGTCCCGGTGATCCAGACTTAATTACACTGAAAGCTATAAAAGCACTGCAAGCAGCAGATGTTGTTTTGTATGATGCTTTGGTAAATCCTGAGTTATTAGAGTATGCGGAAGATGCAGAACTTATTTTTGTAGGTAAGCGTAAGGGGTGTTATGCCTATCAGCAAGAACAAATTAATGAACTTATTGTGCAGCGCGGACATTCGCAACATGTAGTTCGTTTAAAAGGTGGTGATCCTTTTATTTTTGGTCGTGGTGCAGAAGAAATGGAATATGCTGCAACCCATGGTTTCAAGGTAGCTATGGTTCCGGGGATATCTTCATCCGTAGCGGTACCTGCATCTCAAAATATACCTGTGACAAAAAGAGGAGCTGCAGAAAGTTTTTGGGTTATTACAGGTACTACCAAGGAACATAAGCTTTCTTCGGATGTAGCTTTAGCAGCAAAATCAAACGCTACGGTAGTTATATTAATGGGAATGTCAAAATTACCAGCAATTGTAGCTTTGTTTGAGGAAGAGGGGAAAGCAGAAACGCCCATCGCTATCATCCAGAATGGCACAAGAGAAGATGAAAAGATAGGAATAGGAACTATTGCGACTATTCAATCAGAAGTAGTTAAACAACAATTAACAAATCCAGCAATTATAATAATTGGCGAGGTCGTTAATCATAGAAAAGCACTTTCAAGTGCAATAGAGTCGTATAAACAAGTAAGTGAAGTGCACCATTAATTTATTTTACTGTCGTAAATTTGCAGTAGTATTTAAAGCGTATTTCAACACAAGAATTTTTTGAATTAGTAGAGAGATGATAAAAACAGATATTTTAATTATTGGAGCAGGACCTACAGGTTTGTTCACCGTTTTTGAAGCAGGATTATTAAAATTAAAATGCCATTTGATTGATGCATTACCACAAACAGGTGGTCAGTGTTCAGAAATATATCCAAAGAAACCTATTTACGATATTCCAGCTTTTCCAGAAATTTTAGCAGGAACCTTGGTAGATAATTTGATGGAACAAATTAAGCCTTTTGAAGCAGGTTATACGTTAGGAGAACGTGCTGAGACATTAGATAAGCAAGAAGATGGTTCTTTTATTGTTACGACAAATAAGGGTACACAGCATCAGGCGCCGGTAGTGGTTATTGCAGGTGGTTTAGGTTCTTTTGAGCCAAGAAAGCCTTTAATTCCAAATATTATCGACTTTGAAGATAAAGGGGTAAATTACTTTATTAAAGATCCTGAAGTATATCGTGGTAAAAAAGTAGTCATTGCTGGAGGTGGAGATTCTGCTTTAGATTGGGCGATTTTCTTAGCAGATGTAGCATCAGAAGTTTCTTTAGTACATAGGAGAAATGAATTTAGAGGAGCGTTAGATTCTGTAGAGAAAGCATCAGAATTAGCAAAGCTTGGTAAAATAAAATTATTTACAGAAGCAGAGGTTATAGGTGTTGCAGGAGATGGTAAGATTGAAGCGGTAACCATTAAACATAATGATGCTGAAAAAGGAGAAACAATTTTACCTGTAGATAACTTTATTCCCTTATTTGGCTTGTCTCCAAAATTAGGACCAATCGGAGATTGGGGTCTAGAGATAGAAAAAAATGCGATTAAAGTAAATAACGCGAAAGACTACCAAACGAACATACCGGGAGTTTTTGCTATTGGCGATGTCAATACCTACGAAGGGAAATTGAAATTGATACTTTCTGGTTTCCATGAAGCTGCTGTTATGTGTCAGTTTGCATACCAGATTATCAATCCTGGAAAACGTTATGTAATGAAATATACTACCGTAGGTGGTGTAGAAGGTTTTGATGGATCTAAGAAAGTAGCAAAGAAAGAAGTCGTACAGAGTATATCGTAAGAATCTAAACGATTTAAAAATACAAAAGCCTTCTTACTGTTCTAGTTAGAAGGCTTTTATTTTACCATATAATTTGGTTTTAATTTGGCGGTAACGTTTCTTTGCAGTCATTGTTTGAAGTTCATTGCAACATTGAAAATAGTTATCAAGAAAGGTGGAGGGACTAGACCCGATGAAGCCTTGGCAACCCTTTTAAGTAGTTTTACCTAAAAAGAAGGTGCTAAGTTCTATTCAAGACCCTACTCGTTTTGAAATAGATAACAAAAGCGAAACATTTCGTCTTAGTTTTTACTTTACTTGATAATTTATGATTAGAGCGTTTCATTTGCAGAAAAAGCAAATGATTTGGCGATATACAATATCCTATTTTTTGCCTTATCAGGGAATAAAAAGTGTTACTGCTATGAACAGTACAGTCATATCGCTTGAATGCAATTTTTTTATAGTATAGAGATTTGAAAAATGAAGAATATAAAAGACATACTTAAGGAGCGTATTTTGGTGCTGGATGGTGCTATGGGAACGATGCTTCAACGCCATAAGTTTACCGAGGAAGATTTTAGAGGAGAGCGTTTTAAGGATTGGGAACATCCCTTACAGGGTAATAATGATTTATTGTCCTTAACACAGCCAGAAGCAATAGCAGATGTACACCGTAAATATTTTGCTGCCGGAGCAGATATTGTTGAAACGAATACCTTTTCCAGTACAACAATAGCCATGGCAGATTATTTTATGGAAGACTTGGTCTATGAGCTAAACTATGAATCGGCCAAGATTGCAAAGCAGGTAGCCGATGAATTTACGGCAAAAGAGCCGCATAAGCCCCGCTTTGTAGTAGGTAGTATTGGACCTACGAATAAAACGGCAAGTATGTCTCCAGATGTAAACGATCCTGGATATAGAGCGGTATCATTTGATGAATTAAGAATTGCGTACAAACAGCAGGTAGAAGCCTTGATTGATGGTGGTTCTGATTTATTAATGGTAGAAACCATTTTTGATACGCTAAATGCAAAAGCAGCATTGTTTGCTATTGAAGAAGTAAAAGATGAGCGCGGTATTGATATTCCAATCATGGTGAGTGGCACTATTACAGATGCATCTGGAAGAACTTTGTCAGGACAAACAGCAGAGGCTTTTTTGATCTCCATATCGCATATTCCAATTTTATCCGTAGGGTTTAACTGTGCTTTAGGAGCAAGTCAGCTTGTACCTCATTTAGAAGTATTATCTGCTAAAACAGGTTTTGCGGTATCGGCACATCCCAATGCAGGTTTGCCTAATGCTTTTGGAGAATATGATGAAACACCAGCGGAAATGGCTGCGCAAATAAAAGAGTACGTAGAAAAGAATTTAGTAAATATAGTAGGTGGTTGTTGTGGTACCACGCCAGAACATATTTCTGCAATAGCTAATGTAGTGAAAGATATAAAACCTAGAATCGTTGCTGGTCAATAATTGATTTTGGTGTGCTTAGCGCCAGATCACGAATATAAAAAGGAAGATAATTTAAAAATAATAATGAATCAGATTTTTAGCTGTAAAAAGCTATTAATCAGGTTTGTAAAATAGTACAAAGGGTTGTAATTATGATAGAAGAGAGCAAACAACCATCAACTAACAACCGACAACCAAAGCGGTATCTGAAACTTTCAGGTCTGGAGCCATTAGTGCTTTCGGAAAATACAAACTTTGTAAATGTTGGTGAGCGTACAAACGTAGCAGGTTCAAAAAAATTCCTTCGCTTAATAAAAGAAGAAAAATTTGAGGAGGCTTTAAGCGTAGCTCGTGATCAGGTAGATGGTGGGGCGCAGATCATTGATATTAATATGGATGACGGACTTATCGATGGTAAAGAGGCCATGGTTAAGTTTTTAAATTTAGTGATTGCAGAACCGGATATTTCTAGAGTTCCTATCATGATTGATAGTTCTAAATGGGATATTATTGAGGCTGGTTTGCAAGTAGTGCAAGGTAAATGTGTGGTGAATTCTATTAGCCTTAAAGAAGGCGAAGAGCAGTTTAAACATCATGCAAAATTAATTAAGCGCTACGGTGCTGCAGTTATCGTTATGGCTTTTGATGAAACGGGGCAAGCAGATAATTATGAGCGTAGATTAGAAATTTCAAAACGCTCTTATGATATTCTGGTAAATGAAGTAAATTTCGCGCCTGAAGATATCATTTTTGATTTAAATATATTTCCTGTAGCTACAGGAATGGATGAGCATAAGCTTAATGCTATTGATTTTATAAAGGCTACAAAGTGGGTGCGAGAAAATCTACCTCATTGTAGTGTAAGTGGTGGGGTGAGTAATGTGTCTTTTAGTTTTAGAGGTAATGACCCTGTTCGTGAAGCTATGCATTCTGTGTTTTTATACCACGCCATTCAGGCCGGGATGAATATGGGAATTGTAAACCCTAGTTTATTGGGTGTTTATGATGATATTCCTAAAGATTTATTAGAACGTGTAGAAGATGTTATTCTTAATAAAAGAGAGGATGCTACAGAACGTCTTTTAGATTTTGCAGAAACAGTAGTAGGTACGGCTAAAGAAAGTAAGGTAGATTTATCTTGGAGAGAAGAGCCTTTGCAAAATAGAATCACCCGTGCCTTAGTAAAAGGTATTGATCAATATATTCTTGAAGATATTGAAGAAGCTCGTGTGGCAGCGCACAAACCCATTGAAGTTATTGAAGGTAACCTGATGACCGGTATGAATGTTGTTGGAGATTTATTTGGTAGCGGAAAAATGTTTTTACCACAAGTGGTGAAGTCTGCCCGAGTAATGAAAAAAGCAGTAGCGTATTTGTTGCCGTATATCGAAGAAGAGAAGTTGCTAAATCCGCAAGAAGGAGATGATAAAGGGGCGGGGAAAATATTAATGGCTACGGTAAAAGGAGATGTTCATGATATTGGAAAAAATATTGTGAGTGTGGTGCTAGCCTGTAATAATTATGAGATTGTAGATCTTGGAGTAATGGTTCCACCAGAAAAAATCATTAATGCAGCCATAGAGCACAATGTAGATATTATTGGTTTAAGTGGGTTAATAACTCCGTCTTTAGATGAAATGGTATTTTTGGCAAAAGAGATGGAGCGCCAGGACTTTAAGGTGCCTTTGTTAATTGGAGGGGCTACAACGAGTAAAGCACATACTGCTGTAAAAATAGATACCCAATACAGCCAAGCGGTGGTGCACGTGAATGATGCCTCTAGGGCAGTGACGGTGGTTGGAGATTTATTAAAGAAAGAAACGGCAAGTAATTATAAGCAAGAAATTAAACTTGATTATGAGTCTTTCAGAGATAAGTTTTTGAGTAGAACAAAAAAGAAAGAATATAAAACCATTGCAGAAGCTCGTGAAAATAAGTTTCAAATAGCCTGGGAAGAATCTAGAATAGTAACGCCCAATAAATTAGGAATTCAGGTTTTTGAGGACGTTGAGCTAGAGAAATTAGAAGAATTTATAGATTGGTCTCCGTTTTTTAGAGGATGGGAATTGCATGGTAAATTTCCTGATATCTTAACGGATGATGTGGTAGGAGAGCAAGCCGTAGAGCTTTTTGCTGATGCTCAGAAGATGTTGAAAAAGATATTCTCGGAAAAGAGACTTACTGCAAAAGGTATTTTTGGTTTATTTCCGGCAAATGCCATCAGTGATGATGATATTGAGCTTGAAGCAGGGGGTAAAAAGTATACTTTTAGAACCCTGCGTCAGCAATTAAAAAGGCGTGAAGGAGTGGCCGACTATGCTTTAGCCGATTTTATTGCTCCTAAATCATCAGGGAAACAAGATTATATAGGTTGCTTTTGTGTCAGTACTGGTTTTGGTGCTGATGAAATGGCAGATGCTTATAAAGATAATCTAGACGATTATAATTCTATTTTAGTAAAAGCACTTGCAGATCGTTTGGCAGAGGCTTATGCAGAATACCTGCATAAAGAAGTGAGAATAAAGCACTGGGGATATTCGGCAGATGAGAACTTAAGTAATGAGGATTTGATCAATGAAACTTATAAGGGGATACGTCCTGCACCAGGGTATCCTGCTTGTCCTGATCATTTGGAGAAATTAACTATTTGGGAATTGTTAAGTGTTGAGGATAAAATAGGAGTAACCTTAACGGAGAGTTTGGCCATGTGGCCAGCTTCAAGCGTTAGTGGATATTATTTTGCTAACCCTGAAGCGCGCTATTTTGGACTGGGGAAAATAAAAGAAGATCAAGTAGCAGATTTTGCTGCTAGAAAAGGAATTTCTTTAGAAGAAGCTACACGTTGGTTGGCAACAAATATAGCAGATGATTAGTATGAAAAAATTTATAGAACTTAGCTTGGGTAGTTTTATGATTAGTCATGGATATGATGAAAATAATAAAGAAATTGAAGAGCATTGTCCGGTTCAAGGTTTTGCTAAAAAGTTAGTTGCTGTAGAAAGAATAAAATCGTTAAGTGATAAATATATCTTGACAGATTATGTAGATGGTCGTTGGATCTATTGGGAATATGAAGAAGAGTATATTGCAGTAAAAAAAAAGTTGTTAAGCTTGCGATAAGCTGCGTTAAGGATAGAAGCGGTATCCTTTTTTTGCTTGGTAATGCAAGAAAAGATAAAGCGGATAGCCTGTTAAAACGCCCAAAATAAGAATAGGATTGTAATTAGAATACGGAAATGAAAGTAACAGACCACATAAAAAATGCCAACGGAAATACCTTATTTTCGTTCGAGATTGTTCCACCAGTAAAAGGGAACAGTATTCAAGAGTTGTATGCTAATATTGAGCCATTGATGGAGTTTAATCCGCCGTTTATTGATGTTACCACCTCAAGGGAAGAATACGTTTATGTGGATAAAGCGGGACTTTACGATAAGAAAATTACACGTATGCGACCAGGTACTGTTGGGATCTGTGCGTCTATAAAACATAAGTTTGATGTAGATACTATTCCTCATGTCATTTGCGGTGGTTTTACCAAAGCAGAAACGGAGTACATGCTGATTGACTGTCATTACTTAGGGATTGATAATGTGATGGCCTTGCGTGGAGACGCGATGAAAGAAGAGAAGTATTTTAAGCCCACTGAAGACGGAAATTGCTTTGCTTCAGAATTGGTGACTCAGATCCAGAACTTAAATCAAGGAAGATACCTTCATGATGATGTGCAAGGAGAAGATAAGTCTAATTTTTGTATTGGTGTGGCAGGGTATCCAGAGAAACATTTAGAGGCTCCTTCTTTTAAATCTGATTTGATTAGATTAAAGCAAAAGGTAGATGCAGGTGCAGATTATGTGGTGACACAAATGTTTTTTGATAATCAGAAATATTTTCAATTTGTGGAAGCGGCGAGAGAAATTGGAATTAATGTACCTATTATTCCAGGGATTAAGCCTATAGCAGTAAAACGTCATTTGCAGTTATTGCCCCAAATATTTAGTTTAGACCTGCCTCATGATTTAGTAGAAGCGGTAGAAGCGTGTAAGAATAATGCTGCGGTAAGACAAGTAGGGGTAGAGTGGGCCATTCAACAATCTAAAGAATTAAAAGCAGCAGGAATTCCTGTTTTGCATTATTATTCTATGGGGAAATCCAATAATATAAAAGCGATAGCAAAAGAAGTTTTTTAATTATACGCTGTATGTTAGCTACGGGTTTAAAGTGAATTCTTACATTTGAGCCCATTATACCAACCAATGAAATTAAAATTTTCTGTTTACTTTATTTTTTTAGCCTTAACGTGTTACGCTCAAGATGCTCAGGAGAATAAAAGATATACGCTAGATGCTAGTCAGTTTTATGGTACAATTTTACGCCATAATCCAGATATTACGCATCTTATAGATTCGCATCCCGGTGGAGTGATTTTAAGTTTAAATCGTAAAACATACGGGGAAGAATACTGGCAACAGCGTTATAATTATCCAGATTTGGGTTATTCTTTCATTTATCAAGATTATAATAATGAAACTTTAGGAAAGAGTTATGCGGCATATGCCCACTACAATTTCTATTTTCTGAATCGATATCTGCAATTGAGAATAGGGCAAGGTTTAGCCTATATGACCAATCCTTATGATAAAGAAACTAACTTTAGAAATAATGCCTTTGGCTCTCAAATATTGAGTTCTACTTACCTGATGCTGAATTTTCACAAAGAGAATATTGTAAAAGGGGTAGGTTTTAAGGCAGGGATTTCTGTAATGCATTATTCTAATGCAAATGTAAAAGCACCAAATACGTCTACCAATACATTTGCGCTAAATGCCGGTGTAACGTATGATTTGGATGGTGGGTTAGAAAACAACTATTCAACACATGAAAAGCAAAGAATCGTAGAGCCTGTAAAACTTAATTTAGCCTTTAGAACGGGAATTAATGAGAGTGATGTTATTAATTCTGGTCAATATCCATTTTATATTTTCTCAGGGTATGCAGATAAGCGCGTTTCAGATTTGAGTGCTATTCAAGTAGGGGGAGATGTTTATTTTTCTAAATTTTTAAAAGAGCTTATTAAATACCAATCTATTGCATTTCCTGAAAATAATGTCAATGCTGATGATGATTACAAGCGTGTAGGTGTTTTCATTGGTCACGAGCTGTTTATTAATAAAATGTCGGTCATCAGTCAGTTAGGCTATTATGTATACTACCCTTATGATTTTGAAGGTAGGATGTATAATAGAATGGGTTTAAAGCGCTATTTTGGAGATAAGATGTATGGCGTGTTAAGTTTAAAATCTCACGGAGCAAAGGCAGAAGCGGTAGAATTTGGTATCGGTATTAGATTATAGAAAATAAAATAATGAAAAAGTACAGTATACTATTTTTAATATTCTCATTCTTATTAGGGTGCAATAGTGAAAATGCATCAGATTGTTTTCAGAAATCTGGTGATCTAATTCAAGAAGAATTGCTCTTAGAAGACTTTTCTCAAATAACCATTTTTGAAGGCGTAAAATTAGTAATTAAACAGGCCGATGAGCAAAAGGTTGTTTTAGAGACTGGTGAAAATTTACGTAATGATATTCGTGTTGAGGTCATTGAAGATAGATTGGTAGCCTATAATGATAATAGCTGCAATCTGGTACGTGATTTTGGATTGACAACCGTTTATGTGTTTTCGCCTAACATCAAGGAAATTAGAAGTAGTACAGGATTTTTAATTAAGAGTGATGGCGTGTTGGAATACCCTTCTCTATCCTTATTATCTGAAAGTTTTGGAAACCCTGAAGCAGATACTACAGATGGCGAATTTGATATTGAAGTAAATAATACTAGCGTTAATATTATTTCTAATGGTATTGCATTTTTTAAAGTTTCTGGGCTTACCGCTAATCTAAATGTAGTTTTTGCTGCAGGAGATTCTAGATTGCATGCAGAAAATCTTATAGCTAATAAAGTGAATGTATCGCATAGAGGCTCTAATGATATGTTGGTCAATCCGCAAGAATCACTAACAGGCAGTTTGCTAGGTACAGGAGATCTTATCAGTTATGGTCAGCCATCAACAGTAGCGGTTGAACAGCCGTATAAAGGAAAACTCATTTATAAAGATTAAAATTGAAAAAGCCGTTCTTATCTTATTTTAAAGATTTTTTCGCTTTTAAGCGTGTTATTGGCGGTGATGTTCAATTACAAGGCTTGGTTAAAGCAGATGCGCTGCTGTCTCATTTAGTTACTGCTCATAAAATTCCGGGGATTGCTATTTCGGTTTTAAAGAATGGCGCTCCTTATTTTCAAAAAGGATACGGATTCGCAGATCTTGAAAATCAGACTCCAATACATCCAGAAACATCCGTTTTTAGAATAGCCAGTGTTTCTAAACCTATTGCGGCAACAGCTCTTGCGCATATGGTGGCAGAAGGTCTTATAGATTTAGATACATCGTTTTATACGTATGTACCTTATTTTCCAAAAAAGAAGTGGGATTTTACCATTCGCCAGCTCGCCAGCCATACGGCGGGTGTTAGAGGGTATTTAGGTAAGGAATATGCCTTAAATGAGCCCTATAGTATAAAAGAAAGTATTGCGGTGTTTAAAGATGCAGATTTGCTTTTTGAGCCAGGTATAGGATATCATTACAATAGCTATGACTGGGTATTAATTTCATTGGCTATGCAAGAAGCTAGTGGAATTCCATTTGAAGATTATGTATTTAAAAAGGTACTGCAGCCTCTTGGACTCAATAGCGTTTTTCCTGCAGATCGTTCAGGAGTAGATCATATAAAAGCAAATAAATTAGCGCTCACCACTTTTTATTCTAAGCGCGCTATAGGTTTTAGACCTGCAGTAACCGTTAATAATTATTATAAGTTAGCAGGCGGCGGGTATTTAGCAACGGCGACAGATATTGCCAAGTTAGGTCAAGCTTATTTAGATAAAAAGGTGTTGGATGAAACTACTCTGATGCAATTTATAACCAGTGAGTTGCTTGATGATGCGCCAACGTATTATGGTTTAGGGTGGCAAGTAAGTCAGGATGCTAAGGGAAGATCTTATTATGGCCACATAGGTAATGGCGTTGGAGGATATTCTAACTTTTTCGTGTATCCAGAGCAGAATGTTGTTATTGCAATGCTCATTAATTGCACGAATCCTAATGTGCAAGAAACCTTAGATCAGGTAATTCATGAAGTTCTAGAATCTTCACCACCAACAGTAGGTTAAGATATTGTTGTTCAGAAATCTGTAAGTATATTTTCTACAATAATTTAAAATTAAGGTCGTTTAAAATTGATAAGGTGATTAATCATCGCTAAACCAACCAAATAATAACCAATTTTAAATTATGAGAAAATCAAATTTACTAGTTATGTGCTTTTTAGCCGCAGGAATATTTTCGTGTTCTAAAGACGATGATGCAAAGCTATCAGCAGAAATAGATCCTGATGGAGTAAATGCGACAGAAGAAGTTCAAATAGATATCAATGAAGCTTCGGGCGGACTTATCGTAGAAGGTGCAACATCTAAAACCGGGAGTATTACTCCAACAGGCGATTTAGCGTTTAGTTTAGATTTTTCGACGCAAACGGCATTTCAAAAAAATGGTTTTGATATTGTTTTTGATGCGTCTGCAGAATTTGCAGGAGCTTATATTCAGCTAAAGGATGAAAACGGAATGGCAGATACTTATTTAGATGTGCCATTAAGTGCAATGAATAACTATGATAATAAGCTTACACAGAACAAAAGGAAAAATATTTTCACTAAAGAAATGACACCTACTCGTAAAGAGGAGGGTAATACGATAAACGTAGATTTTGAATCGTCAGTTCCTGCAGGTACTTTTTGCTATGTAATTTGTCTGTATGATGCTCAGGGAAATATTAGTTTGCCAGAAGATGTTTGTGTAACGGTAGAAGCTTGGGGTGGTAATGCAAACCTCGTTGCAGATTGGGAATATACGAAACAGGTTGAGAATGGAGAAACCTATTTAACAGGTGAAGCAAAGTGCTATGATGAGGGAACAACAACTCTAGCATGTGATAATGGAGAAAATACAGAAATAGAATTATCATATTGTTGGACAGTTAATGATATTACGATGAACTTAAAAAATGACGGTACTTTTGTTTTAAGACAGAATACTATCGAAAGCGGTTTAGATTGGGAAGCATCAAGAGCTTCTTGTCGTAATGTTGAAGAGAATTTTTCTTCTTTTGATGTATCAAAAGGTAATTGGGCTTACAACGAAGAAAAAAGTGAACTTACTTTAGTAGAATTTGTTTATACTTCAACTTATGAAGATGGCGAAATAGAGACTTATGAAAGTGAAGATGGTGAATTAATATTTAGTGGTTTCATAGAGCTAACTTCAAGTCAATTGGTTATTAATGAGGTGTTTGAAGATGAAAATGGAATAGAGGAGTACAAATATCATTTTAATAAAAAATAAACAACGAATCAATTATATTTCAAAAAAGACTTCTTCATTGAAGTCTTTTTTCGTTTCAATACTTTTAAAAGAATCAATTATTCATAACAAAAGGTTCATAATCTCACAGTATCGGTACTTATTGTTTTAAAAAATAAAAGATTAAAAAAAAGATCGGACTATATTTTGATTTTTGAATATAAGTATTACTTTAGCCAAAGTTTATTACAATTATGACAAAGCAATATTTCTGGAACGGTTTCTTTTTTTACTTCTTTTTTAAGAGAGGTGCGGGACTGTTGTAGTATGTTTTAAAATATATTTTCAAAAAAGTCCCGTATATAACGGGGCTTTTTTTTTGATTTTTTTTGAGCTGGCAATGCATATTGTAAGGTGTAAATAATTTGGAGTTTAGGTATGAAATTAAAAATAGCCATACAAGGAGTAAAAGGATCTAACCACCATCAAGTGGCTAAAGATTATTTTGGGGAGCATATTGAATTGGTAGAATGTATGTCTTTTGATGAACTGGTTTGTCAAACGCTATCAGGGAGAGCAGATAAGGCGGTAATGGCTATAGAAAATTCTATAGCAGGATCTATCATTCCAAATTATGCATTAATTCATCATAATAACTTACATGTTATTGGAGAGCATTTTTTAAATATTCATCATAATTTAATGGTCTTACCAGGTCAGAAAATTGAAGATATTAAGGAAGTGCATTCACATCCAATGGCTTTGTTGCAGTGTAAAGATTTTTTAAAATCATATCCGCACATTAAGCTTGTAGAAGCGGTTGATACCGCAGAGACGGCACAACAGATTCAAGAGAAACAACTAATTAATATTGCGGCAATTGCTCCTAAAGCAGCGGCTGAATTGTATGGTTTAGAAATTATTGCAAATGAGATTCAGACCATCACTAATAATTCAACTCGTTTTTTAATTATCAATAAGGAAAATAAAGAATTGCCACCAGAGGAAATTAACAAAGCCTCTATACGCTTTATTGCAGATCATAAACGTGGTAGTTTAGCCGCATTATTGAATGTAATGAGTGATTGTAATTTAAACTTAACTAAAATTCAATCGTTGCCCGTAATAGAACGACCTTGGAAATATGCATTTTTTGTGGATATTACTTTTGATGCCTATCAAGACTTCTCAAAAGCAAAATCGCTTTTAGAGATTATGACGGAAGAATTTAAAATATTAGGAGAATACAAAAACGCTAGAGTATGATCACAACCGCAGATCGGCTGAATACCGTAGAAGAATATTACTTCTCGAAAAAACTTAGAGAAGTTCGTGGATTAATGGCCGAAGGAAAACCAATTATCAACATGGGTATTGGTAGTCCAGATTTGGCACCTTCAGAAGAAGTAATAAAAGCAGTGCAAGCTGCCGTTACAGAAGATGGTGCTCATCAATATCAAAGTTATCAAGGGCTTCCAGAGTTTCGGGACGCTATTGTTAATTTTTATAAAAAATATTATGGTGTAACCCTAAATCCATCAACAGAGGTGTTGCCTTTAATGGGCTCTAAGGAAGGGATTATGCATATTAGTTTGGCATTTTTAAATCCTGGAGATGAGGCGTTAATTCCTAATCCTGGATATCCGACCTATACTTCAGTTACCAAATTGGTAGGTGCAGTGCCTAAATATTATGATTTAACGGCAGCATCTAATTGGTTTCCAGATATAGAAGCGTTAGAACAGCAAGATTTATCTAAAGTAAAGCTCATGTGGGTGTCCTATCCTCATATGCCAACAGGAGCATCGGCAAATAAGGAGCAGTTTAAAGCCTTGGTTGCATTTGCAAAACGTAATGATATTCTTTTAGTAAATGATAACCCTTACAGTTTTGTACTAAATGATACGCCAGATAGTATTTTAAGTATCGAAGGAGCAAAAGAGGTGGCTCTAGAACTGAACTCATTAAGTAAAACTTTTAATATGGCTGGGTGGCGCGTAGGAATGGTTTCAGGAAATGAGGCGCATATTAGTGCGGTTTTAAAAGTAAAGAGTAATATGGATTCTGGTATGTTTTACGGCATACAAAAAGGGGCTATCGCGGCACTAAAAAGCAGTCAAGAATGGTTTGATGGCTTAAATAGGGTATACGAAAAACGTAAGAAGCTTATGCTGCAATTAGCGGATAAGTTGGGCTGTACCTATGATAAAAATACAGTAGGAATGTTTATTTGGGCAAAATTGCCAGAAGGTGCAGTTTCTGCAGAAGCGTTTATTGATGATATACTTTATGCGAAAAATATATTCATTACTCCAGGAACTATTTTCGGAAGCAATGGAGCGGGATATATTCGGTTTTCGCTTTGTGTAAAAGAAGATAAAATCAAAGAAGCGATTAGTCGCTTTTAGAAGAGAACAACGTAAAAGTGATCAAAATAAAATGAACGTATTTGTTGTAGGTATCGGATTAATTGGAGGGTCAATGGCTAGGGATATAAAAGCTACTAATCCTGATGCTGTGATTTATGGTATTGATATCAATGAAAAACATATAGAAGAAGCTTTAGCAATTGAACTTATTGATAAAAAAGCCACTTATAATGATTTGTCAATAGCGGATATCGTAATCGTCTCAGTACCTGTAGATGTTATGGTTTTGGAGCTTCCTAAAGTGTTGGATGTCGTAAATGATGATGCAGTTGTGTTGGATGCAGGCTCTACAAAATCGTTAATTTGTAATGCCGTGGCTTCACATCCTAAAAGAAGAAATTTTTTAGCATGTCATCCTATTGCAGGAACAGAGTTTTCAGGTCCAGCAGCAGCAATTAATAATTTGTACCGTGGTAAAACAAATATTATTTGTGAGGTAGAAAAAACAGCTTTCAAATTGCAAGAAAAAGCGTTGGCAATTTTTCAGCAATTAGGCATGCGTATTCGGTATATGAATCCGGAGGCACATGATAAGCATATTGCCTATGTGTCGCATTTGTCGCACATCAGTTCTTTTATGTTAGGTAAAACTGTTATAGCAAAAGAAAAGAATGAGCGCGATATTTTTGATATGGCGGGGAGTGGATTTGAAAGTACGGTACGATTAGCAAAAAGTTCGCCAGCCATGTGGACACCAATTTTTAAGCATAACAAAGCTAATGTTGTAGAGACATTAGAAGAGTATATAGAAAATCTGAAAGAGTTTAAGCAAATGCTTTTAGATGATGATTTTGAAGGTATCTATAATGAAATGAATAGTACCAATAGAATAAAAGAGATTTTAAACGGAATACCACTTAATAAAAAATAGAATAACAAAGAGATGGAGAATTCAAAACAAATGAGAACATGGTTGGATGATATGAAACTAGATCATCCTCTAGTAATAGCAGGGCCATGTAGTGCGGAAACTGAAGAGCAAGTACTTAAAATTGCACATCAATTAAAAGATACTGATGTAAATTATTACCGCGCTGGTATTTGGAAACCTAGAACTCGCCCAGGAATGTTTGAGGGTGTAGGAGCTTTAGGTTTAAAGTGGTTGCAAAAAGTTAAAGCAGAAACAGGAATGAAAACCTGTACAGAAGTTGCGAATGCAGCGCATGTAAAATTAGCTTTAGAACATGATGTAGATTTATTATGGATTGGTGCACGTTCTACGGTAAGCCCATTTATCATGCAAGAAATTGCAGATGCTTTAGGGGAAACGGATAAGATTGTATTGGTTAAAAACCCAGTAAACCCAGATTTAGCACTTTGGTTAGGTGGTATTGAAAGATTAAAAACTGCTGGTGTTAAAAACTTAGGAGCTATTCATAGAGGATTCTCTACTTACGAAAAAACAAAATATAGAAACATTCCAGAATGGCAATTAGCTATTGAGTTTCAAAATAGATTTCCAGATTTACCTTTAATAAACGATCCATCGCATATTACTGGAAATAGAGAAATGATTTTTGATGTATGTCAAACGGCATTAGATTTAAACTTTGATGGTCTAATGATTGAAACTCATTTTGATCCTGAAAATGCTTGGAGTGATGCTGCACAACAAGTAACGCCAGAGAAACTAGTGCAAATCATGCGTGATTTGAAAATTAGAAAAGAATCTGATCCTGAAGCAGAATATAATAATGATTTGAGTAACTTAAGAGCTCAGATAGATGTGGTAGATACACAGCTTATTGAAATGTTAGGAAAGAGAATGAAAATTTCTGATGGTATTGGAGCTTTGAAAAAGCAAAAAAACGTTGCAGTTCTTCAATCAAACAGATGGAATCAAATTTTAGGAGCAATGATCTTAGAAGGAGAATCTAAAGGATTAAGTGAGGAGTTTGTTTTAAAAATGTTTAAAGCAATTCACCAAGAATCAATAAATCACCAAGAGAAAGTTATAAACTCTTAAAGTGTAAGATAATAGTCATAAGTAAACCCGCTTTTTTAAAGCGGGTTTTTTATTTTAAAAAGTGTAACATTTTTAAAATCGAGGTGTCTTTATAAAAATTAAAATAATCACGATATGAAAAAATTAATACTTGCAGCATTCTTCTTAGTAACCCTTAGTGCTTTTTCACAACGAACTTTAGATAGAGATATGGGCGATTTTCATGAGGTTAAGGTTTTTGATCTTATTGAGGTAAACTTGATTAAATCTGAAGAAAATAAAGTGCTTATTAAAGGAAAAAATGTTGATGATATAAAATTGGTTAACAATAATGGCGTACTCAAAATTCGAATGGAGTTGGATAAAAAATTTCATGGAGAAGATACTTTCGTTGAGGTATATTATACAGATTTAAGCTTGATAGATGGGAATGAAGGCGCTAGAATTACATCAAATGCTACCATAGAACAGAATACTATTGAGCTTAAAACGCAAGAAGGGGCATTAATAAAAGTTGGTTTAGATGTAGATGTTCTTATTGTGCGTGCAGTTACGGGGGGTATTGTGGATGCATCTGGAATGGCAAAAAATCAGCAAATAGTTTTGAATACTGGAGGTATATTTGAAGGTAAAGAACTAAGGACGGAGACGGCAACAGTGAAAATTACCGCAGCAGGAGAAGCAGATGTTTACGCTTCAAAAAAAGTAGATATTAAAATTAAAGCTGGTGGAGATGTAACTGTTTATGGTAACCCAGAACATGTAAACAAAAATACATTTGCAGGCGGTAGAGTAAGAATTATTGAATAAGTTATTTTTTATAATTTTATCAATGCTCTTATGTAATAGAAAAACCAACTCCGTTTCTTGTACTTAGTTACGCATAAAAGTTGTTATTTTGTATATCGCAATCGAAAAAAAAGTAAATGCAAGGAGTCGTATATAAATCTACTGGTAGTTGGTACACTGTAAAAACCGCAGAGGGTAGCTTTTACGAATGCAGAATTAAAGGAAAATTTAGAATTAAAGGTATTAAAAGCACCAATCCAGTTTCTGTTGGAGATCATGTGACTTTTGAGGTGGAAACTATTGGTGATGAAACCATTGGTATTATAAATGCTATTGCAGATCGTAGGAATTACATTATCCGTAAGTCTGTAAATTTATCGAAACAGACCCATATTATTGCGGCCAATTTAGATCAAGTATTTTTAATGATCACCTTAAATAATCCGCCTACTTCAACAAGTTTTATTGATCGTTTTTTGGTAACTGCAGAAGCCTATCATATTCCAACTATTTTATTATTTAATAAAATAGATACGTATAATGAGGAGGAAACCGATGAAATAAAATATCTAGCGGCACTTTACAGAAGTATAGGGTACACGTGTATTGGTATTTCTTCTACTACAGGAAAAAATATAGATAAAGTAAAAGAGTTAATGGTGGGTAAAACCAGCATGTTTTCAGGACATTCTGGGGTGGGTAAATCTACCTTAGTAAATGCGTTAGAACCTAAACTAGACTTGAAAACAAAAAAGATATCGGTACAACATGCACAGGGGCAACATACCACTACATTTGCAGAAATGTATGACTTAGATTTTGATGCTAGAATTATAGATACGCCGGGAATAAAAGGTTTCGGAATTGTAGATATGGAAAAGGAAGAAATAGGAAATTATTTCCCTGAGTTTTTTGCTTTAAAACAACATTGCAAGTTTAATAATTGTTTGCATATTGAAGAGCCTAATTGTGCTATAAAAGAAGCGCTAGATAATGATGAAGTGGCATGGAGTAGGTATCGCAGTTATGTGCAGATGGTAAATGGGGAAGAAGAGAATTATAGAACAGATATTTACGGAGAGAAAAAGTGAGAGTAGTTTTGCAAAGAGTAACTAAAGCGAGTGTTGCCGTTGAGGGAGCTATAATTGCTGAGATTAATGCAGGTTTGCTTATCCTACTTGGGATAGAAGAAGCAGATGGTTTAGAAGATATAGAGTGGCTTTCCAGAAAAATTTGCAATCTGCGTATTTTTAATGACGAAGATGAGGTTATGAATAAATCACTTTTAGACACTAAAGGTGATGCTATTATTGTGAGCCAGTTTACACTACATGCTGCCACTAAAAAGGGGAATCGGCCATCGTATATAAAAGCAGCGAGACCAGAAATTGCTATTCCGCTTTACAAGCAATTTATTGAAAAATTAGAAGAGGATTTAGGGAAAAAAGTGGGAACAGGCGTTTTTGGTGCAGACATGAAAGTGGCACTAGTAAATGACGGTCCGGTTACAATTTCTATAGATACAAAAAACAAAGAATAAAACAATAGATTATGAATATTTCAGATTCACAAAAAGCGGTAGATACTTGGATTAAAGAACATGGGGTTCGTTATTTTAATGAGCTTACCAATATGGCGCAATTAACAGAAGAAGTTGGAGAGGTTGCTCGTATAATTGCTCGTAGATACGGAGAACAGAGTGAAAAAGAATCTGATAAAAATAAAGATCTAGGAGAAGAATTAGCAGATGTAGTCTTCGTTGTATTATGTTTAGCAAACCAAACTGGGATAGATTTGCAACAAGCTTTTGATAAAAAGTTAGATTTGAAAACAAAACGTGATCACGACAGACATCATAACAATAGAAAATTGAAATAGTAGTATCTTTACTACTTAATTTTTCTAGATCAGAAAATTTCCAAATTATATACTATTGAAATTACATTTAACACTTCCGGAGAGTAATCATATTATTAGAAATATTAAAGTTACAGGCTCTAAGAGTGAGTCCAACCGTATATTATTATTACAAGCTTTATATTCAAATATTGATATAGAAAACATTTCTAATTCTGATGATGCCCAAGTTATGGCTAAAGGATTAGCTATAGAAAATGGGGAGGTAGATATTCACCATGCAGGTACGGCCATGCGATTTTTAACTGCTTATTTTGCAACGCAAGAAGGGAAGGATGTTGTTTTAACTGGTTCTCAGCGTATGACGGAACGGCCTATAGGCGTTTTGGTAGATGCTTTAAAAGAATTAGGAGCGGAAATTAGTTATGTGAATAACGAGGGGTATCCTCCTCTAAAAATCACTGGAAAAAAAATTATTAAGAATAAAGTGACTCTGCCTGCTAATATAAGTAGTCAATATATTTCAGCTTTATTGTTAAATGCCGCCAAATTAGAAAATGGGTTGGAATTAGCATTGGTAGGTAAGATAACGTCGGTTCCTTATATAAAAATGACATTAGCACTTTTAACTCAATTGGGAATTGAGAATTCTTTTGAGGGAAATAGTATTAAAGTGTTTTCGAAAAAAGCAGTAGATAAGCAGACTTTAATCGTGGAGTCCGATTGGAGTTCTGCATCTTATTTTTATAGTATTGCAGCCTTATCAGAGATAGGATCTAAGATTGGCTTATCCTCATACAAGGAAGAAAGTCTTCAAGGAGATAGTGTCTTAGCAGAAATCTACAAGAAATTTGGAGTAGATACCGTATTTATAAACAATAAAATTGAACTTCATAAAGTAAAAGAACCACAAATTGAATTGTTAGAGTGGGATTTGTCTAATGCGCCAGATATTGCACAAACAATTGCGGTGACGTGTTTTGGTCTACAAATGCCTTGTTACTTAACGGGTTTACACACGTTGAAGATTAAGGAAACCGATAGGTTAGAAGCCTTAGATGTAGAGCTTTCTAAATTAGGAGCTGCCATTACTGTGACCGATAAGACCCTAAGGTTAAAAGCGACAACAGCGATGAATGCAGATGTAGCTATTGATACCTATAATGATCATAGGATGGCTATGGCCTTCGCGCCTTTAGCGTTAAAGACGACTATTTTTATTAATAATGCAGAAGTAGTTTCTAAATCTTTTCCTGATTTCTGGAGTGATATGGCTACTTTAGGAATAGGTGTACAGGAGCAATAATTCTTTTTTGGAGTTATAAGTTCATAGGTTTTTGATGTATTTACTACTAAATCACTAGTAGATAGACTTTAATAATCAATATTTCAAAATATAAACGGTGTTTTACTTGACAACGCCCTATTCAGGATTGTATCTTTGCAGCCGCATTAACAATAACAAAAAATTGATACATGAAATTATCCGGATTTAATTTTGAATTACCAGAGGAGCTATTAGCAGAATACCCTGCAGAAAATAGAGACGAATCCAAGTTGATGGTAATTCATAGAGAAACAGGTAAAATTGAACATAAAATGTTCAAGGATATGATAGATTACTTCGATGAAGGTGATGTCATGGTATTAAATAACACCAAAGTTTTTCCTGCGAGACTGTACGGAAACAAAGAAAAAACGGGTGCACGTATTGAAGTGTTTTTATTAAGAGAATTAAACGAAGAACAACGTCTTTGGGATGTTTTAGTAGATCCTGCACGTAAAATTCGTATTGGTAATAAATTGTATTTCGGGGATGATGATACTTTAGTAGCAGAAGTTATTGATAATACAACCTCTAGAGGTAGAACACTTCGTTTTTTATATGACGGTTCTTACACAGATTTTAGAAGAAAACTAAAAGAGCTTGGAGATACACCTTTACCAAAATATATCAAGAGAGAAACAGAAGCAGAAGATGCGGAGCGTTACCAAACTATTTATGCAAAGCATGAAGGAGCGGTAGCAGCACCAACAGCGGGCTTACACTTTTCTAAACATCTATTAAAACGTTTAGAGATTAAAGGTGTAGATTTTGCAGAACTAACATTACATGTTGGTTTAGGTACTTTTAACCCAGTAGAGGTTGAAGATTTATCTAAGCACAAAATGGATAGCGAAGAATTGATTATTGACGAGAAAACTACGGAAATAGTGAATAGCGCTAAGAAGAATAAAAAACGTATTTGTGCCATAGGTACTACGGTAATGAGAGGTTTGGAAAGTGGAGTTTCTTCGCAACATACGCTAAATACTTTTGAAGGTTGGACTAATAAATTTATTTTCCCTCCTTATGATTTTAGTATAGCAAACTGTATGGTAACTAATTTTCACTTACCAAAATCTACTTTATTGATGATGGTATCTGCTTTTATGGGCCATGATTTAATGAAAAAAGCATATAAAGAAGCTATTTTAGAAGGATACAAATTCTATTCTTATGGCGATGCAATGTTAATCATATAACGATCCTTTATTTGTTAAATGAATCCCGCTTGAGCTTATTAGACTTGGCGGGATTTATTTTTAAATACAATTTCTAAAAATACCTATCTTTAATACGTGGATACAATCAAAAAGAAAGACATACGTGCCTTAACCAAAGAACAATTACGAGAATTCTTTGTTACAAATGGCGATAAAGCCTTCAGGGGAAATCAGGTGTATGAATGGCTTTGGCAGAAAGGGGCACACTCTTTTGAAGCAATGACTAATGTTTCTAAGGAAACTAGAGACATGCTAGAGAATAATTTTGTGATCAACCACATTAAGGTAGATGTCATGCAGCGAAGTAATGATGGTACCATAAAAAATGCGGTACGTTTACATGATGATTTAATTGTAGAATCTGTATTGATCCCTACAAAAACTAGAAGTACTGCTTGTGTATCCAGCCAGGTTGGTTGTAGTTTAGATTGTAAGTTCTGTGCTACGGCACGCTTAAAACGCATGCGAAACCTAAACCCTGATGAGATTTATGATCAGGTCGTAGCTATAGACAATGAAAGTAGGTTGTACTTTAATCGCCCACTGAGTAATATTGTTTTTATGGGCATGGGAGAGCCTTTAATGAACTATAATAATGTTCTGAAAGCCATAGATAAGATAACATCTCCGGAAGGATTGGGGATGTCTCCAAAGCGTATTGTGGTTTCTACATCGGGTGTGCCTAAGATGATTCGTAAAATGGCAGATGATGAGGTTAAATTTAAACTAGCAGTCTCTTTGCATTCGGCCATAGATGAGATTAGAACTTCTATCATGCCTTTTAATGCTAATTTTACATTAACAGATTTAAGACAGTCCTTACAATATTGGTATGCAAAAACAAAAAGTAGAATTACTTATGAGTATGTAATTTGGAAAGGAATTAATGATAGCCAGAAAGATGTCGATGCTTTAGTAGGTTTTTGTAAGTTCGCTCCGTCTAAAGTAAATTTAATAGAATATAATCCCATTGATGATGGGGAGTTTCAGCAAGCTTCAAATGCCGCTATAGATATGTATGTGAATACGTTAGAGCAGCATAATATAGCTGTTACGGTGCGTAGGTCTCGCGGAAAAGATATTGATGCCGCTTGCGGTCAGTTAGCTAATAAAGCATAAAAAAAAAGGGGTTGTTTAAAACAACCCCTTTCTTACTATTTAACACTAAACTATTTAAATTATTCTGCTGCAATCTTAGCATTTAATTCTTCAATTGTTTTAGCCATAACTACTCCTGGTAATTTAATTGGAGCAGCAACTTCAGCCATAAACGTACCTTTTACTTCACCTGTTTTGTAGGTCGTGAATCCAACTCTGTACAATCCAGCAGTAATTGCCTTTGTAGGGTTGCTTATTTCACTCTTATATCTTAGAAGAGAGTTGTAGCTACTTCCACTTGGTTGCTTAGGCATCTCAGAACTGTCATCATTACTAGCTAAAGTAACCCAATTAGCTCCTTTTGCACTGCTATTCGTAAGTCCGTCACTAGAAATAATATCAGAACGCTCTAAGGTAATATATGTGTCAAAGAAATCTTTAGAGCCAGCATTATCAGTATACTCTTTAGATGCTGTAGCACCTTTTGTTTTTCCATCTGTAGGTGAAACCATACGTACTCCTAATTCTGGAGCGGCTAAAGGTACCCATACATAGATGTAATAAAACTTTTTGTTGTCTTTAACTTCATCTTCATTGCCAGATTCAGCATATCCTAAATACGAAATGACATCGGTATAAGGAACTTTAATAGTTTTTGGCCCAACTTTTTTCTCAACAGAGCTACCGAATTTTTTTAATTTTTGAGCTTGTGTAGCACTTAAACCTCCAACTAATAAAATAGCTAACGATACAATAAATTTTTTCTTCATTTTAAAATGTTTAATTATTATTTCCTTCGGCAAATATAGAGGATAGTAACACTTAAGCAACCCCTAGTGATGGTGAAAGTCTCATCCCTGAAATCAGGGGTTACCCCTGTAGATTTCATTTTTTGCCAATTTCTATTTAAATTAAACCGGTGTGGATTAGCCTACGTGTAATTTTTAGCTAATTTTACAAAGAACTAATTGTAAGCATAACTACAGGAGTACTATTTGTGAAAGTTGTTGACCAAATAAAAGAACCCATCATTACGGAAATGGAACTTTTTGAAAAGAAGTTCTATGAATCTATGACCTCTAAGGTTGCTCTTCTAAATAGAATTACCCACTACATTGTAAATAGAAAAGGAAAACAAATGCGGCCTATGTTCGTTTTTCTTACCTCTAAATTAATTAACAATGGGGAAGTAAACGAGCGAACGTATCGCGGAGCCTCAGTTATTGAACTCATCCACACCGCTACTTTAGTACATGATGATGTAGTCGACGAAAGTAATAAACGTCGGGGCTTTTTTTCAATCAATGCTCTTTGGAAGAACAAGATAGCCGTTTTGGTTGGTGATTATCTTTTGTCAAAAGGTTTATTACTCTCTATAGATAATGGCGATTTTGATTTGCTTAAAATTATCTCTGTAGCAGTACGAGAAATGAGCGAAGGAGAATTGCTTCAAATAGAGAAAGCAAGACGCTTAGATATCACCGAAGCAGTCTATTATGAAATCATCCGGCAAAAGACAGCGACCTTAATTGCAGCATGTTGTAGTTTGGGGGCTTGTTCCGTAAAACCCGACTCTGAAGAGGTAGAAGTTTTTAGAAAGTTTGGGGAGTACTGCGGAATGGCGTTTCAAATAAAAGATGATTTGTTTGATTATGGTGATGCTGCTATTGGTAAACCTACAGGTATTGATATTAAAGAGCAGAAGATGACACTTCCTTTAATTTATGTACTGAATAACTGCTCTAAAAAGGAGAAGAAGTGGGTTATCAATTCCATTAAAAACCACAATAAGGATAAAAAACGCGTAAAAGAGGTTATCAATTTTGTGAAAGATAACGGAGGCCTTGATTATGCGGTAACAAAAATGCTGGAGTTTAAAGATCAGGCATTGGCAATACTGGAGACTTATCCAGATTCTGATTATAAAAATTCACTGCAACTCATGGTGAATTACGTAGTAGACAGAAAAATATAATATTTTTATTCACCTATAATTCAGTAGTTTATAAATTTTTTTCACTTTTTTTTAGATCTTAGGCAACCTTTTTAAAAGTGGTCTCGTCTATCTTTATAGAAACTAAAACTATAACACGTTGAAGATTATTTCTTTTTATACGAACGAAAAACTTCTGATCAAAAAAGCTGTAGCGGGTAATGCACAAGCTCAGAAGCATATTTATGAAAAGAATGCACCTAAAATGCTTAGTGTATGTAGGCAATATATAAAAGATACTGCCTTTGCTGAAGACGTTATGGTAACAGGTTTTGTAAAAGTATTTAAGTATTTAGACACGTTTAAATTTGAAGGTAGTTTTGAGGGGTGGATTCGTAGAATCATGATTAGAGAATCAATTACCTATCTACGTAAAAAACAATTTGTAGTGTTTGATGATGATGTTTTTGAACGGAATTCAGCATCTCAAATTTCTTTCTCTTCAGAAGTAGACGCAGAGCAAATACAATTGCTGATAGATAAACTTCCAGAGGGATATAAAATGGTTTTTATACTTTATGCAGTAGAAGGTTATAAGCATAGTGAAATTGCGGATATGCTAAATATTTCTGAAAGCACCTCAAAATCGCAATTATTTAAAGCAAGAAGAACGCTCCAAGAGCAAATGAAGGAACAAAAAATAGTAAGTTATGGCACCAATTAAATTTGAAGAACATATAAAAGAAAAACTGGATGAGCGTACGATTACGCCATCTGCAAATGCTTGGGATAAAATTTCTGGACAGATAGCATCTGCTCCAATAAAAAAATCAAAAGGTTTTGCTTGGTATGCTGTTGCAGCTTGCCTTATTGGGTTGCTAATTGCGTCTTTTGTCTTTTTTATAGGCACAGAAAACAATGCAGTTCTTCCTGAAACGACTATTGTAAACACAAATAGCGATGAAAGGAAAGATCTTGAAGCGCCAATAGAACAATTTGCTTTACCGCCTGTAGCGAATAAAAGCAAGGAGAATTCTTTAAATGCCGTTGCTTTAGAAGAAGAAAAAGAAGCGGATGTATTAAAAAATGCGCTCCATAAGTCAACGACTACTGTTGTTGCTTCCAATCCTGAAATTGCAGAAACGGTATTGAAAGAAGATAATAGTATTAAAGTGGTTAATGAAAATGTTTTCAATAAAGATGAAATCATAAATTTAAAAATAAAAGATCTTGTAGCTCAGGTAGATGCTTTAGAATCTAATAATACTGTGGTTTCCGATGCAGAGATAGATGCATTATTAAGAAAAGCAGAGCGTGAAATATTAGCGGATAAAATTTTTAAATCAACATCAAACAAGGTAGATGCCATGGCATTATTGGATGAGGCTGAAAACGAATTAAATACATCTTTTCGAGATCATTTATTTGACACCTTAAAAGACGGCTTTTTTAAAGTCAGGACTGCAGTCGCAGATCGGAATAACTAAAATTTACACCTATTTATAATACCATTTTTTCTTTTCTGATATCAGCTGTATTTAGAAAAGGAACAGGGCGGAGTTTGTTCATTAATTACTAATCAAAAAATAATCATCACATGAAAATCACTATACTATATATCGCAATGTTATACTTTGGTCTTTTGGCGCAAAACGTGTTGGGGCAAGAAGACTATAAGAGCAAAGTTGTTACTTTAAATCAGCTAAAATCAGAAATAACAGTACAGGAAAAACATGCCCTTAAGGTAGAAGTTGCATCGATTATGAAGCAATTAGATGCTAAAGAGATTACAGAAGTTGAGGCGCAAGCCTTAAAAGAAGCGGCAGCAAAGAAGCGCGCTTTGAATATTGAAAATAGATTAAGTATTATAGACCATGAAATTGCACTGCTAGAACGTAATGGTGGTCAAGTATTAGCTTTAGACTCCTTAGGCACCAGTGGTTCTATGGTGGAAATTAATTGGGGCTCTAAAGATGATGGCGAAGACCGGTTGTTCGGCATCAACATAGATACGGATAAGAAAAGGTTAGATTTAAAATATGATAGACGTACTTATTCAGACTTTGTTATCGCTATAGGTCTAAATAATGCCATTATTGAGGATCAATCTTTAGAAGATTCTCCATATAAAATTGGCGGTAGCCGATTTTTTGAGATGGGGTGGCAGTGGAGAACGCGTGTGTTTAAGAATAGCAATTTTATGCGATTTAATTATGGATTCTCTTTCCAGTTCAATGGATTAAAAGCTAAGAATAATCAATATTTTGTGGTTAATGATGGGCAAACAACACTGGAGGATTTTCAATACGAATTAGATAAGGCAAAATTACGTATGGATAATTTGGTATTCCCTATTCATTTTGAGTTTGGTCCGTCTAAATTGACAAAAACGGATAAAACGATTAGATATGATGTGTACAAGAAATTCCGTTTTGGTATTGGAGGATATGGGGGTTTTAATTTGGGGACACGCCAAAAATTGAAATATGAAGTTGATGGGGAGAACGTGAAAGATAAATTAAAAAGAGATTATAATACCAGTAATTTAATTTATGGGCTAAGTGCGTATGCAGGTTTTGGAAATACGCAGTTATATGTAAAGTATGATTTAAATCCTATTTTTAAGGATGCACTGGTAGATCAGCATAATATTTCCTTAGGACTTCGGTTTGATTTGGATTAAAACAAAAAAGCCAAGACTTAGTCTTGGCTTTTTAATTTAAATTAATTTCTTGCTGCATTTCTGCTGAGAATTCATTTTCGTAATACACTTTTTTGCAGTGCGAGCAAGCTATTATTTTTGTGGTTGCTATCTTAAAAAGTTTTATCCAAAACAGATGAAAATAAGTACTGCTTTCAGAAAAGTATAGTGTGTTTCTCTGTTGGCAGAAGGTACAAGAGCTTGTTTTTAATTCTCTTTGAATTGTTTTTCCTGTTCTTGTTCCAAAAAATAGAATCATGTTTTAGTTTTAAACTCAAAGATAAAAAATAGCATACTATTTATTTTAAAAATAAGAAGAACCTTGCGCAAGTTTCCTAAAAACAATACCGGTAATAGTACGCAAGGTCTTCTCTACAAACAACCAACTAAAGGTTTATAGCAATTCAAAAGAAACCGTTATTTGGTAGTCTCTTTTTGAGAAATCAGCGCCATAATAAAGTGACTCTGACATTTTATTGGATGAACTATCGTGGATATATATTGCTTTGCCCACTTTACGATCTATTTTCTTTGCAATAGCCTCTGCCTTTGCTTTCGCATTGTCATAAGCTGCCTTTGCATACGTTGCAATTTCATCATCTGTTAAGGTGTACTCAAAGCTAGAATCGGATTGTGATACCCCAAATGCTTTTATAGAAATAAATTTTTCAAGCGTTTCTATAGAATTGGTTTCAAATTCAAAGTATGTACCTTCTTTTTCGTAGCGTAAGAGTTCATAAGCAAACTTATCTTCTTTCAATGCTTTAAGGTCAATACCGTGCTTTTTTAAAGCAGCGAAGTAGCTTTCTTTTAATTCTGGAAAAGTCATCCCAGGGGCATCGTAATACACGTTATTTAAGCTAAGAATCATTTTAGCATTAAATGTCGGCTTAATGGAATATGTCGTTGTTCCATTAACACTTATACTTGGTGGAGTCGTTTGAGCCATTGCAGTCATAGTGAATAGTAAAATAAAGGTTTGAATAATATATTTTTTCATAGTGCTTTTATTTACAGCAATTTATGGTGTTATTAGACAGCGAAAAGAAAAGAGGCAGCAATCATCCAAGCACCAACAATAAGACCTAGTACGCCTAATTTTCCTTGTTTCGGTGCAATTTTTGCACGTATGGCATCTGCTTTCTCTTTGGCATTTTCATTTTTAGAAAGGACGTATTTGTTAATCAATCCAAATCCTAACATAAATCCTAGTGCAGCAGAAACTATATTTCCGGCTAAGAACGTAATCCACCATATTGGCGCTACTGTTAACCATCCAATGTTTAATACAGCACTTATAATTCCCCAAATTCCCCAAAAACAAAATACCATTCCAATCCATGCTTGGTAAGGTTCAATTTTTTCTAATAACTCTTTGGCGTTTGGTTTTTTTGATAAGATTAATGATGGTACTGCAATGATGCTTAATAATACGAGTGTAATTCCCCAGATCATAATGTTTAGTTTTAAAAAGATTAATTATTTATTTGTTATTATTTCTGATACAAAATTGCGGTAATTATGAAGTGTGTAAAACCCTTTATGTAGTAAAATTGACACCCCTGTAAACCGTGATAGGTTCATATTTATAGTTATATTTGAGGGTTCTAAAGGAATCTTAATTTAAACAAAATAGAAGAGTTTGATATCAAAATCCACGATTGATAAAGTGTATGAAACTGCTCGTTTAGAGGAGGTTATTGGCGATTATGTGCAGCTCAAAAAATCTGGGTCTAACTTTAAAGGGTTGAGTCCGTTTACAGATGAGAGGTCTCCTAGTTTTATGGTAAGCCCTGTAAAACAAATATGGAAAGATTTTAGTAGTGGTAAAGGAGGTAATGTAGTTGCCTTTTTAATGGAGCATGAACATTTTACCTATCCAGAGGCTATTAAACACTTAGCTAAAAAGTATAATATAGAGATAGAAGAGACAGAGCAAAGTAATGAGCAGAAGGAGCAGGCCAATGAAAGAGAGAGTATGTACTTGGTTTCAGAATACGCGCAGAAATACTTTACAGATATACTTTGGAATACTGAATTAGGAAAGGCGATAGGTCTTTCTTATTTTAAAGAGCGTGGTTTTACAGATGAGACCATCAAAAAATTTGCCTTAGGATATTGTTTAGATAATTGGGATTCTTTTACCAATGCAGCATTAGAAAAAGGATATCAAATAAAGTATTTGTCAGATACGGGGCTAACCATTGTAAAAGAAGATGTGGCTAATCCGGCAAATTCTCGAAAATTTGACCGTTTTAAGGCGCGTGTCATGTTTCCTATTCAATCCTTAAGTGGTCGTGTACTAGGTTTTGGCGGACGTATTTTAACTAATGATAAGAAAGCAGCCAAATACTTAAACTCTCCAGAGAGTGATATTTACCATAAGAGCAAGGTGTTGTATGGTATTTACCATGCAAAACAAGCTATCGCCAAAGAAGATAATTGTTATTTGGTAGAAGGCTATACAGATGTTATTCAGTTTCACCAACGCGGTATAGAGAATGTGGTAGCGTCTAGTGGAACCGCATTAACTCCAGAGCAAATTCGATTAATTAATAGGTTAACTAAAAATATTACTGTTTTATTTGATGGTGATGCTGCAGGACTGCGAGCTTCCTTACGGGGAATTGATTTAATTCTAGAGCAAGGAATGAATGTAAAAGTCTGTTCTTTTCCTGAGGGTGAGGATCCAGACAGTTTTGCGAAAAACAATAGTTTAGAGGAGGTTTTAGAGTATTTAAATACTAATTCAAAAGACTTTATACAGTTCAAGGCTTCTTTGTTGGTGCAAGATGCAGAGAGTGATCCTGTGAAGAGAGCAGATACAGTACGTGACATTGTACATAGTATCTCAAAAATTCCGGATCGTATTCAAAAAGAAATATACATTCAAGAGTGTGCTCAGATTATGAACATCTCTGAAGCGGTACTTTTTAATACGTTAGCTCAAATTGATAAAAAAGATGTTTCTGACACGCAAAAGAAAGCGAAAGTAGAAAAGAAAGAGCAAGTTTTTAATGTAGTAAAAAACGAAGAAGTTGGACAAAAGGTGGATGTTCAATTTGAATTAGAACGAAAAATCATTGAAATATTGTTGTTGTATGGGAACTCTCCGCAAGAGTTTGAAGATCTTATTTTAAAAGAAAACGAAAAAGGAGATTTAGAACTTGAGCCAGAAAAAATTGAAGCAAAAGTTTACGAGAAAATATTTCTAGACCTACAGGATGATGAGATAGAATTGAGTAATGAGAAGTTTAAAAATATCTACGGAAAATTAATTCAAGAGCTCAATGAGAATGAGAAATTTAGTATCAATACTTTTATAGCACCGCTAGATCAGGAAATGGTGTCTGAGATATCTTCTATTTTAATGGAGGAAGAAAAGTATGTTTTACATGATTGGGCGCGTAAAGAGATTTATCCGAAGGAAAAAGAAGTAACTATAGCCCAATTAACGAATGAAACGATACTTACCTTGCGTTGCTTTTTAATTAAGCGTAGAATTAATGCCTTGCAGAATGAAACCACAAAGGCTGAAAATGATCATAGAGAAATTCTTGAAGAGATTATGAATTACATTCACTTGAATACGCTCTTGAATAAGAAACTAAATAGAGTGTTGTCTTAAAAGAAAAATATTTAAAATAGAAAAGCCTAGCATTGCTAGGCTTTTCTATTTTATAATGGCGTAGTATTAATATAATTCTAAGGCTTTTGCTTGTTGTAATAAATCTACTAAGTTGTCTACGTTAAGCTTACGCATTAAACGTGCTTTGTAGGTACTTACTGTTTTTTCATTTAAGTTTAAACCAATAGCAACGTCTTTGTTGCGTTTACCGCTAGCCAACATTTTTAAAACTTCAACTTCTCTTGTAGATAGTTTTCTGAAAAATCTTCTTGGCTTTTTTGTGCCCTCATCAAAGGCAAGTCTTTGTGCAAGTTCATTTGTAATGAACATATCACCTTTACTTACTTTTCTTACAGCAGAAATAATATAGTCTAAATCAGCGGTCTTAGATAAATAACCATAGGCACCTGCTCTGATGGTGCTTAATGCATACACATCTTCAGATTGACCACTATAGATAAGAACTTTGACATCAGGATACTCAGCCTTAACTTTTCTTAAAGTAGCAATACCGTTAATCTCAGGTATGTCCATCTCTAGCATTACTACATCTGGGCTTATTGTCTCTAATTTTTCAAACAATTCGGTTGTCGTTGCGACATCTGCAATAACCTCAAAATCTGATGCTGTATCTAAAACAAACTTGATACCTGCTCTTACAACTGGATGGTTATCAGCAATTAATACTTTAATCATGTTCCTTTTTTTTTATTGATTTTCAACTTATTACACCTAAAAGCCAATAATTTCTGACATGCAATGTAAAGTTTATTTATCTGATTTCTAGTGTAAATTTCATTTTTTTTTATGAAACCACCTTATTTTTTCGTTTTATTCACTTGATTTTAAGGTGAGTGGTTATTTTAAGGTCTTAGGAATCTCACAAACGGGGATGGGAACCATTTTATGTCTGTTAGCGGTATTAAACCTTTTGTAAATGCTAAATACCTCTTTTTGACGTCCTGAAAAATCATCCACTGTTTTGCCTTTATCCACCATTTCCATGGCCCATTCTAGTTCAGGGTACGAAGCTCCAATTTGGTCTTCATCAGTACGGTCATCTCCCCAGAGTCCGTCAGTGGGAGCGGCATTGATAATTTCTTCATTAACACCTAAAGCTTTAGCAATTTCCCAAACTTCAGTTTTTAATAAATCGGCAATCGGACTCAAGTCTACCCCGCCATCTCCATACTTGGTGTAAAATCCTACGCCGAAGTCTTCCACCTTATTTCCGGTGCCAGCTACCAAGTAAGATTCAAGGGCTGCAAAATAGTATAAGCTGGTCATTCGTAATCTAGCGCGCGTATTTGCTAAAGACATAAAACGTTCTTCTTCGTTTTCTACTCCTGGCATTGCAGCTATTAAACTGTCAAATACAGGGGTGAGGTTTACTTCTTGTTTTTTTACATTACTAAAATTCTCTTGTAACCATGCGATATGTCTTTCTGCTCTGCCTACTTGGTTTGCTGCTTGGTGAATGGGCATTTCTAAGCAAAGTAAATCTAATCCTGTTCTTGCACATAAGGTAGAAGTTATAGCAGAATCTATTCCACCAGATATGCCAATGACAAATCCTTTCATATTAGCTTTTGTTGCATAATCTTTTAACCAGTCTACGATGTGATTTATTACTTTTTCAGTTTGCATTGGGCTATTTTTTTAAGTTGAAAACAATTAACTTTGCTTCGTAAAAATAAAACCTAAGTACTAATAAATAAAACTTAATAGAAATTACTTTATATGAAGAAGTTAATTTTTGCTCTTTTACTAGTTTCGTCTTTCTTTTTTTACAATTGTGAGGAAGAAGATAAGGTAGCTCAAGAGATTGATAAAATAAAGGTTGATGTTCAGGTAGACCGCTTTGATCAGGAGTTTGCAAAAACAACCATTGAAAATTTAAATGTAACCAAGGCTAAATACCCTTATTTATTTCCTCAGCAATACACAGACAGCGTTTGGTTATTAAAATTGCAGGATACTATTCAAATAGAATTAAATACAGAGGTAGAGAAGGTATTTCCTAAGTTTGATACGGAAACGGAGGAGTTAACGCGTTTGTTTCAGCATATAAAATATTACTTTCCAAAATTTCCAACTCCAAGAGTGGTTACTCTAACATCTGATGTTAGTTATGGGAGTCGCGTTATTTTAGCAGATACCCTGTTGCTAATTGGTTTGGATAATTATTTAGGCAAGGATCATAAATTTTATAAAGGATTTCAGAATTATATTTCTGCAGGATTAGATAAGCAATATATTGTAAGTGATGTAGCTTCAGAATTTAGTGCTGCAGTAATGCCTCGTCAAAAAGGAAGAACTTTTTTGGATCAGCTCATTTATTTCGGTAAAGAACTTTATTTAAAAGACAAATTAATACCTTTTAAATCAGAGGCGCAACGTATAGGGTATACGCAAGAACAGTTAGAATGGGCAGAAGCTAATGAAGAACAGATCTGGCGCTATTTTGTGGAGCGAGAACTTTTGTATAGTACCGAAAAGCAATTGCAGCCTAGATTTATAGATCCTGCTCCATTTTCTAAATTTCAATTAGAGCTAGATAATGAATCTCCTGGGAGAATTGGGCAATATGTAGGTTGGCAAATTGTACGTGCCTTCATGAAAAATAATGATGTCACTGTACAACAGTTATTGGCAATCCCTACAGAAGAAATTTTTAATAAATCAAATTACAAACCTAGAAAATAATGGCAAAATTACATACCTCAGAAATAACATTACGTGTAGGTTTAGACGAAAACAGAGTGCCGGAAGAACTTAATTGGTCTGCTGAAGATGGAGGCATAGATAATGAAGAAGCAAAAGCAATGTTGTTATCTGTTTGGGATAGTAAAAACCAAGAATCGTTAAAAATAGATTTATGGACTAAGGATATGCCTGTAGATGAAATGAAAACATTTTTTCATCAAACCTTAGTATCTTTATCAGATACGTTTATGAAAGCTACTCAAGACGAAAAAATGACGGCTACTATGAAAGATTTTTGCGATTATTTTGCGGAAAAATTAGAGCTCAAAAAATAAGTTTATTTAAATAGTTCAATAGTATAATCTAATAATTCCTGGCCACCGGCATCTCCGTGACCTGGAATTATTAGTTTTACATCAGGATACTCCTCTTTAATCTTTTGGATTGTATTGCTCCATTCCTTCAGGTTGGCATCGCCAGTATATCCTTTAGTGGCATTCAAACTTTTAACCATGCAACCGCCAAAAAGTAATGCTTCACTAGGTATATAGCTCACGATATTATCAGCGGTATGCGCCTCGCCAAAATGGCGGTTCATTACCTCTAGTTCCCCAACTTTTAATGTTATTTCGGAATCAAAACCATATTTCGGAGTTACAAGGTTTTTCTCTTTTGATAAGGCTAATGTTTGCGTGTTCCCATAAGAAGGAATGTCTATGTCGTGAAAAGCAGTTAGGCCACCTAGGCAATCTTCATGAAAATGATTTACCACTACGGCCTTGATACTACTTTTTTTAATTTCAGTAATCCAACGTATTAATTCGGTACTTACAGCATTAGAAGTTGGGGTGTCAAAAATTATGGCTTCATTATTGTGTATGACTACAAGTCCGTTGCAGGCAACTTTTCCGTAATCATTAGTTTTCAGGTAGGTAATATGTTGAAAGGCATTTTTGGATAGCGGAATTAATTTTAATGTGTCGGAGCTGTAAGCAACAGCATTTTTTGGAGACTTACAACCTGTAATAAAGAGTAGAAGTAGCGATAGAATAACTAGTCTAGTGTTTTTCATGATAACGTGGTGAAGCTAGGCTAAAGATAAGATGATGTAGTGGTATGGAAAAGGTAAATGTAGAAAAGTTGATTTTTATTTATAATGCAAATTCAGGAACACACAATGCAGTATTAGATACGGCCCATAAAATTTTTAGTCCAAGTACTTATGAATGTAGTTTGTGCGATATTACTTTTGGTATTTTCACAGAGAATAAGATTTGGAGAAAATTTAGAGCGCAATCAACTACTCCAATGGAGTTTCTTCATAAGGATGAATTTTTGAAAATGTACAGTTCTAAATTCGATGCTAAGTATACGTTTCCCATTGTACTTGCAGAAACCCACGAAGATTTTGAGGTGGTAATAACAACGGATAAAATGAATTCTCTAGAAAGTGTGGAAAGCTTAATGAGTGAAGTTTTAGCTACTTTAAATTAATGTGCATTAGATAAAATCTGCCCAATTATCTTTTTCGAAATTTTCATTCATAAGATCAATGTAATTTAGGACTTCGTCTTGCCCAATATTTTTTGAGGCAGAAGTAATAAAGTATTTAGGTGCTTCTACCCACAAACTTTCTAGTAAATGATCAATGTACGTTTGAACATTTTTTTCAATTACGTTCGGCTTTAATTTATCGGCCTTGGTAAAAATGATAGAAAATGGGATCTGGTTTTCGCCCATCCACTCTAGAAATTCTAAATCTACTTTTTGTGGTTCATGACGTATATCTACAAGGACAAAAGCAGAAACTAATTGCTTTCGTTCTAAGAAGTAATCGGTAATATACCTCTGAAAGGTTTTTTTGTCTCTTTTAGAAACTCTAGCGTAGCCGTAACCGGGTAAATCTACCAAATACCAACTGTCATTAATCTTGAAATGGTTAATTAGTTGTGTCTTTCCTGGTCTTCCTGAGGTTTTTGCTAAACTCTTTTTGTCGGTTAGCATGTTAATTAATGAGGACTTTCCTACGTTAGATCTCCCTATAAAAGCATATTCTGGAATAGGCTCTTTAGGACAATTCGTCACATTAGAATTGCTCATTACAAACTCGGCTGACTTTACTTTCATGGATTGTTTTTTTGTATTAGAGCTTACGGGCTTTAAGCCAAGCTTCTAATATCGTATTAAATTCATCAGGATGTTCCATCATTGCTGCATGGCCACATTTATCTATCCAAAATAAATCTGAATCTGGTAATAATTTATGAAAATCTTCGGCAACATCTGGTGGAGTAACGTTGTCGTTTTTACCCCAAATAATACACGTTGGCGTACTCATTTTTGGTAAATCTTTGGCCATGTTATGACGTATGGCGCTTTTTGCAATTGCCAAAGTTTTGACCAATTTTATACGGTCGTTAACCGTAGCAAAAACTTCATCGACAATTTCTGGGGTTGCTACCGCAGGATCGTAAAAAACATCTTGTGCTTTTTTCTTTATAAATTCGTAATCACCTCTACGTGGGTAACCGTCTCCCATGGCACTTTCGTACAATCCAGAGCTTCCGGTAATTATTAGTGCTTTTACGTTTTTAGGAAATAATTTAGTATGTAATAATCCTATATGACCACCTAAAGAATTACCTAAAAGGATGACATCTTTTAAGCCTTTATACTTTATGAAATCATCAACAAATTTTGCAAAACTTTTTACGGTAGTTTTTAAAAGGGGTTTGTCATAGATAGGTAATTCAGGAACAAGTATTTTATATCCTTTATTGGGGAAGTAATTCATGACTCCCTCAAAATTACTTAATCCCCCCATTAATCCATGTAAAACGATTATTGGAGTGCCTTCGCCTACTTCAACGTACTTGTATTTGCCTTCCGTGGTTAACTCTTCTTTCATTAATGTAGGTTGTATTCTGTAACGGCAAATATAGACATTTCCTAATAATACGTCTATACTTGTTTTATTGTCATTTGCCAAGACAATTTTGAGCCTTGAAATTGTTGTTTTTGAAAATTCTAAAGTCCGTCTAGCGTCTTTTTTAGAAGTTTTCAGACCACTAATATATCAGAATTTATTAACAATGTGGTAAATAGTGGTAAATTGTGGTAATAAAATCAATATATTTGAGTTATAATTTGAAACAAGGATAAAAAAGTGATCAATTTCATTGGTACATATGATTGTAAAGCGGACGCGAAAGGTCGGGTAATGCTGCCTGTTGCGCTTAAAAATCAGATGTCTCCAGTGTTAACAGACGGTTTTGTTATCAAGCGATCAGTCTTTCAACCTTGTTTAGAATTATATCCAATGAAAGAGTGGAATCTCTTAATGGAGAAAATGAATAAGAAAAATCGTTTTGTCAAAAAGAACAATGATTTTATCCGTCGTTTTTCTGCAGGTGTAAAGGTAATAGAGATTGATGCAACAGGAAGATTATTAATTCCTAAGAATTTAATTGATGTTGCAAATATTGCTAAAGAAGTAGTCTTAAGTTCGGCTATAAATATTATTGAAATTTGGGATAAAGACAGCTACGAAAAAGTGTTAGAGGATACTACTCTAGACTTTGCAGCATTGGCAGAAGAAGTAATGGGAGGAGACGAAGATGAATTATCATAATCCAGTATTATTAACGGAGTCTATAGATGGGCTAAATATTAAAAGTGACGGCATTTATGTGGATGTTACTTTCGGTGGTGGTGGTCATTCAAAAGAAATTTTGAGTCGCTTAGGAGCGAAAGGAAAATTATACGCCTTTGATCAAGATGAAGATGCGCTTAAAAATGCTATTGATGATGAGCGTTTTGTTTTGATTCATGAGAATTTTAGATTCATTGGTCAGTTTTTGAAGTTTTACGGAGTGCGTAAAGTGGATGGGATTTTGGGTGATTTTGGTGTTTCATCTCATCAATTTGATGTTGCTGAGCGCGGATTTTCTACTCGTTTTGATGCAGATTTAGATATGCGTATGAGTAAGCGAAATACCGTTTCTGCTTATGATGTAGTGAATGCTTATGATTATGATGAGTTGCGCAGGGTGTTATTTCAATATGGTGATTTAAGAAATGCAAATGCTATAGCTACAGCAATTATTGCAAATAGAGAAGTGGAGCCAATTAAAACCACGGATCAATTGAAATCTGGTTTAAAACAATTTTTGCCTGCACGGGTGGAACATAAAATTTTAGCTCAGATTTATCAAGCTATACGTATTGAAGTGAATCAGGAGATTGAGGTGATTAAAGAATTTTTAATGCAAGTGCCGGAGTTATTAAATGAGGAAGGTCGCTTAAGTGTTATTAGTTATCACTCGTTGGAAGATAGATTGGTAAAGAACTTTTTTAGATCAGGAAAATTTGAAGGAGAGCCAGATAAAGATTTTTACGGGAATATGAATCTTCCGCTTAAAAAAGTAGGTGGATTGGTGGTTCCTTCTAAAAAAGAAATTGCAAGTAATAATAGAGCGCGTAGTGCGAAATTAAGAATTGCAGAAAAAGCAAAAAGCAAAAAGTAATCATGCGAAAAGGCTTGTTAGATATCTTAAAAGGAAAATTTTTAGTGAGTGGCGACGCTCCAAAAAATTGGATTTTTATCATTTTCACTTCTTTTTTAGCGGCAGTGATGATTGCAAGCTCTCATGGTGCAGATAGTAAAGTGCATCAGATTGCAGCGTTGAACGAAGAGGTGAAAGAATTGCGAAGTGAGTTTATAGATGGGCAAACAGATGTTCAGAAACTAAAGCTCGAATCGGAAATATTAAAAACAGTAAGTAATGATGGTTTGTTTCCTTCAGAAACGCCACCACATAAAATAAGAGTTAAATCGGCTGAATAATGGCGGTTACAGAAAAAAAAATATTAACGAGACTATATATAGTAGCAGTATTTCTGGTACTATTCGCTGTTGCGGTAGTTGTAAAGCTTTTTAGTATTCAGTTGGTTGATGGTGATAAGTACCGTCAATTAGCCGAAGATCGTACGGAAAAGGTTTTTACTATCACCCCAAATCGCGGTAATCTATATTCTGCAGATGGTAGTTTGTTAGCTACTTCTGTTTCTCGTTTTAATATTCGTTTTGATGCGGTGACCGTAAAGGATAAAGATTTTAAAGAAAACCTTAAACCCTTATGTCAATCCTTATCAAAATTGTTAGGCAGGCCTGCATCGCATTATGAGCAGATTTTTCGCAAGGCCAAAGCAAACAAAAATAGGTACGCTTTGGTGGTTAGAAATTTAGACTACTCAGACTATGTTCAGGTAAAGAAGTTTCCATTGTTTGAGAAAGGTCCTAATCGCGGTGGTATTGTGGTAGAGCAAAATACGGTTCGGGAACATCCTTTAGGAAAAATAGCGGAGCGTAGTGTGGGGTATGAGCGTTTTGATGAAAATGGTTATGCTACTCGTGTAGGTTTAGAAGGTGCTTTTACGGAATACTTAAGCGGAATAAAAGGGAGTCGTTTAAAGCAAAAAATTGCAAAAAACCAATGGAAACCTATAGGTATGGATAACATCGTGGAGCCCAAAGACGGCTATGATGTGTATTCTACTATAGATGTTAATATACAAGATATTGCGCATCATGCACTGCTGGCGCAATTAGAAAAGTACAAGGCAGACCATGGCTGTGTTATTGTAATGGAAACCAAGACTGGTGAAATTAAAGCAATTTCAAACCTTGGAAAAACAGAAGGTGACAAGTATTACGAGCGATTGAATTATGCCATTGGAGAATCTCATGAACCAGGTTCTACTTTTAAGTTAATGTCAATGGTGGTTGCTTTAGAAGATAAGGTCATAGATACGAGCACAGTTATAGATACTGAAAAAGGATTGTTTAAAGTATATAATAAAACGGTTAGAGATTCTAAATGGGGAGGCTACGGAAAAATATCGGCTGCTAGAGCTTTTGAAATTTCATCAAATACAGCATTTGCTAAAATTATTTACAACAACTATAAAGATAACCCAGAGAAGTATGTAAACCGTTTGATGAATATGGGATTGAATAGGAAACTTGATCTTCCTATTAAAGGAGAAGGCGCTCCTGTAATTCGGTATCCAGGTGATAAAGGTTGGTCTGGTATTTCTTTAGCATGGATGTCTCATGGGTATGAAGTTTCGCTTACACCTTTGCAGACACTTACCTTTTATAATGCTATAGCTAATAATGGAGAAATGGTTAAGCCACGTCTTTTAAAAGAAGTGAAAGAATGGGATAAAACCATTTTTAAGTTTGATAAAGAAGTGATAAATCCATCCATCTGTTCGCAAGAAACGATAGATAAGGTTAAGGAGATGTTGAAAAACGTGGTAGAAAAGAAGTATGGTACAGGGCATAGTTTGTATTCGCCAAATTTTTCTATGGCGGGTAAGACTGGTACAGCGCAGAAAGATTATGTATCTAAAGATCCAAATAAGTTAAAATACATTTCCACATTTTCTGGATATTTCCCAGCAGATGAACCAAAGTATTCATGTATCGTGGTGATTCATGAACCAGACAAAAGTGTTGGATATTATGGGGCAGACGTTTCAGGGCCTGTATTTAAATCTATCGCACAAAAAATATATGCAACCTCGCCTTTAGTAGATGAGGTTGATGGTTTGGAGATTAATGATCCTGGATTGGAGAAGAAATACGAGCAATATTATGCAGAAGCATCAAAAAAATATAGCAAGGTTCCTAATGTAGAAGGAATGAGCGGTATGGATGCTATTGCAATTTTAGAAAATTTAGGCTTACAAGTTAAGGTTACAGGATACGGTAAAGTAAAAAAACAATCTGCAAAAGGTGTGAATATTAGCGCTGCAGGAGTAATTGTATTAGAATTATCATGAAATCACTTAAAGACATATTATTTGGGGTAAGTATTACTGCGGTTAGCGGTTCTACCTCGATTATGGTAAATTCTATTAGCTTTGATTCGCGCATAGTATCCGCTGATGATGTTTTTATCGCAATAAAAGGTACAATCACAGATGGTCATAAGTATATTGATAAGGCTATTTCATTAGGAGCTAAAACCATTGTTTGTGAGTTCATGCCTGAAGTTCTTGAAGAAGGTGTTACTTACGTGGCAGTAGATAATGGTAATAAGGCTTTGGCTATCATGGCTTCTAATTTTTATGATAATCCATCTAAAAATTTAAAGCTTGTAGGGGTTACAGGAACAAATGGAAAAACAACCATTAGTAGTTTGCTGTATCAATTATTTAAGAAAGCAGGTTTTAAAGTGGGACTTATTTCTACGATTAAAATCATGGTAGATGATACTACCTATAAAACTAGTCATACAACACCTGATGCTTTAACAATAAATCATCATTTAAAATTGATGAATGATGTTGGAGTGGAGTTTTGTTTTATGGAGGTAAGTTCTCATGGTATACATCAAAAAAGAACAGAAGGTTTAGTTTTTGAAGGAGCGATTTTTACAAACCTTTCTCATGATCATTTAGATTATCATAAAACCTTTGCAGAATACAGGGACACCAAGAAATCACTTTTTGATAACCTGTCTAAGAAAGCTTTTGTGCTGACTAATATTGATGATAAGAATGGCTTAGTAATGTTGCAAAACACAAAGGCAAGAAAGTATACGTATGCTTTAAAAACGTATGCAGATTATAAAGCTCAAATTCTAGAAAATCAATTTAATGGGCAACTTTTAAAGATTGATGGTAATGAGGTGTGGTCAAAATTAATAGGTGATTTTAATGCCTATAATATGTTGGCAATCTATGGTACAGCACAATTATTAGGTTTAGAGAAATTAGAAATACTAAGGCTTTTAAGTGAGTTAGAGAATGTCGATGGCAGATTTCAATATTTTATCTCTAAAGAAAGAATTACAGCTATTGTAGATTATGCACATACGCCAGATGCACTTAGAAATGTGCTGGATACCATTAATTCATTGAGAACAGGAAATGAAAATGTCATCACTGTTGTAGGCTGTGGTGGTGATAGAGATAAAACCAAACGTCCGGTTATGGGGCATATCGCATCAGATATGAGTACCACCGTCATCTTTACTTCTGATAATCCTAGAACAGAGAATCCGGAAGAAATACTTAAAGAAATTGAGGCGGGAGTTGAAGCTCAAAATGTTAGAAAAACCCTAACTATTGAAAATAGAGCACAGGCTATAAAGACAGCTTGTCAATTGGCGAATTCCAATGATATTATTTTAATCGCAGGAAAAGGCCATGAAACGTATCAAGAGATTAATGGGGTAAGAGCTCATTTTGATGACTACGAAACCGTTCAAAGTTTATTAAAGGACTTAAATAAATAAAACAACTACAATTACGCTCACAGTAATTGAAAACCATTAAGACACGAAGTAAAGTATGTTATACTATTTGTTTGAATTTTTAGAAGATAATTATCAAATCCCAGGTGCTGGACTGTTTCAGTTTATCACTTTTAGGGCAGCATTAGCGGTATTAACATCGCTTTTGATTGCTACGGTATATGGTAAGAAAATAATTCTTTTTCTTCAGAAAAAGCAAATAGGGGAGACTGTTCGTGATTTGGGTCTTGACGGACAGAAACAGAAAGCAGGTACACCAACAATGGGTGGTCTAATTATCATTTTAGCTACTTTAATTCCTGTATTGTTATTTGCTAAGCTTGATAATATCTACGTAATACTTTTGATTGTGACCACCATTTGGATGGGAATTATTGGTTTCGTAGATGATTATATTAAAATATTTAAAAAGGATAAAGAAGGTTTAAAAGGAAGGTTTAAAATATTAGGACAAGTTGTATTAGGCTTAATTGTAGGGACTACCCTATACTTTCATCCGGAAGTAACGATGAAAGAACGCAGTCAGAGTGTGATTACCACCGCTTATACGTTAGAGAAAGTTGCTGGTGCGGAAGTGAAATCAGTAAGAACTACAGTGCCTTTCTTTAAAAACAATGAATTAGACTACACTTCATTCATTGGTTGGATGGATGACGGAGCAAAAGAGTATGCGTGGTTGATTTTTATTCCGGTGGTTATCATTATTGTTACTGCCGTATCAAACGGAGCAAATCTAACAGATGGTATCGATGGTTTGGCAGCTGGATCCTCGGCGATAATTGTCCTCACCCTCGGTATTTTTACTTGGATTTCTGGGAATATTATATTTTCCAATTATCTGGATATTATGTTCATCCCTAGGGCAGGAGAGCTTGTAGTTTTCGTAGCGGCATTTGTAGGAGCCTTAGTGGGTTTCTTATGGTATAATGCTTTCCCTGCTCAGGTCTTTATGGGAGATACGGGTAGTTTAACTATAGGAGGGGTAATTGCAGTTATTGCGATCATCATCCGTAAAGAATTATTGATTCCTGTTTTATGTGGAATCTTCTTTGCAGAATCTATTTCTGTAATGTTACAAGTGGGATATTTTAAATATACCAAGAAAAAATTTGGAGAAGGAAAGCGTGTTTTTCTCATGGCTCCATTGCACCACCATTATCAAAAGAAAGGCTATCACGAGAGTAAAATTGTGACGCGCTTCTGGATTGTTGGAATTTTACTAGCTGTAATCACCGTGGTAACTTTAAAAGTGCGATAAGATGCAGCGATTGGTAATTCTTGGTGGAGGAGAAAGTGGTGTGGGAACCGCCATTTTGGGGAAGAAGAAAGGATATGAAGTTTTTGTTTCCGATAAAGGAGCAATTAAAGATAAGTATAGAAAAGTTCTTGAGCATTTTGATATTGAATGGGAAGACCAAATGCATACAGAAGAAAAAATTCTGAATGCAGATGTGGTCATGAAAAGTCCTGGTATTCCAGATAAAATAGCCTTGATTCAGAAATTGAAGGAAAAGGAAATTCCAGTAATCTCAGAAATAGAATTTGCGTCAAAGTATACCGATGCAAAAATTATAGGGATTACAGGTAGTAACGGAAAGACCACCACGACCATGTTAACCAATCATATTTTAAAGAATGAAGGTTTACATGTAGGTATGGCAGGGAACATTGGAGATAGCTATGCTAAAATGGTAGCAGAGAATGATTTTGAATATTATGTATTAGAGATCAGTAGTTTTCAATTAGATGGTATTGTAGATTTTAAACCGCATATAGCTATTCTAACCAATATTTCGCCAGATCATTTAGATCGGTATGAGTATAAGTACGAAAACTATATCGCATCAAAATTTAGAATTGCAGAAAACCAGACAGAAGATGATTATTTCATTTATGATGCAGATGATAAAGACTTGACAGATTGGTTGGAAAAGCACCCTGTTAAAGCAAAATTAATGCCCTATTCAATAGAGAACATGATAGAAGAAGGCGCATTTAGTACAAACAACGATATAACGATTACAACTAACAACGACACACTGAAAATGAAAGCAGATTCTTTATCCTTAGAAGGAAAACACAATCTTAAAAACACAATGGCGGCTTCTACAGCGTCAAAACTTATTGGTATTAGAAAAGAAACTATTCGTAACAGTGTAGCCAATTTTCAAGGTGCAGAACACCGTTTAGAAAAGGTGCTAAAAATTCATCATGTAGAATACGTGAATGATTCTAAAGCTACAAATGTAAATGCTACCTATTATGCATTAGATAGTATGAGGACTCCAACAGTTTGGATTGTTGGTGGTGTAGATAAAGGAAATGATTACAAATCGTTAATGCCTTTGGTGCGTGAGAAAGTAAAAGCAATTATCTGTTTGGGTAAAGACAATACAAAAATAATAGAGGCCTTTGGTAATGTTGTAGATCTTGTGGTAGAAACATATGATATGGCAGAAACTGTAAAGGTGGCTTATAAAATGGCAGAACGTGGTGATACTGTTTTATTATCGCCAGCATGTGCTAGTTTTGATCTTTTTGATAATTATGAAGATCGCGGAAATCAATTTAAAGCAGCAGTAAAAAACTTATAATAAAAATGGAATTTTTCAACAAAATAAGCGGAGATAAAGCAATTTGGGCTATAGTGGCCTTACTTGCCTTGTTTTCTTTTTTACCAGTTTACAGCGCAAGCAGTAATCTGGTATACGTTGTTGGAAATGGGACAGGAACTACGCTGAGCTTTTTGTTTAAACATGGGTTGTTGTTGGCTTTAGGTTTCGGAATTATTTATGGCGTACATAAAATCCCGACACATTTTTTCAAGGGGCTATCTTTAATTGCAATGCCTATTGTGTTATTATTATTAGCATATACGTTGGCACAAGGCACTACAATTGGTGGGGCCAATGCAAGTAGATGGATTCGCTTGCCTTTGGTTGGGTTTACATTTCAAACTTCAAATTTAGCCGCCGTAGTTTTAATGGCTTATGTAGCACGTTATTTAACGAAAATAAAAGATAAAGCCATCACTTTTAAAGAGAGTATTTTGCCGTTGTGGATACCTGTTTTTTTGGTTTTGATTCTAATTTTACCCGCGAATTTCTCAACAGCAGCCATTATCTTTTTCATGGTTATGGTATTGTGCTTTTTAGGAGGCTATCCTATTAAATATTTATTAGGAATTATAGGTAGCGGTATTTTAGTGTTGACCCTTTTTATCTTGGTGGCAAAGGCAGCTCCAGATTTATTTCCTAATCGCGTAAATACATGGCAAAATAGGATTGAAAATTTTGCTAATGACGAAGATAGTGATGCGGATTATCAAATTGAAAAAGCGAAAATTGCCATCGCTACAGGCGGGGTAATCGGGAAAGGTGCAGGTAAAAGTATTCAGAAGAATTTTCTGCCTCAAAGTTCTTCAGATTTTATTTTCGCCATCATTGTTGAGGAGTACGGTTTAGTAGGTGGACTAATTTTAGTCTTCTTCTATCTGTTGTTACTTTTTAGAATTGTTGTGGTTGCAAATGGCAATAACACCATTTTTGGGAAATTATTAGTCGTTGGTGTTGGTTTACCTATCGTTTTTCAGGCATTTATAAATATGGCGGTTGCTGTAGAATTATTTCCTGTAACAGGACAAACATTGCCGCTAATTAGTAGTGGAGGAACCTCTACCTGGATGACTTGTTTGGCAATTGGTATTATATTGAGTGCTAGTAATAAAGAAACAAGTGAAGAGTCTAGTGGAGCAGAAATAGATGATACAAACCCTTTAGAAGTGTTAAGTGGACAATTATAAATTTATATTATCTGGAGGTGGTACTGGCGGACATATTTATCCGGCAGTGGCAATCGCAAATGAACTAAAGCGTAGGTATCCTACTGCTGAATTTTTGTTTGTGGGTGCAAAAGATAGAATGGAGATGGAGAAAGTACCCAATGCAGGGTATAAGATAGAAGGATTGTGGATTTCAGGATTGCAGAGAAAACTGACTTTTAAAAATTTGATGTTTCCTTTTAAACTCATTAGTAGTTTGGTGAAAGCAGGTGGAATTGTAAACAGGTTTAATCCAGATGTGGTAATTGGTACCGGTGGCTTTGCTAGTGGTCCGCTTTTAAAAAGAGCCTCAGGAAAAGGGGTGCCATGTGTGCTACAAGAACAGAATTCTTTTGCAGGAATTACGAATAAATTACTAGCAGAGAAATCTAAGAAAATTTGTGTAGCGTATGATGGCATGGAGAAATTTTTTCCAGCAGATAAAATTGTAAAAACAGGAAATCCTGTACGTGAAGATTTGGTGACTATGGCGGCAACGCAGCAAGAAGCTTTAGCGTTTTTTGCGCTAGATGTGTCAAAACCAACCTTAGTGGTTTTAGGAGGTAGTCTAGGGGCAAGAAGAATAAACCAACTTATTGAATTAGAATTAGACTTTTTCAAAACTTTAGGCATACAAGTAGTGTGGCAATGTGGTAAGTTATATTACGAAGAGTATAAAAAACACCAATCAGATAGCGTTAAAGTATTTGATTTTTTAAATAGGATGGATTTTGCGTATGCGGCGGCTAATTTTGTAATTAGTAGAGCTGGGGCAGGTTCGGTGTCAGAATTGTGTATTGTTGGAAAACCAGTAATCTACATTCCTTCGCCAAACGTTGCAGAAGATCATCAAACCAAAAATGCCATGGCATTAGTGCAAAAAGATGCGGCATTAATGGTAAAAGAAAGTGATTTAGCATCACAGTTTGAAAGTGTTTTTTCAGTGCTTTTTAAAGACGAAGAGAAACAACAAGAATTGAGTGTAAATAGCAAGAAAATGGCAATGCCAAATGCTACAAGTAATATTGTAGATGAAATTGAAAAATTATTAAAAAAATAAAAGGCTTAGGGAAACTTGGGTAGTGATTATGAACATGAATCAGATACATAGCGTATATTTTTTAGGTATTGGCGGCATAGGAATGTCGGCCTTAGCTAGGTATTTCGTGTATTTAGGTAAAAATGTGGGGGGATATGATAAAACGCCTTCACCGCTCACGCTAGAGTTGGAAGAGACGGGCATGGCGATCCATTATGAAGACGATGTGGCGCTGATTGCTCCTCATTTTTTAGATAAGGAGACTTGTCTAATTGTGTATACCCCAGCGGTTCCTAAAGAGCATTCAGAATTGAATTACTTTTTTGATCAAAAATTTACAGTAAAGAAGCGTTCGGAAGTTTTGGGTTTAGTAACAAATGAAACTTTTTGTTTTGCAGTAGCGGGTACGCATGGGAAGACAACGACTTCCAGTATATTAGCACATATATTAAAAGAAGCTCATGTTCCTATGACGGCTTTTTTAGGAGGAATATCGGAAGATTTTGGGAGTAATTTTTATTTTCAAGGTTCAGAATATTCCGTAGTAGAGGCAGATGAGTTTGATAGATCTTTTTTGCGTTTATCACCAAGCATTGCTTGTATAACCTCTATGGATGCAGATCATTTAGATATCTATGGCACAGGGGATGAATTGCAGAAGTCTTTCAGAGAGTTTGCTGCACGAATTAAAGTAGGTGGAAAATTGTTCGTTAGAAACGGCTTACCTATGGAAGGTATTACGTATGGCATAGAGGATGATGCGGATTATTGTGCGAAAAATGTAGAAATAGTTAATGGAGCTTATGTTTTTGAGTTACAAACACCTACAGTTTTATACAAAAGCATACGTTTTAAAAAACCAGGAAGGCATAATTTATTAAATGCAGTAGTGGCATTAGGGATGGCTTTAGAGGCCAATGTAAAACCAGAGAATCTATTTCCTGCATTGGAAAGTTTTAAAGGGGTGCAACGTCGTTTTTCATATCGAATTAAGAATGATGACTTTATATTTATTGATGACTATGCGCATCATCCTACAGAGATAAACGCTGTTTTTGAGGCTGTTTCAGAAATGCATCCAGGTAAAAAAGTATTGGCTGTTTTTCAACCGCATTTATTTTCAAGAACAAAGGATTTTGCTGAGGATTTTGCAGAAAGTTTATCGAAATTTGCAAACGTTTTATTACTGGATATTTATCCGGCGAGAGAAAAGCCAATTGAGGGCATTACATCGGAATGGTTGTTGCGTAAAATAACTAGTCAACATAAAAAATTAGTTCAGAAATCAGAGTTGATTTCGGAAATACAAAAACAAGCGCCAGAAGTTTTAATAGTGATGGGCGCAGGCGATATAGGTTTAGAAGTAATGAAAATTCAAAAAGCTATAGTAAATGAAGGTTAATTGGAGCATTGTAAAAGTGTTGGTGTTGTTACTTACAGTGATGGGGCTCTTTGCGTTTTCTAATAGTAGACATAGCAAAAAACCTATTTCAGAACTGGATGTTATGTTCACCGATGAGAATAATTTATATGTGACTACGGGTATGGTTAATAAATTGTTAATACAAAGTTTCCAAGGGTTTGATATGGTACCCAAAGAAAATTTAGTTTTGAATAACATGGAAAAGGCCATTGAGGCCAATGAAATGGTTAAAAATGCACAAGTATACCTCACGGTTAATGGTAAGTTGACGACGAAAATCGCTCAACGTAACCCCATTGGTCGTGTGGAAAGTAGTACAATATATTATCTAGATGATGAAGGAAAGCGTATGCCGCTGTCTAGAAATCATTCCGCAAGGGTTCCTGTCATAACAGGAAATATCACTGAAGATAGTTTAGCAGAAGTACATTTTATACTGAACTATGTGAATGGAGATGATTTTTTGCGCAAAAATGTAATTGGTATTCAGGTGTTAAGAAACCAAAAATATCAGTTGAAATTTAGAACAGAAAGTTTTGTAGTAAACCTTGGAAAAGCGGAGGAGTTAGATCAAAAATTTAACAAGTTTAGAGCTTTTTATAAAAAAGGTAAAAAAGATAATTCGCTTACCAATTATAGTTTGGTAAGCTTAGAGTATAATAATCAGGTAGTGTGTACCAAAATTTAAGATATGGAACAAGGTAAATATTCAGTTGGTTTAGATATTGGGACTACCAAAATAGTTGCCATAATCGGTAAGGAAAATGAGTATGGGAAGATTGAAATTTTAGGCATTGGAAAATCTAAAAGTCTTGGAGTACACAGAGGTGTTGTAAATAACATCACGCAAACCATACAATCTATTCAACAAGCTGTAGAACAAGCGGAATCTAATTCAGGATTAAAGATTGGTTCTGTAGTAGTAGGTATCGCAGGGCAACACATTCGTAGTTTGCAACACAGTGATTACATTACAAGAGATGATTCTGAACAGGTTATTAATGAGGATGATGTAGATAAGTTATGTAATCAAGTATATAAATTAATCATGCTTCCTGGTGAGGAGATTATTCATGTTTTACCACAAGAATATAAAATTGATGGCCAGGCAGAGATTAAAGAACCTATGGGAATGTATGGCGCTCGTTTAGAAGCTAATTTTCATGTGGTGGTAGGGCAAGTGTCTTCTATTAAAAATGTAGGACGCTGTATTAAGAGTGCAGGTTTAGACTTGGGTAGCATCACATTAGAGCCATTGGCGTCTGCTAATGCCGTATTGAGTCAAGAAGAAAAAGAAGCAGGCGTAGCTTTAATTGATATAGGAGGTGGTACTACAGATTTGGCTATTTTCAAAGATGGTATTATCCGCCATACAGCGGTAATCCCATTTGGTGGAAATGTTATCACGGAAGATATCAAAGAAGGGTGCTCCATCATTGAAAAGCAAGCAGAATTACTTAAGATTAAGTTTGGATCTGCATGGCCAGGAGAAAATAAAGAAAATGAAATTGTCTCTATTCCAGGATTACGTGGAAGAGAGCCTAAAGAAATAACACTTAAGAATTTGTCTAAAATTATCCATGCAAGAGTGGTGGAAATTGTAGAACAAGTGTATGTTGAGATCAAGAATTATGGTCATGATGAACAAAAGAAAAAATTAATTGCAGGTATTGTATTAACGGGTGGTGGCAGCCAGTTAAAGCACTTAAAGCAATTGGTAGAATATATTACAGGAATGGATACCAGAATTGGTTATCCAAACGAACACTTAGCTGGCGATTCTGATGAGGAAATTGCGAGTCCGTTATATGCAACAGCAGTAGGGCTTTTAATGAATGCATTGAAAACAAAAGCTAAGAATGAAGCAATTGAGGCTGAGGAAGAAGAACTGCAAAATCAATTGCCAGAAAATGAAATGAATGATGATACTACTGAAGCAGAAACTGCAGTAGTAAAACCGGAAATTCAAAGAGATCGGAAATCTATATTTGACAAATGGTCAGATAAGTTAAAAGACTTTTTGGACAACGCAGAATAAAAAAGCACGAAGAACACAGTATAACCAGTAATACAGAACGTATGAGTAACAGTAACGAATTTGGAAGTATTTCCTTTGATTTGCCCAAAAATCAGAGTAATGTAATAAAAGTCATCGGGGTAGGTGGCGGTGGGAGCAACGCAATTAACCACATGTATATGGCGGGAATTAATGGTGTTGATTTCATTATCTGTAATACAGATTCCCAAGCACTTGATAATAGTACAGTACCCAATAAAATTCAATTAGGGGTTTCCTTAACTGAAGGTCTTGGTGCTGGTGCAAACCCAGAAGTGGGAGAGCAATCTGCTATTGAGAGTATGGAAGAAATAAAGAATATGTTGGGTACCAACACTAAAATGGTTTTCATTACTGCAGGAATGGGCGGTGGTACTGGAACAGGTGCGGCACCAATGATAGCAAAACAAGCGAAGGAACTGGATATCCTTACGGTTGGTATTGTTACAATTCCTTTTCAGTTTGAAGGTCAAATGAGAACCAAACAAGCGCAAGCAGGGATTGAAAAGTTACGTAACAATGTAGATTCTCTAATCGTTATTAATAATAATAAACTAAGAGAGGTCTATGGAAATTTAGGTTTCAAAGCTGGTTTCTCTAAGGCTGATGAAGTGTTAGCTACAGCAGCAAGAGGTATTGCAGAGGTTATAACACACCACTACACACAGAATATTGATTTACGTGATGCTAAAACAGTACTTTCAAATAGTGGTACGGCAATCATGGGGTCTTCAACTTCATCAGGTTCCAATAGAGCTAATGAAGCAATTATGAGTGCTTTAGATTCTCCATTGTTGAATGATAATAAAATATCTGGAGCAAAGAATGTATTGTTGTTAATCGTTTCTGGAACTAAAGAAATTACGATTGATGAAATAGGAGAGATCAACGATCATATCCAAACAGAAGCAGGTCATAGTGCAAACATCATTATGGGTGTTGGTGAAGACGAAACACTGGGGGAAGCAATTGCTGTAACGGTGATCGCTACGGGTTTTAATATTGACCAGCAGGATACTATTGTAAATACAGAATCTAAAAAAATAATCCATACCCTTGAAGATAGCCAAAAGGCAGAGCAAGTATTAATGGGTTCAGAGAATGTAGTCTTTCAGTTGGTCGAAGAAGAGGAAGAAAAAAAGGTAGTAAAAGAAGAACCTAAAATTGTAAAGCATGTTTTAGAAGAAGATAAGCCAGAGATGGATTTGATTCCGACATCTAGCTATATTAAAAACTTTAATGTCTTTTATGATGAAGTGATTGCTGATAATGTAGGTGATGATTTTATTATCGTAGATTCTAAAGCTAAGATTGATAATTTTGAAGTTATTGATCCTATTACTGTTTCTTCAGCAAAAATAGAAGATGATCAGTTTATTTTTAGTTTTGATGGCCCAGAGGCAGAAAAAATTAAAGAAGACAAAAAGGAAAATGTAGTATTATTTTCTTTGGATGATGAAGTAAGAGATATGGAAGTAAAAGATCCTATCGAAGTTATCCCAGTAGTCGAGTATAATAAGCAAGGTGAAAAACGCTATAGTCTTGATGATTATATGGAGTTAGAAGGTAAGCTTAATGATGCTAAGTCTAAAGCAGAAAAAGTAGCTCCTAAGGTTTTAGAAGAGGAATTACGTTTTGAGCAAAAGACAGTAGAGAAAGAAACAAAGCAAGTAGAAGAAGTCGCAGACGTAGATCCTATGGATATGCCTTTAGAAGAGCTTTTAAGAAGCAGGTCTGAAGAAAGAAAACGTAAGCTAAAAGATTTTAACTACAAGTTTCAGAATAACAATGCGAAGCATATTGATGAAATAGAAAAGCATCCAGCATACAAGCGTCAAGGCGTTCATTTAAATGAGGTGAATAGAGAGAATAAGATTTCTAGAACATCATTAAGTGAGGATAGCAATGATGATATTCAAATAAGAACAAACAATTCTTTCTTGCATGACAATGTAGATTAAAGAATGTTTTAACCTGATTATAAACCCAAAAATACGAGCTATTTTTGGGTTTATTTTTTTATCTTCGTCCCGCTAAAATAGAATATTATGAGCTTACAAGAACAGGTAATGACCGAGATGAAAACAGCGATGAAAGCTAAAGATAAAGTAGCTTTAGAATCGTTAAGAGCAATAAAATCGGCGTTGTTACTAATGCAAACAGAAAATGGTTCAGGAGAAGCTATTTCAGAAGATGCAGAAATTCAACTAGTTCAGAAGCTTGTAAAGCAACGTAAAGATAGCGCCGCTATTTTTATAGAGCAAGGCAGAGAAGATTTAGCAGCCCCAGAATTAGAGCAAGTAGCTATAATAGAAAAATTCTTGCCAGAGCAGTTATCGGAAGAAGAAATAGAGAAAGTTGTTGTACAGACTATAGAAGCTACTGGAGCAGCAGGTATGAAAGATATGGGGAAAGTTATGGGAATGGTTTCTAAAGAGCTTGCAGGTCAAGCAGATGGTAAAACTATTTCTATGATTGTAAAAAAAAAATTAGCCTAATAAAATAATGGCTGCGTAGTTCAATTGGATACCTGCCTGTGCCGGCAGGCAGGTATCCAATTGTAGGTATGAAGTACTATGTTTATGTGTTAGAAAGTGAGAAGGATAAAAGATGGTATAAAGGACATACCGTAGATATAGATAAGCGAATTATAGAACATAATACTGGAAAAACGAAATCAACCAAAGGATTTATTCCTTGGAGATTGGTTTATTTCGAAGTATTTGAAACAAGGGAAGAGGCTATACAAAGAGAAAGGTATTTCAAAACCGGAAGTGGTAGAGAATTTTTAAAGAAAATAATAATGGCTACGTAGTTCAACTGGATACCTGCCTGCCGGCAGGCAGGGAATATCAATTGTAGGTATGAAGTACTATGTTTATGTGTTAGAAAGTGAGAAGGATAAAAGATGGTATAAAGGACATACCGTAAATATAGATAAGCGAATTATAGAACATAATACTGGAAAAACGAAATCAACCAAAGGATTTATTCCTTGGAGATTGGTTTATTTCGAAGTATTTGAAACAAGGGAAGAGGCTATACTAAGAGAAAAATATTTCAAAACCGGAAATGGTAGAGAATTTTTAAAGAAAATAATAATGGCTGCGTAGTTCAACTGGATAGAATATCAGATTTCGGCTCTGAGGGTTGGGGGTTCGAATCCCTTCGCGGTCACGAATAAATAAAAAGTCTCACAAAATATACAAGCTTGCTTGGGTATATTTTGTGAGACTTTTTATTTTCAAAGCGGAGCTTTGAGGGATCAACGCAGTTCATCCCGTATTCGTGAAATTTTTGAATATAGTTTTAATGCTTGCTTGGGTATATTTTGTGAGACTTTTTATTTTCAAAGCGGAGCTTTGAGGGATCAACGCAGTTCATCCCGTATTCGTGAAATTTTTGAATATAGTTTTAATGCTTGCTTGGGTATATTTTGTGAGACTTTTTATTTTCAAAGCGGAGCTTTGAGGGATTAATGCAGTTCATTCCTAACTGATCTTTTTTGGCACGATAAATATCAGTATCTTGAATTCTTTAATATGAAAACACAAAATAGTATATGATTAAAGGGGCACATAGTTTTAAAAGTATTCTAAAACCGCTTACTGTATTTATAGTATTCTTTTGCTCTACAATCGTTGCTTCTCAAGAAATACCATATTTAGAGACAATATTAAGTCAGCTAGATTTAGACTTGTCTGAATGTAAAACAGCTCTAATTGTAGCTAAGGTAAAGCCTGATAATCCGGAGGAAACTATTGTTGTTATTCCAGAAATTGTCCAAGAAAAGGAAGATTATTTTGAGCTCAATAGTCACATTTTAATTATAGAAACAGATACAGGGAAAATAAAATCTAGGTTTTTTGAAAGCTCATTAACGAACGAGTGGTATTCTGACGCGGTAAAATTGGCGGAATTAAAGATTGATACGGCTCCTTATCTTCTTTCAGAAAACACTAGGGCATTCGGTATTCGCGTTTATTATTACAATAACTCACACCCAAATCCGTATAGTCATGAAGCAATTTCGTTATATTTTGATGAAAATAATACCCTAAAACAGGTTTTGAAAAATTTTGAAATGATGTACTATGGTGGGGAAGTGGATTCAGAATGCGAAGCAGACCTAAGTGGCGTTGAAAAAGTGTTAATCCTTAAGGAGACAAAAACAAATGGCTATTTTGATATATTAGTTAAAAGCATTGTGAAAACAACAACTAGAAAAGAAGCTTCAAACGGTGATTGCGTAGAAGACGAAAAGATTACAAATCAGGATCAAGTATTGAAGTTTAAAAACGGTAAATATCAATAAAATAATAGTTAATAATGATGAAAATTCAATATGCAATCTTACTCTTAATTTTGGTGTTCTCAGCGCCTGCAATAGGCCAAGAAGCGCATAAAGTGCCGCTTACGGAGTATATCCGGGAAATTCAAATTTGGAAAAAGGATGGTGAGAACATGACCTTATCTTTTTGGCTTCCTAGAAGTTATTGGAGAATTGCTTTGGCAGATAATCCAGCAGTACCTCAGGAAATGGTACAGCATATTTTAGAGACACTCGATGATTATATTTTTGTTTGTGCATTAGATGTAGATATACATCTTGATGGCTCTCTAACCTTTGCTTCAGAAGAAACGATAAGAAATTCAATAACTGTAAAAATAAACGAAGGTGAACCACAACAACCAATTCCAGAAAATCAATTGGATATTTCGGTGCGCTCAATTTCAGAAACTATGAAGCCAATGTTTGAAAACATGATGGGACAATTTGGAGCGGGTATGAGTTTTTATTTTTTTGAAAATAAAGATGAAAACGGTAAGGTGTTGGTAGATGAATACAAAGAAGGTGAGTTTATGATTTATCACTCTAATAAAGAATTTGACTATGCGCTACCGCTAACCACTTTACTACCCCCAAAAAACTGCACTGTTGATAATGCTGCAATGAAAGGGAATTGGAGCTATTGTCCATTTCACGGAAACACGCTTGATTAGAATTCTTGAAAACACCTAAACTATGCTTTTAAAAACTGAATTAAATACGCAATTAAAATACTTATCATAAGCCCTATATTTACTTTTGCTAAATCTTTAATAATAAGGGTATACGTTGTTTTAAGTTGTTTTTTCTCTAAAAGATATTTTATCGCAATTTCTCTACCTGCCAAAATACCTACGAAAGTCCAAGTGGTACTCATAGGAACATCATTTAAAATAGTAAATAGGTAAAGTAATACACCGTAGCAAGCATCAATAATTGTTGCAGAACGGATGTGCTGTGTGTTTGATTTCTGATTTACAATCTTTTGTATGTTTCCTCCTTTTACATTAAAGATGTAGGCCATGATGCTTAAAATAACAATAAGGGCTAGCCCTAATTCGGAAATAGTTAATTGGCGAGGTAAGAAGACAAAAATATTTGCAAAGTCTTGTATTAACCACTGTGACCATAGGAATCCAGTAGAAAACCATTGAGCAACTAGCCAATAAGGTTTTTGCTTCTTTTTATCCATCAACCGGATAGCAGCTTTAGATTCAAATTTCTTAGCAATAATTAGGTAGAGTACCAATGCCGCTATAAAAGCTAGGACATACCCGAAAATAGATTTGAGAATCATTTTTTCTATGAGCTGCCCAGAGGAAAATACACTCAAAATCATGAAAGTAGTACTTACCGGAATTCCAAAGCGTGTAATAATTAATAAACTTAAAGGTGCTAGAAGATACCACCATGGTAGCGGATTAGGCAGTGGTATTTGTGATAGACGGCCATAGGAAACATCACCATTATTAAAATACCAGCCAAAAAATAAGGTTAGTGTTAAAATGGTACCGGCAAAAGCCCATAGGTACCACCATTTGGTTTTGCTATTTGATGAAATAAAAGTGCCTAATGTTTGTATAACATCATTAGCAATAACCGAATAGGCTGCAATAAAAAAACCTAAACACACTATAAGTTCATTCATTTAATATAGGAATTAATATAATATCTTTTTCAAAAAATCGCGTAAAATTAGATGAATAATTGTTGCGTTAAAGGAATTATAAAAAATATTGTAGATGAAATATTAATGTACCTTTGTAGTCTTATAAATACATTAAATTTATCTTTTTAGATGAGCAAGAAGTTGTGGTTTAGGAGTTTATTATTTATACTGTTATGTAGCAGTTTTCAAGGGTCTTTTGCGGCTGTTGAAATCGAGGCGAAGCATGACAATTTAGAGGTGGCTGTTATCCTTGATCAAACTGCCGTGCAGGATAGGTTTACGATCAATGTAGATGCACTAAATATTCTTTGGGAAAATACGACTTCTTCCAATCCAAATAGCACTGTAAATTTACATTTTGGCTCTTTTTTAAATCCATTAGAGAATTTATGTATTTGTAAAAATCAAATCGCTTTATTATATATTTCTTCTGGCGGTTTTATAGATCTTAATTTTGATACGCATCAGATTGCCTATCATTTTCATTCCTTTCCTTAGTTTTTAAGTGATTTTTATGAACTAGCACCACGAGCGTTGTTGCTAGTATTTTATGAGGGCATTAATTAAACTGTATTGAAGAACATATACAGTGGTTTAAGAGCTCTTTTCTATCATCATTTTAAAAACAAAAACTAGTATGGATACTTCATTTATCACCATATGTCTCGTTTTAGTAGGCATAATTTTTATACCCTTCTTTTTATTCAACATGTCAGGAAAGTCTGCCTCTAAAAAAGTTAAAGAAGCAGCAAAAGCATTAAGCACAAAAAATAAATTAACAATCTCTCAAAGTGAACTTTGGGGTAATTCCTATATTGGAATTGATGAAAAAGAACAAAAAATAGTGTTCTTAAAGTTCTCAGAAAATGAAATTTATGAGCGTGTTGTAGCCATTTCTTCTATAAAAGATTGTATGATCTTAGAGCAAAGAAAATTTTTCAAAGTAAAAAATAAAAAAGATTCACATTTAGAAAAACTAGATTTGAAAATAACGTTGAAATCGGGTCAGTCTTTTGAACTTAATTTTTATGATGAAAAGCTGAACTATTCAGAAGATTTTGAGGTTAAAAGAGTTCAGAAATGGAAATCACTGATCAATCAGTTCCTTACAATAGACGAAAAGGCGAAGCAAGTTGCTTAACTTGTTTATTGTTTCTAGCTTCTTAGTACGCCTATAATTTTTTAATAAAAGCCTTAATAGTCTTCAGCGAAAGTTTGAAGAATTAGCTTAGATAGGTATTCTATCTTGGCGGTAGTTTTAAGTAGAGTGAATTCTACTTATCATCAGTGTACGTTTTTTAATTTGTTATTCACTAAAACCATTGTTGCTTAAACAATGGTTTTTTTTAGGTAAAGAACTTTTGTTAAGACAATTTTTGTAAATTCCATCATTATTTTAAATGCCTTAAGCATATGAATAATAGTATTTTATACTATTTGTTTATTGGTATCTAAAAAAAGTTAATTTTGCGCGCTCAATTTTTTTAGTGTGGCAGCTAATAAGGCTTATGGAAAAAATTACAACCTTGAAAAACACAATAGTTACTAAAGCTAAAACAGTATTCAAGTTTGCGCGTAAACACCCTTTTAAAAGTTTTTTTTATCTAATAGGACTAGGCTTTCTATTCGGATTGGTATTCTTGCTTTTAGTATATTTTGGAGCCTTCGGAAAATTACCAACGAAGGAGTATCTGAGGCAATTAGAAAATCCGGTGACGTCTACAATTTATGCTTCCAATAATGAACCCATAGGATACTACTTTCTTCAAAATAGATCTAACGCAGATAGCACTCAAATTTCTAAGCATTTAAAAGAAGCTTTGGTTGCAACAGAAGATAGTCGTTTTTACACGCATGGTGGGATAGATTATAAAAGTTATGGTCGTGTGTTTGTAAAGTCAATAGTACTTGGGCAGAATGCAGGTGGTGGGAGTACAGTTACGCAGCAGGTAGCTAAAAATATATTCGGGAGACAAAAGCAGTTTTTTCTTTCTACTCCTATTAATAAAATTAGAGAGCTATTTATTGCTAGACGCTTAGAAAGCATTTACAGTAAAGATGAAATATTATTACTGTATTTTAATACCGTTTCTTTTGGAGAGAATATATATGGAATTGAAAAAGCGGCGTATCGTTTTTTTAATAAACCTCCGGAGAAACTTAGCTTAGAGGAGTGTGCTACTTTAGTGGGGGTGTTAAAAGCACCATCTTACTACAATCCTAGAATAAATCCCGAAAGAGCAACCAATCGTAGAAATGTTGTGTTAAGCCAAATGGCAAAATATGGCTATATCACTGAGGCAGAAAAAGAAGCTGCTAAAAAGCCCTTGGTTTTAGATTATCAATTGCCTAAAAAAATATCTTCTTTCTCATCTTATTTTAAAGATGTCGTAGCGGAAGAATTTGCTGCGTGGGCTGCAGAAAACCCCGCAGAGGATGGTCATATTTATGATTTGGAGGCAGATGGTTTAAGTGTTTATACGACTCTAAATACAAGCATTCAGGAATATGCAGAAAAAGCATTAAACCGTCAAATTGAAAGCTTGCAAAAATTGATGGACCAATATTGGGATGCTGCCACTATTGAAGGTGGTAAGGAAGCCTTACTTCAACAAATTACAGCTGAAACTAAAGAAGTAAAAAGATTAAAAGGAGAAGGGAAGAGCGAAGAAGAAATCTCATCTTTTATCACTAAAAAGAAGAAAAGAAACTATTGGGAAGTAGGTAAAGGCTACGAAGAGAAGATGATGTCTCTAGAAGATTCTATAGCGAAAAGTATCAACAGATTGCATGCGAGTTTATTCGTTATGAGTAGTACTTCAGGTAGAATTATGGGCTATGTTGGTGGTATTGACTATGGTTTTAGTCAGACGGATAATATCCGTACTCCGCGTCAAGTTGGTTCTACGTTTAAACCAATTACTTATTTAGCTGCTCTAGAGTCAGGCCAGGATGTTTGTAGCTACTATAACAATAATTTGGTAACCTACGCTGAATATGAAGATTGGCAGCCTAGAAACGCTTCTGGAGGCTATGGCGGTAGTTATAGTATGCATGGAGCATTGGCAAATTCTGTAAATACCGTTTCTGTAAACATACAACTAAAAGCAGGGGTTAACCGTGTCATTGAGCAGGCTAAAAAGATGGGTATTGAAACAACACTTCCGGAAGTGCCTTCTATTGTATTGGGTACCGCAGACATTAGTCTTTTAGAAATGGTTACTGCTTATGCGAGTATTTCTAACGGAGGTAACAGAATTAAACCGTATGCTATAGAACGAATAATTAATGAAGAAGGTATTGTAATATATGAAGCTAAACCAGTGTATCAAGAGCGCGTAGCAGGCTATACACATGTGAAACAACTACAAAAGATGTTGGAAGGGGTAGTGCAACACGGTACAGGTTTGCGCCTAACGGGCTATGGTATTCCGTATAACTTAATTGGAAAAACGGGAACTACACAAAATAATGGTGATGGCTGGTTTATAGGTGCATCGCCAGAACTTGTTATAGGTGCTTGGGTTGGTACTTATGATAAGCGAGTACAATTTTCAACAACTAGAATGGGATCTGGTTCCAATACTGCTTTGCCTATGGTAGCTGCTGTCTTTAGAGATTTAAGCACTTGGAAAAGGCCTATACTTACTAATTTTAAATATGATTTTGATCATTTTCCTTGTCCGCCTTATTTAGAAATGAATGCTAAAGATGCTTTTGAGTTTGCAAAAGCAGATACTTTGTACTTACAGAATCTTAGAATTCAAGATTCCTTAAAAATATTATCACAGCTTCCGGTGCCTATAGATTCTTTACAAGGTATTGTTCCAGCTGAAATAAAAACAGACTCAACGGCTTTAGACAGCATACCAGCCACATTATTAGATATCTTAAAGTAGAAGTGGTTACTGTCTATTTATATCAAAGATTTTACCGCTAGAATACATAGCGGTAATTTCTTGTTTGGAAAAGCCATAGACTACATCCGGGTAATTCTCAGGTTTATCTATTTTATAAATTCGTGAGGCTTTGCTAATTTCAAAATCGTTTAAAGCAATAAAGACGCTATCTGTATCTACTTCGATGACCTTCATGGTTGAAAATTGCTTGTTAGCAACTCTATATTCATAAATGTCTCCTGCCATGGGCTGGTTTAAGTATTCTTTTTCTAATTTCTTATTATTCTGACTAGCAAAGCCAGCCAAAACTAGAAAGAAAAGTGCTATAAACATTCCTGAGAATTGCCAAATGGGACCTTTGACTTCCTTTTTTATTTTTAGATATTCTTGTTTTAAATGTTCTGGCATCTCACTAGAACGTAAGGCTTGCTTGCAATTTTTACAATGCGAAGCTCCAGATTTCCCTAATGGGAAAATTGGAATCCAAAATATGTGTGCATGCTTTCTATATACACTGATGAGTAATGATCCTTTTTCTTCGCAATTAGGACAAATAGGTGTTGTCTTTTGAACGGAATCTAAATGTGCAGAACGGGTACCGTAAATTATCATGACGAATAAATTAGAGTTTAATTACTTAATTTGATTGCTAGCTATTTCTTTTTGCTTGAAATATTTTAGATATTCGTCTGTGGTAAATAGGTTAGAAACCGTTTCTCTAATTTGAGCATCCTTTAATGCGGAGTTTGCTGTTCTGTATTCTGGATTTAATAAACGTGTAGTAGCAAGTGTGTCACAAAGCAATTCTTCGCCTTTATTGTTAGTCACTTTTATAGTAGCTGTACTTTGTAAAAGAGATTTCCCGTTTATTAAAATAGTAAGGGTATCTGTATTATTCTGACCTGAGAATGGTTTTACAGCACTGTTAGTTAACAGTAAATCTGATTTGATTATAGACGCTTGCTTTGACGTTTCTGTAGTTTTCTTATCGTTAGAGCAAGAGATAAATAAAGTAGTAAGTGCGATTAAGATAATAGAATGCTTCATAATTGTATTGTTGTTTGTTCAATACAAAGGTCAAGCGATTGCACTATCTTTTTTACACTTAAAAAAGTGAAATTGGCACCCCCTGTTTTCAGGGATGGCTAGATTATTGGCTTAAGAGCTGCTCTTATTTAATTAGATATTATGCATCTAAGAGTCCCATTTTTAAAGCATGCTTGGTTAAGCCAGCTAGGTTTTTTACGTTTAGTTTGGAGATTAAATTTTTTCGATAACTTTCTATCGTATGCTTGCTTAGAAATAATTTATCGGCAATTTCTTGCGTGGTATTTTCTTCGGCAATAAGTTTCAGTACTTCTTTCTCACGATCCGTCAGTGAAATTTCTTCCATTTTTTTATTTTCGAACATCGCATCCGTATAGGCTTTCTTTATTTCTGGAGAGAAATATTTTTCGCCTTTAATAATACTGCGTATTGCAGTTAGTAATTCCTCTTTTTCTGCATTTTTAGGAACATAGCCATCTACATTATTTTTGATGAGTTTGTCTATCATCATCCCATCAATATGCATACTTACTACAAGCGTTTTTAAAGAAGGGTATTTGCTTTTAACAATCTTATTTAATTCAATTCCATCCATTTCTGGCATTGTTAAATCTGTAATCAATAGATGAATATTGTCAGCACCGTTTATACTCAAATATTTTTCAACTTGTGCACCGTTCTTTGCCGTAAGAATTACAGAAAATTCAGGGGCATCAGTAAGAATACTGATAAGACCATCAATAAACATTTTATGGTCGTCGGCAATGATAAGATTATAGTTCATGTACTGTTTTTTTTAAATCAGGAATTTCTATGGCAATAACAGTTCCTCTATTTTCAGAAGAATCAATATGCAAGGTTCCTTTTAGTTTTTGAATTCTACTTGTAATGTTCTTTAAACCAATACCAGTTTCTTTTTCTAACGTATTAAATCCTATTCCATTATCCTCAAAGAGTAAAGATAGTTCGTCTCCTATAAGATTTAAATGAATATCTACGTTTTTTGCTTTCGCATGCTTCAGGGTATTGGTCATTAATTCTTGAAGAATTTTGAACAACTCTACCTGTATTTTCTCATCAATTTTATTAATAGTTTCCTTGGGATGAGGATAAAAAGCTACTTGTACAGCATTGGTTTTAGAAATTGAATTTGCAAATTGTTGGACCAAATCTGTAAAGGCATTTTGTTGAAATTTTTTAGGAATTAGTGTGTGAGATATGTCTCGCACTAATTGATACGTTTCATCTATTTGATTGTTAATCGTTTTTAAAGCTTCAGAACCTTTAGCTAGACTAGAGAGCTGAAGCTTTATTCCAGCAAGGTTGCCGCCGATACTGTCATGTAGTTCTTGCGCAATACGTTTGCGCTCTTCATCTTGCCCTTCTATAGAAGCTTTTATTAGATTTAACTCTTGTTCCTGAATTAAGGATTTTACCTTCTGAGTATTTATTTCTTCCTGTTTTTTAGAAAGCTCACTTTGGGTTTGTAATTTCTGGTAGTATACAAATAGTAAGGCTATAATAGGAATTAAAATAATTAAGAAACCAATCAGAAAAGCATTCTTAATAGTTTTCTGCCTGCTTAATTGCGCTTCTTTTAATAGCTTGTCTTCCTCTAGACTATTTATTTCCTTTTCTTTTTCTAAGGTTTCGTATTGGACCTCAAGTTCCTTGATGATAGCTTGTTGTTGTTTTGTATTGATTTCATTGATCACCCTAAAAAGTTGCGTCATAGAAGCATAGGCGTTTTCAAAATCGTCTTGTTGTTGAAAACTGCGTGATTGTAGAATTAAAGACTCTCTTTGAAATTGTAGATTGTCACTATCTATAGCGTTAATATATGCCGTAGATAAACCCAAAACTGCTATATCATAAAAACCTTGTTTGTAATAAAGTCGTGCTATTAAAAGAGAGCCTTCAAAGTAAATGGCATCAAAGCCTTTTTCTTTGGCTTCATTTCTTGTTTTTTCATATTCTGGAAAAGCCCCATCAAAATCGCCTTGAGCTTCTTTTAGTTTTGCAATTTCCAAACGAATGGTAAGTAATACTTCTTCGTCATCTAATGATTTAGATAGTTTTACCGCTTCATTATAATACACGTTAGCTTGCTCATAATTTTCATTAAAACGATAGGCTTTTCCTAGTAAAATATAATTTTGTGTTTTTAGAGAAGGGTGTTCGGGAGCAAATTCTGAAAGTGATTTTTCTAAAATTCCAATTGCTTTGTCTGTATTGCCTTGAGAGATGTAACTTTTAGAGAGTCCAAGTTTGTGCTTGTATTTGAATTCTGTAAAATTAGTTTCTTCAGCCTCTTTAAGGCCTTCTAAAAACCATTTTACTGCGTTGTCATATAGCCCGTTCATTAGGTTTCCTTTCCCTAAATAATAGTTAGCTTTTGAAGAATACCTTTTTTTAATTTTTTCTGTTTGGCTCCAGTTGTTTACTTCCTTCAAATATAGGTTAGCGTAATGTACAACAGAATCGGTATTTGTTTTTCGGATGTGGTATTCTAATAATTGGTCTATAACAGAAAACCTTTGCACGCCATATTCAGCTGTTTTTAATTCCTTGTAGTAGGGCTCAAGAGATTTAGGAGTTGTTCTTTGAGACCATCCGAAGTATACCATCGGAGCTATATTAGAAGTGTCTTTCTCTTTTCCTTGTGATAAACCTATCGCAGAAAATAAAAAGAATACTTGGATAAATATAAGATAAGTCTTTAGGGTATAACTGAAATTCTGTAAATGCATATTTAAAAATTACCATTAAAAATCGAAGTGAAACATTCGACTTTTATAGACTATAAAATTACTACCTTTCTTTAAGACGCTGCTCCCTGAATTCCGTGATTCGCAACTAGTTACTGGAATCTTATTTTTTTAAGATAGTATCCATAATCATTTTTGCATGAATTCTAGAGTTTTCTATAAACCACTTATGGGTTTCCATGCCACCGCAAATTACGCCAGCTAGGAATAAATTAGGAACATTAGTCTCCATAGTTTCTTGATCATAATTTGGCAACCTTTTTTCATCATTGGATAATGAAACACCAAGCTGTTCAAGAAATTCAAAATTAGGCTTGTAACCGGTAAGTGCTAGAACAAAATCGTTTTCAATAGTGGTAACTCCCTCAGGGGTGTCAATGACTAGTTCTGTATGTTTTATTTCTTTCAGCGTAGCGTTGTAGAATACTTTTATACTGCCTTCTTCAATTCTATTTATGATATCAGGACGTACCCAGTATTTTACACGCTGACCGACCTCAGAACCTCTAATGACTAAGGTTACTTCAGCCCCTTTTCGGTAGCATTCTAGAGCTGCATCTATGGCGGAGTTACTAGCGCCAATTACGGCAACTTTTTGTTGTGAATAGTAGTGCGGATTGTCATAATAGTGTTTTACTTTCTCCAAATCTTCCCCAGGAATATTTAGAGTATTCGGTAAATCATAAAATCCTGTGGCAATAACTACGTTTGTAGCAGTGTAGCTTTTTTTATTCGTGGTGATTTCAAAAGTAGGATCAGATTTGATCACACTTTGTACTTTTTCAAAAAGATGAATATTAAGGTGATTGCTCGTTACAATTCTACGGTAATATTCTAAGGCTTCATCTCTTTTGGGTTTTGGTTCTTTACTGATAAACGGAATTTCGTCTATTTCTAATTTTTCAGACGAAGAGAAAAATTGCATATTGCTAGGGTAGTGAAAGAGCGAGTTTACAATGGGACCTTTCTCAATAATTAAATAGCTAAGACCTTTTTTTTTAGCTTCTAGCCCACAGGCTATGCCTATAGGACCTCCACCAACAATAACAACGTCAATTTTTTTCATTATCCAGCAATATTTTTAAGTTCTTGAATAGTTTCAACAGGGTTTTTGCTATTAAAAACAAAGCTCCCCGCAACGAGCACATCTGCTCCGGCATCTTTCAACGCTTTAGCATTTGTTGCCGTAACTCCGCCATCAATTTCTATAAGTGTACTGGCACCTTTACGTTCAATTAAAGCCTTTAAAGCTCTAATTTTGTCATAGGTGTTCTCAATGAAAGATTGTCCTCCAAAACCAGGGTTTACACTCATCATACAGACAACATCAATATCTTTAATGGTATCTTCAAGGAGCATAATATTGGTATGAGGGTTTAAAGCTACTCCGGCTTTCATGCCTTCGGCTTTAATAGCTTGTAATGTGCGGTGTAGGTGCGTGCAAGCCTCATAGTGTACAGAGAGATTGGTGGCGCCTAGCGCTGCAAATGTTTTAATATAACGGTCAGGGTCTACAATCATCAAATGCACATCAAGTGGTTTTGTTGCGTATTTTGCAATAGCTTTTACCACAGGCATTCCGTAAGAGATATTAGGAACAAACACACCATCCATAACATCTATATGATGCCAATCTGCGTTGCTATTGTTTATCATTTCTACATCGCGCTGTAAGTTTCCAAAATCTGCCGCCAAAAGTGAAGGTGCAATCATTATATTTCCCATTTGAAATCTGTCCTTTTGTGTTTCTACAAAAATAGTGAATTTGATGGGGAACTATAAAGTCAATCCTGTTTATAAACGATATGAGTTAATAGGTTTTGTAATTGTAACAATCTACAGACTAAGTTGTCTAAGGCCTTCATAAACAACAATACTTACGGCATTTGCTAAATTAAGACTTCTAATATGATGACTATGTAAAGGTATTTTGTACAAATTATTGGTATTTTGTGCAGTTACTTCTTCCGGTAAGCCTTTAGATTCTTTTCCGAAAATTAGAAATAAATCGTCTTTAAAGTTGATGTCCCAATGGGTTTTGGTTCCGTGACTAGAGAAGTAGGCAAATTCCTTTTCAGAATTCTTTGAATAAAAATCCTCAATGCTTTCATAAATAGTCAAAGAAATGTGCTGCCAATAATCTAATCCTGCTCTTTTTACGCGCTTATCACTAAGTTCAAAACCAAAAGGTTTTACGAGGTGTAAATGACTCCCAGAGGCTAAACTAAGGCGGCCAATATTTCCTGTGTTATTAGGGATTTCTGGTTCAAATAAAACAATATGTAATGGCATTATTTTTTAATTGATTTTAAATATAAATGTTCTACTTTTTCTCTAGCCCAAGGTGTTTTTCGTAAGAAATTTAAACTAGATTTTATGGTTTGATTACTTTTAAAACAATTAATATTTATTTGTAAAGACATTTCTTTCCAACCATATTTTTCTACTAAAAACTCAAGGATATCTTTAAGCTTTACACCATGAAGTGGATTGTTGGGTTGCTCTTGTTTGTTTTCTGGTTGCATTAAAAAATTGAATATCAGTTAAGTGAAAACGTATTAAAATTAAAAACTCCGGTAATCAGCCGGAGTTTATTCATCAATCAAAAAACGAACAGTCATGATAACTGTTGTTATAGTTCACAAATTACAATTTTTGTACCAAATTTCCAATTTAGGAAAAGTTTTACAGCAATTTGTGCTCGGAAGTATTATCCAAGATATGTTTTTAATATTTTACTTCTAGACGTATGCTTTAATCTACGAATCGCTTTTTCTTTAATTTGACGTACACGTTCTCTGGTAAGATCAAAAGTTTCTCCAATTTCTTCAAGTGTCATAGAATGCTGACCTGCAAGTCCAAAATACAAACGAATAACATCTGCTTCTCTTGGAGTTAAAGTTTCCAATGCTCTTTCTATTTCCGTACGTAAAGATTCATGTAATAACTCTCTATCCGGATTAGGAGACTCCCCACTACGCAATACATCGTAAAGGTTAGAATCTTCTCCATCAATTAAAGGGGCATCCATAGAGACGTGACGACCAGAGTTTTTCAAAGATTGCTTTACATCTTCTACAGTCATATCTAATTCTTTTGCAATTTCTTCTGGTGAAGGCTGGCGCTCATGCGCTTGCTCCAAAAATGCAAAGGTCTTATTAATCTTGTTTATAGATCCAATTTTGTTTAATGGCAAACGAACAATACGAGACTGTTCTGCTAATGCTTGTAAGATAGATTGACGAATCCACCATACAGCGTAAGAGATAAATTTGAAACCACGTGTTTCATCAAAACGTTGTGCAGCTTTAATTAGACCAAGATTTCCTTCGTTAATTAAATCTGGAAGCGTAAGCCCTTGGTTTTGATATTGTTTTGCAACAGATACCACGAACCTTAAGTTTGCTTTGGTTAATTTTTCCAAAGCTACTTGATCACCTTTTTTAATTCGTTGTGCCAATTCTACTTCTTCATCGGCGGTAATTAAATCTACCTTACCAATTTCTTGTAAATATTTGTCTAACGAAGCGGTCTCCCTGTTGGTTACCTGTTTTGTAATCTTTAGCTGTCTCATCTAAATATTCCTTTCTAATATTATATTGTTATGCATTAGCTGCATTAGATTATACGTTGAAAAATAAAAAATGTTACAAACAGTAGCTCTTATTTTACGTTTTTTGGTTAAAACACTATTTTTTTAGGTTGAATTCTTTAAATTATACAATTAGTTAGTAGTAAAGGATTGTATTTCCTTACCTAAAAGTTGATGAATATTGCTATATATTAGTGTGTTTATAAAAAGGAGTGAACGTATGAAGGTACTATTGCTTATTTGTGTAGTTTTTGTTTCTTTTTTGGGTTTGGCGCAACCCAGAAAGTTTAGAGCTCCATTGTGGACCACGCATGATGCTAATGTGGATATTGTAGGGGTATCAATTGGATTTGTTCCAAGAAATCTAACATCTGATAACTCTTTGGTTAGAACTCATGGGGTAAGGATAGAAGCTTTTCCATTATCGTTTATCTATTTTATGTCTCCTAAAAGTCCATTATCTAGCTCTAATACCGCATATTTTGATAATTTGAAAGGTAATGCTTCACAGCATATTAATGGATTTAATATAGCTACGGGTTCATTTGAAGCTATAGATGTAAACGGAATTTCTACCACTATTTTTATGCACTACAGTAGAAAACATAATGGAATAGCACTTGCTGGAATTACGAATACTATTGAAAGAGGAAATGGATTAATGATAGCGTATGGTGGTAATCAGGTCTACCACGGTAATGGAATTATGGTAGGGACCCTCTTTGGAAATTCAACCAATACATTTAATGGATTACAAATTAGTGCGGCTAATTTTATCTCCGAGAAGGGTAGTGGCTTGCAGATTGGTATATTTAATTCTGCTACTAATTTTAGAGGATTGCAATTTGGCCTTTGGAATAAAAATTCTAAAAGATCTTTACCAATACTTAATTGGCAGTTTAAAGGTTAAGCATGCAAAGTATTCTAAAAAGCAACAGTCCAATACATGGTGTATCGGAGGGTTGCTTTTTAATCAGAGTTTCTACAGTTTTATGTAGTGCTTATGTTGGCTACATTATATTTTAGAGGTTATAAATGTTCCGTTGTTTTCTTGAGCTAAGGTTCTCATAAAATCTAAATCGGCATCATCTCCAAATGCAATCGTGTGAATGATAATGTTATTAGTATTTACTTTGCGTATTTCATCAAGTACGGCTTCTGGACCGCTATTAGGCAAACCATCACTCATTAATACAATTTCTTCTACCTCGTAAGTTGATAAAGCTTCTAAAAGTCCTTCAAGTGTATTTGTACCTCCATTGGCTTTTAAATTCTTTACAAATATATTGGAGGAGGTTCTAGTGGTGTTGTCTGCTATTCTAAATGATGTGGCTTGTTTGGTTACATCATTATTAAAAGAAAAGACAACAAATTTTTTGCCATCAGGAAGCCCTTTTATTGCAGGTATTAACTTGCGTTTTACGGCACCTAATTTAGTCGCTTCTTTAGAGACTTGTTTTCCAAGGAGGCCACCAATTTTTCCGCCTATTACTTTACTTACTTGGTTGCCTGCTTCATCACCCACTTCTCTTACAACTTGGTCCTTTATTGAGCCTTCATCTATGCCTTCCATGCTACCAGAAACATCAATTAGATATAAGGTGTTGCGCGTAGAGGTGTCAATGCCAAAAAAGTCGTCAGATTTTTTAACTACATAACAAGAGTTAAGGAGTGCGCAAAAAAGTAATAGAGTGAAGCTTGTTACTGATTTTTTCATTTTGTTTGTGATTAGCGTTTAATGTTCGTGTTTTTTTATAACTAACAGCTCTAGTTCTCAATAGATATACGTTAGTTATGTTTAATTTTTATACTGATGTACGTTGAAGGGTAAAAAGGAATTACTATTTCTAGAATTTAAAATTAGACCTAATAGCGAAAACTATTTTGGACAATGAGAGTTTGAGGACGGTTATTTAGTAATACCCCATATCTAAAGAGAATTTGTTTTGAGGCGGTACATTGTATTGCTGAAAATACCTTTTAAAAAAGTTTATCAATATAGCTAAGCAAGCTCTTTTTTTTACTTTGAGCTACAGGAATAGCATGATCTTCTTCTAGAATAACTTCTTCATTACGTTTGTCAAAAGAGGTTATGCACGTTAAGTTAATTAAAAAGCTTTGATGTACTCGAAAAAAACTATGAGGGCTAAGTTTTTCATCAAATGCTTTAAGAGGCTTAGAAACTAAAATACTTTTTCCGTTTCTGAGGAGGAAAGAGGTATAATTATTATCAGATTTAGCAAACAAGATATCTTCTATGGTGATAACATGGATGGCATCTGTATTTTTTAATACTAATTTTTTTGATTGATCATTATGAGAAAAATTGTGGAGTAGGGTAGTTAGCTGCGATTGGTAGTTTGTTTTACTGATGTCTGCAATTACTTTATCTACCGCTAAAATTAAATCTTTTTCTTCATAAGGTTTTAAGAGGTAATCTATAGCGCTAAATTTAAATGCTTCTATGGCATATTTAGCAAAGGAGGTGGTGAAAATAATTTTGAAATTTACAGTATCAAACAATCTAAGAAATTCAAAAGCATTACCATCCGTTAGAAATACATCTAATAGTATAAAATCAGGCTTCATTTTTTTTATTAAAATAGAAGCTTCTTGGATACTATCAGAATGGCCAATTAGTGCTATATTTTTGTAGTTTTTCATAATAGACGACGCATAGGCAAATGCTTGTGGGTCATCTTCTACAATAAAACAAGAGATAGCGCTCATAGGAGTTCAAATATACTATATTTAAGTGTTAGTAAAGCTTAAAGTAACTTGTGTTCCTTTTGCAGAACTATCTATAGTAACAACTCCTCTAAAATTCTTGGAAGTTTTATTTAAACTCTTTAATTGCTCTTGAATAATTTCCATACTCATAGATTTATGCAATCGTTTGGCATCTTCTTTTTTTATTTCAAAACCTCTTCCATTGTCGGTAATGGTTACAGATAAGGTGTCATTCTTTTTAAAATAGGTTACATGGATGTGCCCGTTTATACTGTCCTTTAATCCGTGCAGGATAGCATTTTCTACAAAAGGTTGGGTAATTAATGTTGGAAGCATATCAAAATCTTCGGTGACAGAATCATGGATGTTTATCGTGTATGCAAATTTGTTGTCATAGTTTAAGAGCTGTAAATTTAAATAGGATTCTAGGGCTGTGGCGTCATCTTCAACCGTACTAAAGTCCTCATCGGATTTCTCTAAAACGAATCGGATCAATTTAGAATAACTTGTAAGGTATGCACTTGATTTTTCTTTGTCATTTTGATGTATGAAGTTTTGTATGCTTTGTAGAGCATTGAATAAGAAATGCGGATTTAATTGTGTTTTCCTCAAGCGTTGCTGCAGTAATACTTTATCTAATTGTTGCTGTATCTTATAATTCTTGAATCCAAAATACCCTAAAACAATAATAAGTAAAGCAAAAATAACTACACCTAAAAGTAGATAATTCTGCTGTTGAATGGTAAGGGCTTGTAGTTTGTTTTTAGTGTCTAGTATATTAATACGTTGTTCTTTTTTTTCGGACTCATATTTTTCCGTTAGTTCAGCAACGCTTTCCTTCTGTTGTTCATTAGTGATAGAATCTTTGATGGCATCTTTTAAATCGGCATAATATAAGGCTGTTTTATAATCCGCTAAACCTACATAAGATTCTTTAAGGTTGTTATAGATGTACGATTTTACAATGCCTTGTGCTCCAATGCTTGCGCTATCTAGATAGCTAATGGCCTTGTGATATTCCTTTTTTTTAAGATATGCATGTCCAACATTATTATAAGTAATGTTAAGTGTACTCGTAGTACTAAGTTCTTTTCTTAAGGCGATAGCTTTTTTGCCGTACGTAGCCGCAAGGTCAAAATCAGAGCCTTCATCGGTATAGTACATAGCTAGATTGGTATAGATGGTAGAAAGAGTATTCTTAGAATCATGCTTCAATGCAATTTTTTCAGCTAGAAAAATAGATGAGGTATATTTTTCAAAAAGTTTTTGACTGAAATAAATGTTAGACAGATTCACTAAAATTTGAAGCTTTATTACCTCATTAAAATCACTAAGTGCTAGTGCTCTTTCTAAATAGAGTTGAGCATTTTTATAATTTTTTAAAGAAGCGTTTATCGCTCCAATATTAGAGTAGGTACTTACTAATTGTTGGTTGTTTTCTGTCTGCTCCAAAATTTTTGCAGCTTGTAAATAAAGGGTTAATGCTTTTTCAAAATCTTGCTGGTAATACTGTATGGTACCAAGATTGTGAAGTGTTAAGCCCTTTAGATGTCTAGGTAGTTCTTTCTTTAAGTTTTCTTGTAAAAGTGCATCTGATTTATCGAATTCTTTTTTGAAAATATGGAGGCTACTTTTCTGTATATTGGCTTTCGCTAATAATGTGTCATTGCCAATTAATTTTGAAGTATGTATTGCTTTTTCAACATAAAAGAAAGAGCTGTCTAAGGCCGTTTGGGCCAATTTTTTAGATTTTTCTAATAAGATTTCTACTTGTTTGTGTTCGTCTATTTCTTCTTGTGCCTGTGCTGTAAGGAGGTTGAGCCCTACTATAATGAACAAAAACAAATAGCGCAGTGTATTGGTTATTAGTCTTTTAAATGAGTGGTGGTGCATTGGTATGGTTCTGAAATTAGTGCAATATAGAAAAAGCCTAGGAAATCAAATTAGGAGATGCTGCTATTTTAAGGTAATTCTAGTCATGAAGAAATAAAGGTGTTCATTTCTCGTTGTGGTATAGTGCTAGAATTGTCAAAATTTGTCATATAATAATCATAAATTTTATATCGTATGAAGCCCTTAAATTTTTCGTTTAACTCGCTATTTGCTCTTTTACTTCTTTCGTTTTTTAATTTTTCATGCAGTAGTGATGAAGAAACGACCATGGAGGAGCCGATAGCGCAAGAGGAAGTAGATGCAGATGGTGGTGATACCGTTACTGAGGATGATAATGAGGCTGTTTTTTTAACAGATAATCTTATTGTTGACGCTAGTAAGGCATTTGTAAATTATACACTTCCGGAGGTGGACTATGAGAAATATATTAATGAAGAAGGTGATGTTCGGGATATTACTAAAGAGATTTATAATCATTTTAATGACGATTATGATTTAATTGTTATTCTAGCAGTAGAAGCTGTAAAGCCAGAAGGTACCGCGTATGGTGTCACTACTCCTGCTAAAAATAGTATTCAAGGACTAGGAGGCAGTATATTTGATGCTACTTCTAGTTTTGGGTCTGATGGAAGATTAAACGGGGTTATTTTTATGCCTAGAACAGAATTTGTCCAATCTGGACCTTTTTTGCATGAAATTGCTCATTTATGGGCGAACAAAGGTTTTATAGCGAGTACGGTTGGTGGTCATTGGGGTTATGCGAGTACGGGGGGTCAGTTAGGTGGCTTTGATACGCTTGTAGATTTAGGAAGCAATACGTATAAAGGAACTGTTGCAGGAAGAATCTCTTTTGGAACTTTTGCTAATGGTGGTAATAGTATTCCATATAGTAATGTAGAATTATATGTGATGGGATTAATTCCTGAAAGTGAGTTAGCGGCTATTCAAGTGGCTATTAATCCCGTCGCAGGAAATGGTGCAGGAGAATTTACAGCAGATGAGATAAAAACATATACAGCACAAGAATTAATAGCAGCAAATGGTAAGAGGATACCTTCTTATGAAGTTGCTCAAAAGGAATTTACCGCACTAACGGTGATTATCAGTCCAGAAAATGCTATAGATGATGCTAAGAAGGAAGCAATTGTAACCTCTCTAGAAGACTTTTATAAGCAAGGCCCTAGCTCAGAAAGTACGTATAACTTTTGGAGTGCTACAGGCGAAAGGGCGCACTTTAGTAATGGTATCGAAACGGTATCTATTCAATAGCTTTAATACATACGAGTAATAAAAAACCTCATAGTTTTTAGGGCTATGAGGTTTTGTAATTATAAAGGTTAAAAAGAATTAATCTTCTTTTTTATCTTCTCTTGGTTTTCTATCATCGCGTCCACGATTGTCTCTACCTCTGTTATCACGTCCACCAGAACGCTTGTCATCTCTTGGTGGTCTAGCAACATAACCTTCTGGTTTTGGTAATAAAGCCTTACGAGACACTTTCTCTTTACGAGTTTTAGGATCTACGCCAAAGTACTTCACTTCAAAAACATCGCCCATATTAACAACGTCAGAAACATTTTCTGTACGTTCCCAAGCTAGTTCAGATACGTGTAATAAAACTTCGTTTCCTGGAGCAGCAGCATATTCTACGACAGCACCAAAATCTAACATTTTAATTACTTTTACTTCGTAAGATTTACCAAGTTCAGGCTTAAATAAGATAGCATCTATTTTAGCTAAAACAGCATCAATACCCTCTTGACCTACACCTAGAATCTCAACAATACCTTCTTCAGTAACAGGATCTTCGTTGATAACGATAGTTGTTCCAGTTTCCTTTTGCATTTCCTGAATAACTTTTCCACCAGGACCAATTAAAGCACCAATGAATTCGTTAGGAATACGTCTAGTAACCATTTTTGGAGCGTGAGATTTAACATCTTCAGCTGGAGCAGAAATAGTATCCGTAATTTTACCTAAAATATGTAAACGACCTTCACGTGCTTGTTTTAGTGCATTCACTAAAATTTCGTATGATAATCCTTTAATTTTAATATCCATTTGGCAAGCGGTAATTCCTTCAGAAGTTCCAGTTACTTTAAAGTCCATATCTCCTAAGTGATCTTCATCACCTAATATATCAGACAATACAGCATAACGGTCACCATCAGAAATTAATCCCATAGCAATACCAGAAACAGGACGCTTCATTTTAACACCAGCATCCATTAAAGCCATAGTACCTGCACAAACTGTTGCCATAGAAGAAGAACCGTTAGATTCTAATACTTCCGAAACTACACGTACTGTATAAGGACAATCTGCAGGAATCATTCCTTTTAAACCACGTTGCGCTAAGTTACCATGACCAACTTCTCTTCTAGAAGTTCCTCTTAGTGGTCTAGCTTCACCTGTACAAAAAGGAGGGAAGTTATAATGTAAATAGAAATTTTCTTCGCCTTCGTAAGATGGCATATCTATTTTGTTAGCATCTCTAGAAGTACCTAAAGTTACAGTAGCTAATGCTTGTGTTTCTCCACGCGTAAAAATAGAAGAACCGTGTGTAGATGGTAAGTAATCTACCTCACACCAGATTGGTCTAATTTCATCAGTCTTACGACCATCTAAACGTAAGCCTTCGCTTAATGTTAATTCACGAACGGCTTCTTTTTCTGCTTTGCTGTAATACCCACTAACAAGGTGACCAAATTCTTCCATTTCTTCTTCGGTAAAAGAAGCTTTTACTTCTTCTTTTACTTCAGCGAATGCAGCACTACGTTCTGCCTTAGAAGTTCCCTTCTTAGCAATAGCGTAACATTTATCGTATGCTAAATCGTGTATTCTTTTTTGTAAATCCTCATTTACTTCAGCAGTTGCATATTCACGAGTTTCTTTTTTGCCAAAAGCTTCAGCTAAACGTAACTGCGCAGCAATTTGAACTTTAATTGCTTCGTGAGCAAATTTGATGGCATCAGCCATTTCTTCTTCAGAAATTTCATCCATCTCACCTTCAACCATCATGACTGAATCGGCAGAAGCACCAATCATCATCTCTAAGTCAGATTCTTCTAATTGTGCTCTTGTAGGATTGATTACGAATTCGCCATTAATACGACCAACTCTTGCTTCAGAGATAGCGCATTCAAATGGGAAATCTGATAATTGGATAGCAGCAGAAGCAGCTAAACCAGCCATAGCTTCAGGCATAACATTTTCATCATGAGACATTAACTGAATCATAACTTGTGTTTCTGCATGATAATCTTTTGGGAATAATGGGCGTAAAACACGGTCTACTAAACGCATGGTTAATACCTCGCCATCACTAGGTCTTGCTTCTCTTTTGAAAAACCCACCTGGGTAACGACCTGCAGCAGCAAATTTTTCTCTGTAATCTACAGTTAGTGGAAGAAAGTCCACATCACTTTGTTTGTAATTGGAAACTACTGTACATAATAACATACAGTTTCCTGATTGAACAACAACAGAACCGTGTGCCTGTTTTGCTAATTTTCCGGTTTCGATAGAAATTTCTCTACCGTCCCCAAGGTCTATAACCTCTTTAAATACTTTTGGAATCATAAAATTGATTTGCAACTTGTCTATGCAAGTTAGTTAAACTTTGATCTTTTTGTCTTTATTCAAGACGGACAGTTGTTGTGCTGTTGTAGTTAATAGGACCAATGAAAAACTATATGCAAGCTTTTTGTCTGCTGCCTTAAATAGTAAACTCAAGGACTTTTTGTAAAAATACACTAAAAAGTAATGTAGTGTATAAAAAAAGGGGAAAGCTAAGCTTTCCCCTTTCGAAAATTATTTTCTAATACCTAATTCTTTAATTATTTCACGATATCTTACAATATCTTTCTTAATTAAGTAATCAAGTAAGCTTCTTCTTTTACCTACCAATTTTACTAATGAACGCTCTGTGTTGAAATCTTTACGATTTCTCTTCAAATGCTCAGTTAAGTGATTGATACGGTGTGTAAACAATGCGATTTGCCCTTCAGCAGAACCAGTGTTTTTTTCTTCACCACCGTGTTTTTTAAAAATGTCAGCCTTTACTTCTTTTGTTAAATACATTCCAATATTATTTAATGATTTTTATGTATATGATTGATTTTCAATCAGCGTGCAAATATATAACTATTTTGTGATAATCATATTCTAGAAAACAGAAAATTTGAAGCTTCTTTTTATTCCTAGATATAGATCATGTAAAAACTATTTTTAAGCAGATTTAGCTGCTTCTACACGTACCGGATTGTTTTCAATTAAATCAATGTAAAGATTAATCTTCTTTTTTAAGTTTTTTCTATGCACGATAAAATCTAAAAAGCCATGTTCCATTACAAATTCTGCCGTTTGGAATCCTTCGGGCAATTCTTTTCCCGTGGCTTCTTTAACAACTCTAGGACCTGCAAAACCAATTAAAGCACCTGGCTCAGAAATATTAATATCACCAAGCATGGCATAAGAAGCAGTAGTTCCTCCAGTAGTTGGGTCTGTACATAATGATATGTAAGGTAAACCAGCTTCTGCTAACTGCGCTAATTTTGCAGATGTTTTTGCCAATTGCATTAAAGAGAGTGCTGCCTCCATCATACGTGCACCACCAGATTTTGAAATCATTACAAATGGTACTTTCTTTTTGATGGCATAATCAATACCACGAGCAATTTTTTCTCCAACAACACTACCCATAGAACCTCCGATAAAAGCAAAATCCATACAAGAAACGACCATGTCTTTTCCATAAGATTTACCTATAGCGGTTCGTACAGCATCATGTAAACCTGTTTTAGCTTGAGCAGCTTTTAAACGGTCTGCATACTTTTTAGTGTCTTCAAACTTTAAAGGATCTTTAGAAGTTAGCTTAATATCTAATTCTTTGAATTTATTGTCATCAAATAGAATTTCAAAATATTCTTTACTTCCTATTCTTACATGGTAATCATCTTCAGGACTTACGTAAAAGTTTTTAGCTAATTCATCAGCTTCCACTATTTTACCTGTAGGTGATTTGTACCACAATCCTTTTGGGGTGTCTTTTTTTTGCTCCGTTGCGGTTTGTATTCCTTTTTCTTTTCTTTTAAACCAAGACGACATACATTGAATATTTAGTTAAACGGATATTTTTTGAGTTAGTTAGGCTGTGAAATTATAGTGTATTTACGTTGTTTAAATCAGCAAATGCTTTTTTCAAACGCTCAACAAATGTTTTTTCACCTTCACGTAACCATACTCTTGGATCGTAAAATTTCTTGTTAGGCTCGTCAGCTCCATTAGGATTTCCTATTTGTGCTTGTAAGAACTCTTTTTTGTCTTGGATGTAATCACGAATACCTTCTAGGAAAGCATATTGTAAATCAGTATCAATATTCATTTTGATAACTCCGTAGCTAATACCTTCTCTAATTTCTTCTACAGTAGATCCAGATCCACCATGGAAAACAAAATCAATATGATTCTCTTCTACATTGTATTTTTTAGTGATAAACTCCTGAGAGTTTTTCAAAATTTTCGGAGTTAATTTTACGTTTCCTGGCTTATAAACACCATGAACATTACCAAAGGCTGCTGCAATAGTAAATCTTGGACTTACCTTAGATAGCTCCTCATAAGCATAAGCAACTTCTTCTGGTTGTGTGTATAATTTAGAATCATCTACATCAGAGTTATCTACACCATCTTCTTCACCACCTGTAATCCCTAATTCAATCTCTAAAGTCATATCCATTTTTGCCATTCTAGCAAGGTATTCTTTACAGATTGCGATATTCTCTTCAAGAGGTTCTTCAGATAAATCGATCATATGAGAACTAAAAAGAGATTTCCCTGTTTCTTTATAATGTTGCTCACTAGCGTCTAAAAGACCATCAATCCAAGGTAATAATTTCTTTGCACAGTGGTCTGTATGTAAGATAACACTAGCACCATAAGCTTCTGCTAATTGGTGAATATGTTTAGCTCCTGCAATTGCACCTTGTATAGCTGCCTTTTGACCATCGTTAGATAGACCTTTTCCTGCATTAAACTGTGCACCTCCATTTGAAAATTGAATGATTACGGGTGCGTTTAAACTTGCTGCTGTTTCAAGAACCGCATTAATAGTATCCGAACCAATAACATTTACTGCTGGTAAAGCAAATCCTTTTTCTTTTGCGTAGTTGAAAATTTCTTGTACTTGGTCTCCAGTTGCAACTCCTGGTTTAATATTATGAGCCATAATTATTATTTTCTTGAATTAGTAATTGAAATATTGAATAACAAAAGTAATAAATTATTTAAGAGAGTGTAGTGTTTTTAATTTCAAACAACCTACCGATGTGCTTATTCCTTAGCGATAACGTTTTAGTTGTTATACACGTATTTTAAAAAGGATAATTAATACCGATTTGTAACACAGAGTTGGCAAAATTATAGTCTCTAAACCATCTTTTAGACATTTCTTCAGCAGGATTATAGGTTTTAAATCCTAAATCTACTCTAAAAACAAAGTAGGTGAAATCATATCTTATTCCAAAACCAGTTCCTAATGCGATATCTTGTAAAGAACTAATGCCGTTAAAGGTAGCATCCGTATTTTCTACATTGTCAAAAACATTCCAGATATTCCCGGCATCAGCAAAAAGTCCTCCTTTAATATTTCCGGCTATCGGGAAACGATATTCTAGATTAAAAGCCAGTTTTAGGTTTGCTTCATTAAAATCATTTAAATTATCTGTTTTCCCCGGACCTAAAGAGTATGGACTCCACGCTCTGTTGTCGTAAGATCCCCCAGCAAAATAACTACGAGAAAACGGAATGCTGTTAGAGTTACCGTAGGGAATAGCAATCCCCATAAAACTTCTAAAAGCTAATACTTTAGATTCGGATAAATCCCAGTGCTTGATATAGTCAAATTCTGTTTTTAAATATTGTGAATAAGGAACGCTAAACACAAGTTTATTACCATCTTCATCTTCGTTAAAAGGAATACCAGTAGCGGCCAGTGATAATAAATTACCAGCACCTTCTATTTTAAATTTAAATTGATGAAAGCTATTGTCAGTTAAACTCGTTTGATTATTTTTAGAAAAGGTATAATTAGTAGCAAAGATTAAGTTGTTTTGTGTTAAACGTTCGCGTCTTTCTTCAATACTACGTACTTCTTCAAAATCATCGCTAGATGAGCTCACTTCTCCGTCTAAAATAGCTTTAGTAAAACCTGTAGTTCCTTGCGGGATGGTCAGTCTAAAATCTCCATCCTCTCCGACGGGCTCATAGTTCTGTGATAGATTTGTATCTGTTTCATAGATGTCTTGATCAGCAATAGTGTTTAATCTAGAAAAAGAGCTTTGGTACACATAAAAATACCGATCAATATTTACGTTTTTTACATATTGAATATTAAGGAGTTCAATATTATGCTTTAGCTGTGTGTTAGGTGACCAGCTATATCCTAAAACGCTATTTAATGTTTGCTTATCTAAACCAATATTCTGCTGAAAACTAGTTCCTATAGAGATTCTGGTTTTGGGGAGCATATAATAAGGTATGATTTTTTTAGTATCTATAAAGGGGAACCAGATACGTGGAAAATCTAAAGCAATATCACCCCCAAAGTCTTGTACGTTAAAAAAGGACTTGTCTAATACATTTGGATCGCTAGATGCTCCAATATTTGCGGTTGCAGAAATACTTAGATTTTCTGTGCCTTTAAATATATTTCTAATATTTAAAGCGGGAGTAAATGATAGACCAAAAAACTGAATGTTAGATCTACTAACATCGGTGTCAAAACTCAAAGAGTATTTATCACGCGCTGTTAAATAAATGTTTGAAGTTAAGGAAGCGTTGGCGCTATCGGCTATTATTTCAATATTAGGGTACTTGAAATTGTTCAGGTTGTTAATTTGCCGGTAGGTACGTAACCTATTTATGTCTCTGTAAACGCTATCTTTTTCCATGAAAATAGCATCCGTAAGGGCTTTTGGTTTGTAGTTAAGCTTATCCTTATAATAGATAGTGAAACCTTTAAAATTTACAGAGTCTAATTCTTCTAGATTGTTAGCAAAAAGGTGATCGGCAAAAATGTTTACTTTATTAAATTTGAAAACCTTGTAGGCTGTTTTAGTAGAATCTCCTCTTGTTTTTAAGTTATCAATATTCAAAGCAACAATCATTTCTTGATCATCTTTAGCTGCTATGGTATCTGTAATGATGTCATAGCTAATAGAACTCTCCTGAAAATTGTATACACCTTGGTTTCTGAACAATTCAGTTAATCGTTCTCTTTCTTCAGTAAAGTTAGAAAGGTCAAATTGTTCTTTGTCTTTTACCGCGGTAGTTGCCTTATTCAGTTGGTGGATAGAATCTATGGCAGGCGATGCAATGACACTATATGTAGAGTCGATCATAAAGGGCTTGCCTAATTGTAAATCGTAAGTTATACCTGCTTTTTTCTTTCTTTTGGTGCTGTCTATGGTGAAATTTCCCGTGGCATTAAAATAACCCCTATTGCCGTAATAAGCTTTTATTCTTTTTAGAGATTTAGAAGTTTTTGCGGTATCTATAATAACAGGAGCTTCTCCTATTTTTTTAAACCACTCGCTGTATCCTTTGACAATGAAAGATTCGCCGAGGCTATCTAATTGTTTTTGTGAAATAAGTTTGCGCAATCTTTCTTCTCGCTTGTCTTTTTTGTGAAGCCAAGCTTGGTAAGAAGAATCTGGGTTTTGTTTGGCTAAGTTGTACAAGTTTAAGCGCAAAGGGTATCCTGCCAAAGAACTGTTAGGTTTTTGAATAACAAGGCTTTTAACATTCTCGTCTTTAATTTTATCACCATCTGCCAAAATGGTGTTATCTATCAGTAAAAGCTCATCGTCTTCTACTCTTTTTAACGCATTACAAGACACGATGATTAAACCTAAAAATAATAAGACTATTTTTGTACTGTTATTTTTCAAACTTAATTCAGATTCTAAGAAAATCAAAAATACGTTATTTGTATGGTTGGTAAAAGCCAAATAAAACTTATAAAAAGTCTTCAGCTTAAAAAAAATAGAATTCAGCACCAATTGTTTGTCGTAGAAGGTTTAAAAACGATTCAGGAGCTTTTGAAATCTTCTTTTGAAGTCTATAAAGTGTTGAGTACAGATGCGAGTTTTGTTACTGATCATGAGGAGATTTCAGAATTGATCTCGGCGGCAGATCTAAAGAAAATGAGTTCTCTGAATACTCCTAATGGGTATTTAGGAGTATTTAAAATGTCAAAAGTAGGTGCTATCCAGCTCAATGATTGGATTGTTGCGGTAGATACGGTCCAGGATCCTGGTAATTTAGGGACCATAATAAGGCTGTGTGATTGGTTTGGAATTAAAAATCTTGTGTGTAGTACTACTACGGTAGATTGTTACAACCCAAAAGTCATCCAAGCAACTATGGGTTCTATTACGCGAGTAAATATTACGTATTTGGATTTAAGCGAGTTTTTGCGAGCTTCAGAATTACCAATTTATGGTGCTTTTATGGATGGTGAAAAAGTATACAATTCGGCTATTTCTTCAAAAGGGATACTTGTGATGGGGAATGAAGCAAATGGAATATCTTCGGAGATAGCAGCTTATATATCAAAAAGAATAAGCATACCGCAATTTGGCGATCAAACCGCAGAGAGTTTAAATGTCGCAACGGCAACTGCTATTTTGTTAAATGAAATAAGAAGAGCGTAATGCTTCTTTATTCAAACGTAAAATTCACGAAGATTCCTCTTGTTCTTAGTCCAGAAAGGTTTCCAGTCCAAGGACTATCCGGATCGTTATCAGGAATTAACTCATTGTTCATAGCAAAAACACCTCGAATAGACGGAGAGAATTTAAAATACTCGGTGTAGAAATCTATTCCAAAACCTACTTCCCAATTGTAATTGTTTTTGGTCATCCTAAAAGTGCCGGTACTATTGTCATCTAAGCTATCTTCATTGCTTCCTAAATTTAAAGAGTAAGAAACACCGCCAATGACAAAAGGTTTCCAGTTTCCTATTCGTTTTGTACTTGCTTTAAGTAAAATAGGAAAACTTATATAAGTAGATTTTACATCTCTCAAGGCTTCGCTTTCAGTAGTAAAACCTCTAAAACCAATAGTCCTTTGGGTGTAAAATAAGCCAGGTTCGAATCTAAGGTCAAAAAATTGGTTTAAACGTAACTCACTGATAAGTCCTACGTTAAATCCTGTGCTCGTAGAAACTAGATTGTCGCCATCTTCAGGAACATCAATGTAATCAAATTTGAAATCTAATGAATTGAATCCCAAAAAATAACCCCAATTCAAGAGTGCTTTATCTTCATTTTGAAGATTTAATACAGGCCTTTCATTAAACTGAGCTTGCGTTGTTAGGCATATAAATAAACCTAAAAACAGAAAAAAAATATTTTTCATACCTTACTTTGTAGCTACATATATAGATGCTACCCCAAGTGTTTGGGGTTTGTCCTCTATATCTATAAACCCAATTTTCTTCAAAATATTGTTGAACTTTTTACCATAAGGGAAAACTGCGGCAGATTCCGATAAATATTCGTAGGCAGAATTGTCTTTTGAGAATAGTTTTCCAATCTTAGGCATGATTTGTTTTGTATAGAAATTATAGCCTTGTTTGAACGGAGTTTTTGTTGGTACAGATGTTTCTAAGATGGCCAAAGTGCCCCCCTTTTTTAGTACACGGTATATTTCTGCAAGGCCCACCTCTAAATTTTCAAAATTTCGTACACCAAAAGCAACAGTGATGGCGTCAAACGTATTTTCTTCAAAAGGTAAGTTCTCACTGTCACCAACAATCATTTCGATGGTTTTGTCTAAATGTTTTTGTGTGACTTTCTTTTGTCCCACGGCTAACATGCCTGGAGAAATGTCTAGACCTACTATTTTGGTAGCACCTGTCTCTACAAGATTAATGGCTAAATCTCCCGTACCTGTAGCGATATCTAAGATAGAAGTAGGATTCTTTTTTTTAAGAATGGCAACCACCCTTTTTCGCCATTTTATATCTATTCCAAAAGAGATCACCCTATTTAAACCATCATAATTGGTAGAGATTGTATCGAACATTTGGGTGACTTGTTCTTTTTTGCCTAAATCAGAATCTTTATAAGGAGTAACTTTTTTACTCATGGCTGCAATTTTCTTGCAAAGATACAATTTCGAATTTGCTTTATCATAGCTAAATTGTACAATAAACTAGGTGTTATTCAGTTTTTTACTTAGATATTATTAATTCCAACAAAATAAAATTATGTAATTTTGTACTTCGAATTTTGCGAACTTTTCAAAACATGGGCTGTAAGAGCAATATTGCTTTTGTAGTATATTCCAAGACAGATAAATCCAACCGTAGCCAGGACTTGGGACAAATTAATGGAAAATAACTTTTTTAATTCATGAAAATTATTATTGCAGGGGCTGGTGAAGTAGGATTTCATTTAGCAAAATTATTATCCTACGAATCTCAAGATATTACCCTAATAGATTCTGTAAAAGAAAGTTTGTCTTATGCAGATACGCATCTAGATATCCGTGTATTAAAAGGGGATGCTACTTCTATTTCTGTATTGCAAGATGCGCAAGTAGGAAGATCAGATTTGGTGATTGGTGTTACTTCCTCGGAAACCACAAATATTACCTTGTGTTTAATGGCTAAGCAAATGGGGTGTAAAAGAACCATTGCTAGAATATCTAATACAGAATTTAAAAAATTTAGAGATGTTGTCGATTTTAAGAAGTTAGGAATAGACGAGTTAATCTCTCCTGAAGAGCTTGCAGCACAAGAGATTCAGTTGTTATTAAATAAGTCTGCATTCAACGACACCTATGAGTTTGAGAATGGCGCTTTAATTATGGTGGGTGTTTCATTACCAAAAACAGCTCCATTTGTAGGGAAGTCTGTAAAAGAGGCTGCTCAAATATTTCCAGAACTTCATTTTATGCCTATTGCCTTACAGCGTACGGGTACTCAGTACACCTTAATACCTCGTGGTGATACGGTGTTTAAAGAAGGAGATCAAGTGTATTTTATCACTTGTAAAGATGGTGTAGATGAGCTCTATAAGCTTACGGGAATGGTGAAGCGTGACATTAAGAATGTAATGATTCTTGGTGGTAGTAAAGTGGGGTATAAAACAGCAAGGGATCTTTGTGGTAAAAAGTTTAATGTTAAGCTTATTGAGAAAAATAAAGATAAAGCTTTTGATCTTGCAGATGAATTGCCAGATGCCTTAATAATTAATGGTGACGGACGTAATGTGGAACTGTTAGAAGAAGAAAGTTTGGAGTCTATGGATGCTTTTATTGCCGTAACAGGTAATTCTGAAACCAACATTATGTCTTGTTTGGTGGCAAAATCAAAAAATATAAAAAAGACAATCGCTTTAGTTGAAAATATGGATTATTTTCAATTGTCGCATTCTATTGGTATTGATACGTTGATCAACAAAAAGCTACTTGCTGCTAATAATATATTTAGGCATATTAGAAAAGGAGAAGTGGTAGCGCTTACGCGTTTGAACAATCTAAACGCAGAAATTTTAGAATTTATAGTAAAACCAGAATCTCTTGTAAATGGTAGAATTATTAAGGAGTTAGACTTTCCTAGAGAAGCTACTATTGGTGGTGTAATAAAAAATGGAGAAGGAATTATTGCTTTAGGAGATTTTAAAATTCAACAAGGAGATAGGGTAGTGGTATGTTGTTTGCCAAGTTCGATTCCTAAAATTGAAAAAATGTTTCTTTAATGGGACTTAACTACAGGATTATTTTTCATCTAATGGGACTTCTGTTACTTTGTAATGGAGGTTTTATGATTATTGCTGCAGTTTTTAGCGGTATTTATGATGATGGGGCTACCTTAGATATCACTCTAGCAGCAATTGTTACTATGATCATTGGGACATTGTCTATGTTTCTAACCCGGGGTCATAAGAAAGAAGTAAAGAAAAAAGAAGGGTATATAATAGTTACGGGGGGTTGGTTAGTCATGTCGCTCTCAGGAGTGTTGCCGTATTTGTTTTCTGGTGCTATTCCTGACTTTACCAATGCTTTTTTTGAAACTATCTCTGGGTATACGACTACCGGCGCTTCCATACTTGATGATATAGAAGCTTTGCCAGAAGGTATTCTTTTTTGGAGGAGTCTTACTCATTGGATTGGTGGAATGGGGATTATTGTTTTAGCTATTGCTATTTTACCCCTTTTGGGTATTGGAGGAATGCAATTATTTGCAGCAGAAGCTCCAGGGCCAAGTAGTGATAAATTGCATCCGCGTATTACAGATACAGCAAAAAGGTTGTGGTTAATCTATTTTGGGTACACCGTGGCAGAAACAATCTTATTGAAGCTGGCCGGGATGTCATTTTTTGATGCAATTAATCATTCTTTAGCAACCTTATCTACAGGTGGTTTTTCTACAAAGAACTTGAGTACAGCGTATTGGAATGATCAGCCTTTGATTCAGTATATCATTATCTTATTTATGTTCCTTGCGGGGAGTAATTTTGTACTAAGTTACTATGCTTTTAAAGGAAAAGTACAGAAGATTTTGTTTGATGAAGAATTTAAATTTTATACCATATTCGTAGTAGGTTTTACCATCATCTCTGCTTTAGTGGTATATTTTAAAGCGAATGTTTCTCTATCAGAATATCATCCAATGATTTGGGGAGAGGCAGAAAGTGCGTTTAGGCATTCTTTGTTTCAGGTGTTATCGGTAATTACTACTACTGGTTTTGTTACAGCAGATTTTACAAATTGGACGCACTTCTTAACTATCTTTTATTTTGGGTTATTCTTTCTTGGTGGATGTGCAGGTTCTACTTCTGGGGGTATAAAAGTGATGCGCCATTTGTTAATTATTAAAAACGGACTTTTAGAATTTAAACGTACGCTGCATAGCAATGCTGTGATTCCTGTGCGTTATAATAATAAAACGGTGCGGGAGCATATTGTATATAATATCATTGCATTCTTTGTATTGTATATGCTAATGTTTATCATTGGTTCTTTAGTATTGGGAGCACTAGGCTTAGATTTTGAATCTGCCATTGGTGGTGCTGCGTCATCTTTGGGGAATGTAGGTCCTGGCTTAGGGAGCTTAAATCCGTTAAGTAACTTTAATGAGTTGCCTAACTTAGGAAAATGGTGGTGTGGATTTTTAATGCTATTAGGGCGTCTAGAACTCTTCACTGTTTTAATTCTCTTTACGCCGTATTTCTGGAAAAAAATATAATGCCTATTAGTATGGGCACTTCAATATTTAACTTGCGATCGAAGCTGTAATGATCGTGCTTGATGCGGTCTCTATTCATTTGGTGCATATGATCATAAAAAAAAGCGCCTCAATGAAAATTGAGGCGCTTTAACAATAAATAAAGGGTTTTATTAAGACACGGCTTTTTTAATTCTAGCTAGTGCTTCTGTAATTTGTGCTTCACTTGCTGCGTAAGAGATACGAATGCAATTATTGTTTCCGAAGGCATCACCTGCTACTGCTGCAACATTTGCAGCTTCTAATAAGTACATAGAGAAATCAGATGAATTATTGATTTTTACCCCGTTCAAGGTTTTTCCGAAATATGCAGTTACATCAGGGAAAACATAAAATGCCCCTTCTGGTTCGTTGCATTTAAATCCAGGAATGTCTTGTAATAAGCTTAAGATTAATTTTCTGCGCTCTTTAAACTTGTCTACCATATATTGAATACGGCTTACAGGCTCTAGTAATGCGGTAATAACTGCTCTTTGTGCAATGCAGTTAGCGCCGCTAGTAACTTGTCCTTGAAGTTTGTTGCAAGCTCTTGCGATATATGCAGGAGCACCAATATAACCAATTCTCCATCCTGTCATGGCAAAAGCTTTAGCTACACCATTAACAGTCACGGTACGGTCAAACATATCAGGAAACTCAGCCATTGAAGCGTGAGCAGTAACTCCGTAGTTGATGTGTTCGTAAATTTCATCACTTACCACGACAATTTGTGGGTGTTTTTGTAACACATCTGCCAAGGCTCTTAATTCTTCTTTACTATATATAGAACCTGTTGGGTTACAAGGAGAGCTATACCATAACATTTTTGTTTTCGGTGTAATCGCCGCTTCCAATTGCTCAGGCGTCATTTTAAAGTCTGTGTCTATAGACGTAGGAACTTCTACTGGTACACCGTCTGCTAACTTTACGATGTCGCTATAACTCACCCAGTAAGGGCAAGGTAATATCACTTCATCTCCTTTGTTTAAACAAGCTTGGGCAACGTTATATAAAGATTGCTTAGCACCTGTAGAAACTACTATTTGTGGTAGTGTATAGGTAAGGTTGTTATCTCTCTTAAACTTCGTAATAACAGCCTCTTTCAAATCTACATACCCATCTACTGGAGAGTAAGAATTGTAATTGTCGTTTACAGCTTGTATAGCTGCATCCTTAATGTAATCAGGGGTGTTAAAATCTGGTTCTCCCAAACTAAGACCAATTATGTCTTTTCCCGCGGCTTTAAGTTCTCTTGCTTTTGCAGCCATTTCTAAAGTGGCTGATATTGCTAAGTTGTTAACTCTTTCAGATAAATGGTTACTCATTTTATATAATTTTCTAATACTGTATCGAAGGCTTTTTGCCTAGTTCTTTTAAATGACTAAAGTGCGAAATTATAGCTTTTCTCGTCGTCTTGTATTCGTTGTAAGGCAAATTAAACTCATTTGCAGTCTCTTTAACAATTTTAGCAATTTTTGTGTAATGAACATGACTAATATTAGGGAAAATATGATGTTCAACTTGGTGGTTTAGTCCTCCTGTGAACCAGTTTACTATTCTGTTTTTAGTTCCAAAATTAACCGTAGTAAATAGTTGGTGAATCGCCCATGTGTTTTTCATATTGCCATTTTCGTCTGGTAATGGCGTGTCCGCATCTTCAACAACATGCGCTAATTGAAAGGTTACACTTAAGATTACGCCAGCCACATAGTGCATGATAAAAAAGCCTATTAGAATTTTCCACCAAGCAATACTCAAAATAAGCATCGGAAGAACAATCCAAATAGTTAAGTATATAATTTTTGTGATAACCAGTTTGCTCCAGTTTACAAAAGGGTTTGGTAGTTCGCCATAAGATAGCTTACGTTTCGTGTAGCGGTACATTTGTTGAAAATCGGTAGTAATGGCCCAGTTAAACGTTAGTAATCCGTATAGAAATACTGAATAGAAATGCTGAAATTTATGGTGTTTTCTCCATTCCGCATGCTTAGAGAATCTAAGAATTCTTCCGGCTTCCAAATCTTCATCATGTTCATGAATATTGGTGTACGTATGGTGTAATACATTGTGTTGTACTTGCCAATTAAATACGTTACCTGCAAGAATATAAATGCTACCTCCCATTAATTTATTTACCCACTTTTTGTTAGAGTAAGAACCATGATTTCCATCATGCATTACATTCATACCAACACCTGCCATACCTATTCCGATTAGAATAGTTAGTAATAAGTTGGCCCAGTTAGGAAGGTTTAAGGTAAGTATTAGAAAATAGGGTGCTAAAAATAAAGCGAACATTACAGCTGTTTTTAAATGTAATCGCCAATCTCCTGTTTTTTTTATTTTATTCTCTTTGAAGTAATCGTTTACCCTCTTGTTTAATGTTTTAAAGAATTGGGTAGAATCCTTTCTGGAAAATCGAACGGTTTCTTTAGTCATGATATTGTTTTTAACAAAGATAAGTTAATTCATTTTTGGTAATTCAAAATACCTTCTTAAAAATGAAATAATTATGATTTTTAAAGTGTTATTTTTGCATTAAAATTACTTTTTTATGGATGTTAATATATTAGTTAATCACTTTCCAGATTTAACTGAGGATCAGAAAAGACAGTTTGTTTTGCTAGCAGACCTGTATAAGGATTGGAATATGAAGATTAATGTGGTTTCTAGGAAAGATATTGATGAATTGTATTTAAGACACGTTTTACATTCTTTGGGTATTGCTAAAGTACATCAGTTTCTACCGGGATCATCAGTAATTGACGTGGGTACTGGTGGCGGTTTCCCTGGAGTACCTTTGGCAATTTTATTTCCAGAAACGCACTTTACGCTTGTAGATGCTATAGGAAAAAAAATTAAAGTAGTTGATGAGGTTGTTGCCGGATTAGGTATTAAGAATGTGACTACTATAAATGACCGTGTAGAGAACGTTAAAGGAAAGTTTGACTTTATAGTGAGTAGGGCAGTAGCTGCTATGCCTACATTCGTTCACTGGACAAAAGGGAAAATAAAGAAGGACTCTTTGCATGAACGTAAAAACGGAATTTTATATTTAAAAGGAGGAGATCTTTCCGAAGAGTTGCAAGGATATAAAACTGTAGAGCTCTTTGATTTGTCTGATTTCTATGATTATGAATTCTTTGAAACTAAAAAGGTGGTCTATCTTCCTTTAAAATATAGAGGATAAAAAAAGCTCGATTTATAAAGATATAAATCGAGCTTTTTTATTTAGCATTGGTGTAGTAATATTAAATACTAAGTAGACTCAAATATGACTGTCTGCAAGTTTTAGCATAATTTTTTACGTATTCTGCAATACTTTCAAACGTAAATGTTTGTGATTTTTTTTTAGTTTTTGAACTTCTATCTTTCATAATCCGCCGTTTTAAGAAGTGTAAAGGTACTATTTACACTGTTTGTTTACAATTAATTAACGTTAAATTTACATAGTTAGTATATGGAATGTCAATTACTTTAGCTGATTTTCAGGTTTTTACCACTTTTTTAATAGTTCATTGTCAAATTGAGTCTATGCATTTATATAAAAATAGCCGCTAACATTTGGTGTTAGCGGCTAGATATTTTGGATGTATAGTGTTTTAATTTAAGCTCCAAGGTGGTGTAACATTGTTAGATCTAGCGTAAGCAATCAACTGTCCCTTATGTTCCCCATTGTGTTCCATTATGGCTAGAAGGCCTGCTAGTGTGCTCATTTTTGCGAATCCAAAATCTACTTCATCCGTTAGATTGTCATTTTTAACCATCAAAATAGAGGCAAGAACAAATTCATTAGATTTTTTTAGTGCAGCTATGATATTTTCTTTTCCTGTAATTTTAGTTAAGCCCATTACATCTACATCTTCTGGTGGAGCAAAGCCCATTTTTGATGCTAAAAAGTAATTTCCGCCAGCGACGTGTAAAAGTGCTTCGCTAACAGAATTCACTCCATCCATAGGTCTCCAAGCATATTGTTCTTCTGAAAATGCTTCTGCCAATTGAATCACTTGTTTTTGATTTCCAATTAACACATCATGGATGGTCGTTTGTGTTAAATTTTCTATTGGACTTTCAAGGTTCTGTGTTTTGGATGCTTTCTGCGCGTGAGAAAATGTTACCATAAAGAATACTCCGAGTAGTGTTGCTAATTTAAGTGTCATATGTTTTTGTTTAAAGGGTTGGTTTCGAGTTTATTATTTGTAAAAATAAGGTTTTTTACAGCCACTATTTTGAAAATCTTATTGGACGCTCCCAGCGTTTGTTTGTTCTGTTAAGTTTGGTGTAAAAAAAAATCCCGAAGAATGCTTTCTTCGGGATTTAATACTGTTTACTATATTATTATCCTAAAAACGGATATCTGTAATCTACAGGAGTAACAAATGTTTCTTTAATTAGTCTAGGAGATACCCAACGTAATAAATTTTGAGCAGATCCCGCTTTATCATTGGTACCAGAAGCTCTTGCACCACCAAATGGTTGTTGTCCTACAACAGCACCAGTTGGCTTGTCATTAATATAAAAGTTACCTGCGCAATTTTGTAATGCTTTGGTTGCTTCTTCTATAACATAACGATCTGTAGCTAATACAGCTCCAGTAAGTGCGTATTCAGAGGTGCTGTCTACTAATTTTAATGTTTCAGCCCAGTTTTCATCTTCATATACATATATGGTTACTACAGGTCCGAATAATTCCGTTTCCATGGTAGTGTATTTAGGATCTGTAGTTACGATAACAGTAGGCTCAATGAAGTACCCTTTAGACTTGTCGTAATTTCCACCAGCAATAACTTCTGCGTTGTCATCTTTCTTAGCTTGGTCAATATACTTTGCCAATTTATCAAATGATCCTTCGTGAATAACAGCGGTCACAAAATTAGACATGTCTTCAGGAGAACCAGGTTTGTTAATCGATTTTAAATCAGCCTTAACGTTTTCTAGTACTTCGTTAGCGATAGATTTAGGAAGGTATACTCTAGAAGCTGCGCTACATTTCTGACCTTGGAATTCAAAAGAGCCTCTTACAATTGCAGTAGAAACTTGACTAGGGTTTGCAGTTTTGTGCGCTACAATAAAATCTTTACCTCCTGTTTCTCCAACAATTTTTGGATATGTTTTGTAAGTATGGATGTTGTTTCCAATTTGTTTCCATAATTCTTTGAAGACATGTGTAGATCCTGTGAAGTGAATCCCTGCAAAATCAGGACTATCTAAAACAGTTTCGGTGATCATCACTGGATCTCCGTAAACAACATTGATTACACCATCTGGTAAGCCTGCCTCTTTGAAAACATCAACAATAACTTTAGCTGAGAATATTTGGCTGTCACTTGGTTTCCAAACAACAACATTACCCATCATTGCTGCACTTGCTGGTAAATTACCTGCAATAGCTGTAAAGTTAAATGGTGTAATCGCATAAATGAAACCTTCTAAAGGTCTAAATTCAACACGGTTCCAAATACCAGGCGCAGATGCTGGCTGCTCTTGGTAAATTTCCGTCATGTACTGTACGTTAAAACGTAGAAAATCAATAAACTCACAAGCAGCATCAATCTCTGCTTGATGTATAGTCTTAGATTGCGCTATCATTGTAGCGGCATTAATTTTTGCTCTATAAGGTCCTGCAAGCAATTCTGCAGCCTTTAAAAATATAGCAGCTCTTTGTTCCCAAGGAAGATTAGCCCAGGCGGTTCTAGAGGCTAAAGCATTATCTATAGCTTGGGTAACATGTTTTTTTTCTGCAACATGGTATGTTCCTACAATATGTTTATGGTCGTGAGGAGGAGACATTGTTCTTGTGTTTCCTGTTTTTATTTCTTCACTTCCAATATATAAAGGAACATCAACACTGCCGTTGAAATATGATTTGTATTGTTTTAAAACTTCTTCGCGCTCAGGAGATCCTGGTACGTATCCTTTTATAGGTTCGTTGATAGCTGTCGGAACTTTGAAAAATCCTTTACCCATTTGTCTTTATTTTTAAATTAAAATAGTGATGGTAAAGGTACTAAAAGTTGAGAGCTATAAAAAAAAGATAATGGTATTAGTTCAAGGTAAAAGGAGTACTAAATTTAAAAGTAGGTATGTATACTCTAAATTTTTCATTAGTGTTAAAATTAACCATATTGTAATGACCTTTCATGGCACCAATTGTAGAGGTTAGTAAACAGCCGGAACTGTAGGTGTGAGATTCTCCAGGTAAAATAACTGGTTTTTTTCCAATCACTCCTTCGCCGTCAAGAACTTCTAATTCATTTAGAGAATCATATATTTTCCAATGACGAGAAGTTAGCTGTACAGAATCTTTGCTTTGGTTTTCTATGGTAATAGTGTATCCAAAGGCATAATGCGTTTTATAATTTTTAAAAAACGTACCTTCAAAACTTGTGCTTACAGAAATTTTTATCCCTTTTGTTATCTGAGTTGTCATTGCTTTCAAATGCTAAATTTGCTATTAGGATTACAGATTGCTTTAGTCTTAAAATTAAGAAATAACTAACATAGAAACGAAACTTTAATAAAATTTTGACATTTCAGAAAATGTCAAAATTAGCTCAAAACCATGTTTTACGTCTTAATAATAAGCAAGGTATGAAAGTTTTTATTTTTTTTATAGTCTTAGCAAGGAACTTCGATGTAATTATGCTTTCGAAGGACATGAAGGACTTTTTTAATTGCTAATGTTTGTAGCGCTGGCTGATCCAATACCGATAATACTATCATATAAGTCTCCGAAATTTCTATAGTAGACTAAGACCAAATAATGATTTTCTGTGTTGTGAAAGTTTCCTGATATTTTGTTCAAATCTATCGTGTCTCCTTGTTTCGTAACATACTTATAATTATAAAATCCTTGCTTCATTAAAATAGTAGCTTCTAAAAGTCCATTTTCAGCATTGAAAATCATTTTGTTTTCAGCTGTTAATGCGTAGTTGTTGAATTTTCCAAACACATAAACATCGTCCATATCAATCTGTTCTTTATAAGGAAGGCTAAAATGAATTCTGGTGTATTCAGCTTCTCTTGAAGAATCATCACCTTGTAAAGTTCTTACGACAAAATCTCCATTAATATCAGGGAAATAGGTGTAGGGTCTGTCATTTCTAAAGATATCCGTGAAAAGGTAATGATTGTAAAGATCGGTGAGTTCTATAGAGGAGATGGCGGCAGTCGCGGATCTTAAATCTTTAGTGTCAAAATTTAAAAATTCATTTCCAGCATAAAAACTCGTTTCGATATCATATTTGTAGACGAGTTCTGTGCCTAGCGTAAATTGGGGTTTAATGTTCTGTAAAGAAGTAGGCCAATAATAATTTTGAATAATTGCTAGTTTAACTTCCTTTTTAGGATTTACTAAGGAGAAGTTGCTGTAGTTGATGTTTATTTGAGTGATTTGCTTTTCAGTGATAAATTCAAAATCACGAGTTCTTTTCGGGGTAACTCCAACCGTGACTAAATCTTGATAGACCACAAACCTTCTTGAAAATAGAATTTCGTAATTACTGTCATAAACTTCCAACATATAATTGCCACTGATTTTTAGTCTTACATTGTCATTGGGAATGGTGAGCTTGTAATTAGAATAGGGCTGTAAGGTATTATAGCTATTGTTGTAGTCTGTAATTCTTTGATCATCAATTCCGTTCAAGTATTGCGATTTTAGTAAGTCTGACGGAGTCCAATCGTAGTTGCAGTGTGTAATTTTGTAATAGTAGTCATATTCACCTGCAGTGATATCATCAAATTCTAAATAAATAGGGTCTCCTAATAACGCAATTGGGAATTGATCTTCGGTTTCGCCTTTAAAAACAATAGTTTTAATGTTTTCGGGAGCGTTTATTTCTTCTTGAATTTGAGCGGTAACGCTTAAAAAACTAACAAGTAGGAGTGATAATAAAAAGTATTTTTTCATTGTAAGCGGTTGTTTGGCAAAGATAAGCAAAAGTTGTGCCTAAAAAACGAGTAGTGGTTTTGACTTCAGTATTATTTAGAATAAATATAAATAGTATATTCTTGGCGATTTTAGTAGCGAAATGTACTCTTAAAATTTTAAATTTGCATCAAATTTTGTTAACCTAAGGTCTACATTAATATGTCTAAAGACATCAGAATTAAGAAAGGCTTAAACATTAATTTAGTTGGTAAGGCTGAAACCGTTACGGTTAAAGCGCCAGATAGTAATGTTTATGTTATAAATTTACAGGATTTTCATGGGATTGCCCCTAAAATGCTTGTAAAAGAAGGCGCAGAAGTAAAAGCAGGTGAAGCGCTCTTCTACAACAAAAATCATGAGTCTATGCTTTTTGTTTCTCCTGTGAGTGGTCAATTGGCTGAAATTAAGCGAGGGGAAAGAAGAAAAATCCTTTCACTTAAAATTACAGCTGGTAAAACTCAAGAATCTATAGAACATCAAGTTCCAAATCTAGGTAGTGCATCAGCTGCGGATGTAAAAGCATTATTGCTTAAGTCTGGTAGTTGGCCGTTTATCAAACAACGACCTTATGATGTGATTGCAGATCCTGAAACGACACCAAAAGCAATTTTTGTGTCAGGATATGTAACCGCTCCCTTGGCGGCAGAACTGAACTATACTTTAAAAGGTAAAGAAAAAGAATTGCAAGCAGCTATTACTGCAGTCTCTAAACTTACGCCAGGTAAAGTACATGTTTCTTATGGTGATTCTAGTTCTCCATTGGCTGGACTTAAAGGTGCAGAAATGCATCAAGTTTCTGGTCCGCACCCTGCAGGTCTTGTGGGTACACAAATCAATAAATTAGATCCTATTAATAAAGGGGAATTGGTTTGGGTAATAACTCCTCAGGATTTAGTAATTATTGGAGAGTTATTATTAACGGGTAAATTCAATGCAGAGCGTATTGTTGCATTAGGAGGTTCATCTGTTAAAAAACCACAATATTATACGACTAAAATTGGATCTGAGATTGCTACTTTTCTTTATGCGAGTGGTGTTAATGGAGAAAAATTTAGAGTAATAAATGGTGATGTTTTAACAGGATCTAAGTCTAGTCAAGATGGTTATTTAGGTTTTTACAACAACACGGTTACTGCTATTCCAGAAGGAGATGATTATGAGTTTTTTGGTTGGAATAAGCCAATTTTCAATAAGATTTCTACGACTAGAGCATTGACGTTCTCATGGTTAAGTCCTAAGAAAAAATATGATCTTACAACAAATACGAATGGTGAACATAGAGCATTCGTAGTTACTGGTCAATATGAAGAGGTGTTTCCATTAGATATTTTTCCAATGCAGTTGCTTAAGGCGTGTATGGTGAAAGATTTAGATGAAATGGAACAACTAGGATTGTATGAAGTTGCCCCAGAAGATTTTTCATTGACAGAGTTTATCTGTATTTCTAAGCAGCCTCATCAGCAAATTATTCGTGAAGGATTAGATTTATTACAAAAAGAAATAGGATAACTATGAGCCTTAAAAATAAATTACACAATTTAAAAGAAGAGTATAAGGGCAAGAAAATGGCACCAGCCTTTAATGCAATACATACTTTTCTATATGCTCCTAATGAGACTACACATTCAGGTAGTCATGTTAGAGGTGCAGATGATTTGAAGCGTACCATGAATACAGTAATCATGGCGCTTATACCAGTTTTATTATTTTCTATGTTTAATGCGGGTTATCAGCATTTTGCAGCAATAGATGCTGCTAATGGTGTGATTCGTGAAGTTTCTGTATTTGGAAACTTTTTAACTTGGGAGAATTTCTGGATTGGAATAATTAAAGTGCTTCCTTTAGTCGTTGTTTCTTATGGCGTTGGACTTATAGTTGAGTTCATATTTGCTGTTATAAAAGGGCACGAAGTAGAAGAGGGATACTTGGTAACAGGGATGTTAGTGCCGCTTATTGTGCCAATTGATACGCCACTTTGGATGTTGTCTATTGCTGTAATATTTGGTGTAGTAATTGGTAAGGAAGTTTTTGGTGGTACAGGAATGAATATCCTAAATCCAGCATTAACTATTAGAGCCTTTTTATTCTTTGCGTATCCAACATGGATGAGTGGTGATAAAGTTTGGGTATATGATGCTGTTAATTTAGCAGGTACGCCAGATGCCATTTCAGGAGAAACAATTCTTGGTTTCTTAGCGCAAAATAAAGCAGGGGAAATGACCTACTCTATTTCAGATATGTTCTTTGGATTTATTCCGGGATCTGTAGGAGAAACTTCAACATTCTTAATTCTTTTAGGAGGCTTATTTTTAGTTTTTAGTAAAATAGCAAGCTGGAGAATTATGTTGAGTGCTGTTCTTGGTGCTTTGGTAATGGGCTTAATGTTCAACGGAGTGGTAAGTTCGGGTTGGATTGGTGAGACTAGTAAGTTTTATGGTCTTATGAGCTTTACTTTTTGGAAACATCTAATCGTGGGTGGTCTTGCATTTGGTATTGTTTATATGGCAACAGATCCTGTTACAGGGTCTCAAACAAATAAAGGGAAGTGGTTCTATGGTTTCTTTATCGGTTTTATTTCGGTAATGATCCGTGTCTTTAATCCAGCATATCCAGAAGGTGTTTTCTTAGCAATATTGTTAATGAATGTTTTTGCACCTACAATAGATCATTACGTGATTCGTGGTAATGTTAAGAAGCGCTTGAAAAGATTAAAAAGCGCAACAATCTTACCAAACGATAGCGCTAGTAAATCAGAAAAATTAAAAGCCGAAACAGTTTAATTATGGCAGTTAACACAGACAAAAATCTTTATACCGTTGTTTTTGCGGCTATAATGGTAGTAGTAGTAGGTTCTGTTTTAGCACTTACAGCTTCTGGCTTAAGTGATAAGATTAAGGAAAACGAACGATTCGAAAAGCAACAAAATATTCTTTACGCTATGGGTGTAAATGAAAACGTTGACGAAGGAAGTGTGAATTTTATTCCTGCAGATAAAGTAGAAGTAGAATTTACTAAATATATTAAAGAGCAATTAGTTATTGTTAACGGAGAAGTCTCCAAAGATGATAATGCTTATTTAATTGATGTTAAAAAGCAAATTGCTTTAGCAAAAAAAGGAGAAAAAGCTAAACTTCCATTATTTATTGGAGAAAAAGATGGCAAGAAGTTCTATATCATACCAATGTATGGTAAAGGTCTTTGGGATGCTATTTGGGGCTTTATTGCTTTAGATGACAATATGGTTGTTCAAGGGGTGTATTTTGATCATAAAGGAGAAACTCCTGGTTTAGGTGCAAACATCAAGCAGCGTTATTTTATGGACGATTTTACGGGAGAAACAATTATGTCTGGTACGCGTTACAGTGGCATAAATGTAGCAAAAGGAAATAATGATCCTACGAATTTAACCAAAGATGATAACGAAGTTGATGCTCTTGCGGGGGCAACAATTACAGGTAACGGCGTTTCTGCAATGATTTCAGAAACGATGAAGCTTTACGAAGATTATTTAAAAACTATTAGAGCTAATTAATTATGGGATTACTTTCAAAAAAAGATAGTGGACTGATTTTAGATCCTCTAGCAGATAATAACCCAATTACAATACAGGTACTAGGGATCTGTTCTGCATTGGCGATTACGGCAGAATTAAAAGCTTCCATAGTAATGGCAGTTTCAGTAATGTTTGTTTTAGGTATGGGTAACGTAGTTATTTCTTTAATGAGAAATATCATTCCTTCTAAAATTAGAATTATTGTACAACTTGTAGTGGTAGCTGCTTTAGTAATTATAGTAGATCAAGTGTTGAAAGCTTTTGCTTATGAATTGAGTAAAACACTTTCGGTATTCGTAGGACTTATTATTACAAACTGTATTATTATGGGTCGTTTTGAAGCTTTTGCTTTGGCAAACGGACCTTGGAGATCATTCTTAGATGGTATAGGAAACTCTTTAGGATATGGTTTAATATTAATTATAATAGGCTTCTTTAGAGAACTTTTAGGATCTGGTACGTTATTAGGTTTTAAAGTTTTAGGAGATCCAATTGCTAAGACTGGTTTGTATGCACTAGGATATGAGAACAACGGTTTTATGTTGCTTTCACCAATGGCTTTAATAGTTGTAGGTATTATCATTTGGGTACAACGTTCAAGAAACCCAGCTTTAGTAGAAGAAAATTAAGTAGTCATTCCAAGAAAATAGTATTATGTTAGAACATGTAGAATTATTCTTTAAATCCATATTTATTGATAATATGGTATTTGCCACATTCTTGGGGATGTGTTCTTATCTAGCGGTATCTAAAAAGGTTGCTACTGCGGTGGGACTAGGTGCTGCTGTAATTTTTGTATTAGCGGTAACAGTACCTTTAAACTGGTTGTTAGATCAGTACCTATTAAGAGATGGTGCTTTAGCTTGGTTAGGTCCAGAATATGCAGATTACAATCTAAGCTTTTTATCCTTTATTTTATTTATTGCTACTATTGCAACAATGGTACAATTAGTAGAAATAGTTGTAGAGAAATTTTCTCCTTCCTTGTATAACTCTTTAGGTATATTTTTACCATTAATTGCTGTAAACTGCGCAATTTTAGGAGGTTCTTTATTCATGCAATCTAGAGATATTCAAACTTTAGGCTTGGCCTTTAATTATGGCTTAGCATCAGGTATTGGATGGTTTTTAGCTATTTTGGCTATTGCAGCAATTAGAGAGAAAATTAGATATTCAAATGTACCTGCGCCATTAAGAGGTTTAGGAATTACATTTATTATTACAGGTTTAATGGCCATTGGCTTTATGAGTTTTGGTGGTATGCTTACTGGTGGCGGAGATGAAGCTGCTGCAGAAGAGCCAGCACAAACAGCTGTAAAAGACGATAAGAAATTAAATAAGGAAATTTCAGAAAAAGAAGTTTCTTATAACGAAGTTTTAAATAAATAAGAATGATTTTAGCTACAAGTACAGGTGGAACAATAGCAATTACGGTGATTGCTTTTATGATTCTTTTATTAGTATTGGTTGCATTACTTTTATTTACAAAAGAAAAATTATCACCTTCAGGTCCCGTAACAATTACCATTAATGGTGAGAAGACGATTGAAGTTGGTTCAGGTGGGTCGTTATTGTCTACCTTAGGAAATCAAAAAATATTTTTACCATCTGCATGTGGTGGTGGTGGAACTTGTATTCAGTGCGAATGCCACGTTCTTTCTGGTGGTGGTGAAGCTTTACCTACAGAAACACCTCACTTCTCAAAAAAAGAACTTTTACATGGTGCTCGTTTAGCGTGTCAGGTGAAGGTGAAGCAGAATATGGATATTACTATTCCGGAAGAAGTATTCGGAATTAAGAAATGGCCAGCTAAAGTGGTGCGTAATTATAACGTCGCTTCTTTTATTAAGGAATTTGTAGTAGAGATTCCTGAAGATATGAATTACAAAGCAGGGGGGTATATTCAAATTGAAATTCCTGAATGTGAAGTAAAATATGCTGACATAGATATTACTGCACACCCAGAAGAGCATGAAACACCAGATAAGTTTCAGGCAGAATGGGATAAGTTTAATTTATGGCCTTTGGTTATGAAAAACCCAGAGACTGTAGAAAGAGCTTACTCTATGGCATCTTACCCTGCAGAAGGAAGAGAAATTATGCTTAACGTTCGTATTGCTACCCCACCATGGGATAGAGCTAAAAACGGATGGATGGATGTAAATCCAGGTGTAGCTTCTTCTTATATCTTTAATTTAAAGCCAGGTGATGATGTTGTAATTTCAGGACCTTACGGAGAATTCTTCATTAATGAATCCGATGCTGAAATGCTTTACGTTGGTGGTGGTGCAGGTATGGCTCCAATGAGATCGCACTTATACCATCTTTTCAGAACCTTAAAAACGGGTAGAAAAGTAACGTATTGGTATGGTGGCCGTTCTAAGAGAGAATTATTCTACTTAGATCATTTCTATAAATTAGAAAAAGATTTTCCAAACTTTAAATTCTATTTGGCACTTTCTGAGCCAGCACCGGAAGATAATTGGAAAGTTAAAGAAGATGTAGATGCACCAGGAGATGGTTTTGTCGGGTTCATTCATAATTGTGTAATTGATAATTATTTATCTAAACATGAGTCTCCAGAAGATATTGAGCTTTATTTCTGTGGTCCTCCATTGATGAACAAAGCTGTTCAAAAAATGGGTGAAGATTTTGGTATTCCAGATGAGCACATTAGGTTCGATGATTTTGGCGGATAAACCTTAACAAACAGCTAATAATATTTTTATTTATACTAAAAACCGATATTTTTATATCGGTTTTTTTATTTCTAAACTTTCCTATGACGACGCTTTCTGAACAAGAATTACATAACTTAGCTATGAATATTGTGGGTAAACATTTGGAAGCAGATGGCTTTGAGTTTTTGTCAGTAAACAGTACACTCAAAAAAAATCCGCAGTTTGTTTGTCTTAAAGAAAAAGTACTTCATTTTGTAGTCGTTAAGGCTATAGTATATCCTAATGACCCTAATGATTTGGATATGAATACTTTGACAAAAATGAAAGATCATGCAGAGAAGTTTGAGGCGTTAACCTATTACGCTGGTGTTGGTTTGGTAAATGCTAAAGATCATAACTTACCCGTTTATTTAAATGAAGATTACATAGTTGATTATGATGGACTTGTTAAAATTTAGAGTGCCTGCAAGTATTGGGATAGTGGCAATAAGCCTTTTTTTAAATTCTTGTGGTGATGTTTTTGTTGAAAATAGACATACTGGTGCAGCATTAGGAACTACCTATTCCATCTTATTTTATGATACCGATGAGCTGAACTTAGAAAAAGAAATTGATTCGGTTTTCGCTGCCATGAATCACTCCATGTCTACCTATATCGCGGATTCAGATATTTCAAAAATTAACCGTGGAGACAGTACGGTAGTAGTTGATGAAATGTTTCAGGATGTATTTAATCTGTCAAAAGAGATTAATGCACGTACAGAGGGCTATTTTGATCCTACCGTGGGGGTTTTAGTAAACTCTTGGGGGTTTGGTCCTGGACAGCAAATTGAACTTGATAGCGCTAGGGTAGATAGCTTGTTGAATTTTGTTGGATTTGGTAAAGTAAGGCTGAATGAAGATAATACCATTTCTAAAATGAACCCAAGTATTATTTTTGATTTTAATGCGATTGCTAAAGGCTACGCGGTAGATCGCTTAGGGGCTTTGCTTGATGCAAAAGGAATTAATAATTACTTGGTAGAAGTAGGAGGGGAATTAGTGGCTAAAGGTGTGAATAAGATTAAAAATAAAGATTTTGTCGTGGGTATTGATGATCCTCAAGCAAATGATCGTTCTACTCCTATTGCTAAAATAAAACTAACGAATAAAGGTCTCGCTTCATCGGGTAATTACAGGCACTTTAGAGAGGATCCTTTAACGGGTGTAAAGTATGTGCATACTGTTGATCCTATTACCGGATATACTAAGAATTCTAATGTTTTGGGTGTAACTATTTTAGGGCCAACCTGTGCGGAAGCAGATGCGTATGCCACTGCTTTTATGGCGATGGATTTAGAGAAGTCTACAAGCTTAATTATAGATAGAGAAGGCTTTGAAGCACTAATCTTATATATTGACGGTAAAGGTGAAGTAAAACAATTTGTAACTAAAGGTTTTGAAAAACTCTATGTTAAATAAGTTTTCTAACTACAGGTAGAATTTCTCCTTTAGCTAAGCGATACTTGTCGATGGTTTCAGGTGCTAGTTTTAAGGTATAATCTACCTCTTCTACATGAAATCCTATTTCCCTTAATTTGGTGAAATAATCACGGCCGTATATTCTAACATGGTCGTATTGACCAAATATTTTTGCACGCTCTTTTCGGTCGGTTATCGTGTTATCTTCAAAAGTAGTGGCTCTTTTTAAATCTTGCGGTATTTGTAGAACAGCCCATCCGTTAGGTTTTAATATCCTGTAGATTTCTTCCATGGCCTTGGTGTCATCAGGAATATGTTCTAATACGTGGTTGCAAAAAATGATATCAAAACTATTATCGGCAAATGGAAGGTCACAGATATCTGCTTTTATGTCGGCAAGAGGTGAGTCTAAATCTGTGGTGGTATAGTTTAAATTTTCTAAGGCTCTAAAACGCTTGTAAAACGCTTGTTCTGGAGCAAAATGTAAAACCTTATGCTTCTTAGTAAAGAAATCTGTTTCACCCTTTAAATACAGCCATAAGAGTCTATGACGTTCTAATGATAACGTAGAGGGCGATAATACATTTTCCCTAGGACTTTCGTAACCATAAGGTAAGAAGCGCTTAAAACTTTTTCCATCAATAGGATCTATATACGTATCCCCTTTCATGGAAAAAGCCAAAACAGGTCGCGCCAAATAACTTAATTTAATAAGTATTGGTCTTGGTATGGTATTTAAAATAAACTTGAAAATTTTTGACACGAATTTATGGGGTTTTCGCCAGTGAAAATGTAGGTGACGCTGCTATTATTTAATGCGTTTAGATTTTTACTTGTCTAAACTCATCTTCTTCGTTGCTTTCAATACCTAAAGCCTCGTAAATATATTTGAAGGTAGATAAAAGCTCAGGCTTTCCGTTTACTAATGCAATATCATGTTCAAAATGTGCACTTGGTTTTCCATCGGCCGTTAATATAGTCCAACCATCTTTCAGTTGTTTTATTCTATGTGTGCCTAAATTTGTCATAGGCTCAATAGCGACAACCATTCCTTCCACAAACTTTTTACCACGTCCTCTTTTACCATAGTTTGGCATTTCTGGATCTTCGTGCATTTTACGACCTAAGCCGTGCCCTACTAATTCTCGTACTACACCATACCCGTGATCTTCCGTAAATTTTTGAATAGCATAACCAACATCGCCTACGCGATTACCTGCTTTAAATTCTCGGATACCTACATAAAGTGATGCTTTGGTAACGTCTAATAATTTTTTTGTTTCTGGAGCTACTTCACCTACTTCAAAAGTATAGGCATGGTCTCCATGAAAATCATTTTTAAAGGCACCACAGTCAATAGATATAATATCACCTTCTTCTAATGGCGTATTGTTTGGTATACCATGAACAATTTGAGCATTAGGGCTCATGCAAAGAGAATTTGGAAAATCATATAAGCCCAAAAATCCTGGAACAGCACCATGGTCGCGAATAAAAGTTTCTGCTAAAGCATCTAACTGTAAGGTTGTAACACCAGGTTTTACTTCACTGGCAAGCATTCCTAAAGTCTTTGAAACGATTAATGCGCTTTCGCGCATTAATTCTATTTCTTCTGTAGTTTTTACTATAATCATAGATTGCAAATATACATTTTTTGGTACATTTTATACCAATGGTTTCTGGGTCATTACTGCAGGTTGTGCAACACCCATTAGTTTTAAAATTGTAGGAGCAATATCTCCTAAAACACCATCACTAATTTTGATATGATCTTTATCTACCAATATTAATGGAACAGGATTGGTGGTGTGTGCGGTGTTAGGACTGCCATCAGGGTTAATCATAGTTTCGCAGTTTCCATGGTCTGCTATAACAATGCTAGAATATCCATTATTTAAACCAGCGGTAACTACTGCTTCTGCACAACTGTCTACTACCTCACAAGCTTTAATAGCAGCTTCCATAACTCCCGTATGGCCAACCATATCAGGGTTAGCAAAATTCAAACACACAAAATCAGCATCACCTTTTTCCAATTCTGGAATAATAGCATCTCTAATTTCATAGGCGCTCATTTCTGGTTGAAGATCATAAGTGGCAACTTTAGGAGATGGACAAAGTAATCTTTCTTCTCCTTCAAAAGGTGTTTCACGACCTCCATTAAAGAAAAATGTTACATGTGGGTATTTTTCGGTTTCAGCAATTCTAATTTGCTTTTTACCAGCTTCAGATAAAACCTCACCTAAAGTCTTTTCAATATTATCTTTATCATACACTACATGAATGTTTTTGTAAGCATCATTGTAGTTGGTCATTGTTACGTAGTATAAATCTAGCTTGTGCATGTTTTGTTCATGCATATCTACCTGACTTAGTACTTCGGTAAGTTCGCGACCACGGTCTGTTCTAAAGTTAAAAAAGATTAAAACATCACCATTTTTAATTTTAGCAATTGGCGTAAGATCTGCGTTGGTAGCTACTATTGGCTTGATAAACTCATCCGTAACATCAGCATCATAATTTTTTTGCAATTCTGCCGCTATATCATTGGTTTTAGTACCGGTATTGTTAACTAAAAGGTCATAAGCTAATTTAATACGCTCCCAACGTTTATCTCTGTCCATTGCGTAATAACGGCCGATAACCGTCGCTATTTTTGCTTTTTTGTCTGCACAAAATTCATTGATAGCAGTAACATATCCTTTTCCACTTTTTGGATCTACATCTCTACCGTCTGTAAAAGCGTGGATAAATACCTTGTCAAGTTTATAGGCTTCACTCGCTTTTATCAATCCTTTCAAATGTGAGGTATGGCTATGAACACCACCATCACTTAAAAGACCTACGAAATGCACAGGCTTGTTGTTTTCTTTTGCGTATAAAAAAGCTTCCTTTAATACTTTTTCATCCTTAAGCGTATCTTCTTTTACCGCTTTATTTATTTTGGCTAAATCTTGGTATACAATTCTACCTGCACCTAAATTCATATGACCAACTTCGCTATTCCCCATTTGTCCCTCAGGAAGACCAACGTTCATACCGTCAGTAAGTAAGTTCGCATTGGAATATTCTTTCTGAATACGGTCTATAAAAGGAGTGTTTGCATTATCTACAGCTGAAACTTTTGGATTGGGAGATTTACCCCATCCATCCAAAATCATTAATATTACTTTCTTATTCATCGGACTAATTATTTGTTACCTCAAAAATAAGATGAAATGCTAGTATATACTAGAAAATAAAGCTTCTTTTTACACTGTTAAAATTGTCTAAAAGGAAGAGCTTTAAGAATGTTGAAATGTTAAATAATTGTTATTTAGGCTTTTGAGGTGAAACAATTTCTATTTGATGTCGTCTTTTCAATATAATCAAAATATACACTCATCAATATCAAAAAATCAACATCATGAAAAAATCATTCGTAATTGCAGTTCTAGGTCTTACATTAATTAGTACAAACGTTAAAGCTGAAACCCTCTTAAAATCTTCTCCAGAGACAACTATCCACATTAAAAAAATAACAGGATTAAGTTCTTTTTGTAATGCTATTTTAAAGGGAGATATTCAAACCGTTAAAAGCATGATTTCTTTAGGGGAAGATGTAAACGAAAAATCATTAGGAATGACTCCTGCTATTTTTGCAGCACGTTACAATCGCGCTGATATTTTAGAAGTGCTTATTGAAAACGGAGCGGATATCACGGTGAAATGTGACAGAGGTAGAAGTATTAAAAAACATGCAGAGCAATCTGGAGCTATTGATGCTTTAGAAGTAATTGAAGCGCATTCTAGAAAGAAATAGCATACCGCTCAATTTCTAGAAAATTAAAAAGCCCTCTAAAATCTAATTTTAGAGGGCTTTTTTTAAGTTTACTTCTTCTAGTGTTCAAGTAAAAGAGCTGCTTTTTAAAATCTGAATCCGTTAATTGCACGATATGCAAATGCATAAAGGGCCATAGAGATCATTAATACAGAGAATAATGAATAGATCTTCAGTAAAACTACAATAAATATAGGTCTACAATTTTCAAAAGCTTCTAAGTAAACATTTCTGAAATGTAATAGTGTACCCATATAGTTTCATTTAAATGTTTATAAATCAAAGCTATAAGGATTAAGCGTAGTGTAAAAGTTTGGGTTTTACAAAGCTAATAAAATATTGCACAAATGCGTTGTTCTTTACATATATTAGATGAAATGCACTATTCTTATTCTTGGTATTTTTCAATAGCCGCTTTTATCTTTTCAATTCTATTGGCTGGATCAGGGTGTGTGCTTTGAAATTCAGGAACACGGTTTGGGCCGCCAGCAGCTTTTAGAATTTCCATTACTTTTATCATTTCGTAAGGGTCATAACCTGCTTTAATCATAAAAAGTACGCCTAATTCATCACTTTCTAGTTCGTCATTTCTTCCGTTCTTTAGTAACGTGTTTTGTCCAATACTCCCCACAATACTCCCCATGTCTCCCGCACCCACAGTTGCACCCATTGTGGCGGTTTGCCAAGTCTGAGAATCTGCAATACGTTCTGCGGAATGACGGCCAATTACATGACCAATTTCATGCCCCATAACACCAGCAAGTTGTGCTTCATTTAATTGTGAAAACAAGGCGTAGGTAATAAAACATTGTCCTCCAGGTAAAGCAAAAGCATTTATGGTCTGATCATCAGCAAGCAAGTGAAAGTCATACTGATAAGGGGTGTCTTTAGCAATACTATTATTCACCAAGCGGTTTCCTACTTTTTTGACAAAGGCTTGTAATTTTTCATCAGGGTATAAGCCACCATGTTGTTGCGCCATTCCTGGTGCGCTTTGTAATCCAATGGCAATTTCTTGATCGGAAGTCATTGTGATGTGTTGCTCTCTACCCGTATATGGATTCTCTTCTGTATTACTGCATTTTTTTATAAACGCAAAGGCTACAATGGCTAGGCCTATGAATATTCTAATTTTCCAATTACCTCTTTTCATGGTTAGTGTTTTAGTAATTATTATAAGTTACCTTAAGTCTAAAGAAGTTTAGAATTTATGTCTAAAACATTATCTGTTATGTACGTTCTTAGGAACCCAGAGGTGAAATGTTCGCTTCCAAGAAAATCCTCATCTTTATAAATTTGGAGTAAATTTTTACTACGGAAAGTTTCTAACATAGGTATCGAAATAGGGGCGTAGCTATAATGCCAAGGCTCATATTTAAATCCTCTTCTTTTTTTATCATCGGTATAGACCAAATAAAAACCAAATTTCTCTGAATTTTCATCCATCCACTTTTTAAAATCTGCAAAAGGCTGACCTTCGCCGTACTTTGAGGGAACTAAAACATCTCCGCTTACTTTTTGGTAGCCATCAATTACATCAATGTCTGTACCCCAATGATGTCTGCTTGTTCCTGGAATCGTTGAATATTCTATAATTTTAGATATTGCGTCAAGCGGCGTCATACCAGCATCCGTGTACTTGATAAACTTGTTTTCGAAAATTACTTGCTGGCGATCAAAACTACGGTAGCTAGAAACAATTTTTAAATCGATACCGCCCGTATAAGCGGCTCTTTTCATTTCTATAAAGGCGTCATGAGCTTCTTTTCTTAAGTTAATGCCTTTGCCGTACAGTTTTACATCACTTTTGCCCATTAATTCTAAAATAGAATATTCTACATCTTTATCTTGAGCAAGCGTAATGGAAGGCACTAATGCTAAAGCAAGGCCTGATACTGTTGTTTTTTTTATAAATGATCTTCTCTGCATTTCTATATTTTTTTAAACATTACGTAATGTTCCCCTACTAAGGGTATTTCAAATATCGGACCAACTTTATGATATCCTAGATTGGTGTAGAACCCAACAGCCGAAACTCTTGCATTCATCCAAACGGTAGTTTTTTCTTTTTTATTTAATAGTTCTTCTCCGTATAGTAATAACTGCTTGCCAAAACCATGACCGTGGTATTCGTGTAAAACGGCCATTCCTCTTAATTGTGCAGCCTCAGTAAACTTATGATCTGCGTGGTTTGCATTGTAAAATGATGCAACGGCTACCAGCTTATCTTCTAAAAATCCGCCTATATGAAATGTATCTGACAATTCATCTCCAGCTAATATACAAGTAGCAATAGACCTCCCTTTTCTTAAAACGGGATGACGTACCGGATAAGTTTCTTCTGCTGTTATCAATTTAGGTACTAAAGTAGTAACGGTATTTTTACCCATTATTGTCTTTTAGGAATGCTAATTTAAAGATACAAGTTCTTATTTCAATACCCTAAAATTAATTATTTAAGTAAAGATATCCCTGGTGGGTAACTTCAATATCAAATAATTTTACAACGTAAAAATAGATTCCATCAGGGAGTCCTTTGTTCTTACTGATAGTAAATTGGTTATTAGCAGTACCGTCAAATAGGTTTTTATAATTTTCTACGGTATATACAATGCGCCCCCAACGGTTATAAATTTCTATTTTATTATTAGGTGAAAGAGCAACGGCATCAATAACTAAGTAATCATTTACACCATCATTGTTGGGTGTAAGGATATAGTTGTCTAAAGTGATACTTTCTGTACTGAGACTTTCTCCAAAAGTAATTACCTCATACGTGTTTGGTAAAAATGTGGCAGAAGTAATGCTTCCTGATGTAAAATCTCCTGAAAGATTAGTATTTCCTAAATCTACCCAAATACCATCGGTTCTGTCCCATCCTACGACTCTTAAGTCTTCAATTCTGTCAACAATATTAGGAATAGAGCTGTCTGAATCCCAAGTAAGGATAACATTTGAAAGGATATCACTATCTAAATCCCAATATTCATAACTGCTAATGCGTAATAAAATATCACTTTTTTGATCCGTATCAAAACTTGTGGTAAAGGTAGAAGGTACATTAGGGTCTTCGTAGAAATATGCGGCTTTTGCCAAAGCATTTACGCTACTAGATCTTAATTCTATGGGGCGTAACTTATCTATAATTCCGGTAGGGAATAGAAAATTTTGTTTGTTGGTTAATCCCGCATAACCATCTACTTTGGTTTGCTCCGTCTCGCCAGTATAAAAAGCATCATTAATATAATCTAAGGTAATCGCTAATTGATTTCTTGGTGTTACTATGTTGCCAATAATAAAATTACTATTGTTTGAAATACCCACTCCAATTTCTAAATTTAAGTGATTAGTAACCACTATTTCAGCATCTTTAAAAATAGGTCTAAAAGCTCCAGAAATGGTAAGGTCGCTTGTGTTGTAAAAGCCGACTAAGCCAGCATTTTCGTCAAAAGATCCATTGTTTATTAAATCGTCATGAAAGCCTAAACTTCCTTCTTCATGAATTTTTAAGCTTCCAAAATTTTGAGTTTGTTCTTGAGCGTTACTAGGTGCAATACCGAGTAACAAGCCACCTAAAAATACTACTATGTTTTGTTTCATAATCATGGTGTTATTTTTAGAAGTCTAAGATTGTAAACATAAATTCAGAATCATATCTAGCTCTATCTGTCCCGCCATTATCATTATCTCCCATGATAACTTCAAAGGTATTTGTAGTCTGGTTGGTGTAGGCAATTCCAGGGTCATCGTTGCCGTCTCCACCACGACCTGGTTGTGATAGTTGTATGATGTAATTAGAATCGGAGGTCGTTCCTGCTGGTAAGTTCACTTGGTAGTGTCCTTCTCCTGTAAGTTTCGTTATGGTAATTCCTGTTGTTGCTTTTAAAATTGTACCATCCGTTGCAATTTTACCAAATGCTTTAATTGGACTTTCGTAAAATATTCCTGAATCTGTCCCTATTGAAACGCTGTTGTTTGCATCTGTACTTACGGTTGCAGCAGGAGCAGGGTCTACCCAATCAGTTCCTGTTGCCGTAGTACTCAATACTTGTCCCGCAGTTCCTGCATCCCCATCCTTGTCCTCAAAAGATCCATCTAATCGCATGTTATTAGCAATATGTAAACTTTCGTCTGGAGTTGAAGTTCCAATACCTACATTCTGAGAAGCATCAATTCTTATTGCTTCGATACTCCCGGTAGAGAAACCTAATTGATCTGCAGCAGCTCTGAACATACCCGTATTTGCATCATCATTAAAACGATACGATGGAGCATTAGCGGTTCCATCAGCATTAGCAAATGAAGTAGCCCTTACCTGTCCGCTTACCTGTAATTTATGGGTTGGTGTATTCGTTCCAATTCCCAATCTATCATTACTACTATCCCAAAAGAGTTGATTGTTATCTTCTGTAGGGGCTCCTGACGCAGCAGCAAAGAATAAAGACCCTTCTGTACCTGTATGGTTCAAAGCATCTGCATCTACCCAAGTAACGGTACCTGTATTGTCTGTAATTAAGGATTGGTTGTTACTTCCTGGTGCAATTTTGGAGGTCGTTACATTGGCATCAGTAATATTAACAGTTGTTACAGCAGCTGTAGCTAAATCATCTGTAGTTACTTCGCCATTAGCAATTTTTGCCGTCGTAATAGCATTATCTGCAATAGTTAAACCTACATTCGTAAAGGTTGCATTGGTCCCGCCTGCTACCTCTATATCAGTAGAGGTAATAGCGCCACTAGATAAATTGTCTACATAGTTTTTTGTTGCTGCATCTTGAGCATTGGTAGGATCATTTAAATTAGTAATATTGAAATTTCCCATGGCTAAAGGTCCTACCATTGCATCGCCGTTTGCATTTACATAACGCGCATCGTTTGAAGATAAATCTGTGGTAACTTCTTGCCACCCTGTCATATCATCAAAAATAAAGGCTACACCATTACGATCTGCATTTGGAGCTACTTCCCCAGAAACAATATAAATATCAGAATCTACGGCAGTAGTAGGTATATTGGCCTCTAGACCTGTACTAGTACTTGATAAAATTACAGCAACATTACCATTAGAAGCAGGAGCTACGCCATTCACTGTTCTTACCATACTGGCGATATCATTAAAGCCACCAGCTTCATTGGTAAAACGAAGAATACTATCATCTCCAGGAGCTACACTTAATGAGGTTATGGTTTCATCAATTTCAACACTAGTACCATTGGTTTCTGTAATTGTTGCAATTCTATTTCCTGCAATTACATTGGTTACACTCAAAGCATCAACTTCTAACGCTCCTGTAGTTGCATTTTGGGAAAGTCCCGTGCCGGCTACATCTGCGTTTATTTTTGCAGCGGTAATTACATCATTTTGAATAGTTAATAAACCTGTGTTACTCAGTATTGCATCACCATTTACGGTTACTTCTTGAGCTGTATTAGACCCGTCTCCCATAAAAATGTTGCCATTACTTAAAGTATTTACGGTAGATATTTGATTGTCTACATAGGTTTTAACCGCTTGTTCTGTGGGAAAAAGTGTGTCTGAATTGGTAATTAAAGTACCGTCAGTAGATTTGTTAGCTGTATCTTCTTTATCAGTTTGTAGAGTCGAAATGTCACTGGCGTTTGCTGTTTCTGCCGCCGTAGCTCTGGTTTCCTCGTCGCTAATGGCATCTGCGTTAGCTGTTTCTGCTGCCGTGGCTCTAATTTCTTCATTTGTTATTGCGGTGGTATTTGTTGCAATAGCAGCAGATTCTTCTAAATCGGATAAATTAACAGTCACCGCCGAAGTCCCTTCAAAAATGGTTAATTGACTAGAACCATTTAAAACGGCTGATGTAATATCGTCGTCTTGTCTAATTAAATTAAATTGATTGTCCACATACGTTTTTACAGCTAATTCTGTTGGGAATAATACGTTTGTTGCATCTGCTAAAGTGACGTCGGTAGATTTGTTTGCCGTGTCTTCTTTGTCTGCCTGTAGATCTGTAATGTCATCGGCGTTTACTGTTTCAGCGGCTGTTGCTCTTATTTCTTCATCGCTGATAGCAGTTGCGTTTGCCGTTTCCGCAGCTATTGCTCTTGCCGTTTCAGTTGCTATGGCGGCAGAGTCATCTAAATCAGAAAGGTTGACATCTATAGATGTAGCGGTACCTTCTTCAATAGTTAAGATGTTTGTTCCAGCATCTAAAGTAGCAGCGGTAATATCATCATCTTGATTGACGTTGCCTATTTGATTGTCTACATACGTTTTTACAGCTAATTCAGTTGGGAACAATACGTTGGTTGCATCTGCCAAAGTGACGTCGGTAGATTTGTTTGCCGTGTCTTCTTTGTCTGCCTGTAGATCTGTAATGTCATCGGCGTTTGCAGTTTCTGCGGCTGTTGCTCTTATTTCTTCATCGCTGATAGCAGTTGCGTTTGCCGTTTCCGCAGCTATTGCTCTAGTGGCTTCGTTATTTATTAATGTAGTATTTGCAGTGATGTCTGCTGATTCTTCTAAACTGGATAGGTTGACATCTATAGATGTAGCGGTACCTTCTTCAATAGTTAAGATGTTTGTTCCAGCATCTAAAGTAGCAGCGGTGATATCATCATCTTGATTGACGTTGCCTATTTGATTGTCTACATACGTTTTTACAGCTAATTCTGTTGGGAATAATACGTTTGTTGCATCTGCTAAAGTGACGTCGGTAGATTTGTTTGCCGTGTCTTCTTTGTCTGCCTGTAGATCTGTAATGTCATCGGCGTTTACTGTTTCAGCGGCTGTTGCTCTTATTTCTTCATCGCTGATAGCAGTTGCGTTTGCCGTTTCCGCAGCTATTGCTCTTGCCGTTTCAGTTGCTATGGCGGCAGAGTCATCTAAATCAGAAAGGTTCACATCTATAGATGTAGCGACCCCTTCTTCAATCGTTAAGATGTTTGTTGCAGCGTCTAACGTGGCAGCGGTAATATCATCATCTTGTTCAATAGCTAATAGTTCGGTATCTACATAATTTTTTGTTGCTGCATCTTGCGCATTTGCAGGATCGCTTAGATTAGTAATGTTGTAGTTTCCCATTGCTAAGGGCCCTACCATAGCATCACCATTAGCATTTACATAACGGGCATCACTAGTTGATAAATCAGTAGTAACCTCTTGCCAGCCATTTACATCATCATAAATAAAGGCTACGCCATTCCGGTCTGCGTTTGGTGCGACTTCTCCCGACACAATATAGATATCAGAATCTACCGCGGTTGCGGGTCTGTCTAATTCAATACCTGTAGAAGTACTTGAAAGAATTACGGCTACATTACCGTTGGAAGCCGGTGTTACTCCATTAACACTTCGAACAATATTAGGGATGTCATTAAAACCACCAGCTTCATTCGTAAAACGTAAGGTAGATTCGGCTCCGGCTTGCACAGAGAGTGATGTAATGCTTTCATCAATTTCTACAGAGGTACCATTTGTTTCAGTTATAGTAGCAATTCTATTTCCTGCAATTACATCGGTTACTTCTAAAGCATCAACTTCGAGAGCTCCAGTGGTAGCATTTTGAGTAAGACCTGTTCCTGCAACATCAGGATTTAAATTAGTTGCGTTTACTGCATCATCAGAAATAGTGATGATTCCTGTATTGTCAATAGAAGCATCACCACTTATAATGACCTCTTGGGCTGTATTGGTCCCATCGCCTAAATAAATAGCACCATCTGCTAGTGTGTTTACGGCATCTACTTGGGTGTCTACATAGGTTTTCACCGCTAGTTCCGTTGGAAATTCAACGTTGGTTGGATCAGATAAGGTAATATCTGTAGATTTGTTCGCCGTATCTTCTTTGTCGGTTTGTAAATCTGTAATGTCGTCTGCATTTGCTGTTTCGGCAAGGGTAGCTCTAGTGACTTCGTTATTTATTAATGTTGTATTTGCAGTGATGTCTGCTGATTCTTCTAAACTGGATAGGTTCACATCTATAGATGTAGCGGTACCTTCTTCAATAGTTAAGATATTTGTTGCGGCATCTAAAGTAGCAGCGGTAATATCATCATCTTGATTGACGGCACCTACTTGTGCATCTACATAGGTCTTTACAGCCTGCTCCGTAGGGAAGTCTACATCAGAATTATCCGCTAAAGTGCCATCCGTAGATTTATTGGCAGTATCTTCTTTGTCATCCAATAAGTTGGTGAAATTGGTGGTGTTTGTATTGATATCATTTTGCAAAGCTGCAATGGCATTGTCAGTTTCCGTTTTTATGAAGTCAATAGCGTCCTGTACATTTGATGCGGTAATACCTGAAATACTATTGTTATAACTATTGCTATCTGCAGCTGTGTCTATTAAAAGAGTAGTAGTGCTATTGCTGAAGGTGTAGGTGCCATTACCATTGTCATCTAGTTTAGCCTTTTCGATATTTAAGTCAATACCTGCTTCATTGGTATAAGTGAACGTACCATCATTATTATCTGTAATGGTGGTGATTGTTTGGCCGCCAGTAATATCAACACATAGACTAGTCCATGTATTATTTCTGTATTGATATAGGCAATCTTCATCAGTGTTGTAAGCTAGCGCCCCATTGATAGGGGTTATAGCATTCATCTGCGCGTTTGTGATACGAGTGACTACTAAAACTTTAGAATTGCTTTCTAACTCAAGGATAGAATTGGAGTCTATACTATTAATATTATCTCCTACTTTTACTTGGCCGTAAGACATGCCAATGGTAAGCAGCAGTACAGCTAGGGGGAATGTAATTTTCATAACAATAATGGTGTGTGTTTCCGTAAAGTTAGAAACCACAGCCCATTAAGTCAAACAAATTGTTGTGAAACTTAGAAAATACACGGTATACGTGTGAGAATATAGATTACAATATAAGTAAGATTAATCTTACTTATATTTTTAAATCGCTTTATTATAGTGCACTCCCAAGCCTTAGGAATTCTTTGTAGTTAGTAAGAATTTATATGTTAAATTTTCTAAATTAGCTCCGTATTCATTCAAAATTTCTAATAAGTAGGCTGTGCTAAGTATAAAAAGCCTTGAAACTCGTACCCTAGATCATACATATTTACAATGTAGAAGTAGATGCCTGAGGGTAGGCCTGCATCTCTTTGAATCACATTATTATCTATATTAGAAATTCCAGCAAATTCATTAGTGTAATTTTCTTGTCTAAAGACTAGAAGACCATTACGATCATATAGTTTTAATTCATTCTGACTAGATAATTCTAACTCTTCTATGACTAGTACATCATTAATACCATCGCCATTGGGGGATAGATAGAAATTATCAATAGTCAAGCGATCTTGTGGTACTAATAAACTACCAATAGTAATAATCTCATAGTCATCCGGTAGAAATTCTTCAGAGGTAATAATTCCATTTTCACTATCACCACTTACTACAGTATTGCCGAGAATATCCCATTTTTCTTCAGCTTTGTTCCAGCCTACAACCAATAAGTTCTCAATAACTTCTGTTAAGGTGTTTATGGCACTTCTGCTATTCCAAGAAATGGTAACCGTAGAAGGGACGCTACTTTCTAAACGCCAAAATTCTTGCGTATTAATTAAGCTTAATTGTCGGTCTTTATCACCTGTGTCAAACGTTTGTGTGAACGATAAGGGTGCATTTGGATTCTCAAAAAAGTATGCGCATTTTGCGGTTAAGTTTACGCTATTGCTATTTAAAATTAATGGACGCAATTGAAACTCGTCTCCAATAGGAAACTGATAGGTTTGTTGATTCGTGATTAAAGCATACCCGTTTATTTTAGACATATTGCTCTCGCCATTGTGCATGGCATTGTCTAAGAGTCCAAAATAGATATCTTCTAATGATTTTTGAGTCATGATATCACCAGCAACAAAATTTACGTTATTGGTGGCGTTGGCTGCAATATTTAAGGTAACGCCACTGCTTGCAAATATTTCAAAGTCATAAAAGATCGGAGAAACTGTTCCTTGGATATTTAAAAAACGGGAACCGTAAAAACCTACCAAACCTAAGTTTTGATCAAAGGGCGCATTATTGATAAAGTTGGTATGAAAACCCACTTCGGCACCGTCATGTAATTGCATACCACCGGTATGGTTCAATGCCGTTTGTGCATGACTTGACAGACCAACAATTAAGAAAAGGATGTAGTGTAAGTACTTCATATTAAAAGTCTGTTACGGTGTAGTACCATGATGCATCAACAGGAGCTCCCGCTCCATCTAGAATTTCTACATCAAAATGTGTTGTCTTTGGAGCAGTTGCTAGACTTGAAGCAAATACCCTAATTAATCTTGCTGTATTTGTCCCTAGTAATGTCAATTGGATGGTATATAGGTCATCAGCTCTGACATTGCCAGCGGTAAAGGTAACTCTGTATAAACCTGTTCCAAGTTTTGAGGTTACTGCACCATTTTCTTTTGTTGGGGAAGATGGTATAGATACAGCATTTCTATTCACCATTCCCATAGCAACAACAGCAGGAGCTTTCCAATCTGTTCCTGTTGCGGTAGAGGTTAATACTTGTCCATCAGTTCCAGCATCACCATCTTTATCTTTAAAGCTACCGTCTAATTGCATATTGTTTGCAACGTGTAAACTTTCATTAGGAGAAGCGGTGCCAATACCTACATTCTGATTCGCTATTATTCTAAGTGCTTCGGTACCACCTGTTGTAAATGCTAATTGGTCAGCTGCGTCACGAAACATACCTGTATCCGAATCGTCTGAAAATCGGTATGAAGGTGTTCCTGATGTACCCGGTGAATTGTTTAAACCAGAGGTTCTAGTGGTTCCGTCTACTCTCAGTTTGTTTGTTCCAGGAGCATCTGGCCCAATTGCCACACTACCTGTACCTATAAAGAATAAATCTGAACCATTTAAATCGTAAGTTCTGTCTTCACTAGCGGTTTGAACTAAATTACTAGAGCTTAAGTTATTTACAGCTGCATCTGCCCAAGTAGCAACACCTGCGCCATCTGTCGTTAATATTTGTCCAGCGGTACCGTCTACATTGGTAATAGTATTTGCACCAATAGTTGCCGCTCCTGCTGTAGTTAATGTTCCTGTAGTAGAAACGTCATCTGTAAATATTGGGTTAATTTTTGAGCCAGCTATCGCAGCTCCTGCATTTACATCAGCATTAACAATAGTACCGTCTAAAATTTTATTAGAAGAAACAGCAGCATCAATTATTTTAGCAGAAGTAACTGTATTGTTAGCAATTTTAACTGTTGTAATGGCGTCATCAGCAATAGTAAGTGTCCCATCATTCGCTAAAGTAGCATCACCGCCAAGGGTAATTGCTTGGGCTGTGTTAGCAGCATCACCAATAAATATAGTGGCATCAGCTAAGACATTAGAACCTGTAATTTGAGTATCTACATATCTTTTAGTTGCCGCATCTTGGTCTAAAGTTGGGTCAGCCACATCTATTATTTTAACGCTTCCAACAGAAAGGTCGGCCGTTGGAACAGCAAAACCAGTTAAAGATATATTTCCTTTATCTAGTTTGTCATCTGTTACGTTGTCGTCTAGAATTTTAACTGTAGTAATAGCATCATCAGCAATTGTAAGTGTCCCATCATTCGCTAAAGTAGCATCACCGCCAAGGGTATTTGCTTGGGCTGTGTTAGCAGCATCACCAATAAATATATTGGCATCAGCTAAGGCATTAGAACCCGTAATTTGAGTATCTACATATATTTTAGTTGCTGCATCTTGGTCTAAAGTTGGGTCAGCAACATCTGTTATTTTAACGCTTCCAACAGAAAGGTCGGCCGTTGGAACAGCAAAACCAGTTAAAGATATATTTCCTTTATCTAGTTTGTCATCTGTTACGTTGGCGTCTAAAATTTTAACTGTTGTAATGGCGTCATCAGCAATAGTAAGTGTCCCATCATTCGCTAAAGTAGCATCACCGCCAAGGGTATTTGCTTGGGCTGTGTTAGCAGCATCACCAATAAATATATTGGCATCAGCTAATGCATTAGAACCCGTAATTTGAGTATCTACATATATTTTAGTTGCTGCATCTTGGTCTAAAGTCGGGTCAGCAACATCTGTTATTTTAACGCTTCCAACAGAAAGGTCAGTCGTTGGAACAGCAAAACCAGTTAAAGATATATTTCCTTTATCCAATTTATCATCTGTTACATTAGCGTCTAGAATTTTAACTGTAGTAATAGCATCATCGGCAATCGTAAGAGTCCCGTCATTTGCTAAAGTGGCATCACCGCCAAGGGTTCTTGCATTTGCATCTGTACCATCAGATATAATAATTTGTGCATCTATTAATGTAGGTAATTCAGAGGCTTGGGTTGCCCAAACCGTTGAGCCTGCTACTGTGGTTAAAATTTGTCCATCTGTTGTACTAGGGTTTATTTTAGCTTCAGTCACAGCATTATCCGCTAATTCATTTTCTGTAATACCATCGGCAGAGACAGCTAAGGTTAAAGGGTCTATGTTAGTTCCTGCGCCACTAAGTGTTAGTGTAGGGTTTGTAGCACCAGTAACTTCATTACCTATAAAACCATCTACTTCCGTAATTGCTAATGTAGATTGGTCGGCAAGCACCCAGTCCGTACCGTCGTATCTTAATATTTCACCAGCTGTTGTACCGTCGGCTAACTTGGCAGGCGTAATCGTTCTATCTAAAAGATCTGCGTTTGCAATGCTGCCGTCTAAAATATCTTCAGAACCGATAGTTTCATCTAAAATTTTGGCACTTGTAATTCCGTCATCTTTTACTTGAATTCCAGTAACATTATCAGGATTTACTTCTATAGTAAGGTCATCTGCTTTTATCTCTAAATCCATAGCGACCAAAGCAGCACCAGTAGCAGTACCGGTAATAGAACCGTTTGTAGAGGTAACATCTTCACCTAAGCTAGTAGCTATGGCTGCGGCATCTTGCCATGCAGGGTCTCCATTTATATCAGTTCCTAAAATTCTATTGGCGTCTGTAGATCCTGCGGTTCCTATCTTATCTGTAGTTACGGCATCATCTGTAAGTTCTAAAGTATTTACCGCATCGTCTGCAAGTTTTGCATTCGTAATGGCATCGTCTGCCAAATCAGCTTCCGCAATAGTACCATCTAGAATATCTTCAGAAAGTATGGTTTCATTTAAAATCTTATCGGTAGTTACAGCATCGGGACCAAGTTTAATATTGCTGATTCCCGCATCTGCTACGCGCACATTAGATTCTACGAGTGTAGCACCTAGGCCGTTAGTAACTACAACAGAAGTATCTCCGGCTGTAAGGTCTTTTCCAGTTACATTATCTACATTTAGAGGAGCCCATTCAACGAAAGAACTCGCGTTAGTTTGCAAAATGGTATTAGGTAGGCCAGCCGCCATCTTTCCAGGTTGTATCGTTCCATTCTGAATTTTACTGTTGTTTACAGCATTATCAGCTACCTTATTCAACGTAACTGCGCCGTCTACTAATTTTGTAGTGCTGATGGTGCCATCTTGAATGTTGGAAGCATTTAATAAACCTACTTCAAAATTATAATTTGTATCTGTCGTCTTAGTGATACTTACGGATTCAAAATTATTAGGATTTTCTAATGCCTCACTAGTAAACGTTAAGGTGTCACCAAATGCTTCACAAATATTAATCCACTGCAAGCCATCATAATAATGGATACATTGTTCCTCAGTATTGTACACCATGGCACCCTCTAAAGGAGTAATAGCATTCATTTGAGCATTGGTAACTCTAGAAACAACAAAGGCCTTGTCAATACTTTCTAGTTCCAATAAGGAGGATGGGTTTATGGTTTGAGGGTTGTTTCCTATTTTTACTTGGGCCTGAAGCTGTCCTGATCCAAGAAATAGAAAGGCTATAATTACAACTGTTTTGAAATAAAAATTGCGCATAAGTGTAAGAACTTAATAGGGGTTATTTTGATAAAACTACAATTATATAAAGATTTCACCACTTTTTTGGGATGAAATGCAATTGCTCTAGTTTAACTGATTGAAAGTTAAGGAATAGCTCTATAAATGACCAAAGTTTTTATTGTATTAATATGATTAAAAGTGTAGGTTTATTCCCTCATACGGAGCTTTATTTTGTTCGAAAATTCTCGCTTTGAACGCTCCTTTTAGTGTAGTATTTTTGTCTTGAATATGAATGAAACTTCCTTCGCGCAATCCTACTACGGGAGTGGTATTAAAGCAATGAAATTCCTTAATTCTAGTGGCTCTCGTTTCGCCATTATGAGTACTGGTAGGGTCTGGATCTAAATAATGTGCGTTGATATTAAAAGGTACTAGACCTAATGTTTCAAAACTAGGAGGATATACAATAGGCATATCGTTGGTGGTTTGCATATTTACACCCGCAATATTGCTTCCTGCACTGGTGCCAAAATACGGTGCCCCTGTCAAAATTTTGTTTTTCAACGGGTTCATTAATCCGAGTTCATGCAATTGCTGCACGAGTAGAAAGGTGTTGCCACCTCCTGTAAAGAAAGCCTCTGCCTCTTGGATGCCTTTCAAGGGGTCTTTGTAGGTGTGCAAGCCCACTACTTTTTTGTTTATCGTAGCAAATGCTTTTGCAACTAGAGCCGTGTATGCGTCATGTGTAATGCCTCCTGGTCTAGCGTAGGGAATAAAGGTAACTGTGGTTACCTTTTTAAAAAAGTCTTCTAAGGTTTCTAAAAGATAAGCCAAATATGGTTCTCCGTGAAGCGTAGACGTGCTAGCAAGTAGTAAATTTTTCAATTTGTAGTATTTTTTGATCTGCTAAATTAACAAAAGTTTAATGGTGCATTATTTTTTTTTGAGGGCAACTTATATTTCCTTTATACTTAACTTTAACTTGTAATGATACGACCCTTGTTCAATATTGGAAAACGAGTAAGGTTTTTAACACTACGTATTTCTTAGATAAAAGAACCTTATGAAAAAAATTATACTTTTTATATGCTTACTTACTTTCTCAATAGCGCAAAGTTTTGCGCAAGACCAAGATCGTACCTTTTTGCGAGGTAAAGTAATGTATCGCAATAGTAACGTGCAAAATGAAAATGTTATAAATGTAAATACCGAATTAGGAGTAATTACGAATACGGATGGCGAATTTGGTATTAATGTTAAAGTAGGCGATGAGCTTGTTTTTACAGCATTGAATTACCAAATGAAACGCGTTATTATTACTCCTGAAATTATCGCCAATAATAGACTTGTTGTTGAGGTAAATGAAAAAGTAACAGAACTTGATGAGGTCGTAGTAGGTCCTGAAAACCAAGAAGCATTTCTTATTGTAAAGAATGAAGAGTTTAAAAAATACGAGTATGGTATAGATGAAACTTCAAGAGTAGAAAATATAGCCATGTCTGATCAAGAGCGTGGTATGCAAAATGGAATCAATTTTGTAAACATTTTTAAAGCTATCAAAAAGGGAATTAAAAATGAAGATGGTACAACTACAGAAGCTGCGCCTAGATTAAAAGTGAGTGATGTACTGCGTCAAGTGTATGATGATCAGTTCTTTGTGTCCGATTTGCAATTACCACAAGATAAAATTACGCAGTTTTTATACTATTGTGATACGCGTTTGCCAGAACAATCGCTACTTAAAAAAACCAATGAGTTTGAACTGATTGATTTCCTAGTGAATGCAAGTAAAGATTTTCGCGAAGGACTAGATGATTAAAACTAGTCTCTATAGCGCCTGCTTTTTTATCTGTGCTGCAAGTTTGCAAGCACAGGATACTAGTTCTAAAGAAATAGCAGGTAGGGTATCTAGTGCAGATGGAGACGTGGCTGCTACACATGTATTAAATATTAGTCTACAAAAAGCAGCAATTACAGATATCGATGGTTTTTTTACCATTACGGCAGGTTTAAATGATACACTAGTATTTTCGGCAGTGCAATTTCAGCGTAAAGAGCTGGTTATGACTAAAGAACTGCTGGCCAGTAAATCGTTATATATTAATTTAGAGCCCTCTTTAAATGCCTTAGATGAAGTGGTTGTTATGCCCTTTAATTTAAGCGGTGAGTTGGGTCGAGATATGAATAGGATTGAAATTGACCCGCCCTTGACGGCAGCAAGTTTAGGATTGCCTAATGCTTTTGTAAAGAAAATGAGCCAAGCGGAGCGCAAAGCTTTTTCTGCAAGATCAGGAGGACCTTTACTAACTGCACTTAATGCTTTGACGGGTGAAACTAAAAGGCTGCGTCTAATTAGTGACCGCGAAGCAAAATATTCGCGTACAGAGTTTATCCGAAAAGCCTACCATGATTCTCTCTATGTAAAGCAATTGAAAATACCTGCAGATAAGATTAATGACTTTATGTATTTCTGCGAGGTAGATTCCTCATTTGCAGCACTTGATGAGAAAGATAACTTAAGTATTTGGGAGTTTATGCTACAGAAAAGCGTTGCTTACCGAAAGAACTACGATTTAGATTGATCCTTATTTCATGATAAATTTTAATTAATTTTTATTCCTAAGCTTTTGATTAGAAATTTAAAACATACGCTTGTTTTTATATGCTTTGTAGCTAGTTATTACGGGCAAGCACAAGGTGTTTTTTCAAAAGAGATAGAAGGGAAAGTTTCTAGTGCTGATGGCGATGTTGCCGCAACGCATGTGCTGAATGTTTCTACCAAAAAAGCAGCGATTACCGATATTGACGGATTTTTTAAAATTTCAGCAAGCTTAAAAGATACTCTAGTCTTTTCGGCTATTCAGTTTCAACGAAAAGAAATTATTGTTACCGCAGAGATTCTCACCAGCAAAACTATTTATATCACCCTAGATCCTGCATTAAATGAATTGAAGGAGGTAGTAGTCATGCCTTATAATTTGACAGGTAACCTAGCTCAAGATATGCGTAGTGAACCGGTAGTCGTTGCTGCTACCTTAGGATTGCCCAATGCATACGTGAAGAAAAAAACACAGGGTGAGCGTAAACTTAATGAAGCTACCACAGGTGGTGGTTTAATACCTGTAAACCCGATAATTAATGCCATAACGGGTAGAACCAAAATGCTTAAAGACCGTGTAAAGCGTGATGAAAAATATGCGCGAACAGAACGGGTGAGAGCCTTTTATGCGGATACCCTTTATGTAACGGAATTAAAAATTCCCGCTTTAAAGATTGATGACTTTTTATACTTCTGTGAAGTAGATAATTCGTTTTCGAGTATCGTTGATACCCATGATAAAATTAGAATATGGGAATTTCTTAGGAAAAAAAGTAAAGTGTATCGGGAAAATAATAGCCTAGAAACCCCTTAAATTAATAGCTTATAACCGTGAGAAAAAGCACTAAAGAATATCTTGCTGTACTGATGCTGTTCCTAGCAATAGGGATTCAAGCACAAGACCATCAAGTAACTTTAGAGGGGAACGTACAGGTAGTAAATTTAGAATTAGCTGGCATTCATGTGCAAAATGTTTCTACCAAGAAAGCTACCATAACAGATGACTATGGCTTCTTTGCGCTAGCCGTGCGTTTATCGGATACGGTCGTATTTTCGTCCGTACAATTAAAAAAGAAAGAAATTATAATCACCCAAGCTATTTTAGAAAGCAAGCGGCTTCTAGTTCCTTTAGAAGAGGCTGAAAATGAATTGCAAGAAGTGGTGGTGATGCCCTATAATTTATCAGGAGATTTAACTAAAGATGCGCGCGGATTAAAGCAGGCTGTGGTGTCTTCTTCTACTTTAGGTTTGCCCAATACTCATGTGGTGAAAATGACCTATAATGAGCGGAAATTATTGGAGGCAGATCGGGGCACCATAATTAAGGTTCTCCCGCTAGGTTTTGCTATAAATACACATAAATTATTAAATAGAATTTCGGGTCGTACGAACATGTTGAAAGATCGCATTATCAGAGAGGAAAAGAATAATGCGGTAGCACAACTATTGGCTTATTATCCAGATTCTATTATTTCAAAAAACCTTAAAATTCCAGACCTGCAACTACATGAGTTTGTATATTTTTGTGAAGCAGATGAGAATTTTGACGCGTTATTAGAATCGGAGAATCAATTACTTGTTTGGGAGTTTTTAGAGCGCAAAAGCAAAGTGTTCTTAAAAACAGAATAAACTAGATTAGCTTTATCTTTGGCACAAGCTTTGTTAAATTGATTCATAAAAAGAAGCATACTACATCCTATGAAACCACTGAAGAAACTTTTTCTAATTGTACTATTCCCCTTATTAGCATTTACAGCTGCACATAAATTTTATGTCACCGTGACCAATATTGCCTACTCAGAAAAAGATAAGGCGTTACAAATTACCTCGCGTATTTTTATTGACGATTTAGAGAAAACGCTTAATGAGCGCTACGGAATTAAAGGAAGAATGGCTATTGAAAATGAACTAAAAGATATAGAGGTTTATATTGAAAAATACATAAGATCAAAATTCATCCTCACGATAAATCAGGAGCAACAAGAATACAAATTCATTGGTAAAAAGTATGACAATGATATTGTTGTGGTCTACTTAGAAATACCTAAGGTTAATTACGCTAAAATAAAATCTATAGCAGCCACAAATGAGGTTCTTGTAGACATGTTTGAGGAGCAGCAAAATGTGGTTCATTTTAAATTTCCTGGCAAAAAGAAAAGTTTCGTGCTTACCCGTGAAAATAATAAAGGAATGTTAAACTTAGATTAACACGTTAACAATTTCTTAAAAAAGCTTTAATTTTCTAGCGACTAAATTAATTAATTCGAGAAATGAGCAAAATTAAGTACTACTTTACAGCACTTTTGTTTGTGTTTGCAGGTGTTCTAAGCGCACAAGACACAGAAGTTAAAGAAAAATCAGCGCCACATGGCAATGTTAATGAATTCAAACAGATGTACGAAGAGTTTGCAACTCCGAATACGTACAGATCTGCATCTGGAGCTCCAGGTCCTAATTATTACCAGCAGCAAGCTGATTATAAGATGGACATTACGCTAGATGATAAAAATGCAAAAATATTTGGTGAAGAAACCATCACCTATACCAACAATTCTCCAGATAATTTAGAGTTTTTATGGTTGCAATTAGATCAGAACGTACGTACAAAAGATACGAAGTCTGATTTAAGAAATGGGTCAGCAGCACCTTTTGCTAGTACTGTAGAACGTTTTTCAGGAACTTTTATGACGGCACCTTTTGATGGGGGTTTTAATATTGAGTATGTTAAAGATGCAAGTGGTAAAGCATTACCTTTTACCATCAACCAAACCATGATGCGTGTAGACTTGCCATCACCTTTAAAAAGTAAAGATCAAGTTGCTATAAAGGTAAAATGGAACTATAATATTCCAGATCATACCGTAAGCAGAGCACGTTCTGGTTATGAGTATTTTCCTGAAGATGGGAACCGCGCATATGTAATTGCACAGTTTTTTCCAAGAATGGCAGTTTATAGTGATGTAGAAGGATGGCAAAACCATCAATTCTGGGGGAATGGCGAATTCGCACTTCCTTTTGGAGATTATGAAGTAAATATTACGGTGCCTGCAGATCATATTTTAGATGGTACAGGAGAACTTCAGAATACAAAAGAGGTTTTCTCTAAAGAAATGATGAAGCGTTATGAGTTGGCTAAAAAATCTTATGATAAGCCAGTAATCATCGTTACACAAGCAGAGGCAGAAGCAGCAGAAAAAGGTTTTTCTGATAAAACAAAAACATGGAAGCTGAAAGCTGAAAATGTTCGTGATTTTGGTTTCGCAACGTCAAGAAAGTTTATCTGGGACATGCAAGCGGTAAAAGTAGGAAGCAAAGATGTAATGGCTATTTCTATGTATCCAAAAGAAGGAAATCCATTATGGGAAGAATATTCTACAAAGGCAGTAGCACATACCTTAAGATCATATTCTTCACACACGTTTGATTATCCTTATCCAAAAGCAATTTCGGTACATGCAAAAAATCAAGGGATGGAATATCCTATGATATGCTGGAATTATGGTAGACCAGAAAAAGATGGTACCTATTCTGACCGCGTTAAATACGGAATGATTAGTGTAATTATTCATGAAGTAGGACATAACTTTTTCCCGATGATTGTAAACTCTGATGAACGTCAGTGGGGATGGATGGATGAAGGTTTAGATACTTTTATGCAATACATGGCAGAACAAGAATTTGGAGAAGCTTATCCTGCAGCAATTGCGCCAAATGATAAATATCCTTCTAGAAGAGGAGAGCCTTCTAAGATTGTGCCTTACATGAGCGGAGATCAGGAGTACATATCGCCAATTATGTCTAACCCAGAAAATGTATTTCAATTAGGGAACAATGCCTACGGTAAGCCTGCTACAGCATTAAATATTCTTAGAGAAACAGTAATGGGAAGAGAGTTGTTTGATCATGCCTTCAAAACATATTCTCATAGATGGATGTTTAAGCACCCAACGCCTGAAGATTTTTTCCGTACGATGGAAGATGCATCTGCAGTAGATTTAGATTGGTACTGGAGAGGTTGGTTTTATACCACTAACTTTGTTGATATAGGTGTTGGTAATGTTAAGAAGTATGTAGTTACAGATAAGCCAACGGCAAAAATGAAAGAATATGCTGCGGCTAGAAATCAAGATATAAAAGATTTACCACCATTAGTATACTTAGCGGAAGAAGGATCAGAAGATTATGATGATGCTTTAAGAGGTAAGATGGCATCAGAAGTTTCTAAGCCATTGAAAGAATTTATGATGGATAACATGACTCCAGCAGAGAGAACGGCTGTTAAAGAACCTAAGTTTTTCTATGAAGTTACGTTTACGAAACCAGGAGGTATTCCAATGCCATTAATTGTAGAGTATACTTATGCAGATGGTTCTAAAGAGAACATTACATACCCTCCACAAATATGGAGAAAGAACCCAAAAGAGGTTACACGTATGCTTTCATTACAGAAAGAATTGACAAGTGTTGTCGTAGATCCAAAAGCTGAAACAGCAGATATTGATACGACCAATAACTCTTGGCCTAAGAAAGAGGAGCAGTCAGATTTTGATAAGTTTAAAAACGATCAGGAAGACTAAGCTTATAAATTATAAAGTTTAAGGTGTTAAAAGCCTAGAATGAAAACAGCCGTTTTTTATTCTAGGCTTTTTTCATGCAATGCGTTTTTCAGTATTGTGGTTTATAATATGTTAAATGTTTAAAAAGGGGAATTATGTTTTAGTCTTTTTTTTATGGGACTCACAAACTTCTGATTATATTTGTATCATGTTAACGACACATTTTTTATTTATAAGTGGTGGAGAGATATTCTTCATACTTTTTATAGTGGTGATGGTATTTGGAGCAGATAAAATTCCAGATATCGCCCGTGGCTTGGGTAAAGGGATGCGTCAATTAAAAGATGCTACTGAAGATATTAAACAAGAAATTCAGAAAAGCGCAGATAAGCAAGGCATCAATACCGATTTCACTAGAGATATTAAAAGCGAAATAAATAAAGTAAAAGAAAACATTAACGAGGTTACGGGTACCATCAAGAGAAAGTAACTATGCTCGATAAATTGTTAACCTGGGATAGGGAAACTTTTATTTATTTAAATAGCCTAGGAATAGAAAAATACGATCAGTTTTGGAGTATTGCTACTAATATTTCTACCTGGATTCCACTTTATATCACATTCCTTTTTTTGGTTATCTATAAGAATAGTACCAAAGAAAAATTTCAAAAAATTAGTACGGCTGTTTTATTGTTGATTTTTGTTCTATTGTTAACAGGATTAACCAAAGAATTAGTAGGAAGAATACGCCCTAGTGCAGATGCAGAACTAAATACCCTAATACGTATTATTAAGGGATCTGATGGCTTTAGTTTTTTTTCAGGACACTCTGCTTTTTCTTTTTCACTAACGACTATTGTGGTCCTTTTTATAAAAGAGCGTTTTAAATGGAGTTGGGCATTTTATTGCTGGCCTATATTTTTAGCATTTAGTCGCATATATGTAGGAGTGCACTATCCCGTAGATTTAATAACAGGTGCTGTTGTTGGAATAGTATCCGCAAATTTATTTTATAATATTTATCTAAAATTTATAAAACCCTACTCAGTGTCAAGCCATCACGAATAGGTAATAACACCGTTTCTACTCGTGGGTCTTCTTTTAGTTTTTTGTTATAGTCCAATAGTATTTTGGTCACTTTGTCTTTAGGCTGCAGCGGTTCTACCACTTTCCCAGACCACAGTACATTATCAGAAAGAATAACACTGCCCGGTCTTGTTTTTTTCAATACGGTTTCAAAATAGTGATCATAACTTGCTTTTTCTGCATCAATAAAAATCAAATCAAAGGTTTCATCCATGTCAGGAATAAGTTCAAGCGCGTCACCAGTATGCTGGATGATTTGAGAACCAAATCCGCTTTTATCAAAATACGTACGCTGCATTTCTACCAGTTCTTCATTAACATCAATCGTATGCAAAGTTCCGTTCTTCTGTAAACCTTCAGCCAAACAAATAGCAGAGTACCCAGTATAGGTGCCAATTTCTAAAATGGTTTTAGGGTTGATAATTTTAGATAATAAACTTAAAGCTCTTCCCTGAAAATGCCCCGTAATCATTCTAGGTTGTATTACTTTTAAATGCGTTTCTTTTGTAAGCTCTTGTAGCACTTTAGGTTCAGACTGAGAATGGTCTGTAATGTAATTTTCTAGTAATGGAGATAAGAAATGCATGTGAAAAAATTTTTACAAAAATAGATATTAATAGTATCTTCAAGTAAACTTTTTAAAGATGAATACAATTAGACTTCGGGAAGCTCTTGTTACCGATATCCCTACATTACGATTATTTGAGCAAGGCCTTATTGAAGCAGAACGCCCGTGTGATGTAACCATAAAAGAAAATCCTGTACACTATTATGATTTGGAGGGACTTTTAGAAGATCCTACAGCGCAGGTGTTAGTAGCAGAGTATGATGCAACGGTTGTTGCTTGTGGCATGGTGCTCACGGCGCAGGCAAGACCTTATTTAAAACATCAACAGTATGGAAATATTCGTTTTTTGTATACGGAGCCAGAGTATAGAGGTAAGGGTATCAATGCTAAAATAATAGCAGCTTTAAAAACTTGGGCAAATGAAAACGGATTAACAGAGGTAAGGCTTACCGTTTATCAAGATAATATACCCGCAATTAAAGCCTATGAAAAAGTCGGTTTTACCAAACACATTATAGAAATGCGATTGCCTTAGGGAAGTCAATTTTTATTGTGCGTACTAAATACAATTGGAAATCGTAATTTTATAAAAAAAAAGCTTTTTATGTCATTTGAAAATTCGCTAGCCTACGCGCAACAATTAGACCAACAAGATCCTTTAAGAAACTATAGAGAAGAATTTCATTTTCCAGAAGTTAATGGAAAGCCCGTGATCTACTTTACTGGAAATTCTTTAGGCTTACAGCCCAAGAGAACGGAAGCCATTGTAGCTGAAGTAATGACAGATTGGGCAAAGTTAGCAGTAGAAGGGCATTTCTATGCGGAAAAGCCTTGGTGGGATTACCACGAGCGCTTAGCAGCCCCTTTGGCAAAAGTTGTTGGTGCTAAGACGGCGGAAGTTTCTGTGATGAACACACTTACAGTAAACTTGCATTTGCTAATGGTATCTTTCTATAGGCCTACTCAGAAACGTTTTAAAATTATTTGTGAAGAGAAAGCTTTTCCTTCAGATCAATATATGCTTACTAGTCAGGTAAAATTTCACGGATTTGACCCCAAGGATGCTATTGTTGAGGTAAAGAAAAGAGACGGAGAACACTATTGGCGTACAGAAGATGTTGTCGCCAAGATTAACGAAGTAGGAGATGAATTAGCCTTAGTGCTCATAGGTGGCGTTAACTATTACAACGGACAAGTTTTTGATATGGGAACAATTACAAAAGCGGGCCAGGCTGTTGGTGCTTTTGTAGGTTGGGATCTGGCACATGGAGCTGGTAATATTGAATTAAAACTTAATGAGTGGAATGCAGATTTTGCCGCATGGTGTAGCTATAAATATATGAATAGCGGACCAGGGAATGCCTCTGGAGTATATATTAATGAAAAGCACTTAAACAACCCAGATATTCCAAGATTTGAAGGATGGTGGGGAACCAAAAAAGAAACACGCTTTCTAATGAAGCCGGAGTTTGAGCCTATGGAAAATGCAGACGCATGGCAATTAAGTAATGCTCCAATTTTATCTGTAGCCCCGTACTTAGCTTCGCTAACCATGTTTGAAGAAGTAGGCATGCCGGCATTAATTAAAAAGAGAGCTACTATTGTTGCTTATCTTGAGTACATACTACACGAAATAGATGCGGAGGTTTCTAGTAGTTTTGAAATAATTACTCCGGAAGACCGCGGTTGTCAATTATCTGTTTTTTTACATGGACAAGGTAAATCTTTGTTTGATTATTTGATGAAAAATGGTGTGATCACAGATTGGCGAGAGCCTAATGTAATCCGATTGGCACCAGCACCTTTTTACTGTTCTTATGAGGACATGTATAGATTTGGACAATTGCTTAAAAAAGGAATTTTAGCTTTAGAAAAAGAAAATTCTTAGCATTAAAGCTAGGACAATACTCAAATGAAGTCGCTGCAACTTATTTTATCTAATCCACGATACTTTGCACCGGCTTGGTCTTTTGCTACGTTAAATATTTTGTTTGGAACCTGGGCAACCTATATTCCATTGATCAAAGAAGATATAGGTTTGGATAAAGCCAGCTTAGGATTTGCCATATTTTTTCTTTCTTTAGGTAATTTTACAATTTTTCCGGTAGCGTCAAGATTAATTAATAAGATTGGAGTAGGTAAGTCTGTATGGTATGGGCTAATTTTAATTTGCTTGTCTTCCATTTTACCATTTATTGCCCTTAATTATTACACCTTAATTGCGGGGCTTTATTGCTATGGTGCCGCCAATGGTTTTTTAGATATTTCTATGAATACTTTGGTGACTGAAATAGAAAAAGAAGATCGTCAAAACTTTATGTCTGCCGCCCACGGTTTTTTTAGTTTAGGGGGCGTTATTGCAGGGATTGGTAGTTTTTTAATAGTACTTCTAGATAACAGGGTACTTCATATAAGTGGTACCGCAGCATTATTGTTAATTGCAAGTGCGCTCTTACGTAAAAATTATATTCATATCATATCCCCGCCCATAGAAAAAGAAGCCTTTAAAATAAAGAATTTTAAACCACTGTTCCTCTTGGGGGTCATTTCTTTTGTAATTATGGGAAGCGAAGGAGCTATAATTGATTGGAGTGGAATTTATCTACAAGAAATTAATTTAGCGCCAGAAAAATTTATAGGATTGGGGTTTTTAGCTTTTTCTATAATGATGACCTTGGGCAGGTTTCTGGCAGATGGTATTAGTGCAAAAATTGGCCCTGTTAAGATTGTAATTTTAGGTACGCTTCTAGCTATTGGTGGGTATTTTTTAGTGCTTTCAGGAATTCTATGGGTGACCATTCTTGGTTTTGCTTTAATAGGCCTAGGCTTCTCGGCTATAATACCAGAACTCTTTAGGATAGGAGGTAAGGTAGAAGGTGTAGCATCTTCTCAAGGAATTGCATTTATTGCAGGAACAGGTGTATCAGGATTTTTACTAGGCCCTGTGGTGTTGGGTTTTTTGGCAGAGTCTTTTTCCTTGCGGATAAGCTTTATGCTGTTGCTGGTCTGTTCTGTAATTGTTTTAGCAGCGTCTTTTGTTTTAAAAAGGAAAAGAGGCGTATAAGAAAGAAATACTACTACATTTTTTTCTGCAAGGCATCCTCAGTTTCAAAATTCAGAAGAAAACTTCCTCTATAGATTTAATTTTTGTGAAAATTATCTAATTGCAACTAGTCTAAAATAATAGTTGTAAATTTTTTTTAATGTTCTTACTATCAATTATTTAAAAAACATTTTAGCTTTATTTTAGTAATTTTTGTTCTTGCTGTTATTTTTTAAAACGTGTAGTTCGTCGAAAATATGAGCTGTTCGTCGTCATTTTTCTAGTTCTGTTCGTACATAGTCTAGAGTTTTAGCCCCAAAACTTATTATGAACATGAAAACTAAAAGTGAAAAAATGAAACAAACAAAAAGAATGTACCAAGCTGCTATGGCAAGCTTGGTATTTGCACTATGCTTGACATCTTGTCAAAAAGAAACAGAAACGACAGGAGAAGATCAAGAAGCAGTGATCACTCAGGATGCAGATTTTACAACCAAGTATTTTTTAGGTACTGAAGTAAAAGTAAGATTAGAAGAGGATGATACCTATAGCTTAGCAGGAAGTGATGTTCGCTTGTTCGAAGATCAGCTAACAGATAGTGCTGATGATTTTAATGAGAACCCAAATCCAGAAGAAGGTCTTACTCGTTTAGGTTTAGGTGGGGGTGTTAGAAAATGGACCAATAGTACCGTTGTATATACTATCCAAGGATTGAGTGCATCCGTGCAATCTGAATTACAGAAATCTTTTGATGAATGGACGAGTAAAACAAATATTCGCTTTAAAGAACGTACCAATGAATCTAATTATGTGACTATTTCTTCTTCGGGATCTAATAGTAACTCTGGTGTAGCAACATTAGGAATGAATGGCTCTTATGGATTTATTCGTTTAGGAACACGTGCTACTGCTGTAGTGATTATCCATGAGCTTGGTCATACGCTAGGGTATATTCACGAGCAGAATAGAAGTGACAGAGATAATTATATCATTATTAACGAGGAAAATATCCAAAATGATGCAATTGATCAATTTTACAAAAGTAATTCTGCAACTTTGGTTACAAGTCAGTTTGATATTAACTCTACTATGATGTATGGTAGCTATACTTTTTCTAAAAACGGACAGCCTACAATTACAGATCTTAACGGTAATGTATTGCCTCAACGTCAAGCAAAAGTTTCTGATCTTGATATTTCTGGAACCAATTCTATTTACCCAGCTGTTGATGGTGGCGGTACTGATGTGCCTACAGTAGATTCTTGCGATGGTGTTTCGGCTTGGTCTAGTTCTAAGCGGTACGCTGTTGGAGACCGCGTGACCTATGCAGGTGGTTTGTATGAAAGAGATTTTACAAGATGGACCTTTATTAAAACCTGTAACTAATCTAAAACGGGGTTAAAGTTTTTAAGGACACATCTGTGTTTTAAATGGATAAAAAGAAACCGCTCGGAAGAGCGGTTTTTTATATTCTAAAACTAAGTTATGTTAGTCTTTAATGTTGCTTTTTACTTTACGTTTTGTATCATCTTGTGTCATTTTTTTGATAAAAGCCTCCATTTCATCAGTTAGTAAAAGCTGATTTTGCTCTTTCCAAAAGTCTTTATCGTACTTCATATTAATTTTGAAAATATCTTTCTGTTCGTTCACATTGCTTTTAACATCTTCATTACTGAAACTTTCCTTAGTGTAAAGAACTATTTCCATTTCAAATTTATGAACTATCGGATCATCTTTTAATTTCACATTTAGAACAGCAGTACGCTTAGCTAAGCTCATGTAGTAACGCTTAATAGCCGGATCTTCTTTAAAAAACACAGTTATGTCCTGCTGTGCTATAGCACTGTATTTTGGAGTTTTAAATAATTCCTCAGGGTAAAACGGCTTAACAATACTATTGAAGGATAAAATAGCATTATCATTCGTATTAATGATGTAATGGCCATAGCTTTTGGTCTTCGTATCAGAATTTAAAGAAGTGAATTTAACTTTGGTGCTAGTGCTGTTTTTATAGGGTTTTTCAATGACTTCAAAATCTGGTCCCATTGCATTTATACGAACAAATTCACTTAAAATATTAAATAGAGAAGGAAATTCAAAATAGATGTTATTTTCATCTTTAGTAAGACCTATTTGGCGCATATTTTTAACAGCAACACTAAAATCGTTATCCATTAGTGTTAAACCGCCTCCATATATGGATGTTTTCCGATGTAGATTTCCTTGCATGTCTTGTAATCTAATAATCGCTCCATTTCTTTTTAAGATTGCTCTCAAAAAGAAAGACTCAGAATGTGGCTTCAACACATAATTACTGGCAATAGAATCTTTTATTTTTTGATAAATGGTTTTGGCATTAGAAACAACCACTTCATCTAACTGAAAAATACTTCTGTTTAAAAAAATAGTATCTCTTAAATTAGAAATAATAGTAGCGAATTTGTCATAGCCCACTTTGTGAAAATAAATAGAATCTGTAGCTGAGGTAAATCCATATTTACCATCTTTATTGGTAGTAGTATGGTCTAATCTATTATACACGCTAACAAATTCAAGAGGCTCGTTATTTTCTTTATCGTAGATGATTCCTTTTTTTTGGTGTTGACTAAAACTAAGGGAACTAACGAATAATGCGATATATACGAGCCTCATTGAAATGATGTTTAATTGATGTGTATCTCCGTAAAATTTAGATCAAATTTTTGACCGTCCATTTTATGAGATTTCGCAATTTTTATGCCATTAATGGTGGTGTAGTCTTCCCAAGTAGTTACCATCGAAGGCTCTTCTTGGTTTTCCTTTCTAAATACCCATTCTTGAATAACGTAGTCTTCCCCAAAATAAAAATCATACGCATCACCAGGAGTGTAACCACCTTCATTATCGTAAACGATGCTTAATTTTCGCATCGGTTTTTTGCTGATGGGTGCTTCGCTTTCTGCGGTATGTGTAAATTCAAAACCCTTGGCATCCCAAACTAATTGAAAAGGAGCTAGAAGCCAATATTTGTCATTGATAAATCCAGCATCCGTTTTTGTTAAGGTACTGTCTCTGTTTTTTCTAAGATAGGTGATGGTGTCTTCTTTTGTAATACTAGTTACCTCATTTGTTTTGGGTTTCCAGACCCAAGAGCGCTCAAAATGTGTTGTATCTCTATCTACGTTGAATGTAAATTTTAATTCATTTACTTTCTTCCAGTTTTCATACCCATTGGCCTGTGCTACTTGTTCAAGAATAGTAAGTTCAGGAGTGGCGATAGATGCTTTCGTTTCTTTTTTATCTGTTTTGCAACTTGCTAAAAGAAGGATTAGAATGGCAGTAAAACCTATTGTTTTTTTCATTTTTTCATTTTTTTAACAAAGATAATGGCTTTTGCAGCTACTTAAATTAAATCCTTAGGTTTTTGAGTGTAACAATTAGCGATATTTTGATTAATTTTGATATTCAATAAGAAATAGAAAAATGAGTTCAAAAAAAGGAAAAATACAAGAGGCTATAGACGAGAAAATGTTAGAAGAGCGTAAAGTCTTCCTTTGGGGAATGGTCGATGACGATTCTGCAAAGCATGTAATTGATCGTTTATTGTATCTCGATATGCAAAACGATAAAGAAATTCAATTATACATCAACAGTCCAGGGGGGTATGTAACTTCTGGTTTCGCAATGTATGATACTATAAAATCGCTAAAGAGTCCAGTTTCAACTATATGTACTGGCTTGGCGGCATCAATGGGGTCTATTTTATTATCTGTTGGTAAAAAAGGAAGACGTTTTATTCAGCCACATGCTCAGGTAATGATTCATCAGCCTAGTGGTGGTGCAAGAGGTCAGGCTTCTAATATTGAAATTCAAGCTAAAGAAATAATCAAAACAAAAGAACTTAGTGCACGTATTTTGGCAGATAATTGTGGCCAAGATTATGACCGAGTGATGAAAGATTTTGATCGTGACTATTGGATGGGAGCAGAAGAGTCTATTGCTTACGGAATAGTTGATGGTATTTTAGAATAAATAATATTTTTACACCTATAAAAACTAAAAATCCTTCGCGAGTAAAAGTGGAGGATTTTTTGGTTAATGTTACCTTAGTGTGCGGACACTTTTCCAGAATTAGGAATACATGATACAAACTCAAAAAAAAGTAGCCATTATTGGCTCAGGTTTAGTTGGTTCTTTATTAGCCATATATTTAAAAAAATATGGACATGATATTACTGTATTTGATCGTAGACCAGATATTCGCAATGTAGAATTTTCAGGGAGATCAATAAACCTAGCTATGAGTAATAGAGGGTGGAATGCACTTCATGAAGTGGGTATTGAAGAGGAGATAAAAAAAATTGCAATTCCATTAGATAAGCGTGCCATGCACGTTGTGGGCCAACCAGAATATTATCAAAAATATGGTAAAGAAGGAGAAGCTATTTGGTCTATTTCACGTGGTGTACTAAACCGTAAAATGATTGATCTTGCTGAAGAAGCGGGGGTGGTTTTTAAATTTGAAGAAAAAGTTTGGGATGTAGATCTTCCAGAAGGAAAGTTATTTACAGGAGAGACCGAAAAAGGGGAGTGGCAAGAATACCAATACGATTTAATTTTTGGTTGTGATGGTGCTTTTTCTCGAGTACGTCATAAAATGCAAAGACGCAGTAGGTTTGATTATTCTCAAGATTTTATTGATGTAGGGTACAAAGAGTTAACTATTGCGGCAAATGAAGATGGTACGCACAAGTTAGATAGACATTCATTTCATATTTGGCCAAGAGGTAAGTTTATGCTTATTGCTATGCCAAATCTTGATGGTAGTTTTACGTGTACCTTGTTTATGCCTTTTGAAGGCGACGTTTCTTTTGAGAACATTAAAACCAATGACGACGCTAAAGACTTCTTTAAAACGTATTTCCCTAATGTGATGCAGGATTTGGATAACTTGCTGTTAGACTTCTTTAAAAACCCAACTAGCGCTATGGTAACGATGAAATGTTTTCCGTGGACCTATTGGGATAAAGTAGCACTAGTGGGCGATTCTGCACATGCTATAGTACCTTTCTATGGACAAGGTATGAATGCAGGCTTTGAAGACATTTTTGTATTAGATGCTTTGATTAATGAGCACCAAGATGATTGGCATGCTATCTTTGAAGCCTACGAAAAAGTGCGTAAGCCTAATGCAGATGCTATAGCAGAATTAAGCTACCGTAATTTTGTAGAGATGAGTAGTAAAACAGCAGATCCTAAGTTTTTACTACAAAAGAAAATCGAGAAGTATTTTGCTTCACAGCATCCTGATAAATGGATTCCAGTATATTCAAGGGTTACTTTTTCAAACAGGCCGTATGCAGAAGCATTGGCAGAAGGAGATGCTCAAGAAGCTATAATGAAAGAGGTGATGAAATTGCCGAATATAGAAGAAAAATGGAATAGTGCGGAAGTAGAAAATTTAATACTTAGCTTGTTGTAATTATTTATTGTGGTGATTTTTTTTCACTTTGCCGCATGGGCATTGTATCTATTAATGAGATGATAGTCTTTGCAGGTACAATAAAGGCTTCTTTTAATTTAATACCGCCATCTTTACCTAGTAAAATCAATCCGCTGAAATCTTTTTTTCGATACTTTTCAAGTCCTCTAAGATCTAGTGGCTGTTTATCGCTACCGTAGCTGCCTTTTGGAGTACTAATGAAATAGATGATGTCTCTTTCTTGAAAAGCATCATGCTGCCCTTCAAAAATTTGGATTTGTTGTTTGATGTTGTTGCTGTTTGATGCTGTGTCTATGAGCAGTAAAACCCTATTTTTCCATTTAAAATCTGATATATCTTGAGCCCTTGCTATAGGTGAGTATAAGAAAAAGCAGCCAAGAATCAGTATATATGTAGTTATATGCTTCATTGTTTTTTGCTTTAAATTACGAATTTATTTAATGAGATACTATAAAACATAAAAACCATCTGCAAAGCAGATGGTTTTTTTATAACTTTATTTTCTAAGCTTATAACTTAGTAAAAAGTGCTTGCATTTTTTCTTGCTCTTCTTCAGCTAAAACAGGGTCTACTAAAATACGACCACTGTGCTCATCTGTAATAATTTTTTTACGAGAAGCAATTTCTACTTGTACCTGTGGTGGTATAGTAAAGAAAGATCCTCCAGAAGCACCTCTTTCGATTGGCACGACTGCTAAACCATTTTTTACATTAGCACGGATACGCTTATAAGCAATAACTAAACGCTCTTCAATGTCATTTTGATAATCTTCAGATTTAGCTAAAAGTGCTTTTTCTTCTTTTTCAGTTTCTGCTAAAATAGCATTCAACTCACCTTTTTTATGCTTCAAGTGAGATTCTCTTTCAGAGTAACGCTCTTTCGTAGAAGAAACAACGGTTTTCTTTTGATCTATTTGAGCTTTAAATTCTTTGATGTTTTTCTCTGCCAATTGAATTTCTAATTCTTGAAATTCAATCTCTTTAGAAATAGAGTTAAACTCTCTACTGTTACGAACATTCTTTTGTTGCTCAGTATATTTTTTCATCAATGTTTTAGCATCATCAATTAAGTTCTTCTTTGCAGTGATCTCATAATTGATAGTCTCAACATCAGTCTTAAGCTTTTCCATTCTAGTTTTAAGACCTAATACTTCATCTTCTAAATCTTCAACTTCTAAAGGTAATTCACCTCTTACATTGCGTATTTCGTCAACTCTAGAATCAATTAATTGCAAATCATATAACGCTCTTAATTTTTGCTCTACTGTTGTTTCTGTTTTTGTTGCCATATTTTAAAAATACTTGATGGGATTTGTTTTGCTTTCCGATAAACGGACTGCAAAATTAGGAATTTTTTTCGTAAGATAGTCAACTAATAAATTTTTTGTAAACTGCTCAGTTTCATAGTGTCCGATATCCGTCAAGAGTATTTTGCCTTCTGCTTCATAAAATTGATGATATTTTAAGTCGGCCGTGATGAAAACATCAGCGTTTACAGCCTTTGCAGCGCCTATTGCAAATGAGCCACTTCCTCCCAGAACAGCAACTGTTTTTATAGGTTTTCCTAATAAATTAGAATGTCTGACGCATTTCACATCCATTTTTTCTTTTAAGAATGCCATAAATTCATGCTCAGTCATCGAATTTGCTAAAATTCCGTACATTCCCATGCCTATATTTTGATTGGTATTCTCTAAGGTGATTACTTCAAAGGCGACTTCTTCATACGGATGGTTTTCTAATAAAGCTTTGATTACGTTTTTTTCTACTGCTTTCTCAAAAGTGATTGAAATTTTAGTTTCTTCTTCAAAATGTGTGGTGCCAATTTCTCCTTTTATGGGATTTGCCTTTTCATTTGCCTTATAACTTCCTGTACCTTCTACCGTAAAACTGCAATTGCTGTAATTTCCAATGTTACCTGCGCCAGCTCCGTATAAATGTGATTTTAGTAGCTCCGCATCGTTTTTAGGAACGTAGGTACTCAGCTTTTTTATAGTTCCTTTCTGTGGGATGAGTATTTTGGTATTTGCTAAGCCTAAAACTTCACATATTTTTGCATTAACTCCTTGGTCAGAATTATCTAGTGCCGTATGCATGCTGTAAATAGAAATGTTGTGTTGAATGGCTTTAATGACTATACGTTGCACATAGTTAGCGCCCGTAATTTTCTTGAGACCACCAAAAATTATAGGATGAAAGCTTACGATTAAATTGCAGTTGGTTGCGATAGCTTCATCTACCACATTTTCCAAGGTGTCTAAAGTAACAAGGATACCAGAAACTTCATTTTGCTGGTCTCCCACTAAAAGGCCTACATTATCAAAATCTTCGGCATAAGCTAATGGTGCTAATTCTTCTAAAATTCCAATTACTTCTTTTACAATCATTTTCTAAGTTTATCTGTTTTTCAAAGATAAAATATTATATTTTCGTTCTTGATGCGCGTCTTAAGAATATTAGCTTTTCCAATTTCACTGATCTATGCTGTAGTGGTGTATGTTCGTAACTTTTTATTTGATATTGATTTTTTCAAATCTAAGAAGTTTAACACCCCTACTATTTGTGTGGGTAATCTAAGTGTTGGTGGAACCGGAAAAACACCTATGATAGAGTTTCTTTTATCAACCTTAAAAGCAGAGCATAAACTGGCTGTTTTGAGTAGGGGATACGGGCGGAAATCTAAAGGGTATCAAATTTCTACTGAAGCAGCTACTGTAGAAATTTTAGGAGATGAACCGTATCAAATTGCACAGAAATTTCCAGAAGTGCCGGTTGTCGTAGATGCAGATCGACAACATGGAATAGCGACCCTTGAAACATCCCTTGCGCCAGATGTAATTTTATTAGATGATGCTTTTCAGCACAGAAAAGTGACACCCTCGTTTTCTATGTTGCTCACGGCTTATGATAATAGATATCAGAAAGATTGGTATCTACCGACAGGAAGTCTCCGTGATAGTAAAAAAGAAGCCAAGAGGGCTAATTTAATAGTAGTTACTAAATGTCCCAAGGCCTTGTCAAAAGTCGAGCAGGAAAAAATTGTTAAAGAAATAGGCCCTGAGGCAGGGCAAGAAGTTTTCTTTAGCTTCTTGCATTATAAAAATGAGTTAAAGGGGGGGAGTGAGAATTTAGAAATAATAGATTTAGTAAATAGAAAAGTGACACTCGTTACGGGTATTGCAAATCCGCAACCATTGTTGTCTTTTTTAGAATCTAAAGGAATTCTTGTCGAACATTTAAATTTTAGGGACCATCACTTTTTCTCCGAGACAGAAATAGAAAACTTCAATTCGAAAGAATTTATTCTAACTACAGAAAAAGATTATGTAAGGCTAAAGGGAAAAGTGTTTAACTTACATTATATTGGTATTGAACATCAATTTCTAAATGAGGGAGCTTTACGGATAAAGGAAGCAATTAGTGCGCTACTTAACTAAGCGGTTTAGGATTAAAGACATGTTCTCCAATTTTCTGATAAAACACTTCGGGCTTAAAAGGTTTCGTAACAACATCATTACAGCCAGCAGCATAAAAACTTTCTAAACTATCATCTAAAGATATTGCAGTTAGAGCAATTATGGGCGTATGCTTATTAAATTTTCGAATGAGAATAGTAGCTTCTTCACCGCTAATTCCAGGCATATGAATGTCCATTAATATGGCATCATACTTAGTCTGAGAAACCATTTCTACAGCATCTGTACCATTGCTAGCAATTTCACAAGTCATTTCTTTCTTGATCAACATTTTCTTTGTGATGACTTGATTAATCTTATTGTCTTCTACGATAAGTATATGCAAACCTTTAAAGTCAAAATCCTGAGGGGCTATTGCCGTTGTGGTTTCTTCCTCTGTTGTGTAGTTCTTGCTTTTCATTTCTAGCTCAAAGAAAAACGAACTCCCTTTTCCTAACTCACTCTTTAAATCTATCTTACTATTAAATAAACCTAATAAGCTTTTTACAATGGTTAAACCTAGACCAGTACCTCCATATTCTCTGTTTATTTGAATAGAACCTTGCTCGAAGCTTTCGAAAATATTGGTAATTTGATCATCAGAAATACCAATTCCAGTATCTCTTACTTCAAAATAAATGGTAACATCATCATCGCTTTTTTGCAGCAATCTGGTAATAACGGTAACATCTCCTTTTTTGGTGAATTTGAGCGCATTCCCTACTAAATTTATTAGAATCTGAGAAATTTTCATAGAATCACTCAATAAACTTTTTGGAATATTTTCGTCGTAATCAAGCGAAATTTTAGTCTCGTTTTCTTTTGCACTTTGTTGTAGAGAGCTTATAACTTCCGAAAGTACTTTCTTAAGGCTGAATTCTGTATTGATAGGTTCTAATTTATCAGCATCAATCTTATTCAATTGTAAGATGTCATTGATAAAACTAAGTAAGTAGTCTCCAGAGAATTTAAGAGCTTTTAAATGTTCTTGCTGACTTTCGCTCGGGTTTTCTTCTAGTAATAAATGAGTCAGCCCTGTTACGGCATAGAGCGGTGTTCTAAGTTCATGACTTACTGTAGATAGGAAATTTGTCTTAGCTTCCATTGCTTTTACAGCGGCATCACGTGAGGCTTCTAATTCGTTATTTTTTGTCTGTAATAAATCGTTTGTTTTTACTTTGATCTGATTGTTGCGGTATAAGGATACTGCTAATAAAGAAATAATCGTTAGGAAGGCCGAGGTAAGTATTGCTGTTATTTCAGTTCTACTACTAGAGGCTTTTAACTGTTCGTTTTCTTTAGTAAGGTTGGTTATGGTATTCTTTTGAGTTTCAAAATAAATATTATCAGCTTTTTTAGCTTCGGTTTTTACTTTGGTCTCATTGTATATAGAATCTTTAATTAGAACAAGGCTTTTGTTGAATGCTAGTGCTTGCTCAAACTTAAATAATTGTTCATTAGTGGCGGCGAGGTAACTGTTCAGTTCTAAAATTTCATTGAAGAAGTTATTTTTCTTTGCAATGTCTAAACCTTGAAGCGCATATTCAATACCTTTTTCGGGTTCATTAGTTTTAGATTTTAATAGCGCTAATCCTAGAAAGGCCCTTGAAGCAATGTAATCTTTCTCATTGGTGTCATTATTAACAATGAGAGAATTGAAATTTTTCTCGGCTTCCGTATACTTGGGGAGTTCTAAATATATGAATCCTTTGGCTAGTAGAATGTGTAAGGTTAGGTTTCTAACATTAGTCATTTTATCAGCTTTGTCTAATTCATGATTGGCTAGATAATATTTTTGCTCTTTCATTAAATGTAAAGCATCAATATATCTGTGAGTAGCACTACCATAAGGGTACTCAGAATCTTTCAGCAATACATCTGCTCTTTGCCAGAGCTGTATAGATTGATCTACTTTGTTAAGTTTTAAATAGAGTAGGGATAACTCATGATAGCAATCTATAATTGTTTTTAGGTCCTCTAATTTTTCGGCCTTTTTCAAGGCCTTGTAAACAGACTCTAAAGATAGATCTAACTTATCTTGGTTTTTATACGTTCTTGCCAATGCAAAATAATCCTCCACTTCTTGATATGTAGCGATAGAATCTTGAGAAAATGTGGCTTGCCAAAAAAGCATGGCAAACGCAAATAGCATTTTAAAATTGAAGTTGATATGTAGGTTTTTTATTTTCAAATGTACGATTTATCTTGCATCAATCTAATTAAATCTATCAATCTACTACTGTAACCTGTTTCATTATCATACCAACCGATAATTTTTACCATCTTGCCAAGAACAGAAGTCATCAATGAATCAAACGTACAAGAGTAACAACTATTGTTAACATCGATAGAAACTATAGGGTCTTCTGTATAATAAAGAATATTTTTCAAAGAATTTTCAGAAACCTCTTTGAAAGCCTTATTTATTTCTCCGATACTCGTTTCTTTTTTCACATTGAAGGTAATGTCTGTTAATGAGCCGTTTGCAACAGGTACACGAATCCCACAACCGCCAATAAGGCCATCTAATTCAGGAAATATTTTAGTAAGTGCCTTTGCTGCTCCTGTGGTAGTAGGCACGATAGATTGTCCTGCAGCGCGAGCTCTTCTTAAATCTCTATGCGGTTGATCATGTAAGCTTTGATCGGTAGTATAAGAGTGTATGGTGGTTATATACGCCTGCTCTACACCACACAAATCATTAATAATTTTTATCATCGGTGCGGCGTTATTCGTCGTACACGATGCATTAGAAATAATTTGGTCCTCGGCAGTAAGTAAATGTTCATTAACCCCTAAGACAATCATTTTAATGTTTTCGTCTTCTGGTGGTACGGATAAAATAACTTTTTTTGCTCCGTTTTTTAGATGGGCATTTAGCTGCTCTTTGGTTTTAAACTTTCCTGTAGCTTCAATAACGATATCTACTTGATGTTTTCCCCAGTCTATGTTTTCTGGCAAAGGCTGATTTAGGATGTGCACCTTTTTAGCGTGATTTATAGTAATCGTATCTGCCGTATGCGTTACAGGATAAGGAAACACACCGTGTATGCTATCGTATTTTAGTAAGTGTGCTAAGGTTTCTGTATTTGCTAAATCATTGATGGCAACAACATTCAAGTTAGGATGCGCTTGAAGCAGTCTAAAAAATGTGCGGCCAATTCTCCCAAAACCATTAATTCCTATATTAATTTGTTTCATAACTACAATGCGCTATCTAGTTCATTTTGTAGTATATAAAAGAACATAAAATGAGCCTAGATTGAATCTAATTTTAGTGAATGTGTTTATGTGCTTTGTATGAAGATCTAACAAGGGCGCCACTTTCTACGTGTCTAAAGCCCATTTCTAATCCTATTTCTTCATATTTTTTAAATTGTTCCGGAGTTATAAATTCTTTTACAGGAAGATGTTTTTTACTTGGCTGTAAATATTGACCAATAGTAATAACATCTACATTTACATCTCTTAAATCTCGCATGGTCTGTATCACTTCTTCTTCAAGTTCACCTAGCCCCAGCATAATACCAGATTTTGTTCTGTTAATGCCGTTTGCGCGTAAATAGCGGAGTACTTCTAAACTACGTTCATATTTAGCTTGTATCCTTACTTCTCTAGTTAATCTTTTAACCGTTTCCATATTATGGGAAACTACTTCAGGATTAACAGCAATGATACGATCTAAATGTGTTTCAATACCTTGAAAATCAGGAATCAACGTTTCAAGTGTAGTTTCTGGATTCATTCGGCGAATAGCTTTTACTGTTTCTGCCCAAATAATAGATCCCATATCTTTAATATCGTCTCTATCTACAGAAGTAATCACCGCATGCTTAATGCTCATTATTTTAATAGAACGTGCCACTTTTTCTGGCTCTTCCCAATCTACATCTTCTGGTCTACCAGTTTTAACACCGCAGAAACCACATGAGCGAGTACAAACATTTCCTAAAATCATAAAAGTGGCAGTTCCTTCTCCCCAGCATTCACCCATATTTGGACAACTACCAGAAGTACAAATGGTATGTAGATTATATTTATCTACTAAACCTCGAAGCTGTGTATACTTTTTTCCTGTAGGAAGTTTTACGCGTAACCATTTGGGTTTTCCTTGTGGTGGTAAAACACTTTTTACTGCGCTATCGCTCATCGTCAATTTTTATGCAAATATACAAAGAATTTTAGGTTCTGTTGTTTTTTGAAAGGGAGGTTGTATCGCTTATTTTGAATGTGTCTAAATGCCGATATGTTAAGATTTTGCTCCTTTTATAGCAGAGGCTAAAAGTTTTTTGGCTCTTAAAAGTTTGACTTTTACATTGTTAATAGGCTCGTTAAGTAGTACTGCGATATCAGCATAACTCAACTCATTAAAATATCTTAGATTGATTACTTTTTGATAATGTGGTTTTAAGCTTTTAATGTGCTCTAATAGGGTGGCTAGATTTTGCTGATTTATGAGTTGGTCTTCAGCAGAAGGACTAGCATCTAACACTTTTTTTATAGCATCAGCGCTACTATCAGTTTTTTCTAAAATATTACGCTTACTTTTTCTGATAAGATCTACATGTATATTTTTGGAAATAGTGATGAGCCAAGTCTTAAACTGATAGCTTTCATCGTAGGTATTTATCTTATCAAATGCTTTAGAAAATGTTTGGATGGTAATATCCTCTGCATCATTTTCATTTTTGGTACGTTGCAATTGAAAACTGTAGACATCATTCCAAAAAGAATCTAACAATAAACTAAAAGCAATCTGATTTCCTGCTTTAGCTTTTGCTATGGATTCTTGTAACGTGTCCTTGCTTTTGTCCAAATTGGCTTGTTAAGGAACAACAGTGATTTTTTACTGAAGTTCTGGAGAAGTATCTTTTTTGCAATCTTGTTCACTAGGCAGTTTGCCACAGAAACCACAAGCTTCTCCTTCTTTATTTAAAAACGGACTTTGGCTAGCGCAAGTTCCGGCAAATTCTCCATCTTTTTTAGACCATATTTTAATGGCAATTCCCGCAAAAGCAAGAGCTAATAATCCTATGGTTAATAAAACTAACTTCATGATAAAATATTTGTACAAAGGTACAAATATTTTATCTTTTGATTGTTTTAATGTAAAAAAATCAAAGGTTGTTAAAAGGTGATATTCGCTACGATATTTTCAACCGTAGGCGTTTCGTTGCCACCTTCATTCTCAATAGTAATGTAACCAACTGCGTCTTCAGAATATGGAATGGCTAATAAGTTGTCTTTAGAACCTGCATCTTTAAGAATGCCTAAGTTTAACATCTTCCCATTAACCTCTGCCCACATTTGTAAATACTGACCTTCCTCTAGATGAGGTAAGTTTTGTACATTTATATAAGACAACTTTTTGACAGGGTTTACATACGCAACAGCTTTTAAATCTTTTGCTTTTTTGTTCCCTTTAAGTTTATATTGTTTTGTGTCTGGATTATTTAATACAATGAATTGATTTCTTACATCTTCCAAACGTTCCTTCATATCAGCTTCTAAAAGCTTAATTTGATTGGTAACCATTGAATTTTCTTCCTGTAAGTTTAAATTCTGATTATAGAAGAAATAAGATGCAGATGCAAATAGTAGTGCAACAACACTTGCGGCAACAGCATAACTCATAAACTTTCTTCTTGTAGAATTTTGTGCTTTAACTCTACTTAATATTTGTTCTTTTAATCCTTCAGGAGCTTTTACGGCATACGATTTAGCAAATTCTTCTAAATTTTCTTGTAGCTCGTTGTATGTTTTTCTAACCTCAGGGTACATGGCAATATAGCGCTCTACTTGTAACGTTTCTAAGTCAGTTGTAGCTCCTAGTAAATACTTTTCAAGAAGATCAGTATCTAAAAATAATTTAATTTTTTCTTTCATAATCTTATGCTATTAAGGTTAATAAAAATAGCAGTACTACAGGCTCAATATAGATCTTTCGTAATTCACGTAGCCCAATCTTTAATCGAGATTTTATTGTTCCAAGCGGAATATCTAATTCATCACTTGCTTCTTGTTGCGTCATTCCATCAAAAAATAAAGCTTCAAGAACAATTTTATATTTCGAATCTATTTTCAAAAGATTCTCGCGCATGTCTATGAAATCAGGATTTAAACCTTCAATACCTACCTTATATACGTCAGAAACATCTAATTGGATTTCTTTGTCGGTTTTAGTTTTAGAACTTCTTAACTTATCTATGGCTGTATTTCGTGTAATTCGAAATAGCCATGTAAATAGTTTTGCCTTAGAAGGGTCATAACTATCTGCTTTTTTCCAGATTTTTACAAAACTTTCTTGTAAAACATCTTGCGCAAGCATTTCATCTTTTACGACTTTATAGGCTACACCATAAAGGGTGTCACTATAATTCTCATAAAGTAGAGAAATAGCTTTTTCATTGCGTTCATGCAATAATTCAACAATATGGTTTTCGAGTAGTGCGCTCATGAAAAAGTTAAGGTTAAAAAAAATATAGTTTCAAAAAATCTAAATCCAGTTTTACTACGTAATTAATATGTAACGAAAAATTTCACAATTGATTGTTACACAATAAATTTTGAATAATAGAATAAGTTTACGACTGGTTATCGTAAGCTTAATTTTTGGTTAGTTTGGTTTGGTATAACCCTGATATTTATTATCAGGGTTATTTTTTTTTAAACAATATTAACTTCTGGCAAGATACGAATATTGAATTTTGCATAAACTGTATCTATAATTTTGTGCGCCAAATCTACTATTTCTTTTCCAGTTGCTGCACCGTAATTTACTAAAACTAATGCTTGATTCTTGTGAACACCAGCATCACCGTACCTTTTCCCTTTAAATCCACTTTGCTCTATAAGCCAACCTGCAGGTATTTTGTAGTTTTCTTCTGACAGCTTGTAGAATGGGGCTTTCGGGTGCTTCTCTGAGAAATCAAGAAATTCAATTTTATTTATAATCGGATTTTTGAAAAAACTTCCACTATTTCCTAATTCAGCAGGGTCAGGTAGTTTACTTTTTCTGATAGCTATTACAGCATTAGAAACATCCTTAATTGTAGGTGTGATAATACCCATATTTTGTAATTCTTGATCGATAGATCCATAAGATGTATTTAGAACATGATCTTTCTTTGATAATTTTAAATTTACCGATGTTATAATAAATTTTCCTTTTCCTTCGTTCTTGAAAAAAGATTCTCGATATCCAAAATTACAGGCCTCTTTAGTAAAACTTTTAAGGTTCTGAGTACCTATTTCCATCGCCTCACAAGATTCAAACGTGTCTTTTAATTCAACACCATAGGCTCCAATATTTTGAATCGGAGAGGACCCTGTGTTTCCAGGTATAAGAGACATGTTTTCTAAACCGCCATAATTTTGGTCTAAAGTCCAAAGCACTAACTTATGCCAGTTTTCTCCCGCCATTACATTGATCACCACATCATGGTCTGTTTCTGAAACTATTTTAATTCCTTTGAGATTTAAATGCAATACTAAAGCATCAATATCTTTGGTTAATAGCATATTACTACCTCCGCTAATTACAAATTTATTAGGGTATTCTTCTAATTTTAGCACAGATTCTAATGCTGCTAGTGTTGTAATTTCATAAAAAAAACGAGCCTTGACATCAATACCAAAAGTATTATAAGATTTTAGCGATACATTGTTTTTAATCTTCATTTAGACGATATTCTTTTAGTGCTTGTTCTAAGATATGAATGGCTCTTTTGAGCGTTTCTTGATCTAGAACATATGCAATTCTAATTTGGTTTTTTCCTAAGCCTTTAGTTGCATAAAAGCCTGCAGCGGGGGCAACCATTACTGTTTCATTATCAATATTAAAATGCTCCAACATCCACTGTGCAAAAGTATCAGAATCTTTAATAGGAAGCTCAACAATACAGTAAAAAGCTCCCTGAGGAGAAATAACCTTAATTCCTGAAATTTTATTTAGTCCTTGTACCAGGGTGTCTCTACGTAAAACGTATTCGGCGATGACTTCATCAAAATATTCTTGAGGAGTATCCAACGCCGCTTCACTCGCAATTTGCGCATAAGAAGGCGGTGAGAGTCTGGCTTGCATGAACTTTAGTATGGTGTTTTTTAAAGTTTTATTTTTTGTAATAACACAGCCTATACGGGCCCCGCACATGCTGTATCTTTTAGACACAGAATCTATTACAATACAATGGTCATCAATATTCTTCTCTCTCAGCGCAGAATAGTGTAGCTTCCCGTCGTACACAAATTCACGATACACTTCATCTACAATAAAAAATAGATCATGTTTTTTTACGAGTTGTGCTAATTGTTTTATTTCCTCTTCACTATATAAGTACCCCGTAGGATTATTGGGGTTGCAAATTAAAATTGCTTTGGTCTTTACAGTAATTGCATTCTCAAAATCAGCTATGCTAGGAAGTGCAAATCCAGTTTCTATTTTAGAAACAATAGGTACTACATTTACTCCAAATGCGATAGAAAAACTATTGTAGTTCGCATAAAAAGGTTCAGGAACAATAATTTCATCATCAGCGTCTGCAATACTACCTATGACAAAAGATAATCCTTCAGATGCTCCTGTAGTTACTAAGATATCTTCTGACGTGATATCAATGCCATGTTTTAGATAATAAGTGGCTAGTTTAGTTCTATACCTGTCACTGCCTTCGGTCTTACTATAGCTAAGAGTGGTAATAGAATTTTCTTTCACAGCATCTAAGGCAATTTGTGGAGTCTTAATGTCTGGCTGACCTATATTCAGGTGAATCACATTCATACCTCTTTTCTTGGCAGCTTCTGCAAACGGAACCAATTTGCGGATTGGAGACTCTGGCATAGATAAGCCCTTGTTGGAAATAGTAGGCATCGGTGTATTTTTTTTGCAAAAATGGGAAATCAATAGGTACAAAACAATAGAATAATTTTAATTTACAAAGCATCAGATTATTGTTAATATATTATGTTCTAATTGATTAAAAGTGTAAATTATAGCCTAATAATTATCAAATAGCTAAAATTGAGGCAATTTACTAATCATTTTCTAATTCTTATTTTGGTTGTTCCGTTTTTTTGCTTTTCGCAGAAATTTCAAATGGAAGAAGGGAAACGGGTTCAGAAATTAAAGTTTCAATTAATTAATAATGTTATTGTTATTCCCATTGAAGTAAATGGTAGTATGCTTTCTTTTATACTAGATTCAGGAGTGAGTACGCCTATTCTTTTTAATTTAACGGGTCAAGATTCTATCCAGATTAATGATGTTACGGAAGTAAAAATTAAAGGGCTAGGAGCTGCACACGCCATCTTAGCTTTGAGTTCTAAAGGAAACGCTTTTAATTTAAAGACTATAAAAAATACCCAACAAGATCTTTTTGTGGTATTAGACAAGGATATTAATTTTTCTACCACTTTTGGTATTCCTATACATGGTATTATCGGTTATGATTTGTTTAGAGATTTTGTGGTTGCTATTAATTATGGAAAGCAAATTATAAAATTTTATGATCCAGAAAAATATGTCAATAAATTAAGTAAACACCATCAGGTGTTGCCTTTGGATATAGAGAAAAAAAGGGCGTACATAGCCGCAAATGTATTTTTTAATGATACCATTCAAGCTCCTGTTAGACTATTAATAGACACAGGAAGTTCTGATGCCATATGGCTTTTTGAGGATCAAGAGAAAGGAATAGGTGTTCCCCTTCTAAATTATGAAGCTTTTTTAGGAAAAGGATTGAATGGTGAAATATTCGGAAAAAGGACCATGGTAGAAGGTTTTAGGTTGGGTAATAGTGAATTGCATGGTGCTAAAGTTGCTTTTCCAAAAATGGAAACTTTTAATTCTGTCAAAGACTTAGGCGATAGAAATGGTAGTATAGGAGGAGAGGTGCTTAAGCGATTTAATATAGTGTTTAATTATCCTAAAGGGGAAATCATCTTAAAGGAAAATAGTTATTTTAAAAAGCCTTTCAAATATAATATGAGTGGCATAGAACTGATACACGCGGGTATGCGATACGTAGCAGATCAGATTACAGATGAAAAAGGGATTTTGAAAAGTGGAGAGAAAGAAAATTCATTTGGTGATGTTCAGATATTATTCGAAGGAACAACGAGATTAAGTTTGGTGCCAGAAATTGTAGTCTCTGCTATACGTGTAGGAAGCCCTGCCTATGAAGCAGGCTTACAGGAAGGAGATTTGCTGTTGTCAGTAAACGGAAAAAGCGTTCATAGATACAAATTGCAAGAAGTGCTTGAATTTTTAAATGAACGAGAAGGTAAAAAAATTAAATTAGTCATAGAACGTGCTAACCGAGATGTGCAGCTGTCTTTTGTACTTAAAAAACTATTCAAATAAAAAAGCCTAACACAATGTGTTAGGCTTAGTATTTTTAAGTTGAAATAAAAAACTATTGAACAACAGTTTCTTTAACCTCTCCTTTTATCTTTAATACAACAGTAGGTGTAGCTGCGTTAGAAATAACAGTAATTGCTTTTCTAATAGCGCCAACTCTATTGGTATCATATTTTACTTGAATTTCACCTGTTTTACCTGGTAAAATAGGATCTTTTGGACTTTTTGGAATAGTACATCCACAACTAGAACTAACTTTGCTAATAATTAATGGAGCATCTCCAGTATTTGTGAATAAAAACACACGATTTCCATCAGAACCTTTTTCAATAGTACCGTAATCTACAGTATCTGATTTAAAGTCGATTTTAGCTGCTTTGTCTTGTGCGTTTAGGCTAATTCCTAATAGACCAATAAATAAAATTAGTACAATTTTTTTCATCATTTTTAGTTTTGGGTGAGATTCAAATGTAACTATTTTGATATGAACCTCAAAATTCTTTTGTTATCTGATAACGTTACTTATTTTTGTTTCGTATTTCAAGAAGTCTAAATCTTATTTTTTAACATTTGTCGGGTTCTTCAAGAAGATACATATCACTTAAAACAAAAATTATACCAAAATATGGAAATAGCGTCAAAATACGAATCTCAGAAAGTAGAAAAACATTGGTATGATTACTGGATGAGCAATGGTTATTTTCATTCTACACCAGATGAAAGAGAGCCGTATACTATAGTAATACCTCCGCCAAATGTAACGGGAGTACTACATATGGGACATATGCTTAACAATACAATTCAAGATGTATTGATAAGAAGAGCTAGATTAATGGGGAAAAATGCCTGTTGGGTGCCAGGAACAGACCATGCCTCTATTGCTACGGAAGCAAAAGTAGTTGCGAAATTAAAGGAACAAGGGATTGATAAAGCCGATTTAACGCGTGAAGAATTTTTAAAACATGCTTGGGATTGGACCGATGAATATGGTGGGGTTATTTTAGAACAACTTAAAAAATTAGGATGCTCTTGCGATTGGGATCGTACAAAATTTACACTGGATGACAATATGTCTGCATCAGTGATAAAAGTTTTTGTCGATTTATTTGAAAAAGGCTTAATTTACCGTGGGTTTAGAATGGTAAACTGGGATCCAGAAGCACAAACTACACTTTCAGATGAAGAGGTAATCCATGAAGAAAAGCAAGGGTTACTATATTATTTAGAATATCAAATAGAAGGTTCTGATGAAAAAGTGACTATCGCCACGACAAGGCCAGAGACCATTTTAGGAGATACCGCTATTTGTATTAACCCTAATGATGAACGCTACACACATTTAAAAGGGAAAAAAGCCATCGTGCCTTTAAGTGGCAGAGCTATTCCTATTATTGAAGATGAGTACGTAGATATAGAATTTGGAACGGGATGTTTGAAAGTTACTCCAGCTCATGATATCAATGATAAGACCTTAGGAGAAAAACATAATTTAGACGTAATAGATATTTTTAATGCGAATGCTACTTTAAATCATCACGGTTTACACTATGAGGGTAAAGATCGTTTTGTAGTGCGTAAAGAAATATCAAAAGAGTTAGAAGAAAAAGGCTTTTTGGTTAAGACGGAAACGCATTTAAATAAAGTAGGTACTTCTGAAAGAACAAAAGCAGTTATAGAACCACGATTATCGGATCAATGGTTCTTGAAAATGGAAAAACTTGCGGAACCAGCAATTAAAGCTGTTTTAGAAACAGAAGATGTAAAATTGTTCCCTAAGAAATTTGAAAATACCTACCGTCATTGGATGGAAAATGTTCGTGATTGGAATATTTCTAGACAACTTTGGTGGGGACAGCAGATTCCTGCTTACTATTATGGAGAAGGCGCAGACGATTTTGTGGTTGCAGAGCGTAAAGAGGAGGCGCTTGAAAAAGCGATTGCAAAGACCGGAAACAAAGCACTATCTGCAGCAGATCTTAAGCAAGATGAGGATGCTTTAGATACTTGGTTTTCTTCTTGGTTATGGCCAATTAGTGTTTTTAACGGAATTCTAGAACCAGAGAATAAAGAAATAGAATATTATTATCCAACGAATGATTTAGTCACCGGGCCAGATATTTTATTTTTCTGGGTTGCTCGTATGATTGTTTCTGGATATGAATATAGAGATGAAAAACCATTTCAGAATGTTTATTTAACAGGCTTAGTTCGTGATAAGCAACGAAGAAAAATGTCTAAGTCATTAGGGAATTCTCCTGATGCTTTAGGGCTGATCAATGAATATGGTGCAGATGGTGTTCGTGTTGGGTTGTTGCTAAGTGCAGCAGCAGGTAATGATTTGATGTTTGACGAAGCACTTTGCCAACAAGGTAAAAACTTTGCTAACAAAATTTGGAATGGTTTCCGATTGGTGCAAGGTTGGGAAGTGGCTGATTTGCCGCAGCCAAAAGCGTCCAAGCTAGGATTAGAATGGTATAATGCTAAGTTTAATCAAACACTTTTAGAGATAGAGGATCATTTTAGCAAGTATCGTATTTCAGATGCGCTAATGGCGATTTATAAATTAGTTTGGGATGATTATAGTTCTTGGTTGTTAGAAATAGTTAAACCAGCATACCAACAACCAATAGATAAAACTACGTTTGATGCGGTAATTGCAATTTTTGAAAATAATTTAAAACTATTACATCCATTTATGCCATTCTTAACAGAAGAAATATGGCAACATATTGCAGAGAGAACACCAGAAGAAGCTTTGGTAATTGCAAAATGGCCAGAGGCAACAGCTGTTGATGAAGCTTTAATATTAGGATTTGATTTTGCTGCAGAGGTTATTGCTGGAGTGAGAACTATTAGAAAACAAAAGAATATTCCGATGAAGGAGTATTTAGAGCTTTCTGTATTGAATGAAGGTGCTATTGCCAAAGATTGGGATGCGGTAATTACTAAATTAACTAATGTTTCTGAAATTTCGTATGTTTCTGAGGCTGTAGACGGCGCATTGTCATTTCGTGTGAAAAGTAATGAGTATTTTATTCCAATAAGTGGCGCTATTGATGTTGATGCGGAAATTAAAAAAATTGAAGAAGAGTTAAAGTATACAAAAGGCTTTTTAAAATCTGTTGAAAAGAAATTGTCTAATGAACGCTTTGTGAGTAATGCCCCAGAGCAGGTCATTGAAATAGAGCATAAGAAAAAGGCTGATGCAGAAGCAAAAATAGAAACCCTTGAGAAGAGTTTAGCAAGTTTAAAATAATTAATCAATAGAATAGATAATGAAAATAGTAGCCGTAGGGAAAAATTATGTAAATGAGTTGAGTGAAATGCCTTCAGAGAAGGTGATACCAATTGTTTTTACCAAACCAGAAACCACTCTTTTAGAAAATAATGAAGATTTAGTTCTTCCTAGTTTTTCAAATGATGTTTGGTTTGAGGCAGAGTTAGCTTTTAGAATAGGTAAAAAGTGTAAAGCTGCAACTGCAGAAAATGCTTTAGATTTTATTGACGCAGTAACTCTATCTAATGACTTAACGGCAAAAGATGTTTTGGCAAGCAGTAGAGAAACTAAAGGTCCTTGGGCATTAGCGAAAGGTTTTGATGGTGCTACACCTATCGCTCCTTTTTACCCAATAGCTGATTTCCCTGATGTGACGGATATTAATTTTTCTTATGAGGTAAATGGAGTAGAAGTGCAGAAAGGAAATAGCTCACATATGATTACCAATTTGGTAGACTTTGTGGTGTATGTTTCTTCTATAATGACACTAAATCCAGGAGATATTTTATTAACAGGTACGCCTCCAAAGGGTGTTGGTAAAGTTAATTCTGGAGATGTGATGATTGGTTATTTGGAAGGTAAAAAGGTTTTAGAGACAAAAGTTAAATAGCTTTTTTGCAGTGTAAATGCTTGAGGTAGCATTTGGTTTTTTTGTAAGCGATATACTACATAGTTAAATATGACGTTAGTTTCTTACCAACCAAATTTTATCATATGGATTTAACACAGCGTCTCGCATTTTGTAAAAAGTGTGAAAAAAGAACTTTTGACCCCAATACAGGGATCGTTTGTTCTCTAAGTCAAAGAAAGCCAGATTTTATTACAAATTGCAAAGATTTTATCATTGATCCAAAAGAGGCCTCTAAAATTGCAGCGAAATCATATGCCGCTCAATCGGTGCCTCAAGAAGAATCAAGCTCTAATCCCATCTGGGGAATTATAGGAGTTATTTTAATTGTGATTAAATTAATTTTTTACTTCGGAAGAAATTAATTCGTCCATAAAAAAAAGAGTACTACTCCATTTGTATCGATACAGGTATAAGTGGAGTTTTTTTGTGGCGTAACTTGATACATTATTTTATAGTGTCCCGCTCTTTTCTTTCATCAGCTATATTGTTTAATTTTTTTAGCGTTAGTGCTATGGTATTCAGGGGAATTTTTTTTTAAGGGTGTTTATTTTTAACTGTACATTTGTAGCATCAAAATCATTGAACAATAGTAGTCGTATGGATTCTGAAAATGAAAAGGAAATAACGGATAAGAGTGATATTCACGTAAGTATTGAAGAGGTAGATGCATGTATTTCTATTTTAGATAAACTTGGTGAAAATGCGTTTCAAGTATTAGCACTTCCAGAAGAAAAACGGGTTGCACTGCTGAAAGCTGCAGGGCTTTTATCGCGACCAAATCGTCATGAGTTTAAGCAGCGCAAGAAAGATGCTGCAAAAGCGGCTAAGCGTAAAATGATCGAACGTGATAAGCATGCTCGTAAGGAAACAGGAATTCGTAGCGCTAGAGAGTCTGTAGTTTTTAAAGCTCCTATTTTGTTAGAAGCAGCAAAATTAGGGGGCTTAGAAGAAAGAGAGTTAGAGTCTCCTCGCAACTGTTATGTATGTAAAACAGTATATACTAAACTGCATCATTTTTATGATACCATGTGTCAAGATTGTGGTGATTTCAATTATGCCAAACGTTATCAAACGGCAGACCTTACAGATCAAGTAGCTATTGTTACAGGATCGCGTTTAAAAATAGGATATCATATTACGCTAATTTTATTGCGCGCGGGTGCAACAGTTGTAGCTACTACACGCTTTCCTGTAGATTCAGCTTTACGCTTTTCTAAAGAAGATGATTTTTCTAAGTGGGGGCACCGCCTTAAAATACACGGTTTAGATTTACGTCATATTCCAAGTGTGGAGATCTTCTGTAACTTCATAGAACAACAATATAGTCGTTTAGATATCTTGATAAACAACGCTGCTCAAACTGTACGCAGACCAGCTGGTTTTTATCAGCATTTAATGAAGAATGAGGAAATGCCTGTAGATGCTTTACCAAAAGCAGCCAAAGAAGTTTTAGCAGATCATCTGTATTGTTTAGATGAATTAAATGCATTGGGTAAAAATACATCTAGTCAACAGAATGATACCTTACCTGTAACATGGCATGCTCCAGAACCAGGAATAGGTATTCGCGCATCTGCTAAATTATCTCAAATACCGTATAGCTTTGATAACTCTTTGGCGACAAAAGAGGTGTTTCCAGAGGGCGAATTGGATGCAGATTTGCAGCAAGTAGATTTGCGTAAAACAAACAGTTGGCGTTTGAAATTAGGAGAGATAGAAACTCCCGAGATGATAGAAGTGCAGTTGGTAAATGCTGTGGCTCCTTTTGTGTTGTGTAATCGCCTTTCTAGGCTTATGCGTCAAGAGAATACCGGTAAAAAGCATATTATCAATGTTTCTGCCATGGAAGGTAAGTTTCATCGTTTTTATAAAGAAGATAGGCATCCACACACCAATATGGCAAAAGCAGCTTTAAACATGATGACCCATACTTCTGCATTAGATTTTGCAACCGATGGCGTATTTATGAATGCTGTAGATACTGGTTGGGTAACCGATGAGGATCCGGCAGAATTGTCTAAAAAGAAACAAGAAGTTCATGATTTTCAACCTCCATTAGATATTGTAGATGGTGCTGCTCGTGTGTTAGATCCATTAATAGATGGTATTAATACTGGGAAGCATTGGTGTGGTAAATTCCTAAAAGACTATAGACCTATTGATTGGTAGCTAGACGCAGTTGCTTTTTAGTATGTACATCTTTTAATAATGTGGCTAAGGCGGCAATGATGACTATATTTTTAAATATGTACTGTCCTAACAACGTGGGGGCGAAGCTTGTATTTGAAAAAGTGATTTCGGGCGCAATAAATAAAGGTGTGAATGTGAAAAACATATGTATTAAGGCCAATACTAATATTGCTTTTTTATGAAAATTTAGAAGCAAGCAGATGCCTACAAAGGTTTCCCATAGGGCAAGAAGAAGTATAGCTGTTTTTTCAGGGATTAAATGAAAGGTGATACTGTTAATAGTTTGAATGGCAAGATCTTCAGCCGGACTTAATGATGAAAAAAATTTAAGGGTGCCAAAAAATAGATAGACCAATCCTATAGAAATAGCTAGAAAATTTAATGCTTTTATCTTTGCGGATACCGTACTGAAAATAGCTTTCATGCTTTATAAGGTTTGGTTGGTTTAAAATTAAAAGCCAACCAATAGGGGTAGGTTGGCTTTTAATAGGGCACTAATAATTTGTTTTTTTGAAATTCAATTAACTCAGTTACTAAAGTACCGTTTATAGTTGTGGTAATAGATTAATGATAAGTCAAAAAGATTAATGAAAGGTTAATACGATTAATAAAGTAGTGGCGAGGCGGTTTATTTTTGATTTTTACCTTACATTGTTGCTGTGTTACTTAGAAGAAAAATATACATTATTGTATTTGTTATTTCTGTACTTGGGCTATTCATCGTACAGTATCAATATTTAAAAATCGGATTAAACCTAGCAAAGGTTCAGTTTGATAAAAATATATTGGCTTCAAGTAATCATATAAAAAAGGAACTAGCAACAGAAAATGAATTAACATTTCTCTTAGGGAAGTCTATTACGAAAGATGGTTCTTATTTTAGCTTAAGTATAGATAGTGTACAAGATGCCTCAAGTCATTTTTTAAATGATTTTTTAATAGATAGACTAGCAGCGCAAGGTATCACCTCAGATTTTACATATCAGTTAGTGTCTAGGGATTCTGCCTATTATTTATATTCTCCAAAAAGATTTGAGAAAGACGATACTCTTTTAAATTACCCATTAGAATTGGAAGGATATTTACCGAAACTAATAGGAGAAAAGCTTTTTTTAGAATTGCAATTTAAAGACATGAACACCTTTTTTTTATATCAGCTAAACGGACTAACGATTCCTAGTCTAGTTTTTATGCTGGCTATTATTTTTGTAGTCGTTTGGGTTTTAAAATCTTTCTATTGGCAGCGTAAAATTATTACCACTACCAACGAATTCATTAATAATTTAACTCATGAGTTAAAGACGCCCGTATTTTCAATAGGCTTAGCGACTAAACTTTTAGAAGAACAAGGTGTGGCAGAGCAAAAACCAGTTTTAAAGCTCGTTAGGGCGCAAGTAGATAGATTAAAGAGTCATATAGATAAAGTATTGGATTTGGCAAAGCTAGAGGAGCGTAAGCAAGTCTATACGATGATTCCGATAGATTTTCATTTAAGCCTAAAACAGGTTTGCGATGAATTTGAAGCAATAGCCCTTTTAGAGAATGTTCAGTTTACGTACAACTTAGAAGAAGGGTCTTATGTACTTAGGGCGGAATCTTCACATCTGGAGAATGCCGTTAATAATATCTTAGATAATGCGAAGAAATACTCTGAGGAATCAGAAATTTATCTAAAAGCTTTTATTAAAAATAAAAAACTTCTTATTCGTATTGAAGATAACGGTGAAGGAATTTCTATGAAAGAGCAGCGCTATATTTTTCAAAAATATTACCGCGTATTTGATGAAAACCTACATAAGGTGAAGGGGTATGGTCTAGGTTTAAGTTATGTTAAAAACGTTATTGAGAACCATGGAGGTAAAATAACATTGCAAAGCGAATTAGGAAAAGGAACAATAGTAATAATTGAATTACCTTTAGTGTCTCATGATGCACCCAGATAAATATGCTATTTTATTAGTTGAAGATGATGAGTCTTTAGGATACCTTCTTTCAGAGTACCTTAAAATGAAAAATTTTCTAGTTACCTGGGTCAAGTCCGGATTAGAAGCAATTGCGATAATTGAGACAGATATTTTTCAGTTAGCTATTCTAGATGTAATGATGCCTGAAATGGATGGGTATACTTTAGCTTCAAAAATGAAGAGCCAATTCCCTGAATTGCCTTTTTTGTTTTTGACGGCAAGGTCATTAAAAATTGATGTTCTCAAAGGCTTTTCATTAGGCGCCGTAGATTATTTAAAAAAACCAATTGATGAAGAGGAGTTAGTGGTTCGTATTAAGGTGCTGCTAGATCGGTTAGGGCCAAAAGATAACTTAGTACAAGAAATTAATACATTGTTAACTATCGGTAGGTATCAATTTGATGTTATCAATCAGCAATTAAAGTATCAGGATGCTGTAATAAAGTTAACCAGTAGGGAAGCGGAGTTGTTGCAATTATTAGTAGAGAACAAAAATCAATTATGTTCCCATAAAGATATCCTTGTAAGGCTTTGGGGAAAAAATGATTATTTTAACCGTAAGAGCTTAAATGTTTTTGTATCGCACCTTCGTAAATATCTAAGTCACGATAGTGCTATAAAATTAGATAATATTCACAGAAAAGGATTTATACTTTTAGTAAAAGAGTAGTAATCTGTGATTGGTTTCGTTGTTGTTATGGTTGATTAAGGGTTATCGAAATTGCCCAATTCTGATCGTACTAATGCAATGTAGTTTTTCATAGCCTCTTTTTTTGAAAGGTTTTTAGCTTGAAATAAAGCGTTTGCTTTAAAGGCATTAATCAAAGGAGTGCTACTACCTGGATTGTCAAAATTTTCATTAGCAATCTTGTAATAAGCGTATAGCTTTAATAGAAAATCTGCGGGTAAAGGGTTTGTATAATCATTTACAAACTTTACAGCGATAATAAATTCTGAGTGAAGTTTATCTGTCTTCATCTTTTATTGGTAAGCTAGCTATACAGGTTTTTGCACCAATAACTTTCTGATTAAGTTTTACATTAATGGTTGCATCTAAAGGTAAGAATAAATCTACTCTAGAACCAAATTTAATAAATCCAGCATCTTCTCCTTGATGCGCACTATCACCAACATTGGCGTAATTAACAATACGTTTTGCAAGTGCTCCAGCAATTTGACGGTATAAAATTTCGCCAAATTTCGGCGTTTTAATAACGATAGTCGTTCTTTCATTCTCTTCGCTTGCCTTCGGGTGCCAAGCGACTAAAAACTTACCTGGGTGGTATTTAGAAAAGGTAATAGCACCACTTGCAGGGTATCTTGTAACATGTACATTAATAGGCGACATGAAGATGGAAACTTGAAGACGTTTTTCTTTAAAGTATTCTTTTTCTTCTACCTCTTCAATGACAACAACCTTGCCATCTACAGGAGCCAAAATTTCATCAAAACTTTTAGTAACTTTTCTTTTTGGGTTTCTAAAAAATTGAAGAATGATAATCAAAAATACTACTGCTGTACATTGAATAAGCAATTTCAACCAATTTAAATCAATATAATAATGAGCGGCTAATACGATAATTGCTACTAAAAAAAACGAGATTAAAATTATTTTTTGCCCTTCTTTATGAAACATGGTTGAAAATATTTATGGTTAAATATGCAAAAGGTGCTGCAAAAATTAAACTGTCTAAACGGTCTAGCATACCTCCGTGGCCTGGTAAAATAGCACCGCTGTCTTTTACGCCAGCAGCTCTTTTAAATTTTGATTCTATTAAATCTCCTAAACTTCCGGTAACAACAATTACAATGGCTAAAATAAACCACTGCATAAGGCTTATGTTGGTTTCGTATTTAGACATGAAATAAGCGGCGACCAATGCAAAGACTAGACCACCGATAGTTCCTTCCCAAGTTTTTTTAGGGGATACGCTAGGAAAAAGTTTATTCTTACCAATCGTCTTTCCAACTAAGTATGCAAACGAATCATTTACCCATATTAGTATAAAAATACCCATGATTAAAAATTTAGCAAAGTTATTTTGCTGATAAGGAATCATGGTTAGAAATATACAACCTCCGCCGATATAGAACAATCCGATTAAAAACTTCTGTAAGCTTTGAAACTTTTTTTCTTTGGGTGAAAATAGATAAAATAGTAGAGCGATGTTTATTGTAATTGTAAGAAACATCAATACATTTATGATGGATGTTCCGTAAGCGTAATCATTGATAAGATAGATAAATGCCCACCAAAGTGTAAGATAGGCAGCAAAAATATGGTAGCCCGGCAGTTTAGTCATTCTTTTAAATTCATACAAACATGCTAAGCCAAAAGCCATAAACAAAAAGTCAAAGGCATTAGAGCTTAAGAATATTGCAGAGAGCAATATTACCACGTATACGATTCCCGTAAGTAATCTTCTGAAAATTTCTCCCATATTATAAGTCTTCCAGAAGGATAAGATACAAATTTTTAGAGCTACTCCCGTAGGTAAGAAAATCTTTTTTGTCCTCTGATATGGCTTGAAAGTGTTTAATAGTAGTAATGTTTGTGGGTATACTATTTAAGTGTCGCTTCTTTATTTTTTTTAATCCTTCTCCTATAGAATTCACCAATTGACTTGTTGTAGCAAATACAATAAAGTTTTCTGGTAATTCATTGAGCTTTCTGTCCCTTAATTGATTAGAGCAAATAAGAATAGAGCCATTCTGTGCTACCAAATGCTCACAAGTGGTGAAGAATATTTTACTTTTATTAGGATTGTCGGTAAAGGTAATAGCTTCGTGTTTAAACTTGTCTTCAAGTCTTTGATCCATTGAGAAAAAGGCAGTATCATTCCAACTATTTTCTAAACGAATATTTTTTAATGCATCACTCACATCTTGATGGCCGTCACAATAAATGAATTTCCCACCATTTTTTTTAAAGTAAATAGTGAATTTTTCATCGATGGGAATGTCAAGGTCAGGCATATGCATACCTCTGGTTTCTTCTTCTTCCGCAGAAACCTTCTTTTTGCCACCTCCAAATAGTTTCTCAAATAGACCCATTCTTATCTTTAAAACTTCTACTACTTATTGAATATAAATAACCAGAAGTTTACAAAGATAAACTTCTGGTTGAGATAATGCTATTATATGTTGATGTCTCCTTCTTTTGAAGCTTCTTCCTCTCTTGCTGCTGCTTCTTCAGCAACATCTTTCTCGAAAGGTCTTTTACCAAATATTTTCTCTAGATCGTCTTTAAAGATAACTTCTTTCTCTAGCAAGCGTTGCGCTAATTCCGTAAGTTTATCTTTGTTGTTATCTAAAAGCTCAACAGCTCTTTGGTATTGCTCTTCTATTAGAATAGAGATTTCTCTATCAATAGTTTGAGCAGTTTCTTCACTATATGGTTTTGAGAATCCATAAGAATCTTGTCCTGAAGAATCGTAATATGTTAAGTTACCAATTTTGTCATTAAGGCCATAAATAGTAACCATAGCTCTTGCTTGTTTAGTTACTTTTTCTAAATCACTTAATGCACCAGTAGATATCTTATCAAAAATTACTTTTTCTGCAGCTCTACCTCCTAAGGTAGCACACATTTCGTCTTTCATCTGATCTGGACGAACAATAAGACGTTCTTCTGGTAAGTACCAAGCAGCACCTAATGACTGACCTCTTGGAACTATAGTTACCTTCACTAATGGCGCAGCATGCTCTAACATCCAACTAACTGTTGCATGACCCGCTTCATGGTACGCAATAGTTTCTTTTTCACCAGGAGTAATAATTTTATTTTTCTTTTCAAGACCACCAATAATACGATCAACCGCGTCTAGGAAATCTTGTTTAGTTACTGCTTTCTTCTCTTTACGAGCTGCTATAAGTGCCGCTTCATTACAAACATTAGCAATATCTGCCCCTGAGAACCCAGGTGTTTGTTTCGCTAAGAATTCTAAATCTAAGGCTTCTGCAGTCTTGATAGGCTTCAGGTGAACTTCGAAAATCTCTTTACGTTCTCTAATGTCTGGTAGGTCAACATAAATTTGTCTATCAAAACGACCCGCTCTCATTAATGCTTTATCAAGAACATCTGCTCTGTTGGTTGCTGCCAATACGATTACATTTGTATTGGTGCCAAAACCATCCATTTCAGTTAGTAATTGATTTAAGGTATTCTCACGTTCATCATTAGAACCTGTCATGTTATTTTTACCTCTTGCTCTACCAATAGCATCAATCTCATCAATAAAAATAATAGCAGGAGATTTATCTTTAGCTTGCTTGAACAAGTCACGTACTCTTGAGGCTCCAACACCTACGAACATCTCAACAAAATCTGATCCAGAGAGAGAGAAGAAAGGTACTTTAGCTTCCCCAGCAACAGCTTTGGCTAATAATGTTTTACCAGTACCTGGAGGGCCTACTAATAAAGCTCCTTTTGGTATCTTACCACCTAATGAAGTATACTTGTCAGGATTTCTTAAGAAGTCTACAATTTCTTCTACTTCTTCCTTAGCGCCTTCTAATCCGGCAACATCTTTAAAAGAAGTTCTTGTGTCTGTTTTTTCGTCGAATAATTTAGCCTTAGATTTTCCAATATTAAAAATTTGACCACCAGCGCCACCGCCACCGCCGCCAGACATTCTACGCATAAGATAAATCCAAATACCAATGATAAGTATAAATGGTAATACGCTTAAAAGAATATCAAGAACAACGTTGTTTTCTGTAGTGTAATCTATTACGGTGTCTAGGTTGTATTCAACTTTTGTGTTTTTTATGTCGTTCTCAAAGTTTTGAGGGTCTCCATAATCCAATACATACTGAGGAGATTCTCCACCAGATAATCCGAAAGGTTTCTTTGCAACTTCTTTATGCACATCTTTCTCTAATGCTTCTTGTGTTAAGAATACTTTAGCTTGTCTTGTGTTAGTTACAATTAATATTTTGGCAACATCGCCGTTTCTCAAATATTCTTGTAATTCAGAAGTTGTTGTTTTTTTCTGACTAGATAAACTAGCGCTATTAAAAAACTGGAATCCTATTAATAATACTGCTATTATTCCGTAAATCCACCACGAACTAAACTTTGGTTTTTTCGGACTTGTATTGTTGTCTTTTGCCATTTTTGTTTTTTCTTATTTAAAACTATTTTCAATCATGGTTACTTTTGCGTCTCCCCAAAGTCCTTCAATATCATAGTACTCTCGCACTTGTTTTTGAAAAACGTGTACAACTACGTTAACGTAGTCCATTAAAATCCACTCAGAGTTATCTGAACCTTCTACGTGCCAAGGTTTGTCTTTTAATTTTTTGCTAACTGTTTTCTGGATAGAGCCTACTATTGCATTTACATGCGTGTTTGAAGTACCGTTACAGATTATGAAATAGTCGCAAACCGTATTTTCAATTTCTCTTAGGTCAAGTAAACTTATGTTATTTCCTTTAACTTCTTCTATTCCCTCAAGAATAAAACTGATGAGCTCATCTACGCTTGTTTGCTTTTTCTGCATTAAAAAAATTTAATTTTCGCAAAGTTATTATTTTTTTGTTTTTTTAGCTATTGTTTTTAGTAATAAGATTTAACTTTTATATAATAGTTAACAAATGCAAATAATCAAACTTGATGCCATAGACTCTACAAATGTATACCTGAAGGATTTGGTCTTTAATACACAGGCATCAGATTATACTATTGTTGTAGCAGAGAATCAGACGAGGGGAAGAGGGCAAATGGGCACTACTTGGCTTGCTGATAAAGGTAAAAACCTAACGTTCAGTATCTTGAAAAAATGTACTGATTTAAGTGTTCAAGATCAGTTTGATTTAAATATTTGTGTTTCCTTAGCTATTTGTCGCAGCTTAAATGACTTAAAAATACCTGACTTGAAGATTAAGTGGCCTAACGACATTTTGTCAGGGAATCATAAAATCTGTGGTGTTTTAATAGAAAATATACTTTTAGGAGCAAAAATTCAGGCATCTATAATCGGAATTGGCTTAAATGTGAACCAATTATCATTTGATAATTTACCAAATGTATCATCCTTGAAATTAATAATGGGTGTTCAATATGATTTGGATGAGCTCCTAAAGAAAATAGCCAAAAACCTTGAAAGGGTTTTTGACTATTATTTTACGGTAAATAAGCAAGATTTAAAAATTGAATATTTAGGGCAACTATTTAGAAAAGATAAAGCTTCTACATTTTCAAAGGATGCTAATGATACCATGTTTACAGGAATCATTAGAAATGTCACCAGTGAAGGTAAATTAGTAGTAGAAGAGGAAGATGAAATCTTTAAGGAGTACGCTCTAAAAGAACTAAAGTTACGGTATTAAATCTTCTGTAAATTATCTGATAATGTGCCTATGAAATTGGTGATAGGGTTTTTTATCATCATGGCCATCATCGCATTAAATTCTCCTTCAAAACTCAATACCACTTCCGTTTCTTTTGCACCTAATTCTATAATATTAGCGGTTAACGTGAACGGTAGTTTTTCACTAGCGGCACCTAAAACAACCTTGCTAGTTGGTACTGTTTCTTTGCGTTGAAGAACAATTTCGGGCATTCCTTTCAATGCAAATAAGAAACGTTCTTCGTTTATTAACTCAAACTTACTTATGTTGTCTGGCATCAATTGTTCAAAGTTTTTGATATCGATTAAGAAATCATAAACTTCTTGACTGCTTTTTTTTATTGTTTTCTTGGGAGTTTCTATATGCATAATATTATTGTTGCCATTCAGATGGATTTTTCTTCCATTCTATTAATGTGTTATATTGATCTTCTTTTATGTAATTTGTTTCTGTAGCTTGTTCTATTAAATGATCATAATCACTTAAAGTATGAAGCTCTAAGTTGTGTTTTTCAAAATTAGAAGTAGCTATATCAAAGCCATAAGTGAATATAGCTAGCATGCCCTTTATTTTGGCGCCAGAATCTTCCAATGCTTTTACCGCATTTAAACTACTCTTACCTGTGCTAATTAAATCTTCAATAACTACAACCGTTTGATTTTCTTCTAAAGCACCTTCTATCTGGTTTTGTCTTCCGTGAGATTTTGCTTCGGGACGCACATAAATAAACGGAAGCCCTAAATAGTCAGCAACAAGCATGCCTATTCCTATTGCTCCAGTAGCTACACCAGCAATTACATCTGGCTTGCCGTACAAGTGTTCTACTTGTTTGGCAATTTCTTCCCGCACATAGTTACGTATTTGTGGATAGGACAAGATTATTCTATTGTCACAATAGATTGGAGATTTCCATCCTGAAGCCCATGAAAAAGGATTTTCAGGATTCAACTTAATTGCATTAATTTGCAACAAAAGCTCTGCTGTCTTTTTTGCTGTATCTTTATTTAAAACCATAATGCAAATGTATAAAGTTTTTGTTAATGAGTCTCAGTTGATTTTAACAAATAAACTGTCTGATATTGCTAATAATAAATATTTTTTATTGAATCAGAAGTCAATAAATGAAGCAATAGAATTACTGTCTAAAGATAAACGAAGCATTGCGTATATCTATCACCCCAATGTGGAGGAAATTTTAAATAAATTCACCAAGAAAATTCCATTGGTGGTGGCTGCAGGAGGCGTAGTCACGAACAAAGAAGGAAAAGTGTTATTTATTTATAGGAATGACAAGTGGGATTTACCGAAAGGGAAACTAGATAAAGGAGAAACATTAGAAGAGTGTGCTTTAAGAGAGGTAGAGGAGGAGACCGGAGTACAGGGCTTAAAAATTGAAAATATTTTAAAGACCACTTATCATGTTTTTAAAAGAAATGGGAAATACAAGCTTAAAGAAGTGCATTGGTTTGCAATGAAAACTTCCTATAAAGGCGAGCTTGTTGGGCAATTAGATGAGGGTATTGAAAAGGTAAAATGGAAAGGGCCAAAGAAAATAGCTAAGGCCCTTGAAAATTCATATACCAATATTAAAATCCTTTTTGAAGATTAAATCTTATTCAGAAACTACTTCAAAATCATTTAGAACGCGATACACCGGATATTGATTGTGTGCTTTTTCATAATATTCTGATCGCTGATAGATATATTCTAATTGTGCATACCAATCTTTTGCAAACGCTTCATCAGTAGCTTTTTTAAGTCGAAATGCTTCATCTAATAAGCTATTCGTTTGAAGTAATTCTGCAGCTACATCTTCAAAAACATATGGAGAGAACCCTTCTTTCTGTTGCAAAATGGGATCGAAAAAGTTCCAATTAAAGAACGAGTCTGTTGCGCTAGGCTCCAGTGTTTCTAGGATATAACGGATACCTTTTTGTTTTATCGGGATGAATACGTCTCCTTGTTGAAACTGAACCTTTTGTTTACTCTTTACTATTTTTGTATCATAATGTGGGTAGTGACCTTCATAACTATTCGTATACGTTTTGTACGCATCAATTTTATATGATTCTACTTCTACTAGGGTGTCTTTTTTGATTCGAGTAAACACAATTTCATTCTTTGCTAAGAGGCTTATGATCTTAAAGTTGCTTTTCTTAAGAATATAAGCATTGGGTATTTTTACACTTTCAGAACCTTTAAAATAATTGTAATAGGTGGTAGGCTTTGTAAAGGGTTTGCTGTTGTTGTATTTTAATCTAGGAAAACCGGTTACTTCGCTAATAATCGTATCAGCTTCATACCCTTTAAAGTTTAATGTGGTTGTTTGGGTAGAGTCAATTTCCCATTTTAATGGGTAGTACTCTAGATTTAAAACCGCTTCATTGTAATTTTTGCGTAATTCTTTTATTTTTTGGCCGTCATTCTCAGAGATTTCAATCATTTTCTTCATAAGCTCATAAGTGCCTTCTACTCTTTTTTTATAAGGCTTAAGCATATGAGTTTCTACCATTAGCCCTAAAGTGTTCCAGAGAGAGGTGTATCCTGTAGAATATCTTGGGTGATCTATGAACTGTGAAAATCCATTTTCAGGAACAGCATTATGTACATTCACGTACGGAGTAATGTCCCAATTATCTTTGGCTAAACTCGCTTCTAATTTAGGCATAAGATCTTGGTTTAAATAGTCTCCCAATTCTAAACCTAATTTGTTGTGTTGTGTAAATAGGTGGGTAAGTGTATATTGGTAATCTGCACCGTTACTTACATGATTATCTATAAAAATATCAGGCTTAACTAAGTGGTAGATCGTGGCAAAGGTTTCTGCATTTTTAGTGTCAGACTTTATAAAATCTCTATTTAGATCATAATTTCGTGCATTACCTCTAAAGCCATATTCTTTAGGGCCGTTTTGGTTTGCTCTAGTAGATGAGTTTCTATTTAAGGCTCCGCCGATATTATACACAGGGATTGTTGCAATCACCGTGTTTTCTGGCGGCGTAATATTTTCTGTTGCTAAATCTCTAAATAAAAGCATCGTAGCGTCAATCCCATCGCTTTCACCAGGATGAATGCCGTTATTTATTAATAAAATAGTTTTAGATTCTTTTATTTTTTTAAAATTAAAATCGGCATCTAAGTTGTAGGTCACTAGGTGTAACGGTAAACCGCTATCTGTTTCTCCGATGGTCTGGATGTTAACTTCAGGAAATTCTTTGGCCAATTTTATATAAAAATCAACAGTTTCTTGGTAGGTAGCTGTTTCTAAGCCCTTAGAAAGCTCAAAATGTGTTTTGTAATCTGATGTTTTGTCTTCTTTCTCTGATTCGCAAGAAATAAAGATGGTTAAAAGAAGAAGGGGAAGTAGAAATTTCATTAGCTATTAAAGGGTTGTTGCTCCAGAGTACCACAAAAAATTGAGAGCTATCTATGTATTTGTTTAACAGGATAGTACTCAACTGTGTGGAAGTAATTCTTTTGCTATTTTACGCTTCAAAAATAATGAAAATAAAGTGTCTTTGTTACCCTATATCTGTGATTTTCTCAATTTCAACTTTATTTAACGGTTTTGTATTATACGTGATATTATGATGGGTTCTACACTTGTAAAAATTGGATTTATCACGGTCCTCTTTATTGATAGACGACGTAACAATATTTACGGTAATAGCATCTGTAATAGGTAATTTTAAAAACTCTTCTAAAAATTCCCAGCCGTCCATTATGGGCATGTTCAAGTCTAAAAATATCAAATCAGGGAGTTTTGTTTTGTTGGCAACAATTTCTGAAAGATATTCTATAGCTAGTTTTCCGTTTGAAAAAGCATCAATGTTATTACATTCAATAGTGCTTGTAAGCAACTTTTTTATGCCAAAAACAGTGATAGCATCATCGTCTATTATACAAATATGATCAATCATTTTCATTAAAATATATTTTAAATGTAGTGCCCTGTCCTACTTTGCTTGCTATTACAAATTTTCCATGCATAGCTTCAATTTGATTTCGAGCGATGTAAAGACTTACTCCTCTAGATTTCTCTAGTTGATGGAAGGTTTTATACATACCAAAAATCTTGTCTTTGTTCTTTTCTAAATCAATTCCTATGCCATTATCTTTAATTACTAAAATAGTATAGCCTTTTATTTTGTCTGCACTTAGCTCTACTTTATTACCTGTTTTATTCTCGCCAAATCTAATAGCGTTTGATATGATGCTGATTAGGATATTATTTACATAGCTAGGCACTCCTTTTATATAAACGTCATTTGAGATATTGTTAATAATTAGGGCTCCTTTATTTTTGATTAAGGAATTAAGATTCTTTTTTACGAAGTCTATTTTCGTATTAGCGTGTATGTTTTTCTTTTCTTGTAATGGATTGGAATTAATTTCTAAAACCTCATTTAAGTTATCTATGGTTTCTAATAAGTTGTCTGAGGCGCCAATAAGCATGGAAAGAAGTTTTTCTCTTTCGTCTTCCTCTTTTTCTTTAATTAAAAAGCCTAAGAGCATGGAGAAATTTGCGGTATGAGAGCGTAAATTATGTGAGACAATATGAGCAAAATTCAGTAATTTTTTATTCTGAAGTGCAGATACATTAATGAGGCGTGTCAGTTGTTCTTCCTTATGCTTTATTTGGGTAATATCTAAACTAAAACCTATAAGACCTATAACATCATTTTCTTCATTAAATAATGGAATCTTAGACGTTAGAAAGTTAGTTTGCTTTCCGTCTTTTCTTATGTTAATAGTTTCAACTCCTAACATTGGTTCTAAAGTGCTCAAGATTTTTAAATCTTCATCTCTAGATATTTGAGCAACATCATGATCGTATAAATCAAAATCACTTTTCCCAATCAATTCTTCACTTGTTAAGTTCAGGTAATCGCACTCAGACTGGTTGACTAATATTTTTTTAGACTCTAAATCTTTTACAAAAACATTTAAGGGTAAGTGGTCTATTAATGTTCTTAGTAAATTTTCGCTTTCTTTAGTTTTTTGTTGTGCTTTAACATCTTCTGTAATATCTTGAAACGTGCCTATTATTCCAACAAATTTCTCATCCTCAAATAATGGTTTTCCCGTGGCAATAACCCAAACTTCTTTACCTTTACCAGTAATTATTTGAAACTTATCGCTCCAATGTAGACCATCTTTTAAGCTTTGATCTAAATATTTGGAAATCTTTTCTTGGTTTTTTCCTGGCTTGTAAAAACTTAAGGCGCTATCTATATTAGGTTCATAGTCATTGGGAACTTCATGAATAATTTTGGTCATGTCAGACCATTTCAGTTCATCATTAATAGCATCGTATTCCCAACTTCCAATTTTTGCGATTTGCGATTTAACGGTAATTAAGATTTCTAATTTCTCTAGCTTTTGCTGAAGTAGAAAATGCTTCGTGACATCTTCTATTTGGATAATGGCTCCAACAATGTTTTCCTCTTCGTCATACCAAGGTAAAATAGTCCATTCTAACCAGCTTTTACTGGTGCTGTTATCAAAATATTTATCTGTCTTTGAAGTGTTTTTATATCCTAAGAAAGCATAGTCTATATCTTGTTTCCATTTTGTAGTTAGGGAAGGGAAAATTCCAAGTATGCTATTCTTTTCTATATCTTGTAAGGATAAATTAAAATCGCGCAGCCAACTATCAGAAATGTGGGCAATAGATAGATTCAGATTAACATAAGCGGTTGCTTTTGGTAACTGTTTTATAAGATAATTGTCGTTATTTTTAATTTTTTGCCTCAAGACTAGTAATGAATTTCCTACTAAAGTAATGAGTAATTTTATAACTGAAGGTGCATTTGTTGTGAATTCTTGAAAAACCGTGGTGATAAATAGGATATTTGTTACTATGGCTTCTTCAAAGGTGTCGGAAATAAGATATAGGCTAGGCTCGCTTCAAGTTTTAACGGCGTATTAAATTCCATTTTGTAGGATTTTATTTCACGCGAACAGAATCCGGTACTAAGCCTGTGTAGTCTCCTCCGTTTTTAATAACATCTCTAACAATAGAAGAGCTGATGTATGATTTCCCAGAAGAGGTTAGGAGAAAAACGGTTTCAATTTCAGACAATTTTCGATTGGTGTGTGCTATGGCTTTTTCAAACTCGAAATCTCCAGGGTTACGTAAACCTCTTAAAATAAAATTGGCATTTATTTTTTTGCAAAAATCTACCGTAAGACCCTCATAGGTAAGTACTTTTATTTTTGGCTCATGAGCAAAGGCATCCTTAATAAATCGCTTTCGTTCTTCTAATGAGAACATATATTTCTTGTCAGAATTTACGCCAATGGCAATAATGAGTTCATCAAAGAGTGTGATGCCTCTTTGAATAATGTCATAGTGACCTAAAGTTAGTGGATCAAATGAACCAGGGAATATTGCGCGTCTCATAGTTGTATTTTAAGCTTCTAAAGGTACTTAATTTGCTTTTAAGGCTTCAATTATTGCATTTTCAAAAAGCTCAGGTAATGATATGCCTGCAACTTTGGCCTGTTGTGGTAAAATACTTTCTTCGGTTAACCCAGGAGTCGTATTCATTTCTAGCATAAAAGGCTCATCGCCAATAAAAATAAATTCACTTCTAGAGAAGCCCTTCATTTTTAAAACATCATATGCCTTCTTTGCAATATCACTTACTGTTTGCATTTGTTTTTCCGTAATTCTTGCAGGTGTTATTTCTTGAGATTTCCCGGCGTATTTAGCTTCGTAATCAAAAAAATCATTCTCAGAAACTATTTCGGTTATAGGAAATACTTTTGTTTCCCCATTGTATTTTAAAACACCCACAGAAACTTCAGTGCCATCTAAAAATCCTTCAATGATAATCTCGTCATCTTCCTTGTAGGCATTAGCAATAGCAGCTTGTAGCTCTTCTTTTTTATATACTTTCATAATTCCAAAACTACTTCCGGCTTTATTTGCTTTTACAAAACAAGGTAGACCTACTTTAGTAACTATGGCTTCTTCGTCAATAAGGTCGCCGAGGTTAAGATAGTAGGAAGGGGCAGACTTAATACCGTATGGTTTTAGTACACTCAGTAAGTCTCGTTTATTAAAAGTTAAGGCAGATTGGTAAGCATCACTAGAGGTTTGTGGAATGTTTAATAATTCAAAATAAGATTGCATTAAGCCATCTTCCCCAGGAGAACCATGAATAGCGTTAAACACGCAATCAAAAGTTATTTTCTGATGGTCTATTTCGATAGAAAAATCGTGCTTATTTACAGGAAATTCTTCGTTGTTTTCATTTACGTAAACCCATTTTTCTTTGAAAATATGAATGCTAAATAGGTTAAATTTTTCCTTGTCAGTATTCTTGTAAACAACGCTTCCGCTTTTTAACGAAATTTGATATTCGCTGGAGTAGCCGCCCATGATAATGGCAATATTTTTCTTCATTACTCAATCTTAAATATTAGAAATAGACAAACTGCAATTGTAAGTCAAAGAAAAGAAAAAACACCATGTTTTAGTTCATTGTGTATATTTTTTTTCTAGTGAACTATAAATATAACGTGATTTTACGAAACGGCTGTTCGTTTCTTAGGGTCCATTTCTTATATTTGCTGCCACAATACATAATAACATGAGAAATTTTTTTAACTTTCTGAAAAGCAAAGTTTTTTTAATACAATTGGGATTGGCATTTTTAGTTGTAGTCCTTTTTATATTTGGAATGCTACAATGGTTAAAAAGTTCTACCAATCACGGAGAATTTGTAGAGGTACCAGATTTGGCAAAATTGTCTGTAACGCAAATGCGTAAAGTAGTGGAAGATGCAGATTTGCGTTTTGAGGTATTAGATTCTGCGAATTACAATCCTGATTATCCTAGATTTTCTGTTATTGAGCAGAACCCTCCTGCGGGAAATAAAGTAAAGCAGAGTAGAAAAATTTATGTAACGGTAAACCCTTCTGGATACAAGAAGGTTAGTGTGCCTAGTATCATCCAGGTTACCTTGCGGAATGCTACGGCAAAACTTAGAGCTGTAGGGTTAGATGTGCAAAGGGTAACTTACATAGATGAATTTGGAAAAGATATGGTATACCGTATCAAGTACAAAGGGAAATATATAGAGGAAGGATATAAGCTTCCTAAAACTTCAAAAATAGAACTGGTTTGTGGTAATGGTAATGAAAGCCAAAGCAATCAAATAAAATCAGATTCAGAATAATATATGATGGAACCAGAAGAGCGCTCGGAGTTAGAAAAAGATGAACTTTTTGAGCACCATAAGGTAATTGCATCCAAGGGGCAAGAGCCGCTGCGTGTAGATAAATTTTTAATGAACTTCATAGAAAATGCGGTTCGAAATAAAATTCAGCAAGCAGCAAGAAATGGACATATTTGGGTTAATGATATTCAAGTAAAGCAAAATTATCGCGTTAAAGCAGGAGATGAAGTTAGGGTTCTTTTTGAGCATCCACCACATGAATTTTTATTAGTGCCAGAAGATATTCCTATAAACATTGTTTATGAGGATGATGCATTGATGGTGGTAAATAAAGAACCTGGAATGGTCGTGCATCCTGGTCACGGTAATTACTCTGGAACCCTTATTAATGCGTTATTGCATCATACAAAAGATCTTGCCGTAAATAGTAATGAACGTCCAGGATTAGTGCATAGAATAGATAAAGATACTTCCGGACTTTTAGTGATTGCTAAGACAGATGAAGCGATGACTTTCTTGTCAAAACAGTTTTTTGATAAAACAAGTGAGCGTGAGTATGTGGCGTTAGTTTGGGGTAATATTGAAGAAGATGAAGGAACTATAGAAGGGCATGTAGGAAGGCATCCGCAGAACCGCTTGCAAATGGCTGTTTTTCCTGACGGTGAACAAGGTAAAGATGCAGTTACTCATTTTAAAGTCATAGAGCGCTTAGGATATTTAACCTTAATTTCTTGCAAATTAGAGACAGGTAGAACACACCAGATTCGGGTACACTTAAAGCATATAGGGCATACTTTATTTAATGATGCGCGTTATGGTGGTGAGAAAATATTAAAGGGAACAACATTTACAAAGTATAAGCAGTTTGTAGATAATGCCTTTAAAATATTACCACGACAGGCCTTACATGCAAAAACCTTAGGTTTTGTACACCCTGTTACCAAAGAATTTATGCGATTTGATTCTGAAATACCAGCGGACATGGCGAATTGTATAGAAAAATGGAGGGCTTATGCCAAGCATAGCGCAGAGAATCCTCAAGGATAGATTTTTGTAATACAGCTATTGAAAACCTATCTTGAAAGATGAAATTTATACTAGATATCTTCTTTAATTTTGCGAAGAAGATATCGTATAACTAGTGAACTACTAAAAAGCATCAGATGAAAATAGTGATCTCTCCTGCAAAATCCTTAGATTTTGAAACAGAATTACCTACGGCAGCATATACTAGCCCTGTATTTCTTGAGCAATCAAAAAAACTAAATTCAGTTTTAAAAAAGAAGAAGCCCAAAGATTTATCAGACTTAATGCATATTTCAGATAAATTGGCACAATTGAATTGGGACCGAAATCAGAATTTTTCATTGCCTTTTACTCCAGAAAATGCACGCCCTGCACTGTTTGCTTTTAGTGGTGATGTATACCAAGGATTGGATGCCTATAGTTTAAAAGAAACTAAAATAGCCGAATTGCAAAATCAGCTTCGTATTCTATCCGGTTTGTATGGTGTTCTAAAGCCCTTAGATTTAATGCAGGCGTACCGATTAGAAATGGGAACGAGTTTGAAAGTTGGGAAGGCTAAAAACTTGTATGAATTTTGGAAGAAAGACATTACAGCTTCTTTAAATTCGGAATTGGAAGAAGGGGAGTTGTTTGTAAACTTAGCGAGCAACGAATATTTCAGTGCCGTAGATGAGAAGAATTTAAAGGTGCCTGTAATTGCACCAATATTTAAAGACTGGAAAAACGATAAATTAAAGATAATAAACTTCTATGCTAAAAAAGCAAGAGGTGCTATGGTGCGCTATATCGTAGATGAGAAAGTTAATTCTCTTGAAGAACTACGAGGCTTTAATTTAGATGGATATCTGTTTAGTAAAGAGCATACTTTAAAAGAAAATCAGCCTGTATTTATTCGCTAATTATCAAGGTCTAAATTTTAAAAAGAAAAAGTAACTACAGCCGTAGTTACTTTTTCTTTTTTATGGCAATTTTTTCTTCAACGGTTGGTCTTCTTTTAATTTTTTTAGGTCTTCTGGTGCCAAAAGAATTGTTAGCGATCTTTCCTTTTCTAGATTTTTTATCTCCTTTTCCCATGGTTTTCTTTTTCTTAAAATTACAACTTTCAATAGTACTATAAAAATGCAAGGTACGCTTCTCTTTGATAGAGTTTTGTAAGTAATTATTTAAAATTTGTTTCAAAAGTTAATTTACCTAATAGATTTCGTTTTCCTTGCTTAAATTGCTGACAAATTGCAATAAAAAGGGTTAATTAAATGCATTAGATTAATTGTGATGCGTATTCAAAAAATGTAACTTTACGATGTTTGTACATCGTAAAGATTGACAACATTTTTATAAAAAAAAACTAACCACAGAGAATTACATGGAAATCAAAAAGGTTTTAGTAGCAAATAGGGGAGAAATAGCTATTCGTATTTTTAGAGCTTGTGTAGAGATAGGCATAAAAACAGTTGGGATTTACACCTATGAAGATCGGTACTCTTTACACAGATATAAGGCAGATGAATGCTATCAAATTGGAGAAGAGAACGAGCCTTTAAAACCTTACTTAGATATAGATGCCATAATAAAAGTGGCAAAAGATAATGATATTGATGCCATACACCCTGGATATGGATTCTTATCTGAAAATGCAAAATTTGCGCAAGCTTGTGAGGATAATGGGATTATTTTTATAGGTCCTAAAGTTTCTGTTTTAAAAGCGCTAGGAGATAAGATTACAGCGAAGGAAGTAGCGGTAGCTAATCATATTCCGGTCATACAAAGTAGTACTGAAGATTTAGTAGAAGTGTCTGTTGCTTTGTCTGAGGCAGAGCGTATTGGGTATCCAGTGATGCTTAAAGCTGCTTCTGGTGGTGGTGGCCGCGGAATGCGAGTAATCCGGACAGAAGAAGAACTAAGGAAAGGTTTCCCTGAGGCTCGAAGAGAATCTTTAAATGCTTTTGGTGATGATACCGTTTTCTTAGAAAAGTTTGTAGAAAATCCAAAGCATATAGAAATACAAATTGTTGCCGATTTACATGGGAATATAGTGCATTTATATGAACGTGATTGCTCTGTACAACGTCGCTACCAAAAAGTAATTGAATTTGCACCTTCTTTTGGGTTACCCCAAGAGACGCTAAATAGCTTGTATACCCACGCTATTAATATTTGTAAGGCCGTAAACTATAATAACATTGGTACCGTTGAGTTTTTGGTTGATGATGATGGAAGCATTTATTTTATTGAAGTAAACCCAAGAGTTCAAGTAGAGCATACGGTAACAGAAATGATTACTAATATTGATTTGATTAAAACACAAATCTTTATTGCTGGCGGTTATAAATTATCAGATCAACAAATAAAAATAGAAAGTCAAGAATCTGTAAAAGTAACGGGATATGCGTTGCAATGTAGAATTACGACAGAAGATCCTGCGAACGATTTTAAACCAGATTATGGGGTCGTAACTACTTACCGTAGTGCTTCTGGTTTGGGAATTCGGTTAGATGCAGGTAGTGTATATCAAGGGGTGGTTATTTCTCCATTTTTTGATTCTATGTTGGTTAAAGTATCGGCCATTAGTAGAACACTTGATGGCTCTTGTAGAAAAATGCGTAGAGCCTTGGCTGAATTCCGTATTCGTGGTGTGAAAACCAATATGGCTTTCTTGGACAATATTTTAAAACATCAAACTTTTAGAGATGGTGATGTTACGGTAAATTTTATAAAAAATGAACCGAAGCTTTTTGAATTTGTGGAACCTCGTGATCGGGCAAATAAATTAGTGCACTTTTTGGGTGATGTTATCGTTAATGGAAATCCTGATGTAAAAAAGAAAGATCCTAAGCATGTATTTTCAAAACCTATAGTTCCTGCCTTTCCTAAATTTGATCCGTACCCTAAAGGAACTAAAGATCTACTTACGGAGCTGGGACCCGAGAAATTATCTGAGTGGTTAAAGAATGAAAAGAAAGTTCATTTCACCGATACTACCATGCGTGATGCGCACCAAAGTTTGTTGGCAACACGTATGCGTACGATAGATATGATGAAGGTTGCAGAAGGGTATGCTAAAAATAACCCTGAGATTTTCAGTATGGAAGTTTGGGGAGGAGCTACTTTTGATGTGTGCTTACGCTTTTTGCAAGAAAACCCTTGGGAGCGTTTGGCTAGCTTGCGTAAAGCAATGCCAAATATATTATTGCAAATGCTGATTAGAGGATCAAACGGTGTTGGGTATACCGCATATCCAGATAATTTAATAGAAAAATTTGTTGAACAATCATGGGAAACAGGTGTAGATGTTTTTAGAATATTTGATTCTCTAAACTGGATGAAATCTATTGCGCCTTGTATAGAGCATGTGCGAACAAAAACGGGTGGTTTAGCAGAAGGGTCTATTTGTTATACGGGCGATATTTTAGATGCCTCTAAAACCAAATATGATCTGAAATATTATGTGCAGTTAGCTAAAGATATTGAAAATGCTGGTGCTCATATATTGGGAGTGAAAGATATGGCCGGTTTGTTAAAGCCGTATGCCGCGTACGAATTAATTTCCGCACTAAAATCAGAAATTAATATACCAATTCATTTACATACACATGATACGTCTTCAACGCAAGCCGCTATGTATTTAAAAGCAATAGAAGCAGGTGTAGATGTGGTCGATGTAGCTCTAGGAGGTTTGTCTGGATTAACTTCACAGCCCAATTTTAATTCGGTAGTAGAGATGCTTCGTTTTACAGAAAGAGCGAATACCATGAATACGGCAAAATTAGCGGCGTATTCTAATTACTGGGAAACGGTTCGTAATTATTATTACACGTTTGAATCTGGATTAAAATCTGGAACAGGAGAGGTGTATAGCCATGAAATTCCTGGGGGGCAATACTCCAACTTAAAAGGGCAAGCTATTGCTTTAGGTTTGGAAGATAAATTCCCAGAGATTACTAAAATGTACGGAGAAGTTAACCAACTCTTTGGCGATGTTATCAAAGTAACGCCTAGCTCTAAAGTAGTGGGTGATATGGCGCAATATATGATTAGTAATAGTCTCACGGTAGATGATGTATTGACGAAAGGAGAGGATATTTCATTTCCTGAATCTGTAAAAAGTTTCTTTAGAGGAGACTTAGGACAACCTGTCGGAGGCTTCCCAAAAGCATTACAGAAAATTATTCTGAAAGATGAAATTCCATATACCGAAAGACCTAATGCGCATTTAGAACCTATAGATTTTGATAAAGAGTTTAAATCTTTTAAACGAAAGTTTAAAAAAGGAATGGGTAGAGACCTTGAGATCACAGATTTCTTATCTTACAAATTGTATCCAAAGGTATTTACAGATGCCTACGATAACCATGTAAAATATGGTAATGTAATGAATATACCAACTAAAAATTTCTTCTACGGTATGGAAATAGGAGAAGAGATTATGGTAGAGTTAGATCGTGGTAAGAATGTCCTTATCTCATTAATGTTAAAGGGTGAGCCAGATGAATCGGGGAATGTAAGCATCTATTTTAAAGTAAATGGGCAATTGCGTAATGTAGTCATTAAAGATACCGCCGTAAAAGTTACTAAAATAGAAAATACCAAGGCAGATGGTGCTAATGACAAGCAAATTGGTGCACCTTTGCAAGGTTTATTATCTACTGTTTTGGTGAAGAAAGGACAAGAAATAAAACGAAACCAACCTTTGTTTGTCATCGAAGCCATGAAAATGGAAACGACGGTTACTGCAACAGAGGAAGGCGTGGTAGAAAGCGTTCATTTATCAGGAGGTTCATTGGTTAATTCTGAGGATTTGGTAGTAACGTTAAAATAAAAAATTAAGTAAAAAGTATACTTCCCTTTAGCTACTTTAGCTAAAGGGAATTTTTGAGTCTGACGTCTAGGTATACTATCAGATTTCAACTATAGAACAAGAAGAATTTTACGTTTAGTTAGCTATAAAATATGAAACAAGTACAGCGGTTAGAAGAATTTAAGAAGTCGGTAAACAATAAGTTTAATGTTTACAACAGTTTGTTTTTAAACTTACCATACCGAAATATAGAAAATGTGGGTATGGTTATTCCGTTGATGTTAGACCAATGTCAAAAGGGATTAAAATCAGGACAAAATCCTAAAGAAATTTTAGAAGCTTTCTTTGAGAATTTTATGGCCATAGATTCAGAGAAAGAGCGTATTGATTTTATGTTTCGCATTATTCAGTATGTAGAACGTCAAGTGGTTTTATATGATAGTGTAGAAGATGCTGCGTTTCCAAAAATATATAAGCATAGCAATAATTTAGCGATTAAAGATTATTTTGAACTTGTAGACAAGAATAAAAGCTGGGATAAAATATCGGACCATCTGTCTAATTTTAGTGCACGTTTAGTATTAACGGCACACCCAACACAGTTTTATACTCCAGCAGTTTTAGATATTATTGCAGAATTAAGAACTCTTATTTTAGGAGATAAAATAGATGATATAGATGTTACCTTACAGCAGTTAGGGCTTACGTCTTTAATTAACTCAAAGAAGCCAACACCTTTAGATGAAGCCAAAAATATTATTTACATTTTACGTAACGTATATTATGATGCTGTAGGGGAGCTATACGCTTATTTAAAAAGTAATATAAATAACGCTGAGTTTGAGAATTACAATATCATGAAACTAGGGTTCTGGCCTGGGGGTGATCGTGATGGTAATCCATTTGTTACAGCAGAAATTACCAATGATGTGGCAGATGAATTGCGCGTAACGTTGATGAAATGTTACTATAACGATTTGAAGAAACTACAGCAGAAACTTACGTTTAGCGGACTTCAAGAAGATATAAACAAGCTTAGAGCTAATTTGTATACGGCAATGTTTAACCCGGAAAAGCAGGTTGGTTATCAGGACATTATAGGACCGCTTACGCAAATAAGAGCAGTGTTAGTAGAAAGATATCATTCTTTATATTTAGAAGAATTAGATTATTTCATTGATAAAGTAAAAATCTTTAAAACGCATTTTGCTACCCTTGATATTCGTCAAGATCATAGCATGCATGTCACCGTAATTACAGAAATCTTAACTAGAAATGGTTTAATTAAAGAGCGTTTAGATGAGCTTTCAGAAAAAGAATTAATTGATATTCTATTGAATGAAAAGCTTAGTTTAAAGGTCTTCGATTACAATGAGGAAATTACTCAAGAAACAATTAAGAATATTTTACAACTAAAATCTATTCAAGAAAAGAATGGAGAAGAAGGGTGTAACCGATATATTATAAGTAATTCTGAAGATATATTTTCTGTGTTATTTGTATTTGCATTGTTTAGATGGTGTGGTTGGAATGCGAAAGAAATATCTTTTGATATTGTTCCGCTTTTTGAAACCATGAAAGGTATGGAAGATTCTGAAGCTATCATGCAACAGTTGTTTGATATGCCAGAGTATATGGCACACGTAAGGCAGCGTTCAGAAAAACAAACGATGATGTTAGGTTTTTCTGATGGAACTAAAGATGGGGGCTATTTAAAAGCCAACTGGTCTATCTTAAAAACTAAAGAAAGTTTGTCTGGTGTTTGTGCTAAGAATAATATCAAAGCAATATTCTTTGATGGTCGTGGTGGCCCACCAGCACGTGGAGGAGGAAAAACACATCGTTTTTATGCAGCGCAGACTAAAGACATTGCTAATAATGAAATACAATTAACGATACAAGGACAAACTATTACCAGTACCTATGGTACTAAAGAACAGTTTGTTTATAATTGCGAGCAGCTTTTAACAGCAGGTTTGTCTAATAGTTTTTATGGTGATGAAAATGTCATTACTGAAAATCAAAGAACGTTAATAGAGCAACTTTCTGAATTGAGTTTTGAGAAGTATGATGCGCTGAAGCATCATGATAAATTTATGCCGTACTTAGAGAATATGAGTACGCTTAAATATTATACTAAAGCTAATATTGGGAGTAGACCAGGGAAACGTGGTAACAAAGCAAAATTAGAGCTTTCGGATCTTAGAGCCATTTCTTTTGTAGGTTCATGGAGTCAGTTAAAGCAAAACGTTCCAGGATATTTTGGTTTAGGGACTGCTATTAAAACCATGAAAGACAAAGGTAAAATGGAGGAGGTGAAAAACTTGTATGAAAAGGTACCTGTTTTTAGAGCTTTAATGTCTAATAGTATGATGGCTTTATCCAAATGTTATTTTGAATTAACAGCCTACATGAGAGATGATGAAGAGTATGGCGATTTCTGGATAATTTTGAAAAATGAGTATGACTTATCCAAAGAAATGCTTTTAGAAATTTCGGGAATGGAAATTCTTATGGAGCAAGAAGCACTTTCAAGAGAGTCTATTAAAATACGTGAGAATATCGTATTACCGTTACTGGTTATTCAGCAGTATGCTTTACAGAAAATTGGAGAAGATTCTCCAATGAAAGAATTGTATGAAAAGATAGTAACGCGTTCGCTTTATGGTAATATTAATGCGAGTCGTAATTCAGCATAAAAATCACAAATTATAGTTTCATATAAAAACCTGTATTCTTTAAAGGGATACAGGTTTTTTTGTCAAAAATTATATAATTTAGGCAATAGTCAATAACTTAATTGGGTTAAAGAATGTTATATTTTTTAGGTATCGCCTTGCAGATCTTCTGTGTTTACCATTGTTATACAAACCGCAATTCGTATTACTGGATTATGGCAATAATTTTTCTTCCAATCTTTGGGGCTTTGTCGTATCTAATTTTGAATGTGTTTACAAAGAGAGATTTAGATGTAGTTCAGGAAGGATTAACTTCGGTTATTAATCCAACGAAGAGGATTACGGATTTAGAAAAGAAGTTTAAATTTTCAAATACATTTAAAAATCAAGTAGCCCTCGCTGATGCATATTTAGATCATGAAATGTATGAGAAAGCAGTAGAGAATTATGAGGGATCATTAAAGGATGTTTTTGTTAACGATTATTATGTAATTTTAAAATTAATAAAAACAAATTACTTATTAGGGGATTATGAGCAAGCCATATCCTATGCACAAAGAATTAAGGAGGATAGTAAATTTAGAAAGTCAGAAGGTTTATATTATTATAGTCTATCCATCGAAAAACTAGGGAACATCAACGAAGCCGAAAGGTTGTTTTCTCAGTTCGATGTACCTTATTCTAACTATTTTGAGCGCTTAGAATTGTCTAGGTTTTATATGCGAAATATGAAAAAATCAGAAGCTAAAATACTGTTGAACGAAATTTTGAGTGAATCAGAACATATGTCGAGGCCAAATTATAAACAGCACAAGTCTATGTTTAAAGCTGCGAAAGAACTATTAAATAATATAACATGATATTCCTTCACACGCATCCCTACACACCTTTTCTATTTCAAGAAGCCACAAAATTAATTGTAGGCACTTTGCCACCGCCAAGATTTACCACGGGAGATTTAAAAGAAAGAGATGTAAATTTTTGTTATGGAAGTAGAGACGGACAATTGTGGCCTATTATAAATCAAATTTTTGATTTGAATTTATTATTCGAAACCTCTGATGCCGCTATAGTTCAGCGAAAGGAGTTTTTAAAACGTGAGAAAATAGGTATTTGTGATATTGTTGAAAGTGCAGAGCGTATTAAGATTGATGCTTCTGATCTAGGAATGCAAAACATACAATTGCGAAATGTTATTGGGTATCTAAAACAATACCCTACTATAAATACCTTATTATTTACAGGAGGTAATAGTAAAAATGGACCAGAATATTTATTCAGAAAGCATTTAAAAGAGCAAAACATTCAACTTAAAGTTTTGTCTGATATTGTGCCTCGCATTCATCAATTTCAACTAGGGGATAGGTGTATAAAAACAGTATCCTTGACAGCGCCTTCTGGAGCAGCCAATAGAGCTGTAGGTGGGTTGGATGCTTATAAAATGATGAAAAGTAAAAACCCGGAATTCAATACTATTGATTTCCGGGTTTTACAGTATAGACAATTTTTAAAAAACAATATTTAAGGCATTGTTCGGTTTACAGTAATCGCATTTGATAAATCAAAACAACCTGCTAGGTCATTTGCATTCATCCCTATTTCGGCACCTGTTAATCCGTCTTCATAACGTAAATACCAGATTAAACATACGCCAACTCCTGCGCCATCAAAATCTACACCTTCAACAGCTTCTAAAGTAGGAGGCATTCCTAGGATATTTCCATCTGCATCTGTTATTACATAAGTACTTAATGATCCGCTAACATTCGTATTATCTAGAGTAATCCCAGATACAAAATCTGATGTCCCGTCAATAGTAAAGTTATAAGGACCGCCAGAAAGTACTCCTGCTTCAGTTTTACTCCTTGTTACAGTTAACGCGTTAGAAAGGTCATAATCTCCTGCTAAATCATTTGCATTCATCCCTACTTCAGCTCCGGTAATAGTACCATTGTAACGTAAGTACCATATTAAGCAAACGCCAGCACCAGCACCGTCAAAATCTACACCTTCAACAGCATCTAATGTTGGTGGTAATCCCAAGATATTTCCTTGATCATCCGTAATTACCCAAGTACTATTGTCACCAGAGGTATTTGCACTATCTAAAGAAATTCCTGAAACCATATCAGCAGTTCCATCAATACAAAAATCGTAAGGACCTCCTGCAATTGTCCCTGCATTAGCTCCTTGTAATCTAGTTACTGTAACTGAATTTGAAAGACTAAAGCAACCATCTAAATCATTTGCGTTCATGCCTACTTCTGCACCTACTAAACCATCTTCGTAACGTAAATACCAAATTAAGCATACACCAGCGCCAGCGCCATCAAAATCTACACCTTCCAATGCTTCTAAGGTAGGAGGCATTCCTAAGATATTTCCATCTGCATCTGTAATTACGTAGGTACTATTACTTCCACTAGCATCACTGCTATCCAAACTTAATCCGGTAACCATATCCGGTGTCCCGTCTACAGTAAATTCATAAGGTCCACCAGTTAATACTCCTGCATTTGTTTTATTTCTAGTCACTTGTATTGAATTAGAAAGATCAAATGTTCCATCTAAATTAGACGTATTCATTCCTACCTCTGCGCCTACTAAACCATCTTCAAAACGTAGGTACCAGATAAAACATACTCCAGCTCCAGCATCATCAAAATTCACACCTTCTACATCAGTTAATGTAGGTGGCAATCCTAGGATGTTTCCTTGGTCATCTGTTATAACCCATGTGCTATTTGCGCCTATAGCATTAGAATCGTCTATAGTAATACCGCTTACCATATCTGCAACACCGTCTACGCAAAAGGTAAAAGGGCCACCAGCAATAGTTCCAGCTGCTGGGATTATTTGTACTTCTTGATTGTCATCATCGTCATCGCAACTAGTAAATGCTAAGGCGAGAATCATACTTGTAATTAAATAGATTTTTTTCATTTTTCTGAACTTTTTAGGTTTATACAAATGAAGTGAACCTATTCGGTAATAAAATCACACCGAGTTAAACTTACTGTGATACTTTCGGGATATTTGTAATAGCCTTTGTAAGGTTCGCATAAAAAAAGCCCCAAATTCAATTCTGAATTTGGGGCTTTTTAAAACAAACTAAACAACTATTATTTTTTGTTTTGCTGATCTTTTATAGTGTCCTTTTCAATATCAAACGTGTTCGTAGTTTGATTTGTGTTCCCTGTAGGGTTTGTCGGATTCGTTTGTTCTACTTTTCTTTTAAGTCTCTTATCATCTATAATTCCCATAGTTTTTTCTTTTTTTATGTTCAACTACAAGTTATAAAAAGGGATAATATTTCTACGTTAAGACTATTGTAAAGCTTTGTTAGTGCCTTGTTAAACTAGTAAGTAACTATTCTAAGGGAGTAGATAACAGGCTGTAAAAAGTACGAATGCCGTAACCTATCTGACTAATTTTTAAATTTTCATTAGGGCTATGTTGATTGTTGTCTGGGTTGACCATAGGTACAATAAATGCAGGAATTTTTAATTCATTAATAAAAGGGGCAATAGGTACTGTACCACCCATAATACGAATTTGAACCACGTCTTCTTGAAATTGTTTTTGTAATGTATTTAGAATAAAGTTACCATAGGTATTGTTGAGGTTTGTTCTAAATGCATCGGTAACACCACTTTCTGTAATTTTAATAACACGGTCATGTTTAAGGCGTTCTTCTGTGGTAGGTTCCTTTGTGGTTACAAAATACCCTTGTGCTTCAATATGCTTTTTTACGAGAGATTTTAACCGAGTTCCGTCAGACTCAGGAACAAGACGTAAATCTAATTCTGCCGTAGCACTCCCAGGTACAATTGTTCTGGCTTCTTCACCCACCCATCCAGAAGACAAGCCTCTAATGTTTAAGGATGGATATTGTAATGCCTCTTGATAAAAAGAGCCTACTTTTTCAGGAGCTTTTATTTGTAAATTTTTATTGATGTCTTCAGCATCATCAGGAACATCTTTTAGAATAACCATGGTTTCTTCATTAATGGTGATGCCATCATAATACCCATCTATAGTAACCTTCCCATCTTTGTCTTTCATACTTGCTAATAATTTTGAAAGCTGAAAACCTGGGTTAGGAGCGTAGTTGCCATAATGCCCGCTATGTTGAGGTTTTATAGGACCGTATGTAGTAAGGCTCATTGTTGTTATTCCTCTACAACCATAAACAATTGTAGGTTTCCCAGAACTGTGAACGGGACCATCATTAATAATCAAAAAGTCGGCCTCTAATAATTCTCTATATTCTTTGACGGCATTAGGAAGTGGCTTGCTGCCGTTTTCTTCTTCGCTATCTAAAATAATTTTGACATTAAAAGGAAGGGTCGCATTGTTCTTCTTTAACAAATCAAAAGCGTTTAGTAACAGGACAATCGGACCTTTGTCATCTGAAGTAGATCTACCAAATAAACGCCATTCCTCATTTAAATTAGTATTTAAATCTTCAAATAATTCATTTTTAAACGTATCGCCTTCTGGAGATTTTAAGACCACTTGATAGGGATTTTTTTGATCCCATTTAGAGGCATCTACAGGCTGCCCGTCAAAATGCATGTAGAAAAGAATTGTTGGCTTGCCATCTATGATGGGAAGGGTGGCAAAAAATAAAGATTCTCCTGAAGTAGGCAGTACAGATGTATTGAAGCCTCTTTCCGTAAATTTTTTCGTTAGCCAAGTTAAGTTCCTATTGATGTCTGCGTGATCACTAGCATTATTAGGGATGGAAACAAAATCTCTGATTTCATCAATGCTATGTCTAATTTGTGATTCTAACTGGGCTTTTTCTTGCGCGTTGATTGCTACACTTGCCATAGCTAAAAGGCAAATTATAATCTTCTTCATTCTCTTGTTTTGATTTCTATTGAAAAGTAAGATTAAATGTATCGATTTTATATTAGAAAACAGCTTTATTTAACGTCCTGTTTCTTCCATAGCTTCACCACCATTAATCGTAGTAAAAGTAAAAAGGGAAAACCGTGTAAGAGTACATCAAACCAGTCCTGAAAATTCATTCCTGTAGCTCCGCCTGCAATCCATTTTAATTTACCCCATAGATGTGGTTCAGGGAAAAACGGAGCTAAACCTAATGTGAAACATGCTAATAAAATTAGCTTCCAGCTGTTTAAAAATTCTTTCATGCTATTAGCTATCTAATTTCCTTTACAAATTCAGGAATAGTAGCTACGCCATGTTCTGTAAGATGCTTTATAAAGGCAGAACCAATAATAGCACCTTTAGCATGTGTTGTAGCTTGCTTAAAAGTACTTGAGTTATTAATCCCGAAACCTACTATCTGAGGGTTTTTAAGGTTCATAGCAGCAATACGATTAAAATAGGAAGTTTGTTCTTCGCCAAAGCCAGACTTTGACCCTGTAACACTTGCAGTACTCACCATATAAATAAAGGCATCAGAAGCAGCATCAATTTGTAGAATGCGGGCATCACTTGTTTGTGGCGTAATTAGGAAGATATTTTTTAAATCATATTTCTTGAAAATAGCTTCATATTCGTCTTGATACACATCTAGCGGTAAATCTGGCATAATTAGCCCATCAATCCCTATTTCTGCGCATTTCTTACAAAAGGCTTCTACACCGTATTGCAACATTGGGTTAAAATAGCCCATTAAGATTAAGGGAATGGAAACCGACTTCCGGATGTCTTTCAATTGCTCAAAGAGAATAGTTGTGGTCATCCCATTTTTTAATGCAGCTGTAGAGCTGTTTTGAATGGTAGGTCCATCTGCCAGAGGGTCGCTAAAAGGCAATCCTATTTCAATCATGTCAATACCGCTCGCCTCTAAATCTTGAATCACTTTTACGGTATCATTTAAAGATGGGTATCCTGCAGTAAAATAGATAGACAAGAGTTTTTTATCCTCTTGCATTTTTTGATTTATTCTGTTCATTGATACTATTTTTTTACAAATTGAAATATTTTATATAATTATCTAAATCTTTATCTCCACGACCAGATAAACTAATAACAACAACATCGTCTGGTTTAAAGGTCTTATGTTTAAAGATGGCTAGAGCATGACTCGTTTCTATAGCAGGAATAATACCTTCTAATTGCGTTAATTCTAAGCCAGAATGCATAGCTTCATCATCTGTGGCAGAATAAAATTCTCCGCGACCAGAGGTATAGAGGTGAGCATGCAAAGGTCCTACTCCCGGATAATCTAATCCTGCGGAGATAGAATACGGTTCTGTAATTTGTCCGTCATTAGTTTGCATTAATAAAGTTTTACAACCATGGATAACACCTTCTTTTCCTAAGGCTGAAGTTGCAGCGCTTTCGCCAGAATTTACACCTTTACCAGCTGCTTCTACCGCAATGATACCTACTTCTGGTTCGTGTAAAAAATGATAATATGTACCTGCAGCATTACTACCGCCACCTATACAAGCTACAACATAATCAGGATTTTCGCGTCCTTCTTTTTCTTTTAATTGCCATTTTATTTCTTCAGAAATAATAGATTGGAAACGCGTGACCATATCAGGGTACGGGTGTGGACCTATAGCAGAACCTATAATATAATGGGTGTCTACGGGATTATTGATCCAGTCCCGGATGGCTTCATTAGTAGCATCCTTTAGGGTTCTACTGCCAGATAAAGCGGGCCTAACTTCGGCACCTAGCATTTTCATGCGTGCTACGTTGGGTGCTTGGCGAGCAATATCTATTTCCCCCATATATATCACGCATTTCATGCCCATTAATGCGCAAACGGTTGCCGTTGCTACTCCGTGTTGTCCTGCGCCAGTTTCAGCAATAATCCTAGTTTTTTTAAGACGCTTAGCCATTAATATTTGGCCAATCGTATTATTTACTTTGTGAGCTCCAGTATGGTTCAGGTCTTCACGCTTTAAATATACTTTCGTATTGTATTTTTCTGAAAGCCGTTTAGCAAAGTATAATGGAGAAGGTCTGCCGACGTAATCTTTTAGAAGCTGATCAAATTCTTTTTTAAAGTCCGGTTCAGCCATTACTTTAAGGTAGTTCTGGCGTAACTCTTCCACGTTTGGGTATAGCATTTCTGGGATGTATGCTCCACCAAATTCTCCGTAGTATCCTTTTTCAGTTGCGTTATAATTCATGTGAATTAGTATTTAGTAAGAAATAAAAAGTATTCTCTTTTTAGTCGTAATAGAATGCTTAAGATTCCAATGTATTTTAGTTCTTTTTCAAATTTTTTATCAATTGTTCTAAGCGGTCAATATCCTTAAGGCCAGGTGATGTTTCAAATTTGCTATTAACATCTATAGCATGGCAATATTTTGAAGCGGGTATCTTTAAAAAGGCTTCTAGCTTACTTACTTCTTCAAGACCAATACCGCCACTTAGAAAATAGGGTTTTTTAGAAGGGTAATTATTCAATACATCCCAATTAAAAGTATAGCCATTTCCTCCTGGAAGTTTTCCTTTGGTGTCAAATAAAAAGAAATCTGCGACCTCTTCATAGGCTTCTAAAGCTTCAAAATTAAATTCGTCTTTGATAGAGAAAACTTTAATGATTTGAATGGTGCTAATTTTTGCTTTTAATGCTTCGCAAAATTCAGGAGATTCATGACCATGAAGCTGCACAGCCTGTAACTTATAATCTTCAACTTTACGAGAAATTTCTTCGATAGTAGCATCAACAAATACCCCCACTTTTTTAGTGTGATGTGGAATCGCTTCCAGTGGGCCTTCAAAATTTCTTTTAGAAGGTTCCCAAAAGATAAATCCTAAATAATCAGGTTGCAACGCAGCAACATTAGCGGTATTAAATTTCATCCCGCAAATTTTTAACTTTAAATGATGATGCTCTAAAGTGGTCGGTGTGTTGTCTGATATGGTGTATTTATCTGCCGTCATTTTTATATTATTTCGCTTCTAATTGTTCAATAAATTTTTTGGCATGAGCTCCAGGAGCATCCGTTTTCATAAAATTTTCACCAATTAAAAAACCTTGGTATCCATAGTTTTTCAAATCTTGAATAGCAGCAATAGAACTAATTCCGCTTTCAGAAACTTTTACAAAATCATCAGGAATTAAGGTAGAAAGTGCTTTACTGGTTTCAAGGCTTACGTCAAACGTCTTTAAGTTTCTATTGTTTACGCCTAACATATCTAAGCTTGGCATGATAGATTTCTGTAACTCTTCTTCATTATGAACCTCTAATAGCACATTTAGTTTTAGGCTTTTTGCAAACTCAGAAAGATTTTTAATTTCTTCTTTAGATAAAATAGCAGCAATCAATAAAATTACATCTGCCCCGTATGCTTTTGCTTCTAAAAGTTGGTATTCATCTATGATAAATTCTTTACGCAGTAATGGAAACTTAGTAGCTGCTCTTGCAATGAGAAGATCATCTAGCGAACCACCAAAATATTTGGCATCGGTTAAAACAGACATGCCACACACTCCTGCATCTTCATAGCCCGTAGCAACATCTTGCACATTTAAACTTTGATTAATTTCTGATTTAGAAGGCGATCTTCTTTTGTGTTCTGCAATGATGCCAGAGGCACTATTGCGTAGTGCAATTGCTAGAGAATTTTCAGGTCTATCAAATAAAACCGATTGCTCTAATTGCTTTATTGGAATTAAAGACTTTCTAAGGATTACCTCTTTGCGTTTGTCAATTACTATTTTATCTAATATGTTCATCTTATTCTTTATAAGGCGCTCAATGCTTGTAGTTTTTTTAAAGCGGCTAATCCTTTTCCGCTTACTAATGATTCTTTTGCTCTTTCAAAACCTTGCATAGGCGTTAAACTGTCAACAGTAGCAATAGCCATTCCGGCATTAGCACACACCACATTAATTTGAGCTTCTGTACCTTTTCCTTGCAAAATATTTAAAAATATTTGAGCAGATGCTTCAATACTGTCTCCCCCTGCAATTTCTTGCATGGTTACAGCATGCACACCAAAATCTGAAGGCTTAAGCATGCTTTCTGTAGTGTTGGATATAGTTTTTGTATTTCCGGTTAGTGAAATTTCATCATACCCATCTAAGGCATGAAGTACAGTGAAGTTTTTATCGGTATTCTGATAAAGGTATCCATACATTCTAGCGAGTTCTAGATTAAACACACCAACCATTTGGTTCTTTGGGTAGGCAGGATTTACCATAGGCCCTAGCATATTGAAAAATGTTTTAACCGCCAGCTCTTTTCGGATGGGAGCTACATTTTTCATGGCTGGGTGAAATAGGGGAGCGTGTAAAACGCAAATTCCGGCTTCATCAATACTTTTTTCTAAAAAACCAGCATCACTACTAAATTTGATGCCTAAAAATTCCATGACATTACTGCTTCCGCATTTTGAAGACACACCATAATTACCATGTTTGGTCACTTTAATACCAGCACCTGCAGTAACGAAAGAAGCTAGTGTAGAGATGTTAAAAGTATCTTTACCATCACCACCAGTACCGCATAAGTCTACTGGATTATAGGCAGATAAATCTACCGCTAAACAAAGCTCTAGCAAGGCATCACGAAAGCCTTCTAGTTCTTCTATAGTGACACTTCGCATCATATATACTGTTAAAAAAGCAGCAATCTGGCTGGTGTTGTAATCTCCTTTTGCAATGTTAACCAATACCTGCTTTGCATCTGCTTTAGACAGTACATCGTGGTTAATTAGTCTGTTTAATATATCTTTCATAATCGCCTCTTTACCGTTCTAAACTAGAGCGGTTTTTAGTGTGTTATTACTTTATTTTTTGGTCCTCCTAAAATTATGTGTTTCTTTTCTAGCCTAAGATAGTAACCAGTTCTGTAATATCTTTTTCCCGTCGGGAGTCAATACAGACTCTGGATGAAATTGTACTGCGGATACATCATATGTGGTATGGCGCAATGACATTATTTGTCCGTTTACATCAAAAGATGTAGCGATCAAAGAGTTGGGTAATTCTTTAGGGTTTACGACCCAAGAATGGTAGCGACCCACTTTTATTTCTGTCGGTAAATCTTTAAAAAGAGTATCTTCTTGCGTGATAGAAATAGGCGTAGCAATACCATGATAAACCTGCTCCAGGTTAATTAATGAGCCACCGAAGACTTCGGCAATCGCTTGTTGCCCTAAGCAAACGCCAAAAATTTTCTTTGTAGGGGCGTAGGTTCTAATAATATCTTTTAATAAACCTGCCTCCTCTGGGATCCCTGGTCCTGGGGAAAGAACAATGTATTCAAAAGCATCAACCTCTTCTAAAGAAAGTTGATCGTTTCTTTTTACAACCACTTCGCAATCTAGGTCTTCTAAGTAATGAACTAGATTATAGGTGAAGCTATCGTAATTATCTATAACTAAAATTTTCTTCATGATTATATGGTCTCAGCAATTTCAAGTGCTTTTGTTAAAGCACCAAGTTTATTATAGGTCTCTTGTAATTCGTCTTCAGGGTTAGAGGCAGCAACAATACCTGCTCCAGCTTGGCAATGTAAGTGATGATTTTTGCTAAGGAAGGTTCTAATCATAATGGCATGATTAAAATTCCCGTTAAAATCCATAAAACCTATAGCACCACCATAATAGCCTCTGCTTGTTTTTTCGTATTTTTCTATCAATTGCATGGCCATATGTTTGGGCGCACCACTTAGCGTACCTGCAGGAAAAGTATCTGCAACTACTTTCATCGTAGGGATGTCTTTTTTCTTTTGTCCCACCACTTTAGATACTAGGTGTATCACATGCGAAAAGAATTGTACTTCGCGGTAGTTGGTTACTCTCACCATATTTCCATTACGACTCAAGTCATTTCGCGCTAAGTCTACAAGCATCACATGCTCACTATTTTCTTTGTCATCCTCCGTCAATTCTTTTGCGATAATCGCATCTTTTTCATCATCGCCGGTACGTTTAAATGTGCCTGCAATTGGATGAATTTCTGCAGCACCATCTTTAACGACTAATTGTGCTTCTGGAGAACTTCCGAATATTTTAAAATCGCCATAATCAAAATAGAATAAGTACGGTGATGGATTGATAGAGCGTAGCGCTCTATAAACATTAAATTCATCACCTTTAAACCCTTGGGAAAAACGACGTGATAATACTAGTTGAAAAACATCTCCTCTTTGGCAGTGCTTTTTAGCCAGTTTTACATGTTCTTTAAAATCATCGTCTTCTAAATTTGAAGCAACTGCACCATTTAGGGTAAAGTTATAAGAAGCAAAATTCTTTACATTTAATATCTGCTCTATTTCAGATACATTACTTTCAGAATCATAACAGTTAGAAAAAATGTACGCTTCATTTTTAAAATGATTTATAGCGATGATATTTTTGTACACCGCATAGTAGATATCTGGGATCGCAACAGAGTTTTCTTTTTTAGAAACCTTTACATCCTCAAAGTACCGAACAGCATCATATGCCATATAACCAAAGAGGCCGTTGTCAATAAATTTAAAATCGTTCTCATCGGCAATAAATCGCTTGCTGTAATTTTCAATGATACTTACTACATCTGTAGAAGCATCAATAGCTATTTCTTCAACCTTACCATCTGGGAACTGCTGGGTGATACTTTCGTTTTCTACTTTAATAGACGCAATAGGATTGCAGCAGATATAAGAGAAACTGTTGTCATTAGCATGGTAATCACTTCCTTCTAGTAGTATACTATTAGGAAAGCGATCGCGAATTTTAAGGTATACGCTTACTGGTGTAATGGTATCAGCAAGTATTTTTTTGTAATGGGTATGTAGTTTGTACGTCATGTTAATGCTATAAAATAAGTAAGGCTTGTCGTGATGACAAGCCTTATATAAATTGAATACAATGGTGCTATGCTCACGCGTTTTTTCGTAAGTTATTCCACCACCAAGTATTTACAGTTAAATTTTTCATTGACTTCAAAGATAGAAATCATTTTTAAGATTTCAAACAGCATTGTGTAAAAAAATAAACCCCATTATACGAATTAACAGTACAATGGGGTTTTGTTATTTTTTTTAGTGAATTAGAACTGTAAATCAACCACTAAGTCAAATTCATCATAAATAGCTTTATCCTTTAAAGTATCTGTGAAATTTGTAGAGCCATAGTGTATATCATAGTTAGTTCTATCTACCTTTAAAGTAGCTGTTGCTTTGCTACCATATACAGAGATGTCAAAAGTAACTGCTTTTGTAATGCCTTTAATGGTTAAATCTCCAGTAACATCATAAGAATTTTTACCAGTTGCTTTTACGCTCGTAAAAACTAATTTTGATGTTGCGTAATTTTCAGTTCCAAAAAAGTCATCAGCTTTTAGGTGGCCTTCTAATTTTTCTTTTCCTTGACCAGCAGCTAAATCTCCAACCGTAATACTTGCCATATCTACAACAAATTCACCGCCTGTTAATTTATCACCTTCAAATAGTAATTCTCCGGACTGTAAAGCAATCTTACCTTCATGAGATCCTGCAAATTTGTACCCTTTCCAAGTTACAGTACTCTCTGTTGTTTTAACGGCTTTCTTTTCACCATCTATTGGGTTTACTCCTGCTGTTGCAGCGGTAGCTATTACGATTGCAAATACGGCACTTAAAATATTTTTTTTCATGTTTTAAAAATTTAGTAATTAGTAATAGTTGTTTATATGTATTGAATTAATTTTTCTTTAGATTTTCTAACTTTTTTATAATGCTGAGTGTCATCGTCTTCTGCTCGGTATCCAATGGATACCAGTAAAGAAGTGTTTAAATTTTGAGCGTCTAAGCCTAAAATTTTATTGAACTCAGCAGGCTCAAAACCCTCCATAGGGCAAGTGTCAATTTTTAGATCAGCCGCAGCAGATAATACATTTCCTAGTGCAATATAAGTTTGTTTAGCTGCCCAGACAGCTTTAGTTTCATCAGATAAAGGCATTAGTTTAGATTTCATGAAATCTGAATACCCCGCTAATGCTTCAGAAGGGATACCTCTTATGTCACTTATATCTTGTAAATGAGTGTCTATTAATTCTTCATGAAAGGTGGTGTGGTGTACAAATGCTATTAAATAGGTAGCATCCGTAATTTGAGATTGTCCCCATGCAAATGGTTTTAATTGTTCACGGATAGTAGGATCTTCTATTACAAGTATTTTGTAAGGTTGTAGCCCATAAGAAGATGCTGTTAAGGATGCGGCTTCTAATATAGTTTCAAAATCTTCTTTTGAAACCTTTTTTGTAGCATCAAATTTTTTGGTGGCGTAACGCCAGTTTAAGTTGTCAATATAATTGTTCATGTGTTATTTTAAAATTTATCAAATAATTTATTCAATACGAGTAAGTCTTCGTTTGTAAGTTTCTCAAGAATAGTCTCGTCTGCACTTTGCATTGCTTTATCCATTTGCAATAAAGCGTCTAAACCCGATTCCGTAATGTAGATCTCTACTTTTCTGCGGTTGCTTTCACAAGCAGTGCGTAATACATACCCTTTAGTTATTAGCTTATCAACAAGTCTAGTCGTATTACTCATTTTAGTAACCATACGGTCATTAAGTGTACTCAAATTGGCAGCTTTACCTTTTTGACCTCTTAAAATCCTTAAAACATTAAATTGCTGAAGCGAAACATCAAAAGGTTTTAGCTTATTTGTAGTAATCTCCGTTACCTTATTACTTACTAGATTTAAATGAATAAGAGTCCTTTGGCGTAAAGGAATTTCTTTTTCTGTTTTTATGATGGCTTCTACATTCATGTCTGTACAATAATTGTATATACAAATGTAAGATTTAAATTTAATTAAATATTTAATGAAATGTTAATTTTTTTTAGGTGATTCTGAGAAGTGTTTGTGTATAAACTAAACCTTTTCGTTAAATGCGTATCTTAGATATATAAATACTTGAGGTAGTGAAAAAAGAAGATATTTTACACGTGTATCAAAGGGCTGCATTTGGAATGACTCCGTCAAAATATAAAAAAGAGGAGAATAGATCTAGAATTGAAGTAGTACAAGACTTGTTTGCTGCTTCAGATAAAATTGAAAAACTTAAGGTTGAAACACCAGAATTAGATGAATTTTTAGAAAATTATTCCGAAAGAAACGACCGTAAAAAGTTAAGACATCTAATTCAAGAGAGTAGAAGTAAAACTATTGAGTTTAATTCTTTGTGGTTAGACCGTATGGCTACTTCTGATGCTGCGTTTAGGGAGCGCATGACATTGTTTTGGGCAACTCATTTTGTGGTTCGTTCTAGAAATATCATTTTTTATCAAAAATTTAATAATACGCTTCGAGAAAATGCTTTGGGTAATTTTAGAAAGCTCCTTTTAGTAGTTACGCAAGAATCTGCTATGTTAGATTATTTGAATAATCAGCAGAATAAAAAAGGGAGCCCAAATGAAAATTTTGCTAGAGAATTAATGGAGCTTTTTACGTTAGGTGAAGCCACCTTATATAAAGAGGCAGATATTAAGGAGTCGGCTCGTGCATTTACAGGCTGGGGACATACATTTAATGGGCACTTTGTAAACCGTAAAAAACTTCATGATGATGATGAAAAAACATTTTTAGGGAAAACAGGAAATTTTGATGGAGAAGCTATAGTAGATATCATTCTAGAGCAACCAGAGTGCGCGTATTTTATTTGCAAGAAAATCTATCAGTATTTTGTTAACGACACGATAAATGAAGCTCACATAGCGGAAATGGTAAAAGTGTTTTACGTTAATTATGATATTGAAGAATTAATGAAATTCGTATTTCTTTCAGATTGGTTTTATAATCAAGAAAATTTGGGTAGCAAAATTAAATCACCTATAGATTTGCTTGTGGGCTTAAAAAAGGTAGTGCCGGTGTCGTTTAATAATGATAAACAGTTAGTATATGTTGAACGCTTATTGGGTCAGCTTTTAATTGAACCGCCGAATGTTGCAGGTTGGCCAAAAGGTAGAGGTTGGATAGATGCAAATACTATGATGGTTAGATTGAAGTTGCCTTCGGTATTATTGAAAAACGGGGTAATTGCTTTTGATGTTAAAGGCGAGTTTGAAGATAGCTTTGAAGAGTTTAATAAACAAAGTAACCTAAATAGAAAATTGAATGTTACTGTAGATTGGAATCAATTTACAAAGAATTTTAATTTACTAACCTATCAAGATATAACAGATTTATTAATTCGTTGCCCTATTAATAATGGCACTAAAGAATTTTTAAAAAACTTAGAACAAGTTGATAAACAAGAATATTGTATCCAATTAATGTCACTACCCGAATATCAATTAAGTTAAAACATTTAAAATATGAAACGTAGAGATTTTATAAGAAACAGTAGTCTAGCTAGTAGTGTTTTATTTGTGCCTAATTTTTTAAAGGCATTTGAATCATCGCAACTTAAAGTTGAGGGAAATAAGAAATTGGTTATCCTTCAATTATCAGGAGGTAATGATGGTCTAAATACCTTGGTACAGTTTAATAATGATATTTACTTTAAAAATAGGGGAACGATAGGGCAACAAAAAAATCAATTGCTTTCCGTGAGCGATGAGTTAGGTTTACATGAAAGTTTAAAAGATTTTAAAACATTGTATGATGAAGGTTTGGTTAGCGTTATCAATGATGTTGGATATCCTAATCCAAGTCGTTCTCATTTTAGAGCTACAGATATTTGGCAAACAGCAAGTTCATCAAATGAATTTTTGAAAGCAGGCTGGATTGGTAGGTATTTAGATACAGTATCAAAATCGCAACTTGGAGCTATAGAAGTTGACGATACTTTATCTCTTTTAATGAAAGGGGAACACATAAATGGTATCGCTACTAAAGATGCTAAATTATTCTTTAAAACTACACAAGATCCTTACTTTGGTGCTGTATTAAATAATTATAAAGATGCACATTTGAGTGAACATAATTTGGGTTATTTATACAAGACTGTCATCGATGCGAAATCTTCAGCCAAGTATATCTATGAAAAAACAAAATTGTATGACTCTAAAGCAGAATATCCACAGAACTCTTTTGGTAAACAATTGAAGACTATTTCGGAGTTTATAAATTCAGGTTTAGAGACACAATTATATTATGCCAGTTTAGGTGGGTTTGATACGCATGCTAACCAGGTAAATTCGCAAAAAAGATTGTTAGAAGTTTTTTCTACAGGAATACATACTTTTATTAATGATTTAAAAGCAACTGGAGCTTTAAAAGATACTGTTGTTTTGGTATTTTCAGAATTTGGCAGGCGATTAAAGCAAAATGCAGCTAATGGTACAGATCATGGTGCGGCTAACTTAGTTTTTTTGCTCGGCGATAAGTTAAAAAAACCTGGAATGTATAATGCTCCAGCAAATCTTGTTGATTTAGATAGTAACGGCGACATAAAATATAAAGTAGATTTTAGAAATATATATGCGTCTTTATTAAAAGATTGGTTACTTACCCAACCTGATGCTATTTTGAATGGAAAATTTGAATCTCTAAACTTAGTGTAAGGTTTTATTTAAATAATGCACTATTTTTGGAGAACTTAAAAATACATAAAGAAATGGCAGATTTATCACAAGAAGAATGGGTAGAGCAACTAAATAATGATGACAATGCTTTTATTTTAGATGTGCGTACACCTGAAGAGGTAGAAGGCGGTTACATTCCAGAAGCTACGAATATAGATATTCATTTAGGGCAAGGTTTTTTAGATGAAATTGAAAAACTTGACAAAAATAAAAGTTACTATGTGTATTGTCGTTCTGGAGCAAGAAGCGGACAAGCATGTGCTATCATGAATAGTGTAGGATTTGAAAATGCTTATAATTTATTAGGTGGTTTCATGAATTGGGAAGGTGAGGTTGTTGAGTAAATCCTATAGAATTACCTAGAATCTTATTTTATAGAAAGGAAAGATCGTACTGCTGATTAAGTGAGCAGTACGGTCTTTTTTGCTTTTATTTACTATCTTATGCCTTGTTAATGATATGATTACATGCGCGAAGACTTTTTGCATTTTATATGGAAACATAAGAAACTTCCAATAACCAACTTGGTAAGTACAGGTGGGGAGGCTATTGAAATAGTTCAAGTAGGAACTCATAATCATCTTACAGGTCCAGATTTTTTTAATGCCCAAATTAGAATAGGAAGTCAACTATGGGCCGGCAATGTAGAGATACATATAAAATCGTCTGATTGGTATGCACATAACCACGAACAAGATGAGAACTATGATACGGTTATTTTGCATGTAGTATGGGAAGATGATGCTACAGTTCATAGAAAAGATAATATTCCAATACCAACTTTAGCGCTTAAAACTTATTTATCTCCAAAATTGATTAAAGCTTATGAGGCGCTATTTTCAAAAAGTGGAAAGCGTTTTATTAACTGTGAAAAGCAAATTTCGGGTTTAGATAGTTTTGTTTTAAAAAACTGGTTAGACAGGATGTATTTTGAGCGATTAGAAGAAAAATCGACCTTAATTCTAAGTCTTTTAAAAAAGTCTAAGAACAATTGGGAAGAAGTATTGTTTGTGCTGTTGTTAAAAAATTTCGGATTAAAAATAAATGGAGATGCCTTTTTGAGTTTGGCTCAAAGTGTAGATTTCACTTCTGTACGTAAAATAGGAGCAGATACCTTGCAATTGGAAAGTTTGTTATTTGGTCATGCAGGCTTGTTAGACGAAAACAATACAGATCTTTATTTTAGGGAATTAAAAGATGAATATCAGTATGTGAAGCGTAAATTTCAATGTGAGGACTCAAATGCAGTAAGGCCTGCATTTTTTAAATTGAGACCACCCAATTTTCCAACCATTAGATTGTCACAATTTTCAAATTTATACGCAGGGCAAAATAACTTATTTCGTCGGCTTATAGATGCCACTTCCATAGAAGAACTTTACGGTATATTCAGCGTATCGGCCAGTGAGTATTGGGATACCCATTATACGTTTGCAAAAGAATCTAAAAAAAGTAAAAAGAAACTTACTAAGAAATTTATAGATCTTTTGATTATAAATGCGATATTGCCACTTAAGTTCTGTCATGCGCAATATCATGGAAAAGAGATTGAAAGTAATTTAATACCTATTATAATAGGTATCAAAAAAGAAGATAATTTGATTATAGAAACTTTTAATAATCTCAAAATATCGGCTCATAATGCTATGGAAAGTCAGTCTTTGCTGCAATTGTATACTAATTATTGTTTGAAAAATAAATGCTTGCAATGTGCAGTAGGTAATAGTTTATTAAAAGGAAATGCCTAATTTTAACACATGAATTTCTTATATCAATTATTATACTTTTTTCAAAAGCATGGTTTTGAAGTATGTAGGCGTATAGCGGAACGTTTAGGAATTCGTATTCGTGTAGTGAGAACATCTTTTATTTATTTAACCTTCGTAACCCTTGGTTTTGGTTTTGCCTTATATTTATTTGTAGCCTTTTGGTTAAAAATTAAAGATTTAATATATACCAAGAGAACGTCAGTCTTTGACCTGTGACCTATGCTTAGACTTTTTAGATCTAAAATATATTTAGCAATATTTCTAATGACAGCTGTATTGCTGTTTGGAATTTTAGGGTATCGTTATATTTCAAATTATGATTGGGTAGATGCCATTTACATGACCATAATTACAGTGACCACTGTAGGGTTTTCCGAAGTGCGACCATTAGATGCGCAATCTAAATTTTTTACCATATCATTAATCGTTTCAAGCGTTTTTATATTTGCCTTTGCTATATCGGTAATAACCGAATATGTTTTAGGTAGAAATTCGCTTCAAATATTAAAAAAGAAAAAAGTGAAATCTAAAATTAATAGTCTTACAGATCATGTTATTGTTTGTGGTTATGGCAGAAATGGTACGCAAGCAGCTGAACGTTTAAAAGCTTATAAGCGTCCGTTTGTAATTATAGAAAAGGATAAAGAGATTATAGAGCGCTTTGAAGAAAATATACTTTTCATAGAAGGCGATGCTAATGATGACGAAATATTAATGGAAGCGGGAATAGAGCGCGCAAAGTTTTTAATTACTGCTTTGCCGGATGATGCTACCAATTTATTTGTAGTGCTATCTTCAAGACAATTAAATAAAGATCTTTTTATCATCAGTAGAGCTTCTTTATTAAATTCTCAAAAGAAATTAATGTTGGCTGGGGCTAATAAAGTGATCATGCCAGATAAAATTGGTGGAGATCATATGGCCTCTTTGGTGGTGATGCCAGATTTAATCACTTTTATGGACAAGCTTTCTGTTGAAGGTGGACATACCACTAACTTAGAAGAGGTTTCTATAGAAGATTTTACGGATCAAATGGAGTGTAATTCGCTTCGTGATCTTGATCTAAGAAGAAAAACAGGCTGTACAATTATAGGGTATATATCACCAGAAGGCGACTATATAATTAATCCTGAAGCAGATTTGCAACTGCAACCAAAAAGTAAGGTAATTGTATTGGGAAGGCCGGAGCAAATCAGAAAACTGAACGAAATGTTTCATATCGTTTAAAGAGATTTAAATAATATTCCTTGATTGCGTTGTTTTTTTTTAAGATATTGCTGACGACTAGACTAATTATAAAACAAATTTACATATTATGAAGTATAGACTTCTTACGCTGTTTGCATTAATGGCGCCTATTTTTACCTTTTCTCAAGAGGTAGTGGAAAAAGGATTAGATGAAAAAATTGATGAAGCATTTAAGCCTATTTCCGATTTCTTTTCCGCAGTAATTTTTTTCAATGTTTGGCATGATCCAGATATTCCTTTTGTTTTAGTTCTGTTAGTAGCAAGTGCTTTGTTTTTTACCATCTATTTTGGATTTCCTAATGTTAGGTTTTTCGGAAAAGCTATTAATACGGTAAGAGGTAAGTATGAAGATATTGAAAAACATGGAGCAAAAGAATTATACGGTGAAGACGGTATTGCTCAAGGTCAAGATTTATCTAACGTAGATATAGAAGAGCATTTAGTAGGCTTAGAAGATGATTTAGCAGTAAACGGAGATATCATAGATACCATTAGAGATGAAAGTTCAGACGGAGAAGTAAGTCACTTTCAGGCACTTGCAACGGCAGTATCTGGTACTGTTGGTAATGGTAACATTGCAGGGGTTGCATTAGCCATTGCATTAGGGGGTCCTGGGGCTACATTTTGGATGATTGTTTGTGGTCTTTTAGGGATGTCTACAAAATTTGTAGAATGTACTTTAGGGGTTCAATATCGTGATGTCGGAGAAGATGGAACGGTTTACGGAGGTCCTATGTATTATTTGAGCAAAGGATTAAAGGAAAGAGGATTTCAAAAATTAGGTAAAGTTGCTGCGGTAATCTTTGCTGTTTTCTGTATTGGAGGCTCTTTTGGTGGTGGTAACGCTGCGCAATCTAATCAAGCAACTATTGTATTAAAAGAATTATTTAACTGGCAGAGTACAGCGGCAGGAGCTATTGTTGGTTTGGGACTTGCAATTTTAGTAGGTATAATTATAATAGGAGGTATTAAGAGGATTGCTCAGGTAACTGAAAAAGTAGTTCCTTTTATGGCTATTATGTATGTAGTAGCATGTTTATACATCATTTTTGCTAATTTCAATTTAATTGATGATGCGCTTGCTTTAATCGTTACAGAAGCATTTAATCCTAAAGCCATTGGAGTTGGTGGGGTGATTGGTGTGTTATTAGTAGGGTTTAAAAGAGCAGCATTCTCTAACGAAGCCGGTGCAGGTTCTGCCTCTATTGCTCACTCTGCAGTAAGAACAAAATATTCAGCAAGTGAAGGTTTAGTAGCTTTGTTAGAGCCTTTTATAGATACCGTGTTAATTTGTACGATGACGGCTTTAGTAATTGTTATCTTCAACTTTGGCGGATATTTTGAATATGGTTTAGATGTTAGTACAGATGGTAGTGGTGCAGTTCAGATAGGGGCAGATGTTGTTCAAGGAGCTGGTATTACCGCTAAAGCTTTTGCTGCTTACATTCCTTACTCTAATGTTTTCTTAACAATAGCAGTAGTGTTATTTGCAGTATCAACTATGATTTCTTGGTCTTATTACGGACTGCAATCTTGGAAGTTTTTATTCGGTAGAGGTAAAGCGGCAGATTTAACCTATAAATTTTTATTTTTAACGTTTGTAGTAATTGGTGCTGCTGCAAGTATGGGTTCTATATGGGCATTCTCAGATGCAATGATTTTTGCCATGGTTTTTCCTAATATGGTAGGATTATTTTTCCTTTTCCCAGTAGTTAAAAAGCAACTTAAAAGATATCTTGATGCTATCAAGTTAAAGTATGATGCTATAGATAATTAAATAGTATTCTTATGAATTCATTTAAATCCCACTTCAAGTTCTCAAAACAGGAACGAAGTGGGATTTTCTTTTTACTTCTTATAATTGTTGCACTTCAAGTGAGTTATCTTGTGTATTCTAAAGCAGTAAATAACCATTCAGCAAAGCTTTTAAAGGTTGATGAGGCCACGCAAGCTCAAATAGATGCACTTAAGAAATCCGCAAGCCAAAAAGATACTCTTGTTATTTACCCCTTCAACCCTAACTACATTACAGATTATAAAGGATATACCCTAGGTTTGTCTGTCATAGAAATTGATCGGTTACATCAGTTTAGAGCTGCAGATAAATTTATCAATTCAGTTCAAGATTTTCAAAAGGTAACTTTGGTGTCAGATTCTTTATTAGATAAAATCTCACCCTATTTCAAATTTCCGAATTGGGTGAAAAAAGCGAAGACTTCAAATAGTTTATTAGTACAAGATTCTGAAAGGGGTGTAAAAGCCAATGCGGTTCATGTCAAAGACATTAATTTAGCAACGGCATTGGAGTTAAAAGAGGTGAACGGGGTGGGAGATAAGCTTTCTGCTCGGATTGTAAAATTTAGGGATAGATTAGGAGGTTTTGTGGATGATGAACAAGTGTCAGAAGTCTATGGTTTAGAGCCTGCTGTAGTTCAAAGAATAACAAAGAAGTTTAAAGTGTTGATTCCGCCGCTCATTAATAAGATCAATGTTAATACTGCTTCGGCCTCAGAAATGGCACAATTAGTTTATTTGAATTATACAGTTTCTAAGGCCATTGTTTTGTATCGGGAAGAAAATAAGGGTATTCATTCTTTTGAGGAATTAAAAAATATAGAGGGTTTTCCTTCCGAAAAAATCAATAGAATATCTTTATATTTGTTATTGTAAAAAAAAGCTATGGAAAATGCCATTATTTGCTAGTCAGATGAATGGTGTTTTCATCTTAAAAATTAATTTTCAAAAAAAATATATAGATGAAAAGTATGTACTTCACAGAAGAGCATCAGTTGTTTAGGGAAAGTCTCAAAAGTTTTTTAAAGAAAGAAGTTGTTCCCCATATTGAGAAATGGGAGAGTACAGGTACTATAGAACGTTTTATTTGGGCTAAGTTTGGGGAAATGGGGTATTTCGGTCTAGCCACACCAGAAAAAGATGGTGGTTTAGAATTAGATTTATTTTATACTGTTATTCTTCTAGAGGAACTTCAAAAAATTAATTCAGGTGGTTTTGCGGCTGCAATGTGGGCGCACGCCTATCTTGCAATGACGCACTTGAATAAAGAAGCAGGTGATCAATTAAAAAAGGAGTATTTAGCGCCTAGTGTACTAGGGGAAAAAATAGGTTGCTTGTGTATTTCAGAACCATTTGGCGGTAGCGATGTTGCCGGAATGCGAACAACGGCCGAAAAGAAAGGAGATACGTATGTTATAAATGGATCAAAAACATTTATAACTAACGGGGTCTATTGTGATTATATGATCGTTGCGGCAAAAACTAGTCCGGAATTAGGAAATAAAGGAATAAGTATCTTTTTAGTAGACAAAAAGGTGCCTGGTGTAACGGCAACCAAATTAAATAAATTGGGTTGGCGTGCATCAGATACAGGAGAGATTGCTTTTGATAATGTAACTATTCCTGCTGCAAATTTAATGGGAGAAGAAGGTAAAGGCTTTTCGTATATTATGGAACACTTTGCTTTAGAGCGTTTGGTTATGGGGATTAATGCTCATGCTAGGGCAGAATACGCATTAGATTACACCTTGCAGTACATGTCAGAAAGACAAGCTTTTGGTAAGACTATTAATAAGTATCAGGCCTTACGTCATCGATTTGTAGAGTTGCAAGCAGATATGGAAATGTGTCGGGAGTACAATTATTTAGTAGCTTATAGGTTAAACAAAGGAGAATACGTAGTTAAAGAGGCTACTATTTCTAAGTTAAAGTCTACCAAAATGGCAGATGTTGTAATTTATGATTGCTTACAATTTTTAGGAGGCTATGGATATATGGAAGATTATCCATTAGCAAGGTTACTTCGTGATAGTCGTTTGGGGCCAATTGGCGGAGGAACTTCTGAAATCTTAAAAGAAATTTTAGCGAAGATAATTATAGATAAGAAGGAATATAAAACGACTAAGGTAGAATAATACCTTTTTTATTACGCTGATTGTCAGTGGTATAGTTTTAATTTTATTCATTTTTCTAAGGATGGGTTGCTAGTTAGAGAATAGTTTATATATTTGCAGCCTTAATCACTAAAGAGAGGAGGTTGTAGCCCATGTTAATTATACCGATAAAAGAAGGAGAAAACATAGATAGAGCATTGAAACGTTTCAAGCGTAAGTTCGATAGAACTGGAACAATGCGTCAATTAAGAAAACGTCAGCAGTTTACGAAGCCATCAGTGGCACGTAGAGCGCAGATGCAAAAAGCGCATTATATTCAAGGCTTGAGAGATCAAGAGGAGATTTAATAGCTCTATGTTTATAATATAGTAAAGCCTTGCAATTTGTTGCAAGGCTTTTTTTTGTTCTTCATTTTCAGTGATAATGTATCTTAACTTTTGTAATTTTGATAGATGTCTGAAGCAGCTTTTATTGCGTACCTAACTCTTGAGAAGAAGTATTCTTTGAATACGGTAAAAGCTTATGAGAATGATCTGGTTGAGTTTGCATTGTTTTGTAAGAATGAATGTTCTGAAGAGGTTATCGATCATGTTTCTTATGTGATTATTAGAAATTGGATTGTGGCTTTGGTTGATGCAGGGATTACGAACCGGACGATTAATAGAAAAATTTCGTCTTTAAAGGCTTATTATAAGTTTTTATTAAAGACAGAAACTATAGGTGTTAATCCTTTAGCGAAACACAAAGCATTAAAAACAGCAAAAAAAATTGAAATTCCCTTTTCGGAGGCAGAGATGCAAGAGGTGTTAAATGCGTTATCTTTTTCTGATGATTTTGAAGGGTTTAGGGATAAACTGATTATAGAACTTTTGTATGCGACAGGTATACGGCGCATAGAGTTAGTAATGATGAAGGTTTCTAATGTTGATTTGCGGCAGAAAACAATTAAAGTACTAGGGAAAAGAAATAAAGAGCGGATTATTCCATTGGTGGATCCTTTGCTGGTGTTATTTGAAGCGTATTTCCGGATTCGGAGTACGGTAGTTGTGAAGGAATCTAGTGACTTTGTTTTTTTGCTTAAATCTGGAACCAAGATTTATGAGACCTTAGTTTATAGAATTATAAATCATTATTTTGGCTTAGTATCTAGCAAGGTAAAGAGAAGTCCTCATGTATTGCGTCATACCTTTGCAACACATTTGTTAAATAAAGGGGCAGATTTAAATTCGGTAAAAGAATTATTGGGGCATGCTAGCTTGGCTTCTACTCAAGTATATACTCACAATAGTATTGCGGAGTTGAAAAAAGTACACTTAAGAGCTCATCCGCGAAATAAGAATTAATTTTTCGCTAAGTATTTTTTTTTTTAATTTTTAGAACTCCCTTTTGGGCAGTGGCAAAAGAAAATTTGAACGGAAAACTATAGCACAGGTGAAAATCTAATATTTTTATCTTGAAATTAATTAAATTAATTCCGGTAGGGAAATAATTTAAAAATTTCTTTTGTGGCTTGTTTAAAAGATCGAAAATCGAGTTTTGATTACACTAAAATTATGGCGCTTAAATTGTATCTGCCTAAAAATGAATTTATTGTAATCTGGAAGTTTAAGTCTTTTGAATGGGTGGTTAGTGTGGTTGGTGATTGGTTGGGAAGGGTTGTGGTGAGTAGTGAAGAAAAAAAATCAAAAAAAAATTAAAATTTTCTTGAAAAAAATTTTGAATAACTAAAAATATATCTACATTTGCAGTCCGTTAGAAAAGCGGGCTTTTTTTAAGCCAAAAAAAAGTAATAAAAAGCCGATGTAGCTCAGCTGGCTAGAGCAGCTGATTTGTAATCAGCAGGTCGTGGGTTCGAGTCCCTCTATCGGCTCTTAAGTTCTTTAAAATAATGGTTTGGGGAGATACTCAAGCGGCCAACGAGGGCAGACTGTAAATCTGCTGACTACGTCTTCGCAGGTTCGAATCCTGCTCTCCCCACTTTAAAGAATTTTTTTTAAAGTAATTAAGGGTGATTTGAAAAAATTGTTCTTAAATTTGAAATGTTGAAATATTGTTAATCTATAAGATTAGCGAAATAATTGCGAGAGTAGCTCAGTTGGTAGAGCGTCAGCCTTCCAAGCTGAATGTCGCCGGTTCGAACCCGGTCTCTCGCTCTAATAAAACCTTGAGTTTAAAAGGTTGTTTTTTTTGGGTTTTGATCTTCTTTTTTAGTATTTGGATTATGAACTCAGATAGGCCGGTGTAGCTCAGGGGTAGAGCGTTTCCTTGGTAAGGAAGAGGTCATGAGTTCAAATCTCATCATTGGCTCAAATAAGACATAAATTGTACACTAATATAAACTAAGATTAAAATTCAATAAACATGGCTAAGGCAACATTTGATCGTTCTAAACCGCACTTAAATATCGGTACTATTGGACACGTAGATCACGGTAAAACTACATTGACTGCCGCTATTACAACAGTTTTAGCAAACGCAGGATTGTCTGAATTGAGAAGTTTTGACTCAATTGATAATGCACCAGAAGAAAAAGAAAGAGGAATCACTATTAATACATCTCACGTAGAATATTCTACAGCTAACCGTCACTATGCTCACGTTGACTGTCCAGGTCACGCGGATTACGTAAAGAACATGGTAACTGGTGCTGCTCAGATGGATGGTGCTATTCTTGTTGTTGCTGCTACTGATGGTCCAATGCCACAAACACGTGAGCATATCCTTTTAGGTCGCCAGGTTGGTATTCCTAGAATGGTTGTATTCATGAATAAAGTGGATATGGTTGATGATGAGGAGTTATTAGAGCTTGTTGAAATGGAAGTTAGGGAATTACTTTCTTTCTATGAGTATGATGGTGATAATGGTCCTGTTATAGCAGGTTCTGCTTTAGGAGCTTTAAATGGTGAGCAAAAATGGGTTGATACGGTTATGTCTTTAATGGAAGCTGTTGATTCTTGGATCGAATTGCCAAAGAGAGATGTTGAAAAAGATTTCTTAATGCCAGTTGAAGATGTGTTTACAATTACGGGTCGTGGTACTGTTGCTACTGGTCGTATTGAAACTGGAGTAGCTAACACTGGTGATCCTGTTGAGATTATTGGTATGGGTGCTGAGAAGTTAAATTCTACAGTAACTGGAGTAGAGATGTTCCGTAAGATATTAGATAGAGGTGAAGCTGGTGATAACGTAGGTCTTTTGTTGAGAGGTATTGAAAAATCTCAAATCAAAAGAGGTATGGTAATCTGTAAGCCGGGTTCTGTTAAGCCACATGCTAAATTTAAGGCAGAGGTTTACGTTCTTAAAAAAGAAGAAGGTGGTCGTCACACGCCATTCCATAATAACTACCGTCCTCAGTTCTACGTAAGAACAACTGATGTTACAGGAACAATTAATCTTCCTGATGGTGTTGAGATGGTTATGCCAGGTGATAACCTTACTATTAATGTTGAATTATTATCTCCAATTGCATTGAGTGTAGGTTTACGTTTCGCTATCCGTGAAGGTGGTAGAACTGTAGGTGCAGGTCAGGTAACTGAGATTACTGATTAATTCATTACAGTATAGTATATAAATAAAAGTATTTTCATCAAGGGTGTCCGTTACTAACGGATACCTTTCGATGTAAATATATACGGGTGTAGCTCAGTTGGTAGAGCACTGGTCTCCAAAACCAGGTGTCGGGAGTTCGAGTCTCTCCTCCCGTGCGATTAAAGAAAGGTTATTAAGCGAGAAATTGGTTAGAACCTATAGAATTATAATAGTAAATCTTTCGCAGCATGTTAACATATATCAAGGATTCCGTAGAAGAACTTAGAACCAATATAACATTACCTTCAAAAGCTGAGGCTTCAAATTTGATGGTAATTGTTGCTGTTTTTTCTATTTTGTTTGCTTTGGCGACTTGGGGTGTAGATAGTCTTTTTAGTTGGTTAATTGATATCTATTTTAAGAAATTAATAAATTAAGAAACACCTATGTCAGAAGTATTGGATAAGAAGTGGTATGTAGTTAGGGCTGTAAGTGGTCAGGAAAACAAGATTAAGGGTTACATCGAATCAGAGGTAGCTCGTTTGGGTTTTGGTGATTACTTGGATGAGGTTTTAGTGCCTACTGAAAAGGTAATTCAAATCCGTAATGGAAAGAAAGTAAATAAAGAAAGAGTTTACTTTCCTGGTTACATTATGGTAAAAGCTAACCTGGGAGGTGAAGTTGCGCATATTATACGTTCTATTACTAACGTAATAGGTTTTCTGGGTGAAACTAAAGGAGGTGATCCTGTTCCATTGAGAAAAACTGAAGTTAATAGAATGTTAGGTAAAGTTGATGAATTAACGGTAACAACAGATAATGTTGCTATTCCATATGTGATGGGTGAAACAGTTAAGGTTATTGATGGTCCTTTTAATGGGTTTAATGGAACTGTTGAGAAGGTTAACGAAGAGAAGCGTAAGCTTGAGGTTATGGTGAAGATTTTCGGAAGAAAAACTCCATTAGAACTAAGTTATATGCAAGTTGAAAAAGTATAAATTTAGAACTGTTACATAAAAATTGTGTTGCTTCCAATTGACACAATTTAATTTAATTTAAGACAATGGCAAAAGAAATTAGTAAAGTAGTTAAACTACAAGTTAGGGGAGGTGCAGCGAATCCGTCGCCACCGGTTGGACCCGCTTTAGGTGCTGCCGGTGTTAACATCATGGAGTTCTGTAAGCAATTTAATGCACGTACGCAGGACAAACAAGGTAAAGTTTTACCTGTTGCTATCACCGTATACAAGGATAAGTCGTTTGACTTCGTTGTAAAGACACCGCCGGCGGCAGTTCAGCTTATGGAAGCGGCTAAGATTAAAAAAGGATCTGGTGAACCTAACCGAGTTAAAAACGGAAACGTATCTTGGGATCAAATTAAGACTATCGCTGAAGATAAGATGGTAGATCTTAATGCATTTACAGTTGAATCAGCGATGAGTATGATTGCTGGAACTGCAAGATCTATGGGTTTAAAGGTTTCAGGAACAAGACCTTTTTAATATCTTAAAAGCAAAATAATGGCAAAATTAACAAAAAATCAAAAAGAAGCGCTTTCTAAGATTGATAAGAATAAAATCTATTCACTATCTGAAGGGTCAGCTTTAGTAAAAGAAATCACAAAAGCAAAATTTGATGCGTCTGTTGAAATCGCTGTTCGTTTAGGAGTTGATCCTAGAAAAGCGAATCAAATGGTGCGTGGTGTAGTTACTTTACCTCACGGTACAGGTAAGGATGTAAAAGTTCTTGCTTTGGTAACTCCAGATAAAGAAGCAGAGGCTAAAGAAGCTGGCGCTGATTTTGTAGGTTTAGATGAGTATCTAGATAAAATCAAAGGCGGTTGGACAGATGTTGATGTAATTATCACTATGCCAAGTGTTATGGGTAAATTAGGTCCTTTAGGTAGAGTATTAGGTCCTAGAGGTTTAATGCCTAACCCTAAAACAGGAACGGTAACTATGGATGTGGCTAAGGCTGTAGCTGAAGTTAAAGCTGGTAAAATTGACTTTAAAGTTGATAAAACTGGTATCGTTCATGCTGCAATTGGAAAAGTTTCATTTTCTGCGGATAAAATCCATGAAAATGCAAAAGAACTTATTGATACATTAAATAAGTTGAAACCAACTGCATCTAAGGGTGTTTATATTAAGAGTATTTTCATGTCTAGTACTATGAGTCCTAGTTTGCAATTAGATACTAAATCAGTTTAATTCGTATTAAGATGACAAGAGAAGAAAAATTAAACGTAATAGAAGATTTAACTGCACAATTAGGTAATGCAAGTACAGTGTACTTAGCAGACATATCTGGTTTAGACGCAGTAACAACTTCAGATTTAAGAAGAGCTTGTTTTAAAGCAAATATTAAATTAGCTGTTGTTAAAAATACATTGCTTGAAAAAGCAATGAATGCTTCTGATAAAGACTTCGGAGATCTTACCGATGTTCTTAAAGGTAGTACTTCTTTAATGTTTGCAGAAACCGGTAACGGTCCTGCAAAATTGATAAAAGCTTTTAGAGCTAAAACTAAAGATAAGCCATTATTAAAAGGTGCTTTTGTAGAAGAAGCAGTTTATATTGGTGATGATCAATTAGAGGCTTTAGTTAATATCAAATCTAAAGAAGAAGTTATTGGTGATATTATATCATTACTTCAGTCTCCGGCTAAGAATGTTATTTCTGGTCTTAAGTCTGGTGGTGGTAAAATCGCTGGTATTCTTAAAACTTTATCAGAGAAATAACACGTACGCACTAAAAACAATTATATTTTAAAAATTTATTAAACGATAGAAAAATGGCAGATTTAAAAGATTTCGCAGAACAATTAGTTAACTTAACAGTAAAAGAAGTTAATGAATTAGCTAATATATTAAAAGATGAGTACGGTATCGAGCCTGCTGCTGCTGCTGTTGCAGTTGCTGCTGGAGGTGGTGGAGATGCTGCTGCTGCTGAAGAAAAAACTGAATTTGATGTTATCTTAAAAGCAGCTGGTGCTTCTAAGTTAGCAGTTGTTAAATTGGTTAAAGAATTAACTGGTTTAGGTTTAAAAGAGGCTAAAGATATCGTTGATAGCGCACCAAAAGCTATCAAAGAAGGTATCTCTAAAGATGAAGCTGAAGGAATTCAAAAGTCATTAGAAGAAGCTGGAGCAGAAGTTGAGCTTAAATAGTAGAAGCAACCATAATATTTTTGGTTTAGGTCTATTCACTTTCGTGTCTAGACCTAAACCTATTTATGTATGTAGCCTTGAGCTCCATGCAATTATAGAGTAAGTATTCATAATCAAAATTTTGTCCATTGATGATTACAAATCAGACTGAAAGAATAAATTTCGCATCCGCTAAGAACATTCCGAGCTATCCGGATTTCTTGGACATTCAGGTTAAGTCGTTTCAAGATTTTTTTCAACTAGAAACTAAATCTGACGAAAGGGGAGATGAAGGACTATATAATACATTTCAAGAAAATTTTCCTATTACAGATACTAGAAATCAGTTCGTATTAGAGTTTCTTGATTATTTTATTGATCCTCCTCGTTATTCTATACAAGAGTGTATAGAGCGTGGTCTTACCCATAGCGTTCCGCTAAAAGCAAGATTAAAATTATATTGTACTGATCCGGAACATGAGGATTTCGAAACTATTGTTCAGGATGTATATTTAGGGACTATCCCTTACATGACACCAAGTGGTACCTTTGTTATAAACGGTGCTGAGCGTGTTGTTGTATCTCAATTACATAGATCGCCAGGTGTATTCTTTGGACAATCATTCCACGCAAATGGAACAAAACTATATTCTGCAAGAGTTATACCTTTTAAAGGTTCTTGGATAGAATTTGCAACTGATATCAATGGCGTTATGTACGCTTACATTGATAGAAAGAAAAAATTACCTGTTACTACACTTTTTAGAGCTATTGGTTTTGAAAGTGATAAGGATATCTTAGAGATTTTTGACCTTTCTGAGGAGGTTAAGGTTTCTGTGGCAGGACTTAAAAAAGTGCTAGGTCGTAAATTAGCGGCAAGAGTATTAAATACTTGGCATGAGGATTTCGTAGATGAAGATACTGGCGAAGTAGTATCTATTGAAAGAAATGAAATCGTATTAGATCGTGATACTATCTTAGAAAAAGAACATATTGAGCAAATTGTAGATGCTGATGTAAAAACTGTTCTATTACATAAAGAAAGTGCTGCGCAATCTGATTATGGTATTATACACAATACATTACAAAAAGATCCTACTAATTCTGAGAAAGAAGCAGTAGAGCACATATACCGTCAATTACGTAATGCTGAGCCGCCAGATGAGGAAACAGCAAGAGGTATTATTGATAAATTATTCTTTTCTGATCAACGTTACAACTTAGGTGAAGTTGGTCGTTATAGAATGAATAAAAAATTAGGTTTAGATATTGGAATGGACAAGCAAGTCTTGACTAAAGAAGATATCATAACTATTATTAAGTATTTAATTGAGTTGATTAACTCAAAAGCTGAAATTGATGATATTGATCACTTGTCTAACCGTCGTGTTAGAACTGTAGGTGAACAACTTTCACAGCAATTTGGTGTTGGTTTAGCTCGTATGGCTAGAACTATTCGGGAACGTATGAATGTACGTGACAACGAAGTGTTTACCCCTATCGATTTAATTAACGCTAAGACCTTGTCTTCAGTAATTAATTCTTTCTTTGGTACTAACCAGTTATCTCAATTTATGGATCAAACGAATCCATTAGCTGAGATTACACACAAGAGAAGATTATCTGCTCTTGGACCAGGTGGGTTATCAAGAGAAAGAGCAGGTTTCGAGGTACGTGATGTTCACTATACACACTATGGTAGACTTTGTCCTATCGAAACACCAGAAGGTCCAAACATTGGTTTGATTTCTTCATTAGCCGTTTTTTCTAAAGTTAACTCTATGGGCTTCTTGGAGACTCCATATAGAAAAGTTGAGAATGGTAAAGTTGATATTGAAAACTTTGGTTACTTAAGCGCAGAGGAAGAAGAAGGAATGAAAATTGCTCAGGCAAACATTCCAATGGATGGCGAAGGTAATATTACTGCAGAGAAAGTTATTGCAAGAGAAGAAGGAGATTTCCCAGTAGTAGATCCTTCAGAAATTCAATATACCGATGTTGCGCCTAATCAAATTGCATCTATTTCTGCATCACTTATTCCTTTCTTGGAGCATGATGATGCGAACAGAGCATTGATGGGGTCAAACATGATGCGTCAAGCAGTTCCTTTATTGAAGCCTCAAGCACCAATCGTTGGTACTGGATTAGAGCGTCAAGTAGCTTCTGATTCTAGGGTATTAATAAATGCTGAAGGAGATGGAGTTATTCAGTATGTAGATTCTTTGATGATTACTATTAAGTATGATAGAACAGAAGAAGAACGTCTAGTAAGTTTTGAAGATGATTCTAAAACTTATGAACTTGTTAAATTCAGAAAAACAAATCAAGGTACTAGCATTAACTTAAAACCAATCGTAAGAAAAGGAGATAAAGTTAAGAAAGGGCAAGTCCTTTGTGAAGGATATGCAACTGAAAATGGTGAGTTAGCTTTAGGTAGAAACCTAAAGGTGGCCTTCATGCCATGGAAAGGGTATAACTTTGAGGATGCTATCGTAATTTCTGAAAAAGTAGTCCGTGAAGATATCTTTACGTCTATTCACGTAGATGAGTATTCTTTAGAGGTTAGAGATACTAAATTAGGTGCAGAAGAACTAACTAACGATATTCCTAACGTTTCTGAAGAGGCTACTAAAGACTTAGATGAAAATGGTATGATTAGAATTGGTGCTGAAGTAAAACCTGGCGACATTCTAATTGGTAAGATTACTCCTAAAGGAGAGTCTGACCCTACTCCAGAAGAAAAATTACTTCGTGCTATTTTTGGTGATAAAGCGGGTGATGTAAAAGATGCATCTTTAAAAGCTTCACCATCATTAAGAGGTGTGGTAATTGATAAGAAATTATTCTCTCGTTCTATAAAAGATAAGAGAAAACGTTCGGAAGATAAAGAAGCAATTTCTAAATTAGAATTAGAATACGAGGTTAAATTCCAACAATTAAAAGATATTTTAGTTGAGAAATTATTTAACCTAGTAAATGGTAAAACTTCTCAAGGGGTATTAAATGATCTTGGTGAAGAAGTACTTCCAAAAGGAAAGAAATACACCATGAAAATGCTTAACGCTGTTGATGATTTTGCTCACTTAGTGGGAGGAAGTTGGACAACAGATAAAGATAACAATAACCTAGTTACTGATTTATTACACAACTATAAGATTAAGCTTAATGACCTTCAGGGTAACCTAAGAAGAGATAAGTTTACCATCTCTGTAGGTGATGAATTACCAGCAGGTATTATGAAATTAGCTAAAGTTTATGTTGCTAAAAAACGTAAATTAAAAGTTGGTGATAAGATGGCGGGTCGTCACGGAAACAAGGGTATTGTTTCTAGGATTGTACGTCATGAAGATATGCCTTTCTTAGCAGATGGTACACCAGTAGATATCGTGTTGAACCCATTAGGGGTACCTTCTCGTATGAACATTGGTCAGATTTATGAAACTGTTCTTGGTTGGGCAGGTCTTAAATTAGGGAAGAAATATGCAACACCAATTTTTGATGGAGCTAGTCTTGATCAGATCAATGAATATACAGATGAAGCTGGTATTCCTAGATTTGGACATACGTACCTTTATGATGGTGGTACGGGTCAACGTTTTGATCAACCAGCAACAGTAGGTGTTATTTACATGCTGAAATTAGGTCACATGGTAGATGATAAGATGCATGCTCGTTCAATCGGACCATACTCATTAATTACACAACAACCATTAGGTGGTAAAGCACAATTTGGTGGTCAGCGTTTTGGAGAGATGGAAGTTTGGGCACTTGAAGCATATGGTGCATCTGCAACTTTACGAGAAATATTAACAGTTAAATCTGATGATGTTGTTGGTAGAGCTAAGACGTATGAAGCTATCGTAAAAGGAGAGACAATGCCAGAACCTGGTTTACCAGAATCTTTCAACGTATTAATGCATGAACTTAAGGGATTAGGTTTAGATATTAGACTGGAAGAGTAGTAAGAATAGGTTTTTGAGAGACACTATTTAGTAAAACAATTTTAATTTATCATCACCATATTGTTATGGCTAGACAAAGAGATAATAACACAATAAAAAGGTTCGATAAAATTTCAATAGGATTGGCATCACCAGAATCTATTCTGGCAGAGTCAAGAGGAGAAGTTTTAAAGCCTGAAACTATAAACTATAGAACGCACAAACCAGAGCGTGACGGTCTTTTTTGTGAGCGTATATTTGGCCCAGTTAAAGATTATGAATGTGCTTGTGGTAAGTATAAGAGAATTCGTTACCGTGGTATCGTTTGTGATCGTTGTGGGGTAGAAGTTACCGAAAAGAAAGTACGTAGAGATCGTGTAGGTCACATCAACTTAGTTGTTCCTGTTGCTCACATTTGGTATTTCCGTTCTTTACCAAATAAAATTGGATACTTATTAGGATTACCTTCTAAGAAACTAGACATGATCATCTATTATGAGCGTTATGTCGTAATTCAAGCAGGTATTGCAAAAGGTCCTGAAGGGGAAGAAATCAATAAAATGGATTTCTTAACTGAAGAGGAGTATTTGAATATACTAGAATCAGTTCCAGTAGAAAATCAATATTTAGAAGATTCAGACCCTAACAAGTTTATCGCTAAGATGGGTGCCGAGTGTTTAATAGATATTTTAGCACGTATCGATTTAGATGTGCTTTCTTATGAATTGAGACATAAAGCAAATACAGAAACGTCTAAACAACGTAAAACGGAGGCTTTAAAAAGACTTCAAGTTGTTGAGTCTTTAAGAGAGTCTCAAGAGAATAGAGAGAATAGGCCAGAGTGGATGATTATGAAAGTAATCCCAGTTATTCCACCGGAATTACGCCCTCTTGTACCTTTAGATGGAGGTCGTTTTGCGACTTCAGATTTAAATGACCTTTACAGAAGAGTTATTATTCGTAACAACCGTTTAAAAAGGTTGGTAGAGATTAAAGCTCCAGAAGTTATTCTTAGAAACGAGAAGCGCATGCTTCAAGAATCTGTAGATTCTTTATTCGATAACACAAGAAAAGCTTCTGCTGTTAAAACAGAATCTAACAGACCTTTGAAGTCACTTTCAGATTCATTAAAAGGTAAGCAAGGTCGTTTCCGTCAAAACTTATTGGGTAAGCGTGTAGATTATTCAGCACGTTCAGTAATTGTTGTAGGACCGGAATTAAGACTTTTTGAATGTGGTCTTCCAAAAGATATGGCTGCAGAACTTTACAAGCCTTTCGTGATCCGTAAGTTGATTGAAAGAGGTATTGTAAAAACAGTTAAGTCTGCTAAGAAAATTATAGATAAAAAAGAGCCTGTAGTTTGGGATATCTTGGAAAATGTATTGAAAGGTCACCCAGTATTATTAAACAGGGCTCCTACATTACACCGTTTAGGTATTCAAGCATTCCAACCTAAATTAATAGAAGGTAAAGCGATCCGTCTTCACCCATTAGTATGTACTGCATTTAATGCGGATTTTGATGGGGATCAAATGGCAGTTCACTTACCATTAGGTCCAGAAGCAATTTTGGAATGTCAATTGTTAATGTTGGCTTCACATAACATATTAAACCCTGCAAATGGTTCTCCAATTACGGTACCATCTCAGGATATGGTCTTGGGTCTGTATTACATGACCAAAGAGCGTAAGTCTACTCCAGAAGTTCCTGTTAAAGGGGAAGGATTAACTTTCTATTCTGCGGAAGAGGTTGTTATTGCTCATAACGAAGGAATGGTAGACTTAAATGCAGGAGTTAAAGTTAGAGCAAAACACTTTAACGAAGCAGGAGAGTTAGTATTTCAAATTATCCCAACTACAGTAGGTAGAGTTCTATTTAATAGAATGGTGCCAGAAAAAGCGGGATATATCAATGATGTATTAAATAAAAAATCTTTAAGAGATATTATTGGTGGAATTTTAGAGGCTACAGATGTACCTACTACTGCTGATTTCTTGGATAAGATTAAAACAATGGGATATGAGTTCGCTTTCAAAGGTGGTCTTTCATTCAGTTTAGGGGATATTATTATTCCACCTGAAAAGCATGAAATGATTGCTGATGCTAATGGACAAGTTGAGGGTATTATGGCCAACTATAATATGGGTCTTATTACTAACAACGAGCGTTATAACCAAGTAATTGATGTTTGGACATCTACCAACTCACAGTTGACTGAATTAGCGATGAAGCGTATTCGTGAAGATCAACAAGGATTCAACTCTGTGTATATGATGCTTGATTCTGGTGCGAGGGGTTCTAAAGAACAAATCCGTCAGTTAACAGGTATGCGTGGATTAATGGCGAAACCTAAGAAATCTACTGCAGGTGGTGGTGAAATTATTGAAAACCCGATTCTTTCTAACTTTAAGGAAGGTCTTTCAATTCTTGAATACTTTATCTCTACTCACGGTGCACGTAAAGGACTTGCGGATACGGCATTAAAAACTGCGGATGCTGGGTACTTAACACGTCGTTTGGTTGATGTTTCACAAGATGTGATTATCAATACAGAAGATTGTGGTACATTAAGAGGTATTGAAGTAGAAGCTTTAAAGAAAAACGAAGAGATTGTAGAGTCTTTAGGAGAACGTATATTAGGTAGAGTTTCTTTACATGATGTATATAATCCTTTAACGGAAGAGTTAATTCTTAGAGCTGGTCAAGAAATATTAGAAGTAGATGTTAGATTAGTTGAGGCGTCTCCAGTTGATAAAATTGAAGTACGTTCAGCATTAACATGTGAGGCATCAAAAGGTATTTGTGGTAAATGTTACGGAAGAAACCTATCTACCAATAAAATGGTACAAAGAGGTGAAGCTGTAGGTGTAGTTGCTGCACAATCTATTGGTGAACCAGGTACACAGTTAACATTACGTACCTTCCACGTAGGTGGTATTGCGGGTAACATTTCTGAAGATAATAAGCTTTCTGCTAAATTTGGTGGTATTGCTGAAATTGAAGATTTAAGAACTGTAACGGCTAAAGATGGTGAGGGTAAAGATGCGGAGATCGTAATTTCACGAACTTCTGAAATTAAAGTAGTAGATGCTAAAACAGGTATTACTTTAAGTACAAATAACATTCCTTATGGTTCTCAATTGTTTATCAAAAATGGAGCTAAGGTTGCCAAAGACGATGTAATTTGTCAGTGGGATCCATATAACGGTGTTATTGTTACAGAATTCCCTGGTAAAATTGCTTACGAGAATATTGATCAAGGGATAACATACCAAGTAGAAATTGATGAGCAAACAGGTTTCCAAGAGAAAGTAATTTCTGAATCTAGAAACAAGAAATTAATACCAACATTACTTATTAAAAATAATAAGGATGAAGTATTACGTTCATACAACTTGCCGGTAGGTTCACACATTATGGTAGATAATGGCGAAGATGTTAAAGAAGGTAAGATCTTAGTTAAGATACCACGTAAATCTGCAAAATCTGGGGATATTACGGGTGGTCTTCCAAGAGTTACTGAGTTGTTTGAAGCTCGTAACCCTTCTAACCCAGCTGTTGTTTCAGAGATTGATGGTGTTGTTTCTTTTGGTAAAATTAAAAGAGGTAACCGTGAGATTATAATAGAGTCTAAATTAGGTGAGGTTAAAAAGTATTTAGTAAAGCTTTCTAATCAGATATTAGTACAAGAGAATGATTACGTTCGTGCTGGTATGCCACTTTCTGATGGTTCTATAACTCCGGAAGATATATTAAAAATCAAAGGCCCATCTGCAGTACAACAGTACTTAGTAAACGAAGTTCAAGAAGTATATCGTTTGCAAGGGGTGAAAATTAATGATAAGCATTTTGAGGTAGTTGTACGTCAAATGATGCGTAAAGTAAGAATTCAGGATCCAGGAGATACGATCTTCCTAGAAAACCAATTAGCACATAAAGATGATTTCATTACAGAAAATGATGGAATGTTCGGTAAAAAAGTGGTGGTTGAAACAGGAGATTCTGAAAACTTAAAGGCGGGTCAAATTATTACAGCACGCCAATTAAGAGATGAAAACTCTGTATTGAGAAGAAATGATAAAGTTTTAGTAGAGTCTAGAGATGCAATTGCTGCTACAGCAACGCCAATACTTCAGGGTATTACTCGTGCTTCACTTCAGACGAAATCGTTTATATCAGCAGCTTCTTTCCAAGAGACAACTAAAGTGTTGAACGAAGCAGCAGTAGCTGGTAAGGTTGATGATTTAGAAGGATTGAAAGAGAATGTTATTGTAGGTCATAAAATACCTGCAGGAACAGGAATGAGAGATTACGATAGTATTATCGTAGGATCTAAAGAAGAGTATGATGAGATAATGGCTCGTAAAGAAGAATTTAAATTCTAAAAGTAATAGTCTATTTATGAGTGATCAAAACCAAAAGCAAATTAATATAGAGTTAGATGAAAAAACAGCTGAAGGAATTTATTCTAATTTAGCAATCATTAACCACTCTGTCTCAGAATTTGTAGTTGATTTTATCAGTATGATGCCCGGGGCACCTAAAGCAAAAGTGAAGAGTAGAATTGTTCTTACTCCGCAGCATGCTAAAAAGTTCCTGAAAGCATTGAATGATAATGTCAAAAGGTTCGAAAGCGCTCATGGAACTATTAAAGATTACGAGCAGCCTTCAATTCCAATTAATTTTGGACCAACTGGAGAAGCATAAAAACAAAAAATCCCGTGATGTAAATCACGGGATTTTTTTATTTAATAACTTTATTATTCAAATTCAGAAGTAAATTTCAGTACCACACTTGGATATTTTTGTTGTGTCATCTGCAATGAGAATTGAGAATCAGCAAGAAATACTAATTGCCCTCTTTTATCTTTTGCTAGAAATTTCTGCTTTACACGCTTAAATTCTTTGAATTCGTCATTTTTAGGATCTTTTGGAGCTAACCAGCAGGCTTTATACACGGGGAAGTTCTCATAGGTACATTTGGCACCGTATTCGTGTTCTAGACGGTATTGGATAACTTCATATTGAAGAGCTCCAACAGTACCAATTATTTTACGCCCATTTAATTCTAGCGTAAATAACTGTGCAACACCCTCGTCCATTAATTGATCTATTCCTTTAAATAATTGTTTTGATTTTAAAGGATCAGCATTATTAATATACCTAAAATGTTCTGGAGAGAAACTTGGTATTCCTTTGTAATGGAGTTCTTCTCCCTCAGTAAGAGTATCTCCAATTTTAAAGTTCCCGGTATCGTGTAAGCCTACAATATCTCCAGGATATGAAATGTCTACAATCTCTTTTTTTTCGGCAAAAAAAGCATTCGGACTAGAGAATTTTAATTTCTTATTATGGCGGACATGAAGGTAAGGGGTATTTCTTTCAAAAGTACCTGAGACAATTTTAATAAAAGCCAATCGGTCTCTGTGCTTAGGGTCCATATTGGCGTGAATTTTAAAGACAAAACCAGTAAATCCTTTTTCATTCGCTTTTACTAAGCGTTCTTCTGCCATTTTCGGTCTCGGAGTAGGAGCAATATCTACAAAGCAATCTAAAAGCTCTCTAACGCCAAAATTATTCAAAGCAGATCCGAAAAACACAGGTTGTAAATTTCCTTCTAGATAAGCCTCTCGGTCAAATTCTGGGTAAACACCATGAACTAATTCTAAATTTTCCCTTAAATCTGTTGCTGCTTTTGTTCCGATAGTATTTTCTAACTCTGGATTATCTATATTGTCAAAAGCAATAACATCTTCAATGTTTTTCTTACTATCACCACTAAATAAATTGATGTTCTTTTCGTATATATTATAGATTCCCTTAAAATCGTATCCCATACCAATAGGGAAACTTAGAGGGGTAACTTTTAAACCTAATTTTTGTTCTACTTCATCCAGTAAATCAAAAGCATCTTTACCCTCACGGTCCATTTTGTTTATGAACACAATCATAGGGATATTACGCATTCTACATACTTCTACAAGTTTTTCTGTTTGCTCCTCCACACCTTTCGCAACATCAATAACAACAATAACACTGTCTACAGCTGTTAGAGTTCTAAAAGTATCTTCTGCAAAATCCTTGTGCCCAGGAGTATCAAGAATATTTATTTTTTTGTCCTTATATATAAAGGCTAAAACAGAAGTAGCAACAGAGATTCCACGTTGTCTTTCAATTTCCATGAAATCACTCGTAGCTCCTTTCTTTATTTTATTGTTTTTTACAGCGCCAGCTTCTTGAATGGCACCACCAAATAAAAGTAATTTCTCTGTTAGTGTGGTTTTTCCTGCATCTGGATGCGAAATGATACCAAATGTTCTTCTTCTTTGAATTTCCTTTTCAAAACTCATATTCAATGTTTTTGCAAAAATAGGATAAAATTCATTGATGCTTCTTTTTAAAAATCATAAAAAAAATTAGCTTTTTTTTATGATTTTTAAAAACTTTAAAGTACTGACTTTCAATGTTTAAAATTGTTAATATCATCGATAAACGGTATAATTCCTACATTTGTAGGAAATTACCCGACGTCTATATTTATCGTTAATCCGTATCTAAATCAGTTCAATATATTTAGGTTTGTGCATTACATCGAGTATATTTGCCGTTTAAAGATTTAAGAGAGTTAGTGCTTGTTGTCGTTTATCAGTTATATTTATAAGCTATATCTTGCACCATAATTCTAAAGACCAGAAGACCCCATCTTCTTACTAAAATTTACTAACCTTAAGCCATGGTGATTAGTTCAACTATAAACTAACACATATGGATATTTTTACTTTAACGAATATTTTTAGGACAGTACAGAAATTTTCCTATAAATTCTTTCTTATACTTTTAGCATTTACTGCTTTAACTTCATTTAGTGGTTATAGTAGAGGCTTGGATTTCGCAGTTTACTTTGTGGATTCTGATGGAGATAAGATTCCTGATTCAAAAGACATTGATGATGATAATGATGGTATCCTAGATACGGTAGAGGGTTATAGCCCTTACGGCTCTAGAGATACTGATGGCGATGGTGTTCCAGATTATTTAGATGTTGATTCTGATAACGACGGAATTTTAGATAATGTAGAAGCGCAAACGACTACTGGTTTTATTCCGGCAATAGGAGTAGATAAAGATATGAACGGTTTAGATGATGCTTATGAGCATTGTCCTAAACAAGGTTTAACTCCGATTGACACAGATGGTGACGGTGTACCAGATTATTTAGATATTGATTCTGATAACGACGGCATCTTAGATAATGTAGAGGCACAGAATTCTTCAAATTACATCAAACCATGTCTTTTAGATGCAAATGGGAATGGTTTAGATGATCATTATGAAAATTATTCAGGTTCAGGTTTAACTCCAGTAGATACAGACGGCGATAAAGTTCCAGACTATAGAGATATAGATTCTGATAACGATGGTATTCTTGACAATGTAGAAGCTCAAACTCCATCAAGTTATACGCCAGTATGTGGTATTGATAGCGATGGCAACGGATTGGATGATCATTATGAAAATACTCCTGGTTCAGGAGAAGGCTTAACGCCAAAAAACACAGATACCGATACAAATCCAGATTTTAGGGATATTGATGCTGATAATGACGGTATTCCAGATAACGTAGAAGCACAGCCTACGGATGGTTATATAGCGCCAAGCGGAAACGATTCTGATATGGATGGATTGGATGATGCATACGAAGGTTCTGGTAACCAAGGTTTAACTCCAGTAAATACAGACGGAACAGATACTCCAGATTATACGGACTTAGATTCTGATAACGATTCAGTTCCAGATAACAACGAAGGAAACGATTTTGATTTTAACGGTGTTCCAGATCAAACCTACACAGGGGTTGATACCGATGGTGATGGTTTAGATGATGGTTATGAAGGATCAGATGTAAATGATGGCTTTGATGTTAATGATGAGATCAACGATCCAGCGAACGACTTACCGGATACAGATGGTACAGAAGATGTTAACTATAGAGATTTAGATGATGACGGTGATGGCATCAATACGCCAGATGAAGATGCAAATGGTGATGGTGACCCAACCAATGATGATACAGACGGTGACGGTACTCCAGATTATTTAGATCCTACAGATGGAATAGATACCGATGGTGATGGTGTTCCAGATGCTACAGATTTAGATGATGACAACGATGGTATTTTAGATGTTGTAGAAGATCCAAATACGGATGGAGATAATGATCCATTAACTAACCCAACAGATACAGACGGCGATGGTATTCCAAATCATTTAGATATTGATGCTGATAATGACGGTATTCCAGATAACGTAGAAGCGCAAACAACGGATGGTTATATAGCACCAAGCGGAAACGATTCTGATATGGATGGATTGGATGATGCATACGAAGGTTCTGGTAACCAAGGTTTAACTCCAGTAAATACAGACCGTACAGATACTCCAGATTATACGGATTTAGATTCTGATAACGATTCAGTTCCAGATAACAACGAAGGAAACGATTTTAACTTTGATGGTATTCCAGATCAAACCTACACAGGGGTTGATACCGATGGTGATGGTTTAGATGATGGTTACGAAGGATCAGATGTAAATGATGGCTTTGATGTTAATGATGAGATCAACGATCCAGCAAACGACTTACCTGATACAGATGGTACGGAAGATGTTAACTATAGAGATTTAGATGACGATGGTGATGGTATCAATACGCCAGATGAAGATGCAGATGGTGATGGTGATCCAACCAATGATGACACAGACGGTGACGGTACTCCAGATTATTTAGATCCTACAGATGGAATAGATACCGATGGAGATGGTGTTCCAGATGCAACAGATTTAGATGATGACAACGATGGTATTTTAGATGTTGTAGAAGATCCAAATACTGACGGAGATAATGATCCATTAACAGATCCAACCGATACAGATGGCGATGGTATTCCAAATCATTTAGATATTGATGCTGATAATGATGGTATTCCAGATAACGTAGAAGCACAGCCTACGGATGGTTATATAGCGCCAAGCGGAAACGATTCTGATATGGATGGATTGGATGATGCATACGAAGGTTCTGGTAACCAAGGTTTAACTCCAGTAAATACAGACGGAACAGATACTCCAGATTATACGGACTTAGATTCTGATAACGATTCAGTTCCAGATAATAACGAAGGAAACGATTTTAACTTTGATGGTATTCCAGATCAAACCTACACAGGTGTAGATACTGACGGTGATGGTTTAGATGATGGTTACGAAGGATCAGATGTAAATGATGGTTTTGATGTTAATGATGAGATCAACGATCCAGCAAATGATTTACCAGATACAGACGGAACAGAAGATGTTAACTATAGAGATTTAGATGACGATGGTGACGGCATCAATACGCCAGATGAAGATGCAAATGGTGATGGTGATCCCACCAATGATGATACTGACGGTGATGGTACTCCTGATTATTTAGATCCTACCGATGATAATGGTACGGATACAGACGGTGATGGTGTTCCAGATGCAACAGATTTAGATGATGACAACGATGGTATTTTAGATACAGTAGAAGATGCGAATGTAGATGGAGATAATGATCCATTAACAGATCCAACCGATACAGATGGCGATGGTATTCCAAATCATTTAGATATTGATGCTGATAATGACGGTATTCCAGATAATGTAGAAGCGCAAACCACAGAAGGGTATATAGCACCTAATGAAGATGACGAGGCTACATATGCTGCCAACAACGGATTGAATAGTGCTTATCCTGATGGATTAACACCAAACAATCATGATGGTGAGG